>Ga0310691_10000002_pt1 | contig 838991 bp, 790 predicted proteins | sample 176DNAGHGlowgp2_FD_203887 | JGI IMG/M metagenome (GOLD analysis project Ga0310691, IMG submission 203887) | Sheep rumen microbial communities from Palmerston North, Manawatu-Wanganui, New Zealand - 1766 DNA GHGlow gp2 (v2) (version 2) | ecosystem: Host-associated > Mammals > Digestive system...
GTCATTAGTTTTTCCTTCTGCGAATGATCACAGGTGTGGTGAGTGGCTCACTCTTTTTTGCCCTGTGCGACTGTCGGTCGCTCCGGGGCAAGCATAGCGCTGTGGCACCCACCCGCACTTTGCGGGCGCAGCCTTTGCACACAAGCGGGCGAACCCGCACCCCTTATTCTATCAGCGAAAGGAGAAAACTCATGGCTAGAAAACAGACCGAGCGAATGAATCTTCGTATGACTCCCGAGGAAAAGAAAATGATTTTTGAGAGAGTGATACAGGCAGGCTGCCCATCGATAAACCGCTTCGTTGTCAAGATGTGTTCGGAAGGGAAGATAGTTTCAAACGAGGCACTTCGAGAAATAAACAAAGAGCTTCACTACCAGGGCAACAACCTTAACCAGCTCACAAGGCTGGCTCACCTCGGTGAGATAAAGGTCATCGAACTGTCAAAACTGCTTGCGACCTACGAAAAGCTGCTTGACATCATAGCAAAGGAGAGTGAAAAAACATAGCTATAATTCAGAATATCCCTGAGAGCAAACAGACTCCCTCGGCGCAGGGCAGGCTCATAAGCTACTGCATCAGACCTGACAAGACGCAGCTCAACGAGCAGGTCAAGCTGGTAAGCGGTCACAATTGTGTGCCCGAGCTTGCACAGAAATCTTTTCTTGCAACCCAGGCGCTCTATTCCGCCGAGCAGGAGATGAGACTCGGCAAGGGCAAGAACAACATAAGGTTCTATCAGTACGTCCAGTCGTTCAGTCCGAAGGACAACATCTCACCCGAGCAGGCTCACAGTATCGGTATGCAGTTTGTCAAGGAGTTCTTTCCAAAGCACGAGGTGCTGGTGGCTACTCACCTTGACAACGGGCAGTACCATAATCATTTTGTCATCAACGCAACGAGCTTTGCAGACGGAAAAAAGCTGCACATGAACAAGTTCACCCTTGCGAAAATGCGTCAGCTTAATGACGAGATATGCGCTGCTCACGGACTTAAAGTGCTCGAGCCTTACGACCCACGGCAGCCGAGCATCAACCTCGGACAGAGGGAATACCGAGCGCAGCAGAAGGGCAGCAGCTGGAAGTTTGAACTGCTGGGTGTTATCACAGAGCTGATGAAAAAGTGTGGAACAAAGAAAGAGTTTATCAGAAAACTCAAAGAGAAAGGCTACGATGTCAGGTGGGAGCTGCAGCAAAAGACAATGACCTACACTTGTCCTAACGGAATGAAAGTCAGAGACAACAAGTTGCACGATACAAGATTTTTAAAGGAGGCAATGGAGAATGAGTTCAGAATCAGAGAACAATACCTTGAACAGATTGCTCGGCTCGCAGAAACAGACAGCACAGGAGATAAGAGAGATACCGTACCAGCCGACAGTCTATGCGATACCCAAAGACCACTGGGAGCTGATGCTTTCACAGCTTGGGCAGCAGACAGAGTTTCAGGAAAGGCTGTATCAGGTAATGAAGCGAATGCCAACAGCACAGGGAATGACGGACTGCATCAGCTCGACAATGCTGGATTCGCAGCAGACGATAACCAGGCAGACTTCGGAGATCAAAGAGCTGCTCCAACAGGTTGGGAGGAGTCGAGAAGAGTTTACTTCAAAGCTGTCATCGCAGCTGTCCGAGAGCAGACAGGAGATGTGCAAAACAATAGATACACTGAACAAGAGGCTGAAGATCTGCTCGATAGCGGTGCTGTCAATATCGGTGGTGCTGTCGGCGCTGGTCTGGGTGCTGTTATCTCACTTGCTGAAATGAGCGAGAGCGATGACCCCGAGGAGATAAAGAAACGGATAGAGGCACAGATAGCAGGTCAGAACCTCGGGTTCATCATCGGTATCATACTTGCCATGCTCGAAGATGAGAAAGAAGAAAAGGCAGAGCAGCAAGAGCGTTTTGACGAGCAAGAGCAAAGGGAGGAACAAGACGAGGAGCAGACAGACGAGATGCAGATGATGTAAGGGGGAAACAAAGATGAGATATGAGATGCTTTTCAGGCACCTGCCTGATATGCTTACAGTCCCGCAGGCAGCAAAAGAACTGCGGATAGGCAAGAACCAGGCATACGAACTCATAAGACAGGGAAAGCTCATGGCTATATCAGTCGGCAGAAAGCTGATAGTTCCAAAGACTGCGCTGATCGAGTTTTGTAAGCTTGATACAAATTATTTGTTGCTTTCGCCGAATCCGCCGAAGTACAGTAGACTTTCGGGAAAATAAGGAGTATAGTGTTGGCTGAAAGGAGGTACGATTTAAAACGATAAGTGAAATGAAAGGAGTATCAAATGCGTACAACAGGACATATGATCGAAAAACGAGGTAAGTGGTATGCAGTAATAAATCTTTATGATATCGACGGAAAGAGACACGAGAAATGGAAAAGCCTCGACCTTGAAGCAAAGAAAGGCTCCAAGACCGAGGCGACCTACCGTCTCAACCAGCTGCTTGCCAAGTACAATTCGGGTGAACTTTATCTGCATGAGGGAATGAGCAGAGCTGATATGGAACGGGAGAGGTTAGCTAATCTGAAAATAGGTGAATATCTTGACGAATGGCTTGAACTGCACAAAGGCAATGTGTCGGCTAACACTTATGAAAGCTATCGAATGTACATCGATCATCATATGAAACCGTTCTTTGACAAGCTGGGTATTGCGGTGAAAGAGCTGACAGGCGATGAGGTCAACGAATATTATGCTCATCTTCGTGCCGAAGGGCTCAAGGGAACGACATGCCAGCGTCATCATTCTCTGCTGCACATTGCGTTTAAATCTGCAATGAAACGCCGAGTGATACCGAGCAATCCTGTGGATCAGGCAGACAGACCAAAGGCTGTTCAGTTCATAGGTAACTATTACAATTCAGAGGAGATAAAGCAGCTGCTCGACTGCACAAAAGAGGACCCCTTGCATATGGTGCTGCTGATAACAGCGTATTACGGACTTCGGCGCAGTGAAGTGCTCGGGCTGAAATGGGATGCGATTGACTTTACAGAAAAGACTGTGAGCATCAAGCACAAGGTGCTTCAGGAAGGGAAGGAGGTTACAGGCTATGATTTCATGAAGACCAAGTCGTCATACAGAACACTCCCGCTTATCCCTATGGTCGAGCAGGCACTGATAGAAGAACACACTCGGCAGAAAGAGATGAAACGGGTATTCGGAAAGAGCTACAGCAAAAAGTATCTCGAGTACATCTGCGTTGATGCACTTGGTGAGCTGCTGAAACCGAATTATGTTACGGATCACTTTGCTGTGATACTCAAACAGAACGGGCTTCGGAAAATACGATTTCACGACCTTCGTCACAGCTGTGCATCGCTGCTGCTTGCTAACGGGGTGCAGATGAAACTGATACAGGAGTGGCTCGGTCATTCTGACATTTCAACAACGAGCAATATCTACACTCATGTTGACAGCGAGAGCAAGAAACTGAGTGCAGATGCGATAGCTAAAGCTCTTGGAACAAAAAAGCAGCCCTCATAAGAGGACTGCTGAATGTGCTGTAAATCAGCCGAGCTTGATAGAGCCAAGGACTGCTTTAGCCTCAGGGCTGTCAAACTTGAAGCCGCAGGCGGTCATACCCAGCATAAGAGATGATGCAAGGATAATGCTTGCAGCCATAGCCATGATCGACTTTTTCATGTTGATTACCTCCTGAAAATAAATATCGCTAAAAAGCGTTACCGCCGCATGCAAAAGCAGAAGGCGGATTTAAATCTAAAAAAACTATAATGTCTAATTATTGTTTTTGAATGGTTTTTCGATTTTATATACAGCAGTATTAAGATACCTTGAAAAACTATCTTGACTATCCCAATTAACCCATTTTTCTTTGATCGTTTCAAGGAAATACCAAACATCATCATCTGAATAATCAAGCAATTCATCAAATGTTGGATACTTATCTAACCAAACATAGTAGTCCTGCTCAATATCCATTATATCCTCTTTAACACTGTTATCCCAATAGAATTTTGATACGTAGAGGTGGTTTTCTTCTACAAGATACCATATAACGTCATGATGCTTTTCAATCAATCGAATTATGGCAGTAATAGGATAGAACCAGCGCTGACAGTATTTAAGCTCATAAGAGTTGTCAGTAAGCTTATTAACTAAAACATTTCGTGTGTCATCATCATCGATTTGTAAACGCTTGAATGAAATATATGAATGCAAAATATTAGTTGGATCTCCAATTATGATATCATCAAGTGTATCAACACCACAGATTATTCTGCTCCAAACGTAATTTGACATAATTATCACCAAAAAATGCTCCGCCCTCTGCATTAGCAAAAGGCGGAAAATAACGCAGATGGAGAGATTTGAACTCTCGCGACGGTATTGCCGTCCTACCGCATTTCGAGTGCGGACCCTTCAGCCACTTGGGTACATCTGCATATTAAGTTGAGTTTGGAAATTTGCGAGAAATCTGCGAGACGCAGCCCAAGAAATCAAAACCTGTGGTCAGCTGAAACCACCTTAAAACAGGGCTTCGGTCACCTTGACAGTGACGGAACCGACTATGTTTCGAGTGCGGACCCTTCAGCCACTTGGGTACATCTGCGTGCCATTTATATAACTTTTATATTATATCATATCAAACCGAAAAAATCAATAGTTTTTAAATAAAAACTTATTGCCCTTGACATGATGCGGCTTATGTGTTATCGTTTAAATATAAAATCAGAACAGGCGGTAGGATCAATGGAATTCAAATATTTACGCAGCGCATATTATTACGAAACTGATAGAATGGATATTGTCCACCATTCAAATTATGTCAGATGGCTTGAAGAGTCAAGGGTAGAGATGATGGAAAAAATGGGATTCCCGTTTTCAAAACTTGAGGCAATGGGTGTAATGGTACCCGTTCTTTCCGTGCAGACCGAGTATTTTTACCCTGTGAGATTTGGCGATAAGTTTGAGGTCACAAGCAAGCTGACTGATTTTAACGGGTGTAAGTTTTCCCTTGAATACGAAGTCAGAAATGTTACCCAGGATAAGCTGTCTCTGAAAGCAAAGACCTCCCATTGCTTTACAAACTCCCAGCTCCGCCCTGTGAGACTGAAAAAGGTCTGTCCGGAGCTTTATGAGCTGTATTTGAAATATATGGAAAAATAGTTTTGTAGCAAACCACAAAAGCTGCTGCCATAGGGCAGCAGCTTTTTTTAGCATTTAAGATATTTTTGTATGTTCTGGCGGACCTGGCGCCTGTCACTGAGATTAAGACTTCTGATAGTCTTTCTCACAGGAAGAATATTTGTAGGAGTGACCGATAGCCCATCGATATGCAGATCCAAAAATACTTCGGTAAAGCTGGTGTCTGCACCCAGCTCGCCGCAAATATACACCTTCAATCCATGAGCATGACCGTTGTCGCATACCGTTTTTATCATTCGTAAAATACCCACGTGGTCATCGGGGACAATGTCTTCAAAATGGGGATTGTGACGATAAATGGCGTTTGAAAACTGCTCAAGGTCATTGGTGCCGATGGAGAAGAAATCTACCTGTTCTGCCAGCAGATCGCTTAGAATTACCGCCGCAGGTGTTTCTATCAGCACTCCCAAAGGGATATCATCTTTGAATGGCTTATCTTCCTGAATAAGCTCCGCCTTTACCTCGTTGATTATCTCCTTTATGCGGATTATCTCATCAGGGTGTACGATCATTGGGAAAAGTATCCGCAGGTCTCCGTAAACAGATGCTCTGTATAACGCACGAAGCTGAGTTTTGAATATCTGAGGCCGTGAAAGACATACTCTTATAGAACGGAAACCAAGAGCCGGATTCTTTTCCTGGTCAAGCCCGAAATAATCAAGACCTGAATCAGCACCTATATCCATTGTCCTTATGGTCACAGGTTTGCCTTTCAGCTCTGTGAGAACTCTGCGGTAGTTGTAAAACTGCATTTCTTCATCGGGGAAGTCGTTTTTCCCGGTGTACAGATATTCGCTTCTTAAAAGACCGATCCCGCCGCAGTCGTTGGTTTTTGCGTTTTCAATGTCCGTAAGGTCACAGATATTTGCAAGGACCTCGATCTCTCTGCCGTCACGGGTAACGTTTTTGCGGCCACGGAGCCTTGTAAGAAGTTCACGCTTGCGGCCCTCAACAGCTTCCTTATGGTCAAGAAGCTTTGTTGTCTCGTTATCCGGTTCGATGTACATTATACCGCTGTAGCTGTCCACAACGCAGTATTTGTTTTCAAGAGACTCTTTAAGCTCGTCCCCGATACCTATAACACAGGGGATACCTCTTGTACGGGCAAGAATGGCGGTGTGAGAGTTTGCCGAGCCGTAAGAGGTGCATATTGCGGCAACCTTTGATTTGTCAAGGCGTATTGTTTCGCTGGGAAGAAAGTCGTCGGCGCAAACGATGGACATCTCGTCAAGCTTAAAGTCCTTTTCATCACGGTTCTGGATATGTCTTAGCAGCCTTGCGGATACGTCACGTATATCTGCAATACGTTCGCTGATATATTCCGACTCACTGCTTGTTTCTTCCATCATCTTGCTGAACATCATGACCGTTCGCACCACTGCGTATTCGGCATTGCAATGTTCGTTAAGTATCAGCGATTCCATAGATTCAACATACTGTGAATCGTCAAGAATCATTTGGTGGATGAGGAATATCTGAGCCTCGTCCTCGCCCACAACAGGTACCGATTGTTCATAAAGCTTTTTAAGCTCTTGCTCGACTTCATTCCTGGCATAGGTAAATCTTCTGAGCTCACGCATTGTGTCGACCACACGTGCCTTGCTTATAGCTATCTCGTCACGGTGGAAGTACTTTATCACACCTCGTCCGATACCTCCGTAAACTGTTGTACCCATCAGTTTCTGCACAGTTCCTCACCTCCTATGGATCATCTTTTGTCATCTTTATTATAGCACTTTCCAGAAAAATATAAAGTTTTTCTAATTTTATTTACTGAAATTTAACAGTTGTTCATAATTCACCCTTTGGGACTTGCAATTTCTGACTTGTTATGTTATCTTATTTTAAAGGAGGGAAGCAGTATGTATTATAAGATAATTGATATGAACAGCTATTACCGTAAGGATATTTTTAATCACTTTTCTGCCGACTGCAAATGCTCATTTGCAGTGACCGCAAGGGTGGACGTTACAGACCTTAAAGATTTTTCAAAGCGCACAGGAACAAGCTTTTATCTTAACTTTCTCTATGTTCTTTCAAAAACGCTCAATTCAAGGGAGGACTATCGTTTTTACTGGGACTATCAGACCCGGCAGATGCGTCTTTACGATAGAATAAACCCACGCCAGTATGTTTTCCACGAGGACACCGAAACGATAACTGTTGTTTACAGCGAATACTTTGATGATTATAAGACCTTTTATAATGCAGCCAAAGCCGATCTTGAAAAAGGCAAAGCTACCCGTGAATACGGACTTGACGATGCTGCACACCCAAACTGGTTCGATGCATCGAGCCTGCCCTGGCTGTCCTTTGACTCAATGACTGTTGAGCTGCCCGACGGCTACTTGTATTTCAACCCCATAGTCAACTGGGGCAAGTTCCGAGAGGAAAACGGCAGGCTTATGATGCCCGTAGCGATCAGGCTGAACCATGCCTCAGCCGATGGTTTTCTTGCAGCTTTGTTTTACAAAAATCTTGAAAAAGAGATATCCGGTCTCTGTGAACAGTAAGGTGGTGCAGCTATGCTTAGGGATATATTTGACAAGCCGGTGTCATTTGAGACCGATCGCCTGAGATTGAGGCTGCTCACACAGCAGGATACCCGGGACATTTATGAGATCTTCTCCGACAGACAGGTCATGAAATACTATGATCTTTCACCCTTTGAAAGCCTTGAAAGGGCAAAAGAGCAGATTGATCTCTTTACAAACGGCTTTGAGCAAAGAACAATGCTGCGCTGGGGTATAGAGCTTAAAGACGGCGGAAAGCTGATCGGCACCTGCGGATTCTTTGCTTTTAACGAAGATGCGCTAAAAGCTGAACTGGGCTATGAGCTTAACAGCAGTTATCATGGAAAAGGTCTGATGAGTGAAGCCCTTGATGCTGTGCTCGGTTTTATTTTCCGTGAAAGCGGGATAAACAGAGTAGAGGCTTTTGTCGAGCCGCAAAATACAGCCTCTCAGAAGCTGCTTGAAAAGCTTGGTTTTATAAAAGAGGGTACACTGCGCCGGTATGAGCGCTGCCGTGGAGATCTTATCGACATTACCATATTCGGCTTACTGCGAAGCGACAGTAAATACTAAAAACAAAAAACCGATGCCTTTTACAGACATCGGTTTTATCCTTATTCAGTTGCAGATCAAAGCTGAGGACCTGCAGGAACAAGTGCCTTACCTGCCTCGTTGCCCTCATACTTTGCAAAGTTCTTGATGAATCTTGAAGCAAGATCCTTTGCCTTTTCTTCCCACTCGGAAGCGCTTGCATAGGTATCTCTCGGATCAAGGATACCGGAGTCAACGCCTGGCAGCTCGGTAGGAACCTCAAAATCAAAGAACGGGATCTTCTTTGTAGGTGCTTTGAGTACATCGCCGTTAAGAATAGCGTCAATGATACCACGGGTATCCTTAATTGAGATCCTCTTGCCGGTGCCGTTCCAGCCTGTGTTTACAAGGTAAGCTTTAGCGCCGCTCTTTTCCATTCTCTTAACGAGCTCCTCTGCATACTTTGTAGGATGCAGCTCAAGGAATGCCTGACCGAAGCAAGCGGAGAATGTAGGTGTAGGCTCTGTGATTCCACGCTCTGTGCCTGCCAGCTTAGCGGTAAAGCCTGAGAGGAAGTAATACTTTGTCTGCTCAGGTGTAAGTATGGAAACAGGAGGAAGTACGCCGAAAGCGTCAGCTGAAAGGAAAATAACGTTATCAGCAGCAGGACCGTGAGAAATTGGCTTAACTATCTTCTCGATGTGGTAGATAGGATAGGAAACACGGGTGTTCTCTGTTACGGACTTGTCGTTGAAGTCGATCTTGCCGTTTGCATCAACTGTTACGTTTTCAAGCAGAGCATTTCTCTTGATAGCGTTGTAGATATCAGGCTCTGAATCCTTGTCAAGGTTGATTACCTTTGCATAGCAGCCGCCCTCGAAGTTGAATACACCGCTGTCGTCCCAGCCGTGCTCGTCGTCACCGATAAGCAGTCTCTTAGGATCTGTGGAAAGGGTAGTCTTACCTGTTCCGGAAAGACCGAAGAATATAGCGGTGTGCTCACCGTTCATATCTGTGTTAGCAGAGCAGTGCATTGCAGCGATGCCCTTGAGAGGCAGATAGTAGTTCATCATTGAGAACATACCCTTTTTCATCTCTCCGCCGTACCATGTATTGATGATGACCTGCTCACGGCTTGTAATGTTGAATACAACAGCTGTCTCAGAGTTAAGACCCAGCTCTTTATAGTTTTCTACCTTAGCCTTGGAAGCGTTGTAAACTACAAAATCAGGCTCAAAGTTCTCAAGCTCTTCAGCAGTTGGCTTTATGAACATATTCTCGATAAAATGTGCCTGCCAAGCGACCTCAACGATAAAGCGCACTGCCATTCTTGTGTCCTTGTTTGCACCGCAGAAAGCGTCTACAACAAAAAGTCTCTTGTTGCAAAGCTCTTCAACAGCGATCTTCTTGACAGCCTCCCATGTCTCCTTGGAAGCAGCGTGGTTGTCGTTTTTGTACTCGTCGGTAGTCCACCAAACAGTGTCCTTTGAGTTCTCGTCCATTACAATGAACTTATCCTTAGGTGAACGGCCTGTGTAGATACCTGTCATAACGTTGACAGCGCCCAGCTCAGTCACCTGACCTTTTTCATAGCCTTCAAGACCTGCCTTAGTCTCTTCCTTGAACAGCTCCTCATAAGAGGGGTTGCGTACGATCTCGGTTGAACCGGTAATGCCGTACTTTGTAAGATCAAGATTTGCCATTTTATTTTCCTCCTGCATTAAAAATTATTTTAGTTAATGTGAACAATGATGCCATGTACAAACACAAGGCTCATTTCACGCACACATACAATTATAATATAAAATTCTGTTTATGTCAATAGAAAAGTTGCAAATAAAGTTAATTGTAACTAACTTTAAAAAGTGCGCTAATATGGGGATTTCTTGCGTTTTATAAAAATTTATAAAAATAACTTGCATTTCAAAAACGTATGTGCTATAATAAATAAGTTAAATGTCTTCGTAGCTCAGCAGGATAGAGCGTTCGCCTCCTAAGCGAAAGGTCGTGGGTTCGAATCCCGCCGAGGACGTGTAAAAGCTTATGACCTCTTTTGCCGTTTGCCGTAAAAGAGGTCTTGTGTTATCTTCAAGGAGGGATATGCCATGAAACTTACCCTTGAAAGGGCAAAGGAACTGAACAAGGACAGCGTTACACAGGAACATCTTATTATCCATTCCCTTAATGTATGCTATGCAATGGGGGCTATGGCAAAGCATTTTGGTGAGGATGAGGATCATTGGATGGCTGTGGGCTATCTTCATGATTATGATTATGAAAAGTACCCTGATGAGCACCTGAAGCATACCGAGAAGCCGCTGCTTGAAGCAGGGGTCGATCCCGAAGATGTGAGAGCTATTCTTTCTCACGGCTGGGAGATATGTACTGATGTGAAGCCACAAACCAATATTGAGAAAAGTCTTTTTGCCGTTGACGAGCTTACCGGCATAATCCAGGCTTGTGCCCGTATGAGACCTAATGGTATAAATGATCTGGAGCTTAAAAGCTTCATGAAAAAATTTAAGGATAAGAAATTTGCTGCCAAGTGCGACAGAGAGCTTATAAAAAAGGGCTGCGAACTGCTTGGTATGGAGGTTTCACAGGTGGCTCAGATCTGCATTGAGGGCATGAGACCCCACGCCGCAGAGATAGGCTTACAGGGAACACAGGGATAAACATAACGGGAAGTCGTAAGGCTTCCCGTTATGTTTTTATGGTGTGTATACACACTGCTCATTGTAAAACCATTTATAGGCATCTTTCACATTGTTCAAGCCGGAATCTTTCACGGAGTTTTCATTTCCCTGAGGGTGGATCACAGTATTGTCCGGTGTAATGGCATATGCCGTTGCTCCTGCATAAAGGAAAAGTATCTTTTGACCTGAATATTTATTAAGTGCCCTGTCAAAAGAATCAAACCAGGGTGCGCCAAAAGCAGGGTTTGCGTAGAGCACACCCTTTTCCTTGACAAGAGTTACAATAGCTATGAGCCTGCCTGCGTTATAAACGTGAAAATCCATAAAGTTCTGCTTCAAGGTCAGTCCCGGCAGACTTTCGTCTGAATTTCCGTCATAGCTAATATGGCAGTAGCCTTTTTTGAAAAGCAGAGAGCCTTTTGCCAGCAAGAATTTTTCAGCGTTGAAGTTTTGTTCGTCGTATGCGATCTCAGCTATCTCGACGCCGCTTGCTGCAAGGGAATTTTGAATACCGGCAGCATTTTCTGCGAAGTAGTCACGAGCCTCCTGCTCCGTTATTTTTTCACCGGTGATCTGAACTCTGTTGTTTTTGGGTATGGCGGCAATAAACACCTGACCTCCTGAAAGCTCGGGAGGGTCTGATGTGTTGCTCCCGGCTTTGCCGTCCGGTACATTTTCTGCCTTGCTTTCGCTGCTTGATGAGGCAGGAGCTTTTTTTTCTGCGCTGGTGGTCTGTGCTGCCTCTGATGAGCTGCTTGAAGCGGTATGTGAGCTGTTTTCTCCGCTGTCGCTTACCCAGTAATCTCCGGCAAATACAGGCGTACCGGAGGAGCTGTCATCTCCCTTTTCTTTTGCCCCGCCTGCTGTGGTATCATTATACGATAGATCCTCCGAGGCGCTTATATCTTTGCCTCCAATGCCACGAGTAAGTGCAAATATCCCCACAGCCGCCACGGCTATCACAGGCAGCGCAATCGCCGCCGTCCTGCCAAAAGTGCGTATCTTAGCTTTTTTGCTTTGTTCCTGCTGCTGGTATTCGTGGACCCGGTCAAGCACCGAATCAGCCATTTCTTTATAATTTTTCATTGTCAATACCCTCCTGTTCCAGCTTCGCTTTGAGAGCCTTTCTTGCTCTTGACGCCAGCATTTCCGCAGCGTGCACACTTTTTTTCATTATTCGTGCACAGTCTTTCATGCTAAGCTGTTCAAAATATTGCAGCCATAATATCTGGTAGTATTCGGGCTTTAAGCTTCTCAAAGCCTTGTGTATAGTTATCTTTTGTTGCTCACGTATATATGCCGAGGTTATGTCTTCAAGTTCATCAGACTGTTCCGGGGATAGTTCTATCGGGGCCTCTTTGAGCCTTTTTCTCTTACGCAGATGATCTATGGCAATGTTCCTTCCGATGGTGTAAAGCCAGGTCTTAAAAGACCCTTTTCCTTTGTCCTTTGGCTTTTTAGTGCCAAGCAAAACAAAAGTGTCCTCTGTAAGGTCCTCTGCCGTGTGGACATCGCCCACTATACCCGTAAGATAGATCATAAGACCGTCTTTGTAATCTCTGATTATCTCGACTAATCCGCTTTCATCACCGTTCTCACGGAAACGGCGGTAGCTACTTGCACCGTTGTCCATGGGTGTTCTCCTTTCCCGAAAGGCTTTTTGCCCTTTCTTGTACATTACACGAAACAAAAGAGCGATTCCTCACACTTTATATTATAACATTTTCAAAGCTTTTTCAAGTTTGATCCGGTGATAAAAAATGTGTCAAAGCACTTGAAATACAAGCATAAATGTGGTATACTTTTCTATATGCAGTTTGATGATGAAAAGAGTTTTTTATGAAAAAATGGAAGATTAACAGATCGGATAAAGACCTTGCCGAACAGTTTTGTGCAAGGTGCGATATAAATAAGCTTGCCCTTGAAGTTCTTACGTCAAGGGGATACACTGATTTTGACAGCATTGTGGAGTACTTTACCACCTCTGAGCTTTCTGACCCTTTCCTTATGAAGGATATGGATAAAGCTGTGGAAACTATTGAAAATATGATCGATGGATTCCACCTTATATGCGTTTACGGCGACTACGACTGTGACGGTATAACCTCTACGGCTATCCTTTATAACTACCTTGAAAGCATGGGCGCAAATGTGATGTACTATATTCCCGAGCGCAGCGAGGGGTACGGATTGAACGCTGATGCCATCAGAAAGATCGCCGGTGAAGGTGCAAAGCTGATTGTTACTGTGGATAACGGTATATCTGCCGTTGAGGAAGCAAAACTTATATACGAGCTGGGAATGAAGCTTGTCGTTACCGACCATCACCAGCCTTCTGATGAGCTTCCCATGGCGGAAGCAGTCGTCGACCCCCACAGAGCAGACTGCCCGTGCCCCTATAAAGACCTGGCAGGCGTTGGAGTGGCGTTTAAGCTTTGTGCTGCTCTTGACGGAGGTAATTATGAGATAGTCCTTGAACAGTATGCAGATATATGTGCCATCGGAACTATCGCCGATGTGGTGCCTCTTACCGGGGAAAACAGAACGATCGTCAAGCAGGGACTGGAATACCTTAAAAATACGGAAAACCAAGGGCTTTGTAAGCTTTTTGAGCTTAATTCGGTGGATAAAGCCTCCGTCAGCTCCACAGACATTTCTTTCAGAATGGCACCTGTTATCAATGCGTCCGGACGCTTTGGATCACCGATCACAGCCGTTAAGGCGCTGCTCAGCGAGGATGAGTACGACGCTCACGCTCATGTCAGCCAGCTTATCGAGCTTAATTCTATGCGTAAACAGACTGAAAAAGTCATTATCTCAGAGATAGTTGACCATATTGATAAATATCCCCAGGTCCTTGACCATGCAGCACTTGTGCTGTGGGGCAGGAACTGGCATCCCGGTGTTATAGGGATAGTGTCCTCAAAGATACTTGACCTTTACGGAAAACCAAATCTGATAATCTCTATTGATGATGATGGCAACGCAAGAGGTTCAGCAAGAAGTATCCACGGCTTTGATGTGTTTGACTGCCTGCATTATTGTGCCGAACTTTTTGAAAAATACGGAGGACATGAATGTGCAGGAGGTTTTTCCCTCAGACAGGAGAATATAGGGGCGCTTTGCAGCAAAGTATATGAATACGCCGACAGACTTCCAAAAGCACCTGTACAGGAGATATGTGCGGATAAATTGCTTATGCCTCAGGATATAACTGTTGAAAACGTAAAGGGACTTTCTTCCCTTGAGCCGTTTGGTGCACAAAACCCTTCGCCGGTATTTGCTGTTGTGGGAGCGGTGGTGCTTTCTGTGATACCCCTTTCCCAGGGCAAACATACCAAGATAGAATTTGAATACGGAAGCTATAAAGGCCAGGCGCTGTTTTTTTCTCTTGCTCCCGAAAGAGCCTGCTTTAAAATCGGTGACAGGATCGATATGCTTGTCAAGCTGGATATAAACTCATTCAGAGGGACGGAATCTGTGTCCATAAAGGTGATCGACCACCGTTTGAGCGGAGTGAAGCAGGAAAGATACTTTGCCGCAAAACAGTGTTATGAAAAGCTCATGCGGGGAGAGGATCTTCCGTCGGCATATGTTCAAAAGATTATCCCCGGCAGAGATGAATTGGTAAGAGTGTATAAGTACATAAGCTCTGCCGGCAGCACCACCCTTGACCATATGTTCATGTCTCTTGGAGACGATAGAATGAATTACTGCAAAATGCGTATCTGCGTCGATATATTTGCAGATAAGCAGCTGGTTGATTATAAAGCTGCAACCATGAGCGTCTCAATGCTTGAGGTAAGCTCAAAGGTGGATCTTGAGGATTCACCTACACTGAAAAAACTAAGATCTATGTTATGAAAAGAGGTGAGGATAAATGACTGAAGATAAGATCATTACCATTGATCAGCTTATACAGAAGATACTGGAGGGCGAAAAGCAGTATGACCTTTCAAAGATAGTTGCCGCTTATGAGGTGGCAAACCAGTATCACAAGGGGCAAAAGCGAGAATCGGGACAGCCATATATCACTCACCCTATCGCTGTTGCGTATATCCTTATTGAACTGGGTATGGATACGGATACTATATGCGCCGCATTGCTGCATGACGTTGTGGAGGATACCGACTGTACTTTGGATGTGCTTCAAAAGAAGTTCGGAAGCGACGTTGCGATGCTCGTAAACGGTGTTACAAAGCTGAAAAAAGTCGAGACATTTACAAAAGACGAGCAAAAGGCTGAAAATATCCGTAAAATACTCCTTGCCATGAGCGAGGATATAAGAGTAATAATAATCAAGCTTGCAGACAGACTGCATAATATGCGTACGCTGAATTACTGCCGTGATGAAAAGCGCAGGAATATTGCTCATGAAACAATGAATATCTATGCGCCCATCGCACACAGACTCGGTATCCGCTCGATAAAGGACGAGCTTGAAGATCTGTCGTTTATGTATCTTGATCCGTATGCTTATAATGAGATTGAAAAGCAGATGAATATGCGTAAAGGCAGCAGGGATCAGCTGGTCGAGGAATTGATGGCAAGGATCAAAGAGCGTCTTGCAAAGGATATTACACCTGTGCCTGTTATCGAGGGACGTGTAAAGTCAAATTACGGAATATATAAGAAAGTCTATCGTGACGGCAAGGAAATAGACCAGATATATGACCGGTATGCCCTTCGTATAATCGTTAATACCGTTACGGAGTGCTATAATGTACTTGGAATAATCCACGATATGTTCAGACCTATACCAAACAGGTTCAAGGACTATATCTCTACCCCAAAGGCAAATATGTACCAGTCCCTTCATACAACAGTTATCGGCAGAGAGGGCGTTCCTTTTGAAGTCCAGATCAGGACGTGGGATATGCACAAGACCGCCGAATACGGTATCGCAGCTCACTGGAAGTATAAAGAGGGGGTCAACGGGGGCAATACAAAGGACGACCGTCGCCTTGCATGGATAAGACAGATAATCGAATCACAGCAGGAATCCGATGACGTGGAAGAGATCGTCCGTGCCATTAAAAATGACCTTGCACCTGAGGACGTTTTTGCTTTCACACCAAAGGGTGATATGATAACTCTGCCCGTAGGTGCTACTGTTATCGACTTTGCTTATGCTATCCATACCGAAGTGGGGCATAAAATGTGCGGTGCCAAGGTGGACAAGAAAATGGTCTCTTTTGATTATGAGATCAAAACCGGCGAGATAATTGAGATCCTTACCTCAAATGTTCCGGGTCACGGTCCCAGCAGATCATGGCTGAACATATGCAAGACAAACGAGGCAAAATCAAAGATACGCCTTTGGTTCAAGCGTGAACGCCGTGAAGAGAACATCTTTGAAGGCAGGAACGCACTTGAAAGAGAGTTCCGCCGCAATATGATCCGTGTTCCCGAGGAGGATCTTGAGGATTTCCTCAAGGCGGATATGAGAAGGCATAACTGCGATACTCTTGATGACTTTTTCGCTGCCATCGGTTACGGCGGCGTGCAGCTTTCTAAAGCAATATCACGCCTTAAAACAGAGTATAATAAAAAATATGGAGAAAAACACGCTGACAGCAGCGCTGAAAAGGAAGCCAAGAAGGCTTCCGGAAACACCTCCGGCATTATTGTCGACGGTGTTCAGGATTGCGCTGTGAGATTTGCCCAGTGCTGCAATCCGCTGCCCGGTGATGATATTGTGGGCTTTATTACTAAAGGCCATGGAGTGTCAATTCACAGAAAGGACTGCGTAAATTATCTCAGCCAGAAGGATGATCCGGAGCTGAAGGATAGATGGGTAAGCGCAAAGTACGAGGGAAGCAATAAAAAGTCCGGCTACTTCAAAACAACGCTTGATATTATCGCAGTTGACAGGATCGGTCTTCTTGCCGACGTTTCATCTGCCCTTGCAATGATAAATATTTATATTTATGAATCTACTGCAAGAGAGCTGAAAAACGGCAACGCCATACTTTCCATAACCGTAAGCATAGCAGGTATGGAACAGCTCAATAATGTTATTACCAAGCTTAAAAAGATAAAAAATGTTATTTCTGTTGAAAGAAGCGGAAGATGACAGGGAGGAAATATGAGGATCTATTGTCTTAAACCTTTGAGCATCTGCGATACAAACAGCTACCTTGTTGCAAGCGAGAAGGGAAACGCCGTTCTTATCGATGCACCTGCGGACGCAGCTTATATCCTTGAACAGATCGCTTTTTACGGTCTTACCCTGAAGAAGATCTTTCTTACCCACGGCCATTTTGACCATGTTGGCGCAGTAGCAGATCTGGTCGATGCCACAGGGTGCGAGGTTTATATAAGCGTATCAGATAAGGATAAGCTTTACGATGAAGAAAGTATGCTTGTTCACCATTTTATGGTCAGGGGGTATAAAAAGTATACAGGTGATGTAATCACATTTACTGAAAACGATATACTTACCCTTGATGAGCTGGAGTTTGATGTGCTCGAAACACCCGGACATACAAGGGGGTCTGTGTGCTTTATCTGCGAGGACTCTATGTTTTCCGGTGATACGTTGTTTGCCCGTTCGTGCGGCAGGACAGACCTTCCCGACGGAGATCCGGATGCCATGAAGCGTTCCATGAAAAAGATATATGACCTTGGCGGAAATCTGAAAGTATATCCCGGGCATATGCAGCTGACAACTCTTGATGCTGAGCGCAAGTACAATTATTACCTTCAGAATTTATAAGGCTACATACGGGCGGGATCACAATGACTCTATGTTTTAGCGGAAACGATTATAAATATGAGCTTGAGGGCGTAATGAAGCTTTTTGTTCCGGCAACGCTGTTTAATATCGTCTACGAGGACAGATTGTTCACCGATGACGATTTTGCGTATGCAAGGGTAAAGCGCTTTGATAATTATGCCCTTTTGTATGTTGTATGCAGATATAACGGAAAAAGGGCGCATAAAGCAATGAAAGCATCTGATGGTGAGGATCATGAACTTTGCCTTTCACGCCTTCTTTTTAAAGTTATGAGCTCGCTTACCGCAATTGTACCCAAATGGGGGATAATTACGGGAATAAGACCTGTAAAGCAGGTCAATAAATACCTGAGCGCAGGAATGGATAAACACAGCATTTTTAACGCAATGAAGACTGATTATCTCTGCTGTGAGGAAAAATGCAATATTGCGCTTAAAACTGCACTGGTCCAAAAGCCTGTGCTTGATAAACTGGGCAGCAAAAGCTTCAGCCTTTATGTTTCCATTCCCTTTTGTCCTACAAGATGTTCTTACTGTTCTTTTGTCTCCCAATCTGTTGAGCAGTGCATGAAGCTTATCCCGGCATACATAGAAAATCTGTGCAGAGAGATAGAATATACATCTGAGATCGTGGCCAGACTTGGTCTTGTGCTTGATACCATCTATTTTGGAGGAGGTACACCTACGACCCTTGAAGCACCTGTGCTTGAAAGGCTTATGAAGACAATAGCGGATAATTTTGATCTTTCGCACCTGCGTGAGTATACTATCGAAGCAGGCAGACCTGATACTATTACCCTTGAAAAGCTTACGGCTATAAAGAATTGCGGCTGTACAAGGGTGTCGATCAACCCCCAGACCCTGTCGGATACGGTCCTTGAAAAAATCGGCAGAAAGCATACGACCGATCAGTTCTACAAAGCGTTTGACCTTGCAAGAAAAGCCGGTTTTGACTGTATAAATACCGATATTATCGCAGGACTGCCCTCAGATACTCCCGATAGCTTTGCTTATACGGTCGATAAGCTGATACAAATGGGGGCGGATAATATTACCGTTCATACCCTTTCTATCAAACGTGCGGCAAGGCTCAACCATCAGCGTGAAGAAGGCTTGCTTGAAAATCCGGCAGATGTTATGGTGAACTATGCTACAAAGCGACTTCTTGAAAGCGGATACGATCCTTACTATCTTTACCGCCAGAAAAATATGCTTGAAAATCTTGAAAATATTGGCTGGACAAAGCCCGGAAAAGAAAGCTTGTACAATATCTATATTATGGAAGAGGTGCAGACCATAATCGCCCTCGGAGCAGGCGGTTCGACCAAGCTCGTTGATGTTGAGGGCAGGCGGCTTGAACGTGTGTTCAACTATAAATTCCCGTTGGAGTACAACAAGCATTTTCAGCTTATGCTTGATAAAAAGAAGGAAATAGAGGATTTTTATGCTGAAAAAGAATGATGAGGTGATCCTTGAGATCACCGGCATGACCAACGAAGGAAACGGTGTTGGCAGATATGAAGGCATTGCGGTTTTTGTTGCAGGCAGTGCAGTAGGCGATGTTATAGCCTGCCGTATCGTTAAGGTCAGCAAAAACTATTGCTACGGGATCATAAACCATATTATCACCCCCTCTGAGCATAGAATCCGGGATAACTGTCCTGTGTCCAAAACCTGCGGAGGGTGCTGCTTCAGACATATTTCATACCGGCAGGAGTGCCTTGTCAAAGAGCAGTTTATCCGTGATTCCTTTGAACGTATCGGTAAGCTGAGACCGCAGTACGACAGCTTTGTCGGCAGCGAAAATATTTCACATTACCGAAATAAAGCACAGTATCCCTTGGGCTTGCGTGACGGAAGGGCAGTGTGTGGCTTTTATGCCAAGCGTTCCCATAGAGTGTGCCCTCTGTACGACTGCGAATTACAGCCGGATATTTTCGGGGAAATCGTCGGATATGTTATGAACTACATTGAGAAAAAAGACATTTCTCCATATGACGAGATCACAGGTAATGGGCTGCTGCGGCATATCTATCTCAGACGTGGAGAGCATTCGGGGGAAATCATGCTTTGCCTTGTGGTTACAAGCCTAAAAAAGGCAGCGTGTTTTGAGGATCTGTATTCAGGTATAACACAAAAGTTTGAAGATATAAAAAGCATCGTGCTCAATGAAAATCCGGAAAGAACCAATGTTATAATGGGAAAAAGAACGGCTACGGTCTTTGGCTCTGATACGATAAAGGATATAATGTGCTCAAATACAGTGGTCATCTCGCCACAGTCTTTTTACCAGGTCAATACCCTGCAGGCTGAAAAGCTTTATGCCATAGCAAAGGAGTATGCCGCACCGGATAAGGGTACCACATTGCTTGATCTTTATTGCGGAGCGGGGACTATCGGGCTTTCAATGTTCAAAGATGTAAGAAAGCTTATAGGTGTTGAGATAATCCCGCAGGCGATCGAAAATGCAAAATTGAATTCCCGACTGAACGGCGCAGATAATGCTGAGTTTATATGCGGCGATGCGGGAAAGATCGCACAGATACTTTACGACAGGGGAGAGCGCCCCGATGTGATAATTGCCGATCCTGCAAGAAAAGGCTGTGACAGACAAAGCCTTGAATATATGGCAAAAATGCAGCCTGAAAGGATAGTTATGATCTCCTGCAACCATGCCACAGCTGCAAGGGATTGTGCTATCCTGGATGAACTTGGTTATAAGACCGATAAAGTACGGGGCGTAGACCTTTTCCCAAGAACTGCACACGTGGAGTGCGTGGTTCTGATGCAGCGCAAGACATTGTGATAGGAATTGAAATGTGATATGACAAGCAGCGAAAGAGGCGGTTGAGTGACAAAGGAAGGAATATATCTCCATTAAAAGAAGATTATAGGGCGATCCTCAATAAAGAGATTATAATATTCGTGATGAAAGGTCAAAAATAGGAAGAAAAAATATGGGTGAAATGTTGGACAAGTTTTTTTATGGCTTTGATAAAGCCGTCTATTTATTTTTTTGGAAGTTTCAAAATGCCTTTACGATCGGAGTAGCTAATTTATGTCAGTATTTAGGAAATACCTTCCGAAAATGAGGCTGAACCAGCCGGCAAAGAATGATAATCAGCGATTTCTTTGCTCTTTTTGCTAAAACCAATTATAGAGGTTGTAAAATACATTCCATTTCAGGAGCAAGTATATTGTTCCGGGGCGCTGCAAATACATGGCGCATTTAGTCAGAATCTGAAAAGGAGAGCATATAGTTGGAAACTACTGATAATAAACAACTGCCGGAAAATGAACTCCGGCAGCAGCCAACAGATGAAAAAGATCATGATCTGAGCGAAAAAAAAGATATCAGCGAAAAAGAAAACCCACAACCAAAGCCTGTAAAGAAGAAAAAAACCGCAAAGGACCATGCCATTCGTTTTTTTGTAAAGATTGGTATTACAGCTCTTGTGTTGATCCTGACTCTGACGTTTGTGCTTGGTGTCTATGTAAATCACACAAACTCGTCATATCCGATGATAAAGGACGGGGATCTTTGCCTTACGTTCAAGCTGGCGAAGATACAAAAAGGTGACGTTGTCGCCTTTGAACAAGACAAAGAAATAAAGTTTGCGAGGGTGATCGCCTCCGAGGGTGAAACGGTGGAGATAAAAAACGATCTTGTCTGTGTAAACGGCAGCGGTATACCTGACAATACTGTATACAAAACAACGACAGAGGGCTCGAAAATAAGCTATCCCTATACGGTCCCCGAAAAGAGTATTTTTGTGCTCAACGATCTCAGAAGTGATACATCAGACAGCAGAACTCTGGGGGCTATCCCTTTGAGTGAGTGCAAGGGAAAGGTAATATTCGTTATGAGAAGAAGAGGTATCTGAGAGGAAAAAATATGATAGTTCACGAAATAAGACAGCATCTTTCAGAGCTTGCAGACAGTAAATACTGTGACTTTCAGTCATCCCTTATACCTACTGCCGGCTCGTCAGAGTTTATTGGTGTGCGAACTCCCGAACTAAGAGCATATGCAAAGGAACTTGCAAAGCGAAGTGATATCGGTGAGTTCCTCAACGATCTGCCTCATAAGTATTTTGATGAAAACCAGCTCCATGCATTTATCATTTCTCTGGATAAGGATTACAAAAACTGCATTGAAAACGTGGAGAGATTTTTGCCGTATGTGGATAACTGGGCAAGCTGCGACCAGATGAGCCCAAAGGTTTTCAAAAAGCATAGGAAAGAGCTTTTGGAGCATATCGACCGTTGGCTGAAAAGCGATAAAACATATACCGTCCGCTTTGGGATAAAAATGCTTATGGATCATTTCCTGAACGAAGATTTTGATATGAAGTATCCTTGTGCTGTTGCAAATATAAATTCACAGGAGTATTACGTAAAAATGATGCAGGCGTGGTATTTTGCGACCGCCCTTGCCAAACAGTATGATTCGGTGATCGGCTTTATCAAAGATAAAAAGCTTGATGACTGGACTCATAATAAAACGATACAAAAAGCCGTGGAGAGCTATCGTATAAGCGATGTGCAAAAGCAGTATCTGAAAAAACTCAAAGTAAAAGGTAAGGTGAAAGATCAGTGAGGATAATTCATTGTGCAGATATTCACTTAGGATCAAAATTAGCCTCTAAGTTTCCCGGAAATATAAGTGACGAGCGTAAAAGAGAGGTGCTTGATACCTTTTCCAGAATGGTGGATTACGCCAAAAAAAATCATGTAAAGGTAATTATGCTCAGCGGAGATGTCTTTGATAAGGATAAGCCGGCAAAAAAAGATAAGACCTTTTTTTACAGTGCTATAAAGAATAATCCTGAAATTGATTTTTTGTATCTGAACGGAAATCATGACAAGGAGGGCTCTTATACAGATAACGATATCCCTAACCTAAAAACATTCTCAAAGGATGATTTTATATCCTATGCCTACGGTGACGTTGTTATAACAGGCATCGAAATGAACGAGGACAATGCAAAGGCTTATTATTCCAAGCTTATGCTTGACGATAAAAAGATCAATATCCTTATGCTCCACGGTGATGTTTCCGACTCGGTGGGCATGGATAAGGTGAAGATAAGCGAACTGCGTGACAAGGGGATAGATTACCTTGCCCTCGGACATATCCATTCATATAAAACTGGTAAGATAGATGACCGTGGAGTGTGGGCTTTTTCAGGCTGCCTTGAAGGCAGAGGTTTTGATGAATGCGGTGAAAAAGGATTTATACTTGTTGATGTAACAGATAAGCTGTCCTTTAGCTTTGTCCCCTTTGCCAAACGGACGATCCATGATATAAATGTGGATATAACATCTGCCTCAGACCTTTATGAAGCCCAGCGGATCGTTCACAGCAAAGTCGATCCTGTAAGCAGGGAAGATATACTTAATATAACCCTGAAAGGCGACGTTCCGGTTGATACGGAAATAGATGAAAAAGATATAGAAAACTCTCTTTCGGATTTTTACTTTGTCCGTGTAAAAAATAAAACAAGCGTAAAGATAAGTGCCTCTGATTATACCGACGACCGTTCTTTGATCGGAGAGTTTATCCGGGCGGTCTCAGATAATGGAGAGTATAATGATGAGGAAAAAAAGGACATTATAACTCTGGGCCTCAGACTTCTCAGCGGCAAGGAGGTGGACAGATGAAGCTTTTGTCTGCACATATCGTAAATTACGGCAAGCTTTCTGATGTGTCTATAAGCTTCAAAGATGGCTTAAATTCCTTCTGTGAGCAAAACGGTTACGGTAAGTCCACCATTGTGTCTTTTATCAAAGCAATGTTTTACGGACTTGCAGGGTATAAATCCAACTCCGGCTTTGTGGAAAGAAAGCACTTCTATCCCTTTGGCGGAGGTACCTTCGGAGGGAATATCGAGTTTGAATATGCCGGAAAAAGTTACAGGATAGAACGTACCTTTGGCGAAAAAAGCACCACCAACGATAAACTTGCCGTCTACTGCGGATCAAACCCCACAGATGAGCTTGGCGACGTTCCGGGTGTAAAGGTGTTTGGTATCAACTGCGACAGTTTTGAAAGGCTTTTGTGCATAAATGCTGAAAAGATAACCATATCTTCAAGCAATGATATGAATAAAAAGCTGAACAATTACATACATGATGTAAATGAAGATTTCGACATCGACAATGTCCTGGGACAGATCAAAAAAACTGCTAAAAACAAAAAAGATGAGATCAAGGTGCTTGAATCCTCGGTAAAAAAGCTTAACAGCGAAATAAACAATCTTGAACATGAAAAAACTGCTCTTGATGATAAATACGCTGTTTTAAATACTGCTAAAACAGAGTGTGATAAAGCAAAAGCTGACTATATCAAAGCTGCCTCTTTTGCAGCAGTTGCTGCAAAATGGCAGGACCTTGACAGCAGGACAGCCGGGTGCCTGGAGCTTGAAAAGGGTATAGGTGAGATCAAAAGCAGATATAAAAACGGCATTCCTGATCTGAATGATTCGTTAAAAATAAAAGAGATCTGCGATCAGAAAAAGAGCGAGGAAACTCAGCTTAAAAACAGCGATATATCCCCTGATGACCTTTCACAATATAATAATTTGAAAGAAAAGTTCAAAAACGCTTTTCCCTCTCAGCAGGAACTTGACAATTTACGCAGCTTGATAGACGATCTTCAGATCGCCAGGCAAAAATACGCCCAGATCGAAAGTGATGAGCCCGATCCCGATGAAAAAAGGCTTGAGGAACACTTTAACTCACGACCCGTTGACCAGGAATATCTGCGATCTCTTGAACAGTACAAGCAACAGCTCGATGTGTTGGAACAGCAGCTTAAAGGAATAAATAAGACTATCGTCGTCACGACCCCCAAAGCTGTAAAGCCCCAGGCAAATAATAAACTCCCTGCAGTGCTTCTTGTGCTTGCACTTTTGATGATATTATCCGGTGTCGGAGTTCTCTTTGTAAGCCTTCCTGTGGGCGTGATACTTATTGTGGTGGGTATTTTGCTGGTAACGGGCGATATGTTCATTTATCTAAACAATAAGAACAAGCGCTTTTATGACAAAATGGATGAACCCGAGGAAAGGGACAATCCCGAATACATAGAAAAAAACGCACAGGTAAATGAGCTGAGAAATAAAATGCTCAATGAGCTTGCCTTTTACCGATATAAGGATAAAGATCCTGTTGAGCTTTTCTTTGATCTGAAATCCGATGCAAAGCAGTATAATATGATCCTTAATAGAAAAAACAGCGCCAAACAGCAGCTTGAAAGCGTAAAGCAGGAGGCAAAACAGACGATCGGAAAGCTTGACGCTGCCTTTGCAAAATACGGCATATCTTCCGATGACTATTCAAAAGAGCTTGATAAGCTGAAAGGCGACGTTACAAGATATAATATGCTTGAAAAGCAAATAACGAAAAATAAGGACGATAAAAATAAGCTTACCGGATCCATCCGGCAAAAAGACGAACAGATATCCGCCTTTTACAGCAAATATTGCATACCGCCCCAGCTTGATATCAACAGCGTTATTGAAGATATCCGTGAATCTCAGCGCCTTGATGCAGAGCTGCGGAAGAGAACCGATGAGATCAATAAATTCAAAGCTGAAAATAAGCTTTCAAAGCGCCCTGAAATGGTAGATTATGACCTTGATGAGCTTAAAGCTGAGGAGGAGCGCAAAAGCACCGAATTCCGGAAGATCGACGAGGAAGTTGACAAACTGGAAAACAGCGTATCTGCCCTTGACGATAAGAAAAACACCCTTGAAGAGACAATGGAAAAGCTTGGCGAAGCAAAAGCAAAGATCAAGCTGCTTGAGCAGGTGAAAAATGAGATCGTAAATGCCGATCAAAGGTTGAAAGACCGCTATATCGCCCCCGTTAAGGATAAGTTCAGCACCTATGCCAAACTGATAAACGATGCGGTGGGAGATAACATCAAAATGGATAAGGATTTTCGTGTCTCTTACGACAGGTTTGGTGAGCTTCGCAGCTATGAACACCTTTCCGACGGAAATCTGAGTGTGTGTGCATTGTGTTTTCGGCTTGCCATAATGGACAATATGTTTGATGATGAGCTGCCGTTTATCATAATGGACGATCCGTTTGTACATCTGGACGAAAAGAACTTTGCTTCAACTGCAAAACTGTTAAAAGACCTGTGTGTAAATAAACAGATAATCTATTTCTGCTGTCACGAAAGCAGAAATATAAAATAGGGGGGATGCATGATGAACGATGATAATTCCCGCAAAGAATTCGGAGCAATGGACTTGGCCGCAATGCTAAACGCAAGTATGAATGCTCCTCAGGGCTGTGGGCAACAACACGAATACCATGATAGCCTGGCGCCTAAGACAATAAAGTCTGATGAGCTTATGTCTTTTTCCTTTTTAAATTGTGTAATAACTGCATCCTGTAAACTTGAAGAAGACGGCCTCCATGTTTTTGCCTCAGGCGGCAGCAGCAATAATAGAGACGGAACAAGCTTTAAGCTGAAATATTGCTCCTGTACCAATTTTCTCCTTGAAAAGCTTGACAGAATAATCAAACAATATGACCTTGCAAGAAATAACGGATACAGCTGTCATGTTGACGGTCTGCCCCAGGGCTGCGGAGACAGCATTTCAGCGGAATACAAAAGCGGCGAAAAGCTGCATATGTATTCAAATCAGACCCCGACTGTAAACTTTGATGCTTCCGATGCAATATACCAAGCTTTCCACGAAGACGCACTTAAAAACGGCTTTGATTTCAATACATCCGGTTCAAATGTTAAGATCTATGATGATGCCGATGTGCAGTATTTGCAGGGAAAATGGAAAGGTAAGCATTTCGGCAGTGAGATCATCGCTGTTTTCACAGGCTGCACCGTAAAGATCTTTGTGGACGGAAAAATGACCGATAATACCGAGTATTGTGTATTTGAAGGCAAAGTAAGGACCAATAAGCTTAAAGAGGGTATAGTTAAAGCCGGATCCGATCATGACTATGAGGAGTTTGAAGGGTGCTCCTGTTTTGCGAAAAAGAACGATTTTACCCTGACTTGCTATTTTATGAAAGGATCCTATTCTACCTGTGACCTGTATAGGGATAAATAGCAATATATTACAATTCGTAACCAATGTGATAAAATGATAAAATATTATCCTACTCTATTGAAATTTATGCGATAATGTGGTACAATTGTTTTCACAGGCAAAAGCTTGTATAATTGAATAGGGGGGTAAAAAGAATGACAGCAACTGCTATGATATTGTTCTGGGCTGTGGCATTCGTATTTTTTCTTGTATGCGAAGTGGCGACTTGCTCGGCATTGGTCTCTGTATGGTTTGCTCTTGGAGCTTTGATCGCAATGTTCTTTGCCATTGCAAAGCTGAGCTTTCTTGTCCAGTGCATCGTTTTCGTTGCGTCATCTGCGATACTTGTAGCTTTGACAAGACCGCTTGTGAAAAAGCTTCAGGGCAAAAAGGTCGCAACAAATTACGAATTGGACGAGGGCATGACAGCAGCGGTCATTGAAGATATCGACAATACTGCAAACAAAGGCAGGGTCCGCCTCAGCGGCACAGACTGGGCTGCAAGAAGTGAAGATGGCAGACCTATTCCCGCAGGTCATGCGGTCATAGTTGTCAAAGTTGACGGTTCAAAGCTGATCGTCAAAGAATAAAATTATTTTTTTGGGAGGATATTATAATGGAAGGAATTTATATTCTTTTAGGGGTGCTTGCAGTTATACTTCTGCTTATCGTTTGCAATATCAGAGTAGTACCGCAGGCTTATGTTTATGTAGTTGAGCGTTTCGGCGCATTCCATGCTGCATGGGGAACAGGTCTGCACTGGAAATTCCCGCTTATCGAGAAAGTTGCAAAGCGTGTTTCCATCAAGGAACAGGTGGTTGATTTCCAGCCGCAGTCGGTTATCACAAAGGATAACGTAACCATGCAGATAGACACCGTTGTGTTTTTCCAGATAACCAATGCGATGCAGTTTACATACGGAGTTGAAAGACCTATCTCTGCTATTGAGAACCTTACTGCAACAACACTTCGTAACATTGTCGGAGACCTTGACCTTGAAGCAACTCTTACCTCAAGAGATATTATCAACACAAGGATAACCGCTATCCTTGACGAAGCAACCGACAGATGGGGCATCAAGGTGCAGCGAGTTGAGCTTAAAAATATCCTTCCTCCGAGAGAGATCCAGGATGCCATGGAACGCCAGATGAAGGCTGACCGTGAAAGACGTGAAAAGGTCATCCAGGCAGAGGCTGAGAAAAAATCCCAGATCCTTGTTGCAGAAGGTGAGAAAGAATCCAAGATCCTTCGTGCACAGGCTGATAAAGAAGCAAAGATACTTTCTGCGGAGGCTGATAAACAGTCGCTTATCCTGCAGGCAGATGCAATAAGAGAACAAAAGATACGTGAGGCTGAAGGTGAAGCGCAGGCTATCAATATGGTACAGCAGGCAGTCGCTGACAGTATCATAAAGCTTAATGCGGCTAATCCTAATGAACAGGTCATCCAGCTCAAAAGCCTTGAAGCCTTCGGAAAAGCAGCAGACGGCAAAGCTACCAAGATCATTATCCCCAGCGAGATACAGGGACTTGCAGGACTTGCAACCGGTATCAAAGAGGTTGTCGGATCAAATTCAGCTCAGAATAAACAGTAATAATATAAAAGCACCGCATATTAAGGGCAGTGCTTATATAGAAGTCTTATGAATTGTTTTGAGGAACATCTTTTATTGCGGAGGACTGTTTCCTAACCGTATTTCTTGACCATAACTATTTTTTAACCCCGATGGATAAAACCATCGGGGTTAAAAAATCATTAAGAGTTTTAGGAAAGGGGTTTGGGGAATAACCCTTTTTCAAAAGGGTTTTCCCCAAAAAGAGTTTATAATGCTTCTGTATAAGTGCAGTCCATATAGCGGTGCTTTTTTGGTATAAAAATAACCGATGCTTTTGTGAAACATCGGTTATAATTTTATATGTTTTCAGATACCGCATTCCTCATAATCCTTCCACTTTTCATAGTGCGCCTTTTCCTCACAGTATCTGTAAACAAGAAGCGCCGTGGAGGCAATGACAAGTATAAGAGCACCCATAAGTGCCCAGAATGACTTTCTCTGTGAATACTTCTGCATTTTTGCTCATCCTTTCTGTTTGACTATGTGCATATTATACTACCGAATCGGCATATTGTCAATCTTAATTGACTATTTTTGTTATGCCTGCACAGATTTTTTACTCCCGATTTGTGACGAATAAATACTTATCCTGGTAGAAATTAAGGAATTCCTCAAGGCATATACCGCTTTTCTTGATAATATCGGCGCTTTCGCTGCCTACATATCTGTAATGCCACGGCTCAAAAGCAAAACCGGTTATATGCTCTTTTAACCGTGGATACCTCAGGATAAATCCATAGCGGTGTGCACAGCGTTCAAGCCAGACAGACTGCCTGCTGCCGGCAAATTCGTAATTTACATCCTGCTCACCCTTTTGAGCAAAATCAACCGCAAGCCCTGTTTCATGTTCACTGCAGTGGGGAAGCGCAAGGGTCTCACCGGCCTTTTTTACTGCCCGGCGGTAATCAAGTCCATTTGCCATTTCCTTTGATATTTCCCGTTCCCACAGCAGCTGCTGATAGTCTGCCGAGCGAAAGCCTGATATGACCTGAATAAAGATACCGTCCTTTTCTGCCTCCTGAAGCATTATTTTCAAGGAACCGGCAGCCTGTTTTTCCAGATATACTCCCCGTACCTTTTCCAGCTTCAGTTCTTTTTCAAATCCCTCATCCAGCGGCTCGAATTTATTAACGATCATAAGATAATCCATATACTCACCCTATAAAATTATATTCCGGAATAATTGCAGATGACACATATATTTCAAACCCGGTGAATATATATTGTTATAGGAGATGAATTGCTATGAAAATAAAAAGGACATGCCTTTCGGCAGCCTGCGTGGTGGCGCTGTGTTTTATGACGCCGTTAGGATTGGATTTTTATAATGCTCACAGTCATGGGATAAACAAGCTTGCGGCTTTGTCCGCCTTGCTTACGACCGGCGAATACAGCGAACCAAAGCCCGTATCCGATGCAGAGGAGATCAAAGAGGAGATCATAGATGAAAAAATACTTCCCCCCGAAACCGAGCAGCTGGCTGTGGACCGGACCAATATCCTAAGAATACTGGAGAGTACAAAAACAAACCAAAAGCAAGGATCCCACCGTGTCCTTACTGAACAGCCGTCAGATGAAAGTCTTGCAATGGTGAAATATCCCAATAGCCTTGAAAGGCACGACGGTGTCATACAAAACTATACTTACCCTGCCTACAAGGGGACGCAGTATATAGACCTGCCGGAGGGAGGACAAGTCAGAAACTGTACCGAACTTTCTAACGATGTTCTCAAAAAGCAGCTTGCCAAAGATCTGCCCTTTAAGATCAGCTTAGACTCTGACCAGCCCCAGGTGCTTATCTATCATACCCACACGACCGAGAGCTATGAGCCCTATGCACGGGATTTTTATGACAGTACCTTTTCAAGCAAAACCACCGAAATGGATAAAAATGTCGTCAGCGTTGGGGACAGGATCTGCCGGGAGCTTGATAAAGCAGGGATAACCTATGTCCATGACACCCTTATCCATGATCATCCGGATTATAACGGAGCCTACGATTCAAGCCGAAAAACAGTAAAGGAAATATTGAAAAAGTACCCCTCCATAAAAGTGTGCCTTGATATACACCGTGACGGTATACAGCGTGGCGACGGCACAAGAATTGCCCCTGTTACGGAAATTGACGGGAAACAGGCAGCACAGATAATGATAATCTCCGGCTGTGATGACGGTACGATGGGGATGCCGAATTGTCTTGAAAACTTTATCTTTGCCTCAAAGCTTCAATCTCAGATAGAGGGAGATCATAAGACCCTTACACGACCGGTGCTATTTGATTACCGGCATTATAACCAGGACCTTACCACAGGCTCGCTGCTGATCGAAATGGGCAGCCATGGAAACTCTATAGAACAGGCTCAGTATTCAGGTGAGCTTGTTGGGAGATCCCTTGTTAAGCTTCTCAAAAAACAATAAAGGTAAAGCTCATAAGAAAGATACTCATATAGAAGTTTTAAGCCATAGTATTTCTGATTTACAGTCAGAAGTACTATGGCGTTTTTATTGACAATGCAGCAATGCTATGCTATAATTGTAGCGAACATAAATCGGAATTTGCGGAGGATTTTATAATGAATGATCTATGTATGATAATAAAAGAAATGGTGAAACCGAATTTCCTGAATATCAGAACATCTATCCAGACCTATGACAGAGATGCGATATGCTGCGGTGCTCCGTGTTGGAGATGGGCATATCATGCACTTCATTCAGCTGATAAATGGTTTATAAATCCTTGTGTATATGATGAACCGCCTTTTCATGAAGAAGGACTTGATAATCCCGACAAGCCTGCCTCAGTTACCTTGTCTGATGAGCAGCTTCTTGATTACCTTGACAGTGTAGAGAAAAAAACATATGCATATCTTGATTCTCTTACAGATGAGATGCTGTATGAATGTCCTGAAAACTGTGAACATACGAGAATGGAACTGGTACTGAGACAATTCCGCCACATATCGTTCCATACAGGAATGCTTAACGGACAGACTGCTGTAGCAACAGGAAAATTTCCAATGTGGGTATCTCAGGCTGACAAATATGTTGATGACGGTATTTTTTTCGGTAGATACAGAAAAGGACAAGTTACAAAATAAGTTATGATAATGTAAATTCTAATTTATCTTAGCAACCGTATAAAATATAATGCCCCTAAGCGCATAAACGCTTGGGGACAAAACTTCTATATGGGTATTCGGCTTAAGGGCAGTACCCTTATTTCTTTTTGTTTTTGCCTTTTTTCTTTGAGCTTGTAACTTTGATCCGGCTGCGCATTTTCAGACTTTTTTCTTCCTTATCTTCCTTTTCGCTCTTTCTGCGGCTGATCCTGCTGTGGATCCAGATCACCACAATGATCAACGATACCACCAGAGCGATCAGAACTATGTAAAGCGCAGGCATAAGCTTTTCTTTTAACGAGTCTTTTTTATCTGTCTTTATAGCGGAGCTGTCCTTTGGTTCGGGTGTTGTTTCACTGATTTGAGAAAAAGCCACGGTCTGCGCCGCAGCCTGAGTTTGCTCCTGCGCCTTATCAAGCCTTAAAATGCTGATCTTGTATACGGTCTCGTTGTTGTTAATGTCGGTAACGGTTATCGTCCTGATGTTATTTCCAACAACACATTCCGGATTGCCGGTGTACCATATTCTGTCTGTCTTGCTTGCTGTTTTGCCCTCGATCTCAACCTTGTCCACCTCATACGGTACGGTGATGCTGTATTCGTAGATACTGTACATAAAAGGCGGAATAAGCGTTCCTTTGTCTGTTTTCAGATCCACCAGCACCCCCTGAGAGGGGACAGCATTTTGCATGGCAGGCTCCTGCTCTTTTGAAGTGCTCTGTTCCTTGGGGGATATTTCAAAGCTTGTATATGTGCTTTCCGCCTCGATCTGGATTCCCTGTGTATTTGTAGCGCTGCAATTAACAACGTTTATAACTGCTGTGCCCGGGGATGAAACGGTAAATCTCAGCGAAAGCTCCGCCGAAGTACTTTCACCGCCGCTATGATCGATAGTTATTATTCCGTTGCGGCCGATCGCACTGTCGCCGCTTTGAAAAGCCAAAAGAGAATTGTCGTAGGAAATTACAGCAGAGACCTTACCCAAAGAAGCCTGTGAGGAAATGCCGACCTTAACGGTCAGTTCCTCACCGACTTTAACATTCTTTTCCATTACCGAGACCGACAGATCTATGCTGCCCTCAGCTGATGTAATATTTGCCGGAAAAATTATGGAAACTATAACACAAAGTATTATGCATAAGGCTTTTTTCAACTTTTCCAGCTCCCTTTTCGTGATTTGGTTACTCTATTATATACTATTTTCCCCAAAAGGTCAAATAAACGGTCAAAATATCACTCCCAGGGTCATATATAATAAAATATTTACATTTTGCAAATAGATTTTACTATATTTTCTCTCAATAATGATCTATACTACTAAATGTAGAAGGGTGGCTCCAGTAGGGGCTGCTTTTTTTTCAGTTGGTGCTGTTTTTTGCCATGAAAATGACTGCTTTCTTGTCATGATAGGCGGCAGCTTTTAGCTTTATAAAAAAAATCACCATATATGTGCATAAAAAAGACCGGTACCTGCTTTTCGCAAGTGCCGGTTTTGTGCTTATGGGCTTACTATTCTATTATATCCCGGATATTCTCGTTTGTATTTCTGCTTATGCATTTCAAATGTCTTCGCTGCGATCTGTTCTCACCGTGAAGCTGGGTGAGACCCTCTTGTGTACCCACTGCGCCGAGAAAGTCGCAGCGGCTTATGATCCTGACGAGAGAATCGTTTTCGCTTCCCTGAGCAAATGTGAAAATAACAGGCTCAAATCCGCAGTTTTCAATAAAAAGCTGCTGCATTTCGTATATGTCCCTTATCATTCTGCTGCGATAGCTGTCAAAGTCCTCTTTTTCCCGCTGGATATAAGTTTTGTCCTGTAAAAGAGCAAAACCACCGTTTGCAAATTCAAAGCAATTGTCTTGATTAAGTATTTCTATTTCCTTCCAGCGAAGATATTTTTCGTTTGTATCTGCGCTGTTTGAGGAATACTCCGTCTGTTTGCCGTAAACACAGACCGTGGCTTTGAAACGGTAATTGCGGATTATCTCGCCTACCTTTCCGCTGCATGAGGAAGTGTAGCCGTCAATAAGCAGCGCAGCTGACTTTTTTGGCAGATCGCTCCCGTCTTTCAAAGCCTTTGCAATGTCGGAAACAAAAACCGGTGTGTAGCCCTTGTTGATAAGATATAGTATATCTTTTTCAAATTCATCTGCACAAATTCCGCCCTCGCCCCGGTCGATGTTGTTGTAGCGCAGTATCACAACGCTTTGAATGTTTGCTGTTTTTTGTTCGTTTACACCCGATCTCGTCAGTACAGCTGTGCAGATATATACTGCAATTACGGCGATTATTGTCATAAGATTGCCGATTTTTAACCCTTTTAGAATTTTCATAGATATTCTCCGTTTCATTTGTTAAAACATATGATGAACAAACAAATTTAATTACAAAAAATATTCTCCATTCTCTTGCATTTTTTGTGCAAATGTGATACAATATATAAAATAATGGCTGAATAATTTGTTAATTTCAAAAAGTACAGGGGTGATGGTCGGTGTTTGGCTTTTCTAACACTACAAAAATTATAGTTACAATAGCTGTTATACTGTTTGCGTGTGGGTCTTTCTATTTTTCATTCAGAGGCAGTAAATTTCTCAAGTCTCTGAAATCAAAGCTCACTATGGCAGTTGTTGTGGTGGCTGTTGTATTGATAACAACTTTGAGCCTTATCTCGGTAAAATTTGTTGAAAGGTCCTCTATTGAGACCCTTGCCAATACCATAAAGCCTATTGCTGAAAGTACAGCGGGTAACTTTGACCAGACTGTTAACAGACTGGGAGAGAGCCTTTCGGAGTCAATACATAACAGCTCCGGCAGTAAAAATGTTGACGATGTCCTTTCTTCGCTTAAAAATAACTTCCCGACTATAGTGAAAGAAAGGTTCAATGTTTCCATATCCGATTATTGCAGCTATTATGTCTTTGACTCTTCCGGAAAGGTACTGAGCCATCTCGGAGATACTTCTCTTGATATAAACAGCATTGTTACCTCAAGCGACGTTTCAGAGGCAATAACAGTTGGAAGAACGGTAATAACAAAATGTGTCAATTCGGAGAATATGTCGTCTTTTGCTGTGTTGTCCGCTGTAAACGATCCGCAGGATCCTTCTAAAAAGGATGTTGTGGGTGTCGCCCTTAACGGATACGCCCTTTCAAATATCCTTGAGAAAAATTCTCTGAGCAAAATGGGTGAGTTTTATATTGTGGATTCCGACGGTAAAATAATTATCCACCCCACATCATCCTCATCTATGTTCAAGTATGAAAACCCCATAGAAAAGGCAAAGGACAATAAAGACTATAAAGATGTTGCATCTGCATTTGAAACAGTAAATGATTCTGATGACGGCTATGTGACATTCAAATACGACGGCAAAGATTATGTGGGCGGTTATTTCAAAGTAGCCACATTTAACGCCAAGATCCTTATGGTCACAGATTCCTCCGAGTACACTAAAACAGCAATGGTGGCTCTGGAAAGCATATTCTTTGTGGGAATAATACTGCTTTGTGTTGTAATGATATGTGCAACGCTCTTTGCTCGCCGTATATCAAAGCCTATCGTTTCCGCAACAGACAGGATCAGAGGGCTTGCCCAGGGCAACCTGACCGATCCGGTTGATGTCTGGTATTCAAATGACGAGCTTGGCGTACTTTCCAATTCGCTTGACGAAACGGTTTTGAGCCTGAGACAGTATATCAACATAATCACAGTTGCTCTGACAAAGATATCCGAAGGAGATCTTTGTCATAAGATGGAGGGCACCTTCAAGGGTGACTTCTATAAGATAAAGAGCACATTCAACGAGATCCTCAGTGCGCTGTCGGATACCTTTGCGGCAATAAATATGTCTGCCGAACAGGTAAACTCCGGGGCAACTCAGGTATCTGATTCAGCACAGGCACTTTCACAGGGTTCGACCCAGCAGGCATCTGCCATCGAAGAGCTTTCCGCAACCCTTACAGATGTTTCCAAGCAGACCCAGCAGAACTCTATGGATGCTAAGAATGCATATAATATCGTTATGGATAACACAGAGGCTATCAATAACTGCAACGACGATATGACAAATATGCTTAAAGCGATGAATGAGATCAGCGATGCATCTGCTGAGATCGCTAAGATAATCAAGGTCATCGACGAGATCTCCTTCCAGACTAATATCCTTGCACTGAATGCAGCGGTTGAGGCTGCAAGAGAAGGATCAAAGGGATTTGGCGTGGTCGCTGACGAAGTAAGACGCCTTGCATCTCGTTCCGCCGAGGCGGCAAAGCAGACTGCACAGCTTATAGAAAACTCCGCTATTGCGGTAAATAAGGGTTCTAAGATCGCAGAAGATACCGCAGAATCTCTTGAACAGATAGTTCGCAGATCTGAGGAGATAACCACCCTTATGAGAAATATAACCGAAGCTTCCGAGGCACAGGCTGATGCGATAGTGCAGATAGATACAGGCGTAGACCAGATCTCTGCGGTCGTTTCCAAGAATACATCTACCGCTGTGGGATTTGCCTCTGCAAGTGAGGAGCTTTCAAGCCAGTCTCTTATCCTGAAGAATATGATCGCCCGTTTCAGGCTTTCCGAGGAGGATGCTGAATCTGCACCGGCTGCCGTAAAGGAAAACATTGATCCTTTTGATCTGCTTGATGCACAGGAAAGCACAGCCCCTGCAGCTGAGGAAAAGGCAAGCCATACGGAGCTTTCTAAGGAAGATATGGAAATACTGGGATTTACCAGCGATGATGATGATAAGTACTAAAAATCCAATAGACGGAGGTTTTTTATATGAAACGCAGAATAGGTATCCTTACCAGCGGCGGTGACTGTCCGGGACTTAACGCCACCATCAGAGGCGTTGCCAAGGCTTGCTATGAGAGATTTGGCAGCGATGTTGAGATCGTTGGAATTGAGGACGGTTATTTCGGACTTATAAACAATATGTGCCGTGAAATGAACCAGTCTGATTTTTCAGGTATACTCACCACAGGCGGAACTATATTCGGAACTAAAAGAACGCCCTTTAAGAAAATGCAGGTGGTTGAGGACGATAACGTTGATAAAGTTAAGGCAATGAAGAATACATATAAAAAGCAAAAGCTTGATTGTCTTCTTACCCTCGGCGGGAACGGTACCCATAAGACCGCAAACCTCCTTTCTGAGGAAGGGCTGAATGTTATCGGCCTGCCTAAGACCATTGATAACGATATCTGGGGAACAAGTGTTACATTTGGTTTCCATACCGCTGTAAACACCGCAACAGACGTTATAGACAGACTGCACTCTACAGCAAATTCCCACGGAAGAATACTGGTGTGCGAAATAATGGGAAATAAAGCCGGTTGGCTTACCCTTTACGCAGGTATCGCAGGCGGTGCGGACATGATCGTTATCCCGGAGATACCATATGATATCGAGAAGCTTGCCCAGGCTTGTGAAAAACGTAAGGATAAAAGATTTGCTATCCTTGCTGTGGCTGAGGGAGCATACGATATCAAAGAAGCAAAGATGAAGAAAAAGGAAAGAGCAGCTTACAGAGCTGAAAATGGCATTACTACCGCAACAAGCAGGATCGCAAAGCAGATCGAAGAGATGATAGGCAACGAGGCAAGGGTCTGTGTTCCCGGTCATATGCTCAGAGGAGGAAGCCCATCGGCTTACGACAGAGTGCTTGCTACAAAGTTTGGTGTACACGCTGCAAAGCTTATTTCTAAAGAAAAGTATGGCTATGCAGTTGCTATGATAAAAGATAACGTAAGCGAGAATCCGCTCTCCGAAGTCGCTGGAAAAACTAAGTTCGTCCCACCGGATGACCAGCTTGTTAAGACCGCAAGAGATATTGGTATCTCCTTTGGTGATTGATATTATAAACCGGCTCTCATTTTTGTATGAGTGCCGGTTTTATTGTTAAAAAAATCGGACTGCTGCCGGGTAAATGACAACAGTCCGTTTGGTTTATAAGTTATTTGTTAATGGTGCAGCTTTTCTTTGCCTGCTGGCAAATGGAAATTATCTCATCGCACCATCTGTCAAATTCAGGGTCATCCGTTTGAAGCTCCGGATGAGCAAGAATATATCTTACGGTCTTTTCTATACCCTCTTTTGCACTTACAGTCGCCTCAAAATCAGGGACCAGAGATTTAACCTTTGTATTATCAAAGATAACAGAGTTTGCCTTGTCGCCGATAAGACTTCCTGTAAGGTCATAATCACTCATATCAGCCAGCATCTCGGAAGATACATGGTAAGGGATAAGATCAACCCCCAGAGCATCTGCGATATATTGATAGATCTGGTTCCATGTAACACTTTGATCTGATGTTATGTGAAATGCCTCACCAATGGCTTCTTTTTTGCCTATAAGTCCCGCATAAGCCTTTGCAAAGTCGCTGTTGTGGGTTATAGTCCAAAGAGAAGTGCCGTCTCCATGAATGATAACAGGCTTGCCTTCCTTGATCCTTTTGACCACCTGCCAGCTTCCGCCTTTTCCGTGAACCCCCAGAGGGACGCTGCGCTCGTCATAAGTATGGCTTGGACGAACAATTGTAACAGGGAAGCCGTGCTGACGGTACATTTTCATAAGGTACTCTTCACAGGCGATCTTGTTTCTTGAGTATTCCCAGTATGGGTTTTCAAGAGGTGTTTCTTCCGTAATGATATAGCTTGCCGGAGGCTTTTGATATGCAGAAGCAGAGCTTATGTAGATAAACTGCTTTGTTTTGTCCTTAAACAGCCTGAAATCTCTTTCAAGCTGCTTTGGCTCAAATCCGATAAACTCTCCTACACAGTCAAACTCCAGTCCCTTGAGCTTTTGTGCAACATCAGCCTCGTCGTTTATGTCTGCTGTTATGAGCCTAACATTTTCCGGCAGACCGGAAGCTCTGTTTCCTCGGTTGAGCAGATAAAGCTCCTCGCCCCTTTGAGCCAGCAGCTTGGTGATCGCCATGCTTATTGTACCTGTTCCGCCGATAAAAAGTATTTTCATGTTATTCCCCCTTGTAAATTCGTATTTAAAAATCTTGTTATCATATTTATACTATAAAGATACCGTAATGTCAATCTGAAAATAGCTTTATATCCAATAAAAATGATGCTTTTTATCAAATTTATGCCTAATTGGTAGTGACATTTTATAATTTATGTGGTATAATCATATATAAGTAAGATCTTAGATTATTTTAGTCAGCTTTATATATCTGCCGTTTGTCTTAAACTTTGTAAGCGTACAGAGGTGATTTGAATGAAAAAGATCCTGGGAATGACTTTTGGTGGTCTTCAGCATAAGATACTTAACCTTGTGCTGACATTCCTGCTTCTTATGGTAGCTGTGTTTGGGGCGATATCTTTTTATCAGAGCAAGACCCTTTCAAAAACAGTCAATCAGGCAAGGGAAAAACAGCAGGAAGCTATCAGGGATGTTTCTGAGGAAACAATGAACGGGGTAGTCAACAAGACCCTGTCAAAGACTACTGCACTTCAGGCGTATATTGCCGACGAAATGTTTGTCGGACTTAAAAACAGCGTTGAAACCATGCAGTCTCTTGCAAAGGACACCTTTGATAAAAAAGACTCCTTCCAAAAGCGTGAGGTTTATGTACCCGATGCTTCCAACGAGGGTAAATTAGCATTGCAGGTCCTCTGGGAAGAGGGAGTTGACTATAAAAAGTCCGAATATCTTGGTATCGCCGCAAATATGGGTGAGGCAATGATAGCCCTGCTTAAAAGCACCGAAAATATAAACACCTGTTATTTCGGACTTTCAGACGGAACACATATCTGCGTAGACGAGCATTCTGCAAATAAATTTGACAACCTTGGAAAGGTGATAAATTTCCCCGTGAGGGAAAGGCCCTGGTATAAAGCGGCAGTAGAAAAAGGGGAGATCTGCTTTACCGGCGTTATTACCGACGCTTATACAGGTGAGGTATGTGTTACCTGCGCCGCACCGGTCTATTCCAATGGTAAGCTTATCGGAGTTGTAGGTGCAGACCTGTTTTTGGACTCAATGGCCGACTATGTAAATAAGTCAGAGGCAGACGGCGGATTTGTTTGCGTTGTCAACAACGATGGTAAGATCGTTTTTTCTCCCGAGAAAAGCGGTACCCTTAAAGTTGAAACAGATGATAAAGCTGCTGATCTGAGAAAGGGTGAGAACAAAGACCTTGGCGAGCTGATAACTGCATCATATAAAGAACAGACAGAGCCAAAGCTTATAAAAATCGACGATAAAGAATACTTTGTACTTGGCTCTCCTATGAAAACAGTTGGCTGGACAGTTCTTTCTTTTATTGATAAGGATATTACCCAGCAGCCAACTCAGGCTATGCTAAGCGAATATGATAAGATCAATAATGAGGCAACGAGCGATTTTGAGTACAGCTCAACCAAGTCAAAACAAACATCCCTTGTGATGATACTGGTCATACTTGTTCTGGGTTCAGTTTCAGCTTTGTGGCTTGCAGGAAGGATAGTCAAGCCAATGACCGCCATGACCGAGGATCTTATTGAAGGCGGAAAAACGGGAAAAGCCTTTGAAATGAAGGATATATATAACACCAAGGATGAGATACAGGTCTTTGCCGAGACCATAAACGACCTTTCTCAGAAGGCGAATAAGTATATCCATGATATTACCGAGATAAATAAAGAAAAGGATAAGAACGAAAAGTTCTATTATAAATTCGTTCCTGAAAAATTCCGTGAATTGCTCGGAAAGGAAAAGTTTACGGATCTTGCTCTGGGAGATGCCCAGAGCCGTGAGTTCGCAGTACTGTTTTGCGATATCCGTTCTTTTTCAATAAATTCCGAAATGATGACTGCCAAGGAGAATTTTGAGTTTGTTAACGTTATCTATGGTATCGCAGGACCTATAATAAGAAAGTATGGCGGTTTTGTTGATAAGTACATTGGCGACGCCGTTATGGCGCTGTTTGAAACGGCTGATTCTGCTGTAAATGCAGGTATTGAGCTTTACAGGAGTATCGTGCTTGACCCTTCCACGGCAAAGAAGCTGAAGGTCTCTGAGATAAACGTGGGTATAGGTATACATATGGGCATGGCACGAATCGGTATCGTCGGAGAAGAGGAAAGACTTGCCGGAACGGTTATCTCCAACACAGTAAATATAAGCTCACGCCTTGAATCCCTGACCAAAAAATACCACACCGCAATGCTTATAACCAAGGATACCCTTGACCGTATGACCTCTCCGGATACGCTTACAACAAGATATGTGGGAATGATCCGAATGGAGGGCGTTAATGAAGTCAAGTCTGTATATGAGGTCCTTGACTGTCTTGATGAAGAGCAAAAAGAGCTTCGTAAGGGGACGAGTGTTGAATTCCGTGAGGCTATAAGGCTTTTCCACCTGGGCAAGAGAAAACAGTCTATGGAATATCTGAAAAAGCTTGTTGATGAGAATAAAGCCGATCATGTCACACGACTTTATCTTGATTATATCAGCTCGCTTTCCGAAGAGGATAAAAGTAACGTGTTTATATTTGATAAAAAATAAATCGGATATATCCAAAAAACAGCCACTGCGTATATGCGATGCTGATATAGAAGTTTTGCCCCGAAGCAAATCAAATTGCTCCGGGGCATTATTTTATTATTTGTCTGCTCAGATAAAACAAAATTCAGTGTTCTATGCAAACTTTCAAAACCGGATAATAAACAGGTTTTTTGGTCAAGCTTTTTCTCGTAAAAAAAGCTTGCGGGTCGAGGGCGGCGCCCTCGTCGCTCTCCGCAGAGAGCGAAATCCTCATACATCGTGCGCTCCGCAAGGGACGTGAACAAGCGAACAGCAAGCTGTACGCTCCAAAACATTCCGGTGGACTGTTTTGGAAGAGGGGACGCCCTGCAAGAGAGGGCGTGCCCCTCAGAAACACAATGTCAAAATACTTCTATATTGACACTGCCCTTATGCAGTCGGCTGTTTTAGTTTTTGTTTAGTATTATTCCGACTCTGCGGAGGAAGATGTCTGCGGGATATCAAGCTTTTTAGGCGGTGTAGAAAGTCCGGGGTCGTTGCTTTCCTTTGCCTTTTGAGTCAGGTCGTTTATCATCTTTTCAAGGTATTTATAAGATGTATCGTAATTCTTTTTTGCAGTCTCAAGGCTGTCCTCTACAGTTGCCACAGGCTGTCTTATGGAAATGTGTACATCGTTTGGCATATCCTTGTAACCCAGCTTGTCAGCAACAAGCTGCATATTAAGAGAGAATCCGATCTCGTCCACGTATTTGTTGCCGGGGAATTTTTCACCGAGCTTGTGATCCATTATCTCCAGGTACTGATACTCCGTATTGGTATCTGTGATAACCAGCATGCTTTCCGTGCTGTACAGATTTGCCAGGAATTTGCTGCGGGTGTCTTTCTGATCCTGTGAATATGAAGTTGGATCAAGAGGCATTATGATAACATTGACGTGAACATATCCGTTGCCGTCAATATCGTCTACATATTCCTCAAACAGCTCCTCGATCTCTTTTTCTTTAGTGGAAAGTCCGTTGTCTGCTATCATCATAACGGTAAGATCAGCTTTTTTTATCTGAAGCTGATGATAGATTATAAACGCAGCGATAAACACAACAAAGCCTGCAAGAATAAGCCACCACTTGTTAAGATAAATGAAATTCTGTATTTTCTTTTTTGGGCTTAGCTTTACAGCCGTTTGCTGTTCTGCCGGGGCAATATCCTCCTGTGCAGGTTCAGCCTCAGCGGAGTCTTCTGCGTTTTTCTTTTTCATCAGCTCTATCCTCTCACGGGCAAGCTGACGCTCACGCTCCTTTTCGGCTTCTTTCTGGCGTTTTTTTCGTGCAGCTATGGCAGCCTGTTTCTTTTCCTCAAGCTCCTGCTGCCTGCGCTTTTCTTCTTCGTATATTTTTTTTTCGTATTCGTAATCGCTCTCGTCAAGTATCTCACGAGCCTTGTCTTTTTTGTCTGACATCCTTTCACCTCACTGACTTTTTGAGTATACATGAAATTTATGAACTGCTAATTAACAAAATTGATACATAAAATTTAGTCATAATGCCAGTATACTTAATCCGGGTATTGTTTTATAATAGTTTTAAGGAAATAATAAAGAAACGAGGTGCTTTTGATGCTTGATGATGTTAAACAGAACGACGTGAATAAAGAACTTGTCTCGGAACAGATCGAGATGTACCGTGCAAGGCTTTCGGGACTTGAAAACAAGATCAAAGAAAATAAACTCCCGGTGATTATTACGATCGATGGCTGGTCTGCCTCCGGCAAAGGTTCACAGATCGCTCAGCTTATAAAATGCCTTGATCCACGTTTTTACAAGGTAATGTCTTTTGGTAAGCCAAATGAGGTGGAAAAAAGAAAACCCTGGCTGTGGCGTTATGCCTGTGCTATGCCTATGCAGGGCAATTTCCTTATCCTTGACCGCAGCTGGTACCGTGACACAGTAAATGCCTATCTTTATGATGAGATAAGCAAAAGTGAGATGCGAAGGAGATTTGATGATATAAATGTCTTTGAAAGACAGCTTGCAGATGATGGCTATCTTATAGTCAAGTTTTTCCTTCATATCACTGAGGACGAGCAGAGAAAGCGCATTAAAAAGCTTATGTCATCGGACTATACCAGCTGGCGTATAGACGAACACGACCTTTATAATCTCAAAAAGCGTGAAAAATTCGCTAAGTATTACGAGGAAATGATAAGTAAAACAAACACTCCAAGCGGTGTTTGGAATGTGATCGGCGGTGACGATAAAACAGGGGCAAAGCTTGAAATGATAAAAGCTCTTGTGCTTGCCGTTGAAGGAAAGCTTGAAGCCAAAGCTTCCGCAAGCACATTCGTTCCTAAAAACCAGATCCCGTTTGCAAACGTTAAACCGGAAGAGTTTAAAATGGCTGCCGTGCCAAAGGTCAGTGAGGTCCCACTGGATAAAACACTTACCGATGAGGAATATGATAAAAAGCTGGAAAAATACCAGGACAAGCTTTTCAAACTGCAAAATCTCTGCTATCAGAAAAAAATACCGGTCGTTATCTGTTATGAAGGCTGGGATGCAGCAGGAAAGGGCGGTAATATCCGCCGTGTGGCAAATGCTCTTGACCCAAGAGGCTACGAGGTCGAACCTATCGCTGCCCCTGATAAATACGAGCTTGCAAGACACTATCTCTACCGCTTCTGGACAAGGCTTGAAAACGACGGTCACTTTACTATCTTTGACCGCACCTGGTATGGAAGGGTAATGGTAGAGCCGATCGAGAACATAACCCCTGCTGACAGGGTAGAGCAGGCTTATCAGGAGATAAACGAGTTTGAAAAGTTCCTTATGGAGTGGGGCGCAGTTGTCATCAAGTTCTGGATAAACATTGATAAGGACGAGCAGCTCAAGCGATTTACCCTGCGGCAGAACACTCCCGAAAAGCAGTGGAAGATAACCGATGAGGACTGGCGTAACCGTGAAAAATGGGATGTCTATGAAAAGTATATAGACACAATGATCGAAAGGACCTCAACCAAAGCAGCGCCCTGGACTATTATCGAGGGCAACGATAAAAAATATGCCCGTATCAAGGCTTTGAAAACTATTATTGAAAAGATAGAGCAAAAGCTGGATAAGGATAAATAAACGTAAAAAAAGACTTGCCACTTTAAACGGTGACAAGTCTTTTGCTTTAAGTTCTGTTATTTGTTTATAAGTGCCAGAGTATCTCTTGCAATAAGCAGTTCCTCGTTGGTAGGAACAACCCATACCTCAACCTTGGAATCTGCTGAGGATATCTTACACAGTTTGCCTCTGATAGTCTTGTTGAGTTCTTCGTCAAGCTTTATGCCGAAGAACTCCATGTCAGAGCAAGCCATTGAACGAACAAGGCTCTCGTTCTCACCGATACCGCCTGTGAACAGTACAGCGTCAAGACCGTTCATAGCTGCTGCAAAGCTTCCGATATACTTCTTGATCTCGTAGGTAAGCATTTCGTTTACAAGCTCACATCTCTTATTGCCCTCGTTAGCACCGGCAATAATGTCTCTGTTGTCGGATGAAATACCTGAAATGCCGAGGAATCCGGACTTTTTGTTGAGATAATCGCTCATCTGTGCCGGTGTGAATCCGTGCTTTTCAGCGACAAAATCAACAGCCGAAGGGTCAACGCTTCCGGAACGTGTGCCCATTATAACACCGTCCAGAGGAGTAAAGCCCATTGTTGTGTCAACAGACTTTCCGCCGTCAACAGCTGTTATGGACGAACCGTTGCCAAGGTGGCAGGAAACGATCTTCAGATCCTTGATGTCTTTGCCCATAGCCTGTGCAAGTGCAGCAGAAACAAATCTGTGTGATGTTCCGTGGAAACCGTACTTTCTAACGTGCAGCTGCTCATAGTCCTCGTATGGAAGACCGAACATGTATGCCTTCGGAGGCATTGTCTGGTGGAAAGCTGTATCAAATACAACTACCTGCGGAGTAGTTGCAGGCATTACCTTCTTGCAGGCTCTGAGTGCAAGAGCGTGTGCGTGGTTATGTACAGGAGCAAGCTCTGCCAGACCGTCGATCTTGTCGATGACTTCGTCTGTTACAAGACAAGCCTCAGAGAATACCTCTGCGCCCTGCACTATTCTGTGACCTACTGCGGAGATCTCGTCCATAGAGTCGATGACCTTAGTTTCTCCTGTTGTAAGGATCTCAACCAGCTTTTCAAAAGCTTCTGTGTGTGTAGGGAAATTACAGTCAGCCTCATACTTTCTTCCGTCGCCTGTCTTTGCGCTTACGTGTCCGCCGATGCCGATCCTGTCGCAGTTTCCCTTTGCGATAACAGACTCATCAGTCATATCAAGCAGCTGATATTTAAGAGATGATGAACCTGCGTTAACTACCAATACTTTCATCAAGAAATACTCCTCTCAATAATTTGTACAATATTACTGTTGCTTGACTTTGAAGCCACAATATAATATAATATCAGTATAACAATTTCGGTATGAAATTTCAAGTGTATTTTTACCATTTGTCTGATTTACACATTTTTAGCAATAAATTTTAGTGTTTTGTTAACATTTATCTTTCTATAAATCGTTGAGGTGACTAAGATGTTTGCCGCAGGCATAGTGGCTGAATATAACCCCTTTCATAACGGACACAAATATCACATAGAGCAGACAAAAAAGCAGGGTGCGGATCATATAGTTGTTATCCTTAGCGGAGATGCTGTTCAGCGTGGCGATGTAGCAGTCTGTTCCAAATATGACAGAGCGCAGATGGCAATAGATCAGGGTGCGGATCTTGTTATTGAACTTCCTGCGCCTTATTCCTGTGCCCCGGCTCAGGTTTTTGCTTTAAACGCAGTCAGGTTGCTTGGAGGCTTTGGCGAGAATGTGATAAGATCTGTGTCGTTTGGATGTGAATGTGCTGATACGGACAAGCTTGAGAGTGCAGCGGATCTTATCAGCGAGCTTGAGCACAGCGAAAGATTCAAAGAGCTTATTGCAGATGGTCTGACATATCCTCAGGCTGTAAGCATGGCAGCACAGGAGCTTTCAGAGGATATTAAAGATATTTTTTCCGATGCCAATAACGTACTTGGGATAGAGTATATTCGTGCAGCCAGAGCTGTTGCTCCCTGGCTTAGGACCATATGCATCAAACGCAAAGGTGCCGGCCACGGAGATGACAAGGTGTATAATGAATTTGCAAATGCCACACTTTTGCGTGAACGGATAAGGTCCGGCGAGGATATATCTTCCTTTGTTCCCACGGTGCCTCAGGGCCCTGCCGCATTTATTTCAAGATCTGACAAAACGCTTTTATATAAGATAATGAGTGCAGATGAAAAGAGCGTTCAAAGCTGTCCTTTTGTAACTCAAAGCCTGATAAACCGCCTTAATAAAGCGATCGCCCGGTGTCCGGTCTCTATGGATGAACTGGCTGAGCTTATAAAAAGCAAAGATGTTACAATGTCAAGAGTCAGACGATTTTTGATGCATATAGCTCTTGGCATAACACAAAATGATATGCTCACACCTGTGCCATACGGCAGGATACTTGCCCTTAACCGAAAAGGAGCGCAGGTGCTTGTTAGTGCAAAAAACAGAACGCTTGAGTACGATACCTCTCTTGCAAGGCTTGAGAAAAATGACTGCTCCAAACGTACAGCGTTTCTTGAGTGCAATGCGGTCAGACTCAGAGAAGTATGTGCAGGGGTTTCGTTTTCCAACGAGTATAAACGAAAGATCGTTATTACGAAATAGTGGTGATAATTATTAAAAGAACAATTCGAGCGATGAGCCTTTTTATAATCCTTGCGCTCTGTTTTTCCTGTTTGCCGTTTGTAGTTTATGCCGATGACAATAAGCTCCCTGAAAAGTTTGACCCCCGTGAAAGCGAAAAAGTCACTCCCGTAAGGCAGTCACCTGAAAAATACGATATCTGCTGGGCTTATGCAACTATTGGCGCAATGGAACAAAGCATTGTTTTCAGCGGATTGGATAATACGTCTGTTGACCTTTCCGAAAGCTCCATGGTCTGGTTTTCTGCTCAGAGCGAAAAGGAGAATGTTGCACCCCAGCAGCGCTATTCAACAAACTATATAACCTCGCCTGTTTTTGCAGCCGCAAGGCTTCAGGGGATCGAATATGAATCCGATGAACCTACTCTTTTAAACACCCCATACCTTAACCCTGTATCCTATTCTCAGCAGGGGGTCGCAGATTACGAGCTTGAAAAGGTGGAAAGGATCACCGGTGACACAAAGGCCATAAAAGAAAAGCTTATGGAGTACGGCGGCGCAGCGGTATGCTACCACAGCAATACGGATCATTTCAGCAGCGACCATAAAAGCTATTATCAGGACGAAGAAAGATCTGTTAACCACAGCGTTACAGTGATAGGCTGGGATGATAATTACAGTAAGGATAATTTCGGGAGCGTCAAACCTGAAAGCGACGGAGCGTGGCTTGTAAAAAGCGTTTGGGGCACCCGTAACGATGACGGCTTTTATTGGATATCCTACTGTGAAAGCGAGCTTAGGGACTTTTATTTTTATAAGCTGCAAAGGTCTGTAAGCGACAATGTCTATACCCACAATAAAGGAAATGACAAAATAATAGCCTCAGCACAGGATGCTGTGCAGGCGGCGAATGTTTTTACCGCCCGGGATAATGAGAGCCTTGAACAGGTGTCATTCTTTGTTGAGGGCAACGGCGGGGAAGGAACAGAGTATATGGTGCGTATCTTCAAGGACGTTAAGGGCGATTCTCCCGTTAACGGTATGGAGATACTTGAAAAAATGGGCACCGTAAGGTACGATGGCTATGTCACGGTCAAGTTTCCCGAGCATATAAGCTTTTCAAAAGGTGACAGATTTTCTGTTGTTGTATCACTTAAATCAAAAAATGGCAATAACTATTTCGTTGCCGAAAGCGCAGCCTGTGAGAGAAATAAAGGCGAAAGCTACTATTTCAGCGAGAAAAACGGCTGGCAGGACAGTATACAAACAAGCTTTGCAAATCCATATATCAATGCGTATACGTCCAAAAGATATTCTGCGGATGTTTCGGATCTAAAACAGAAAATAGAGCAGTATGAAAATACAAAGGGTATGCAGCGTGCGGTGGAGTATGCAAAAAATGTTGTATACCGCTCAGAGCTGAAAAACGTCATAGTAAATAAGGCTGAACGGCTGATCGAAGCTGCTAAAAACGAACATGACAACTACGTTGTTATTACCGATACGGATGAGTGGAACGAATTTGCAAAAAGAGTGAGCGACGGTACCGAATTTACCGATAAGATAGTTATGCTGGAATCTGATCTTGATTTTTCCAATAAAGAATTTGTTTCGGCAGGTACCCCGGAAAAAGGTGAGTTTAACGGCTGCTTTTACGGTAACGGTCATGTTATGAAAAATATACGTTCCTCCTCTTGCGGGTTGTTCGCAAAGCTTGGGAAATATGCCATCGTAAGAGAGCTTGTTGTACAAAACAGCAGCTTTACCGGTGAATCCGCCGGAGGGATCGCAGGAATTTGCCGGGGAGGCACTGTTATTTCCTGTGGATTTTACGGAGAGCTTGATGCAAAAAACAGGGGGGGCATCGTGGGAGAGCTCCAAATGGGTACGATAAGCGACTGTTATTTCTGTGCAAAGGATACCCATGACCCTGCCGGGCTGTATGCACAGGAAGGAAAATATAATGTCCAGACCTGTTTTGCTTTGACTGCCCAAAATGCTAACGAGGCTCAGCGCACAGCAGAATTGCTTAACACAAACGGCGGTAAAAATGTTTTTACCCAGCGCTTTATTGTGTCAGATGATACGATCCTTCCCATTTATAAAGATACAAACGTTGTCCATAGCGAGCTTGATATTGAAAATAAAAGCTTTTCAGCGTGGGTAGTTATTATCCTGGTTTTTGCAGGTGTCTTGTTGATTCTGGCTGTTGTTTTTGGCTTTGTTAAAAGGAAAAAAAGGCGCAGGGAAAAACTGCGAAATACCGGATATGATAAAAAAAGAAACAGAATTTAATAGTTTTTTTTGTTCCTGGGTTGGCAAAAGGATAAAAATGTGCTATACTGATTATTTGTAAGTGAAAAAAAATGAAAGGTTGGTATAAATATGAAAGCAGTTGTAACGGTTATAGGTAAGGATGCTGTTGGTATACTTGCCAAGGTAAGCACCAAATGTGCGGAGTATAATGCAAATGTTATTGAGGTGACACAGTCTGTTATGCAGGAAATGTTCGCTATGATAATGATGGTGGATATTACCAAGCTTAACAGCGATTTTGCTGCCATGGCGGAATCTCTTGAAAAGCTTGGTGAGGACAACGGTCTGAAAGTAACCGTAATGCACGAAAATATTTTTAACTGTATGCACCATATTTGATGAGAGGGAACCTGTAAAATGATAAATGTTTACGATATACTTGAAACAATAAGAATGATCCAGGACGAGTGCCTTGATATACGCACCATAACTATGGGTATCTCCCTTCTGGACTGTATAGACAGCGATATAGACGTTGCCTGTAAAAAGGTCTATGAAAAGATAACCACAAAGGCAGCCCGGCTGGTTGAGGTGGGAGAACAGATCGAAAGGGAATACGGGATACCTATCATAAATAAGCGTATCTCTGTAACCCCTATTGCTATTGTTTCCGCCGCCTGCAAGTGCTCGCCTGTGAAATTTGCAAAAACAATGGATGAAGCCGCAAAGGCAGTAGGTGTAAATCTTATCGGCGGTTATTCTGCCCTTGTTCCAAAGGGATTTTCGGCAGGGGATATCGAGCTTATTAAATCTATCCCCGAAGCCCTTGCTGCTACGGAAAGGGTTTGTTCGTCTGTCAATATCGGCTCGACTAAAACAGGAATAAACCTTGATGCCTGCAAAATGATGGGTCAGATAGTAAGAGAATGTGCTGAAAAAACCGTTGAGCAGGCTTGCTTTGGTGCGGCAAAGTTGGTAGTTTTCTGCAACGCTGTTGAGGATAACCCGTTTATGGCAGGAGCCTTCCACGGTGTAGGTGAGCCTGATTGCATGATAAATGTTGGTGTTTCCGGCCCCGGCGTTGTAAGAGCGGCTTTGAAAAAGTATCCCGACGCCGATATTACAAAGATATCCGATGTCATAAAGGAAATATCCTATAAGATCACAAGAGTGGGTCAGCTTGTGGGAACAACTGCCTCGGAAAGACTTGGCGTTCCCTTTGGAATAGTGGATCTGTCCCTTGCGCCAACACCTGCGGTCGGCGACTCTGTGGCACATATCCTTGAGGAGATCGGACTTGAAAGATGCGGGACCCACGGGACCACCGCTGCTCTTGCACTTCTTAACGATGCGGTCAAAAAGGGCGGAGTAATGGCTTGTTCGAGGATCGGCGGTCTGTCGGGAGCGTTTATCCCCGTTTCTGAGGATGCCGGTATGATAGATGCTGCAAAAAGCGGTGCACTTTGCATTGAAAAGCTGGAAGCAATGACTGCTGTATGTTCTGTGGGACTTGATATGATCTGTGTTCCGGGAGATACTCCTGCGGATACAATATCTGCCATCATTGCTGATGAAGCGGCTATCGGTATGGTAAACAGCAAAACCACCGCCGTTCGTATTATCCCAGCCATCGGCAAGAAAGTCGGTGAGGAGCTTGACTGGGGCGGACTTTTCGGATGCGGACCTGTAATGCCTTTGAAAAAAGAGTCTCCAAGCAAGTTTATAAACAGAGGCGGACAGATACCTGCACCGCTTCATTCGCTGAAAAACTGATATCCTGATTGGAGGGTGACTGTTTTGATCCTTGCGGTTAATACTAACTATACGAAAACAACTCCCTTTGAGGAGCGTATCAGGCTTATTAAAAAAGCCGGATTTAAAAGTGTTATTATGACATGGAACGGGAGCGATGTTTTTCAGGATGAGCTTTTGTGTGTGAAAGAGAATGGTTTGAGGATCGAGAGCGTACACGCTCCTTTCCACATGATGAATGATCTTTGGACTGATGAAAGACCGATGGATAGCCTTATCAAGCTTCACGGTGCCATTGATTCATGCCACAATTTTGCCATAAAAACTCTTGTTGTCCATCCCACAGATACCACCGAACCGCCTGCTGTCAGCGAGTGCGGAAAAACGTATTTCAAGGGCTTGATAAGATATGCCAAGAGCATGGATGTTGAGCTTGCATTTGAAAATATTGAACGCCCTGAATACCTTGATGTTATTTTTGGTGAGTGCGATGATACAAACATTAAGCTTTGCTATGACGTGGGACATGAAAACTGCTTTTCAAAAGGCAGCGACGTGCTTGCAAAATACGGCGACAGACTTAAAACTCTCCACATACACGATAACGACGGTACAGCGGATCAGCATATAATACCTTTTGACGGTAATATAGATTACAGCAAGTTTATTGCTAAACTTAAAAAGCTTGACTTTTACGGGATAATCGCCCTTGAGGTCATGCGTAACAGAACGGATATTTATAACGACCTTTCCGATGAACAGTTCCTTGAAAAAGCTTTTTCAGCCGCCGTGAAACTGTTTGAAATGAGACAGGGGTGATAAGGTGAATGTAAAAGGTCTTTTGGACTGTCATACCCATTGTATGTTTTCACCGGACGGGAAAGACGATCCGGCTCTGCTTATAGACAAAGCGATCCGGTTGGGGCTGAAAGTGCTTGCTGTGACCGATCACTGTGAGTGTAATACATGGTTCAGACCCGAGCATTATGGGATCGACGTCAAAACGGCTGATAAAGACGATATACTTATGTATAATTGTAAAGAGTTTTATGAAAAAAGCCTGGAGAGAATGGCTGAACTGAAGCAAAATCACTATGAGGGCTTTGAATTTATCCACGGAGCAGAGCTTGGACAGCCGCTTCAGGCACCTGAGATCGCCAAGCAGCTGATAAGCGAGCCGCAGCTGGATTTTATTCTGGGTTCGCTGCATAACAACAAGGGTATGCCTGATTTTTATTATCTTGAATATGATAAAATGAGCAGCCTTGAGATAAAAGATCTGCTTGATGATTATTTTGAACAAGTGCTTGAAATGTGCAGATGGGGCGGTTTTGATATTCTTTCACATCTTACTTATCCGCTCAGGTATATCTGCGGAAAATATAAGATCATTGTTGACCTGTCAAAATACCGTGATATCTGTGCTGAGATATTCAAAACTGTTATCGCTTCCGGCAAAGGCATTGAGATCAATACGTCGGGCCTGTTCAACGATCTGAACGACACTATGCCGGATGAGGAGCTTGTAAGGCTGTATAAGGATATCGGTGGAGAGATCATCTCTCTGGGCTCAGATGCCCACTGTGCTGCGAATGTGGGGCAGGGAATAGATGTTGGCGCTCAGATCGCAAAGAACTGCGGGTTTAAGTATGCTGCCTATTTCAAACAGCACAAACCGCAATTTATAACATTATAAAACACAAAAAAAAGAGAGGCTTTTTCGTGCGGAAAAACCTCTCTTCTTTTGTTTTTATTATCAGTCGCTCATAGCGTTTTTCGCAATTACATCAGCAAACAGGTTAGCAGGGAGCTGTTCATAGCGTACCTTTTCAAAGGTGTATGATCCTCTGCCCTGGGTAGTCTGTCTCAGATACATTGTGAAATCGGACATTTCAGCCATTGGAACTTCTGCAACTACCTCGGTCAGACCGGCCTTTTCAGACGGATTCATTCCAAGAACTCTGCCACGCCTCTTGTTAAGCTCGCCCATAATGTCGCCTGTGTTGTCGTCCGGTACAAGAACGTTCAGCGCTCCGATCGGCTCAAGCAATACAGGATCAGCAAGTCTCATGCCTTCCTTATAAGCTATGCTAGCAGCCATTTTAAATGCCATTTCCGAGCTGTCAACAGGGTGGTAGGAACCGTCAACCAGTATAGCCTTCAGACCAACTACCGGGAAGCCTGCAAGCACACCCTTTTTGATGCTTTCCTGAAGTCCCTTTTCTACCGCAGGGAAGAAATTTTTTGGAACAGCGCCGCCGAATACCTTTTCCTCAAATATAAGCTCATCTGAAACACATGGCTCAAACTCGATCCATACATCACCGTACTGTCCGTGACCGCCGGACTGCTTCTTATGACGGCCCTGAACCTTAACTTTCTTTCTTATGGTCTCTCTGTATGCGATCTTCGGCACAGAGATATTTACGTCCACACCGAAGCTGTTGCTCAGTTTGCATATGATAGAATCCAGATGAACGCCGCCGAGTGTGCTTATTATCTGCTCCAGAGTGTCCGGATCCTGCTCATAGGTAACTGTCTTATCCTCTTCAAGTATCCTTGAGATCGCATTGCTGATCTTGCTTTCGTCTCCCTGTGAAGCGGCTTTGACTGCCATCTTGTAGCTTGGCTTGGGGAATTCCATTGCAGGGAACTTTACGACCCTTGCTGCGTCACATATAGTATCGTTTGTATTTATGTTCATTTTCAGTGCAACTACGATATCTCCGCAGCCTGCCTGTGCAACGTCGGTCTGTTTCTTTCCAAGAAGCGAAACAAGCTTGCCGACCTTTTCTGTGCTTCCTGTTGTGGCGTTGACAACAGATTTGTTCGGTGCGATGCTGCCTGAAAATACTTTCATGAATGACATCTTGCCAACAAACGGGTCAGCAACTGTTTTGAACACAAAGGCAGTAAGCGGATCGTTTTCATTACACTCGACCTCAACAAGCTCTCCGTTTGCATCCTCACCCACCATTGCATCCTTTTCAGAGGGCGGAGGAAGCAGCAGATCGATCTCTTTGAGAAGCATATCAACGCCGGAAAGATCGGTGCTGGATACGCATACAACAGGAGTTATAGCACCGCTGTTCATGCCCTTATGAATACCGTCTGTCAGCTCTTTCTGGGTAAAAGCTTCACCGGAGAAGAACTTTTCAAACAATGCCTCATCTGTCTCTGCAACAGCCTCGGAAACTGCCTCAACAAGTCCGTCGATACGGTATTCCATGTTTTCTGCGATCTCTGCGGTAGGCATATCGGTCGGCTCTGCCTTACCGTCAACATACTTATATGCCTGCATCTCAATGAGGTTAACATATGAAACGATCTTTCTGTCAGCTATTACAGGAACGACCACCGGACATACAGTCGGACCGAACTCTGCTTTGAGCTGTGTAAGAACGTTATTGAAGTTTGCGTTAATATCGTCAAGCTTTGTTACTACAAACATTGTAGGCTTGTTGTATTTTTTCGCACAGTCGTATGCTTTATGTGTGCCTACCTTTACGCCTGATTTTGCTGAAACGGTTATAAGTACACATCCGCTTGCATAAATACCCTCGATCATTTCTCCTTCGTAGTCAAAAAGTCCCGGCGTGTCAAGAATATTTACTTTGAACTCACCTGTTTCCATTGTTGTAAGGGAGGTATAGACCGAGGTCTTTCTTGCTATCTCGTCAGGGCTGAAGTCTGAAACGGTGTTGCCGTCAGTAACCTTTCCCAGTCTGTCAATAGTTCCGCTTTTGTATAGTAATGCCTCTGTAAGTGATGTCTTACCTGAACCTGCATGACCTGCAATGGCAATGTTCTTGATCTTGGTGCTGTCATAGTTTTTCAATTTAATCTCTCCAATCGTGTCTTCGGACAGTTTCGTTTGACCGTGTCCATATGAATATTTGCGGATATGTAACAAATATACAAAAATGAGTGTCCGCATAGGTTAATTATATACTATTTCAACTATCTTTACAATAGATTTTTATAAATTTCTTTTCGTTAATATGAACAAATTTTATACTTGATTTTCTACAAACTGTACATTATTATTTTTCTGAGCTCCCTTAACTTTTAACATAACGCCCTTCAATGGCATATAATTTAAGCATAGACAGGTGCTAAACAATAATATAAAAAACAACCGTGCGGAGGCGTAAATATGGATAAAACAGTGATCTTGAGTGTTGGCGGAGACAATAGGATGGTGTATGCCTGTGAAGAGCTTTCAAGGGTTTGGAAGGTCTATTCTTATGCCTCCTGCGGAAAAAGCGGCGATACGATCATTCTTTCGGATCTCAAAGCTATGAATGAAAAGGCCAACATACTCCTGCTGCCCATAATGCGTGACAGCGGCTTTTATGTCCCCTCTGCACAAGGTGATATCTACTTTGACAGTCTGATAGGTCATTTAAAAAACAATGCTCTTGTCCTCGGAGGCAGAATGACAGGAGCCGTATGTGATTATTTTAAAACAAAGGGATTTGAGGTCTGCGATTATTATTCCTGCGAGGAGCTTGTGATAAAAAACTGTGTACCAACCGCAGAGGGCGCACTTTTCATTGCTATGCAGGAGCTTATTATAGATATTTGCGACACAAAGGTCCTTATAACCGGATATGGCAGAGTTGCAAAATGCTGTGCAAAAGTTTTTTCAGCCCTTGGATCCAAAGTAAGTATTGCAGCAAGAAATACTGCCCGGCTTGCAGAGGCAGCAGTTAACGGCTATGACCCTGTCAGACTGAATATGCTTGATAAGGAGATAGAAAAATACAATATTGTCATAAATACGGTTCCTGCCGTTATATTCGGAGAAAAACAGCTTGAAAAGCTGGACAGCAAGGCGGTGCTCATTGATCTTGCATCCGCAGATGGCGGTGCAGACAAGCAGGCTGTTGAGAGGCTTGGAAAAAGATATATACACGCCCTTGCAATACCCGGGAAATATGCCCCCGGTTCGTCCGGAAAGATAATTGCTGATACTGTCAGGAACATAATTACCGAAAGGAGAGAAAACGATGACCTTTGAAGGCATTAGGGTGGGCTATTGTATCTGCGGTTCATTCTGTACTTTTGAAAAATCTTTCAAAGCAGCCGGTGAACTTGTTAAAATGGGTGCAAAGCTTATCCCTGTTATGTCATATAATTCTGCCGGGCTTGATACACGCTTTGGCAATGCCCGTGAGATCGCTGCCCGTTTTGAAAAGATAGCCGGCACAAGCGTGATAAAAACGATCGTTGATGCCGAACCGATAGGACCTAAGAAAATGTGCGATATAATGGTCGTTGCGCCCTGCACAGCAAATACTCTTGCAAAACTTGCGCTGGGAATAACCGATACACCTGTAACGATGGCTGTGAAAAGCCACCTTAGAAACGCCGGTCCGGTCGTTATAGCTGTTTCAACGAACGATGCCCTTGCAGGCTGCGCCAAGAATATCGGAATGCTGCAAAATTTAAAAAACTATTATTTTGTACCCTACAAACAGGATGATTACGAAAAAAAGCCAAATTCCATAGTTGCGGATTTTGATCTTTTGCCTGAAACGATCGAAGCTGCCCTTCATAGAAAACAGCTTCAGCCGGTCATACTTTGAATTAAGCACCGTAAAGTTTTTTTGCTTTACGGTGCTTTTGCATATTTCATATAAAATAATCAGAAATGTGTTGACGTTTTTGTGTTAAAGTGATATAATGATGTAAATGTGATTGAGCACGGTTTTGTAACTTGCTCACTACATAATGAATGAAAGGACATTTTAACTATGAAAAATTTGTTGTTTGTTTCATCCGAGTGCGTTCCCTTCATTAAAACAGGAGGTCTTGCTGACGTTGTAGGTTCTTTGCCAAAGTGTTTTGACAAAAGATACTATGACTGCCGTGTTTTTATACCCAAATATATGTGCATGGACAGTAAGTGGAAGGATCAGCTTGAATATGTCACCCACTTCTATATGGATTACGACGGTCAAAGCAGATATGTGGGCGTTCTGAAAATGGAATATGAGGGCGTTATCTTCTATTTCCTTGATAATGAGTATTATTTCTGCGGTGACAAGCCTTATCTTGAGCATCATTGGGACATCGAGAGGTTTATATTCTTTGACAGGGCAGTGCTTTCTGCACTTCCGCTTTTAGATTTCCGACCTGATGTTATCCATTGCCATGACTGGCAGGCAGGTCTTATACCTGTATTTCTCCATGACAGCTTCCAGGGCGGAGAGTTTTATCGCGGCATAAAAACAGTAATGACCATACATAATCTTAAATTCCAGGGCAATGACAATGTTGACAGAATAAAATGGCTTTCCGGCCTTTCCGATTATTATTTCTCCATTGATAAACTCAGGACAGGCATTGACGGAAATATGCTCAAAGGCGGACTTGTATATGCCGATGCTATCACCACCGTAAGCAATACATACGCCGAGGAGATCAAGACTGCTTTTTACGGAGAGGGTCTTGACGGGCTTATGAGAGCAAGGAAGAATGACCTGCGAGGTATCGTTAACGGTATAGATTATGATGAGTATGATCCAAGCAAGGATAAGCTTATCAATGTTAAGTACAGCATCAAGAATGTGGTTGAAAAGAAGGTGCACAATAAGCGGGCGCTTCAGGAAGAACTCGGGCTGGAGATCAATAACGACCGCTTTATGCTTGGTATCGTCAGCAGATTGACAGACCAGAAAGGCTTTGACCTTATTGCTTATATGATGGAAAAAATGTGCCAGCAGGGCATACAGTTTGCCGTTCTTGGTACAGGAGACGGAAAATACGAGGATATGTTCAGGTGGTTTGCCGGACGATTCCCCGGTCAGGTCTCGGCAAATATCTATTACAGCAACGCTCTCAGCCACAGGATATATGCATCCGCAGATGCTTTTCTTATGCCTTCTCTGTTTGAGCCATGCGGACTTTCTCAGCTTATGTCCCTCAGATATGGTACAGTTCCTATCGTGCGTGAAACGGGAGGTCTCAGAGATACCGTCGAGCCGTATAATCAGTTTGAACATACCGGAACGGGATTTTCATTTGCAAATTACAACGCACACGAAATGTACAATACAGTAATGTTTGCCAAATACATTTTTGATGACAGACGTGATGAATGGAACGAGATAATCAAGGCTGGAATGTCAAAGGATTTCTCCTGGCAGGCATCAGCTGTAAAATACCAGGAAATGTATGACTGGCTCATAGGCTACTGATTATAAAATAAACATATCAGCCTCCGTTTAAACATAGTATTGTTTAAGAAACGGAGGCTGTCCTTATGCTTAAAAGAAAAATATTTGTTTATCTGATTTGTGTTGTACTTGCAATTTCGGTCCATTTGTTCTGTATCGGTACGTCCGCATCGGGCACAGATGAAAAAAACGCAGAGCAGGCTTTAAAAACCACTTCACCGCAGCAGGATGTTTCCGGGGTGACTGCAAAGAGCTTTATACTTGTGGAGATGCAAACAGGGAAGATACTTTACGAAAGACAGGCAGATACTGTATTTCGATCGCTCCATTTTAACAAACTCATGACCTTGCTGCTGCTTTGTGAAAAGATACAAGGGGGAGACATTGACCTTAATGATACATTCACGGTATCAAACCGTGCAAACAGCTGTAAAGATCCGCAGATATGGCTGGAAATAAACGAAAAAATATCTGTGGATGAGCTTGTCAAGGCGATCACGGTCGGTAATGCCAATGATGCTGCCGTTACTATTGCCGAAGGGGTTTCAGGCAGCGAACAGAGATTTGTTGAAAATATGAATGCCAAAGCAAGATCCCTGGGAATGGGAAAAACTGTGTATACCGACTGTACAGGGACAGATCCGGCAAATGTTACAACAGCGGGCGATCTGTCTAAACTGTGCACAAAGCTTGAAAAATATGATTTTCTTGCTCCGTACTTGAAAACATGGCTCACTACGGTCAGAAACGGTAAGGCAGAGCTGGTGAACAATAATACATTGGTCAGGACCTACGGCGGCGTCAGCGGTATGAAAGCCTTTTCCTCGGATAAGATCGGAAGCTGCGGCTGTGTTACTGCGGATAAAAACGGAATGAAGCTTTGTGCAGTGGTTTTTGGCTGTGCGGATAAACAAAAGCGTGATAACGATATAAAAAAGCTATTTAAGGCCGCATCAGAGGAGTTTCAGACCTTCGTGCCCAAAGTGCCGGAAAAACTCCTTGAAAACATCCCGGTAACAGGCGGAGAAAAGCTTGAATGCGAGCTTGAACTGGAAACCCGGCCTCTGGTCATCATCAAACGAGGCATATCCCCACAGCTGAAAGAGGTTTCACAGACTTCGGAAACGCTCACGGCTCCCGTCAGAAAAGGACAGGTCTGTGTGCAATATACCCTTGAGTACAATAATAGCCCGGTTTGTACGGTAAATATCGTGGCTAAAGACAATATCGAGAAAATGAACTGGCTGCTGGGCGTTAAAAAGCTTATTTATAATCTTCTTAAATTGTAAACTTTTTTCGTTAAAGTGCACAAATACCATTTTTGATTTGCAAAACCCTTGAAAAGTATAAAAAAATATTGTATAATCTTTTTAGTTAAATTGAAAGGATCTGACTGTATTGTCTATAAAACTGCAAACAAAGTATCTTAAAAATTTTATCGGTGAGGATGAATATAAAGGCATTGCTCCCCTTGTAAGCGCCGCTCATGCTTCTCTTGAGGCGAAAAGCGGTCTGGGGAACGACTTTCTTGGCTGGGTAGATCTTCCTACAAATTACGATAAAGAAGAGTTTTCAAGGATCAAGGCTGCCGCTGAGAAGATCAAAAATACCTGCGATGTGCTTGTTGTTATCGGTATAGGCGGTTCCTATCTTGGCGCAAGAGCTGCAATTGAGTTTCTTAAATCGCCGCTGTACAATAACCTGCCCAAGCAGACTCCGGATATCTATTTTGTCGGCAACAGCATAAATCCTACATACCTTAATGAGGTCCTCTCTATCTGTGAGGGCAAGGATGTGTGCGTAAACATAATTTCTAAGTCGGGTACCACTACCGAGCCTGCACTTGCCTTCAGGATCTTCAAGCAGATGCTTGAGAAAAAGTATGGCAAAGATGGGGCAAAGGAAAGGATATTTGCCACAACAGATAAAGCTAAAGGCACACTTAAAGAGCTTTCCGATACCGAAGGATATGAAACTTTCGTGGTGCCGGATGACGTCGGCGGAAGGTTCTCGGTGCTTACCGCAGTAGGACTGCTTCCGATAGCCGCTGCAGGCTGCGATATCGATAAGCTTATGGAGGGCGCAAGGAAAGCCCAGAATGCATACGCTAAGGACGATAACAACGATTGTTATAAGTACGCAGCTATAAGAAATATACTTGCAAGAAAAGGCAAGTCTGTTGAGATGCTTGTTTCCTATGACCCTGCATTTACTATGATGGGTGAGTGGTTCAAACAGCTTTTCGGTGAGAGCGAAGGAAAAGATGATAAGGGTATCTTCCCATCGTCTGCAACATTCTCCACCGATCTTCATTCCCTCGGACAGTTTATTCAGGACGGCTCAAAGATAATGTTTGAAACAGTCGTTGATATAATCAAGCCAAAGAGCGATCTGTGGCTTGAAAACGACGCTGAGAATCTTGACGGGCTTAATTTCCTTACAAATCAGAATATGTCCGTTGTAAACAAAAAAGCGTTCCAGGGAACGATCCTTGCACATACCGAGGGCGGTGTTCCCAACATTGTGATCGAGCTTGATACACCTGATGAGGAAAACCTCGGAGAGCTTATCTATTTCTTTGAAAAGGCAGTAGCGATTTCAGGATATATGATGGGTGTAAACCCGTTTAATCAGCCCGGCGTTGAAAGCTATAAGAAAAATATGTTCGCATTGCTCGGAAAACCGGGATATGAGGGCGCAAAAGCAGAGCTTGAGGCAAAACTCGGTGCTGAATAAATAAAGGGATAATGAGTGGAAACACTCTTAAAATAAAGCTTTTATAAGCAGAACGGAGAGTTTATTATGATCAATTTAATTCCAGGAAAAAAAGGCACAGGCAAAACCAAGATCCTTGTTGAGGCGATCAAAAAAGCAGCTGAAAGTGCAACGGGAAATGTAGTTTGCATCGAAAGAGGAATGCAGCTCACTTATGATCTGCCGCACAATGTAAGACTTGCTGATGCGGAGGAGTATGGTGTTAACAGCTATGATGCTTTCTACGGCTTTGTTGCCGGTCTTCTCGCTGGAAACTATGATATACAGGAAGTTTTTGTAGACGGTATCCTTAAGATCGGCGGCAGAGACTATGAGGCTCTGGGCGCAATGCTTGAAAAGGTTGCTATCCTTTGTAAGGACGTAAATATTATATTTACTGTTTCTGCAGATGTGGACGAGCTTCCTGCAAAGGTCAAGGCATATATTAAATGATTTGACCTGTCAGGGCAGAAAATTGAAAAAAAGTATTGACAAATCGCAAAACAAGGTATATAATACTCTTTGTGATGTTCGAGGTGTAGTATGAAAATACAGCTTAGACAGATCTTCGATGTAGTTGGAGAGTCGTTGAAAATCGACTATTCAATTGGAGTTGATGAGCTGGATAATGCCGGCGGTTATTCTTTTAAGTCACCAGCGGCTGTCAAGGGCATGATCGTAAATCGTGCCGGAGTCGTAAAGCTGACCTATGAAATTGATGCCGAGCTTGAGCTTGAATGTGACAGATGCCTGAGCGAGTTTGTTAGGGGCTATCATTACAGCTTTGAACACATACTGGTCACTCATACAAACAGTGATGATGAAATGTATGTGGTCTGTGATAATAATACGCTTGACATGAATGAGCTTGCTGTGTCTGATCTTCTGCTGCAGCTGCCGACTAAAATACTATGTAAACAAGATTGTAAGGGACTATGTTGTACTTGCGGTCAGAACCTTAACGAGGGAGATTGCGGGTGCGTCAGCCATAACTGACGGTCCTTTCCAGAATGCCGAAGAGGAGGTGCCAAAATGGCAGTACCAAAGAGGAAGGTTTCCAAAGCAAGACGTGATAAGAGACGTTCAAACGTTTGGAAGCTGGATGCACCTGCGCTTTGCAGATGCTCAAACTGTGGTGAACTTACTTCACCCCACAGAGTGTGCAAAAACTGCGGATACTATAAGGGTGTAGAGGTTATCAAGAAGGAAGCGTAAGCTTTATTTTGATAAGAAGATATTTATGTTTGATAAAAGCAGAGGATGAGCTTTTTCTTCCTCTGCTTTTTATTTTTTTATGCTCGTTTTTGGTTGATTTTTCTGTTGGAATGTGCTATACTATATTTTGGATATGTGTGTAAATATGTAGAATTGGAGTTGATCGGATGTCGCTGCCCGTTGTAGCCATAGTTGGCAGACCTAATGTGGGCAAATCTACGCTTTTTAATAAACTTATAGGTCAGAGACTGTCAATTGTTGAAGATACTCCCGGAGTCACCAGGGATAGGATATACGGAAAGTGTGAATGGCTGTCAAAGGAGTTTATGCTTGTTGATACAGGTGGTATCGAACCTGACTCAAATGACGTTATTCTCGAGCAGATGCGCAGACAGGCAGAAGTTGCAATTACCAGTGCAGATGCCATAATTTTTGTTACAGACATGAGAACGGGCGTTACCTCAAGCGATTATGAGGTCGCTCAGATGCTTCAGAAATCAGGAAAGCCCGTCGTTCTGTGCGTTAATAAATGCGATGCGCTCGGCGATCCGCCTGCGGAGTTTTATGAATTTTATAATCTTGGGCTTGGTGAGCCGTTCGCTGTTTCTTCCGTGCACGGACACGGCACAGGCGATATGCTTGATGAGGTGCTGAAATATCTTCCGGATAAAAATGAAGAGGAGGATCAGCAGGATGTTATAAAAGTTGCTGTGATTGGCAAACCCAATGTGGGTAAATCCTCGATCATCAATAAGATCTGCGGCGAGGAAAGAGTTATCGTTTCCAATATTGCCGGTACTACAAGAGATGCAACTGATTCGGTGATCGAAAACGAAAACGGAAAGTTTATCTTTATAGATACTGCCGGTATAAGACGTAAGTCGAAGGTGCTGGACAGTATCGAGAAGTACTCTGTTTTGCGTGCCTATATGGCTGTGGACAGGGCAGACGTTGCGGTAATAGTTATTGACGCACAAGTCGGTTTCACCGAACAGGACTCAAAGGTTGCAGGATATGCCCACGAAAAGGGTAAGGCGTGCGTTGTGGCTGTGAACAAGTGGGACGCCATTGAAAAAGAAACTAATACCATGAACGAGTTTATAAAGGATCTTGACAATAATTTTTCCTTTATGAGCTATGTTCCCTATGTGTTTATTTCCGCCAAAACCGGACAGCGCATAAATACGCTTTTTGAGAAGATAAAATATGTTGCAGAGCAAAACTCGGTGAGAATACCGACAGGTCGGCTCAACGAGGTGCTTTCATATGCAACTTCACGTGTTCAGCCTCCTTCGGATAAAGGAAGACGGCTGAAAATATACTATATGACCCAGGTGTCAACTAAGCCGCCTACGTTTGTTTTCTTTGTTAACAGAGCGGAACTTTTCCACTTTTCTTATCAGCGCTATCTGGAAAATCAGATAAGAGAAGTATTTTCACTTGATGGTACGCCGATCGTTTTCAAGATCCGGGAGCGTGACAGAAGCGACGTTAAGTAATAACTTTTTGGGAGGAAGTTTAGTGTCATACCTTGCAATAGCATTTACTGTTGTGTTTTCATATCTGTTTGGAAGCCTTAATTCTGCAATTCTTGTATGCAGGATAATGAAACATAAAGATATAAGAGAGTACGGCAGTAAAAATGCCGGACTTACAAATGTTTACCGTGTATTTGGCAAAGGACCGGCTCTGGCTACACTTATTTTTGATCTTATAAAGGGAGTTGTCGCTGTTGTCATTTGCAGGATAGTTGTTACCGACCTTATGGATATCACCTTCTTTGGTGACAACAAGTTTATCGGATACCTTGCAGGCCTTATCGTGATGATCGGCCATATTTTCCCGGTGTTCTACGGCTTTCACGGCGGAAAAGGCGTCCTTCTTGCAGCAACTACGCTTTTGACAATAGATCCGCTGACTTGTGCTTTGTCTGTGGGAGTTTTTATTCTTCTGGTCATAGTAACAAAATATGTTTCTGTGGGATCCATAGCTGCGGCTGTTTCTTATCCAATATTCACATTTGTGGTCCAGTCTTTTATTGTCCCGTATCCTCATGGGGTCGTGCCCAATACTATTGTTGCCGCCCTTATAGGAATTATAATTGTTTATATGCATAAACCTAATATAATCAGACTTATGAATGGTACTGAGAATAAATTTGGAAGCAAGAAAAAAGAATCCGAAAACGGTACAAAAGACAACTAATTTGAAAGGAGCTGTAACATGGCTCGTGTAACTATTCTTGGTTCAGGTGCGTTTGGACTTGCACTTGCCATTATTTCCGATAATGCCGGCAACGATGTCACAGTTTGGTCGGCTTTTGAACAAGAGATCGAAACCATCAGAAAAACCGGTGAAAACGCTGCGAAGCTGCCGGGTGTAAAGATAAATGAGTCTATAAAGCTGACTACGGATATCTCCTGTGTGAAAAATGCCGACATTGTGCTGTTGGGCATCCCGTCGTCGTTTTTAAGAGGGGTATGTGAACAAGCTGCGGAGTATATTGATCCGAAGTCTATTATAGTCAATACCTCAAAGGGCCTTGAAGCGGAAAGCTTTAAAACAATGAGCCAGGTTGCCAAAGAGTGCTTTGTGCAAAATACTGTCGCTGTCCTTACAGGTCCCTCTCACGCAGAGGAAGTTAGCCGTGGAACACCCACAACGGTGGTTACAGCCTGCGATGACTATAATGCGGCAAAAGCAATACAGAAAGTGTTTTCAAGCAGTACTTTTAGAATTTATCTGTGTGACGATGTTATCGGTGCAGAGATCGGCGGATCGCTCAAAAATGTTATAGCCCTTGCCGCTGGAGTTTGTGACGGGCTTGGCTTGGGAGATAATACAAAAGCCGCTCTTATGACCAGAGGTATCAATGAGATACGCCGATTGGGACTTGCTTTGGGTGCCCAGTCTGAAACATTCTCCGGTTTAAGCGGCATAGGTGATCTTATAGTTACCTGCTGTAGTATGCATAGCCGAAACAGACGTGCAGGAATTCTTATAGGAAAAGGTACCGATCCTCAGGAAGCTGTAAAACAGATAGGTACCGTTGAGGGTTATGTGTGTACGAAAAATGCGTATACGCTTTGTAAAAAAATGGGCGTTGAAATGCCTATAACGTGCGTGCTGTATGATATACTCTATTGCGGAAAATCTCCGAAGGATGCTATATCAATATTGATGAACAGACCGTGGACGACCGAACTGGAAGCAGATTTTCTTAAAGGCTGATAGGGAGATAAGATCATGATCAAGACGGTACATATAAAAACAAAAGAACAGACCGCTTTTTATAATATTACGAGCTATGTCAGACAGGCGGTCATTGAATCAGGTGTTAACGAAGGCATTGCTGTGGTTTTTTGTCCCCATACCACAGCCGGAATAACTATAAATGAAAATGCTGACCCTGATGTGGTCTGTGACCTTTCACTTGCGCTGAATAAGACGTTTCCAGACAGACCTCAGTTCAGACACGCCGAAGGGAATTCTCACGCACATATGAAATCGACCTGCATAGGATGTTCAGAAACGGTCATAGTCAGCGATAACAGACTTTTGCTGGGAACATGGCAGGGGATATATTTTGTTGAGTGTGATGGGCCCAGAGACAGGACGTTTTACATAAAGGTAATGCGTGGATAGGTTAATAATACGGGTAAGCCCGGAAAATATATGTTAAGGAGTTGTAATGATATGGAACCAAAGTACAAAAGAATACTTCTGAAGCTCAGCGGTGAAGCTCTTGCCGGTGATAAGAAAATGGGACTTGATTACGAGGTTATCAATTCTTTCGGAAAGAGCATTAAAAAATGCGTTGATGCCGGAGTTGAGGTCGGAATTGTTGTTGGCGGCGGAAACTTCTGGAGAGGACGCTCCAGCGGAGCAATGGACAGAACAAGAGCTGACCATATCGGTATGCTGGCAACAATAATGAACTCCCTGGCTGTTGCCGACGGTCTTGAGCACTGCGGTCTTGAGGTAAGGGTACAGACATCTATCTCTATGCCTCAGGTTGCCGAGCCATACATAAGAAATAAAACAATAAGACATTTTGAAAAGGGAAGAGTCTGCATCTTTGGCGGAGGAACAGGAAACCCGTTTTTCTCTACCGATACCGCAGCAGCCCTGAGAGCAGCTGAGATCGAGGCGGATATTTTCTTTAAAGCAACAATGGTGGACGGCGTTTATGATAAAGATCCTCATCAGTACCCGGATGCTGTAAGATACGATAAACTTACATTTAACGAGATACTTTCAAAGGGACTGAAAGTAATGGATTCTACTGCCGCTGCAATGTGCCAGGATAATAATATCCCAATTCTTGTCTTTGATCTTAGCAGACCTGATAATATCTATGATGCGTGTATGGGAAAAAATATAGGTACAATAGTTAAATAACCATAAAGGAGCGATATTTATGAAAGAACTTAAAGAAAAAGCAAAATCAAAAATGGAAAAATCGATAAACGTAATGCTTTCCGAGTTTGCCTCGATCAGAGCCGGCAGAGCTAATCCTAACGTGCTTGATAAAGTAAAGGTGGATTATTACGGATCACCTACACCGGTGAACCAGATGGCTGCTGTATCTGTTGCAGAGGCAAGAGTGCTTGTCATTACTCCGTGGGACAAATCTACCCTGAAATCCATTGAAAAGGCTATCCAGGCATCGGATATCGGTATAAATCCACAAAACGACGGTCAGGTCATTCGTCTTACCTTCCCTCAGCTTACCGAAGACAGACGTAAGGAGATCGTTAAGGAAGTCAAAAAGGGCGGCGAGGATACCAAAGTCGCTATTCGTTCTATCAGACGAGATGCTATGGAAAAAATAAAGGCTAAAAAGAAAAACAGCGAGATCACCGAGGATGAGCAGAAGGACGGAGAAGAAGCTATCCAGAAAATGACTGATAAGTTCTGCAAGGAAGTGGACGAGCACGTTGCAGAAAAGGAAAAAGAGATCCTTTCCATCTGATTTGTAAATTGAAGAGGTTGTAAAAATGGCTTTGTTCGGTAAAAATGAGAGCGCATCAATGGATAATCTGAATATCCCGGTACACGTAGGGATAATTATGGACGGAAATGGCAGATGGGCAAAAAAACGTGGACTGCCAAGAAAAATAGGACATCGTCAGGGTGCTCAGAATTTTCGTACAATAACTAAATATGCCAAACAGATCGGCATCAAATATCTTACCTTTTACGCTTTTTCAACTGAGAACTGGAAACGTCCTCAGGAAGAAGTCGATGCTCTTATGGACCTTTTTGAGAAGTATCTTGATGAGGTCAAGGATTTTATCGAGGAAAATATCCGTATCCGCTTTATCGGAGACCGGACCAAGCTCAGACCTTCTTTGCAGGAGAAAATGCTTGATGTTGAAATGACCTCAAAGGATTTTGACTCTATGACGCTGCTGCTTGCGATAAATTACGGCGGAAGAGATGAGATCTGTCACAGCTGTAAGACACTTGCTCAGATGGTCAAAGACGGGAAGCTCGAGCCTGATGATATTACCATGGATATGATCGAACAAAACCTTTATACCCGTGAAGTTCCCCCTGTTGATCTTGTTATCAGACCAAGCGGTGAACAGAGGCTTTCAAATTTTATGATCTGGCAAAGTGCTTATGCGGAGTTGTATTATTCCAATATTCTCTGGCCGGATTTTAAAAAGGACGATCTTGATAAGGCTATTGTAGCCTACAACGACAGAAACAGACGATTCGGAGGAGTATAAAAAATGAGCACACGTATTAAATCAGCGGCTGTTGCCCTTGTAATTGCTATAGTTCTGCTGATACTTCATGATACTTTTGTTTTTAATATTGCACTTGGTTTTATTACAGCTATGGCGATCTGGGAGATCTTCCGTGCAACAAAGTTTGACAAGCATTTTAAGGTGTGTGTTGCCTGTTATGCATTTGTAGGACTTGATGCCTTAATGCCGGCACTGCACGCTCACGGCTGGATGACTTTCTTTAATTCTCAGCTTTATTATCTTTTGTTTATAGTAGCTGTATGTATTTTGTATCTTTCAGACCACAAGAATTTTACTTACACAGACTTTTTTGTTATGATCGGTGTAACCTCACTTGTTAATTACTGTATGCATCCTCTTATTGATATGTCCCGCAGAGGCGGCGGTGTTTTCCTGCTTGTAATTACTCTTTGCGGCGCATGGCTTGCAGACAGCGGTGCATATTTTGCAGGTACTTTCCTTGGAAAGACAAAGCTTTGCCCGGAAATAAGCCCTAAAAAGACTGTTGAAGGACTTATAGGCGGCGTTATCTCAAACGGAGTGATAATGCTTATTGTTTCTCTGGTGTACAGATATCTTTGCAAAGGTCTCCCGGTACGCTTTGGATGGATCTTTGTTGCAGGTATGATGTGCGCCCTTATCGGACTTGTTGGTGACCTTACTGCCTCAATAATCAAAAGACAGACCGGTATTAAGGACTACGGAAATATAATGCCCGGTCACGGCGGCGTAATGGATAGGTTTGACAGCGTATTGCTTGTTGCGCCTTTTATGTTCTATCTTTACACCCAGGGAATGATAATAGGTTAAAGAATATTGATGATTAGGGGCAGGCCGTGAGCTTACCCCTATGAATATTTAAAAAGGATGAAAACATGAAAACAATTTCTATAATCGGCTCAACCGGATCGATAGGAACTCAGGCGATAGAGGTTTGTGATAAGCATGGTCTGAAGATCGCTGCACTTGCAGCTTATTCCAACGTTGAGAAGCTTGCACAGCAGGCCAATGAGCATAAGGTAAGAACTGTATGCATATACTGTGAGCAAAAGCTTGATGAGCTTAAAAAGCTCCTTGACAGCGATGTTACCGTGTTGACCGGAATGGATGGCCTGAAAGCCATAGCTTCTATGGACGGTGTTGATATAATGCTCAACAGCGTTGTGGGCATGGTAGGTCTTATTCCTACGCTGACTGCAATTGAACATGGCACAGATATTGCGCTTGCAAATAAGGAAACTCTTGTGGCAGGCGGAAAGCTTGTTATTAACAGAGCGAAGGAAAAAGGAGTGAAAATATATCCTGTTGACAGTGAGCATTCTGCCATCTTCCAATGCCTTCAGGGAAATAAGAAGGAGCAGCTGAAAAGCATTATCCTGACTGCCTCGGGGGGACCTTTTTACAAGAAAACAAAGGCTGATCTTAGAAACGTTGGTGTACAACAGGCTCTTGCCCATCCGAATTGGTCAATGGGAAGAAAGATCACTATTGATTCAGCAACGCTTATGAACAAAGGTCTGGAGTTTATTGAGGCGATCTGGCTTTTTGATCTTAAACCGGAACAGATCGAAATAGTTGTCCAAAGGGAAAGCGTGGTACATTCGGCAGTTGAGTTTAATGATAACTCGGTTATAGCACAATTGGGTGTGCCGGATATGAAAATACCAATCCAGTATGCACTTTTATACCCCGAAAGGGTCGATTGCCCGACAAAGCATTTGTCGCTTACTGATTATGGAACACTTAGCTTTGATAAGCCGGATTATGAAACCTTTGATTGCCTCACGGCGTGCATAAAAGCCATAACCCAAGGCGGTACGAAGCCGGCAATAGTTAATGGTGCAAACGAGGTTGCGGTTGCAGCGTTCCTTGACGGGAAAATAAAGTTTTTAGAAATCGGTGAGCTTGTTACTGAAGCTCTTGAAAATATAGACGGAAAAGATATTACTTGTGTGGATGATGTTCTTGAGGCTGATAACACAGCCAGAGAATATGTGAGAAAGCTGATAATTGAAAGGGAAAAATAATTTATGAGAACTTTGGGTTCAATACTCTTTGCGGTGCTGATGTTTGAAATTATAATAGTTATACACGAGTTCGGACATTTTATCGTCGCAAGGTGGAATAAGGTCAAGGTAAATGAGTTTGCTATCGGAATGGGACCGGCAATATTCAAAAAGAAAAAGGGAGATACATTGTTTGCGCTTCGTATCATTCCCTTTGGAGGATACTGCGCTATGGAGGGTGAGGACGGCTCCAGCGATGATTCCAACGCTTTTTGTAAAAAGAAAGTGTGGCGCAGGATCCTGATAGTGATCGCCGGAGTAGTGATGAATTTTATCCTCGGCTTTGTCTTGCTGCTGATAAATACTGCAACCAGCGGCCCGTATGCTTCAACGACCATATCTTATTTTGAAGATGGTGCATCTTCCCATGCAACCGGTCTTGAGCTTGGTGACAGGATTGTCAAGATCAACGGTATGCGTATTTTTACAACAGCAGATATGTCTTTCCAGTTCAGAAACGATAAAGACGGAGTTTTTGATATGGTTGTGGAAAGGGACGGAGAAATAAAAGAGCTTAAAGATGTAAAGTTTGCAGTCAATGAAAAAACCATGCATATAGATTTTAAAGTGAAACCTGTTGCATTGAATGTGGGAACTGTCCTTTCACAAACCATTAAAACGGGAGCATCTGACGCAAGACTTATTTTTATCTCTCTGAAGGACATTATAACCGGCAAGTATTCGCTTCGTGATCTTAGCGGACCTGTTGGAATAGTAGATACGATAGGTGATGTTGTCGATTCCGAAACAGATGAAGAAACAGGTAAAATAGACTGGTCAAGTCTTATCCATACAATGCTGTCTATTTCAGCGTTCATCACGATAAATATTGGTATTTTCAACCTCCTGCCTCTGCCGGCACTTGACGGAGGAAGGCTCGTTTTCCTTATAATCGAGGGTATAAGACGAAAACCTGTAAAGCCCGAACATGAGGGAATGGTGCATTTTATAGGATTGATCGCCCTTTTGTTATTGATGGCGATTGTAACTGTTAGCGATATAATAAAATTATTCTGATATAAAGGAATGGGAAATAATGAGAACCTGTAAGGCTGTAAAAGTTGGAGATATTACCCTTGACGGTAAAAAGATATATATTCAATCTATGCTGAACGTCCCATCTGATGATATTGATGGCTCCGTAAAACAGGCAATTGAACTTGAAAAGGCAGGCTGTGAAATAATCAGAGCAGCGATACCCGATCTAAATGCTGTTAAGCTTATCGGTGCTATAAAGGAAAAAGTATCAATGCCTTTGGTTGCTGATATCCACTTTGACTATAAGCTGGCAATAGCATCTGCCCGGGCAGGTGTCGATGCAATAAGAATAAATCCGGGCAATATAGGAGATATTTCCCGTGTCAGAGAAGTTGTAAAAGTATGCACACAGCGAAATTTGCCCATAAGGATAGGCGTAAACGGAGGTTCCCTTGAAAAGAATATCCTTGCAAAATATGGTTCACCCTGTGCAGAAGCTCTGGTGGAAAGCGCTTTGGGTCATGTGAAGATCCTTGAAGACTGCGATTTTGACAATATAGTTATTTCCATCAAGTCATCAAATGTGGATACTATGGTAAAGGGATACAGACTGCTTGCACAAAAGTGTGATTACCCTTTGCACCTTGGTGTTACCGAAGCCGGAACAGAGCGAATGGGGCTTATCAAGTCATCTATCGGCATCGGTTCACTGCTTCTTGATGGTATAGGAGAAACAATAAGAGTTTCACTTACAGATGAGCCGGTCAAAGAGATCTATGCAGCAAAGGATATTTTAAAAGCCATTGGAAAAGGGAGCGGAGTAAGGATCGTTTCCTGTCCGACCTGCGGAAGGACAAAGATTGACCTTATCGGACTTGCAAAAAAAGTCGAGGATCTTACAAAGGATATAAATAAAGATATTACCGTTGCAGTAATGGGATGTGTAGTCAACGGGATAGGTGAAGCAGGCGAAGCAGATGTTGGAATAGCAGGCGGAGATAAGTGCGCTGTGCTGTTCAAAAATGGAAAACAGCTCTGTAAATTGCCTGAGCAAGAGGCTTTAAAGGCTCTTATAGAAGAAATTAACAAGCTTTAAGGATAATTATTATGAACAACAATTTCGGAGATTTTTTCTCGAGTTTTCAATATGATCTTCCGTCTGAAATGAGCAGCGGAAAAATAATAAAAATAACAACGGATAGTGAACGCACAGCCTTGTGTGTTACAACTTCATTTTCCCAACTTGTTACATACGACCAGATATATGATTTCTGTTCCTTTATGAAGGACAAGCTTTCCGTTAGAAAATTCACAGTTAGCTGCAAGTTTTCACCGGATATGCTTACTGAGGATTATTTCCCGGAAATATTCAAATTTTTTAAAGACAGATTTTCTCTTGTAAACGGATTTTTCTATGACGCTGTGGCAAAGATAAATGAAAGCGTTGTAACTATCGAACTAAAGCATGGCGGATACAGACTTTTAAAAGATAATGGTGCGTCAAGGGAGCTGTCTGCTCTTATTGAGGAATTGTTTAGCGTAAGATATAGGGTGGAATTTACCGGACTTTTGGAAAATGACAGTGAGAAGATCCAGCGTGAACAGCAGGAGTTTCTTGCTAAACTCCCTCCACCTGAGATCCCGCAGCGTTCTTCTGCTGAAAATACTGCACCTGTAAATAAGCCTTTAAAGAAGAATGACGAGGAAAAGATCGAGTTTCGCACCTGCAGCGTTGACTTTACAAGACTGCATCTTTTGTGTGAAAATGCTGTCGTTCTTAAAGGGTCACCCATCTCTCCCAACGCCAATGTCAGCGAAATGAAGAATATCCCCAGTGATTTTCAGGGCGCTGTTACCGTGTGGGGAGATATATTTAAAATAGAAACCAAAGAAACAAAGAGAGGTATGCTTATCGCAAAGCTTTTCTTTACCGATTATACATCCTCACTTTCGATCAAAATGGTAGGTGCTTTGAGAGCCAATAAGTTCAACCCTCTTACAAAGCAGGTCCTTGAAGCTATGCTTGAAAAATTGAAAAATGGCAGCACCATATTGGTTGCGGGTATAATGGAAGAGGACGATTTTGATCATTCTTTCTACCTTATCCCCGAATCTATCCTGCTGGTCAAGCGTGAGTTAAAAAAAGATACTGCACAAAAAAAACGTGTTGAGCTGCATCTGCATACAAATATGTCCCAGATGGATGCCATGACGCCGGCAGCTAACCTTGTGAACAGAGCTAATTTCTGGGGCCATAAAGCTGTAGCTATCACCGACCACGGCGTTGTACAGGCGTTTTCCGATGCAGGCGGTGCCTGCTCAAAAATTCGTAAGGAAAATGCGGATTTCAAGATCATCTATGGTGTTGAGAACTACGAGGTAAATAACGATGCGAACGTTTATTCAGGCTGTGATAAAAGGGAACTGACCGACGAGTTTATTGCAGTTTCCATATCATTATCCGAAAGCGGAGATATTACCGCTGTAAGTGCCGAGAAGATCTCAGAGCTTTGTGTACAGGATAGTGTGTCTTTAAGTCTTACAGAGCTGCCTGACGAAAAAACGCTTGCAGAAAACTTTGTCGCCTTTTGCGGAAAAGACCCTGTTTTGGTCTTTGACGACGGATATTTAATGCAAAAAAATCTTGATAAAATGCTTGAGCGTTGTGAGATCGGGTTTGAATACTCTTTTATCGACCTGTCTTCAATGTGCAGACTTATGCTCGATGATACAGGATCAAAGCTTGAAAACCTGCTGAGCAACAGCTTTTTTTCCGATATTGCCAAAACAGAGCCAAAAGGTGCAGATCTTAACGCAAAAGTGTTTGTCAAACTGTGTAATAAGCTGATAGAGACGTATCCTTTGCTTATTATAAGCGTTGATATGATAAACAGTCTGCTTGGGGACGAGGGCGAGGAAAACATAAGAAACCAAAGGCGTTATCACCAGATAATACTTGTGCGTAATAATACCGGACTTAAAAATCTTTACAGACTTATCTCGGATTCTAACCTTAAATATTATAAACGCCGTCCGAGGATACCGAAATCACAGCTGGTAAAAAACCGAGAGGGATTGATCATTGGTTCTGCCTGTGAACAGGGCGAGGTTTTTCGTGCTATGGTGGAAGGTGCATCATGGGAAAAGCTTAAACAGATCGCATCCTTTTACGACTACCTGGAAATACAGCCGATAGGCAACAATGAGTTTATGCTCAGAAACGGAACAGTTACCACCTATGAGCAGCTTAGAGATTACAACAGAACTATCTGTAAGCTTGCAGATGAGCTTGGCTTGCCTGTTTGTGCGACAGGTGATGTGCATTTTCTTGATAAGAGCGATGCACAGTTCAGAGCCATTATCATGGCAGGGCAGGGATTTTCTGACGCTGACAACCAGGCACCTTTGTATTTTAAAACCACCGATGAAATGCTTGAAGAGTTTTCATACCTTGGTGAAGAAAAAGCCTTTGAGGTCGTTGTTGCCAATACCAACCGTGTTGCCGATCTTGTTGATCCGGACCTTAAAGCTTTTCCGAATGGTACATATACGCCGTTTATCGAAGGCGCAGTGTATGAACTTCAGGTAATATGCTGGAAAAAATGCCTGAGTATTTTTGGCGACTGTGACGTTGATAGTATAATCGTTCCGGCTGAAAAAGACCTTGACGAGGAACAGGTAAAACATATCAGCAAGTATTATGAGGGTCATATCCCTCCAATCGTTTTCAACAGATTGGAAAGAGAGCTTGACTCGATCATCGAGCATGGCTTTGCCGTGCTGTACATGATCTCTCAGAAGCTTGTTGCGTATTCAAACCAAAACGGATATCAGGTGGGTTCACGTGGTTCGGTAGGCTCATCTTTTGTTGCGTCTATGTCGGGTATTTCCGAGGTTAATCCCCTTGAACCGCACTATGTATGTCCCCAATGCCGTTATAGTGAATTTATTACCGATGGATCTGTGGGTTCGGGCTTTGATCTTCCACCGAAAAAATGTCCTAAATGCGGATGCGAGCTTAACCGTGACGGCCACGATATACCCTTTGAAACATTCCTTGGGTTCCACGGAGATAAAGCTCCGGATATCGACCTTAATTTCTCCGGAGCGTTTCAGTCCAGAGCACATAAGTATACCGAGGAGCTTTTTGGTGAGGATCATGTGTTTAAAGCAGGAACTATAAGTGCTATCCAGGATAAAAATGCTTACGGATATGTATTAAAGTATCTTGAAGAGCGTGGAAGGACAGTTTCTGAACCTGAGAAAGAACGACTTGCTAATGGCTGCTGCGGCATAAAGAAAACAACTTCCCAGCATCCCGGCGGAATGGTCGTTATTCCAAGTGATTATGAGGTGTACGATTTTACGCCTGTTCAGCATCCTGCCGAAAAAATGGATTCTGATATGGTAACGACGCACTTTGATTTCCATTCACTGCATGATACTATCCTTAAACTTGATGAGCTTGGTCACGATGTGCCTACGCTTTATAAGTATCTTGAGGAGTTCAGCGGAAAGGATATCACAAAGATCCCAATGTCTGATCCGGATGTATACAGCCTTTTTACTTCACCTGAGGCTCTGGGAGTTACATGTGAAGATATAATGTTCAGTACCGGAACCCTTGCAATACCGGAAATGGGTACTAAATTTGTTTGTCAGATGCTTATGGATGCAAAACCAAAGAATTTTTCCGATCTGCTCCAGATTTCCGGTCTGTCACACGGAACAGATGTATGGCTTGGTAATGCTAAGGATCTTATAGCAAATAATATCTGCGATATTTCTAATGTTATCGGAACCAGAGACAGTATTATGACATATCTTATCCACCACGGGGTTGATAAAAGCCTTTCTTTCAAAATTATGGAGATAACCCGTAAAGGTAAAGCTCCCGCACTTCTTACCGAAGATATGCAAAATGAAATGAGAGCACATGATGTACCCCAGTGGTATATCGACAGTTGCTTGAAGATAAAGTATATGTTCCCTAAAGCCCATGCGGCAGCGTATGTTATTGCAGCTATAAGACTCTGCTGGTTCAAGGTGCACGATCCGCTTACTTTTTATGCCTCGATTTTTACCGTCAGGGGAGAGGACTTTGACGCTGAAACTGTAATGAAAGGAAAGTTCTTCCTGAGGTCAAAAATACAGGAATACGAGGCAATGCCCAAAAGCGAAAAATCAAAGAAGGACGAAGACGTTTGTGATATGCTTCTTATTGCCAATGAGATGCTGTCAAGAGGCTATGAGTTCCTTCCGGTGGATATTTACAGATCTCATTCGTTTATATATCAGATCGAAGATGGCAAGATAAGGCTTCCGTTCTGTTCCCTTAACGGAGTAGGCGAAAACGCTGCCAAACTTATATATGAAAAATCAAGAGATAAGGGCTTTATTTCTGTGGAAGAATTCCAGATACAAAGCGGAGTTCCAAGATCTGTGGTTGAAACACTTGACCGAAACGGCGCTTTTGGAGATCTTCCCAAACAAAATCAGCTGTCTTTGTTCTGAGGCTTAATAAATATTTTACAAAATTTGAGCTCCTGTTTTGTGCAAAACGACTTGACATATTATATTTACTATGCTAAAATAATTTATGATGATAGCATAGTAATATGTTATCACTTTACTACGCTAAATTATTTTGATCCAGGAACAGCAAAGGAATGATATAATGAAAAAGAATGACCTGATAACCCCTGAGGGAACACGTGACCTGCTTTTTGATGAATGTATAGCAAGACGTGAAGCTGAACAAATGCTGAATACACTTTTTACTCAAACCGGGTATAGCGAAGTTGTAACACCGGGAATTGAGTTTTATGATCTTTTCTCATCCAGTACAAGACATTTCAAGCAGGAAAATATGTACAAACTCGTTGATTCAAAGGGTAGGATCATCGTTATGCGGCCTGATTCAACTATTCCTATTGCAAGACTTGCTGCTTCAAGGCTGAAAGATACCGGTTTTCCTTTAAGACTTTTTTATAATCAGAGCGTATATGAAAATAATGCTTTGCTTAAAGGAAGATCTGATGAGATTACCCAGGCTGGGATCGAGCTTCTTGGCGGCGAAAACAAAAAACGTGCTGATTATGAAGCTCTTTCAATTGCAGTAGAAGCGTTATCGGGATTTGACAGCGAAAACTTCAGACTTGAGATCGGACATATCGGATATTTCAAAACTCTGATGGACAAGCTTGATGTTGACAGCGATGTTAAAGAGGATATCAGAACACTTATATCCACCAAGAATTATCCTGTGCTCAATGATCTTCTTGATGATATCGGCGATACAAAGGTAGTAAATGCCCTTAAACAGCTTCCACGTCTTTTCGGTGGGGTTGATGTCCTTGATAAGGCAGCCGCTCTTTATACTGACGATAAGATAAGTGATATACTTGACAATCTTCGTGAGGTATTCAACAGTCTTTCTTCACTTGGCTACGAAGGGAAAATATCTCTTGATCTGGGAATAGTCAGCCATATTGATTATTACACAGGCATTGTTTTCAGAGGATACCTGTCTACGATCGGTGAGGCTGTCCTTAAAGGGGGCAGGTATGATAACCTGGTCGGTGAATTTGGCAGACAATGTAATGCCGTTGGCTTCGGCGTTAATGTTGACAGCGCAGCCAAGCATATGATAATCTGCGGAAACAGTAAAAAGGCCGAAACCTCACAGGTCCTTGTCTTTGGCAAAGCAGGTCATGAGGTAGATGCAATGAGATATGTTCTTGACTTGCAAAATAAAGGGATAAGGGCTGAAAATTCACTTTTTGACAGCCGTGAGGAAAGTGAAGAATATGCAAAGAAGCATGGCATAAAAGAACTTGCTGTAATTGGCGATGATGTATCTGTGATCCCTTTGTCAGAGTAAGAGTAAATGGAGGTAAAAAAGATGAATAAACCGCTTCGTATTGCTCTTACAAAGGGCAGATTGGAAAAAGATACAGTCAATATGCTCGAAGGCTTTGGATACGACTGTACATCTATACGTGAAAAGGGCAGAAAACTGATCCTTTCGGTCCCGGATGGAAATCTGGAAGTCGTCCTTGCCAAGGCAAACGATGTTATAACCTATGTTGAACATGGGGTGTGCGATATGGGTGTAGTGGGTAAGGATACGATCATGGAGATGAAAGGAAAGTGTTTTGAACTCGTAGATCTGGGATTTGGCAAATGTAAATTCGCTCTTGCCGCCAAAAAAGGCAGCGATTTTTATTCAGGCTACAATGTTAAGACAATTGCCACAAAGTATCCTAATGTTACACGTAATTTTTTTGAAGCAAAGGGCATGGATGTGGATATTGTCAAGATCGAAGGTTCTGTGGAACTTGCACCGCTTCTTGAGCTTGCCGATGCAATAGTCGATATTGTAGAAACCGGCACAACACTTAAAGAAAACGGACTTGAGGTAATCGAGGATGTTTGCCCTGTTTCAGCAAGACTGATAGTTAATATGGTCAGCATGAAACTCAGACAAGATGAGATCGAGAATTTCGTTGATCTTGTGGAAAAAAGGCTTGATAAGTAGGGGGATAAATATATGGAATATGTAATAGTAGGTGCTATTGTCGGTGCATTTATAGGAGTTGTTTTTTATCTGGCTAAGAAACAAAATGCAAATGACGAGCAGATGGCAGCATCACTTGGCGAGGATATAAAGAGCTATCTGATGAATACTCCCATGAGACCCGTTGAGGGATTGCCAAACGGTGCAGCTGTTGCAGGGTATGTTTATAACGTCAATAAACAAAACCAGCAGTATGTATGGTTCACGGTATTGTATTACAATCAGTATTTTCCGAATTTGAGAGACAAGATAATCAGCTGCGATGTTAAAGTATCTATAGCAGATGCACAAGCACACGGAGTTGCTCCGAACAGGGCAGTTACGGTTTTGTTTAACGAGGATAAAAGACCGCAGTTGATATTCTGAGAATTTTGAAAGGAGTTAGCATATGTCCTCACTTACAATTAAGAAAATATACGCCAACGGGAAAGATGAGATAGAGTTTTTTAAACAGCTTGAAAAACGTAACGGCGAAACCAATAAGGAAATTACAGCAGTTGTTTCCGATATAATTGAAAATGTTAAAAATAATGGAGATAAAGCTGTTAATGAGTATACACTGAAGTTTGACGGCAAGCTCCCTCAGTATTATGAAGTGCCAAGAGATGTTATAAACGATGCCTTGACCGAAGCAGATCCAAAGCTTGTTGAAGCGCTGCTCAACTGTATTGAGAATATTACAGATTTCCACCAAAGACAAAAAGCACAAAGCTTTGTTAACTGTACATCTGACGGATGTGTGCTTGGTCAGAAAGTCAGAGGACTTGAAAAGGTCGGTCTGTATGTACCGGGCGGTACAGCGGCTTATCCTTCAAGCGTTTTGATGAATGCTATCCCTGCAAAGATCGCCGGGGTAAAGGAAATAACTATGGTCACTCCGCCTCTTAAAGACGGTACTCCAAATAAAGATATCCTTGTTGCTGCTGCTCTTTGCGGAGTTGACAGAGTTTTTCTTGCAGGCGGTGCACAGGCTATTGCAGCACTTGCTTACGGCACAGAGCAGATCCCTAAGGTGGATAAGATCGTCGGACCTGGAAATATCTACGTAGCAACCGCAAAGAAGCTTCTGTACGGAACTGTTGATATCGATATGTTTGCAGGGCCCAGCGAGATACTTGTAATGGCTGATGAAAAGGCAAATCCAAGATATATCGCCGCTGACCTTATGTCTCAGGCTGAGCACGATAAACTGGCATCCGCTGTGCTTGTAACAACAAGCGATTCTATCGCAGATCAGACAGTTGCGGAAATAGAAAAGCAGATGCAGGAGCTTGAAAGAAAGGATATTATAAAGTATTCTCTTGAAAACTACGGTGCAATACTTATTTGCGATACAAAGGAACAGGCTTGCGAGATGGCTAACAGATTTTCACCCGAACACCTGGAGGTGCTTTTTGAAAATCCTATGGAGTATGTAGGCAGACTTGATAATGCAGGCTCAATATTCCTCGGACAGTATGCTCCGGAACCTCTCGGTGATTATTACGCAGGTCCCAATCATGTTCTTCCCACAAGCGGAACAGCAAGGTTCTTCTCACCCCTTTCGGTTACAAGCTTTGAAAAGCGTTCAAGCTTCATCTATTACACTCACGAGGCACTTGAAAAGGGCAAGGACGATATAATCTATGTAGCTGAAAAAGAGGGCTTGACAGCTCATGCCAATTCCATAAAAGTCAGGTTTTAAATAATTACAGGCAGGTGTTATTTATGAGAACAGCACAGATCGACAGAAAGACCAGAGAAACAGATATTACTCTATCAATTGACCTTGACGGAAAGGGCAATGTTTCCGTTGATACAGGGATCGGATTTTTTGATCATATGCTTACTGCTTTAGCTGTACATTGCGGGATCGACCTGACCGTTAAGTGCCAGGGAGATCTTTACGTTGATGCTCATCATACTGTTGAAGATACAGGCATATGCCTTGGAAAAGCATTTGCCCAGGCACTTGGAGATAAATCAGGTATCGCTCGCTACGGCTCAGCTTATGTTCCTATGGACGAGGCACTTGCATTTTGCTCTCTTGATATAAGCGGCAGAGCTTTTCTTGTGTTCAATGCACAGTTCAGCGATGACAGGATAGGACAGTTTGATACCTGTCTGACCGAAGAGTTTTTCAGAGCATTTGCGTTTAATGCCGGTATAACTTTACACATCAGAGAAGAGTATGGTAAAAACGATCACCACATTTGTGAGGCTATATTCAAAGCCGCTGCTCATGCGCTGAAAAAAGCCATCGCTGTTAACGGCGGAGCTGTGCTTTCCACAAAAGGAGTTTTGTGATGATCGCTATTATCGACTACGGTGCCGGAAATATCTTTTCGGTAAAAAATGCCCTTGATTATCTTGGAATCAAGGGAGAGCTGACAAGCAGTCCAAGGGATATTGAAAATGCTGACGGAATTATCCTGCCCGGTGTGGGAGCTTTCCCCTGGGCGATGAAAAAACTGAGTGAAAGCGGACTTGTTGATTTGCTAAAACATCAGGCAGCTGTAAAGCCGTTTATGGGTATATGCCTTGGAATGCAGCTTTTGTTTGAAAAAAGTTTCGAGTTTGAGGAATGTACGGGACTTTCACTTATCAAGGGCTATGTTGATATAATGGACGAGCCGGAACTTGTGATACCTCATATGGGCTGGAACAAGCTTGAATGTGATAAAGATTGTAAGCTGCTCGAAGGCATTGGCGATGACGAGTTCGTGTATTTTGTACACTCCTATAAAGCCTTTTGTGAAAAGGAAAACCTGTATGCCCATTGTAGCTACGGGTCAAGTGTTCCTGCTGTTGTGGGCGACGGAAAGTATGTTTACGGCTGCCAGTTTCATCCGGAAAAAAGCGGTGAAACGGGACTTAAAATAATCAAAAACTTTTCAAAACTTATGGGGTAAGAATAATGGAGATAAGCATTGCAAATATAGATAAAGGCAAGAGTTTTGACTGGGGTAAAGCTTCAAAGGATTATGCTAAATACAGAGATATCTATCCTGCTGAGTTTTATGATAAGATAATTGCGCTGGGGTTATGTGTAAAAGGACAAAGTGTTCTTGACATCGGGACCGGAACAGGCGTTCTGCCAAGAAATATGTATAAGTACGGTGCAAATTGGACAGGCACCGATATTTCCAAAGATCAGATCGAACAAGCGCAAATGCTTTCTGCCCAGCTTGGATATGATATCAAATACATAACTTCATCTGCTGAGAAACTTGATTTTGAAAATGGATCTTTTGATGTTATAACTGCCTGCCAGTGTTATTGGTATTTTGATAACAAGATCACAGCTCCGCTGTTTTCAAAGCTGCTCAAACCTGGCGGAAAGGTCGATTTTATGGTCATGAACTGGCTGCCTTATGAAGATGAGATAGCAAAGAAAAGCGAGGATCTTGTGCTGAAATATAATCCTGTGTGGACAGGTGCAGGAGAGACTTTTCATCCCATAAATCTTTCCGATGAGTATAATGAGTTCTTTGATGTGGATACAATGTTTGAGTTTCGTATCCCGATCCATTTCACAAAAGATGGCTGGAACGGCAGAATGAAAGCCTGCAGAGGTGTAGGCGCATCATCTCTCACTCAGCAGCAGATAGCTGATTGGGAAAAAGAGCATCTTGAAATGCTCTCTGAATATCCCGACGAATTTGATATTATGCACTATGCTGCTTTTGCAGTTTTAAAGAAAAAGTAACACGGGGGAAAACCTATGCTTGCTAAAAGAATTATACCCTGTCTTGATGTTCGTGACGGAAAGGTCGTTAAGGGCGTGAACTTTGAGGGCATCAAGGAGGTGGGCGATCCGGTGGAGTGTGCCTATGAGTACAACCTTCAAGGGGCAGACGAAATAGTCTTTTATGATATTACCGCTTCCCATGAGGGCAGGGGAGTTATACTTGACGTTGTGAGAGAAACTGCGAAAAAAGTATTTGTCCCGCTGACTGTGGGCGGGGGTATCGCCACCGTTGATGATATCCACGATACTCTTCGTGCCGGTGCAGACAAGGTCTCTGTCAACTCTCAGGCTGTAAAAAATCCTCAGCTGATAAAGGAAGGCGCTGACATTTTCGGCAGCCAGTGTATATGCGTTGGTGTCGATGCTAAGGCTATTAGTCCAAATAAATGGACAGTTTATATCAACGGCGGAAGAATAGATATGCACATCGACCTTATAGACTGGGTAAAAAAGTGCGAACAGCTGGGCGCAGGCGAGATATGTCTTAACTCTATCGACACGGACGGCGTGCGTGGCGGTTTTGATATACCTATGCTCAAAGCTGTTGTAGATGCTGTTAAGATACCTGTTATTGCTTCGGGCGGTGCAGGAAAACTGGGCGATTTTGCCGATGCATTTATAAAGACCGACTGTTCCGCTGCGCTTGCGGCAAGCCTTTTCCATTTCAAGGAGCTTACTGTCGGACAGGTAAAGGACGATTGCCGCAGCAAGGGAATAATCGTAAGATAAAAGGGATGGTAACTATGTACTTTACATCCGAATATGCAGATGTGCAGTATCTTGCGGACAAGAATAAAGTGCTGCTCACATGGAAAAAGGAAGCCAAGCTTGACAATTACCGCAAGCCGACAACTGCGGCGCTGGAGTTGCTCAGAGAGCATAACTGTGATTTTATCATTGATGCAAGAAACGGCTTTGAGGACGAAAAAGAAGACGTCGAATGGGGCTTTTCGTTTCTTCTTCCTGAAATGTCTCAGACAGGCTGCAAGACCGTTTGGTTTATAATGACACAGGTGAATGAAACACAGATCGGCGAGGAAATGGATATGTGGACTGCCGAGTTTTTGAAATACTTTGCAGTCAGGAAAGTTGACAGCCCTGATAAAATAGACTAAAATTGTAATTACGGAGATGTTATGATAGAGTATAAGGATATACATGATTTTACGAGTGAACAGCTTGAAAGACTGTTTCTTTCGGTTGAGTGGTCATCGGGACATTTCCCTGATAAGCTTGTAACTGCAATGAAAAACTATGAGACCGTTTATTCTGCCTGGGACGGCGATAAGCTTGTGGGCATGATATGTGCAATGGACGACGGCGTTATGACAGCTTATGTTCACTATCTGCTTGTAGATCCGCAGTATCACGGACAAACGATCGGCAGAACACTTGTGGATATGACAAAGCAGAAATATAAGGATTATCTTCGTGTTGTGCTCGTGGCTTATAAGAACGAAACACATTTTTATGAGCAGTGCGGCTTTAAGATCGAGGATAAGTCGCTGCCCATGTGTATCACTTCATTATGGACTTAAAGGAGTTATTATGAGTAGTATCAAAATAGATATAAATGACCTTGATAAATATTTTGCCAAGAGCGAGCTGATCCCTGCAATATGCTTTGAAGCGGATACAAAAACTGTGCTAATGCTTGCATATATGAATAAAGAAAGCCTTAAAAAAACTCTCCAAACAGGTTATACATGGTTTTGGAGCAGATCAAGACAGGAACTTTGGAATAAAGGTGCCACAAGCGGCCATCTTCAAAAGGTGGTCAGCATTTATTCAGACTGTGATGACGATACGCTGCTTGTAAATGTAAAACAAACAGGCGCTGCCTGCCATACCGGCTCGTACAGCTGCTTTTTCAATGAAATGTATAATGAGGAGGAAAAATAAATGAACGTATACCAAGAGATCTTTGAAGTCTTAAAGCAAAGAAAGATAGATAACGATAACGGCAACGCTCCTGAAAAGTCATATACCTGCTATCTTTACCAGCAGGGTGTTGATAAGATCTGTAAAAAGGTCGGAGAGGAAGCCGCTGAAACAATAATCGCCGCAAAAAACGGTGATAATGAAGAGCTTAAAAACGAGATCAACGATCTTTTGTATCACCTTATGGTCCTTTGTGCAAATCAGGGGCTTGACTGGAGCGAGATAGAAAAGGTACTTGAAGAAAGAAACGAAAAGATCGGTAATCTTAAAAAGTTCCATACAACCGATAAAAACACCTGACCATGATAAAAGAGCGGTATTGATTCCCGCTCTTTATTTTTTTCGCTGTTTTTGCACACTTATACTCCCGATTGAATAAGATATAGGGAAGTAAATTACTGCTTCTAACATATTATGATTCAGGAGGATTTTACTATGAGTGATTCCGTAAAACAGAACACGTTTAAAGATGCTGTGTGCGTTGAAGCCATGCGTGTGTTCGATTCCTGTTCATCACAGGATTGTCTTGAGGATCTGCTTGTAAGCGTAGACGCCCCGACACAGGAGCTGCTGAACAATGCTTCCCACGTAAAAATACCGTGTGCAGAGGTGATCGATGCCACATTTGCAGTAGATGCCGTTCCCTTTAATAAAGGCTTTTACTCTGTGGACATTACCTATACATTCAGCCTTGAACTGCAGATCACTTCCTGTGGAGACGGTACCGTAACTGATGCAGCCGGATCGTGTAAATTCAGTAAAAAGGTTATTTTGTTTGGAAGCGAAGGCAATACAAAAGCATTCCGCTCAGATGAGTCAACTGGTCCTGTTATCAATGGCTGCGACTGCTGCTCAACAATGCCTATCGCATCTGTGAGCGTTGTGGATCCTATCGTTCTCAACACAAAGCTTCTTTGCAATCCATGCCTGCCTGTTCCTGATTGCAACATCGACTGCAATGACTCCCAGGGGTGCCAAGCTGAGCCTGTTATCGATCCGTCTAACAGAATAGTTAGAACTACACTTGGTCTGTTCTCGGTTATAAAGCTTGAACGGCCCGTACCTGTTCTTGTTCCTGTATATGACTATTGCATACCGCTCAAAGAATGCTCCAGCAATACCGACTCTCCCTGTGAGGTATTTGATAAGATCGCCTTTCCAACAGACGAATTTTTCCCAAAGGGACTTGAAACACAGGAGCCATCCAAGGATAATACACAAACATAATATCAATTCTACCGCCGCAGCTTGAACTGCGGCGATTTTTCTTTTTGCGGTTGACAAAATTAGCGAAAAGTTATATAATAAAATAGTATTGTTGTGCCCTGAAATAAAGCGGAAATGAGGTCGTCAAATGCCGGAAACGATAAGCGAAAAGCTCACTGCAAAGTCCGAACTTGTGCGCTTTTGCAATGAATACAGATCAACTTTTGCACATTTTCCTCTGGCATTTGTACATTCGTTCGGCTGCCAGCAAAATGTAAGCGACGGGGAAAAGTTAAAAGGCGAATTGTTAAAAATAGGATATGAGCTGACTGATGATTACACAGCCGCTCAGCTGATAATCTTTAACACCTGTGCAGTAAGAGAGAATGCCGAGGATAAAGTATACGGTACAATAGGCAATCTGAAACATTTTAAAGAACAAAACCCCGATACGGTTATTGCTGTATGTGGGTGTATGGCACAGCAAAAGCACGTTGTGGAAAAGATAAAGTCCACCTATCGGCAGGTCGATCTTGTTTTCGGGACATTTGCCTATAATGAGTTTTATCAGATGCTCTGGGAGGTCGTTTCAAAGAGAAAGCGTGTTTTTAATATCTCTGAGAGCAGCCTTGATATCAACGAGGATTTTAAACAGTTCAGAAAAGATAAGCTGAGAGCTTATGTTCCTATTATGTATGGCTGCAATAATTTCTGCACCTACTGTATAGTTCCGTATGTCCGTGGACGAGAAAGAAGCAGAAAACCCGATGCGGTCATAAATGAAGTAAGACAGCTGGTTGAAAGCGGATATAAAGAGATCACGCTTCTTGGACAAAATGTCAACTCGTATAGCTATGGGTTTGCGGAGCTTTTAAAAAAAATAAATGATATTCCCGGGAAATTCAGGATAAGGTTTATGTCAAGCCACCCGAAGGACGCAAGCAAAGAGCTTATCGACACGATCCTTGAATGTGAAAAGGTATGCAAGTGCCTGCACCTTCCCTTACAGTCCGGCTGTGACAGGGTGCTTAAAGCTATGAACAGACATTATGATATTGCTCAGTATATGTCCGTTATTGATTATGCAAGGAGCTTATCCGAAGACTTTTCTTTCTCAACAGATATCATTGTTGGTTTCCCCGGTGAAACCTATGAGGAGTTTTGTGAAACAAAAGATATAATAAAAACTGTAAAATACGATAACATCTATTCCTTTGTATATTCTAAACGCAGCGGAACAAAAGCAGCAGAGATCGAAGATAATATCAGTGACAAGCAAAAGGGTCTGTGGCTGCGGGAATTGCTGCTTGAACAGCGTGAGGTTTCCACGAAATGGCTTTCCCGCTTTGTGGGCAGAACCGTTGAGGTGCTTGTAGAGGGTGAAGGACGCAGTGCAGAGGGCTATCTTACAGGCAAAAACGATGAAGGAATAATTGTTGAGTTTGAAGGAAATAAAAAACATATTGGTGAATTTGTACAGGTTTGCATTACAAAGGCTATGAACTGGGCTTTGAAGGGCGAGCTTGTTGAAAAATAATATAGTTAGTAAGGAGTATGGTTATGACAGTAATTGAACAGGCAAGAGAACTTGGAAAGGCTATCCAGACAGATGAAAGATATATCAGGTATATGAAGGCAAGTGAGATAAACGATACCGATACCGAGATCCAGAACAGGATCGGTGAGTTCAATCTGAAAAGATCAGAGCTGAGCGAGGCGATGAGAACACCTGATAAAGATGCCGATAAGCTTACGACTCTTGATAAAGAGATAAGAGAAATGTATGATGAAATAATGGCTATGCCCAAAATGGTAGAATTTAATGAAGCAAAAGCTGAAATGGACAAGCTTCTTGACTCTATTAACTTTATTGTTTCCATGGCAGCTAACGGTGAGGATCCCATGACCTGTCCGGAACAGGCACCACATGGATGCTCAGGCAGCTGCAGCACCTGCGGAGGCTGCCATTAAGTTTATATCTGAAGATAATAGGTAGAAAGTGAGTGCCCTATGCTTTTTAAAGATGTTGATGAATCAAAGCTGTCTCCCATGATGCAGCAGTATTTTGCAGTTAAAAAGAATTATAGAAATCATATTCTGTTTTATAGACTGGGTGATTTTTATGAAATGTTTTTTGATGATGCTATTACTGCGTCAAGAGAGCTTGAACTCACCCTTACCGGAAGAGATTGCGGACTGAGTGAACGTGCACCTATGTGCGGAGTGCCGCACCATGCCTGCGATATGTACATTAAAAAGCTTATTGAAAAAGGCTTTATGGTCGCCATTTGCGAGCAGACTATGGACCCGTCCAAGTGCAAAGGTATCGTTCCCAGAGAGGTCATCAGGGTTGTTACTCCCGGCACGCTTATCGAGAGCAGTATGCTTGACGAGACATCTAATAATTATATATGCTCTTTTTATACCATCGATAAGCAAAGCTCAATATGCTTTGCCGACATCTCCACCGGTGAGGTCCATCTTTTTGAATTTTCCGGAAAACAGATGACCACCGAAGCAATTAACGAGCTTTCAAGATTTGAACCGTCCGAGGTTCTTATTAACGATGCTTTCTTGTCTAATAAGGAGCTTTCAAGGTTTATTAGAGAAAAACTTAAAACCACCGTACAGCTTCTTGAAGAAATGGACTTTTCGGTAAAATACCATACCGAGGATGTATTGAAACAGTTTTCTGTAAATAGCCTTGAGGATCTCGGAATAGATCCACAGAAGGTGAGTGCAAAAGCGGTTTGCGGGCTGTTCGCCTATATATACCAAACGCAAAAAGCACTAGTAGGCAGATTTTCAAAGATTATTAAGCATGATGTAGACCCTGTTATGACCATCGGTTTTACAGCAAGAAGAAATCTTGAACTTACCGAGACTCTTCGCAATAAAGAGAAAAAAGGATCTCTTTTATGGGTCATTGACTCTACAAAAACCTCTATGGGTAAGCGTATGCTGAAATCTTGGCTGGAACAGCCTTTGATAAACCCTGCCAAAATCACGTCACGTCTTAATGCTGTTGAGCAGCTTGTCGAAAATCCTGTAATGCTTTCAGAGATCAAGGAAGTCCTCAGCGGAGTTTATGACCTTGAAAGACTTATGACAAGAGTAATGTACAAAACGGCATCTCCGAGAGACCTTAAATCGTTGTCTCTTACTGCCCTGAAACTGCCGGTGCTCAAGGATCTTCTGAGGCAATTTGATTCAAAGCTCATCTGTGAGTGTGAAAGTAAGATATCTACCCTTGACGCTGTTTCCAACCTTGTGGAGAATGCGATCGTTGACGAACCGCCTGTGAATGTAAAAGACGGCGGAGTTATAAAAGACGGATTTAACGAACAGCTTGACGGTCTGAGAAATATCCGCTCCGGCGGAAAGGATATCATTGACGATATCTGTGAAAGAGAAAAGGAAAAAACAGGCATAAAAAACCTGAAGATAGGATATAATCGTGTTTTCGGTTATTATATCGAGGTTACAAAGTCATTTTACGATCTTGTCCCTCAGACATACATCCGTAAACAGACACTTGCCAACTGTGAAAGGTTTATTACTGAAGAACTGAAAGTTGCGGAAAATACTATCCTTGGTGCAAGTGACAAAATAATAACCCTTGAGCAGGAGATATTTGCCGAGATCAGAGATTTTATCGCCACCCAGCTCAGGCTTGTGCAGGAAACTGCCTCAGCGGTTGCACATATCGATGTCCTTTGCTCCTTTGCAGGCGTGGCGATCAGTAATAATTATACAAAGCCCGAGATCGCAATCGACGGTGTCATAGATATTAAAAACGGCAGACACCCTGTGGTGGAACTGATGCAGAAAGATGAGGTATTTGTCCCGAACAATACATATCTTGATCTTACAAGCAACAGAATGGCTGTTATTACCGGTCCGAATATGTCAGGTAAGTCTACATATATGCGTCAGGTAGCCCTTATAACCTTAATGGCGCAGATCGGCTGCTTCGTGCCTGCGGATTATGCCAAGATATCTGTTGTCGACCAGATCTTTACAAGGATCGGTGCATCAGATGACCTGACTGCCGGACAATCCACATTCATGGTTGAAATGGCAGAGGTTGCGGATATAGTCAAACACGCTACGAAAAACAGCCTTGTTATCCTTGACGAGGTGGGACGAGGCACTTCAACTTTTGACGGTATTTCCATAGCCAGAGCAGTTTCGGAGTATATTTCCACATCACGCTCTTTGGGATGCAAAACTTTGTTTGCAACACATTACCATGAACTTATCAGCCTGGAAAAGGAACTTGTTGGTGTACGCAACTTTTCCGTTGCGGTCAAGCGCCAGGGGGATACTATAAAGTTCCTGAGAAAGATAGTCCCGGGCGGAGTTGATGAGAGCTACGGTATCGAAGTTGCCAAACTTGCCGGTCTGCCCGATAAGATAATATCAAGGGCGAAGTCGCTTCTTGCAGAGCTTGAAGAGGAAAACAGAAAAGCACACCTTGCTGTTGAGAATGCAGAATCAGCTCAGGTGTCCTTTGATAAGATAAGTGATACCATCGTCCTTGACAGACTCAGAGAAACTAACGTTGATGAAATGACTGACACAGAATTAAGAAGCTTTGTTAAAGAGCTTTTGACCTATCTTTAATTTTTTAAAGATATAGAAAGGTAACAGCAAAATGTCCGAAATAAAAGTACTGACTAAAGAGATATCTGAACTTATTGCTGCCGGTGAGGTCATCGACAGACCTTCTTCTGTGGCAAAAGAACTGCTTGAAAATGCAGTCGATGCAGGTGCAACAAACATAACTATAGAGATAAAAAACGGGGGAAGAACATATCTTCGTGTTACCGATAACGGCAAAGGTATCTCTGCGCAGGATCTTCCCACCGCTTTTCTTCGTCATGCAACAAGCAAGATCTCCTCTAAAAATGATCTTGAAAGCATATTGACCCTGGGTTTCAGAGGGGAAGCCCTTGCCTCGGTCTGTGCCGTTTCAAAAGTAAGCGTGCTTACAAAGCGTCCCGACGATGAGTTTGGAACCCATTATGAAATACAGGGCGGGGAGCAAAAGCTTATGGAACAAAGCGGGTGTCCCGATGGTACGACTTTTACCGTGAAGGACCTGTTTTATAACGTTCCCGCAAGACTTAAATTCATGCGTAAGGACTCTACGGAAGGCAATTATGTTGCAGAGATAGTGACTAAGCTTACCCTTTCGCATCCGGAGATCTCTTTTAAGTTTATAAGAGATAATAAAGTTGAATTTATATCTCCCGGCGACAGTAAGGTTTACTCAGCTATTTATTCCGTATACGGTCGGGAGTTTGCATCGTCGCTTATACCTGTGGATTATAACTGGAAAGGTATCCATATAAGCGGATATACGGTAAGACCTCTGGAATCCAAAACAAATAGAAAATTCCAGAATTTTTTCGTAAATCACAGATATATAAAGTCTGTTGCCTGCTCATGTGCCCTTGAGGATGCATACCGTAATCAGATCATGGTCGGAAAGTTTCCTGCCTGTGTGCTCTATCTTCAGATACCGCCGGATACAGTTGATGTCAATGTTCATCCGACTAAGATCCAGGTTAGATTTTCAAATGAAGGCCTTATGCATGAGGCTGTGTTTTATGCGATCAAGGATTCTCTTTTAAAAAATGATAAACCAAACGAGATAGTTTTTGAAAGCAAACGGCATTTTACAGATAAACAGCTTTATAGCGTAAGATCCGATCCGGGAGTTCAGATGCGCTTTGCAGACCCTGTGCAAACCGAGCCGTTGCCACGGAGCAATGTAAATTATGAAGATCCGCCGGTGGATAATGTTCCAAAGGATCATACTGTGCAGGAAAACACCTCTTGTGCATCCGCCGAATATAACACCTCCGGTGAAAGCACAGCTCCACTGCCGCACAATTCTTACAAAGCCGATGAGCCTTTTGAGAAACAGCAGAAGATCACTGTTGAGCAGATCAATAAACTGGTGAGCGAGATACCCCTCCCTCAGGAGGACGATCCCGGATCGTTCAGGTTTATTGGAAGCGGCGATCTGCAGAAAAAAGCGCCTGTCATTCCCGTTGTGCCCGCTGAAACTGCGGAAAAACCCAAACCTGTGGTGATCGGTGAACTGTTCCGCACCTTTGTGGTAGCCCAGTGCGGTGACGATATGCTCCTTATGGACAAGCACGCTGCACATGAAAGATATATCTTTGAAAAGATCAAAAATGACAAAAACCAGCTGGATCCCCAGATGCTGCTTGAACCTGTAATGGTGGTCCTTGCCTATGATGAATATGATGCTTTGTCACAAAATGTTGAAAAAGCAAGGCAGCTTGGCTTTGAAATAGAACCCGATGTGGCTCCGACTGTTGCGGTCAAGGGTGTGCCGGTGATCCTTGGGGATGAAAACCCTACCGAGGCTGTAAGCGAGCTTGCAAGAAATCTTATAGCTCATAAGATGGATCCTCAGATCGAGCTTTTCGATGACCTTTATCATTCTCTTGCCTGTAAGGCGGCTATTAAATCCCATGACAAGTCAAGTATAGTAGAACTTCAGGCTTTGATAGAAAATGTTTATGAAAACGATGATATAAGATACTGTCCCCACGGCAGACCTGTTTTTATCAAGCTCTCTAAAAGAGATATCGAAAAACAATTCAGGCGTATCGTGTGAATAAATGAAAGGGTGTGATCCGCTTTGAATAAAATACCTGTTTTGGTAGTGTGCGGACCGACTGCATCCGGAAAGACAGCTGTTTCTGTGGAACTTGCAAAAATATACAACGCAGAAATAATATCCGCAGATTCTATGCAAATTTATAAGGGCTTGCAGATCGCAACTGCAAAGCCTACTGTAAACGAAATGAAAGGCATTGTCCACCACCTTGTTGATGTGTTTGACCTGGATATGGATTTCAGCGTTGCTGATTATGTCAAACAAGCCTCTGAAATAATACGCCGTGTCTATCTGAGCGGTAAACTTCCGATCATCTGCGGCGGAACAGGGCTTTATATTTCATCTCTCATTGAAAATGTAAAGTTTGATGATACGGGAAACGATCAAAGTATCAGACAAAGACTTTCACAAGAAGCTGAAGTAAAGGGAAATCATTTTCTTTGGGAAAAACTATGTGAGGTCGATCCCGAAACTGCTTTGAAGGTGCATGAAAATAACCTTCCCAGGGTTATTAGGGCTCTTGAAGTCTATGAACTTACAGGCGTTACTCTTTCACAGCATAAGATCAACAGCAGGAAAGAGGAGTCTCCTTATGATACCTGTATTATTGGCCTTACCTGTGAGGACAGAGATAAACTATATGACAGGATCAATAAAAGGGTAGATGAAATGGTGCAAAACGGCCTTGTGGATGAGTGCAGAAGAGTCTATGAACAGGGAGAGATCAAAACCGCCTGTCAAGCTATCGGCTTTAAAGAATTGATCCCGTATTTTAAAGGCGTATGCTCCGTTGAGGAGTGTATAGATAAAATCAAGCTGGAAACACGTCATTACGCTAAAAGACAGCTTACCTGGTTCAGAAGAATGAGCGGTATCCGGTGGGTGTATGTGGATAAATACGATTCTTTTGAAAAAATTATAAAAAATATCGAAAATATTGTAGCCAAATCCAAAATAATGTGTTATAATAGGTCTTGAACAGCGTGTAGTGCTGTGAGATGTGTAAGACAAAAATAAGGAGTGCTGAAAATGAATAAAAATATCAATCTTCAGGATGTGTTTTTAAATCAGGCAAGAAAGGAAAAGGTCGGCGTTACCATTTTCCTTATGAACGGTTATCAGTTCAAAGGTATTGTGAAAGGCTTTGACAGCTTTATAGTTATACTTGATTGCGAGGGTAAACAGAATATAGTTTATAAGCATGCTATTTCTACGATTTCCCCCTCCAGACCTATAAGTATTCAGGAGCAGGACAGCACAGCTGAATAACAAGGAGCATTTAAATGAATTCGTTGACCATTAAATTTCTTTCTGCTCTTATAGCCGTGTTGATGGTTACTGTTATCGGCAGTCAGCTTTATTATGTTTTTAATGAAAAGCATGACACGGAAGAAGCCGTTATAACCACCATAAACGAGAATTTGTCTTTTGACGGCGTTGTTGTAAGAAATGAAACGGTGTTGAATTATAACGGGAGCGGAGTAATAGATTATCTGCTGCCCGACGGCAGTAAGGTCAAAACAGATGATGTTGTGGCTCAGGTGTATAGCAGCGAAGATCAGATACTTGCAAAAAAGAAAGCAGCAGATCTGACTGTTGAGATCGACAAGCTTTCTAAAGCGCAAAATCCGGGAACAACTAATTTTATTCAGCCTGAAGCCATAAAGAATAAAATAAACAGCCAGTATAAGCAAATGCTGACCAGTATAGCAAAGGGCGAATACTCTCATGTGGGCGAGATGAAGAGCGATCTGTCTATGACGATGAATATTTATGATATCGTTACAAAATCGCAAACTAATTTTGACACCAGGATGAGTCAGCTCAAAACCGAAAAAGAAAAACAAACTGCCGCTGCATCATCACCTTCAGGTACGATAAAAACTACACAGACAGGTTATTTTGTGTCCTCAGCAGACGGATATGAAAATGAGCTTTCGATCGATAAGCTTGATTCCATAACCCCTCAAAGAATAAAAGAGATAGTTGATGCCACACCTAAAAGACCTGAAAATGCAGTAGGAAAAATATATGACAGCTATTCCTGTAAGATAGTGGGCGTGCTGAAAAGTGATAAAAGGATAGTTGAAGGTGCCGATCTTAAACTTGCTTTGAGTGCATCGAAAAACCTTTACACCGTCCATGTCGATTCTGTAAAGCCAGTCGAAGACGATAATATTATGGTGGTTATGAACTGCGACAGGCTGGATGAAGAGCTTGCAGCAACAAGAGTCGCATCTAGCCTTATCGTTTTTGATGAGTTTACAGGAGTAAGAGTGCCGAGAAGGGCTATACGATTCAGCGGTGAACAAAAGGGCGTATATGTCATAGTCGGAAAGGATATTGTGTTTAAGAAAATAGATGTTATCTATGAGGGAGATGACTTTGTACTCTCCAAAAACACAGATGACCAGGAATATCTTTTGGTTTTCGATCAGATACTCCTTGAAAATGTCGATAGCAGCAAGGTCTCACCGACTACACCAAAGGATAGCAGCAGTAAAAGTGATCAGAGCAGCAGCTCAAAAGGGAAAGAGGCGGAAAGTGATGGATCTTCCCAAAAATAATTCTTCTAATTTTCAATATATCCTTGAAAATTATAAAGAAATATGTTATAATGTAGAGAACGCAAGGGCTAAATATGCTAAAAGCGGCGAAAATGTGCAGATTATGGCAGTCACCAAGACTGTTGAGCCTGAAAAGATCAACTTTGCCATAAGTCAGGGCGTGAAACTTCTTGGAGAAAACCGGGTCCAGGAGTTCGTTTCCAAGAAAGACAGCTATGATAAAAGCGCCCAGGTGCATTTTATCGGTCACTTGCAGACTAATAAAGTTAAATACATAATCCAGGATGTTTCCATGATACAGTCTGTGGATAGTGTAAAGCTTGCCGAACAGATAGATAGATCGGCATTTTCACATAAAAAGATAATGGATGTGCTCGTTGAGGTAAATGTGGGAGAAGAGGCTACTAAAAGCGGCGTTTCCTATGATAAGTGCAGTGAGCTTATCCATGAGATATCCCAACTTGAAAACATAAGGGTCAAGGGTCTTATGGCCATTCCGCCTGTGGGATGTGATGAGGGTGTGTTTGAAAAAATGCATGAGCTTTACCTAAAAATAGGCGAAATGAATATCAAGGGAGTTAGTATGCAGACTCTCTCTATGGGAATGTCTGGTGATTACGAGCTTGCAATAAAGCATGGCTCAAATCTTGTAAGAATTGGAACAAAGCTCTTTGGAGCCAGAAAATATTTTGGAGGGTAAAAAAATGGGATTCGTTAAGGGGTTCAAAAACTTCTTTATCGGTGAAGATGAAGAACCGGATGTTTATGAAACTCAAACAGAAAACAACGAAACACAGGAGGACAGAGAAATGTACAAAGAAAATGATTTCGCTCAGAATTCAGCTGTCAGGACAGAGCCTATATATGATAGAAAACCGGACCCTGTAATGCAGCTCGTTCTTGCACGACCTAAGACTTTCCAGGAGGTTAAGTCCATAGGCGACGAGATCAATGCTCAAAAGACCGTTATACTTAATCTTGAAACGGTGAGCAACGATGTGGGTACAAGGATCGTTGACTTCCTTTCTGGTGTTTCTTATGCAAATAGAGGTACAATGAAACTTATTGCAGCCAAGACTTTTGCTATTCTCCCTGAGGTGGTTGCATATGGCGGAGCTGATATCGCTCAGGAACTTGAAAAGAACGGTTATAATTTCTGATCATGCCCCGTGAAAGGTTCTCTTATCTGGGGAATATATCCGATGAGGACAAGATCCTTTTGAAAAATATACTTTCATGGGCAAAGATCTCCTCGGAAAAGCATTATACCAAGTATTCCTTTTTTCTTGATGATCGGCAGCAAAAGCTTTGCGAGAAAGCGCTCAGATCTGAAAATTATGATAATTTTTGTTTCTGGGGCGGCTATCCTTCAGCTGACAGGAAAGTGATCGGCTTTTATCCCCATGGAAAAGAGCCCGGTGAGGACGATTTTCCTGTAAAGCCAATTCACTTTACATACAGAAATGCTGACAAGCTCTCCCATAGAGATTTCCTCGGCAGCCTTATGGCTATACGCATAGAAAGAGATTGCGTGGGGGATATTATCGTTGGAGAGGGTAGGGCAAATATTCTCGTTTATGAGAATGTTGCCTCTCAGATACTGTACGAAATAAAGAAAATAGGCAGAGTAGGCGTTGAAGCTTCGTTAGGTCTTGATAGTTCTGTTTCGTGCGAAAAAAAGTTCAGTGAGATCTCGGGAACGGTTTCTTCCCTTCGTGCTGACTGTATCTTTAGCCTTGCTTCAAGTCTTTCAAGGGATAAGGCAGCGCTGTGCATCAAAACAAATGGTATATGTATAGATCATCTGGTAAGCCATAAGCCGGATGAAAAGATAGACCAGGGACAATCATTCTCTGTAAAGGGATATGGCAAGTTTATATTAAAATCCATAAATGGTATTACTAAAAAAGATAGAATTCATATTACTTTGTGTAAATTTATTTAGGAGGGTCTTCAAATGTTAAATCCAAATAGTATCAGCAATCAGAACTTTGATGTCGTAAAGAACGGATACGATATCGACGGAGTTAATGATTATCTCAAGGACGTTGCAGACGATTACGCTGCACTTGTCAGAGAAAATCAGGAAAAGGATATCAAGATCAACAAACTCGTTGAAAAGGTTAATGAACTGATGGCTGATAAGGACGCTATTACCGATGTTCTTGTTACAGCTCAGAAAGATGCACGCAAGATCGTAAATGATGCCAAGGTCCAGGCTAAGGAAATGATCGACAGCGCAAAAACCGAGCAGATGCGTCTTGCAGAACAGAGTGCTGCTGAATGCGAGAGGATCGTAAAGGAACATAAAGATAAGTGCGCTAAACTTATAAGAGATAATACAGCTATCACAGAAAATAAGATCAATTCTCTTAAAGCTGCTTACGAAGAGGAATTTGCTAAGTACAGACAGCTTCAGGCAGAGGTTTCATACTTTAAGTCTGATCTTATTGAACAGTATAAAGCTCAGATCCAGCTTGTTATGGATCTGCCTACACTCTCTGAGGAGGAACTTGATGAGTATGAGTCCTCTTTCGATGAAAATGGAAATTACATAGCTCCTCAGGAGGCTGAGGAAGAGCCTGCTGAGGCCCAGCCTGAAGAGGATAATGTTGATGACAGCACCGCTCAGCTTGAGGCTGCTGCAAGAGAGGAAGAAGAAAGGGTAGAAAAGATTCTTAATACAGGATCGTTTGAACCTGTTATCCCTAAGAGCACCCTTAACGATCTCCAGTTTGGCAAGAATAATTGATAAATTCTAATTGGCTCTGTAACAAACATATAGGTTTGAATACAGAGCCTTTTAATGGTTTGTACAATGCGGATAAGCTTTTGTCCGTCCCTGTGGAAGGAAGATAGAATGTTTGTAATCTCACTTATAATTGCTGCCGGTCTTATCGCTGTGGATCAGATAATAAAAATAATCGTAAACGCTAATCTTGAGATCGGAAGCGTTGTAGAAGTGGTCAAATTTGGCGATTTTAAGCTTTTTAGTCTTAATCATGTCAGAAACAGCGGCGCAGCGTGGAGTATAATGGAAGGAAAGACATGGTTTTTGATCGGTCTGCCTGTTGTGATCTGCGCTCTGGGTGTTTATTATATGTACAGACAGAGAAATTCCAGCAAGCTTCAGCTTGTTTCGCTGGCTATGCTTATTGCAGGCGGACTGGGTAATCTGATCGATAGAATAAGATTGAAAGAAGTTATTGATTATATAAAATTTGAGCCTTTCAACTTTCCTGTGTTTAACTTTGCCGATATCTGTGTAGTTGTTGGCGCAATACTGTTTGCGGTTTATATTATATTCCTGGATGATTCGGGCAAAAAAAACACGGAAACAGAGAATGAAAAAACCGAAGACACAGTGAAGGCTGCGGAGGAAAACGATGACTGAACTCTGTTTTACCGCAGAAGAAAAGGATGTCGGCTCAAGGATCGACAAATTCATTTCTGACAGTGAGCCTTCTTTAACACGCAGCAGCGTGCAAAAACTTATTGACAGCGGCTTTGTGACTTGTAATTCCGCTTTAGTACAAAAAAATTATAAACTCAGGCGGGGTGACAAGATCCTGGTAAGTCAGCCTGATCCCGTCGAGCTTGATGTTGAGCCTGAAAATATTTCCCTGGAAATAGTTTATGAGGATAATGACCTTTTAGTTGTAAATAAACCCAAAGGTATGGTTGTGCATCCTGCTGCCGGCAATTACAGCGGGACACTTGTAAATGCGCTGTTATACCATTGCAAGGGCAGGCTTTCCTCAATTAACGGAGTAATAAGACCGGGTATTGTCCATAGGATAGATAAGAATACAAGCGGTCTCCTTATTGTGGCTAAAAACGACGATGCACATAATGACCTTGCCCGGCAGATAAAAGCGCATAGTTTCACGAGGGAGTACTGTGCTGTGGTCACAGGTCGATTTTCCGAAAAGACGGGCACTGTGCACGCTCCCATCGGAAGAAGTAAATACGACAGAAAGAAAATGTGTGTTTGCGATACAAATTCAAAGGACGCTGTTACACACTATGAAGTGATAGATGAGTTTGGACAGTTTTCACTTGTTAGATTTCGGCTTGAAACCGGCAGAACACATCAGATCAGAGTGCATTGTGCATATATCGGTCATGCAGTTTATGGCGACGATGTATACGGAAAACCTGTTAAAGGAGTCCAAGGGCAGTGCCTCCATGCTAAAAAGATCGGTTTTGTACACCCTTCAAGTGGTGAGTATATGGAGTTTGACAGTGAACTGCCCGATTATTTTGTGAAAATAATCGGTAAGCTCAAAAAGATCAGCTGAGGAAAATTATGTTTGAAGATATTAAAAAAGTGGTCCTTGTAACCGATATGGACGGAACATTCCTACCGGCAAGCAAAATACCGGGGAAAAAGTCCCTGGATGCAGTAGAGAGATTTTGTAAAGCCGGAGGCCATTTTTCAATAGCTACCGGCAGGTCGCTGCAGGCTTCACGTCCTTATTTTGATATTGTTAATGTCAATTGTCCGATCATAATGTGCAATGGCGGAATGATCTATGATATAAATAACAATGTACAGATCTATGATGTTTATGTTCCATGTGGAACAAAACAGATAGTTTCCCAGATACTTGCAGATAACAAAGATGTGGGGTGTGAGGTGCTTAAACTTGAAAATGTTTATGTTCCACGGCTTACTCCTCTTGAAAAGCGCCACCTTGAGATCTGTAAGATCTCCGATGCGGTAATAACAGATATCAACAGCATTCCGGACAATTGGTATAAGGTGCTTTTTGCCGTTGAATCTGACAAAATGGAGAGTCTTATAGAATATGTCAAAGCACACGATTTCAAGGGCGTTGACTTTGTGCGCTCGGCGCCTGAATACTATGAGATCCTACCTCAGAACATCTCAAAAGGCTCAGCTCTTAAAATGATGAGAGAAGTTTGTAATATGCAGGATCATACATTTGTTGCTGTTGGTGATTATAATAATGACCTTGAAATGATAATGGAAGCGGATGTGGGGATATGTCCGTCAAATGCAGGAGATGAAGTTAGATCTGCATCTGATATTATCCTTGAAGAGTCCTGTGAAGAGGATGCTATTGCAAAAGTTATTGATATAATTTTTGATAGATGTAAAGCATAAAACGGAGGTTAAAGTATGGATGAATTATTGAAAAAACAGCTTGAGATCGCTGCGTGCAAGATCCGTATGGGAGTGATCGAGGGAACATATAATGCCCGTTCCGGACACCCGGGAGGATCTCTTTCTATAGCTGATCTTGTGGCTTATCTTTATTTTGCAAAGATGAATATTTACCCTGATAAACCTGACGAGCCGTCAAGAGACAGATTTGTCCTTTCTAAAGGTCATACAGCTCCTGCGCTTTATGCAGCACTTGCGGAGAAAGGATTTTTCTCAAAAGATGAGATAAGATCCCTTCGCCATATCGGAGCAATGCTGCAAGGACATCCTTGTATAAATACCCCCGGCATCGATATGTCCTCCGGCTCTCTTGGACAAGGTATTTCCGTGGCTTGCGGAATGGCGCTTTCCGGTAAGATAACAAGCGATACATATAAGGTCTATACGGTGCTTGGCGATGGAGAGATACAGGAGGGTCAGGTCTGGGAGGCAGCGATGTTTGCCGCTCACTATAAACTTGATAATCTTGTTGCTGTGGTGGACAATAACGGCTTGCAGATCGACGGTAAGGTCGAAAATGTAATGAGCGTTTATCCTATTGCCGATAAGTTTGAATCCTTTGGCTGGCATACGATCAAAGATGTAGATGCTCACGACTTTGAGTCTATTGAAAAAGCTTTTGACGAGGCTGAAAGCATCACCGGACAGCCTGTGGTCATAATCATGAACAGCGTTAAGGGTAAGGGCGTTTCTTTTATGGAAAACGTTGCCTCCTGGCACGGAGCTGCTCCTAATAAAGAACAGTATGATCAGGCTATGGCTGAGCTTTCTGCCAAGCTTAAAGAACTGGAGGGTTAAGAGATATGGAAAACGTAAAGAAAATAGCCACAAGAGAAAGCTACGGTAATGCCCTGGCTGAACTTGGCGATAAGTACGAAAACCTTTATGTTTTTGACGCCGACCTTGCAGCAGCAACAAAAACCTGTATTTTTCAAAAGAAATTTCCCGATAGATTTTTTGACTGTGGAATTGCAGAGGCAAATATGATGGGTGTTGCTGCCGGAATGGCTGCAACAGGGAAGATACCCTTTGTTTCAAGCTTTGCTATGTTTGCTGCGGGAAGAGCGTTTGAGCAGGTCAGAAACTCTATTGGTTATCCGCATCTTAATGTAAAGATCGGAGCGACCCATGCAGGAATATCTGTAGGTGAAGACGGCGCTACACATCAGTGCAACGAGGATATCGCCCTGATGAGAACTATCCCGGGAATGGTAATAATAAATCCTGCGGACGATACCGAGGCAAGAGCAGCTGTAAAAGCAGCTATCGAATATACAGGTCCTGTGTATATGAGACTGGGCAGGCTGGCAGTCCCGGTATTTAACGATCCACAAAACTATTCATTTGAGATAGGAAAGGGTATAAAGCTCCGTGAGGGCAAGGATATTACTATTGTTGCTACCGGCTTAATGGTATATGAAGCTGTCCAGGCAGCAAAGATACTTGCAGATGAAGGCATTGAGGCGGACGTAATAAATATTCACACCATCAAGCCTATTGATAAGGATATTATCATTAACTCTGCAAAGAATACAGGCCTTGTCATCACCGTAGAGGAGCATAGCGTTATCGGCGGTCTTGGCGAAGCAGTTTGTGATGTGCTGAGTGAAAATTATCCTACCAGAGTAATCAAGATCGGTGTAAATGACGAGTTCGGTTATTCAGGCCCTGCTGTTGAACTTCTGAAGAAATTTGGTTTAAGCTCGGATAACATCGTAAAAACCGTAAAAGAAGCATTAAACAACAAGTAAGCCGGGTGTTCTGAAAGAGCAGTAACGCTGTTTGATAAACTAATAAAAAGTAAAACGGACTGTTGCATTGTTGCAGCAGTCCGTTTTTACATTTACACACCCGTTTTGCTCTCGTCTGTCCCGGATCCTTCCTTTTGTTCACTTGCATTTTCGGCATTTTCGCTGTTGTCACCTTCCCGGTAAACAAGCTCGTAGCCTTTACAGTTGTTCTTAACGTAATCTATAATGTTTTTCGCCTTTTCTTCCCCGATATTGAATATCAATGCCTTATTAAGAATATTGGTGAAAAGATAGCCGTTTTCGCTAACGGATAAACTTTTGTTCTCGCAGCCAAGTACGGGGATATTGATGCCTATATCCAGCTTTTTTTTGAACTCGCCGTTCAAAAGCAGCTTGTCGGGTTCTTCCACAACAGTACACTTCTGACCATCTTCAAAAAGTATATTCCACACCTTCTGCTTGTCAAGCCCCTGGAACTCAATAGTTTTTCCGCCGCCGGTATAGTAATACGCAGACCCGTAGGAGCCGTTCTCCTTCAGAGCAGTTTCAAATCCCAGCTGATACAAAGTTTTAGGTTTGTAATCCTCGTTGATATAAATGTAGTATCCTTCTTCGGAATCCGGCTTATGTTTGCGGATATAATCTATCTGAGCCTCATCTCTTTGTTCCGGATTCAAGCCGCTTCTTTCCAATTCATCAAATAATGGCGTCAAATCTATCAGGTCAACTGCGATCGCTACTTCTCTGGTAATATCTTTTATTTTGTATATATTTGTAGTTGTATTTGTCATACTAATATTACGAGAATCGTAGTAGTTTTCATAGAGTTGCTTATCTAACATATCATCCTCGATATATTTGTGTGTGCCTGTGAATTCTGTTACATTGAATTTTTCATAAGTTGAAAAGTTATAAAAAGCGATCTTATTGATCCTTTCATGCAATGTACCCGAGAACGGCTCATCTATGTCCGCTTTTTTTGAGCTGTCGTCTTTTTTAACTGTCTTTTTCTCGTACTCAGTTTCCTCTGTCACAGAGGTATCCGCACTTTCCGAAGCTGTGTCCACATCTTTTCTGCTGAACACCAGAGCCATTGCCAGGAAACAGAACACTAAAGCTATACTTGATGCGACTGCGGCATATTTCCAAGAGAAGGTCTTGACGATTATTCTCTTTTCGGGTGTGGCTTCGGTTATGAGATCATCGTCTATGCCGCCCAGAAGCCTTGCAAAATTAAGCTCGTTCATATGTCAAATCCCTCCTTTTGTAAATGTTTACGCAGCTTTTCCTTTGTTCGTGAAAGCCGCATCTTGACCTTGCTCTCCGTTATTTCCATTTGTGAAGCGATCTCCTTTATGGAGCAAAAATACCAGTACCTTTGCACGAATATAACTCTTGATTCTTTGTCAAGTCCTCTCAAAAAGTCGTTTACAGCCTCACGTATTGCAAGGGTTTCGGATATCTGTATGTTTGATGTGCCGATCAATCCGGACAGCTCCTCAAAAACAGCCTCGGCACGACCACCTCCACGTTTCTGTGCCCGGTTCTTTTCCAGTCTGTCAAGGGATAGATTACGCACGATCCGGCCCAAATACGCTTTGAGGGATTTAGGCTTTTCCGGAGGTACGCTGTTCCAAAGCTTCAGATATGCGTCGTTTAAGCATTCCTCTGTATCCTGTTTGTCTGAAAGAATATTTGAGCTTATAACTGTACAATATGTATTGTATTTTTCCTTAGTCTCGTTCAGAGCCTGCTGAGACCTCTTTAAAAACAGTTCAACTATTTTCTCGTCCTCCATATCCTTCACCTCGCTCTCTTGAACATAAAGACGGAATATCTGTTTTCAATGTCACACTTTAAAAGCAAAGCCCGCTTAAAAAAGTTAAGCGGGCTGAATAATATCAGATGTAGAATTTCTTGCCTTCAAATTCAACTCTGCGTTTAAGATCTGTCATCAGATCGTCAAACTGTTTTGGATTAAGTGACTGTGCACCGTCGCACCAAGCCTTCGGCGGGTCATTGTGTACCTCGACCATTATTCCGTCTGCACCTGCGCTGACCGCAGTTTTTGCCAGCGGGGGAACCATCCATGAGATGCCTGTTGCATGGCTTGGGTCAATGATGACCGGCAGGTGAGTCTTATGCTTGAGCATGGGAACAGCGGAAATATCAAGTGTGTTTCTTGTAGCAGTCTCAAATGTTCTTATTCCTCTTTCGCAAAGAATAACGTTCTCGTTTCCGCCCGCCATGATGTACTCTGCACTCATGAGCCACTCCTCAATGGTGTTTGCAAGTCCTCTCTTCAAAAGGATAGGTTTGTTGCATTTTCCCAGCTCTTTGAGAAGGTCAAAGTTCTGCATATTTCTTGCACCGACCTGGATAACATCTACGTCCTGGAACATATCAAGGTGAACCAGATTCATTATCTCGGTGACAATAGGCAGACCCGTTGCCTTTTTAGCTTCCAAAAGAAGTTTCAGACCCTCGCCGGCAAGTCCCTGGAAGGAATATGGGGAAGTCCTTGGCTTGAAAGCACCGCCTCTGAGAAGTGTTGCACCGCTTTTTTTAACGTCCTGTGCAACTTCGATGATCTGCTCTTCGGTTTCTACCGAACACGGACCTGCGATAACATTGAAAATGCCTTCACCGAAAGTTACCTTGTCTGTAACCTTTATATAAGAATCCTCCGGATGCATCTTGCGGTTTGCTTTTTTGTAAGGCTCGGAAACTCTTTTTACATCGGCAATATAGCTTGCGCTCTTTATATTGTCAATATCGAGCCTTGTAGTATCTCCGATAATTCCGACCAGTGTGGTGTGATCGCCTTCACTGAGGTGAGTTTTAAGACCCTTGGCGTGAATATCGGCAATAAGCTCCTGAACATTCTCCTTGGTAGCTTGAGAGTTGAAAATAATGATCATTTTGAATACATATCCTTTCCTTACTGTTGTGCTTTAAAGCTTTTATCCTTTTAAGCTTTTATGTGTTAAAGTATATCACTCTTTTAAACACTTGTCAAGATATGATCTTTATTATTTTCACTTTGTTCATATTACCTCATAAAGGGCATATTTCCTGTGAAAACTCCGAAAAATCCTCCGCTGCGTTCGTTTACAAGGCACACGGCAGTAGCCGATATCCCTTCAAGGTTCCCTGTGAAGCCCAGTCCCTCCTCGGTAGTAGCTTTGATCGAGACTTGCGAAACGTCTATGGCGCAGGCTCTTGCAATATTAAGGCGCATATGGTTTATGTGACCGGCAAGCTTTGGTTTTTGAGCGCATATAGTAGCGTCAATATTTACTATCCTGAATCCACGTTGGTCGATCAGCCTTGCGACCTGCCTTAAAAGCTCAATACTGTTTGCGTCTTTATATCTTTCGTCTGTATCCGGAAAAAGCTTTCCGATATCACCCAACGCAAGTGACCCGAGAAGTGAATCCATTATAGCGTGGGTAAGCACATCTGCATCGGAATGTCCGAGAAGCCCCATGTCGTTAACTATCCTGACACCCCCGAGAATAAGCTTTCTCCCTTTTACCAGCTTATGTACATCATAACCGTGTCCGATCCTCATTTCTACACCTCCGTAATGTATTCGTAGTTTCCTAAGAATTTAAAGTATCCAAGCTCGTCCTCAAGCTGATTTATCAGCATCGCAACCTTTGGATCACGTATGCTTCCTTGAAAATCAAGGTAGAAAACAGCTTCAAAATCAGTGTTTGCCAAAGGACGGGATTCTATCATAGTCAGGTTCAGACCGGCAACCGAAAACTTTGTCAGCAGTCTGTAAAGTGCGGATTTTTCATGGGGCAGCGAAAGTGAAACAGATATAACATCTGCTTTTTCTGTGCACAGTGTCTTCTTTGAAATAACAATAAACCTTGTGTAGTTTTCCGCTGCATTGGCAATATCGTCAGCTATGATTTTTAACCCGTTGTTTAGGGCGCTTTCACGTGAGCAGATTGCTGCGACCGGTCTGTCACTTTGTGCTATAAACTGTGCTGCAAGAGCGGTATTTGCATAGTTGTGTCCCTTGTATCCGTGGCGGGTTATATAGTCTGAACACTGCATAAGTGCCTGTTCATGAGAATAAACTATTTGGATATCATTGGGATCGGTGTCCTTGCGTGCGGCAAGACAGTGAGAGATACGAAGCTTTGTGCCGGCACAGATCTTAAGATCGTACTTTTTTAAAAGCTCATATGTTGCGGTTACAGATCCTGCTGTGGAGTTTGCAATGGGAACGACTCCAAAATCAAAGCTTTTATTGTCCACCGCTTCAAAAACCTGTTCAAACCCGTTGAAAAAAGTTATTTCTCCATTTGGCAAAAGCTTTTTGCACGCCATTTGTGAAAATGAGCCTTCTGTTCCCGGAACAGCTGCTTTGCATTTTACGTTAAGATCCACCGGCTCGCTTTTAATGCTGTTCTTATCAGAAAAAAACTGTTGATACTGAAAACATTTTGAAATATCCATTATGGTCTGATAAAGCACCTGGGATGACTCTTTCATATTCTTTGGAAACATATCGCTCATTCTCTGAAGCACCTGTTCCTCCCTGTCTTTCTGGAAAACAGGAAGATCATTTTTGATCTTATATTCGGACACCTCTTTGCACAGCTTCATTCGTTCAATAAAAAGCTCTGCGATCCTGTCATCTGTAATATTTATCTGCTTTCTTATTTCTTCAAGCTCCATTTTTACTTCCCCCTTGCCTTTTATAAAAGTTTATCACATATATCAATTTTTTTCAAGGGGGTCGTATCAAACATTTCACAAAAGAATAGGACTTTTTTTGTATAACATTATTTGTAGAATTTTATTGACTTTTTGGGACGTATATGATAAATTAGTTGTATACAGAAAACAAATTTGGAGGTGACTGTGTTGAAACAGATCCTGATCGAGTATCACACAAAGATAGATGTTGTTTCCCAGTTTAAAACTGTGCAGTCTGAAATGGACAGTGGGAAATACAAAAGTCTTTTGTTTCATGTTTATAGCGGTATACTTGACGAAAAGATACTTATCAGTCTGTGCCGGGATCTTAAATCCGAATTTCCGGGCTGTGTTCTTGTAGGCTCTGTTTCCGCAGGTGAGATCATTGAAGGAAGGCTGATGGATAAGGGTGTTCTTATCTCTGCTATGCTTTTTGAGCAGACGGATATCAGGTTTTCAAGGTTTGATGACGTTAACGGCAGAGAGAAAGAGGTCGGACAGCAAATCGCCTCCTTGATAAATGAAACTGAGCATATAAAAGCTGTTGAGGTGCTTTTGCCCGGCACAGAAATAAATACCCGTTTTATCTGGGAAGCTGTAAGTGCTTCCAAACAGGGAGTACAGGTGTTCGGAGGGTATGCCGGCGGACACGATATGAATATTGGTGAGCACTATGTTTTTGATGAACAGGGTTTAACAGACAATACCTTATATCTTGTATCATATGTTGGAGAGAACTTTCATATCAATGTTGATAAATCGGTGGGCTGGCAAACGCTGGGTCATGCTTTCAAGGTAACAAAATCCGATGAAAACAGACTTATTGAAATAAACAATATTCCTGCTGTGGAAATATATGAAAAGTATCTTCAGATCAACAGAAATGATAATTTTGAAGAAAACACCTTTGAGTTTCCCCTTATAGCTAAAACGGAAGGTGATGAGCTTTTAAGGCACACCCTTAATGTTGAGCCGGACGGCACTTTGAATATGGCAGGATATGTGACTGAGGGAATGGATATCTATCTTTGCTACGGTAACCCCGGACTGATCGTTGAGGGCGTAAACAAACGACTGAAAGAGGTCGCTGATTTCAGACCTGAGGCGATATTGCTTTACTCTTGTTCTGTGCGTAAATCATTCTGGGAGAATTATGTTAATATTGAAATGATCCCTTTCCAGAAAATAGCCGAGACATCCGGCTTTCATACCTGGGGAGAGGTAAAAAGAGATCCCAGAACAGGAAACGTCTGGGAGTACAATATAACACTATTGTCCATTGCGATGCGAGAGGGCGACAGACCTGAGGGAGATCTGGGAGAAATAGTTGTAGATGATTCTGTTCTAAAAGGTCAGGCTTCGCTGATAAAGAGACTTTCTCAGCTTGTTTCAGCTACGACCAGTGAGCTTCAGAATGCATACGATGACCTTGAAAAGGTAAACGAACAGCTCAGGATCCTTTCAAATCACGATGCTTTGACAGGGCTGTATAACCGCAGAAGACTTGACGAATTCGCAAATGATGTAATTGATACAGCAGAGCAGACGGGAGCAGATGTGACCATGCTCATGCTGGATATTGACTACTTTAAAAATGTTAATGACACATACGGCCATGATGTTGGGGACGGAGTGCTTGTAGAGATCGCTCATTTGCTTGATGAGCACATTTCCTCTCATGCCGGTGCTGCTGTTGGACGTTGGGGCGGTGAGGAATTCCTTGCTGTTATCCCGAATATGGAATCGGACCAGGCGTTTGATTTTTCCGAGGAGATACGCAAAGCGGTCGAAGCACATAAGCATAAGGATATTCCGGAGCGAATAACGATCAGCATTGGCTGTTTGTGTTTCAGAGGAAAAGTATTTGACAGGACAAAGCTTTTCAAGGATGTTGACGACTGCCTTTATGAGGCAAAACGCAGAGGCAGAAACAGAGTTATACAAACAAAATTATAATATAAAAACCCGAGGATCGAATAATAAATTCTTCCTCGGGCTTTTTTATCAAACTTTCTTATAATCCTTTGTTTCAGGCATTTTGAACAGATCGTCGCTTGCCTTGCCTATCTCTCTCACACCGAAATACTCAGCCATCTGAGCACCTTCATAGAGCAGATATACCTCGCAGAAGCTTCCGTCTGATCCTTTGAAACAAAATCCGATCTGACCGTTTTGTCCTGCAACGTCTTTGTTGACTTTGTATGTTTCAACAATTACGTCTGATTTCTGGTCGATCTGAGCCTGTACAAAGTCGCCTGTCATTCCGAAAAGCAGGTCTTTTTGTGCAATAAAGCTCTTTTCGTCTGTAACAGCCTGCTCCTGATACTTCATATTTGTAAAATCAAACATGGTGGCTTTTTTATCTCCGGTATAGAGAATTGCCGTTTTAGAGTTGTTGTTTGCAGTTGAGCTGAATATTTTATTGTCTTTTTTATTAAGAACAATAGTTGATCCGCCTGTGTTTGCGTGGACCATAGTTACCTTGTAACCGTCCTTGTTGTTGTATGTTTCTTTCAGATTGTCATAAAGCCTTTTGCTTCCCTTAACGTCATAACCTATGGCGTTAGTCTCATTTTGCTTCTGGCTGTTTGAATCCGGATCGGACTTTGACGACTCCCGTGAGCTTGAATCTGACTGGCTCTGAGATTGTGCAGATGAATCAGATGAGGCGTCCGAACTGCTGTTGTTTTCACAGCCGCTGAGCATTGAACAAACAAGCGTCAATGCAGCAGCTATGCAGATGATCTTTTTAATAAACAAATTTTTTCACTCCTGTTAAGCTTGTGGCGTTTGTGTTGGATCTGCACCCTTGGCGTTGGGATCCTGATAGTTTGCATCTACTTTGGTCCAGCCTGTGAAATCAGGCAGCTTTATCTCCGGTGCAGCGTCGCTGAAGGATGTGATCTCGATGGTGCTCTTGACGCCTGCAGCGGTAGCTACGATCTTCTTAGGTGTACCGGTGGATTTATCATAATAATAATCTGCCTGAGTAGTCATCTCAATACCCTGTTCGTTCTGGGACTTGATCTTGACCTTTTCAACAGTCATTCCGCTTTCTTCCGAAACACTGATAAGCTCAACATTTCCCTCAGGTGTCAGATCAACGGTCATTTTTGATGCAGCAGATCCATTGCCCTCGGTTATGGAATAGACCTTCTGAGCACGTATAAGGGCATATGTCTTGCCATCAACGTAGAAGGTTTCCGTATCCTTATCGCCGCCCATAGCTGACATATCCATAGTCATATGGAAGTTCTCACCGTTTATATCCATCTGGAGTGGGATCTTTACTGACATATAATCCATAACCATAGACATTGAATATGTCTTTGATTTCGTGGTCTGCATCAGCTTGTATGTAAATGTATCTTCAAACTTAGCCCCGGACTGTGACTGAGAATTTTCTTTTTCGCTTGACGAATCGGGCAGCGCAGGATTTTTCTCCGTTACAGCTGATTTTTCTGCCTGTGAAGAAGAATCACTCGATACAGCAGATGATGAGGATACACCTGCGGCGGATGTGTCCTTGGAAGACGAACTGTCTGAGCAGCCTGTTGCAGCGGCACAGATCATAGATAGTGCTAAAATTGCAGTTATTATCTTTTTCATTATTTTTCCCCCTTCGCTGTTTTATCAGCTAAAATCAACAAATTAAGTTTAACATAATAAGAAAAATTCGTCAAGACTACTTTTTAACAAATCAAAACCCTAAATATACGCTGTTTTGTCTGTTTTAACAACAAGATGAAAGCTATATGAAAGTTGTATGATAAATGGGTGTTGAGTCTTAAAAACAGGCACTTGAATTATTCTTGGAAATGTGTTATCCTTTTTCTCGGGTGGTAAAATGAATTATAAGAATTTCGTTTGCGGGGAATTTATAGATCGCCCCAACAGGTTTATTGCCAATGTTATGATAGATTCAAAGCCATGTGTCTGCCATGTAAAAAACACAGGCAGATGCAAAGAGCTTCTTACCAAAGGATGTAAAGTATATTTAGAAAAAAGTGAAAATCCAGTAAGAAAGACTCCTTATGACCTTATTGCCGTGCAAAAGGGTGAAAGACTTATAAATATGGACAGCCAAGCACCTAACAAAGCTGTCTCGGAGTGGCTTATACTCAAAAAACCTTTTGGTGAGGGCTGGAAAGTTTCAGCTGAAAAAAGATACAAAAAATCACGCTTTGACTTTATGCTGGAGCATGAAAGCGGAAAGAAAATGTATCTTGAAGTTAAGGGGTGCACACTTGAACAAAACGGTGTCGTTATGTTCCCGGACGCTCCTACTCAGAGGGGGTTGAAGCATATAGAAGAGCTTATAGAATGTGTAAATGACGGATATGAAGCTGTGCTTTTAATCCTTGTACAGATGGAGAATGTAAAGTATTTTACCCCGAACTATGCAACCCACAAAGAGTTTGGAGATGCTATGAAGCTTGCTTCACAAAAAGGTGTTAAGCTTATGTGTTATGATTGTCTTGTTGCACCGGATTCCTTAACTGTGAATACGAAAATTAAAATAGTGCTGTAAAAAAGCTCCCCGTAAAAAAACGGAGAGCTTTTTTCATATCCAGCATCCGTCTACACGGATAGTCTGACCGTTGATATAGTCTGCCTTTTCGCTTGCAATGAAAGATACTGCATTCGCAATATCCTGAACAGTGCCAAGTCTGCCGCAGGGAATATCATCAATTATGGCATTTTTATCCTCCTGGGAAAGTGACGAGTTCATTTTTGTGTCGATAAAGCCGCATGATATACAGTTTACCCTTATACCGCTTGGTCCTTCCTCACGGGCAAGTGCCTTTGTAAAACCGATCAGTCCTGCCTTTGCCGCACTGTAAGCCACCTCGCACGATGCACCTTTTTCACCCCAAACAGAGGAAATATTGATTATACACCCTTTTTTTGCATGGATCATATCCGAAAGGACCTGCCTTGAAACTTCCATTGCGCCGAGAAGATCGGTATTGATAATATTTGAAAGATCCTCAAAGCTGTTGTCGGTAAAAAGCCTGATATCTGCTGAACCGGCATTGTTCACAAGTAGATCAACGCTGCCAAGCTCCTTTTTTATCTGCTCGATTGCGCTTGAAATGCTCAATTTATCAGTGATATCACATTTTACTGCAATTGCCTTTATCCCTTGTGAATTAAGCTTGTCGGAAAGCTCGCAGGCTGAGCTTTTATTATTGTTGAAGCCAAGCGCTACACTATAACCGTCTTTTGACAGCTGTATGGAAACTGCCTTGCCGATATCACCGCTTGCGCCTGTGACAAATGCGACTTTACCCATAGTCACACCTCCGTATGTTATTATAAAGATAATAACATACTTTTTACTTTTTTTCAACTATAATTTTATATCGTTGACCCATTCACGGGCTTTTTCAGCATTCTCATTGCTGCGATTGTAAACCCTGCCGCTGACATTGGTAAAATTATCTGTTATAATAAGTTCCCGGTCACGGGGAACAACATTTTTTGGGGTATAAATTTTTGTGTCATCGGCTGAATGATCGTTGAGTTTATTTTTCATTTATTTAGCGCTCCTTTCTCTTTGGTTGTATTATTATTTTTTCCGCCGCACCATTGATTTATTAAAGAAAAAAACTCCAAAAAGAAAGGGGCTTTTCCCGGTTATTGGGAAAAGCCCTGATAAGATCATCTGTTCAAAAGAGAATCCAAGGATTCGTTTATTTTTGCCATTTTTTCCTCTGCCTTTGCAAGCTTGATCTTTTCTGCTTCGATAAGTGCAGCAGGTGCCTTTGCTATAAAGCCCTGGTTGCTGAGTTTTTTGCTGAGGAAGTCTATATCCTTTTGAATCTTAGCCTTGTCTTTGTTAAGACGAGCGGTCTCTTTTTCAACGTCAATAATATCCGAAAGAGGTATAAAGAACCTTGCGCTGTCGGTAACTACAGTAACGCAGTCCTTTTCTTCAACCTTTTCGCTTATATTTACCTCGCTTGCGTACGCAAGGCGCTCAAAGAACATTCTGCCTTGTGAAAAGACATCCTTCTGCGCTGTTTCGATAAAAAGTTTAGCCTTTTTGGAAGGGGGAACATTCATCTCGCCTCTGCAGTTTCTGATGCCCTTTATGCCGGCAATGATTTTTTCAAACATTGCCTCATCTTCGGTGTATTGCAGCTTTTCATCGTAAACAGGGAACTGCTGGAGCATAATTGCTGTGCCGTCGTTTACAAGCGCCTGCCATATTTCCTCGGTAATAAACGGCATAAATGGGTGCAGCAGTTTCAGCATTCCCTTCATTACCCATACAAGTACCTGCTGAGCAATTGCTTCGGTTTCACCGCCTGCGGCAATACGAGGCTTGGTCAGCTCGATATACCAATCGCAGTAAACATCCCAGATAAAGTCGTAAAGCTTTTGTACCGCAACACCCAGCTCGAATTTATCCAGATTGTCGCCGACTTCCTTTGCCAGGGTATTAAATTTGGAAACGACCCACTTGTCCTCAACGTTAAGTTTTTCCGGGAGCTTTTCTGCCTTGAATCCCTCCGGCAGATTCATCATTATGAACCTTGCAGCGTTCCATATTTTGTTTGCAAAGTTTCTTGATGCCTTGACCTTTTCCTCCATAAAACGCATATCGTTTCCGGGAGAGTTGCCTGTTGCAAGCATAAATCTGAGTGCATCAGCGCCATAGTTGTCTATGATCTCAAGAGGATCTATTCCGTTGCCGAGAGATTTTGACATCTTTCTGCCTTGTGCATCTCTTACAAGACCGTGAATAAGCACTGTGCTGAATGGCTTTTGGTGCATATGCTCCATTCCGGCGACCATCATTCTTGAAACCCAGAATGTGATTATATCATAGCCTGTTACAAGTGTGTTAGTTGGGTAGTAGTATTCAAGTTCTTTTGTTTGCTCAGGCCATCCAAGAGTGGAAAATGGCCACAATGCAGATGAAAACCATGTGTCAAGCGTATCCGGATCCTGTCTCATCTGTTTGCCGCACTTCGGACAAACCGCACTGTTTTCACGTGTTACGACCATTTCTCCGCAGTCATCACAGTAGAATGCGGGAATGCGGTGACCCCACCATAGCTGACGTGAAACGCACCAGTCACGTATATCCTCCATCCAGTGATAATAGTTCTTATCAAATCTTGCAGGGATAAATTTTGTTTCTCCCGTTCTGACTGCCTCTATTGCAGGCTTTGCAAGCTCTTTCATCTTTACAAACCACTGAAGCGATACTCTCGGCTCAACTGTGGTACCGCAGCGATAACAGGTGCCTACATTATGCTCGTGATCCTCAACTCTGACAAGAAAACCGCCCTTTTCAAGATCTTCAACGATCTTCTTTCTTGCCTCGTACCTGTCCATTCCGGCATAGGCAGGGTAGTCCTCTACTATCTTTGCATCTTCGGTAAGTACATTTATGATCGGCAGATCGTGTCTTGCGCCTACCTCAAAGTCGTTAGGGTCGTGTGCAGGTGTGATCTTTACAACGCCCGTTCCGAACTCCATATCAACATAGCTGTCTGCAACAACAGGTATCTCTCTGTTTACAAGGGGAAGAAGAACGGTTTTTCCCACTATGTCTTTATATCTTTCGTCCCTTGGATTAACCGCAATAGCCGTATCGCCCAGCAGCGTTTCGGGACGTGTGGTAGCAAGTTCAACATAGCCGCTGCCGTCTGTGAGAGGATACCTCAGATGCCAGAAATGTCCTGCCTGATCCTCGTATTCCACCTCTGCGTTTGAAATCGAGGTCTTACAGTGAGGACACCAGTTTATTATCCTTTCTCCTCTGTAAATGTAACCCTTTTCATAGTATTTTACAAAAACGTCCTTAACTGCTTTTGTACAGCCTTCATCCATTGTGAAACGCTCTCTTGACCAATCACAGGATGAGCCGATCTTTTTGAGCTGTGAAACGATGCGTCCGCCGTACTTTTTTTTCCATTCCCACGCACGTTCAAGGAAACCATCTCTGCCGATGTCGTCCTTTGAGATGCCTTCTTTCCGCATTTGCTCAACTATCTTGGCCTCAGTCGCAATTGAAGCGTGGTCGGTACCGGGCACCCAGAGTGCACTGTATCCGCTCATTCTCTTCCAGCGTATAAGAATATCCTGAAGTGTATTGTCAAGGGCGTGCCCCATATGAAGCTGTCCGGTTATATTCGGAGGGGGCATTACGATGCAGTAAGGCTCTTTCTCCGGGTCCGGATCTGCCCTGAACATATTTCCATCAAGCCAGAACTTATATATCCTGTCCTCGACTTGCGAAGGCTCATATACCTTGTTTAGTTCTTTTTTCATAAAATCCTGTCCTTTCAGTATTATCGAACAATTAAACATCTTATATTATCTCACTTTTGCCCTGTCATGTCAAGTGCTATACACTTAAAATACGCCATAAACCCGAAAAAAACTAAACTGGGTATTTGAGTTGTGCAAAATAACTATATTGTAAATGCACGAATTTTCAAATTTGTAAAAAAAATATTTCCAAAGCCCTTGACAAATCTTTGGAAAAGGTATAAACTATACTTAGCACTCAAAGAGTAAGAGTGCTAACACTTCAAATACAGGATTGCTAATTATGACTGTGCAGGTGAGATCATGGATGACAGAAAGCTGAAAATACTAACAGCATTGGTCGATGAATATATCGTTACCGGGGAACCTGTTGGTTCAAAAGCGATAATGAAACACGTTAAGGCATCATCTGCAACTATAAGGAATGAAATGGCTGAGCTTGAAAAGCAGGGCTATTTGGAACAGCCGCATACCTCTGCGGGACGTGTGCCTACTTATAATGGATACAGGCTTTATGTGGACAGACTTACTCAGTCAGATCCTTTGAGTGCAGACGAAAAAAAGGTCCTGGACCAGATGCTGGATAAGGACTATACTTCTGAGGATGATCTGGTTGAAAGTGCGTCTCTTGCATTGGCACAGCTTACAAAATGTGCCACGGTAATAGCTGATTCCACACCTAAGTTTTCGATGATCTCCAAGGTCGAGGTCATTCCTACGGGCAAGAGAATGTATGTTATACTGATGGTTACATCCGGCGGAATGATTAAAAATAAAGCTTTCAGACTTGAGTTTGATCTTGATAATGAGCAGCTTGAGTTCTTTAACAACTTCGTTAAAGAAAACCTTGACGGGCTGCCTGTAAGTGCTCTTTCGGACGAATATGTTGATAAACTTGTGGCAGCAATGGGCGCTTATATGATGACGTTGTCGCCTATATTCTCTGAGGTCATTAAAATGACAAAGGAGATAAGGACTCAGGACGTTAAGGTCAAGGGACATAAAAACCTTCTGACCTGCAAGGATTTTAATCAAAGCGAGATCATATCATTCCTCGATGATGACACTCAGCAGATCTCAAAGTTTATTGATGAAACATTTTCAGACTTGCACGTAATGTTCTCGGATGAGAAGGACGGATTTGTGATCCATAATTCATCGGTCATTACAGCACCGTATAAAAAGAACGGCAAAAACGCAGGCTCTCTTGGGCTTATTGGTCCAATGAGGCTTGATTATAAAAAATTCATACCATATCTTGAATACTTTACCGACCGGATATCTCAGATGCTCACCGAGCATGATGAGGGTGATGATGCAAAAGTCGTTAATGAAGATCCAGAAGATATTAGTGATAATAGTTAGGAAAGGCAGGCAAAAAAGTTGAGTGATGAGATAAAACAGGAGCTTGAGCAGGAAGAGTCAAATACAGCCGAAGCTGAGGAAGAAGTGCAGCAGACACAGGAAGCTGAAACTGATCAGACTGAGCAGGTCGTTCAGACTGATGAAACGGAAAAGACCGAACAGCAGCAGAAGCAGGAACCTACCGAGGAGGAAAAGCTTAGAAAAGAACTTGATGAAAGCAAGGATAAGTACCTGCGGCTCATGGCTGAGTACGACAATTTCAGGAAACGCAGTGCAAAGGAAAGGTTGGAGCTTTCCGCATCTGTCAAAGGCAACACAATAGGTGAGATCTTACCGGTGTTTGATAACTTTGAAAGAGCGCTTGCTGCCGAAACTGAGGATACAAACTATAAAGCCGGTGTTGAGATGATCTTCAAGCAGTTCGGTGAAATGCTCACTAAACTGGGCGTTGAGATAATAGATCCTCTTGGACAGACATTTGATCCCAATATCGCCAATGCAGTCAATCAGATCGAGGATGAGAAATATGGCGAAAACGAAGTGGCTCAGGTGTTCCAGAAAGGGTATAAGATAGGCGATAAAGTGATAAGATATGCTATGGTAGTCGTAGCAAATCCGTAAATCAGTTTAAAATTTAGTTTTATATAAGGAAAGGATGAATGACTTATGGCAAAAATAATCGGTATTGACCTTGGTACAACAAACTCTTGCGTAGCAGTAATGGAGGGCGGCGAAGCAGTCGTTATCCCTAACAGCGAAGGCGCAAGAACAACACCTTCAGTCGTTGGTGTATCCAAAAACGGCGACAGACTTGTAGGACAGGTAGCTAAAAGACAGGCAGTAACTAACTTTGACAACACCGTTATCTCTATAAAGAGACATATGGGCAGTGATTTCAAGGCTAAGATGGGAGGAAAAGAGTATACTCCGCAGGAGATCTCAGCTATGATCCTTCAAAAGCTTAAAGCTGACGCTGAGGCTTACCTGGGTGAAAAGGTAACAGAGGCTGTTATCACAGTTCCTGCTTATTTTACCGACTCACAAAGACAGGCTACAAAGGATGCAGGTCAGATCGCAGGTCTGAATGTAAAAAGAATAATCAACGAGCCGACCGCAGCAGCTCTTTCTTACGGTATCGACAAGGAAGAGGATCAGAAGGTCATGGTCTATGACCTGGGCGGCGGAACATTCGATGTATCTATTATCGAAATGGGTGATGGTGTTACCGAGGTGCTTGCTACCGCAGGTAATAACAGACTTGGCGGCGACGACTTTGACCAGAGAATAATTGACTGGATGATAAAGGAGTTCAAGGCTTCTGAAGGTGTTGACCTCTCAAACGATAAGATGGCTATGCAAAGACTTAAAGAGGCTGCTGAAAAGGCTAAGATCGAGCTTTCTTCAACACCAAATTCAACCATCTCTCTTCCGTTTATAACAGCAGATGCAACAGGTCCTAAGCACCTGGAGCTTACTCTTACACAGGCTAAGTTCAACGAAATGACAGCTGACCTTGTTGAGGCTACAATGGGACCGGTTCGTCAGGCATTGTCCGATTCAGGACTTTCAGCCGATGAGCTGCAGAAGGTCCTTATGGTCGGTGGTTCTTCAAGAATACCTGCCGTTCAGGACGCTGTAAAGAAGTTCCTTGGCAAAGAGCCTTTCAAGGGCATCAACCCTGATGAGTGCGTTGCACTTGGTGCAGCATACCAGGGCGGTGTTCTCGGCGGCGACGTTAAGGAAGGATTGCTCCTTCTTGATGTAACTCCGCTGTCACTTGGCCTTGAAACTATGGGCGGTGTTTGCACAAAGCTCATTGAAAGAAATACAACTATCCCTACCAAGAAGTCCCAGATCTTCTCAACTGCAGCTGATAATCAGACCGCTGTTGAGATCAACGTTCTCCAGGGTGAGCGTGAGTTCGCAAAGGATAATAAACAGCTTGGTATGTTTAAACTTGACGGAATTGCTCCCGCACCACGTGGTGTGCCTCAGATCGAGGTAACATTCGATATCGACGCAAACGGTATCGTTCACGTTTCCGCTAAGGATCTTGGCACGGGCAAGGAGCAGGATATAACGATCACCTCTTCCACCAATATGTCCAAGGAAGATATCGACAAGGCTGTTAAGGAAGCAGAAGCGTTTGCAGCAGAGGATGCAAAGAAAAAAGAAGACGTTGATGCAAGAAACCAGGCTGACCAGATGTGCTTCCAGTGCGAAAAAGCTCTCGGCGATTTTGGCGACAAGGTCGATGCAGGTGATAAGAGCGAGTGCCAGGCTAAGATAGATGCTGTTAAGGAAGCTCTCAAGGGCAGCGATATCGAAGCTATCAAGGCTAAGAATAAGGAGCTTGAAGAGTGCTTCCAGAAGATAGCTACAAAAGTATATCAGCAAGCCGGTGCACAGGCTCAGGGCGCACAGGGATTTGATCCTAATAATATGGGCAACATGGGCGGCGCTGCACAGGAAAGCCAGAATAACGGCGGAGACGATGTTATCGACGCTGATTTCAAGGACGCTGAATAATAACAAATACGCAAGACCTCTGCCTGCTTTTCGGGCAGAGGTAATGCTGTATTATATACATTAAATTTTACAGATAAGGAGTCGTGCTCCGTTTAAGGGAGTGATGATGTATGGCAGATAAAAGAGACTATTATGAGGTGCTGGGTGTTTCAAAAAGTGCCTCGGAGGATGAAATAAAAAAAGCTTTCCGTAAAATGGCAAAGCAATATCACCCCGATCTTCATCCGGGAGATAAAGAGGCTGAGGAAAAGTTCAAAGAAGTGAACGAGGCCTACGAGATCCTTTCTAATCCGGATAAAAAGGCGAAGTATGACCAGTTCGGATTTGCAGGCGTGGATCCTAACTATGGAGCGGGTGCAGCCGGAGCAGGAGGCTTCAGCGGCTTTGGAGATATGGGTGATATCTTTGATACCATCTTTGGCGGCTTTGGTTTTGGAGGAGGGTCAAGAGCCTCTGCAAATCCAAACGCTCCACAGCGTGGTTCTGATATCAGAGTTAATGCAAATATCGACTTTATGGAAGCCTGCAAAGGAAAAACCGTAAAGATTAAAGTTAATAAAACAGTTATATGTCCCGACTGTCACGGAAGCGGTGCAGCTGCTGGATCATCACAAAAAACCTGTCCTGACTGTAACGGAAAAGGTCAGAGGGTCGTTGCCCAGCAGTCTCTTTTTGGCAGCGTAAGACAGGTGGTTATCTGCGAAAGATGCCGAGGCAAGGGAAAGATCGTGGATACCCCATGTAAAAAGTGCGGCGGACAGGGAGCTGTTAAAAAGGCACAGGAGGTCGAGGTCAGCATCCCGGCAGGAATTGCAGACGGTCAGATAGTCAGACTTGCCGGCGGCGGTAATGCAGGCAGGAACGGCGGTCCCAGCGGCGATCTTATGGTCAGCGTAAATGTCCGTCCGGATCCTATATTTGAGCGTGACGGATACGATGTCTGGACAGAGATACCTATTACTTATACTCAGGCTGCCCTTGGCGATGAGATCACTATACCTACTGTTGACGGCAAGGTAACATATACTGTACCGGAAGGAACTCAGACAGGGACGGTTTTCCGTCTGAGAGGAAAGGGAATACAAAAAGTCCACAGCTCTTCTCACGGCGACCATTATGTAAGGGTCAATATCGAGGTCCCAAGGAACCTTTCAAAGGATCAGAAGAACAAGCTCAAGGATTTTGAAAAGACAATGAGCGATAAGAACTATGTAAAACGCAAAAGCTTCTTTGACAAGCTTAAAGATAAGTTTTCATAAAATACCGGGCTGCTTGATAAAGGCAGCTCGGTTTCTTTACTTTTATATGAAAATATGTTACAATTGATCTATCGGAGAAAGGAGCTGGTAATATGGAAATAGATAAAATGCATACAGGTGAACTGTATCTTCCGGGAGACAAACAAATTGCTCAGTATCAGCAGCGCTGTCTTGAAAAGCTATATGATTTTAATGCAACTCGTCCCGGAGAAATGAAAAAACGTGAACAGATGCTTAAAGATATGTTTGCCGAGATAGGTGATGGCTGCTACATCGAACCGCCCTTTCATTCCAGCTTTGCAGGCGCACATTGCCATTTTGGGAATAATGTCTATGCAAATTTTAATCTGACATTGATAGACGATATACATATATATGTGGGGGATAATACCCTTTTTGGTCCGAATGTTGTCGTTGCCACCGCAGGACATCCGATATGTCCTTTGCTCCGTGTGGACGCAGGACAGTATAATATGCCCGTACATATTGGCAAAAACTGTTGGATAGGAGCCGGTGTAGTAATTGTTCCCGGCGTGACAATAGGCGATGATACCGTTATAGGTGCAGGAAGCGTTGTTACAAAAGATATACCTTCCGCTGTTCTTGCCTTTGGCAATCCCTGCCGTGTGCACAGACAGATCAATGAACATGATAAAGAGTTTTATTTCAAAGACAGGAAAGTGTCCCGTGAGTTTAAAGAGAGATATGGATTATAAAGTAAAAGAGGATATCCCTTGATGGGAGATCCTCTTTTTATTATGGCAGAATCCTTATGGGTAAAAACTGGTCTGAAAGTGCTTCATACTACGTTTTTGAACATCTCATAGAGTTAAGTATGGCTATCAGAGCCACACCCACATCTGCAAAAACAGCCATCCACATACCTGCTATTCCAAGAGCGCCCAGAAGCATAACAGCAAATTTAACACCAAGTGCAAAAACAATGTTCTCCTTAACGATCCTCATTGTCTTGCGTGAAATGCTGATAGCTTTGGGTATACTCAGAACATCATCGTTCATAAGTACCAGGTCCGCTGCCTCTATGGCTATATCAGAGCCAAGTCCGCCCATAGCAATACCGATATCAGCTCTTGCGATCACCGGTGCATCGTTTATTCCGTCTCCTGCAAATGCAACAGGTGCGCCGCCATGGGTCCTTATAAGCTCTTCTATTTTCTCTACCTTGTTTTCGGGTAAAAGACCGGCGTGGTATTCTTTTATTCCAAGCTTTTGTGCAACTGAAGCTGCGGTGATCTTTCTGTCTCCCGTAAGCATTACAGTCTCAACGCCCTGTTTTGAAAGCTGTGATACAGCTTCTTTGCTTGTCTGCTTGATCTCATCACCAAGTGTGATATATCCGCAGTACTTCCCGTCATATGCCACATGGACCGTTGTATTTTCGCTTTCACACGGTAAAACTTTGATGCCGTTTTTCTCCAGAAGTTCAGACTTTCCGCAAATGATCTTTTTGTTTTTGTAATTGCAGCTTATGCCGTGACCGGAGATCTCTTTTACATCATCAACTGTTCCCGAAGGAATTTCTTTGGCATATTCTTTGATGATAGAAATTGCGATCGGGTGGTTTGAACCTGATTCGGCAAGTGCAGCATATTCAAGAAGCTGATCCTTTGTAATACCGTCAGGAACTATTTTTTCAATGCAGAAACTGCCCTTTGTAAGGGTTCCTGTTTTATCCATGGCAACTATTGAACACTTTGCCAAAGCCTCTATTGATCTTGCACCCTTGACAAGAATGCCTTTCTTTGATGCTCCGCCAATACCTGCGAAAAATCCAAGAGGGATAGATATTACAAGGGCACAAGGACAGGATATAACAAGGAAAAGAAGTCCTCGGTACAGCCACTTTGTAAACTGTGAAAAACCAAGGAACAAACATGGGACAAATGCGAGAAGAACGGCACAGGCAACAACTACAGGTGTGTATACCCGTGCAAAGCGAGTGATGAACTTTTCTGTGTCCGCTTTTTTTTCCGAAGCGTTCTCCACCATATCCATGATCCTTGCAACAGCGCTGTCTTTGAATTTGCACGTTACCTTGACCTTTATGACTCCTTCAAGATTGGTGCAGCCGCTTGAAACAGCGCTGCCCTCATGTGCGTTTACCGGGAGAAATTCACCGGTGATAGCTGAGGTGTCGATCTGTGATTCTCCGCTTATCACAACTCCGTCAAGAGGCAGCCTTTCCCCAGCTTTTACAATGATAACATCACCGATATCCACGCTCTCCGGTGAAACTTTTTCCTCCCTGCCATCCTTGATGATACGTGCAAACTCCGGCTTTAGCTCCATAAGCTTGGAAATTGATTTTCGTGACCTTTCCACAGCAATATCCTGTAAAAGTTCACCCACCTGAAAAAACAGCATAACTGCCGCCGCCTCGTCAAAGTAACCCAGGGCAACAGCTCCCACAGTTGCAATGAACATCAGCAGTGTTTCATCAAAAGCCTCACCGTGAAGGATATTCCTTAAAGCTGAAATTACAACGTCATATCCTGCGATCAGATATGCACACAGCGCAAGTATTTTGCAGGGGAGTTCATAAGGCAGTGCTTTAGAAACTGCAAACAGTATTCCTGCAAGTATAAATCTTACAATGTCAAAAGTATGGCTTTCGGCTTCATTGTGACCGTGCTCGTGACCGTGCTCGTGTCCGTGGCAATGACAATGCTCGCTTTCATGATGGTGCTTATGTTCATGTTTCTTACTGTAATCAAGCACCTCCACCTCAGGTTCGTATTTTTTTACAATAGCTTTGACGCTTTCTTCGATACTTTTTATGTTACTTTGTTTGTGCTTTACTATAAGCTTTTTTTGTATAAAATCAACATCAGCATAATCTACAATTTCAAGATCGTTTACCTTTACAGCGATCTTTTGAGCACAGTTAGGGCAGTCAAGTCCCTTGAGCCAGTATATCGTTTTGGTCATTCAGACCACCAGACCTTTCTATTTGCTGAAATTCATTCAAACACCTTACTCGCTGATATGCTCCATACCCATGCTAAGTATCGTTGCAACATGCTCGTCGGAAACAGAATAAATGACTGATTTGCCTGCCTTATGATATTTTACCAGACGTGCCTGTTTGAGCACCCTTAACTGATGCGAAACAGCTGACTGTGTTGAGCCAACTACCTCAGTTATTTCACCAACACTCAGCTCTGTATCAAGAATAGAGTAGAGTATCTTGACTCTTGTAGGATCGCTTAGCATTTTGAATAATTCTGCAAGTTCATAAACCTGTTCTTCAACGGGCATATCATCCATAAGCTTTTCCATTTCGGTCATTTCTTGTTCCTCCTTTGTCACGCTGTTTGAATGAACATATGAATGCTTGTTCATATGTATTATATCATAGCTGTAAAAAATGTCAATGAACAAATTATTAACATTTATGTTTTTACTTCTTTGCATCTTCTTTTGAGGAAAAATTCTTACTAATTCGGAAAAAGACTTTACAAATATGGTGCCTTTGTGATATAATAATCCTATATATTGTGTTTTATACTAAAAAAACAGGAGAGTTGATTTACAAATGGCGAGAAAAAAAGATTACTCAAATGAAGATATAGTTTCTCTGAAAGGCGCCGACCGTGTAAGAAAACGTCCCGCAGTTATATTTGGTTCAGACGGACTTGACGGCTGCGAACACTCTGTGTTTGAGATACTTTCAAATTCGATCGACGAGGCGAGAAACGGTTACGGAGACAGGATCATTCTTACAAAGTTCAATGATAACTCCATTGAGGTAGAGGATTTTGGCAGAGGCTGTCCCGTAGATTACAATCAGCGTGAAAAGAGATATAACTGGGAGCTTGTTTATTGTGAGCTTTATGCAGGAGGAAAGTATAATACCAACGGTGGAGAAAATTATGAGTTTTCGCTTGGTCTTAACGGACTTGGCGCCTGTGCGACACAGTATGCTTCCGAGTATATGGACGTAGAGGTGTGCCGTGACGGTCAAAAGTATTCTCTGCATTTTGAAAAGGGAAATAATGTGGGCGGGCTGAAAAAAGAGCCTTGCACCAAAAAATACAAGACAGGTACAAAGACTCGCTGGAGACCTGACCTTGATGTTTTTACGGATATTGCCATACCAAAAGAGTATTTTGAAGACGTGCTGAAAAAACAGGCGGTCGTCAATCCCAAAGTGGAATTTGTACTTCGCTATCAGCGTGAGAACGGTTCCTTTGAGGAGCAGACATTTGTTTATGAAAATGGCATTGCAGATTATGTTGCCGAGATAGCAAACGGCACCCAGATGTCCTCTGTTCAGTATTGCACAGCCGACAGAATCGGACGTGACAGGGAAGACAAGGAAGATTATAAAGTTAAGCTTTGTGTGGCGTTTACTTTTTCCAATAAGGTCAAAAAGCTGGAGTATTTTCACAACTCAAGCTTCCTTGAGCACGGCGGTTCCCCTGAGGATGCTGTAAAAAGCGCTTTTACATCACAGATAAATGCCTATCTTAAAAACAATAATAAATACCTTAAAAACGAAAAGCCTATAACTTTTCCTGATATTGAGGACTGCCTTGTGCTTGTTTCAAGCTCTTTTTCAACCCAGACCTCATATGCAAACCAAACCAAAAAGGCTATCACAAACAAGTTCATCAAAGATTCAATGACCGATTTTCTCAAGCACCAGCTGGAGATATATTTTATAGAAAACCCTGATGAAGCGCTGAAGATAGCCGAACAGGTCATGATAAATAAGAGAAGCCGTGAGTCTGCTGAAAAGACAAGACTCAATGTCGTCAAAAATCTCACCGGAAAGATCGACCTTGCTAATCAGGTGGAAAAGTTTGTTGACTGCCGATCAAAGGATCTTTCACAAAGAGAGCTTTATATCGTTGAGGGCGATTCCGCTCTCGGATCTGTAAAAATGGCAAGAAATGCAGAGTTTCAGGCAGTTATTCCTGTAAGAGGAAAGATACTTAATTGCCTTAAAGCCGACTATGATAAGATATTCAAAAACGAGATAATTGTTGATCTTATAAAAGTCCTTGGCTGCGGAGTAGAGGTAAAAACCGGAAAGAATAAAGAGTTTTCAATGTTTAACCTTGATAATCTTCGCTGGAATAAGATCGTTATATGTACCGATGCCGATGTAGACGGCTTCCAGATCAGAACGCTTATCCTTACTATGCTTTATAGGCTCACACCCACACTTATTGAAAAGGGCTACGTTTATATTGCAGAATCGCCCCTTTTTGAGATAACCACCGCTGACAGGACGTATTTTGCGTATGATGAACCGGAGAAAGCAAAGATAATGCAGATGATCGGCAATAAAAAATGTACCATACAGCGTTCAAAAGGACTTGGTGAGAACGATCCGGAAATGATGAGCCTTACCACTATGGATCCATCCACAAGACGGCTTATAAAGGTCTGTCCCGATGATATGGAGATGACACAGTGGATGTTTGATATGCTTCTTGGGGATGACCTTGCAGGCAGAAAAGAGTTTATAACCAATAACGGGATCGATTATCTTGAAATGGCTGATATTTCATGATCTTTAAATTACAGCAAAGGGAAAGGACAGTATAATAATGGCAAGAAGAAAAAACAAGGAGACCGGTCTTCCTAAGAAAAAAAGCGATGCTTATATCGACGGTGCAGGTCTTGTTGTTGAACAGAAAATAACTCAAACCCTTGAAACCAACTATATGCCATATGCTATGAGCGTAATAGTATCAAGGGCGTTTCCTGAAATTGACGGCTTTAAGCCCTCCCACAGAAAGCTTCTTTATACAATGTATAAGATGAACCTTTTAAACGGAGGACTTACCAAATCCGCCAACATTGTGGGAGCGACAATGCGTCTTAACCCTCACGGAGATGCAACCATCTATGAAACAATGGTGCGCCTTTCAAGGGGCAATGAGGCTCTGCTGCACCCATATGTTCTCAGCAAGGGAAACTTCGGTAAGCAGTATTCCAAAAATATGGCATATGCCGCATCACGTTATACCGAGGCAAAGCTTGAGCCTATCTGTGATGAGCTTTTCAAAGATATAGACAAAGATACCGTAGATTTTGTACCTAACTATGATAACACCACCACAGAGCCGTCTCTTTTTCCGGCGACTTTTCCAACGGTGCTTGTAAATGCCAATGCCGGTATTGCCGTTTCAATGGCAAGCCAGGTCTGCCCGTTTAACCTGGGTGAGGTCTGCGATACAACTGTCGGGCTGATGAAAAATCCCGATTTCAACGCCCTTGAAACTCTTAAAGGACCTGATTTTCCCGGCGGAGCAAATATGCTCTATGACGAGGAAGAACTGGACAAGATATACCGTACAGGAAGAGGTTCGGTCAGACTGCGTGCAAAATATGATTTTGACAAGTCCCAAAGATGTATTGAAATAACCCAGATCCCCTACACCACAAATGTGGAGGCTATAATAGACAAGATAAGACAGCTTATTAAAGCCAACAAAATCCGTGAGATCTCCGGGATAAGAGATGAAACCGACATCAACGGATTGAAGATAGCTATTGACGTTAAAAAGGGCGTTGAGGTGGACAAGCTTATGCAAAAGCTTTATAAGCAAACACCTCTTGAAGACACCTTCAGCTGCAATTTCAATATTCTTGTCAAGGGCTATCCAAAGGTGCTGGGCGTTTATGATATTATCAAAGAGTGGGTCAGCTTCCGGATGGGCTGTGTAAAGAGAAGAACAGCCTTTGATATGAAAAAGAAGCAGGAAAAACTCCACCTGCTCAAAGGTCTGGGAAAAATACTTCTGGACATTGATAAAGCCATAAAGATAGTACGTGAGACCAAAGAGGAATCTGACGTTGTTCCTAACCTTATGGTCGGTTTCGGCATTGATGAGATCCAGGCGGAGTATGTGGCAGAGATAAAACTGCGTCACCTTAACAGAGAGTATATCCTGAAGCGTACTGAGGAAACAAAGGCTCTTGAAGACGAAATAATGCGCCTTGAGGAACTTCTTGGCAGCGACAGAAAGATAAAACAGGTCATTATAAAAGAGCTTGAAGAGGTAAAAAAGAAGTATGCTCAGCCCAGAAAAACCGGATATTATTATCCTTCTGATGTTGTGGAAATAGACGAACAGGAAGAAATACCCGATTATCCCTGTGAGATATTCCTCTCCGCAGAGGGCTACTTTAAAAAGTGTACTCCACAGTCGCTTCGTATGGCGAGCGAGCAAAAGCTCAAAGAAGGGGATTTCATTTCGCAGCACGCTGAAACTACAAACAAGAGCGAGCTTATATTCTTCTCCGATAAGTGCAGCGCCTATAAGGCTAAACTGTCCCAGTTTGCCGATTCAAAAGCATCAGCTATGGGTGATTATATACCTGCCAAGCTTGCCTTTGAAAAGGACGAAAATGTTGTCTTTGCGGTCAATACCACCGACTATTCTGGGTATATGATATTTGTCTTTGAAAACGGCAAGGTCGCCAAAGTACCCCTTGATTCCTACGAGACCAAGACAAACAGAAAGAAACTTGCCAACGCCTATTCGGGCAAAGCTAAACTTGTAAAGATGTTCTGGATAAAGGATAATGTAAATATTATGCTTCGCACAACCAACGGCAGAGCTATGATATTTGATACCTCGCTGCTTATGCCAAAAGCCTCAAGAGAGACTATCGGTGTACAGGCAATGATCTGTAAGGCGAAATCCACAGTTGAAAAGGCATTTATCCTGACCGATGAAAAGACAGCTGAGCTTTCAAAATACCGCAGTAAAACCATACCGGTCGCAGGCTCTTTTGCAAAGGATATCGAAGATCCCGACCAGATGACGCTTATATAACAGATTTGATGAGGAGGATAACTATGGCTGACAAAACTCTGCTTGATCCGCAGACCTTTGAGATAGATGTTGATATTGACGATGAGGAGTTGAACGACCTTTACTGTAAAAGGCTGATAGAGAAATGGGATGCTCAGCTTGAGAATGAAATGCTGGAGGCTTTTATTCGTCTGTACTATGATGCTATGTATGAGCAGTGGGGACCTGATGACGAGGAAGAAAGCGAGGCGTACTGGCCAAAGCTGAAAACCCCTGCCGACCTTATTGACTATATCGGAACAGATGTCAGGATATATGCGCTGGAAGATGCGATATATGCAAAAAGCAAAACAGGTGATACTCCTTACGAGTCGCAGGATGTTCCTTACTGCGTTATTATGCAGCTCAATTGCCCATGGGACGAGGAACACGGCTGGGCAGCTGCATTTGTTGACGAAAAGCTTGTCAAGGTCGATCGTGACATCGTTGACTGCGTTTGGCTTGATTGATTTTATCGGTATGAATAATAATCGCCCTGAGGTACTTTTTGATACTTCGGGGCTGTATCTTTTATACAAGCTGCACACGCTTTGTTGACTTTGAAAGAAAACTGTGATATAATGTCATTGATCAAAAAATAATATCAGGGGAGGGGTATAAATGGACTGTCCCAAGTGCGGCAAGAAGATCGGCGATAAAGATAACGTGTGCAGTAACTGCGGAGTAGTTATTAAAGAAAATGCCGAAAACACAAAGCTTTCCACTAAACTCTTCGGTAAGAAAAATGTTAAGAAAAACCCGCTTGCTACCTCTAAGCTTGGCAAGACTGAAAAGCTGCGTAGTAGGTTTTCCATGAAGCATTTGAAGATTTTTCTTGCCATAGCAGCCGTGCTTATACTGATCGCTCTTGTTGTTACTCTCGTGGTTTCCATTTCAAGCGGAAAAGGAAAAAAACTTGCAAGGAACACCGCTGAATACCTTGGTAAAACTGTTGCGGTTGCTGAATCGAAACTTGATGTTCATTTTAAAGATAAATCGGCTTTCTCTGTCCTGAACAAGGCGCTGGAGTTTGATTATGTCGAAGAAAGCGAAGATTCTGTTAAGGTCGACGGAACGAAATATCCCGAATGGGCAGTGCTTGTGAAAGTGAATAAACAGCAGCAAATCCAAAGCGTAAAGTATTGTGACTTTAAACTGCTGAAAAAAGATGTCAGGGGCGTGGAGTGCGATAAAATAATAAACCTTGACAGATTTGACGAGGGTGCTGATTACAGCAAGGTCAATTCTGAGATCGGCATTGATCCCTACTCAATAAGCTATTCTGAGAAGCTTGTGACATATCGCTACAGGTACTGGTTTGAAAATGATTCCGGAGATCAGCAGCAAGTAGTGCTTGATGTTTCATATGATGACGATAATCACTTCTTATATTATACATCCAATATGGTTTATCCTGAGAATCTGTAAATAATAAAAGAGCTGGCGCAATAATAAAAGCGTCAGCTCTTTGTTTATTCTTTTTTAGTCGTACAGCTCTTTTTTTATAAGCTGACGGCATTTTTCTATATCTATGTCAACAGTTGACTGACCGCCTTTGTGTGAGCCGAATTCATAGTATCCGTCCGCAGGTATGCGAAGTTCTTTGAGTTCATAACCCATGTAAAAGGGGAGCTTATATGCGTATGAGAAAAGCTGTGACTTTTTCATGTTTGTAGTAAGATCTTTTGTAGCGGCTTTTGCAAATCCGTATTTTTTAAAGATGCTTGAATCCTTTGTTTTTGTAATAACATTCATCATAACGTTTCTTTGGCGCTGCGTCCGCTCAAAGTCAGCGTTTCCTACATATCTGATCCTGGAATAGGCAAGTGCCTGATTTCCGTTGACTGTCTGTTTGCCTGAGCTGCTGAGCAAACCTTCGTTGGGGTCTTTTTTCAGCACCTTGTTCTGCTCTTTGATATAGTCGTTCATCACCTTTGTCTCTGCGTCACTTATTTCAAGCTCAATGCCGCCGATAGCATCAATTATCTGAATAAACGACTCAAAATCAAAATATACGTAATCGTCTATCTCAATGCCGAAATTGTACTTTATGGTATCCATAAGCAGCTCTGCACCGCCGAAAACAAATGCGGAGTTCAGCTTGTTGCGGTACAGCCCGTCCGGCTCCTCATCGTCATACATCTTTGTTCCGTCGTTTGCATATCCCACCAGAGGAAGGTACATATCCCTCATCAGAGACATTATTGTCATCTGTTTTTTCTTTGTGTTTATGGAAAGAACTATCATTGAGTCTGTTCGTCCAAGCTCTTTCATGTCCCTTGTGTCCGAACCTATTATAAGAATGTTTTTAACATCGTCGCTTTTCAGCGCCGCTGATATGGAATCATCTCTCTTTTTAGTCTCCACAACATTTACCTTGCTTACAAGGTATAGCGCCAGGAGATTGTATATGATAAAGCCTGTGAATACCAGCACAAAGGCTGTGATAAGTATTCTTTTCAGTAAGCTTTTCTTTTTTCTGTCTTCCAAGCTTTTGTCTCCTCCTTTGATCTGTTCAGATCTTATCGGTGCTCTGTTTTCCTGTGCCACTGCTGCATAATTTCTTTGAAAAGCATGGGAATGTTTGTTTTGGGAATTCCTTGTGTGGTGTTTCTCCGTTTTTCCGCCGAAACCGCCTCTTTTTCGCCTTGAAGGGGGATCTCTGCGTACCCTTCCCGTATCACTGCTCCTGTGGCTTGCAGCCGGAGATCTTCTTGTGCGCTGAGCAGGGCGGGAATATGACGGCTGTTGTTTTGCTTTATAGTTGTCATACTGCTGAAATTCAAGATCAACATAGCTGTCAAAATAATCTGTGTTGTCCATCTCGCTGTATTGTTTCAGCTGGCGGTAATACTGTTCATCCGGCATAGAATTGTCTGTGCCGCCAAAAGGCTTTTGCCTGTTATCCATTTTATTTCTCCTTTTGTTGTCTTCTTTATGTCTGCCTGATTATTATATACTGTCCGGGTTTATTTGTCAAATAATTTCACCATTTTTTCACACAGGCTTGTTTTGATATAAAAAATCTATCCTGAATATTGCAAACATTTGTATAGATTGCCTATGCTTTTTGTTTTTTTAAACTGTCATATGTTACAGAATTAAAACAAATTGTTTCATAATATCAACATTTTGCGGTTATAACTTGACTTGGTGACAAATATTTGTTATGATAAGGTGGTTGATAATATATTTAGATAAGGAGGTTCTGTATGGATCCACGCAATGAGCTTTGTATGGGTTGTATGAACGAGTTGGATTCAAACGGACAGTGTCAGTATTGCAATTATACTGAGAATATTCCGCATCTTCAGGCATATCTTGCGCCTAAAACTGTTCTTGATAATAGATATATCATAGGCAAAATGCTTTCCTATAACGGAGAGGGTGCGTCGTATATCTGTTATGATATGGTCGGAAAATGCAAGTGTGTCTGTCGTGAATATATGCCGGATACTCTGTGTGAGAGGGACAGCGAGACTCAGGATCTTATTGTTAACAGGGACTGCCTTGCAAAATATAAAACTTTTATGTCCGAATTTGCCGATGTGAACAGATCTCTATCAAAAATGAGAAATCTTCATCACATTGCAACTGCAAGGGATATGTTCAACGCTAACAATACAACATATGTTATTCTTGAGTATGTTGAAGGTGTCTCCTTGAAGAAGTTTCTTCAGTCCAATACAGGCTTTCTGTCCTGGGAACAGGTCAAAAAGCTTTTTGTCCCCATGTTTACCACTCTTAGTATAATACACAATGCAGGTATAATCCATAGGGGTATTTCTCCTGAGAATATTATTGTTACAACTGACGGTGAACTTAAACTTACCGGTTTTTGCATAAGCTCTATAAGAACATCAAATACAGGTCTTATCCCGGAGTTTTATTCCGGATATACCGCACCGGAACAGTATTCTTCACTTGAATGGCAGGGCACCTGGACGGACGTTTATGCGATCGCTGCGGTCATTTACAGGATCCTGACCGGCTGTATGCCTCTGGATGCACAGACAAGAACAAAAAATGATACTCTTGTTGAGGCTGCAAGGATAAATCCTCGTGTTTCTCCTCATATCTCAAGAGTTATCGCTAAGGCTATGGCTGTGAAAGGTGCTGAAAGGATCCAGACTGTTACAGAGTTTGTATCTGCTCTCTTTGAATCACGTTCAAGACAGCGTATAGAGATGGAAAAGGGTTCGACACAAACTATACCCGTCTACCATGCGCCTCGTAACCGCCGTGAGCCACAGCGTGAAAGGACTGCACCTCAAAGACAGGAAAGACCGGTCAAGAAAAAGAAAAATACCGCTCTTGTGGTAGGTTGGGTCGTTATCGCACTGGTGCTGGGACTTTGTATCTTCCTTTTGTATCTGCTGTTTTCCGGACCGTCACAGAAAGATGATTCATCTTCATCCGTTGTGATCATTGATTATGTTCCCGACAGCAGTCAGAATGATTCGTCAAAGCCCGACGATACATCTTCACAGTCAGACAGCAGCGATGACGGACTTGGTGAGGGAGCGATCATGCCTAATATGGTCGGCGTAAGGATAGATGTTGTAAAACAGCAGATCGCAAACAACTTTGATCTTAAAATAGAGTATTTCTTCTCCGATGAGGATGAGCGAAATATTGTTTATGAACAAAGTATCCCCGAGGGAACAAGCTATGATCCGGCAAAGAAGAATGAACTTGTGCTGAAGGTGTGCTCAGGACCGGAAAATGTTAAAGTCCCTAATTACTATGGACTTGATCAGAAATCTTATCTTGATCAGCTTAACGAGCTGAATATCAAGTATAAGGTCTCAGAGGTCTACGGAAGCCAGAGGGCAGGATCTATCCTCGGTACAAGCATTGTTCCGGGAAATAAGATCAATGTGAAAAAAGGCGATGTGCTTGTGGTGTATGTATCCGACGGTAAAAATACCACGGCAGCTACCACTACTAAGGAGTCTGATACTGAGGTAGTTACAAAGAAGACTAATGAGACTCAGGCGCAGACTAAGCCCACTCAGCCCACCCAGGCTCAGACCAAGGCTCAGGAGCAGCCGCAGAATAATCAACAGCAGTAGTTCTATTGTTGCTTTTTAAGCTTTGAATATGGCGCTGATAAAATAGTTCAAAATAGTGTAAAGCCCTTGACAATTCAGGGGCTTTGTGTTATTATTATTTGGGTAATAATGGGCGTTTTCTTATTACAAAGGAGGATAAATATATGAAAATCGGTATACTTACAAGCGGTGGAGACGCACCGGGCATGAACTCTGTCGTCAGAGCTGTCTGTCGTTCAGCACTTAGCAAGGGTATGGAAGTCGTTGGAATAATGAGAGGTTATAACGGTTTGCTTAACGGCGACGTTAAAGACCTGGACGCAATGTCTGTTTCCGGTATCATACAAAGAGGCGGTACTTGCCTTTATACAGCAAGATGTAACGAGTTCAGAAATATCGAAGGCGTTATAAAGGCAAAGGAAAACTGCAAAAAGCTTGGACTTGACGGAATTGTTGTTGTTGGCGGCGACGGTTCTTTCAGAGGCGCTGCTGATCTTTCCGCACAGGGTATCCCTTGTATCGGTATCCCGGGAACTATTGACAACGATATTTCCTGTACCGATTATACAATAGGCTTCGATACTGCAATGAATACCTGTGTACAGATGATAGATAAGATCTGCGATACCGCAGCTTCTCATGACAGATGTTCTGTTGTTGAGGTAATGGGCAGAAAGGCTGGTTATATCGCTGTTAACGTTGCTGTTGCAGTTGGTGCCGTTGCTTGTATCACCCTTGAAAAGGATTATGACCTGGATGAAATCGCTAAGAAGATGATTGAGTCCAAGGCTCACGGTAAAACTCATTTCATTATCGTTGTTTCCGAGGGAGTGGGCAAAACCGAGTATATCACAAAGACCATTGAGGACCTTACAGGCGTTGAGTCCAGAGCTACTGTTCTTGGACACGTTCAAAGAGGCGGCGCTCCTACGCTCCGTGACCGTGTAGCTGCTACTAAACTTGGTTATTACGCTGTTGAGCTTCTTGAAAAGGGGATCGGCAACAGAGTCTGCGGCTTTAAGAAAGGCGAGGTCTACGATGTGGATATCATGGAGGCTCTCAGCATGAAGAAGCCTTTTGAGGACGAGCTCTACGATATTCTTTATAAGACTGCATTCTGATAGAAAAGACAGACAGATGTAATCCGGGAGGAACAGAATGTGAGGTTGAGACCGTACGTTCACAGCCATGATTTTGACTTGATGAAGAATTGGATCACCGATGAAAGAGCGCACGCTCTGTGGTGTGCAAACCGTATAGCTTTTCCCCTTGAAAAAGATGATTTCGGCAGGTTTGTCGAGCAGCAGTTTGAACGTGAGGGAGATCAGGCTTTTGTGGCGGCAAAGGACGACGGAAGGATCGTTGGTTTTATCTGCTGCTCGGTGAATTACGATTCTAACGAGGCAATGCTCAAATTCGTTCTTGTGGATCCGTCACAGCGAGGCAGGGGATACGGTAAAGAAATGGTGAAGCTCACAGCACGGTATGCCTGCGATATTGCAAAGGCAAGCATGGTGCACCTTAATGTGTTCACCGCAAATGCAGCGGCTCGCAGATGCTACGAAAATGCCGGCTTTACCGAAAGAAACACCGCTGACGATGCGTTTGTTTATAAAAATGAATCCTGGGGAAGATGTAATATGATCTGGAACCCCGAGGATGTAAAATGATCACATGAGTAAAATTGTTGTTAAAGCTGTCATGCTAATGCTGCGTGACAGCTTTTTTGTAATGTTAGTATTTTGTACTTGAAATATTCTGACTTTTGGTGTATAATTAACTTTGTATTGAAAAAAGGAGTTGATATCAATGGTAAATATTGGTTTTATCGGCTGTGGAAATATGGGTACCGCCATAATGAAAGGCATACTTAAAAGTAAAATGAACAGCGATGTAAAGCTTTATGCCTTTGATAAATCTCAGCAAGCCCTTGAAAAAGCAGTTGAGGCAGGCGTTTTCGGAGCCAAAGATGCAGCTGAAGTGGTTGCCCGCTGTAAGTATGTTTTCTTCGCAATAAAACCACAGCAGCTTGATGAAGTCCTTGATGAGGTCGCTTCGCAGGTAACTGCTGATACGGTTATCGTTTCCATTCTTGCCGGGGTAACAGCTGAGTATTATGCCAAAAGAACAGTTGACAGTGCAAAAGTCGTGCTGGTAATGCCTAATACACCGTTTTTGCTTGGAGAAGGCGCAACAGCCCTTTCACGCTCCGAAACTGTTACCGATGAAGAGTTTGAGCTTGTTTGCAATATTTTTTCATCAGGCGGCATAAGCAAAATAATAGATAAGGATAAAATGAAAGAGATAATTGCTATAAACGGATCTTCTCCTGCTTTTATCTATCTTTATACAAAGTATTTTGTCGATTACGCTACAAGCGTAGGCATAGATGAACAAACCGCAAAGGACCTTTTTGCAAAGTCGCTTATCGGCTCTGCAAAAATGATAACCGATAGCGGGAAAAGCCTTGATGAGCTGATCGAAATGGTTTCCTCAAAGGGGGGAACAACTATCGCAGGGCTTGAAAAGCTCCGTGATGGAGGGCTTTGCGAAGCGGTAGACAATTGCTGTAAGGCTTGTACTAAAAGAGCGTATGAACTTTCCAAGTGAATAAAACCGGTTTGACCGCATATACATTACAAAAAAGGATGTGATGTAACGTGCTGGTCAAAAAATCAGGTATTTTATCATGGAAAATATATACCGCCATGCTGTGCGTAGTGCTGATCGGTACTCTTGCCGGCTGCCTTCTGTATGGCAGGATGGATGCACAAACTCTTGGAAGGATATGCAGTTCTCAGGCTGATTTTATATCTGCAAGAGGACAGGCTTCTTTTTCCCATATCCTGCTTCGTACCCTTACCTCATCGTCGATTTTTATGCTGGTGGTGTTTCTTTCCGGCTTTGGTGCTATCGGACACGCCGCTGCACTGGGTGCGCTGGGCTTTAAAGGAATGGGTCTTGGACTTATTCTGTCCAGAATGTATATACTGTACTCCGTAAAAGGTATCATTTATTCCCTTTTTACAATTATCCCCAATGCAGTCGTTTCAGCTGCCGTTCTCGCCCTTGCTGCAAGAGAAGCTTTCAGCCTTTCTAATACATATGCCTTGTTTACATTGTCTGACAGACAGCTTGACGGGCTAAGACCTTTTGTAAAAATATATTGCGCCAAGCTTTTGATACTTGAAGCGATCCTTGCGCTTTCTGCCGGGTGCGACTGCCTTATCGCATGGATCTTTAAAAGCTTTGTGCCAAAATAAAAAAATAAAGGAAAGATAAAATAATGGCATTGTTCCAAAACAACAACACTCATAGCGGTGCTCTTCGCACGCCTCACGAAAAACCCGGATTTATAAAGTACACAGGTGTGTACTTCAGACATTTCTGGGAGCTTCTAAGGCTCAATCTGCTTTATATTCTCGCCTGCGTGCCCATAATAACCATCGGACCGGCAACTGCTGCCATGACAAAGCTTTGCAGGAATTATTATCAGGAAAGACATGTATATATCTGGACGGACTTTTGGAAAGCTTTTAAGGATAATTTCAAACAGGGTATGTTTTTTGGTATAATAAATATTCTGTGTGCAGTGGTCTTTTCTGTCAGCATTCCGATCTATATGAAGTGGGCAAGAGATGTCTCGGCTATGTATGTCCCGTTTTTTATCACCCTTGGCTTTATGGTCGTTATGGTTATGGTCAGCGCATATTCTTTTATCATGGTCAGCTCCACTAATCTTAAAGTAAAACAGATCTTTAAAAATTCCCTTATCCTTGTTTACCTTTGTGTTAAAAGGTCTGTTGCGTTCTTTATAATCTATGTTGCCGTTATGTCGGCAGCTATCCTTTTCTTCCCGGCATCCCTTATTTTTGTTCTTTTCTGGCCGTTTTCATTTGTTTCTTTTGTGGATTGCTGTCTTTGCTACCCAATGGTAAGAAAGTACGTAATACAGCCTTATTATGATCAGCGTGGAGAAGAAAATCCCGAGGAAGCGTATCTTGATACCCGTGATGAACGTGTGTTCGTGGATTCTCCCCAGTATGAGACTAAGGATCAGGCTGATAAAAAGAGAAGGAAAAAAACGATCAAATAAAATTAAACCACCGGAAAACCGGTGGATTTTATTTTACTCTTTTTCAATAGACCCAAGGGATAAAGCCTTTAAATATGCGTTTATAAATCCGTCAAGGTCTCCGTCCATAACTGCGCTTACATTTGCGGTCTCATATCCTGTACGAACATCCTTTACGAGGGTGTAGGGCATGAATACATATGACCTTATCTGTGAACCCCAGCCGATCTCTTTCTGAACGCCTTTGATATCACTGATCTTTTCAAGATGTTCACGCTCTTTGATCTTTACAAGCTCCGAACGCAGCAGCTTCATAGCATATTCTCTGTTCTGGAACTGGCTTCTTTGCGTCTGGCAGGAGGTCACGATTCCTGTGGGCTTGTGTATAAGTCGAACAGCAGATGATGTTTTGTTTATATGCTGACCGCCTGCGCCTGATGAACGGAATACCTGCATCTCAATGTCTTCCGGTCTGATATCCACCTCGATCGTGTCGTCGATCTCAGGCATTACATCAGCCGCAGAGAAAGATGTCTGTCTTGCACCGGCAGCGTTAAACGGGGATATCCGCACAAGTCTGTGAACGCCTGCCTCGCTTTTAAGATACCCGTATGCATTTTCACCTTCGATCATCATTGTGACAGTTTTAAGACCTGCCTCGCTGCCTTCCAGAAAATCCAGAGTCGAAACCTTGAAATTGTGCTTTTCAGCCCAGCGTGTGTACATTCTGAACAGCATCTCTGTCCAGTCCTGAGCCTCTGTTCCGCCTGCTCCTGCATGAAGAGTGATGATTGCGTTGAGCTTGTCATATTCACCGGTCAAAAGTGTTGCAAGGGAAGCCTCATCAAGCTTTTGCTTGAGATTGTCTACCTCCTGCCTGATCTCCTCGATCATGCTTTCGTCATTTTCTTCTGCTGCCATTTCCAGCATAACTTCTATGTCTTCGTAGGAAGTTGTAAAATCCTTGTATCTTTCCAGCTTGCTTTCAAGGCTCCTGGTTTCCTGCAAAACTTTCTGTGAATTGTCGATGTCATCCCAGAATCCCGGCTCTGCAGCTTTTTCCTGGAGTTCTTCGATGCGCTCTTTGCTCCGTTCAATGTCGTATACATCGTGGAGCTCTTTGATGGTGGGCTTCAAAGCTTCCAGCTGTGATTTCAGATTTTCTAAAAATACCATATATCATTCTCCTTAAATGCTATTAACATTTATTATAGAACTTTTTTTTATAAAAGTAAAGAAAAAAATAAAAAAACTATGGTATTTTTAAAAAAAGTATGCTATAATGTATAGAAAATGATCTCCAATGGAAAGTGAGGTTGGCAAATGGCTAATTTTACAGGCGCAAAATGCATTGTCTGTGAACAAACTTTTAAAGACGGCGACGATGTTGTTGTATGCCCTGACTGCGGTACTCCATATCACCGTGAATGTTATAAACAGGCGGGTAAATGTATCAACGATGAACTCCATGCAAACGGTGAGACATGGAAAAAGTCACCCTCTGAAGGCGGCGAAGGTATAAGATGCAGCAGGTGTGGCTTTAATAATGACAAAGATAAACTTTTCTGTGAAAGCTGCGGCACACCGCTCAATATGACCACTTCAAACCAGGGCAATCCTTTTAACGAGCCAAAGCCCGGTGAGGGCGGCACCAATAACGGACGGGTGGAATTTTCACCCTTTGGCGAAAGAACTGTTTATGATAAGGATTCTGTTATCGACGGAATAAAGCTTGAGGACTATGCGGGATATGTCAAGTCAAATCCCTTTACATTCCTGATGAGCTTTATAAGGTTTGGTAAATACGGCGGAAAGCTCTCGCTCAATATAGGTGCGTTCCTTTTCCCGGAGGTGTATTTTCTTTTCAGGAAAATGCGGCTTGTGGGTATCATATCACTTATCATCTGTGCAGCGCTGACCGTTCCGCTCATGATCGCTCAATTTGCTGTTGGATATGCGGGAATAAAGATAGCCTTTCCTTTTGATGTTACAGGCAAAACATTTACTATGCTCGCGGATATTTGTTGGTACGGACTTATGGTGTGGAGAATATTTGCCGGATTGCTTGCGAATTATCTGTACTATAAAAAAGCTAAAAGAGATATCGTCAGGATCAGAGATGATTCTGATGCAGAGCAGGAAGTTAAAGAAAGGATCGCTGCAAAGGGCGGCGTGTCCTGGCCCGCTGCAATTGTTGGATATGGTTTTTTCTGCAGTCTTGTGCTGGGTATTGTATTTCTTTTCAACAGACTGTTCTGATTTAACAGAAAATTTACATTTTTATAAACCTGCCTGTTGACATCAGGCAGGTTTTATGTTATCATAATATGGTATCCTTGCTTGTACAATAGGGTGCAGGCGAAATCCAGAAGGAGGTGCAAGAATAATGGCAAAGATCAATGAAAGCTATGAAGCAATGGTTGTTTTCAGCACAAAGCTGGAAGATGAGGGCGCAGCTCTTATCGAAAAGTTTGATGGTATGATCAAGAACCATGCAGAGGCTGACTCAGTTGAGATGAACAACTGGGGTAAGCGTAAGTTGGCTTATGCTATTAACTACGAGACGGAAGGAACATATGTACTTTGGACATTTACATCCAAGCCTGAGTTCCCATCTGAGCTTGAGAGAATTCTTAAGATCACAGACGGCGTTATCCGTTTCCTGGTTACAGTAAAGCAGTAATAACGTAAAAGTGTTATTGCGAGCCGGCGAAAGAGAGGTAGAAAGTTATGCTTAACAGAGTTATTTTGATGGGTAGGATCACACAGGATCTTGACCTCAGACAGACACCCTCAGGCACATCTGTGCTTACGTTCAATATTGCCGTTGACAGAAGTTTTGTGAAGCAGGGCGAGGAAAGACAGGCTGATTTTATAACCTGTGTTGCCTGGCGTCAGCAGGCTGATTTTATCTCAAGATATTTCGGCAAAGGCAGAATGATCGCAATTGAAGGTAATCTGAGATCGAGGACCTATGATGATAAGAACGGCACAAAGCACTACGTAACAGAGGTGTATGTTGATAACGTAAGCTTTACAGGTGAGAAAAGGTCTGATGGCAGCAATACATCGGCTTATTCCGGTAATGGCTATGCTAACAACTATAACAATGCACCTGCACAGCCGGTCAACCAGCCTCAGTCAGGTAACAATGATGCACTGTCTATCGGAGATCTTTCCGATTATGAAGAAGTGCTCAGCGATGACGGAATACCATTCTGACAATTTGAAGATCATAACATTGAATAGTTAGGAGTGAAAACGACAATGGCAATGGAAAAAACAGCTTCAAGACCAATGAAAAGAGGTCGTAAGAAGGTTTGTATGTTCTGTGTTGACAGAGCTGAAACTATCGACTATAAAGATATCGCAAAGCTTAGAAAGTGCATGACGGAGAGATCAAAGATCCTTCCAAGACGTGTTACCGGAACATGTGCTTACCACCAGAGAGAGCTTACAAAAGCTATAAAGAGAGCTCGCCATGTGGCTCTTATCCCTTATGTTTCTGACTAATATAAGCTTTATTTGAGAGGTATCCTTTATAGGATGCCTCTTTTTGCATATTATGGCAATAAACTGCACTTGAAAAAATACAGCGTCTGTGTTATAATTATTTTTACGGAAAAGAAGTGTATTCTATCCGTTAGCCTTGAGAAAGGATAGGATTTATCTATGAGCGAAAAAACAAACATTAAAAAGAATATAATACTGGACTTTGTCCCTACGAGAGATCTGGTCGTTTTCCCGAATATGACAGTATATTTTGATGTGGGAAGGAACTTTTCTGTAAGAAGTATAAAAAATGCTATGGAAAAGGATATCCCTGTTTTTCTTGCTGCCCAGAAGGATGTGAACGTGGAAAAGCCGGAGAAGAAAGACTGCTATTCTATAGGTACCGTCGTAAGGGTAAAACAGATAGTAAGAACAGGCAGTGTTTACCGTGTATTGGTCGAGGGAGTTAACAGAGCTAAGCTTATAAATCTTTTTGAACATAAGTACGGATACGAAGCAGAGATAAAGATGATGCATAACTATCCCAGAGAAAAGCTTGAAAAAATGGAAGTTATCGCATTGTTCAGAGAGGTAGTTGCAGCATTTGAAGACTATGCAAAGCTTCTTCCAAGAATGCCCCAGGAGCTATATTCACAGATACTCGGTTCAAAGACTCCGATTGAGCTTTTTGAAAGCATAGCTTTTAACATTTCTCTCTCGTTCCAGGACAGACAGGCGCTGCTTGAGGCATCTACAGTCGGCGAAAAACTGGCTATGCTGCTGAAGATACTTTCAAGAGAGATAAATGTCCTCACCCTCGAACAGCAGATACATGACCAGGTAAGGACGCAGATAGAAGATAACCAGCGTGAGTACTATATCCGTGAGCAGATAAAGGCACTTCAGCATGAACTTGACGGTGAATCGGCAGAAAGTGATGATGCTGATTCGGATAAATATATTGAAAGAATAAAAAAGCTGGGTCTTGACGAAAAAAGCGAAGAAAAACTTATCAGCGAAGCCAAAAGGCTTGTGCATATGCCTATCGGTTCCCAGGAAGCGGTGGTAATAACCAATTATCTTGATACGGTCCTGTCCTTGCCTTGGAATTCTTTTACAAAGGACAGAACAGATGTTAAAAAGGCAGCTAAGATACTTGATGCGGATCACTATGGCTTGAAAAAGGTCAAGGAAAGGATCCTTGAGAACTTGTCGGTCAGAGCACTTGCTCCTGATGTCAAAGGGCAGATACTGTGCCTTGTCGGACCTCCTGGAGTGGGTAAAACATCCGTTGCCAAAAGTATTGCAAGAGCACTTGGCAGGAATTTTGTGAGAGTATCCCTTGGGGGAGTTAAGGATGAAAGCGATATCAGAGGCCATAGAAAAACCTATGTTGGCTCAATGCCCGGGCGCATAATAAATGCTATGAAGCTTTCGGGCAGCATGAACCCTGTTATGCTTCTTGATGAGATCGATAAAATGTCTAACGATTTCAGAGGTGACCCTTCCTCGGCTATGCTTGAAGTGCTTGACAGCGAGCAGAATAACGCTTTTAGGGACCACTACATAGAGATACCGTTCGATCTGAGCGAGGTGCTTTTCATTACTACCGCCAATACCCTTGATACGGTCCAGGCTCCGCTGCTTGACCGAATGGAGGTTATCGAGCTGTCAAGCTATACCCGTGAGGAAAAGTATAATATTGCCAAGAAGCATCTTGTTAAAAAGCAGCTTGCTAATCATGGCCTCACAACGTCAATGTTTAAAATATCAAATGATGCTCTTTATAAGCTTATTGACAGCTACACAAAGGAAGCAGGTGTCAGAAATCTTGAAAGAGCAATTGGTAAGCTTTGCAGAAAAGCAGCACGAGAGATAGTTGAAAATGATGTAAAATCTGTTTCTTTCAACGTTTCAAATCTGAGCAAGTACCTTGGGCACGAGAAATACCTTCCGGACCTTGTTTCGGCTGAAGATAGTGTCGGTTGCGTAAACGGTCTTGCATGGACTTCTGTTGGCGGCGTTATAATGCCTCTTGAGGTGCTTGTGCTCGACGGAAAAGGCAAGATTGAACTAACCGGATCGCTTGGAGATGTTATGAAGGAATCTGCAAGGATAGCTGTTAGTTACTGCCGCAGCATTGCTGAAAAGTATGGTATAAGCAGCGATTTCTACGAAAAGAAAGACCTTCATATCCATGCACCGGAGGGAGCAGTGCCAAAGGACGGTCCTTCAGCAGGCGTTACAATGATAACCGCTATTGTTTCAGCGCTTAGCGGACTTAAAGTACGTTCCGATGTGGCGATGACCGGTGAGATCACTCTGACCGGTAAAGTTCTTGCTATTGGCGGACTGCGTGAAAAAACAATGGCTGCTTATAAAGCAGGTGTAAAGACCTGTGTGATACCTTTTGCCAATAAAGGTGATCTGGACGAGGTCGAGGACATCGTAAAGATGAATGTTGAGTTTATTTTTGCTAAAACTATCGATGATGTACTTGATGCAGCCCTTGTTGAGGAGAAAAGCAAAAGAAGACTGTCGCTTGAGTTGGTGCCTGCAAAGAAGACAAGAGGAAGAAAGAAAGTGACAGTATAAATAATTATTAAGGAGCATCCAATGAATATCAATCTTGCTGAATTCGTAACCTCATATGCAGATTATAAACAAATGCCTGCATCGGACAGAATAGAGATAGCCTTTTCCGGACGCTCCAATGTAGGGAAAAGCTCGCTTATAAACAAGATCTTTAATCGGAAAAACCTTGCCAGAGTAAGCTCTATGCCTGGAAAGACGGCAACTATAAATTTTTATTCACTTGAAAATATTTATATAGTTGATCTTCCCGGGTACGGTTATGCAAATGTGTCAAAAAGCGAAAAGAAAAAATGGGGAGATCTGATAGGGAGCTATCTGGGCGATGCAGAGCGTGAACTTGCGCTTGTGTTTCAGCTGATAGATATGCGCCATCCGCCATCAAAGGATGATCTTCAGATGATCGATTTCCTTATTGATAGTGAAATACCGTTTGTAGTTGTGCTTACAAAGGCGGATAAATTAAAACCAACTCAGAGAAAGCTCAGAATGGAGGCATTCAAAACCGAGATCCCATGTTTTGAAGATATTACCTGTGTTGAGTTTTCAGCCATTACCGGTGAGGGCGTAGAAACGATCCGTAGTATTATAGAAGAAGTTTCACAGGATTGAATTACGGCAAAGCATCCGCTTGCAATAAAATTAAGAAAAAATAAATAAAATATTCATAATTCTCCTTTACATTTCAGCTCTTTTGTGATAAACTGTTACTATGGTTTAACACTTTACATTATGAAATGCTAAAGGAGAGTTTTTATGAAAGAACGTATGGAAATCAAAAATCTTGATGATCTTTATGAGGCTATACTTAATCTTGAAACTGTTGAGGAGTGCAGATCTTTTTTCAAGGATCTTTGTACCATTCCTGAACTTAAAGCACTCTCACAGCGTTTCCAGGTGGCAAAAATGCTCATTGATGACAATGTTTATAGCGAGATCGTCCGTAAGACAGGCGCTTCTACGGCAACTATCAGCCGTGTGAACAGATCGCTCACATATGATGGCAGCGGCGGCTACAACATTGTTTTTGAAAGAATGAATAAAAAGAAGGAATCTGAGGAATGAACTTCGGATACCAACGATTTGCTCAATTCTACGATCGGCTGACCGGCAATGTGGATTATGATCTGATAGCGGATCTTGTACATGGTCTTATTCAAAAATATGCCGATTATAAAGAGGTCGTTCTTGATCTTGCCTGCGGTACAGGCAGCCTTAGTGAGAAACTTGCACAAAAAGGATACGATGTTGTGGGCGTGGATAATTCGCCTGAAATGTTAGATGCTGCACTGCAAAAATTAGACGGCAAGGATCTGCCGGTCACTTTTTTACAGCAGGATCTGACTGAGCTTGAGCTTTACGGTGCGGTTGACTGTACCGTTTGTATCCTTGACAGCTTTAATCATCTTAGTAATAAGCAGCAGCTTCAAAAAGCCTTTGAGCGTGTGTCTATGTACACCTGTGTCGGAGGCTTGTTTGTATTTGACCTGAATACGGAGTATAAACATAAACAAGTGCTTGCTAATAACGCTTTTAACTTTGATAATGAAGATTGTTTTTGTGCCTGGCAGAATGAACTTACAGATGATTCAAGTGTACATATCTACCTTGATTTTTTTGAAAAAGACGATGATGGTAGGTATACAAGGTACAGTGATGATTTTACAGAGATCCTTTTTGAGGATAGTTTTGTTGAAAGCGCACTTGCTGAAAACAGCTTTGAGCTGATAGGAAGATTTGACGACTTCTCGCTTGACCCTGCAAAGCAAACGAGTCAGCGTATTTTGTGGGTGTGCAAAAGAGTTTGACAAAAAAATATTGTTGTAACGCTTTTATTATAAAAAACGTATGTTAATATCAAGGAGAAGTTTTAATGGGAAGAATTGTTCGTGCTATTAGTAAAGACGCTTCGGTGGTTTGCAGTGCCATTGACGGTAAGGATATTGTTTCAAGGATAGAACAGATACATAAGACCTCTGCTGTGTGTACCGCAGGTCTTGGAAGGCTTGCTATGGCAACATCTCTGCTTGGCTTTGGTCTAAAAGGCGAAAAAGACAGTATTACAGTCAGAATGGAAGGCGGCGGACCCGCAGGTGCGCTTATCTGTGTTTCGGATAGCTTCGGCAACGTCAGGGCGTATATCCAGAACCCTGTTGTTGAGCTTGCGCTGAATGCAAAAGGTAAGCTTGACGTTGGCGGTGCCATAGGTAAACAGGGGACTTTGAGCGTTGTTAAAGACCTTGGTCTGAAAGAACCTTATGTTGGTCAGGTGCCTATTGTTTCGGGAGAGGTCGCTGAGGATATAACCAGCTACCTTGCTCTGAGTGAGCAGGTGCCGAGCGTATGTGCGCTGGGCGTGCTTGTAAATCCCGATCTTACTGTTAATTGTGCAGGAGGTTTCCTTGTTCAGCTGCTTCCGTTTGCTCCGGAAAGCGCAATAGATCAGATAGAGAAGAATATAAATTCCATGCAGTCGGTGACACAGATGATCTCGGACGGTATGACCACGGAGGAGATCGCACTTAAAGCACTTGAAGGTCTTGAACCGAACGTGCTTGATGATTTCAAAGTCGAGTATAGATGCGATTGCTCAAGGCAAAGAGTTGAAAAGGCGCTTATCTCACTGGGTGAAAATGAGCTCAAGGACATGGCAAAAGATCCTGAGACACAGGTGGAGTGCCATTTTTGTGACAAAAAGTATTCTTTCACCTCCCAGGAAATATTAAAGCTGGTTGAAAACGCAAAAAAGAAATAGTGGGGTGAACGGTGAGTACTGCACAGATAATTCTGGCTGTTATTCTTTTCGGTATTGCTGCTGCCTTGGTCATTGCCGGGATAAGGCATCTGCAATGTAAGGGTTATTGCTTTAATAATGCTTATATCTATGCTTCAAAAGATGAACGAGAAACTATGTATCTTCGGCCTTATTATAAACAATCCGGCATTGTTTTTCTAATGCTTGCGTGTTTGTTTTTGCTTAACGGTTTGAGGATAGTGCTGAAAATCAAAGCGCTGATGTATATTTCTTTTGTCCTTATCGCTGTAATAATCGTTTATGCGGTGGTATCATCGATAAGGATAGAATAGAATAAATAAAGCTTGGTATTTTTTCTGAAAAACGCTTGACAAATCGCTCGATTTGTTGTATAATTAATTTCGTCACTTGAAGAGGTGACGATGTTGGGGGTATAGCTCAGCTGGGAGAGCATCTGCCTTACAAGCAGAGGGTCACAGGTTCGATCCCTGTTGTCCCCACCATCAAGGCCGGGTAGTTCAGCTGGTTAGAACGCTAGCCTGTCACGCTAGAGGTCGTGGGTTCGAGCCCCATTCCGGTCGTTTTGGTTCTCTGTATCTTTTCATATAACTGGACTAAGTTTACAGAGTTTTGCCTCTGTAGCTCAGTAGGTAGAGCAGGGGACTGAAAATCCCCGTGTCGATGGTTCGATTCCGTCCGGAGGCACTTTGATTTATTTGCGGCTTTAGCTCATCTGGTAGAGCGCCACCTTGCCAAGGTGGAGGTAGCGAGTTCGAGCCTCGTAAGCCGCTTTATTATGGCGCTATAGCCAAGTGGTAAGGCGTAGGTCTGCAACACCTTGATCCCCGGTTCAAATCCGGGTGGCGCCTTAAAGCTGTACATTGTTATGTGCAGCTTTTTTTATTCAAAAATAATTGACTGCCACGCATATTATTTATTCATGTAAAATATGATTTTTAGTAAGATATGTTTATTCTTTCAAAAAAACACCTCCGAAGGCTGAGCGCCAACGGAGGTGTCGTTTTATTATGATTTTTATTACGTATGGTTTCTGGATTTTTTCTTGGCTTTATATTCATACATTGCTTTATCAGCCATTGAAAGCGTTTCGTCAAAGTTTTGTTTGGACCCAACGCAGCAGCCTATACTTGCCGATATGATGTATGGTTTTCCTGAGCCGTCTGAAAGCTTTTTCATGGTTTCGGAAAATACATTGATACGCTTTTGTATTTCAGATTCGTCGTAATCACCAACTCCGATGATGTAAAACTCATCTCCGCCTGCTCTGATACATTTTTCAGTTTTTAACGTGATCTGTTGTGCAGCTTTGCCAACGGTTATAATGCTGAAATCACCCTCGGAATGACCGTATGTGTCGTTTATGTATTTAAGCCTGTCCATATCAACAACTGCGACAAACAGCTTGTCTGAGGCGCTTGAATAAGAGAGCATTTTATTGAGCTCTGCATACATGCCACGCCTGTTGTAAAGCCCGGTCATTTCATCTCTTACGGACATTACCATATATTTGTTCTTTGCCCTTACCATTTCAAGGGCGGTGTTTACAAACCTGAGCCAGTTACGGTAAACAAGGTTAATGGTTTTTTTACAGGAAAGTTCTCGCTGAAGCACAGCGTAGCCGAGTGTTTTTTCGTTGAAGTGTACAGCCGAGAAATAAAAGACATAAGGCTTATCGCATTTCTCGTGCATTCTGGGTATCATAAGCTTTGTATCAAATAAGAAACTTTGTTCATCACTGTGAAAGTCCAACTCACCCACATTTGAGCTTGCAATGACCATCTTCATTTTTTTCGGGTATCCTTTGATAAGCTCTGAATCAATGTCCAGCCAGTTTTCCAGTAAGCAAAGATAAAAGTTTGTGTAAGGCATAATAAGTGACAGGTTTTCATAAATATTATCAATGCATTTCTGGGGAGTTCCTGAGCTGGTCAGTTTTTCAAAAATATAGCTTTCTATAAGCCGCCCGATATCGACATTGTCGGTAAAATCAGTAGAATTATAGTTTCTTACCGTCTGATAAAGTGAATCCTTAAAGACAGCAGATGCTACGTCCATATCAGGACTGCACCCACAGCTCATACCTTTGTGGAAGATATTTTCCATAGAACTAACAAAAGGCTTGATCTCTTCACCTGGATCAATTATCTTCCTGATATAATCAACAGCTTCCGCAGCAGATTGTTTTTCGTTTGATTCAAAGCTCGTAAGAGTGATCTTATTAAGACTTGCTTCAGAAGTGCCTTCGTATCCCACAACAATAAGATCATCTGGGATCTTTACACCGTTTTTATCAAGTTCCTCAATAAGTCCCAGCGCCATATGGTCACTTGCACATATGACAGCTTCCGGCAGTGGCAATTCGCCTGAGAGAAATCTGTCTGCCAGCTCCAAACCGCTTGTGTACCAGAAATCTCCGTAAACAATATATTTGTCTGGAACAGAAAGACCGTGTTTCTGAATTTCGTCCAGAAAGATGCTTAATCTGTTTTCAGCCTCAACATGACCCTTGGGACCTGTTAGTATGCAGATGTTCTTCTTTCCGTGAACCTCTATGATATGACGGCACATTTCACGATGTATCTCTTCGTTGTGGCTTTTTATGTACGGAAAATCTCTGTAAGGAACGATCAGACAGACCACAGGAATATGACATTCTTTTTCGATCCTGTCAGCTATCTTGCCTATAGTGATCCCGGAATACTCCTCGGTCAGGGTTATCGAGTCCAGAATAACGGCATCAAAACAATTATAATCTACAAGGTTAAAAATATTTAATTCACCTGTGTTGAATGATTTTGCAAATTCCTGCAAATGTGTAAGTGAGGACACAACCGTAACGTTATAACCGTACTTTTCACATTGAGTAAATATACCGTCAAGAATTCTTCTTCCATGAGATTTTTCAAGTCTGGCTGTTATCAAGCATATATTCTTTCGTATACTCAAGAATTTCACCCCGTTCAATAGTTGTTTATACTTATTTAAGTATATCACATTTTACGATATATTGTCAATAATTATCAATAAATATCCTGCATCTTTGAATAATAATGATAAAAATGCTTAGTTTGATATGAGTAAATGTCTGGAATTTGTGCTTTACATTATCATTCGCAGTATTGACTTTTACTTTCTTAGGCTATATAATAATTAAATAGCAGGATCGAATGATCAATGAAAGGGACGGTATCATGGAAGACAAGAAGGGAATATCTCCTGTCCTGATCGGGTTTATTATTCTTGTTTTGGGTGCTGTCGTATTTCTGGTGGTAAAGGGAATAGGTTTTGGGATCGATTTTTATAATAAATATTGGATCGAGAATAATAGATCTTACGCTAAAGACGTAGAGTTTTTTGATGTTAAACATTTTGACCCACGGGAACATAAGGCTGAAGATGAACTGGAGGATAGCGCCGTTAAGATCCTATATGCTCATATCAACGGTAAAACCCTTAAAGAGTGCGGAACAAAGATAGATATTTCAGAAGAACTTTTCGCTATGATAGATCCTGATCAGGGTGATTCGACCGGTGCGAGAGAATGGAAAGATCTCTGTGCTTTTAGTGTTGTACAAATGGATGATAAGGCAATAATCGTATATGATTATACGATGGTCCCTACAAGTTTAAAGGAAGCCACATCTTACTGTTATGATACATATAAGACCATAGACCGCAGCAGGATATATCTGCATAAACAAAATGGGGTCTGGGCGGCTTCCGAGGTATATGTAGCGCAGCAATAATTCAGGGAGAGTGATAATATGGCGACGAGAAGCGATCTTGAATCAATGGTAAGCCAGGGAGAACAGGTCCTGTGGCGAGGTAAGCCGCAGAAGAAATGCTTTATATTTGAATGTATTTTTAATCCGATGCTTTTCTTTGCTCTTATATGGGCTGCCTTTGATATTGGATTTATTGTAATGATGAATAAAGCACCCGATGACAATGGCAGCGGAAACGGGATCGGAGGTTTTATCTTTGTGTTTTTTGCCTTTCATCTGATGCCAGTGTGGATATATCTTTCAGGTGTGCTTTTGTCATTCAGAAAATACAGGAATACCGAGTACATCATCACCGACAGAGGTGTATATATATCCGGCGGAGTTTTTACATACAACTGTCAGATGAAACCCTTTGCAGAACTGTCAAACGTTAATATCCACCGTGGAATTTTTGACCAGATGTTTGGCGTTGGCGACGTGGTGATGAGCGGAACTAATTTTATGACCTATAATAGCAGTACTAATAATTCTTCTCTTCGTGGACTTACTATAAGCGATATATCAGAATATCAGGAAGTCTTTTCTATGATAAAGCAGCTTCAGACAGATGTCTATGCTGATACGATGTATCCTAACGATCTTCGTCCGGCGGAAAATCACGGATACCAAACCAGGTACAAGGGAAGAATGTAAAAAAAGCTGCCTTAAAGTTCGGCAGCTTTATTTTTTTCTGTTTAAACGCCTAAATAATGTGCAATATAATTATATATGCTTATGGATGTGATGGTATGAAGGCGTTTGGCAAGCTTGTAACAGTCTATTTTTTCGGAGGATTTTCATACGGCGCAATTGAGATTTTTTCTCGTGGATATACTTATATCTCAATGGGAGTAGCAGGTGGGATCTGTCTGGTGATGATACATCTTCTTAATGATGAAAGACGAAAAGGTATGGGGCTTAATACAGCTTTATTGATATCATCATTCTTTATCCTGTCCGGTGAATTTTTGGCAGGTGAAATACTTAACAGGACCTTAAATATGCATATATGGAATTATTCTTCCGCCGCTTTTAACATTGACGGACAAATATGTCTTTTGTATTCCTTGGCGTGGTACACTCTGTCTTTCGTGGGGATAATTTTTGACGAATGGATGCGGCTTAAAATATTCAGGGAAAAGAATTATCCGATATTTGCATCGCTGAATAAAAGAAACAGCAAAAGGGCTTCATGATAAAGTCTTAGCTCAGATGATCTTTTCATATACTCTTATGGAAAATCCGAAGGTTACTTGCAAATAATTCAGCTCTTCAAGCTTTTTGACCCCTTCGGCAGGAGTTTTGTAATAATATGGGGTCATGGAAAAAAGATGAAGTATATCCTCGTTTGAGTTTAACTGACAGCTGTACTCCAAAAAAGACTCCTGCAAAAGCTTAAACTTGTTCAGACCATATATATTCGGCTTATTTTCATATGGTTCATTATACAAAATGCTTTTGAGTTCTATAAGATGTTTTGGTGATGGAGAGACAACGATTAGCTTTTTGCCGTTTTTTAGCACCCTTGAATACTCGTCGTTTGAAACCGGTGCAAAGATGCTTATAATCAGATCTGCAAATCCATCACGAAAGGGGAGCTCAAATGAAGATGCTACTGCAAACTCACAATTTTTGATCTCCTTTAGATGAACTCTGCTCATGCAGTGATCAATAGCGTGCTTTGATATGTCGATCCCATAAATACTTGCATTTTCAATTTTTGCAGTTTCACAAGTGTAATAACCCTCGCCGCAGCCGCTGTCTATTATAACAGGATTATCTATATTGTTGGTTAAGCTCTGTGTGATGCATCTGATCTCCTGTGCAAGTTTATGATAATACCCCTTGTCAAGAAACATAGTTCGTGCTCTGACCATTTCAGGATTGTCACCGCTTTTACCGGGATTACGTTTTTTTGTTGTAAGCAGATTTACATACCCTTTTCGGGAAATATCAAAACTGTGTCCGTTTTGACAGTGCCATGTTTTATCAAGCTTTTTCAGTTTTTTTCTGCATATTGGACATATATACATTATCAGGCAAGTCCTTTCTGTTTGTACTCTATGCATTATACCATCTTTTGTATTAAATTTCAATGTATAATTTTCCGTAAACCTTGACAAATCTGCGTGGGTGTATTATAATAATTACATTATTATAGCGGAAAGCGTTGACGGAATTATCCGATTACCGGGCGGTACAGAGAGAGGACGTTTGGTGTAAGTCCTTGCGTTTGGTTCGGTGGCTTACCTGAGCTGCGCTGTGAAAACAGTGACGTACGCCTGCGTTAAAGGCTTTGAGCGGCTTTTTCGATCTGAAAAGGCAATTTGGGTGGTAACACGGAGTAATTGCTTCGTCCCATGTTTTGGGGCGGAGCATTTTTTATTATTTTATTCAGAATTTCTGACAATGTAAAGTATAAAATGGGGTTTATTTATGAAAAAATACCTATGTCCTGTTTGTTTTTGCCGCACATTGAACGGTCGAGGCGACCTTGATGTTTGCCCGGTGTGCTATTGGGAAGATGACGGAGAATATGACGAATCTGTTGTCAATGATTGGAACAGCGGTCTAACTATCGTGCAGGCACGCAGAAACTATATAAAATACGGAGCTTATGATAAACAGTACGTCAAGAAGGTCAGAAAACCTTTGAGAACAGAAGTAACTGATGATAATATAAAGCTTCTTTATAAAAACGGAGGAAAATAAAATGGAATGGACAAGTCTGAATGATCTGAGAGAATCGTATCTGAAATTCTTTGAAAGCAAAAACTGTCTGCGGCACAAGAGCTATCCGCTGGTACCGCAGAATGATAACAGTCTTTTGCTTATTGTTGCAGGTATGGCACCGCTGAAGCCGTATTTTACAGGTCAGGAGGTACCGCCCAGAACAAGAATGACTACCTGCCAGAAATGTATCAGAACAGGCGATATCGAGAATGTCGGTAAGACAGCAAGGCATGGTACATATTTTGAAATGCTGGGTAATTTCTCCTTTGGAGATTATTTTAAAGATGAGGCTATTGCCTGGGCGTGGGAGTATGTTACGGAGGTGCTGAAGCTTCCAAAGGAAAGACTGTATATCTCTGTATACGAAGATGACGACGAAGCCGAAAAAATCTGGCACGAAAAAGTCGGTGTACCTATGGATCATATTGTCCGCATGGGCAAGGAAGACAACTTCTGGGAAGCAGGAACAGACGGTCCCTGTGGTCCATGCTCGGAAATCTATTTTGATCGTGGTGAGGAGTACGGATGCGGTAAACCTGATTGTACAGTAGGCTGCGATTGCGACAGATATATGGAGTTCTGGAACCTTGTTTTCACACAGTTTGAAAGACACGAGGACGGAACCTATACTCCTTTGAAACAAAAGAATATCGACACAGGTATGGGCCTTGAAAGACTTGCTGCTCTTATGCAGGGCGTTGATTCTATCTTTGATGTTGATACCGTCAAGGCTATCAGAGATAAGGTGTGCGAGATCGCAGGCTGTGAGTACGGCAAGGAATATAAAAAAGACGTTTCGATCAGAGTTATTACCGATCATATCCGTTCGGTTACATTCCTTGCTTCAGACGGCGTCCTGCCTTCAAATGAAGGCAGGGGATACGTTATGAGAAGACTGCTCAGACGTGCGGTTCGTCACGGCAAACTGTTGGGCATCAACGGAATGTTCCTCAAGGATATCGTAAAGACAGTTGTTGACTGCAATAAATGCGAGTACAATGAGCTTGAAGAAAAGTATGACTACATCGTTAAGGTACTTACTACTGAGGAAAAGAACTTTAATTCAACTATCGACCGTGGAATGAAGATACTTGATGATTATATCGAGGAAATGAATTCAAACGGAAAGAAAGTGCTTGATGGAGAAAGCTGCTTCAAACTTTCCGATACCTACGGTTTCCCAATAGACCTTACAAGAGAGATACTTGAAGAAAAGGGTATGTCCGTTGATGAAGAAGGCTACAATGCCTGCATGGATAAGCAGAGAGAAACTGCAAGAACTGCAAGAGGCGGCTCTAAATATATGGGTGCAGACGAAACTGTATTCCATAAAATGGATAAGACTTTTTCTACCACTTTCACAGGTTACGATACGCTCAATGGCGAAAGTGAGATCAAATACCTTGCTACTGATGATGAGCTTATTGAAGATGCAGGTGTAGGCAGTGAGGTCTATATGGTTTGCGGTGAAACACCTTTCTATGCTGAAAGCGGCGGACAGGTAGGCGATAAGGGCGTTATCTCTACCGTAAGCGGCAAAGCAGAGGTGCTTGATGTACAGAAAGTTGTTGCAGGAAAGTTTGCCCATAAGATCAAGGTCACCGAGGGCGCACTCAGTGTCGGACAGAAGGTCGAATTGCACGTTGATAAAAGGAACAGAAACGATATTATGAGAAATCATAGCGCCGCACATCTTCTCCAGGCTGCGTTGCGTGAGGTTCTTGGAGATCACGTTCATCAGGCCGGTCAGCTTGTTGATGCAGAAAGAGTGAGATTTGACTTTTCTCATTTCTCGGCTATGACCGATGAAGAAAAGTTAAGGGTTGAATCTCTGGTCAATGCCAATATTCTTAAAGGCCTTGATGTGGAAATGAAAGAAATGCCGATCAAAGAAGCTGAAAAACTTGGAGCAATGGCTCTGTTCGGTGAAAAGTACGGCGAGACCGTAAGAGTTGTAACTATGGGCGATGATGATGAGGTCGCTTCGAGAGAATTCTGCGGTGGCACACACGTAGACAATACATCGAGGATTGGTCTGTTCAAGATCGTTTCCGAGGCTTCTGTTGCAAGCGGTGTGAGAAGAATAGAGGGTGTGACCGGCAGAGGAGTACTAAAGCTTGTAGCCGAACATTCTGAAGAAATAAGGAAAGCTGCGGCGATCCTTAAAACTGCAAACCCATTTGAACTTGTGAAGAGATGCTCAGCCGTTATGCAGGAGGTCAAAGATCTTGAAAAAGAACGTGACGAGCTGCAGTCAAGCATCAATTCCCTGCGCTCCAAAACTATTCTTGAAAGTACAGTTGATGTCAACGGCGTCAAGGTTGCAACTGCAATGCTTTCAAATATAAAGCCGGATTCACTTAAGAAAATGGCAGAGGATATAAGATCACGCTTTGATGACGTTGTGGTGGTTATCGCGGGTGTCAGCGGCGAAAAGGCAAACCTTGTTGCCGCAGCCGGAAAAAATGCAGTTTCAAAGGGTGCTCATTGCGGTAAGATCGTTGGTAAAGTTGCTGCGCTTACAGGCGGAAAAGGCGGCGGAAAGCCGGATTGTGCAATGGCAGGTGTTGGTGATAAATTCAAGATCGACGAAGCTCTTGCACAGGTAAATGAAATTGTTTCGGAGTTTGTTAAATAAGAACTGAAAGAAGGTATATAAATGAACGATTGTCTGTTTTGTAAAATTGTTGCCGGAGAAATACCCTCCAAAAAAATATACGAAGACGATACGGTATACGTTTTTGAAGATATTGCTCCTACAGCGCCTATACACTATCTTTGTATTCCAAAACAACATATCTCAAAGCTTGACGAGGTAACAGCAGAAAACAGTGCGGTTATAGCACATATATATGAGGTAATAGCAAAGCTTGCCAAGGATCTTGATCTGAAAGACGGGTTCAGGGTCGTTTCCAATTGTGGAGAACAGGCTGGACAAAGCGTATTCCACATACATTTTCATCTTCTTGCGGGCAGACCTTTTGAGTGGCCTGCGGGCTGATATTTACGGGCGGAGATACATCCGCCCATATGTTTATAAAATGACTTATTTCCCTTTGAGGTGATCAAATGGTTCGCAAGGGGTTTTGGTGTGCAATATCTTTCATGTCAGGTCTGTTTCTGGCAAACCTGTTTGATATAAAGCTCTGGTGGATTTTTGCTTTAAGTGTGGGGATGATATGTGCGATCTTTGCACTTGTATTTAAAAATATCAGGCGGTATTTTATTGTCTGTGGGTCATGCTTTGTTCTTGCAACCGTGTACTGTGCTGCGTACACTCACTTTGTTTATGATAAAATATGTTCTTACGATAATAAGACAGTAACTTTCAGCGGGTATATATACGACTATGATTATATTGGTCATGGTCAGGGTTTTCTAACTCTAAAAACAAAAGTAGGAAGCCGTTATACAAAGATATCATTTCTTGTAAATGATGATGATTACGAGTATTATGATAAGGTTCGTGTTACCGGTAAGGTTGTAAAGCTCAAGGACAATTATAATTTTCTATCTGAAAAGAACTGCCTTTCCGCAGGAGTCTTCCTTAAAGGCGTCGGAACTGCTCAGGTTGAATCGCAAAACGAGAATGAAAATTTCTTGTTTAAAAATATCAGGAATTACAGCGATTATGTTTTTTCAACTTTAAAACATTATGGTACATATGATGAGTCCGGCTTTCTGGGAGCAATGATATGCGGCGATAAAAGCGAAATAGAACCGGCAACAAAGAATATGCTTTACCGCAGCGGAATTGGGCATATCTTTGCCGTTTCGGGAACACATCTTGTGATCCTTACTTCTTTTGTGGGCGCATTACTTGGTATCTTTATTAAAACAAAACGTTTGAAAGCTGTTTTGATGCTGATCATAACGTGGTCTTTTGTTATATTTGCCGGTATGAGCATTTCGGTCATAAGAAGTGCTGTTATGATGACTTTGGTGTTTGCAGGTGATCTGTTCCTGAGAAAAAGTGACTGTGCAAATTCTCTTGGTATCGCAGGGCTTATCCTTTGTATATCTGAACCTTATAGTGTCCATTCTCCGGCGCTGCTAATGAGTTTTGCGGCTGCTTTTGCAGCCGGGGCGGTTTCTCCGTTTATTATCAGAAAGCTTGATCTGAGCGGCTGGAAACGAACAGTTTTTTCACCGATCATAACTTCGTGTTCAGTTTGTTTTCTCATAGCTCCGGTATGCCTTGTTTATTTTGGCGGTTTTTCCGTACTTGCACCAATACTGAATATACTGCTTATCCCGTTGTGTACACTTGCGCTGGCTCTGTGTTTTATTGTTGCCATAACAGGGTGTATGTCTTTTATTGCAAGTCCGCTCCTTTGGCTCGCTTCTAAACTTATAAGCATTGTGCTGGCTGTGGTTGAGCAATTTTCTAAATTCAAACTGCTTTATGTTACCGGGACAAATGTTTATTCTATACTAATCGTTACATTTATCTGTGCAGCGGTTATACTTTTTATCTGCATCAGCAGGAAGCTTACATATAGTGCAGCGATCCTGGGGATCGGAACTCTTGGGTGTGTTCTTTGTTCTAACATTTTTCTTATTTTGTCATCTGACAATGTTGAGATGTTTGTATTTGCAAATAAGAAAAGTTCAGTTGTTGTCATGACTTACGCTGATAATGCTTTGATATTTGACCTTGACTGCTCGGGAAAATATGCTGATGCCTGCGAAAGGGTGCTCAGCAGAAACGGTATTAGAAACCTTAATGCTGTATTTATTAAATCTGAACCCTATTATACCGTTGGGCAATACAGTACTAAGCTTTATCCAAAAGCAGACAAATACTATTCATCAGGGGAATTATATCATGATGTTCCCAACACTGTCGTGCTTTCTGATAAACATAATGCAAAATTTGATGATGTATCTGTCTTGAAAATAGACAATGGCTTTGAGATCAAATTAAACGATAGAGTATATAAACTCTATCCCGAGCGATTGTGCATCGGAGAGGATAATTATATAACAAACGGAAGATCTCTTCATTATTCCGGCAAGGACAACAAGGTAAGGAGTCTTGATTATGAGCTTGCTCTCGCCAACTACTCTTGGTAAAGAAATAAGAGAAAACAATATTTATTGCGTCTACTACTTTTTCGGACACGATGTTTCCACTTTAGAGGCATATACAAACAAGCTTGTTAAACGTCTGTGCCCGGTTGACGCACAGGCTATGAACCTGCACAAGTTCGACGGTAAAAAGCTTGATATCCCTGCGCTTGCCGATGCTGCACAGGCTTTGCCTTTGTTTGCTGAAAGGGTCGTAATTACCATAAACGATCTGAATATGGATAGCGTCAATAAAGACGATGCAGATGCTGTAAGAAAAATATTGAAGAGCATACAGGACGGCACAACTGTAATAATTTATGCTACCGGGACGGATCTGTATAGGAATAAGAAAAATCTGACAGATAAGAACAAGCGGTTTTGTGATTTCTGTAATAAGATAGGCTGTGTGTGTGATTTTGCACTTAAAAACACATATGAGATGGGAAGGTCAATTGCAGGTGAGCTCAATAAGCTTGGCTGTTCTATCTCCAGAAAGAACGCTGAATATCTTGCGGAACTATGTCTTTGTAACACAGCATTTGTAAAGCAGGAAATTAAAAAGCTTGCCGATTATTCAGGCTCCGGAGAAATAACAAAAGAAACAATCGACCTTTTATGCATTAAGCACGTTGAATCAGACGGATACTCTCTTGCCATGAATATTGTACGTTCAAGGGCAGATCTTGTTTTTGCAAGGCTTGACGAACTGTCTCAGCAGAATTACGAACCCTTTGAGATCCTTGGGATCATCAGCTTTTCAGTTTCTGATATGCTCAGAGCTAAGCTGGCAAGATCTTCCTCTTTAAATATCAGCGATGTGGTAAGCGACTTTGATTATCCGAAAAACAGAGAATTTGCTGTTAAGAATATGTATAACGACTGTGCAAATATCTCACTTGACAGAATAAAGAGTATCCTTGAAATCCTTTCGGATACGGATCTGACGTTAAAGACTCATTCTTCCGGGAAATCGTCTGATATGCTCACCCTTGAACAAGGAATTGCCAGATGTATGGCGTTAAGGAACTAAAAATAATGGACAAACTTAAAATACGGCAAACTATCATTGTTGAAGGAAAATACGATAAGATCAAGCTTTCCGCTGTCGTTGATGCTGTAATAATCTGTACAAACGGATTTGGTATATTTAACGATCAGAACAAAGCTGACTTGATAAGGCACTATGCATCAAATACAGGTATAATCATCCTCACCGATTCTGATCATGCAGGGATGAAGATCAGAAACCATATCAAGAGCATAGTTTCAGATGGTAAGATCGTTAATTTATATATTCCTGAGATATTTGGCAAAGAAAAGCGCAAAAGTATTGCCTCAAAAGAGGGTAAGCTTGGGGTCGAGGGTATTGATGTTGATGTGCTTCGCAATGTCTTTGAAAAATCCGGAATACTCGAGAATGACTTGCCCGAAGAAAACTATATTACTGCCAATGAATTTTATCAGCTTGGACTAAGCGGAAAACCATTCAGCTCTTGTATGCGAAAGCAGATCTGTAAAAAGCTTTCCATTCCGGTGGGCTTGAGTACAAAGTCACTTATTGATTATATAAATTCTTTTGTTGACCGCTCGGCATTTTATAAAGTTATCAGCGAAATATTAAGTGATACACCTTGAAAGTGAATTATGTTTATGATATAATATATCCGGATAAGGAGATGTGCAAGATGATCTATAACAACCTGAATCTGATAGACCTTAATGATTATCCTGTTCAATGGTGGGAAAAGCTTTTGTCACGGGCTCATGATATAATTGCAGACCCCAAAAAGTATTCCAAGGCTTGCGATGGAAAGATCATGGGTACACTTTTTTATGAACCTTCCACAAGGACGCAGATGTCTTTTCAGACAGCTATGCTCAGACTTGGCGGAACGATTATCGGATTTGATAATCCGGCTACATCGTCTGTTGCAAAGGGTGAAAATATTAAAGATACCACTAAGATCGTTTCAGAGTATGCCGATGTTGTGGTAATGCGTCACCCGGTGGCTGGTTCCGTAAAAGCAGCTGCCCTTACCACAGAATGCCCTATAATAAATGCAGGCGATGGCGGTCATCTGCATCCTACACAGACTCTTACGGATCTGCTTACACTTAAAGAAGAAAAATGTCATCTTGATAATATGACCATAGGTTTTTGCGGTGATCTTAAAAACGGACGGACTGTCCACTCGTTGATCAAGGCAATGTCCTGTTTTAAAAACAACAAATTTGTACTTATCTCCACACCGGAGCTGACTCTTCCTACATATATAAAAGATATTCTGTATGCAGGCGGACATGATTTTGTTGAGCAAACGGATCTTGATAAGGCTATCAGCGAGCTTGATGTGCTTTATATGACCAGGATCCAGCGGGAGAGGTTTGCAAGTCTCGAGGATTATGAAAAACAAAAAGGCAATTATATCCTTGACAATAAAAAAATGTCACACGCCAAGGAAGACCTTGTTGTGCTGCATCCACTGCCTCGGGTGGATGAAATAGCTATCGAGGTCGATGAAGATCCAAGAGCTATGTATTTCAAGCAAGCTAAGTATGGAATGTACATTCGTATGGCGCTGATCCTGACTGTACTTGAGAATTCAGATAAACCTGCTCCGCTTATTGTGGGCAGCGAGCATATCCATACAAAATGCTCAAATCCCAATTGTATAACACATCAGGAAACATATTTGCCCCATTACTTCCGCGGGGATGGGACAACCCTTGTTTGTGAGTATTGCGATGAAAGAACTTTAGTGGAATAGTATTATTGCTTGTGCTGTTAATATGAATATATAAAAATATAACAACCTTACATCATTGTGTTTTAACACAAAATGTAAGGTTGTTTTGATTTTAGTGAAGCTTGAAATCTGTTTTGATCTCTCTGCGGACTTTTTTGAATTGTTCCACTGCCTGCGTAAGATCATTTCGTGTATTCTCAAGCCCTTCGGCTGTCATAGGTTCATGAAATTCGCAAACGAAATCCTTTACCTCGCTGTAGCACTGTGTACCGTACCATACGTATGTGTGCAGCTCCTTTAAAGGAGGCGTGTTTTCGTCCCCTTTTTGTTCAACCGGCATTATCCTGTAACTGAAATTAGTATATAAGCTGCCTGTCCAGATGTTTTTTTGTGTAAAAAAAGAGATCGTGGGAAGATCAAAGTATCCTTTAAGCATTTTATTCACCTCAGATACATTATACTATATACAGACGCTTTTTTCAATAGCTGATACTGTTTTTAAGTTGTTAAATAAATATTGTTATAATTTCAACGAAATTATAGGGCAGATATGTTAAAATCATATTATATAGTTCAGAAAGGATATAACAATGACTGCATTTAATGATTTTCTTCAGTCTCTGGATGATTATGTGTGGGGAATCCCTCTGATCGCAGCAATTTTATTTGTTGGAATTTTCTTTACATTCAGAGTTAAATTTATACAGATCTTTCATCTTCCAAGAGCATTTTATTTTATTTTTAAAAATGAAAAAGGAGCGGACGGAGGCGAGATTTCCAGCTTTGCAGCTCTTTGTACAGCTCTTTCAGCCACAATTGGAACAGGAAATATTGTTGGTGTTGCAACAGCTGTCGGAATACTTGCCGGTGGACCGGGAGCGCTGTTGTGGATGTGGATCGCTGCGCTGTTCGGTATGGCTACAAAATATGCAGAGTGTTTTCTTGCTGTAAAATACAGAAAAATAGACAAAGACGGACATATCCTCGGAGGCCCGTTTTATTACATAGAATATGGCATGGGCAAAAAATGGAAGTGGTTGGCAAAAGTATTTGCATTTTTTGGCGCTTGTGTAGGATTATTCGGCATTGGTACTTTTTCTCAGATAAACGGTATAACTACCGCATTCCAGAACTTTTTTGATGAGAACAAAACCAACACGATCTCTCTTTTTGGTAAAGAGTATACGGTTGCTGTGGTCTTATCCGGAGCAATTATAACCGTTTGTGCCGGACTTGTTATTGTTGGCGGTATCAAACGTATATCAGGTGTTTCTCAGGTCGTTGTGCCGTTTATGGCTATTCTTTATGTTGTTTCAGCGGTAAGCTTGATCGTGCTGAATATAAATAAGCTTCCGGGAGCTGTTTCGCTGATTTTTAAAGACGCATTTAATATGAAGGCTGTTGCAGGCGGAACGATCCCTATGATGTTTATGGCAATGCAAAAGGGCGTTGCAAGGGGAATTTTCTCCAATGAAGCCGGGCTTGGCTCTGCCCCTATTGCGGCAGCCGCTGCACAGACCAAAGAACCTGTAAGACAGGGGCTGGTCTCGATGATGGGGACATTCATAGATACTGTTGTCATATGTACCATGACCGGATTTGCGATCGTTATGATGGGGAGCTATGAAGCGATAAATCCCGTTACAAATGCACCTTATGAGGGCGTTGAGGTGACAACACATGCCTTTCGCAACGGATTTTCTTTCCTGCCCGCATCTGTACCTGCATTTGTGCTTATGATCTGTCTTGTGTTCTTTGCCTTTACAACTCTGCTTGGCTGGAATTATTACGGTGAAAGGTGCATGGAGTATCTAACAGGCGGAAATATCAAAGCTGTTAAAGTATACAGATATCTTTATATTCTTGCAATAGCTATCGGTCCGTATATGACAGTTTCATCTGTTTGGACTATAGCAGATATCTTTAACGGTCTTATGGCAATTCCAAACCTTATTGCCCTTTTGATGCTTAATGGGGTAGTAGCGGAGGATACTAAAAAATATGTAAAAAAGCTGGCTCGCTGCAAGCACATAAGGAAACTATCCAAAAGGAGAGCCTATAGCAGTTCTTAAAATACAAAGAATAGTCATGTAAGCGATCTCACAAAGCAGTAATGGCTGAAAAATAAATATATAAGCCTTGCTGTCCCTATGGCAGCAAGGCTTTTGTTATTTCTGATCAAAGTGTTCAAGCAGAAACTTTGCAACTCCGTCATCGTTGTTTGATTCAATAATACCTGTTGCAAAATGTTTAACAGCGGGATCGGCATTTACTACTGCGTATGATTCATCTGCTGTCAAAAACATATCAATATCGTTGATCCCGTCACCAAATACAACGGTTTTGTCACAGCCTGTAAGTTTTTTGAGCTGTTTTACAGCATTAGCTTTTGAAGCGGCTTCAGGTATGATCTCAAGCCATTGCTCCCCTGTGTAAATGTCCTTTTGGCAGAAGCATTTATGAATATCCTTATACTTGTTATATATTGGCTCAAGCTTGCGCTGTTCGTCTATGCAGGTAAAATAGAAAACCTCACCGCTGATAAGTTCTGTCAGGCTCTCAACCGGTCTGTCTCTTGGATCACCTTTCCTTGTAAACAGAAACTCCGATTCTGCTTTACTTACTTTTTCTCTTATATATGAAAAATGTTCAGTACCATCTGTAAAGGAATAAACTATGGGATATATACCATTTTGAATAAGGTCATATAATAACTCTTCTGCCTGTTGTTTATTAAAAGTATTCTTTATCAGTACATCGCCTGTTGTGCCGTCTTTTATAAGTGTGCCGTTGTAGACTATGATCGGCATTTTTACTTTTAAACCGGTTGTCACAATTTTTGATGTGTTGAACGAGCGTGCGGTTGCATATGAAAAAAGCATACCTTTATTTGTAAGTTCGTTTATTGTTTTGTTGGTAAAGTCAGATGTGCGCTGATCGCTTGTTAATAATGTTCCGTCAAGGTCGGAGATATACAGCGTTTTCATTTTATCACCCGTCATGATTATACATTACTGATTATAAGCTGTCAATATACAAGTTTAAAAATAACTATTGAAATAAATACAGATGTGTGTTACAATTATTATGTAAAATAAATCGAAAGGATCGTTAAATATGACTTATAAGGAAAACTTTATCAGATTTATGGTGGATTGTGGAGTGCTCACATTCGGTGATTTTACTCTTAAAAGCGGAAGAAAAGCGCCTTATTTTGTAAATACCGGAAACTATAAGACCGGCGCTCAGCTTGCAAAGCTTGGAGAATTTTATGCTGAGTGTATAAAAGATAATAATATTGAGGTTCAGACCCTTTTCGGACCGGCATACAAAGGTATCCCGCTTGCGGTTTCGGCAGCCGTTGCATTGTACAATAAATACGGCATGGAAGTAAGCTATTGTTTTGACAGGAAGGAAGTCAAGGATCATGGCGAAGGTGGTATGTTTGTAGGTAAAAAATTAGATGATGATGAAAAGGTCGTTATTATTGAGGACGTTATGACCTCGGGTAAAGCGCTCCGTGAGGTCATGCCCAAGCTTACCGGTTCAGCAAATGTCAATGTTACCGCTATGGTCATAACCGTAGACAGAATGGAAAAAGCTCTTGACAGCGATCTTTCTGCCGTCGATCAGGCTTATAAGGACTTTGGCGTTAAGGTCTATTCTATTGTTAATATCAACGACATTATTGAAGCTATCAAAAATGGAGTTGTTGATGGAAAAGAGTATCTTGATAAAATGCTGGAGTACAGAGATACCTACGGTGCTAAGAAATTGTGATTTAGTTACAAATTGAAAACATTTGTAATTTAATTGTAGTAATCTGTAACTCATCTGTTCTTGATATTTTTGGTATTTGTTGTTATAATGTAAACTGTAGGACAAGAAAGGAATTGTATGAACACTAAGATAATTATATCTTAGCTCGTTTCATCCTCTCCAAAATTTTTACACAAGCAAAGGGTAGCCTTCCGGCTGCCTTTTTGTTTTATTAAAATTATTTTTTTCACTTGCAATTGATCATGGATTGTAGTATAATATACTTGTTTTAAATGGAGGATTTGTAATATGGCATTTAGGAGAAAAAGAAAAGGTCGTTATAGACTTGACATAATGATGATAATGAGCGTTTTTATTCTGATAGTTTCGTTTTTTGCATACATGGGCAATACTTCACTGGAGGATGTATTAAAAGATAAATATCCCGAGGGTGTTGTTTTGCACCAACAGGACTATACCGCTGCGGTTGATTCATCAAGCGAAAAATAAGAAAATTATGAGGACTGATTTTATTATCAGTCCTTTTTTCTATTGATTTTTCAAAGCAAATGTGATATAATTATTAAAAGATATATAAATTTTTTATATAATTTTAACGAGAAGGTGATACTTTGTATGATGTAATAATTATAGGTGCAGGTGCTGTAGGCTGTGCAGCTGCTATGGAGCTTGGAAAATATGAGCTCAATGCTTGTGTATTGGAAAAAGAAAGCGATGTCTGCGAGGGAACTACTAAAGCCAATAGTGCTATTGTTCATGCCGGATTTGATGCAAAACCAGGATCGTTAAAAGCCAGATTTAATGTGCAGGGCAGCAATATGATGAAAGAATTGTCCCGGAAGCTTGACTTTGCATATAAACAAAACGGTGCAATGGTACTTTGTTTTGATGAAAATGATAAGCCTGGTCTTGAACAATTGAAAGAGAAGGCGGATAAAAACGGCGTGAAGGGAGTTTCTATAATCTCTGGCGATGAGGCGAGAAAGCTTGAACCGGCCCTTTCGGATGCTGTTTGTGCAGCACTTCTGGCGGAAACCTCGGCAATTGTATGTCCTTTTGAAATGACACTTGCTTTCGCTGAAAATGCCTATGCAAATGGCGTTAATTTTAAGCTCTCAACTCAAGTGCTTTCCATTGATACGCTTGATGATGGGTTTGAGATAAGCACTAATAACGGAAAACTGAAAACAAGGTGTATTATAAATGCTGCGGGGCTGTATGCCGATAAGATCCACTCAATGGTCAGTGATAAACCGATGAAGATCATTCCACGTCGTGGTGAGTATATGCTTTTGGACAAATCTGCCGGAGCGCTGGTCAGCCGTACGATCTTCCAGCTGCCTACGAAAATGGGAAAAGGCATACTGGTTACTCCAACTGTTCACGGGAACCTCCTTGCAGGTCCAACCGCTGAGAATATAGACGATAAGGAAAACGTTTCAACAACAAAATCCGGTCTTGACGTTGTTAAGTCAAAAGCATTGCTGTCGGTGAAAAACATTCCGTTTAATAAGGTTATCACCAGTTTTACAGGACTGCGTGCGGTTGGGGATACAGGCGATTTTATTATTGGTCACAGTGATATCAGAGGTTTCATAGATGCAGCAGGTATAGAATCGCCGGGACTTACAAGCGCCCCTGCAATTGGACAGTATCTTGCAGAACTTGTCGGTGAGATCATACCCCTTGAAAGTAAAAAGAACTATATTGATACAAGAAAGGGTATTGCCCACTTTAATTCTCTGAGTGTCGATGAACAAAATGAGCTTATAAAACAGCAGCCTGCATATGGAAAAATAGTCTGCCGCTGCGAGACCGTTACCGAAGGGGAGATACTCGATGCCATTAACAGACCTCTCGGAGCGACAACGCTTGACGGTGTAAAGCGCCGCACACGTGCAGGTATGGGCAGATGTCAAGCGGGTTTTTGTTCACCTACTACAATGGCTTTGCTTGCACAAAAGATGGGAATACCCATAGAAAAAGTGAGAAAAACAGGAAGATATACTGAGAATGGGGGGCAGGACAATGAATGACCATAGTCTGATCATCATTGGCGGCGGTCCTGCCGGTATGGCAGCTGCACTTGCGGCAAAAAAAGCAGGAATAGATGATCTGCTTATACTTGAGCGTGACAGCCGTTTGGGTGGTATTTTAAACCAGTGTATACACAATGGATTCGGATTGCATACATTTAAGGAAGAGCTTACAGGCCCTGAATATGCTGAAAGGTATGCAAATATGATCAAACAGGAGCAGATACCATATGAACTTAATACAATGGTGCTCTCTGTTGAATGTTTAAAAGACAGCCATAAAAAAGCCATTACAGTTATAAGCTCAAAAAGGGGCGTACAAACTATATATGCCAAGGCGGTAGTTCTTGCAATGGGCTGCCGTGAAAGGCCACGTGGCGCACTTAATATACCCGGATACAGACCACAGGGCGTTTATACCGCTGGTACAGCACAAAAGCTTATAAATCTTGAAGGCGCAAATATAGGCAAAGAAGTTGTAATTTTAGGTTCGGGCGATATCGGATTGATTATGGCAAGGCGTATGACCCTTGAAGGGGCACACGTTGCAGCGGTTGCAGAACTTATGCCTTACTCAAGCGGATTAAAACGTAATATAGTTCAGTGCCTTGATGATTATAATATTCCTCTCTTGCTTAGCCATACTGTTGTGGATATTAAAGGTAAAGAAAAGCTTGAAGGTGTGTATATAGCAAAGGTAGACAAAAATCTTCAGCCCATAGAAGAAACCAAAGAGTATTATCCGTGTGATACCCTTTTGCTTTCCTGCGGCCTTATACCGGAAAATGAGCTCTCTGTGGACGGCGGCGTTGAGATCGATCCAAGAACCAATGGTGCTTATGTGGACGAAAGCCTTGAAACAAGTGTTGAAGGTGTTTTCTCATGTGGAAATGTTCTTCACGTTCATGACCTTGTGGATTTTGTTTCTGAAGAATCTGCAAGAGCCGGAGAAAGCGCTGCAAGGTATATTTTAAACGGCAAAAAGCCCATTAAAGAAACAATAGAGATAAAAACCGGAAACGGTGTAAGGTATACTGTCCCATATAAAATAAACGTTGATAGCGCCGATGAACTTACTCATATAAGATTCAGAGTAAGTGGAGTGTACAAAAATACAAGTATAGTTATAAAATCAGGTGAAAAGGAACTAATGCGTAAAAAGTCCATGATACTTGTACCAAGCGAAATGGTGGATCTGGTGCTGAAAAAATCAAAGCTTGAAGAAGCAGACGAGGCTATAACTATATTTATAGAGGAGGCTTCACAATGATAAAAGAGCTTACATGCATTTGTTGTCCGATGGGATGCTCTCTGCAAGCAGAGGTCAACGAAAAGGGCGAAGTTGTTTCTGTTAAAGGAAATAATTGTGTTCGAGGTGAAAATTACGCAAAAACCGAGCTTACAGCCCCTGTCAGGATCGTGACAACAACGGTAATTGCCAGATCCGGTGAACCTGTACCGGTGAAGACTGAAAAAGCAGTTGCCAAGGATAAAATATTTGATGTAGTAAACAGCATTAAATCTGTCAAAATTGATCTGCCTGTCAAAATGGGGGATGTTATTATCGAAAATGTATCTGACACAGGAGTAAATGTTGTAAGTACAAGATCTGTTGAATGAAAAAAAGGGGGGAGAATATATGAATATATCCTGTCTGGTAGTCAATGAACAAAGCAGCATAAGGATAAATGCATCAAGAGTGTTGTATTTTGATCCATTTGATCTGAAAGATGAACAACATGATGCGGACATTGTTTTTATAACCCACGAGCACTATGACCACTTCTCACCAAAAGACATCGAAAAAGCTGCAAATGATAAAACGATATATATAGTACCACGGAGTATGAAAAATACCATGCTGAAAAATAAAATAAATAATGATCAGATATATCCTATGGTTCCGGGGCAGACCGCTTTGGTTTCAGGAATACCAATACAAGCTGTTGCAGCATATAATCATAGTAAACCCTTCCATCCAAAATCAAATGGCTGGCTGGGATATGTTGTAACTATTGATGAAAGCAGAGTGTATATATGCGGTGATACTGATGATACACCGGAAGCCAGATCTGTAAAATGTGATATTGTATGTGTACCGATAGGCGGGACCTATACTATGGATGCAAAACAAGCTGCCGATTTTGTAAATTATATCAAGCCCAGGATCGCAGTTCCTGTTCATTACGGAACAGTAGTTGGAAAGCCGTCTGATGCAGATGCTTTTGAGAAGTGTGTGTATAATCATATACCGGTATGCAGAAAACTGTTTTTCTAAAAACGTGCTGAAAAAAAATAGCGATCTTTCAAAATGATATTGTTTGTAGTATAATACATAATAATACTAAATGCCTGAGATGTAGTTTTTCATTTCAGGCTTTTTTGTTCTTCGTGCAAGTTGATATGCAGCAATTCAAGAAATGATATAAAGATATTAAACTAAGGAGGAAAAAATGAAAAAAATCATAAAAAAATAGTATGTAAAGCGAATGGCTTTACAACATAAATTAAAATTTGAACCTGATAAATAAAAAACATATAACTTACGATTTTTAAAAATAGAGATAAAAATAGACTCCCTACCAAAGGAGGCGAATATAAAAAACGCCTGTTTTGCGCTGCTTATATGTAAAGTAAAAACCTTTACATAGTTATTTTTAACTGTCGTTTGTAAAGCTGATTTACTTTATGAAAATTTCAAAAAAATCATTTTAAAGCATTGGAAGATTTACATTTTATGTAAATTGTGCAACGTAAACAAAAAAGCACGCTCTAATTTGTCAAAAAACACATTGACAGAGTCGTGCAAATACTATATACTTTGAATTGTTCCAAACCAACCACAATATATTGTGGTCACTCGATGAACTAATAAACTGAATTGTTTACGGTTTTATATATTTTTGCTATTACCCTATTTTATGTATTGTCGGAGGATTTTAACATGATCATTAAAATAAAAAAGCGTGACGGACGCACGGTTACTTTTAATATTGAGAAGATAGCAAATGCTATATATAAAGCTGCGCAGTCTGTAGGTGGCTCTGACCAGGAGGAAGCTTTGATGCTCTCCGGAAAGGTCGTTGATATGCTTTTAGAGCAGAACCTTACTTCGCCTACTGTTGAGCAGATACAGGATTGTGTTGAAAAAGTCCTTATAAATGAAGGTCATGCTGCTACAGCTAAGGCATATATATTGTACAGATCCGAAAGGACCCGTGCAAGAGAAATGAATACAAGACTGATGAAGGTTTATGAAGATCTGACCTTTAAATCAGCTAAGGATTCTGATCTGAAGCGTGAAAACGCTAACATCGACGGCGATACTGCTATGGGAACGATGCTTAAATATGGTTCTGTCGGTGCTAAAGAGTTCTATGAGATGTATGTTCTTGACCCGGTTCATGCTAAAGCTCATTCTGAAGGTGATATCCATATTCACGATATGGATTTTTATACCCTTACTACTACCTGTACACAGATTGACCTTACTAAACTTTTCAATAAAGGTTTTTCCACCGGTCACGGTCATTTGAGAACTCCCAATGATATTGCCAGCTATGCTGCGCTTGCTTGTATTGCTATACAGTCTAATCAGAATGATCAGCATGGAGGACAGTCTATTCCTAAGTTTGATTATGATATGGCTGCAGGTGTGGCAAAGACTTTCAAGCATAGATATCGTGATAATGTCCACAGAGCTTTGAATCTCTTAGGTGGATTTGACAATTCTCAGGCTATTGCTAAGAAACTTGTTGATCAGTTGGAAGAAAAAGGTTTTGTTCCGACACTTGCTAATGATAACGGTTATCAGGAGGCTGAGGCTAAGCTTCTTGTTCAGATCGTTGATGCACCTACTGTTAAGAAAATACAGAATTTTGCTTATAAGGCTTCTGTCAAAGAAACGGACAGAGCTACTTATCAGGCAATGGAAGCTCTTATACATAATCTTAATACCATGAATTCCAGAGCCGGAGCGCAGACTCCTTTCAGCTCTATAAATTACGGAACTGATACCACAATAGAAGGCAGAATGGTTATTAAGAATATATTGCTTGCTGAAGAGGCCGGTCTTGGAAATGGTGAAACTCCTATTTTCCCGATCCATATATTTAAGGTAAAAGAGGGAGTTAACTTTAATCCTACCGATCCTAACTATGATCTGTTCAAGCTTGCTTGCAGAGTATCTGCAAAACGTTTGTTCCCGAATTTCTCCTTTATTGATGCTCCTTATAATCTTCAGTATTATAAAGAGGGTAATCCTGATACCGAGATCGCATATATGGGATGCCGTACAAGAGTTATCTCTAATGCTCATGATCCGTCCAGAGAAATAGTTACAGGCAGAGGAAACCTGTCGTTTACCTCTATCAACCTGCCAAGACTCGGCATTAAGGCTGATAAGAATATCGGCAAGTTCTTTGACAGCCTTGATGAGATGATGCAGCTCTGCATAGATCAGCTCAAGCACAGATTCAAGATTCAGTGTATGAAGAAGGTCAAGAATTATCCCTTCCTTATGGGACAAGGTGTCTGGATCGACTCTGAAAAACTCTCCTATGATGATACTGTTGAAGAAGTCCTTAAACACGGCACACTTTCTGTGGGCTTTATAGGTCTTGCAGAGTGCTTGGTGGCACTCACCGGAAAGCATCATGGCGAGGATGAGAACTCCAGAAAACTTGGTCTTGAAATTATAACACGTATGCGTGCAAGAATGGATGAAGAAACAAAACGTACCGGTTTGAACTTCTCTCTTCTCGCAACACCTGCTGAGGGACTGTCAGGCAGATTTGTAAAGATGGATAAAGAACGTTTTGGAATTATCAAAGGTGTAACTGACAGGGAGTATTATACAAATTCATTTCATATCCCTGTTTATTTCCCGATCAACGCTTTTGAAAAACTTAAACTTGAAGCTCCTTACCATGCGTTGACAAACGCAGGACATATAAGCTATATTGAGCTTGACGGTGACCCGCTCAACAATCTTACTGCATTTGAAAAAGTAGTAAGATATATGAAAGAGGTCGGCATTGGATACGGCTCTATAAATCACCCGGTTGACCGTGACCCTGTTTGCGGATATACGGGTATCATAGGGGATAGGTGTCCAAAATGCGGCAGAACTGAGGCTGAACACCACAGGGTAAGCCACGAAAGAATCCAACGTCTCAAAGCATAGTCAAATGCTCTCTTTTGGGGCTTCGTTTCAAATGCAGATGAAACGAAGCCCGATTTTTTTCTCGGAGGTGTCAAAAAATATGAAGTTAAGGATCGCCGGTACAGTTAACGAATCTATCGTAGACGGTCCGGGTTTCAGATATACAATTTTTACACAAGGATGCCCGCACCACTGTGAAGGCTGTCATAATCCACAGACCCATGATTTTAACGGAGGGATCCTTGTGGATACAGATGATCTATTCAACGAAATAATCAAAGATAAACTCCTTGACGGAGTAACTTTCAGCGGGGGAGACCCTTTCTGTCAATGCAAACCTTTGACCGAGCTTGCAAAAAAGATACGTTCATATAATGGCTTTATTACACCGCTTAATATTATTTCGTATACAGGATACACTTATGAGTATCTGATTGCTAATGCAAACGAAGAAAACGGATATATGGAGCTTTTAAAAGAACTTGACTACTTGGTAGACGGACCATTTGTGCTTGCAAAGAGAAGCCTTGAGCTGAAGTTTATGGGAAGCTCCAATCAGCGTTTTATTGACGTCAAAGAATCTTTAAAACAGGGTAAAGCTGTTACTATCGAGCCGTATTGATATATCATATTATGTATAGTAAAAAAAGAGTCTGAACACTTTTGTGTGTTCAAACTCTTTTTTATTATTATCAGTACAAACAGTTTACAAATTTTGTTCTGAACAGTTTGATCGGATTAAGCTTTGGTTTTACAACTTCATCGGAAATATATTTGAGTGTGGAATAAGCTTCTTTGATGTCGCTTTCATCAATTACATGATTTCCCATATAAGCTTCTTCTGCTGTTTCAAATAAGGTGTACAATTTATCAGTTAAATCAATATCAATTGATCTGAGCTGTGAATCAAGCTGCTTACAAAGCTGCATATCGGTAATATTGTAACTGCCGCTTATACCAATAAGATCAAGATACTTAACCGTATATCTGACAATATGTTTCAGCCTGGTTTTAGAAGCTCCTTCAAGACAATTGCTTTGCATTGTTTTAAGTGAAAGTATCCTTCTGAGAACGATCACAGCTATAAAGATAATTACAAAAGCAACAATAAATATTATCATTCTGGCAGTGGAGCTGCTTTCTGTTTTACTATTGTTGTCAGAGCTATTGCTGTCTGAGACCTCTCCGATTTGTCCGCTGTTGTCTCCGCCGCTGCCGTTTGTTCCGCCGCTTTCAACGTCACTTTCTGTGCCTCCCTCGCTGTTTGAGTCACCGGATGTCTGGCTGGAGGAGATACTTTCAGAGCTTGTATCGTTAGATGAAGCCTCAGATGAACTTTGATCTGCAATTGAAAGTGTACTGTCGGGATCAGATGATTCTGCCTGAGATGATTCTTCAGATGAAGATGAAGAACTGTCGTTTATAGAACTGCTGTCCTCGGGAGGCTTTTGATCGTAAGGATTCTTTTCTTTTTCAGTCATGTTGGGATTGTCATTTGTATACCCGGGAGTAAATTCCACACCGGACCAACCAAAATCCTCAATATAAACCTCTGTCCATGCGTGAGCACATTTATCCGGGATATCTACATCTGCGGTTTCATTAGTTGTTTTTGTCATACCGGGAAGAACAATATATCCCTCCACGTACCTTGCCTGAAAGCCGAATTTTCTGAGAAGCTGAACACCGGCAGATGCAAAATACGAACAATAACCTTGTTTTTGATTTGACAGGAAATAATCTACAAAATCTCTCCCCGAAGGGGTTTTACCCGGTTCAAGGGTATATTTATAGTTGTCCTGAAAATATCTTTTAATAGCATATATGACTGAGGAATAGGATCTGTCTGAGTCTACAAGATATTTTTCGTTTATTTCTTTATATGCAGCCTGAAGACCGTCAGAATTGGCAACTTTGCTGTAATTCTCCTTGACAAACTTCTCGTATCCTTTAACTGTTTCCTTATTTACGGTGCTGTTAACGTCGTAGAATACAGATTTATCAGCGATCCTGTTTCTTATCTCGCCAAACGAATCATTCCCCGGTTTTCTGAATACAACTGTGTAATTATTAGTTCCAAGCTTAACATAAGAATCAAGATATGGGCGCATTTTGTATTCGCTTTTCTTCTTTCCGTTTGAATACAAAGTCCCGTAAGGAGCGTAAACATATTTTTTGCTTGCTCCCTTGACTTTAATATCAATTTCTTCAGCTGTAGTATAGTTCTGTGCAATATTATTGGTCTCAAAGAAATTTGTAAGATCTGTAAGCTGGAAATAGTTTATATCCTGGGGACTTATCCCCATTTCATCAAGTTCTTTTGCAAAATCCTTGCTGTCGTCATAATCCACAGGATCCCAGGAGTTGTCATGGTAATTACCTGCAACATATCCCCGGATATACATGGTTTCGTTGAGCGGTTTTGTGGTGACCACAAGCGCAGTAGTCCCATTAAAACTAATGCCATCAATTTCGCCAAGCTTGCCACCGTTTGTTCCGCCTACGGCTTTAGTGCCGAAAAAGTCCAGACCGCCATCATAATCAGCAAACAGCCCGCCGAGATCTTCAAGAGAAAAGTTGTTGACAAAATTGTTGATCTTTGATCTAAGATCATTTACTTTGTCAGATCTTTCGTGTCCGAAAATATTTGAAAACGAGATTATCAATATCATCATTGCTGCACACAGAATAACTGTAAAGCTAAGCAGTATAAAGAACATTTTGGACTTTTCTTTATCATTTGTAAGATAATAAGTCTGCTTTTTTTCATGCACAGCAAATGTATTTTTTTTGCCTATTTTGTTTGTTCTCTGATTTATTGTGTGAAGTGATATAACAACGATCCAGCTTATGATAAGGATCACAACAGATAAAAGAGGTGGCTGCCAGCCCCAGTATATACCAAGTTCAAACAACGGAAATGTTGTTAAAAACAGCATTGGGAAGTCGATCCTTACAACGCAGGCAATAGTTACTAAGACGCTGACTACTGATGACAGGAACTGCAGGAAGAACCCTGCAAGTTCATTATACATTGATCTTGGAATGCCGCTGAGAGAGTTCCCAAGTATACCGCTTGGTTGTTTTGCTCTTTCAAGGTAAAGATAAACGTTGCAGAAAAAACCGTCTGTTATATCGTTGATCTGGAATAGGAAATATAAGAAATATGCTGCCAGAAAAATTATACCGATGGTTTTTATACCGCTGTTTTTTGATCTTATCACGCAAATCAGCATAACCGGTATGACGCAGCACAGAAAAATAGGTGCGTAATTGGGTCGCTGGAGTATGAATGAGGCAAACATACTCATAGTTGCAAAGCTGGTTATAAGCGCAAATATCGCTCTTGCAATACCGAAATATGAGGACTCGTGCTTCTTGGTGTATTGCAGTGAAATGTCGTTTCCGAAGCATACACCGTTTTTGCTTATAAAACCATTATCAATATATGCTTTCTTTCTTTTTTTCATTTTATGAACGTCTCCGACTAAGTTTTAGATTATAATATCTGAAAAAGCTTCTGTGATCCGATCCTTCTGGATATAAATAATATTTGAATTATCGGAAATTCTCGGATCTGAATGTTCACTTGTGTCTGTATCATCCTGAGCTAATGCTATAGTGTATTTAGATGCAAAGCCGGATTCAACGATGTATGAAATGCTCTTTTCTGACATGGGCTTTGACACAACTATAAGATGTCCACAAACAGGAATGTCAGACTCATCTGTAAAATGGGTTATTTCAGTGCTTTCGTCTATAAAAGTCTTAGCGTTAATGAGCCTTTCTGCACATTCCTGATGCTCCTGCTCGTTTTTGATGTTATATGTTTTAAGCTTTTTAGTTTTCGGATCGAGCCATTCAATAGTATGTGCAATTCCTTTTTCAACCAGCAGCATTGATACAGATAATGCGCTTTCCACAATAATATCATAATCCAGCAATCTGGAAATATTTAGATTTATAAAGATCCTGACAGCATAGGTCATCATTAGTGAATAATCCTTTACCATGACCTTGTCCTGTTTTGCCGTAAGCTTCCAGTGTATACGGTTGGGTTTATCGCCCTCGATGTATTCATGAATATCAAATATCTGGGAAGGGTCATCACCTTTTTTATCCGGTGAATACTCATCTGTTTCTATACCAAAATTACTGTAATCGGAAACAGCGTTATCCAACTGAGTATATTTTGGAAAGACGAAAACAGACATATCTCTTTGACCTTGTTTAAAGCCTTTACTGCGAAGCTTAAAATGGAATAATCTTAATATATCGAAGATCCTGCATTTTTTTATTCTGAAATCAATTATTCCAATGTGCAGCGAGGCAATATTCATCCTAAGATTTTGTGTTTCCATAGGAAGAACGGGAGTGTTGATCTTTGTGATATTTTTGCCTGTCTCCACAGCGCTGTTGAACTCAAGTGTGATCTCAAGATTGGATATGGGAAATATCGTTGGATTTTCGATTATAAGTTCCGGGTGTATTACAGAGCTTGCGGGACATTTAAGCATTTTTTGTCTGAAACTGACATTCAGTCTTTTTGATATATAAAAGCTCAATGCAAAAAGCACAATCGGCATGGATACCATAAAAATCATAAGGTAAAAAGAAAAGGTGCCCAGGTACATTATATAAAACACTACCGAAATAACCAGTAATATCAAATAAACAAAAAGCATCTCTTTTCCTTCCTTAACCGTTGATCCTTGGAACCTGAACACTGGATATGATCGTCTGGATTATCTGAGAATGAGTTGTTCCGTTGAGCTTTGCCCGTGACTCAAATATAAGTCTGTGTTTTACTACATCCTCAAAACAATATAGGATATCGTCCGGTATAACATAATCCCTGCCTTTAAGAAGAGCAGTAGCTTTGCTGATTTTCAAAAGCGCAATAGATCCTCTGGGGGATAGTCCGAGTTTGATGCTGGAATTATTTCTGGTTGCATTGGCAAGAGCAGCTATATAAGCCATGACCTCATCTGATACATATATATCATCAACTGTCTTTTTAGCCAGAATGATCTCGTTTTTGGTTGCAACTCCTTTGACTTCGTCTGTTGATACATTAGTATTTTTAGATTTAAGCATATTTATCTCGCTCTCAAAAGAGGGATAACCCATTGTAAGTCTGACCAGGAATCTATCCAGCTGAGATTCGGGAAGCATTTGTGTTCCGATGGAGCCCATAGGGTTTTGTGTAGCTATAACGATATAAGGATCAGGAACGTTGTGAGTGACACCGTCAACAGTCACCTTTCCCTCTTCCATAACCTCAAGAAGAGCAGACTGAGTTTTTGAGGATGTTCTGTTTATTTCGTCTGCAAGAAACAGATTTGTCATTGCAGCGCCTTCTTTGTATCTGAACTCATTTGTCTGCTTGTCAAGTACAGAGAAACCGGTCACATCAGATGGTAGAACGTCGGGTGTAAATTGCATTCTTTTATAATCAAGAGAAAGTGCCTTAGAAAGGGCAATGGCAAGGGTGGTCTTTCCAACCCCGGGGATATCCTCTATAAGGATATGTCCTCCGGATAATATAGACAAAAGGACCTTTATAATTATTTCGTCTTTGCCGATCACTACTTTTTTAACTTCGTTAATTACGTTTTGAGAAAAAGCTAAAACCTTTTTTTGATCTTCGTTAAGATTAAATGCCATGTTCGTTATCTCCTTCAAAAAATATAATCATCTAATTATATCATAATAAGCGCCAAATTGCAAGAAAAATTTTGCTTTGAACCACACCGGCTGCAAACGTCCATACGATTTTTAAGCATTATCCTTGTTTGTTTTGCTTTGGATATGATAGCTTGTTGTTATTTCACAATAATTTGAGTATATATACCGGAATAAATCGGCATAGGCAATCATAAAATCAAATAGGACAAGACAAGGAAGGAAAATAAAATGACGACAATAAGTAAGATAGAAAAAATATATCCTTATTTGCCACATGAGATCTCAGAAATCATAAAAAAAATATCGCCTTGCGAGCTTAGAAGCATTAGCGAGATCAGACTTCGGCGAGGTAAAAAGATCACAGTAAATACCGGCTTAAAAGAGTATTTTGTTACCCGATCCGGTACACTTACAAATGATTTTGCGAAGGGTGCCGAGGTAAAAGATGAACATATAGTCAGAATATATCAGCTTGCACTGCGTAATTCCGTTCACAGCTTTCACCGTGAGATCGTAAATGGGTATATAACCGTTGACGGTGGTTGTCGAATCGGATTTTGCGGAACAGCGGTACAATCCGATTCTGATATGTCTTTGATCGAGAATATAAAAGATATTTCTTCTGTAAATATCCGTATAGCAAGAGAAATAATAGGCTGCGCCGACGAACTTTACAGATTGCTTATATCGTGTGAAACAACTGGCTTGCTGCTTATTGGACCGCCTTCATGCGGAAAAACGACCATGATCCGTGATCTTACAAGGCAGCTGGGGCAGACCCTGACTGTCAGTCTGATCGATGAACGCAATGAAATAGCCTGTGTTTACGGTGGTGTACCCCAGAACGATGTAGGAGCTAAAACGGATGTATTCAGTTCTTATAATCGTTACGACGGGATCATGATCGCAGTAAGAGTTATGTCACCACGGTATATAGTTGTCGATGAGATAGGCTCAAATGATGATCTAAAAGCACTTGGATATGCTCTGAACAGTGGAGTAAGCATTATTGCTGCCTGTCACGGTGCGGGGATAAGTGATGTTAGAAAAAAATCTGTTATAAGGAAGCTGATAAAAGCAGGGGCTTTTGGTAAATATGCACTTATCGGTACAGGAATAAAGTGCGGCACAATAGTTGAATCAGGTGATATAAACAGCAGGGAAAAGGAAAAAGCAAAATGCTGAAGCTGACAGGTGGGGCGCTTATAATTATTTCATGCTCGATGATAGGTAAATATATTGGTCTGGACTATCTGAAAAAGCTGCGGCTTCATGAAAAGCTTTTACAGATGTATAATGAAACAACTGTATTGCTTGAATATTCCTATATGACCTTTGATGAGATCATCACTTCTTTAAATAATTCATCAGCTTTTGAACAACTGGACTTTCTTTGTATTTGTGCCCATGACATCAATATACGATGTAATTTGCTCGATAAAATCGAATGTTGGGATAAAATTGATAATGTGGAATCGAAGGACAACCTTAGAGACTTCTTTTCAAAACTGGGAACTACCGATAATTCAGGACAGATCACCTATTCAAGACTTGCTGCCGAAAGAGAAAAGGATATTATTGACCGTTGTAAAGGCGAGATGATGCGGCGATCAAAACTTGCCTCCTCCATCGGCTTTTCCACCGGAATATTGCTTACAATAATGTTGATATAAAGGATTAATGTCAATGGATATCGATCTTGTGTTTAAAATTGCTGCAATAGGCATAATCGTTGCCGTTTTGAATCAACTTTTAAAACGTGCTGAAAGAGATGAACAGGCAATGATGACCACACTTGCCGGGCTAATAGTAGTATTGTTTATGATCGTCAATCAGATAGGAAAACTGTTTGATACCATAAAAAACGTATTTGGGCTTGGAAGATGAATGTACTGACGGTTTGCGGATTCTGCATTGTTTCTGTTATTGTTTGTAAAAGCATAGAAAGCGACAGCAGACATCTTAAACTTATATTAACGCTTATAATCACCGTAATGGTTTTTCTTTCTTCATCCGGTCTTATATCACAGCTCTTTTCAACAATTAAATCACTTTTTAATACATCGGGGATAGATAATACATATATTAAGATCCTAATCAAAAGTCTTGGTGTAGTATATCTGACTCAGTTTACAATAGACTATTGCAGGGATTGCGGTGAAAATGCAATTGCGACACAGGTAATGCTGGCAGGAAAGGTTGCACTGGTGATAATATCACTTCCGCTGTTTAATGCATTTATTGATATGGTAAAGGGACTTTTATTGTAAAAATGGGAAATGTTTTAAAAAATGTATTATGTCTGCTTGCTGCTTTAATAATGATAACTGTTTGCTCACCTTGTGTATTTGCACAAAGTGAAAAAGGCGCAAATGATGATAGCCGCAGAGAATTAAATGAAAAGATACGTGAAAGGCTTGATTCCGGTGTACCAAAGGACATAGCAAAGACCCTTGAAAAAGAAAAAATCAAAATAGATTCCCCGGAATCTTTTGGTGGGATAAAGCCCCAAAATGTCTTTGAAAGCTTATGGTCTTCCTTCAAAGACGCTGTGAAAAAGCCGTTCAGACTTTTGGGAAAAATGGCAGCGATCAGCCTTATCTCTGCTTTTATTGGCACATTAACAATGAAGGATAAGGGCTTAGGAAAAGTATCAGACATTATTTGTCTTATGACGACCATTATGGTCCTTATACAAACTGTTAAGGATACAATAAGCTCAGTTCACGGCTCCATAAAGAGTATGAATTATTTTCTTACGGCATATCTTCCCGTGTTTTCGGGTATAACCGCTGCCGGAGGAAATGTGATTGGTTCAAATGGTTATAGTGCTATTATGATGTTTGTTTGTGAGCTGATGGGTATATTTGCATCTAAAATACTATTTCCGCTTATCAGCATCTGTCTTGCGCTTAATCTTGTTTCAAGCATAAATTCAAGAATATGCTTTGAAGACATTTCAGCAGGAATAAAGAAAGCGGTTGCTTTTTCTCTGGGACTTTCCATGACGATCCTTACAGGACTTATGGGAATACAGGGCGTTGTTGGAGCTTCTGTTGAAAATATGTCATCAAAGGCTGTAAAATTTGCTGCTTCAAGTTTTATCCCGGTCGTTGGATCCTCGGTCTCAGAGGCATACTCGACTGTAAAAGGCAGCCTTGGAGTTATCAGGTCTACGGTTGGGAGCATAGGTGTGATTGTTCTGATAATAATTGCATCAAAACCGATTATAACCCTGCTTGCTGTAAAACTGATGGTATTTGTTTCTACTGTAATGAATGATGCCTTGGGGTGCACTAAGGTGTCAAAATGCCTTAAAAGCGTTAATTCAACTCTTTCTTTGGCGGTGGGAACGATCGTTGCGTATGTCCTGGTTTTTACTGTATCAACTGCTATACTCATGTTTACTGCGTTCAATATAGGAGGTTAAATGGGAACCATAAAAACTGTGGTGTGTGCTGTCTGTGTAATTGGTGTTGTAAGCGCTATGATCGACATTGTTTCACCGGAAGGCAATTTAAAAAAGCATCTTGAGATGGTCGTCGGAATAATTCTGCTATTAACGATAATTTATCCTTTTACGGGCAAGGGCTTTAAGATCAGCCTGTCACAGGAGATCAACACTAATAATGACAGTACCATGTACAATGAGATCATGGAGTACGAGTCCAAAGCGGTACTTGAAAAAACTAACGAAGAGATGTCTGCATATTTAAAAAATAAGCTAAACAGTGCCGGGATCCCATTCAAAGATGTTGTTATAAAATCCAGCAAGGATGAATATAATCAGATAGTGATACAATCGGTGACGATATATGCTGACAAAGAAGATGAAAGAATAAAGAAGATAATAGCGTCGGAACTTAAAGACACAAAAATAAGCATCATTGCAGGTGACACAATTGAAAAGCAAGATAAATGATAAAATCAACAGATATCTCAGAAATGATAAGATAGTGAAGTTGCTTGTTATAATGGGCCTTTTGGGGATCATGCTCATAGCGTTTTCGGGTTTAAGAGGTGACGAGAAAAATAAAACGGAATATTCACAAAATGATGCTAAGCAAACAGACATATATGATTCAGAAACATATAAAGAAAATATAAGAACGGAGCTTGAAGAAATACTTTCTGATGTTTCCGGAGTAGGTGATTGCAGTGTAATGATTTCCGTTGAGGGTACGTCTGAGTATATATACGCAGAGAACATTGATAAAAAGCAAAACTATGGACCTCAGGGGTCAGCAGATGATACAAAAACAGAGATAGTTATCATGGATGATTCCGGTAATGACAAGGCATTGGTCAAAAAGGTAGTCAGACCTAAAATAACCGGTGTAGTAGTGGTCTGTAAAGGGGGTGAAAACGAAGCAGTGAAGGAGAGGGTGATAAAAGCCGTATCAGCAGCACTAAACGTTTCATACAGCAAGATCTGTGTTGAAGCAAAAAAATAAGACAGAAAGGTTGATAGATATGAAAAAACCAACAATAATTATTGGAAAAAAACAAATCCTTTTGGCAGGAATGACGCTCGTTCTCGGACTTGCAATATACATAAATTATGCTTATTCAGCCGTGGGCGGAAAGATAAAGGCAACAGATGTCGTTAAAAACCAGTCGGTCAATTACGGACAATCTCAGCTTGTTAGCAAGCAATCTGACGAAACAGATTACTTTGCCAAAGCAAGAATTGACAGAACAGCATCAAGAGACGAAGCTGTGCAAACGCTAAAATCCATAATTGACGGCGGTGATGCTACCGACGAAGAAAAGAAAACAGTTTCTCAGAAAGCACAGACAATTTCCGGTCTGATGGAAACGGAATCGAAGATCGAAAACCTTGTAAAAGCGGCAGGTTTTAAAGATTGCGTTGTTTATCTTGATGGAAAAAGTGCCAATATTGTAGTTAAAACAGGGCAAAAAGATGGGCTTATGGCAAGCGAAGCGGCGAAGATCAAGGATATACTTCTTTCAGAAGTGTCCGTTGCAAATGAGAACATAAGAATATTTGATGTTGCTTGATCGTAAACGTTAATTTGCTTTTATAATGTTCAAATATATCTTTGTATAAAAAAATGTATAAAAACACTTGTAACTTTATGATAAATATGTTATAATACTATTGATTATAGACGGACGCTGTTAAAGGTTCGTCACACGGGTGTATAAGCACCCGAAATATAACGATTCATAATCTTTACAAGAGGAGGATATATATGAACAATAAAAGTGAAACTGTTGAAAAAAGTCTGCATATAAGCCAGGATGTAATAGCTCAAATAATAGTTAACTGTGTCAACGAGGCTGATGGGATATATTCTGTTGCTCCTGTGATGAAAACACCAAGACAGATATGGCTGAAGCAGGAAAACTTCGGCAACATACGTATCGGCCTTGTTGATGATGTTATTTCGGTTACAATAGGCATAATTCTTGAAAATGGATCAAATGCCGTTTCCGTATCCGAAGCGATACAGGAAAAGGTAAAAAGCTCTATCCAGAATATGCTTGGACTGACCGTTGCCAAGGTCAATATCAATGTTTGCGGTATACATATATCGGAGGATAAAGTCTGACTTTTGCTTTTGCAAAGGTCAGCTTTGTGCTGTTATAAATAGTTTTAAAAGGATGTGTTGATGTGTCTTCATCAAGACAAAATGTAAGGGAAGCAGCTTTCCTTCTTTTATTTGAAAAGCTTTTAAGAGACGATCCCCTTGAAGAAATATTTAAAGCTGCAAAAGAAGTGGATGATTTTGCTTTTAATGCAGACGCAGAAGAACTTGTCAGAAGGGTCGACAGCAAGAAGGACGAGCTTGATGAAATAGTTGCTATGTTCAGTAACAAACGTGCTGTCAGCAGGATACCACGTGTTAATCTTACTGTATTGAGAATAGCTATTTATGAGGCAATGTACGATGAGCGTGTGCCGGTAAATGTGGCTATTAGTGAAGCTGTGCGGCTTACTCAGATGTATGCTCTTGAACCGGATGTTTCTTTTGTAAATGGTGTTCTGGGTTCGTTTTCAAAAAGTGAATATGTAAATAATAAGGAAGAGGATATGCAATGAGCTTGTTTTTAGGCATAGATACAAGCAATTATACAACCTCCTGTGCTTTGTTTGACAGTGAAACGAGGAAAGTAAGATCACTGAAAAAGCTTCTTCCTGTAAAAAGCGGAGAAAAGGGTATCAGGCAATCTGATGCCGTTTTTCATCATACAAAGCAGCTTCCGCAGCTTATTGAGGAACTGTTTTGCGAGTCTCCAAAAATAGATTATGTTAGCTGTTCCTGTGCACCGAGAAGTGTAAAAGATTCGTATATGCCATGCTTTCTTGTCGGTGAATCTGCTGCAAAGATGCTATCTGCTGCCTGTGATATCCCGTGTTACACGACTTCTCATCAGTGCGGTCACATTCTTGCTGCTTTGTATCCCTGCGATCGTCTTGATCTTGCAATTTCGGGCGAAAGATTTATTGCGCTTCATGTAAGCGGAGGTACGACGGATCTTCTGCTTTGCAAAGCAAACGAGAATAAAGAACTTGAAATATCCCAAATCGGCGGATCTCTTGATCTTAAAGCCGGACAGGCTGTTGACAGGACCGGTGTTATGCTGGGACTTGATTTTCCTTGCGGACAGGAGCTTGAAAAGCTTGCTTTGAAAAGCAGCAGATCTTTTAAGCTCAGACCGGTTATAAAAGGGTCTTCCTGCTGCCTTTCCGGGCTTGAAAACTTGTGCAGAGATATGCTGGATAAGGGTGAAGATCACTGTGATATTGCAAGGTTCTGCCTTGAATATATCGGGATAAGTGTTCGTGATATTACACGTAATGCTTTGGATCAATACGGGCAGATGCCGGTTGTTTTTGCCGGGGGAGTTATGTCAGATTCTTTAATTAAAGATATACTTGCCGATAGCTTTGATTCGTATTTTGCAAGTCCGGAGTTTTCCTGCGATAACGCAGCGGGTGTCGCAATTTTTGGTGCGCTCAAGGAAGGAAAAGCTTTATGAGTTCTATTTTGACAGTTTCTCAGTTAAATAAGTATGTTTCTTTTAAACTAAGATCTGATGTAAAGCTTAAAGGCATTTGTGTAAAGGGCGAAGTATCAAATTTTACGCTTAACAGATCGGGTCATGCTTATTTTTCGGTTAAAGATGAGCAGAGCTGTGTAAAAGCGGTAATGTTTGCAAACAATTTCAGCAAGCTGAAAAAAGATTTTACAAATGGTATGAGCGTTCTTGTTACAGGTAACGTTGAATTATATGAACCCGGCGGATCTTTTCAGATCGTAGTTACAGATGTTACTCCTCTGGGCAGCGGACTTTTATATATGCAGATCGAAGCAATTAAGGAAAAGCTTTCAAAGAAGGGAGTTTTCGATGCATCGGCAAAAAAGAATATCCCGCTTTTCCCACGGAAAATCGCAGTAATATCTTCTTCGACCGGTGCGGCTTTGCAAGATATAATCAATATAATCGGAAGAAGGTTTCCGATTTGCCAAATCTGTGTTTTCCATACCAGAGTCCAGGGGGAGAATGCTTCCGTCGATATATGTGATTCTATTTCGGCTGCTGACAAATGCGGAGCAGATACAGTTATAATTGCAAGGGGCGGCGGGTCGGTCGAAGACCTTATGCCTTTCAATTCCGAATCTGTTGCAATGGCAGTCTATTCTTGCAAAACGCCGGTTATCTCAGCCGTCGGGCATGAAACTGATACCACTTTAGTTGACTACGCAGCTGATCTTGGAGCACCGACTCCTTCAGCGGCTGCCGAACTTGCAACTCCTGATAAATCGGATTTGTTAGCTGCGGTGGATAAGCTTTCCGATATGATCACAAAGGCATTAACGTCCCGGATAGAAAGAGCAGAAAATGAAATAATGCGTTATGATTCCCGTATGCAGCTTTCTTCTCCTCAGATGAAACTTGAAAAGGATGCAGAACGTATTGATAGTTTGAGTCAAAGATTTACAAGCTCTATTCAAAAACGACTGACTGCGCTTGAGTCTTCTCTTGAAAAAAATGTAATACTTCTTGAAGGGCTCAGTCCGCTGAAAACCATATCCAGAGGCTATACAATAGTAAGTAATAACGATATTATAATCAGAAGCGCAGATGAACTTAAAGAAAATGACAGGATAAATATTAGGTTTTCCAATAGTTCAGCTGATGTGAAAATATCTGATATCGTCAGAAAGGAAGAAAGAAATGAGTTTTGAGTCTGATATGTCAAGACTTAATGAAATTGTAAAAAAGCTTGAAAGCGATGAGCTTTCTTTGGAAGAATCCCTGACACTTTATAAAGAGGGTGCAGACCTTTCTGTAAGGTGCAAAAAAACACTTGAGGAAGCCAAGCTGACAGTAAAACAAGTGAACGAGGACAAGAATAATGAACGAAGTGAATAAACAGCTGCTTGATAAGTACGTTTCATCCATAGAGCAGCAACTTTTAAAATTTACAGAGAATAAACCGGAACTCTACGGGGTGGTCTGCCATGCTATGGAGTACTCTCTTATGGCGGGCGGAAAAAGGCTCAGACCTGTTTTGTGTCTGGAGTTTTATCGTATGTGCGGCGGAAAGGATATAGATAGTATTCTTGATGTTGCCTGCGCTTTGGAGCTTATTCATACTTTTTCTCTTATACATGATGATCTTCCGTGTATGGATAATGATGATTTCAGAAGAGGGAAGCCCTCTTGCCATAAAGCTTTTCCGGAAAACATTGCACTTCTTGCCGGTGATGCTCTGAATACCCTTGCTTTTGAGGTTATTTCCAATGCTGCGCTTGAAGGAAGAATATCTGCCCAAAGCGCCGTAATGCTTATTTCCGTTTTGAGCAAAGGTGTTGGCGTGGATGGAATGATAGGCGGACAGGTCATTGACCTTATGTGCGAAGAAAAAGAAATAGATATAGAAACTCTAAATAAACTCCAATCTCTTAAAACGGGTGCATTGATCGAAGCCGCCTGTGTTATGGGAGTCATCCTTTCCGGGAAATTTGAAATGATTCCCCAAGCCGCTGAATATGCTTCTGCTTTAGGCAGAGCATTTCAGATAGTTGATGATCTTCTTGATGTTAACGGATCCTTTGAAGAGCTTGGAAAGCCTATTGGAAGCGATAAAGAGCAGAATAAATGTACCTATGTTACATTGTTGGGTGAGACCCGTTCAAGACAGATCGCTTCACAGCTTACGATGCAGGCATTGGGCCATCTTACAAAGTTTGAAAATAACCTGTTTTTATCAGAGCTGACTGAAGATATGCTTAATAGAAGAAAATAAAGTTTTAAGGGATGTTTTATATGGCATACAAAAATAAACCTGACCTTATGAAGATGAATTTGCCTTCTGATCTGAAAAAACTAAGTTTGCAGCAATGCGATGATCTTTGTAAACAGATCAGGAAACTTTTGATAACAACTGTTTCCAAGAACGGAGGACATCTTGCCTCTAATCTTGGAACGGTGGAGCTTACTGTTGCTGTACACAGAGTTTTCGACTCGCCTAAAGATAAGATCGTCTGGGATGTGGGACATCAGGCTTATACACATAAAATTTTAACAGGCAGAGCGGATAGATTTTCAACCCTCAGGAAAGAAGGCGGAATTTCCGGCTTTTGCAGACCTGACGAATCTGTACATGACGCATTTATCAGCGGGCACAGTTCAAACTCGGTTTCCGCTGCGCTTGGTATAGCTACGGCTATGAAGCTTAATGGGGACGACCATCATACCGTAGCCATTGTAGGCGATGGCGCATCTTCCGGCGGACTTTTCTATGAAGGGCTTAATAACGCCGGTAAGAGTAATACGAATATTATAATTATACTTAACTATAATGAAATGTCTATTTCTAAAAATGTAGGCGGAATGGCAAAGTATCTTTCTACACTAAGAACACGTGAGGGTTATCATAAAACCAAAAGTGCTGTGGAAAAGGTACTTGACAAAACTCCGGTTATTGGTTCTCCGGTGAAAAAAGTAATAAAAAGCTCAAAAGATGCTTTTAAAAACGCACTGCTGCACAGTACGCTGTTTGAGGACCTTGGGTTCGAGTATATAGGACCCATCGACGGACATAATATCGGTGAACTTGAAAATGGTCTTAATGCAGCAAAAGCATTGAACAGACCGGTACTTGTCCAGGTTAATACCATAAAAGGCAAGGGTTACACTCCTGCTGAGCAGAATCCGGGCGAATATCATGGGATCGGTTCTTTTGAGATCTCTACGGGAAATCCGGATTATGTTTCTGTTGACAGCTTTTCATCTGTAATGGGAAATGAACTGTGTAAGATCGCCAGCTCCAACAACAAGGTATGTGCTATTACAGCTGCGATGAAATACGGCACAGGTCTTCAGAATTTTGCAAAACAATTTCCAAAAAGATTTTTTGATGTTGGTATTGCCGAAGAACACGCTGTTACATTCAGCGGCGGACTTGCACAAATGGGATATATCCCTGTTTTTGCTGTGTACTCGACTTTTTTGCAAAGATCATACGACCAGTTGATCCATGACCTTGCAATATCTAATTATCATGTTGTCTTGTGCGTGGATAGAGCGGGTATTGTTGGCAGCGACGGAGAAACACATCAGGGGATTTTTGATGTTCCGCTTCTTACTTCAATTCCTAATACAAAGATCTATTCACCTTCTAATTATGCTGAGGTGTGTCTTTGTCTGAATAAAGCCATAAAAGAAGATGATTGTATAGTTGCCCTGCGCTATCCGAGAGGCAACGAAGATCCGGTTGCAAAAACCGATGAACCATCTGATTCTTTCTATTATTATCAGAGAGGGTCGGATTATCTCATCGTTACATACGGCAGACTTTCGGCAAATGCATTAACAGCTATAGAGATCTTAAACAATAAGGGGATCCGGTGCGATCTTTTAAGACTTGTTGAAATATATCCGATAAACGAAAAGGTTGCCGAGATAATTTCTGGCTATGACGTTGCATTCTTCTTTGAAGAGGTTTATGACTGTGGGTCAATAAGCGAAAAGTATTCGTCTGTTTGTGATAACGTTGCATCTTTTACAATAGATCACTTTATAAAACACGGAGAGTGCAGCGATATACTCAATGAACTTGGTTTTTCATCTGAACAGATGTCAAGTCAAATAGAGGCTTTTATTAACGATGAGCAGGATTGATGTATTTCTTGTTGAGAACGGCTATGCAAAAAGCCGTGTAAGAGCAAAAGAACTAATAAAAAATGGCAAGGTCACAGTCAATGATAAAATATGTTTCAAGGCTTCGTATGAAGTAAAAGAACATGATGAAGTTGACTGTGAGGCTGACGACCTTACGTTTGTCAGCAGGGGAGGATTGAAACTAAGCAAAGCATTCGATGTGTTCTCGATTGATGTAAAGGACAAGGTTTGTGCCGATATCGGTGCATCAACAGGTGGGTTTACACAATGTTTGCTTAACCACGGTGCAAGATCTGTTTATGCTGTGGATGTGGGACATGGCCAGCTTGATGAAAGCCTTTTGAACGACCAAAGGGTCTTAAACTATGAGGGAATGAATGCCAGGTGCCTTGATAATAAAGTTTTTGATCCAAAGCCTTCTTTCGTAAGCATTGATGTTTCCTTTATTTCTCTTGAGCTGATTATTTCCTCTGTAAGCAGCATCCTTTCTGACGACGGTGAGATCGTTGCCCTTGTTAAACCGCAGTTTGAAGCTGGCAGGGAAGCGCTTAATAAAAAGGGAATTGTAAAGGATAAAAAGATCCATGAAAAAGTTTTAAGGAATGTTACGGCTGCATTTGAAAAAAACGATCTGTTTGTGTGTGCAGCTGCTTTTTCGGCAATTACAGGCGGAGATGGGAATATCGAATATCTTTTGCATGTCTCGAAAAAATCTGATAAAAGCGATCTTTTTGATATAAAAAGCGTTGTTAACGACGCTTTTGAGTTTTTTTAAACAATAGGAGTTAATATGAAAGCTTTTATTTTTCCAAATCTTAATAAAGCAAACAGCAAAGAATATGTTGTAAAGGCCTGCTCAATACTCGCAAAGCATGGATGTAAAATATTGCTCTCGGATGATTATTGTGATGTATTTGGCAATAGTGTTTCTGCGAGTTATTCACAGCAAGAGGAATGTTTTAGTGAATGTGACGTTGTTGTCGCTGTAGGCGGTGACGGCACAATACTTAAATGTGCCCAGATGTGTTCTAAGTATAATAAACCCATTGTTGGAATAAACTGCGGACGACTTGGTTTTATGGCTTCTCTTGAGCATTCTCAGATCAACGACCTTGAAAAGCTTGTAAGCGGAGAATATACACTTAGCAAACGTATGTTATTGTCGTGTATAATTACAAATCATAGCAACCAAAAGAGCGAATACCTGGCTCTCAACGATATTGTTATCTCAAAAACAGATAATTGTAAGATAGCTGATTTTGAAGTAAGCAGAAACGGACATATTATTTCATCGCTGCGTGCAGACGGAATCATCTTTTCAACTCCCACAGGTGCATCGGCGTATTCAATGTCCGCAGGAGGACCTATAATTGAACCGGAGATGGATTGTATAGAATTCACTCAGATCTGCCCACATTCTTTGTTTGCAAGAACAATTATCTTCGATACAGACAGTGTCCTGACTGCGAAGTGTTACACGGGCGGTGCATATATGACCAACGTTACCGTTGACGGCAATATGATATATAAAATGTCTCAGGAAGATATCGTTACGATACTAAAGTCAGATAAGTACGTGGAAATAATAGATATAAACGGTGACAGCTTTTTTGAATCAGTTAATAAAAAGCTTATGCAGCCGATAAAAGACAACTCTAATCCATGGTAAGAAAGGGATCGTAGTTTTATATGAAATCGAAAAGACATCAGATAATCCTATCTCTTATAAACGAAGAAAATATTGATACACAAGAGAATCTTCAGGCTGCACTTTTAAAAAAGGGTATTAAAGTTACTCAGGCAACAGTTTCACGTGATATCAGAGAGCTTTCTCTGATTAAGACAATAACCCCTACAGGTGATTATAAATATAGCGTTCCTTCGTTGAAAAGAAGCGGTATGGAGAACGGATCTGATATGGTCCTGGGATTTATAACCGACTCGGTCAAAAGCGTTGATTACGCAGGAAATACCGTGGTGATAAAGTGCTATTCGGGAATGGCACAGGCTGTCTGTGCTAAATTGGATGATTCGGGGATCGAAAATGTAGTGGGAAGTCTTGCAGGCGATGATACAATATTTTTATTGATGCGAAGCGAAAAAGACGCAGACAGGCTGCTGCGTGAGCTAAACGCTATTATATCTGCAAAGTAAACAGGAGAAGGACAATGTTATCTCAATTATATATTGAAAATCTTGCTGTTATCGAGAAAGCAAGCATAGACCTTACGCCGGAGCTTAATGTTTTTACCGGTGAGACCGGCGCAGGAAAGTCAATACTTATAAATGGAATCAACGCTATACTTGGCCAGCGTACAAACAAAGATATTGTCAGGACCGGTGCAAATAAAGCTGTTGTTACAGCAGTATTTGAAAAAATACCCGATTCTTGTTTGCAGCTTCTTAATGACAGTGGGATCTCGTGTGATGACGGTCAGCTTTTCCTTGAACGAGAAATAAAAAACGATGGAGGCAGTATTGCACGTATAAACAGCCGCCCTGTAAGCATCTCACTTTTGAAACAGGTAGGCAATTTGCTTGTGAATATACACGGACAGCACGATAATCAGATTTTGCTTTCTCCGGACAAGCATATAGATATTCTTGACTTATATTCAGACGCCAAGGGTCTTATTGAAGATTATCAATCTTCCTTTCATAAGCTTCAAAGCATAGCAAAAGAGATAAGCCACATTAAGGCAGACTCAAATATGCGCCAATTCAGGATTGCTCAGCTTTACGAAATAATCAATGAGATCGAAGGAATGAAAATTGCTCCTGATGAGGATAAACAAATTAACAGCGAACTTAATGTTTCCAAGAACGCAGTGGCTCTTTCCGAAGCATTTAACGCTGTATCTGCAATTCTTTCCGGTTCAGATAATTTGACCGGAGTTGTTGAGAGCCTTATGAACGCTGACGCCTACATAAAGAATTACCAGGATGTTATGCCGAAACTTGGTGAGTTGAGCGAAAGACTCAATAATGCACGAATTGAAGTAAAGGATATATCAGATGAAATAGAAATACTTAACTCCAGGCTTGATGTTGATCCCAAAAGATACGATTGGCTCAATCAGCGCAGTGAGGATCTTCGCAAGATCTGTAAAAAGTATGGTCCGGAGCTTGATGACGTGCTCAGATCATTGAACAATGCTAAAGATGAGCTTGAAAAGCTGCAGGGAAGTGAACAAAGCCTTGATAAGCTGGAAAGTGAAAAAAATGATCTTTTGACTGAGGTCTCCAAAAAAGCTATGAAGCTTTCTGAGCACAGAAAGAAGGCGGGAGAGCGCTTTGTCCGGCAGGTCGCAAACGAACTGGAATTTTTGAATATGCCTAATGTTAAAATAGTTGTTAAACAGGAAAAAGGCAAGCTTACATTTAAAGGCATGGATAACATTGAATTTCTTATCTCCGCTAACCTTGGTGAAGAACCCAGACCGATGGCTAAGATCGCATCCGGCGGTGAACTTTCACGTATTATGCTGGCTTTGAAAAATGTTATTGCTCAGAAAGATTCTATTGATACTTTGATCTTTGATGAGATAGATACCGGCGTAAGCGGAATTGCAGCTCAGAAGATCGGAATGAAGCTCGGAGAAATATCAAGATACCGTCAAGTGCTTTGCGTGACCCATCTGGCACAGATCGCTGTTTTTGCAGATAATCATTTGCTGATCGAAAAAAATATCGTAGGTGACAGAACTGTTACATCAGTAAGATCGCTGGGCAAAAACGATAGAAAAAATGAGATAGCGAGAATAATGGGCGGAAACAGCATAACTCCGTTGCTGCTTAAAAATGCACAGCAGCTTCTTGACGAAGCCGCTAAAATGAAAAAATAGCCAAAGTAAACATAAAAAGGCAGGATAATTTCCTGTCTTTTTTGTGTAAAAAATGTCGTTAAATTGTTGACTATTATATATAAAAATGGTATAATAATATCTGTATATGGAGTAAGAAAGGATGTGCTGTAATGAAAGTCAAACTGCTTGCTTATACCCCTGAACCGGAAAAGATCGTCGCAACCGCCGCAAAGCTTTGCTATTCGTCAAGCGATATTGAATCACTTAAAGAGGGTCTGACCGATGATAAGGTAGAAAGTTTCGTTTCTATGATCGCTTCTATCGGTCACGAAAGCACTTTGGAACACGTTTGCTTTACTTTTGGCATCGAGGGTATATCACGAGCTTGTTCTCACCAGCTGGTAAGGCACCGTATTGCATCGTATTCTCAGAAAAGCCAGCGTTACGTGAATGAAAATGGTTTTGAATTTATTACTCCGCCTGAAATACAAGCCGATGAACAGGCGAAAGCCGAGTTTGACAAGCAAATGGCATCTCTTACCGAGAGCTATAATAAAATCGCAGATATTCTTACCAATAAGCATTTAAAAACGTTTCTTGACCAGGGTATGGACGAAAAAGAAGCCAAATCTAAAGCAAGAAAAAAAGCAAATGAGGATGCAAGGTTTGTACTTCCAAACGCCTGTGAAACAAAGATTGTTGTAACTATGAATATACGAAGCCTGTTTAATTTCTTCAGGCATCGCTGCTGCAACAGAGCCCAGTGGGAAATAAAGGCTGTTGCTGATGAAATGCTCAGACTTTGCAGACAGGTTGCACCAAATGTTTTTAAAAATGCAGGTCCTTCCTGTGTTATGACCGGAAGATGTCCTGAGGGTAAAATGACTTGCGGAAAGATGAATGAGGTCAGGGCATTTTATAAAGAGTTAAAATAATCAACATAGACGCCGGAGGTAATTATATGGTATATGTTTTTCTTGCAAATGGGTTTGAAGAGCTTGAAGCTCTTGCCCCTGTCGACATATTAAGACGTGCTAAAGTTGACGTGAAAACTGTCGGTGTAAGCGGTATGAATGTAACATCTTCCCATGGCGTTGCAGTAACTGCCGATATATCAGCGGACGAGTTAATTCTTAATGACGACCTTGAAATGATAGTTCTTCCGGGAGGAATGCCGGGAACGCTTAATCTTGAAGCAAGCGATAAGGTGCAAAGTGCTGTTGACTTTTGTGCAGATAACGATAGATATATAGCTGCCATTTGTGCAGCACCGTCTATACTTGGACATAAAGGTCTTCTTAAAGGAAAGAAAGCAACAAGCTTTCCAAAATTCAACAGTGAGCTTGAAGGTGCTAATGTTGTTGATGATCTTGTTGCAGTTGACGGAAAGATCATTACTGCCAAAGGCGCAGGTGCCAGCATTGAATTTGGTCTTACTCTTGCACAGCTTATCGTTTCAAAAGAAACATCCGATAATATAAAGGCATCTATGCAATGCAGATAATGACTAAAAAACAGCTTCGTGAAATATATAAGAACAAGCGCCGGGTGATCGGCCCGATGGAGAAAGTTGCTCTTGATAGTGCTGTTGCGGATCGTTTTTTGAATAGTGAAATGTATAAGAATTGCAGTGAGCTGCTGATCTATGTTTCTTTTGATATTGAGGTCGGAACATACCGCATTATTGACCGGGCGCTAAAAGAAAAAAAGGTTTTTTGTCCCAGGTGCTGCAGCGATTCCAATTATATGGAATTTTATATGATAAATAGTTTTGATGATCTTTCACCCGGAGCATATGGTATCCTTGAGCCATCTGCAGGGGAGCCCACAATGTCTTTTGAACCAACTTCACTGTGTATCGTGCCGGCGCTTTCGTATGATGAAAAAGGGAACAGGCTCGGTTTCGGGAAAGGTTATTACGATAGATTTCTTAGTGGATTCAAAGGCATTAAAACAGGCATATGCTATGAACTTTCGCTATGTGAAACTTTACCGGCAGATGATCACGATATTCGTGTTGATAATATTGTCACAGAGGATAGAATTATTTTCTTAGGGTAATGGAAAGGAAGTTATTTATGGACAATAAAGAATTGAGTCTTGAGGAGATTCTCGCAGAAGGCTCAGAAAATGCATCTGAAATTAAATCAAATGCTTCCGATGACCTGTCGGATATAAAAGACAGGAAGCTTTCATTGGAGGAAGTGATTGCTCTTAATAAAGGCGAAACCTTGCCATCTGATAAATCCGTATCAGCTGACGAGGATGTGTCCGAAAATGTTTCAGATCAGACCGACGATAACAATCTTTTTGAGAGTCATGTCAATAATGAGGACATAAATACTGCGGAAACGCAAAACGATCAAGATACATATGAATCTTCCAATAATAAAGATTATCTTACCGTAGATGATATCCTCGGAGATGATCTGCAGGATCTTAAATTGTCTGAAGATGATCTTGATTACGATATTAAAGACGATCAAGATGCATCGGAAGAAGCAGATGCAGATTACGTTGACAGTGAAGAACCTGCTGACGAGGAATTGATCGACGATCCGCAAGACTCTTCTAAAGAGGAATATGACGACGAAATTGATGATACTCCTACAGTTGTTATGCCTCAGAATTCCGAAAAAAAGCCTGTAAGATCACGTCCACGCCGTAAAAAGCCTGCTCCAAGGAAGAAGAAAAGCTCTAAGCAAAAAAACAGCAGATTCAACGGATCTATATTTGGTGGTATTATTCTTACCTGTATTATCCTTACTGTATCGGTTGTTTTGTCGCTGACGGCTATTTCTGTGGCTACAGAGTATTATGGCATTGGAAAATCCGAAAATGATGTTATTTTTAAAATACCTGAAGGAGCGGATAATGATAAAATCGCTGATCTGCTCTATGAAAATGGTATAATAAAAAATAAAACTCTTTTTAAACTTGCTCTGAAAATCGAAAAACCGCAGACCATTTTTCCCGGTGACATCACGCTGAAACCGTCAATGGGTTATGCAGCTGTTATTGAAGAGCTTGCTACAATGCGTGAAAGAATGGAAACAGTTACCATAACATTTACAGAGGGTATGAATCTGCTTGATGTTGCTAATCTCCTTGAAAAGAATAAAGTATGTAAAGCAGATGATTTCCTGTTTGAATTCAATAAAGACCAGGGCTTTGACTTTGAAAAAGATCTTGGAGTCAGCAAGGATGCCTTTTATAAAATGGAAGGGTATTTCTTCCCGGAGACATATAACTTCTATGTAAACGATACAGCATATAACGTTACAAAACTTGTGCGTACACAATTCCAGAGCACAATGAATGCTGATCTGATGCGACAGGTAAAGGAGAGCAAGTTCTCTCTTAATCAGATCATTACACTTGCTTCCATAGTACAGATGGAGGCTGGATCTGAAGCAGAAATGCCGAAGGTTGCTTCAGTTTTCGTAAATAGAATGAACGATCAGACTACATACCCAAATCTTCAGTCTGATACAACTACAAAATATATTGATAATGTAATAAAGAAAAAGGCTATTGATCAGTCCTCGGTCGATTTTTATACAAGTGTATATGATACATATACCTGCAGAGGTCTGCCGGCAAGCCCCATATGCAACCCGGGACTTGCTGCGATAAAAGCCGTCCTCAACCCTGCAAAGACAGATTATTACTACTTCTGTAACAACCTCACCACAGGTGAAACATTCTTTGCAAGAACACTTGAGGAGCATAACGCAAACCTTAAAAAGGCTGGTCTTGCCTGAACCAGAGGTATAAAATGTCTGAGCTTTTAGAAATATTATCACCTGTAGGTGATATGGAAAGATTGCACGCAGCTCTTGACTTTGGTGCAGATGCCGTCTATCTTGGCGGCACCTGCTTTGGTATGAGAGCTGCATCTGCAAATTTTGATGCACAATCGCTTGCACAGGCTTGTAAAATTACACACGAAAAAGGTAAGAAGTTATATCTTACCTGCAATACATTGCCTCGAAACTTTGAGATACCCGGACTTGAAGGCTTTGTTAAGGATGCGGTCGATGCAGGTGTTGATGCGTTGATAGTAAATGACATTGGCGTCTTTGCTATGGTAAAAAGATTTGCCCCCGATATGGAGATCCATGTTTCCACCCAGGCCGGCATTGTAAATTATGCTACCGCCAACGAGTTTTACAATATGGGTGCAAAAAGAGTTGTTCTTGCACGAGAGCTTTCTCTTGAAGAAATTGCTGAAATACGTGCTAAAACGCCCGATGAACTTGATATTGAATGCTTCGTGCACGGTGCAATGTGCGTTAGTTTTTCCGGCAGATGTCTTCTTTCTCAGTATCTTGTGAACAGAGATGCAAACAGGGGAGAGTGTGCCCAGCCTTGCCGCTGGGGGTATCATCTTATGGAAGAAAAGAGAACCAACGAGTTTTACCCTGTGTTTGAAGATGACAGCGGAACATACATACTTAACGCAAAAGATATGTGTCTTATCGAGCACATTGATAAGCTTGCAAAAGCCGGTATAAACAGCTTTAAGATCGAGGGCAGGGCAAAATCGTCGTACTACGTTTCTGTTATAACAAATGCTTACCGCAAGGCAATGGATATATATATTTCCGATCCGGATACTTATAAACTGCCTCAATGGATCAAGGATGAGGTGTTTAAGGTAAGCCACAGAGCATATTGCACAGGTTTTTATTTTGGTCATCCCAAACAGAGTCAGTATTATGAAAACGGCGGATATATCAGAGAATACGATGTTGTTGCCGTTGTTGAGGGATGCTCAAATGGCAGGATATATGCACAGCAGAGAAATAAATTTAACAGGGGAGACGAGTTGGAGATATTACCTCCTGATTTTCCTCCGATAAGATTTACAGCAGATCATATATATAACGAAGCCGGAGAAGAGATCGAAACAGCTAACCATGCAACTATGGAGCTTTCGATCATGTCTGATATAATAGTTCCAAAGAATTCTATTATACGAAAGAAAAACTAATAATAAGATTGCGTATGCATTCTTCAGTGCGTAATAGATCCCCGTATCCAAAAGTGGATATGGGGATCTTTTTGTCAGCAAAAAGCAGCCCATCAGGACTGTTTTTTGCAAGAAAAATATCATTTATCATTTTTATCCTTTTTGTATGTCGCTATGGGCGATGCTTCGGAAGCTCCTTTTAGATCAGAATTTGTGATATGGGTGTATATCTCGGTTGTAGAAATGCTTTTGTGACCAAGGACCTCTTTTAATACCAGCGTGTCAACACCGTTTTTGTACATCATTGTTGCCGCAGAATGACGCAGCTTATGTGTTGTGATCCCAAGGTTTGAAAGCCCGGCATTTTTTAATTGTTCTTCAACAATTTGCTGAACTCGACGCTTATTTATCCTTGTTTTGTTCGCTGATAAAAAGACAGCCTGATTTTCTACCTGGGGTCTGTGATTGTTTATATAGTCATCAAGTGCTTGTATGCAAACATCGTTAAGATAAACTATTCTTTCTTTTCTGCCCTTGCCAAATAAGCGCAAAGTCTTATTTTCACGGCTGTAATCATTAAGATCAATCCCCACAAGTTCACTCAGACGCATACCGCAGGATAAGAACAAAACAAGAATACAAAAATCCCGCTCTTTATGTTTGGAGTCTACGCTGTTAAGGAGCTGTACACTTTGTTCAGTGGTAAGATATTTAGGCAATGACTGATTTATTCTTGGCAGTTCAAGATCTTTTAAGGGGTCTTCCTTTATCAGCATTGCTTTTTTATTAAGATACGAATAAAGCTGTTTAAGAGCTGAGCATTTTCTTGCTCTTGTTTTTACAGAATTTCCACGGCTTTGAGCCAGAAATCCCAGGTAAACATATGCATCGTTAAGACTAAATCGTTCAAGCCATTCAATAGGCGTGTCATTGATCGGTATACTGTAAAAATCCGATTCTTTTGCTGTCCGGTGCTTTATATTCAGATACCTGAGAAATGTCCTTATATCAATGTAGTAAGCTTCGATAGTGCGTTCGCCACGATCTTTAACGACTTTCATGTATGTTAAAAAATCGTTTAGATAATATGGGCAGTCTTCAAGATACTCACTTTTCATCTTAAAACTCCATTCTAAAAGAAATGATCTGAAAAAAATGTTCCTATTGTTTATATTATAATTCAACAATTAAATACTGTCAAGGGAAAATGCCGTTGACAGCGCACAGCGGCTGTGTTATAATCATTTTGTGGGAATATATTAAATTGAATTGGAGTGTGATCAATAATGAATTCAAATGTCAGACCCGAAAGTATGGAGAGAATCACAAATGAGGCACTTGCTAACGCCTTCATCGAACAGCAGGTAAATGAGCTGAGAACACAGATCGGTGATAAAAAAGTACTTCTTGCCTTGTCCGGCGGTGTTGACAGTTCCGTAGTTGCTGCTTTGCTTATAAAAGCGGTGGGACAGCAGCTTGTTTGTGTTCATGTAAACCATGGATTGCTTAGAAAAGGAGAGCCTGAACAGGTCGTTTCTGTTTTCCGTGATCAGATGAATGCAAATCTTGTCTACGTAGACGCAGTAGATAGATTTCTTGACAAGCTGGCAGGTGTTGCAGAACCGGAAAATAAAAGAAAAATAATAGGTGCCGAGTTTATTCGTGTATTTGAAGAAGAAGCTCGTAAGCTTGACGGTATAGAATTTCTTGCACAAGGTACGATTTATCCGGATATCCTTGAAAGTGACGGAGTTAAAGCACATCATAACGTTGGCGGTCTGCCTGAGGACATGAAATTTGAGCTTGTAGAGCCTATAAAGCTGCTGTTTAAAGATGAAGTCCGTGTTGTGGGTAAAGCTTTGGGATTACCGGATAATATGGTATATCGTCAGCCGTTCCCGGGACCCGGTCTTGGCGTAAGGTGTCTTGGTGCGATCACTCGTGACCGCCTTGAGGCAGTTCGTGAAAGTGATGCTATACTCAGAGAAGAATTTGCCAAGAACGGACTTGAAGGGAAGGTTTGGCAGTATTTCACTGCAGTGCCTGATTTCAAGTCGGTAGGTGTTAAAGATGGAAAACGTACATTCGCATATCCTGTTATTATCCGTGCTGTAAATACAAAGGATGCTATGACTGCAACCGTTGAGAATGTTCCTTTTGAATTGCTTGAGCATATTACCGATAGGATCACTCATGAGGTGGAGAATGTAAACAGAGTTCTTTTCGATCTTACACCAAAGCCGAGCGCAACAATCGAATGGGAATAAATTGCATTACATAACAATATGCATTCTTTTTTTTCTTTCCATTATAATCATTGTGCGATTGAAAAAACTGAAAGTAGTATATAATTATAAAATTCTCTTAGAGTTTTTACATTTTCGGTATATAGCTCTAAGAGAATTTTTATTGTATTTATATTATAATTGTAACCATAAGTCAAAGAGTTTATCAGTATGTGCAATATATATGCCTATAATGATGATATCTAATTGTAATTAAACTGCTCCTCTAAGTTTCACTAAATTTCTATTTAGTGAAACTTTCTATTTTTTAAAAACGGGGCTTACCTGCTGGAACTGACCTTTGATTAGCTTCTCAGGGTTGTTGTGTCCTTTTACAAGCGCCCTCTCTTTTTGCATTGTGGAGGAATTTTTCATTGTAAATCAAAATGGTAAATAAGTTTCTTGTTATGAGTTCGCCCATTTGTAATTACACTCAATTTTGTCACGGAAGTTAAGTGTGACAATTGCACAGAAATTAAAAGAATATCTTACAGATATTAAATATCGTTCAAAGTGCTTAAATACGTTTTTTAAAAGTAATTATATTTCATAATTGAACAAATTGTCAACCCCCTACAGGTACTTCTCAACAGTCAGACCTTCCCTCTTGTCCCTCTCCACAGTTAAGGAGATATGGCTATATTTGACAGATGAAGTAAAACATGATATAATAAAAAAGTTCTATTAATATATGGGAGTTGAAGATTATGAACACACTGTTTTTAGTAATACTATTTGAATACATAGGTATACCAGAAGATGCAGCTAAAATAATAGCATTTATGATATATCTGATCGTATGTTTACTAATACTCGGAGCATTGATAAGCATAATAAACATAGGAACATACACAAAGAAAGCAAACGAACAAAACGATATAATAATTAAACAACTATATAAACAAAAACTACAAAACGAAGAAATAATACAACATCTAAGAACCATTACAAATAACAACACAGAACAGCCTACCGAACTGCAAAACAATAATATATATGACTTTAGAAATGAAATAAACGGATTTCAAAACTACTATAACGACAACACACTATACAACGATCATATGCAACAATAGCCCTGTGAGGTAGTCAGCTGGCTACCCTTCACATGGCTATGTTTTATAAGGGTTTGCACGATATGATTTGAATTATTATATCTTTCTTAATGCGCTAATCTCAGCTTTTGCACGGCTTCGTCTGCTTGTCAATGCTAAACAAAGTCTATAAAAGAACAGTAATGGCATTCTGGCTCTGTTCTTATAAAACCATTTATACCTTGCTGAAAATGCTTTATACATAGGATGACTTTTTCTGATTGGTACAAACAGTCTGGTTTTAATATATTCCAGCTTGGCAAAATGATTTACATTTTGTTTACTTAACTTGTTGTTAATGCTGTTTTCAACAGTTCCGTAAGTCCCTGAAAAAATGATATAATCAAACATTTCACACTCCCCTGCTGTGATTTTCTTCCCGCCGAGGAGGTGTAATGCTAGTTCACGATTATGCTTTTCGTACTCTGCTATGCCGATTTTTTCGCATTCAGTTTCAACATATTTCATATCAAGCTTATCGGCATAGTGATTCAAGTATACGTATGTATCAACAAGCGAACGAAGTCCTGTGCCGCCACTTGAATAATGCTTATAGTTATGGGCAGTTATGTAAATATAGAAATCCTCAACAGAAAGATGATATCCGTAGCCGTTTTCGCTGTCCTTTATCACCTTTTGAAATATATTGGAGAAATACGTATAAAACTCTTCCTGGTGCCAATCACCAAACAATTCTGTATGCATCTCAAAATTACATACGGGCGGTTTATAATATACATCATGATTTCCAGAATCGAAATTCTTGGTTTTAAACCCGAAGGACTGCATGATCGTGCGCACATCTTCAGCGCGAATCTTATCAAAAAGTATATCATTATCTGCCATTTGACGCATACCAATTTGTGGATACAGGTCTTTGATAAGTATGCCTTTAAGTGGCATATACCAGATGCAAGCCTTTTCAAGCTCTGCAAATACGTTTTCACGCTCTGCATCAAGGATTATCGTTTTCCTTATTGCTTTGTTCTTCTCCTCTTCAAAGTCCTTGTCATAGATACCTGCTGACTCAAGAGCATATGCAGCAATAGCTGTCAATGAATGTGCCTTTGCAACCGCAAACACGCCCGATAAGTCCATCTTATCGAGCTTTTCTTTTGCGGGTATACTATTATTCAGTATGCATCTGATAAGGTACATCAGATAGTATGCGTTTTGCTTGTAGTCGTGCTTGGTCATCAATCTCTCCTGAACAAGTCTCTTGTGTAAACCTTTTCTTTTACATCATCAAGGCAGCTGTCATATCTGTTCGCTATGATTGCTTGGCTCTGCTTTTTGAACTCTGCAAGGTCATTCACAACTATACTGCCAAAGAAAGTGCTGCCGTTTTCAAGAGTAGGCTCGTAAACAATCACGGTCGCACCTTTTGCTTTGATACGCTTCATTACTCCCTGTATGGAGGACTGTCTGAAATTATCGCTGTTGGATTTCATAGTAAGCCTGTAAACACCTACTACGACATTCTTTTCGGAATCCTTGTCCCACTGCGAACTACCTGTATAGTAGCCTGCTTTTTCAAGCACTCTGTCAGCAATAAAATCTTTTCTGGTGCGGTTTGATTCAACGATCGCAGTTATCATATTCTGCGGAACATCAGCATAGTTTGCAAGCAGCTGCTTGGTGTCCTTGGGAAGACAATAACCACCATAGCCGAAGCTCGGATTGTTGTAATGACTACCGATTCTCGGGTCAAGGCATACACCTTCAATGATTTTTTGAGTATCCAGTCCTTTCATCTCCGCATATGTATCAAGCTCGTTGAAATATGATACTCTGAGAGCAAGATAAGTGTTTGCAAACAGCTTGACCGCCTCTGCCTCGGTAAATCCCATAAAGAGTGTGTCGATATCCTCTTTTATCGCACCCTCCTGTAGCAGCTTTGCAAAGGTGTGTGCAGCCTCGGTGAGCTTTTCATTATTAAGGTCAGTACCAACAATGATCCTGCTCGGATAGAGATTGTCATACAGCGCCTTGCTCTCACGAAGAAACTCAGGACTGAAAATGATATTATCCGTGTTAAACTTGTTCCTGACATACTCGGTGTAGCCAACAGGAATGGTCGATTTGATGACCATAATAGCATCCGGATTCACTTTCAGCACAAGTTCGATAACTGCTTCGACCGCACTGCAATCAAAGAAATTTTTCTTCGGATCGTAGTTTGTGGGGGCGGCTATGACAACAAATTCTGCGTCCTTGTAAGCACTCTCACCGTCAAGGGTTGCAGTCAGATCAAGCTCTTTTTCGGTAAGATATTTCTCTATGTATTCGTCCTGAATGGGCGATTTTTTGTTGTTGATAATGTCAACTTTTTCGGGGATTATATCAACGGCTGTGACTTTGTTGTGCTGTGCCAGAAGAACGGCAAGCGACAAGCCCACATATCCTGTTCCTGCTACTGCGATGTTCATTTATGAGTCCACTCCTCACATTCTCCATATTCTAAAACATCCGCTATTCTCTTGCATGCTTTTCCATCACCATATGGGTTACAAGCGTGGCTCATCTTTTCATAAGCCTCTTTGTTTTCAAGCAACTCTGTGAATGCATTGTATATCGTTTCTTCGTCTGTACCCACAAGCTTAAGAGTTCCTGCCTCAACGCCCTCCGGACGCTCAGTGGTATCTCTCATTACAAGCACAGGAACACCATAGCTTGGACATTCTTCCTGTATTCCGCCCGAATCGGTAAGACAAAGATAGCTTCTTGCCTCGAAATTGTGGCAATCAAATACCTCAATAGGTTCTATGATATGTATTCTGTCGCAACCGCCGAGTTCTTCATCAGCAGCCTGTCTTACAACAGGGTTCATATGTATCGGATATACAGCCCTGCAATTAGGGTGCTCATCAAGCACACGTCTTATAGCTCTGAACATATTGTGCATCGGCTGACCGAGATTCTCTCTGCGGTGAGCTGTAATAAAGATCAGTTTGCAGTCACCCACCCAATCAAGTTCGGGATGTGTATAATCTTCCCTAACCGTGTGCTGCATTGCATCTATAACTGTATTGCCCGTAACATAGATCATCTCAGCCTTCTTGCCCTCACGAAGAAGGTTATCACGGCTGAGCGGAGTCGGTGCAAAGTTATATGAACTGATGATACCGACAGCCTCTCTGTTGAACTCCTCCGGATATGGCGAGTAGATATTATATGTTCTCAGACCGGCTTCAACATGTCCGACAGGAATCTGCAGATAAAAGCAAGCAAGTGCTGTTACAAACGTTGTCGATGTATCACCATGAACAAGAACAACATCCGGCTTTACAGTTTCAAGCACCGTCTTGATCTTTTCAAGGATATTTGTTGTAATATCAAACAGTGTCTGTTTGTCTTTCATAATAGAAAGATCGTAATCGGGAACGACACCAAATGTTTCGAGCACCTGATCGAGCATCTGTCTGTGCTGACCCGTAACACAAACAATCGTTTCTATTCCATTTCTTGTTTTCAATTCATTGACTAGTGGACACATTTTGATAGCTTCTGGACGTGTACCAAAAACGAGCATTATTCTTTTCATATTCCTATTCTCCAAACAAAGCAAATTACCATCAGTATTTTAATCTATTTAATCTTTCTAATTCAGAAGAAATATCAAATTGTTTATCCGCTTCCAGTTGATATTTATTACTCTTCAGCTTACATTTAGTTACCTTAATCTTTCTTGTATGAGTATCATTAAATTCTTTGATTTGTTTTAATGATGTAATATAGTTTTCGTTCATTTCAGCGGCAACACCAAAGATAATGCTCTTCACATTAGATATTAAAAATACATTATCACCATCTTGTTTCCATTCGCTCGCATTTGCATCTGGTTTATAAAACATTAATCTATATTCTTTTTCATGATTCCATTCATTTCCTTTTGTATAAAGGCTCTCTATGATTTCCTGTGAATTCATATCTTCGTGACTTTTAAATTCCTTAATATATTTTACCGGTCGAATCCCATTTACATTATCAACATCGAATTCAACACAGCACCCTCTATGGTTACCATAGTATGCCCACATTAGCATTTGATAAGGTGAAGCTGTTAAACAAACAACACGATACTGATTCTTGTACCGTATCCCTTTACCCTCATAAGGATCATTAATACAATCTAATCGGGAAGCGTAAATACCGTTCTCAATACATGAAGGAATATACTTAATATCTGTGTATTTAAACAATGCCATTACTATCACCTTATCGTATTTGAATTAATCTATATAATGTAAAAACCGGGAGTTCATATGCTCGACCACTTCTGATCCTTATCACTCAGATTGAGCTTTGTCCCATCAGTAAGTGTATACCCATCTGCACTTGCCATGCCGTTGTACTCTCCAACGACCTCCGGCCACTTGATACCTATCTGTGGATCGTTCCAGGCGAGTCCGCCTTCATCGTTTGGGTGATAGAAATCATCACACTTGTAGCAGAACTCTGCTATGTCCGAAAGCACAAGGAAGCCGTGTGCAAAGCCTTTTGGGATAAGGAACTGCTTTTTGTTTTCCTCGGTCAGCTCTACACCGAACCACTTGCCGTATGTATCGCTGCCACTTCTCAGATCAACTGCAACATCGAATATTCTGCCCTTTATCACACGGACAAGCTTTGTCTGCGGATATTGCTTCTGAAAGTGAAGTCCACGAAGGACGCCCTTTGTTGAACAGCTCTGATTGTCCTGAACAAAGGTGATGTTGAAGCCTGCCTCCTCCATATCACGCTGGCTGTAAGTCTCCATGAAATATCCTCGGCTGTCACCGTGAACTGCGGGAGTTATCACACACAGCCCTTCAATGCCACCGACGTTTTTCTCAACTGTTATCTGTCCCATTAAAATTCTATCTCCTTAAGGTAGCGGCTGAGTGCGTCCTGCCATGTGGGTAGCGGCTCAAAGCCATTTTCCTGTAATTTGCTTTTGTCCAATCTGCTGTTGAAGGGTCTTTTGGCTTTACTCAAGCCATATTCAGCGGTCGTCACAGGTGTGACTTTCGTGCTATAGCCTGCCTGTCTGAATATCTCGCAGGTGAAGTCATACCAGCTGATATATCCGACCTCGTTGGTGGCGTGGTAGTAGCCGTATTTGTCTGTTTCCGCCATATCAACGAGCAGTCTCGCAAGATCATAAGTAAGTCGGCGTTCCGACCTGATCGTTGACAACCCTGACTTCGGGGTACTTCTTTCCCACATTCAGCATGGTCTTGATGAAATTCTTTCCGTTCACACCGAACACCCAAGCTATACGTACGATGAAGTATTTGTCCAAAATCTCTGACACTGCAAGCTCGCCCTCAAGCTTGGACTTGTCGTACACACAAAGAGGCGCATAATTCTTATCATCGGGCTGTCAGGGGCGCTCACCCTGTCCATCGAAAACATAATCTGTGGATATGTAAATCATCTTGCAGTCAACCGACTTGCAGGCTTCTGCGATATTTTTCGTTCCGTCACGGTTTATAGCAAAGACCTTTGGCTGATTTTCTTCGTCCTCGGCTGCGTCAACTGCTGTCCAGGCAGCGCAGTGAATGACAGCATCGGGCTTGATGTCTGTGATCACTTCTGATACAGCCTGTTTATCGGCAATGTCCAATTTTATGTACTCGTAATCCTGCGGTACACTGTCAAGAATATCACTGCCGATTGCGGTATGCCCACGCTTGATAAGCTCGTTCATCACGTCATATCCTAGCTGACCGCCTACACCTGTTACTAATACTTTCATTTGTTCTTATACATTTCCTCATAGTACTTCTGGTAGTTGCCCGAAGTCACATTGTTCATCCATTCCTCGTTTTCAAGATACCAGTCAATTGTAAGCACGATACCCTTTTCAAAGGGTGTTTCGGGATACCAGCCGAGATCGTTCTTGATCTTGGTTGGATCAATTCCGTATCGCCTGTCATGACCGAGCCTGTCCTCAACGTGCTTGATAAGATCCTCGCTAATACTCTCGTCCTTCAGCCTGTCATGAAGCTGCGAAATTATTGTTTTTACGATGAAGATATTCGGCTTTTCGTTATGTCCGCCAACATTATATACCTCACCGATCTTTCCGCCGTTAGCCACCATGTCAATAGCCTTGCAGTGATCTTCAACATAGAGCCAGTCTCTTATCTGCATACCGTCGCCGTAAACAGGCAGCTGCTTGTGCTGCTTGACGTTGTTTATCATCAGCGGTATCAGCTTCTCAGGGAACTGATAGGGACCGTAGTTGTTGGAACATCTTGTGATGTTAACGGGCATACCGTATGTATCGTGGAAAGCCATTACAAAATGGTCTGCGCTTGCTTTGGAAGAACTATAGGGGCTGTGAGGATTTATGGGAGATGACTCCATAAAATATCCCTCTGCACCCAATGCTCCGTAAACCTCGTCGGTAGAAACTTGAAGATACTTTTTGCCCTCTTTCCAGGTCTTCGTCTCGGCGTTGTACCAAGCCTCTTTTGCACGCTGGAGCAGGTTCACAGTACCCATAACGTTTGTCTGAACAAAAATCTCCGGGTTAGCGATAGACCTGTCAACGTGGCTCTCCGCAGCAAAGTTGATAACATAGTCGAAATCATACTCTGCGAAAAGCTTAGCAACAAGCTCCTTGTCGCAAATGTCTCCCTGCACACAAACATGACGCTTATCGCCCTCGACACCCTTGAGATTTTCAAGGTTGCCTGCATATGTCAGCTTGTCCAGATTGACGAGCAGAATGTCGTCATACTTTTTGAGCATATAGTATACAAAGTTTGAACCAATAAATCCGGCACAGCCTGTTATCAGATATTTCTTCATGTCAGTACCTCACCTTTCCCTCTGCGACAGCTTTCAGATGCGCACCGTATGGCGATTTGCCGTAACGCTCCGCGGACTCCATAAGCTTGTCCTTATCGATCCACTTGTTTATGTATGCAATCTCCTCGGGAGTAGAAATTGTTATTCCCTGACGCTGCGAGATCATCTGCACGAAATCGGCAGCTTCAACAAGGCTGTCCATGGTGCCGGTATCAAGCCACGCAAATCCACGCCCCAACAGCTGAACATCAAGGATACCGTCATCAAGATATATCTCATTGAGGGTAGTAATCTCCAGCTCACCACGGGCAGAAGGCTTCACAGCATTAGCTCTTGTGCTCACGCCCTTTGGGTAGAAATACAGTCCTGTCACAGCATAATTCGACTTGGGCTGCGCAGGCTTCTCCTCAATAGAAGTAGCCTGACCGTTCTCGTCAAAAGCGACCACGCCGAAACGTTCCGGATCGTTGACATAATATCCGAAAACGGTAGCACGAGAGCTCTCCTCGGCATTTTTCTTAGCTGCACGCAGTATCGAACCAAAGCCGTTGCCGTAGAAGATATTATCACCCAGCACCATAGCGCAGGCATCGTCACCGATGAACTCTTCACCAAGGATAAACGCCTGAGCAAGACCATCGGGAGAGGGCTGCACCTTGTACTGCAAGCTGATCCCGAACTGCGAGCCGTCGCCTAGCAAATTCTCAAAGCGAGGGGTGTCCTCGGGTGTGGAGATGATAAGTATGTCCTTTATCCCTGCGAGCATCAGGGTGCTCAAAGGGTAGTAGATCATGGGTTTATCGTAGACTGGCAACAGCTGCTTTGATGTTACCATTGTAAGCGGGTAAAGTCTGGTGCCGGCGCCGCCGGCAAGAATGATTCCTTTCATTTACTTAAGCCCTTCTTTTTTGTTTTTATTGGTGTATATTTTTTAATTTGCCTTACCAAAAGGATTATTTGCTTTTCCATTAATGTTTCAAATCTAGCAAAATAAGCATATAATATCTCCCTTTTACTCTTCGCCAAATAGGTCTTAATCATATATAATCTGCTTTTCCACATCAGTTTATACTGTTGTATCTGTTTTGGATAAGTTTTGTTTATACTAACGGAATGAGCATGAACAAAGGTAGAATTTGTTAGTAAATATGAGTGAAATCCAAGTTGTTTTACTTTGATTCCTAAAACAGTCTCTTCGCAATACAAAAACATTTTCTCATCATAAATTGCAGGATTTGGAAATTTATCCAAATCCACTAATAACATCGACCCAGCAACACAATCAACTCGCATGGCGGTATCATGCTCAAAAGATTCTCGGGTATAATAAAATGATGAACAAAATCTTGAAAGAAATATCGAATTTAAAGAGGCGCTTTCTATTGCAGTAGGAATACGCCACACACATGAGTATACTTTCTTGTTTTCTGTGTTCAACATCATAGGAGAAACTATAGCCACATCACTATTTTGTTGTAAGAAACATTCCAATTCATTGACGGTCTCTTCAGGAAACAACACATCTGGATTACATATAAGTACATAATTATTTCCCAGTTCCTCCTTAACATACTTAAGCCCATAATTATTCCCATATCCGTATCCACCATTCTTATCAGACCGTAACACTATTATTTTTTTGTGTTCAGAGTAGTGCATACATAATTCTAAATACGAATTATCAGTTGACCTATTATCAACAATAACAACTGTCTGTATATTGTTATATCTTTCTATTGAGTCAACTAATCTCTTTGTCGTTTTAGAATCATTATAGTTTAAAACAACAATATTAACCACATCACACCTCAAATGAAATTCTTAATCATAAGTCAAATAAAGACTAACAAAAATATAATCATAATAATTTTTCTACAATATTTACAATCTGCGAAACTCGACTATGCCATGAATTCTCTTCCAAAAATTTTTCCTTTTGTCTTCTACTATATTTTCTTATAGATGTTTTCATTATGTTTTCAAGTTGGTTTTTATATGAGTTGTAATCGTTATATGCGTATATAAATTCAGAAAACCGTCTAATTTCAGGATAATCAACGCACAATATATCTTTTCCAAGGCTGATATATTCGTATAACTTTACCGGATCTACAGATAGTACAATATCATTGACTACAAATGGCATCACAAAAGCATTACACTTTCTGGTTTTTTCAGCAAGTTGATCGTGTGGAACTGCTTCTAAATAATGAATTCGCGGATTATTAGGCATCGTAATTCCTGGCCTAGCATTCCCAATGATAAGATATTCAAGGTTAGGAAAATCATTGAGACTATTTTGAATCATATCAAAATCAAACCAAGTGCCAATAGTACCAAAATAACAAAGCGTAAAAGAACAAGAATCATCAGCATCCTGAATGTATTCTGGTAAATCAGAACAATTGCATCCATTTCTAATCAGAACAAGTTTCTCCTCAATTTTCTTCCCATATCTACTAATCATTAATTCATATAAATGGCTACTTGAAACTATCGTATATGATGATTCAGTTACAGCAAAGCGTTCATAGTCTAAAATCTCATCTTTTTGTTTGGTGTTTAAGGCACTGTGATCATCCATGCAATCATAAATTATCGGCCCATTGAACCATTTTTTGATATTATTAATCTTCTTTGCATCTGATATTATGACCGATACAGGCTTGTAACGCCTTAAATTAGTTTTATAAAACAATGATTGCAACGCATTATTTATTTTCGAAGTAAATTTGTTGCGGTATAAAAGAGGGACGTAGTTGAAGTGTTTAATAACAAGTTTTTTATTCGCATTTGGGTTTATTACTCCTCTTTTATACAGTCTTGTACATGTATATACCACATCGAAATATTCTGTCAAGCATTCAGCTAAATATTGAGGTCGTTGTTTTAATGAGTTCCAGTCGATTCTCGAATCATACAATAGATATGACATAATGCTTTCCTCTTTCATTCAATTTTCAAAACCTATCTAAATTACAATTACAATAGTTATATCTCTCACGTTTTTATTATATTATATAATTACATAAATCAATCTTTTCGTTTGTATTTCCTGCAAATAATTTTTTTTACTGCATATAGGAAAAATGAATCTTTAAATGCAGCCATGATGGCTATATAGATAGCAATACATATTGGAATAATAATCACCAATCTCATTAATCCAACCGACAAATGACTCTTAATAGCGAATGTAGAAAGTGCTATAGCAGTAGAGCCAACAATTGCGTGTATTATGCTAATGCACACTTTTCTATAATCCAAATATTTTTCTTTATGCGGTATCCTAATAAAGCAAAATACAAATACAAGCAGTTCCGACAATAACGTTGTAAATGCAGCCCCATATATGCCGAATTTTGGAATAAAGAACAAATTAAGTGCAAAATTCAAAAATGCACCTAAAAAAGATGCAACCATATTATCCTTTTCTCTGTTTAAAGTAATATTCATAACAGCCGTGGTTAATCCTCCAAATATTGCAAAGATTAGAGAGCCAGCAAGAATTTGCAATGATAGTTGATAGCTAATGAATGTTTTTCCTCCCATAAAATACATGGCGTCATCAGCAAAACATATAAGTCCAACAGCTACAGGAAGAAGAATAATAGCAACACAGCTCCATATTTTAGTTAGCAAACTTTTATAATCATTTATTTTATTCTCTCCTATATATGTTGCTAATCTAGGTAAAGTTACCGAGTAAACTGCAATCATAATATTTTTCATGATTGTGTATATTTTAACTGAAACTGTATAAACACCTACTGAGAAATCGCCCTTCATCCATCCAAGCATCGTTGTATCAATATTAACATATATAGAGATTGTTAAAGCATTTACAAACAAGTACATCAAAGGTTTTATGTGCTTTTTGAAATCAATATTTTTGGTCAATCGGATTCTCGCATATTTCCTACAATAAATCCAATTTGTGACACATGTTATACCATTTGTAGCTATTGTTAGAAGCGCATAATAGTAATAATCTTCAGGAGTATGAACTAAGGCAAATAGCAATACTAATGTAATACAGTGTGCAATAATACTTCTAATTGTGATAAAGATAAAATCTTCATATACAGTATTAATCCAATCTACGCCCAAAGTAGTAAGCAGAATTGAGATGCTTTGAACTGCTATTAATCCTACATATTGATGAAATTTATGTATAACCAGCACAGATATGATAAGCAGAACATATGATATTACTGTAGATAATACATTGATAGTGAAAAGCTCGCTAGCAAAAGCATTAAATGACTGTTTATCATTTCTGATTTTTGATCCTTCACGAATTCCGTAAGTACTAACTCCCAGCATTGCTAATAAACTAAAGTAAGTCAAAACGGAATTTGAGAAAGATACTTTTCCAATTCCATCTGCACCTAACGTTCTTATAGCATAAGGGTAAGTAATGATAGGAAAAATCACTGCCAAACTGTATTTTATGACGTTAAGAGCAGCATTTAATCCAATACTTTTTGATTTCATTCTTTGTCACCATTCCAATATGAGATTTGATCACGATGATGCTTTAATATTTTCATATTCAAAAAAAGCCAATGACAGCGGATACAAGAAACATCTTTGAGGATCAAGGAATATTAAGCTAAATGAGGTAAAAAGCAAATACACAAAAAAACTAAGGCAAAGAATAAAGTCCTCATTCAGAAGATACCGTTTTACTCTTAAAAGGATCCATAAGTAACGAATCATCAATACTAGGTACACGATGATTACAAATACTCCCAGACGAGCCAACTGACCAACTACACCCACGTCATCAAATGAAGCATAGCCAATCGGTCCATGGACTATAGAAGAATAATCTGTACCATTAGGAAAAGATATTCCAAAAATAGGATGTTTTATAAAATAATTAAAATAGTATTCGATCGAATATAGTCTTGCGTTAGTGCTGGCGCTTAGTTCACTATTTGTTGAAATAATCGAATTAATTATATTTGAAATTAGAGAGGATTGAAGTAAAGCACCAATTCCTAGTATTAAAACCAATATTTTTTTAGCCAACCCATTTACATTATCGCTCTTATCCATAAGTATGATAATTAAAAAGCAACATAGGATTGATAATGTATACATTCTTGTCTGCTGAATAAAGATCAATTCATACAGTCCAAAAGTAGTCATGAATAGATGAAATATGCGATGCTTCTTATCATGTCCTTTTACATAAAAGCTTTGAAAGTTATAAACAATCATGAAATTGCCATATAATTGTAAATCTATTCGCAGACTACCACCTCTGAAATAAGCAGTTGGATTCAATTCCGATGAGAAATAACCATGGATTATAATTCTAGGGTATACAAGAACTTGTGCAAAACACATAATATACCACATCAAAGCAAATATATTCAACAATTTAAAGCCTATTAATCCATCATCTCTATAAATAAATATGCATAATATTGGAATAGCATAAAGCACCATGAAATAGGGGTATGAAACTTCTAAAGACTTTGTAAAGTTTTGCCCATAAGTGGATTTAGTATATATAATACCAGCTATAGTAATAAGCAAAACACAAATAGTATATCTAACCAAAAATCGATTATTTATTATAGACTGAATTGCATTGCGGCAAAAGGCTGAACACAAAATAAGCATAGCAAATGCTATATAAATCAAGTATACTCTATTAAAAGGAATTCCAATATATAAAAAGCCGCATAAAGAAAATGCAACAAAAAACATTATCAAACTCACTATTGACACAGCTTTGACTTTCATCCTTGCCACCTGCACATTATAGATTTTGACGACCGCCTAATTATTTCCAAAAAAATTCTATTATCTTATCTATTCCATCTGCTTTTGATATAGATAGGTTTTTCCTTTTTTTCATCAATTCATCATAGCTACCAATTACACGCATAGGATTTCCACCAACGACTGTACCTTCAGGAACATCTTTAGTAACTACACTTCCCGCAGCTACAATAGCATTAGGACCAATCTTTACATTATACATAATCGTACTATTCGCTCCAATGAATACGTTATCAAAAATTTCTATACTACCAACATATTGTTCAAAATGGGCATTCCCTTCTGCGTTGAACATACGTTCCATTATATCGTGGGTGATAAAAGATACATTTGCGGCCACAGTAACATTATTATGTATATTAATCAAATATCCTTCATTTGAAATGTTATAAGGATGAAAATAGCAATTATCTCCAATATGATAAAATAAATTGTGCTTTTTAATGTACTCTGCCCTTTTTGATCCATTCCTTTTTAACAATAGCCTTAGAATATGAAACTTCCTTTTAAACCCTTTCATAACACTAACCCCCAAATCTTATATATCGTTGGATAGCAGTTTTTTATATACTTTAAGAGATTTAATCATATTACGAAAAACAAATTCTCTCTTTTCTTTATCGGCTTTAAACAGAGCATTGGTAGAAGAGTCTTCTTTATGATATACTTTAACAAGCGGCCAATACACGGTAGAATACCCCCGCTTCAAACAATAACGGTATAGGATAGATTCTTCTAAATATAAAAATGTCCCAGGCCTAAATGCATAATCTTCTTTCTTTATATATGACGGCGAAAAGACGAGAAAAGAACCATGTAATTGTGTATTGCGGATCACATCACTTAAGTCATTCTTTTTATTTACAATTCGATTCTCTTTCTTATGTCTTTTAATAATATCATACAAATGAAGTTTACTTAAAATATACAACACTCTATAATTGAAGATTTGCTTAGAAACCGCACGTTTATTTGTATTCCCACTACTCATTGGGTTTTGATGATTATGATCAACGAGTGACTCTATATCCGGACCAAGTATATAGAACGGCTCTTTATCATAATAAGTTTCAACATCACTTATAAGTGACCTTGTCTGAATAACAATATCGTTGTTACTAACTGCAATAAAATCTGATTCCAATACTTTTTTAGCGTATTTATATCCAACATTATTTCCAGAAGCAAATCCTAGATTCTTGGAACTCAAAACAAAGTGTATATGGTTATTATTGTTATACTGTTTCTTAACAATCTCTATGCTTCCGTTATTTGAGTAATTGTCCACAACAACAATTTCAGATTTTTCGTTTAATCTAAGAATTGATTCTATGCATTCTATTGTGTCATCACTCGTCTTATAGTGTAGGATTACAAAACAAAATTTTTTCATATTATTATTCCAGATACCCATAGCTTTTTACGCAATTCAATATTTCTTCCGCAAGATGGCTCCATACGAATTCATTAGTTATTAATTCTCTTGCTTTATTAACGGTTGTTTTACTAAAATCATCATTATTCAAGTATTTCTCTACAGCAGAACTCCAATCATTAACATCAAAATTCTTTATTATCTGACCTGTTTGTTTTTTATAAATTAGAGTAGATGATCCACCATTCCAACTTGTAATTATAGGTGCACCTAAATACATAGCTTCTAATAATACCATTCCAAATATCTCAAGTTTTGATGGAAGTAAAAACGCTTTAGCCAATGGATAAATAAACCTTAATTGTGAGTTTTCAATCTTAGATACATGAAACAGATTTGCCTTTTCTTGGGTAGATAGCTGAGAAAAGCACTTATTAACATAATGCTTTTTACCAGTCCCTATTACAACAAGATGAACATCTTTATTATTCTTTAATACTTGCCTATAGACATTCAGTAAAAATGAAAAATTCTTTCGATCACTTAAAGCACCAATGTATAAAATACACCGATGTTTAGTCATATAATTAATTAACTGAAGCGTATTACTATCTTTTTCTATTGGTGATTCAAACCTCTCAATATCTAAAGCAACACCAATATTGTGAAGATCAGTATAGCCCTTTTTCGCAAGATATTTTTTGGCCAATTCTGATTTAACGAATTTGGCCTTAATCGCACCATTAATCTTTTTGGTAAAAAGGAAATCATATATAGGGGAAACAAACGGGAATTTAAAGAGATTATAATAGGGACCAGAATACATTACAACTTTTGATGATTTCTTTGACAAACAATATGTCATTACCTGACCATATTCAGTAGAAATTATGAAATCATATTGATTCAAAAAAGCACTGTCTAAAGCCTCTTTACAATAATATGATCGTAAAATACGGTTACCTTTTTTAGTGATTATACGAAATTGCTTTCCATTAATAGTCTCTGTAGCGATTATCTTGTTTTCTTTTGAAAAATACAAGAAATCATAGTCATATCCTAAACTACAAAAAGCTTTTCCAAGACCTACAGCTTGTACATTGTAGGAATTGAGATTCACCGCTGAGGAAGAATTCTTAACATATAACACTTTATTTTTCATATCTTGTTTGCTCTCTTTTATTTAATACTTTTTAAATTGATTTAAAAATCTTGAAATATTCGATTGTTTCAGTTTTATTTCTGTCTTAAAACTAGAATTAATCACCATCGGCAAATCAGATATCTCTTCTTGATTGATTACAGGAATATTAAAATCCCTATGCAGTTCAATAGCTCGATTATCAATACCAATAATGATAGTTCTTCGTTTCTTTTGTAAAGCCCTCATTCCACCATGCAATCTTGTACCAACAAAATCTACATCTTCGCTTTCAAGGAACTGATCATACAAAGACAGGTTAGGCGAAATAACATCTATTTTGTTATTTTCTTTAAAATTGACAAAATACTTATAATCCTTATTACCTTGGGGCCAAAAATATACTTTTTCATACTGCTTAAGTAAAACAGAAATCAAAAATGAATCTCTTTTTATATCAGGCGAATAATCAGTTAATGTCAATACAACTTTATTACTCTTTTGAGTAGGAATCTTCTTGCAATGATCTGGAGTTAATCCCCACATAGTTGGACAACCAGTATTAATTACATTCTTAATTCCTATTTGATTCAAGAATCGTACTGTATATGCATCTCTTGCAGAATGAAGATACTCTTTTGAAAACAGCTTACGATAAACTAATCTCGTATAAGCATTGCATTTTTGATATCTTTGTGCTCCTACGCCAATAAAAACACTATTATTTAGCTGCCATGTGGTTAAATACCCTAATGCCCACTGTTTAACGTGTCGTATCTGATTTAGTTGACCTGTGATAATATTGCTGCCACATACAATCTTTAAATCTGGAGATCCCAAAAACAATGCATATCTATTAGACAATGGCATATGAGTTGGCATCTCAATAATATAGTTTTCTTTTATTAGTCTTTCTAATGCTTTTTTTACGCCTTGTACAATAATCTCATCACCCGTATTGTTCGATGCAATAGATGGTTCAAACAAATATATGTTTTTCAATAATATAACCTCTTTTTCCTCTGAATAATGAGTTTATCCCTTTTATCTATTACTTGCGAATAGGGAGGAATATCTTTGGAAATCAAAGCTCCTGCACCTATTACTGATCCTTTTCCGATTCTTACTCCATCTAAAATGACCACATTACTTCCAATCCAACAGTCATCCTCAATTATGATTCCCTTCTGTTTTACTCCCTGGCTTTGAATAGTCTCATTTGTATTGGAAAAAACATGGTTTTCTGCAAACAAACTGCATTTCGGACCAAACATAACATTAGAACCTATTATTATTTTTCCGGAACAACCCACATAAGAATGAGCTCCAATAGCCGAATGATTACCTACTATTAGTCCTTTTCCAAGATCCCCACCATAATAACTTGATGGCCTAATCATAACACCTCGCGCTATTGTTACATAATCACCAAACACCAAACCATCAGAACATAATCCTTGAATCTCAGAGTAATCCTCGAATTTTACACACTTACCGCAACTAATATGATTCCCATGAGTTATCTTGACTTTCTTTCCTACAAATAATAGGCCATGACACTTGTGCAAGAATAATCGAGTATATAATCCGCGAAAGGCTTTGAATCCAGCGTTTTTGTATATAATCGCCTTGTCTAATAAAGAAATAACGTTAATCATATGAAATCCTCACTTAGATAATACGTCCAAGTATATTTTTTTCAGTTCCTTATAGTTCTTTTCGGGAGTGTAGTTTTCTAAATATTTGATTCTTGCATTTTTACCCATTGATTCGCAAAGATCATGATTATGCCATAAAGCATAAATCCGACTAATGAAAGCATCAATGTTGTTTAATGGAACTTTGTATCCATCAAATCCGTTCTGAATTGCTTCGCTAGAAAAACCTATATCAGATGCAATTATACTTTTTCCAAGGCACTGTGTTTCAATCATTACCATAGAACATCCTTCATACCAAATAGACGGGAACAAAACAAACTCACTATTTTTAACAATGCTTAAACAGTTTTGATGTAAAGTATACCCTAAAAAACAAACATTGCTCTTTCCATTTGCCCATTCTTTAAACTCATCATCCATTGGACCAGTTCCCATAACAACAAGTGGAATATCACAAATCTTATCCCACATGCTCATGAGTGTCCTAATTCCTTTTTCCTCTCCTATTCGACCATAAAACACAACGTATCTTTCCGGAAGTTTAATATCATTTTCAAGTTGAAAGTTAGATTTTATATCATCCATAAAATTGTATTTCTTAACAATTTTCTTACTATCGTAACCAGCTTTTCTTAATAGCTTTATCTGTGTATCATTTAAACATATATATCTATCAATTTGACGGAAATAAGTTTTCCTCAACCTATGATACTTTTGAACTATTGCCATAATTAAGCTCTGAACAAACGAATTTTTATAACATTTATATGAGCACATTCTAAAATACTGTCCATCCATGCACTTGTTACAAATCTTATTATTTCTCAATGATGTTGCACAAGGACAAACAAATCTGGTATCATGTAGTGTTGCTACTACAGGCTTACCCGATCTTTTAGCTGCATATAAAATTGAAGGAGACAATAAAGGAGAAAAAGTATGAACGTGTATAACATCAGGGTTTTCATCCTTAATAATCCTTTTTACTACTCTATAATACTTGCTTGACCAGATCATACCAAAGGCAAAGCCTATTTTTTTTATTAGGTTTGAATTATCGAACTCATCATTTGAAACAGATAATTTTAACACTTTATCTCCATGCTTACATAACAATTCCGTTTCATTTTTAAAGACTTGATCGTCACCACTTGCTGAGCCTTTTCTATGTCTGTTATGAATAACGAGAACTTTCATATAATAGTTTTCTCCTTATTATCATTGAGATGAAAAATGATTCTATGGCAAAAAATTTAAGCATAATAGTTTATAATCTTCGTATTACTCTGCAATACTCATCAACAATGTGTTTCCAAGAATACTTATCACTCACATTTTTCTTTGCTTTATTTCCGATAGCAATCTTCTTTTTGCCGGCAATAGTATCTAATTTTTCGATTTTCCTTGCCAAATCATCTTCGTTTTTGAAATATAAAGCAGTTTTTCCGCCAACATATCTGTTGAAATTTACACTGTATAATAAGTTCAGATCTGTTTCAGCCATAGCTTCAAGCAATCCCGGGTTAGTGCCTCCAACAGAATGACCATGAATATATCCATGAGCATATTGGCGAACATAGTTTAAGATCTCTTGATCATACAAAGTACCAGCCATAATGATCCTACTGTCATTCTTAAATCCTGTCGATTTCTTTATATGCTCATAAAATTTACGAATCTCGGATTTATAATTGCATATTACTAACAGCTTCTTATCAGTGTTCGATTTCATAAATCCCTTGAACATCATTTCATAGTTGTTTTCAGGGATAAAACGGCCAAGAATAAGATAGTAGTTATCCTTTTCTATGCCCCATTTTCTAAAGTATTCGGCTACATTATCAGGCATATGCTCTGAAACTCTCGGAACAGGATTCACTCCGTAAGCTACATATTCAAGCAATGGCTTTTTGCCAATCAGGATCTTATCATATAATTCGCAAATGCCCTCATTATCACAAACCATGCAATCTGTAGACTTAGCCATCATCATAGCGGATAAAAACAGATAGACTTGTACCAAACGATTCCATTTAGTTCTTCGCCACTCAGCACCTGCCGGGTTTTCCATCATTGTTATTCCAAGCTTCTTGATAGAATGTCTTTTCAGCCAAAGAACCGGTCCTATTCTTACACCAAGATGGAACATTATAGGCTTTGAAACTTTGAGCTTCTTAACAATGTGGCAAGTCAGATCAGTGCAGTGAATATCGTATTTCGGCATAGCCGAACTTCCGGTCTCACCTTCATATACTCTAACGCAGATAATATTATTAACAACAACTATTTCTTCTTCATCAATTGAATCAACTTTTTCAAATGCCCACCACTGGATATCATCATATGTCCAGTGGTCAAACAAGCCATGAGCAAAAGCTTCCCAACCGCCGTAATTCTGGGTATATCCACGCAGACCAATCATAAAAACATTAATTGATTTTTTAGGCGGATTGTATTTTTCTATTATATGCTCAATTCTACTTATTTTTTCCATTATTACTCCTCAGTTCGTCTAATACTTTCCTCTAACCCACAAACCCTGTAATTAACCTTATATCGACTAAGCGCCCTATCATAATAAAGATTCCCAAATGCCTTATCAACAATGCCTGTTGCAAGTCCCAGGAGTTTGAGCGACCAGGTGAATCCTTTTATCAGATGTACCTTTTTGCCGTGTGCAGCACCTATCATTCTGACCATTTCAGAGGTATTGCTGTATTCCCTGTTCTGCGGCCAGAACGTACCTTGCTCATTGTTTTCGATCATAAGCCTTACAAACTCACATAGGTTCTCAATGTAAAGCATCGAGCGCCTATTCTTGACATAAGGGAATATCGGTAGCTTCTGTGCCATTTTTGACATCAGCGGATAGTTGCCCTTACTGCCCTTGCCGTAGATCATCGGCAGTCTGAGAATAACTACCTTAAAACTGTCATCTTCAAGCTTGCGCAGACCTTTCTCCGCCTGCACCTTGCTGTCGCCGTAGCAGTTTGCAGGTCTGACAGGAGTGTCCATTGTGATGCGCTTGCCTTTGCCTATCGGTGCGCTGTTGCCGTAAACAATAGCACTGCTCATAAAAATAAACTGCTTAACACCGTCTGCTTTTGCCTTCTTTGCTGTCTCAACAGTAAGGTCGGTATTAACGGCATAATACAGTTTTTCTTTCTCTTTGCTTATCTTTCCGTTGTCCGAATGCGCAATTCCTGCGACATGAAAAACACAGTCATAGCCGGAAAAGCTTTTGCTCTTCCAGCTATCACCGATCATATCCACAGTATCAACAGAGTAATCGTTTCCGAACTTCTCCATATATTTTTCAAACGAGGTGCCTATGTAGCTGTTTGCACCTGTTATGAGGATCTTTTTCATAATTCATTCGCCTTTTCAAATTCTTTTTCCATCTGACCTGTTCCACCCTCGACTACGCCTTTGCTTTTAAGCACTGCGTAAACGGAACCGAACAGGATCTTTGTATCCATTTGCAGACCTGAAAGACTGGACTCCTTGATTGCCTGTGCGTAAATGCCGTCGAGTCTTGCTTTCTTTGGTATCTCAAGCTCATCTCTTCCGCTTATCTGTGCAAGACCTGTAAGACCTGGCTTGATGTCATTTGCGCCGTATTTATCGCGTTCTGCGGTAAGAAAATCCTGATTCCAAAGAGCTGGTCTTGGACCGATAATGCTCATATTGCCGATAAAGATGTTCCAAAGCTGCGGAAGCTCATCTATTGACAGCTTTCTTATCAGCTTACCGCTTTTGAGAAGATACTTGTCGGGATTATCGAGCATATGCGTGGGAACATTCTTTGGTGTATCAAGTCGCATTGAACGGAACTTGAACAGTTTGAAATATCTCTTATCCTCGCCGACTCTCTTCTGACAGAAGATGACCGGGCCGGGATCGTCTTTTTTGATACAAAGTGCAGTTACTGCATAGACAGGTGCGAGGCATACCATTCCGAAGAACGAGAGCACAACGTCAAAACCGCGCTTGATGAACTTTTCATAAAAAGTTGGATAGTGAGTAGTAACACCCGTTGATTCAAGGTGCCCCTGAATGCCGTCAGCGTTAAGCTCGTCGTTTTTGTCTTCTACAAAAACAACTTTTTTCCCCTGTATTTCGTTTTGTTCAAGAGGTTCATCCTCATAATATGTAGCTGATCTTTGTTTTTTTGCGAACATCTTCATAATAAAGAACGCAACTCCGAGAATGATTGCGGAGACCCTGATGAACTTTTTGAGTTTCTTATTCATATCTTCATATCCTCGATACTAATTTCTGAAAACCACGCCGTATTCTACCTTTATTTTAGGTGGAACTGTGGTATTGGAGCAGACAGTTGAATTGCAGTCAAGGTGGCAGCCCTCGCCTACTGTCGAGTTGTGATTGACAACTGCGCCGCTTGAAACTATCGTACATTTGCCGACCTCGACAGCCGTACCGATAACAGACATTGGCTCGATAACGCAGCCCTCTGCGATTTTGGCCGACGGACTGACATAAGCTCTGCGGCTGATGAAGGAAACTATCTCATAGCCTGCCTCTTTGAGTTTTTCTGTGGTTTCAACACGAACGTCAGCGTTACCGATAGCAACTACCGCAACCTATATGTGTCCGTGAATTTCTTAATTCGTCTATCTTTCCGACAGCAAGCTCACTTTTGTCGTCAAGAAAATCTATTTTGTCATACAGATTGAGCGCTCTGGCAGATTCTTTTATCATTGCGCCGTACTGCACTGCGCCGATAATCAACAAGTTGTTCATTACTGACCTGTTTTCTTTTTTTGTTACCTACCCTTACTCGTTATCCCCACAACTTTCAGCAGTTCGATCTGCTGAGGTGTTAGGCGGTTATTGCGGATAAATTTGACCTGGTCATAACTCCACTTGTAAAGGTCAAGACCTTGAGACCTTTCGCCTACGCTTGGTTTTCTGCTATGAGTTTCAATGAAATCCCGGTAGCTGTTATAGTTTTTACTCCAAGTCTCGTTCTTACGGTCTTTATTTCGTGCCTCAAGAGGCACGCCCGACTCAATATATTTTTTCACACGCTGCTCACTAAGCTTTCCGCTTTTATATTGACGCAGCTGGACTGTATGCCAGGCGCAGAGCCTTACACCATGCACAACTACATCACTTTCGGGCAGTTTGTGATTTTTGTGATAAAAGTCTTCAAGCAGACGGAAACTGCGTTCCCATTTTTCATCCTGCTTGCTCCACGCAAATCCGATAGAATCAAGCAGTTTCTTGTGTTCAGCCGACAGTTTTCCGTTCAGAAAAGCGCTTCTCTGGGAGTTTTGCCAGGTGTTGAGGGCTTTAAGTTCCTTTGAGATCTTGCTGTCCTCGTTTGCGGGAAAGCGGCCGTTTTGCTCTTTGAACTGCTTTAGCTGCTCAAATCTGTCTTCCCAGCTCACAGTGCTGTTTATCTTCATCTTGCAGCCAAGTGAAATAAGCTTTTGTGCTTTTTCCTCTTCAAGACTGCCGCTGCGGTAAGCTATGCGCTGCGTGTTGAGCCAGGCAGAAAGATACTTATTTCCGCCTTTAAATTCGGATTTCTTGGGAAAATGCCCAAGGAGCTGAGTCAACTCCTCCAGGTCGCTGAAAGCGGCGAGCCAGTTGGAGCCACGGATATCCCAAGGGAAACTGATGCTGTTAAGCTTTTCGACCTTGTCGGCAGACAGCTTATTCTGATTGTTCAAAACTCTCTGATACGCTGCCCATTTGCCGATAAGCACGCCGTCATAGCTTGCATTTGTTTCGGGAAAATGTCCATATTTATCGTGAAATTCCTTTAACAGCTCGAAATTAAGCTCCCAACTGTTTGAAAATGTATCGTTAAGCTCACTAAGAATGTCACGGATATCCCGAACATAATCGTAAAGCTCAAACTCGATCTCATCATCATAGATCTCGCTGTTTGAACGAGCGATCTCCATAATGCTTGCATACTGCTGTGCGGTATCGCCTGTTTCAAAGTTGTTGACGATATCAAAGATGACAGGCCGCTTGTTCTTTTCCGAGCAAGCCAGCGCTCTGCCAAGCTGCTGATAAAAGACGTTTGCGGACTTTGTTGCACGAAGCATTATCACTCCGTCAATATCGTCAAAGTGTACACCTTCATTGAGCATATCAACACAGAAAAGCAGCTTTATCGCACTTATGTCATTGTCATTCTTGAACTCGTCAAACTGCTTTTGCGAGGCATTGTTCTCAGAATACACCGCATACTTGTGGATATTTGTATTGACCCTATTGAGCCAATCTGAGCACTCTGTTTCGATCTGCCCGAGTCTTTCCACATTCGGACAAAAAACGATGTACTTCCCTGCCCTGTCGGGTATATGCTTTTCAAATATCCTGTCAATACCCACATCAAGCTCGGCTATCATTCGCTTAGCCTGCGCTATCTTGCCGGTGAGCACACGCTTCAATCGTGGATTGCCCGACTGCTCTGCTTTGGCTTCAAGATGCTCGATATCGCCTTTAAAGCTGTACCAAGAGGTAACATAAACGGGCATAGGAAGAATATGCCGTCTAATAGCCTCGGAAAGGGACATATTAACCGCATAATTCTCACCAAAAAGCTCCTGTGCCATATTTCTTCCGCTGTCAAGATAACGGATAGGCGTTGCAGTTGTTCCAAGTATTTTGGCATCGGGCACAGCATCTAAAAGCGTCTGCACTCCCCTTTGCCACTCAGGCGAACCGCAGCGGTGGAACTCGTCCAGCACACAGTAGTCAAAAGACATATGCTCTATCTCACTTTTGTCAAGCTGGGACAGCTTCATATATGTCATAAATGTCACATTTTCAAGGCTGATACCATTTTGCAAAGCAACATCTGTGAGCTGTGAAAAGATGTAGTTTGACGGCGAGCAGATAACAAAACTGCACTCGGAGTTATCCTTGACAAGCTGCATAATAAGGTATGACTTGCCCGTTCCGGTCGGCTGGACAGCAGCAACACGGTTGCCCGTCTTGAACAGCTCACATATGCTTTCGTATGTTTCCCTGTTGTGACTGTGCAGCATAGCCTCACCTTCATTGCAGTTATTATCAAATCTAATTTTTCATAAAACATCATATTTTGCGAAAGGATATAAAAAGCCCTATAAAATAATAAAAAGAGATGGCCAAGTGACCATCTCTTACATTTAATATAGTACAATATTTAGTTTAAAAGATCCATGCAGGCTCTTTTTCTGTCGATAGATGAATGAACATATTTATTTAGTGTTATCTCTACTTTGCTGTGACCGAGTATTTCCGAAAGGGTTTTAACATCAAATCCAAGTTCGATCGCATTAGTTGCAAATGTGTGCCTGAGAGAGTGAAATGTGACCGGGGGCAGTCCTGCACATTCAAGTATCGCAGCAAAACGGTATTGTAACGTTCTTGGTTCAAGCGGGGTCGACTTTTCATTTAAAACAAATATTTCCGGATCTTTAACTTTATTTATCAACGATCTGCATATATGTTCCGGCAACGGAATCTCTCTGATCGAGCTATCGCTTTTAGGAGGCATAAGCAGCAAGCTTGTTCTTTGCTTTTCACCGCCAACAGCAACACGCTGTACAGTTCTTTTGACCGTTAAAACACGTTTTTGAAGGTCGATATCCTTCCATTGCAATCCGCATACCTCCCCAAGACGCAAACCAAGCGTAAGCGCAAGCAAAGCTCCAAGTCCGCATAGATCTTTTGTATTGTCGTCTATGTACGATCTCAACGTTTCCTGCTGGGATTTATTGAGCATTCTGACCTGAACCGGCGAACTCTTTGGCATAACAATGCCTTCAAGGATATAATCAATTCCATATTCCATTTGAGCATATTTAAAAATTGATTTGAAAAGTACCATTATATCAGAAACATACCTTGAAGATAGTCCTTCATTCAGCTTGATCCTCATAAACTCATACACCTCACGTCTTGTTATTTGCCGGCTCAGCTTTTCGTTAAATGCAGGGATAATATGCTTTTCGATCTTCGTTAAGTAATTAGCATAGGTGGAAGGTTTTACTCTGTTTTGCATTATTTCCAGCCATTCATAACAAAGATCGAAAAACGGTTTTTCTGTTTTTTCATCATACAAAACAGATCGTTTATATGTATACATCTTTTTTTGTACATCAATTGCCGTCTTACCGTAGAATGATTTAATAATGCGCTTACCGTTATCGTTGTTATCAAGTCGTAGTCTTGCTTCCCACCTTCCGTCTTTTCGTTTATAAATTCCTGTTAATGACATAAAATAATCTCCTTTTTGTTGAAATAATTGTTTTTAAATAGTATGGACTTCTATTTTTTTACAATTCGCTGAAAAATGATGAAAAAAGTTGACATTGACCAAACTATTTGGTATAATAATTTTTGTGAGATTGTGTACCAATACCATTTTAGCATATTTTTCACAAAATATGATGTTTTATGAAAAATATACTAAATATTTCAATATCTAGTGCTTTTTACCATCGTTCTTCAAAAAAAGGTATTCTTCCGATAAAGATAAATCGAAAGAATACCTTTTTATTATCAGATTTTAATTATGCGGCCAAGCCCATAAGGTACAGGTTTGATCTATTTATAACTATATATCTTGGTCAATGAATTACTCAACAATACTTGCAACAAGTTGTTTATATGCTTCGCTTTTTTTGCCCTCAATACCTTCCTGACGATATGTACTTACCATACCTGCTACCATTTCACGAATATTCTTATCGTTTGAATATGCAGCGTCCATCAACGGACGAAGCTGACTCAAAAACTCATCGGTGTCAAATGGTATAGGACGACCAATGTGTATCTTATCATTCTCTGTCTTTCTCAAACCCTCTTCAGCCATAAGCTTTTCTTCATAGAGCTTTTCACCGGGTCTTAATCCTGTGTACTCGATCTTTATATCCACATCAGGTTTCAATCCGGACAGTCTGATAAGGTTTCTTGCCAGGGTGTCGATCTTTACGGGAGAGCCCATATCAAGCACGAATATCTCTCCGCCTTTTGCATAAGTTCCTGCCAGAAGGACAAGGCTTACAGCCTCGGGGATAGTCATAAAATAACGTATTATATCAGGGTGTGTTACAGTCACAGGGCCGCCCTTTTCAATTTGTTTTTTGAATATCGGAATAACGCTTCCGTTTGAACCGAGAACATTTCCGAATCTTAATGCAACAAACTCGGTGTTGATATTATCAAACAATTCTCTGTTCTTTTCAAGATTTGCTTCCTCAAGTCCGCTTGCCGTGTGGTGAGTAAATAACTGAGGTATCTCGTATGCCTTCCCCGCTTTGATCTTAGCGTCAAAGCTTTGTATTATCATCTCACACAGCCTCTTGCTGGCACCCATTATATTTGTTGGATTAACAGCTTTGTCTGTGGAGATAAGCACAAATCTTTTGCATCCGTGAAGCATTGCCGCATAGGCAGTTTTATAGGTACCTATTGCATTATTCTTTATAGCCTCACATGGACTGTCTTCCATGAGCGGAACGTGCTTGTGGGCAGCTGCATGATAAACAATATCAGGTCTGTATCTGTCAAACACCTGGAACATCTTTCTTGAATCTCTGACTGATCCAATCAGAGTGACAAGATCAAGCTCAGGATGTTTTTCTTTTAATTCAAGCTGAATATCATAAGCGTTGTTTTCATAAACGTCGAGAATGATAAGTCTTTTGGGGTTATGCCTTGCGACCTGTCTGCACAGCTCTGAACCTATAGAACCGCCGCCGCCTGTAACAAGGACAGTTTTACCATGGATAAAATCGAAGACTTCGTTCATCTCTACCTTGATTGGATCTCTGCCTAAAAGATCCTCAATAGAAACATTTTTAAGGCTGGATACATTTACCTCTCCATTTGCGATCTGGTACATTCCCGGAAGGTTTTTCAGTGTACAGTTTGTTTCTTTACAAATACCGAGTATCTCTCTTCTGTCCTCCATTGGTGCAGAAGGAATTGCAATATAGATCTTATCTACCTTGTATTTCTCAACACTTTCCAGAATAGAGTCTCTTCCGCCAACGATTGGTGTTCCGTCAATAAATCTATTCCATTTATTTTTATTATCATCAATAATACAAACAACTTTATCGTTAAGCTCACTTGCACGGTTAACATCACGAAGGATCATCTGTCCGGCAGATCCTGCCCCGATTATCATAACATTGGATAATTCTGCTTTGCTAACTTTCTTGTTGTTCCTGAAAAGAAGGAACAATCTGTATGCAAATCGAATGGCAATAACAGAACAGAACTGGAAAACAGCACCCATGATGTAATATGAAATTGGCATTCGTCCAAGGAAAACAGTAATTCCAACAGTGTGAGCTATAGTGGTAAAGACGGAAGCAAAAACTGTTCTTATAAGCTCGCTGAAGCTGGCAAAACGCCACATACTTCTATACAATCTAAATGCTCCAAAGCATATAACAACTATCACCGCATAAAAAGGGGTAAATTTGAGCCATCGAAGCAAATAAGCAGATGGGATCATTGAGTATCGAGCATCGTATCTTAGCCATAGGGCTAAAACATACGAAAACGAAGCAGCAAAGATATCATATATTACCAAAAGAAAGGATATAACCCTCCAATGTTCAAATATGACGCTTTTCTTTTCTTTTAACGTGGTATTATTTTTCATATTATTTAGGTGCAAAAAATCAACTCTGCACTTCTTTCCTCCCATATAAAAGAAATCAAAAAAATAAATATTTTTAGATTATGTATTAAAATTATATCATTTTTTGCGAAAAAAGTCAATATATAATGAAATAGAAAAAATGTAAAAATTACCAGTTTTTAAAAGCGTAATTTTATTAAAAAAGCAACGGATTTATGATTAAAACCGTTGCTTTTTTATACTTATCTATTTATTTTTGCAAACAGAAGCCACCACAACGCTGCGGGCCTCAAGAGAAAGCTTATTCCCTTCTCTATGTATCATTTTATTATAATCGTTTTTCTTTTTATGCTCCACAGCTGTATAAAAATCTACATTCCAGCTATAACCTTCGGGAAGCTTGGGAAGCTCAATTGAACACGTTTCCCAATAGGCATTTATCCCTATAAAAACGTCATCTTCTTCACCTTTTTTATCAGTTCCTGCAAACATAACGCCTATAACACGATCGTGGTCGTTAAAATTACTATTCCAAGCCCAGGTATTATGTACGCTTATATCCGGGAAACCAATTGACGATGGATCTATTGAGTGGCGGACACAAGAGTGCTTTTTTCTGAAAGCGATCATATCGCTGACAAAATCATGGATCTCTTTATACTTTTTAAGCCGTGTCCAGTCAAGCCACGATATTTCGTTATCCTGACAATATGCGTTATTATTGCCAAATTGGGTATTACAAAATTCATCTCCTGCATAGAACATTGCTGCTCCCCTGCTGCATAGAAGAGTTGCAAATGCATTTTTTACCATTCTCATGCGAAGATCATTGACCGATTTGTCGTCAGTTTCACCCTCAACGCCGCAATTCCAGCTTGTACTGCTGTTATCACCGTCGGTATTATTCCAGCCGTTTTCAAGATTATGCTTTACGTTATAAGAATACAGATCATACATTGTAAAACCATCGTGGCAGGTCAGAAAATTAACCGAAGCGTTGTGCCAGCGTTCATAGGGATAAAGATCAGAGGAGCCTGTGATCCTTTGTACGGCAGCCCAGGCTTTTGCGTTATCACCTTTCAAAAAACAGCGAAGATCATCTCTGTAACGGCCGTTCCACTCTGCCCAGCGATTCCACGAAGGAAAACTTCCGACCTGATACAGCCCTCCTGCGTCCCAAGCCTCGGCAATAAGCTTCACACCGCTTAAAATAGGGTCGTAAGCTATCATCTTCAGAAGCGGAGGGTTATCAAGCGGTGTGCCGTCCTCACTTCTTCCCAGGATAGAGGCAAGATCAAAGCGGAAACCGTCAACACGGTACTCTATTACCCAGTACCGCAGACAGTCGATTATAAACTGCTGGACTATCGGGTGGTTGCAGTTCATCGTATTTCCGCAGCCGCTGAAATTTATATACTTTCCTTCCGGTGTGAGCATATAATAAACGTTGTTGTCAAGGCCTTTGAATGAAAATATAGATCCGTCCTCGTTGCCCTCTGATGTGTGATTAAAAACTACATCAAGAAATACAAGGATCCCGTTTTCATTACAGGTCTTTATAAGGTTTTTAAGTTCATCGCCCTCATGGTTGTATTCTATTCCGGAGGTATAGCTTGTATTTGGGGCAAAAAAGCAGGTGGTATTATATCCCCAGTAGTTCAATAGCTTTTTGCCGTTATATTCACGCTCTTCATACAATTCATCAAACTCAAAGATAGGCATAAGCTCTATGGCATTTACACCAAGCTTTTTCAGGTAAGGGATCTTTTCAACCAAACCGTTAAATGTCCCCGGATTATTGACCCCTGAGGAGGCGCTGTTGGTAAATCCTCTTACGTGGAGTTCGTAAATGACCAGGTCGCTGAAATCTATATTTATTTTTTTAAAGTTGCCCCAGTCAAACAGATTGGTGCAGATCCTGCCGTGATAACAGTCCTGTGCACCTGATCGTTTGCCCCAGACGCTTTGTCCGGTCACGGCTCGGGCATACGGATCAAGTATATTTGTTTTGCTGTTGAAAAGAAGTCCTTTTTCAGGAGCGTATTCACCTGTCAGCCTGTAACAATACTCTACTTCATAAATATCAATGTCAAAAACGATAATTGACCAGGTATCCCCTATTCTGTAGCTGTCCGGGATAGGTATTTCCACAAAAGGTTCGGTCTCTCCCCTTTTGAAAAGCACAACAGAACAAGCCGTTGCACTTGAGGAATGAACGGTGAAATTAACGCCATGAGTGCCTGCCGATGCGCCGTTCATACTGTATACTCCCGGACGGCATTTGTAGCCTGATATTACGTCTGTTGCTTTGTAAATATCATAGTTTTTCAAAGAATCACCTTGCCCTTGACTTCTTAATAATGTATACAACTGCTGCAATAACCAGTGCTCCGCCGGCTGAACCTGCTGCCACAGGGATCACAGGGAATTTATTATCCTTATCGTCTTTGTCAGATCCATTGCTGCTTGTGTCTATTTCGCTGTTGTTTTGTTGTTCATCAGAATCTGATGCATCTTCATCTGCTTTATCTCTTCTTTCACCGGATAGGTCATCGTCTTCATTATCGGGATCATCATTGCCGTTTGTAAGCTTTTCATTGCTGATCTCTCCGCCGTTGACTGAATCGGTGCTGCTGTCAGCGCCTGAACTGCTCTTATCGTCAGACGGTTTACTGCTGTCGTTTTTCTTATCCGCAGGGCTGCTTGAACTGCTTGCTGCTTGGGTTTGCTTAGAAGCGTTCCCGGATCCGGGCTCGATCTTAAAGGTAAGAGACTTTGAATTTTTGTAGTTTCCCTTACCTGTGATCGTAACAGTTGCTGTTCCTGCATTCACATTTGATGAATAAGAAACAGTGTAATCTGTTCCGTTTGTAAGAGTCTTCTGACCGTCTTTAACAGTTACCGACGGGGTTTTAGCCTTACCGTCATAAACGTATGATGTTGTATTAAGTGTAGCTGTGCATTTGGAAAGGTCTTTGTAGGCAACGTTTACTGTCACGCTTTTGGAAAAACTGCCAAGGGTCGCTGTTATAACTGCGCTTCCGGAGCCTTTAGCTGTGACCTTTCCATACTTGTCAACAGCTGCAACGGCTGAATTTGATGATTTCCATGAAGCTTCATACAGCAAAACAGGTGTGCTTGTATTTGCACTGTCACATTTTACATTTGCCCACATTTCATATGATACTGTGCCGCCAACAGAAAGGTTATTATTACCTGAAATATAGTTAATAATAAAAGAACCTTTTTTATCAATGTGTTCATCAGAAGCAAGTGAAGGGCTGCTCAGGTTTGAAAGCTTAACCTGAACCGGAACATAGCAGTTATTTATAGCGGCAGAAGCAGCACTTCCGGAGTTTCCCAGTGAGGAACTGAAACGTCCGCAAAGTGCGTTTTTATAGGATACAGTTACATTTGCGTAAAAACAGCCAAGACCCATATACTTGTTGGAAGGGTTTATCATTGAGGTGTAGTGACCTGTTACTCCGCCGGTCTTATTCACCCAAGCAGATTTTTCACCGTAAAACTGGATTATTCCGCTAACCATATTTTTATACCCGTTCCAGGCAAGGACCTCGCTGTTACCGGTGGTCTTGATACCGGGGAAAGTAACGGTAAAACAGCCTTTTCCGTTTGGCCTTGTATGGCTTACATTAAGGGCAGCTTCGGCTGCACGAAATCTTGCCACTTCCTCGAGGTCGTGTGACCATTGGATCGGCACATAATCGCTTGGAGTAAGATTTCTGCTGCTATTCCTTGGGTCCGGAACGCCCTCATTACAAGCCTCTTTCCTGATAGCATTTACCCTGTTTATTGCATTTTGAACATCATTGATATAGCTTCCGTGCAAACCAACGTTAGCAACACCCGATGTTTTACTCATCTCATACTTTTTAATAATGTTTGTTGACGAATCGTAAGCATATACACAAACAGAAAGAGATAATGAGAATAAAACAGTGATAATAAAGCTCAAAGACAGCTTTATACTTTTGTTTTTCAAGAGTTTCACTATACAACACCTTGTTTCAATATATATTTATAACATTTTATCATATTATTGTTGGAATTTCAATAGAAATTGTGGAAATTTACATGAGATTCCAAAAAAAGATCCCGAACAAAGTCGGGATCAGAATTATTGTTTTAAGTTCTCCATAAAATTCTGCTTATTCTCCAGTGCCGTGGTAGTCGGTCTGCCAAGGTCTTCCCTTGCGCCGATGGAGCATTTTACCTCGATAAGCGATAGCTCGTTTGCAGACTTTGCTTTTGCAAGCTCTGCATCAAGTGCTTCAAAGCTGTCAACACAAACAGCGTTGGGGTAACCGCAGGCTTTTGCAACGCCCACGATGTCTATTTTTCCTGCAACAGTAGGCATTCCGCCGACAGTCTCATGTGCCGAGTTATTTATAACGATATGCACCATGTTTTTCGGTTTATTTGCTCCAAGAACAGCCATGCTGCCCATGTGCATAAGCAATGCACCGTCACCGTCGATACACCATATCTTCTTATCCTGCTTATTTATCGCAACACCCAGTGCAATAGACGAGCTGTGCCCCATTGAGCCAACTGTAAGAAAATCGTATTTATGGCTTTGTTTGTTTGCTTCTCGGATTTCGAAAAGCTCACGGCTTGCCTTTCCTGTGGTGGACACTATCGGGTCTTCCCCGCTGACTTTAACAATGTGACGGATTATTTCTTCACGTACCATTGTGTTGTCGTTTTTATACTCAACATTCGGGGCGTCGGTAAGTGCTCCCTTGCGTATTACAAAAGCGACCTGCTTTCCTTTGGCAAGGATAGTTTTAAAGCTATCCATTGCAGCTTTTACCTCATCATCTGTGGTCTCTTTGCCGATGATAAAGGTCGATATGTCCATATCTTCAAGCAGCTTTACTGTGACCTCACCCTGATATATGTGCTGCGGTTCGTCGTGTATGCCCGGTTCGCCTCTCCAGCCCACAATAAAGACCATAGGGATAGCGTAGACCTTATCATTGAGCAGACTGGCAACAGGGTTGATAATATTGCCCTCGCCGCTGTTTTGCATATATACAACAGGTACCTTTCCGGTAGCAAGGTGATAGCCTGCCGCAAGTGCGGTACAGTTACCCTCGTTTGCAGCAATCATATGGTGCTTTTGGTCGATACCGTATGTATCCATAAGGTAATTGCACAGTGCTTTGAGCTGGCTGTCGGGAACGCCCGTATAAAAATCTGCGCCAATTATTTCAACAAGTTTTTGTACTTTCATTTTATGAACACCTCAGTTGTATTTCTCATATTCCGGATCAAAAGCCGCAAGCTCTGCGACTGAATCGATCTCAACGATCTGATCGGCGGTTACGGGGTGAATGACAAGGTCAAGTTTATCAAGCTGCTGATCAACAATTTCATCCCAGTAAAGCTGTTCATGACCGGGATGCCTATACGCCTCAATTACAGCATTTGCAATTATTTCCGCATCCTTTTGTTTGAAAAATGAAATTCCAACCATATTATACGTATCAGTTCCGCATTTTCCCACTCTGGTGATAATACCTTTATCATTTAAGTCAAAAACCCAATCATCAGAGTACCCTTTGACCATTTCCCCATAATAACAAGATCTATCAAGCTTCGCACTAAATATGGATGGATCGGAAACAAACAGATCGGCTTCGCAGATAAAACAATCATTAGTTTTCATAACATCAGAAGCAGCATAAATAGAAGAAATATTATTCTTTTCTTTGTACTCGGTATTTTCAATGATGGTTACATTTGGATATGTTTTGGTAAGAAAACTGAACTGGTCACCAAGATACCCTACAACAACATAGATATGCTCAACATTGTTTTCAAGTCCATTTATAACAGTTTCGATCATTGATCGTCCGTAAGCCTTGACAAGAGGTTTTGGTACCTTTTGTGTCAAAGGAGCCATTCTTGACCCCAAACCTGCTGCCATAAGTATTGCTATTTTTTTTGCCATTTTTGTGTCCTCATATCTCATCAATAAGAGTGATTATATCTTTGATCGGCAAAAGTCTGTCATCGACTTCTTTTGCACGATGATATTTTAAAATATCCATAGCAGTTTGTTTCATAGCAGGGAAAGCAGATCGGGTCAGCTGATTTGCGTAGATAACTATATTAACTCCGTGCTCTGCAAGTTCTTCTTCGGTAATTGAATTAAAGCTTGAAGGAACAACAACGATCGGAGTTTCTTTGTCCTCCAACCTGAATTTATCACAAAACTCTATGATCTCGGCAGGATCTTTCTTGCGGCTGTGGATCATAATGCCGTCCGCACCAGCTTTTACAAAAGCTTTTGCTCGTTCAAGTGCATCATCCATACCTTTTTCAAGGATAAGGCTTTCAATTCGAGCGATTATCATAAAATCATCTGTCAGCTGAGCCTTTTTGCCCGCAGCTATCTTCGCACTCATTTCCTCGATAGTAGCCTGGGTCTGTTCAACTTCCGTTCCAAAGAGACTATTCTTTTTAAGCCCCTTCTTGTCCTCAATAATTACGGCAGAAACCCCCATTCTTTCAAGGCTTCTAACTGTATAAACAAAATGCTCGGTAAGTCCACCGGTGTCACCATCAAAGATTATCGGCTTGGTGGTTACCTCCATGATATCGTCAATGGTTCTGAATCGTGAAGTCATATCCACCAACTCAATATCGGGCTTTCCTTTAGCGGTAGAATCACAAAGCGAACTTATCCACATTGCATCAAACTGGTCAAGTCTGCCTTCGTGCTCTACAACAGTCTTTTCAACAATAAGGCCTGTAAGACCACTATGCGCTTCCATTGTTTTAACTATCGGACAAATCTGAATAAGCTGACGAAGGCGCTTTCTCCTGTACTCGGGCATTGATAACTTTTCACGAAGCTGTCTATCGATCTTTTTTACTTTTTCGTTATAAGTATAAGGAACATCAATTATCTTCCCGCCATATTTACTAACTTCGTTTTCAACATGGCTTCGAATAGCAAGTTCAGGACCATTTTTCCAGTTATCACCATGAAGTACATAATCGGGTTTTATTTTTTCAATAATATCATCATAAAGCATATCGTTTTGAACAATAACTTCATCCACACCATCTAAGGTACGATACAACTTTATCCTCTCTTCCTGAGAAACCGTTGGGAATTTATTGTAGCGAATAAGCACTTTGTCGGATAAACAACCGACAACAACTCGCCCCAATTTTTTGGCTTCATTCAATACATTCAGATGGCCCTCATGTATAACGTCGGTACAGAAGCATGTATATACAGTTTTCATCTTAGACACCTCACTTATATTGAACAGGTATTTTTACACCTGCTGCTTCAAGAGCCTCTCTGAACACCTTAAAGAAGTCCTTTATGTCCGGCTCATCAATAGCGCCCAGTGCACAAAGACGGAAAGTATTTGTTGTACTGATCTTTCCGGGATAAATTGTAAATCCACGTTCGTAGCAATAGTCATGCACTTTTTCAAAACTCCAGTTTGGATCATCTGGATAAATAGCCGAAGAAACGAGGCCTGCACGCCATTCAGGTTTAATGACCTGTCTGAATCCAAGCTCATCAAGACCGTCGTTTATTGCATTAAATACTCTGGTATGTCTCTCCCACTTTGCTTGCTCACCCTCAGCCCAGTACTCTTTTAAAGCCTGAATAGTAGCATATATCGTCTGCACAGGCGGAGTAAAATGCATTTCACCTGTCTTTTCAAAGAAATCATACTGTAAAAACAAATTGCAATAATAGCTTCTCTTTGGATAATTCTTTGAGGCTTCAATTATCGCTCTGTTACCAACAACAAATGAAAGACCGGTGAAAGCCATAAGTCCCTTCTGCGCTGAAGCCATGCAAAAATCTATGTTATCCTTTTCGATGTCAATAGGTCTCATAGCGTATGTGCTGGTGGTGTCTACTGTAAAAACAGCGTTATATTTATGTACTAAAGCTCCTATTTCTCTGATGGGGTTAAGTATTCCTGTTCCTGTTTCATTATGAGTTGTATGAACAAGGGCAATGTCCGGATTATCTTTTAATGTCTGCTCAACAACTGCAAGATCCGGCCTTTCATCAACTGCAAATTTAAGATCTATATATGGCAATCCATAATATTCACATATTTCTGCAGCTCTTGTGGAATATGCACCGTTATTAATGATAAGGACCTTCTTGTCCTTTGGAAGCAGAGAATTAAGGCATACATCAATGTTAATTGTACCGCTTCCGCAGAACAACACACTCGTATACTTATCGAGCTCACCGTGAACTATTTTAACTAAGTCTTCACGAATTCCTTTCATCAGTCCGCCAAATTCCTTTTCACGGGGACAAATGTCGGGAACGACCTGAGCATACTTTACCGTATCTGTAGTCGTTGACGGACCGGGGTTTAATAGTACATTTCTCTTAATGGATTCCATATTATTCCTCCTTTGTTATGAATCAGATTTGAAGAACTTTCTTTGTTTCGCATAGAATAAAAATCCTATCATCGTCCATACAACTAACATTATATAGCTTTCTTTTCCAAAATGGACTCCGTTAAGTCCGGGAATTGGTATAAGCTGCAAGATCATAAAGGCTACTGAGAAGCAGACACCAATGATCGCCATGGCATTTCCAAAGGCGGTTCCGTCCTTGTCTCTGTGCTGCGTTACAAGCGTACTTGCGCAGGTAAAGAAATATCCGATAGATGCGCCTATGGCACTCATATCCACAAACCAGCCCAGTGCCTCTCTTCCAAGTATCGGTCCAGAGAGGCTTATGATAATACAAAAAATCATTGCATTCTTTGGTGTGCCATATTTCTTATCGACTTGACCAAACCATTTTGGAAGATATCCATCTCTCGACATTGAATACATAAGTCTGCTGGAGGCAAGATAGAAGCCCATTATTCCTGAAAGAACGGCACAGCTTACGCCAAGACCAACAAGAACTTTACCGAATGTCCCCAAAAGTTCTTCTGCAGCAACAAGAACTACCCATTCTCCTGCCATGACACGGTCAGGCCAGTTTTCAAGAGCAATGGCAGCGACAGTATTGTTGCTTGTGTAAACAAAGCAACCGAAGACAATAGCGATTATCATTATAAATGATACTTTTTTAAAATTGAAATTAAACTCTTCAGCGGCCTGTGGTATTGCGTCAAAACCAACATAAGCCCATGGTGCAATTGCAAAAGTTGCAAGTATAGCCCCAGCAATACCACCAAATCCTGAATGTGCATATTTATCTATTTCTGCAGTAGTTGCTCTGGCCTGCATAGCAGCACTTTTGTCAAAACCCCAGATGGGTTTTAAGTTTACGCCTTTAGATTTGGCACTTAAAAGTGCGGAAACAAACAAAGTAAGAACGCAAATAACAAGAAGTGCTGAAAGGACAGTCTGAACAAATCCTGCTTTTTTAACACCGATAATATTCAGCCAACCAAAAAGCAATAATATTAAGCCTGCCAGCAGCATTTCACCAAGATAAATATCAAAACCAGCAATACTATAATGAAAACCAAATTTGAGTACATCAGCTGTTCCATCAATACCGTCAACTATAAGTCCTATTGCAGTGCTGTTCATTGGAACATTGGTAAGATATGCGACAACAAGGAACCAGCCGCACACAAATGCCATATTCCTACCAAAGCACATTTTTGTGAATGTGAACTCTCCTCCGGCTTTGGGATATTTAGGAACCATATATGCATAGGAAAAAGCTATAACAATCATTACAAGAGCACCAAGAAGCATCGCTATAGCAGTTCCTGCAACGCCTGAAGCTGGAAGGAATTTTTTTCCTGGATTTATAAAACTTCCCCATCCAATGACACATCCAAATGCTATCGCCCATACGTGTGTTGGCGACAAAGATCTTTTGAGAGATACATCCTTAGTATTCGATACGGTTTTGTTCAAAATATAACCTCGATTCTATGCTACTATTAAAATCATACATCATATGTTTTATCTATTGCTTTTAACTCCTTAAATGTATCAATTTCAACTATATCATTAGCCTGACATGAAGTTACTTCAACCTTATAATGTTCTTTACGATACACGAGTGGAACCTGTTCCCAGTATCTCTCTTTACCGCCTGGAGAAGAGTACACATCAAGAATATCCTGAGAAAGCCTGTTTCCATCCATTTCATTCCAGTAAGAGATACCTACCATTTGCCAAATATCGTTACCCTGACCTCCAACCTTTTCTTCAACTATAATCCCGTCCTTAACCCTGAAACACCAGTCGTCTGTACGATCTGTCTTTATAGCTAGAAAATCAGAGGTATAATGGTATTTTTTAATGATTTTAGGATTTGATATAAGCAGATCAGCTTCAAAAACATAAGCATTTGAAAGAAGATGTCTGGCCACAAGTGAAGAACTAATGTTATTTGCTTCGTTATAAACAGAGTTTTCCAGAAACTTGATCATTGGATACTTGTATAACAACTGATCAAAAAGCTCTGCAAGATAACCTCTCACAATGTATATCTCATTTATTCCGGATTCAAGACAAGCATCAATCAATCTATCAATTATACGTACGCCATGTACTCTGACTAATGGTTTGGGTGTATTAAAAGTAATAGGGACAAGTCTTGAACCAAAACCAGCAGCAATAAAAATAGCTCTTTTTGCTCGATAAGGCTCAAGAGCGTTTAAACCTGAGTTAGTGATATTTCCATTTGAAACAAAACCAGCTTCAGACAATTCTTTAATAACTCTGTTGATGGTGCCCAATGAATGATTAGTTATTTTTTCAAGATAACGTTGAGTTAATGTATTATTTGATTCAGTCATGGCAACAAGAATATCGAATTGTTTCTTTGTCAGATTCATGTTCATCCCTGCTTTCTTCATGTTCCATTTTACATCTTCTGTGTGTCGTTTTGAACACAAATTTGTTAAACTTATGTTAACATAAAATATGGCCCGAAAAAAACGGGCCTTATAAATAATGTATTTAATACGTACAGATAGTTATCTATGACTACAACAGGTCAAGGTCGGGTGATGTTCCTAAAAAGTTTCTCGGTGATTATGACGGCTATGTTCACACAGACGGGTACTCGGGATACAACAAGTTCGAAAAGGTCACACACCGCAATTGCTGGGCTCATGTCCGCAGGAAGTTTCAAGAAGCGATCGTTGTTGACAGCGAAAGCAGCATTGTTGAAACAGCGAAGGCAAACGGGCTTGATGTGTTCAGATACTTTGAACTGCTACTCACAGTTCTGCCAAGCATGGAGTTCCTGACCAATCCGGACATACTTGAAGAACTTCTGCCGTGGAATGAAAAGGTACGGAACAAATTCAAAAAACTTATTGAATGATAAGACCCCCAGCTGAAAATATCAGCTGGGGGTCAACTGTTTTAAGGGTGGTGTGTTATTTGGCGGGTACTTTAATACCTCACTCTTCCTTGAGCAACTGCATTCAAATGTTCACCGTATGGACTTTTTCCGTAAGCTTTAGCGCTTTCCATAAGCTTTTCTTTGTCAATAAATCCATTTATAAATGCGATTTCCTCCGGAGCAGATATTGTTATTCCTTGACGTGATTGGATCATTTCTACATAATTGGAAGCTTGAAGCAAACTATCCATCGTTCCGGTATCAAGCCATGCGAACCCTCTTCCGAGAAGCTGGACATCAAGAAGACCATCGTTAAGATACATCTCGTTAAGAGTCGTTATCTCCAGCTCTCCTCTGGCACTGGGCTTCACTGTATTTGCTCTTTTTGAAACATCTCCCGGGTAGAAATAAAGTCCTGTAACTGCATAATTGCTTTTTGGCTGAGCAGGTTTTTCCTCAATGCTAAGTGCTTTGCCTTTTTCATCAAATTCAACAACACCAAAACGCTCTGGGTCAGGAACATAGTATCCAAAAACAGTAGCTCTTCCGTTTTCTTCTGCGTTCTTAGCTGCAGATTTAAGAATAGATCTGAAGCCTGGACCATAAAAAATATTATCTCCCAAGATCATTGCACCGGCATCGCCGTCAAGAAATTCTTCACCGAGAATAAATGCCTGAGCAAGGCCGTCCGGACTTGGCTGTACCTTGTAAGAAAGGCTTATTCCGAATTGGCTGCCGTCTCCGAGAAGCGTTTCAAATCTTGGAGTATCATCAGGTGTGCTAATTATAAGAATATCTTTGATACCTGCAAGCATAAGCGTACTTAACGGATAATAAATCATAGGCTTGTCGTATATCGGCAAAAGCTGTTTAGAGGTAACTTTTGTAAGCGGATAAAGTCTTGTTCCGCTTCCACCTGCAAGAACTATTCCTTTCATCACATAATCTCCTTAAAATTTAAATGTATCATTTATCCCAAGCCACTTCTGATCCTTGTCAGAAAGGTTAAGCTTAGTTCCGTCTTCAAGAGCATAACCTTCAGCACTTGCTGTGCCGTTATATTCACCTTTTACTTCGGGCCATTCAATAGCTATTTGTGGATCATTCCAAGCCATTCCGCCCTCATCGTTGGGATGATAGAAGTCGTCACATTTGTAGCAGAACTCGGCTATATCCGAAAGCACAAGGAAGCCGTGTGCAAAGCCCTTTGGGATAAGGAACTGTTTTTTGTTTTCCTCGGTCAGTTCTACGCCGAACCACTTGCCGTATGTATCGCTTCCGCTGCGCAGATCAACTGCAACATCAAAAACTCTGCCCTTGATCACTCTTACAAGCTTTGTTTGCGGATACTGCTTCTGAAAATGCAGACCTCTGAGAACTCCCTTTGTTGAACAGCTCTGATTGTCCTGAACAAAAGTGATGTCGATACCTGCCTCCTGCATATCACGCAGACTGTAGGTCTCCATAAAGTATCCCCTGTTATCACCATGAACAGCGGGAGTTATTACGCAGAGTCCTTCAATTCCTCCAACATTCTTTTCTACTTTTATCTGTCCCATCAGTACTCTATCTCCTTTAGATATCTTGAAAGTGCATCCTGCCAGGTAGGCAGGGTTTTAAAACCGTTATTTGTTAATTTTGACTTATCAAGTCTGCTGTTAAAAGGCCTTTTGGCTTTACTCAATCCATATTCAGCTGTTGTAACAGGAGTTACTTTTGTGGTATAGCCTGCTTGCCTGTAGATCTCGCAAGTGAAATCGTACCAGCTTATATATCCACCTTCGTTTGTAGCATGATAATAACCGTACTTATCCGTTTCTGCCATATCAACAAGCAGCCTTGCAAGGTCAAATGTATATGTTGGCGTACCGATCTGGTCGTTTACTACACGAACCTCCGGGTGTTTCTTACCCACATTCAGCATAGTTTTAATAAAGTTCTTCCCGTTCTTGCCAAAGACCCAGGCAATACGAACAATGTAGTACTTGTCCAGTGTTTGTGAAACTGCAAGTTCACCGTCAAGTTTTGACTGACCATACACACAAAGCGGTGCGTAGTCCTTGCAATCAGGCTGCCAGGGCTCTGTGCCTTCGCCGTTGAAAACATAGTCGGTAGAAATGTATATCATCTTGCAGTCTACAGTTTTGCAAGCCTGTGCGATATATCTTGTACCGTTCGAGTTGATAGCAAAGACCTTGTCTTTGTTTTCCTCATCTTCTGCGGCATCAACTGCTGTCCAAGCAGCACAGTGGATAACTGCATCAGGCTTTGTTTCGGATATTACCTTTTCCACAGCCTGTTTGTCTGTAATATCAAGCTTTATGTAGTTGTCGTCATCTTTATCGATGATATCGCTGCCAATTGCCTGATGTCCACGATTTTTAAGCTCGTTTATCACATCAAAGCCAAGCTGACCTCCAACACCTGTTACTAATACTTTCAATAAAACACCTCATTTAGTTTGTTTTTTAGGTTCAAGAAAATAAGAGTCAATTTTTTTCATTGGTTTACTGTTAATGATGGAAGCTACCACAACAGATATTATTTTTGCACAAATAATAGTATAAATTATAACTATCAGACACCAAATTATTTTTTTGCCCAAGGATGTTGGGTTTTTTAGACCGATAAATTTTCCAATGGCTATATTCTGATAAAGAAAAATATGAAAAGTTATTTTATCAAGTTCGGTTATTATTATGTTGATGACATTTCTTTTCATTACTATTTTACCCAGATTCCACAACACTATAAACAGGGCAAAGCCGGCAATATGCTGAGAAATATCATTTGGAATAGGTATTGAAACAAAAAGAACAATTACAGTTATAAACGTGGATATAATAATTGTCAATTTGTTTTCAATAATCGATTTATTTTGAATAGCCACTATACCGAATAAAAAGCTAATTAAACAAGATATTAGGTTCCTTGATACACTGATTGTAAAAAAGTTTGTATTCAGTATAAAAGCATATCCGGCTAAAACTATGGCAATAGTTACTAATGGCTGCTTATTATATACCTTGACAAGTAACGGATATATAATATAAAGCATTATTATTGCACCAATAAACCATTCACCGATTAAATAATAATTTGGTGACTTGTAATAGAAATAACCGTCAAGACCTAAAAAAGAAAGAATAAGTGAAGCAGGTTTATCATTATAAAAGATCTTACCGTATTTAAAAACATTTTGGAGATATAGGTATATAAAGCACAGATAGAATGCGGGATAAATTGATTTCCAGCGTTTATAATAGAATCTTACAATATTGAATGAACCGTTATAGTTATAGTACAAAACAGCACCGGAAATAGAGAAAAAAATAGTGACAAGTATTGGACCCCAAAATCCATTTGCAATTCTGTCAAAAATCTTAATGTTACAAGCGGATCGTCCATTAAAATGATAAACGATTATTCCCAGAGCACATAATACTCGCATAAGACATATTTCATAAAGTTTATGCTTTTTCCGTGCTTTATCCAAGCCGAACAATCCTCCTTAGCTTTATAAACTAAAGTAGTCTCTTAACAATCGGGATCTTTTTCAAAACATAAGTTACTGCTCCTGCAATAATCATAATTTCAATACATCTGAGAGTTATCTTTATTAGTGGAAAACTTTTAAATATACTGTCAAATTTAAGATACAAACTTATGTCAGGAGCTCTTAAAAGAAGTCCGTGGAAAAGGTATATGCCAAAAGTACAAGAGCCAAAAAGTTGAATGATACGAGTAAAGATGTTATTTTGATCCACATTGATAAAAAGCTTTTTTAAAGTAATATATAAGCATATTGCATTTATAGCAGTTAATGACATTAAAAAAGTCTGAGGAAATGATTTTGTTAGTTTATTGTTATAGTATGTGGTATAACATGTCAGCAGCGCAGATAATAAGTTTATAAACCAAATAATTGCTAATAATTTATAACTGACTTTTTTTATGTCAACCATTCTTTCTAAGAAAAAACCAATAAGTGGATAAAAGCAAACCTGTGAAGCAATCCACGATATGCTGAAATTTGAATTAAGCTTTAATTTGCCGTCTGTCATCAGATAAAGAAAAATAGGAACTATACCCGTAACAACGACCACTAGAAATATCAAATAAATATAATCTTTTTTTGTCATAGAGTTTGCAAGTCTTCTTAGCAGCGGTAAAGTAAGCAAAAAGCCAAGATAAGCATATAGATACCAGTATGGTGACATCCATGTGCTGCTTATAAAAACTTTTACAAAATTCTTTATACTAAACTTTTCAGCACCTATATAGATCTGCTGTGAATATGAAAGAACAGAAAAAACAAATAAAACAGCAAAGATACGTAATTCTCTAAAGAGTATCTTCTTGTATGGTTCTTGCTCTTTATTAAGCAAAAGTGCCCCAGAGATCATAAAGAATATTGGAACACTAACCTTGCTCAATACAGAAAAGAACAGATAAAACCAATAGGCAAATGAACTGCTTTTATATGATAAAAACATTGTAAATCCAGATTTTCCGGTGTGATTAAATATCACAAAAAAAGCAGCGATGATACGCAACATATCAATATGTACTATTCTTTTAGAAATGCAATTTAATTGTGGCTTCTCAGTATTAGTTACATCACTCATGCGAAATATTACCTATTTTTATACATTTTATCGTAGTAATTCTGGTACTCGCCCGAGATAATAGTCTCCCACCACTCACGGTTATCGAGGTACCATTTGATCGTTTTCTTTATGCCGTCTTCAAACTTTGTTTCAGGCAGCCAGCCAAGTTCGTTATGTATCTTGGTCGGGTCGATAGCATACCGCATATCGTGACCCTTTCTGTCTGTAACGTGGGTGATAAGGCTCTCCGGCTTGCCAAGCTCCTTACAGATCAGCTTAACGATGTCAATGTTCTTCATCTCGTTATGCCCGCCGATGTTGTACACCTCGCCTACTCTGCCCTTGTGGATGACCAGGTCTATTGCCTTGCAGTGATCCTCAACGTACAGCCAATCCCTTACGTTAAGTCCCTCGCCGTAAACAGGCAGCGGCTTGTCGTTGAGACAGTTAGCGATCATCAGCGGTATCAGCTTCTCGGGGAAATGATACGGACCGTAGTTGTTCGAGCATCTGCTTATTGTTACAGGCAGACCGTATGTCCTGTGATACGCAAGCACGAGAAGGTCTGCGCCAGCCTTTGAACTGCTGTACGGGCTGCTTGTATGTATCGGAGTTTCCTCTGTGAAGAACAGATCTGGTCTGTCAAGGGGCAGATCGCCGTATACCTCGTCTGTTGATACCTGGTGATAACGCTGTATGCCATACTTTCTGCAAGCGTCCATAAGCGTTTGCGTTCCGATGATATTTGTCTGTAAGAAGATGCCCGGATCCTCGATCGACCTGTCAACATGGCTCTCCGCAGCGAAGTTCACCACGATGTCGGGGTGCTCCTCCTCAAACAGCTTGTTGACCGCTTCCCTGTCGCAGATATCAGCCTTTACAAACCTGAAATTCGGATTATCCATTACAGGCGCAAGAGTACTCAGGTTCCCTGCGTATGTAAGCTTGTCCAGGCATATGATCCTGTAATCAGGATACTTTTTCAGCATATGAAATACAAAATTGCTTCCGATAAATCCGGCTCCGCCGGTAACGATGATAGTCATGTTAATATCTCCTTTACAAATCAGTATTATAGTTTAGTTCAGCACTATTGCAAATAATATAACAATTCATATCAAGGGTCTGTTATTATATCATCATGATTTATTTTGCTTTCTCCATCGACTGAATTTGCATCATACAAATCTTTTTTGATCTGACTACTACTTACTTCAGGTGTGCGTGGTAAATAAACAACCTCAACGCCTTCGTCTTTCAGGAAATCAAATTTTCCTTTCCAATCATCACCCATAACAAAGGTATCAATATGGTATTCGTGCATATCACTGCGTTTTTGATTCCAGCTGTTTTCCGGTATTACAAGATCCACATACCGTATCGCTTCCACCAATGATTTGCGTTGTTCATATGTAAAATAACATTTTTTATGCTTTTCATTCCAGTTAAACTCATCGGAAGAAAGGACAACTATGAGATAATCGCCCAATGCCTTTGCACGTTTTAGCAAATTGATATGACCATAGTGTAAAAGGTCAAAAGTGCCGTATGTAATTACTCTTTTCATATTTTTCTCCATATTATTATTTATTTGCCTTTTATCTTATCCTTTGCTTTTTTTAGTATATCCCATGTTACAGAAACTATTTTATTACGCTGTTTATAATTATAATATACTTCCCTTTTAAAGCATTCGAAAATGTGAAATTTAAGATTTTTGAACGGGACTCTGCTTCGCTTAGATGAGCAAAGCCTTTTGATAGGACAGTTTGTATTATTTACATATGAATCAAGAACATCAAGCATCATTGATATGCAATGGCCAATATTGGCAAAATGAGCATCTGAATATTTTTGTGCTTCATTAGCATATTTTTTATAATTATCCAGTACCTCTTGTACGCAGTTTGTAAGGTCTTCTTTTTTTGTTTTTATCACGTAATCATAGTCATCAGCAGGATATCTGCTTGGAGTGACATCAGGAATAAGCCAGTTACAAACAGATATTGCTGGTTTTCCCATCATAACACATTCGCACATGGTGCTTGATTCCTCTGAAACAAGAATATCAGAAATCATTATTGCATCAAGAATGCTTGTTTTAGGATCAAGCTGAATTACCCTCGGATTATCCTTATGTAATTCACGCATCTGAGCAATGTTCTTTATCTGCTGCTGGTATGTATCCGGCCATGGTGGCTGCTTGACAAGTATATTTACATCAAGAGGCATCATGGCCTTAACAAATTCGTCTTGTTTATTGTCATTTTCCCATGCCGGTGCATATAGAATTGTAGGTTTGTTTGGATCAATACCAACGGCTTTTTTATAGTCTTCTTTCTTTTTATTATCCAGAAATTCAGTTAATCTGTCTGCCTTTGGCCAACCAGTTAGATACATTCCTTTTCGTGGATTTGCATAATAGTACTTTGAGCACTGTTTCCAGTTATTTACCCAGATTTTACTAGGCAAAAAACCTATATCATATTTATTCCACGGTTCTCTAAGCCAAATGTCAGGCCAGTTTCCATACTGCTGGGTTATATCATGAAGCATAATGATTGAAAATTTGCTGAATTGCGGGAAATTTATGTGCTGGCAATACCACCCTATTTCGCATCTTGCAAATTTGTCATCTGTTATTCTGGTCTTATAACCTCTTTTTCTAGCTTTAGCAGCAATCATCTCATAAACTTGCTTTTCAACTGCATCGGAATAAATAAATGTAATCTTCTTTTTTAACATAATAGCATGCTCCTAAACTATTTTTTTATAGCAGAAATCAAACCTTTCAAAGCTTTTCTTTTTATAAAGCAGGTAAAGAATAGAATTACAATAAGAATCAATCTGAGAATCGTATACTTGTAAGTTACCATGCTGCAAATGCATATAAAAGATGAAATTGCAGAAAGGGCAAAAATAGATTTGTTGTCATATACAGATTCAAGTATATTTTGTTCTTTTATCACTTTGTTTGAGAATACATAATGCATAAACATAAACACTACATAGCAAAACAGTGTAGTGTATGCCGCAGCGATAAACCCAAACAATGGTATAAATATAGCGTTCAATATTATATTAAGTATTGCTCCTGTAACCGAAGCATACATAACATATTTGGTTGCACCATAATAAAACTCAACAGATGCATAAAGATCATACACGAAAGTAAAATAGACTCCAAGGGTAACAACTGGTATTACGTAAACAGCAGACTGATATTCTTGTGTTCCCAAAATACGAATAGCTTCTGGAGAAAGCAAAGAAACAATAAGCACTATCACCGCCATCATAGCCACTAGAGCACTTGTTATTTTTTTTAAACTATTATATATTCTACATTTAAGCTGTTCATAGGTCCAAGGAACACGAGAACCATTTATAGCCGAAATCAGCACATTGATTGCAGAGGCAATCTGATAAGCAAAGCTATATATTCCTGCATCACTTTCATTACACAAATGTTTTATCATAATTCTGTCTGACTGGTTCAAAACAATTAAAGAAAGATAATGTGGTACAAGTGGAATATTGAATTTTGTGGCATACTTCCAATAATCAATACTAACAAAACATTTACCCTTAATAAACTGGTATATATAAAAATACAGTCCAACAGCACATTGAACAATCAAGAAACCAAGTATCAATGCTTCAGATCGAAGTTTTGTAAAACAAACAAGCAAAACGCTTAATGAAGGTGTAAGCACAGAAATAATAACAGTAATAATTACCATCGGCCTGTATTTATACTCTACTCTTTGCCGTGTAGCCCAAAATGAAAATGCAGGATATACTAAAAAGTATAAAAACAGTAATAACATCAACGGAGTATTCAAACCAATAATTTTATTGCACCATTCGTGGGTAAAGAAATATATCAGCAACAGAGTCAGTGTAATCAAAGAACCAAGCCCCTGCATACTAGAAGTATATCTGTCACGTTCCTTACCATCAGACATATCAACAAGTGTTTTAGTGTAAACACCTGCATATAAATTCAAGGAAGCGAAAATAATCAGAATATCACGCCACGACTGAAAGACACTCCAGTCACCGTATTCCGAAGTACTCAAAAGTCTTACATAGATCGGAACGACAACAAAAGATATACCTTTCTGAAAGAAATTACATATAGTATACCAAATTGAGGCTTTAGCCTGGACTGCCATATTATTGTATTTTTTTATAATATTCATATGCTACAATCCTATCAAACAAAGAAAAAACATCAAATACCTCTATTGATACCGGTAATTATCCGATCGTAAATGTCTTTGCAACTGTGTTCAGACTCAAAGGTAATAAATTTATCTCTTATCTTATGTCTTTGACTCATATTAACGTCAAAGATAATATTGCTTTTAATAGCTGAAAGTAGTTGTGAGATGTTGTATGCCACTGAACCGGCAGCAACATCTTTGATATCATAATATAAGCCTCTGTCTTTATTTTTATAATAATTAAAATCGTATACATAGTGAATAATTGGCTTGTCCGTGATCATATAATCAAAGAAGCAACTTGAGTAATCGGTTATTAAAATATCTGCTGCACCTAAAAGCGTCGCAGCATCCATGTCGGGTGCACCATAAACATATTTATTGGTAATACCGGATCTTTGTACACTTTTATAATGAAGCTTTTCGACTATAACGAAATTATGTTTTTCAGCAAGTTCTTTGAATTTCGGATTATTTATTAGTTTGTTAAAACTAAAAACATCACTTGACTTATCTCTAAATGTTGGCATATAAACCACAAGCTTTTTGCCACTTACTCCAATTGCCTGTTCAATAGCAAGCCGACTTTTCAGCTTGAAAGCATCAGAAAAAAGGCAGATATTTCTCGGCTGACCAGTATAAACTATATGTTTGTCACATGTTCCAAAAGCTGATTTAACAACTTTTCCGTATTCCTTTGACGGTGCAATATATAGATCGTAGTGATTTATGGTATTAAAAACTCTTTTATGAAAACCTTTTAATTCAGGAAAAGCATCTTTCCCGATTTTTTTCCATGCAACACCATGCCATAGCTGCACTTTAAATGAACCACCGAGAAAGTTATAAGCGGAAAAATCACCAAATCCCTGATTCATTACAGCAACTTTAGCTGTAAGAATATATTTTAAACTTTTAAGGCTGTTTCTCCTAACTACTATGCATCCCGGAAGAGAAACTTTTGATGGATCAGTAGCAATCCATATCTTTTCAATCTTAGGATTGCGTGAACAAACATAGTCATAAAAAGCCTTTGTGTTATCTGAAACTGCATTACCAAACCAAGCGCCGAATATCCAGCGATTTTTCTTCTTTGGTATCAGCTTTGATATGCCATATGTAAATAAACTAACAACCTCGAACAACTGCATTTCTTTTTAATCTCCTATAACGAATATAGTTTTTCTTCAAGAAATCATTAGAATATGATATTTGCATAAATACAAACAAAAGGAATATCAGACACCAGTTAAAAGTAACATTATAAGTAACTCCCTCTGCAAGAAGTCCTATAAACAAAACACAAAATCCCTTGTCAAGCTTTGTTCCTTTAACAAACTGATAAAAATACCATCCATACCATACACCAAAACCTACAAAACCAAATGACCATAGGTTATTTATAAAATCACATTCAACATTCCACGCATGATCGGCATACTGCCCATATAGCTCTGCGAAAGGAAATCCCGAATTGTTGATTCCATAACCAAAAAGATTGTTTAATGGCTCGTTCCAATTTGTCACCTGTGGAATAGTAAGCCAATATCTGGCATGAAGTCTTGAACTGCTCTGAGTATTAAGATAGTCAGGTGAGAATGTATTCTGCATTTCCTGTATACGCTCATTCACCTTTTGAATAACTTTTCCATTCATTAGGACAAGTACGATTCCAACTATGATAATAATTAATATACCAACAAGGTATATAGGTTTGATCTGTTTTTTGCCCTTCCTAAAAACATGAAAGCAAATATCTATAAATATACATACAATTATTCCTGCCAAAGCGGTTCTGCTTCCGCTTAATAATGAAACTCCAACAAAAAAAAGTTTTGTGAAAATCGAAGGAGAAAAAACATATCCGATAACCATAAGTGGAGCAATATTACCGGCGTTCCAGCACAATCCAGTGATAGCTATCGAATCACCCCTTGTCTGAACATATTCGGCAGCTTCAATATGCAAAACGTCGTAAAACAACAATTTATTTATTGAGATATGACCTACTTCAAACGCAAGCACTTGCAATATGCCCCAGAAAGCATGAACAAAAGCTGAATAGTATACGCCCTTAATGAAATGTAAACATTTGGAATGATTTTGTTGGTTAAAGTAAAACAGAAAAATAAAAAGATAACAAAGCTGCCACACTATATTGGGAATCTGTACAGTCTTCCACATGCCGGGCATATTGGAAAAAAGGCACACAATTGCACTAATTATAGTGAACATGGTAAATATCACATATGGAGTTGTTTTGATATTGAATTTTTCGATTTTTCTGCCCTGCATAACCAAGAATAGCAGCATGAATAAGGTAAGCCAGGTGAAAACGGTAAATCCAAGCAGCTGAACAATTGGCATTGTTCCCAGCAATCCATATATAAGCAGGAGCTTTTCTTCTCTTGTTCTTGTTTTAGGAAATCCAAGCATCTGTTAATCTTCCTTCGTTAAAAAACATGCATTAAAATCTTACAGCGGATGGATAATGTGGTACGATCCATAAATATATAGTGGCTGTCAGGATGTCTCAGCAGATTAAATGTGTTTGACCATTTTTTCTTATAATCTCTAAGCAGTATCAGATCAGATAAATAATTCTTGACCAAATTTGTCTTTATAAACTGATCCGCCATTACAGTTAAATCATAATTATCCTTTTTCAAAACAAGCTTAGTCTTTTCAACTATCCATTTATGAGGAATTATTTTCTTATGACCCTCACCTACAACATTATCCCCATGAATACGATGAGCTATTGTTGGTCTTTTATCATAAACAATTTTTCCTATGCAGGCGCAAAAAGATAGAACCATACTGTCATGCATCATAACATTATCGATCTTTATCTTTTTAAGTGCATCCATAAGTTTTTTGTTAAAGCCCATAACGCACCCAGGGATCTGATTATAAAAAATAATACTAAGCGGCTTAAAATTTGGCCGTTCAGTTATAACATTTCTGCGTATTTTATGCATATCACAGTTATAAATATCGTAATTACTACAATAGCATGCAGGAATATCGTATGGTCTTATTGAATTAATAGCTCTTGAAATCTTATCTTTATACCAGATGTCATCTTGATCGGCAAAAAAATAATAGTCCGCTTCACCGGAGAATCTTATCAGTTCTAGAAAGCTTTTTTGCGGTCCCACATTTGCTCCTTCAATCAGTGTGATAATTCTTTTATCTGACTGAGGATATTGAGATATTATCTCTTTGGTATTATCTATTGACCCGTCATCTCTGATTATTGTTTCTATCTTTTCAGAGTAATCCTGCTCAAATATACTATCAAGCTGTTTTTTTAAAAAAGCCTGTCCGTTATATGTAGACATCAATACAATTGTTTTTTCCATGAAAGTATCTCCGATGTATCAATTTGTCAAGTATGCTTTTGCCGCAAAAAACAGGCTGCACACAGCCCTTGAAACAAAATTATATTTGCGGTATCTTTTGAGATAATAATTAAAACTCTTTAGCTGTATTTTTATAATGCTCCATTTATCAAAAGCAGATTTGACAGTTTTTGAATGATTGTGTATTACCGAAACATCTGTTGCACATGCACATTTCCATTTATGTTTCAGTAAGCGTTCTGCAAGTATGAATTCTTCACAATACAAAAATGTTTTTTCATCCATAAATTTGATTTTAACCATTTTTGAAAGGTCAACCATCATACAGCACCCTTGAGGTCTATATACATATCCATATCCGCCAAGGTCTTTGACACAACGGCCTTTATTCTTATAACTGTATAAACCAAGGGTAAAATCAAATAGATTCTTCCTTTTTGAATCTCTATTATAGACCTTCCCATTAGGATCAAGAATATCAGGATTTATAACCCCTATAGACGAATCCCTCTGCATAATGCCAAGCATTTTATCTAATACGCTCTGATCACAAATAACAATGTCATTATTCAAAATCCAAGCGTATTTAAACCCTTTTTTATTTGCGTATCTAAGCCCGATATTATTCCCTGCAGCATACCCTTTGTTCTTGTCAGAGGCAATAAACACATAATCGCCGATGTCCTTTTTTGAAAGTTCCTTTTTAGATTCGTTGGGCGAACAATTGTCAACAATTATTATCTGTGACCATTGAAATCCAAAAAGATCGTGAACAATTATTGCTTCATTCAAAGTATCCTTCCAAGACATATAATTTAATATAACAACAGCAACATTGCTTTTATCCATTTTGTGTCATCCCCAGTCATCGATAATCAAAAAACTACTTATTATTTCTATATTTAAATGCAAGGCCAAGTATTTTACGATCATCAACCAGATATCTTTTAGCTAGTCTTTTGGGATCCTGAGAAATTCTATACAGCCACTCCAAACCGTGGTCAGCCATCCATTTTGGAGCCCTCTTTATATTCCCTGCTTCAAAATCAAGGCTTGCACCAAGTCCTAGAGAAACAGGAACACCAAGTTCATCCTTATGATGCATTATAAACATCTCTTGTTTCGGGCTACCCAAGCCGACTATAAGAATATGAGGATCCGCATCCTTGATGATTCTTTTGATTTTCTCCATTTCATCCGCATCATTTTCAAATCCCATCGGAGGCGAGTATGTACCAACGACGTTAAGTCCGTTAAATCTCTTTTGAAGTTTTTTTGCAGCCCTAGCAGCAACGCCTTCTGCTGCACCTAAAAAAAACATTTTATATCCTCTTTTAGCAGCCAGAGCACAGAGCCTTGGGAAAAGATCAGATCCACTGATTTTTTCTTTTATTGGAGTACCATAAAGTTTCGAGATCCATATTAAAGGCTTTCCATCAGTCAAAATAAGATCTGCATTTTTATATGCCTTTTGAAACTCTTTATCTTTCTCAAGGCGAACTATATGGTCTACATTTGGAGTAACAACGTATGCACATTTGTCTTCTCTAATGAGATTATCGATCCTTTTTAATGTTTCTTTCATTGTCAGGTTGTCGACCTCAGTGTTCATAAACTTCATCCTTGACATAGTAAAGCACCTTCTATTTTATTTATTCATTCTGATCTTAATGTCAATAAGCTGCATTTCGGTATGTGCCTTGATACATATTTCTGAAGAAACATCGGAAGTAAAAGAATCACCACTGCAAATATTCTTTTTATCACCGTTGATAGTAAGCGTTCCTTGTCCGTTTTCAACAGTGATAATCTCCTTATAACCATCCTTATTACTTAAATCAAAGCAGTTATTTGCTTTGATAATCAGCTTTCTGACAATCCGTTCTTCATTTGAATCACCAACGGAGTAATCCAAAATTTTATATTCTCCCCACGGATATTGCTCATACATGGGTATCATATCGTTAACATAATCTTTAAGCTTGACAGACTCACTTTTCTTTGACACAAGAATACCGTCCGGAGTTGCAACGACGATAGAATTATCAATTCCTAAAGCAATGAGAGGAACATCAAGTTCGTTGATGATATGTGTGTTTAAACAATGGTTAGTCATAACTTTACCACTAAAAGAATCTTTCATAGCTTCTGAAAGCGTGTTCCACGTTCCCAAATCCTTCCACTTGCCGCTGAAGCGAATAACATCGATTGATTTTTCCTTTTCCACAACAGCATAATCAAAGGAAATCTTCCTTAGCGAAGCGTAGTTTTTGAACATCGTATCATAATCATTGGTTCCAAGAAGGTGTGCTGAAATATTCAAAAGATAAGAAAGCTTAAAAGCAAAAACTCCACCATTCCAAAGCGCTCCAATAGAAATATATTTTTGAGCAGTTTGCTTGTCCGGTTTTTCCTTGAATTCACTGACGGCAGAAACAGTTTCCTTTGTAACCGGAATAATATAACCAAATTTTTCACTTGGATAAGTTGGCTCAATACCCATTAAAACAATATTTGCAGCGTTTTTCTCAGAAGCTGCATCTGATAACTTACTCAGACAATGAAAATAATCAATATCAACGTAGGGATCAACAGGACAAACAACTATAGGCTCATTTTCGTTTACACCGTTCTTTTTAAGATACGCTGCAGCAAGAGCAATTGCCGGAAAAGTATCCCGCCTCGTAGGTTCAACAGAAATGCCAACGTTATCACCCAACTGTGCTTTAATCTGTTGTATCTGATTTTCGCTGGTTGCAATGGTTATAACTGAATTCGGATCAACTTCCTTAATCATCCTAAACATTCTTTGTGCCATTGATTCACGGCTGCCATCTTCTTTGGGGAATATTTTAAGGAATTGCTTGCTTCTGACATCGTTGGAAAGCGGCCACAAACGTTTACCGCTTCCTCCCGACAACAGGATTATATTCATTTTCTGTTACACTCCTAAAATCGATAAAAAATTGAAATTCCGTATTAGGTAACTATTCAGCACCTTCATGCTTAAAAACTACAAGTACGGTTTTGAGCATAATCTTAAAGTCCATACTAAGACTCCAGTTTTCAATATACTCTCTGTCCAGCTTAACAACTTCTTCAAAATCAGTTATTTCGCTTCTGCCATTGACCTGCCACATTCCGGTAACACCCGGCTTAGTACTCATACGAATTCTATGATCTAGACTATACTTGTCCCATTCGTCAACTGTAGGTGGTCTTGTTCCAACCAGACTCATCTGCCCTTTAAGCACATTCAGAAACTGTGGAAATTCATCGATGGATGTTTTTCTTATAAAATTACCGATTCCCTTTGGCTTACCGTTCTTATCTTTTTTCTCGCTTCCTATGATCCTTGGGTCATCATCCATTTTAAACATCATGCCATCTTTGACTTTGTTTTGTTCCATAAGTTCTTTTTTGCGCTCTTCAGCATCCATATACATACTTCTGAACTTATACATTTTAAATTTTTTACCATTTTTTCCGATTCTGATTTGAGAGAAAAAGATCGGTCCTGGATCTTTAAAATATATCATTGGACCGATTATAAGCGTAAGCAGCCCGGTGAAAATAAGGCCGATCACACTTCCGATTATATCGACCAAGCGTTTTATAGCAAGTTCACGAGCAGTAGCAAATGCTATACCGGTAGACAAAACCTTGAACTTTCCAAGTTTTCTGAGATCAACTATCGGCCAGCGTTCATCAATAAGTGATGACATGGTGTAGTTAACAGTAATGCCCATCTCAATAAGCTTATATAACAAGTTTTGAGGGAGCACCATATTATCCGGCTGGAGCACAAACACTTCGTCGATCCAGTTGTGGCTTAGTTCTTCCATTGCTTCATCACTCAAAGGATAAATAGGCACGCCGTAATCATCAAGGCCTTCAGGACCACGGCCGTCAAGGATCAGAATACCTGAAATAAAGTAATTCTTGTATATATCATCGCTATTGAGCCTTTGCATTGCATCAGGTATCAAAGCTTTAGAGGTGATGAGCACGATAGATGACTTGCTGTATTTATTGGACTTGAATATTCTTGCCTTATTTGCAACACGTATAAAAAAACTAAGGAATACAAAAAAAGCCATTACAAGTCCGATCATAATTCTCGACATTTCTGTCGACTGTCTTCTGATGAACATATAAAGCAGAAGAATCAACAAAATGCTTGATGCATATTTTAGTACAGAAAAAAACTCATCAGCCTTCTTTCTTCTGATTATTCCTTCATAATTGTTAAAGAACAAAATTACAAATATCTGACAAAACAAAAGCACCATAGACTGTTCTCTATATGCTTCTTTAGCATACGGATTCTCTAAACCGTAACGTGCCCAGTAGCCAAGTATAAAACTCAGCTGCATAACAAGTATGTCAAGCACAATAAAATCACCGTGTTTAAGCCAACCCTTAATATGTTTTTTATTCATGGAATTCCTCCATACGATTAAATCATATACTCGTAAGTTTTAATAAATATTATTGATAATTATTGAAGCGTTACACTACTTATTTATAAGTGAAATTATACCAAATTTCAACGGTTTTGTCAAGTTAAGCGGCAATTTTAAAGCATTACTACAAATCAAAATAAAAATCCGCCAAAAAATTGGCGGATTTGCTGTAAAAACATCAAACAATTTTTTATCAATGTTTGGCATTGCTGATAATAACACCCATAATCTTTTTACCTGTTTTTGAGATCTCACTTTGGGCATATTTTATGTCTTTTATTGTAGTTTTACCGAATGTCGCAACAAGAATTGCGGAATCTACGTCCTGTGAAGCTTTAATAGCATCTGCTGAACTGATAAGGTCGCTGACCTTAAGCAATTTGACTTCTTTGCCAAGTTCTGAAATCTCATCGTTTATCTTTTCATAAATCTCATCTACGTCTGTCTTTGGATCTACTGGAGCAAGCATAATACTTTTAACGTCTTCATGCAATGCAATACTGTAAGCCGTTCTTTTGTACTGTGATTCTCTTCTCACAGATTTTTGTGGTATTATGCTTAATGTATGCAGTCCAACATATTCAACGTCATCGCTGATTCGTACTGTATCTACAAAAATAAATATCAGAAAATATAATCCGCACATAAGAATTACAGCAACTATACCTCCGAGAATTGCGAATTTGATGACTGTTTTAACATCAAAGCTTTTAAAATCAGAAGTTTTATCAGAAAAAACAAAAGGCTTTTCAATAACTTTAGCAGAATCAATTATCTCAAAGTTCTTACATTCATCAATGAATTTATCTGAAACAAGTTTTGCAATATCAAGAGCCCTATCAGTACTTACATCGGTAATGGAATACTGCAAAACATTTGCACCTGTGTAGTCCATGTTTATAAGCCAGCGAAGCTCTTCGACGGTAATATCTTCCATTCCATCTATAGAATCATAACTTCTTGAGTTAATATCATTACATATCTTTTCAAGAGAACTGTCACTAACCATACGAACCATAGCATCTTTTTGCAGACGGCTCACCATAGCACTAAAATCAAGATTAGAATTTCCTTCTATGCTTTTGAAGTTAAAATCAGTATAGATTTCGCCCCTGACGATACAGGTCCTTTCAACTTTAAGCTTTTCTGTATTGTATGTGACCTTTCCGCCGGTGGGATAAAACGCCTCTCTGTTTTGCGCAACTACAGTCTGATAAGTATTTGTCATTAACTTCGTTTTACTGGTCCTATAAAAACCAAATGTACCGGCCAAACCGGCAACAAGTACTGCAACAATTATGATCACAGCAAGATGCTCGATGATGTAAAGAAAGCATTGTTTAAAATCCAGCTTCCTTTCCTTCTCTTCAATATTATATTCCATTTATCGTTTCTCCTTATAAAACAATTTAAAATAACAATATATCACAAATTGAATTATAACAAAGACTGCTGATTTTGTCAAGTAAAACACAAAATAACGATGCGTGACTAAAAACATTCATTGCACAAACTATATATTTACAATTATTTCATGTTAGAGGTTGCTTTGGATCCGGCTTTAACATAATATATAATCATTGTTGTAAGATTTGTATATATAATTTTACACCTTTCACGAAACTATTAAATTAAGCTTCATATTGGTTACATTGTGTAGTTAAAACTACATTTTCGGTAAATATTATCTATTGAAAACGTAATAAAATCGTGTTATCATACATACAGACAAGAGAAAAACGAACAACACAAAAGGACAACAGATGAAAGGAGAAAAACAATGATCCATAGTTTTGAAACAAGGCCCGACATAGAAATCTATTTTAAAGAAACTATTGAAAGAAGATAAAAAGGAAGGCGCTGATGGTCGCCGCAGCGACAAAATAACTACAAGCAAAAAGGACTGATCGCTATCAGTCCTTTTTTTCATTTTGACTTAAATAAGATAGTCCCCGTCGCTGCGTGCATAAGCAGCATAGTCTATCCTGTGGACATTCACAGCTCCGCTATTATACGCCATATGGCTGACAGAGCCACAGAACGCCAGCTGCTTACCCTCAAGCAAGGAAATAATATCCCATGGTTTGCCCAGGTACTCTGTCGGCTGGTGTTCCCCAAAGGAAAAGCCCTCATTTTGGGCTTTTAAAAGGAACTCATCGTACTCCTGCTGGTTGTTAAAGCGCAGGTAAACGTGTCCATCGTACATTTGGCGCAGGTTTTCAAGTGTTCTGTTGTTCATAGCAATACCTCCAATAATTTTTAATTTATACAGGTGAATAGAGGTAAAAAAAGAACCCATCGTCACCGACAGGAACACTTGAAAATATGTTACCTATCGGTCAAGCATTAGCACCTTACCTTGCGGCAGGTTGCTGTGCGGTCAAAGGGCTTGTCCCTCACGCACTCTGTATAGGTGTCTTTCGACAGTTTTATATTATCAGAAAAACGTATATATGTCAAGGAAAAATTTTACATATCAGTCCAAAAAAACGGCTGACAAATGCAAAATAGTATGATATAATATAAATGGAGAAAAACAACTCTTTAACGGGAGGTGTTGTTATGGATAACAAGTCGCCCAAGGACAGAAACCTGTTTCACAAAAATATGAATGATGTTGTCAGGTACAGGCTGCTTTATGATGGGAAAACGTCTGATGATCTGCACGCCGAAAGGGTCGAGCGAAGTCTTGCTAAAATGCAGGAGAAAAAAGACAAAGAAGAGTATGATAAAAAGCAGGCTGAATTGAACAAGGACAGAGAACCTACTTTGGGAGAGTTCATTTTTAAATTTGCTGTTATCTTTTTTGCTTTTATAGGTCTAATTCTTATTATTTCAGCAATTGCCAAGGGTGCACAAGAAAGAAATAATCACACAACATATCCGTCTACTTATAAGTACAGAACTACAATTGCCACAACCACATATCGAACCACGACAGCAGCTCAAACAACAACAAAGCTAACCACCTACAAAAAGTCCTCTTCACGCAAGAAAGCCACCACAAAAAAGGACAAGTACAATGTCTATGATTATAAAGATCCGGAGGATTTCTATGAGGACAACTACGATGATTTCTGGGACTATGAAGATGCCGAGGACTACTATCGGGAAAAAACAAAGCAATGAAATTAACGTCTTTAAAACAGCATTTTTTACCAAGGATAACACAGGTAACAAGAGAAACATATTCACCATTATGCCCTAAAATAATTGACGAAAATAATAATATGTGATATAATCTTTGAAAATACTAAGGGGGTGTAATATGAAAAGAAAACTTCTGACACTTATTGTCAGCTTGACAATGGTCTTATCAGCATCCTGTGCAGATAGTTCATCACAAAATGACGGTGGTGCCTCATCTGTATCAGAACGATCGTCCTCATCACAAAACGCTACCTGGGGAAATGACGGCAGCAGTTCCTCTGATACGGCAGATAACTACAAAAAATATGAGGGATTGACGGCTGACCAGATCGTTAAGAAAATGACTTTGGAACAAAAGGTCAGTCAGATGGTACTGCCGGAGCTTAAAGAGATAGACAGCGAAAAACTCAAACAAAACTGCTATGGCGGTGTGCTTTCAAAGACTAGGCCTTTAACATCCGCTCAGTGGAGGCAGACTGTTGACGATCTGCAAAAGGGTGCAATATCCTCTGAATGCGGTATTCCGATAATATACGGTCAGGACGATGTCCACGGTGTGTATGCCTGCCTTAACGCTGTAATTTTCCCGCATAATATAGGTCTTGCAGCTGCGAACGACAAGGATCTCATGTATAAAATGGGGCAGATCACAGCAGACGAAGCAAAGCTTTGTCATATGCTGTGGAACTACTCCCCTGTTATTGCACAGTCTGTTGATCCACGCTGGGGACGCACATATGAATGTCTCGGAAGCGATCTTGGCACTATAACCGAGCTTAGCACCGCTTATTCAAAGGGTCTGCTTGACGGTGGTCTGATCGTTTGCGCCAAGCATTTCTTTGGTGACGGAAATGTAGTATATGGCACCGGTGAACAGGGCAATGTTAAAATGCTTATTGACAGAGGCGATGCCAAGCTTACAGATGCACAGATCAACGAACTTCTGAAAGTATACAAAGCTCAGATAGATGCGGGAGTCCAGACGATCATGATATCCCACTCCGCAGTAAACGGCGTTAAAATGCATGAAAATAAAAAATACATAGAGAAACTTAAAAACGAGATGGGCTTTAAAGGTTTTATAGTCAGCGACTGGAATTCTGTTCAGAACACATCTCCCGGCACATACGAAGAGCAGATCATTACCTCGGTGAATGCAGGAATAGATATGTTCATGGAAGTAGACACTTTTGAGCAGGTAAAAAACATTATTGTAAGCTCGGTCAATATCGGTAAAATATCACAGGAACGCATCGATGATGCCGCAAAGCGCATTGTTAAAGTAAAGCTTGATGCAGGGGTCTTCAAAGATCCCCTTTTTGAGAATACAAAGACAAAACAATCCGAAACAGGCTCGGAGGAATACAGAAAAGTAGCTCAGCAGCTTGTTGAGAAAAGCCTTGTGCTTGTGAAAAACGAAAACAAGGTGCTCCCTTTCAAAAAAGGTACTTCGGTATACATCACCGGTCCTGCGGCGGACAATGCCCAGGCACAGTGCGGAGGATGGACTCTTGACTGGAACAGCAGCCCGGAAAAGGATATTGACGGTGTTACGACTATTCTTGCAGGTTTTAAACAAATCGCCGAGAAAAACGGTATAAAGGTAATTACCGATAAAAACGAGGCATCAAAGGCAGATGTCGTGTTGCTTTGCGTTGGTGAACAGTCTTATGCGGAGTGGAACGGTGACACAGAGGATCTTGCTCTGTGCGGAAAGCTGGGACTTGAGGGCAATGCTGAGGCGATCAATGAAGCTAAATCCATTGGAAAACCAACTGTTGCTTGTATTATAGCCGGAAGAAATGTTATTATAGACGAACAGAACCGAAAGAACTGGGACAGCATAGTAATGTGCTATCTTCCCGGCTCTGAAGGACAGGGAGTTGCCAATGTGCTTTGCGGAAACAGCAATTTTTCCGGCAAGCTTCCAAGCCCCTGGTATAGTGATCTGAAGCAGATCGGGACAGACGAGTGCTGGCTTAAACGGGGATTTGGTCTTAATTATCAATAGCTCACTGAATAAAATTAAATGCAAACAATAACAAAGATCCTGACCTGTATTTTGAACAGATCAGGATCTTTTATGCATTATCTATTTTTTATTGCTTTTGATTATAGGCGACAGAGGTTTGTATATCAAAATAGTTATGATCGAACATAAAAGTCCCTTTACAAGTGTAAATGGCAAATTGAAAAGACACAATGCCATAAATGTATTGTCCACACTTGGCATAATAGCCTGGTATGCTTTAAGGACTGCTTCTTCTCCGCCATATGCTTTAAAGTATATAGGATAAACGATAAAATAATTCAAAGGCAAGCTTATAAATGTAAAACCGATCATGCCAAGAAAAGTTGCAAAGATCGCTCCTTTTTTAGTCTTATTCCTGCGATATATCGTTGCTGAAACAAGAACAAAGAAAGCACTTGTTACAAAGTCGAAAATATCACCTATACCCATAGTTGTTCCGAAACCTTTTATCAGCAAGTGTATAAGGTTTTTAAGCAGACATACAATAACACCTTCAACAGGTCCCATTGCAAAACCCGCAAGAAGAGATATTACATTTGAAAAATCAAGCTTTATAAACGACGGCATTATGCCGGGTATAGGGAAATCAAGATAGTAAACAACAGATGCAACCGCTGTCATCATTCCTATAATAACGATCTTTCTTGTTGTGAACATTTTTTGCTTTTTTTGAGCCATAATAATTCCTCCAATAATCAATTATTGGGAGAAACAGCGCAAGGACAAATAAAAAGCCCTGAAAACGTGATCAGGGCTTGAAAAATCTTCTTGTGTCATTTCTTCCATCCGGACTTTACCGTTGGTATCGGGATCTCACCGATTCAGCGCCGTTAAGCGGTCGTGGACTAAAGCCAAAAGCTCATCACCACCAGTGTGGAATTTCACCACCCCTGAAATACATTATAAATATTAAGTTGTAGATAGATCATTCCTCAGACTCATCGTCAAAGTCAAACTCAAGCTTTTCGCCGCAATTCGGACAATCCATAGAGCCATCGGCAATAATGTTTTCACCAAGCATTATCTTATCTCCGCAGCTGGGGCAAACACATTCATACATGGTTTCGTCATCATCGCAGAAGTCACAGTCACAATCATCATCGTTGTCATCATCAAGGCCGTAATAATCCTCTTCAAGCTCGCCAAGATCCTCGTCGATAACATCAACAAGCTCAACTGTCTCGTCAACTTCAGTGGCGATATCCTCAATGGTATCAGCCATTTCTTCAAGAATATCCGACATAAGCGTGAGTATTTTGCCTTCGTTAGTGGAGTCGTCTATTTTCAGACCTTCCATAAGACCTTTAAGGTAAGCTACCTTCTTTGTCAATTCCATAGCTATCCCTCCGTTACAAATATTTATTTTAATGATTTAAGCTCTTTCCATATACTCACAGGTACGAGTATCGATCCTGATCTTGTCGCCTGTATTGATGAACAAAGGAACTCTGATCTCTGCGCCTGTTTCAACAGTAGCGGGCTTTGTTGCGTTTGTTGCAGTATCGCCCTTGATACCAGGCTCAGTCTCGGTAACCTCAAGGTCTACAAAGTAAGGAGGCTCAACGCCAAAGACCTGACCCTTGTAGGAGAGTACCTTACAGATCATGTTTTCCTTAACGAACTTAAAGTTATCCGAAAGCTCCTTGCTGTTTACAGGGATAAGCTCATAAGACTCGGGATCCATGAAATAATACAGATCTCCGTCATTATAAGAATACTCCATATCTTTTCTCTCAACATAAGCCGTAGGGAACTTAGCTGTTGGGTTGTAAGTTTTTTCAATTACAGAACCGGTAATAACATTTTTGACTTTTGCTCTTACAAATGCTGCACCCTTACCAGGCTTAACGTGCTGGAACTCAACGATCTGCATTACATTTCCTTCTTCTTCAAAAGTCATACCATTTCTGAAATCGCCTGCTGTTACCATATTTAAAACCTCCAAATATTGATCTAATCCACACATGCGCCACAATATAGGCACACATTTACACAATAATATTATCACATTTCATTCTTTTTTGCAAGTCTTTTAGCAATATTTATCTCATTTTAATATTTTTTTTACAAGATTTGAAATCAGATATAGTTCTTAGTTCTGTCCATATCTGTTTCAAGATCGGGATAATCAGCCTTCAGGTTTTCAAGCAGTACAGGCACAAGGTCCCTATTTTCCTTGACTTTCAAAAATTCTTCGGTAGTGATACCTACAAGCTGCATAAAATCAAGCTTTCCGTATATAGTGTCCCTTCCCTTTACCTCTGTATCCTGTGTAATAAGCAATGAAGTGATCCTGGAATCCGGTTTGCTCAGGTTGATAGACTCCGGATTGTTAGCACTTCCTACATACTGTCCGGGCTCAAACCATCTTTCGCTCTGGAATGTGTATCTTGCAAGGTTGCTCATCATATTCATTGCCCAGACGCAGTTTTGGGGGTCTGTATCCTTGAGCTTTATCGTCATTTCGTAGCCCCATTTGCTGTATTCTCCGCCGAAGCTTTCCTCATCGTAATAAAGCTCGCTCATACCAAAGGTAACCACATGTGAATAACCTTTTGGAGAGGGATAGGCACTGAACCCGTCAAGATACTCATCTCCGCCGAACATAGCACGGCTGGTGATGGTCGTTCCGTAATGCTCGGGTTTCACATCACCGTAAACTTCGGTAAAAGCATCTTCGATCTCATCCCAGCCCGGTGCGAACTCATCATCGTTTTCTTTGGCTTTGAACTCTTCAAATGTCATCATAGTCCTTCCCTCCCCTTAGATTCAGTCAAACACATATCAGCTTCTTTTCAGCCATTGTCATATTTTCGCAGCCGCTGTTTTTGACCACAACAAAATCTTCTATTCTGACTCCGAACTCGTTTTCTATATAGATCCCGGGTTCAATTGTTACTATGGAATTATGTTCAAGTATATCATCTTTATTTGGGGACGCATATGGCGATTCATGTATCTCCATACCGACTCCGTGACCAAGTGAATGTCCGAATTCGCTGCCGTGGCCTGAATTCTCTATTATATCACGGGCGATCTTGTCAAGCTCTTTACCTGATACACCGGCCTTTACGGCATCAAGGGCTGCAAGCTGAGCATCGAGCACCGTTTCATAGACAAAGCGCATTTTATCCGTAGGTTCACCCACACAAAAAGTTCTTGTCATATCGCTGTGATAGCCCTGCACGACCGCTCCAAAGTCAAGCAGCACAAATTCTCCCTTTTCAACGGGTTTGTCGGAAGGTACACCGTGTGGAAGCGAGGTGTTTTTTCCGCTTAAAGCAATTGTATCAAAGGAAAGATCTTCGGCGCCGTTTTTAAGCATAAAAAAGTCAAGCTCAAGCTGTACTTCCCTTTCAGTCATACCGGGTCTTATAATATCAAGAATATGATTATAGCCTTTTTCCGCAATGCGCTGCGCCCGGATCATAAGATCGATCTCATGTTGAGTCTTTATCATTCTTATTTTTCTAATGAGCTTAGAAAATGCACCGTCAGATGACAGCTGAACGTTTAGAGCGCTTTTCATGATGCCGAACTGTTCAACACTACAGCACTGTATATTCACAGCAGCGGTTTTTGCATCGTGTTTTTTGATAAGCTCATTTATCTGGTGATATAGCCTGCCCTGTAAAATAACCTCACAATCGGAAACGGTTTTTCTTGCTTTTTCAATGTATCTGAAATCGATGATCAGATATGCCTTGTCTTTAAAAACAACAAGGGTTCCGTCACTTGATTTCATCCCTGTAAAGTATCTTCGGTTTACATCATCATTTATTATACCGCAGTCGCAGATACCTTCAAGTCCGTTCATCAGCTGTTCTAAGCGAGTCATTTTGCTTCAGCAGCCTCCTCGTTTTTCCAGCGATAATAAAGGGCATCAACAGCAAGAATATACGAATTTTTGCCAAAACCGCAAATAGAGCCTGCACATACAGGTGCAATAACCGATTTAGATCTGAATTCATCTCTGGCATTTATATTGCTTATATGTACCTCTATAACAGGTATTTTTATTGCTGCGATCGCATCTCTGATTGCATAGCTGTAATGGGTATATGCGCCGGCATTGATTATAACTCCGTCAAACGATTTTCTTGCAAGATGCAGCGTATCTATTATCTCACCTTCATGGTTAGACTGAAAGACCTCGCAATGGAACTGTTTATTTATAGCGTGCTCGATGATCTCATTATTGATACTGTCATAGGTATCTGTTCCGTACACTCCCGGTTCACGTTCGCCGAGAAGATTAAGGTTCGGACCGTGAATAATAAGTATTTTTTTCATAATATCAGCTCCTTATCTGACTGAAAGATAATAGTTTTTCATGGTCAAAGCATCTTTATCCTGTGTTCCTGCGCTTTCGCAAACAAAGATCGGGGACATGTTTTTCTTTGCAACGATCTCCATAAGAGGCTCAAAATCAGGACCAAAGCCTTCATTGTCATCAAATGTCAGATGTTTTTTCTCGCCGCCGGGCTGGGTAAACATTATTTTTGAAAAATGGCTGTGAAATACCTTTGTTCTGTCTGTTCCAATGGCATTTTCCATATCGTTGATTATCTTTTCATACTCGGCTTTGCCTTTTATATACCCAAATTCACGGGCGTTCAGATGCCCAAAATCAACGCACGGCAAAAATGTCTCATCAAGTTTACAAAGCTCAAGGACTTCATACAGATTGCCGAGCTGATTTACCTTTCCCATTGTTTCAGGGCAAAAGATAATATTATCAAATCCCTGTTCAACAGCAGCTTTGCGTGCTCTTGTAATGGTATCCTTTGCAAGTTCAAGGGCCTCTTCTCTTGAAATTTTAGCACATGAGCCTGAATGGATCACAATTCTTTGTGCCCCGATCCTTTGAGCGGCATCGCAGGACTGAAGAATATAATTTATGCTGTTATCACGTTTTTCAGGTTCAATGCTTGACAACGAAATAAAATAGGGTGCATGAAGCGACAGAGAAATATTATGCTCTTTTGCTTTATCCCTGAGGGCAAAGGCAGTTTTATCTGTTACTTTGACCCCTCTTCCGCACTGATACTCATAATGGTCAAGCCCCATATCTTCAAGGTATCCGGGAGCTTGTATGGTAGATTTATATTTGGCTGAAAAGCTGTCGCTGTTGCCGGCGGGTCCAAATCGTGCAGGCATCATATCACTCCTTAATTATTCTGTTTCTGCTTGGAAGCAAAGGCTTCTCCAGAGTTCTCTTTATCCTAAACGGCAGACTTTTTTCCGGCTGCATTGGAAATACAAAGCATGACCTGATCCCGGAAAGATTGGCACCGATAATATCGGTAAAGATCTGATCTCCTATTGCGGCAATATATCTTTTTTCCAAGCCAAGCTTTTTTACTGCCTTATTTATACCGGTGGTAAGAGGCTTTTTACCGTTTGCAACAAATTCAAGATCCAGCAATTCCGCAAAAGGGACTACCCTTTCAGGCTTGTTGTTGGAAACGATTATCAATTTTACACCCGCATTTTTAGCATTTTCAAGCCATTGCATACTCGAATCGGGCGGTATAGGATTGTTATGGGTCGTAAGTGTATTATCAATATCCAGAATAATGCCCTTAATACGCTTTTTCTTTAAAAAACTAACGGTTATTCCTGTGATATCGTTAAATACATAAGTTGGTTCAAAAAATAACATTTTACGCTCCTGAATTTAATAAGTCCCCTGTCCACTCCCTCACCAAAGCAGTCAGTGCAGCGGTAGTAAGTTTAAAATAAGTAACATTGCGCTTGTATCGTTGATGAGGCTGACTTTGAGTTTACATACCTCCGATATGTCCCAATAGCACTCATTCTCACTCAGTGCCGGAGATCAGCACTCGCCCTGTTTTGGTTACACGCTATATGATCACAAAAGTTCGGTCGTCCAGTTAAGCTCCTGGATCTTTGTGTCTGTCTCACGGTAGGCTTTGGACATCATATCTATCTGTTTTTGCAATGCTCTAACATCAACAGAAGGCTGGATTTTGATCTCGGTTTTAGTTATCCTGTTCACAACTGAGCTTGCACTATTCAAAAAATCCCTGTATATCCCAAGTTTCTGTGCGAGAACATCTCTATGAGCGATCAGTTCTGTAATACTGACCGATCCGTCTTTTGCTTCACAATTTGTCTTATTGATCCTTGCAATAAGCTCCTCAAGTCTTTGAATACAGAAATTCAGCTCGTCTAAAAGGTCATTAGGATCTTCGGCAGGCTTTTCTCCCTCCTGCACCTTAGAATTATTGAGAAGTCTCGCTTTCAGCTGTGCGATCCTCCTTTGAATATCGGCTCTTTCATTAAGTGCTTCTGCAAGTTTCATCAAATGTCCTCCCTTTTTTTCAAACAAAAAGCGGACATAAAAATGCCCGCCTTTAGATGAATTATCAATATTTACGCTTACGAGCAGCTTCAGACTTCTTCTTACGCTTTACTGAAGGCTTTTCGTAGTGTTCTCTTTTACGAACCTCAGCAATAACGCCATCTCTTGCACAAGATCTCTTGAAGCGCTTGAGAGCGGTATCCAAAGTTTCGTTTTTTCCAACACGAATTTCTGCCAAAATTGTTCCCTCCCTTTGCCACCTATGACAGAGGTAATATATAAAGGTCTATCTGTGATTTCAGGTGATAGTGAAGGCGTTTGCTCCTGTAACCAGAAACGAACATCAGTTATTTAGCCGCATTTACGGCCGCTCTGTCTTAAAATATCACAAATATGTATGACCGATATTATTACAAGGTAATTATACAACATATTGCATATAAAGTCAAGTGTTTTTGTAATGTTTTTTTCACAAATTTTAAAACGCAATATTAACTGCATTTTAACACATAACAAAGATCATATGCTTTTACGCATTACATCATAGCACAGATAATCCCCATTTTCGGCGATAATAGTGCAATAATCCGTTTCGACATATCCTCTTTTCCTATAAATATTCTTAGCCGGGAAAGAAGCATCAAGCACTATTTCGTTATAATCCTGTGCGATCACGATCTCCGCCTGGTCCATCAGTTCTCTGCCAAAGCCCTTATGCTGGTACTCGGGAAGGACAAAAAGTCTTTTTATCTCATTGCCGTCTACGGTTATCGTGCCGATATACTCTCCGTTATCATGCTGTAAGATATACACTTTACCCTGTTTGATATCGTTTATGATATTCTCATCTTTATGATGTTTCAAAAAGAACTCGACCGCACCTGTGGGATAATATTTGGGATAAACCGCTTTAATTGTATCTTGTGTTATCTTTTTTACGTAGCTGAATTCGTTAAGCTCTGCCTTTGAGATCCTCATTATGATGCCCCCTTAGTTTTTTTATTTTCACAGCAGTTTTACAGATCAGTTTTTTTATTTCCACACTCATGACAGTATACAGAGCCTTTGACCTCACTGTTACAATTCGGACATACCCAGCTTTCCTGTTTGTCTGCATCAGCTGCATCAACATTTATCGCTTTAGGATTTTTTGTGCCACAGGTAAAGCAATACAGTCCGCCTTTGACCTGGCTGTTACAAGTCGGACATATCCACGGCGAATCATCGCAGGTAAATTGCGGCGGCGTAAAGTCGGAAAAGACTTCTTTTTTTATAAAGCACCTGTTTATTTTATCAAGAAGCTGAGCATCCACGCTGTCAAATGAGGCATCTCCAACAACCGTCGCACTGTTGCAGTAGGGACACACAGCATATTTTTCATCCACCCACTGAGTTATTTCTTTGGGGTCAAACACTTTACAGCAGGTATAGCAGCCGCAGTTATAACGGCTTTTAACAAGTGATCTGTTTTCTTCACGAGTTTTATAAAGTGTCATAAAGAACGGCTCGCTCATCATACCGAACGCAGGTTTAAAAGGTGAAGCAGAGAAAAAGTGCGACACATCATGATCGGACGGACTGCCGTTATTCACGGGCTTTTCCGGCGGTTTACTTGTATCGACATTTTCAGGCTTTTCTGCGCCGCATTCACAACAAAAACGCCCTGTGTTTTCAAAGCCGCAAAGCTGACAAAACCATTTCTGATCGCTGTCCGGCATTGAGCACGCCTCCTTTCAGAATATCACTCAAACAATTTGTCTATGTTTTTCTTTGCATCATCCATAATAGATTCAACGTCTGCACCTACAATATCCAGACCTTGTGCACTTATAAACTCAACCTGCGGTATACCATAGAAAGATCTGCAAAGCTCTTTTATATAGCCAAACCCGAAATCTTTATTGAAGATCTGACCGCCTGCGGTAGTTACATAATATAGTTTTTTTGCTTTGCACATACCAAAAGGAATACCGTTTTTATCATAATCAAATGTTACGCCAACAGCAGTTACATTTTCAAAATAGACTTTTATGAGCGAAGAAAACGAAAGATCCCAAAATGGCGATGCAACAACGATAGTATCAGCATTTGAAAACTGTACCGCATATTTTAGCATCCTGTTTTCGGTGTCTTTATTCACAATGGCACTGTCCCGTTCAGACAGCTTTCGAGAATCGAGTGGTGCTATATCCTCGTTTTGAAGATCAATTGTTATGATCTCATCACCGAGTTTTGAGATCAAATAGTCAGCAAGAACTCTGGTACGTGAATTTTCTCTAACACATCCGTTTATAAACAATAAGCTCATTGAGATCCTCCCATTTTTTTAAGTTCCGAATATGCAAAAGGTATGGCCAGCAGAAGTGAACAAAGATCAGCTGCGGCCTGTGCACATTCAACGCCAGTTAATCCGAAGAAATACGAAAACGCCAATAGGATCGGTATAAAGAATATACCGCTGCGTGCAGAAGAAGCTATCGATGCTTTCAAGCCCGAACCAATACTTTGAAGCATCATATTCGTCATAACTATGCCGCTCATAAACGGCAAAGAGACTGACTGGAAACGTAAGGCTTTGGCACCTATTTCTACGACCTCGGGATCATCTCTGAAAAATGAAATGATCTGCGGGGCGAAGACAAAGCAGATTGTGGCCACGAAGATAAGGAACGCTGTACCGTATTTAACACAGAAAAAATATCCTTCCTTAACTCGCTTTTTAAGACCTGCACCGTAATTAAATGAACATACAGGCTGATACCCCTGTCCAAACCCGATCAAAGCGGCTGAAACCAGCATAAGGACCTTTGTAGCCACGGACATACCGGCAATAGCTTCATCTCCGCCGTAATTACCTGCTGTTGTATTCAGCAGGATCGTTGCCAGCGCTGCAAGTCCCTGTCGAAAGAGCGATGGGATACCGCCATTTATAATCTCGAAGATATAATGCTTATTGATCCGTATATTCTTAAACCTTATATGGATATTTCCGCCTTTGCTGCTGCCTATCAAAAGAACTATGAAACTCATAAGCTGTCCGCAGACAGTTGCAAGGGCTGCTCCGGATATACCAAGGTCGAATACAAATATAAATACAGGGTCAAGTATAATATTTGCTGCCGCTCCGGCTAAAAGGCCGAACATAGCATAAATGGCACTTCCCTGAAACCTCAGCTGATTATTGACCACGAACTGACCTGTCATAAAAGGAGAACCGATAAGGATTATACTCATGTACTTTTTTGTATCCTCAAGGGTTGCATCGGTGGCACCGAGCATATCGGCGATAGGCTCAACAAAGATTATCCCTAAAACGGCTATAAAAACGCCTAACAAGATCGATAACGCAAAACCGGTAGATGCGGCTTCGTTGGCTTGTTTTTCGTCATTTGCCCCAAGCATCCTTGCAAGGAAGCTTCCCGAGCCCTGCCCGCACATAAAACCTACCGCTTGTATTATCGCCATTACAGAAAAAACGATCCCCACAGCAGCTGTGGCCTGGGTCGATATCTTTCCTACAAAAAACGTATCGGCGGAATTGTAAAGACCTGTAACGAGCATACTGATTATAGTAGGCACACAAAGCTTTAAAATAAGCTTTTTCACAGGTGTTTTGGTCATAAAGTCGTATTTATTCTGTTTTTCTTCTGACTCGTTCATCTTCTGGCCTCTGAATTATAGCATAAATGCCACTCTTGTCAAAGAGTGACATTTTGCCGATCATTTAACAACAATATTTACCAGTTTGTTAGGAACATAGATCTCCTTGACAACAGTCTTTCCGTCCATAAGGGCAGAAACGGCAGGCTCAGCCTTAGCCTTTGAAAGTACAGAGTCCTTATCCGAATCAACTCCAATAGTCAGCTTTGCTTTGATCTTGCCGTTGATCTGAACAACGATCTCGATATTGTCTTCAACAAGCTGCTGAGGATCATATGTCGGCCATTTCTCATATGCAATGGTGTCGTTATGACCGAGGATATTCCAGATTTCCTCACCGATATGAGGTGAAACGCAGGAAAGCATTTTTATAAAGCCTTCTGCGTACTCCTTTGGACAGCTGCCGTTTTTATAAACAGCGTTCACAAAGATCATCATCTGGCTGATAGCGGTGTTGAATGCAAGACTCTCATAATCGTCGGTGACTTTTTTAACAGTCTGGTTATAAACCTTTGCAAGGGATCCGTCGTTATCTTCTGTAAGGTTTTCAGGCTCGGTAAAGAAGGTCCATACTCTGTTAAGGAATTTCCTTGCACCCTCAACACCATTTTTGCTCCAGGGTTTGCTTACCTCAAGAGGTCCCATAAACATCTCATACAGACGCAGAGTATCAGCACCGTAATCTCTTACAATATCCGAGGGATTAACAACAAACTCAGGGAATCTTTTACCCATTTTGATACCGTTTTCACCAAGTATCATACCCTGGTGAACAAGCTTTTTAAAAGGCTCTTTAGTTGGTGCAAGTCCTTTATCATACAGGTATCTGTTCCAGATGCGTGAATAGATAAGATGTCCGACTGCGTGCTCGGGACCGCCTATATAAAGATCCACAGGCATCCAGTGCTTCAAAAGCTCCTGATTTGCAAATTCCTTATCATTGTGAGGATCGATATATCTGAAGAAGTACCAGCTTGAACCTGCGCTTCCGGGCATAGTAGATGTCTCACGAGTACCTTTTATGCCGTTGTTATCATACTTTTTCCACTCTGTTGCATTTTCAAGAGGAGCTTTTCCGTTTTTACCTTTATAATCGTCCAGCTCGGGAAGGATAAGAGGCAGCTCTGAATCGTCCAGAACATAGATCTTTCCATCGTCGCCGTGTACAACAGGGACAGGCTCGCCCCAATATCTCTGGCGGGCAAAGATCCACTCACGGAAGTGATAGTTTACAGTTCTCTTTGCTCTGCCCATTTTTTCAAGTTTCAGGGTAATAGCTTCTTTTGCTTCTTCAACTGTCATTCCGGTAAATTCTTCGGAATTTATCAGCTTATATCCTTTACCCAGATAATCCTGCTTTTCAAGTGCAGCACCCGAAACATCAATATGACCGTCCTTATCGTTTCCGTCTATTACCTGGAGCATTTCGATATTGTGAGCAACGGCATATTCAAAGTCTCTCTGGTCATGGCTCGGAACAGCCATAACAGCACCGGTACCATAGCTTGCAAGAACGAAATCGCCTATAAACATACGCACTTCTCTGCCGTTTACAGGGTTGATACATGTTACACCCTTCAGCTCACAGCCTGACTTTGTCTTATTAAGCTCTGTACGATCCATGTCGTTCTTTTTCTTTGTTTCATCAATATAAGCCTGTACTTCTTCCCTGTTCTGAACTCTGTCAAGGAGGCTTTCGGTTATCGAGCCATCGGGAGCAAGCACCATAAAGGTGATACCATAGATCGTTTCAATACAAGTGGTGAAAATTGAGAATTTTCCGCCGCCTACAATATCAAACTCGACCTCAACACCGGTAGACTTACCTATCCAGTTACGCTGGATAGCTTTTGTAGATTCCGGCCAGTCTATCTCTTCAAGTCCTTCAAGGAGCTTTTCAGCAAAAGCAGGCTGGTCAATTACCCACTGTTTCATATTTTTACGAACAACAGGAAAACCGCCACGTTCGGATTTTCCGTCAATTACCTCATCGTTTGACAGAACCGTTCCCAGTTCCTCGCACCAGTTAACTGGCATATCTATGTACTTTGCATATCCGTCAAGATAGAGCTGTTTGAAGATCCACTGGGTCCATTTATAGAACTCCGGGTCAGAGGTTGCGACCATTTTTGACCAGTCATAATCAAACCCCAGCTCTTTAAGCTGTTTTGAAAAAGTCTTGATATTTTCCTGAGTAAATCCGTTGGGGTGATTACCTGTATTCACGGCATACTGCTCTGCCGGAAGTCCGAATGAGTCATAGCCCATTGGGTGAAGGACATTGTATCCCTGCATACGCTTCATTCTTGAAACGATATCTGTTGCAGTATAGCCCTCGGGGTGACCTGCATGAAGTCCCACGCCTGATGGATAAGGGAACATATCAAGTGCGTAGAATTTAGGTTTGCTGAAATCCCACACATCTGTTTTGAACGTTTCGTGCTCCTCCCAGTATTTCTGCCATTTCTTTTCAATTGCGGCATAATCGTAATTTGCCATTAGTATCAATCCTTTGCTAATATATTGATTATTTAGTTACACTTGAAAATCCGGAAATAAATATTTTTGCCCTTGTAAATAACAAACAATTGCTTTATTCTATTCCTTTACAAGAAACTCTGAAATATCTACCTGAGTACCGTCGGACCATAGTCTTTCAAGATTATACTGATCCCTTGTTTCCTTGTAGAAAACGTGAACGACCACATCACCGTAATCAAGAACTATCCAGTTCTGTCCCTGATAGCCTTCTGTTCTCAGAGGTTCTGCACCATTTTGAGTCATTTTGAACTCAACTTCTTCTGCAAGCGACTTTGTATGAATATTCGAAGTTCCGTTTGCAATTATAAAATAGTCAGCGATTATTGTAAGATCGCCGATCTTTATAGTCTGAATATCCTCTGCTCTTTTTGAATCCAGAGCCTTAACAATTATCTCTATCTTCTGCTGTGCAGTCAGTTCTGCCATAAACATCGTCCTTTCGTTATTTATGTATTTTTCATTATATTTACAAAATCGTTGTAAGCTTCAAGGGTACACATAGGGATAGCGTTGCCCTTTGACACGCTGTCGGATATGGAAAATTTAAGCGCCTCATACATTGCCTTTTCAAGGCTCTGATCGGCATATTTACGCATTTTCTTAACATCCTTATAATCACGGTCGTCGGAAATAAGATCCGCAAGGTACACAATCTGGCTTATCTTTGGCATATTCCCGCATGCAACGGTATGATATCTTATAGCATGGATTATCTCTTTATCAGTTATACCGAATTCCGTTTTCACCAGTTCCGATCCGGCAATAGCATGATAAAGAGGCGTTGCTTTCTTTTCTATCTCACTAACATCAAGCGGTGATCTCAAAGCGATCTCCAGCTGTTTGGAAACATCAAGCTCCTTTGCACAATCATGCAAAAGACCCGCTATATACGATTTATCTTCGTCTGCACCGTACTTTCTTGCAAGTTCCAGCGCTGCGCCTGCAACATTTATGGAATGATTATATCTTTTCTTTGAAAGATTATCCTTCAAATACGCCTTATATTTCCCAATCTGTTTTTTATCAAGCACCTACAAGACCTCATTCTATTTACTATTCTTATACAATCCTTTATCATAAATATATTTTACAACATTTTCATCCAAATAGCAAGTACAATCCTCAGAAAAAGAGATCATCTGCCTTATCTGTGTTGATGAGACCTCAAAAGGACAGGTTTTTACTATTATTATTTCACCGCCGCACTCATCGGTTATCTTCCGGGCATGGCTATATAATATTTCATCGGTATCTTCGCTGTCTCTTGAAACACACAATAGGGCTGCAAGCTTTAATATCTCATCATATTTATACCATTTCTCAAAGCTCAGCAGCATATCGCTGCCCATAATAAAGTAAAGCTTACATTCAGGATAAACCTCATGAAAATGGCGCAAAGTCTTTACAGAATAGCTTTTCCCTATTTGTCTGAGTTCCCAGTCATCTACCTGTGCGTTACTAAACTCTCCAAAGGCGAGTTTGCACATATTATATCTGTCCTCACCGCTGACAAGGTCCTCTGATGATTTATGAGGGGGGATCCTGTCAGGCAGGATAATAACCTTATCAAGCTTGATCTGGTCAAGAACAGATCTGAGGCAGTTTATATGCCCCTTATGGACCGGGTTGAATGTTCCTCCGTATATCCCTATCTTTTTCATTTGTTTTTTAATTTTATTACCGGATCCTTAGGGTTTGGTTTATAAAGCACTGCCTTTGAACCAATGACCTGGACAACATCCGCATTTATCTTTTGTGCAATTTCTTCTGCTGCTTCTCTTGCCGAATACAAAGAATTATCAAGGACCCCAAGCTTTACGATCTCATGCACCCTAAGGTAGTCATCAATCTGGGCGACCTGGTTTTCATTCAGTCCGCCTTTGCCGATTTGGAACGCACAGGGCAGGCTATTTGCGTAACCCTTTAATTCAGCTCTTTGCTTTGGTGTTATCATATATTACACCTGCTTTCTTTCCTTTAACTTTTCGATAAGGGCATTAAGGGCATTTGCCCTATGTGAAACACGGTTTTTTTCCTCTGCGCTGAGCTGAGCAAAGCTTTTCCCCTCATACATAAATATGGGGTCGTATCCAAAACCGTTTTCACCGATGGGCTTATAGCCTATTTTACCGTAAACTCTTCCCTCGACAGGTATCTCAGATGCATCGGCATCTATAAAATGAATAGTACATACAAAGTGGGCATTTCTTTTTTCTTCGCTTACATCTTTCATTTTTTCAAGAACAAGCAAGACCCTGTCAACATCATTTTCACAGCCGCCGTACCTTGCGGAATAAACTCCCGGTTCACCGCCAAGGGCATCTATAACAAGTCCACTGTCGTCTGCAAGCACAGCACAATGCTTAATATCATAGATAGCACGTGCTTTAAGCGCAGAATTCTGTGCAAAAGTAGTACCTGTTTCCTCAACCTCGATGTTTATGCCTGCCTCGCTTTGGGAGACAACTTCATATCCAAATGGCTGAAGCAGCTGTTTATATTCTCTTATCTTCCCTTTATTGTTACTTGCAATAATAAGCTGCATGGTCTCACCTTATTCCTCAAACAAAGCGTCAACAAAATCTTTGGCAACAAAATTCTGAAGATCGTCGATCTGCTCGCCCACAGTAACAAGTTTTACAGGGATCTTAAGATCATCAGTAATACTTATGATTATACCGCCCTTGGCTGTTCCGTCAAGCTTGGTAAGGATAATACCTGTTATATCAGCGACCTCATTGAATTGTCTTGCCTGGTTGACAGCGTTCTGACCTGTGGTTGCATCAAGGGCAAGCAGCACCTCAAGGGCACAGCCCTCCGCCTGTTGATGGACGATCCTTGCGATCTTTTTAAGCTCGTCCATAAGGTTCTTTTTATTGTGAAGTCTTCCTGCCGTATCGCAGATCACAACATCTGCTTTTCTTGATTTTGCAGCAGAAAGAGCGTCAAATACCACCGCAGCCGGATCCGAGCCTTCGTTGTGCTTTATTATATCCACACCCGCACGCTGAGTCCAGACTTCAAGTTGGTCGATAGCAGCTGCTCTGAACGTATCAGCGGCAGCAACTATAACTTTCTTCCCCTGATTGCTCAGCGAATATGATAGCTTTCCTATGGTTGTGGTCTTTCCAACACCGTTTACACCAATTACAAGTATTACAGACGGAGTTGTTGATAGATCAAGGGGCTGATCCTCTCCCAGCATTTCGGTTATAACTTCTTTGAGCATATCTCTTATCTGCTCGGGTTCTTTTACATTATCCTTTTTAACTCTATCTCTGAGCTCATCGCAGATCTTCACCGAAGTATTCACGCCAATATCGCACATTATAAGTGTTTCTTCAAGCTCTTCAAAGAGTTCTTCATCGATCTTGGAGAATTTCTTTAATAACCCCTCGATCTTACCCATCATAGAATTTTTGGTTTTTCTCAAACCATTTTTCAGCTTTTCAAATAATCCCATATTTTCCTCCCGGATCAGTCAAGTTTCATTTGTTTAACTTCGTTTCCCGACATTGCAAGCAATCTGGAAACGCCTTTATCCTGCATAGTTACACCATAAAGCATATCTGCTTCTTCCATTGTTCCACGTCTGTGAGTTATAGCGATAAACTGAGTCTTATCTGTAAGTCTGTGCAGGTATTGAGCGTATTTTACAACATTTGTATCATCAAGAGCCGCTTCGATCTCATCAAGCAGACAGAAAGGAGAAGGCGAATGCTTAAGTATTGCAAAATAAATTGATATTGCAACCAAAGACTGCTCTCCCCCGGAAAGGGACAACAGGTTGGTGATCACCTTGCCCGGCGGCTGTGCGTTGATATCTATGCCGCATTCAAGTACATTCTCAGGATCGGTAAGTATAAGCTCTGCTGTACCGCCTCCGAAAAGCTCGGCAAAGATTTTTTTGAAGTTAGTGTTTATGACATCAAAAGTCTGAATAAACATACTCTTCATGTTATCAGTCAGCTGGTCGATCATATCCTCAAGCTCTTTTTTGGAACTGTTTACATCTTCAAGCTGGTGAGACATAAATTCGTATCTTTCGGAAACCTCGGCATATTCCTCGATAGCACCCAGATTGACGTTGCCAAGATTTTTGATCTTGCTTCTTAATTCCGTCAGATGCTTATTCGCTTCATCAAGATCGCTTATAGGCACAGCTATCTGTGCAGCATCAGTTCTTGTAAGTTCATATTCATCCCATAGCTGCGATACAAGCTTATCAAAATTATCCTTGACAGACTCACATCTTTCCTCTGTGCGGGTGATCTGGGTAGAAAGGTTTTCCTTTTCATCCATTTTGTTTTTGAACTTATTACGCAGAGCATTTGCCGATGCGTCATATTCAAGATGCTTTTTCTGGCACTGCGCTATTTCCCCATTAAGGCTTTCGATCCGGCTGACAGAATTGGAAATAAAATCTTTGTGTGATGTTATCTCATCTTTTTTGTTTTGGATCTGTTCTTTACATTCAGTTACAGAAAGCTCCAGTTTACTGTTTTCGTCAGAGCTGTTTTCGATAACAGCTTGTATCTGCTGGATAGAAAGCTTGCAAGCTTCCTCGTCCTTTGCAACACCGGCTGCTTTTATACGCAGTTCCGAAAGCTCGTCAGAAAGCGCTTCCCTTTTCTTTTTCAGTTCAACCTGTTCGCTCTGTGAAGATGTAAGCTTTGCTTCCCAGTCAATTATCTCTTTATCAACCAAAGATATTTCATCAGAAGCCTTTTCAATCTCCTTTTGTGAAACAGCTATCTTTGCTTTAAGCTGTTGGATAGTAAGATCGATCTCATCAAGCTGTTTTTCGTACTGCTGGACAAATTCGCTGACTCTTTTGATCTCCGATTCAAATCTTACACAGTCGTTGTTAAAGCCACCGAGCTGTTCTTTAAGTCCGTCGATATCTGCTGAATATTTCGCAGTTTCCTGTGAGATCATCTCAACTTGCTTTTCAAGGTCTTTAAGCTTTTGAGAAAGCTCCTCTTTATCCTTTTGGATCTGGTCGATCTCATTTTTCCTGGAAAGTATACCTGTGCTTTTGGATATACTTCCGCCGGTATATGAACCTCCGGCATTGACGATCTGTCCGTCAAGGGTAACGATCTTGAATTTATAGCCGAACTTTTTAGCTATCACAGATGCAAGATCAATATTCTCGCAGACACAGACGTTGCCAAGAAGGCTTTTGATGACCTCACTATACCGATCATCGGTTTTGACCAGCTCATTTGCCATTGAGACATATCCGTCCATTTCCGAAAGACCGGCATTATCAAATTTTCTTGCCTTTACAGACGTTATGGGCAAAAACGTAGCTCTGCCCGCTTTATTTTCCTTCAAAAGGCTGATACAACGCTTTGCAACGCTTTCATCGTTAACTATGATATTCTGTAAAGAGCCACCAAGAGCAGTCTCGATTGCGACAGTATATTCATTCTTTACATTGATAAGCTGTGCAACTGAACCGCATACGCCCTTTATTCTGCCCTGTTTTCCGGCTGTAAGGATATGCTTAACGCTATAAGAAAAACCTTCCATCGACTTTTCCAGGTCGTTCAGGATAGAAAGCTTTGAATCCAGTTCTCCTTGCTTTAATCTTAGATGAGAAAGCTCCTCACGGCTTGATTCGAGTTTTGCTGCCTTATTTTCATACAGCTTAGTAAGACCGGCAAGCTTATTTTCACATTCCTGTTTTTTATCGTCAGCGTTGTTTTTTGCACTGCGAAGCTCGCCAAGCTCTTTATTTGCAAGCTTATTTGTTTTTTCAAGTTCATTTTGTGTCTGTGCAGCGGAGCTTATTTGCTCATTGTAATCAGAAATATTATTCTTTTCATTTTCAAGTTTGAAATTCAGTTGGTTTTTATCAAGGTAAAACTTGTTTATTTGGGAATTAACCTCACTTATACTCTTATCGGAATCCTCAGATTTGAGAATAAGTTTTTGTATATGATCCTCTTTATCAAGTATTTCGTTTTCCAGCTCAGCCTTTTTAACAGCAAGCGAATCAAGATCTTTTTGCCTTTTTTCAAGCTCTGTGGCATTGAAGTATCTCATGCTCTTTGCTTCTTCGATCTGCTCGTTAAGCTGAAGGATCCTATCCTCAAGGTGAGATATATCATTTTCAATTACAGCAATATCAGTTCTGAAATCAGAGTTTTTCTCTTCAATAATATGTATCTGTTCTCTGAGATCATCTATTTTTTCAACCTCAAGAGCGCTTTTCCGGGAGTATTCAAGTATAGTGTTATCGGCATCGGAAAGCTCATTATTAAGACTTTCATACTGCTGTCTCAAAGAACCGAGCTTTTCTTCATACTCTTTTATTTGAGACATATAGCCATCAAGCTTATTATTCCACACCGAAACCTCAAGCTCACGCTTTTCATCGTCAAGTATACGGAATTTTTTTGCTTTTTCCGATTGTGTTTTAAGCGGACCGATCCTTGATTCCAATTCTGCTATTATATCATTGAGCCTTGAAATATTATCCTGTGCTGCAATAAGCTTTTTTTGTGCTTCTTCTTTTTTTAGTCTTAACTTGGATATACCGGCAGCCTCTTCAAAGATCTCTCGTCTGTCCGAAGATCTGCCTTTTACAATATCTGCTATCCTGCCTTGTCCTATAACCGAATAACCGTCTCTGCCAAGGCCTGTATCAAGGAACAGTTCCACAACGTCTTTAAGTCTTACGGCGTTGCCGTTAATCATATACTCGCTGTCACCGTTCTGATAAAGCTTTCGTGAAACAGAAACAAGATCAGAATCAAAATTCAGTGTTCGATCTTCATTTGAAATATTTATTGTGACCTGTGCAAACTGAGATTTTGGGCGTGACTGTGTGCCGTGGAAAATGACCCCGGACATCTTTTCGTCACGCATTGCTTTTGTGGACTGTTCACCCATTACCCAGCGCATGGCATCACTGATATTACTCTTGCCGGAACCGTTCGGTCCAACAACAGCTGTAATTCCCTTATTAAATTTTAGCTCCGTCTTATCAGGAAATGACTTAAATCCCTGTATTTCAAGACTTTTCAGATACAAACTCTCACATCCCTGACTTCTACTTGGTATTTAGCCAGTTTTTCATCGCCAAATACTTTTATGTTTATCCCATGATCCATATAAAAGATCTTATTTGCTTTTTTATGTCCTATTGCTGCACTGATACACTGCGGACAAACAGCACAGTCTACGTCTATTTTTCTGTTAGCGCTTTCATTGATCCGGACACCGGCTTTCAGAAAAGCATCGTTCATATTCTTGCGGATCATTCTGCTTTCGCACAATTCTTTAAACGCAGGATGATAATATCCCGCTACCATATCTCTTTCAACAAACTCACTTGCATGAAGACCGCATTTAAGCACTTTGATCCCTGCATTTTCAAATTCATAAAGCATCTTTGAACACAGATCAACAACATCTTCCATACTCATGAGTGTATATTCACCCGATTTATAGAGTTCAGCAAGCTTTGTGCCTTTCAACACCACAACCGGATATATCCTTATTGTATCGGGCATTATCTCAAGAACTTTTCTCATGTTTTCAAGCTCTATCGTCATGTTGGATCTGTACAGCCCTATCATAAGCTGAAGACCAAGCTCAAAACCATGCTTTTTAATAAGCCGGCAGGCATTGATAATATCAAGGGAACTATGTCCTCTTTCGTTGGCATCAAGGACTTTGTCATTTAAAGACTGCGCTCCGATCTCGATAGATGTTACGCCGTATCTTTTCAATATATCAAGCACTTCATCATCAATATAATCCGGGCGTGTAGACATCCTTATACCGCTGAATTTCCCTTCTCCCAAATAAGCATTTGCAGCTTCAAGAAGTTCGATCATATATTCCCTTGGAACAGCTGTAAAGCTGCCTCCGAAAAAAGCGATTTCAGTATTTTCAGGATCATTGATCTGATCGAGTGCCTTTGAGCATATACGCATGACATCCTGTGCATGGGGGATCTGCGAATTTCCCGTGATCGTATGTTGGTTACAAAACGCACACATATGAGGACAGCCCACATGGGTCACAAATATAGATATATTATTATGCTTCATAGCCCATAAGCGACAGCGCTTCCTTTGCAGCGTTCTGTTCTGCGGATTTCTTTGATTTACCGATCCCTGTACCGATGACGTTGCTGTTTAACATTACATTGACAGTAAACTTTTTGTCATGATCCGGACCCGACTCATCTGTAAGGACATATTCCACCTTTTCCTCGGGATTCTTTTGAATGATCTCCTGCAGCGCAGTTTTGTAATCAACAAAGCTGACAACGCTGTGGGGCTTTACATCCTCCGGTATAAATGAAAGCACATATTTTGAAGCAACTTTCAGGCCGCCGTCAAGATAGATCGCTGCAATTACAGCCTCAAATGCGTCCGAAACTATCGACGGTCTTTCACGCCCTCCGGTTATTTCCTCGCCTTTGCCAAGGAAAATATACTTGCCAAGATCGATCTTTTTGGAAAAATCAAACAGCGCCTGTTCACAAACCAAAGATGCCCTCAGCTTTGTAAGCTCACCTTCGGGCAGATGCTTAAAATGCTCAAAAATATAATCCGAAACGATAACAGATAAAACGGAATCGCCTAAGAACTCCAGTCTTTCGTTATTTTTACGCTGTTTTTTGCATTCGTTGGCATAAGAAGAATGAGAAAGAGCCTCGATAATAAGCTTTTCATTTTTGAATTTGTAACCTATTTTTTCTTGAAATTCTTTTATTGTCTCGTTTTCATTCATATTAAAAACTCCCAAATAATAATAACAACTATAAAATCGAAAAGTTACTTATCGGCTGATTCTGCTTTCATCTGGGCAAGGGCTTGTGTGATGGTATCTATTACCTTAGTTTCAGTAAACTGTTTAGCTTGTCTTATGGCATTATAAAACGCCTTTGCATCTGAGCTTCCGTGTGCTTTGATAACAGGCTTTGCAGTTCCAAGCAGCGGAGCTCCGCCGTACTCGGAATAATCCACCTTTTTCTTGAAATCCTTGATGTTTTTCATGACCATTGCCGCAGCAAGCTTTGTTTTTAAATTCTTCTTGAAGATACCCTTTAGCTCATTTGAGAAAAATTTTCCCATTCCCTCATACAGTTTCAGCATAAGATTGCCGCAGAAACCGTCTGCAACGCATACATCGCAATCTCCCAGCGGAAGCTGTCTTGCCTCAATATTGCCGGTAAAGTTGACGGGAGCATTTTTCATTAGTTTATATGTTTCAAGTTCAAGCTCTCTGCCCTTGGATTCTTCAGCACCGATATTAGCAAGTGCTACACGTGGATTCTTTACTTTCATTATCCTATTCATATAAGCTGAGCCCATTATACCGAAATGGACAAGCATCTCCGGGCGGCAGTCTGCATTCGCACCGCTGTCAAGAAGCATTGTGGGTTTGCCAGCCGTAGGAAGTATAGTTGCAAGAGCAGGTCTTTTTACACCTTTTATTCTCTTTACAATAAAAGTAGCGCCAACAACAAGCGCTCCTGTTGAGCCGGCAGAAACAAAAGCATCTCCCTCTCCATCAGCAAGCATTTTCATACCCACAGCCATAGAACAATCTTTTTTGCCCTTTATAACTTCTGTAGGTTCTTCGCAGATATCAATAACTGATTGTGCGTGTTTGATTTTAAGAGAAGATATATCAAGCTGATTTTTCTTTGCACAGGCTTTGATCTTCTTCTCATCACCAACAAGCGTTACATCCACCTTAAAATCATTATGTGCTTTTAATGACCCTTTTATAACTTCCAGCGGTGCATTATCTCCGCCAAATGCGTCAATAACTATATTCATTATGCGCCCTCCTGTTTAAAGCTGTGATATAAATCTGTCAAGGTCATCAAGACCTCTGTTTGCGATCGCTGTATATTTAAGTTTTTTATCTCTGATCTTTTCAGGCAGTTCAGGCAAGATACCCATATTACAGCCCATTGGTTGGAATTTTTCCACAGTTTCGTCAGAGATATATTTTGAAAGTGCTCCCAGCATGGTTGTTTCAGGCAGGCTGACTTTACCCAGACCTCTGAGCTTTCTGCTCAAACATAGACCGGCAAAGATACCGCTGGCAGCAGATTCAATATATCCCTCAACTCCCGTTATCTGCCCTGCAAAATAAATATTATCATTGTTTCTCATGCAAAACTGCTGGGTAAGAAGTTTTGGAGAGTTGATAAATGTATTTCTGTGCATTACTCCGTACCGGAGAAATTCTGCATTTTCCAGCCCGGGGATCAAAGAAAACACTCTTTTTTGTTCGCCAAATTTCAAATTTGTCTGAAAGCCCACCATATTGTACATGGTGCCTTTTGAGTTTTCAGCACGCAGCTGAACAACAGCATAAGGTCTATTGCCTGTTCTCGGATCTTTAAGTCCCACAGGTTTCAGCGGACCAAAACGCATAGTATCCTCGCCACGTTTTGCCAGGACCTCTATTGGCATACAGCCCTCATAAACTTTAAAACCATCTTTGGAAAAGTGTTCTTTTTCAAATTGTTTCAGCTCTGCGCTCTGTGCATTTATAAGCTCATTATAGAAATGCAGGTATTCATTTTTATCCATAGGACAATTTATATAATCCGCTTCGCCTTTATCATACCTTGAAGCAAAAAAGACCTTTTGCTTATCAAGGCTGTCAAAGGATACTATTGGAGCAGCCGCATCATGAAAATAGAGATACTCACCGCAAAGTTCTGATATTTTATCGGCAAGAGCCTCGCTTGTAAGCGGACCTGTAGCAATTATAACATTTCCATCCGGAATATCCGTTACCTCGGTTTCGATCACTCTTATGTTACGGTGAGATTTGATTTTTTCGGTAATGATATCGGAAAACATTGTTCTGTCAACTGCAAGCGCACCACCTGCGCTCACTCTTGAAGCTTGAGCAGCCTGCATTGTAAGCGAACCAAGCCTTCGCATCTCCTCTTTGAGCATCCCGGCGGCTGATTCGATCCTGTCTGCTTTAAGCGAATTTGAACATACAAGCTCGGCAAAGCCCTTATATTTGTGGGCAGGAGAATATTTTACCGGTTTCATTTCATAAAGCTCAACTTCTATTGCGGAATTTGCAAGCTGCCATGCAGCTTCCACCCCGGCAAGCCCTGCACCGATAACCTTAGCTTTATTATTCATGTTTGATTTTCCTTTAGTAGTCCTATGAATTACAATTTATCATTCGTCCTTGGGGGCAGCAGACAGATCACGTCTGTAATCACAATCCGGTTTATGGCACAAAAGCAGGCCATGCTTTCCGCCTTTCTGGAAAAGAGTTGAACCGCATTTAGGACAAACCTCTTCCGTTGGCAGATCCCAGGTCATAAATTCGCAAGTTGGGTTATCCTCACAGCCATAATACTTTTTGCCCTTCTTTGTCTTTTTCAGTAAGATCTTTTTGCCGCAATAAGGACACTTACCGCTCATTTCCTGGACTATCCTTTTGGTGTTTGTACACTCGGGAAATCCTGAGCAGGCAAGAAACTTACCAAATCTGCCTATTTTAATGACCATAGGCTTTCCGCACACTTCACAGACCTGGTCAGACTCTTCGCTTGGTATCTTGACTCTTTTACCGTCCATGGACTTCTCTGCTTCAGTGAGCTCATTATCAAACTCGCCATAAAAATCATGCAGAGTCTTTATCCAGCTCTTACTGCCGTTTTCCACCTGGTCAAGACTATTCTCCATATTTGCGGTAAATTTCACATCAACGATCTTTTTGAAATGCTCACTCATAAGATCGTTTGTGACCTCACCAAGGGTTGTGGGTTTCAGCTGTTTGCCGTCACGTTCAACATAATTCCTTGCAAGGATCGTTGTGATGGTGGGGACATACGTTGAAGGTCTGCCAATACCTGTTTCCTCAAAGGCTTTTACAAGTGTTGCTTCTGTATACCTTGGAGGCGGCTGTGTAAAATGCTGATTGCCCTCAAGGGACTTAACATTGACTTTATCGCCTTTTTTTATCGGAGGCAAAACGTTCTTTTTCTCAGCATCGTCATCTTTGCTTTCTTCGTAAAGAACGGTAAAACCGTCAAATTTGATCGAAAACCCGGTTGACTTAAAGCAGCAGTTATCCGCCATGATATCAACGGATACTGTATCCATAAGGCAATTTGCCATCTGAGATGCGATAAATCTTTCCCAGATCAGTTTATAAAGCTTATACTGATCGTTGGTCACACCGCTTGCCTTGACCTCATCGGGTGTTAATTCAGGATGAGTAGGTCTGATAGCTTCATGTGCATCCTGGGAATTACCTTTGCTCTTAAATTTCCTTGGAGTATCGGGGACATAGCTGTCGCCGTATTTTTTTCTTATAAACTCCGTAGCGGCAGCACGTGCTTCATCAGATATCCTCAGGCTGTCTGTTCTCATGTAGGTTATAAGACCAGTTTGACCCATGGACTTGATCTCAACGCCCTCGTAAAGCTCCTGAGCAGTTTTCATTGTTCTTCTGCCTTGGAATCCAAGCTTTCTTGAAGCTTCCTGCTGTAATGTAGATGTTGTGAACGGTGCAGCAGGCGATTTTCTGTGGATGCTCTTTTTAACATTTTCTACAACAAAGTTTTTGCCTTTAAGACGCTCAAGGATCTTATCAGTCTGTTCTTTGTTTTCCAGCTCTATCTTTTCACCGTCAACGGTATTAAGCTTGGCAGAGAACGCCCTTCTGCTCCCGGAAGCGGTAAACTTGCCGTCAACAGACCAGTATTCCTGTGAAACAAAGGATTTTATCTCATTTTCACGGTCACAGATCATTTTCACAGCCACAGACTGAACTCTGCCGGCTGACAAACCACGTCTTATCTTTCTCCATAAAAACGGTGAGAGCTTATATCCCACGATCCTGTCCAGAATACGTCTTGCCTGTTGTGCATTAACAAGATTCAGGTCGATCGTCCTGGGGTTAGCCATACCGGCTTTTATGCCGCTCTCGGTTATTTCATTGAATGTAACTCTGTTTTTTTGTTCAAGATCAAGACCGAGTATCTGTGCAAGGTGCCATGAAATAGCTTCTCCTTCACGGTCAGGGTCCCCTGCCAGATAAACATGATCGCACTTCTTGGCTTTTTTCTTTATTTCCTTTATAAGATTTTCTTTTTCCTTGATGTTGACATACATAGGCTCAAAATTATGCTCGATATCAACAGCAAGTTTTGATTTTGGCAGGTCACGAAGATGTCCCATAGAGGCAACAACTTCATAATCTCCGTTAAGATATCTTTTTATTGTCTTCACCTTTGTAGGTGACTCAACTATAATAAGATCAGACAAATTCCATTCTCCGTTCTATATATTAATCTGCCAGTTCAAACTGATTGCCCGGCAGGCTGTTTACTATACCTTCAAGTTCAAGCAGGGTCAAAGCTGAAAGCACAGTTGAAATATCGATTCCGGTTTCTGTACATATATTATCAGCAAGTGTCCTGCCCTTTTCAAGGACTTTACATACTGCTGTTTCCGTTTCGTTGAGCTGTCCGTAATCGATCTGATGTTTTACTGTTTTCTCTGCCGATCCGGTGCTGTTTTCTTCGGAACGTGTGCGCTCACCGTCAGGCTTTTTAACAGTTTTTCTTTCTTTTTCACTATCAAAAAAGCTTGAATCGTCCACAGGCAGGCTGTAATCTCCGAACTGATTTGTATATGAAAAGCTTTCAAAGTTATCGTAGGAAAGCATCCCCACAACGTCCTGAGCATTAAAAACAGGAATACATCCGTTGCGTATAAGATACCTCTGACCGAAAAATCTGCTGTCAGTTATATCTCGTGGCGGCAGGACAAAGACAGGTTTTCCCTGAGCGGTGGCATGGATATAATTATCAAGGCCGTGGCTTTGCATACTTGCTTCAATAAAGATAACGCCCTTTGAAATACCAACAAGGATCCGATTTCTTAATTTAAAGGCATTGCTTACAGGCTTACTTCCCGGAATAAGCTCAGAGATGACGACACCGTTCTCGGCTATCTTCTTTTTCAGATCAATTGTATTTTCCGGATAATCATGGTCTACTGCGGTACCGCACACGGCAACAGTAGGAATGTTATTATCCAGTGAAATCGTATTAGCTATCTGGTCAATTCCCGTTGCAAAGCCGGAGGCAAGCGTTATATTGCATTTGATCAGCTCCGACGAAAGAACTCTTGCGGAATAGATCGAATATTCACACGGCATTCTTGTCCCGACAAAAGCGATAATATTGACCTTATCGATCAGACTGATATCTCCATAGCTGAAAAGAACGGCAGGGGGATTAGCTATATATTTTAAACGTCTTGGATATTCATCGCTATCAAAACAGCATATATTTATGCCATTTTCAACACAGTAATCGACCACATTCTGAGCATCGTCCTTAGAAAACTTATCAACAGCTTCATATTCCTTTTCGCTCACGCTGCTTATTTCATGTGCTTTAAGGCTTGCATAGAAATCCCGGACATTATCAAAATTAGCGGAAATATCCCATATCCGAGCGTTTCCGGGTCCAAATATTTTCACAAGCAATATCCAGATCAAACGATTATCCATTTTTCTGTCCACCTTTGCACATTTCCCACAGCAAGATAGCTCCGGCTGATGCAACGTTGAGTGAATTGGTATTCCCACGCATAGAAATAGTCACCTTTTCATCGCACAGCATAACATCGTTTTGCGAAAGGCCGCTGCCCTCATTGCCAAGGACCATTGCGCTTTTTCCGCCAAAGTCCGCATTTATTATACTTTCAGCATCATCATCGATCACCGATGCAAATACAGTGATCTGATTTTTTCTCAAAACTTCAATGACTTGCGGGAAATTCATAGTATAAATTATATTCATCCTGAAAACTGTACCCATTGCGGAACGAATGACTTTTGGATTATAAAGATCACAGCATCCGCACATAAAAACAGCATCAATACCTACTGCCTCAGCCGTTCTGAGAAGCGTTCCCACATTGCCGGGATCCTGAAGGTCATCCAGGATCAGATACTTACCGTCAGTTTTCTCATTACTGATATCAAACCCGGTTTTGATCATCTCAGCTTCGACAAAAATGCCCTGAGGATATTCAGAATCAGACATTTTCTGCGCCACATCATCGCTGATAAAACAAAACTGTTCATACTTATTGAACCACTCGGGATCAATATAATCGGTGTACTTTTCTACTGCCTTATGAGTTGCAAAACATGAGGTAATATTAAGTTTCCCATTTTGCCACTGTTCAAAAGCATCACGGCAGACCCTGGCTCCCTCGATCACAAACAAGCCTTCCTGATATCTGGATTTTCTGTTTGCAGAAAGCTTGATATAGCGCTTGATCCGTGGGTTGTCCCTGCTGGAAATAAACATAAAGCACACCGTTCTTTCGCTTATTTTTGCACCTTAATATATAACAAAACACGCATATCCGTTAAAACATGCGTGTCAGTATTTATTAGAGTGCAGCCTTAGCTTTCTCAACGATCGCAGTGAATCCTGCAGGATCATTGATTGCTATTTCAGACAACATTTTTCTGTTCAGATTGATATCTGCCTTTTTAAGACCGTTCATCAATGTTGAATAGTTCATTCCATTAAGCTTAGCAGCAGCAGATATTCTTGTGATCCAGAGTTTTCTGAAATCTCTCTTCTTAGCCTTTCTGCCGATGTATGCATACTGTCCTGACTTCATTACGGCTTCTTTAGCCATCTTGAAGTGCTTGCTCTTTGCTCCGAAATAGCCCTTAGCAAGCTTCAGAGTTTTATTTCTTCTCTTACGAGTCATCATTGCTCCCTTAACACGAGCCATAGTTATTACCTCCTAAAATTTCTTAGATCGTTTCCCTACGACCCGGTATTACTTGTAAGGTACAAGAATCTTGATGTTATCCAGATTTGACTTGTCTGCAACTGCAGCACCACGAAGAATCCTCTTGCGCTTGTGATCCTTCTGTGTAAGTCTGTGTCTTTTGTTAACATGCTGGAATTTTACCTTGCCGCTGCCTGTTACTTTAAAACGTTTCTTGGCACCGGAATGTGTTTTGATCTTTGGCATTGATTTATCCTCCCTTGAATTGATTACTTGGATTGTTTCGGAGAAACAAACATCACAAGACTGCGTCCCTCCATCTTAGACGGCTTGTCAACAACACCAGCTTCAGATATCTCATCCTTGAATTTTGCAAGTATTTCCTCGCCAAACTGTGGGTGAGCAACTGTACGCTTGCGGAACCTTACGGAAACCTTAAGCTTATCTCCTCCATTAAGGAACTTTATTGCCTGATTGACTTTAGTGTTAAAATCATGAGTATCAATAGTAGATGACATTCTGATCTCCTTGACCTCAATGACCTTCTGATTTTTCTTTGCTTCTTTTTCACGCTTGGACTGTTCAAAACAGAACTTTCCGTAATCCATTATCCTGCACACAGGCGGTTGAGCCTGAGGAGCGATCTTTACAAGGTCAAGGTCCTGCTGAAATGCAAGTTCCAAAGCCTCGTCTGCACTTACGATACCAAGCTGACTGCCGTCAACGCCGATCAAACGTATTTCTTTGTCCTTAATTTCTTCGTTGATCTGATGTTCTCTGTTGCTTATGACACAGCACCTCCAATATAGAAATATAAAACGGGTACAGACATAGATCCGTACCCGCATAGAAAGCATAAATAAAAATGCATTCAGATGTTGACCTTTTTGCGTTTGCTGAAGGTGAGAACGAATCAAGTCCTACTTTGTTTACTCAAGTATTATACACCATTACCTATACTTTGTCAAGGCGTTAATATTTTTTTTACAATTACAATTTGAACTCCTTGCCGATCCCCAGCTTGAATGAATATATATAACAACTTTTTACTGTTGCTCTATTTATAGTTCCGTCCGTATTATTGCTTCCAAGAACGACCTCAAGCGCAGCTTTATAAAGTTCCAGCTGGACCTTATATTTATCCATATCATTTACAGATCGGAAGTTGTCGGTTTTATAATCTACAACAACGTACCCGTCGTCCTCCTTGAAAACGCAGTCGGCTATACCCTGCAGCATACTATCATGACCTGTGATGTCAGAATACTTTTCTGCAAGGCTTGTATCCTTCATTGCCACGAGAAACTTTTTTTCTCTGAGGATCTCATCGGAAAGACTGATCCTCTTATAAAAATCAGATCCAAAAAACGCTTCAAGCCTGTTAACATAAACACCGCTTGCCTCGGCGGGAGTAAAGTAGCCCTTATCAACAAGCCTTTGAAGCTCATTTTTAACGCTGATCTGTGCATTGGGATAATTTGCAACTTCCATAAATTTGTGGGTAAAAGTTCCTCTTTCAGCGGCTGTAAATCTCGGATCATCATCAAGCTTGGGCAGACTTGGGAAAAAGTCCGGGTTGATCTGTATTACAAAGTCCTCATTACCGGACGCATCAGCATCTTTGATTGATCTTTTCTCATTTTCCTCTCTCACGATCTCAGTTACAGTCAGCTTTGAAGGAAGCATAGCTTGTTCAGAAAAAAGCAGTTTCATTTCCTTGTCATGCTCATAAATACCTGTCAGCTTTTCTATCAGAGCAGAGTCTTCGGTTTCTTCGGTTATTTCATCAGCTAATGTTCCATCATCCGTATCTGTTGTAAGAAAATCAAGGACTGCATTTATTTTCGGTTTATGAATATCACATACCTGAAATTCAAAATTCTCCGCTTCGCCTGAGGCTTTTTCGTTCTCAGGATCATATTCACCGTTCAGCCAGCGGGCAAAGTCCTTTCCGATGCAGAACCTTGAAAGTCCGCACATAAGCCAGTAAAGCATATTATCGCACTGTGAAACAAGCTTTTCCAGCCGGTCGGCATCATCACATTCACAGGCTTGCTTGAAAATGCTCTTGACATTATTTCTGCCGGTTTGCGCTTTTGTATTTCCGTTGCATTTGGGTGACAGCGATAAAAACAGTTTTTCTTTTGCACGTGTGCACCCCACATAAAAAAGCCTTAATTTTTCGCTTCTGTCTTCAAGAACGCTCTTATCCTGCATATCCTTAAAGTAAATATTTGTTCTTATCATGTCCTGTATTGTGTCGGCTGTCTCGAAAGCGAAGCTGTCAACATCCAAAGGATCATCAGAAACCTTATGGTGCATATATATGCTCTCGCTGCCCGAGTTTTTGGAATAAACAAGATCACACAGAAAGACATACGGGAACTCAAGTCCTTTTGATGCGTGATAAGTCATCACGTTTACCGAATCTCCCGATGCGGTGATCTTACCCGACTGTTTAAACGCATTGTCATTACTGTATACCGAATCAATGAATCTTAAAAAGCCTGCAACTCCGTCTCCGCCTGACTGTTCGTAATCTCTTGCATATTGAAGAAAGAGCAGAAGATTTGCACGTTTCTTTTCGCTGTCAAGATATACAGAAGTAACGGACAAAAGCTCTGTTGAGTCGTATATGTATCTTATAAGGCGTTCAAGATCAGAGCTCATTGAGCGGAAAATAAAACGCTCTATGGCTTCATATGTCTTTGAACACTTTTTTTGAAGATCGGGGTAATCGTTCAATATGGGTTCATATTCAAAATCTTCTGTTTTTTTGCCGATATAAGTAAGGTGTGCATTTGATAATACAGTATACAACCCATTTATGGTCCTGCCTTGATTTTTGCAGCGCTTTTCGTGCATCACAAGCATATCCGAAGCACTGAAACCGAACACCGGCGACATCAGCATTGAAGCCATTGCAATATCGTTGAGGGGATTGTCGATAACTCTTAGAATGCTCAGTATTAAAGTTATCTCGCTGGATCTAAGATATCCTTCCGAATCCTGCGAGCGGGTTTTAAGGCCGAATGCTTCAAGCGCTTTTGACATCTGGGTTATGTGCTTGTTTTTCATCATAAGGATACAGATATCCCCTGCACGGCATTGCCTCATGGCTTTGGTATCCTTGTCCCACACCAGATACCCGGAACCGGGAGCAAGTATTTTTCTGATTTTCTGAGCTATTAAATAGTATTCTTCGCTGAAATCAGACCGATCAAAAGAATCGTGCCTGTCAACAAGCAGCATTTCTACGCACTTTTCTCCGTCAAGTTCAGGCAGCTGCGGATATTCCTGTGCACCAAATTTAAGTTTTTGGGTATCATCATAATCTACCCCGCCCATTTTTTCAGTCATGATAGGCGTAAAGACACTATTTACAAAATCAATTATGCCTTGTCTGCTTCTGAAATTTTCCTGTAATATGACCGGTAAAAGATCGTCATAGCCTTTATTTGCATCAACAACAGTCTTGCTGAAAAGCTCCGGATTAGTCTGTCTGAAACGATATATAGCCTGTTTAATATCTCCTACAACAAAAACATTGTCCCCCATATGGCTGAGATCTTTTCCGTTTGAAAGGGCACGGAAGATCATTTCCTGAAGATCGTTTACGTCCTGGAACTCATCAATGGTTATTATCTTATAGATTCCGCTTTGTCTTATATCTTCACACAGGGGCGTGCGTACTATCTCCCCGTTTTTATATTCAACAAGCAGATCCTTTGTCATCATTTCAACATCAGAGAAATCAACTGTATTTTTCTCGATCTTGACCTCGTACATGATCTCTTCGATCCTCGATACAAGATCCGAAAGGATATCAAACACTTCAAGAACATCGTTGATATTGTCTTTTATCTGTCTGTCGGTGAGAACGCCATCATATTTCAGCTCTTTTATTGTACTGTTTATTTCCGCAATCATGTCGGCTGCCTGGGTCGCCATATCCTCCAGCTGGCTGCGCTCACCGATCTCCATAGCTTGGATCATCTTATTGCTTTTAAGCGATGGTTTTCTGACACGTGGTGAGGCAAGGGATAAAAAGCAGTCAAGATCCTGAGCCTCAAAGGAGCCGACAAGATCACCGATCTGCTCACGTAGGATATCGAAATTCGATGACAGTGTTTTTGAAAAGGACGCTGCCTGCGGATAAACGCTGATCTTCATGGTCAGTGATTCAAGTGCGTTTAACAGTAACTGCATATTATCAAGCTTTTCTCTGGTCCCGCTTCTGAAAACAGATATCTGTTTGTTTATCTGTTCCTCATCTGAATACAGGCTCTTGGCATTGGTTATCCATTCTTCTCTGAAAGGAATGGTCCTAAAGAAGATATACAAAGACCTGATTATACCATTGAGTTTGATCGTGTGAGCACCGAATGATCTGCAAAGTCTGCCGTATAAGTCTGCGTTTTTCTGGCAAAGCTCCTCTATGGCCTGTTCTCTGGCATTTTCAAATATCATTTTTTCATTGGCTTCATCAAGGATCTTCAGTCCGCTTTGGAAATCAAAGCGTTCAATATTGTCCTTAACAAAATCAAGGCAGAACGAGTTTATAGTTGATACCCTTGCAAATTGAAGGTTGTCCTTCTGTTCCAGTAGCCAACGGCTCTTTTCAGATACTCTTTCCTCCGGTGACGCAAAACACCTTGAAATCTCTTTATCAATAGCCTTATTAAGCTTTTCACGCATCTGCGCTGCGGCTTTATTTGTAAATGTAACGGCAAGCAATTTTTCGGTGGGTATCTTTTTATTTTCATCAAGCAAAAGCTGTGAGAGTCTCTCAATAAGAACTGTTGTTTTACCGCTTCCGGCAGCAGCCGATACAACTATGCCCGTATCCCTCGTTTCAATGGCTTTTTTCTGTGCATCGGTCCAATCTATATTGCTCATCACTTGTCACCGCCTTTATTTGGATCTGAAAGGTTTGAAATAGTTTCCTTGAATTTCTCTTCAAGCTCCTTTTTGTTGGTCGTAAGACCTGTATTATCCTCAAATCTGTCTTTATTACATATTGCTTTGTAATCACAATAGCTGCACACATTTCCGGCAGCCCGCATTGGAAATTCTCCTTTTTCCAGAGCATTGCCGAATTCTACGACCTTTGAACGAGCAAAAGATCTTATGGCATTAAAAGTCTGTTCATCTACAGTATCTTTTTTGCCTTTGTCAAAGGGAGCATACATATAATCAGCATCGGTGTTATCCTTGTTGAATGTGCTTACCACATCGCTGCTGCCGATAAAGATACCCTTTGGCTTGTACGCTTTCAACAAACGTTCATTATGTTCCTTCGCATACATAGATTCTGTGATGCTGCTGTCACGAATAGGTTTTATGCTCTCGCCGAATGTCATATATTCTATGCCGGCAGGCTTTATATCAGATCCATTGCTGTTTATCTGCATATAAGCATCAAGATAAATAAGCATCTGAAGGTTCAGACCGCACTGCAGGTGAGAATAATCTATCGCTATGGAACCTGTTTTATAATCTATTATCCTTACAAGTTCCGCACCCCCCGGATCAGAAAGATCAACACGGTCTATGAATCCCTTGAGTTTCAGGGTATTTCCCTTATCTGTGCTGTATTCAACGACGCGGCTATTATTATTGATACCAAAGCCGTATTCGGTCTCAACGGAAGTATATTTTGACCTGTTAAACTCCTGCTGAACATATTTTACTATCCTGAAAGTTATGTTTTTAAGCAGATTATAGTCATACTTGTAGGTCTCTGTCTTTCCAAAATCGCTGTTAAGACTGGTGTTATAATAGTAATCAAACCATTCATCAACGATCTGCTTGATCCGTTCGTCCGTTTGCACCGATTCATCAGATACAATATATTTTCCGTCTTTATCTACTTCTGAGAAAACCTTTTGAAGTACAAGATGAACAAGCGTACCTTTATGATCGGGGCTCATTTCCATTATTTCTATCGGTCTGAGGCGTAACCCGTACCTACAAAAATAGGAAAAAGGACATTTAAAGAAAGAATCCACCTGTGATGCAGATACCTCAGCAACAGAGTCCTTAAAAAATGTTTGCAGGCTAAGCTTGCTGTCAGGCTGAGTTTTGAGGCTGTTAAGACGATCACGAGCGACATTTTGCATAGCATTAAGCTTTGAACCGTATTCCGTATTTCTCAGCGAAGCTTTTACAGATGCCTCAAAAGAGCTTTTTTCATTAAAATGTTCAATTGCAATATGATATGCTGTTTTTTCCGATGTGCAAAAGAAATCCAAGGGGATCTCTGATATTTTTTCGCCCTTTTTGTTTTCAAAACATCCCAGTAAATCACTTATCAAAACGGACGGTCTTTTCTCCTCACCGGTAAGATCGGCATTTATGTAAGATACAAACAGTTTTTCAGATGCCATGGAAACTGCATTATAGCAAGACAGTTCTTCGTTCATGATAGAATATCTCACATCACCTGAAAAATCACGTTTAAGCTCATCATCAAGGCTTTCAAGTGATTTTTGAAGAACGGACATATCAGTCCGTGAAAGCAAACTGTTATTGGAAACAGCTTTAGGGAAAACTCCGTCATTTACCTGGCACACAAAAGCAATTTTAACGTTGCTGAGCCTGGAGTGGGATGAATCTGCAATTCGTACACAATCTATTTTCTGGGGCGGGTTTGAAACGCTCATCTGGGAAACCATTACCCTGAACAGTTCGCTGAACTGTCTGAAGGATATCTTCTCCTCACCAAGGCAGTCGTAGATGGATTTTACTCCTGACAAGATCGAATTCCAAAGCTGTCTTAGTTCTCTTGACAGCTCCGTTTGTGTTTGATTATCGTTCAAGACTGCATTTTTAACAACGGAATATACATGCTTTGAAACACTCAGCTCCTCAAGCAGCACAAAAAACCTCTGACATATCTCCGAGGCAGGCAATTCACCTTTGCAGCAGGCACTTTTAAACTTTTCAAGAGGTGTAATGATAGATTTCCTAAGTTTCTCAACAGAATTGATATGCTTAAGTTCGCTCTCATTTTTTATAAGTGATGTGTCAAGACCAAAAAAGTCCTTTACCCACATATCGCCGTTGATATTCCATTTTAAACAATATCTTTCAATGATATTGGCATTATGCTTATTAGCTGAATAAAAGGGAGATTTAATAAATTTGACAATATTTTCACTCTTATATTTCCCTGATGTCAGACAATTGAAAAGAGCAGCAAAATACTGAACGATGGACGATGAAGAAACACGCTCTGAAATATCAATGAAAAAGGGTATTTCATACTTTTCCATTGTGCTTTCAAAAACGCCTGATATTTCCTGAATATTACGTGCTATAACTGCAATATCCGAATAACTGTAACCCTCGGAAATAAGGTGTTTTATCTGTGCACAGACAAACATCGCCTCAGAGTATACATCATCTGCACTCAAAATCCTTATATCCCTTCCGCTGTCCTTTAACGGCTGCTTGGTGATATTAAACAGATTTTTCGAGGCATAAGAGATGTCTTTACTGTATATATCCGCTTCATCAGCTTTAATCGTTTCAACATTTCTACCACCTGCAAGCAGACGAAGGGCGCCAAGTGTTCGTTCAGGAATTTTAAAAGGATGGATCAGGTTCAATATACTGTCGTTATCTATACAAAGAGAGATATTTACGTTATCTGCCTGTGAGAAACAAAGCTCTATCATTTTAAGCTCATCATATGTAAAACTTGAAAATGAGTCAATAAAAACATCTGCACCGGCAAAATACGAGTTGATCCTCGCTGCGCTCACCGCAGCGCTGATACTTGAAACTGCATCATGCATACCGCAAGCGGACAGCTGTTTCATATATTCGTTATATATAAGCGCAATATCGTGGATCTTAATAGAAAAACTGCCCTTTGCACTTTCTGAAATAATAGAAAGCAGTTCATACGTGATACCGCTTTGTCTCATCTGCTGCACAAGATCAATAAGCTGAGAGATAAAATTACCCTTTTCAAGCCCTCTTTTATCCGCATTCCTTATATAGTATTTCAGCTTATTATGAGTCCTGAGCTCCTGTATAGCTTTATACATAAGGATTATCTTTGCGTTTTCTCCGGCGACAGTCTGTCCGCTGCTGCCGCCGTACTTATCAACAAGCAATTCAGATATTCTGTTAAATCCGGAAGTTGTGATCTTATTAAAAGAAACGGCTCCAAGCTTATTATAAAGCTTTTTATCGTACTCAAATGAAAACTGATCCGGGATCAAAACGATAACATTTTTCCCGTTATCGACCGATCTTTTCACAGCATCAATAAAAAGCTCCTCACGGTTGCTTGTTGCACCGCCTATAAAGAATTTTATCATACAGACCGCCCCACTTCCCTATTTGATAGATTTCTGTTGAAATTATACCATAACAGCAACATAATGTCAAACAAAAAGTGGGTTTTAAAGTACAATAAATTGTACAATTAAGAGAAGAGATCTACTATAAGATCAAATAATCCAAATCTGAATTCCACTTGTGTATCGCTGTCATCTATAACAGTAAGTTCATTTTCTTTTTCTTCAAGTATTGATCCGGTAACAAACCAGCTTTCATTTTCAGCATTATTGCCAAGTGATAGCGATGAAAGCATAACAGCTGCAATAAAACCTGTTATAAGCGATTTTTTAAAATTTACTGTCTTTTTCATTTTCTTTACCTCCAAATGAATATGTAATGATTATTGGAGGAAAAATAAATGGTATACAGCTATTCATAAATTTTATGGGATTTTAAATAAAATTAAGGTAAACTGCCTATAATTAAATCAAAACATAAGGAGATGATAATATGAAAGAAAGTAATTCAAGAAAAGGCGCATATATTGCAATTGCAGTTTTATCAGCAATATCGATCCTTGTTGCCTGCACAAGCAATAATGAAAGCGCAGATTCTTCAAAAACAGAAAACTCATCAGTTGTGACTCAGGTATCCGAAAACTCACAGCAGTCAGTTCAAACATCTGCCGAGAGTGAATCTGACAGCACTGTCGATTCATCTGATACGGTATTGACCTATTCTTCGGGTAATGAAACGGCAGGTGTAAGCGATATAAGTATTGTTCAGGCAAGCTCATCCAACACATCTTTATCGTCAAAAAGCGTATCGGTTACCATAGGCAACAAAAAGATAGACCTTAGCGGTGCATACGTAGTTGACGGAATAACAGCACAGATCAACGGCGGAACCTACCGTTCTGACACAGGAGATCAGAATGTATTTCTTGTGATAAACGGTGGAAAGCTAAAGCTATCCAATGCGGAAATAATAAAAAGCGGTAACGCCTCCCAAAACGATTCAAAACGAAGCTCCGATGTTTCGGATGATTACAACTTTTATGGGATAAACTCTATTATACTTGTTGTCGGTGAGGAAAGCTCTGCTGAAATAACCAACTGCAAGCTGACATCAGATTGCAGCGGAGCAAATGCAATATTCTCCACCTCAGGTGCAAATGTAAACGTAAACAACGTTATCATATCTACCACAGGCAATTCTTCAAGAGGAGTATACGCTACTTACAACGGCACAATAAATGCAGACCACACAGACATTACCACGACCGGCGCACATTGTGCTCCTATCGCAACGGACAGAGGCGGCGGAAATGTTACCGTAACAAATAGCGTAGTAAAATGCTCCGGTGACGGAAGTCCTTGTATTTACTCCACCGGTGACATCAAAGTGGACAACCTTGTTGGCACATCTACAGGTTCACAGGCTGCTGTTATCGAAGGCAAAAACTCAATTACAATGCTCAACTCCAAGCTAACTGCAAGCGGAGGGAACAACGGAGTAATGCTTTATCAGAGTATGTCCGGAGATGCAGCAGATAAAGATGCAAAAGCCAGTGTATCCACACTTGAAATGACCAATTCGACCATAATAAACAACTCCAAAGGACCAATGTTCTATGTAACAAATACCACCTCAGTCATAAATCTGAACGGCGGCAATACATTAACTTCGGAAAACGGAGAGCTTGTAAATGCTGCAACAGGCAGATGGGGCAAAGACGGATCCAACGGCGGAAAGCTCACTATCAACATTGCAAAAGATCCCGTCAGCGACAGCATCACCGCCGACGATATAAGCTCAGTAACGGTCAATACAACAGATAACGGCAATTTCACCGGAAAGACCTCCGGCAATGTGACAACATGAATAAAAAGCGCCTCTTGCGGAACAAAAACCACAGGAGGCGTTTTAATATTATTGGATCTTTAATCCGAGCATTGTAAGATCATCAAACTGCGATGCATCACCTACGAATTCATCCACCGATCTCTTGATACCCGTAAGAAGCTGCTGTGGAGACGGATCATAATGCTCATTCAAAGCTTTAAGCATACGCTCTGTACCGAAAAGCTCGTTATTAGAATTCGTAGCCTCAACAACGCCGTCGGTATACAAAAAGATCATATCTCCCTTTTCAAGCTTTATTTCATATTCGGTGTACTTCTGATTCTCAAAACCGCCGATAACAAAGCCGTGTTTATCCTTTTGCAGGGTAAATTTACCGTTTTTGCGTTTGACCGCCGGATATTCATGACCGGCATTTGATGCTATGATCTTTCCGGTAGAGATCTCAAGTATACCAAGCCAGAGAGTAACAAACATTCCCTCGTCATTGTTCATGCAAATTGTTTTATTCGTCATTTCAAGTATTTTTGCAGGTGAATTGAACAGCGAAGCAAAATTGTTGACAAGGATCTTTGACATCATCATAAACAAAGCAGCGGGAACTCCCTTTCCAGATACATCAGCCATTACCAGCGCAAGATGATCGTTGTCTATAAGGAAGAAATCGTAGAAATCTCCTCCGACTTCCTTTGCAGGGTTCATGGTTGCATAAATATCAAACTCCGGTCGGTCGGGGAACGCCGGGAAAAGATTTGGAAGCATATCAGCCTGTATCTTTGTTGCAAGCTCCAGCTCTGTTTTTATTCTTTCCTTTTCCTTGGTTATATCAGTAATGGTGTCAATGTATTTTCTTGTTCTTGCAGAAAGCGTTTCAAACGCCTGTGCAAGTATTTCGATCTCATCCTTTGTCTTGTATATCTTTTCCATCTTGAACTCAAGATCGTCACCACTGATCTCTGAAATACGCTTTGTCATGTGTTCAACCGGCTTTACTATCCGGTTCGCAACATACAAGGCTGTGCCGCTTCCAAGCAAAAAGATCAGTATTATCATTACAAGGGTGGTCGTTTCAGATTTTTTTGCGGCATCGTTAAAGACATCCTGAGCATTTTTATTGATCTTATCAAATTCATCCACCATCATCTGAGCAGGCTGCTTTGTGATCTGTTTTTCCACTACCGAGATAATAGACCAACCAACAGCTTTTATTGGTGCAGCAGACATATACAGCTCCTTGCCGTCCACTGTGATCGTTTTAAGATCTGTCTTGTCCTTATAAGAACTGTTTACAAAGTCCGCAAGCTCTTTGTTGCCCGTATTTCTTATATCCTGGGTTTTATCAGCGATTTCTGCTTTGAACGTTCCCTCACTCTTAGGAGAAAATATAACATGACCTTTTTCATTTACAACACAGATGTATCCCCCGTCTTCTATTGAGGATTCCACATATTGCGCCATTGTATCAAGGAAAAGATCTATTCCCACAACGGCAACAAGCTCTCCGTTTTTATAAACAGGTGCGCTGCATACTATTCCGATCTTTCCTGTAAATGAATCTTTTTCAATATCGGTAAAGTAGATATCCCCTTTGCTCACAGCTCCGGTATACCACGGTCTTTGTCTTATAGGAACTTGAACAAGATTTCCGTTGCTGTCATACTTATCTGCCGGTCTGTCATCCACCATAAGACAGGTGCCGTCCGACAGAGCCACAAAACAAGAATTGAGCATTTTTGAATTTGAATATAAGGACATCATAACATCGCTCATATTCCCGATAAGACCAATATTTTCCGAGTCTTTAGGATCAACGGAGCCTTCGTGTAAAAGCTGCGGGCAGACTGTTCCGTTTTTTGATCTGTCGGGAAGAGGGACATCACGCTTTGTAAAGCTTGTATTGTTGTTAAACAAACCTGAGGCAAAGCTCTGTAATGTCTTAACGTCCTTAACAGCATCGGAAAACATATCATTTGCAATATACGCCTGCTCTGAAGTAGATTTTATCAGCGTCTTGTTTACGACCTGTTCCATCGTGCTTTGGGATATGGTGTTGATCTTTTCCTGCTGTTCCGAGGAAGCGTCTTCAACTATTTTTTTCAGCTGCCTTCCCTGGTATATGGAAACCGCTCCGAAAAGAGCAAGCACCGCAAGGATCGCAACAATAACAAGATTGATGATCTTTTGCTGCAAACCTCCTATTTTAAATTTCCAGATCTTTTTCATATCCTCACTCCCTAAAAGGTTAAAAATGACACTCTGATTTACAATAATGCAGTGCACAATCCCTATTATGCAATTGATAACAATATAATTATAACATTTTTTAGACTTTTCGTCAAATAAAAAAGAGATGTATTTACTACATCTCTTAAAAAAATCATTCAGCCGTATCCATCATAGAAAGCGCTTTCATAAGAATTGCACATTCAAGGCGTTTTTTCTGTATCTCACAGCTTAACTTATAAGCGTTGTGAATATCACCTGCATAAATATAGTTGTTTGCGTTACAGCCTCCGCTGCAATAAAACTTTGCCCAGCATTTTTTGCATTCGGGCTTTGAGTAAACGTGTGCAGCTGCAAAGGTCTTTTTTATTTCTTCGTTGAATGAACCGTCATTAAGGCTGCCCATTTTATAATCTTCAATTCCAACGAATTGGTGGCAAGGATAAATATCACCATTAGGCGCAACGGCAACATACTCATTTCCGCAGCCACAGCCACGCAATCTTTTAATTGCACACGGTCCCTGATCGAGATCCAGCATAAAATGGAAGAAATTGATAAATCCACCGTTTTCTCTGACTTTTGTGATCTTTTCCATCAGTGCATCGTACTCATCAAATATTCTTGGGAGGTCTTGCGGAGTTATTGCGTACGGCATTTCAGGATCAGCCATTACAGGCTCAACAGATATCTGGTCAAAGCCTTGCTCATAAAGATGCATTACATCGTTTGAAAAATCAAGATTATACTTGGTATATGTACCTCTTACATACCAGTCTTTATCTTTTCCTCTTGCATTTACAAGCTTTTTAAAGTTTGGGATTATCCTGTCATAGCTTCCGGAGCCGTCCACACGGACTCTCATTGCGTCGTTGACTTCTTTTCTGCCGTCTATGGATAAAACGACATTGTTCATCTCCTTGTTAACGAACTCTATCATATCGTCATCGAGGAGCACGCCGTTTGTGGTTATTGTAAAACGGAATTTTTTATTAGCCTCAGCTTCCCTTGAACGGCCGTATTCAACGATTTTTTTGACCACGTCAAAATTTAGTGTCGGTTCACCGCCAAAGAAATCAAGCTCAAGAAACTTTCTGTCGCCGGATCTTTCAATAAGAAAATCTATAGCTTTTTTGCCCGTTTCAAGGCTCATGAGCATTCTTCCCTCTTTATAATCTCCGGTGGATGCAAAGCAATATTTACACCTTAAATTACAATCGTGGGAAACGTGAAGGCACATTGCCTTTATGGGCGAAGCAACTGAGGTAAGGGCAAACTTCTCGTAATCGTCCTCTGAAAAGAGTATTTTATCCTTATATAAAGAATATATCTCATCGTAACATTCGATTATCTCATCAGCATTATATATCTTTGAGAGCTTATCAATAATGCTCTGAGGGCATTTTTCCTCCAAGGGAAGCCGGATATTATCAATAATATCGTACGTAAGGTCGTCTACAATGTGCACTCCTCCGCTGTTAACATCAAGCAGCACATTATGACCTGCAAGTTTATACTTATGTATCATTTTACTTCCTCCACATATAACATTTATACTGATTTTCTGCGTTTTTTCTTTGCCTCAGGCAATTCTTCATACATTGATGATACAAGCCGGGCTAAAAACTCCTTATTATCAATGTCTTCAACAAGTATCATTTCCTTAGCACCTTCATACGGAAGCTCGTACCGAGGAGCAGCAACAAGAGAAAGCACAGCAGGTACAGGCTTTACAAGCAACCTGTTATCATATACTCCGCCAATGATCTTCCCTTTGTAATAAATAATAAACTCACCCATCATCGCTCTGAAAGATATATCATCAAGACCGCTGAGCTGTTCAAGGACAAAATCAAGGTATTCTCTGGTTGAAGCCACAGTTTTCCTCCACAAAAAATTAAAGGGACATAAAAATGCCCCTTTTGTCAAGCGATTGTAAGATCAAGCTTCTCTCTCGCACTTCTGATTTGCAACGGTGCATGAAGTTTTGCAAGCAGACTGACAGGAAGCCTGGCACTTGCCGCAGCCGCCCTTTTCAGCACTCTTTTTAAGATTAGCCTTATTTATAGTCTTAATATGTTTCATAGAAATAACCTCCAATACTTTTTTATAATTATATCATATACACGAATAAGGTTTATAAATTTTTTGTTAACTATAAACGAATATTCGGTGACTGAAATCATAATTTACCGTTCTTGGCGTTTACTCCCAATATTCCTCCCAGCCCCGAACAGATAAGAGTAAGGATAAGTTTGGACGGAAGTGATATGCTCTGGGTGGCTTTTGCAAAAAAGCGGCTTACGAGAATAATTATCATAAATACGAAAACTCCGCAGAGCACACCCATTAAAAGGCCGTTTCTGCGGTGCTTTTTACCGCTAACATATCCCCCTGAGAATGCGCCGACACAAAGTGCGAAGGTTGACATTGCTGAAAGTATCATATCTGTTGCATCGATCCTGGCAACAAAGAATCCTAAAAGCATTATGACTGCAACAGTTACGGCGCAGGATAATAATGCAGACCCAAATGCTGTTGAGGCAGCTAATCTTTTATTTCCGAAAAATCTGCTGTTACGCATAATTATATCCCCTTAAAATCAGATATAACATTTTATTCACCCCACAGCAAAAAAAGAACTGCACAAAGTGCAGTTCTCAAATAAAATCAGCTGTCATGTTCTGTTTCGTTTTTAGCGATAGCCCACTTTTTAACACGGATCTTGCTCCTGTCGCCGCCTGTCTCAATAACAACAGTATCTTCTTTTATAGAGAAAACTATGCCAACGATACCGCCGTTTGTAACGACCTCATCGCCTACTTCAAGGTTATCTCTCATCTGCTGATCCTTCTTTTCCTGCTTTTTCTGAGGTCTTAAAATAAGAAGATAGAAAAAAGCAAAAATAGCAACCAGGGGAAGAAATGTCAGAAGCAGAGATCCAACAGATGTTTGCTGCTGTGAAAGAACACTGAACATAATTATTTTACCTCCAAACTAAAACTAAGAAAGATTATATCAGATAATTATGATAAAATCAATAGAAAATCAAAAATTTTACTTTTATTTCGTAATTTTATTTTTTATAAACTTATCTATCTCTGCAGCTGCGCTTTTTCCTGCACCCATAGCCAGAATGACAGTGGCAGCGCCTGTAACAGCATCTCCGCCGGCGTAAACGCCTTCTTTGGTCGTACAATGTGACTCGTCAACAATAAGACAGCCTCGCTTATTGACCTCAAGTCCCGGTGTGGTTTTTTTGATAAGCGGGTTGGGAGATGTACCTATTGCCATTATAACGGTATCAACTTTGATGGTATGTTCCGAACCTTTGATCTCAACAGGTGATCTTCTGCCGCTCTCATCAGGCTCGCCAAGCTCCATGCTTACTACTTCAAGCTCGCTTACACGGTCATTTTCGTCCCCTAATATCCTCACAGGATTATTAAGAACATGGAACTCTATGCCTTCTTCAATAGCATGGTGAACCTCCTCTTTACGTGCGGGAAGCTCGTCCATAGAACGTCTGTAAACAATATATACGTTTTTAGCACCCATACGCTTGGCAGACCTTGCAGAATCCATTGCAACATTTCCGCCGCCTACGACCGCAACGCTCTGTGATTTCAGCAATGGTGTATCATAACCGTCTTTATACGCTTTCATAAGGTTTATTCTTGTAAGATACTCATTTGCGGAATATACACCGATAAGGCTTTCACCCGGGATACCCATAAACCTCGGAAGTCCTGCACCTGAACCGATAAACACAGCCTCGTTGCCCATCTCCATAAGCTCGTCCACGGAAAGGACCTTACCTATGACCATATTGGTCATTATCTTCACGCCCATATCTTCAAGGGCTTTTATTTCCTTTTTCACGATCTCTTTAGGCAGTCTGAACTCCGGAATGCCATACATAAGCACACCTCCGGCGGTGTGAAAAGCCTCATATATGGTCACCTCATAGCCGAGCTTTGCCAGATCTCCGGCTGCTGTAAGGCTTGATGGACCGGCACCTACAACAGCGACCTTATGCCCGTTGGGTTCAACTCGCTGTGATGATCTTTGCTTGTCCATCATGTAATCGGCACAGAACCTTTCCAGTCTTCCGATACCGACAGGTTCACCCTTTATGCCACGTACACATTTGCCTTCGCACTGATTTTCCTGGGGACAGACACGCCCGCATACAGCAGGCAAAGCATTTGTGCTTTTTATTATATCGTACGCCTGTTCAAACTCGCCCTCAGAAACCTTAGCAATAAACTCCGGGATCCTTACATTTACCGGGCAGCCTGTGGTACAAGGTCTGTTTTTGCAGTTAAGACATCTTCCTGCCTCTTTCATGGCTTCCTGTGCTGTATATCCCAGGGTAACTTCTTTAAAATTACAAATACGCTCCTGGGGCTTTTGTTCAGCAATGGGAGTTTTTTTCAAAGTCATATCAGCCATTTCTCTTTCCTCCCGTTAATCTGCAAATATGCTCGGCTTCCTGCTCTTTATAAGTGGAATTTCTTTTCATAAGCTCATCAAAATCAACTTGATGACCGTCAAAATCCGGTCCGTCAACGCAGGCGTATCTGATCTTACCTCCCACGGTGACACGGCAGCCTCCGCACATACCGGTGCCGTCGATCATGATCGGATTGAGTGAAACAAGAGTTTTTATACCATAAGGTTCTGTGGTTTTTGATACAAATTTCATCATTATAACCGGACCGATAGCTACAACCTCATCATATTTGTTTCCCGACTCGATAAGCTCTTTCAGTTTATCGGTTACAAAACCTTTTGAGCCGTAGCTTCCGTCGTCTGTACAAATATACAGATTATTTGAGACAGCCTTCATCTCATCTTCAAGGATAACAATATCCTTATTTCTGAACCCGGCGATGATATCTACATCAACACCCATATTGAAAAGCTTTTTTGCCTGGGGATAAGCAATGGCACAACCGACACCGCCCCCCACAACAGCGACTTTTTTGATGCCCTCGTCATACTCGGTAGCAACGCCGAGAGGTCCGGCAACATCACTTATACACTCGCCCACATCAAGCTTAGCAAGTTTCATCGTACTTGCGCCCACAGTCTGTACAACGATGGTTATGGTGCCTGCTTGTCTGTCGTAATCGGAAATAGTAAGTGGAATGCGCTCACCAAACTCATCGACTCTGAAGATAATAAACTGCCCTGCTTCAGCTTTTGCTGCAATAAAAGGAGCCTGTATCTCAAACAGAACAACGTTTTCATTAAGCTGTTTTTTCTTTAAGATCTTAAACATCATCAGATCCTCCTGACACGAGAAAATAACCTATCAATGTGTATTATAATACATTTTTATAAAAAATACAATAGTTTTTTCTAAAAACAGCCCCATAATTATTATTGCAGCTGCTTAATGATAAGATCAAGCTCGGCTTTGGAGCGTTGATTTTCATTAAACAGGTCCAGATACTTATAAAGTATAAATCCTTTACATTCAGAAAACGACGAAATATCGTTGATTTGTTTTGCTATTATACCGGTAGTCCTGACAAATTCGCTGTCGCTGCCAATGGTTTTGTACACAGCAAGGCCTATGTAAAGCTTTACATCTTTACATTTTACAATGCCTGTCCAGTCTTTAATCGTTTTAAGAAACGGCTTAACCGGATTGTTATATCCATAGTAGATCTGAGGACATATGTAATCTATGTATCCCGTGGTACTGCTCCATTTTTTCACATCGGCATACATATAGTTGTAATTGTTCTCTATATTCCCCTGAGGGGATACGCCTACTACAACATTATTATTTACGCTTTTAACTGCATTATAAATCATCTTTACCAGCGAAGATATGTTTTCCATGCGCCAGACTGATAGTTCTTTTCCCTTTGAAAAAGCCGAAAAGCATTTTATATCAAAGCTCTCTTTTGTGGTGGGGTAAAAATAATCGTCATAATGCAGTCCGTCAACTGCGTATTTTTGGACTATTTCCTTTGCCCCATCGGCGATCAGCTTTCTCACATCTTCATAACCGGGATTAAGCCAGAGATGTTCGTCCCCCTCAACATGGCAGATATAATCGTTGCGGGCATTATACCATTGTTTAATTTTAAATCTATCGTCTATTTCCTTTAAATGCTGTTCGCTTTCAAGCCGCAGGGGATTTATCCATGCATGGATCGAAATATTATTTTCATGTGCTATTTCAACCATAATGCTTAAAGGATCATACGCTGCACTCGTTTCATATCTGCCTGTTAAATAATAGGAAAGCGGATAAATATCTGAATTATATACAGCATCTCCAAAGGGTCTGACGTGTACAAAAATAGTATTGCAGCCTACCTTTAACACGTTTTTACAAGCTTTCTCAAAATTATCTCTGAACTGCTGTTCTGTCTTTCCCGTCAGCATAGGCGCAAGATCAATATATGAGACCCAGATACCTTTCAGATAGTCATAATTCACAGTTCTATCGGATTTATCCGTCTTTTGATCAATGCTTTGGGGAATAACCGAGTTTTTGACAAGGTAATTATCCTTCAAAGATTTTGTGTTATCTTCACTTTCTTTTGACTGAGGAGCACACGCCGTAAGGACCGATACGATCAATATAATAATTATTTTCAATACATTCTTCATTTTGAGCCTCCGTTTTTTTAATATATATTATCCCCAAACGGAAGTTATGAAAACAAAAAAGACCGCAGATCAACTGCGGTCCGATTAACATATCACTTATTAAGATATTTATCAACTATATGGGTGAAATCAAAGGTTGCAAAGTAATCAGCGGGTGTTTCCGCACGCCTTATAAGCTGAGTAGTTCCGTCCTCCTTCAGAAGAATCTCTGCAGAACGGAGCTTTCCGTTATAATTGTAACCCATTGAAAATCCATGAGCACCTGTATCATGGATAGCAAGAATATCTCCTATTTCGATCTTTGGAAGCATTCTGTCAATGGCAAACTTATCGTTATTCTCGCAAAGTCCGCCTGTTACATCATATTTATGATCGCAAGGCTCGTTTTCTTTGCCCAGCACCGTAATATGATGATAAGCTCCATACATTGCCGGTCTCATAAGGTTGCAGGCACAGGCGTCAACACCAACATATTCTTTGTAGATATGCTTAAAGTGCTTAACAGTGGTGATAAGATGTCCGTATGGGGCAAGCATATATCTGCCCAATTCGGTAAAAATAGCTACATCACCCATTCCAGCCGGTACAAGGATCTCATCAAATGCCTTATGCACGCCCTCACCGATTGCAAATATATCGTTTTGCGGCTTATCAGGCTCATATGCGATACCGACACCGCCGGAAAGATTTATAAACTTGAACTCCACCCCAGCCTTTTCTTTTATCTCAACGGCAAGTGTGAATAAAATACGTGCAAGCTCAGGATAGTAATCATTGGAAACGGTGTTTGAAGCCAAGAATGCGTGTATTCCAAATTTTTTAGCGCCCTTTTGCTTTAAAAGCTTGAACCCTTCGATTATCTGATCGTGGGTAAAACCATACTTAGCATCACCGGGGTTATCCATGATCTGATTTGCGATCTCAAACTTTCCACCCGGATTATATCTGCAGCATATCGTTTCCGGTATTCCGCAAAGCTTATCAAGATATTCAATGTGGGTAAAATCGTCAAGATTTATAAAAGCACCCAGTTCTTTAGCCTTGATATAATCTGCATCCGGTGTAACATTTGACGAAAACATTATATCTTCGCCGCTGAAACCACAGCACTCACTGAGCATAAGCTCTGTAAGTGATGAACAGTCTACACCGCAGCCTTCCTCTTTGAGAATCTTCAAAATGTAAGGATTTGGCGTTGCCTTAACAGCAAAGTATTCCTTAAAGCCTTTATTCCAGCTAAACGCTTTATAGAGATTTCTTGCGTTTTCTCTTATGCCCTTTTCATCATAGATATGAAATGGGGTCGGATATTCCTTTGTGATCTCCATGATCTGTTCTTTTGTTACAAAAGGCTTTTTCATAATACTTCCTCACAATCCAAAAACATTTTCTACCGTCAGATATAGCATAAAATACGCCAAAATACATTAGAATAATAACATTTTTTTAATTTTTAGTCAAGCAAGTAAATAAATATTTCTGATTTTCAATAATTTTATGTTGTTAATAATGCAAGATATTGTGTAATCATACAATTATAGGACGAATAATGTATATTTGTCTTTAAATTAGTTGATTTTTTCGTTTAAAATAGTTATAATATATCTGTGTGTAAAAATATTATGACAAAATTGGAGGAGTGTAATCCACATGGACAAAGATGAGAACATTTTTGATAATACACCGGGTAATGATAGTATGATCACAGATAATACTGCGAATAACGCATTGTCCAATTCAGGCGATATTGATATAGCTAACAGACCAAATTCAAATACAAATCGCAGACCTCGTCCTAATGGTGAAAGAAGACCTAATCCCAACGGACAGAGACGCCCAAGGCCCCAACATGGAGAAAGACCTGTCAGACCTGACGGAGAAAGGATCACACGTCCTGAAGGTCAGCGCAGACCTCGTCCAAACGGTGAAAACAGACCTGTGATACCTGAAGGTGAAAGGCACGTCAGAGCTGAAAGAGAAGGAGCACCACGTCCCGAGGGACAGCGCAGACCTCGTCCGAACGGTGAGAACAGACCGCAGGGAAATGAACAAAGACGTCCAAGACCTAATGGTGAAAGGCCTCCCCGTCCAAATGGTCAGCACAGACCTCGTCCGCAGGGGGCTGCTGTAAACAGAACTCAGCAGAAAAACAGAATTGACGGAAAATGGACAAAAAAGAAAAAAGCGATCGTAATTTCAAGTATTATTATTGCCGCTTTGCTTTTGGTAGCAGGAGTTATAGCGTTTATTATTTACAGATATGTAAATATGATGAACATTGTTTCAGACTCCGAAGAGGATAACAGACTTGTATCTTCTATTGCACCTGACCCAGAAGATCTGAAGAGTTCTCTTGTTGATTCTCCTGAGGACAAGAAAAAAGCCCTTGAAGAAGCAGTAAGAAAGAACTTAGAAGCCGGGGCAAAAGAATTAATGAGCGATGATAACGTCCTCAACATTCTGCTTATAGGCTGTGACGGAAGAGATAAAAATGACGAACGTGGACGTTCAGACAGCATGATTCTCGTTTCCTTGAACAAAAACACTAAAAAACTTGTTATGACTTCATTCCTACGTGATACGTGGGTTGAAATACCCGGTGTGGGTCAAAACAGACTTAATGCAGCTTATGCATTCGGTGGGCCTAAGCTCTTGATTGAAACTATAGAAACAAACTTCCACGTAAGGATCGATAAGTACGCAAGAGTTACATTCTATTCGTTTATAGATACAATAGATACTCTTGGCGGTGTTGAGATCGATGTTCAGCAGGACGAGATCCAGTATATAAACAGCTACGCTGCTGAGGAAAACCGTTTGATTGGAAAGCCTGCTGACGCTGATAAAGTTACAAAACCAGGAAAGCAAGTTCTAAATGGTGTACTGGCACTTGGTTATTCAAGAATCAGATATATCGGTACAGACTTTGAACGTGCACACAGACAGCGTATAGTAATGGAAGAGATATTCAAAAAGGCTGAAAAACTTAGCTTGTTTGAAAAGAACGATCTTCTTGAAAAGATCCTTCCTAACGTTACCACAAACCTTGAAAAGGGACAGGTATTCTCTCTCATTCTCAATTCTTCGGATTACCTTAAATACACACGTACACAACAGTCGATACCTGATCTCGAATCTTTTGAAGGTGTTACGATCAATGGTATGGCGGTTCTCCAGATAGATTTTGACAGATATACAAAGCAGCTCAAAGATACTATTTATGGAAGTTAATACTCATGGGGCAGGACAACTGCCCCTGTTTTTTTAACATGATATATTGCATTGATTATAAAAAAGTGGTATAATATCTACATGTAATCCTATGAAAGGGGCTGGGTATAGTGGATATAATCAAAGGAGATATCCTTGTTATGAAGAAAAACCATCCATGCGGCAATAATCAGATGCTTGTACTCAGATCCGGAATGGATTTTAAACTCAGATGCACAAAATGTCAGCGTGAGTTTATGGTACCCCGGAGCAAAGCCGAAAAAAATGTAAAAAAGATCGTCAGAGAGGCTGAATCATAGCTTATTTCAAACATTTTTTTAGAAATAACGATACAGGAGGTATTATAATGTTTGAGAAATTAAAAGCTATAGAGGATAAATTCAATGAAATAAACGAAAGGCTGATGCAGCCTGAGGTTGTAAACGATAATTCACAGTATACTTCGCTTATGAAAGAATACAAGCAGCTTGAGCCTATTATCGGCACACTCAATGAATACAAAGCTGTCAGGGCTTCATATGAAGAAGCGGCAGAATTACTGGATCAAGGCGGTTTGGACAAGGAATTCAAAGAACTTGTCCAGATGCAGTATGATGAAGCAAAGCAGCAGCTCCCCTCTCTTGAGGAGGAACTTAAACTTCAGCTGCTCCCAAAAGACCCAAACGATGAAAAGAATGTTATTATCGAAATCAGAGGCGGTGCAGGCGGTGAAGAAGCGGCTCTATTTGCGGCTGCTCTTTACCGTATGTATTCTATGTACGCCACATCTAAGGGCTGGCAGACCGAGGTAATGAATGAAAACGAAACAGAGCTTGGAGGCTATAAGGAAATAACCTTTATGGTCTCCGGCGAAGGTGCGTATTCCCGTTTTAAATATGAAAGCGGCGTACACAGAGTTCAGAGAGTCCCGGAAACAGAATCACAGGGGCGGATCCACACTTCAACTGCCACAGTAGCCGTTTTACCGGAAGCAGAGGATGTTGAGCTTGAGATAAACGAAGAACGGGACATCAAAATGGAGGTTTTCCGCTCATCAGGTGCCGGAGGACAGCATATCAACAAGACTTCATCTGCCGTAAGACTTATACACATTCCAACGGGTACGGTAGTTGAGTGCCAGAACGAGCGTTCTCAGTTCCAGAACCGTGAAAAAGCACTTAAAATGCTTAAATCAAAGCTTCTTGACGAAAAAGTCAGAGCCCAGGAAAACGAGATCGCTTCCAACAGACGTTCACAGGTGGGTACAGGCGACCGATCAGAACGAATAAGAACATACAACTATCCGGAAGGCAGGATCTCCGATCATAGAATAGGTCTTACGATATATCGGCTTGAACAGGTGCTCAACGGAAATCTGGACGAGGTTATCGATGCCCTTGCAACCGCTGACCAGGCTGCAAGACTTGCAAGCCAGGAGGGTGAATAATAATGCAGTTCAGCAAAGCACAGATCGAGCACACAAAACAGCTCGTGCAGCTAAGGCTTGATTATCTTGCTGAGGATCACGGTTCACTAAGTCCGCAGGAGTATGAACAGATAGCATCAAAGCTTCCCGAATACTACAAAAAGCATCTGAACAGCGATCTTTTCGTTTACATTTGCTGTGACGGAGCTGAAATTGTTTCCTGTGTTTTTCTGCTTGTGACTGAAAAGCCTGCAAATCCTGATTTTCTCAATGGAAAAACCGGTTCTTTACTGAATGTTTACACAAAGCCTGAGCACAGACATAACGGCTATGCCAAGAGGCTTTTGGAAATGATGCTTGAAGATGCAAAGGATATGTGTCTTGACTTTGTTGAGTTAAAAGCAACACAGGACGGCTATGGACTGTACAAGGCTGTGGGCTTTAAAGACGCTGTATCAAAGTATCATAATATGAAATATGTGCTATAACAAAGGAAGATAAAAATGTTTGAAACAAAAATGCTTTCTGCCGATGAAAGCTCTATAAATGAGGCAGTCCGGCTGCTTAGAAACGGTGAGGTAGTAGGTATGCCGACGGAAACCGTTTACGGTCTCGCCGCTGATGCTCTGAATGAGGATGCGGTCAGCAAAATATTTGCTGCTAAGGGCAGACCGGCGGACAATCCACTTATTGTTCACATAGCACATTTTGATATGATAGCTCCCCTTGTAACTGAAATACCAAGGCTTGCATACAAATGCTCCGAGGCTTTCTGGCCGGGTCCGCTTACTATGATAATGCCAAAAAGCAACGTTATACCGGATATTACCAGCGGCGGGCTTGATACAGTCGGTATCAGAATGCCAAGCCACAGGACAGCACGGGCGATAATAGAAAAATGCGGGTTCCCTATTGCTGCTCCGTCGGCAAATCTATCCGGCAGCCCGTCACCGACGACCGCAGGTCATGTATTCAACGATATGAATGGCAGGATACCTGCAATAGTTGACGGCGGTTTTTCGGCAGTTGGCGTTGAATCAACGGTCATATCCTTTGAAAAGGACATGATAAGGATATTAAGACCGGGTTTTGTTTCGGCTGAGGATCTGAAAGAGATCACCCCTAACGTTGTTGTTGATAAAGGAGTGCTTGAGCAGCTTGACAGCGGCGCAGTTGCACGCTCTCCGGGGATGAAATACAAGCATTATGCCCCTAAGGCTGATATAACGATCATTGACGGAAGCCTTGAAGCTTACAGAGCATATGTAAAAAAGAACGCCGACAAGGACACCGTATGCATGGCGTTTAAACCGCAGGACTGTGCTGATCTTGGTTTAAAAACCATCTGCTACGGAAATAGCGACAGCGAGCAGGCGCACCTGCTTTTTGACACTCTGAGAGAACTTGACATTATCGGTGCAAAGAAGGTTTTTGCACGGTGTCCCAATAAAGAAGGTGTTGGACTGGCTGTGTACAACAGGCTTTTAAGGGCAGCTGCATTTCAGGTGGTGAAATTATAATGGCTCATGTAATCGGTCTTACGGGACAAAGCGGTGCAGGCAAGACAACAGTTTCACATATTTTTGAAGAAAACGGGTTTGCTGTTATCAACTGTGATGAGATAGCAAGGATCTGTACACAAATGGGCAGCGAATGTAATAAAAAACTTGCACGGATCTTTCCCGAATGCTTTGACGAAAAGCTGTCTTTGGACAGAAAGGCTATATCAAAAATCATTTTTTCAGATAAAAAAATGCTTGAAAAATTCGATAGTATAGTTTATCCTTTTATTACACAGCTTATAAAAGAAAAAATCAATGAATTATCCGCAGTTTCACAGTATATACTCCTTGATGCACCTACCCTTTTTGAATCAGGCACAGATAAGCTTTGCTCGGTAAAGACAGCTGTGGTCGCAGACTTTGAAAAAAGACTTGAAAGAATAACTTTAAGAGATAAAATCGACAAAGAACTTGCCGAAAAAAGATTTGCAAGTCAGCTAAGTGCAGAATTTTTCTGTAAAAACTGTGACTATGTGATCTATAATAACGGCAAGCTTGATGACACTATAAACAAAACGTTAAATGTAATCAGAACAATTAAGGAAGGCATAAATGGCAAAGAAGAGGAAACGCAGAAAGAAAAAAGCACAGAATAAAGCGGTAAAAATAGCTTTGATCCTGTTTTTGCTCGTAATAATCATAGCCGGGATAATCATTGCTATAAACTGGAAAAAGATCGTTAAAAAGGCAGAGGATCTGCTGCCCGGTTCATTTACATATCCTACCGAGTACGAGGAGTATGTATTAAAATATTCCAAGGAGTACAACGTTGATCCGGTCCTTATTTTTTCCATTATAAAAACAGAAAGCGGATTTGACCCGAAAGCAACTTCGGAAGTAGGTGCCCGGGGACTGATGCAGCTAATGCCGGAGGCTTTCAATTGGCTGAAGTTCCATATGAACGATCAAAGAGATATTACTTTTGACGCTATGTATGATCCTCAGACAAATATCCAGTACGGCACATTTTTTCTGAGCTTTTTGATGCAAAGGTACGACAACTCAATTGAATTGACAGCAGCCGCTTACCACGGAGGTTTCGGAGCGGTTGACGGCTGGCTGGAAAAAGGAATAGTCAAAAAGGATGCATTCAGGATCGAAGACATCCCAAAAGATAACGATATGACCGCTGAATATGTAAGAAGGATCAAAAAAGCATATTCAAAATACCAGGAAGTTCTTAAAGAAAAGAAAATAATCGAAAATTAACAATAACAGGAGGAAAACTTATGCCAGCAGAGAAAAAAACAAAAGGTGAAACTTTAAGCAAAAAACTTCTTTCACAGAAAAAGAACGCAGTTTTAAGAATGAGCGAAAAGGAGATCAAAGAGGCAGACGCTTTTTGTCAGGGATATAAACAGTTCCTTGACGATGCAAAAATAGAGCGTGAGGCTGTTGCCGAATCGGTCAGACTTGCTAAAAAGGCAGGTTTTAAGGAGTTTGTAAAGTCAAAACAATATAAACCCGGTGAAAAGTTTTACTATGTAAACAGAGGTAAAGCTATTATACTTGGTGTTATGGGTAAAGAAAGCATTGACAAAGGCATCAGACTCGCTGCTGCACACATTGATTCACCAAGGCTTGATATGAAACAAAATCCGCTTTATGAGGACAAGGAGCTTTGTCTTTTTAAGACCCATTATTACGGCGGAATTAAGAAATACCAGTGGACAACAGTTCCCCTTTCACTTCACGGAGTTATCATCAAGGGAGACGGCGAATCGGTGTCTGTCAATATCGGCGAGGACAAAAACGATCCTGTGTTCTGTATTACCGATATTCTCCCCCACCTTGCTTCGGAACAGATGAAAAGAAATCTCGCTCAGGGTATCAAAGGCGAAGAGCTTAATATTCTTATAGGTTCCAGACCTTTTAAGGATGACAAGGTGTCAAACAAGGTAAAACTCAATATAATGGCTATATTAAATGAGAAATACGGCATTGTGGAGGACGACTTTATTTCCGCAGAGCTGGAGGCGGTCCCTGCATTCAAGGCAAGCGATGTGGGATTTGACAGAAGCCTGGTGGGTGCATACGGTCAGGACGACAGGGTATGTGCATACACCGCTTTGAAGGCTATTCTTGATTGCAAGGATCCGAAAAAGACCTGTCTGACCTGCCTTACAGATAAGGAAGAGACCGGTTCGGACGGTAATACAGGACTTAATTCGTCATATCTTAAATATTTTATCTGCGACCTTGCACAGGCATATGGCTTTGAGGGACGACAGGTCATCTCAGCATCTGAATGTTTATCTGCTGATGTTAACGCAGCCTTTGACCCAACATTCCCGGAGGGATATGAATTCAGAAATGCGTGTCAGATAAACTATGGAGTTTGTGCTACAAAGTTTACCGGTTCAAGAGGTAAATCCGGAACATCTGATGCATCAGCTGAGTTTGTTGGCAGGGTAAGAAACCTTTTTGACAAAAACAAGGTCATCTGGCAGACCGGAGAGCTTGGAAAAGTAGATGCAGGCGGCGGCGGAACAGTTGCTCAGTATATTGCTAACCTTGACATGGATGTAATAGACGTTGGTGTTCCTGTACTCTCGATGCACGCTCCTTTCGAGATAACCTCCAAGATCGACACGTTTATGGCTTACAAAGCTTTCTGTGTTTTCTTTGCAGACTGAAAATAATTATAATTATCCGATCACATTTTATGTGGTCGGATATTTTTTTGTGCTTTTGTGACCTTTTTCTCTTTGGAGATTATTTATAATAAACATAAACAACACACAGAGGAAACAAGATCATGAAGATATATCTGGACGTTTTAATGATAACAAATACAGTTGTAACACTTATATGCCTCGAAGCCACAGCAAGGCTCGGACATACGATCCTGGAAAACAAACGTGCATTTCTTGCAAGCACGGTGGGAGGCATCGTATCACTCCTTATAATTGTGCCGGGTGCAAATTACTTTATGGCTTTAGCGGTCACAATAACAAAGGCATTGAGTTTTCCGATTATTTCCATTATCGCATTCAGGTTTAAAAACATACGATCATTTATCAGAAATACACTTTTATTTTTTGTATCAAACCTTGTTTACATAGCCTTGGTGCTTATTCTATGGGAGTTTTCAAATACAAAAATAATATATATACGCAATTACACTATTTATTTCAGTATATCAATTATAAAGATAGCAGTTTCAGTTATAATAATGTATGTGTTATTGACCGCAGCTGATATTATAAAAAAGCATATTGAGCACAACGATAAATTTACTGCTGAATATAAATGCGGAGATTACAAGCTTTCACTGCCTGCTGTGTGCGACACCGGCAACAGACTTTACGATAGTTTTACCGGAGTTGCTGTTGTTATAATATACTGCGACGATCTTTATGAGCATTACGCTCTTGACCATGTGGAAACGATCAAAAGCGGTAAGTTCAGAATGCTACCTTTTGAAACTATAAACGGGAGCGGATTGATCGCTGTTACATACAGCGGGAATGTTAGTATCTCAGACAGCAAAGATACATATTATGATCTTGATTGCTGTGTAGGGATAACAAGATCCAACGGGAAAAGGTCGCAAGCCATATTTAATCCACAAATTTTGGAATAGGGGGATGTTATCATGAATTGTATAGGGTGGTTTACAGGCAGGATAGAAAGGCTGCTCAACTTTATTCTCGGAACCGAAAACAGGGTCGATTACATAAACGGTGCTGAACAGCTGCCTCCGCCGTTAACAAAGGACGAAGAGCAAAAGACATTTGAACTTTTAAAGACCGATGAAAAGAAAGCACGTGAACTTCTTATAATACATAATCTCAGACTTGTGGTGTACATTGCAAAAAAATTTGAATCCACAGGCGTTGGTATAGAAGATCTTGTATCAATAGGGACGATAGGGCTTATCAAAGCAGTAAAAACATTTTGTCCGGACAAAAACATCAAACTTGCAACATATGCCTCACGGTGTATTGAAAACGAGATACTCATGTTTCTAAGAAAAGCATCACAGCACAAAAACGACATATCCATAGATGAGCCTTTAAATATAGACTGGGACGGAAACGAGCTGCTTTTGTCGGATATTCTCGGCACAGATGACGACGTGGTAAACAAGGGCATAGAAATGGAGACTGAAAAGCAAATACTCAGGCAAGAGATAAACAAGCTTGAAGAGCGTGAGCGTCAGATCATGGAGATGCGGTTTGGTTTAGTAAACGGACATGAAATGACTCAAAAACAGGTTGCCGAGAAAGTCGGTATCTCACAGTCTTATATATCAAGACTTGAAAAAAGAATTATAAACAGCATACGTGAAAAGCTTGAACAGATATGCTGACAGCAAAAAAGACAGGTACTATGGACTGCACTTATATAGAAGCATTGTAAACTCTTTTTGGGGAAAACCCTTTTGCAAAAGGGTTATTCCCCAAACCCCTTTCCTAAAACTCTTAATGATTTTTTAACCCCGATGGTTTTATCCATCGGGGTTAAAAAATAGTTATGGTCAAGAAATACAGTTAGGAAACAGTCCTTCGCAATAAAAGATGTTCCTCAAAACAATTTATAAGACTTCTATATAGGTACTGCCCTTAATACCTGTCTTTTTATTTTCTTTCAAAACGAATATCGTTGCCTATAAACGGTAAGACTTTAAACTCGCCAAAAAGCCTTGAAAAGATCCTTTCGTTATATCTGGAGTTTATTTGCTGTGCTGTCATATTTGTTGTTACGATCGTCGGTTTGTGCAGATTTATCCTGTCGTTTAAAATCTGGTACAGCATAGGGTCGGACTGGTCGCTGAATTCAGAACCGAGATCATCAAGGATCAACAGATCAGCATCTTTCAGATCATCAAGGGTATTGCCTGTTCTTTTTCCAAAGTGTTCAGCCAGTATATCCTCCATAACCTTCAAAATAGATCTGAATACAACGGTATAACCTTTCTGAAGTACCGATTTAGCTATGCAAGAGCACATAAAAGTCTTACCAAGTCCGGTATTTCCGATAAACAACAAAGAATCAGACCGGCAGTCAAATCCGGCGGCGTAAGACAGACATTTCTGATAGATCTTACTCATCTGGTCGTATGGATCGCCGTCATTATTATGCTTAGGATAAAGGTCCAATCTGAACTGATCAAAATCATGAAGTTCAAATTCACAGTCCTTAGAGCGCTGTTCAAAAGTAAACTCTTCCAAAAGCTTTGTAAAGCATTCGCACCTGTGTCCGTCAACTTCGCCGGTATCCATACATTTTGAACACTGATAAACAGGCTCAAGATAATCCGGAGGGTACCCGATGCTTTTTAGTATATCTTCCTTCTTTTTGTGCGCTTGAAGGTTATTTTCCTTGATTTTCATAACGGCGTCCTTTGCGCTTACGCCTGCGGTCCTGTTGGAAATAGCCTTCAAAAGCTCAAAATTCAGACTTTTTATCTTTCTGTCAACTTCAATCAGCTCGTGAGAGATCTTACTTACCTCATCAAATCTTTTTTGCTGCTGTAATTCGGCAGTTTTTCGTCTGTCAGAAAGCACAGCATCAGCCTTTAAAAATGCTTGTTCTGTATATTTCATTTACCTTTTGTCCCCTCCTTCGGAAGAGAAATTCCTTATCATATTTTCGACCTTATCAACGCTGTACGAATTATCCTTATCGCTGCCGACAAATTTTTTCTTGCTGTTTCTGTATTTTTCATCAGCAGTTTCTACATCTTTAGGAGTTTTAACGCCATTTTTGTTCCACTCAACAATGATCTTATCAATATATCCAAAATTTAGTTTTCCGGTAGTACCATCAAGGCATTTCTCCTTTGCTATTTCAAGCAAAGGCTCCCCTATCCCCATCGACTGCCATTTTTCGGCATAAGCTTTTTGGTTCTTAGTGAGCTTATATGGCATTTCTAAGCATCTGCGGACCATATTTTCGTAGTCGTAATACTCGGTAAGCCTGTTTATCTCACGTTCAACCTCACTATATGTGTTTATCTCACGTTCATTCCAATCCCTTAAAACGGCAGCAAGGTAATTTACAGTACACTTTCCTATAAGTCTGAGATACTCGGCGGTTATAAGAATTGTGGGCACATCAAAATCATAAAGCTCATAGACCTCAACAAGTTTTGAAAGCTCGGTACCGTTCAGAGTCTTTTTAAGAAAGCTTTGGATCTCATCAAAAAGTTTTTTCAGATCCGGATCGGAATTTGCTTTTTCAAGCAGCTCTTTCTGGGTATACTTTATTGTAATTATTCTTTCAGTTTTATTTTCAGCCTCTTTTTTCTTTTCGCTAACAGCTGATAGACTGTCTTTGTGCGGGACAGCCACTGACGAGGCCGGCAAAGCTGCTGTGTTGGCGCTGCTATTGAGTCCTTGAACTTTTATAACGCCAAGGCTTGTCCAATGGATCACTGCATCGTCTACTACATTTATATCCACACCAGTGACTTGAGAAATATACTCGGAAGATACCGTTCTGACCGGGGATGCAAGTATGCACAGCAAGACCTTGACATAATTACCGTCACTTGTCTTCAGATATTCACTTACAACGCTGCACGGAACAGAAAACTGTCCTCCCCAGTAATCAATGTCAAACTTATAATCCATATCATTCACCATAAAACACAAAAGAATTTCTTGTATATTATATCACATTCCAACATTTTTTGCAATAGCAAAAAAATCCGCAGGAAATCCTGCGGACCTGATTCATGTACTGTCTTCTTTTTTGATCTTAAAAATCAATCTTAAGATCCCGGAAACTATCTTTGGGCTTTTTACCACAACGACCTTCATAAGTAATGCCTCCGTTCTGAATATAGTGAAAAGCATGCACGCTTAACAACATATTATTCAAAACAGGCATAAGTGGTTACAAACGGGACATAACCAATAAAAGCAATCCTTTTTCAAAGGCGATGTCGGCAGTTTCTCCAATTATTTCGTTTGATACGCCAATGGGAAATGAATTTGTGATACACCCATTTTCAATGGGATATTTGACACCTGAGAGGGTCAAGGCACAGACTTTTTCCGAAAAGCTGAAAAGAGAAAGGGAAAAACCTTTTTTATTTTTCACCTCATACTTCCCCGGCTTATATACGGTCGCTATATCGCTGTCGCTTATAAGACTTGCAGATGCGCCGTTTTGAACAGCATAAGCAAGAGCCTGTATATTACCGATAGTATGATCAAGTCTTCCGCCAAGGGCGCCATATATCTCTATACACTTTTTGTTTCGCTTAATAGCTTCTTTTACAGCTATCATAAGATCCGTATCGTCTTTTTCGGGATCAAAGCTCATGATCCGGCAATCATTGTCCGGCTTATACCCTAAAGAGTCAAAGTCTCCTACGATAAGGTCGGGAGCGATCCCAAGCTTTTTAGCGTGAACAACGCCCTTATCGGCACATATAACAAACTTATTATTCAAAGCCTTCGTATCAAAACTGCTCACATTAAGCTCAGAGCCTGCAAAGATGATACAGTCACACATTTTTATGCGCCCACTCCTTTAATAGTTTGGCATTATCATACATTTTCAGATAGCTATCGTATCTTGACTGCTGGATATTACCGCTATCTACTGCTTCAATAACAGCACAGCCCTTCTCTTTGGTATGGCTGCAATCGGGAAAGCGGCATTTATCTTTAAAAGGCTTGAATTCACAGAAGCAATCGGCAAGTTTTTCTTTATAAATAATATCATACCTGTTAGTATCAAAAGATGAAAAACCGGGGGTGTCGGCAATATATCCGCCTTTTTCAAGCTTATAGAGCTGCACATGGCGGGTAGTATGCTTACCTCTGCCGAGCTTATCGCTTATCTCATTTGTAGCCAGTTTAAGATCGGGGAAAATACAATTCATAAGAGAGGACTTGCCTACTCCGGTATTGCCCGTAAAGGCAGACATTTTCCCTTCAAGAAATGCTTTCAGCTCTGCACTTCCCTCTGAGGTGATATTATTCACCTCAAAAACTTCTATGCCAGCTTTTCTGTAGATCCCGGCAAGGGCGGAGCTATCCTGTTTGTCTATCTTGGTGAATACCACCGCAGGGACAATTCCTTTATATTCAGCAACAGCAATAAACTGGTCAAGCAAAAACAGGTTTGGTTTCGGCTCACAAACCGAAGATACAAAAACAAGAACATCAAGGTTTGCAAGAGGTGGTCTTATGATCTCGGAACTTCTGGGAAGGATATTTTCAATAAGACCATAGCCATTATTTTCAGCTGTAAACTCGACCTTATCGCCGCAGCATGGGGAAATACCCTTTTTACGGAATATCCCCCTTGCTTTACATTCATAAACACCGTCGGAGGCTTCCACAGTGTAGAGGCCTCCGATTGCTTTGGTTATCAATCCATTCATATACAGATATTATTCTCCGCCGGTTTCATCAGGCTTTTTATCGGTTTTTTCAGTTTCTTTTGTAGTATCTTCCGTTTTCTTTGTCTTTGATTCCTCAGTCTGTTTAGTGGTTTCCTTTGTGGTAGTCGGAGTTATCTCAAGGAACTTATCGGTAAACGGACCGGAAATTATGTTGGCTGTCTTCTTGTCAAAGTCAACGTTATAAACAATATACGGAGCCGCAGTTTTGCCTGTCTGGCTGTTTCTTACGTGAATGGTAAACGACTGGGTCTTTTTACCCTTTACAGAAAGCTCAAAGTACGAACCTGCAACTGTTTCAGCCTTATCCATTGTTGTTGTACCAACGATCTTGGCGTTATTATAAACAATTACGGAATACGATCCTTCTGCACCGCTTGGGATAGGAAGTCTGAGTGTAAGTGTAGACTCGTCGACCTCACCCTTGGATACGCTGATAACAATGTCAGAGCCTCTGTTTACTCTTTCATCCGGGTCAACGCTCTGGGCAATTACCATACCCTTATCGCCTTCGTGTCCGACTTCCTTAACAACAGCATTAAGTTTATTTTCTTTAAGCAGCTCCTCTGCCTTTTCACGGGTAAGACCAACTACCTTTGGCACTTTGACCTGAGTATTGAACGGACCGTCACTTACAAATATCTTTACGGTACCGCCAACGTGATACTCAGAACCGCCTGCAGGCTCTGTCTTTGTAACATAACCCTTAGGAACATCGTCATTATACTCACTTGTAAGAGATACAACAAATCCTGCTGCCTTGAGTTCGCTTTCAGCGACCTCTTTAGTCTTATTCTTCTCCTCCGGGACCGTTGTCATCTGTTTTCCTTTACTTACTTTCAAAGTACAGGTATATCCCTCTTTAACGGTTTTACCCGGTGTATCTGACTGCCAGAAAATGATGCCGGCGTCATACTCGCTGTTATTCTCATTTGTGATCTCAAACTGCAGTTTGTCTTTCCACTGCTGTTCAACATCCACAATACTCATTCCAACAAAGTTTGGTATCTCAACAGAGCTTGTATGCATTCCGTTGGATCCGCCGAAGGATTTGAAAACGGTGATACATACAATGACCGAAGCCATTATAACCACTGCAACAGTTACAGCAAGGAGGATAGGAACTATGTAGGAACGTTTCTTCTGAGGAACATCGTCCTCGGCATCGTCCTCATCCTCATAATAATCCTCGTCGTAATCATCGTAATAATTATCGTCATAATAATCATCGTTATTATGTAATTCATTGCTGATAGGAGCTGCACCGTTTTTATAGCCAAATACCACAGACTGATTAAGCTTAAACGTATCTATATCCCTGATCATGTCAGCGGCTGATTGATACCTGTTATTAGGGTCTTTCTCCATTGCATGGACAACGATCTCTTCAAGGGCTTCCGGAACAGAAGGCATTATATCTCTTGGGAGGACCAGATCATCCTGCATATGTTTAAGAGCGATCGCAACGGGATTTTCCCCGTCAAAAGGCTTATGTCCTGTGATCATCTCATAGAGCATAGCGCCTACTGAGTAAATATCCGACCTTTCATCGGTAAGATCGCCTCTTGCCTGCTCAGGTGAGATATAGTGAACAGAACCGATAGTCTTATCAGAAAGAGTTTTGCCGTCTATACGAGAAAAACGTGCGATACCAAAATCCATGACCTTGATGGTGCCGTCGGTAAACAGCATTATATTCTGCGGTTTGATATCACGGTGAACGATTCCCTTATCATGTGCATGCTGAAGCGCTCTGAGGATCTGGGTAACAAAATGCAGAGCATCTTTCCACTTCAAAACGCCTTGCTGTTCAATAAACTCTTTAAGAGTTATGCCGTCGATATATTCCATTACTATATACTGTATCTCGTCGGAAAAGCCCACATCATAGATCTTTACGATGTTCGGGTGAGAAAGAACAGCAATAGCCTTACTTTCATTTCTGAATCTTCTGAGGAACTCCTCGTTTTCAGCAAATTCAGGTTTAAGTATCTTGACAGCTACCTCACGGTCCTCCATGACGTCAACGGCTTTATATACATCAGCCATTCCGCCAACACCGATAAGCTCTGTTAACTCATATCTGCCGTCAAGCTTCTTACCGATATTAGAATCCATTTTTTCCACTCCTATATCATTGTTTAAGTTCTGATCAATCCTAATTTGCAACGATAGCAACCGTTATATTATCCTTACCTCCGCTGTCATTTGAGTGTCCGATCAGCTTAGCAGCAGCCTGATCGAGGTTTTTCTCAAAAACAGTACTATATATAAGATCACTGTCACAATACTTAGACAAGCCGTCAGAGCAAAGCAAAACCGTAAAGTTACCATATTCTTCAAGCTCAAAATAATCAACATCTACATCTGCCTCGACACCGATAGCCCTTGTGATAACATTGCGAAGCTCATGGGTCTCTTTTTCTTTGGCAGTGATCTGACCGTTTCGATAAAGCATTTCAACATAAGTGTGATCCGTAGTGATCTGCTTGATACCATCTTTATTCATAATATAAGCTCTGCTGTCGCCAACGCTGACAACATAGACCTTTTTATCAACAACAAGAGCGGAAACAATTGTCGTTCCCATTCCGTTTTTCTCAATATCAGCCTTACTGTTTTCATAAACCACCGTATTGGCAAAATGAACAGATGTAAGCATCATATTCCTTATGGAATTCTCAGACATATCTTTTCTGAAATTTTCCTTAATACGGCTGATGAAAGAATCAATTGCAAGCTGACTGGCAACGCCGCCCGATGATGCACCACCCATACCGTCACATACTACTGAAACAGAAGCATTATTATCAAGGAACTCGGCATACACACGATCCTGATTTTCACTTCTCTTCATTCCGATATCGGTTTTATAAGACAAGAACAAGCAATTCACCACCTTTCAACGTTGTAATCATTATTCTCTTATTCATATTTCATACTCTCTGCGAAGCTGTCCGCAGGCAGCATCTATATCTGCCCCAAGAGTACGTCTGACAGTTGCATTCATACCAAGCTCATCAAGATACTTCTGAAATCTGTATGCTGCCTTTCTGTCAGAGTGATAATTTCTCTCTTTTATCTTGTTTACGGGAATGATATTTATATGACAAACAAAATCCTTTAAAAGTCCGTAAAGCTCAAGGGCATCTTTCCTGCTGTCGTTATGACCGTCTATAAGGGCATACTCAAAGGAAATACGCCTTCCCGTTATTTTAAAATACTCTTTACACGCCTTTATAAGTTCATTTATATCATATTTATCATTTATAGGCATTATCTCACTTCTCGATTTATTATTTGTCGAATGAAGTGAAATAGAAAGTGTAATACCAAGCTTTAGCTTTGCAAGATCATATATCCTCGGAACAATGCCGCAAGTCGATACAGACACGTGGCGAAGGGACATATTCATTCCCTTACCGCACGAGATCACTCTAAGGAAATTAACAACATTATCATAATTATCCAGCGGTTCACCGATCCCCATAAGCACAGCACCGCTGATCTTTCTGCCGCTGAGCTTTTGTGTAAGGTAGACCTGTCTGAGTATTTCAGAGCAAGTCAGGTCTCTTTTATACCCTGCAATGGTGGATGCACAAAACCTGCAGCCCATTTTACAGCCGACCTGTGTTGACACACAAATGGTGTTTCCGTGTTCATATTCCATAAGCACAGATTCGATGTGATTTCCGTCTGAAAGCTCATATAAATATTTTACAGTATTATCGGTACAAGATTCAAGCTTTTTTACCTCAAATAGTGATTTTATACAAAATGTATTTTCAAGGACAGTGCGTAATTGTGCAGAAATATCAGTCATTTCAGAAAAGCTGTCAACTTGTTTTACGTGAAGCCAGTTAAAGATCTGTCCGGCTCTGAATTTCTTTTCTCCAAGGGACAATATCTTCTCCTCAAGTTCTTCCGGGAGCATGGCAAGAATGTCAATTTTCCCGTTTTCATCAACAATGACCAATTTATCACCTTATCCTTTTGAGCTTAGCTACAAAAAAGCCGTCAGAATTATATTTTCCGGGGGTAAGGGTTATACGGGTCCTATTTTTGTCATCACCGAACATCTCACCCAGCGGACAGCTTTCAAAATCCGGATTTTCCCTTAAAAACCGGTCAACGACCCTATCGTTTTCGTCTCTTGACAAAGTACAGGTCGAATACACCAGTATCCCGCCGACCTTAACATATTTACAGGACATTTTAAGAATATCATATTGTATCTGAGGAAGTCTTTGGAACTCCCCGGGGTCTTTATATTTTATTTCCGGCTTACGGCGTATAACGCCAAGTCCGGAGCAAGGGACGTCGCACAGGACCCTATCCGCCGCAGGGATATCCTGTGAAAACAGCTTTGCATCGTTTTTCATGGGGATCACACAGGAAAGCCCCAATCTTTTGGCACCGGCTCTGATAAGATTGACCCTGTTATCGTGAAGATCACAAGAATACACCTTTCCGGTATTATTCATCTTTTCTGCGATGGTAAAAGACTTTCCTCCCGGAGCAGCGCACAGATCCGCAACAATATCTCCCTCCATAGGGTCTAAAGCAGCGACGCAAAGCTGGCTGGCGATGTCCTGAACGTGTATCAGACCCATTTTATAAGCCTTTGTTGACTCCACGCTGCCGCTATAGTAAAGGTCAGCCGCTTGGGGAATAAGAGAAGATCTTTCAAAGGAGATCCCCTCATCGGAAAGGATCTTCAGCACATCCTCAACAGTTCTTCCCACTGTATTGATCCTGACTGTATCCGGAGCTTTGCCTAAAGATGTTTCAAGCATCTGCATACAAACATCCTCGCCATACTCACTCATCCACTTGCGGATAAGCCATTTGGGGCAGGAATACTCGATACACAATTTATCAACACGATCCTTACCCCCGGGGAGTTTTTTACCTTTTCGCAAAAACTCTCTTAAAAGGGCATTTACAAAACCGCTGACGGCAGGATTTTTATTTTTCTTAGCCAGCTTAACGCTTTCATCCACCGCCGCATTATCCGGTACAGAATCCATATAAAGGATCTGATAAAGCCCTGTGCGAATGATATTTCTCACATCGTCGCTGAGCTTTTTGGAAGAGTTGGCGGAATTATCGGTTATGATCCCATCAAGGGTAAGCTTTCTTTCAAGCACACCATAAAAAAGTGCAGATGCAAACTTCTTGTCCTGCGTGGAAAGATCGTATTTTTTAAGTGTGTCCGAAAGCAGAATATTTGAATAAGAATTATTTTTTTCGGTTTTTGTGAGCATCTTAACAACAATCTCACGTGCGTTACTCATCGGCAATTACTCCATGTCAAGCTTTATCCCTTTAGCTACCGGATTTCCACGAATATAATCCTGCGTACTCATCCTTTTTGAGCCCTCTGCCTGTACGACAGTAAATCTGAGGACTCCGTCGGCACATTGAACGCTGAGATCTTTTTCGTTCACGACCGTGCCCGCAGGAGATTTAGCCGGTCCCCTGCTGACTATCTCAGAGCCATAGACCTTCAGCCTTTTTCCTTTAAGGAAGGTAACGGCACAGGGCCAATCCGAGAGCCCGCATATCTTTTTATGGACCTCAAAAACAGGCTTTTCAAAATCCAGCACACACATATCCTTGCTAAGCATCCGGGCATAGGTCGCTTTGGAATCGTCTTGTTTTACGGGAGTGATCTGACCTTTTTCGAGCTTATCAAGAGTTTCAATAAGAAGGTCTGCGCCTATTTCCGACAGTCTGTCAAAAAGCTGAGCGGCAGTTTCGTTCTCTCCGATAGGTGTTGATCTTTGCAAAAGGATATCTCCTGTGTCAAGGCCTTCTCCCATAAGCATTGTTGTGATACCCGTCTCAGCGTCACCGTTGAGGACAGACCACTGTATGGGCGCTGCACCTCTGTACTTGGGAAGCAAAGAGCCATGCACATTGACACAATGAAACTTTGGTATTTCAAGAACTTCCCTGGGGAGTATTTTTCCATAGGCTGCAACAACGATACAATCAGGCTCAAGTTTTTTAAGCTCGTCCCACATTTGCGGTTCGTTTTTTAAGCTTTTGGGCTGATATACAGGTGTACCATGTTCAAGGGCGAGCACCTTGACAGGCGGCGGTGCAAGCTTATATCCTCTGCCTTTGGGTTTATCGGTCTGGGTAAAAACGCCAACGACCTCATGTTTGCTCTCATAGAGCTTTTTAAGTGTAGGAACGGCAAAATCAGGCGTTCCCATAAAAACTATTTTCATTTAATATCTTCAACCTCAACAAATTCTTCAACGATCTCCGTAAACAGATGTCCGTCAAGGTGATCCAGCTCGTGACAGACAGCCTGAGCAAAAAGGCCTTCAGCTTCTTTTTCATACCACTCGCCGTTTCTGTCCTGGGCTTTGAATCTTACTTTCAAAGGTCTTGTAACATATCCCCATTCATTAGGACAGGACAGGCAGCCCTCGACCACACGCTGTGTCTCTTCGGATCTCCAGGTGATGGTAGGATTGATAAGCTCAATTACCGGCTCATCGCCCACTTTTATTATGCAAAGTCTGCGGAGCTTGGCTACCTGGGGGGCTGCAAGACCCACACCGTTTGCCTGTTCAAGTGTTTGCGCCATATCGTCAAGCAATTCCCATAGCTTTTCATCAAATTTTTCCACAGGTTTACAAACCTTATGCAGAACATCCTCACGTTTATTCAAAATCTTTCTGATCGCCATTAGACATTTCCTTTCATCTCAAAGACCTATATCTCCGTTTATATCCGCAAAAATACGGACATTGGAAAGGTTTTTGTTTTTATAAAATTTATACAGCATATCCTTTATCATTCCTCTGAACTCTTTACAGTTCCTTGTTTTAAGGATAAGTCTGTAACGATATCTGTTGTTAATCATTTCTATTGCACATGGTGCGGGACCGATAGCCCTCAGGGGAAAGCTTATCTTATTGCTTTTGATGTACTGGCTAAGGGTATTTGTCACCCATTCGGACGCTGCTATGCAGCTGCTCTCCATCTGTGAACTCAGTCCGATAACGCACATATCACAAAAAGGAGGGTACATAAGCGCCTGTCTGAGAGCGATCTCCTGTTCATAAAAGCCTTCATAGTCCTGTTTTGAGGCAAGCTCAAGGACATAATGATCGGGGACAAAGGTCTGGATATACGCCTCGCCCGGCTTATCTCCACGTCCGCTTCTGCCTGCGACCTGTGTAAGCAGAGAAAAGGTACGCTCGTAACTCTTATAGTCGCCTGTAAAAAGCGACCGGTCAAGGGAGACGACACCTACAAGGGTAACATTTGGAAAATCAAGCCCCTTTGCTATCATCTGGGTCCCAAGCATTATATCATATTCGCCCTTTTCAAAAGCAGTAAAATTCTCCTCATAGGAATACCTGGATGATGTTGTATCGGCGTCCATGCGAAGGACTCTTGCATCAGGGAAAAGTCTGATGACCTCATCCTCTACCCTTTGGGTCCCAACGCCGCTCATTTTGAGCTTGTCCCCGTGGCACTGAGGACAATGGCCGTCAAACTTCATTGTATATCCGCAATAGTGACACATAAGATGGTCATTTTTCTTATGATAGGTCAGCGGGATACTGCAATTGGGGCAGGATATAGCAGTGGAGCAGGACAGACAGCTTACTGTGGTAGTAAACCCTCGTCTGTTCAGCAGCAGGATCGTCTGTTCACCCTTTGACAGCCTGTCTTTGATGGCATGGATAAGCTCACTGCTGAGCAGCCCGTCATTTCCAGAAGCAGCCTCTTTTTGCATATCTACTATTTTCACATGGGGCAATTCCGAATCCTTATATCTGCTTTTCATCTCAAAAAGATGGAATCTTTTTGTCTTTGCATAATAAAAGCATTCAAGCGAAGGAGTTGCAGAGGCAAGAAGAAGGGTACAGTTATTATGTCCGCACCGCTGTATAGCCACATCACGGGCATGATAACGTGGAGAAGAATCAGATTTATAGGTCTGCTCCCCTTCCTCGTCCAGAATAATCACTCCAATATTTCTCAAAGGGGCAAATACAGCACTTCTCGTTCCTATAACTATCCTTGCACTGCCGCTTAGGATCCTTTTGAATTCGTCGGTTCGCTGTCCCAAAGACAACGAGGAATGTAAAACTGCGATCGTTTCACCGAAATACGATCTGAAACGGCTTAAAAGCTGGGGAGTAAGAGATATCTCCGGTACAAGGAGTATGGCCGTTTTACCGTTTTTTAAGACTTTATCTATCAGTTTGATATATACAAGTGTCTTTCCGCTTCCGGTAACACCATAAAGGAGTGCACCGCAGGGAGTATTGCTGTCAATAAGCTTTGATATACCATCGTAAACACTTTGCTGCTGCTCACTTAATTCAACAAGCTCGGGCATCAGGCTCTTTTCCGCCTCGCCAAAGACGTTGCGGAAATGTTCGGACTTAAAGGAACGAAGAACATTTTTACCTTCAAGTCTTTTGATAATATCTCCCGTACAGTTTGTCATATATCTTATTTCTTTTTCGCTTGCACAGCCTACTTCTTCAAGAAGCTTGACTATAAGCGACTGTTTAGGAGTAAGAGTTGCATTTGTGTTTCCGTCAAGAAAATCACTTGACAGTTCTATCATCTTGATATTATCGTCGCCAACACGTCTTTTAAGTGTATCGGACAATTCAATATATCCACGGTCGATAAGACTTTCAAGGGCTTTTTTTCGTTTCGTATTGCCTGTAAGGGAAAGGTACTTGTCAATCTCCCGCTGGCTTGAAGAATTACGCATAAATGCAATTATGCCTCGTTCTTCATCGGAAAGCTCTGTCTCATCTATATAGGTGTTTACCAGATTATAATGCAGGTCTATCCTATAAGAAAAGCCTGTGGGAACAACAGTTTTATACGCATCAAAGTAGGTGCAAAACGTATTTTCTTTCAGCCAGAGGATAATTTTCATCATTTCCGGTGTAACAAGGCTTTTTTCATCAACAACGCTTTCAACCGGTTTTAAAGCGCCGTTATACTCGGCGGCTTCATATGTTCTGATGACAAAACCGATGGTTTTTTTATTACCCTTTCCAAAAGGCACGACAACTCTTACGCCGTCATTTATATATGGCTTGAGATTTTCAGGGACGCTGTAGCTATACTCGCTGTCAAACCCATAATAAGCGCAGCTAACTGCGATCTTAGCTACTGTAAAAACGCCACGCATTTCAGCATCCTCCGGATCAATGATTCCTTATTGCCGGGTCCTCAATGAAACGGTATTCATTATTTGCAAACTCGTCAACAGCAGTTTTTACCGGCTTTTCATCCAGTACCACCTTATCTTCAAAGGCATCGTCTGTTATTTCTCTTGCACGTTTTGCAACGGCAATTACGAGAGAATATGTGCTCTCATTATTTTTTAAGATCTGACATACAGCTGGTCTAAGCATTTATAATCACCTTTTCAATCAATTTTATTGCATCATCGCTTTCCAGACTATGACGGAAAGCATCATTATTTTCAGCCCTTGCGGCATCGACCACACAAAGCAGGTCCTCCACTGCCTGGTCAAGATCGTCGTTAAGGATAACATAGTCATATTTATATGCCTTCGTTATCTCTCTTCGAGCCATCAAAAGTCTTTTATCGATCTCGCCCTGGCTCTCGGTGCCACGCTTTTTCAACCTTTTCATCAGCTCTCCCACCGACGGAGGAAGCACAAACACCAGCACCGCATCTCTGTAGGACTGTTTGACCTGGAACGCTCCGACGGTATCGATCTCAAGTATGACATCTGTGCCTCTTGCAAGATGTTCAAACACCGGGATCTTCGGAGTGCCGTAGTAATTATCCACATATCTTGCATATTCAAGGAAGTCTCTGTCATCGATCATTTTTTCAAACTGTTTGCGATTGACATAAAAGTAATTTACGCCTTCCTTCTCGCCCTCACGCTTTTCACGTGTGGTATAAGAAACAGAATAATATACATCTCTGTTTTCAAACGCCTTAGCCAGAAGCGTACCTTTTCCGCAGCCGGATGGAGCTGAGATCACAAATAGTCTTGCTCTATTCACTTTCCTTATCCCCCTCCTCTATTGTAAATCTGCTGCCTACCGTTTCGGGAGCAACAGCCGAAAGGACTATATGGTCGCTATCCATTATTATCACCGCACGGGTTCGCCGCCCATATGTGGCATCGATAAGGGTACCCTTATCTTTTGCTTCCTGGATCAGACGTTTTATAGGTGCGGATTCCGGAGAAACTATAGCTATCAATCTGGACGAGGAAACCATATTTCCGAATCCTATGTTGATAAGCTGCATATTCATCACCTTACTCTATATTCTGGATTTGTTCTCTTATTTTTTCGATCTCACTTTTAAGCTCTACCACCATTTTGGTTATGGACAGATCCTGAGCTTTTGAACCTATGGTATTGACCTCACGATTCATCTCCTGAACGAGAAAATCGAGCTTTCTTCCAACCGGCTCATCAGATTCTACAAGGTTTCTGAATTGTGAGATATGGCTTCTGAGTCTGACAGTTTCCTCGTCGATAGCCACCTTCTCAGAGAATATGGCAACTTCTGTCAGAACTCTTTGCTCATCAATATTCCTGTCTGCAAGTACTTCCTTTATCTTAGCATAAAGTCTGTCTTTATAACTCTCGCTTACTCCGGGAGCCTGCGCTTCGATCTCTCCGACAGTCTGCTCAATTATATCAAGATGGCTGGTTATATCGTCATACATTTTCTTTCCCTCGACGATCCTCATCTCAACAAATCTGTTAAGAGCCACCTCGGCAACTGATTTTACATCATTCCAGATAACTTCCTCGTCATCTGTTTTCTTTACAACGGTAAACACATCGGGAAGTCTCATTATGCTGCTCAAGGTAAGGTCATCTTCAAGAGAAAGCTTCTCTGCGGATCCTCTTAAAGCATTCAGGTACCCCTGTGCAACAGATTCATTCAGTTCGATCTGTGCATCTGTGCCCTCCTGATTATAAATGGTCACAGATACCTCAACTTTTCCACGGGAAATCCCACTTTTCAAAAAAGCTTTCAATTTTTCGTCCAGATATCCGTAAGATCTTGGAGTTCTTGCTGTAAACTCATAATACCTATGGTTTACCGATCTGATCTCAACGATCATTTCTCTGCCGTTTGCTACAACATGCTCTCTTCCGAAGCCTGTCATACTTTTTATCATGACGATCTATCCTTTCGGGTATTATTCTGATATAGCCTGACACATATTATACCATTTCAGATTTCAGATAGCAAGCAAATTTAACATCAAGTTAATAATGTTCATCATAATTTCATATATGCCGAAAAATATCGGTAAGACTGTTTCCTATATAGACATGAGGATATTTTTCAAATTCTGCTTTACCTGTTGATCCTGTTGTAACTGCGGCAAAGTCAACTCCCGCATTGGAAGCCGTTTGGGCATCAATATAGTTGTCTCCCACATAGAGAACGTCTTTCTTTTCTGCGCCGAACCTGCTGATAATAAGATCAAGCCCCTGGGGATCGGGTTTTGGCTGCGTTACATCTTCTCCTCCGACGATCATATCCACAGGAAAAGAAGTTGTATGATACTTAAAAGTTTCCTCGATCCTGTATCTGAATTTGGTGGAAACGATCCCGACTTTTATACCTGCACACTGCAGCACTTGCAAAACAGCCAGAGTATCTTCGTAAAAAACTGTATCCCTTGCCATAACTTCATCGGCTTTTGACACATATTCAGCTCTGAGCTGTTCACGCTGGGGGTTATCGGTGATCCCTGTAAGGATATCAAATGAATCAACTAAAGTTTTTCCGATAGTATTATAGATCGTCCTGTCGTCGGGAATGTCATATCCAAACCGGGACAGCGTGTGCTTAAAACACGTAAGTATAGCTTTTGAGGAATCGGCAAGTGTTAGATCGAAATCAAAAATACAAAACTTATATTTACTCATCAGGATCCTCCAAAAAATCAAAAGGCAATCACAAAGATCGCCTTTTGTCATTACTATTCTACTGTGACCGATTTAGCAAGGTTTCTTGGCTTATCCACATCAAGTCCCTTTGCAACAGATACATAGTATCCAAGAAGCTGGAGAGGGATAACAGCCAGACTTGCAGAAAAGAGCGGATCGGTCTTAGGGATATACGCTGTAAAATCTGCTGTGTCTTCAACGCTGTAATTACCGTAAGTGGTGAGTCCCATAATATAAGCGCCACGGCTCTTGCACTCAACCATATTGGATACAGTCTTTTCAAACAGATCCTGCTGTGTAAGTACACTTATAACAAGCGTACCGTCCTCTATAAGAGATATAGGACCGTGTTTAAGCTCTCCGGCAGCATATGCCTCAGAATGGATATAGCTTATCTCCTTCATTTTAAGCGAGCCTTCAAGGCTTACAGCGTAATCTATGCCTCTGCCTATAAAGAATGCATCATGTATATTGGCAAACTTTGCAGCAAACCACTGGATCCTCTCTTTATCCTCAAGGATCTTCTCCACCTTTTCAGGTAAGGTCTGTATCTCATCAAGAAGCTGATTAAACCTGTCGTCGCTGATCTCTTCACGGACTTTGGCAAACTGCATTGCCAGCAGATATCCGGCAATAAGCTGTGTGCTGTATGCCTTTGTGGTTGCAACGGAGATCTCCGGTCCGGCAAGTGTGTAAAATACATTATCGGCATCTCTTGCGATATTTGAACCGATCACATTAACAATACCAAGGGTCTTTACTCCGTTTTCCTTTGCAAGGGTAAGCGCTGCACGGCTGTCGGCAGTTTCTCCCGACTGACTGATGATGATCGCAAGGCTGTTTTTCGCAAGAGGCATTTTTCTGTATCTGAACTCAGATGCAAGCTCAACACGGACCGGTATAGTGGTAAGTGCCTCAATAACGTACTGTGCCGCAACTCCCACATGATAAGCGGATCCGCAGGCAACGATATATATCTGGGAAAGAGCTTTTACCTCATCGTCGGTAAGACCAAACTCCGAAAGAACGATATTCCCGTCCTTAACAACAGAGTTTATAGTATCTCTGATAACCTTTGGCTGCTCATGGATCTCCTTGAGCATAAAATGTTCATATCCGCCTTTTTCAGCTGCCTCAGCATTCCACTTGATCTCGGTAAGCTCTTTTTGGATCTCATCACGGTCGATGTTATAGAATGTTGCTTTGCCCTTTTCGAGCCTTGCAATTTCCATATTACCGATGTAATAGACGTTTCTTGTATATTTCAAAATAGCAGGAACGTCTGATGCAACATAAGTATCACCATCAGATACTCCGATAATCATAGGGCTGTCTTTACGTGCAGCATATATTTCGCCGGGATAATCCTTGAACATGATACAAAGGGCATAAGAGCCACGAATACGCATCATTGCCCTTGCAACGGAGTCCACAGGGCCTTCGTTATATTTTTTGTAATAGTAATCAACAAGTTTAACAGCTACCTCTGTATCTGTCTGGGTCTTAAATGTATACCCACGCTTTGTAAGCTTTTCTTTCAGTTCCTGGTAGTTCTCGATGATACCGTTATGTACAGCGACAACATTTTCATCATCACTTGCGTGAGGATGAGCATTAAGCACGGAAGGCTCACCGTGGGTAGCCCAGCGGGTATGTCCTATGCCGCAGTTTCCCACAACGGTTGAACCGTCATTGGTCATTTCCTGCAATACTTTGAGCTTTCCTTTTGCCTTAACTATTTCAACTTCACTATCCGAATCACGAACAGCGATACCTGCCGAATCATACCCTCTGTATTCAAGCTTAGCAAGGCCTTCAAGAAGGATAGGTGCTGCCTGTTTATTACCGGTAAAACCAACTATACCACACATTTACACATGACCTCCACATATATTACAGCCATTTAAGTGACCATTTATTCAATATTTACATTAAAATTGTACCATACAAATCAAAAAAAATCAAGTTTTTTTGATTTTTTGTTAAAAAGCTCTTTTATTTATCGGCAAAGTATGGTATAATATATGCAAATCATTGTGATTTATTGTCTAATATAGTTAAAAAATTATTTTATTTTCAAAGGAGGCTGATAAATTTGGATCCAAATACTCTGAAAGAGTCTTTTATTTCAATATACAATGATAAGATCCACAGACCCGGTTCAGACAAGCTTCTGGAGTATCTTATGTCAAACAAATGCGATTTTTTTACTGCCCCGGCTTCAACAAGATATCACGGATCATATGAAGGCGGGCTATGTGAGCATAGTATGAATGTATATCACTGTCTTAGCAGTTATCTCCAACGTGAGAAGGTCAAAAACGAATTTGGGCTTGAATACTCCGACGAGACAGTTGCCATAGTCGCACTGCTGCATGATCTGTGTAAGACAAACACATATAAGACAAGCAAGCGCAATAAGAAAGACGAAAACGGTAAATGGATCGAGGTACCGTTTTACGAATTCAACGACACCCTTCCGTATGGGCACGGTGAAAAGTCCGTTTACATAATCAGCGGATTTATGAGGCTGTCTCGTGACGAAGCAATGGCTATAAGATGGCACATGGGCTTTTCCGGGGAGGAAAATACAAATACCATCGGAAAAGCGCTTGAAATGTATCCTCTTGCACTTGCAACACATATCGCAGATATGGAGGCAACCTTTCTGATCGAGGGTAAGCCCTGAAATGGTCTACATAGATGCTGACGGCTGTCCGGTCACCAAAACAGCTGTTGAAATATGCAAACAGCTCGGACAGGAGGTAACCCTTGTATTTGACACCTCCCATTCCTTTGCAGATGAATATGCAAAGACCATTATGGTTGACAAGGGTTCTGACAGCGCAGATATGAAGATCGCTTCTCTTGCCCGGAAAGGCGACGTGATCGTAACTCAGGATTACGGTCTGGCTGCAATGTGTCTTTCAAAGAACTGTATCTGTATTTCTCAGGACGGTATGATCTATGATAACAGCAATATAGACTCACTTCTTTTTTCACGCTATATGGCAAAAAAGATCAGAAACAGCGGCGGAAAGCTTAAAGGGCCTCATAAAAGGAACAATGAACAAAACAAGCATTTTCAGGATGCTTTTACAAAAATACTAAATGAAAAGAGGTAACGTATGAATATTGATGCAATTTTAAAAGAGCTTACACTGGAAGAAAAGGCGTCTTTATGTTCCGGATCTGACTATTGGCACACCGAACCGATCGAGCGCCTTGATATTCCTTCGATAATGGTTTCCGACGGCCCTCACGGATTAAGAAAAAACGACGAAAACGCAGACGGACCCAATGAATCCAAAACTGCGGTATGTTTCCCCAGCGGCTGTGCAACAGCCTGTTCATTTGACAAAGAGCTTTTAACGACAATGGGTAAGGCACTCGGTCAGACTTGTAAGGCAGAAAAAGTATCTGTACTTCTTGGTCCGGGCTGCAATATCAAACGTTCTCCCCTTTGCGGCAGAAACTTTGAATACTTTTCAGAGGACCCTTATCTTGCTTCGCAGATGGCTGCTGCACACATAAAAGGTGTACAGAGCTCCGGTGTGGGTACATCTCTCAAACATTTCTGCTGCAACAACCAGGAAACAAGGAGAATGTCCTGTTCTGCAAACATGGACGAAAGAACTTTCTTTGAAATTTATGCAGCTGCTTTTGAAACGGCTGTAAAAGAGGCAAAACCATACACTATCATGTGTTCGTATAACAGGCTCAACGGCGTTTATTGTTCAGAAAACGAGTTTACCCTTGATCAGGTTCTCAGGAAAAAATGGGGATACAAGGGTCTTGTAATGAGTGACTGGGGCGCAGTCAATGACAGACCAAAGGGGATAAAAGCAGGTCTTGACCTTGAAATGCCCACAAGCTTCGGAACAAACGACGCAATGATCGTTAAGAGTGTTAAAAACGGCACTCTTGACGAAAAAGATCTTGATGTATGCGTCAGAAGGATCCTTGAGCTGATAGATAAAACAGATATGAGCTCACAGCCTGAAAGCAAATGGGATATGGATTCACAGCACCAATTGTCACAAAAGATCGCTTCGGAGTGTGCCGTTTTATTAAAAAACGAAAACAGTATACTTCCACTTGATACCACCAAAAAGATCGCTTTTATTGGCGAATTTGCCCAAAAGCCACGTTATCAGGGAGGCGGAAGTTCCCACATCAAATCATACAAGGTCACAAGCGCCCTTGATGCGGTAAAGCAATTTTGTGATGTAGAGTACGCTAAGGGATATGCATACGATACGGACGATATAGATGATTCACTTATAGCACAGGCTGTACAGTGTGCTGAAAGAAACGACATTGTTGTTGTTTTTGCCGGACTTACAGATCTTTATGAGTCTGAAGGCTTTGACAGAAAACATATGAAAATGCCCGAGAATCAGCTCAGACTCATAGACAGCATATGCGATGTAAACAAAAACGTTGTTATCGTTCTTCATAACGGTTCACCCATAGAGCTTCCTTTTGCCGACAAAGTAAAGGGAATTCTGGAAATGTATCTTGGCGGTCAGGCTGTAGGCGGAGCTGCATGCGATATTCTTTTCGGAAAAGTCAACCCAAGCGGAAAGCTTGCGGAAACCTTCCCTATGAAGCTATCGGACAATCCTTCTTATCTTAACTTCCCCGGATTCAGGGACGATGTTGCGTACAACGAAGGGATCTTTGTGGGATACAGATACTATGACTTTAAGGATATGGCTGTAAGATACCCATTTGGTCACGGTCTGTCATATACAACATTTGAGTATTCCGATATTGCACTTTCATCAAACTCCATCAGATCCGGTGATGAACTTACAGTTACAGCTACCATAACCAATACAGGGCACTGCGATGGAAAAGAGGTCGTTCAGCTTTATGTGAGCGATGTTCAAAGCAGCATTGTCAGACCTGTAAGAGAGCTTAAAGGCTTTGAAAAAGTATTCTTAAAGCCGGGTGAAAGCAAAAAGGTAATGTTTAAACTTGATAAACGGTCTTTTGCTTTTTACAACGAGGCAGTTCACGATTGGTCTGTTGAGGAGGGCGATTTTATCATTTCACTTGCCTCTTCATCAAGAGATATCCGTTTGCAGGCAAATGTATTTGTATCTTCGGACGATACTATACCATATCTGCTCACCCTCAACAGTACATTCGGCGATCTTATCTCGATCCCCGAAGGGAAAAAAGTTTTTGACCCTTACTTTGAAAAGATCAGCAAATATATGAGCGGAGATCAGCAGGGTGAAACTATGGGTTCAAGCACCAAGCAGATGGTGGAATCTATGCTTTGGTATATGCCATTAAGAGGCATTCTCACATTTACAGACAAACCTCTTATGACACACGAAGAGCTTGATAATATGATCGCTGAGGTAAACAGCACTTTGCAAAAATAAAAAACGGAGGATAAACAAATGGACGGTAAGAAATCATCTTTTGCCAAGTATATTATAGCTTCAATAGCTGCATTTTTGGTCATAGGCGTTACAATAACGACCATCGTTATCAAATCTCATAAAAAAGATCAGCCTGTTATTCAGCCGTCCAATGACGGTACAGATGTATCCTCCGATACAGACTCAAGCAAAAAAGACACAGACCTTTCTTCGGATAAAGATACATCATCCGCAAAGGTGAGCACAAAAAAAGAAAAGAAAGATGTAACAGAAAAAAAGTCCGAAACACAAAGTGCAATAAAGGCATCTGTCACATTCCCTATCGACGTTAACAAAGCCGATAAAGATGCATTTTGCGCTATTGACGGTGTGGGTGAGTATCTTGCCGGTCAGATCATAAACTATCGCAGCGAGGTAAAAGTGATCCATTCTGTGGACCAGCTTATCGAGGTGGACGGAATAGGTAAGAAAACACTTGACCATATCCGAAGCTACCTTTATGTCAGCGACGATGTGAGACAGGCTTATACCACCACGAGAAAAACTGCGGCATCAAAACAGGAAACTGTTTCATCTAAATCTACCACTGCAAAACAAACAACGGTAAAGTCTTCATCAAAAACACAGACAACTGCCGAAGGGACCAAGTCTCTCAAACAGGTCAACATCAATACGGCTTGTGCAAAAGAGATCGCCGACAGCCTTCTCATTACGGAGGAAAATGCGCAGAAGATCGTAGATATACGTGAAAAGATACATAAGTATTCCGCCAAAGAGGAAATACTCCTTGCTGATGCAGTTACACAGGACTATTTCAATCAGATAAAGGATTATATTCTTGTATGATCTTTCTGACTATGTCCTATTATACCATTGTTCAAACGAAAAGAGGATGTATATGAAAAAAGTCTCTGTTAAAGTTAACACAAAGGCAGAAAAGACTATTATTGTCACAACTTTATCCGCAATGCTTGCCATAATATTTGACCAGAAAAAGAAAAAGCCGGAGAAACGCAAGAACTTTATCCAGCGTGTTAAAAAGCATTACAAGAGAATAGATAAGATCATAAGCAGGACAGTTGCCAAAGATGTGGCAAAAAACGAGGCTTTGGCTGCAGAGAATAATGGGATAAGATCTGCCAAATTAAGAAAACTCAGGATCGAACCTTCAATACCTTTTGATCTGAAGCTTGAGGGCAAGGAAAATGACTAAATATCTAACACAGTACAAAGAATATATCATCAGGTGTCTGGAAGATGAAAACTATGATCTCAGACAGCTGCTTGACTATCACCGTGACAAGATCAGTTTCTTTTCACACGAAAGGCTTATTCACCTTTTGGTGATGATATTATTTGCTGTTTGTACAGTTATAACTATCCTTGCTATCGTGATCTGGCAGACACTTTCGCTGATCCCTCTTGCGATCTTGCTGCTGGTTTTGCTCGTGCCGTATATAAAGCACTACTATTTCCTTGAAAACTCTGTTCAGCAGCTTTACAAGTATTATGATGTAATGTACAAAAAAGTATATGGGATAAACCAAGAGGATAAATAAATGTCTTTCAATAAATATACAAAGCAGACCTGGAAAGGAAGCGTGCTCACCTCCCCTGTTCCGCCAACTCTGGTCACAAGCAGCTATAACGGCGTCAGCAATGTTTTTACTGTTGCCTGGACAGGTATTATGTGCACAAGACCTCCTGTGACCTACATATCCGTGCGGCCGCAGCGGTATTCATTTGAGCTAATAGACAAAAGCGGAGAGTTCGTTATAAACCTTGCATCAAAGGAACTTGTGAAGGCAGTTGACTTTTGCGGGGTCAAAAGCGGAAAAAATATAAATAAGTTTGAGCATACAGGTCTTACGGTTGCCGACGGCTCAATGGTCAAAGCTCCTGTTATCGAACAGTCGCCCCTGAGTCTGGAATGCAAAGTAAGAGATAAGATCGAGCTTGGCACCCACACGGTTTTTATAGCGGACATCGTTGCTGTGGATGTGGCTCAGCAGCTGATAGACAAAGATGGCAGACTGGAGCTTGAAAAAGCGGATCTTATCGCATATTCCCACGGGGAATATTTTGAGCTTGGCAAAAAGCTTGGAACGTTTGGTTATTCTGTACGAAAGAAAAAATCCAATAAAAGAGGTAGTAAAAAATGAAAAAAATAATAACAGCAGCAGGTGTTGCGGCTGTTTGTTACAAATTAAGCAATATCAAGGCGCACGCATGGGTGGGTGTTACCCACAGGGATATAATGAGCAAGGCACTTGATATACTAAAAAAAGAAAACAAGATAAAGATATATTCTTTTTTCAGCGATTTTACACAGGAACTGGAGGACGGATGTACCGCTCCGGACAGAGGAAAGGATATTGACCACGGTGCGGGAATGCACTACTACTCCTGTTCCAAGCCAAGAGGAAAAGTGCTTTCGGAAACAAACGGTTATTATAAAAGCAGAATGGGAAAATTTCTGCCAAGTGCACGTACCCTTATGGAGCAAAACTATCTCTCCGCCGTATCACTTTACCGAAGCGGCAAAAAAAGTGCGGCAATGACCTGTTTTGCAAGGGCAGCTCACTTTGTATCCGACATGGGCTGTACGGTACACGTTTCAAACATAAGATGCTTTGACCGCAGGGGAAATATACATAACGCATTTGAAGCACACGCTGAAATCAACTGCAAGGCTTATACTGCGGAAAACTTAGATAAAAGGCTGACTAAGCATTATGAAAAAGATAGTTTTCAGGATGCAATGAACAAGCTTATCAAATATTCTGCTCAGTTTGTAAAACAGGTAAGAACACTGGACCCTCTCAGATTCAACGACATAGAACAGCAGACTTTAGTTACCACCCAGCAGCACGTGGCTGCTTTAATGATAAGGTTTTACAACGACTGCACAAGGGATACGGGAAACTGTCTTTTGGAAAACAGAAACTACATAATAAACAATCTTTTCAGCGGACTTAATTTTACAGTCACCAAAAAAGGGATAATACTTGCTGAAAATGACCCGCAAATGGATCAGCGTCTGCGTTTTGAATGGAATGATAAAGGCTATTTCAAACTTGTGACGACAGATAAAAAATATATTTCAAAGAACTTCAGAAACCTTTATGAAAACGGTGAAGATGAAAAAGTTGCTCATTTCAGAGCAATACAGGCGGGAAAGGATCAGTTCGTTATAACCGTGGGATCAAAAGACTTTAAAAAAGTTCTTTGCTGTTCAAGCTACGGCAATCTCAAAATAACAAAATTTGACCCTCGCAAACCATCACAGATATGGAAAATCAAATAGAACAAGTAAAGCCCGAACAAAGCATTAAAAGCTTAGTTCGGGCTTTTTATGATGTTTTATCGGAAAGAATCTTTTAAACTTATCTCTTTTCGCAAGTAATGATCATCGCAGTACGCTCTTCATCATTCAGCGTCACCTGACCAAAGGCAGGGAAACATATAAGCTCTATACCCTCTTGTTCAAGGAAACCTCTTGCTACAGCAACAGCTTTAACTGCCTGATTTGTAGCGCCTGCGCCTATGGCCTGTATCTCGACGCTGTTTCCTTTGCGAATAACTCCGCAGATCGCACCGGCAACAGAATTGGGAACAGAACGTGATGAAACCTTTAAAACTTCCATATATATCCTCCTTATCTTACGATCAGTCTTTTTATATCATTAGCTTTACCTGTTTTCTCGTCAAAATCCAAAACAACAGCATTTATAAAGCATTTTTCTGCGCTTTCAATAAATCTTACCGGCATTTTGTTTTTAAACTTACTGATGATTATATCCTTATCTATACCAAGTACTGAATTCTCCGGTCCTGCCATGCCCACATCCGTTATATACGCTGTATGTCCGCCGAGTATGCACTCATCGGCAGTCTGGACATGGGTATGGGTACCAAGAACAGCAGTTACTTTATTTTGCAGGTAAAAACCCATTGCCTTTTTTTCACTTGTTGCCTCAGCGTGGAAGTCAATGATAATATTGGGGGTATCAACATCTTTCAGTATCTCGTCGATAACATTAAAAGGGTTATCGAAAGAATCAAGATACATAGTACCTATAAGATTAATTACTGCGATCTTATAGGGAGCTTTATCTATTACCGCAATTCCGCTTCCGGGGGCACCCGCAGGAAAGTTTGCCGGTCGGATCACACAATTATTATTATCGTATATATCCATAGACTCTTGGCGTCTGAAACAATGATTTCCTGTTGTTATCACATCTACGCCCATTGAAAACAACGATTCCATTGACCGTGGCGTAATGCCGTTGCCCTGGGCGGAATTTTCACCGTTAACAATGGTTATATCAATACTGTTTTCCATTTTTATCTTATATATGTTTTTATACAGGAAATCACAGCCTGACTCGCCTACAACGTCTCCAACAAATAATAACTTCATTCGTGTCCTCTCATTCTATTTTTTGTATAAACATTTTGCAGCGATATCCGGTCGATAGGTTTCTATAAAAAAGAGGAGTTGATAAACTCCTCTTTAAATTTTAATCTTCGCTTTCTTCAACAGACTCACTCTCAGGCTTGATATCCTCAGCATTATTAACATCACTGTCAACGATAAGGTTGCCTTCCATAAGCTTTTTAAAGGTCTCACCGTCGATCTTTTCATGCTCCATCAGATAGCCTGCAAGTTCATGAAGTTTATCAATATGCTCTTTAAGGATCGCTTCACACTTTTCAAAAGCGTCTTCCACAACTGTGCGTATCTCATGGTCGATCTCAGCAGCAACTGCATCTGAATAATCGGGAGTTGCACTATAATCTCTTCCAAGGAATACCTCATGGTCTCCTCTTCCGTAAACTATCGGTCCCAGATTATCGCTGAATCCATATCTTGTTACCATAGCTCTTGCGGTAGAAGTTGCTCTTTCAAGGTCGTTGGATGCACCTGTTGAAATATCATCAAGGATAAGTTTTTCAGCAACACGTCCGCCAAGAAGAACGATAATACTCTCAGCCATCTGGTTCTTGCTTACATAGCTGTCGTCCTTTTCAGGTCTTGACATTGTAAATCCGCCTGCCTGGCCACGAGGAATAATGGTTACATAGTGGACATCATCCTGGGTCTTACAATAATAATGGCAAAGTGCATGACCGCTTTCATGGTAGGCAGTAAGCTTCTTTTCCTTTTCGGTAACGATCCTTGATTTTTTCTCCGGACCCATTACCACCTTGAGAGATGCTTCTTCAATATCCGCCTCGGTAATAGCTTTTCTGTTATTTCTTGCAGCAAGAAGTGAAGCTTCATTCACAAGGTTTTCAAGGTCAGCACCGGTAAATCCTACTGTGGTCTTAGCGATAACTTTAAGGTCAACATCCGGAGCCAGAGGCTTCTTTCTGGTATGGACCTTGAGTATCTCTTCTCTGCCCTTAACGTCAGGTCTTCCCACAACGATATGTCTGTCAAATCTGCCGGGTCTGAGCAAAGCCGGGTCAAGGATATCTCTTCGGTTAGTAGCAGCCATTACGATAACAGAGGTATTGTCCTCAAAACCGTCCATTTCAACAAGGAGCTGGTTAAGAGTCTGCTCACGTTCATCATGTCCGCCGCCAAGTCCGGCTCCACGCTGACGTCCAACGGCGTCGATCTCATCAATAAAAATGATAGAAGGCGAATTCTTCTTTGCCTGTTCAAAAAGGTCTCTTACTCTTGAAGCACCTACACCAACGAACATTTCAACAAAGTCAGAACCCGAAATAGAGAAAAACGGTACCTTTGCTTCTCCGGCTACTGCCCTTGCAAGAAGGGTCTTACCTGTACCCGGAGGGCCCTCAAGAAGAACGCCCTTAGGTATTCTTGCGCCGATCTCAACATATTTCTTATTGTCACGGAGGAAATCAACGATCTCCTGCAGTTCTTCCTTCTCCTCATCGGCACCTGCAACATCTGCAAATGTAGCTTTCTTGGAGTTGGCTGAGACCCTTGCATTGGATTTGCCAAAGGATGACATTTTCCCTCCGTTTGCGCTTTTCATCATAAACACAAAGAAGAAGATCATAACACCCAGCATCAGCAAGGTAGGGATAAGGTTGAGAATGAAGCTGTTATCCGAAATAGGCATCAGATCATACTTCAAAGGATCATCCTTATTTTGTGCATCATATCTTTTTCTGTAATTGTTTTCGTTTTCTTCTCCCAGGATCTCGCTGGCAAAAAGTGAAACATTCGGGACCCTGTAAGTATGCATATTACTGTTCTTGTCCTCGGTTTTCAGCCTGTATTTAAGCTCTCCGCTGCCAAGATCAAGGGTAAACTCGGAAACATTAAGCTTGTCAAACTGTTCCATAACCTCAGAATACTTTGTATCATCGGATTTTTTGCTCATGCTTGTAAGCATGAAAACAATTCCTCCCACAACGCAAAGAGAAACCAGAAAATAGATCAGGAGTGTCTTTCCACCGCTGCTTTTCAATATATCACAACCTTCTATTTATTTGTATTATCAAGCATATAAGATCTCAACAAAAAGTATTATAAAACACCTATGTGATAATTATATGATATCTTTAATGCTAAAAACAACCACTTTTTTTGTGTGCTCTGTTATCTTCACACGATCTGCTGCGCCGCTTTTTTCCACAAACACAACACCCTCATTGTCGTACATGACCACAGCGCTTTTTCTGCTTGAAATATCAAAGGACGAATTAAGAAGCTTTCGCACAGATGAGCTGAACTGTCTATTGACAAGTCTTATACTGTCACCGGGTCTTCTTGTATGGATAACAATGCCGCCTTTAATTTTATCATAATCCATACAACAATTTGTGAATTTTTTATGAAAATTTACGATATCAACATCAGCACGGTTTATATCTAATAGTTCAAAATGTATTGTTCTGTTAAAATAGCTATAATCTCCCATGGAGGTGATCTCCACGGTCAAATCATTTTCAGGCAAGCTTTTGCCCATTTGATCCAGTACCATCCAGCCTTTGCTGCACACAGCACAGATATCACCGGAAATATTAAACTTTCCGTTGTTTTGGGCAGCAGCGACAATAAAGGAGATATTATCTTTGGATATTTTAAGTCCATTATCCTCCAGCCAGCGAACGACCACCCTGTCTCTTACGGAAGGGGCAAGCTCCAAAAGCCCGGATAACTTGATCTTATTATTTACACATACGGAAGGATAAAGGTTTTCAGCTGTTTTAGCAAGATATTGTTCATCGGATCTTAAAAACCCGATGGTATTTTCGTAGCTTTTAAAAAGTGACGGATTTATACTCTCAAGAACGGGAATAACGTTATGTCTTATCTTATTTCTTGTATACTCATCAGAAAGATTTGTGGAATCAACAACAAACTTCTGCCCTTTAGCATTAAGAAAGCCGACGATCTCGTCCCTTGTACAGTTGATAAGCGGTCTTACAATATTTTCTCTGACAGGCGGGATAGAACAAAGTCCCTTCAGCCCTGTTCCCCTTGCCAGGTTGAATATTGTAGTTTCAAGGCAATCAGACAAGGTATGGGCTGTACAGATCTTATCGGCTGATACAGAGCGGAAAACATCGTACCTAAGTTTTCTTGCGCCCTCCTCTATGGAAAGTGAATTCTGTTTACAATAAGCTTTTACATCAATACGCTGTGTAAACAATTCAACGCCCAGTTCAGAGCAAAGATCCTCACAGAACCGCTGGTCACGGTCACTTTCATCTCCCCTAAGCTGGTGATTGACATGGCAGGCACAAACATCATACCCAAGATCTTTCAGGCACAAAAGGAGTGAAACGCTGTCCGCACCGCCCGAAAGGCAAACCAGCAAGCGTTCACTCTTTTCAAACATACTATATTTATTTATAGTGGATCTTACTTTTTCCAGAAAACTATCATTCATCTTTAACAAACCTGTTTATAGAGGTGAAAAGGGTATATTCTCCTCTCCATCCAAGCTCTACTGTTTTCAATTCTCCGTGACGGTTTTTAGCAACTATACACTCTGCTGTTGTCTGGTCATCGCTGTTTTGGTCATAATAAGCGTTACGATACAAAAACAGAACAATATCAGCATCCTGTTCGATAGAACCCGATTCTCTCAGGTCTGAAAGCATAGGACGCTTGTCCTCTTTTCTCTTTTCCGAATCTCTTGAAAGCTGTGAAAGGGCAATAACCGGTACATTAAGTTCCTTTGCCATAAGCTTCAGCTGACGAGTTATCTCAGAAACCTCGGTAACACGGCTATTATGCTTATTGGGTGATGACATAAGCTGGATATAGTCAATAACGACCAGTCCAAGATTATGACGTCTTCTAAGTTTAGCCTTCATCTGTGGGACAGTCACACCTGCGCCATCATCAATATATATGGGCAATCTTGAAATAACATCTGCTGCCACAGCAAGGCGATCCCAATCATCACGTCCGATCTTTCCGTTTCTGAGGCTTGTATTATTAACAAGAGCTTCCGATGCAAGAATTCTTGACGCAAGCTGTTCCTTGCCCATTTCAAGGGAAAAAATAACAACATCACGGTTAGTTTTTTTACAGCAGTTTACTGCCATATTAAGAGCAAAAGCCGATTTACCCATACCTGGTCTTGCAGCCAGGACGATAAGGTCTGTTTTATTAAGTCCCGTGGTAACAGCATCAAGATCGGCAAAGCCCGAACTTGCTCCAAGCTTCTCCGAGGCATCGCTTCCCGTTATATCCTGAAGATGTCCGATGGCACCCACAACAACTTCGCTTATATGAGACAAGCCTTCAAAATTCTTGCCCTGACGGATATTATATATTTTCTGCTCAACATCATCAAGGAGGTTATCGGCAGATACTGCATTCTCACTTGCTGTTTTGATAGCATACTCGGAAACATCAACAAGTTTGCGTATAAGCGCTTTTTCATTTATGATCTCACAGTGTCTGTCGATATTTGCCACACTTGAAACATTCTGGACAAGACCCATAAGATAGGTCCTTGCCATTTGTGAATCGCTGAAAACACCGGCTTTAACAGATTCATCAATAATAGTTACTATATCATCTGCCTTGCCAACAGAATAAAGCCTCATTATTATGGAAAACAGAGCCTGATGCTGGGGTCTGTAAAAACTATCGGGGCTTTTGATAAGCTCAGCAACTGTATCTATACATTTAGGGTCAAAAAGCATTCCCCCAAGGACTGCGCCTTCCGCCTCCTGGGAAAACTGAGCTCCCGCCCCGATGATATCAGATGTCTGATAATCCCTTAATTCTGTTGCCATTTTTTATTCCTCAACGACTTTAATCTTTATATTGCACGAAATTCCATGTGAAAGCTTTATTGTAGCAGAGAAATCTCCATAGGACTTGATGTCGGAAGAAAGAGCAATTTTTTTCTTTTCCACATCAACACCATACTGTTTTTTGATCTCATCGCTGACAGTTGAAGCGGTAACGGCTCCGAAAAGCTTTCCTCCCTGACCTGCTTTAGCTTTTATAACAACATCTTTATCTTTTATTTTTTCCACCAACGCCTTATTATCGGCTATCTCAACATCTTTTTTATGCTGTTCGGAGGATTTCTTACCCTGAAGATCGTTAAGATTCTTCTGTGTTGCTTCAAGAGCAAAGCCCTTACCTATCAGGTAATTTCTTGCATAGCCGTCAGCAACATTAAGTACATCGCCTTTTTTCCCCGAACCCTTAACATCTTTTATAAGAATTACTTTCATAAATTTTTCTCCTTTATTATCCGTTGTTTTTAATATATTCGTCAATAGCTTTTTTCAAGTTTACTATTGCAGTCTGAAGGTCGGTTTTAAGCTGGCAGGCAGCCATAGTATGATGTCCTCCGCCTCCAAGGGATTCCATAATGACCTGAACGTTTATGGCACCCATACTTCTTGCAGAAATGTTAACAACAGAGTTAGACTCATAAAGCACAAATGACGCCAGAACATCTGTTATACCAAGCATATCGTCGGCTGCCTGAGATGCGGCAACACGAATATTAGCAAAGTTTTCTTTTGTATACGCTATGGCGCAGTTACGATATACCTCTGCTGAATTGATAAGCATAGACTTTTGCTGATATGTTTCCATAGAGTTTGCAAAAAGCTTTTTGACCGTTATGGTATCTGCACCCAGACGTTTCAGGTAGGCAGCCGCCTCAAAAGTACCTGAACCGGTCCTCATAACAAAATTCTTGGTGTCAAGCATAATTCCGGACAGCAGAGCTTCAGCCGCAGGAACAGATATCTTGCTTTTTTCACCAAAGTACTCAATAAGGTCGGTGACCAGCTCGCAGGCTGAAGAAGCACCCGGCTCAAGATAGGTCATCAAGGTAGGCTCGATACCATTGACCATACGTCTGTGGTGGTCAATAACGATTATCTCCTTAGCCCTTTGGAGGATATCCGCAGATTCCACAAGGTTAGGATTATGAGTATCCACAACTATGAGCAGGGTATTAAAATCAAGCATTTCCAGACCCTGCTGAGGAGTTATGTAATAGTTAGTCATATTATTGTCTGTGATATGCTCGATTAGGGGCTTTGCAAGGTTATTTATCGGGTCAACGACAACATATGCTTCCTTGACCAACGGCTTGATCGCACAGCAAAGACCGGTCGCAGCGCCTACCGCATCAAGATCGGCAAAACGGTGTCCCATGATAAGGACCTTTTCAAAGGAAGTGATCCTTTCATGCATTGCTTTTGCAACCATTCTGACTTTAACTTTATTATTTTTATCGTTTGAATTGGAAACACCGCCAAAGAATTTGAATTCTCCGTCTTCATGCACAGCAGCCTGGTCGCCGCCTCTGCCCTGGCAAAGCTCAAGGGCTTGTTTTGCCTGGCTCTCGCTTACAGCAAGGTTCTCTCCGGATCTTCCCACGCCTATGGAAAGAGTAATGCTGTTTCTGCCGTCAACAGTAATTTTTCTTGCCTGTTCAAGGATCTTGAACCTTGACTCTATTATGGGGGCAAGATGCCGCTCCTCCATATAGATATAGAATCTGTCCGAAGCGGTCTTTTTTGTAACGGCTGTGGTGTTCTCAACAAAATTCTCAATAAGCTTTTCGATCTCAACAACGATATGCGCCTTTTCGCTTTCCCTTATATTTGCCATAATGTCGTCAAGATTGTCAACGCTGATTATTATAACTGCCTTGTGGGACTGTCTTGTTTCATATTTAAGCTCGATATAATCGGATATATCATTGAAAAAGATAAGCGCCAGCGCACCCTTTGCCTGTTCGTTATGCACAGCCTTAGCCTCATAGAATCTCTTTGAAAGACATACAAGGTCTCCGTTGGGTGTAAATACTTTTTGCATATCTATGTTGCCAATATCGGTGATCTTCCATCCGTAGGCTTCCTCAGTAGCGAGGATATCCATTGCGAACCTTTTATTATACCAAAGAATAGTTGCCTTTGAATCGATTATAACTGCCGGAGCAGGAAAATTCATAAGGGAATTCTTTTCGGTCTTTGAGATCGCTGTGGCAAGCTTAGCAATGCTCTTTCTTGTGTGATTCTGAAAAACGATCCCTTCAAAGATCAGCAAAAGAACGGATATTACACACAAAGTGAGCAATACTTTTCCGCTGGTAGTATAATCAGGCGATCTGTTCAGCAAATATGCGGAAATTAGTCCTGAAAGCGCAACAATAGCTATTGTAAGTCGTATCAGCGCATTCAGTCCGTTTGACCTTTTCACTTCTCAACATCTCCTCACTATTGTCCTGTTAGGGAATCACAATTCCATAATTATCGGCAGGATCATAGGTGTTCTCTTTGTTTTTTCAAAAATATAATTAGAAAGGTTATCCTTCATCTTTGTTTTTATAGAATTCCAATCTTTTATGTTTCTGTCAAGGCAGTCCTGTAAAGTCTGTGAAAGGAGTTTTTTTGCCTCTCCGAGCAATTCCTCGCTTTCTCTGACATAGACAAATCCTCTTGATACCACATCAGGACCGGAAAGTATCATTCCCGTATCTCTGTCAATTGTGGCGACAGCAACGATCAGACCGTCCTCGGCAAGATGCTTTCTGTCCCGAAGAACAACAGAGCCCACATCGCCAACTCCCAGTCCGTCAACAAAAACTCTTCCGGCAGGGACAGTTCCGGTGACTTTTATATCAACACTATCCGTTTCTATAACAAATCCGTTATCACCCAGAATAATGTTGTTTTCAGGGATTCCCACTGACATCGCCGTTGCTTTATGCTGATAAAGGTGTTTGTATTCGCCATGCACGGGAATGAAAAACTTAGGTTTTGTTATCGAGAGAATGAGCTTTTGCTCCTCCTGGCATGCGTGTCCGGAAACGTGAACTTCATATATATTCTCGTAAACAACGTGTGCGCCAAGTTTCATAAGCTCGTTTATTACCCTTGTTACAAGCTTTTCATTTCCCGGTATCGGGTTAGCGGAAATTATAATAAAATCATTCGGTGTGATGGACACCTGACGGTGCTCATTATTCGCCATTCTGGTAAGAGCAGACATAGGCTCACCCTGGCTGCCCGTAGTTACGATGACCATTTTGTCGGCTGGATATCTGGAGACCATATCTATATCCACAAGCACCCCATTGGGAACTTTCAGATAGCCAAGCTCGATACCTACGCTTATAACTTTGACCATGCTTCTGCCGGAAACAGCCACTTTTCTGCCTGTTGAGACTGCATTGTTGATAATTTGCTGAATCCTATGGATATTAGAGGCAAATGTAGCTATTATAAGACGTTTGCCTTCCGCCTGAACAAAGAGCTTTTCAAAGCTCTCCCCCACTTTCCTCTCGCTCATGGTAAAGCCGGGTCTGTCAGCGTTCGTTGAATCAGACATAAGCGCAAGCACTCCCTTGTTTCCAAGTTCGGCAAAGCGCTGAAGATCAATTATCCCGCCCTCGATAGGGGTATAATCCACCTTGAAATCTCCGGTATGGATAATGATGCCCGCCGGGGTATGGATAGCCATGCCGACTGCATCGGGAATAGAATGATTTACCCTGATAAACTCCACAGCCATACAGCCAAGCTTAACGGTCTGTCCGGGTGTGACCACATTGAGCTTGGATCCTCCAAGGATACCATGTTCTTCAAGCTTGCCCTCCACAAGACCAAGTGTAAGTCTTGTACCATAAACGGGAACATTAAACTTTTTGAGGAAATACGGAAGTCCCCCGATGTGATCCTCATGTCCGTGGGTCAGGACAACACCTCTGAGCTTATCTATATTTTTCTCAACATACGAATAATCCGGAAGTACGATATCAACTCCAAGAAGCTCACTGTCCGGAAAAGCCATTCCGCAGTCGATAACAAACATATCGTTTGAACACTCGATAACGGTACAGTTCTTTCCGATCTCATTAAGTCCGCCGAGAGGAATGATCTTTACCGGTGTCTTGCGGGAAGGCTCTTTCGGCTTTCTCACAACCGAGCGCTTGGAGGCAGTTCGTGTGGTCTTTGGCACATTTCTGTTCGTGCTTTGTCTTTTTTTAGGCTCCGCTTTGGCTGCCGCAGCGGACTTGTTGTTTGTATTATTGCGTTTTACCCCGGTTTTTTTAACTTTTTCTGTTTTATTCATGTAATACATTTAGCTTGTTAAAGCGTATATAAACTCCTTTCGATGATTATTTTTAATAATATATACAAGGCTGCAAAACGGTATCTGTGCGTAAAAACGCATTATAATAAACGATGTGTGGGGCAGGAAACTGTTTTACAAGCCTAAATATGCACATAAATATCTAAGTTACATTATACTCCAATACGGTCATATTGTCAAGCAAATATAGTATATACAATGATAAAATGTAAAAACAAATGACTAATATCAATTGCAGGTATACCTAAATAATTGACCCACAAACAAATTTTAAACAAATAGAGATTTTTATTCCATTACCCCCTTTTCAAAAGGGCATTTATGTGTTATAATTATAAAAATCACTTTATGAAAGGAGTTGAAGTTATATGCCAAGTAACTATGATGAGTTGAAAATAAAAGCTCTTGATAAATTCTTTTCAAATCTTAATCCGCAGCAAAAGAAAGCTGTTTTTAAAATAAAAGGACCTTTGCTTATCCTTGCAGGTGCAGGAAGCGGAAAAACGACCGTTCTTATCAACAGGATAGCAAACATGATCTATTTCGGAGATGCTTATACCTGTACACAGGCAGGTTTTAACGTCACAGATGAAGAATGCAGTTTCCTTGAGGATTATATAAACGGCAAGACCGAAGATACAGCAAGGCTTTCCGAGATAATCGGGTACAACAACGTTAATCCGTGGAATATTCTTGCAATCACGTTTACAAATAAAGCTGCCAATGAGCTTAAAGACAGGATCGCCGCTATGCTTGGCCAAGCCGGCGAAGGCGTTGCTGCTGCTACGTTCCATTCTGCCTGCGTAAGGATATTAAGGCGTGAATGCGATGCACTTGGATATACCGGCAACTTTACCATATATGATTCTGACGATTCTCAAAGGACGATAAAAACTATTTTAAAGGATCTGGACATATCTGATAAGATGTTCCCGCCTAAAGTAGTTCACTCCGAAATATCAAGGCAAAAGGATGCCATGATAGACTGTGAACAGTATGAGCAGATGTCAGGCTCGGATTACAGGCTTGTTACCATCTCAAAGATATATACCGAATACCAAAGGCGGCTGAAGCTTGCAAATGCTATGGATTTTGACGATATAATCTTTAACACAGTCAGGCTGTTTGAAAACTATCCTGATGTGCTGGATCATTATCAGAATCTGTATAAATACATTATGGTAGACGAGTATCAGGACACTAACACCGCACAGTATATGCTTATCAAACAGCTTGCTGCCAAGTTCAACAATATTTGCGTTGTGGGTGATGATGACCAGAGCATATATAAATTCAGAGGCGCTACGATTGAAAATATCCTGGGATTTGAAGAACAGTTCAAGTGCGACCCGAAAAATGACGTTATAAGACTTGAACAGAACTACAGATCAACTCAAAACATCCTTACGTGTGCAAATGCTCTTATACAAAATAACAGCTCACGTAAAGGAAAGCAGCTCTGGACAGATGCCGGAGACGGTGAAAAGGTGATCGTTTATAAGGCTGCAGACGAAAAAGGTGAGGCTAAATTTATCGCCGAAAAGATACTTGATTTTATCGAAAAGGGCGGAAAATACAACGATAACGCCATACTTTACAGGATGAATTCTCAGTCCAACAGTATTGAGCGGGCGCTTGTTCAAAGCGGTATCCCCTATAAAGTATTCGGTGGACTTAAATTCTATGACAGAAAGGAAATAAAAGATATCCTGGCATATTTGCAGGTCATAAACAACCCATATGATATGCTCAGGCTGAAAAGGATCATAAACGAACCCAAGCGTGGGATAGGCGATGCAACGGTCGCACTTTTGGAACAGATATCATCCGATCTGGGAGAGAGTCCTATAAGCGTTATGAAAAACGCCGAGGATCTTGCACCCATCGCAAAAAGGGCAAAACAGCTTACAAGCCTTTCGGATATGTTTGCACAGCTGGCGGAATTTTCGCAGACAAATTCACTTGAAGATCTGCTTGACGAGCTTGTCGATGTCAGCGGATACGCAGATTATTTGCAGTCGCAAGGTGACGAAGGCGTCACAAGACTTGAAAACATTGCCGAGCTGAAATCAACGATGGTGCAATACGAGGAGGAAGAACAGGAGCCTTCCCTGTCGGGATTTTTGGAACAGATCTCATTGTTTACAGACATTGATAACCTTGATCAGGGTCAGGACTATGTAGCGCTTATGACCATGCACGCAGCAAAGGGTCTGGAGTTTAACAATGTATTTGTTACAGGAATGGAAGAAAATATCTTCCCCTCATCAAGAAGCATGGACAGTGAGGCGGATATTGAAGAGGAACGCCGGCTTGCTTATGTGGCAATTACAAGGGCAAGAAAAAATCTCATCCTGAGCCGTGCAAGTGAAAGAATGCTGTACGGTCATACGGATAGGAACAGGAAATCACGCTTTATAAAGGAATTGCCTTCGGATATGATCCAAAAGCAGGAACAGGAAGGGATATCTTCATACTCTTCATCCTCATCGGGAGAAATGAATACCGTTCGCAGCATGACTCTCAAACAGCAGCTCAACCTTAAACGCTCTGAGAAAAACACACAAAGTGCTGCACAGCAATCATTCAGCGCCGGTGACAGGATAAAGCACAAAATATTCGGCGAGGGAACTGTTCTAAGCGCTGTTCCAATGGGTAATGACACCCTTCTTGAGATCGCTTTTGACTCAAAGGGCACAAAAAAAATAATGGCTAATTACGCAAAGGTAACCAAGCTTTAAAAAAAGCACCCCAACAGGGTGCTTTTTTTCTGGATAAAAAACAAGCGGATGAGATACTCACCCGCTTATATTTTTGCTCTTTAAATATTTACAGTCTCCGTACAAACCGGCAGGATCAGATAATATCATCTTCCTGATTAGGTATGTTGAGCTGCTTTTTCGGAACACGCTTTATAGGATCATACACCCACTTTTTGCAGGCATAATCCGCATCAACCAGTCCCTGTTTCTCGCAAAGAACTTTATTTCCTTCTCTTGAACGGTTGCCAAACACGCAATATGAGCATGAGGGATCGATACCGTTTCCAAAATACTTGTTTTTAGCCATTTTAAACGCAACTCCTTTTATATCAAGTAATGAATTTTCGTTCATATTGATTATAACACAGTCATTTTGAAATTTCCACCCCTTTTTTAGTTTTAAGCATAAAAATCATCAATATTAGACAAACCGAGGGAATAAAATTGTTCACTTTAACGAAAATCTTTTGTGAATAAGAAAAAGCTGGTAAGCTATCGTTAAGGATTATTTTTCCGATCCAGATACTGTTAAGAGCACTTATTATCCCGCAAATCGGTCTTGTTATCAAAAAAGGCAGAAGGGAGATACCGTCTGAAAGCACTGCTTTGATCTGCATGATAACACACATCCCTCCAAAGGAACACAGAGCCGCTGCAACAGGCAGAATATTTCGCCCGGGCATTGGAAGCTGAGTTATATGGGTTATTTCAAAGAAAGAAGAAAGGATAAATTTCCCACCGGGCTCATTTATTACCTTACCTGCTGCATCAAAAAAGCCTGCCGTTTCTATCAGCGCCATAAAAGTTGAAAAGAAAATGATAACAGCGCAAAGTGCAAACAGCGACTTCCCTGCATTTAAAACACTGTTGTTAAGCATCTTTGCATCGAAAACAAACTTAGCTTGGGAATCGGACGCTTTCATTTTAAAAAGTCTGCACATTATCCCGGCAAGCAAGATATTTGTGCAAAAGCAGGATAAAAATATTACCATTCCCGCCTTTGCATTTCCAAAGACCCCCAGACCGATCACAGATACAAAAAAGGCAGGACCGGCACCATAACAAAAGCATAGCATCCTCCCGGCAGTATACCTGTCTGTTTTGCCGGAAACAACAAGTTCAGACAAGAGCTTGGCGCCTATGGGATAGCCTGCTGTGTTTGAGATAAGAAAAATACCGAAAAGCTCAACAGGCATCCCCAGAATATATTTTGAAAATAAAGCGAAGGGTTTTGCCATAATACGGTACAGATCGCTTTTTACGGCTACATCAGCAAAAACGATAAAAGCAAAAAGCGATGGTATAATAACATTCATACACCTTTCCAAAGATCGTGTAACATTAAAGCTTACCTGTTTTGCAAAAACAACAAGGCATACCCCGTAGGCCGCCAAAGCGATCATTATTATTGCGTTTTTCACCTTATGTAAAAGCATTTTAATCCCACCGTCATTCTTCATGATCTCTGTGTTTCAAGTATATGTTTGAAAAGTTGATAATATAATTTAACGGACAGACACTAAAAACAACAAATACGGAGGTCAACAATGAAAAACACAAAATTCAGCTTTGCGGGTAAGGCAAAGGATATTGCATATCTTGGGTCATATATCTCGATACACAACAATAACAGCGTTACTGTTGAAAACTGTAATCAGATATTTGATTGCAGCGATATCTATGTAAAAGTTTCAGCAGGTGATTATTATATCGAAATATGGGGCTGCGGACTGGAAATGTCCACCTATTCGGAAAATGCAGTTATAATAGAAGGAGTCGTTGACTCGGTAAAGCTGATAAACAAAAGTTTTATAAACAGACGGGAGCAAAAATGAAAAGACACAGTAATAAGACTCCCTTCATGTGCAGAAGTTATGAGATAAAATGCGATAACATTCAGGTTTTTTATAAGGCATTGCGGTCGGAAAAGGTCTATCCAAGACAAATGCAGGAAAAAAACGGCACCGTATATCTGACGCTGTCCGGAATTTATCATAAACAGATAAAAAAGATATGCAGCGATCTTGGATACATATGTGAGACCAAGGACGAGGGAGATATTATCAGAGCGGCAAAGCGATTGAAAAAAAGACCTGCGCTGATAATATCACTTATTATTTTCGGTCTTGCTGTGATCTATCTGAAAAATATCGTTATCCGCATAGATGTAATGACAGATGATGAACAGATCAAAAGCAGGGTAATACACGTTTTAAACGAAGAGGGGGTAAAGGCAGGAACATATATCCCGGGGATAACTCTTGTGGAGGTGGAAAGATCGCTCAAACAGAAGGTCGAGGGCATAAGCTGGGCTGGTATAACACGCAAAGGAAACAGCCTTGTGATCGACGTTGTAAAGACGATCCCCAAGGCAGAAGGCAGCTACAGCAGATTTCCCACTAATCTTATAGCCTCGGAAAATGCAACAATAGACAAGGTGCTTGTGCTTGACGGAAAGCTTATGATAGGCGTTGGAAACGGTGTAAAGAAGGGTGATATAATCGTCAGCGGCAAAATTGACATTGAAAATCCCGGAAAAACAAACGAAAAAGGGGAAAAGGACATAACGACCAGATACACCAGGTCAATGGGTACCATTGAGGGGACATTTCACCGGGAGGTAAGCTTTGAACAAAAGCTGGACGGCATTGTAAAGAAAGAAACGGGGAAAATAATAAAACAAAGGTATTTACATCTTTTCTCGGCAGATATCCCCTTGTTCTTTAAAGATAAAACCGGAAACTATTATTCGGATACAACACTTTCCTGTCCCCAAATCAACGGTTATGAAATACCGGTGGGGATAAAGACCCTTGAGCTCAGAGAATACGATCATAAACCGGTCAGGTATTCGGCAAAGCAGGCAGAGGAGCTGACTATGGAAAAAATAAAAAAGTATGAAAGCAATTTTTTGAAAGGATATAAGATACTCGAAAAGAAAGAGGAAAAAACAATTGAAAAAGACAGTGTGAAAATAAAGGTAAATTACAAATTGTATGGAAACATATGTGAGGAAGCAGCTTTTTTTATAAAAAAACAGTAAAATTATGTGCAAAATATATCATTTTTTATTGCAATCGTGAAAAAAACGTGATATAATATCTAAGGATTATAATAGAATCTTAAATTGGTAAAAAAAGGATTTTCAAATGATTCAAAAAGAGATTAAAGCAGACAAAATCGAAACTATACTAAGCCTGTTCGGAAACTACGATGAAAACGTTAATCTTATACAGAAAGAATACTCTGTTGTGATCCTCGGCCGTGGAGATAAGATCACCGTTTCCGGAGAAGAAAAGGATGTATTCAACGCCTGTGAAGCCATAAACTCACTTATCGGTCTTATAGAAAAGGGCGAGACTCTTAACGAAACAACGATCCGTTACGTTTTCTCTCTTGTTCGTGAAGGAAGAAATTATGAAGTGAGCAAAATGTCCGAGGGTGGTATATGTGTTACTGTTTCCGGTAAGGTGGTAAAGCCAAAAACTCTCGGTCAGAAGAAATATATCCAGGCGATAAAAGACAAGACTATCGTTCTTGGTGTGGGGCCGGCAGGTACGGGAAAGACCTATCTTGCAGTTGCGATGGCTGTAAAGGCATTTAAAAGCCACGAGGTGGAAAAGATCATACTTACAAGGCCTGCTGTTGAGGCAGGTGAAAAGCTCGGATTTCTTCCGGGAGATCTCCAGAACAAAGTCGATCCATACCTCAGACCATTGTACGACGCTTTGTTTGAAATGCTTGGTCCGGATACATTTGTCAAGCAGCAGGAGCGTGGGTGTATCGAGGTGGCTCCTTTGGCATATATGCGTGGGCGAACGCTTGATGACTCGTTTATAATACTTGATGAGGCACAAAACACCACTCAGGAGCAAATGAAAATGTTTCTTACACGGCTTGGCTTCAATTCAAGGATCGTTATCACCGGAGATATTACCCAGATCGACCTGCCGGACAACAAAAGATCGGGACTTATCCAGGCGATGAATATATTAAAAGATATTGACGATATTGGAATATGCCGATTTGGTCAGAATGATGTTGTACGCCACAAACTGGTGCAGGATATTATCATGGCATATGAAAAATATAATAAAAGGAATGTGAACAGTAATGAGTAAGGTAAAGGTCTCAATAACAAACGATCAGACTCAGATCAAAGTCCCCGTGGGCATCAGGATGCTTATTAGGCGCTGCTGCCATGCCGTTTTGGAGTATGAGGGATATGCAGACAGCTATGAGGTGTCCGTTTCTTTCGTTGACGATGAACAGATACACAAGCTCAATCTTGAACACAGAAAGATCGACAGATCAACGGACGTTCTCTCCTTCCCTTTAGGTGAAAACGGCAAGTATGACCTTGACCGTGAAACAGGGGCATATCTTTTGGGAGATATTGTGATAAGTCTTGAAACTGCATTCCGTCAGGCAGAGATTTACGATCATTCTCTTGAAAGAGAGATCGGATTTTTAACAGTACATTCTATGCTGCATCTTATAGGGTACGATCACGAAGAAAGCTCGCTTAAAGAGCGTATCATGCGTGAGAAAGAAGAGGCTATACTCAGCAATCTTGGTATATCCAGAGATGCATCGTTTATTGGCGAGCACGAACATAATGACACATAATCTTAAAAAGTTTTTTAAAGGTTTTGTATACGCATTTTCAGGTTTTATAGGAAGCATAAGAACAGAGCGTAATATGCGTTTCCACATTGGTGCGGCTATTTACGTTATATGCTTTATGTATGGGTTTTACGACCTTAGAGCCTCTCAAAAGGCAGCTGTGTTTATTTGTATAGCTTTGGTCATTTCAGCAGAGCTTTTTAACACAGCCATCGAAAATGCGTGCGATATGGCCTGCGGCGGCAAAAAAGACAGCAGAGCAAAGACAGCTAAGGACTGTGCGGCGGCTGCTGTCCTTATTGTGTCTGTCGCTGCATTTATCACAGGTATCTTGATATTCTGGGATACCTCGGTCTTTTCAAGGATATATGATTACTATTCAAGCCACGTGATCTCTTTAATATTTCTTATAGTGTCACTTGTGGCATGGGTGATCTGGATTTTATCAACAAAGGGTAAGAAGAAAAATGAGTGAAAAAAGTAAAAACGCATTTATTACTATCGTAGGCAGAGCAAATGCCGGAAAGTCATCTCTTCTCAACGCACTTGTGGGAGAGAAGATCGCTGCTGTAAGCAATAAACCGCAGACTACAAGGACAAAAATAACCGGTGTTCTCACAAAGGCTGAGACCCAGTTTGTATTTATAGATACTCCGGGAATGCACAAGGCTGTGAACAAGCTTTCCGAGCATATGCTTAAAACCGTAAGCGAAAGTGTAGCAGATGCGGAGATACTGCTTATGGTCTGCGACTGTTCCAAGGAGATATCTCAAAGCGAAAAGGATCTTATCAAAAACTTTAAAAAGAACGACAAGGTAATACTTGTGCTTAATAAGATCGACCTTCTGGACAAAAAGGACGCTCTTATAGAAAAATTGTCCCGGTATACGGAGCTTTATGATTTCACCGAGGTGATCCCGGTCAGTGTACTTGAAAATGACGGGCTGGATATTTTAATGGATACTCTGACAAAGCTTGCTGCTGAGGGTCCACACTACTTCCCCGATGATAAATTTACCGATCAGCCGGAGCGGGTGCTTATGGCTGAGATGATTCGTGAAAAGGCTCTTAACGACCTTAGCGAGGAAGTCCCCCACGGTATTGCAGTTACCATCGAATCGGTAAACGAGCGTGAATCGAAACAGGGAGATCCTATAATGGACATAAGGGCAACTATCTATTGCGAAAAGGAATCTCACAAGGGTATACTTATCGGAAAGAAGGGTTCTATGTTAGAAAAGATCGGCAGCGAAGCAAGAAAGGATCTTGAGGACTTTTTTATGATAAAGGTCAATCTTCAATGCTGGGTCAAGGTCAAAGAAGGCTGGAGAAACCGTGAAGGTGCAATCAGAAACTTTGGTCTTGAATAAGAAATATCAAACTAATTATTTCCGCTTATAATAAATCTGTCAGATGCAAATAATAGTTTTAGCTAATACGAAAGGCGGTATTTGCATGGATGAATGGGACAGGTTTTTTGAAAGCGGAAAAATTTGTGATTATATAAATTACGCAAGATCGAAAAGAGGCAAAGAAAATGCAGACTCTGAAATGCCTTGTACTGAAAGAAAAAAACGTTGGGGAAATAAATAAGTCTATAAGTGTGCTTACTGCCGAAAAAGGCGTTATAGATATTCTTGTGCGGGGAGGACAGAAAAGTGTCAAAAACTCTGCAAGCACCCAGCTTTTTTCTTACTCGTCGCTTTGTCTGGATGAAAAGAAAAATCCCGGCGGACAGACCCAGTATTATCTTAACAGCAGCGAGCTTTTGCGCTCGTTCTATAACATCAGACTGGACATAAAAAAGACTGCGCTTGCCTCATATTTCAGCGAGCTTTTGCTTTATTCACGCACAGAACAATCGGGGTATCATGACGTTTTAAGACTGACCCTGAACACGCTGTATTTTCTTGACAATTCAAAAATGGACAACGATCTTTTAAAATGCGTTTTTGAATTAAGGCTCCCCTGCGAGATAGGTCTCAGACCGGATCTTGTGGGATGCGCTAATTGTTATAAATACGAGGATGACAGGATGCATTTTGATTTTATATCAAACAAGCTTTACTGCGACGATTGCTACTGTTCCGACGACAATACCAGCGATACTGTTGTGGATAAGACCCTTTTATATATTATCAGATTTATTGCACTGAGTGAATTTGAAAAGCTTTTTTATTTTAAGATAAGCGATCGTTATCTTCAAAAGCTGACTGCTTTCACGGAATCATTTGTGGCATATGTTTTCAAAAACAGATTTACATCTTTGGACTATTATAAGAATATTTAGGAGTTAAAAATGGAAAACACTAATTACCAGGCACTTGAATTACATAAAATACTGGAAATGCTCTCGGCAAAATGTACAGTGCCAAAGGCAAGGGAGCTTGCCATTGAGATAGAACCGCAGACAGATATCGACACCGTAAAGGAAGAGATCGCAAAGACTTCTCAGACCTTTCAGCTTACAGTTCGCTATGGTACTCCGGGTTTTTACAAGGTACAGGATATAAGTGCGATCGTAATGAGGGCGGATCAGGGCGGAACACTTTCGATCAAAGAGCTTATTGAGATAAGACGTGTGCTTGCTCAGACCGATGTGCTTTGCAAGTGGTTCGATCAGCTGCAGGACAAAGAAACGAAGCTTAGCTATCTTTTTGAGAGCCTGTTCCCACAAGGCAGCCTTTTAAAGAGACTTAACACCGCCATTATAGACGAAAACAGTCTTTCGGACGACGCAAGCCCGGAGCTTAGGAGCATACGAAGAAAAATATCACGGGCACAGCTCTCCATAAGAGAGTCCCTTGACAAGATGATAAAATCAAGCGAAGGGAAAAAATATATGCAGGAATCCATCGTCACAATGCGTGACGGCAGATTTGTTGTTCCTGTAAAGCGTGAATTCAAATCGAATATCAGCGGACTTGTACACGACATATCCTCAACAGGATCTACTTTGTTCATAGAGCCTATGAGCGTTGTTGAGGCAAACAACGACATACGCATACTTGCAGGACAGGAACAGGATGAGATACACCGCATTATAAGCGAATTTTCAATGGAATGTGCTCAGCTCAAAGAGCAGCTTATTTCAAGCTACAAGGCAATCTGTCAGCTTGATCTTTATTTCTCAAAGGCAAATCTTGCTGCTGACATGAAGGCGATGGAGCCTTCAATAAGCGACGACGGCGTTATTGTACTTAATAAAGCAAGGCACCCGCTTATCGACCCTAAAAAAGTTGTACCTGTGAACTTTTCTATCGGTGAGGATTACACGGTCCTTGTTATCACCGGTCCGAATACAGGCGGTAAGACAGTTGTACTTAAAACCGTGGGTCTGCTTACCCTTATGACAATGTGCGGACTGATGATACCGGCAGGAGACGGAAGCAGGATCTCAATATATAAAAAGGTACTGGTAGACATAGGAGATCAGCAGTCTATCGAAAACGATCTTTCAACTTTCTCCTCACATATAAGCACCATAAAGACCATTCTGGATCAGGCTGATGACGAAAGCCTTGTGCTGCTTGACGAGCTTGGATCGGGTACAGATCCGGTGGAGGGTGCTGCCCTGGCTGTATCTATTATTGACAGGATAAAGCTTTTCGGTGCTACTCTTGTTACGACTACACACTATCAGGAAATAAAGATGTATGCCATTGACACAGACGGTGTGCAAAATGCAAGTTGTCAGTTTGACATCGAGACATTAAGGCCAACATATAACCTTGTTATCGGCTTTCCCGGCAAATCAAACGCTTTTGAGATCTCAAGGAGCCTTGGTATAGATGAAGATATAATAAAGCGGGCAAGTTCACTTATATCCTCCGAAAACAAAAAGTTTGAGAATATTCTCGACGATCTTGAAAAAACCAAGACAGAGCTTGAAAGGAACAATGAGCAGGCACTTTCTTACAAAAAAGAAGCCCAGCGGCTCAGAGGCGAGCTTGAGGCGGAGAAAGAAAAGTTCTCCAAAGAGAAGGAAGATATACTTGAAAGAGCAAGGCTTGAGGCACAGGAAATAGTCCGCAGAGTTCAAAGAGAATCCCAGGCACTGGTAGATGAGCTTGACGCTATACGCAAAGAAAAAGAGAAACAGGACTTTGCTCAGAAGGCTATAGACGCAAGGCACAAGCAAAAGTCCACCATGAATAAATTATATCTTCAGGCAAATCCCGTTATTGAGGAAAAGGACGACGGATATGTGCTGCCACGGGCACTTGTTAAAGGTGACAGGGTGCTTGTTTGGGACACCAAAAGAAACGGTATCGTTATCACACCGCCGGATGCAAAGGGTATATGCTTTGTCCAGGTAGGCGTGATGAAAACCAAGGTGGATGTAAGCAAGCTAAGACTTGTTGAGAAGCAGCAGCCTAATAAAAACAAAAGCAAAAGCAAGCAGGGCGCAGTTTCCACCAAGGGCGTTGAAAGCAGGATGACACGAAAGATATCCACCGAGCTGGATATACGGGGATATGCTGCGGATGACGGAATATACGCTGTGGACAGCTTTATTGACGATGCGGTTATGTCAGGTGTGGGCATCGTCACGATAATCCACGGCAAGGGAACGGGGATCTTAAAAAATGCAATAAGGTCTCACCTCAAGCACCACCCCTCTGTAAAGTCTTCCAGAAAGGGACTTTATGGAGAGGGCGAGGACGGCGTAACGGTAGTAGAATTGAAGTGAGTATATGGCAAGTTTATTTTCAAGCACTAAAAACACTCGCAGACTGATCGAAAACAGCAACAGATTTATCAGAAGCGATGTACCTGCTGCTCTTGACCCAAACGAGATACAATGGCTAAAAGATCAAAACGTGTTTACTGTAATTGATCTGCGTGAACGATCCGAGCAGGCTCTCAAGCCCTGCATATTAAAGGACGATCCCTGCTTTGATTATTTCACTATGCCTGTTACCGGCGGAAATATGATACCATCAAATCCGGAAGATGTAACTGCGTCGTATATAAAAATGTGTGATAAAAAAATGGAAAAGATAATAGACAAGATCGTCTATTCATATTCAAATGTATTATACTTCTGCAACGCAGGCAAGGACAGAACAGGTGTTGTTTCCGCAATTCTGCTTTATACGCTGGGGTATGACGACAATTACATCGTCAGGGACTATATGAGATCTGCCGATGAGCTCAAAGATTTTCTTTCAGATCATGTAAAAGCAAATATAAATGCGGATATTAATGTTATCACTCCCCATGAGGAGTACATAACAAGTTTTCTTGGGTGGTATAAGAAAAACAGAGCATAAAAAAGCGCTGGCACTATATGGGCTGCACTTATACAGAAGCATTATAAACTCTTTTTGGGGAAAACCCTTTTGCAAAATGGGTTCCGCTAACGGCTTTGCCGTTAGCTACGGAGAATTGACCTTTTGGTCAATTCTCTTCCCAAACCGAGAATATCCTATGGATATTCTCGTGCGCCGGCTACGCCGGTGCGCCCTTCTCCTAAAACTCTTAATGATTTTTAAACCCCGATGGTTTTATCCATCGGGGTTTAAAAATAGTTACGGTCAAGAAACGCAGTTAGGAAACAGTCCTTCGCAATAAAAGATGTTCCTCAAAACAATTCATAAGGCTTCTATATAAGCACTGCCCTTAAAATGCCAGCGTGTTTTTATTTTAAAAAGCGGATGCCTCCTATAACAGGCAGGTCTTTTGCTTTTCCGTTTACGGCATTAACGATACCGCAGATCATAAGCACAAGCCATACGATACCTATCAAGCCACACAGCGAAACTATTATAGTGCCAAAAACAGGTATCAGACCAATAGTTTTGCTCAGGATAGTCATTAAAATCCAATACACGGCCTCAAATATAAACAGCGTAAGGCCCTGACTCGAATGATATCTTGCAAACTTGGACTGGGGAGCCGCAAAGATAGGTATGAATACCAGCAAACCAAGATATGCCAGCACAGCCATCGCCTTATTATCATTCACATCGGAAGGATCCATCTGATTTGAATAATCAGCTGTATTATTCAGCTTATTAACAAAATCGTTGACGTTTTGCTGTGCGCTGCTGCCGTTGGCAGAGCTTCCCTGATTGAGCGGCGCTCCGCATTTTGGACAATTAGGTGCATTATCCGCAACGTGTTCACCGCAAACATGACAATATGCCATATTTTTACCACTTCTTTCTGTTAGTTTTATTTCTTCGCCAGATGAAAAAGCAATATTTCTTTCATTCTGACGGGGTTAGCTTTTCCATTGGAAATTTTCATACATTGTCCCATTAAATATCCCAATGCATTTGTTTTTCCTCTTTTGTAATCATCGGCTGACTTAGGATTTTCCTTGAGCACTCGCTCTGCGATCCTTTCAAGTTCATTTTCGTCGGCAAGCTGTAAAAGCCCAAGATCGTTTATAATCTTTTTTACATCCAAGTCAGTTTCGGCAAGGGCTATAAAGGCTTTTTTAAAAGCAGAATTAGATATACTGCCCTTGTCAACCTCTTCCATAAGCTCGTTAAAACGCTTTACATCAAGTTTCGTATCTTCAAAAGACTTATTTGTGTCATTAAGATATTTTGCAAGCTCGCTCATTATCCTGCGGCTGTAATCCTGTGGTGAAAAGCGGGCGCTTTGCACACATCTGTCAAAAAAAGAGGCAAGCTCAGGATCACTGCATATATACTGTGCATCTTTTTCGTTCAGCCGGTACTTGGTAATATACCGGATAAGTTTTATATTTGCAAGTTCACCGATGCTGTTTTTAAGCTCTTCGCTGCGCTGTATGCTGATCTCAACAGGGGGTATATCCGGCTCGGGAAAATATCTGTAATCATCAGCGTTTTCTTTTGTACGCATCAAAAAGCTGCATCTTTTCAAGTCATCCCAGCGTCTTGTCTGCTGGTGTATTTTTCCGCCTGAATCAAGTATTTGTCTTTGGCGGTCTATCTCATATTCCGCTGCTCTTGTGACAGCTGAAAAGCTATTTATATTTTTCATCTCACAGCGCACGCCCAAAGGCTCACCGGGGAGATTCAATGATACATTTACATCGCTTCTCAACGATCCTTCCTGCATTTTGCAATCGCAGATATCAAGGTAGGTCAGTATCGACCTGATGGTTTTAAGATACGCAGCAGCCTCACCGGGAGATCTTATATCGGGCTTTGTAACGATCTCTATAAGGGGAACACCGCAGCGGTTAAGATCAACAAAGGTAATTTCCTCACTATTCTCGTTATGGATAAGCTTACCGGCGTCTTCCTCAATATGTATACGCTCGATACGCACACGTCTGACTTCACCATTATACCAAAAATCCACCCATCCGTCAACACAGATCGGGACATATGACTGTGAGATCTGATATGACTTTGGAAGGTCGGGATAAAGATAGTTTTTTCTGTCGAACCTGCTGACAAGGTTTATTTTACAGTTAAGTGCATGACCCATAACAACGGCATATTCCACAGCAGTCCTGTTAACGGTCGGCAAAGCGCCGGGAAGACCCATACAAACCGGACACACATTAGTATTGGGCGATTCGCCGAATCTGTTTTTACAATTGCAAAAGATCTTGGTATCGGTAGATAATTCAGCATGGGTCTCAAGACCGATCGCCGTTAAGTATTCATGCATTTATATAGCTCCTCCCCTTTTATAGTTCAGGCTTTGCAAATCCTCCCACATCTGTTTCGTAAGTATAAGCCATATCAAGCAGCAGCTGCTCATTGAATGCACCTGCAATAAGCTGGGCACCGATTGGCAGACCGTTTTCATCTTTACCGCAGGGAAAACTTATCGCCGGCAGTCCTGTCAGATTTGCGATGACCGTATACACATCATTTTGATACATCTCAACCGGATCATCAAGCTTCTGACCTATTTTAAAGGCAGTTTGGGGAGCAGTAGGCAATGCAATTACATCAATTTTCTCCATAATGCTTTTTAGCTCGCTTTTGATCTGTCTTGCTGCATTGACCGCTTTTATGTAGTATTGGTCATAATAGCCTGAGCTAAGCACAAAAGTGCCAAGCATTATTCGTCTTTTGACCTCTTCACCAAAGCCCTGTGTGCGTGTTTTTATATACATATCATTGATATCGGTATAATCATCTGCTCTGAATCCGTATCTTACCCCATCAAAACGGGAAAGGTTTGAGGATGCCTCCGCAGATGAGATAACATAATATGCAGGCAGGGCAAAAGGGCTTGTATTTAATTTGATCCGGGTGATCTTGGCACCGAGCTTTTCAATCGCTGTTAAAAAGGAGATGAATTTTTCCTCGACAAAAGGGTGGATCCTGCCGGAAAAGAGTTCATAAGGCACACCAACGACCGTCCCTTTTATCCCGCACCGCATATCGGCAAAGCAGTTTGTGCCTTTAAAAGAACAGGAAGTGGAATCACGATCGTCATGGCCGCTTATATAGTCATATGTAAGTGCGGTATCCTTGACGCATCTGCATACAGGGCCTATCTGATCCAGCGATGAAGAAAAGGCTGTAAGTCCGTATCTTGAAACAGCTGAATAAGTGGGCTTTAGTCCTACCGCTCCGCAAAAAGAAGCAGGAAGTCTGATAGAGCCTCCTGTATCCGACCCAATAGCCACAGGCACCTCACAAGCACTTACACCGGCTGCACAGCCACCCGACGAACCTCCGGCTACTCTATTTGTGTCGTAAGGATTACGCACTGCGCCAAAAAAGGAAGTCTCTGAGGATGACCCCATGGCAAACTCGTCCATATTCAATTTGCCGATCAATACCGAATCTGCACTATTTAATTTCTCTATGACAGAAGCGTTGTAAGGGGAGATATAGTTTTCAAGCATTCTGGAGCCGCAGGTCATTTTCATTCCCTTAACGGCGATATTATCCTTAATACCTATGGGTACTGCCGCAAGGTCTGACAAAGGCTGTGCTTTTGAGCGTTTCTCGTCAATTCTTTGTGCCGATGCAAGGGCATGATCTTTATAGACGCTTATAAATGAGTTCAGTTTGCTGTCAACTGTATCTATACGATCAAGAAAAGCTTTTGTTATCTCAGATGCACAAAGCTCTCCCCTTTTGAAAAGGCTGTTTAATTCATAGGCATAGTAATTATAGATCTCCATTATCACTTTACCATAGCCGGCACACAAAAGTACCCGTTTTCATGTTCAGGGGCATTTTCAAAGATCTCTCCCGGAGGCATTTGATCCTGTGCTGCTATATCTTCTCTTAGCACCACCCGTTTATTATCATCTTCAGCCCCCGTGTCTTGTGCCCGGGAAATAACAGATATCATATCCATGATATCGTTCATCTGTTTTTCCAAAAGGTCAGTATCACAAGGGAGTTCCAGCCTGGAAAGGGCTGCTGTTTTTCTTAAATCAAATTCCATAGGATAAGCTCCGTTCATTACTTTATCATTTCTCTGAACTGCTCTTCGGTGATTATCTCTATCCCCAGTTCCTGTGCTTTTGTAAGTTTGCTTCCTGCCTCTTCACCGGCAAGCACATAGCTGGTTTTCTTTGATACAGAACCGGAAGCTTTGCCGCCGTATTTTTCAATAAGGGCTTTAGCCTCATCACGTTTAAGGGTAGGAAGTGTACCTGTCAGGACAAAAGTTTTTCCCGAAAAACGGTCGTCAAGCTGAGCCTTAACATATTTTGTATTCAGACCGCACCCGGTAAGCTTATCAACAAGCTCGATCATATGCTGTTCATGGAAAGCATTATATACGCTTGCAGCCATTATTCCGCCAAATCCGTCGATGGAAGCGATCTCATCAGGTGATGCAGACATGATATTTTCAAGGTCACCGAATTTATCGCAAAGAAGCTTTGCAGAGGCTTGTCCTATATTTCTTATGCCCAGTGCAAATACAAGACGGTCCAATGGATTATTCTTTGATTTTTCGATCGCTGTCAAAAGGTTATTGACGGATCTTTCCTTAAAATTATCAAGCTCCATAAGATCGGAAGCTTTAAGGCTATACAGATCCGCAACAGATGAAATAAGCCCTTTATCCAGCAAAAGCCGTACTATCTGAGGTCCCAGGCCGTCAATATTCATTGCACCTTTGGATGCAAAATGAACAATGCTTCTGAAAATTTGTGCAGGGCATTCCACATTCGGGCAGCGGATCGCTGCTTCGTCTGCATTCTTAACAAGTTCAGAGCCGCATACCGGGCATTTATCAGGAAGAGAATACGAGCCCTCGCCGTGCTTTTCAACACTGCCGAGCACTTCGGGAATAATATCTCCTGCTTTCCTTACACGAATAACATCGCCAATGCTGATATTCTTTTCATTTATAAAATCCTGGTTATGCAGCGTTGCCCTTGAAACGCTGGTGCCGGCAAGAAAAACAGGTTCAAAGACCGCAACCGGCGTTACGACACCTGTTCTTCCCACGTTAAGCTCAATATCAAGAAGTTTTGAATTTTTCTCCTCCGGCGGAAATTTATACGCCACCGCCCACTTAGGCACCTTAGCTGTTGAGCCAAGGACTTCTCGCTGGGCAAAGCTATCGACTTTTACGACCACGCCGTCTATATCATAAGCAAGTTCAAAACGAATGTTGCCTATTTTTTTGATCTGTTCGATCACCTCGTCGGCACTTTTTACCTTTACATACCCCGGAATGGTCTTAAAGCCAAGTTCTTTCAGCAGATCAAGCGACTGTTTATGGGAGGAAAGTTCTATCCCTTGGATCTGCTGGACATTAAAGCAAAAAATATCAAGATTTCTTTTTGCAGCTATTTTAGGATCCTTTTGTCTGAGTGAACCGGCGGCTGCATTACGTGGGTTTTTAAAAGGCTGCTCGTCGTTATCCTCCTGCTCTTTAACAAGCTTTAAAAACACATCTTTGGGCATATAAGTCTCCCCTCTTACTTCTATCAAAGGGATCTCTTTATTCAGCTTTAAAGGTATGCTTTTTACCGTCATGAGATTTTTGGTAACGTCCTCGCCCACAAATCCATCTCCACGTGTTGAACCGATATAAAGCTCCCCGTTATGATATTCAAGGGAAACTGACAGGCCATCTATCTTTGGCTCAACGACAAATTCCGGATCATCAACAGATTTCCTGACTGTATCAATAAAGCTTCTGACTTCTTCAAAAGAAAAAACGTCCTGCAGCGAGCCCATCTGCACCTTATGCTCGACCTTTTCAAAAATTGACACAGGTGCACCGCCCACACGCTGCGTTGGGGAATCTTTACGTATAAACTGCGGATACTGTGCTTCAAGCTCTTTAAGCTCCCTTTGCATCATATCGTATTCATAGTCGGATATTTCGTTGGTATCCTCCACATAATACAAATGAGCATGATAATTCAGGGTTTGGACAAGCTCATCAATTCTTTTTTTACTCTCGTTCATATCCATATTAAACGGGCTCCTTGTAATAATTTTGATACTTCTTTTTACATAACACCTTATAATATTATACCACCACGGCGGCATAATTACAAGCATTTAAAGTGAAAAATAGCTCTGGGGCACATCTCCGACGATCACCTTTTCACCTATAAGATACTGGTGCTGAACTGATATTTTGGCTTTATTGACCGACATTATTGCGTTAAGATCGACTTTGATCTCAACAAAGACCTTATATCTGGTCTGATTGATACCGCAGGATTCAAACTCTGATCGTAAACTTGTGGTAACAAGACCGATCTGGTTCAGCCGCAATTCAAGATCAAAACCTCTGCCACTTAGAAAGGGTATCCCGCTCAAGGTCCCTATGGGGACTTTAAACGCTTTATTTTCGTTTTCTCTTATCTTTTCGGTAACCGCCTGAGATATGGTATTATTTATTCTGTTTGTGACGACCGGATCCAGTGACAGGGCGGTAACATTGCCTTTTTCATCTTTTGTTTCCCTTATCAGTTCGCCTGTCATATTCTGATCCAAAGTTTCCTTAACAGCTGTATTGATGATTTCAACTGCCAGCAATTTACTTTCCGATCGGCACACCTCGTCAAGATGGAGAGAAAGCTGGTAACAGAAATAGCCTATCAAAACAATGAACGCCAGCAGGATAGAAAAAACGATATATGAGATCCTGCATTTTTTTGATGTTCTGAACGCACTCATAAAATCACCCCTTTTAAAGCATTATACTCAAAAAAGTGATATGCGTTAAAAAGGGGCGGTTTATTTTTTACTTTGGAACATTCAGATGTTTATCAATCTATTCTTTCGACCTTCAAAAGATTCGTTGTTCCGCTTATGCCAAGGGGAACGCCTGCTGTGACAACTACAAGGTCACCTTTTTTCAGGTAGCCTTTTTCAAGAGATACCTTTATTGCGTGCTCAATAAGTTCATCGGTATTGTTCTTTTCGTCCATAAGACCCGGCTTGACGCCCCAGCTGAGGTTGAGCTGGTGACAGGTTGTTTTGTCGGTGGTCAGGGCGATTATGGGACAGTTAGGTCTGAACTTAGAAAGCGTCCTTGCGGTCCCTCCGCTTTTTGTTACGGTAAGTATAGCGGCTGCATTCAGATCGTGTGCAGTTGTAACGCTTGCATGAGCGATCGCATCGGTGATTGTCGGGTCAAGCTCGTCAGCGTGCTTTTTGAAGCGGCTGATATAATCTATGGCTCCCTCCGTAGTCTCTGCGATACGGCACATGGTCTTTACAGCTTCCACAGGGTACTTTCCTGCTGCTGTCTCTCCTGAGAGCATTATTGCTGAGCTGCCGTCATAGATAGCATTGGCAACGTCCGTTATCTCAGCTCTTGTAGGACGGGCATTTGAGATCATCGACTCAAGCATCTGGGTTGCGGTTATAACATTTTTTCCGGCATTATAAGCTTTTCTTATAAGTGCCTTTTGGATCGCAGGGATCCTTTCAAACGGTATCTCAACACCCATGTCGCCACGAGCTACCATTATTCCATCGGCAGCTTCAAGGATCTCGTCAATATTTTCAACGCCCTGTGCATTCTCTATTTTTGCAATGATCCTTGGGTTGAACCAGCCAAGGGACTGGGTGAATTTTCTCAGATAGATCACATCTGCGCCGGTCCTTACAAACGAGGCTGCAATATAATCAAATCCCATTTTTGCGCCAAATTCCAGATCCTTCATATCCGCATCGGATATATACGGCATAGAAAGGTTCACATCAGGAACATTTATACCTTTTCTGTCTGAGACCTTTCCTCCACGGATAACTCTGCAAACTATATCGGTGCTGTTGACACTTTCGGCTTTAAGCTCTATCGCACCGTCATCTATAAGTATACTTGTACCCAGAGAAACATCTTTCGGAAGATTTGCAAAGCTTATGGAGCAGATGGTGTTATCTCCCTGTACGTCACGGGTGGTAAGCGTAAAGTTTTCACCCTCAGCAAGAACGGCACTTCCGTCCTTAAAGGTTTTCAGCCTTACCTCGGGTCCCTTTGTATCAAGCAGAGTTGCAATATTCAGCCCAAGCTCGCTGCGGAGTCTGCACACCTGTTCAAAGCGTTTTTCATGGACACTATGCTCAGAGTGTGAAAAATTGAACCGAGCAACATCCATTCCGCTTTTCATCATTTCACGCAGTATATCATCATTATCGGTGGACGGACCGATAGTACATACTATTTTTGTTTTTTTCATAGTATTTCCTCCTAAATCTGACAATAATATTATAACTCATATAAACATCAAAGTCAACAAGCTGACCCACAAAAAAGCACCGCAGGACATAACAAATTCTGCGGTGCTGTAATTATTTCTTTCCGAAAAGATTTTCGAGCTTTGCAAGGCTTGATGCAGACTGATGAAGAAGCTCAACAGTATTAAGTTCCGGTCCCGATTTACTATCAGAGCTGTTATCAGTTTCAATATCATCATCAAGATCGATATTGCCAAGAGAAAGCTTAGACATTCTTTCAAGGAACTCTCTTTCCATTTCGGCGGGTCCTTTAACGTGTCCGGGCATCGCACTTCCCAGCACTTCGATCTCCCTTATAGTCTGGGTAGTGTTTTCAGCATTGGATTCCACCTCGCTCAAAGCACGCTCACCGATGGCGTAAAGGTCAAGATCTTCTGAATCAGCCGTGTTGTCAGATGCCGCTTTCTCATCAGGCTTGTCCGGTTCATTGTGCTCCTGCTGCTGGGAATCCTTAACGGCCTTGGCGTTCAAAAGCGCCCGGACAAGATCATCCTCAGGTGTTTCGTCGAAAGCAGGTGTATCTTGTTCAGCTGCGGCTTCCGGAGTTTCCGCTTCATTTATTTCCTCTTCGGTCGTTTCACTGTCTATGACTTCCACAGTTTCTTCCTCGGCTGTGATCTGTTCATCAGGCTCATTTTGACTCTGCGGTTCATTTTCAGTATTTTGTTCAGCAGCACTTTCACGGATTATGGTTTCCTCTGCCTCTTGGACCTTTTTATTTGGTTTATCAGGCAAAGGATCAGGTTCCATCCTTACATAGGGCTTTGATATTATTTCGTTTATATCAAGGGTGAGTATCTCCCCCAGCTCATCGGTCTCTCTGATAAGGTCACGGATATTAACGGTTTTTTCTACGTTTTCGGAGGTTATATTTTCAAGTTCTCTCTTTGTTATATAAGGTTTGATGCCCAGGATAGAAAGATTATCCACGCTTCCGTTATCAAGCGCAAGCTGTGCGATAGCCTCAAGTCTTTGGGAAAGGGGAAGATCAAGTCCCATGCCTATCTCAAGCTGCTGCTCGGTAACATAATCGGAAATGCCGTCGGAAACAATAAGGATAGTATCATCAGGCTCTTTACCAAAACTTGTAACAAGCGGGATAAGCTCCACCTCAGGATCGTTTGTTACACTTCCCACCGAAGATACTATGGCATTTTCAAGATTAGGTGCGATCTTTGAAACGGCACCCTCGTCACCATGCTCATAGACGAACTGTCTGTAAGACTGGTCGGTGGATATTTGTCTTATTGCGGCGTTTACAAATCTATACATACGGCTGTCGCCAACATTCACACAAATAGCCTCACCATTTTCATCGACTGCAAGGGCACACAGAGTGGTCTGCATATTAACAGAAAGGCTTTCGCCTATTCCCCTTCGTTTGATGTCGTGGTGGATATTCAGCACCTCACGCTTCAGATCAACGTCTGCGCTGTAAACAATATTCGAGAGCTGTTCAAGGCAAAGCTGTGCAGCGACCTCACCGGCATTCTCGCCGCCTACACCGTCGCATACAGCTGCGATAAAAGGTGCAGAAAGAGTTGTGGAACAGCTGCCTTTGGACACAACATCTTTATAAACAAGGATCCTGTCCTCATTATTCTCACGGACATTGCCCTTTGAGGTCAGACCATATATATAATAGTTCACTGTTACACACCTCCTACCATAGATTAAATAATAACACATTTTCCACCTGTTGTCAATGAACTATCCATTGATTTTTCCCACAAAAGAAAGTATAATATAAAATAGTGCAAGGAGGCGGTGGATATGAAAGACAGGATACTGGGAGTTATATTTGACATGGACGGGCTTATGCTTGACACCGAAAAGCTTTACACACGTTTTTGGAAGAAAGCGGCAGAGTATTACGGATTTGAAATGACAGATGAGCATATTCTCGGGATACGCTCTATGGCTGCAAAATTTGCCTGTACCAGGTTAAAAGAGATCCTTGGGGACAGTTTTGATTACTACGCTGTACGGGAAAAGCGCAGAGAGCTTATGGACGAATATATCGCTGCACACGGAGTTGAAAAGAAGCAAGGGCTGGATGATCTTTTGAAAGAGCTTTCACAGCGCAGCATAAAGCTTGCCGTCGCCACCGCCACAAACAGGGAACGGACGGAAAAATATCTCAGACAAACAAAGGTGATAGACTATTTTGATGTGATAGTTACAGGGGACATGATCCAAAACGGTAAGCCGGCTCCTGACATATATCAGACAGCGGCAAAGGCACTTGGGCTTGATAGTACGGACTGCATCGCCCTTGAGGACTCACCGAACGGGATATTGTCTGCATACCGTGCCGGCTGCAAGCCTGTGATGATACCCGATCTTTCACAGCCGGATCAAGACACAAAAGCATTGTTATACCATTGTTTTCCGAGCTTATCCGATTTTTGTGACACGCTTGATGTTTTGCTTTGACAAACACCTGCACTTCCCACGCACACGTTGTGTTTGCACGGGGTGAACAAGCGTATTTCACAAACGAACAGATAAAAATTAATATATATTTGTTAAAATACACATTGACTAAAAAGGATTATTTTTGTATACTGTTTATTGTACTGTTAAAAGGCGTTATAGGTACGCTATAAACGCCTAATATAAATTGAAAATGAGGTTTTGGTATGACTAAGGTTGTAAAATTCGGCGGCAGTTCTCTTGCCAGCGCAGAGCAGTTCAAAAAAGTAAAAGCTATCATCACTGCTGAAAGCTCCAGAAGGTTCGTTGTTCCCAGCGCACCGGGAAAGAGAAACAGCAAGGATACTAAAGTAACAGATATGCTTTACGGCTGCTATGATCTTGCGGCAAAAGGCAAGGATTTCAAGGACGCTTTTAATAAAATCAAGGAAAGATACAATGGGATAATCAAAGAGCTCGGTCTTGATCTTTCACTGGATCAGGAGTTTGAGATCATCAACGCTTGCTTTATCGGCAAGGCAGGACGGGACTATGCAGCATCAAGAGGTGAATACCTTAACGGTATCGTGCTTGCAAATTATCTTGGATACAGCTTTATTGACGCAGCAGATGTAATCTTTTTTGACGAGCAGGGTCACTTTGATTCCAAAAAGACAAACAAGGCTCTCAAAGCAAGGCTTGAAGGTGTTGAACACGCTGTTATCCCCGGCTTCTACGGCTCTATGCCAAACGACACCATCAAGACATTTTCAAGAGGCGGCTCGGATATAACCGGCTCTATCGTTGCTGCGGCAGTAGGTGCAGATCTTTATGAAAACTGGACCGACGTATCGGGTTTTCTTTTTGCAGACCCAAGAGTTATCAAGGATCCTCAGACCATAAAGATCATAACCTACAAAGAGCTTCGTGAGCTTTCTTACATGGGTGCTACCGTGCTTCATGAGGACGCAATTTTCCCTGTAAGAAAGGCAGGTATCCCTATCAATATCAAAAACACAAACTCTCCCGAGGACAGCGGAACATTTATTGTTGAATCTACATCCCAGAAGCCGGAGTTCACCATTACGGGAATTGCCGGAAAGAAAGGATTTACTGCTATCAACATTGAAAAGGACATGATGAACGCTGAGCTTGGCTTTGGCAGAAGGGTCCTTGAGGTATTTGAGAAAAACGGTATTTGCTTTGAACATATGCCGTCGGGCATAGATACAATGTCAATTGTAGTTCACCAGCAGGAATTTGCTCCCAAGGAGCAGGAGATACTTGCAGGTATACACAGAAACTGCAAACCTGATGTGATAGATATTGAAACAGATCTTGCGCTGATTGCTGTTGTGGGCAGAGCAATGAAGTCAAACAGAGGTACTGCCGGAAGGATATTCTCTGCACTTGCCCACGCAAGGGTCAATGTAAAGATGATCGACCAGGGTTCAAGCGAGCTTAACATCATAATCGGTGTCAGCGAGAATGACTTTGAAAAGGCTGTACAGGCAATTTACAGCATCTTTGTTGACACACAGCTTGAAAGCTGATCTGCGGATACAAAGGTTATAAAAACAAAAGGACAGCTTGAAACTGTCCTTTATTTTTTGCACAAAAAACGAACTAAAAATAAAAAAGCTCCCGCTTTACGGGAGCGTAAAAAGCTGTTAACCGGATTTGAACCGGTGACCTCATCCTTACCAATGCCTAAAAGCCCGTTCCACGCCGTTTTACGCTGTTTGATACTGTTTAATCAAAGCACGCAACTACGGCGTTTTCCCCTATTTATATCCATTTACCATTTAGCACCATTTGAAAGCGTTTAAATAAGTCGGTACTCAAATGGTACTCAAAATATTTAGCTTTTCATTTATCAATATGCAGTATAGCACTTAATATCGGTTTTGTCAACTACCACAAAACAGGTATAAAAATGCTTATGTGTTAAACAGAATCATAAATGTGTAAAGCTCTAAATTTATCTATTTTGCGTTTAAAAATGACAAATTGCTGTATGAAGTTGAAAACAGACTATTTTTGAGTTCTAAACCTAAAAATAAAAGGTAACACTTTAAAATCAGGGTCCTTTTGAAAGTGTTGTAACTTGCTAAAGGCACTTATGTCCCTGCCTGAAAATAAGAATACTCCGCTTTTGCGGTATATTGCAATATGATTGCAACTTGCTTGCAATTTGCAGTCAACTGCAAAATAGAAAATCAGTTTATCCTCACCTCCTACGATACCCTTAGGGTAGTGAAAAACACAACCGAATAGGACGAATACAGCCGATACTATTCAAGTATCGGCTGTTATTGTACTATCTTATTTTTCCGTCCTCGATGCGAACGATGCGGTCTGCGCCGCTTGCGATGCTTTCATCGTGAGTAACTATCACAACAGTCTTCTGATACTTTTTGTTTACCTCGTGCAAGAGTGAGATAACTTCCTCGCCCGTTTTCTTGTCGAGGTTCCCTGTTGGTTCGTCACAAAGCACTATCTGCGGATTGTTGGCAAGCGCTCGTGCAATTGCACATCTCTGCTGCTGACCGCCCGAAAGCTCAGAGGGCAGATGACCTTTTCTGTCAGATAGTCCGAGGATATCGCAAAGCTCGTCGATATAGGCAGTATCGGGACGCTTGTTCGACAGCAGCACGGGGACGATTATGTTTTCGGTGACGGTAAGTTCAGGGATAAGACAGAATTTCTGGAACACAAAGCCTATGTTTTCCCGCCGTATCTTTGCGAGCTTTTTGTCTTTAGTCTCAGTTACCTTGATATCACCTATGAATACATCGCCCGAGGTCGGTCGGTCAAGACAGCCGAGCATATGCAACAGTGTTGACTTTCCGCTGCCGCTTGTGCCGCAGATAGCGGTGAAGCTCCCTTTTTCAATTTCAAGGTCAACGCCTTTGAGTGCATCAACTGTCTGTGTGCCCATTTTGTATTGCTTTGTAAGCCCCTGCGTTTTTATCTGAATATCCATTTATGCCTCCTTAAAAGCTTGACTTTTCAATTTCATCTACGATAGACTGCTTGCGGATAAAGCGTATCTGAGGTAGGGTGACAAGCATTATCATCACAAGATAAAGCACAAAAATAATAGCTATCGTGCGCACGATGTGATAGTCATACAGGTTTTGAAAATAGGGTATATGATCTGTCCACTCGTGGTCCTCGTGAACCCAAAGCTCTGAACGATACATACGCAGTACATAGTCAAAGAGCTTCTGGCACACAGCAACAGGGATCATCGAAAGTGCTGCGCCAACTATCGGATAGATGATATTCTGCCGCCATATCATAAACAGTATCTGCCGACTTGACATTCCGCAGGCACGCAGCATTGCGAATTTGCCCGAGCGCATACGGATATCAGTGTACAGACTTATGGCTATCATCACGGTGGCGATGAGGGTGAGAATTATTATCATACAGTAGTAGACAGACATTATTTTATGAGTTCCTCGGTTCATATTTGCGCTGATCTCGGCGGTCGAGCTTGTGACCATACCTCTTGCGCCCGACATTGTGCTGTACCAGTATTCATCGGCTTTTGTGATGTACGATTCATCTTTGACTTTCATACTGACCTGTGTAAGATTTCGGTCGGGAAGTCCCCAGGCTTTGAACGAATCAAGTGAGCAGAACACGTTAAGACCGTAGTTTCCGCTTGCGGCAAAGGTCATGTATCTTTTTGCCTCGTCACTGTCAAGGACAAGTATCGCACCGACCTTGACGGGCAGATCCTTGCGCCTGCCGACTGCGTAAGAGGTCAGCGGAACGATGTTTCCGCTTTCGGACGGGACGTTCTTTTTATAGACAGGCTCGCCCAGCTTTGACAGGTCGGGCTTGTTAAAATCAAAGTTCTCCTCGGTGTCATTAAGCCGGATATCCGAAAGGGGCAGCAAGTCTCCAACATCGAAAAGATCGATGTATTTATCTCTGCTTGTCTTGGTCATTACAAGCAGCACCTCGCTGCCATTACGCAGCTTTTCAATATCTATTTCGCCGCGCTCGGTGTACTGCCGCAGCTTTTCAAATTCTTCGTCAAAAAAAGCGACGCTGGGGCAGGAACAAATAAAGTCGGTCTTGTCATAGCCTATTTTTTGAACGACCGCATCCTCAGCCTCCTTAAGCCTGCGGTCAAGCTCGCCTGCGGTGGAAGGGTCAATATCGGTGTGTTCCTTGACATCATAGTTTTCAAGTGCGCTCAAATACTTTTTATCAAGCGAGCCTTGTGCAAACGTCAGCCTTGTTGAACGGTTTATTGCTCTGCCGTAGATGTCCTTGACAAAGCTTTGCTTTTTGAGCTGTTTATAGGCACTCTGGCTCACTCCGTTATCGTGGTGATTTTCAATATTGAAAATGTACATTCCATCGCTGTTTGAACGGTCGGCTGTGTAGTCCCAATAGGCAAGACCGCTTTGCTCTTTCTCCCATTTCAACTCGTTGTTTTCTTTGTCCGTAAGGGCGCAGAAGTAGGTATATCCGAACAGCGCCACACCCATGACCAGCACGCTTACCACGGCTATACGCACATTGTGCAGCTTTATGCGGCGTATAAGCAGCCATTTCCAGCTGCGGTATTTGCCCGCAGGCTTTGCTTTTGCGTGTCTGCGTGTGCGGGCTTTCTGCGGTGCAAAAAGCTGTATCGGTGTTTTGCCGTTGATGCTGAACACGGCGTGGAAAACGGCAAGCTCCACACATATCAGTACAGCCGCAGAGGACAGGATAAACGGGTCATATGTAACCTCGGCTACATATTTATGTACTGTAAATCCGTATTGCAGCTTGAGATCGTACAGGCGGTTGAGAAGGTCGGTCATACCAATATGCGCAAGGCTTCCAAGTCCCAGTCCTATGGCTATACCTGCAAGCGCTGTCAGCGTGAAATCACAAAAGATGTAAAGCTTCAGCGCTGTTTGTCCAAGTCCAAGGCTGCGCAGCACGGCAAAGTTTTCCTGCTTGTCCTTTATGATGTTTTTCGTCAGACCGACAACCGAAAGAATGACGATAATGAAGATGATGACGGTAAGTATCGGCATAAGTATCTGTGAATAAAAATCCTTTACAGTGTCATCGTTCTCAATGACATCGCTTACGGTCGAGAATCCGGTTTCAGCACCGACCCTGTTTGCGCCGAGGATATACATATAGGTCATCACTCTGCCGCTTGCATTTGTGCTCCATATCATTGTATCTTCGGCATATCCCAGCACCCTGCTGTAAAGATCGTTTTTGACCGTCTGCTTTGTCAGGTCGGTCTGTATGAATGCAGAAACAAGCTCGCTTTTGAAGATGTCATTTTGCGAGATATGAAAGTAAACGCTTGGCATATCGTATTCTTTTTCAGCGTAGGGGTATCTGTACCAGCCGCCTGCAGATGATGAATTTTTCTCCTCAAATACACCGCATAGGGTATACTGCTTATCGGCAAGATGCTCCCCATTTGCAGAAAAAAGTGATATGCTCACCTTTGCACCAGGGTATGGCTTGATACCAAAGCCCTTTGCGGTGGAAACGTCCATTGCGACCTCGCCGGCATTTTCGGGATAACGGCCGCGTGTGCAGGTCATATGGTAAATCTCCTGTGCCTGTTTGTCCTCAAATGCAGCGGCATTGAATTTTGCACCGCCTTCGTTTTGCACATAGCCAAGCTCATACTGCAGCCCTACTTTCTCGACCGTTTCTTCCTGCCTGATCCTTTCGGCAGTTTTCAGGGAGATATTGTGGGCGGCATTATCATAGTTTCCCAGCAAACGCAGCTCTTCCTCGTACACGGCTTGCTTTTCGCTGCGCACCAAAAGCGCCGTACAGCAAAGCGCACCCACGCCAAGCACCAGCGTCAGCATAAGCGTGAACAAGCGACGCTTGTGGTGAAGCCAGTATTTGAGTGACAATTTTGTGAGCATTTTTATCTTTTTCATATATCTTACCTTTTGTTGTGTGTTACTCTTGCCATTGATATGTCAAGTATAATGTCAAGACTATAATCGGCTGTTTTATATGGCGGCGAAACTTCATTTTTTTGTTTGTAGTTTATTCTTATATTCACTCTGTTACAGTCGCTTGGGATAGCTGTTATTTCGATCTTTGTGCTGTTTGCTTGCTGTGATTGCAAGTGCTGCACAGGATTTGTGATAACATATTTTTCTGCGCTGCCTGTTGTATGTTTTTCGCCGTTGACAGACATCGGACAGGGTATGCTTTTACCTGTTTCGCTTTGCAGCGCGCTGACCTCAAAATAAATACCGTCAGTATCCTGCAAAATGTTTATATCAGGGTCAAGGGTTATATCTATCTTGTCATTTCCGTTGTATCGGGCGTTAAGATCAATGCCCTCTGCTGAATATGACTGCGTAACTATGCCGCTTGGCTGCTTATGCAGATAAAGGAGCTTTTGCATTGTCAGGTCAGTGGCTTTGATACGGTGAGAGTGCATATCGTCAAGAATAAAGCGTCCCTGCTCGGGGTCAGCGACCTCTATGCAGATAAACTTGTCTGAATCTGCCTTGGGGAGATAAAGCCTGTATACCGAATGACGATGCGTTTGCTTATCGCTCGTGCAGTACAGTTTTACCTGCATTTTCGGCTCTTGATAATAGTGCGTCATGCAAGTCAGACCTGTTTCGCTGTCGGTATCTTTGAGAGATACCTTCCAGTCCTTTTGACAGGCAAGCATCATCTGTGCAAGCCCGTAGTCATACATCTGCCCCTGCTCGATATCTTCGTGATCGGTGTCAACAAGTAGCTCGGGCTTTGATGAACTGACTGTCTGCGTCAGAAGCTCTGCATCGGGACTGGTTTCAAAGCGGTAGTCAAAGCTTTTGCCTTTGAGTTTTTCAAGCAGCGCTGCTGCCTCCTGCAAATTAGTATTTGTCTGCGAAACTATGGTTTTTTGCGGCCGGTAGTCGCCATAGCTGTTATGATTCAGCAAGGCTATCGGCATGCCGACTGCGAGCGCTGCGGACACGCCCGCAATTACTATCTTGGTGGAAATGCCTGTTGCGGCGACTGCTGCGGTGCCTGTGCTGACGGTGACTTGGCTGCTTTCAAGTGCGGCATTTATTACTGCTCCAACAGGGACAGCGCAGAGAACACCAGTGTTTTTACTGAGCTTTTTCAGCTTTGAGGCAAGCTTTTTGCGAGCTGCATACAGCCGCTGTTTTGTGGTATTCTCTTTGAGCCCCATTGCCTTTGCGACCTCGGCTACGCTTAGCTCCTCAAAATAATACATTATTATTGCGCTTCGGGTTTCAGGCTTCAGACTGTCTATTGCCTCACGCAAAAGCCGCTTTGTTTCCTCGTTTTCAATATAGTCGCTTGGGATCATTACAGGTTCGCATAAAGCGGCATTTTCAACTGTGCGGTCTAATTCTTCACAGCTGTCGAAGTGTGCTTTTTCGCTCTCGGAGTTCAGGTAGTCTGTACACTTATGGTATGCTATGGAGTAGAGCCACGAACCAAACGAATCGGGACAATGCAGGTCAGAAAGCTTTTCGATGGCAGTCAGGAAGGTGTCCGAAACGATGTCTTCTGATGCAACTTGTGATGACACATTCTTGCGCACAAAAAACCATATGCGCTCGCGGTACTGCCTGTAAAGCTTTTCAACTGCATCCTTATTCCCCGACTGTGCCGCTTTCACTGTGTCGGCAAGCTCTGCCTTGTTCATCGCTCTCACACTCCTTTCCGATAGTTTTCATCACTCTTTTATCTACCTTTTCAAGTCCGTAGGTTTCTTGCAGGCTGCATTTAAACATCTGCAAAAGTATGATTTTTATAAGCTTGTTCATTTCCATATGCACCACACCTTTAGATTTCCCGTTATATGCTCTATAATTATGACGGAAAAAATGCTGTTTGGTTAGGAAAAATCTTGTGTGGTAAAATTTGATATATTGTAGCACATCAAAAGGGTAAATGCAAGTGCAGGCTTTTCATCGCCCTACACAATAACGCACCCGGTGAAAAACTGTTTGAGTTCGAAAGGATACAAAGCGTGGAATACATGGGCACAACATATATTGCAAAAGAGATAGAAAAAGCAGAAAGCCCAACAGCAACACAACACCCGGAAGCATGACTTCCGGGCGTTTTTATGTATTATGATATAACCACGACTTATGACCCCCGCCTCTTAGGCGGCGGTCATCTTAGTCTTTCGGTGGTGGGAACGAATCCCCCACCGAAACCCTAAGCGGCTAACGCCCAGTCGTGCTTGAATGACGGGGCGATGCCCCTTATTGAACCTTTCCGTCGCTTATCTCGATCACCCGTCCGCACTGCTGTGCTATCTCGCTGTCGTGGGTGACGATGATGACCGTCTTGTTCTGCTCTTGGTTGAGCCTTTTGAGCAGGTTCATGACCTCCTCACCCGAGGCTTTGTCGAGGTTGCCTGTCGGCTCGTCGCAAAGTATCACATCGGGGTCGTTTATCAGCGCACGGGCGATAGCTGCCCTTTGCTGCTGACCGCCCGAAAGCTCGGAGGGATAGTGCTTGACTCGGTCGGTTATATCAAGTGCGGTGTAGAGGTCGCTTTCTGTTGTTTCTTTTTTCTTGGCGAGCTTTGCGGGGAACAGCACGTTCTCCTCGGCGGTCAGTTCGGGTATCAGATCGAAAAACTGGAACACAAAGCCGATGTTCTTGAGGCGAAATTCCGACAGCTTGGTATCATTCATCGTGCTGAGGTCTTTATCGTTGTAAAAGACCTTGCCCTCGGTGGCTTTGTCAAGTCCGCCGAGCAGGTTGAGAAGCGTCGATTTGCCGCTGCCCGACTTGCCGATTATAGCAACCATTTCGCCGTCATTTATGGTTATATCAACGCCTGCAAGCGCTGTGACCTTGCCATCACCCTTGCCGTAGGTGCGGGTCAGATTTTCTGTTTTTATCATCTGCGTTTCCTCCCTTTGCTGATTGCGTATGCGATGTTCGGGGTGAACATTTTAAAGCTCCTGCGGGTGAGCAGAATGGTCACAATGCACATCACCGAAAAAACTATCAATGTGGGCATAAGTGCGTTTACATACCACATCTGCGAGCCGACAAGATACCGCTGCCCTATCTCCGTGGCTTTGTCGAACAGCTCGTGATACCTGTCGAGATTGCCCTGTGCCGCCTGATCTGCTGCCTGTGTGGTCAGCAGCTCGGATTTGTCGTGTGCGTGCAGCATCAGCTGCTGCAAAAGCCGCATCAAGCCGTATGCGGTGACGGCGGAAAAGACGGGTATCTTTATACTGTCAAGTGTGAGCCTCCTGCGCAGGCGCTTTACAGGCGTTCCGACTGCACGCATAATGTTCAGCTGGTACTCTTTCAGCCTTATCTTCATGCCTATCCCGTTGAAGTAAGCCGCAAAGCCCAGCAGCGACATCAGCAGGATAACAAGCCCTATCGAAATGTACATCTGTGCGTTTTGTTTGAATATTTCCCTGCGCTGCGTTTTGAGGGAGAACACCTCAAAGCCTGTGCCCAGCGGCAGCTTGTCGCCCATCTCCTCACGGGAAAGCAGCTCGGTGTACATCGCACCGTGCAGACCTATTTTCTGTGCGCCTGTTACAGTCGTGAGCAGGTTGTAATCGGCATCGTCCGAAACCGAATGTTTCAGCACTCTATCCATATCTTTAGGCAGCTTTATCACTGCACCGACCTGCACATCGCAAATGGTGAGATCTTCGATGCCGTAGCCCTCCTTGGTCATCGACGAACCGACAGTTATTTTCTCGCCTGCGCTGTAATGCGGCTCGCCGTCTGTTACCACGAAAAGTATCTGCTCACCCGAGTTCAGCTTTTCTATGTCAATGCTGCCCGAGGTGACATACTGCGAGAGCTTTTCGACAGTCGCTTTATCGGCAAGGCGTGTGCGTGTGCGATACATTCTCTTGTCGGAACTGATAAGCGCCTTTGCGTCGTCACAAGAATGGTCGGAGATAAATTTCTTTTCCTCGTCCGTGCCTATCGCTATCTGATATTTAAGCTCTGTGTCGCCTGTTTTTGCGATGAACGTCTGCGGCAGGATACCTGTTGAGAATGTTTCATCAAGCGTATCTGCGGTGGTGTCGTCAATGCCGTAATACTTATCGGCTTTTTTCATCAGCGGCAGGTCGTTGAGTCCAATATCAAATGCAACGTTGGTATTGTAGCACTCTTTCAGGTCATCTTTTTCAAGGTCAAGCTCGCCGTACTTGGTATCAACATACTTTGTGAACTGCACCTCGCCTTTTTCGTCTTTTTGGTAGCTGCCTGTTGTGTTGTGATAGACCATATATCCGAACAGCACGCCGAAGCAGATAAGACTGAGGGAAAGGGTCTGAATGACAGTCACGCCCTTGTTCGCAAACACCTTTGAGATACAGCGGTAAAGGCCGTGCGCCTTTGTGTGCCTGCCAAAGCGCCTTTTGCGCCCTGTGAGGAGCGCCAAGAAAACATAGCCTATCGCAAGCACGAACATCGAGCAAAGCACCGCCACGATAAACGGATCAAGACTTATGTTCGTTATCAGCGGGTCGGTGGTAAATCCGAAAAGCTCTTTTTTTCCAAGAGCCGAAACCTCTGCCTTTGTTATCAGAAAATGCGCCAGCGACCCGAGCCCAAGACCGAGCGCAGTCTGTACAAGGGTGAGCATGATACACTCAATGGTGTACATCACCCGTATCCTGCGCTTTGACATACCTATCCTGCGCAGCATGGATATTGTGTTTTCCCTTTCAGCAAAAATGTTTTTCAGCGTAGCTATTACAGACAGCACAGCGATAAGCGCAGACAGCCCCGTAAAAAATAGCAGCTTGCGTGTTGCGGGCGAAATGTTTATGTTCTGATAGCCGATAAGGTTTGACTTAACGACCGAAGGCATATGGTTATACAAATCCCATATGTACACATTTGTTTGCTCATAGACGCTGTCAAAATCAAACCCGTTTTCTTTGAAATATTCTCCTATCTTATCAAGGGGACTGGTGATAGACTTGTACGGGAACTCTTTGGTGTTGTAAAGCATTACCCATGAATACTTTGCGTTCTTACTGCCGTCACCGCCCGTGAAAATAATCGGCATATAGTATTTGGGCTTCATTTCGTCGGTATAATAAGTATCGTTCTGATGTGAATTCTGATCGGAAATAAGAGAGCCGGGGCGGCCTCCGTCATATTCTTTGCTGATAATGCCGACGAGCTTGTAAGTGCCCGTGTCGAGCGTGATGTCATCGCCGACCTTGCCGAAAAAGCCGAATTTGTTCAGCACGCTTCTGCCGATAGCTATCTCGTTTTCTGTCTGCGGCATACGTCCCTCTTCCATTGGGATATGTGCAAGGTTTTCGGGGTCATCTATCGTGCCTATCTGGAACTTGTCCACGCCGATACCAGCCTCGCCGGTGACATACATCTTGCCCTGCACTGTCTTGTCGGTGGACAGCAGGTCAATGACCTTATCGTAACCGGACGGCGTGGGCACAGCAACGGTGTAAAAGCCGTGCTGGTCGTAATACCGGTCAAGCCAGCGTCGCTGGTCCTGCCGTATCATCAAAAACGCACAGCACACAACAGCACACAGCAGCACTCCCGAAAAAAGCAGTGCGGCAAGGCTCTTTTTGTGTTTGCGCCAGTATTTGAACGTAAAGCGTGTAAGCTCCTTTGCGGTGCCGCCGCTTAACTTGCTCAAGGTCACAGGTACGGCAACAGCTGCGCCCAATGCTGCCGCTGTGCCTGATGCGCCCGTCAGAAGCCCTGCATTTTCGAGATTTGCAAGCACTGCACTTAGTGGAACTGCCGAGAAAAGCGAGCCTTTGCCGATAATCTTTTCAATCTTGCTGCGCAGCTTTTTACGTGCTGTATGGAGTTTCTGGGCAGCATTATTCTTATTCGTGCCGATGACCTTGGCGACCTCGGCGACCGAAAGGTTGTCATGATAGTAAAGGATTATCACCGAACGCATATCGGGCGGCAGGGAGTCGATTATCGTCTGGAGCTGCTGCTTTGTCTGCTCGTTGACAGCGTAGTCATCGGGAAGAAAAAGAGGCTCTCCAAGCGCAGCAATTTCAGCTGCATCGTCAAGGCATTTTCGGTCAAGTGCGGTTTTCTTATTGTAGTCCATACACTTGTGATAGGCAATGCAGTAAAGCCAGCCAACGAAGGATTCGCTTGAATGTAGCTCACTAATATGCTCCATTGCGGAACAAAAGGTCTCAGCGGTGATATCCTCAGCTGCATCGGACGATTTTACATTTTGCTTTGCAAAGTAATAGACTTTTGGGTAAAACTCCTTATACAGCTTTTCAAATGCCGTTTTATTACCCTGCCTCGCTTTTTCTGCAAGCTCGGTAATTTCATTTTTGTTCATCATTTTGTGTCTCCTCATTTTTTGAAAATACCCGTTCGTAAATGCGCGCCTCACGTTCAGCGCCGCCCGAATCGGTGTCAAGCTGAGTAAGCAGCCAGACTATGAAGCTGTCCAGATCCATTTGCATAGCATACCCCTTTCAGTAAAAAGCATCTGAAAACATAGACTGAAAACGGGAGCTATCATTAGTGCTTTTGCGGCATTTTCTGCGTAATGCACAAACAGATATCACTCCATTTGTGCAGGATAGACATTGTTATTATTAATATATCACATTTATGCCATATCCGCAATCACTATCTTTTACCAGCTTCTTTTATCTATTTCCGATATGACACCCCTTATGACACCCTTATGACAGTTGTGCGCATCTCTGAATTTTTCTGCTGAGCCTTGACGCACACTTTCAAGTGCGCTATAATTACACCCGGACAGCAGCAAAAGCGACATTCCATGGAGATAATGTTTGCCGATAGTTTTAAATGCTCAAGGACTCTTTGCTTTATCCAAAACGTAAATCAAGGGTTCTTTGTTTTTCAAAAAAACAAGAGGAGTGATGCAAAATGGAGTATGTACGGGATCATTGATCGGCAGAATATGAAAGAACGATACAGCATTTCAAGCTGACTTTGAAAGCGTTAGAATTATAGGAGAAAGGAGGAAAACATATGCAACAAAACGAATTGAAACTATGCAGCTGCGAGTACATCATGGAGACCGAGTTCAAGAAAAAGAGATACCTCGTTGATCGAATGCTCTACCCCGGGCTGTACATTCTCGCAGGCGCACCAAAGGTCGGAAAATCGTGGCTTGCCATGCAGCTTTGTGTCAGCGTGGCGCTCGGCGAGCAGTTTCTCAAGCACGAGACATCGCAGGGACAAGCTGTGTACCTTGCGCTTGAAGATGACGAGGGACGATTGCAGGACAGGGTCTATGAGTTCATTGATGTGCCGACGGAAAACCTTGAATTCGCTATCGCATCGGAGGCTATTGACAGCGGTCTTGAAAGTCAGATTCGTTCTCTCGGTGAAACTCACAGCAACCTTCGGCTGGTCATCATCGATACGATGCAAAAGGTCAGAGAGACCACCGACATCAGCTACGCCAAGGACTACAAGGACATGAGCGTGCTCAAAGATCTTGCGACCGAGCTTGGCATCTCTATCATTTTGATCCACCACACATGCAAGCGATTTGACGATGACCCGTTCAAAACGATCTCGGGCACAATGGGTCTGAGTGGTTGTGTTGACGGCAGCTATGTGCTGGTAGAAAGCCATCGTGGCAGCCGAGTGGGAAAGCTGTACGGAGTAGGTCGTGACTTTGAAAACATTGAGATGGGAGTTGCGTTCCGTGATTGCCATTGGTATGTGACCGACACTGTTGAGCCGTTTCGGCATGACACTTTTTCTTTTGCGATACATGACCTTATGGTCGAGCAAGTGTCATTCGTAGGTTCGGCAACATCTCTGTGTGAACTGCTCTACAAAAGGTACGGTGGGCAGTATTACCCAAACCGAGTGACCCGTGACCTTGTTCAGCACACCGAGGAACTGATGACCTTGGGAGTGAGATTCACCTCACGGCGCAGCCACGGCAGCAGGATAATATCACTCGAATATGACATCTCGGGTGACGCTAAGTCGGGCGCTCTGCTGTACAGCGAGGTAGAGAACTTTACCGGCACCCCAAATCCACCAAAGGCTTTACCTATGGTGTCTGCGTGAGGCAGGCAAACTTTATCGGGTGACGGTAACTGCCCAAACGGGTGACGGTAGGGTGCCGGTAACTATGAAAATGGCGCACGCTGTGAGCCGATTTTTGCCCCCCTCTCCCTCGGTGGACAAACTACCCGACCCGCAGGCACAGGAAGCGACACAGGGCATCGTGGCGCAGATGTGAGCGAATGGCAGAGCAAGGAACTCTCGCCGCAGGAGTTTACTATCTGTATAGTAATCCTAAAATAGCAGAAAAGACAAAAGCCCGAGACTAAACGCTTTGCGGCTCACGAGGTGCAGAATAAAACTGTTCCAAGTATCAGTATCAAACGGCAGTCCGAAAACCGCACAACTTTGCGACCAGCCAGCATCGCAGGCGGCAGTCCGCAAATGCGAACTTGCCTCCCGAATTGCCGGCTCGGGGTGCACCCCGTGAACCCCCCTGTCTCATTGGCAGAAAAAGAATATGTCTGGAATGATAACCCGGCAGTTCTGAGGGCAGCACAACTCTGCTCGATTTGAGGGCTTTAATAGCTTTGCGAGTTAAAGCTTCGGGGTCGTTGCCCCGAAAGCAGTCACAGCGAACGGCAAAGCCGACCGCATTCTACGCACTTTCAGCCACTCACAAAAAAGGAGTCGTAAAACCAAGGCTTTTGAAAATCAGGGGTCGTATTACGAATAAATAGGCTGTTTCGTCGTTGGTGCGAGGGTATTCAATGGCGTCACGGGCTGATTCAGAGAGAGCAAAAAAATATGTGTTGTAACTCTTAACAACAAAAAATCCAATTACGAAAGGAAGATCAAAAATGACAAACTACAATTTTAATTCAGACAGAAGAATGATGATAGAGACAACGAAAAGGAGAAATATATGCAAGAAAAGAAAACGAAAGAAACGATGCTGTTTACAGATAAAAAGCTGACGGTGGAGGGCAAGACCTTTGATGTGAGGCTGTGCTTTCCGACAGAGCCGACCGATTCCGTCACGGACAAGCTGATGTATCTGATAAGCGGCAGGAAAAGTTAACAGAAAATTATCTGGAAAATCAAGCCGAGTAGCGATAGAATGTGTGTGGATCCTATTCGGTTTGATTCAGAACAACTTGTTCGGAAACGGAGGGATAAAATGATAAAATCAAACACGAATAACAACTTAATAACTGCACTTTACTGCCGACTTTCACAGGAGGATATGCGTTCGGGCGAGTCGCTCTCAATAGAAAACCAGCGCTTAATGCTGACCGAGTACGCCGAGAAGAACGGCTTCAAGAACCCTAAGCTATACATCGACGACGGTTTCAGTGGCACGGATAACACCCGTCCTGCCTATGTCGAAATGCTTGAAGATGTCAAGAATGGGCTGGTCTCAACTGTGATAGTCAAAGATCAATCAAGACTTGGTCGTGACCACTTGGAAACCGACAGGCTTATGGAGCTGATATTCCCTGCATATGATGTGCGGTTTATCGCTATCACCGACGGTGTTGACAGTGCCAACGGCTTCAATGAGATGTCGGGCATCAGAAATCTGTTCAATGATATGTATGCCCGAGACACAAGCAAGAAAATAAGAGCTGTTCAGCGTGCAAAGGGTGAAAGAGGTGAGCGCATAGGTGCGCACATTCCTTACGGGTATATGCGTGATCCAAACGACAAAAAGAAGCTTGTTCCTGATCCCGAGACCGCACCGATCGTTCAGCGTATCTTTAATATGTATGCCTCGGGCATTGGCTTTATTAAGATCTGCGATGTGCTGTCCAAAGAGAAAGTCCTTTCACCGAGCATGTACGAGTTCCGCAAAACAGGCAGCCGTTCGGGTAATCCCAACCCTAACAGACCTTACCATTGGGCGCAGGCGACGGTCAGAAAGATGCTGCTCAACGAAGTATACTGCGGTGACACAGTCAACTTCAAGACCTACACCAAGTCAAACAAGCTGCGCAAGCGGCTGAAAAATGATCCTGATAGAATACTCACATTCAGGAACACTCACGAAGCGATCGTTGACAGAAAGACTTTCGACCTTGTGCAGAAGCACTTTGAGGGCAGAAAACGACCTGACAAGCAGGGCGATATCGACAAGTTTGCGGGTTATCTGTACTGTGCAGACTGCGGTGCAAGAATGTATCTGCGCCGAGGAAAGATCGACAACTACTCCTGCAGCGGTCACAGCAAGCGTGCAACCGACTGCACATCGGCACATTACATTCGGGCATCAGCGCTTGAAAGCGTTGTGCTTACGGCACTTCGGCAGGTCACAAGCTATGCACGGCAGCACAGTGATGAGTTTTACAAAGCGGCAATGCAAAAAGGCGAGGAAGAATCAAGTAAGTTTTTGCGAGATACTGAAAAGCAGCAAGCAGAGCTATCAGCGAGGATAAAACAGCTTGATAACATCATAGCAACGCTGTACGAGGATCGAGTGATCGGCAGGCTCACGCCCGAGAGATACGACCAGTTAGCAACGAAATATGAGCAGGAACAGGCTGACATCAAGGCAAAACTGGCAGACTTAAACAGTCAACTCGAAAGACAAGAACTGCATAACAAATCTGTTTTGGAGTTCATAAACAACGCAAAAAGGTATGTTGATATGTCCAAGCTTACACCCGAATTGCTTAGGTTGTTTATTGACAGAATTGAGGTTCACGAAAAAGTGGAGCGGTACTCCCGTAACGGTGGCAACCGAATCGACATTTACTTTACTTTTATGCCCGATTGTGTTATACTGAAAGACGGAAAGCAAACAAGTGAAGAAGCAGAGTTTTTCGCAAGCTAAAGAAACACCCGGAGAGCATCAAACCCTCCGGGATACATAAAACATCAAATTGTCAGCTAACGACAACTAACATTAGTATCACAAACCTCTCACAACGTATTACAGTGCGTGTCAGAGCATAACAAAAGCAGGCTTGAACTCTATTGAGCAAAAGCCTGCTTTGCATATTATTCAATGAATACTATGTCACCTGGTAGATGTATTACTACAAAACATGTATGTCCAGGATAATACCAACTATGTGATGAATCATATACTTCAGCTTCTAATCTGTGCGCACTTGCCCACAATTCAATTTCCGATCTTATTCTATCTGCATTTTTATATGGATTATACGTAAGACAGCATAGTCCGGTAGATGTATTCTTAAACAGCTTTGGATGATCAATGTGCGGTGGTCTATTCTTAGGTGTATACTCTCTGCCATAAAAGCCACCAGTTTTAAGTATACTTTGTATATCGAGGCCATCATGATAGCTATGCATACGATCAAATCCATTTATTTCAACAAATCGTCTAAGCATAACCATATCTGAAAGATTTTTATCATGATAAATGCCTTGAATGCTTTTGTTATCAGTTTTTTCCCAAGACACTTCTATTCACCCCTTTTTTATTTGATTCGGTTTGTGTATTACAGTACGGACAATCAAAAATAGTATATCCAACTTTTTTATAAGCCTTTTCTTCAGCCATTACATAGTTAACAGTATACGCTTTATCTATTTCTAAATCAACTAAACGGTCAAATTCCTTCTGATCTTTTGGCATTTTATATTTGCCGGTATCATTGCAATATCTACATTTCATTTTCAATACCTCCTTTGTTTATGTCATCTTCAAGAAGCTCAACAATCAAGCCGGTCAAGCTCTTGCCCTTGCTCTCAGCGTGGGCTTTGTATCGCTCTTTATCACCAAGCGGAAGGTTAAGCGTGAGCTTGTCCCGCTTTTCTTTCATATACTTCATTGTACGTGCTTTTGCTTTTTCATTATAGTTTGCCAAATTAAGCACCACCTTTCTTCCCCTTATATTATATCACAATACAATGTACACGGCTATATGGAAAATAGACAAATACACGGCTATATGTTTGTGTATAATTAACGTTGACGTATACACGGCTATATGATATAATATAAACACATTAAGGGAAAGGTTACTGTGCGGAGGGAATACGAAAGGAAGTGAGGATATGCAGCCGATGACCAACGAACATGGCTTCAGGCTTGAGGAACTCATCAAAGAGAACGCTAGACTGAAAGCAAAGGTTAAAACAACCAGGAGGGAGATGATACAAATAAAAAGAACTTGTACCTGAATCCAGCACAAATCCAGGTACAAGACTCATATCAGATTAACAATCGAAACACACACCGTGTGAAACAAGCTTTTTTCATTAATATTATATCACAGATGAACAAAGCAGTCAAGAAAGAATGGAAAGGATATGATGTACATGATATGCAAAAACAAATGCCCAGAACTGATAACTCCGCAGGAAGCCATTGACCTTAGCTGCAAATACGGAACTGTCGAGAGCATAGACTGAGCACACAGCATTGCAGAAGCTGTCAAAGAGCGAGAAGATGCAGTATGTTTCAGAAAAGATCCCCGCTGGATCTATCTCATTGCACTCGGTACAATTTACGATGCAGGAAGGATACAAGGCATAAGAGAGGAACGACTAAAAAGGAAAGCGAGGCTTTGACAAATGGATAATAAAGACACACGGTTTGAAACACAACTGCTTAACGCCTTATTTGAAACATTCACTGACGAGTACAGACTTGATTTTTACAATAGTGAAGATCCGCACGAATCATTTACAAATAAATATGCACCAAAGAATTATAATGAGCATTATAGTTTTGATAATGATCTTGTAGATCTCGAAGCTGCACATCAATTTGCAGGATTTAAAGCAGGCTTCAAAACAGCAATTATGCTTATCACAGGCTTATAATAACCACATTACACAGAACAATTATAACACAAAAGAGGATCATCAAAGATCCTCTTTTTCTTCAATTATATTATTAGGTGTCCATAGTGGCGGCAGCATTGAATTCGATTGAGTCATCTGTGCAATAAGCATAGCTGCTTCCGCTTGTGCAGAATAGCATAAAAAGTTTTTATCTGCCAAATCGAGATTTTTCATAACAGTTGCTAATTCCTGTTTCTTATCAGCGTCAATCTCCCAGTCAATTTCGTAAATCACATCTATACTAAATAACTGTGGCGGATTTAATGTAACAGATCTATGAAATAATGCTGCTACTTCTGCACCTTCATTTACAATTTTACAATCAAAATGATCATTTACACTAATCGAAAAGCTTGAATCATCTTCAGGGATTTTAATTACTTTATAATCGACCTTTAGAAGTCCTACTTTGGGATTCTTTACTACATTTTGTATTGCCAATTAAAATCATTCCTTCCCACTGTATTAGTATTATATAACATATTGATACATTTATTTGCACCATAATTGTTTGTTCCACTATAATATTGATTAATAATAACTGTGTATAGTGCACTCTTATCATCTATAGATTGTACTTTATTGCCAAAATAATTATCAATCAAAGATTCTACAAAAGCATTTAAAGACAAATCTTTCTTTCTAGCCTCTTGAACAGCTTTTTTATGCAGTTCCGGAGGAATACGAACATTAAAGACTCCTTTATAAGGCTTATCTGGCTCTTTATTGACCTCTTTGCACATCTCTAAATAATCATCAACGACTTCTTTGAATATCCGTTCAGCTTCACTTGGATTTTCGATTTCAAAAATGATCTCATCCTCTATATCCATCACTCTTCCAAATAGTGCTGCATCTATGGCACTATATTCAATTATAGCTTGATATCCTTTATATTCTAGAATATTTTTCATTTTATCACCTCTTACAAATACTTACTCCTTCTTCAATCCTTTTATAAATACTACTAGTCTATCAATTACATAACTTGGTAACACATTCTTTGGATGTGGTTTGTGAAGATAGAACGTCTTACTATCCGTTTCTCTTATAAAAATTACCCTTGATCCAGATGTTTTTCCTTTATTATACTCTTTAAAATTATATGCCGATAGTAGCTTTTTGGCTTCGTCATATGTAAAATCAGTGGGTTTAGACATTAGTTTATCATATAGCTTATCCACCCGGCTCAAATAATACTCACTCCTTTCATATATAAAGCTGTAACTATTTTTTAGTTACATTATATGATGTGAGCTCCATTTTGTCAATAGTATTATTGCACAAAAATCGCTTTCTTCCCGTCTTATAAAAATAATCGCCCTTCACAGCTGCACAAAAACGCTCTGTAAAAGGCTTCTTTTTTTTGCGGCACATTTCACATTCGAGCTTATATGTGCTTGTTTTGCCCGCAAATATTTCAAATGTCGGGCTGTTGCACATCAAGTCCGTTCTCGACTTGCTTTTGTGCTTTTAGGCGTTCGGCGTACTTGATCGCCTGGATCTGACCGTAAGACAAAAACCGCCCTTGCTTTTGCAGCTCTTTAAGGCGTGCATCATATCTGACCGCTGCGAGTTGCTCGATATATGCCGGCGGAACAAGTCCGTCATAGTTCTTGGCTGCTTTGACTATTGTTCTAATAAGAAAGCGAGAGGTGGTTAAATGTCTCAAAATGCTGTAACAAAAATTCTATCTGAAAGGCTAAAAGAACTAACCGAAAACATGCGTGATACCAATTACAAGCTAAGTGATAGTAAGCAAGCTGATGAAATAGGTATTCCTTATCAAACATTTCGTAAATACCTTAGTGATAAAATGAATGTTCTGTCGGATATCTTTTCAAGATTGCAAAATACTACGGCGTTTCAACTGATTATTTACTTGGTTTAACCGATAAATCTACAACCGATGGAGATGCAAGGCTTTTTTGCGAAAAAACTTGTCTTTCTGATACAGCTGCTCAATCCCTATTAAGTGTTATGTGTTCTTCCGCATTAGACACACTTTTATCATCACCTTATTTTGACGATTTAATTACCAGTCTCTATGAAGTTTTTGCTACAAGTTTAGATTGGCTTGAAAAATCATCAAATAATGATAACATCAGCAAAATCAACACTGATTTAGTAGATACTTATAGATACAGAGCTATCAAATTATTCGATTCTATTATTGATGTTTATGATCAAAGAATAGGAGACCCACGAACTGATGAAATCATTTTCAAGACTGATGAGTTTGAACGAAGAAAGCAGCAACAGATTGACCGAATTAACGCAAAACTTATTGAAGCTAAAACTGATGAAGAAAAACAAATGTTTGAAGGAGAACTATTGATTATTCAAACAAAAAGATAAAAAATCTGCCCAGTGCGGCAACACTGAGCGGATTTTAAGACCTCACCGCAAAGGGTAAAGCCTGCTATATAAAGCACTTAAATTATAGCACATTTGCCCTTTCGGTGTCAACCTATACTGAAAGGAATGTGATAAAATGGCTTACATAACCAAAAGAAAAGACAGTTACACGATCAAGGTATCATGCGGGCGTGATATCAACGGACACAAAATAACAAGAATGCTCTCCTGGAAGCCTGAGCGACCGATGACCGAAAGGCAGGTACAAAAAGAGCTTAACCGGGTAGCTGTCGAGTTTGAAGAAAAGGTCAAGAACGGGCTTATCGGCAATGATCTGCGGCTTACATTTGCGGATTTTGTTCCGCAGTATCTTGAGATCATCAAGCCGTCACTCTCACCGTATACCTATCAGGCATATGACAGGCTGCTTAAAAAGTACATAATTCCCTCACTCGGACACTTGAAGCTGTCAGCGATCAAGCCCATACACATACAAAACTTTATAAAAGAGCTGACCGAAAAGCCTGTTGAATACGGTTTCAAAAACGGGGAAAGCAAGAACGCAGCTCGCAAGCTCTCCCCTTCTTCAATCCAGCGTTATTTGAATGTGGTGAAATCCGTTTTTAATATTGCTGTCAAGCTTCAGCTCATACCGCAAAGCCCTGCTCAAGCATCAAAGCTCATAATACCAAAAGCAACCAAGCCGCAAATAGAGATATTTTCAAAGCAGGAAGCGGCTAAGATGCTTGAATGTCTTGAAAAAGAGCCGCTGCAATATCGGGTATTAATACAAATAGCAATAATGACAGGTGCACGACGTGGAGAGCTTGTCGCTCTGAAGTTCAGCGATATTGATTATAATAATAACAGAATCAGGATAGAGCGTTCAGCTGTTAAGCTCAATGGTCAGCCGGTAAAGACCAAGCCGCCGAAGGATTACGAGGTCAGATCTGTGACGGTATCACCGTACTGCATAGAACTGATAAAAGAGCTTGAAGCCGAAAAGGCAAAAGAGCGTGCTGAGTTAAGTGAAGCATGGATCGGTGACGATTGGCTGTTCACTCAATACAACGGTGCGATAATGAATCCGCAAACGCCTACAAAGTGGTTTAGTGACTTTCTTGACAGGAACGGCTTGAAGCATAGAAAGTTTCACAGTCTCAGGCACACATCGGCTACACTCTTGTTATATGGCGGTGCAAGTCTCCGACAGGTTCAAGGCAGACTTGGACACGGTGATATATCCACAACAAACAAGTACCTGCATTATATCGCTGAGGCAGATGAAGAAAGTGCTAACATCTTGCAGGATATGCTCATCACATCATCATCAAACAAAGAAAAAAAGCAGGCGTAACATTAGCCTGCTTTCTTTATATCTTGTACGAAAATATGCTGTTTTTTACTCAATAAAGGACAAAACTTGAATTTACATAATTATACAAAAATATCCGTTGTTACGCAAAGGGCGTAAAATCGGACTTTTTTGAACAAAAATAATAAGCTGTTAACCGGATTTGAACCGGTGACCTCATCCTTACCAAGGATGTGCTCTACCAACTGAGCTATAACAGCAAGCAGAAAGTATCTGCAACAGTTATATATTATACACTATAAATCATTCATTGTCAAGGGGTATTACGCTTTTTTTCAAAAATCGCTCACCAAAGGAGATAACAAGTGTTTTATCCCCATCAGGCGTTCTTTTTTACCAGAGCACCTGATCCTAAAAGCCTGTGTCTGAGCTCACGGCATATAAAATAAGCAGCAGCGACAGATATAACGTCTTTTACAAGGTACGGAAGCGATACAACAAGAAATGCCTTCCAAAGGCTTTGTCCGGAAATATTTGCATAGCGGACAAATCCGAAAACATGGCAAACGGCAAGTCCGGCAAGCCCAAAAAGGATACCGGAGGCTATGGAAACAATATTTCTTTTTTTACTGAAAAGATCGCTGCCGAGTCCGCAAAGCAGTGCCATTACAATAAAACCGATTATAAATCCGCCTGTGGGTCCGGAAATAACTCCAAGCCCACCTTTGAAGCCGGCAAAGACCGGTGCACCCACAGCTCCGATAAGTACATAGACCACCACCGAGATACAGCCTTTGAACCAGCCGAGAAAATAACCGGCAAGCGCAACGGCAAAGGTCTGCAAAGTCAGGGGAACATTTGACGGCAGCGGCAGGGATATCTGTGACAGGACCGCTGTTATTGCTGCAAAAAGTCCCATAAAAACAATATTTCGAGTGGTAAATTTTTTGTTATTATTCATTTTTCCTCATTCCTTCCAGATCAATTGTATCACACTCTTTTAAAATTGTCAACCCCCGCGAGCTTGTTTGGTATACAATATGCAAAAAATTAAGCTGCAGAATGTATCTGCAGCTTAAGAATATTATCAGCCGATTATTCTTCTTATATTGTAGATCGGGTTGTATCTTGAGAATGATGATACATTTGATATAACTATTCCTGTGTTGGAATTCTCGGCATGGACCATAAGTCCGTTTCCGATATACATTGCCACATGGTATACATTATAGGCACTGCCAAAGGTGATAATATCACCCGGCTGCATCTGGTTATAGCTTACTGCTCTTCCGCAGGCAGCCTGTGACTGTGCATAGTGAGGGAGGCTTATACCTACCTGTGCATAGGACAGCATGGTAAGACCGGAACAGTCAGTTGCACGGTATCTCGCTCCTCCCCAGACATAAGCGCCGCCAACATTGCTCTTTGCATAAGAGATCACCTTATTGATCTTTTCATTGCTTGAAGCGGGAGTTGAAGGCTGTGTTGCCTGTGTTTTTTGGGTGGTCTTTTGTGTAGCCTGTGTCTTTTGTGTCACAGCCTGTGTTCTCTGGGTTGCGGGAGCAGCCTGTGTCTTAACGGTAGATTTCTTTGTGGTCGTTGCCTGAGGCTTTGCGGTAGTAGTCTGCTTTGTAGTTGCTGAAGTAGTGGTTGTTGTGGTGGTGGTAAGAAGCTGTGAACTTACCTGAGAATACTTCTGCTCCAAATCATTTGCCTTTGAGACAAGGTTCTGTTTTTCAGACTCTAACTTATTTATAGTATTTCCCGACGCTGCCTGAAGATCAGCAAGCTTCTTTTCCTGCTCGGAAAGCTCTTTAAGCTTATCGCCGTAGCTGACCATGGTAGTATCCAGTTCTTTTCTCTGGTCACTGTACTGTTTTTTAAGTGTCTCAAGCTCTTTTTTCTGCTCGATAAGCTTATCGAGCTGATCGTTATCGTGAGCAGCAACTCTCTTCATAAGCTCAAGTCTCATAAGGATATCGTAAAAATCATCGGAGCCGGCAAGAACGCTCATATATGTATCCGAACCGCCTGCAACATACATTGCTCTTATGCGCTTCATGAACTCGTCCGTTTCGATCTTTATCTGCTGTGTCTTGCTTTCGATAGAACGCTCATTATCACGCATTTTCTCGTCAAGATCTGCTATTTTCTTCTCAAGCTCGCCTGCCTCGCCCTGGACCTTTTCAACCTTTTCACGTATCTGGGCGTAGTCCTTATTTATACTTGCCAGGTTATCCTTTTCTTTAGAAAGTTCACTGTCGGCAGAGGATATCTTAGAATTAACAGAAGCCTGCTCGCTTTGGATGCTGCTCATCTCTGTCATAAGAGATTCTTTATCCGCAAAGCTGTCGTTATAAGAACCGATAGCAGTTACAGATATTGCCACAGCAGCTACTGCCGCAACAACTCTTTTAAAAAATCGTAACTTTCGCATAAAATACTCTCCAAACTGTTAATACATTATTCAAATTGTAACACTTTGTAACTCATTTGTAACCCTATTATACACTATGCACTAAGTTTTGTCAAGTATTTTATGAAAATTGCCCTTAAATGTCCTTTGTTATGAAATTAACGACCTGAGAGGCGATGATAAGACCTGCTGTGGGAGGGACGAAGGCATTGCTTCCGGGACAGAGCTTTTCCCCATCCTTGGGGGTTGTTTTTACAGGCTCCTCTTTGGAATAGACACAAAGTAGCTTTTTAACTCCACGTTTTTTCAATTCTCTTCTCATGACCCTTGCCAGGGGGCAGACAGAAGTTTTATATATATCAGCCACTTCAAGCAGCTGGGGAAACAGCTTATTCCCTGCGCCCATAGCAGAAATATGCGGCACACCGAGTTTTTCGCACCTTACAGCAAGCTCGATCTTTGCAGGGACAAAGTCCACAGCATCGACCACATAATCATACTGTGAAAGATCAACGCTGTCAGCATTGTCCGGGGCATAAAACAGATCAAAGCCACGCACGTCACAGTCAGGTGCGATACTTTTCACACGCAGCACAGCTGCATCTGTTTTTTTCATACCGATAGTCTCTGTGACAGCTATTATCTGTCTGTTAAGATTTGACGGTGCCACAGTATCATTGTCAAATATATCTATTCTGCCTACGGCGCTCCTTGCCAGGGCTTCCACAACATATCCCCCTACGCCCCCTACGCCGAACACAGCGATCTTAGCATTTTTCAGTTTTTCTATTCCCTGCCGGGAATAAAGCATTTGCAGGCGTTCAAATCTTTCTTCCATAATATCGACCTCTTACATTATTTATTATCTGCTTTTGTGGGAAATTTCCGTATTAAACGAAAACATATCTCTGTATTTTTTGGGTGTTACGCCCTCGCAGTCTTTAAAGATCTTTGTAAAATAGCTCTGGCAGGAAAACGCCAGGGTCTCGGATATCTGTGACAGAGAATAGGAGGAGTATTTTAACATATTCTTTGCGGCTCCTATCTTACGCCTTATGATATAATCGGTTATGCTCTCCCCTGTTTCTTTCTTAAACAGCCGTGATAAATAGCTTCGGCTCAGACCTGTATGCTGTGCAAGCTCAGCGGTGCTTACTTTTTTATGCAGATTATTATATATATAGTTGATACACAAAACTATCTGTTTTGAATATACCCTATCCTTACGCAGATCATTCATACGCTTGGTATAGTCCATGCACATATTACGGTGCAGACCGGATATCTCACGAGGTGTGGTGCACCGGTCACAGCTTTGAATATAAAGGTCGCTGAGACTGTATGCAGTTTCGTGTTCCATACCTGCCTCTATACAGTACCTTGCGACCATAGCGGCGGTTATGGCAAAGTGATATTTAAGGTTCTGGAGCTTGTCCTCACAAAGCTTTCCAAAGCCCCCTTTTTTATCAAAGTCTTCCGCACAAAGCTTTGAGACCTTTTCTACTTCGCCGTTTTTTACAGCATAGTAAAAGTCAAACTCGGGGATATAAGGCGCATGGTAGTCAGAGTTTTCCCTAAGAGCATATTCACGCACGGTAAGTTCCTTATCTATATTCAAAGCCATTTTTATCCCTCCGTTTATATAGTTTACACCCGGTATTATAGCATAATTATTATAAAAAAGCAACGATTTTTATATAATTATTTTTATGCATATAATACAATAACACTAAAGAAAAAAGTTGAAACTGTATTGACATGGAGGTTATATGATATGAAAAGCAAAAAACTGCTTTCCCTGATCGTTGCGTGCACAATGGCTCTTTCTATGGCGTCGTGTGCAAGCTCAAGTTCAAATTCCGACAGCTCGTCAAGTGATTCGTCAAGCGCTTCACAAAACAAGACCGAGACACCAAAGCTTGACGGATACGAGATCTTGTGGAGCGATGAATTTGACGGAGACAAGCTCAACGAGGACATCTGGAGCTACGATCCCCACGAGCCGGGCTGGACAAACAACGAACTTCAGGAATACACCACGTCCACAGACAATGTTTTTGTAAAGGACGGCAAGGTCATTCTCAAAGCGATCAAGTCACAAAAAGACGGCAAGGACTACTACACCTCAGGAAAGATAAAGTCACAAAACAAGAAAGACTTTACATACGGCAAGGTATCCATCAGCGCAAAGGTACCCTTCGGAAAGGGTTTATGGCCTGCACTTTGGATGATGCCAAAGGACGAACAGCACTATGGTCAGTGGCCTAAATGCGGAGAGATAGATATTATGGAGGTGCTGGGCAACGATGTTTCGACCGCATACGGCACGATCCATTACGGAGAGCCTCATTCCGAACAGCAGCAGACATACAAGCTTATCGAAAGCGATTTTGAAAAAGAGTTCCACGAGTTTTCTGTTGAATGGGAACCGGGCGAGATAAGATGGTATATTGACGGTCACGAATACCTCAAGGTAAACGACTGGTTCACCGCAGTTGAGGGTGAGGACGACAAGCCTTATCCTGCTCCATTCGATCAGCCTTTCTTCGTTCAGATGAACCTTGCGGTGGGCGGAGACTGGCCGGGCAACCCGGATGCAGACACAAACTTTGACAAAGCTGAATTTGAGATAGACTACGTCAGAGTATATCAAAAGCCAAACTACGATAAAAATGTAAAGAAGCCGGAAGTCGTTATGCGAAAGGCTCTTGAGGACGGAAATTACATCTATAACGGCAACTTTGCGGAAGCTGAGGATCTCACCGACGATAAAAACTGGAAGTTCCTGCTTTTCAACGGCGGTGAGGGTGCCGCAAAGATCGAGAACAACGAGATCGTTATCACATCCAGCAAGGAAGGCACTGAGGAGTATTCTGTACAGCTTGTACAGCCCGAGCTGCCTATGATAAAGGGCAAGAAGTACCGGGCGACCTTTGAGGCATATGCAGATGAGCCAAGAGATATGATCGTTTGCGTATCTGCTCCAACTGCCGGCTGGGTAAGATACCTTAAAGACACTAAGCTGAAGCTTACAAAGGAAAAACAGAAGTTCACATATGAGTTTGATATGAACTCAAAGACCGATCCTAACGGAAGACTTGAGTTCAACATGGGCAAGTGCGGTTCAACGGCAACTATCCACATCTCAAATGTGAGGGTCGAGGAAATAAAGTAAGAGAGCCGGCTAAAAAAAGAAATATCCCATCAGGTCCCTGCAAAAACAGCTTTGCAGGGACTTTTTCAGGTGTTGACAAAAGATATGTAAACGTTGTATAATATAAAGGTCTTTGAATGTGTACAAGGGGGGTGGAGGATATGTTCGGGTATATCCGTGGGTACAAGCCTTATATGCGTGTGTACGAATTTGAGATATACCGCAGCGTATATTGCGGGATATGCAAGGATATGCACCGGCGCTTCGGTTTTTTTACCCGCTTCACCTTATCCTATGATGCAGCGTTTCTGGCGCTGATGGACCTTTCCGTACACGGAAGAAAGCTTATTGAAAAAAGCGAAAGATGCATCGCTCACCCCTGGAAAAAAACCATGTGTGCAGGCTGTGAGAACGATCTTTCTTATGCCTCCGACATATCGGTTCTGCTTACATACCACAAGCTCAGGGACGACTTTTCCGACAAAGGTTTTGGAAAAAAGCTGTTATCAGCTCTTGCACTGCCCTTTTTCAAAAAGCCGTACAAAAAAGCCTGTGCTGCACACGGTGAAATAAGCAAAAAAATTGCCCAGGCTATGAAGCTGCAAAACAAGATCGAAAAGGAAAAGACTGCCGGGATAGATGCAGCCTGCGAGCCTACTGCGCTTATGATGCAGGCGGTATTTGAGGGACTGGGAAGGAACAGTAAAGAGCGTGAGCTGCTCAGACGCTTCGGTTACTGTCTTGGACGGTACATTTATGTTACCGATGCTCTTGACGACCTTAAAGACGATATTCAGCAGGATAACTACAACCCACTGAGGATCTATATGCAGCAAAGGGGCATCAGGCTCACAGACAAGGGAAAGGTACCCGGTGAGGTGAAACAGTTTTGCGACTGGACGGTCAATATGTCTTTGGGAGTTCTGGCGGAAAGCTACTATGCTCTTGGGCTTAAACGGTTCAGAGATATTCTTGACAATATAATTTATCTTGGACTTAAAAACACATATAGTCTTGTTAAAGAAGAGAAATTCAACAAAAGAAATAAACCTAAGAAAGGAAAGGCAATTATATGACAAACGGAAAAGACCCATACGTTGTACTTGGCGTTCAAAGAAGCGCCACAGAAGAAGAGGTCAAGGCGGCTTACAAGGAGCTTGTAAAAAAATATCATCCTGACCAATATGAAAACAACCCACTGAAGGACGTTGCCGCCGAAAAAATGTCCGAGGTCAATCAGGCTTACGATGAGATAATCAATAATATCAGAAACAGCGAGGCTTCCAGCAGATATTCTGCAAGCACACATTTTGACAGCCAGCAGATCAGATATCTTATCCAGTCGGGCAATATTACACAGGCAGATAATATGCTGTCGGCAGTTGACCCGACCATGCGTGATGCGGAATGGTACTTTCTCAAGGGGTCGGTTTGCTACAAACGTGGATGGTTCAACGAGGCTTATGAAAATTTCAGCCGTGCAGCCTCCATCAATCCGGGAAATGCAGAATATACCGCTGCGCTCAACCAGCTCAATTCACAGCGCACAGGCTCTATGGCCGGGGATCCTATGGGCGGTGCATACCGCAACAAAAACGCAGATGCAATGAACTGCTGCTGTGACCTTATATGCCTTGATTCCTGCTGTGAATGTATGGGCGGCGACCTTATCCCCTGCTGCTGATGAAGTTTTGCAGATAAAAAACACTTCACACGGACATTATCAACGGAGATAATCATAAATGGAAAAAAAGAAAAAAAAGATAAGCTTCAAGGTGGCTCTGGGAGGAATTATCAGTGCAGTTTGTCTGCTTTCAATGTTCTTTTCGGGATTTCTGCCCATGCTGGACTACGCTATCCCCACCTTTGCGGGCTTTCTGATGGTGGTCATGATAGTTGAGGTGGACCGGAACTGGGCGATCGCAACGTATGTGGCTGTGGCTTTGCTTTGTCCCCTCATCACCCCGAATATACAAGCTTCGGCGCTGTTCATAATATTTATGGGATACTATCCGATACTCAAATTCGGACTTGACAACAGCAGGTTAAGCAAATTCACACGCTGGCTGATCAAATTCCTGGTGTTCAACGTAGCTATGTTATTATTCTTTATTCTCTTCACAAAGATCTTTGTATCACAGGATATGATGGACGGAATGGAGAAGTTCGGGAAATATGCCATACTTGTCCTCTGGCTGGCGGCAAACTTCTTTTTTATGCTGTATGAGATCGCCCTGTCCCAGATGATAGATCTTTATGTTAACTGGTTCAGAAAAAAGATACTTAGGAAAAAATAAGAGTTCATCACAACTTATCCCCCGGTTATGATGAACTTTTTGTTAATAGTTGAAAATAGGTAAAAAGTGCTTGACAAATAAAGGCGTGTGTGCTATAATAAATAGCGTCGATTGAGGCAATGCCTGAAATACGATCTTTTTGCGGGTGTAGTTCAGTGGTAGAACCCCAGCCTTCCAAGCTGGTCATGTGAGTTCGATTCTCATCACCCGCTTTAAGCAAAAGCTTGCACTTCCGGTTACTCCGCAGTGCATTTTTTATGCTGATGTATGCGTCATTAGCTCAGCTGGATAGAGCAACCGCCTTCTAAGCGGTAGGTCACTGGTTCGAATCCAGTATGGCGTGTTTTGCCTGACTTGTTCAGGTATTATTTTTATGGTGGGTATAGCGTAGCTGGCCTAACGCGTCAGATTGTGGCTCTGAAGACCGAGAGTTCAAATCTCTCTACTCACCCTTTTTCAAAGATCGCTTGTTTGCGTTATATAACGCAGATAGGCGATTTTCTTTATTTTGCGTATTCATAGAGTATCAATATTTATCATAAAATATGACACGGTAAAGCTTTGCTGACTTCTCATCAGATCACGTCTAAGACTGACTTTGCGCTCTTGCTTTCTTTCCTCAAGCGACTCCGGGCAGTGACCCACATCAAGTCTTTCAACGATCTCCTTGCTGTTGTTGTGATTCTTGACTTTCTCCCAGCGCTCTTTCAACTGGTGGTATCTTCAACTAATCTGTTCTTCCAATCGTCCATAAAATCAAATCCTTTCTGTTTTTTGGGTATGAAAAAACCGCCTAACATCGTTAAGCGGTTTAGTCATTTTTCTGTTTTCTTTGCAGATTTAAGTCCAAAGCAATTAAAATTACATTTTCATATGATACATCTTCGCCGTTTTGGATGTAATCAATGACTTTTTGAATGTCCTCATCGGTTTTTAAGTCATTAAGGACACCAAGAATAAACTCTGGGTCTTTAGATATACTCTCGAGTAGCTTTGAAAGTTCTAACGCTTTTTTACTCCGCAAATTTCCATTACGGAAATAACAATAATCAGGATAAGTCATTCAATTAAGTCCTTTCCAATGACTCTGTAATTGCCAAAGCCTTTATTTTCAACCGTGTAAATGTAATCTCCAATGTGTTTCTTTATTACCCTCTTTGTAGACTGTTCTTCCGTAATGTTTGTAGCTATCTCACTCATAACATGAGCATATTCATCTTTTGGAAGAATAATTGTTGCAAAGTCCTCAATACTCTTTGAGAAAAATTGCATACCAATATTTATGCGATTACCATTTGATTCAAGTATACCACTTTGGATAGATTTGTCAATGGATATTTCATTAATATGTGATTTCGTGTAAGAAAGGTTATACTCCTCAGCGTGTTCAGCCATAAAAGTTTCAAGGCGACTTTTAACGTATTCGTCCTTGTTGATTTTCTCGCCTCTGCGGATTTTAGCATCAGCCGCATTGGCAGCTTTCATTCGCCGCTGTTGATAATCAACGTTGAACTTCTTACGCTGCTGCTCAGTAGCGCCGTTATTCACAAGGATATGTACATCGCCTGTCGAGGTAACAGCACGCACAAGGTAGGTGTCCAAGCCTGCTTTATCATGCAGCTTTGCATTTTCCTTAACGCAGTCATCGTGCATAGAATTGCCGATGTTCTCAGATTTTACTTGACAAGTGTCCGGGTTTATGATATCATGCAGACAATAAATCAATTTAAAAAGCTCAAACTCAAAAAGGGGAATATATGAAAAGAAAAACAACAAAAGAGATCCTCGCTGAGTCCTTTCGGGAACTGGCACAGACAAAAAGCATAGATAAGATCACAATTCAGGATATCACCGATAACTGTGGGTACTCCCCTGCTACATTTTACAGGCATTTCAAGGATAAATATGATATGATCGCCTGGGATCATACAAAAGGTGTATCCAACATCATGGGAAAGATCGGCAAAGATGAACTGATACAGTTAAAGCATCTTCTTGATAAGGCACTTATAAGAATGGAGGAAGCAAAATGATCTACGATCATAAGATAACCACCGGCAAGGGAGAAACATTAGATCTTTCGGACTTCAAGGGAAAGGTCACAGGTGATAATAAATGAACAAGGATTTTGATTTGCAAAACTACCTTATAGAGGGCGTTGAGGGCGTTGTCAAGGATGCGCTGAAGGCTACGTTTAAAAATCCCAGGGAAAGTGCTTTTATGCTGAAATTTGCCAAAGCTACCCGTGCCGCTTCAAAAAAGCGCCGTGCTGCCGAGGACAAGGGAGAGCATATCCCGCCATTTCTCATTGCAAGCATAACAAGCAAATGCAATCTGCATTGTGCAGGCTGCTATTCACGCTGTAATCATGCTACCACCGATTCGGAGCCTGTGTGCCAGCTTACAGGTGAACAATGGCTGAAGATCTTTGACGAAGCAGATGAACTTGGTATAAGCTTTATCCTCCTTGCAGGCGGTGAGCCAATGCTCAGACGTGATGTTATACAGGCGGCAGGAGAAAAGAAGAACATACTGTTTCCCATATTCACAAACGGTACTTTTATTGATGAAAAATATTTCGCACTTTTTGACAAGTGCCGCAACCTTGTTCCCATAATGAGTATCGAAGGCAACAGGGAGATCACCGATAACAGACGTGGAAAAGGCATTTACGATAAGCTTATGGCTAATATGGAGGAATTCAAGAAAAGAGGGCTTATTTTCGGTGCTTCCGTAACAGTTACCACGCAGAATTATAAGGAAGTGACCTCGGACGAATTTTTGAAAAGCCTTTCGGACAAAGGCTGCAAGGCAGTTATATTTGTGGAATACGTACCGGTGACAGACGAAAGCACGGAGCTTGCACCGTCGGACGAACAGCGGGAATATCTTATGGCTCAGATCCGCCGGCTGCGTGAAGAGCACAGCGAAATGGTCTACATAGCATTTCCCGGAGATGAGAAAAGCTCGGGCGGCTGTGTGGCTGCCGGACGAGGATTTTTCCATATCAATTCCCATGGAGGCGCAGAACCTTGTCCGTTTTCGCCCTATTCCGATGTGAACATAAAAAACAGCTCTTTGCGAGAGGCAATGCACTCTCCGCTGTTTATGGCACTGCAAAGCGGTGATCTGCTTCTCGACGATCACCAGGGCGGCTGTGTGCTGTACGAAAAAAGAGAACTTGTTGAGTCCATTATCGCACAAAGTGCAAAATAAGATTTATGTTCTGAAAAAAAGCACCTTATAAAAGGTGCTTTTTTAGTTTACTCACATATTAGCTCGGTGGTCTGCACAGTTTTAATACGCTTTGACGATAAATAAGAAAACGCTGTAAAGCAAAGACATATAACTGCCGCAGGGATCATTATTTCTGTGAAAGTAAGGGAGTGCATAAAATCTGTCATGCCAACGATCCTCATAAGCGTCGACAGCAGCGGATTTGTTGCAAACACAGCTATCACCGTACCGACGATACAGCCAAGTACGCCGATAATAAGGAACCTGACCGAGAACTGGGCACGCAGGTTGCCTGTTGTAAAGCCGGTCGCTTTGAAGATACCTATATCGGTACGCTCACGCAGGAAGGTAACCCTACAGATAAGGCTTACTGCAACAAGCAGGAATATTGTCGAGATCCCCACAACGATCACAACGATCAGAACAAGGAACATATTTACAAGATCTTCGGTGCTTTCATAGGCGGATGTTTTTTCGGCAGACTTTGCAAACAGCCTGTCGGAAAAGTCCTTATTGAGCATTTTGGTTATTTCATCAGCTTTGTCCTCATCATCAAGGAAGATGTTTGTCAGAAACGGCTTTATGCCGATTTTTTTTGCGCCGTCAAGGGTCATATAGAATATCCTGCCAGACTGGGCGGTGGACTGAACTATGCCGACTATGGTATAATCTGCTTTTTTACCGCTATTTGAAACGGTCATTTTATCCCCTATTCCCTTTTCAAGCTCGTCTGCGACTATCTTGGTAACGACCACCTCGTTGTCATACTCGGCAAGCTTGCCCTTGATTGGCTTGACATAGCGTTCAAGGTTATCGGTGGCATCAGAGCCAAACAGAATATCATCTGCAAGGATATTATCGGTATAGGCTACAAAATCCGCCTCGGCTTTGGGGTCTATCTTAGTGATATGCTCACGCACACGCTGCATATCTTTTTCTTCAAACTCGTTGAAAAGCTTTGCGGAAACATTGGACCAGTTGTAACCAAACATTTCTTCAAAGTTTATACCGTTGGTGAGGTTGAAGATAGTCACCATAAAGAACATCAGCAAAACGGTTATAAGAAAGACGAAAATATAGTGGCGAATCCCCGAGGTAAGCGCACGGAGCGACATGGAGACAGGCAGACTGCGCTGTTTCATGGGCATATTGAGCCTGCCGGTAAAGTGTACGTCCTTATGTGCATTATTAAGGGCATTTACAGGGGATATTTTTTTCAGCTTGCGTGTGGAAAAAAGAATGAAAAGGACAAATACCCCTATTATCACCAGGGCAATTATGAAGTTGCTCAAAAAATCTATGGAACAGTCGGTCCATATTCCGGTCACGGTCATAAAAAGCTTTCCCATTACAGACAGCACCGGCACAGAAACCAGCAGTCCTATGACTGTTCCGCAAAACAGCGCAAAGACGTACTGTATAATATAAGAAAGTCTTATCTGCCAGACGGTGAACCCTTGCGACTTTAAAATACCAAGATCAACATACTGCATCTCAACGGTGGAATTTATGCTGTTGAGCATCATCAGTCCCACCACGACCGCAAGCAGTCCCACAAAGGCGTAAAGCAGGCTTGTTCCCACATCGGCATATATCTCGGTGTATCCCACAAGCTCACTGCGGGTAACATAGAGCATTGACTCGTCTACAAGGCCGCACTGGTCATTGAGCTGCTTTACAAGCTTGAAATCTTTTATATCAGTACTTTTGAAGATGTGGAGCATTTTAGTGGGATAGATATAGTTTGCATTGACAGTTCCCTGCTGTACACCTTTTGCGATTCGCTCCCAATCGTTTTCATTTATAAAGAAATTTTCGTATGCCACAAGGCTGGTGCCGTAGACAGGGTCTTCAATAAAGCCTTTGATGGTGAACGTTTCCCGTGTTGTCGGGGATGTCTGGATCTCAAGCTTTTTGCCCTTATCAAGACCATACAGCTTGTAAAAACAAAAAGAAATATAAACCTCGCCCTCGTCAAGCTTTGGCGGCTGGTCGTAAAAGGAATCCAGATCGTCTTTAAAGACCTTCAGCTCACTTTTTTGCTTTACAAGCCTTGTTTCCATATCCTGAGCCTTGCCGTCTGCATAGCAGTCCATGGCAACAAAAAGCATATCATCGGTGCGGTAAGAGCTTACATTTTCGTTTTCATCAAGTCCGTCGGTAACTCTGGCAGGTATCTCGCTGCCTTTAAAAGTCATTACCAGGTCGCCTACGTTATAATGATCAAGGGACTGTTTAAGGGATCTGTTCAGATTCTTTGAGTTGCTGACCGAGCAGGAGTATGAAAATACGATTATCGCCATAAGGATAATAACGCTTCGGAAAGCTCCTGTTTTAAATCTTATATTGTTTTTTACAAGATATAATACAGACTTCATATGTTAGCCCCCCTATTACCACTGCATTGAGCTGAGCCATGAATTGACCTGGGTCTCACGGCTCTTTTCTTTTTCAGTCTCAAAGGGCGGCATAGTCATCTCACCGCTTATGCTTCCATCCTCGATATAAATAAGTCTGGTAGCTCTCACGGCTGCTCTTATGTCATGGGTGACCATAAAGACAGACTGTCCGTTCTGGTTAAGCCTTGTGATAAGATCAAGGACTTCGATAGTATTTCGCCTGTTAAGGGCACCGGTAGGTTCATCGGCAAAAAGGACGGACGGCTGGCTTATAACAGCACGTATGATCGCACATCTTTGCTGCTCTCCTCCTGAACACTGGGAGGGAAGATGATCCTTTACCTGGGAAATCCCCATAGTTTCAAAAAGCTCATTTGCTTTTTTGTCCGTCTCATCGGACGGTACGCTTTTATCAAGATATGCAGGCACAACCACATTTTCAAACATGGTCATATTGCTTACAAGGTGCATTTTCTGAAAGACAAATCCAAAATCCTTGCGGCGAAGCAGGGTAAGCTCCTTTTCGCTGAGCTTTACAAGGTCTTTATTATTGTAGATAACTTCACCTGAGGTTGCTTTGTCCATTCCGCTGAGGGCATATAAAAGGGTGGATTTGCCGGAACCGGACGCACCCATCACAACGGTAAGATCCCCTTTATATACGTTAAGATCTATCCCTGTAAGAACATGGTTCTGGACCCCGTTTGCGGCAAAGGATTTACATAGTTTTTTTGCACAAAGCACAGTTTCTTTCATAGCGTCGTTTCCTTTCTTTTATTCACACAAGTTTTCTGCTGTGAGTACAGTGTAACACAGGAAACATTAAGAAATCTTTAAGGCTTCAAAATTGCTTTTATGTTATTTTACATTCGGGAACAGTTACCGTGATTTCAAGTCCCGGATCTTTATTTTCAGCGAATACATCTCCCCCGGATTGCTCAGCGATATACTTTACTATATAAAGCCCAAGCCCTGAGCCGCTTTTGTCCCCGGCATTTCCGCCACGATAAAACTTGTCAAACACAAAAGGCATATCCTCATCGGCAATGCCCTTTCCCATGTCACGGAAATGAAGGGCGTAATACCCTTTCTCTTTGGTTACGCTTATGGTCATTTTTCCGTCTGCATATTTTTGTGCATTGCCTATAATATTTCCGATAAGCTGGGAAAATCTATTCTTGTCCACGCACACGTTAACGGGAAACATTGGCTTTTCAAAACAAATGGTATCTTTTGCGCCTGTTTCTTTTACTGTGGTTTCCATAAGGGCTGAAAGCTCCAGAGGCTGGGGTACCATTTTAAGAGCATCAAGCTCACTTACAGCGTGAACAAGCATATCCCCGGTAATTTTTGATATCTCACCGCATTTTTTGCTTATAACATCAAGATAGGAATACATCTCCTCGGTATCTGAATATAACCCGTTCACAAGCGCCTCGGAATAGGCGCTTATAGATGCCACAGGGGTTTTCAGGTCGTGGGAAAGGGAGGCTATGACCGTTTTATTGTTTTCGATAGCTTCCCTTTCGCAGCTTCGTGCTTTTATAATTTCCCTGCGCATACTGTCAAACGCCCAGGTAAACCTGCCGAAATAGTTGCTGCGCTCATAATCAAGGGAATTTTCAAAATTTCCTGCTGCAATGTCCTGTGCATAGCGTTCAAGCTTATGAAAGGGCTTTATTATACTTAACCAAACGTAAGCTATCACTGTGTTTACGCAGACAATGCCAACGCCGCATACTACCCACAGCCATATTTTTGAGTCGGTTTGTTTTACATTATCTTTTGGAGCTGCCTCGGCACTTAGCAGTTTTGCTCTTTCAGAGGCGGCTTTGATGTCACCTTTGTTTATAAGATTATAGACCTCATTAGCGCCCACAGCAACAGCTGCCTGCCGGTCCGGCTCATACTTATCGTTGCCGGTATAAGACAGCAGCGCCGTTACGATCAGGGCAATCGATAAAAGCATTCCTATTATAAAGGGCTTATATTTCAATTATCCTTCACCTCCAGCATATAACCGATCTTGCGGACGGTCTTTATATATTCAGGAGCGGCGGGGTCTTTTTCCAGTTTTTCACGAAGCCAGCGGATATGTACCGCAAGTGTGGCCGGCTCGACCTGTGAAAAGGCTCCCCAGACACGGTTCAATATATTTTCCTTGCTTACAGCCGTATTTATATTTTCACACAAAAACGCCAGCAGATCAAATTCTCTAAGTGAAAGCTGTACAGGTCTGCCTGCCTTTTCAACACAGCGAGCGGATATATTAACTTTTATATCCCCAAAGCAGACCGTCTTTTCATCCGGTGTATTTTTAAAGGTCCGCCTTATAAGGGCATTTACCCTTGACAGCAGCTCACGCATGGAGTAAGGTTTTGGAAGGTAGTCATCACCGCCGATATCAAAACCCGTGATTCTGTCGTCCTCGCTGCATCTTGCGCTGGCAAATATCACCGGCACGTTGCAGGCATCTCTGAGCTGTTTGCAGACCTCAAAGCCTGTCCCGTCGGGAAGATTGATGTCAAGCAGCACAAGATCAAAACTGGAACAGCCCAGCATTTCAAAGGCATCGCCGCAGGTATGGGTCACGGTAACGTTGTAGGAATAGTTTTCAAGCATTTTCTTTATTATAAAGGAAAGCTCTTTATCGTCGTCAACAATAAGTATTCTTGCTCTCAGATCTGATCTGTTAGCCATATTACCCCTCCGGTCAATTATATTATCACTCGGACATAACGTCACGGTATTTTTTAGGTGTCATTCCTGTTGCCTTGCGGAAGGCTGCGGTAAATGCACTTTGAGATGAATACCCAAGAGAGATGGATATATCAAGTATAGGAAACTGGGAATAACGCAGGATATTTTTTGCAGTATTTATTTTTGCATTTATAATATAGTCCTTTACACCCATGCCCATTTCTCTTGCAAAAAGCTTGGAGAGGTAGCTTGGGTTAAGGCCCTCTTTTCGGGCAAGCATTTCAAGGGTAAGGCTTTCATGAAGATGATCGTAGATATAATCCGCACAGCGTTTTACGTGCAGACTTACCGCTCCGCCCTTTTTAATATCACGCATTCGCATGGCAAAGTCCATCTGGAACTCTTCCATAATATCAAGTACCTCATCGGGCGTTCTGGCTACATCGGCTTTTCTTATATAGATGTCGCTGAGAGTATAGGCAACGTTCATATCCATTCCGGCATCGACGCAAAGCCTTGCCACCACCCCAACACATACCACATGATGATAGATAACGTTGCGAAGAGGGTCGTCGGAGAGCTGACCTTTTCCATCGTAAAACTCTGAACGGGGACGCTTGAAATGCTCACGGAGGGCATTAAGGTCACCTTCTACTATATTATTGTACCTGGCGAACTCACTGTTTATATCAGTGCGGATAAAGCCGGTCTCTTTCTGTATAAACAGGCGGTAATTAAGGTCACGGTTAGTATTCATGGCACACTCCTTCGATAAACAGGGGTTTTGTTGCAAAACTTTTTGATATTATATCATATTTTTGATAAAAAAACAATAGTTTTGATAAAAAAATATTCTGAATGAAATATAATGAAGGCAGTAAGAGATGAGTAAGAAAAGTAAAATGAATTAAAGATCAACTTAAACAGAAAGGAGGGAAAGTCCCTGCGATAAAAGATCGGGGGACGGACACAATGACAAAGACTTATGATCTTACAAAAGGGAAATCTTCAAAGCTTATAATAAGTTTCTTCTTTCCCATGCTGCTTACAAATATGCTTCAGCAGGTCTACTCCATAGCGGATACTGCCATTGTGGGAAAAGGACTTGGCGACAACGCACTTGCGGCTGTGGGCAACATTTCATCGCTCACATTCCTTATTATCGGATTTTCTATGGGGCTTTCCAACGGCTTTAACGTACTTACGGCGCAAAGTTTCGGCGCAGGCGATTACAAACAGCTTCGCAGATACCTGGGTGCAGCTATAAGGCTTTGTATATTTATTGCTGCTGCCCTTACCGCACTCAGCGTATTTTTCCTTAAAGATGTACTGGTGCTTTTACAGACTGACGAAAGCATTATGGACGACAGTCTTTCATACGGTCTTGTGATATTCTCAGGTCTTTCAACGGCACTGCTTTACAATATGTGTTCCGGTATACTGCGTGCCCTTGGAGACAGCAAGACTCCCCTTATCGCAATAATTATATCCACTATTGTAAATATACTGCTGGACAGCTGTTTTATCTTCGTATTCAAAACAGGAGTATGGGGAGCTGCCGCTGCAACGATAATGTCACAGGTGCTTTCATCGGCAGTTTGTCTTTACAAGCTCAGAAAGATCGAATTTCTCAGACTCAGCCGTTCAGACTTCGGCTTCTCTCTCAGGCTTGACGGTTTGCTTTTGAAAAACGGCATACCTATGGCACTTATGAACTCCATCACAGCTATCGGATGCATGACCGTACAGTATTTCGTAAACGGTCTTGGTGTTGCTTACACCTCTGCATTCTCCGCTTGCAGCAGATTTATCAATATGTTCATGCAGCCTGCCTGCACAGCAGGTTACACGATGTCCGCCTTTGCCAGCCAGAATTACGGAGCAAAAAAATACAACCGTATCAAGGAAGGAATGTGCGTATGCATCATAATTGCCAGCGTTTCCTACTTTATCCTTGGCTCAATAATGGTATTTGCTCCTCAGTTCCTGGGCAACATTCTGCTGGACGGTGATGAGCCTATAAATATAGCTGCGGGTTATTTCAAACTTTGCGGTGCTGCACTTTTCACCGTTGACTTCCTGTTTGTTTTCAGAAGCTGCGTTCAGGGCTTGGGCAGACCTCTTATACCAATGCTTTCAGGCATAGTAGAAATGGTAATGAGAGTTGGTGTGATAATTATATTCATAAAACGTGCAGGCTTTATGGCGACCTCATTTGCAGAGATCGCTGCCTGGACAGGTGCTCTTACTATGAATGTTTGTGCATATTTCTATATCACCCGCAAAAAGCTTGGCATGAGATCAGCAAAGGTAAAACAGCATGGACCTGCTAAAGCGTACAGCTGATATAATAAGCATAAAGAAACCGTACTGTAATTGATACAGTACGGTTTTTTCAATTATTCATCTTTCTTTTCGGCTTCATCATCAAGCAGATCCGATGCAGTAAGGACACCACCCTGAGTTTTTCTTTCTGCGTTATCCACGATCTGATCCGTTGCGTCCTCTTTTTTCTTTTTCATCTTTCTTCTCATGCGGTTCCAAAAGATACCTATACCCGTACCGCAGGCGATAACTATACCGGCAACGATCTGCACCACATAGCTTGTGGTAGCCGGGTCAACGTATGCATGAACTGTTGGGGTGAGAATAACGGCAGAGCCTGCCAAGTAAAACACAAACCTTGCTGCCTTTGGGAGAAATTTTTTCATTGAATTACCTTCTTTAACATACAAATTACAGCTATATGCAAATAATTATATCACCTGCAAAAAGCTGTGTCAAGAGCTTAGTAGTATTCATCAAGTTCCAGCAGGATATCAGGAGGATCATTTTTTTCGTGGTTTACAAGGTCTTCACGGTCCCCTGTGAAATAATAGCCAAACGCTGCACACCGATGAGAACTATCTGAATATTTTTTCCAATCTACCGGTCCCACATACTCAAACTCCGATCTTTGGAACACAAGGCGCTGCCTTTTTTCGTTTTCACCGATCTGGAAGATAGACCTTCCAAAAAGCTTTTCGTCCCCGTCCTTTTTGATACCGGCGGCTTCAACACAGGTGGCAACATAATCCATATGATGTATGGGAGCAGATGAATACTGCATTTTATCATGCTTTGCTCCTGCTGTTTTAATATACCAAATAGGCATATTGTCAGCCTTGCCGTGAGTGCCATGGTCTCCGGTAACGATTATTACGCTGTCGTCATAAACGCCCATTTGTTTAAGCTGTGAAATATAGCTTTTAAGGATATCCAGACATACTGAGACGCTATCAGATACCTTACCTGCCTGAAGATGTGTCCCGTTCAGGTGCTCTACAATAAAATAATTCTTATCCGATTCCGAGCTTTTCAATTCAAGATTTGAAAGATACTCGTTATTATCCATAATGCAGGAATTTTGGACATCCACAGAGCTGTTAAGATCTTTTGAGTTGATCTCATAATTGCTTTTAAATAAAAGAGGCATATATCTGTATGCAGATAAGGAATTGAAGTTATCATAAAGATCCTGTTTATAGATCTTCATATCATCATCTTTCATTTTAACACAGTTATCGACCTTTCCCACAAAAGGCGCATACTCATTGCCGTAACAGAAATCGCCATAGATATTAACCTGATAGTTCTCATCGTGCAATCGGGAATAGAACGCCTCACAGGATTCTGAGGACCATGTTTCACTGATCCAGCCGCTTATTGTGGACTTTGGAAGCTCAGTCGTCCCGCTGAGCATCTGTGGTATTGAAAGATATGTTGAATCATACATCATACAGGCATTAGTGTAGTATGTAAAATCCTTTAAAAAATCAAATTTTTCAGGTGACTGTTCATATGCTTTATCAAAATAATGTCTGTCAGATGCATCAAGTATAAATGTTATCACATTTTTCTTTGATGAAACGGTAAACTGCTGAGAATTGTCAAGGATATATTTCTCATGGGAGATAAGAGAATTACCTGATGAGATCATCAGGATCGCAAGGGAAAGGACCTGTACTCCTCCCACAAAGGCGTTAAGGATAAGATGACCGTTTTTTATGGCTGTGTTTTTGCCCATTGCTTTGACTTTGCTGCAAACAGCAACATACACTGTGGGAAGGGCAATAACAACTACCCAGATAACTGCATTTATGATCTTTCTTGCCGCCATGGAATCCCAGTCAACAGGATCTCCAAGGGTCTGCGGGAGCACATCGTTCATAAAGACATACTGGCAATAGCATCCCAGGGTCAGCCCCACCGAAAGGGCGCAAACAACACGGTGTACTTTTTCCTTGAGCGCACAGACGGCTAAAGAGGAAAGCAAAGTGAATACTATAGTTTTAATGAAATAATAAGGTGCAATATCCAGATAGCTTATAAAAAAGTCTTTGGGGTTATTTATAAACAGCTCTGAAGGAAGATACGCAAAGACTGTGAAAAATAGCGGAAAGAACGCTGCAAGTGCTTTAACAAAACCTTTGTGCACAGTTTTTTTGCCGCAAAGGGGACTAAGGACAAGTGCAAGAATTATACCGGCAAGTGTGAGTATAAATACCCCCCAGGATACAGCGGTCAGGATCTTCCAGGCGGTACTGCTGTCATAGCTCTTATATGACATAAATGATATATACGACGTCACAAGCAGGGCTATAATATGAAAAATTGGCGGCAGGCGAAAATACAGCATATAAAGCTTAGATTTGTAAAAGACAAATCCAAAGCCTGCTAAAAACGCAAGGACTGCTGCAAGGGGAAGTTCAAAGGAATAAGAAAGGCAGACCGATGCGGCAGAAAACAAAAACATAATGACGCTGCCTATGACAATCCCAAGCTTTTTAGGTTTTGGCAATTGGGTCGTGAGAAAATCAAACAGTTTCATTATGTTTCACTCCATATATGTGTTATCTCCCAATAGTATTTGCGTTTACATTCAGGGAAGTCGGTCATTACGCCATGTTCCGGGTCGTAGAATGTGCCTTGATAGAAAAGAGACCAATGCCAGCACCGGGGAGTTTCAAGGCTCAATAGGCACAGCCGGGGCAATTCGGTTTTATCCTGCGCCTGTATACGCTTATCAGAAAGTCTGAAACCGCCGCTTTCAAAGCAAAGGCGCATTTGTTTCAGCGTAGTTTCTTTGTCATTGTCAAGGCACCGGACTATCTCCTCCACAGTCCTGCCCAGCACCATTGCCAGCACAGCCTGACCGCACTGGAGATCGGTGGGCTCATGTATATACTTAATATCCAAGATTATTTCAGACCTCGATCTTATCAAGTGTTTCTCCGACTTTGCCGTGGATCACCAAATCACACTGGTCATCTATTGCGGTAGCATCACGGTTTATCTCCACAAGGTATTTACCTCGGAAATAACGCACAAGACCCGCAGCGGGATAAACTGTCATGGAGGTCCCTGCGATAATAAGCATATCGCAGCTTGCTATGGCTTTGACAGCACCCTCAACGGTATCGTTATCAAGTCCTTCCTCATAAAGCACCACATCGGGTTTTATAACGCCGCCGCACTCACAGGTTGGCACACCTGTGGAATCGGTTATAGCCTCTATGCCATAAAACTTACCGCATTTTGTACAGTAGTTGCGGTGAACACTTCCGTGGAGCTCATATACTTTTTTATTGCCTGCAAGGGTATGCAGACCGTCGATATTCTGTGTGACAACGGCTGTAAGCTTACCTTTCTTTTCAAGCTCTGCAAGTTTCAGGTGTGCCTTGTTAGGCTTGGCGTCAAGGCATATCATTTTATCACGATAAAAGTCATAGAACTCTTTTGTATTGCTTACAAAGAACGTATGTGAAAGGATCTGTTCAGGGGGATAATCATATTTTTGGTTATAAAGTCCGTCTACGGAACGAAAATCAGGTATTCCGCTTTCGGTGGATACACCTGCGCCTCCGAAAAAGACAATACTTTTTGAATCGTTTATCATTTCCTGTAAAGTCATGACCTTATCCTCCCTTTTTATGATCGCCGCAACAATTACCCGGTGACTATATCAATATACCCTTTTATAACATCAACACAGGTCTGATAATCCATATGGCTGGTATCAAGGCATATATTATAGTTCCTTGCATCCTGCCAGTCTCTTCCTGTATAATGCTTATAATAGGCGCTTCTATCCTTATTTGTCTTTTCGATAAGCTTTTTTGCGTCCTTTTCGCTTCCGCCGTAGGCCTCGATAACATTATGCACAGCGGTCTGCATATCGCAATAGATAAAAAGCTTGATAACATCTTTCTTATCCGCAAGCACGAAATCGGCACATCTGCCGACTATCACGGCAGGCTCTTTTTCGGCAAGCTCTTTAATTATCTTCGCTTGAAAGTTGAACAGGTTTGTATCGCTTGTGAAGTCTTTGCTTGAAGGGTCGATAAGACCGCCTTTATAAACTCCGTTTTTGAGAATAAACGAAGATTTCAGCTTTTCATCTACTCTTCCGAAAAAGGCTTCGTTAATTCCGCTGTCCTCACTTGCAAGCCTTATAAGCTCTTTATCATAATACTTCATTCCAAGCTGTTCGGAAAGCATTTTGCCGATGGTCCTTCCTCCGCTTCCCATTCCTCTTGCAATAGTTATTATCCTTGACATAGGTATCCTCCTACTCTCCAAGATAAGCCTTCTTGACAGACTCATCGTTTATAAGATCCGAAGCCTTGCCGGAAAGCACTATCTTTCCTGTTTCAAGAACATACGCTCTATCGGCGATAGACAGGGCTTTTTTAGCGTTCTGTTCCACAAGCAGCACGGTCGTTCCCTGCTGTCTTATGGACTGTATTATATCAAATATCTCGCTTACAAGTATCGGGGAAAGACCCATTGAGGGCTCATCCATTACCACGATCCTCGGTTTTGACATCAGCGCTCTGCCCATTGCAAGCATCTGCTGCTCGCCCCCGGAAAGGGTGCCGGCGACCTGATTTTTTCTCTCTTCAAGTCTTGGGAAAAGCTTATATACTTTTTCAACATCCTGTGCTATACCGTCTTTATCTTTTCTTGTAAATGCTCCAAGGCGGATATTATCAAGCACGGTAAGGTTTTGAAATATACGTCTGCCCTCGGGAACATGGGCAATACCCATTTTAACTATCTTATGGGCAGGGGTTTTTGTTATATCCTTCCCGTCAAGGACAATAGAGCCGGATCTGGCATTGATAAGTCCGGTTATTGTATGCAGCGTTGTGGTTTTTCCTGCACCGTTTGCACCGATAAGGGCGATGACCTCCCCTTCATTGACCTCAAACGTTATACCCTTGAGGGCTTTGATAACGCCGTAATTGACACAAAGATCTTTTATCTCAAGCATTGCCATTTTATCGCCCTCCTTATTCTCCAAGATATGCGGTAATGACCTCGGGGTTTGAAAGCACCTCGCCGGTTTTGCCCTGACAAAGGAGCTGTCCGAAGTTAAGCACCGACAGTTTTTCGCAGATGCCTGAAACAAGGCTCATATCATGCTCGATAAGCAGCACAGTCATATCAAACTCGTCTCTTACCGCCTTGATAGTATTCATAAGTTCAGCTGTTTCGTTTGGATTCATGCCGGCAGCAGGCTCGTCCAGAAGCAGAAGCTTTGGGTCGGTAGCCAGTGCCCTTGCGATCTCCAGCTTTCTTTGTTTGCCGTATGGCAGTCCCGAAGCGGGAAGATACGCCTCATTTTCAAGGTCAAAGACCTTTAGGAGCTCAAGGGCTTTTTTATCCATTTCCCTTTCGGTCCTGAAAAACTTTGGCAGACGAAATACGCCTGTTGCAGCTGAATACTTATATTTATTATGCAATCCCACCTTGACGTTGTCAATAACGCTCAGGTTATTGAAAAGTCTGATATTCTGGAAGGTTCTTGCAATACCTGCATGGTTTATCTGAATTGTATTTTTCCCGGTAATATCCACGCCGTCAAGGACAATAGATCCATCGGTTGGCTTATAAACACCGGTCAGAAGGTTGAACACGGTGGTTTTACCTGCACCGTTGGGTCCGATAAGTCCGTAAAGCTCGCCTTTTTCGATCTTAATAGAAAACTCATCAACTGCACGCAGACCGCCAAAGGATATGCCCAGCTTTTTAACATCAAGAAGAGCCATATTATTCACCCTCCTTTACCACATCAGACTGTGCTTTATTCTTTTTGAAAAGTCCTTTGAACTTTTCTATATTACGAACAAAGAAGGACCTTATGGTTTCGTTTGAAGTGCATATCATCATTACGATAAGAACGATAGCATACATAAGCATACGGTAGTTGTTTATGCTTCTGAGGAGTTCCGGGAGCATTGTAAGGATTATTGCGGCAATAACGCTTCCACGTATATTTCCGATGCCTCCAAGCACAACGAACACCAGCACAAGAATAGAAAGGTTATAATCAAACTTAGACGCTTGCAGAGAGTAGAAATTATGAGAATAAAGCACGCCTGCAACGCCTGCCAAAAAGGCTGTAAGGGCAAAAGTCATAAGCTTGTACTTGGTAATATTAAGTCCTACGGACTCGGCAGCAATACGGTTATCTCTTATAGACATTACTGCTCTGCCGGTGCGGGAATTAACAAAATTATATGCTATTATAAGAGTAATAAACAAAATTACGGCGGCTATCTCAAAGGTTGAATCGTTCGGGGTGCCGCTTATACCCAGCGCACCGTTTATTATCATTTTTCCATCGGGCGCAAGTCCCAAATCGCCCTGGCTTTTCAAGGAGATATGCAGTCCGGCGCTGTCGTAGCCGATATAAAGGGCTGCAAACACATTTTTGATTATCTCGCCAAAGGCAAGGGTAACGATAGCCAGGTAGTCACCACGGAGCCTGAGCACCGGTATTCCGATGATGATACCAAAAAGTGCTGCAAATATGCCGCCCACCAATATAGCCAGAGGAAATCTTATCATCGGCTCGGTGATGGTCTCCTTTACCATATTTGAAAAGATAGCACTTGAATATGCACCTATGCACATAAAACCTGCCTGTCCGAGGCTGAGCTCTCCAAGGATACCAACCGTAAGGTTAAGGGACACAGCAAGGATAGAATAAACACATATGGGAACAAGCAGACCCTTGAGCATACTTGATATATTACCTGTTGAGATAAGAATCTCCACAGCCACAAAAGCGATGAGCACCAAGCCGTATGTAATAAAGCTTTTTTTAGTCATCGGTTTGATCTTTTTCTTCACACTTGATCGATCCTTTCCATAAATTCAGGCTGTATAGTTCTATCAGACCTTTTCGTTTATTTTCTTACCCAGAATACCGGTAGGCTTTATCATAAGCACCAAAATCAGCACCGCAAAAACAATGGCATCTGCAAGCTGAGGAGATATATAGGCTCTGCCGAGTATCTCGATAACACCGATAAGGATACCGCCGATCATTGCGCCGGGGATAGATCCTATGCCTCCGAAGACGGCTGCAACAAAAGCCTTTATACCCGGCATTGCGCCTGTGGTATTTGTAAGGGTGGGGTAAGAGGAGCAAAGGAGCATACCTGCCACTGCGGCAAGTCCGGAACCGATAGCAAAGGTCAGGGATATAGTGCTGTTAACATTGATACCCATAAGCTGTGCTGCATCTTTATCTTCAGAGACCGCAAGCATTGCTCTTCCCTTTTGCGTATGGTTGATAAAAATGGAAAGTGCCGCAACAATAACAACAGATGTAATTATAGCAGCTGTTGTTTCGCCCTTGATGACAACCTTTCCGTCGAAAAGGCTGATCTTTGGGATATTGACAACGGAAGTAAACACCTTTGGCTTCTCTTTGAAAATAAGCAAAGCCATATTCTGCAGAAAATAGCTTACGCCTATGGCTGTGATAAGCACAGACAGGCTGCTGGCTTTTCTGAGAGGTTTATAAGCCACCTTTTCTATCGTTATACCAAGCAAAGTACAAACAACGATCGCAAAAAGCATTGCCAGCCAGGGTGACCATTTCCATGTTACCATGGCGGTAAACACAGCATATCCTCCGACCATTATTACATCTCCGTGGGCAAAATTCAGCATTTTTGCAATTCCGTAAACAAGAGTATAACCCAAAGCGATAACTGCATAAATACTTCCAAGACTTATTCCGTTTATCAGAGTCTCAAGAAAAGCCATAGAACAAACTTCCTTCCATAATTTTTGGATCATTGCACTCAGATCAACATATAACATGGCGCAATCTTTATTTATTATATCACATCTCGATCCCATTTGCAACACAAAAACCTAAAAAAAGGTTTTTTTTACATAAAAAAGACCGACAGCAGCAAAACTGTCGGTCCGTATTATTGACTTATGTTATTTATCAAGTGCGCTGTATGCGCCATCCTTTATAACAACAGCCTTTGGATTTTTGGAAACTGCGCCATCTGCGCCCCACTTCATGTTTACACCGGTAAGACCGTCGTAGCTGAAGTCATCGCTGCTGATAGCTTTTTTGAGCTTATCGCAGATATCGCTTGTGCTCATGTTGCCCTTGATGCCTTCCTTCTCCACCAGCTTTGCGATGATCTTGATGCCGTCATAAGCATCAGCTGCAAACTGGTTTGGAGTTTCGTTATTATACTTTTCCTTATATGCCTTTACAAACTTCTGTGTAGCATCATCGGAAGCGTCAGCTGCAAACGGAGTAAGAAGCATTACGCCCTCTGCAAGAGATTTATCAAAGTTGTCAACGTCAAGTATTCCGTCCAGTCCATCGCATCCGAAGAACTTAGGAGCAAAACCAGCGGACTTGCACTGTGCAAGGATAAGAGATGCCTGCTGATAATAGATAGGCAGGAACAAAAGCTCTGCATCTGCGTTCTTTGCAGCTGTGATCTGTGCGGAGAAGTCAGTCTTTGAATCACTTGTGAAGGACTGCTCTGCAACGATCTCAAGGCCCTTTTCGGAAGCCTCGCTCTTAAAGGTATTGAAAATACCGGAAGAATAAGCGTCAGAGCTGTCATAGATAACAGCGATCTTCTTTGCTATATTGTTCTGGGCAATATAGTCTGCAGATGCTTTACCCTGGTTAGGGTCTGTGAAACAGATCTGGAATGTATTATCGTTTTTGATAACGTCCTGAGCGGATGCAGAAGGTGTAATCTGGAAAACGTTATCCTGCTTTGTCTTGTCGATAACAGCAAGGCAGGAACCGGTGGTAACAGTACCAAGCATTACCTGCATACCCTTATCTTTAAGTGCGTTGTACGCATTTACAGCCTTATCGCCCTTATCAGCCTCATCATCTTCAAAAACGAGCTTAAATTTCACACCGTTTACTCCGCCTGCATCGTTGATCTCATCAACTGCAAGCTGTGCAGCATTCTTTACGCCGACGCCGTACTGTGCAGCATCGCCTGTGAGTGGTCCGCTTCCGCCGATAACAAGAGTATTCTCGTCGCCGCCCTTGCCGTCAGCTTTACTTGAATCGCCGCAGGCAGTCAGGCAGGAACCAGCCATAACAGCTGCAAGTGAAAGTGCCATGATCTTCTTAGCCAATTTCATTTTCAATTCACTCCTTCATATACTTAAAAAGACCGGTTACTACTGGTCATTATTAATATAACACCTATTTACGGACTTTGTCAAGGTCAAATAGAACAAACTTACATACATAGCCAAGCAATAATTGGTTATTTTACACATTAAAGCTTTATAGTGTTATATCTTTAAACAATGGTGGGTAAAGTGTATCACTCGGCTGAGTTTTCGGCTTGTATCAGCTTTTTGAGGTAATACATGGTTTTCATCTGCTGAAACTGAGCGCAATTATCAAAGTAGTCAGGACAATAGGACTTATAAAGCGGTGTGCATATGGGTAAATAGGCGCAGCTGCGGCACTTTTCATTAACCTGTGCAGGCTGCATCATCTGATCCAGCAAGGCTTGATCGGTCACGCCGTCACGGATATTTCCCCAGGACTTGTCGTTGCCGGGAAGGTGCTCGCAGCGGTGCAGCTTACCGTCTGGAGAGATAACAACACTTTTATCAAGGCTGTCCGCCATACAATTGTTGAGCTTGAACTTATCGCCGACCGCAAATTGTTTCAGCATCTTTAAGTCAGAGTTAGAGCGGTAAAGATCAAACATCTGGCTGTAGATCTCCATACAGTCTGCTTGGTGCTGCTGCTGAAAGAGCATATACATATACATATGTACGTTTTCATTATTGCCGAATTGTGCTTGCATATCGTCGATGAAAGACTGCATATTTACAAGGTTTTCTTTGTCAAAATTAACACGCAGCTGGACTTTGATATTTTCATCAGACAAATAATGTACCGCCTGCATTACAACGTCATAATTATGCACAGAGGGGTCGAGATACTGTTTGCGCTGCATATAATCCTTTTTTACCCCGTCAAGGGAGACCTGTACCTTTTCAAGGTTCCACAGCTGTTTCATTTCAGTTACAAGCTCTTTGGTAATAAGGCTGGCGTTGGTTATAAGTTCAGATTTAAATGGCACTCCCCTGTTTTTAAGCTGACTGCAAACGTGGGATATGATCTTTTTGCCAAGCAGAGGCTCGCCGCCGAACCAGCAAAGCTTTACCGTATCATCGTGTCGTGTATTACAGATATAATCAACGAGGCAGTCGGCAATTTCCATTGTCATAGTCATGACCTTATAACCAGCCTCATAGCAGTAGGTACAGCGAGCGTTACAGCCGGTGGTTGGCAGGATAGTATAGGTTTTAAGCCCTTTTTTCTCAGGCTGCATGATCTTAATAAGCTTAATGGTCTCAAGATACTTTTCAGTCTCGTTGTAATCATCAGGGACGACAAAGCGGTGCTTGACAAGTTCTGGAACAGCAAGTGGGTTAGCAAATTCCTCATCGGAAAGGCGCACAACTTCGCCGGAGAACATATTTTCCATTAAGTGTACCCCATTATCAGAGCAGGACACAGTCCAGCTTGCAAGGCGAAGCTTATCGGTTTCGGGGGAATTAGTTTTTATAAAAGCAATTACTTTTTCGTTAGGTTGTTTTAGAATTTTCATTTTCAACACCTCGGATAAATTATACCATACTTATAAAAGAATAGCAAGCAAAAAAAGCAGCAGGCAGCCAAATAGGCTGCCTGCCTGTTTCTTAGAACTTTCCGCCTTCATCTGGGCAAGTAGATGCTGTTATTACATCTTCAGACTCAAAGTGAATTACCTCAAGTTCAATATCCACATACTTTTCCATTACTACAATCACCTCTCTTAATTCTTACTATTAACAAAATCTACTGCAGCTTTGTAATAGTTATACATTGCTTTTGCCTGATTCTTCTGTGCAGCATTACCCTTTTCAGAAGCAAGCTTGAGATATGTTACCATGCTGTAGTCAAAGTCAAATACAGGAGTACCGTCTTTCTTTTCAACTACTACATTCTGTACATCATCCATCTTGTATGCCTTTATAGGATCACATTCGATAAAGTATTCTCCACCATTATCAGAAACTGGTGTTACTTCAACACCATTGATCTTGAATACATAATCATTGATGCTGCTGGATTTAGCAAGTTTGAAGTAATGTCTGTTTGTTGGAGCACTTGTAAATACACCTGTGGAACCGGTATACTTGATGCCTTCAACTTCAGCTGTAGGTCTTACAAAGTTTACGTTGCTTTCAACTGTAATATCAGATACATCAATTTCCAGACCTGTGTTTGGAAGTGAATCTGTATTATAGTCCAAAAGGATCTGAGTATATGCACCATAATTGAGCATTGCTTTTGCTACATTTCTCTCTTCAGCAGTCTTAGCCTTTTGTGCTGCTACATGTGCATAGTCACTTATGCTTCTGGATTTTACAGAAACAGGTTCAGTAGAATCCTTCAAATAAAGCTCAGCTGTGACATCGATGGTCATTTCACGTGCATTAAGGTTGCATGAGAATACATATTCGCCATCATCCATTTTGGTTTTGTCAACGTCGACCTTAACTTCTATATCTTCGCCATAGTGATTGTACTTAAACAGAACATAAGCACCGTCTACACAATCTTCTTTTTCGATTGTTGCAAAGAAATTCATAACAACGTTGTCGCTATAACGAATTGTGTTGTAAGAAGCAAGTTCTACCTTTCCCGTCTCCTTAACATCCCAAACGAGTTTGAAGTCGTCTGCGGGGTCGTCAAGGGTCGATTCGTCGGAAACTGTGATATTATAGGATTTCGCTACGTTTATTTCATCTGCGCCTTTTACTACTACGATCTTGCTAACGTCAAAGTCATTGCCGTTTTCGTCCTTTGCAATAAATACAGGTGATACAAACTCGTCGCCGCCGCTTTCCTTGATGTAGCTGGTCTTTACCTCTACGCTTGCAAGCTTAGCTGCTTTGATCTTAACGATCGGATCGCCGCTAACAACAAGATTATAGTTGCTGCCAAGGGCTGTCTTGATGTCTGCAAATGCTTCGTTGTCTGCTGTGATCTCTGTGCCGTCTGCAACGCCTGTTCCGATGTCGATCGTTTCAGGAAGTGTGATTCCGTCGCTTTCAACAACGTCGCCCTCGCCGTAGGTCACATGGACTGTGCCGTCCTTGTAGCCGTTTGACTTGGTCAGGTCGTCAGCATTCAATGTAACTTTTACATCTCTCTGTGTGATCTCAAATACCTTTGCAGCAGTTGCGTCTTCCTCGGAAACGTCAAAGTTATCGTTGCCCTGAACGGTAGCTGTTACCCTGTAACCGCCTGCGTCCTTAGCTTCGGAAACTTCTTCCCAAGTTCCAACAGCATCACCTGAGGTTACCAGCTTTTCGTACTTGTAGGTTACTGTTACGCCGGATTCTTCAAGATCGACAGCTGTAGGATCGTTAACAACTTCCAATGTGATAACATCATTTTCAGCATCAAAGCTTGCTATCTTCCAGCGCTTGTTATCAGAAGCATTACCATAAGACACTGTTCTATCACCATAGTTAACGAAGATCTGACCGCCGCTAACGGTACACTCAGTGTCAGGGGCAAATACGTTCAACTCATGAATACCGCCTACAGCATTTCTAAAAGTATATTTGCCGTCTTTGAGGTACTTACCAACGTCATCAGCGGAAAGTTTTACTGTGCCGGGTCCAACCTCGTTAACAGTAACATCGGTGTTCTTGACCTTTGCTGTGACTTCTGTTGCGGTGCCGTCGTATGGTCTTTCAGCAATATCGTCAAGCTCAACTTTCATTGAAGCCTTATCGATCGACCAGTTCTGTTTGATAGTTCCTGTGAAGTTTCCGTCGCCTACTACCAGTAAGGTCCATACGCCTGCGTCGGATATCCTGCTTGTACCGCCGATGTAGCCGTCTTTGCCGGGTGCTCTCTTTGTGCCGAGCTGGAGAGTATATATCTCTTCAGACGCAGAAGCTGCAGCGCTGTTATCGTAATGCACATTAACGGTAACAGTAGGTGCCTTATCCTCGCCGTCATATTTGAACGAAGCTGCATCGAGAGTTACATCTTCTTGCTGGAGTTCATAAGGCTTAACGGTCATTGTGCCTTCTGTAACATTGATAGTGTAGTTTTTGTCATCAGCATTGTATTCATCAACAAGTGTCTTACCGTCTGTTCCACCTAATGCCTTGATATTGTATGTAGCAGCGTCGTTGTGGATGGCATTGTTAAAGTCGAAACCGAAGAGAACTTCTCCGCCTTGTTCTGTACGGAATACGCTAAACCAAAGATTAAAATCAGGAATATCATTTTCAGAAATAAATCCGTTATCGGGGTCGATAGTGTAGACAGTATTCTTATCGATAAGAGTGCCCCATGTGATATCCTCGTGGCCAAGAGTTACGTTAACAGCCTTCTTCTGAATATCAAATGCCTTGTAGATGGTTGAAGGCTCTGTGCTGTCGCTCTTAACGGTAAGCTTAGCGATGTACTTGCCTGCGTCCTTAGGTTGAGCAGCTACTTCAGCAGGTACATCAACAGCCGCTATGGTAACTTTGCCTTGCTCATTAACTTCCGTTATCTTCCAGCATTTATTCTCTCCGGCATTTTTAGTGGTTGAATAATCACGACCATCTTCAGTTATAGTGATTTTACCGCCGTTTATAACGAATTTAGTATTTGCAGATATTAGTTCATAATAAGCCCATTGCAAGTAACCAGAATTAGTAATAGTGTACTCTCCGTCGGCAAGATACTTACCCTTGTCTTCTGCGGTAATTGTACGATTACCCGGTTCAAGCTGATCCACAACCGGAGTAGTAGTCATAGGTGTCAGACCTTCAACCGGAGGATCAACAGCATCAATGTATAACATACCATCATAATTTGTTATCTTCCAGCGCTTGTTATCTGAAACATTACCAACTGTAAATTCACCATTATCTGTGCTGAACTGACCACCGTTAATTTTAAACTTGCCTTCATGGACACCAGCAGAGAAGTATTGACCATCAATCACGAGAGCAATATTTGCAACTGTGTAGTCACCGTCTTTCAGGTATTTACCCACATCGTTTGAAGAGACCTCAACATTCGGTCCGATCTCGGTTGCATCAGCATCAACGCCCTCAACAAGCTTTTCAAGGTCGGTTTCAGGAGTGATAGTTGTGCCTGTTGGAACCTTGTAATACTCAATACCTGTGATAGCCGGGTTTTCCTTTTCGGCTGCGCTTGCGCTTTCATTTGCAGAAACTGCAAAGTCGCCGTTGGCAACACTTTCACCGTTGTAAACTCTGTTATTGCCGCCGTTGAAGGTAACGTCATAGTGGGCGCTGCTGGACTGAGCCTTTTTGATCTCAAAAGCGTTGGACAACGTATAGCCCTTATAGTTGCCCTTGCCCTTAACGATCGCCACGTATGATCCAACATCCTTTACATTTGTAGAAGCAGCATTGAATATCTCGTCGGTAACTTCCAGCGTAACAGGGTCAGCAGGGATATACCTGATCTCGTAATCTTTGCCTTCGGTAAGCGGTTCAAACTTATCGTCGGTAGTTTCAGTAGTATCCTGACCTGCGGTCTGAACGCCATTAACCTTTATGCCGCTCTTTTGCGGGTCGTTTGCTGCGGTGTAATCAAATTTGTCAGGATCAACAACTACGCTTGTAATATCAGCAGCGGTAATTACCCAAGGAACATTAAATGTACCTGTGTAGTTGCCCTTAGCTGTAAGGGTCATGGTGTATTCGCCTACATTTGTTCCCTTGAATGTACCTGTGATGTCATAATCGGTACCGGAAACGATGTTACCATACGGATCAGTCTGGGGGCCTACATAGGTGAATTCAGGAGTTACAGTCTGTTCACTTGCGTTGTAAACAACAGAATAACCAATAGGACTGAACTTGAAGTTCGGATCTGATTTAACGTCCTTAGGCTGAACTGTGAACTTGTTGGTGGTGTCAAGCTTAACTGTGTAGTTAGAATTGATCTCAGATTCAACGCCGGACTTGAGCTTATAATCGTACTGTCCTGCAGGATTTGTCTTGGATTCAGGATCGAAATTATACGCAGGTGTCTGGCTGTCTGTGCTTGACTGTACCTTCTGTCCTACCTCAACGATATTTGAAGCATTAAGGCTATCACCGCTTACAAGGCCGGAAGCTGTGTAACCAACGCTGCCTGTGAAGCCCTCTCCGTAAACCGTGTTCTGATTTGCGTTAGGTGTAACGGTGGCCACTTTCTTGGAGATCGTGACTTTCCTGGAGTAGAAGCAATCTTCATACTGATCGTCACCAAGCCTCATCATCAGGACATAATCGCCTGCATTTACAGCGGTTGGTGTAATATTACCCTGTGCGATCTGATCATCTAATAGCTCAGCCGCAGTATAGGCTTTTATCGTAAGTGTGCCATTTTCAGCCTGGGTAACCACCCAAACATCTTTATCACCTTCGTGGTCATAACAAATGGCATATAAATAGCCTTCTTTATGATAAACCTTAATATCATTGCCATCACCACTAACTTGTATGGAACTAATTGAGTCACCAGAATAATTCTTTACATCTCCGGAAGCATCAACAATGTTAATATGGGAGAACGATGTTACATTATACTTTTGTTCCTTTACAGGTGTCTTGCCCACTCCAAGATCAGTATCCGACTTAGCGTAGTCAATCTTATAGAAGCCGGATTTCTTAACTCCAAGATAATGCTTGTCCTCAGCGGGTCCCTTATGGGAGATGCAAACATCGTACGGAGAGCCAATCTTGATAGCCTTATCCACACCGTCATACGGCCTGTCATAAAGATTCCAAACTGTAACGTTTGTGTTGTTTATTCCTTCATCATACTTGTGAATATTTACAAGCTTGAAAGCATCACCTGTAACATAGCTGGAAGTCGAATAAGCCTTTAAGATGTAGTTACCTATAGAAGGTGCTTTAAAGCTGCTTACTTCTGTAACTTTGTTACTATCAGCTACAAATGCTTTAAGAGTTGCCTCATCAGCATCGGCCTCAGGCAGATCAACACCGTCCTTGATCTTATAGTATGCAACTTTGATACTGCCGCCGGGAGTAAATCCCACTTTAGGATCATTACCTGATGTATGCACAGCCATGTTAGGTGCAATTTCAGTATTGTAGCTATACGAGTCCTTAACATTCATAAATTTTTCGATCTCAGCAGGAACGACCTTCCATGTTAATGAGATCGGGCTTTCCAGTGAGTAGTTACCGTTTTCGCTTGCGTTGATAGTTACGGTGTATGTGCCGGGGGTTTTACCCGTGGTCTGACCGCTGACAACATAATCAGAAGCCTGAAGAACGTTTGTACCGCCAACATTATCCACAGCTTTAAGCGGTATAGACAGATCCTTATTATCATAGATACGCTCACCTGCGCTAAACATATCTGCCGTCAAAGCCTTTTTGCCGATAACAAGAGTGCCGGCACTTTCGTTATTCAGAGTCAAATTATAGTTTTTGCTTGCAGCAGGCGGATTCTGGGTTTTGAGCACAAAATCATTATACGAACCAATGTTTGTCATTCTTCCTTTATCGCCCGTAAAGGTAAGCATACCTGTTGCGAGCTTACTAATATCACTTTCAACAAAGCCTCTGTCTTCGTTTGCTTCCTCAAGAGTGTATGCGATGCTGAACGAATCACCATAAGTTACAGTCTGCTGTTCTTCCGATGTGGTAATAGTCGCATCACGTCTGCTGATGGTGGATTCGACTGAGATCTTCTTTTCCACGTAGTTAGGCGTTGTAATAGTGAATTCAACAACCTGCTTTCCGGCAGATTTGCGGTCGTAAGTTGATGATGGATTCGGAACGGAAACCACTGTTCCCTCTTCGTCAAGTACACCCTGAGTGTCGGTCACTGTATAATCGTTTGTTCCGTCCATAAGAGTAGTATCAAGTGCTTCACCATTATATATACGGTTAATGCCGGCGATGGACATTTGGTTCTGTGCCTTGTCGATGGTGAACCTAACGGTAACAGGTGTCTGGTCGTATGCTGTGCTGCCGTCAACAGCCTTGATGGTAGCGGTGTGAGCGCCTGCGTTCTTGGTCTCACCCACAGAGGTGATAACAAAATCGGTATCCTTTACAAGAGCAGTTGAGTTTGCGCCTGCTGTTACGGTAACATCAGGGAGCTGAGACTGCTTGTTGTATGTAAGGATTTTTTCAGGTGCCTCTACATAGTAACCTGTTTCAGCGTCGCCCTTGACCTCAAGCTCGGTATCGCCAATCTTGAATGTACACTCGTAGAACGGACGAGCTTCATATGTAAGAGCCTTGGAGATAAGGAAATCTTCTTCGCCGTCAGCTGTCTTAACATTGATAGTTGCATAAACGGTATAGCTCTTTCCAAGCTCCATGTCCTTAGCTTCAAGCTTTGCGCTCTGGCCGGTCTCGGTGAAGTAGAAGTCGATAACATTTACTTCCATGCCGAACTGATTATCGTTATTCAAGGTGATATCCGCTTCCGTTGGGCTGTCGCCGAACTGATAAGAGGAGGCAACGTTGAATTCTGCCAGAGTTGCAGAGGTGATCGTATCGCCGCTCTCACCTGTACAAGTCGCCTCAACAGCGTCCTTTTCAGCGGTTCTCTTAACAGACATATCATGAACGTGCTTAATAGTGATCTTGTCGGAGATGTCATCGCTGTTATCGATGCCGGAGATCTCGGTTATGTATCTGTACTTATAGGTCTTATCGCCAAATTTATAGCCCTTTGTGCCGACAGACATATCTACCCTGTCGTCCTCTGTAATCAGAGTTTTGTTAGAGTAAATGTAGTAGCTGCCGTTTTGCAGAGTATAAACTGCCGATGTTTCTTCCCCAGCCTGTGTTGTGGGGTTGATCTCTGTCTTGCCGGTAGAATCAGCAACAACAAAGTCAGTGCCCTCGATAGTAACCTCAGCGTCAGCGTTTGCGATAGTTGCGGTCACCTTTGCGGGAGCCTTGCCGTTGTAATTATCGTCGCCGTCAACCTTCCAGTAAACGTCATAGGAACCTGCGGCTGTGCCGGTAGGAATATCCTCGGACCAGGTAAGGCTGTCGGAGGAAACATAATCAGCTGAATTTACAAATGTACCGACGATATACTTGTTTGTTTCATTAACTTCGGTTACAAGAATAGCATCGCAGCCGTCTTTTACATCATGATAACCATCAATATCCTCAATCTGATATTTATTTAACGGGTTAGAATACCTAAGGCGAACTGGGTCATTATCGCCCTCCGGATCATATGCTTGACCGTCTACTGAAAAGCTATAAGACGGATTAAACGAAACTCCGTCTCGACCGCCTTCAGAGCCATTAAGGTCAGGGGTGTATACCTTACCCACTTCAGGAACAATTGCTTCCCAAACATCTCTTTTTACCACATCGCCAATAGATTTGCCATCGGGTACTATCGTATAGCTGATAGTTCCGCCTTTGCCGGTGGTTTCAACAAGCTCATGTTCGTCGCCGTCGTATGCAAGACCGGACTTAGCGGTTACGTTGTAGGTGGAGTCGCCCTTAGCGATAGAGGTCTTGACGGTCGACACAGCCTTGGACTTATATTCATCGTTTCCGTCAACCTTCCATGCAACAGTATAATCGCCTACGTCTGTGGCAGTAGGAACGGTTGTATTCCAAGAAAGTCCGCTTGGTGAAACATAATCAGCTGAATTTACTAATGTACCGGTGATAACCTTGGTTGTGTCATCAACATTGGTTACAAGAATAGCATTGCAGCCGTCTTTTATATCATGATAACCATCAGCATCATAAATCTGATATTTTTTTAACGAGTAAAAATACCTAAGGCGAACCGGATCATTTGTGCCCCCCGAAGTATAATAAGTACCATCTACTGCAACTCTATATGACGAATCAAACGAAACTCCGTCTTGACCGCCATTAGAGCCATTAAGGTCAGGGGTGTATACCGTACCCACTTCAGGAACAATTGCTTCCCTAATATCTTTTTTTACCACATCGCCAACAGATTTGCCATCGGGTACTTTCGCATAGCCGATAGTTCCGCCGGTGCCGGAGGTGGTAACAAGATCCTGCTCCTCACCGGTATATTTAAGACCGGTATTAGCTGTTACGTTGTAGGTGGAGTCGGACACTTTAACAAAAATAGCTTTGAAATTACTTAATTCTTCGGCATCACCGTAAACAAAAGAAATTGTGTTAGAAGTACTTTCATATTGTTCGCCAGAAATATCATATACGAATTTTACAAAACTATAGCCGTCTTTCGCTGTAGCAGTATATGTTGTACTGGATTCATCAGGGGCAACACTTTTAGTGACGGTACCTGCTTCAGATTCGTCACCGTCATCGGGAGTCACCTCATACTGCTGAGCACCCTCTGCACTCGCTACGATAGAGCTGTCACTGAACAGTCCTCCTGAGCTTGCAGGCATAACGATCTGGCTCGCTACGATCATAAGCGCACACAGACCTGCAACCATTCTTTTTAAGTTATGTGATAAATTTCTTGCCATTTGTAAAATCACCTATCCTTTCAAAATAAAATTACTGCTATTTTTTGACATAAACGTTTGCGGCACGCACCGCTACATTCGATAGACTTACATCCATACGATTTCCTCCATTGTCAAGATTTTGCTTAGCTGTCCGATTGGGGCAGGCTATTTTCCATAGTATTGTTTTTACTTCTCAAAATTAAACAAAATGCGAAAGCTTAGCCATGCAGACAAAAAGCATATAAAACCTTTTTATACATTGTACATTATAGCATTTTCGACAAAGAATTTCAAGTTTTTGTAGCATATTTTTAATAATTTCTTGCATTTTTACGTATTTGACAAAAATTAAACGTTGTTTTTGTGCAAAGTTAACATATGTCAACAGACTCCCCCTTAGGGTCTTTAGGGTGACATCTTGCCCGGGTGCTGCATAGGATAAGACAAAGCCTATGGCTTTATATCAACAAGGAGGAATCAGTTTGGCAAACGAACAAGAAGTTTTCTTTGAACTTTTCGGCAAAAAGCCTGATAAAGACTGCGGCGTTAAAGCCTGCCCCATGCCCGTTGGGGCTTTTCCGGCGGATACACCGCTTGCTATGGCATATGTACCCTATCAGGTCTGGGAAACGCCCTACGAGCAGGATGTAGCTTTACAGCGAGGGACGATATTTAAGTCCCTTGATAAACCGTTTATAGGAGAGGAGGCTGTGAAAAATGCCGATCTTAAATGAAAAGCAGCAGCTTATGCGTAAGATCCAGCAGGAATCTTTTGCCCTTGTGGAGGCAAATCTTTACCTTGACAGCCACCCCACCTGCCCTATGGGTCTGAAATATTTTGAACAGCACAAGAAAGAGTATGACGAGCTTATGGAAAAATACGCAGAGAAGTACGGTCCTATCAAAGTCGGACAGTCAAGCACCGAGAAAAAGTGGGGCTGGGTAACTACCCCATTCCCGTGGGAAAGAGGTGAGAGCTGATGTGGCAATATGAAAAGAAATTACAGTACCCTGTAAACATCAAAAACCCAAACCCTGCCCTGGCAAAGGTCATCGTGAGCCAGCTCGGCGGTCCTGACGGTGAGCTGGGGGCGGCGCTTAGATACCTCAACCAGAGATATGCCGCACCATGCCGTGAGGTGCAGGCGGTGCTTTCGGACATCGGCACAGAGGAGCTTTCCCACATGGAGATGATAGGCACTATCCTTTATCAGCTGACAAGAAATCTCTCCATGAAAGAGATAAAAGAAAGCGGCTTTGACGTGTACTTTGTTGACCACACCACAGGCGTTTATCCTATCGCTGCATCGGGCGTACCGTTCACGGCGGCGACCTTCCAGAGCACAGGTGACGCACTTGCAGACCTCAGCGAGGATCTTGCCGCTGAGCAGAAGGCAAGAGTGACCTACGACAACATTCTTCGCCTTGCAGACGACCCCGATGTACGTGACCCGATAAAGTTCCTGCGTGCAAGGGAGATAGTCCACTTCCAGCGCTTCGGAGAGGCACAGCGCATGGTGCAGGATATGCTTGACTCAAAGAATTTCTACGCTTTCAACCCAAGCTTTGACAAATAATCTTGTTAAATAAAAAAATCGGGGGAAGTCCTTGCTTTAAGGGCTCCCCCGATAATTCATATAAGTCCCAGTGTTTCAAATGCTTTATACAGTCCGTCGTTGTCGATCCTGTCGGTGACAATGTCTGCGTGCGCTTTTACAATATCCGATGCGTTGCCCATAGCTACGCCGGTTGCACACAGGTCAAGCATTTCAATATCGTTGCAGCCGTCGCCTATTGCAATGGTATCTGCAATATCCTCTCCGAAATATTCAAGCACCTTTTTTATGCCAAGAGACTTATTTACCCCAAGCTGCATTATTTCGCCGCCTGCGGACGAATCGGGATAGGTGAGGGTGACGACGTTACAGATGTCCCCAAGCTCACTTTGCAGCTGCCGGTTTGTACAGTTGGCTGACTTATAGACAAACTTTCCGACTGTGGAAAGGCTTTTGGGCGCCTGCTGTACAAAGCTTCCGCCAAGGCTGAGTATCCACCTTTTCGTTCCCTCAAACTCACTGCGCCAGTTTTCACCCAGGAGCATTTCACTTTCCAAGGTCTCAGCGACTATCAAAGCCTTATGCTCTTTCAGCGAAGCGATTATCCTGTCGTAGATATGCGGCTCGAAATTACTTTCAAAGATCACCTTGCCGTCACAAAAGACATTGGCACCTGCGGCAAAAACTCCGTCATAAAGATGCAGCGGAGCAAGGCATTTAGGCACGATGCCTTTGTATCTGCCGGAGCTTATAAACAGCCGGTGTCCGTTTTCTCTGGCAAGCTCAATAGCCTTCACCGTTGAGGGATGTATCGTTTCAAGCTTATCAACAAGCGTTCCGTCAATGTCAAGAAAAACAAGTTTTTGCTTCATAATTAGTCCTCTCAAAATAAGGCTTGCTGTACGTTTTATTGTACAGTAAGCCTTTTTTACTTATCTGATCTTAAAATGCACCGGCATACCGTTTTTCATTGGAACAGGTATTTCTCCCTGAATAAGGGGAAGAAAATATCCGATTGCATCGTCGGTAACGTTATTGCGGCTTTCATTGATCCATTTTTCCGGGAAAAACTGTTCTTTGTTAGCGGTTTCGTGTGCATCAACGCAGCCTATTTCGATCGTGTACGGATCATCAGAAACTCTCTTAAATACCATCATTATACCGCTGTTGCCCATAACGGCAGCTTTTACAGCTTCCATTCCGATAGCTTCCGATTCATCAATATCCGTTTTTGAACAGATGTGTGCAGAGCATCTTTGCATTACATTAAGCTCGATAGAACGGACTTTACAGCCGATCTCCTCACGCACAAGATCCTCAAGGATCTTTCCTATTCCCGAAAGCTGCTGATGACCGAAAACGTCAAGTTTATCGTTGCGAAGGCAGTTGCTGTCCTCAAGACGTACCCCTTCGGAAACAGCTACGATAACGGCTTTATGCTTTTTCTGCTGCTGCTTTATATCCTCAATAAAGTCCCGTGCGGAAAACTTACACTCAGGAAGATAGATAAGATGCGGCGCACACTCTCCTGCTGCTCTGAGGACACAGCAAGATGCGGTGAGCCAGCCGGCGTGTCTGCCCATTACCTCAACGATTGTAACAGATTCAAGGGCATACACCGAACTGTCACAGATTATCTCCGACATTGTGGCTGCAACATACTTAGCAGCACTTCCAAAGCCCGGAGTATGATCTGTGCCGGGGAGATCATTGTCGATCGTTTTGGGAACGCCAACCACCTTTATCTTTATGCCCTTTGACTTGAAATAGTCTGAAAGCTTTGCTGCGGTATCCATAGAGTCGTTGCCGCCTATATAGAAAAAGGCACCGATACTGTATTTTTCAAAACATTCCTCTATTTTCTTATATACTTCGCTGCCGCTGTCTGCGTCAGGGAGCTTATATCGGCAGGAACCAAGCGCTGTTGAAGGAGTAACTCTCAGCAGCTCCATATCCTCCGGTGAAGCCAAAGCTTGTTTAAGATCTACCATTCTTTGGAACAAGACCCCTTCGATACCGTTGAGTGAACCATAGATATTTTCGATCTCCGGATGTCTCAGCGCCTCTTTTACCACACCTGCAAGGGAGGCGTTTATTGCACTGGTCGGACCGCCGGATTGTGCAACTGCAATATTCATATTCTTCACCTTTTATCCTTTATCGCATTTTACAAGTCTTTCCCATTCATTATACCATAAACAGATAAATTTTCAAGCACATCGGCTTTATTTTTTATTTTTCTGCGATAAATACAACTTATGTCCCCTTTACACACCATATATTGACTAACTTGACAATTGAATGTCAAGACTATGAAACGGGGGATAAAATATCCATTTTTAGGCTTGACAAAGAGTGCGGAAAAAAGTATAATAATTATGTATATGAACAAAACTCTATGAGAGGAAGAAAAAGATGTCAGACAATCCGAATTATCAAAAGGATATAGATAAAAACATCGGCTCTGCACCTGCAAGTGACAGAGCAGGTGATTTTGCTCAGCGCAGAAGAAACGCAAGAGATGCGGGAAGACATTTCCACGACGATCTGGCGCTGGCTGATGCTGATTACGTTGAAAAGTCTCCTTTGCTTTCCCAGACCACAAAGGGAATAATCGGTATGCTTGTGGCACTTGCACTGGTAATGCTGGTGATCCTGTTTTTCGCAAAAGTGCTTTTCCTTCACGATGCAAACGTATCGGCTAAAACGGGAACCATAACTGTTACCCTTCCCACGGGAACGACCGTTGCCACCACAACAGGCATTGAGCATCAGGCAAAGACCACAAAGGAGAGGGTAAGATACAACGTAGACAGCAAGACAGCGACCGGTGAAAACGGCGAGGCTGCTGCGATACAGCGTATAAAGTGCATATCGGCCGTACTTGTTCACCCAAAGCCGAACTCAAAATCCGGCGACATAGGCACCATACCTACCGGTGCTGTTGTAGATCTTATCAAAGATGAAAACGGTTGGTATCTTATTAAATACAACAACATTACCGGATACGCATGGAATCAGTTTTTTGAAACTGCAAAGGTGACCACCGCAGCTCAGAACTAAATCAATAACGCACAGAAAAAAGGCTGTTGCTTTGGCAACAGCCTTTACTTTTCCGATTTTTAATTTATACCCTCTGCATAGCTTATCGGCACGGTAAAAAGCACACCTGCATTGGGCTGTGTAAGCTCGCCGGTCACGCTTTTGATAGCTGCGATAGCGGACTGTACCTGCTCATCGTCGACCACGACAAAGACTGTTTTGCCTTTCTGAGCGGGGTCTACTCCTTTGAGTATCGAGCTGAGCAGACCGATAGTTGCCAGGTTTTTAGCGCCGCTTATGGACTTTGCCATTCCAACGCTGTCTATACTCGTGCCGCCTCTGACACCTGCCTGGGCAAGGGCTATCATTATTTCGTCAACAAGCTCTACCCTTTTGATAACTAAAAACAAAAGCTGCATTTTTATATCATCCTTTCTTTTTATCTGTATATAAAGGACGCTGCGTTCCAGTCATCCTTTTTTCTTTCCTCAACAAGCTCAAATCCTTGCGAAACGATGCTGTCAAGCACCTCATCTTTACGTGGATCTATGATGCCGGAGACCACAAGCTTACCGCCTTTTTTCAGAAAACCGCCAAAAAGACCGCTCATTGCCACAAGCACATCGGCAACTATATTTGCACAAACCACGTCGTAATTTGTACCGATACGTTCAACCAGCGCAGGATCAGCAACAATATTACCTGCAAAGGTTTTATACTTGTCACTTGGTACGCTGTTTTTCTCTGCGTTCTCTGCGGCAATTTTAACAGAGTTCGGATCAATATCCACCGCAGCAGCTCTGCCCGCACCCAAGGTCATGGCAGCTATGGAAAGTATGCCGCTTCCGCAGCCAAGGTCAAGCAGCGAACAACCAGGCAGAATATTCTTTTCCAGAAGTTCAAGACAAAGCTGTGTAGTATGGTGCTGACCGGTGCCAAAAGATGCGGCAGGGTCTATTTCAACTACCTTTCTCTTTTCGTTCTCGGGTACAGTTTCCCAGCTGGGTTTTATAAGCAATTTTTCACCAACACAAAGGGGCTTGAAATACTTTTTCCAGTTGTTTGCCCAGTCCTGCTCACGGATATTTTTAAGCTCCAGCTCCAGCCTTCCAAAATCATCACTCATGGATCTAAGGACAGCAAGTTCCGATCTTACAGCGCTTATCATTTCAGGTGCGCTGCTATTATTTTCAATGTAGACTGTAACTGTGGTTTCACAGTCTTTCAGTCCCATCAAATCGTCGTCGATATAGTCCCAGTTTCCCTCTTTATCATCAAGAAAGGCTTGAAAATCCCTGGGATCTTTTATAACAAAGCCATCTATACCAAGTTCCAGCAGCCGTCCTGTCACAGCTTCGATACCTGTTGTAGATGTGGCTATATCCGCCTCTATCCAATCCATAGCGGTCACCCCGATCTCATAATAAAAAATTATAATTTGTACAGATTATACATATTATTATAACACATAAGTAACAATTTGTAAAGTCCTTTGAAGGAATTTTATGAAAAAAGCCCTCCCAATCTTACCGGCAGTGTCAATATAGAAGTATTTTGACATTGTGTTTCTAAGGGGCACGCCCTCTCTTGCAGGGCGTCCCCTCTTCCAAAACAGTCCACCGGACTGTTTTGGAATTCACCCCTTGCGGAGCGCACGATGTATGAGGAATTCGCTCTCTGCGGAGAGCGACGAGGGCGCCGCCCTCGACCCGCAAGCTTTTTTTACGAGAAAAAGCTTGACCAAAAAACCTGTTTATTATCTGGTTTTGAACGTTTGCATAGAACACTGAATTTTGTTTTATCTGAGCAGATAAATAATAAAATAATGCCCCGGAGCAATTTGATTTGCTTCGGGGCAAAACTTCTATATCAGCATCGCATATACAAAGGGAGGGCTTTTTACGATCAAAGATCAATAGTAATCATAAGGTGGTCTGTTATTATCTCTTGGAATATTCCTTGAAGGGGGCGGTGCCGGTCTGCGCTGTGGATAATTATTATTATGATTATTCGGCGCTCCACGGTAAGGCGCACGCCTTTGAACAGGACGTGAGTATGCCCTTGGGTCATAAGCTCCTCTCGGAGGTGTCTGCCGTGGGGAGTGTATGCTTTGTATCTTCATTCTGCGAAGGGTAAGATAATAAGCAAATGCTCCGGCAATTATCAGCAGCACAGGCACACCTAAATTAACGCTCTTTTTCGCAGGTATCAACTTCTTATCATCATTTTTGCCTTCCTCGGTGCCTTCGGAAGCATTCTCACCTGCTTCACCGTCGGGACGAAAGACCTCAATATTCACTTTCTGTATACTGTAATCCTTATTTATAAGCTTGCCCTGCACCTTTCCGGGCATCATGGCAACTATTCCGTTGTCAGAATACTTTGCGACCTGAGAATCCTCTATCTCGCAGTTGATGATATCCTTAAAACCCAGCTGCTCGAAAGTATAGGGCTCTGCATTGGTAGAAAGCCGGATAGTTTTTACGTCTGAAGAAACGTCGGGGGTAGAGGTGAGCTTGACCATGCCGTCGGTTTTATTAAAGCTTACAGCATTACTCTGCTCATCAAGGATATAGTTTATGGTAAGAAAGAGTACATCGTCCTTTTTCTCCTCGCCGATGGCTTCAAACTCCATTACTATATACTCGCCCTTATAGCTGCTTCCCTGGGGATTGGAATACTTGAAGGTATATTTACCCTCTTCCTTTACGTCCTCAAGGCTGCCGCCTGCTTTTTCGGAAACAGCAGCAGAAACAAGCTTGAACGAACTCTTTTCATATCCAACCGTACCCTCGGCATAGGTTATACTGTGCTTAGGGCTTTGAAAGTCAACAACAGCGGTAAACTTTTTGCCTTCAAATCCGTTTACTTTAACGCTTGCCTGAACGGCATCGTTATCAAGCCCGTTGACCTGTTTCTTTTCCGTCACCTGTGTCCAGACAACATCCTTACCTTTTGCAGATGTGCCGGTAGTTGTGGTGATAACATAATTTTCATCCTTGCCCTCATCATTTTCATCGGGCTCGGCAAAACAGCAAACACTCACTGACAATATACACGCAGCGGCTGCTGTAACTGCAAGAAGATTTTTTAAAAGCTTCATACTATTTTCCAATCGTAGTTATTTTTGCATGACAAATCCTCTGAAAGAACATCTCACAGAGGACAGGCTGTTTATTTATTCAATGGTCACAGACTTCATGACCTGAGGAACCACCGGTTTATCACGAAAATCCGTATCAACAGATGCGATCTCGTCAACTACCTCGATCCCCTCGACCACCTTTCCGAAAGCAGCGTACTGACCGTCAAGGTGCGGGGCGTCCTTATGCATGATAAAGAACTGAGAACTTGCTGAGTTGGGGTTCATGGATCTTGCCATGGACAGAACGCCACGGACGTGTCTGATGTCGTTGGGCACGCCGTTTGAAGCAAACTCGCCTTTTATCTTTTCCTTTGAGCCGCCTGTACCGTTGCCAAGAGGATCTCCCCCCTGGATCATAAAGCCGCTTATGACTCTATGGAAAGTAAGTCCGTTATAAAAACCTTCGTTAACAAGTTTTTCAAAGTTTGCAACGGTTATGGGAGCTTTATCCGGATAAAGCTCGATCTTGATCTTCTTACCGTTTTCCATTTCTATTACAACCATTTTAATGCTCCTTCAGATCTGTTATTTTGACTTAGGCAACATTCCACGCTTATTACGTTCCATAAGCTCGTTAAAGTACAGAGTATAGGCTGTGGGGACTTTCTTGAACATACCCTGTTTATGCATATCGTTGCACACGATATAGTCCCTTTCGCCGTCATTATTTACACAGTAGATCCTGTCAGTACGGCAAAAATCCCCGTTGGGCAGGTCTCTGTTCTTGTCAAAGCAACAGAATATATCCTTTGCCATAAGGTCGATAAGATTAAGCACCCGCTGATAGTTGGATTCATCGGTCCAGCTGTCAAGTTCCTTCTTAAAGAACTGCTGCACAGGAACGTCGTTGACCTCCATCTTCCTTATGATCCTCGCAAGACATATTGAAGCATCCTTTTCGGTAAGCTTATCCAGTCTTGCGTTTTTATACTCCATAATATATTTATTTACTGTTTCATAGAAAATTTTATCATAAGGAAACGGTTTTCCCTTTGCTGAAAACTTCACTATTGCGTTATCGGTATTGATCTCCAATTCAAGTCTCTCCTAAAAATAAAATGCTTATTTCTTGTCCCGGCGGCTTTTTTCAAATTCGTCGGTTGCCTGAGCAAGCTGCTCGGCTGTCACCTCACCGATCTCATCAGGATCGTTGCTGTGGTCTATCGACCCAAGTTTATCCACCTCGTCCTGAGACACGGTAACTCCCTTAATATCTTTATAATGCTCATACTCTTCCTCTTTAAGAGCATAAGGAAGATCAGCCATTTTCTCCTGTACCTCACTATCGGATACGGTCTTAAAATCATAATCCATAGTTTCAAGCTCATGAAGCTTATTATTATGCTCCTCGATCATCACTTTAAGTTTATCGTCGATCTCCTCAAGATTAGCAACAGATATATCTTCCTTGTGGGACTCTACAAATGCCTTATGAGAAACGGCATAGTCTTTTTCAAAGCCCTCCTGAGCCTTTGTTACCTCGTCCTGATGAACAGGGTCGGTATCAAAATCATGATATGTAACCGCCGGACGAGCATCACGCTCTTCAACGAACTTATCAAGCTCTGCCATGTTCTTTTTAAGTACCTCGGGGTCAACAGGCGTTACACCCTCAACTACTTCCTCCCTGGCATCGTCATATTTTGACTCCTTTACGGAAACGGTCTCCTTTTTCTTTACCGGCGTATTCCAGATGTCGTCAGCATTTACCTTGTTCACAGGCGCTGACGGCGATTTGATCTCCTCTTTCTTCTTTCCGAATAATCCCATAAATTTTACCTCCGATTATGATTTGGGGAGCTGTTTGAAAAATGCGTCTGTATGTTGACCCGGAGAGGTCGTCAAAAACTATATATTGTGAACACAGTAAGCAAACAATATCCACATATACGCATTTATTCTATTACATTATACTATATTTTGCATGAAATTGCAAATACTTTAACGATAACAGCCTGTATAATTTTTAACGTCTTTTTTGTGCATTACGTTACACATTCATTGTCTGTACATAGAATGTTATTATTTTGTTGATATATGAACGAAAAGAATTTGTTATAATAACATAAAGTTGTATACTTTTGAGCAAATTATGCCTTTTTTTAAATTTTTGAAATTTATAAACCGGATGGTATGCTGGCATTTTGTCAGTGTAAAGCTTGGAATATACAGCGGCAAATGAAGTAATTACGAAAGAAAAAAGGAGGGCTTTTAGTTGCCAAACTTGAAACTTGGAGTAACCGCTACAGAGCTTTTCACCTTTAACCCATTCAGAGTACTTGGAACAGCTGTTGATACTCCTGCGGAGAAGATCACAGAGCTGTATGACAAGCTCATTGCTATGGCTGAAGGTGGCACTATAAGCCAGTACAAGACTGATTTTGATTTTGACGGTTCACTTCCGCCTTTTGAAAGAGGCGTAGGTGATCTTAAAACGGCTTATGCAAAAATCGCCAGCAACGGTTACAGATGCTTTGCTTATTCAAGCGAGCAGTTCTCTGCACCGCTGAATGTTGACGATATCATGCTTAACCTGCGTGATATTACCTGCTACGACTGTTTCCTGAGATGCTATATGTGGCTCATCACCAACGACAGAAGCTTTGAAGAGCACGAGTTGTGGATACTTCTTTGCAAGCATATAGACAGCATGATAATCTCAACTCCGGATCAGTGGGGAAAGCTGTTTGACCATCGTTTCCCTGAGAATATGCCCGGAGACAAGGTTTCAACTCTCAGAACACTTTACGCAACATTCTGTGACATTATCCTGCTTCCTATAAAGGAAATGGTCAGAGGCTCCATGAGATGCTCCACCGCAACGGAGATACTCAAGATCGCAGGAATTGATGTTGACGAAGAGTTTGAGTTTGTTGAGATCCCGCAGGCTAACCTTCCTAAGCCCGGCGAAGAGCCTCCTCTTCTGAAGATAGCCGTTAAAGACGGTGAGGAATATTTCGATGTTGCTCAGGGTCATATGGTCAGCTTCAAAACTGACACAGAGGCAGTTGAGTCCAACAGCTTTGATACAAGCACCTCATCTATCTCCGCAGCATATATCGTAGGTGATAAAGCTCCTGCGGATATGAGTGATATTATCCCGCCGGAGCCGGATCACACAGAGCCTGCTCCTCCGGAGGCAGATCAGCTTGAAAAGATCAAGCCTATTCCGCCCAAGCAGCCTCTCAGACCGGCTGCTAATATCGTTCCTAAGAGCGAGGAACCTGCTAAGAGCAATGAAACTGCTGAGGAGCAGACACAGCCGCAGGTACCTATTACACCGCCTCCGGCTGCTGCAAAGCCGGTCGCTCCTCCACCGTCACAGATTGTACAGCCTGAACCTGAGGTGGACGAAGACGGTGAGATGCTCATTCCTACAAGAAGGCATAAAGTCAAGATACCTCCAAAGAACGGCGCTGCTCAGCCTACAAGCTCACTTACAAGCGCAGATCAGACACCTGTTCTTGCTCAGTCTGTACCGGTAACAAAGAAAAAGACACTTCTTACCACGGATACGGGAACACATACCGTTCCAAAGGGAAGCTTCAAGAAAGGCAGCAGGTCTCTTGCCGATCTTGTAGATCAGGTTGAAGAACCGCAGATCGATGTTGAGGAAGAAGAGGAAGAGGAGGAAAACCTCTACACCAACGCACTTATCAAGATGCTTCGTTCCAACAGAGCGGAGACCATGAAGGGTGTTGACACTTCCCACATCTACGACAACGGCGATGCTCTCGGTGTTGCAGGCGCAGAACCTGCTCTTGAAATGGACGCTATAAACGAGAAGAAGATGGATAAAAAGCTTCTTACTTCAAACTCGTTCTATGAGCTTGATCCTAACGAGACAGATCCAAAGAAGATCATGGCTGAGAAGTATAAGGGCATAAACATTGACGATATGCTCAATCCTATCTCTCCTACAAAGTTTACACAACAGTTTAAGCAGGATGCCGTTTACGAGTATCAGAGCCATAAGGCTAAGGAGAAAAAGAGAAGCATTGCGATGATAAAATTCATCATTATTCTCTTCTTGGTTATTTTGCTTCTGTTCCTGCTTTACATAGGTAACGTGCTTTAAACCAAATAAGGTTTTTCCAGACCGGATCTTTTAATGGTCCGGTCTGTTTTTATAACCGCTCGTAAAATGGACCATTATTTTACAAAGGAGGCGTATTCATGGAAAATTTTGATTTTTACAGTCCCACGCACTTTGTTTTCGGACAGGACAGAGAGGACGAATGCGGAGAGCTGGCTAAAAGGTACGGTGCCACAAAGGTGCTTGTACATTACGGCTCGGGTTCTGCAGTAAGGTCCGGACTTATTGACAGGGTGACACGATCACTTGACAATGCCGGGATAGCTCATACAGAGCTTGGCGGAGTTAAGCCAAACCCAAGAGATACACTTGTTTATGAGGGAATAGACATCTGCAAAAAAGAGAGTGTGGATCTTATAATCGCTGTGGGCGGAGGCTCGGTCATCGACAGCTCAAAAGCCATTGCGGCAGGCGTTTGCTACGAAGGAGATTTCTGGGACTTTTACAGCGGAAAAGCTGTAATTAAAAAAGCTTTGCCTGTGGCTTCGATACTCACTATCGCCGCTGCCGGAAGCGAAGGCTCCCCTTCTTCGGTCATAACAAAGGAAGAGGGAATGGTCAAAAGAGGAACAGGCTCGGATCTGATAAGACCTGTATTCTCAATACTCGACCCAAAGCTTACCTGTACGCTTCCCGCTTATCAGACCGCCTGCGGCGCAACAGATATCATGGCCCACGTTTTTGAAAGATACTTTACAAACACCCCTGAGGTGGAGATCACAGACAGGCTCTGTGAAGCTGTCCTTCTCACAATGATAAAGGAAGTGCCAAGAGTTATTGCTCAGCCGGACAACTATCAGGCACGAGCAAACATCATGTGGGCAGGTACAGTTGCTCACAACGATATAGTAGGCGTTGGCAGAAGCCAGGACTGGAACAGCCACGGCATCGAGCATGAGCTTTCGGGACTTTACGACTGCGCCCACGGTGCAGGTCTGGCTGTTGTTATGCCTGCATGGATGGAGTTTGTATACAAACACAACGTTATGAGATTTGCACAGATGGCAACCAGAGTTTTTGGCTGCTCAATGGACTTTGAAGATCCACAGCGGACTGCTGTTGAGGGCATTAAAGCGTTCAGAAGATTCCTTCACAGCATAGGTATGCCAATAAACTTCAAAGAGCTTGGCGCAAAGCCGGAGGATATACCTACGCTTGCGGATAACATGAAGATAAACGGCGTAAGAAAAGGTTTTGTGGATCTGTCAAGAGATGATGTATGCAGCATTCTTACCATTGCTGCAAACGCTGAATTATAAGATCGGGGGACATTATGTTAGACGTTAAAAATAAATGGGTGCTTATAACAGGTGCCACCAGAGGACTTGGCAGACTTGCTGCAATACAAATGGCTAAGCTTGGCTGCAACGTTATCGTCCACAGCAGAACGATGGAAGGCTCACAAAAAATATGTGATGAGCTGGCGCAGTTCGGAGTCCAAACAAAGGCTGTTGCCTGCGAGCTTTCAGACATAGACGCTGTAAAAGCAATGCTTTCGCAGATAGATTCTTTCGCAGTGGATGTGGACATAGTTCTCAACAATGCAGGACTTCAGATAGGATACCGCACCGAGTATTTCTCTACCCCTGTTGATGATTTCACAATCAGCTTTAATATAAACACAATTGCACCTGCGGTTATTTGTTATCACTTTATGCCAAAGATGATCAAAAAAGGCTTCGGAAGGATCGTAAACACCACAAGCGGCATTGCCCTTGAGCCTGAACAAGCCGGTTATTCTGCAAGCAAGGCGGCTCTTGACAAGATCACTATCGACCTTGGACACACGGTAAACGGCACAGACGTTTGCATAAACCTTGTTGATCCGGGTTGGTGCAGGACCGATCTTGGGGGTGAGAAAGCTCCTAATTCCCCTGAAAGCGCTCTTCCGGGCATAATAGTAGGCGCTCTGACAAACGATAAGCTGTCGGGCAGACTTTTCAGGGCTCAGGATTTTTCCGCAATGGATCTTCAAACGGCTGTAAATGCTGCACAGCAAATCCCGGCGCCGTACTAAAACTGCCAAAAAGACAGGTAATAAACAGAAGGTATCACCAAAATGAATATCACATATAAAAAGCTCACCTTGGCTTATCTGGACACATTTATCAATATGCGTATAGCGCAGCTTCGTGAAGAAGGCGCAGATGATGATATAGACCTTTTTGCGCCGCTGAAAGACTATTACTTGCGGCATATGGCTGACAACACTTTTACCGCCTGGCTCGCATTTGACGGCGACAGGATAATCGGCACAAGCGGAATGTCATTTGTTGAAAAGCCTCCCTATTTTGGCTGCCCCAGCGGTAAGATAGGGCTTTTGTCGAGTATGTTTACCGATAAACAATACAGGCGCAAAGGTATCGCAAGCGAGCTTTTAAAGCGTGTAGTAGACGAGGCAAGAAACTACGGCTGCGGCACAGTTCAGATCACTGCGTCGGATATGGGTGTGAAGCTGTATACAGCATTCGGATTTACCCACAACAAGAATTTTATGCAGTATAAGCTGTAAAGAAAGATTTTTCATAAAGAAAAAGGACGGCGTAAAAACCGTCCTTTCTTTATTCTATAAAGATGATACTTTTTAATGTTCATTATTTACTTTTCAAGATAAGCTCTCAGCTGTGGGAGCCTTTTTTTCATATCATTATACCCAAGCCAGTAAAGTGCGGCGAGTTTATCCATATCCCCGTCAAATCGTTTGACCTTAACAGGCTTTGAGGGTGCTATCAGGAATATCTCCCCGTTTTCAGACTTTTCTTCAAGCATTTGCACCATTTCGTTGAAGTTCTCATTGGCTTTTCCCATACTCTCCAGCAGATTGGGATATTTACGGTACATTATTTTTGCAAGCCCCGGCATACCCGGTTTTCTGCGGAATGAAAGCTCTCTTGTACGAACTACCATCACCTTTTTTTCTCCCGACTGTTCAGACCATGGGAATGGTATCTTTTCGGCACAGCCGCCGTCAAGATACGGTACGCCCTTTATCATTACAGGCTTTGAAACATAAGGCACAGTTGCAGATGCCTGTATCGCTTTTGTAAGGTTACATTTTCCCTTTTCAAAGTATTCTGCCTTACCTGTCACAAGATTTGTTGCACTTACCGCTAATCTGCGTGAAGGGTCGCAAAGGCGTTTTTTGTCAAGGGGAAGGTCTTTGATTATTTTCTTGAACAGGTATGTAAATCCTGTGACACCGCCGTCTCTTTTTATTGCACCGATGCCGCAGTAGTTGGGGTCGTGGCGGTAGGTAAGGTCTATTCTTGCGCCCCATCCTATTTGTCCCGAAACATAGCCTATGGCAGATAACGCTCCTGCCGAACAGCCCACAACAGATGTGAAGTTTATATCGTTCATCATCAGACAGTCAAGTACACCGACAGTATAAAGCCCCTTCCAGCCGCCGCCTTCAAGAACGAGACAGCCGTTTGTCAGCTTATCGCTTGCCCTGCCTTTAGGGAGCTTGTCAAGATGTTTGTATACCTTTTTAACCATTATATCATCGCTTTCTGATCGTATTCTGAGTATTATTATACCACTCACTGCTCCGTTTTTCAATACGCCCGGCAAAAAAACATGGACAGAAATCTTGCATTGGCGCACCTGACCCGGGCATTTTTCCGAGCTGTGTGGGGAATGATCTTTTCGTATGTTTTATAATTACAAATTGTCTTTAAAAACGCTCTTACACATTTAGTCAACCACACCAAATAATCGCCTAATCAATTGTACAATACAGCGATTTTAGTATGACCTTCAAGCAGCTTATTGACACCGTGTCAGAATAGTGCTATAATATCTATAATGACACGATGTCAGAATAAATCGAAGGAGAGATAGCTATGCCCAAAGGATCCGCAGAGCTGACTGCTTCACGCAGAGAAGAGATCGTAAATGCCTGTGAAATGCTCTACCGTACCATGAGTTTCAAAGATATCACAATAAAGGATATAGGTAACGTTACCTCATTTACAAGGACCTCTGTTTATAACTATTTTCAGACCAAAGAGGAAATATTCCTTGCTCTCATGCAGCGTGAATATGAATGCTGGGCAGAGGAAATTAACAAACTTGCAAATGAAAATGAAACCATGTCTGCCGACGGCTTTGCATCAGCTGTTGCCCGTTCTCTTGAAAGCCATGAGCAGCTTTTGAAGCTGCTTGCTATGAATCATTATGATATGGAAGAAAACTCACGTCCTGAAAGGCTGACAGAGTTTAAAGTCGCTTACGGTGCGTCACTTGATTCAGTCAGAGCCTGCCTCAAAAAGTTTTTTCCTCATAACGACTGTGAGAGCTTTATTTTCGTATTCTTCCCTTTCCTTTTCGGAGTCTATCCGTATTCGGTGGCAACGCAAAAACAACTTGATGCCATGCATGAGGCAAAAATCAAATTTAAAATGCACAGCATCTATGAGATCATTTATTCCTGCGTGATGCAGCTATTGGGAGGTACAAAATGAAATACACAAAACTTGGAAATTCAGATCTGAACGTTTCCCGTATCTGTATGGGCTGTATGGGCTTTGGTGATCCGATGAACGGTCAGCATTCGTGGACAATAGACGAGGAGCATTCACGAGAGATCATAAAACGTGGGCTTGAACTGGGAGTAAATTTTTACGACACGGCAATTGCCTATCAGTCGGGAACAAGTGAACAGTATGTGGGCAGGGCGCTTCGTGACTTTGCCGGACGTGATGAAGTGGTAGTAGCAACTAAGTTTCTGCCAAGGACACCCGCCGACATTGAGTCGGGGATCACAGGTCAGCAGCATATCGAGCGTATGATAAACAAAAGTCTTGAAAACCTCGGCATGGACTACGTTGATCTGTATATATATCATATGTGGGACTGGAATACTCCGATTTACGATATTCTTGATGGTCTGAACCGTGTTGTTAAGGCGGGAAAGGCAAGATACATCGGTATTTCAAACTGCTATGCGTGGCAGCTTGCAAAGGCAAATGCCCTTGCCGAGCGTGAGGGATTTGCGAAATTTATTTCCGTGCAGGGACACTATAACCTTATCTTCCGTGAGGAGGAAAGAGAAATGACAATGCTGTGTGACCAGGACAATATCGCCATGACACCATACAGCGCACTTGCAAGCGGAAGACTTGCAAGGCTTCCGGGAGAAAGCTCAAAACGTGCGAAGGAGGACACCTACGCAAAATTCAAGTATGATGCTACAAAAGAGCAGGACGAAGTGATAATACGCCGTGTTGCAGAGCTTGCTGAGAAGTACGGCGTAAGTATGACAGAAGTTTCCCTTGCGTGGCTGCTCACTAAGGTGACTTCTCCGGTTGTGGGTGCAACAAAACTGCACCATATCGAGGGTGCGGCAAAAGCTGTATATCTGGAGCTTAACAGCGATGACACAGCATATCTTGAACAGCCCTATGTACCTCATGCACTGGCAGGAGTAATGGCTCAGAACAAGCCTGCAAACAGAAACGAAAAACACGTCTGGTCAACAGGCTCACAGAAAATATGAGGAGAAATAACCAATGAAAAAATTACCAAAGATCGCACTCGGTGCCTGGGCATGGGGCAATGACGGAACATTTGGCGGCAATCTCACATCAGAAACGCTCCGACCGATATTTGACAAGGCTATGGAAAAGGGGCTGAATGTTATCCGCTTCCGGGAAAAGGAAATGAAGTAAAAGGGTAAGCTTTTCAAAAGAACTGTGAAAGAGATCTTGAAACGACCATAAATTGAAAGAGTGTGCCGACAAAACGTCCGCACACTCTTTTATTGCTCTTATTTTTCCCGGACAGTTTGAACTTGAAGGTGAACGGCAATTCGAAATCAGCTGAATATCTACGGAGCATTGATTGACAGACTACCCTTGACGACAGTATAATAAAGCTATACAAACAGAAAGGAGAAAAAATCAATGGATCAGATAAAGACCGGAGAGCTCACACAAAATGTGCGGGCAGTATTTTTTTTGCAAAAAGTAGTTGACAAAATAGTTTTTTATGTTATAATAGAAACAGAGGTTGCGCAACAGATGTTACGCAATAAGCGTCGCAGAAAAAGGAGTGATGATAAATGCCGCCAAAATGCAAATTTACAAGAGATGAGATAATAGCCGCTGCGCTGGATATCGCACGAAAGGACGGACTATATGCGGTCACGGCGAGATCTTTGGGAGAAAAGCTGGGTTCGTCATCAAAGCCGATATTCAGCATATTCGAGAACATGGAGGAGGTGCTTGAGGCGACTCTGCTTGCGGCGAGAGCAGTTTATAACGAATACATCGAGCAGGCACTTTCCGACGAAAAGCCTTTCAAGGCAGTCGGGTCAAAATACATTGAATTTGCCATGAGAGAACCAATGCTGTTCCAGCTTTTATTTATGAAGGAACAGACGCAAAAACGCTCGGCACTGGGTATTCTTCCAATGATAGATGACAACTACGAAGAGATACTTGAAACCGTAAAAACTGAATACGGGCTTGATGATAAAAATGCAAAATTATTATACAGACAATTGTGGATATACACACACGGTATTGCTTCGCTCATTGCTACGGGTGTTTGCTCTTTCAAGCCGCAGGAGATAGGCGAAATGGTTTCTCAGGTTTTCATAAGCCTGCTGAAATACATGAATACTCAGGGGTAAAATAAAAAAATATTGCAGAATAGAATAAAGGGGAGAAAAAAATGATAACAGCAGAAAACATTACAAAAAGCTATGGCAGCGGTGCCAGCGAAAACAAGGTGCTCAAGGGGATAAACGTAAGCATTGATGACGGGGACTACGTTGTTATCCTTGGTGCATCAGGTTCGGGAAAGTCCACCTTTCTTAACGTTGTTTCCGGTCTTGAAAGAGCGGACAGCGGCAGCGTTAAATATGACGGAGTTGACATCACCAAGCTGTCAGACAAAGAACTTACAAAATTCCGCAGGGACAAGATCGGTTTTATTTTTCAGCAGTACTATCTCCTGCCGAATATGACGGTCGAAAAAAATGTCCGCATGGGTGCCGATCTTTCGGATAACGATAATTATAAAGAGATCATCCAGGCAGTAGGCTTGGGCGACAAGCTGAAAAGCTATCCCAGCGAGCTTTCGGGCGGCGAACAGCAAAGAGTATCGGTTGCAAGGGCTTTGGCGAAAAGACCCGAGATCCTTTTTCTTGACGAGCCTACGGGAGCACTTGACGAAGAAACGGGCAGACAGGTCCTTGACTACATAAGCAAGCTTCACCGTGAGCTTGGCTTTACGGTAATTATGATAACCCACAATCAGAACATTGCAGAAATGGCAAAGACCGTTATTAAAATGAACAGCGGAAGGATAGCTGAGGTTTACGAAAACCCACAGCAAAAGACCGCTTACGAGATAGGCTGGTGAGGACTATGGTTACGATAAAGGACTCGCTAAAGCTTTTCGGGATCGCAATAGTTGTTTGCTGTGCGGCGTTTGTCTGCACTCTGTTTTTGAATTACCGCATTGACCTTGTGAACGCAAGGGACACTATCAGCGGTGAACAGGCTGTAAAGATGTATGAAGCACAGCTTTCCACAAGCACAGTTGTCTGCTGTGTTTGCGGGTTGTGTCTTGTGCTCACCTCAATAGTTATGCTTATAACTTACATAAAAAATCACATTGATTCACGCTCAAAAGAGCTGGGCATTCTCAAAGCGCTGGGGTACTCGAATCTGAGCATTGCAAAGCACTACTACATTTTCGGGCTGAGCGTTTTTGCAGGTGCACTTTTGGGCTGCATCGGCGGCGAACTTTACATGGACAAGTTCTACCAGGTGCAGAACAAGGACGGTTATTTCTCCTTTGAAAGAGAATTTCACATTGGCGTTCCTGCGCTTATGATCACACTTTCAACGATCGCTTTTATGCTTTTATCCGTATGGTTTGCATACCGCAGGGTGAAAAAGCCCGTGATGACGCTGCTGCGTGAACAGTCAGGTGCAAAGATGAGGCACAGCAAAAAAGACAGATCTCCCCTGCCTTTTCTTAAAGAGCTGAAACGTGACACGGTAAAGGGCAGATATTCCCTTATCTTCTTTGTTGCTTTCTCCTCCTTCTGCTTTTCGGCAATGGTACAGATGTCCATGTCCATGAAGACGCTTGCAAGCGAAACAATGGGTATAATGATACTTACCATCGGGCTGATACTTGCGTTTATGATGCTTTTACTGGCACTTTCTGCTGTCGTTAAGGGCAGCGCAAAAACCGCAGCGATGATGAGGATATTCGGCTATGATGACAGCGATACCAGCAGGGCTATACTCAGCGGATACAGACCCATTGCCTGGATAGGCTTTGCAGTTGGTACGCTTTATCAATTCGTACTGCTCAAGATAATGGTAGAGGTAGTTTTCAAGGATCTTGAAGATGTTCCCGATTACAGCTTTGACTTCAAGGGACTTTGCATTACCCTGCCTGTGTTCATCATTGCATACGAAGTCATAATGAAGATCTACTCACAGCGCATAAAAAAGCTGACTATAAAGAGCGTTATGCTTGAGGATTAACAAGGGGGAAACATCTCACATACTATAATAACAGCAAGGCAAAAAAATGTCCCGCCGTGTTTAAAACTATCACAGACGGGAATAATCATAGTGTGAGGAAACTTCACAGATCACTTAGAATGGAGTGTTTTGTTTTGACTGTTCACAGAGGTGAGATATATTACGCAGACCTGAGTCCTGTGGTCGGCTCCGAACAGGGAGGGCTAAGACCTGTACTTATCGTCCAGAACGATGTGGGCAACCGTCACTCCCCCACGGTCATTGCCGCAGCTATTACCAGTCAGCAGGAAAAAGCAAGACTGCCCACCCACATAAAGCTTGACAGTAAAAAATGCGGGCTTGCCAAAGATTCCGTGGTGCTGCTGGAACAGATACGCACCCTTGACAAAAGACGGCTGCGTGAAAAAATGGGTTCGCTGGACAACAGCTCCATGAGTGCGGTAGACTCTGCTTTATCCGTAAGTTTCGGACTTGGCGGCGCAAATATATGAAACAAAAAGCTTTGGCTGTCTTTTTTAGACGACCAAAGCTTATTTATTATTCTATCAGTTCCCGGTAAAGTTCCCGTGTCCTTTGTGCACAGGCACTTATATGGGCAAGGCACAAAAAGCCCGGCGCTTGTGCGCTGATCTTGTCCTTATAGTCATTCACCACATAATCACGGTACTGCTCCACCTGTTGTGCGCTGACCGTGGCAATGTCCGCAGGTTCAGCCTTATCAAGCAGACACACGGCGTTTTTGAAACTATCAAGCCCCATGACCAAACTATTGAACCGGAAAAGCTCCTCCCACTTCAGCTTGGTAATTTGTTCACGGTCCAGCTTGCCGTCCCTTTGAAGATAAGCAAACAACTGTGGCTGCACAGCCTCATCCCATGCGATATCTGTTATACAGTGAAATACATATCCTTTCAGATAGTCGGCTTTATCTTTGAATCTGTCATTATTCATACGATAAAACTCTGTCAGCTGTTTTTTCCAGATATCATAATCAACGCTTCTGATATGTGCCCCATAGCGTAACTCCTGACTTGCAAAACCGGTAAGGTTTACGCTGTCGGGAGCAATACAGCCAAGGAAAAAATCAGGTTTTGAAACTATTGAAAGTTCATCGCCGAGCATATCCGCAACGGCGAGATGTACGGGAAAAGACGGCATTTACTGACCCTCCAATGATTTTAAAGCTTTCATTTCGTTCCTGTCCACACGAATGACGCTGTCTTTTATAACCTCCACCTCGGACTTGTCAAAGGTGGTCACAGTATCATTGTTGTCAAGCTTAACTTTAAGTTTCCCCGTTAAAAGATTGACCTCTTCCACTACTCCCCTGCCGCTGGTGGTCTTAACAATGGCTCCCTGTTTAGGTGTAGTCTTCAAAAGATCGTCGTAGGCATTCTGTTCGTATTTAAGGCAGCACATAAGCCTTCCGCAGGTGCCCGAGATCTTGGTGGGGTTAAGTGATAATCCCTGCTCTTTAGCCATTTTTATAGACACGGGCTGGAAGTCACCGAGGAATCTTGAACAGCAAAATGGCTGTCCGCATATCCCAAGCCCTCCAAGCATTTTTGCTTCGTCTCTGACACCGATCTGACGCAGTTCTATCCTTGTTTTGAATACAGCGGCAAGATCCTTTACAAGCTCACGAAAATCGACTCTGTTTTCAGCTGTGAAATAAAACAGCATTTTATTGTTGTCAAAGGTACACTCAACGTCGATAAGATTCATCTTCAGTCCGTGGACAGCTATCTTATCCTGACATATCTTAAAGGCATCCTTTTCTTTTTGTTTATTGTTTTCGATCCGTCTGAGATCCTCCTCTGTGGCAGCTCTGATAATTGGCTTTATGGGAGATGAAAATGTGGATTCATCTATCTCTCGGTCTACCATCGCCACCTCTCCGCACTCTACTCCCCTTGCGGTCTCCACGATCACCTTGTCGCCAATTGCGAGCTTATAATTCTTAGGGTCAAAGTAATAAACTTTACCCACACTTTTGAATCGTACTCCGATTATTTTAAGCATAAACTATTCCTTTCTGTTTATATATATCAGCCATCTGCTGTCATTTAACAATATCCGAGAGCTTAACGGCAAAGCTGTTAAGGGTAAGAGAAAGATTACAATTGGCATCTATCCTGCCGATACAGTCAAGCACCGTATCATAAAGCTCTGCTCCGCCTGCAGCCGAGAGAATATTGCCAAGCTGCTGTGCACCCTGTTCATAGCAGCTTACATAAGCTGTGGGAGAGGTCGTACCCACGTGGTACAAACAGGCATCCGCCCCTATTTCACCAAACAGCTCAAGGGTCTGTTTTGCTGCTTGTTTTTTTCCGTCAACGGCAAAAAGGGCTTTGAGTATCCTATACTCATCAGCTGATATTACGGCATCACAAAGCTCCCTTGCTGCGCTGACACAATTTGCAAACTCCTCATCTTCGATATAAGCTTTACACCTTCCGATATTTCCTCTTCCTGCTGCCACCGCCAACAAAATATCTTTAAGCGCCAGCTGAGGATATTCACTTTTCAGGTAATCCTGACTTTCCCCCTCGCTTACGCTGCTGACTGCAAGGGGCAGGGTCCTTGAAATTATGGTAGGCAGGAATATCTCCTTGCTTCTTGCCGTAAGGATCACCACCACGTGCTCGGGGGGCTCTTCAATAAGCTTCAGCAGGATATTCTGCACAGCCGTAAGGGTATTCACCGATCTGTCAAGATCAGGTATGATATAGACTTTATATCTGCTTTGGTTGGGCATAACTGCGCTGTCGGATACGATCGGTCTTATAGATTCGTCTATTATGTAATTCCCGTTGGGATTTGCCTTGACATTGATAATATCCGGGTGTGTACCGTGCATTATCATGCGGCAGGACTTACACTCGCCGCAGGGCACCCCGTCATGTTCCCGGCAGAGGTATGCGGCAGCTATATACTTTGCAAGATGTTTTTTGCCCAGACCTTTTTCACCGTGGATAAGGATCGAACGCTGTTCTCTGTTTTTACACACCATTCTCCTTATCAGTTCAATGGGCTCACGGTTGCCGTAAAATTTAAGCTCCATCCCGGTATATCAGACCTGCTCAAAACGCTGTATATCCGTTACAAATATTGTGGCACCGCCAATTGTGACCTCCACAGGTTCTGCAAGAGAATAGTCTCTTTCAAGGACTGTTGAAGCAGGTACAGTCTGTTTTCTTTTCTTTGAAAGGCTTTTACATATCTCCACAACGCTGTCCACCTGTTCGTCCTGACAGCATATCATAAATGTGGTATTGCCCTTTGAAAGAAATCCTCCGGTACTTGCGAGCTTTGTCGCTCTTATTCCTGCCTGGGAAAGTCCTTTGTTGACAGCATACGAATCATCGCTGTTCACAATTGCATAAACAAGTTTCATTTTGTCCTCCTTATCTTATGTAAAGCATCCAGCTTATTGTACCACAAAAGCAAGCAAAAGTAAAGATTTTAACATAAAAAACTTATATCACATTTATCTTCCTGATCCCGCAGGCTTCAAGAAGCTTAACAGAATCCTCGCTGATAACCTCTCCGCTGACTGTAACGGGGACGGAGGGCTGACAGCCTGTTACGGTCAAGGTGCATACCCTGCCCACGGCGCTTTGGATATCAACGCTTTGCGACGGTGAAAAAGCGGCTTTTCTCATCGAGAGTCTCTTTTCAGCAGGCAGCAGCCCCGGGGTCTGCACATCAAGCGCCTTTTTAACAGGCAGCTTCTCAAAGGCATCGGCAAGCTTATCAAAGTCCCTTTGCGTATTGCTTATCCCTGCCATAAGCACAACATACTGTTCATCACAGTATTCCGGTTCGATCCCCGCTCCACGCAGTTTATCTCCAAGCTCAAAGCCGGTATATCCGCACTTTGCCGCACAGACAGTGATCTTCATTTTTTCCTGACCGCAAAAGATCCAGCCAAGCTTTCCGAGCCTTTCCTTACAGCTTTTTACCATAGCGGTGCTTTGCGCCAGTTTTTCCGTGAACGCACCCTCCGCAAGCATTTCACCGCAAAGATCAAGGCTTTGCAGAATTAAATACGAAGGGCTTGTTGAGCCAAACATAGACATTATATTTTCAGCATTTTCAGTAAAGCTGTCCGGTGCACTATAAGAAAAATGCAGGTATGCTCCCCCCGTATAGCAAGGCAGGGTCTTATGCGCCGAATCGCAGCACATATCCGCTCCCAGAGCCATAGGGTGTGTATTTTCTTCAAGAAAAGCCATATATGCCCCATGGGCATTATCCACCAGCAAAGGGACCCCTGCTTTATGACTTATATCGGCTATGGATTTTATATCCGCAATATTTCCAAGATAATCCGGACTTGTTATATACAGACAATCTATATCCTTATCATCTGAAAGGAGCTTTTCTATCTGAGCGGGTGTAATATCACAGCTGCAGATCCCCTGTGAAGGTTTTGAAGGATAAAGCCAAACCACGTCAGCATCAAGAAGGATACATCCGTCGATAAATGCCTTATGTACATTTCGTGGGGCTGCTATCCTCAGCCTTTTATCACCGATGGTCTTTTTTACTATTCCCAGCATGGTTTTTATACACTGGCTGGAGCCTTCGGTGGAAAACAGCGTCTTTGCCGCTTTAAAGGCAGCAGCCGTGCGCTCCCGGCTTTGAGCGATGATGCCCTGTGGCTGGTAAAGATAATCCGCTCCCTTAACCTCGGTTATATCATATGCTTCACAGCCGTGAAAAGAACAGCCCTTATGTCCGGGCATATGGAAACGCACAGTCCGGCTTTGGATATAGCGTTTTACAAAATCATTTATCGGCGCAGACACTGTCACACCTCCCTGTGGGTATCTGAAAAAAGCAAAGCGGAAAGCTCATCCGCCATCATGGCACGCAAAATATTGTTCCTTCCTCTGGCGATCGTCCGTGAAACTGTGGATTTAGCCACGCCGCAGAGGTCTGCGATCTGCTCCATGGTCATGTTTTTCATGTAATACATTATTATGTATCTTCGCTGCTTTGGTGATGCACTTTCAAATATCGCCTTGTGAAGTGCTCTGATCTTGCGGGGATAGGCTCCCCCGTCCGCTTCACGGTCCGAGAATACTTTTTCCCTCACATAGCGGTCTATGTCCAAATAATCTGCTGATTTTCTATTCATTATAAGCATTTTCACGTCCTTAACAAAAAGTTTACAAATAAAATTCCAGCTTATTTTTATTCTATTATACCACATCTTGTGCTTTTTTCAAGTGTAAACACAAGATAATTACGATAAGGGCGTATTAAGGGAATTTTATCGGACAGTTTGTGCAAAATGCACTTGAATTTTGAGAAATTGTGTGATATAATGTCACTTGTAACCGAAAGAGGTCAATTTGTTGTACACCAAGATAAAGAGATATACATAATAAAAACGCTGTGGGGACAAAGTGATATTTTTCGGACACGTGGGTGATATTGTGTAAGTCACCCTTTTACTTTCTATGGTGGGAAATTATGGAGTACCATTACGCCCGCCATCAAGAGGAGAAGTGTAAAAATTATGGAGAAGATGAAGCTTGACAGATTGTCAGAGCTTACGGCGATCTCCCGTTCAAGGGAACTTACCGATGCCGAACAGGCAGAGCGCAAGCTTCTCAGGGACGAGTATCGTCAGGGTGTGGTGGCTAATCTCACCGCACAGCTTGATAATACCGTGATATTGCGTGCAGACGGCACAAGGATCATGGTAAAAGATCTTAAGCACAGTGGGGAGGGATCATAAAGGTGGCAGGTTTATCAAGGCAAAAGCAGAAGCTTTTGACCATGAAACAGTATTTTGAACAAAAAACCGACGATGAGCACTCCATTACCGGAAACAGACTTATAGAGATATTGGGACAGTATGGCATCAAGGCAGAGAGAAAAACCATATACGATGACATAAAGACCCTTTGCGACAGCGGTATGGACATCGAGATCACCAAAGACGGTCACTCAAACGCTTATTATCTTGGTGCAAGGACTTTTCAGGACGAGGAGCTTTTTGTTCTTGTAGATGCAATAGCTTCATGCAGATTCCTGACAAAGAAAAAGTCACAGGAGCTTATTGCAAAGATCCAGGGGCTGACCTCTGAATACAAAGCCAAGCAGCTCAAGCGTGATGTATTTGTAAACAACCGTTCAAAAGCTATGAATGAGGCTGTGTATTACAATCTCAACAAGGTCCAGGAAGGGATATTTGAGAAAAAGACTATCTCCTTCCAGTATTATGATTACAACTTCAACAAAAAAAAGATCCTCAGACACAACGGCGAAGTATACACCGTATCACCTTTTGTTACCGTGTGGGAGGAGGACAATTACTATCTTGTTTGCTACTGCAACAAGCACGAAAAAATATGCCGTTACAGAATAGACAGAATGACCAATGTCAAGGTCAACGAAGGTGACAAGCGCCGTGAGCTCACACCGGAGGAAAAGACGGAGGTCAATAATTATCAGTCTGTTTACAGTATGTACGGCGGGGAAACCGAAAAAGTTACCCTTGAGTTTGAAAACGGACTTCTTTCCACCGTTATTGACAGATTCGGCGAAAAGATAATCTGTACTCAGAACTCAGACCACACCTTCTACATAAACGTTGAAGTTCAGATCTCACCTACATTCTGGGGCTGGCTTTTCAAATTCGGAAAAAGAGCAAGGGTGCTTGCTCCGGAGAATGTTGTAGAACAAGCCAAGCAGACTCTTGATGAGATAAGAAAGCATTATGAATAAACTTTTGAACGTTGTTATAGCTTGTGTAAAAAACCCGAAACGAGCAAGAGATAAATAGCTTATAGGGAAAAGTCCGGTTTGTTGCCGGACTTTTTTTCTTTAGGCTAAATAAAAAAATAAAAAAACACTTGATAAATGGTACCAGAATATGTTATACTTAGGAAGCAGTTTTTTTATTTGTTAAGGAAAGTTATTTGTTATAGAAAGGAGAGGCTAAATGCTTAGTTTAAAACAGATATGTAAGAACTATAAAACCGGCGATACTACGGTGCAGGCCCTAAAAGGTGTCAGCATGGACTTCCGTGACAGCGAGTTTGTGTCCATACTCGGTCCCTCAGGCTGCGGTAAGACCACCCTTTTGAACATTATCGGAGGCCTGGATCAGTATACGTCAGGTGATCTTGTAATCAATCAGAAGTCAACCAAAGACTTTAAGGACGCTGATTGGGACTCATACAGAAACCACAGAGTGGGTTTTGTATTCCAAAGCTATAACCTTATCCCCCACCAGACGGTACTATCCAATGTTGAGCTTGCTTTGACACTTTCTGGTGTATCAAAGTCAGAGCGCAGAAAACGAGCTACCGAAGCTTTGGAGCAGGTTGGACTGGGCGACCAGCTCAACAAAAAGCCAAACCAGATGTCCGGCGGACAGATGCAGCGTGTTGCCATAGCAAGAGCTTTGGTCAACAATCCGGATATTCTTCTTGCCGACGAGCCTACCGGTGCGCTTGATACGCAGACCAGTTTGCAGATCATGGAGATATTAAAAAATATCTCCAAGGATAAGCTTATTATAATGGTAACCCACAACCCGGAGCTGGCAGAGACTTATTCTTCAAGGATCATCAAGCTTCTGGACGGCGAGATCGTGGACGACAGTGACCCGTTCACCTGCCCGGAGCCTGAGGCAAAGGAAAAGCTGGACAAAAAGGCTGCAAAAAAAGCAGCAAAGGCTGAACGTAAAAAGCTTAAAACTTCAATGAGCTTTTTTACCGCACTTTCTCTTTCAAAAAACAACCTTCTTACCAAAAAAGCAAGGACCTTCCTTACCTCGTTTGCAGGCAGCATCGGTATAATCGGCATCGCCCTTATACTCTCCCTCTCAAACGGTGTTCAGGTCTATATCGACCAGGTACAAAGCGACACCCTTTCAAGCTATCCTCTGACCATAACAAAAACCACCACCAGCACCGAGAGTATGATGAAGCTGCTGGCTGACCAGCGAAAGACAAGTGAGATAGACCACGATAAGGATAAGGTCTACTCCCAGAACCGTATGGGTAAGCTTATAAGCACCTATATGCAGGAAACAAAGGTAAACAACCTTGAAAAGTTCAAAGATTTCCTTGACAACAACAAGGAGATCGAAAAGTACGTTACAAGCATTCAGTACTCATATTCCACAAAACCATATATTTATAACAGCAATACCTCAAAAGGAATTGAACAGGTCCATCCTTCCACTGTGGGTGATTATATGGGACTTGGACAGATGTTCAGCATGAGCTCGGATATGGAGGGTATGTCCGGAATGAGCAGCTCTATGTTCGGCGGACAGAACACCGATATCTTCGGCGAGATGATAGATAACAAAGAGCTTATCAAAAAACAATATGATGTGCTTGCAGGAAAATTCCCGGAAAAATATGACGAAGTCGTACTTGTAGTTGACAAGAACAACGAGCTTCACGACTATGTGCTCTATACCCTGGGCTGGCTTGATAAAAAGCCCCTTGAAAACATTGTTGTAAAGGTAATGTCCGGCGAAAAGGTTGATATCGACGCAGGACAAAAGAGCTATACCTACGATGAGATGCTGGCTTTGCGCTTCAAACTTCTTGCACCAACGGACAGATATGAAAAACAAGGCAGCATATGGGTGGATAAGTCATCAGACGAAGAGTTTATGAAAAAAGCTCTTGAGGCTGCCCCGGAATTAAAGGTCGTAGGCGTTATAAGACCTAACGAAGATGCAGCTGCTGCTTCTATAAGCGGTAACATCGGATATACCCATGAGCTTGCCACATATCTTGTGGACAGAGTCCAGAACAGCCAGATCGTTAAAGAACAGCTGGCAAACAAAGATGTTGACGTTTTCACCGGACTTAAATTCGGCGATGGTACAAACAACAAAAACAAGATCACCGAAGCTCAGAAGCAGATGCTTACCCAGCAGCAGTCCGGATCCCAGAGCGGTATTGGCGGCATGGGATTTGATATGTCCTCAATGGGCACAGATCAGCAGGCATCTTCTCTGATGACAGAATCTGAAAAGAAATATATGCAGTCCCTTACCCAGGAACAGATGAAGCTTTTGCAGGACATTACCAAAGAACGTATGGAAATGTATCAGAAGGCTCAGAAAGAAAGTGGCGAGAAGCTTTCCGACTCAACATATGATAAGAATATGTCTGCGCTGGGTTACGCAGAGCTGGAAAAACCAAGCTTTATCAACATCTATCCAAAGGATTTTGAATCAAAGGAAAAAATAGTTGATATTATCAAAAAATATAACGAGGACGCTAAAAAAGACGGAAGCGAAAAAGATACTATCGAATACACAGACTATGTGGGACTCATGATGTCCTCCATAACAGATATTATCAGCGCAATAAGCTATATCCTTATTGCTTTCGTGGCAATCTCACTTGTGGTATCTTCGATAATGATAGGAATAATAACCTATATTTCTGTTCTTGAAAGAACAAAAGAGATCGGTATCCTGCGAGCCATCGGTGCTTCAAAGAAGGATATATCTCACGTTTTCAACGCAGAGACGGTTATCGTCGGTCTGTCCGCAGGTTTGTTGGGAATAGGTATCTCCTACCTGCTGACTATACCTATAAACATGATCATCGCCAGCGTTACAGATGTAAACATGAGAGCATCAATACCTGTTCTCGGAGCGATCATACTTGTGGGAATAAGTATTATCCTTACCCTTATCGCAGGTCTTATGCCGTCAAGAGTGGCTGCTAAGAAAGACCCTGTTATCGCATTGCGGACAGAATAATTATTATAACAATAGGCTCGACCTTTGAGCCTATTGTTTTTTTATATAAACACAAACCGTATATTTATTTATTATACACAAAATAGTTCAAGACTGCAAATATTTATTATAATTTATTGACAAACTGTAAAGAACGTGTTATACTTATTTTCAGGATATTTTGTCCAAAAAATGCTATATGCGGAAAGAAGAGAAAATATGAGAAAGTTCATTGCAGAATTTATTGGCACATTGGTTTTGACGACCTTCGGCTGCGGTACTGCTATGCTGGTCGGCTGTAATTCGGACAACGGCGGCGGTTACATTCTTACTGCTCTTGCTTTTGGTCTGTCCATTGTAGCAATGGCTTACTGCATCGGAAATGTATCCGGCTGTCATATCAATCCGGCTGTTTCAATGGCATTCCTCGCAAGAGGGGAAATGAAGATAGGGGAATTCTTCGGTTATGTTATCTCCCAGTGTCTTGGCGCATTCGCAGGTGCAGGCATACTTTGCGGCATCTTTGAATTTGGTCAGGTAACAGACAGAACAGGTTCTTACGGCTCCAACGGTCTTGCAGGTGTTCACGGACACGTTGTTTCAGGTCTTGTTGTAGAGTTCCTGCTTACATTTGTTTTTGTCCTTACGATCCTGGGCGTGACCTCCAAAAGAGCAAAGCACGGTTCCTTCGGCGGACTGGTGATAGGTCTTTCACTTACTTTTGTACATATCTTCGGCATCGGACTTACCGGCACATCTGTAAACCCTGCAAGAAGCATAGGACCTGCAGTTGTTTCAGCAATTACCGGTACTACCGGACCTGCTAAAGACCTTTGGATCTTTATAGTTGCACCGTTCCTGGGCGCTATCTTTGCGGCTATCGTTTATACAGCAATAGAGGGTAAAGAAGAGCCTGAGGCTGAGGATGCTGCACCGGTTAAAAGCTCTGCAGCTGCTGCAAGCACAGATGCACCGGTTGAAAAGGCTGCACCAAAGAACAACAGCAATCAGAACAAGAACCAGAACCGCAGCAACAACAAAAACAACAATAAAAAGCGCAGATGATCTGTATATAAAAGCTCGCAGGAGAAATATCCTGCGAGCTTTTTTTGTGCATTCATAAAAAATAAGCCCTCGAAAACGAAGGCTTATTATTTTAATCTCTCTTGATCCTTCCGAATGTGACCTCACCGGGTCTATAATAATTTGTAATGTCCGTAAAGTTAGGCATATCAGAGGAAAACTGTCCCACAGCCTCATCGTCGAATCTGCGGAACTGGGCGTAGACCCTCAGCCTGCCGGAATGGTTTTTTTCCACAAACACATATGCCTCGCCATAAGCCTCATCAACGATATAGCGGACAATATCACGATAGTCCTTACTGTTTGCCACCTCGTTAATGTCGCTGTCGGAATAATATCTGTCCCTTGCTTTGAAATACTCCCTGAAAGGCTCTACCCTTTTATTCTCATTAAGAAGCTTGAAAACGCACCTTTCAATATTTCTTGAAACGTTCATTGCGTAGTGCATACGGGTATCGATTATAATAGCCGTACCCTCAGCATACTGTGGTTCGCTGACAGTAGTGGTCTGACTTATGTCAGGCTCTTTACCCTGACGAGGGTGTCTTATAAGCGATATACGCTTTGAACCACGTGCTCTGCTCTGATCGCTATTAAGCGCAAGCAGCGACGACACAAGCTGTGTGAGTCCCATAAAAGGCTGCCTCCTTCCAACAAGGGTGATAAGTAACCATAGATTACATCTTTTTTCCCCTATTGTCAAGAGCTTTTATATTTTATTTACATTTACAGGCTATTTTTAGGAGATTTGCACAGCTTTTACGCCCTTTTCTTTAGCAACTCGCTTACCCTTTGCAAGCAGTTTCCAGTTTGTTTTATACTGCTCATAGGCTTTTTTATACTCCTCCTGGGTGGGTTCTATCCCTCCGAAGCAGGTCTTTTCAAAAAGCTCAACTATCAAACCGATATCTCCCCGCAGCTCGGTTTTTACATAGTCCTCAAGGCTGTGAGGTGTATAGCCTTCAAAATGCCTGCTGCTTCTGACACGGTTCATAAGCTTTATAATATGGCGGTACAACAACACCGGCTTTTCGGCGCTGCTTTTAAAGCGCAGTCTTATACGGAATACCAGTTCCTCTATACGGTCAAGCAGTATAATGAACACGATAACAAAAAGCACACCTGCAAAAAGGGCTATTCTTCCAAGCACCCTTGCAACGTCGCTCAATATCCCTGCTGCTCCGCTGCCTGTAGAGGAAACACGCATATATTCCGGTACGGTAGGATCAAAGGACATCCAGCCCACCGCAGGAATATAACACTCCACAAAAGCATGGGCGTTGGTATCTTTGACTACAAATACAGAATCATCATTGGGATCCTTTTCAAAGGCGGCAAAGCCCTCAACATATCTTGCAGGCACTCCCACATATCTTGCCATAAGCACCATTGCTGTGGCGTAACTGGTACAGGAGCCTGTTTTACTTTCAAACATAAAATAGTCTATTGACTCATCGGGCGGGATATAATCCATATCGTAAGTAAAGCCGTTGGTGGCAAAATAATTCACTATTGCCTGAGCTTTCTCATAATCATTTTTGCTGTCCTTGGTGATATCCAGCGCAAGCTGCGCCATCCTGTCTGAAATTTTATAATTATCCTTATTAGTAAAGGTATCTATTGTACTTGTGATGGCAGAATAGTTCTGGGGGCGGATAGCTCCTTGCTGCAAGGCTGTATCAAGTATCTTTACAAATCCCTTTGTGTCAAAGGGCTGACTTTTTGCATAATCCACAAGAGATTGTTTTTGGGGATAATAGAAATAAGATATGGACGAATATGTCCCTGCGGCGTTATAGTAGGTCTCTGAATGTGTTGTCTTGTAAAGCAGGGGGGAATTATCCCGGTTGTTGTCATCAATATTCAGCTCTGCACAGACATACCTTGGGGAGAAATTCTCCTCATAGGAAAGGTTTATATACCTGAGATCATTTTGTGTATAAAGCTGTGCTGTATTGAAAAAGCTAAGGTTTGCTTTTTGCTGTGCATCGGTCAGATCAAGCTTTTGTACAGTGTCTTTCATTATTTCAAAGTATGATTTTGCTGAACCGATGGGGTTAGCGGACGCACTGCCGTATGACTCCATTTCAGCTGTTATATTACGATCTGTGACCCAGCGTTCCTTATTGGTAAAAACATCAAAGGACTGTCTTCTCAAAAGCAGAAGGTCGTCAGCAGAATTTGTCCTGACCCTAAAAAGCACCTCACCCACAGCGTTTGAGCCGAATCTGTCCGAGGACTCTTCGTTGAGGCTTGAAAAGGCACTGAGGTTGCTGTTGACACGAAAATCAAAAAAGTTCCTGTTATTTTCAAGATAGGAAGTCACATTGGGCTTGGGGACAAACATGGTGATCATGCCCACGAAAGTGACGAAAACAAGGCTTGCGATAACATAGGAATAGTTAAACACAGTATCCTTTTTTACATCATCCGCAGAGAACTTCCCGTGGATCACAAGTGCAAGATACACGGTTATCATAAACACCAGATCGATCCCGTCGATGGACTGTGCACGCTTTCCGTAGATTATAAACGGAAGCAAAACAGCCAGCATGAGCCCCGAGGCTCTGAAGCGTATAACGGAAAAGTAATAGACGATGGAGATCAGGAAAAAGCTGAAAAATATCAGCACCGTGGCAGAATACTCCCCTACCTGTCCGGCTTCGGCACTGGAAACGTAAAACCAGTTCATAAACCAGACTCCGCTGTCGTCAAAGCCTCTTGACAAAAGCAGCCGGCAAACAAGTATCAGCACTCCGCCTATTGCGAGAAATATTATGCCTCTTACAAGCTTTAATTTTTTGATCTTTTCATAGATAAATAAAAGCAAAGACATAAACGCCAGACTTATAAGGCTGTACAATCGCACATCTGATGTAAAATACTGTACCACTATCAGCCTCATTACCGAATAGCAAAGAGCCAGGGCGAGAAAATATCTGGTGAAAAAATTTTCTATGGTCTTTTTATGTTTGTTTAAAAACTGCATTTTTTCCTCCCCCCGGAAAGGGTGAATCATCACATACGTATAAACTCAAACTCGTCGTTGATCTTCCACACATTCGGGCATATCTTACCTATGCCGCTTTTTTCTGTAACTGCAAGAGAGCAGCCCTTTGAAAGCGAATAGGTCGACAGCTCACCATGCATATTTAAAAGACAGGTGCAAAAGCATATCACATGGTCATCGGCATTTTCTATTATTTCATTGCGGCTTGCCAAAGGGGCAGGTCTGATCCCGGCAAGGGCTTCCTGAAGGCTGATAAGTCCCCCTTCATCTGCAACCTCAACGGTTTGCCATGTTCCGTTTTCAAAGTAAGTATAATTACTTTCGTAGCCCATTCTAAGAAGCATAGAAAGCATGGCAAGACTTGATTCTATGATCTTATCCACATTTTCATAATATGCTCTGTCGGCGGTAGGATTAACAGGATAGTCAAGGACAATATCCTGTGTAGCGGTCACAACCTTATCGTCAAGGCGGACCATTAGCTCGTCCTTTTTTGAAGAAAGCTTCCAGTTTACTCTTTTTAGAGGGTCGCCCACTTCATATTTTCTGTGTTCATACCCGGCAACACCTGTAAGCCCGATGGCAGATTCGTTGGACTCTTCTTCCTCGTCATCGTTATAGGAAAAGATTTCAGAGGTAGCCTTTATGATCTCCGCCTGCATACCTGTATCACGAAGCTCAGGCATTATCCTTACTACTTCGGAAAGCTTTTCTTTATCCTTAACATCAAGCTCGGTGGAAACTATGCCCATATAGTCAAGTATCTTTATCTCACCTATTCCAACAGTTGCTGCACCGCAAAGCTCGGTAGTGAGAGGTATGGTGATAACATCTCCGAATCTGCGTGCGGATATGAATTTAAACTGTTTCATATGCTGGGTCGATACATTTGGGGTCATAACAAGTGAAAGCTGGATAAAAGACGTGGGAAGTATAGTGGTCTTGGAAATATGTATTTCCATTTCCATCTTTTCACCCTTGCTTGAAATGCTTGTGGATAGCGCCACCTCAACGTTTACTGTCTTTTTTGACACTATCATCAATATCACCGAGAAGATAAACGCAAGGCAAAGGAGGATAATTATGAAAAGCCCTCCGATACCGCTGACGTAAACGCTCAGCAGCACAGCCAAAGCAAGGCAGACAATAAAATTAAGTAGATTTTTAAACACTGTTTACTCAGCCTCCACGGGACTTGTCACTGTCATGGAGATGCCCTCCAAAGCCTGCTCGTTGTTTTCAAATGCACTCTTGCCCTTTGGCGAAAGGATTATCCTATGAGCAAGAGTTTCGCTCATAACAGCCTTTACGTCGTCGGGAACAACATAGTCTCTTCCGTTTACATAAGCATACGCTTTTGAGGTCCTTAAAAGAGCGATGCTTCCACGAGGAGAAACGCCAAGCCTTACATACTGGCTTTCTCTTGTGGCGGTAACTATATCAAGAATATATCTTCTGACGGAAGGCGCAACTTTAACATTTCTGACCTCGCTAATAAGCTTTGAGATATCCTGTGTGGTCATAACAGGCTCTACTTCTTTTGATCTGTTGGAGCTGTGTTCGCCGTTTTCCATTATACGAAGCTCATCCTCATAAGCGGGATAACCCATTGAAATTTTCATGATAAATCTATCCATCTGCGCCTCCGGCAAATGGTAGGTACCATATGTCTCCACCGGGTTCTGTGTTGCCAGCGTCATAAACGGTGTGGGCAAAACGTGGGTATTTCCGTCTATGGAGATCTGATGCTCCTCCATGACCTCCAGCAGACTTGACTGGGATTTTGGCGAAGCTCTGTTTATCTCGTCGGCAAGCAGAAAGTTACACATGGCAGCGCCCTGCTTGTACTCCAGCTCTCTTGTGACCTGATTGACCATTGAAAATCCCACGATGTCCGACGGCATTACATCGGGAGTAAGCTGTATACGGTTAAATATTCCGTCAACACTTTTAGCAAGGGCAGATACAAGCTGTGTCTTACCCACCCCGGGCACATCCTCGATAAGCACATGACCTTCACACAGCATTGCTGTGATTATTTTGGTTATAGGCTCGGTCTTACCTACGATCACCTTCTCGATATTTTCAATAAGCTTTGCTATCCTCTCGTCCATATACTAACTCTCCTTTACTTTTTCTAATAAAACAACTGTTTCAATCCCCGTAGTGTGGGCAAACATATCCACCGGCTGTATAAGCTGCGCTTTATAGCCAAGCTTGCGAAATAGTTTCATATCACGTTCAAGGCTTTCTATCTTACAGGAAACATAGACAACCTTTTCCGGTGAAACTGCCGCCACAGCACTTATAAACTCCTGCGTGGAACCGGCTCTTGGCGGATCCATTATAACAACATCAAATTTTTCTCCGCTAAAAGCAAGCTCGCCCATGATCTGCGCTGCATCGGCGCATATAAATCTTATATTATCCAGCTTGTTCAGTTTAGCATTGATCTCAGCGTCTTTAACTGCGCTTTTATTGCTTTCAACGCCCACCACGCTTGCACCCTGTTTTGCACAGATGATACCGATAGTCCCCACTCCGCAATATGCATCAAAAACTCTGGTGCCACGGGTAATGCCTGCGGCTGTGACAACGGTATCGTAAAGCACACGTGTCTGCGCCGGGTTGACCTGGTAAAAGGATGCAGGCGATATAATAAATCTGCATCCGCACAGCTCGTCGGTTATTTTTCCGCTTCCATACAAAGGTATATTTCTTTCGCCAAGTGTTAGGGGCATTCTGTCCGGATTGATATTATGCACCACGGTAGTGATCCGGGGACAGGTTTTTAAAAGAGCTTTGACAAAGTTGCGCTTTGAAGGAAAGATCGGTCCCTTTGTTACCAAAACCACCATTATCTCCCCTGTGCCGTCAGCTATCCTTATCAGCGTATGCCGAAGCAGTCCTTTTCCCGTGTGTTCGTCATAGGGCGATATTCTGAAGCTTGTAAAAAGCTTTTTCAGCGCACAGATCACCTCGTGTGCTCTTTTATCTTCAAGGAAACATTCATCGATCGGTGTAACGCTTCTGCTTGAAGACTGAAAAATACCGGAAACTACCCTTCCCCCTGAAAGCTTATAAACAGTCTGGACCTTGTTGCGGTAGTTATAAGGAGAATCCATAGCTGCAATTTTTTGCACCTTACAAAACCCGGAAAGCATCCTTACCGCCTTATCCTGTTTCCACTCAAGCTGTTTTTCGTAGGGCATATCAAGCTGGCACCCCCCGCAGCGTTTAAATCGTGGACATCTGCGGTACTGTTTTCTATTATTGTTATTATCTTTCATTTCAACCTCTGTAACACTTTATTTATCGTTTTATTATAACATTTAGCGTATAATATGTCAACAAAAAGCCGTAATTGTGGTGTTTATGTTTAAAGCGTAAAAATGTGATTGATTTTTCTTTCTTTATGTGGTAAAATGATAAAGGTTTTGATTATGTGAAAGGAGAAAAGTAAAATGAAAAACATAAAGACAAAAATTACTGCCGGAATATGTGTTATAGTAATGACACTTTCGGCAACAAGCTGCGGAACAGATATCAATCCGGAGCCGATACAGAAAAACGACATCGTTTCAAGCTCTTCCTCTGTTTCCGATTCTAATGCGGATACACGGCAGAGCAAAGCAGACAGCAGCAAACAAGCAGATAAACCCAAGGACAGCTCATCTTCACAGGAGGAAAGTTCTTCACAAGCTGACCCAAACAAGCCCGAGCCAAGCTACAAAGTATCTTTGACCTGTGTGGGTGACAACCTTATACACGACAACATTTATCTTGAGGCTGAAAGAAACTCGGGACAAAAGGGAAAGTATAATTTTGACCACGCTTACAAGCCTATTGAAAGCTACATCAACGGTGATATCAACATAATAAATCAGGAAACAATTGTTACAGACGTTGTTCCTGCAAGGACTTATCCTTGTTTTGCAACGCCAAAGGACAATGCAGACAAGATAAAAAGTCTGGGATTTAACGTTGTATCTATGTGTAACAACCATGTTTTCGACCAGGGTGAGGCTGCCCTTCAGGATTCACTTTCCTACTGGTCAAAGCTTGGTGTGCTGCACTATGGTGCATACGCAGACCAGGCAGACTGTGACAACATAAAGACCATGGAAGTCAACGGCATCAAGTTTGCATTTGTCGGCTATATGGAGCACACAAACGGCATCGACCTTCCCGACAGTGCAAAGGCTGTGGTCATCAGACTCAAAGAAGAGGAAAAGGTAAAAGCTCAGATCCAAAAGGCAGATAAAATGGCTGATGTGGTGGTTGTATCCTGTCATTACGGAACCGAGATATCAAACGAGCTTAACGATCAGCAGAAATATATAACTCCAAAACTTGTACAGTGGGGCGCCGATCTTATAATCGGCACTCAGGCTCATGCGCTAAGCACCTGCGGATATCTGGACAAGCCCGACGGGACAAAGGCGTTTGTATACTATGGACTTGGCAACTTCCTCAACACCATGTACGATAAAAACTCGCTTATAGGTCTTATGGGCAAGCTTGATGTGGTAAAGGATAAAAACAGCGGCAAGATCTCTTTTGAAAATGTCAAGGCTATACCGCTCATCTCCCACTTTGAGGCAACGGTGTTCAACAGCGACTGGACAAACTGCCAGATAATCCCCTATGCAAAATACACCGATGAGATGTTTGCAAAGAACTTTGTACGCAACGACGGGTTTAACCGCAACTATGTAAACTATATCCTAAACACCTATGTGCCAAAGGAATTCCTCAGCATCGAGTGACAGACCTGATTTCTGCTATATTCCGGAGCTTCGTAAAAACGGAGCTCCTTTTATTGTAACCATTATAACACAGGCGTATCAGAATTACAAATACTTATAACAAATATCATACGATACTTTTCAGGCATAACAAAACACAAACAAAAAGACCACGGCACTGATAACAACAGCACCGTGGTCTATATTTTTTAATCAAGCAGATCCTGTTTACAGATCTCCATTGCATTTTCATAGCTTGTAGGCTTTCCAAGAAGGAATCCCTGAATGATATCGCACCCGTATTTTTTCAGCTTATCATACTGCGCCTGTGTCTCAACGCCCTCTGCAACTATGGAACAATCAAGCATATGTCCCATTGAGATTATTGCCGTTATAAATCCGTCGTCCTTATCGTCATTAAGGCTGTCCACAAAGCTCTTGTCTATTTTCAAAATGTCTATCGGCAGAGAATGCAGATAGCTTAATGAGGCAAAGCCTGTGCCAAAGTCATCAAGGGCGATCTTTATCCCCAGCTCTTTTAACTTGAAAAGCACCTCGGTAGCTACCTCAAGAGAGGATATAAACAAATTCTCCGTTACCTCCACAACAAGGTTTGCAGCAGGAAATCCCGTTGATTTAATGGCACTTTTTACTATGCTGACAAAGTTGCTGCTTAAAAGGAAGGCAACAGAAACATTCACCGAAACAAGAATATTTCGGTTAGTTTCCACAGCGTTTTTCATAAGCTTCATGGATCGCTCCATCACCCAATTGTCAATGTAGCTTATATAATTAAGCTTTTCGGCTATACGGATATACTCATACGGCTGGATAAGCTCATCGTTTTCGCCTTTGAAACGTATAAGCGTCTCAAAGCCTTTAAGCTTAGCGGTCTTTGCATCAAACAAAGGCTGGAAAACGGTCTGGAAACGCTGTGCATTTACAGCATTCTTTACAAAGTTCTCTCCCTCTACATCTGCATTCATCATTTCCATCTGCGCCTGTGAAAACAGACATATCTGATGCTTGCCCTCGCTCTTTGCTCTGTACATTGCGGTGTCGGCATAGCGCAAAAGCAGGGACGAATCAGTTGCGTGGTCAGGGAAAAAGGAAACGCCGATACTTGCTGTTATGTAAAAATCCTTGCCGTTTATCAAAAATTTTTCTCTCAGGCAATACTGATAACGTTCAACAAGGGCTTTGACTTCGCTGCTGTCGCTGTATCCGCTGACAATAAGAGAGAATTCATCTCCGCCCAGTCGTGCAAGAAAATGGTCGTCACAAATTATATTTTTCCAGCGCTTGGATATCTCAACAAGCACATTATTGCCATAATCGTGACCCATTGTGTCATTGATATTTTTGAAGTTGTCTATATCAAGAAAGGCAACCGCAAATTTATCGCCCTTTTCAATATATCTCTGGATAGCCAGATTGAACGCTCTTCGATTGGGAAGCGATGTAAGAGAATCCGTGTGTGCCATTTTATCAAGGGCAAGCTCTTTTTCCCTGATTTTCGTAAGACCCTTATAAAGGATATATACAACGCAGATATTTACCACAAGTATAGGCAGCGAAGGAAGCGCAGTACCGTCCCTTTTCACTCCCACAACAATAAACATCCAGATAAAGTTTATTGCTATGGTCAATGCTGCAGCGTGCCAGCCTTTTTTATCAGCCATTATCACCATAATTACGTTAACAGCCATCTGCATTATCGAGAAAATACCGCAGAAACTCTGGGCAGGTATATGGAAATCTCCGATCACAACAGGCTGTTTCATACTATTGAAAATGACAACACAGACCTGAAGCAGGATATATATTGTAACACAAATGGCTACGACTACACCCTGGTATTTTTTATTCTTTTGCTTTTCCAAATCTGCATCACCACCTTAAAAAGATACGCTTTTTCAATATAATTATAGCATATCAGTTATTTGATTTCAAGTGCTTTTCATTGACAGGAATGATGTAATATGATATAATCACAGGGAAAGACAAATATACCAAAAATCCTGCAAGTCCCAATTTTTCGGGCTTTGCAAAGGGAAGGAGAATTTATTTTCACAATTATGAAATCAATAATTACAATAATACCCAAAAAGATGTTACTTACTGTTAACATACCACAGAGCCAGCAGGAACAGCTTTGCGATATAATGACCCGTCACAGAGGCAAGGCTTTGAGCACACCATCGGATATGGGAGCACAAAAGCTGGGTTATCTTTTAGGCTTTAAGGGATTTGAACCGACTGAGGAACAGCCGCAGACGATACTTCACCCTATGGCAGTTTTTTCGGGCATTGACAGCAAGGAATTAAACATACTGCTTGATGAAATGCGGAAATTGGGAATACGCATCGACCTTAAAGCGATCTGCACCCCATATAATCAGGGCTGGACCATGAAGGCGCTTGAACAGGAGCTTATGAGCGAACACCAGTACATGAACGGGGGCAAAGGCAATGAGTAAGCGCAACAAAGGTATTATCATGATAATACTTTCCGCTTTCAGTTTCTCGTTTATGTTTGCTTTTGTCCGGCTTGCCGGTGATCTTCCCACCATGCAAAAAGTATTTTTCAGAAACTTTGTGGCATTATTTTTTGCAGCGGGGGTAATGATAAAAAACAAAGTACCCTTCAGATGCAAAAACAGAAAGAACTCCGCAGTTTTGTTTGTTAGGGCGCTGGCAGGCTCTCTTGGAATGATAGGAAATTTTTACGCAATAGATGTTCTTGTTCTTTCCGACGCATCGATACTAAATAAGATGTCTCCGTTTTTCTGTGTGATATTTTCATACATCTTTTTGAAAGAGAAACTCAAGCTTTTCAATATCCTCACCATAGGCGGAGCGTTCATCGGCGCACTTTTTGTTATTAAGCCCACCTTTGCCAACGCCGAGCTTTTTGCATCTATTGTTGGATTTCTCGGAGGAATGGGTGCGGGACTCGCCTATACCTGTGTCAGATACCTTGGAGAAAACGGTGAGAAGGGACCCATGATAGTTGCCTATTTTTCCGGCTTTTCCTGTCTTATCACACTCCCCTGGCTTATCTTTGACTATCACCATATGCAATGGTGGCAGCTGCTTTGTCTTATCGGTGCAGGTTTTGGTGCGGCAGGTGGACAGTTTGCCATCACGGCAGCTTACTCTAACGCTCCGGCAAAGGAAATATCCGTCTTTGATTACACCCAGATCATTTTTACATCTGCCCTTGGACTTTTCCTGTTCGGACAGATACCTGATATGTGGAGCATAATCGGCTATGGCGTTATCATATCAATGGCGCTTGTTGTTTTCCTGCGTAACAACAGAAAAGAGCCAAGGGTCGCCGAAGAAGCCAAAGCAACAAATACATCACAACAGTAAAAAAAGAAGCCCCGAAAGCTCGGGGCTTTGATTTTTATTATTAACCTCTGGTGTCTGCGATAAATCTCTTGAGGTCCTGTGCATTTGCACACTTTTCAAGAGCAACATCCATAGAGATCGTTCTGGATTTAACGAGCTTAGCAAGCTCCTGGTCCATGGTCTGCATTCCCTGTGCTTTACCTGTCTGCATTGCAGAACCGATAAGGTGTACCTTATCATCACGGATCATAGCCTTGATAGAGTCGGTAGCGTTAAGGATCTCACAGCAAGCTACACGGCTTGTGCCGTCAAAAGTACGGCAAAGTGTCTGTGTACAGATACCAACGAGAACCGATGCCAGCTGAGTTCTGATCTGGTGCTGCTGGTGAGCCGGGAATACGTCGATGATACGGTCGATGGTGGAAGCTGCGTCCGTTGTATGAAGGGTACTCATTACAAGGTGACCTGTTTCAGCGGCGGTAACAGCGGCTTCGATCGTTTCAAAGTCTCTCATTTCTCCTACGAGGATGATATCCGGGTCCTCACGAAGTGCTGCACGAAGGGAGAGGGAGAAGCTTGGTACATCAGGTCCGACCTCTCTTTGGTTAACCATACATCTTTTATGAGCGTGCATATACTCGATAGGATCCTCGACTGTGATTATGTGAGCTGACTTGTGGATATTAACATAGTCGATCATAGCTGCCAGGGTTGTTGACTTACCGGAACCGGTAGGACCTGTTACAAGCACCAGTCCTCTTGGTCTCATAACGAACTCGGCAAGTACCGGCGGAAGGTTAAGGTCTGTCAGTGTAGGAATATCATTTCTCAGCAGACGGATAGCGATAGCTGTTGATCCTCTCTGACGGTATACGTTTACACGGTGACGGAAGCCTCTGGTAGAAACGTATGTAAAGTCGGTGTCGATATGGTCCTTTATCTGCTGTCTTTGTTTATCGTTACACATATCCTTGGTGATGTTCTGAATTTCGATCTCCGTCATATCAGGATATGAGGAAAGCTTCCTCAAGTTACCGCCCTGTCTTACGATAGGGGGGATTCCCACGGTGAAGTGAAGGTCAGAGCATCCGAGCGCTCTCGCCTCATCAAGAATTTTGTTAATGTCCACTGCCATTGTCTTTTACCTCCAATTTTTGTTTATTATAGTTATAATTAAACAGCATATGTTACACGGATAAGCTCCTCCATTGAGGTTCTGCCCTCCTGAACAAGTTTAGAAACGTTGTCTCTAAGAAGAAGTGTTCCCTCTTCCTTTGCAAGCTCTGCTATCTCATCGGCTTTTGCTCCGCCTGTGATAAGTATCTGCATTCTTGCCGTAGCAAGGAGTATCTCATGGATAGCGGTACGTCCGTTATAGCCTGTGTTATTGCACTTAGGACATCCGCCTGCGTCATAAACCATTACAGAATGGTCTATACCCATAAGCTTATCCTCATCAGGGGTCGACATTCTTGGTTTTTTACATTCCGGACACAGGGTCTTGGTAAGACGCTGTGCAACGATACCGATAAGGGAAGTTGCAACCATGTAAGGCTCAACACCCATATCCACAAGTCTTGTTACAGTTGATGCTGCATCGTTTGTATGAAGTGTGGAAAGCACAAGGTGTCCTGTGATAGCCGCTCTGATAGCGATCTCGGCTGTCTCGGTATCACGCATTTCTCCGACCATTATAATATCAGGGTCCTGACGAAGGATAGAACGAAGGGCTGCACCGAAGGTCATACCCGCTTTTTCGTTTATCTGACACTGATTTATATTGGCGATCTTCTTCTCGACAGGGTCTTCGACGGTGATAACGTTAAGATTTGGCTTAGCGATCTCACCCAAAGCTGCATAAAGGGTGGTAGATTTACCGGAACCTGTAGGTCCTGTTACGAGCACCACGCCCTGCGGCACTTTAAGGCAGGATACGAATCTTTCGTAGTTATAGTCTGTCATACCAAGATCCTGGATCTTTCTGACTGAACTATCGCTGGCAAGAATACGGATAACGACCTTTTCGCCGTAAACCATAGGAAGGTTAGATACACGAAGGTCAACTACCGCTCCGTCTATGGTCTGGGACATACGTCCGTCCTGAGGGACACGCTTCTCGGCGATATTCATTCCGGAAAGGATCTTATATCTTGTTACAAGTGAAACATGAAGCGCAGGTGAAAGGGTCATAAGCTCAACAAGATCACCGTTGATTCTTATTCTTATCTTAGTGATATCCTTGAAAGGCTCGATATGAATATCGGTTGCGTTCTGTCGGAAAGCGTTTTCAACAATAGCTGTGGCAAGCTTAACGATAGGCGCATTTTCGATTCTGTCTGCACTGAGGTCGATATCCTCAAGGCTGATCTCCTCTTCCTTTTCCTTGGTAGCCTCATCGACCACGCTGTCAACCTGTCCTTGTGAATAAAGCCTACCGATAGCTCTGTTAAGAGCAGCCTTAGTTGCCATAACAGGTCTTACGTTACAGCCTGTGATAACTCTCAGATCTTCAAGGACATAGAAGTTACTCGGATCATTTGTTGCGACCGTAAGACGCTTGCCCATTTTTTCTACGGCAATAACGCTGTACTTTCTTGCGGAGGCCTCAGGTATCTTTTTGACCACATCTGGAAGCAGCTCAACGTTATCAAGGTCAACAAACGGGATACTCAATCTTTCAGCAAGCACCTCGGCAAACTGAACATCGGTAATAAAGCCCATTTCGACGATAACGTCACCGAACATTTTACCCTTTGATTCTTTCTGTTTGGTCAGCACTTCCTGAAGTTGAGCTTCGGTAATAAGCTTCTTTTCAACAAGATACTGTCCGACTGGTCCGTTTCTCATATTTTCTCTCCTAACTCCTCACTAATGTGTGGTAAAATATTTATAATATCTATTGTATTTTTCACATTGATGTGCTAAAATATGTTTAGTATCCTGAAAGGGGGATAAAAAACTTGGATAAACTTTCATTCTACTACATCATAATCTACATTTTCATGTTTATTTTCGGTGTATGCGTAGGCAGTTTTCTCAACGTCTGCATTTACAGACTGCCAAAAAACGAAAGCCTTATCAAGCGCAACTCACACTGCATGACCTGCGGAGAGGAGATCAAACGCAGAGATCTTATCCCAATTATAAGCTGGTGCTTGCTTCGAGGAAAATGCCGCAGCTGCGGTGCAAAGATCTCGCCCAGGTACACAGTTGTGGAACTGCTCAACGGTGTTTTATGGCTGGTATGTGCTTTATTCTTTGACATTGTATCCTTCCCCATGTACATAGTGCTCACCTGTCTGGTACTTTCGGCACTTGTAGTAATTTTCTTCATGGACTGGGACACACAGCTGATAAACATCTGGGTGGTTGTATTCATTGCAGTTATGGCTGTTTTGGAAATGATACTTTGCAATGGTATCTTCGGCATCGACACAAAGTCTCACATCATAGGTGCCTTCGCAGCGAGCATACCGCTTTTACTTGTGGTTCTCATTTCCCGTGAAAGAGCAATGGGATGGGGCGACTTTTATCTTATGGCTGCCGCCGGACTTTACCTTGGAACTCAAGGGATCCTGGTTGCGCTTGGAATTGCCCTTGTCACCGGTTCTATCGGAGGGCTTGCTCAAAAGAAATTCAGCGGAAGCTCAAAATTTGCATTTGGTCCGTATCTTTCTCTTGGAGTCGCAGCGTCCATATTCTTTGGTGACGTCATAGGCGACTGGTACATGAGGATCACAGGACTGTATGAGATCCTTGAGATCACGCCATAAAAAACCATAAAAAATCGCAAACATTATCCGCTCGTCCGAAAAGGTCGGGCGGTTTATTTTTGCTCAAAAGAGCCTCTTAACAACCGTTGGCTGTTAAGGGGTTCTTTTCAGCAGACAGGCGGTGAAGCCTGTCTGTGAAAACTAAATTACTTTACAGCTGTAACAGTGATGGATTTGATCTTATTACCAGCGTTTCCGTTCAAAAGAACATTGAAGGAATAAGAGCCGTTTGGTCCGATGCTTGCATAGTTATACTGATCATCTTTTGAAATAAGAGTAAAACTCTTTCCGGATCCACTTTCACAACTTACTTTCCAATCATCGATCTGATTAACACTTGTGCTATTCTCAAATTCGATCACAACTCTCCAGACATTTACGGTGCTGGAAGAATTATTGACGATGGTTATAGGCATTTTTCTTGCCCAGCCCATGTCTGAACCGGTTTCACCAACTGAGGCAGAGCTCATACTTGAGCTTCCGCCTGAGCTGCTTCCGCCTGAGCTGCTTCCGCCGCCGCTTGAAGTGTTATCCTTGAATTTAGCTATGAATGTGCAATTTGCCTGAATTGCTGTTGTAACGTCCTTATCCTCAGCATCCTTAAGAACCCACTTGTCAAATACCTTTCCGCTTGGGATCTTTGAAGACTCCGGATTCGGAACTGAAACATTAGGAAGCACCTGACCCTTTGTTATATAGTACTCACGATCAACTGAAGTGCCATCTGTGGAGAACTTAACCAAAAGCTTTGGAGTTATCTTTGCTTCAAATTCCTTTGGACCGTCGATATTTACCTCATCATAAGGAGTGTTGGTTCCCTTGAGCACCCATACATAATCATTTTTAACAAGATCAAGATTTGAAGGTGCCGCAGGTGCTGTTGCCCTAACGATCTCGCCAGGTGCAGTTGCCTTTTGTTCAACAGTGGTCTGTGACTCACCGTTGCACCACCAAATAAGGTTTACATCATTTACAGATGGTTCTTTCTTTGTATAGTGTACGGTAAATACAGTATCCGTTTCGATAGTATAAGGAACTGTAGGATCAACGTTCTCTCCCTTAGGACCAAGCCAATAAGGAGCGTTATAGCCTGATACATTTGCAGGTGTTGCAGAGATCTTATACTTTGTACCAACCTTTACCTCAACGCTTGAAGATACTTCCTGGCCTGCCAATACAGGGGAATCCTCTGCATAAACAAAGCTTACTTTACATGTAGAAATATTTCTTGGTCTCTGGAAGAAGATATAGGTATATCTTGCAGGAGCTGATACAGATTCACCATTTTCATAGCTGGTGTAGCTCAGAGCAGTATGCGGGTTATAGAACTTCTTCTGATACTCTGTTGCACCTGATGGCAAACCGGAAACAGGGAATGCGTAATCCCACTTTGCTTGTTTTTTGCTATACAATGCCTCTGCCTGTGCAACGGCACCCTGCAGATTCATATCATAGAAAGTAAGCTTGGTAGAATCACTATTCTTTCTGGCATTGATATTCGTAAGGTTAATAACTGCTCCCTTATTCTTTACAAGGTTACCCTCGTCATCTGTGCTTGTTCCTCTGTCGAATTTCTTTTTGGTGAAAACAAATTCTCCATTTTCGTAAACAGGCTGATAAGCGGTAAGACTAACCTGAAGGGTGCTTAAATTACTATCCTTTTTGAAATCTTCATCAAGGATATTTGTTCCTACACGGATATCAAATGCAAACTTATCGTAGAAATCTGCGCCCTTGACCATATACGCATCTTCCGTATTGTTAAGATCTAAGCCGTGCTGGTCAAGATTTTCAACTCTGATGATACCTCCTCTTGCCTGAAGCTTTGTGGCAGTATCATTTTTATTGGGATCATAATTCTTAAGCTGATATCCTCTTGGGTTCTGGTTGTCAATAATAAGACAATCAGTGAAAGCTACGGGGTAATCTCCTACGAGTCCCTTATCGCTAACCTTAGGGACACCTGTATAATCCTTAAGGACCAAGATATTTGTTGCATATCTCAGATTATCATCCATGTACTCAATAAGTCCTGAGCTGATGATATTTGAATCCATAGTGGACTGTGTGTCATTATGGATATCGTTTGCCGGTTTCATGAAGTTGAGTATTGCTACCATTATCGCACCGAAGATGCTGACAACGACTATAAGCTCAACAAGGGTGAAACCGTTTTTATTATTCTTTTTATTAAAATTCATACGGTATACCTCCCTTATCAGCCTTCATCAGTACCTGCGCCGCCTTCACCTGCGCCGCCTTCACCTGCGCCGCCTTCGCCGGCCTCGCCTTCTTCAGCAGTGGCTGGTGAAGATGTAGAAGCAGCACCTGATTCTGCATACTCTTCATTTGTTTTGATCTCAAGGCCCTCGCAAACGTGGATAGAAATATATCCTGTTGCTTTTCCGTCTTCTTTTTCCATATACTTATCAAGTTCACTCAGAGTAAATGTTTTCACGACATTTTCATTACGCCAGTCATTAAAGCTGAAGATCTGATCTGTGTACCCTCTGCAGACACCAATAATAACGGTATCCTCGTCACCGATAGGTACATTTGCCTTATATTTGAGTGATGACTTCTTAGTTGTATAGAACTGAACACCCTCGTCCAATCCGACAAGCAAAGCGTGCATATTAACTATACCGGAATGGTTAGTTATTTTGATCCAGTATGTTCCTGTTGAAGGATCCGGAGGATCAAGGTCTGCTACATCACTTCTGAAGAATCTGAGCTGATAATTTGTATCATTCTTATCCTTGTTACGACGCTCGGCAATATAGCCATAAGTCTTTGGTTCAAGTTTTAATGTTCCAAAATCAGCCGTCAGTTTATACTCATTAGTCGATGTGGCACCACCGGTAAGAAGCTTCTTTATGTGTGAAGAACCGGCACCATAATCCTTGCTCGTATCAAATGCTTCAGCGGCAGCAGCCTGCTCATACATTTCATTACTTCTCAGATATGTGTCCGTATTCTTTTTCTTAGCTGCAACAGCTACAGTTACGAACATTCCGGCAATTGCAGCAAGGATACACATTGAAATGATTACTTCAACAAGAGTCATACCTTTTTTGTTAGTATTTTTCATGTATATCGCCTCCTGTATCAGTAATGATCGTATCTGTCAAGATTGAATCCTGCGATCTCTCCGCCCTTGTTGCCCTTAGCATTTGAAAGAACGCTTGTGGAAGCAGGTTCGGTATAGAGGTAGAATACTGTGTTCTTCGAGTTAAACATACCGGCAATAAATACACCGGCACCCTGAACTGTCTTACCGTTAATATCATTGTATGGATTTCCATCTGCGTCTACGCACTTAACAGACATTCCGCTTGCACACATACCGAATGTTGTCTGCGGTCCATAATAAGATATCTGCATGAAACCGGCATTGTTGGCAACACCGTGATCGAAGAACTCACCGTTAAGACCTGTTCCGGCTTTCTTCGGAGTAGCTCCGAAGGAGAAATTCTCTCCCATAAGGAATATGATATTTGAAATTCCGGGACCGTAAATAATTTTTCCGCCCTTATTTCCGTTAAGATCCTTATTAGCAGTCGGATTATAATAGAAATTAGAAAGAATTGAACTGCCTGCATTCTTAGGACTGCGGTCCTTATTTTTGCGGAAACTTTCGCTGAACATTCTTATATACGTCTCATAATCATATACCCACATATTACCAAACTCAAAATATGCATTATCAGGGTTAGAAAGATGAGCGTTAGATCCTGTATGCAGGTGTACGCCCTTTGCATCCTTACCGTTTGCAACGATCTTATCACCGGAATCGGATACAAAGTAGCAGTTATACTTATGCTGTTCTGTTTCTCTGCCTGTATCCTGGTCAGTATGCTTTTCAATAGGAGACAGATTTCTTACAACGATCTCCGGACCGGAGCCGTCCTGAATTGATGTTCCGGCTTTGAGCATGATCATTACGTCTTTATCCTTAACATCAACAAGAACAGTATTACTATTAGGATTAGCAGAGTTATTTGCAAGGTTATCGATAACACAATCCTTATCCACGTAGAAATTGAAAGCAGCATCTCCTGTATCAATTGTTGTGTTAAAGTCCTTGAACATATTAAGAGGAGTGCCTTTGTAGAAGTTAAGATACTGTGTTTTGAAGTTATCGCTGGAAGCGCCGTCAATGTTCATGAACATATCCTCAGGCATAAACTCATAAGCTTCAGCTGAGTACTCCATCTTTTCCTTAGGATCGGTTCCTCTGCCTGTCTTATCAATGACAGCTTTAGTTCCCTCATAAATATTCTTAGCTTTTATTTTACCCTTGCTTCCCTTGATCGTTCCTTTAACATGGACATCACCAGTAACATTCAGACCAATTGATTTATTACATTTAGTAAGATCAAGGTCGCCCTCAATAAAGCAATCTCCGTCGATATTAGCCTGAGTGTTATTACCAATCAGGAAATCACCCTTCTGACCCTCAACCGGAGGATCCTCGCTATAGCAGTATACATTACCGTAAACATTGAAATTCTCTCCGCCGCAGAGTCCCTGATCGATCGTTGTGTCAAATCCATGAGTTATAATATCGATCTGATGGCCTTCTACCTTGCCGCTGTATCCAACGTCAACATAAGTGCTCTTGAGAGTACCACCTACGTAAACATAGTTGAATCCATCGCTGCGAGCCATGCTTGTAGAAGCTTTGAGCTTACCGGTAAAGTCCTGAGAGATCATAACAAAAGATCCCATGGAAGACTGCTGCATATTCGGACGAAGCAAGAAGCTTGAACCTGTGGATGTTGTTTTAACATTACCCCATACATAGAGTGATCCCAGGAGATTACAGTTATTGTTCAAGGTATATGTCTTTGAAAGATTTGTGTTATCAAGAACAGCTGTATCACCGACGATACTCAGGTTATCAAGGCTCATAATGCTTTTGCCGATTTCCTCAAGGGTATTGGTGAACTTTGCAGGCTTCTTAGCAGTTTCCGTAGAAATATGAGCTGCAACCTTTTCGGTCTCACCGCCATAGGTCGTATAAGCGGTAATTACCAGTTTATCAGCGTTACCATTTTCTGTTTTGATCTCAAGCTCGGTAGTACCAAGCTTGTAATCTGTGCCGTCATTACCGTTATAGGTGACCTGCTTTTTGGTACCCTTGCCTCCATCTGCCTGAGCAAGCTGCTTGAGCGCATTGATGTTTGCGATCTGCTTAGCGACTGCAGCAGAATCACTGGCATCTGTTGGTGCAGAGGTAATATCCCTTATTTCTGCAACAAAGGATTTCAGTGTAGTGGATGCGGTAAGATAAGCCTGTTTGCGGCTGTAATTGGAGTTGGTTTTACGCCTGTTTACAGCAACATGACCGATCGTGGCTGTCATCAAGATAGACATGATGAGAAGAACCACAACAGCGGTAACAAGAACGGCACCGGACTTATTAGCGCTTCTTTTTTTCGCATTCGGTTTCATTTTTCTACCACCCTTTCATAATACTCAATACTTTTACCATTATATAGCACGATATGGCAGACCGAGTTTTTGCAGACTCAGCCTACCAATACCGATCCTATTTTACTCCGGCTTGGAGAGCTTCTTGATGACCATAAGATTGATATTAATCGTGCCTTCGATAGGCTGATCATCATAAGCTTCTACGCCCTCTTTATCAGATTTTGAAGAGCTTTCCGGCTTTGCAGCTTCACTTGAGCCGTCCTTTTCAGTCTCTTTAGCCTGCTTGTCAAGAACAGTCTTTCCGGTTACGTCAGATACTGAAAGACTGGCAAGAACCATGCTCTTAGGCATATTCTTGTAAAGGTTCTCACAGAATGTCTGAACATCACCAAACTTACCGCTGAACTCAAGGCTGATGCTGTAGTTTCCGATAGGGATTCCCTGGTTAGGGTCTACAACAACAACGTTACCGTTTTCTTCCTGGAACTGCATTGGTCCGGCGTTGCTGGAATCGCTTGCTTCGGAATTAGTTGAGCTATCGCCTATGCCTTCATACTGGTCTGCTTTCTTATCAAAGTCACTGAATTTGATAGAAGAAACATAGTAGAAAGGCTTGAGGGTCGTAATTGAATACTCACCAATGCTCATGCTCGTATTAGTTACCTTTGCCTCGTCAAGGAGATTGTCAACTGTATCAGTTGCGGTCTGAGTAGAGGTATACTCATAGAAGTTCTTGCTCAGCTCCTCAGACTGTGCATAAGCGTCCTCGATCCTCTTGGGAAGATCCTTATCTTTTTCGATGCTGTCGTTAAGCTTTGAAAGCTCGACCTGCTTATTATCAAGCTCTTCTCTCTTTTCGCCCAGCTCCTGGAATGCAGGAACGATGAAGAAGAAGATGCCCAGCAGCCATACTGCTGCTACCATTACTATTGAAATTAATACTCTATCTCTATGATTCAGTTTCATTTCACTTCACCCGTTCCCTTCAAATTCAGTGTAAGAGTCTTAATAACAACCTTTCCTTCGTTAGGCTTATCCTCACTGGATCCATCTGTTGATGCCTTGGAAGAAACAGGGTTTCCGGAAGAATCGACCTCTGCTCCAACGCCCTCATATCCACTGTAAAGCACGTATGCAACATACTTGGAATCCTGGAAAGCATCACAAAGCTTCTTAACATCCTTTTGTGTAGCTACAGCCACATCAGAAAGAACTATGGTACCTGTTGCTTCATCGTAGTTGAAGCCAACGTAGGTAGCGTTCTGCTCCTTCATTATTCTCTTGACCTCATCAAATCTCTCCTGGTTCAGGAAAGGAATAGTTTCGATGTTGGTCTTTGCGCCGCCAACAAACATATTCCACTGCTGGATAAGGTTAAGTTTATCATGAAGCACCTTATTCTCTGCGATCTTCTTATTAGCCACAACGATATCCGACTCTGTCTTTTCGATATCGTCCTCGACTCCGCCTCTTGCGATGCCCACAAACACAACTATAAGAATTACAAGAATGGCCGAAGCACCTGCAACGATAAGACCGGTCAGCAAGGTCTGGGAGATCGCTCCGCCGCCTTTGCCCTGCATCTGGTCAACCTCAAGGATGTTGATCCTCTCGGTTTGCTTATCTCTCTTATAAAGAGCACCGATAGCGTTTGCATAAACTGTAAACTCAAAGTTCTCGTATCCTGTGATCTGTGTAGGAACAGAGAGTACAGAAGCCTTTATATCCAATCCGTCAAGGGCATCAACTATCTTGATGTAGTCCTCGATCCTACCATAAAGGATAACGTTGCTCAGACCGGAGCCGCCTCTTGCTTTATTGAACTGCTCCATTCTGAAGATGTTTTCATTAAGAGCTTCCATTATGTAATCTTCGCTCTCGTAGTCGTCAGGTGAGATCGGAACGTATCTTGCAAAAGCCATCTGACCGTTCTCAAACAGTGTCAGACCCAGGAAGTTCTCATCTATCTGACAAACCAGCAGAGGCATCTTGTCCAAGTTGGACTTGTCAGCAAGAACGATTCTGGAGATCGAGTTACATCCGATGTTAACTGATTTAAGGCTGATGCCCAGAACGCTGAACAGTTTTCTGAAGCTGTCAACTATCGTACTTGGGCAGGCAGTTGCCAGAACCTTAACAGCGCCCGGGTTATCTGCACCGGCTTCACCAACAACGGTATAGGAGATAGAGTAGTCATCCGACAGACCCATTTCCTGAGCCATCTGGTTCTGAACCATTGTAAGGAACTCGGAACCTTTGCCCTTTGGAACGATAAGCTCCTTGAATACGATGTTGCTTGAAGAGAATGTTACAACTGCATCCTTATCAGCCATCATATTGGATCTCAGGTTGGATGAGATTATCTCGTTAAGTCCTGAAAGATTGATTACCTCACCGTTAAGGATCATATCCTCGGGGATATCAATGGTGAGTGATTTTTCGATCTTGATCTTGTTGGCAACATTTTCGCCTTTAACAACATTGATTTGTCTATCTGAAATATCAAAAGACAGCATTTATTCTTTCACCTCATTATTATTATTCAGTGGCCCCCACTGTAGTTTCTTTATGAATTTTCCAATCCTTCCAAGCTGCCGTAGAGCAACGGGAACACACCTGCGAGACAAATACCGATCGCAAGACCCATGAACACGATAAGCAGCGGCTCCATAAGTCCTACCAGTCTTGTTACAGCTGCGTCTGCCTCTTCCTCATAGTAATCGGCAGTCTTTTCAAGGATCTCGTCAAGGGCACCGGACTCTTCACCGACATAAATGATCGAGGTGAACATACCCTCAAATATTTCTGTCTTTGCAAGCGCCTGTGACATCGGCGAACCCTGTTTAACATCATCGATGACCTGTATGAACATCTTATCAACATAAGAGTTTCCAAGGATCCTTGAGGATCTCTCAAGGCAGTCGATCATCGGGATACCACTTGAATAAAGTGAGGAAAGTGTTCTTGCAAATCTACCTTCATAGATCTTTACTATAAGCTTTCCTACCGCCGGCATCTTTATCTTTACATAGTCGTATTTAAGTCTTACAGACTCGACCTTCAAAGCATAGATCCAGCCAAATACGATTACAAACAATGCTATGAGCAATACATACCATCTTGCCTTGATAAAGTCACTTATTCCGAACAGTGCCTTTGAGATAGCCGGCATCTTGGACTCTTCCATAAGTCCTGCAAATATAGGCATGATAAACGTAAACATACCGATTACCATTGCAAGACAAAGGATACCCAGGATAATAGGATACGTCATAGCACTCTTGACCTTATTGTTCAGCTTGTTTGAGTTTGCGTAATAGTCACTCAGACGCTGCATGGTAATGTCAAGGTTACCTGCTGTCTCACCGGCATCTATCATGGAGATCATGAAGTCCGGGAAGCAGCCCTTCTTCTCCTCAAGTGCAGAAGTAAAGCTTGCGCCCTTTTGCACTTCATCGTATACATCCTGCCATACCCTCTTGGGCTTTGGCTTTTCTTCTTCTTTGTAAAGAATGTCCAGAGCCTTAACGATTGTCAGACCGGATGTCATCATTGCTGCAAGCTGTCTGCAGGCAAACGCAAGTTCTTTTACCTTGAATTTGTACGCCGACTTCTTGCTGGAACCAAGTGCCTCGGAATAGCTTACGAGATACAGACCCTGTTCATAGATCTTTTCCATGACCTCCTGTGGGGTCTCAGCCTCGTATGTACCTTTTATGGTCTTTCCCGTGGTGTCCTTGGCAACGTAGGTATAAGTTTTCATTTTTTAAGATACACCTCCACCATGTAATGCATTTGTATTATCTGCATGATAGCACAATACACACATTATGCATTTTATACATTATACCACCTTTTTCTATTATAATCAAGAGTTTTGTAAAAGCTTTTAACTCCACACTTTGCCGAAATAACTTCCTGTTTTTTATTCATTTTATACAAATAAGATAGTTATAATAACAAATTATCTTTTATTTAATGTTTTGCCCGCTAAAGTGCACAAGTACCGCAATGGAAATTGTGTATTTTCTCTAAACGGAAAACAGACAAAAGTCAATAGCCCAAAGGTTGTGCCACAAGGATGACCTTATACCTGTCCTTATGTCTTTGGTATGCGGATACCAGGTAGCTGCAGCACATCCTGCCGCTGCTGTAACAGCCCTTTGTGGTATCTTTGCCGTTTGTGCAGCTGATGCATTGTCCTGTTTTTCCGCAGGGGGTATCCAGTTCGAGCCTTGTGCCGTTTGCAGGAGCAGCAACTTTTTTGATACGCAAAACCGCCTCGTCAAGATCGTTGACTATTTTGTTGCAGCCCACAACAAAGATCACCGACTTAGGACCATAAGCAATAGCTGCCACCCTGTTGGAATTTCCGTCAACGTTATAGATCTCCCCGTTGAGTGTCACAGCGTTTGCAGAGGTAAGATATGTATCGGCGAAGAAAGACTTACGGTATATTTCCTCCATTTCCTCTCTGCTCGTGCATTTTGACCTGTCAAGGAAGTTATATTTCCCGCTTTTCATAAGATCAAGCACACCGCTTTCGGAAAGGCTGACCGAGCCGCCGCAGCTTATGGTCTCCCCCTCTTTGAGCAGCTCCCCTACTTTTTCCACAGCCTCCTCACAGGTCTGGACGATATATACCTGCATATTGTTCTTTTTAAGCGCCTGTGCTGCCTTTTCCATTTTTTCCTGGGTTGGAATGTTTTTTTCGATAGTCATATATTTATCCTCCTTACAGATCGTCGGCGTTTGCATTTTCAAACAGCCTGTTCACCAATTCTTTAAGCCCTTTGTTCTCTCCTTTTTCAAGCAGCGGATCGTCTTTTACGATCTCCTGAGCAGTTTCACGCACTACCCTCAGCACTTCAAGATCCTGGGAAACGTCAGCGATCTTCAGCTTTGGCAATCCATGCTGGCGGTCACCGAAAAAGTCTCCCGGGCCACGAAGTTTAAGATCCTCCTCGGAAATTTTAAAGCCATCAGAGGTAGACGACAGGATTTTCAGACGCTTTTTCGTTGTCTCGGTCACATTATCTGTGATAAGGACGCAATAGGACTTATACTTTCCTCTGCCCACACGGCCTCGAAGCTGGTGAAGCTGTGAAAGCCCGAATCTGTCTGCATTTTCCACAAGGATAATGGTGGCGTTGGGGACATCCACCCCCACCTCTACTACCGTAGTGGACACAAGAAGGTCAATCTTATGCTCTTTGAATTCACGCATCACCCTGTCCTTTTCTTCGTTAGGCAATCTGCCGTGGAGCAGTCCGATACGGTATTTATCAAAGCCGTTTTCGGCAAGTTTCTTTGCGTACGATCTTACGTCCTGAAGGGACATTTCGCTTTCATCTATCACGGGACAGACCACATATCCCTGTCTGCCCTCATCAAGCTGCTTACGCACAAAAGCAAACGCACGCTGTCTCAGTTTTCCTGTAACAGCGTATGTCTCGATAGGCTGTCTGCCCTTAGGGAGCCGGTCAAGAACAGAGATATCCAGATCGCCGTAGATCATCATAGCAAGCGTTCTGGGAATGGGCGTTGCGCTCATGACCAGTTTATGGGGATTACTGCCCTTTTGTGCCAGAAAAGCCCTTTGTCGCACACCAAAGCGATGCTGTTCGTCGGTGATGACCAAGGCAAGGTTTTTAAAGCCGGTATTTTGCTGGACAAGGGCATGAGTACCTACCACCACATGATATTCGCCGTTTTCGATGCCGTTTTTGACAAGAGTTTTTTCTTTTGCGCTCAAAGATCCTGTTAAAAGCCCCACCTTGACCCCAAGGGGTTCAAGAAAGCCTTTCAGGGTTTCATAATGCTGATTGGCAAGCACCTCGGTGGGCGCCATGAGTGCGCTCTGGCAGCCGTTTTTAAAGGCAAAGTACGCCACGGCTGCGGCAACGGCAGTCTTTCCCGAGCCCACATCTCCCTGTATAAGCCTGTTCATAGGAAACTGCCTTTGCATATCCTGCGTACAGTCCTTTACAGCATTTATCTGGCAGTTTGTCAGCTCAAAGGGCAGGCTTTTATAAAACTCATCAATATTTTTTTGTTTAAGTATATATCCCGTCAGGCTCCGTCCCTTATTCCGGAGCATTGCCATTGAAAGCTGAAGTATCAGCAGTTCGTCAAACACCAGGCGCTTTTTCGCCTGTTCAAAGCAATGTATATCCTTTGGAAAGTGGATATTTGTCATGGCATATTCCATTGAGCAAAGTCCTGCCTCCGAGCGGATATGTGCAGGCAGCGGTTCGTAAATAAACTTTCCGAAGCTGTCCAGGGCGTTTTTCATATTATTTCGCAGCACATTCTGGCTCAAGCCCTCGGTAAGGCGGTAGACAGGCTGGACTTTGAACCGGCTGTCCCCCTTAAAGACCAGAGGCGAGCTCATTTCCCTTCGGATAAGGTTCCCTGTTATCCGCCCCACAAGATAAAACTCCCCGTCAAGTATCAGCTGAGAGAAAAGATACTCGCTGTTGTAGATAACGACTGTCAGATCGGCTGTGCCGTCTGTAAAAACCGCCTTATAAACGGTCATGCCCTTTCTTATCCTAGCGGGAGCAAGTTTTCTCACGATCTTTCCCTTTACAGCCACCGTTTCATTTATCATGCTGTCGGAAACAGGGACAGTATTTGTAAGGTCGATATAGTCCCTCGGATAATGGCAAAGCAGGTCATAGACTGTGAAGATTCCCATTTTTTTATACATCTCTGCTCTTTTGGGGCCGACCCCTTTGAGATATGTGATCTGCTTGTCAAGCTCGCTGTTCACGGCACTCACCTCCCCTGCTGCACTACTAAAAATTATACCACATTTTCCTTTGGATTTCAATAGAAATCGTCTGTTTTTAACAAACAAAAAAGGCAGAGTTTTATCTCTGCCTTAAAAGTTTGGTTTTATAATATCAATTATACTTAGGCTCGCAGGTCAGATTTACCCCCAGACGTTTGAAGGTACGCTCGTCCACAGGAGAAAGTATAACGGTAGAATGCACCTCGCAGCCATTGAGCTTTTCAAGCTGGTCCATTGCAAGCTTTGCATTTTCGTCGGTAGCCGCACAGATAGAGAGGGCTATAAGCGCTTCATCGGTATGTATACGGGGATTGCGGTTACCCAGGTGGGTTATTTTAAGGTTCTGTATAGGCTCGATGACCTGGGGTGCCATAAGCAGCACATTGTCATCTATACCTCCCAGCGCCTTCAAAGCATTGAGAAGAACTGCGGAAGCTGCACCCATAAGATTTGTTGTCCTTCCGGTTATCATCCTGCCGTCGGGGAGCTCCATAGCCGCAGCAGGTCCGTTTGTTTCCTCTTCACGGGCAAGGGCAGCAGAGGCCACCTTACGATCGGCTGTGGAAACACCTGCCTGTTTCATCAAAAGCTCAAGTTTATATATTTCGTCGTCGGAAACAAAGCCTTTCTTTCTGCCGCACAGCGCAACGTAATAACGTCTTACGATCTCATCCTTGGCAGCCTGTGACACCACATCATCGTCGATGATACAGTTTCCGGCCATATTAACACCCATATCCGTCGGTGACTTATAAGGGGACTCTCCAAGTATTTTTTCAAACATTGCATTGAGCACAGGGAAAATCTCCACGTCACGGTTGTAATTCACCGTTGTTACGCCGTAAGCATCAAGGTGGAATGGGTCGATCATATTCACGTCGTTAAGATCGGATGTTGCAGCCTCATAGGCAAGGTTTACCGGGTGGCGCAATGGCAGGTTCCAGATGGGGAAAGTTTCAAACTTTGCATATCCTGCGGTTATGCCACGCTTATTCTCGTGGTAAAGCTGAGACAGGCAGGTCGCCATTTTTCCGCTTCCGGGACCGGGTGCGGTAATGACCACAAGTTTGCGCTTTGTCTGGATATAATCGTTTCTGCCGTAGCCCTCATCGCTCATAATAAGCTGAAGATTTGACGGGTAGCCGTTTATTTTATAGTGGTGATATACCTTGACCCCAAGGGATTCAAGCCTTTTCTGGAAGGCGTCGGCCTGTCTTTGTCCCTCGTACTGGGTGAGCACGACCGAGCTTACATACAAACCGATTCCCTTGAACACATTATAAAGTCTTATTACATCCAGATCATAAGTTATTCCAAGATCCCCACGGACTTTATTTTTTTCAATATCTCCCGCATTGATAACGATAACTATTTCCGCCTCATCTTTAAGCTGTAAAAGCATCTGGAGTTTACTGTCCGGCTTAAACCCCGGAAGCACACGTGAAGCGTGGTAGTCGTCATAAAGCTTTCCGCCGAACTCCAGATAGAGCTTTCCTCCAAATCCGGCGATCCTGTTGCGGATATGCTCTGACTGCATTTTCAGATATTTTTCGTTATCAAACCCGATTTTCCTGCTGCTCATTATATTTTTCCTTCCCATTTTTCAAACTTCAAAGTTAATTTTACTACACACAAAATAAAATTTCAAGCCCTTTCTTATTTTTTTTACATAATGACTAAAATTTTAAGTTACCTTGCCCCGTACGGACAAAAAAGCAGCCGCCAAAGTACGGCGGCTGCACATAGCCTAAGAATTTCCGATCATCAGATTTCTTCATAAAGTGAGATATACTGCTTTGCAGAATTTTTCCAGCTGAAATCTTGTTTTAAAGCGGTGTTCACCAATGCTCCCCACTTCATTTTGTTATCATAATATGCTCTTGCTCTTATGCAGGCGTCAAGCATATCGTGGGCATTGTAGGATTTAAAGGTAAAGCCGTTGCCTCCCTTATCTCCCGCATCGTGGATAGTATCTCTCAGACCTCCTGTTTCACGGACGATAGGTATCGTTCCGTAGCGCAAAGCGATCATCTGAGCAAGGCCGCAAGGCTCACTCTGAGAAGGCATAAGGAACATATCTGCGCCGGCATAAATCCTTCTTGAAAGGTCGGGGACAAAACCAAGGGTAAGTCCGACTCTGTCAGGATAACGATAATGCATTTCGCTGAAAAAGTCCTCATAGATCTTTTCTCCGGAGCCGAGTATAACAAACTTATACCCTGCTCTGAGAATATCCTCAAAGACATACTTTATAAGGTCAAGTCCCTTATGGGAGACAAACCTGGTAACTATACCGATAACAGGTTCTTTTCCGCCTGCCATACCCATTTCATCCAGCAGACGTTTTTTGCAGACCTGTTTGCCCAGCTTATCGTTAAGCGAATAATTCTTTGGTATTGCCTTATCTGTAGAAGGGTCATATATCTGCGTTGAGATACCGTTAAGGATACCGCTGAGTTTATACTGCTTATGGACAAGCTCTCTGTCCATCCCGTGGGAATACCAGGGGTCAAGGATCTCCCAGGCATAGCTTGGGGAAACCGTTGTGACTCTGTCAGCTGTTTCGATAGCAGCTTTCATAAAGTTCACGTCGCCGTCATAAGAAAGCAGATCTGTGTGATAAAGAGGTATTCCCATAATATCGTTTATAAGCTCAAGTCCGTACCGGCCCTGATACTGGATATTATGTATAGTTAACACGGTCTTTATATCTTCGTACCCCTGCTGGTAGCGATAGAAAATATCAAAATACACAGGCACAAGGGCTGTCTGCCAGTCGTTTGCATTTATAATATTGGGGTGAAAATCAATATAATGCAAAAGTTCAAGCACTGCTCTGGAGAAAAAGATAAATCTTTCCGCATCATCATAAAAGCCGTAAAGACCGTTTCTTTGGAAGTAATACTCATTGTCCAGCAGATAATAAGTAACCCCGTTGACTACTCCCACAAAGACCCCGCAGTACTGATTTCTCCAGGCAACGGGAACGGTAAAGTTAGTATAATAACTCAGCTGGTCTTTAAGCTCCTGTCTTATCTGGCTGTAATAAGGCATGACCACTCTGCAGTCGTGCCCCAGGGCGTTTATCGCCGCCGGGAGCGATCCTGCAACATCTGCCAGACCACCGGATGCTGCATAAGGAACAGCCTCACTTGCTGTATACAATATATTCATATTCAAACCCCCTTTTACTCATATTATCATAAAAGCAAGGCATTGCTTTATACCTTGCTTTTACGATCGGATCACAATTATACGCTTGCTCCCTTAGCCACATACATCGGGTAGTTAGGCGAGCTGGAAACGGCGTGGTTTTCGCTGATATTAACATTCTTATCGGTAATAAGATAGTTAAGCTCTGCGTTATTGCCTACAACTGTTCCCTGCATAAGGATACAGTTCTTGACCTTTGCGCCTTTGCCCACTTTTACTCCTCTGAACAATACGGAGTTTTCAACCTCACCCTCGATTATGCAGCCGTCTGCGATAAGCGAAGATTTGACCTTACAGTTAAGATCGTACTTGACCGGTGCATTGTCAGAAACCTTGGTATAGATAGATCTCTTATCCATAAACAGCTTTCTTGCATTTTCCGGATCTATAAGATCCTGGTTTGCCTTAAAGTAGCTTCCAACGCTGTTGAGCTTGCTGAAATATCCGTCATACTCATAGGTCATTATGCTGAGCTCACTGCATTTTGCCTGAAGGATATTTCTCTCAAAGCTTACATTTCCTCTTGCTATGGAGTCATTTACCATATCAAGCATAAAGTCCATAGACATAACGAACATATTAAGGCTTACCGTGCAGGTACCGCTCAGCTCAGGCATGATAAGGGCGGAAGAAACGCTCTTATCCTCTCTTACGTTGAACACTGTGGAGGTCTTTATCTCATCGGAGGTATAAACGCCTGTATGTACCACAGCTGTTATATCTGCGCCGGTGTCTATATGCTGCTGAACTATCGGCTTATAGTCGATATTTGTAACAACGTCACAGTCGGAAAGCACAACATACTTTGCTCTTGAAGCCTTCAAAAAGCTCATCGCACCGTACAGCGCCTCGATACGGCCTCTGTAAAGGGTACTCTCAACATTTCCGAAAGGCGGAAGGATAAACAGACCGCCCTTTTTCCTTGCAAGGTCCCATTCTCTTGCTGCACCCAGGTGGTCCAGCAATGACTGATAGTTTGATTTTGTAATGACTCCGACCTCGCTGATGCCGCTGTTTACCATGTTCGACACAGGAAAGTCGATAAGTCTGTATCTGCCTCCGAAAAGGACTGAACCCATAGTTCTGTTCTTCGTAAGGTCTCCAAGAGTCATGTCATGCATATTGGCGAAAACAAGACCCAATACATTACCCATATTTACTTCCATTTCCATTCAGTCCTCTCTTTATATATTTTCATAGATAATGGCTTTCGGTGCTACTGTTGCACCGTCCGAAACGGTAATGTTGTGTCCCACAACAGCCACGCCCCAGGAATCCTTATCCTCTATGGTCTCAGGTCTTGCGCCTATCTGTGCATTTTCTCCGATAACGGTGTTCTCGCCGACTATGGCATACTCGACCTTTGCACCTGCCTTGATAACAGCGCCGGGCATAAGGATCGAATCGTAAATAACTGCGCCCTTTTCCACGGTAACGCCCTCAGAGATCATGGAAAACTCAACAGAGCCGTCGATGATACATCCTTCGGTTATCATTGAGTTTTGTACCTCGGCATTCTCGCCTATGCTCTGAGGAGGAAGCACCGGGTTCCTTGAATAGATCTTCCATGCAGGATCGTACAGATCGATCGGGATATTAGGATTGATAAGATCCATATTTGCCTCCCAGAGGGAGTCGATGGTACCAACATCTTTCCAGTAGCCGTCAAATCTATAAGCGACCAGCTTTTCCCCTGCCTGTCTCATATCGGGGATAATATTCTTTCCGAAGTCCTTTGAAGCCTCTTTATCCTCTTCGTTGGAAATAAGATAAGCTCTGAGTTTTTTCCATGTGAATATGTAGATACCCATAGATGCCAGTGTGGATCTTGGATTCTTAGGCTTTTCCTCAAAGTCAATGATATTATCTTCCTCATCGGTTATCATTATACCGAATCTGGATGCCTCTTCCTTTGGTACATCAAGCACGGCGATAGTTGCATCAGCCTGCTTGGACTTATGATAAGCCAGCATTTTATTATAGTCCATCTTGTAGATATGGTCGCCGGAGAGTATGATAACATACTCCGGATCGTACCTGTCCACAAAGCTTATATTCTGGTAGATGGCATTTGCTGTGCCGGAATACCAGTCTGCGCCGGAAGCACTCTGGTACGGCGGAAGAACATGAACTCCGCCGTGGATACGGTCAAGGTCCCAAGGCTGACCATTTCCGATATACTCGTTAAGCACAAAAGGCTGATACTGGGTAAGAACACCCACGGTGTCTATTCCCGAATTTACGCAGTTTGAAAGTGGAAAGTCGATTATTCTGTACTTTGCACCAAAGGGAACTGCAGGTTTTGCAACTGACTGTGTCAATGCATACAAACGGCTGCCTTGTCCGCCTGCAAGAAGCATTGCCACACATTCTTTTTTATTGAACATATATCATTCACCCACCAATTCAAATTTTATTGTTCAGCCCTTCTTAGCTGTTTTAGTTGTTTTCTTTTCAGCGGTCTGTTTTGCCGCAGGCTTTTTAACTGCCGTTTTCTTTCCCGCAGGCTTTTTCTCTGCCTTCACGGCTTTGGTCTCAGCCGCCGCCTGGGATCTTGCAGCAGTCTTTTTTGCTGCCGGCTTTTTAGCTGCTTTCTTTTCCTCGGGCTTACTTTCTGCCTTTACCGTTTTGGTCTTTGTTTTGGTTTTTGCAGCTGTCTTTTTTGTCCCGGGCTTTTTAGCTGATTTTTTATCCTTATCCTTTTCAACGGTAAAATACATTACGCTGAATGCCGGGATATCTATGCAAACAGACTGTTCAAATCCGTGCATTCCCTGTTCAACGCTTTTTACCGTACCGTTGGTAGCCGGGCTTCCGTCGGCAGTGGAGCTGTTGAACACTTCTTTGTACTTGCCCTTATACGGAACGCCGAAGCAATAGGATTTTCTTTCCACGGGTACAAAGTTGCAAACAACGATTATCTCATTTCCCTCGGCATCAAATCTGCGGAAGATGATAATGCTTTGTCTGAAGTCATCGTTAGCTATCCAGCTGAAGCCTTCCCATGTGAAGTCTCTTTGCCACATTGCAGGGGTGTTCTTATAGAAATTATTAAGGTTCTTGATAAACTTCTGGTAATTCCTGTGGTTTTCATATTCATCCACCAGGAACCACTCAAGTCCGTTTTCATAATCCCACTCTCTGAACTGTGCAAAATCAGAGCCCATAAAGGTCAGCTTCTTGCCCGGATGAGCCATCATATAAGCCATAAACAGCTTACACTGGGCAAACTTGCCGTCAATATCGCTTCCGTGCATCTTATTAACAAGAGAAGCCTTGCCGTGAACGACCTCATCGTGAGATATGGGAAGGATAAAGTTTTCGCTGAAAGCGTAGAAGAAGGAGAAGGTAAGCATATCGTGATGGAACGACCTGTCGATAGGGTCATACTTCATATACTTGAGCATATCGTTCATCCAGCCCATATTCCATTTGAAGTTGAAGCCCAGTCCGCCGTCGGACACAGGCTTTGTGACCATAGGCCACGCTGTGGACTCCTCTGCGATCATCAGCGCATTGGGGACTCTTGAAAATACAGCAGAGTTAAGGTTCTGCAAAAATTCCACTGCTTCAAGGTTATGGTTGCCGCCGTCCTTGTTAGGTGTCCATTCACCGTCACGTCGGTCATAGTCAAGATAAAGCATAGACGCTACTGCGTCAACTCTAAGACCGTCAACATGGAACTGTTCCAGCCAGTAAAGGGCGTTGGAAATAAGGAAGCTTCTCACCTCGGGTTTGCCGTAATCGAAAACCCTTGTGCCCCATGTAAGGTGGTCTCTCTTTTTAGGGTCTGCATACTCGTAGGAAGCACCGCCGTCCCACTCAAAAAGCCCTGCTTCGTCTCTGGGGAAGTGAGCAGGTACCCAGTCAAGGATAACTGCGATTCCGGCATTGTGGAACATCTCGATCATTTTCATGAAATCATAAGGCGTTCCGAATCTTGACGTAGGAGCAAAATAGCCTATATCCTGATAGCCCCATGAGCCGTCAAAAGGATGCTCTGCCAAAGGCATGAACTCAATATGAGTATATCCCATCTCGGTAAGATAAGGAATGATCGCCTCGGCAAATTTCATATACGAATAATACTTGCCGTCGGTACAGGTCTTCCAGCTGTTGAGGTGGACCTCATAAATGTTCATTGGGGTGTTGTAAACGTCTTTTGTTGCACGCTCCTTCTGCCACTTTCCGTCACCCCAGGGAAAGGCGTCGATATCAAATATCTTAGAGCCGGTGTTAGGTGCAACTTCCATATGGGTGCCGTAAGGATCGCATTTCATATGCTTTTTACCGTCGCAGCCAAATACACAATACTTATAAGTATCAAAGGTCTTTAAGTTTGGAACGAAAGTCTCCCAGATCTGAGTATCTTCAATTAGAGTCATCGGATTTGCCGACTCATCCCAGTCATTGAAATCTCCCACAAGGGATATTCCGTGGGCGTTGGCAGCCCATGCTCTGAAATAGTATCCGTCGTATCCGTCTTTGTTACCTTTATGGCATCCGAGGAACTTATAGGTTTCATAATTGGTTCCCGAATGGAAAAGGTAAAGAGGAAGCTCATATTCCTGTGGTATGTTATTTGCCATTTCTGACCTCCTGCCGATTCATTTTTCGGGGGATATCAAGCGTACTTTCAAGTGTACACAATCCCTCAATGTATATTTTAAACCTTTTTTAAGAATAATGCAAGCATTTTAGTTAATAATTTCAGTTTAGCACATATTCACACCACTGTATTTGTACAACTTTCACAAAATAATTTAAAAATGTTTCAGATACCCCTTTCAGAAAACATATTCTGCCCTTTTCAGGCACTGAGGCTCACCCTCACAAGAATTATAGTTGCATCGTCTTTAAGCTCGCCGTCGCTCAGGTCGATACAGTAGTGCCCCAGCACACGGCACATCTCCTCAACGCCGATACCTGTCACGGAAAGCTCGCACAGCTTTTTGGCAGCTGCCTTATCCACCCCGTCGCTTGCGAGCATGATAATATCCCCGTCAAACAACTTCAGATCAACTATATCCGGCGGGCAGCAAGGGAGTATCCCTGCGGGAAACGCATCGCAGGACATTATCCTCACACCGCCGTCACGGCAAAGGTAGCTTGGTGCCGCTCCCGATTTGAGTATCCTGGCGCTTGCACCGCAAAGATCAAGCCTGAGCAGGTCAAGGGTCGCAAAGGATTCCTCCCAGCCTTTCACACGCAGCATTGAATTCACCATTTTGTGTGCAGTGGTCATGGATATACCGCAGCGGATAAGCCTGGAAACAAGGCTTATGGTAAAAACCGAGTCCAGCCTTGCCCGTTTTCCGGTACCCATTCCGTCGGACAAAAGCACATATTTTTCCGTTGCGCTCACGTTAAAGACATCATAGCTGTCCCCCGAGCAGCCGTCGCCCATAGAGGCGCAAAAGGACCCTATCTCGGCGGAAAAAACAGGTGCCGGGGTAAAGCACAGCCTTGTAAGCTCCTTGCTGCGTGTTATGACCGGAAGGTCGAGGTCACAGTCGGCTGCCGACGAAACGGCAAGTGTAAGCTTTGACATATCGCCGCAGAACTTGGCTGTAAGATAAACCTCAACACGCCTGCTAAGATTTTCGTCAACATACACACAGGCTCTTGCATTGGGGTATCCCAGGTCGTCAAACACCCTTCTTACCTGTGCCGAGAGAGCAGCATCTATTTGCCGCACGCTGCCCACCCTTACGGAAAGGTCGTTGAGCACATCTTCCATAGACGAAAGCTGTTCTCCCAAAAAGCCCCTCATTTCGCTTATTCTCATATTTCCCGCACGGCGGGCGACTATGGTGCGGTAGGTCCTGTTGAAGGATCGGCTCATGTACTCGGGACGCTGACAGTCTGACAGATGTTTTTCCACATCAGCAGGGCTTATGCAGTTATATTTCATGCAAACTCTTTCAAGCTTTCCCATAGACCATTTAAGCTGGCGCAGGTGTGCAAAGCAGGAATTACTGAAAGTACACCCGGCACACACGTTTCTTATTGCCTCATCGGAAACGTCGGTATCCTGTTCTCTGCGCTGCATTGCCGTGCTTATCTGTGATAGCTGCTCCCTTATCTCCCCTATGGTCTGGGAGGCAAAGGACAGCTTTGAAAGGGTCGTCTGACTTACGTGCTCAACAGGACTTTTGAAACCGCTTATCCTGAGGATGCTGAATTTCTCCCTGATGTTATTGAAAACGGGCATGGGAAGGGCAAGAAATACAAGACTTCCGAGAAGTATATCTGCAAACATAGGCATTGTGTCCGGGTTAACTCCCATTGCAGCAAGGCTCACAAGAGAGATAAAAATAAATACTCCCACGGTCACCACAGCCCCAAAGCTCCAGAAAACTCCGCTGATAAGTCCCGAAGTTGCAAGCAGCAGCGTATTTCTTGCAAGAGCAGGAGAACAAAGCAGCACCCCGCAGGTGGTCAGAGCACCCATCACCGCACCGCCTGTCTGGCGGTAACGCTTTATTCCCAAAAGGACACAAAAGCAGCCCAGCGCTCTGCCAGGGTCTATGACTCCAATATCCAAAGATGAAAGCACCGAAACGGCAATAACATAGAGTATCCCTATATACATACCGTTCAAGCCTTGAATATCAAAGCTTTCCGCAAACCGGTAATTCTTTATTACCGTCATGGCGCAATAGACGGTGCAGCCGCAAAGCAGGGCGTTTATCATACGCAAAGACACGGTAAACGCATCGGTGGGAACGGAAAGAGAAACGACGCTGCCGAAAAGCATCAGCACCGCACCTGTCATAAGAGAGGTAAAGGCTGCCTCGTTATGCCTTCCGAAAAAGGTAAGCTTGTCCGCAGGCATGATAAAACGCACGCCTGCTATCATAAGTATAGCGCAAAGCTGCACCATTCCTGCACTGACGCTTCCCATAGCTGCATATGCCGCAACAGAGCCTGCCGCCGAGGCAAGTATGTAATCACCCGAAAGGACCGCAGCCGCCACGTTTATCTCCCCCGGCAGACCCAGCACCTTGCCCATGCTGCATAAAAAGCCTGCAAGCAAGGCAAGCAGGGCGTTTATGATCTGCCGCCGGGAAGGCGCCACCTTTTCTTTCACAAATATCATCACTTTTTCCATTTTTCACACATCACCTTTCGTCGTCCGGGAATCTGACATCCGTTTTTTTACAACAGTATCATTATATAGATGATATAAAGTGAAAAATGTCGTTTTAAATAACAAAACCGCCACGAATGTGACGGCATTGCAGTTATACTATCAACTTTCTGAGATTCTCGCTGAAAGTTATCATCTGCTCCATGGAAAGCTTCTCCGGTCGGACGCTTGGGTCAAGCCCGGAAAGGTCTATGGCTTTCATTACAGTTGCTTTATCTGCTCCGAGAGCTGACGAGACAGAATTGCAAAGGGTCTTTCTGCGCTGGGAAAAGGCTCCCCTTACAACTGTGAAAAAGAACTTTTCATCGCTCACTCCCTCGGGTGTGCTGTCCCTCAGGGTAAACTGTACCACGCAGCTGTCAACATTGGGCTGGGGCATAAAGCTCCCCCTTGAAACGCTGAAAAGGATCTTAGCCCGGGCAAAGTAGTTTATCGCCACCGTAACGGCACCCATTTCCCTTGTACCCATTTTTGCACAAAGCCTTGTGCCGGCCTCCTTCTGGACCATGACAGTTATGGTCTTTATGGGAAGGCGCTGTTCCAGCAAAGCCATTATCACAGGGGAGGTTATGTAATATGGAAGATTTGCACAAACTGCCACCTCAAGTCCCTCAAACTCTTCTTTTATCAGCCGGGCAAGATCAAGCTTCATGATATCTTCATTGATTATTTTCACATTATCATACTCTGCAAGCGTTTCCTCAAGCACAGGTATCAGCCTTGAGTCTATCTCAACTGCTACTACCTTATCGGCGCCCTTTGCAAGCTCGTTTGTAAGAACGCCTATACCGGTGCCTATCTCAAGCACTCCGAAGCCTTTTTTTGCGTTGCCCATCTGTGCGATCTTCGGGCACACCGATGGATTGACCAGAAAATTCTGTCCCAGAGTCTTTGAAAATGTGACCCCGTGCCGCTCCATAACGGCTTTCACGGTGCCGATGTTCCACAAATCTTCCAATCTTCCGACCTCCAAAATATGACAATAAATTTACATCTGCTCATCAGCCAAACGACTGCGCTTTGCAAACAAAGCTTTTTGTATATCCACTTTGGATTATAACATCTATCACCGCTTTATGTCAACACAGCTTTTTTACAGGATCAATGCAAATAATCTTTAAATTCGGTGGAACAATAATCCTACTGCGGATATTTCCGTGGAAATAATACAGAAAGGAGAAAAAAGATGAAAAAAATCAAACCTGTATACTCCTCTCAGGATATACCCCTGGGGCTGTCGATGGCAATGGCGCAAAACACTTTAGCGTTTGACACCTTTGCAAAGCTTACACCGGCGCAGAAACAAAAGCTTATCAAAGACAGTTCCGCCGCATCTACCCCCGGTGAGATGCAGCAGCTTGTGGACAATATGACCGATGAACACAGCCTGGATAACCACACCGGAAACAGCAACTTTTTGTAAAGTTTTTTTCTTTTTAAATCGACGTTGTGATAATTCACAATTATTTTGAAAGATATTTGCTTAAATTTTATATGTACGGGTGTTGAAATTTATTGGCAAATATAGTACAATTATTATGTTAAAATAATGTTGTGCAGGGCGTATGCTTTTTTGGCAGAACATATGTGTTCGGAGGGTGCCGTTATGGTTCAGAGCTGTTTGTTTACTCCATACTCTTTCAGCGGATCTTGCTTCGGCATTTACCGCCGCTTGTCTGCGCACAAATCTGCCTGTGCACACACCATGCCCACACACAGTGCGTCTGTACGCAGGCATTGTATACCTGCTTGAAAACTGCAACGGTTTGTTGCAGTTTTTTGTTTTTTAAGCCATGATGCACCCGGGCGGCACAACCAGTATACGGAGGATGATTTATTTGAAAAAAGTTGCAGTTATCATGGGCTCGGACAGCGATCTGCCGGTGGTAAAAAAAGCTATCGACGAGCTTAAAGCATACGGTGTTGAGTACGAAGCTCACGTAATGAGCGCACACAGATCTCCCGCTTTGGCAAGCGAATTTGCCGAAAATGCAAGAGAGAACGGATTTGGCGTTATTATCTGCGCAGCCGGAATGGCAGCTCACCTTGCAGGCGTTATCGCAGGGCACACTACCCTGCCGGTGATCGGTATACCATGCAAGTCTGCGGCACTTGACGGAATGGATGCGCTTCTTGCCACAGTTATGATGCCCTCGGGGATACCTGTTGCAACGGTGGCTATCGACGGGGCTAAAAACGCCGCTATTCTTGCAATACAGATACTTGCTCTTTCGGACGAGGTCCTTGCGACCAAGCTTGCAAAGCAAAAACAGAAAATGATCGACGGCGTTGTTGCCAAGGACGCTGCTCTTCAAGACACACTGAAAAACATCTGACGATGTTATCTCGGGCAAAATCAATTCAAAAAAGGTTCAGGTGATAAATAATGGGTGGTTTTTTCGGAGCAGTTTCTGCTAACGACTGCATTCAGGACGTATTTTTCGGGACGGATTATCATTCACATCTGGGAACAAGACGAGGAGGAATGACCTCTTTTTCCGCAGAGCTTGGATTCCAAAGGAATATCCACAGCATTGAAAACTCTCCGTTTCGTACTAAATTTGAAAAAGATGTGGAAAATATGCGGGGAAAGGTCTGTGTAGGCTGTATAAGCGATACCGACCCACAGCCTATCATGGTCCGCTCAAAGCTGGGACTTTACGCTATATGCTCGATAGGTGTGATACATAACGCAAGTGATATCGCAGACGAGCTTTTACAAAGCGGCTGTGCGAATTTTGAGGCTATGAGCAGCGGCTCAATAAACTCAGCAGACCTTATCGGTGCGCTGATCGCACAAAAAGACAATTTCGTTGACGGTATCAGATACGCACAAAGCAAGATACAGGGTACTATGTCCCTTGTCATCATGCTGAAGGATTCCGTTATCTGTGCAAGGGACAAGGCAGGCAAGCTTCCGATAGTCATAGGAAAACGATCCGACGGTTTTTGTTTCTCGTTTGAGGACTTTGCTTTTATGAAGCTGGGGTATACGACCTGCCACGAGATGAAAGCCGGTGAGATACTCAGGCTTGATAAGGACGGCTACGAGATACTTTCCGAAGGCACAGACAAAATGAGTATCTGTACATTTTTATGGACTTATTACGGCTACCCCAATGCCACCTACGAAGGTAAGAACGTTGAGGTCATGAGAATAAAAAACGGAATGATAATGGCAGAAAATGATATAAAGAACGGCAGGCTTCCGGACGTTGACTACGTTTGCGGCGTCCCCGACTCAGGTACTCCCCACGCCATAGGCTATGCAAACAGAAGCGGTATCCCTTTTGCAAGACCGTTTATCAAATACACCCCAACCTGGCCAAGGAGCTTTATGCCCACCAACCAGTCCATGAGAAACAAGGTCGCAAAAATGAAACTTATACCCGTTCACGACCTTATCAAAGGCAAAAAGCTGCTTTTTGTTGACGACAGCATCGTAAGGGGCACACAAATGAGAGAAACTGTTGAGTTCCTTTACGAGAACGGCGCAAAGGAAGTTCATATGCGCTCTGCTTGTCCGCCGATAATGTACGGCTGCAAATACCTGAATTTCTCCCGCAGCAATTCGGAGCTTGAGCTTATCGCAAGACAGATAATCGACGAGCACGAGGGAGTTGAGGGAGTTAAGTATATCAGCGAGTACAGCGATTCCAACACACAAAGAGGCAGGCTGCTGAGAGATGAGATATGCCGCAGACTTGACCTTACATCACTTGAGTTCCAGTCACTTGAGGGTACCATAAGGGCAGTCGAGCTTGAAGGCTGCAAGCTGTGCACCTACTGCTGGAACGGAAAAGATCATTGCAGCGAATAATGACCAAATATCACATACAACGAAAGGATAAGTTATATGAACAATAACAGCTATTCAAACAGCTATAAAGACGCAGGAGTTGACGTTACCGCAGGATATAAGGCTGTGGAGCTTATGAAACAGTATGTTGCAAGGACGGTGACAAAGGGCGTTCTTGACGGCATCGGCGGGTTCGGCGGATTGTTTGAGCTTGACATCACAGGCATCAAAAAACCTGTTCTCGTTTCGGGCACAGACGGCGTTGGCACAAAAATAAAGATCGCATTTTTGCTGGACAAGCACGATACTGTCGGTATCGACTGCGTTGCCATGTGCGTTAACGATATCATCTGCTGCGGTGCAAAGCCACAGTTTTTCCTTGACTATATAGCCTGCGGAAAGAACTATCCCGAAAAAATCGCACAGATCGTTTCCGGTGTGGCAGAGGGCTGCGTTCAGGCAGGCTGCGCCCTTATCGGCGGCGAGACAGCCGAGCACCCGGGTCTTATGCCTGACCAGGATTATGACCTTGCAGGATTCTCCGTAGGTGTTGTGGACAAGGACAAGATAATCGACCCGGGCAAACAAAAAGCAGGGGACGTTATGATCGCTATTAAATCAAGCGGCGTTCACTCCAACGGTTTCAGCCTTGTAAGAAAGGTTTTTGACGTAAGCGAGCAGAGCCTTGCTAAGACCTATGACGAGCTTGATGGCAAAACTCTGGGAGAGGTACTTCTCACACCTACCAGGATATACGTTAAGGCAATAATGAGCCTGCTTGAAAAGGTGGATGTAAAGAGCATTTCCCACATCACAGGCGGCGGATTCTACGAGAACATTCCACGTTCTCTTCCAAAGGGACTGTCTGCAAAGATCTCAAGAAAAGACGTTCAGGTGCTGCCTATATTCGACCTTATCGCTAAAACCGGAAATATCCCCGAAAGAGATATGTTCAACACATTCAACATGGGTGTTGGCATGACTGTGGTGGTTGATAAGGCTGACGCTGACAAGGCTATCGAAGCTATCAAGGCCGCAGGTGAGGACGCTTATGTATTGGGCGAGCTTATCCAGGCGGACTACGGTGTTGTTATCACAGAATAATAATTGCAAGGAACTGAAAATATGAAGAATATAGTTGTGCTCGTTTCGGGCGGAGGAACAAATCTTCAGGCGCTTATAGACGCTCAGAGCCGTGGAGAGATAAAGGGCGGAAGGATAAGCTGCGTTATCTCTTCAAAAGAGGGTGCATACGCCCTTGAACGGGCTGAAAAGGCAAATATACCCACGGTTGTCATACCACGCAAAGAATATGCAAACAACAAAACTTACAGCGAGGCCATACTTGCCGAGCTTGACAGGCAAAAAGCTGATCTTGTGGTGCTGGCAGGATTTATGATAATTCTTGACCAGTGCGTAACAAAGGCGTATCCGTACAGGATAATAAATGTGCACCCTGCGCTTATACCAAGCTTTTGCGGTGAGGGATTCTACGGACTGAAGGTCCATGAAAAGGCTCTTGAATACGGCGTAAAAGTATCGGGGGCAACTATACATTTCGTTAACGAGAAAGCTGACGCAGGTGCGATAATACTCCAGGGAACGGTGAACGTTGAAAACGACGACACACCCGAGGTATTGCAGCGCAGGATCATGGAAAACGTTGAGTGGAAGCTGCTGCCAAAGGCTGTTTCGCTTTTCTGTGAGGACAAAATATATATCAAAGACGGCAAGGCTTACGTTAACGATAAATGAGGGCAAAGCGGATATGATACGACTAAGACCTTTCAAAAAGCAGGACAGCCAGATCATCGCAGGCTGGCCCGGCGATGAAAAGAACTTTATGAAATGGTGTGCGGGGATGTATAAGTTCCCTATGACTGCACAGCAGCTATGTGAGCGCTATGAGGAGTTTTGCAGGGACGACAATGCCTGGTTCATGACTGCCCTTGACGACAGCGGGAAGGTCTGCGGACATTTTATTTTCAGAAAAGCCGACTGCGAAAACAACAGCATACATCTTGGGTTCATAATAATCTCCCCTGAGCTGAGGGGAAAGGGTTTCGGCAAAAAGATGCTCTTGCAGGCGCTGAAATACGCATTTGAGATATTCGGTGCAAAGACCGTGACACTCGGAGTTTTTGCAAATAACAAAAGCGCACTTGAGTGCTACAAGGCGGCAGGATTTATCGAAACAGACGTTGAAAAAGAGTGTTTTGAATTTTGCGGAGAAAAATGGGATTGTATCAACATGAAAGCAGAGGTTGAAAAATTAAAAACAGATTGATAACACTGGGGATCTATATCCTTACGTTCGTAATTTTATGGAATCTGCTTGATTTATGCTACTGCAAGTTCATCAGCAGGAGCGACTGGAGTTTTTCGCCCGGAAATAATATACTATACCCTGCGGTTTTTGGAGTTATGTTCAGTTTTTTAACACCGCTGATAAATCGTATCGGCAAGAAGAAATAATAATATGGAGGTAAAAGAATATGAAAACAATTGATATCTACGAGGCTTTGAAAACAAACAGTTATCCGGGAAGAGGTATCATCATCGGCAAAAGCGCCGACGGTAAAAATGCCGTTACTGCTTACTTCATCATGGGCAGAAGTGTCAACTCAAGAAACAGAGTTTTCACGGAAACTGAGGACGGCATAAAGACTGAGGCTGCCGACCCAAGCAAGCTGACTGATCCGCACCTTATCATCTACTCCCCTGTCAGAGTGCTGGGCAACAAGACCATTGTTACCAACGGCGACCAGACAGACACGATCTATGAGCTTATGGACAACCAGCAGACCTTTGAGCAGGCTCTTCGCACAAGGCTTTACGAGGACGACGCTCCCAATTATACCCCTCGTATTTCCGGAATAATGCACGTTGGCGGCGGCGAGTATAATTATGCTATGAATATAATCAAGTCCGCAGACGGAAATCCGGACTGCGTGGAAAGATTCACCTTCACATATACCACTCCCCTTGCAGGCACAGGTCATTTTATCCACACTTATATGGGCGACGGAAATCCCCTGCCAAGCTTTGAGGGTGAACCGGAAAAGATAGAGATCCCAAACGATATAGATGCCTTCACCAACGACCTTTGGAACGCTCTCAACGAGGACAACAAGGTCTCCCTTTTCGTGAGATTTATAGATATAAAGACCGGCAAGGCAACAACAAAGGTGGTCAACAAGTATTCAAAGTAGACCCGTGTTACTTTTAAAGGAGTGCAGAAAATGGAAGAACAACGCATTGTTGTGCGAATGGGCGACCACGAAACATGGCGTGCCGAATATAACGGTCACGAGATACTGGTCGTTAACAAGGGCAGAACTCAGGTAGAGGTGGACGGCACGGTAATAGCTGTCCAGAGCGGAAAGCTGCCTATCGCTACAAAGCTCAACCTTATCGGAACTATCCCGGGTTCGGACGAACTGGTGATAGTTACCCTTAACGGAAGCATGAAAAACGAATACAGGGGCGGACGGACCGAGGTCCATATCTATATAGCCAAAGAGCTTGACACAGCTTACGGATTTGTTGATCCCAAAAGAAAGTTCACCCATATCAGCGATGTGAAGTCTGCTCCCAAAAAGCCCAAAGCTCCAAGGACAGGCAGGATCAAAAGGACAAGGTCAAAAAAGTCTCGGTCCGAACAAAATAACAGTTAATCATTATCATAAAACATAAATCGGAGGTAATTTAAAATGGCAAACGAAATGCTCTTAAAGTATGGCTGCAACCCTAATCAGAAGCCGTCAAAGGTCTTTATGGAGGACGGAAAGGACTTGCCTATCACTGTTCTCAACGGCAAGCCCGGATACATCAACCTGCTTGATGCGTTCAACGGCTGGCAGCTGGTAAAGGAGCTTAAAAAGGCAACCGGCTACTGCGCTGCAACATCATTCAAGCACGTTTCACCTGCCGGTGCAGCTATCGGCACTCCCCTTACGGAGACTGAGAAGAAGATCTATTTTGTTGATGACCTGGGCGAGCTGACACCCATGGCTTGTGCTTATGCCAAGGCAAGAGGCGCAGACAGAATGTCCTCTTACGGTGATTTCATCGCACTTTCCGACGAGTGCGACGCTTGCACAGCGACCCTTATCAAGCGTGAGGTATCAGACGGTATCATCGCTCCTTCATACACCGATGAAGCTCTTGAGATACTTAAATCCAAAAGAAAGGGTACATACAACATTGTTAAGATAGACGAAAACTATACTCCCGATCCTATCGAGAGAAAGCAGGTATACGGCGTTACCTTCGAGCAGGGCAGAAACGAGCTGAAGATAGACAATGAGATGCTTGCAAACGTTGTTACGGATAATAAGAATATCCCCGACGACAAGAAAACCGACCTTGTGATCTCGCTTATCACCCTTAAATATACCCAGTCAAACTCTGTTTGCTATGTTAAAAACGGACAGGCTATCGGTATCGGCGCAGGTCAGCAGTCAAGGATCCACTGCACAAGACTTGCAGGCAACAAGGCGGATATCTGGTGGCTCAGACAGCATCCAAAGGTACTCGGTCTGCAGTTTGTTGACGATATAAGAAGACCGGACAGAGATAACACCATCGACGTTTATATTTCCGACGAGCACGACGATGTACTTGCCGACGGCGTATGGCAGACACTTTTCAAGGTCAAGCCCGAAGTGCTTACTGCTGAGGAAAAGAAAGAGTGGATCGCTAAGAACAAGGACGTTTGTCTTGGCTCGGACGCATTCTTCCCCTTTGGCGACAACATCGAAAGAGCTAAGAAGTCGGGAGTTGCATACATTGCTGAGCCGGGCGGATCCATCAGAGATGACCATGTTATCATGACCTGCAACAAGTACAATATCGCTATGGCATTCACAGGCATCAGACTTTTCCACCACTAATAACTTGGGGAGGACAGATCTATGGATATACTCGTTGTTGGCGGCGGCGGCCGTGAGCACGCAATAATAATGAAGCTTGCCCAGTCAAAAAAAGTAGGCAGGCTGTACTGCACTCCCGGAAACGGGGGAATATCAAAGTATGCAAAGTGCTTTGACGTAAGTGCAACGGATATCGACGGCGTTGCCGCTCTTGCACAGGAACTGAGCGTGGATATGGTGGTGGTTGCCCCCGACGATCCGCTGGTGCTTGGAATGGTTGATGCTTTGCAGGCTAAGGGATTCAAGACCTTCGGACCTAAAAAAAATGCAGCTATCATCGAGGGCAGCAAGGTTTTCTCCAAGAAGCTGATGAAAAAATACAATATACCCACAGCAAAGTATGAGGTCTTTGACAATAGCGAAGATGCCATTGCATATATCAAAAAGCAAAACACTTATCCGGCAGTCATAAAAGCAGACGGGCTCGCCCTTGGCAAGGGAGTTATCCTTGCACAGAACGAAGCGGAGGCTGTAAAAGCTGTTCACGAAATGATCGATGAGCTTAAATTCGGCAAAAGCAGCTCCACCGTGGTGGTCGAGGAATATCTCACCGGCCCTGAGGTCTCCGTTCTTTCTTTCACAGACGGAAAAACCATTGTTCCCATGATCTCCTCAATGGATCACAAACGTGCCCTTGACGCAGACCAAGGACTTAACACCGGCGGAATGGGCACTGTGGCTCCGAATCCGTACTACACCCAAAGCATTGCAGACGAGTGCATGGAAAAGATATTCCTGCCAACTATAAAGGCTATGAACGCTGAGGGACGTACCTTTGAGGGCTGTTTGTATTTCGGACTTATGCTTACTCCTGACGGTCCGAAGGTCATCGAGTATAACTGCCGATTCGGCGATCCGGAGACACAGGTGGTACTGCCTATGCTGGACGGTGACCTTTGCGAGATATTTGAAGCAATATACGAGCACAGGCTGTCCGATGTGAAGATCGGATGGAAGGACGGTTACTGTACCTGTGTTGTAATGGCAAGCGGCGGCTACCCCACAAGCTATGAAAAAGGATTTGAGATTTCCGGCCTTGACGAGAAGGGACAGGCACAGGGTGCAATTGTCTACCATGCGGGCACAAAGCTTAAAGACGGCAAGTTTGTCAACAACGGCGGCAGAGTGCTGGGCGTGACCTGCACCGGTCTTACCCTTCAGGGTGCTCTGGACAAGAGCTACGAAGCTGTAAAAAAGATAAGCTGGAAGGATGTTCATTATCGAAAGGATATTGGACAGCGTGCGTTAAAGGCACTTGACATACACGATCCTCTTGATCTGGAATACAAACAGGATATGGAGGACTATATCGAAGAAAACGGTGTATATTTAAGACAGTAAAAGTCAAACAGCTCCCACCAATAAGGTGAGAGCTGTTTTTTCAATAATCTATATGGTCGTGAAGTATGTGCTTTATGCTTTTGTACAAATACGGCTTTAAGATCTGGATATCGCAGGGCTCGGAATAAAGTATCGCCGAATAACAGGTGGAGCTTACAAGCTCTATTATCATATAAACCATTATTTCCGGATCCTTGACTGTGTTGGGAGCATTTTCGATTATCATATTGTACACGTCGGCAAAATCCACGTCCTTTTCACTGGATCTGGTGGTAATGGCGTTCTTGAACACTCCCCAGCTGAGGTTTTTGGATATAAAGCTAAGGGTAGACTTGTTATCGCAAAGCTGATTTATAATATTGTCCACCACAAATATGATGTCCGACTCAAAGTCATGCTCCTTTTTCTCAAGCTTCATCTGAGCTATCGCTTTTTTGAACATCTGGGAGGATTTATGGGAAATAAGATGATTTCTCAGATCGTACTTATCCTTGAAGTACAGATAGAATGTGCCCTTTGCTACGCCGGCATTACTTACGATATCCGAAATAGAGGTCTTAGTAAGACCTTTTGTGGTAAAAAGCTCAAAGGCTGTATCAAGCAGCGAGGTCTCTTTCTTTTTTTTGTTTACATCAAGCTTGCCCATTTTTTTCATCTCCTTGAATGATATAAACGGCTCTTTAACCTATTGTTTAAATTATAAATCCCATAAATCTCAAAGTCAAGACGTAAAAATGACCAATAGTCATTATCATTTTTTTACCCACGATGTACAATGTATACAAAAATATGACCAACGGTCAATTTTTTTGTCCAAACATATTGACTAACGGTCATTTTTGTGGTAAACTTACTTTTGGAAATCAAAACAGCGATGTGACATACAATATATAATGTATGCAGATATACGTATCAAAGCTGTTTTAAGGGGGTAATGAAACAATGTATAAGTTCGGAAAGGCAGTTGTCAAAGGCAGGTTTGCTATACTTATAATCAGCCTGGTACTGCTTGTCCCTTCCCTTTTCGGTATGCTGGGCACAAGGATAAACTACGATATCCTTTCCTATCTGCCTAAGGATCTTGACACCATGAAGGGTCAGGACATAATGCTGGATGAATTCGGCAAGGGAGGTTTTGCATTCGTCATGATAGACGGTATGCAGGACAAGGACGTTAAGGAACTTGAAAAGAAATTCGCTGAGGTGGATCACGTTTGCGATGTTATATGGTATGATTCGATCGCAGATATCAACCTTCCAAAAGAGGTCCTTCCGAAAAAGCTTTATGACTTTTTCAACTCGGGAGATTCCACGCTGCTTGCAGTCTTCTTCGACTCCTCGTCGGCGTCGGACGATAGCCTTAATGCCCTCAACGAGGTCAAATCTATTGCAGGAAAGCAATGCTTCGTTGCAGGTATGACAGCAGCGATCAGCGACATAAAGGATCTGACCATAAGCGAGACAACAGGATACGTTATCCTTGCGGTCTGTCTTACAAGCCTTGTGCTGGCGCTTACAATGGATTCTTTCCTGATCCCGGTATTTTTCATGCTCAGCGTTGGAATGGCTATCCTTTACAACCTGGGGTCAAACTTCTTCCTTGGAGAGATATCCTTCATAACCCAGGCGCTTACAGCTGTCCTTCAGCTTGGTGTTACAATAGACTACTCTATATTCCTGTGGCACAGCTATAAAGAGGAACAGAGTAACTACCCGGGCGACAATAAAGAAGCCATGGCGCAGGCTATATCAAAGACAATAAGCTCGGTTGTGGGAAGCTCGATTACCACCGTTGCAGGATTCCTTGCTTTGTGCTTTATGTCATACAAGCTGGGACTGGATATGGGTATCGTTATGGCAAAGGGTGTTATTATCGGCGTTATCGCCTGCGTAACTATCCTTCCTTCCATGATACTTATATTCGACAAGGCGCTTAACAAAACAATGCACCGTGACCTTATACCTAAGCTCGACAAGCTGTCGGCTTTCATTATCAGGCACCGTGCAGTCTGCCTAACAGCATTTCTTGTGGTGCTGATCCCGGCAGTTTACGGTTACACCCACACAGATGTTTACTATGATCTTACCGCTACTTTGCCAAAGGATCTTGACAGTATCGTGGCGAGCACAAAGCTGGAGGAACAGTATCACATGACCTCCACACACATTATAATGTGCGATGCAGACCTTGAACCAAAGGCTATGAACAATATGCTCAGCGAGATGAATAAAGTTGACGGCGTAAAATTCTCCCTTGGGCTCAACTCGCTGCTTGGACCTAATATTCCAAAAGAGGTAATCCCTGACAGACTGACAAAGGTACTTAAATCAAAAAACTGGCAGATGGTACTTGTAGGATCTCAGTACAAAACAGCATCTGACCAGGTAAACAACCAGATCAATAAACTCCAGGACATAGTTTCAAAATATGACAAAAAAGCAATGGTAATAGGTGAGGCACCCTGCACAAAGGATCTGATCACAGTTACCGACAGAGATTTCAAGGTGGTCAGCGCTGTATCAATGATTGCCATATTCCTTATAATCTTCTTTGTTCTCAGATCTTTCTCGCTTCCGCTTATTCTTGTAGCGGTGATCGAGTTTGCTATCTTTGTAAATATGGCTATACCCTGCTATACCCATACTACGATACCGTTTATCGCATCTATCGTTATTGGTACGATCCAGCTTGGTGCAACGGTGGACTATGCGATACTTATGTCAACACGATACAAGCTTGAAAGAAACTCAGGAAAGGACAAAACACAGGCTGTTACCATTGCTCTTTCCACATCTATCAAGTCGATCATTGTTTCCGCTCTGGGATTTTTTGCAGCCACCTTCGGAGTTGGCGTTTACTCAAGAGTAGATATGATCTCTCAGCTTTGCAGCCTCCTTTCAAGAGGCGCTCTTATAAGCATGGTGACAGTAATACTGATACTGCCTTCAATGCTTATGTTGTTTGATCCGGTAATAATCCGTTCAACATTCGGAATGAAGAACGCAAAAACAAATAAGGCTGGCATCAATGGTGTACAGCTTCCAACAGTCTAGTGAGAAACGAAAGGGGTAAGAAAACATGAAAACATATTCAAAGATCATTGCAGGCGCACTTGCTGTAATGCTCTCAGCCGGAGCAACGGGAATGTACGCAATGGCAAATAAAAAGGAAGATGAGAAAAGCGACAGCGATGAGAGCAAAACCTCATCTGCTGAAAAGAGCACACAGCCCAACAATGCCGACGGAAAGACTTTTAAAGAAGAGACCGTCTACGTTATGACCAAGGCAAACGGAAGCAATGACAAGATCATAGTCAGCGACTGGTTAAAGAATCCTAAGGGGCTTAAAGATCTTGAAGATGTTTCAAATCTTAAAGATATTGAAAACACAAAAACCGACGAGGAATTTGACGCAAGCGGAAACAAGCTCACATGGAAAACAAACGGCGGAGATATATATTACAAAGGTAATTACTCAGGTGATCTGCCCATCGAGATGAAGGTCACATACACTCTTGACGGTAAAGAGACCAAGCCGGAGGATATGGCAGGTAAAAGCGGTAAAGTCACCATCAGATACGATTTCACCAACAAGGCAAAACAGACCATAAACATAAACGGCAAAGATCAGCAGGTGTATGTCCCCTTCCTTCTGACCACAGGATCTATCCTTGACGGGGATATATTCTCAAATGTTACCATCAAAAACGGAAAGGTCATCTCCGACGGAAACAAACAGATATTCGTGGGCGTTGCAATGCCCGGACTTGAAGAGAGCCTTAACGTTGAGGGCTTGAAGGAAAGCTTGAAAAAGTCTGATGAAAAGGCTGCTGAAAAGCTTGATGAAAAGGGTGTTGAGATACCTAAATACGTTGAGATCTCAGCAGATGTTAAAAACTTTGAGATGCCCACAACTCTGACTCTTGCCACAAGCAATCTTCTTTCAAACGCACAGATAGATACCAAGGATATCCTTGATGCAGTAGAAAGCAAGCTCAACGAAATGTCTAAGGGGGTTGACCAGCTTTCAACAGGCGCAGGCAAGCTCAACGCAGGTCTGAACACCCTTAACGGCTCGGTAACTCCCCTTTCAGAAGGGATAACAAAGCTTTACACAGGCGCAGGAGAGCTTAACACAGGACTTAAAACCGCACAAGACGGTGCTTTGCAGCTTTCACAGGGAGCAGCTACTCTCAGCGGATCCACAGATCAGCTTACAAACGGCATTTCCGAACTGAAAACAGGTTCGGCTACCCTTTCCGCTAAGCTTGGGGAGGCTTCAAAGGGAGCAAAGACTCTTGCAGGCGGCGCATCTACCCTTGCAGGCGGCTTTGCACAGCTTGACCAGCAGCTGCCTTCTCTTGTAAGCGGAACTCAGCAGCTCAAAACAGGCGCACAACAGCTTGCTGACGGTTCATCAAAGCTTAGCACAGGTGCATCGCAGCTCAGCACAGGTCTTTCTCAGGCTCAGCAGGGAGTTGCACAGCTCCAGGGCGGTGCACAGCAGCTTGACACAAGCTTGAAGCAGCAGCTTGACAAGACCGCCGACGGTACGCTTGCAAACGCAACAGCGAAGCTTTCCGCAGGGGCAAAACAGGTATCCGACGGACTTGCACAGATGAACACACAGGTAGCAAATCTCCCCACTCAGGTACAGCAGCTTGGACAGGGTGTTGACACCGCTGCATCAAACCTTGAAACGACCATATCCGCAAACGAGCAGGTGCTCAATGTACTTAAACAGCTGAAGGATAACAGCACTGACCCTGCACAGGTACAAACGCTTGCAGGCTCTATCACAGCACTTACGCAGACCATTGCAGGTCAGAAACAGATACTTGCCGCTCTTAAAAACGGCACCGACCCCAACAATCCTACTATCAAAGACGGAATTTCCGCACTTGAAACAGGCGCAGGCACAATAAAGACATCTGTGGGGGCACTTGCAAACGGTTCGGCACAGGTAAATACAGGCGCACAGCAGATCGATGCAGGCGCAAATCAGCTTATGAGCCAGGCACAGCAGGGTGCAGAGCAGATCTACGGCGGACTTGCACAGCTTAACGGCAAATTCACAGAAAAAAACACAGGTATACTTGATGGCTCCAATGCGCTCAGCAGCGGACTTTCAGAGCTTAACAAGGGTGCAGGCACTCTCAACAGCGGCGTTCAGAGCGCAGCAGGCGGTATAGGCAAGCTTACCACAGGGCTTGGACAGCTTTCAAGCGGTGCAAAGCAGCTCAACGGCGGCGCATCACAGCTTTCCGGAGGTCTTGTTCAGCTCCACGACGGTGGTGTAAAACTTGATTCCGGCATCGGTCAGCTTTCCGGCGGCGCAGCCCAATTCAAAGACGGAGCAAAGCTTCTTGCAGAGAAGATGACTACCCTTTCTGACGGACTCAAACAGCTTGCAAACGGAAGCGGTGAGCTTTACAGCGGCATCGGCACCCTCAAGGAGGGCAGTGCTCAGCTTACAGATGGTGTAAAGCTGCTTGCTGACGGTGCTAAAGAGCTTGACGACGGAATGAAGAAGTTTAAAACAGAGGCTGTTGACAAGATAATGAAGGTATATAACGATGAGATAAAAGGACTTATGGATAAACTCAGCGCTGTTACCAAAGCCTCCGGCGCATACAATAACTTCTCCGGAATTGCTGACGGCACCGAAGGTGAGGTCAAGTTTATCTTTGAAACAGAAGGCATCACAAGTAAGAATGAAAAGTAATTACTCCCCTTTTTCATTTCTATAAAAAAGTAAGGCACTCGTTTGAACTGCGAGTGCCTTATTTTTTTATTTTACGCCATGATATCATCCCCCGATGCAGATTATGCTACAAAACGGCCGGAAAATGTAGTTTATACTACATTTCACATGAACATTATCTATTGAAAATAGCGCAAATGCGTGATATCATATAAATAGCCAAAGAGAAAAGGCACAAATAACACAGGAGGAAACAGAATGAATAACACAAAGAGCACCGGTAAGATAAAAAGAACAGTCGCTTCCCTGCTGGCAGCAGCAATGCTCATGACAACAGCCGCTTCGGTCGCTGCAAGCGCAGACAACACTCAGGCAGTTAACTCTATGAGCACCACTCAGGTGTTGCAGCAGAAAAAGGACATCAACAAGTTGGAGGAGCTTGGTATTGATACCCTCCTGGGTGCATTACAGGATTTTGTTCCGGGCGGATTTACAATCTCACCGATGATAAAAATGTTTGCAAACAGTCTTCTGGGCGAAAGCAATGAGCTGACGCTGGATGATGTAAATGTTAAGCTGGATGACCTTTTCTCCAAAATTGACAAGCTCAACGATGACCTGAGAGATTCAATGGAAAACATCACCGCTCTTCAGAATTTTGATACATTTGATCTCAAGACATTCAACTCTCAGATAAAAGAGATACTCAGCCAGATACAGACCATACGAAAGCTCAATATCTCAGACGATGAAAAGTATGCAAGGATCGCTGCGCTGATAAACAACAACAGCAACTGGGCTGAAAGCGGAAATGTATTTGTTACTTTCTCAAGCCTTACACAGTCCCTTAACAGAGCAAGCCTTACCAAAAAGGTCGACATTTTTACAATAATCTACGATCACTTTGCAAAGTCGGAAATGTTCAGCGGAGCGGCTCTTGACAAGGCAAAGCCGGTGGCTGATATTATCATGACAGACTACTTCACCGGCTACTATGCACTTATCCAGTGCCTCAGCGCTCAGTTGAAGGTTTGCAATATGCCAAGCGAAAACAAGGGCAAGATAGATCAAAAATACCTCAGCAGGGTCACCGATGACCAGGAGATCATCACAAAGAAGATAGAAGAGATAACCGAAGCTATTTTCGGGGAAAAGGCTCTCAACGTAAAAAAGAATGCCAATGATGACAGCAGCGACGGTATCAAAAAGAAATACGATGACTTTGTAAATACTGACAGAATGACTCTTATTAACAAGGGCAGCTGCACGATCAAGCTCAGCAAATCTCTTACAGTAACAGGCCACGGCGTCGTTCCCACCATTGACCCATGCAGCGATGACGTTATGAGATACGAGCCTATCAGCAGGTCAACAAGCTATTTCAACAATAATATAACACCTAAAATAGGGATTGATACTGACAATATCAAGGCTATCGCAAGCTTTATCAACGGCAAGGGTATCACACTTCGTCAGTTCCTGAAAAACAGCGGTTTTAATGTTGATAATATCCCTCAGAACGCAAATATCCTTACAGGCGGTGCATATAATGACATTGCTTCTATCAAACACGCCAGCGTTGTTTACGGTTCAATAATGTATCACACATACTACAAGGGTATCAACATTGATGCTGTTGACCCAACAGAAAATGAGATCACACTTCATAACGTCGGCTGTCATGCTTTAGGATTAAAATCCTGGAACTTTATCGAGAGCGGAAACGTTGTTACTTTTAACAAAGCCTGAACAAACCTATCCCGCTACTAACTGTGTTTGTCTAAAAAGCAGCACCCGTACCTTTGCATTGGTACGGGTGCTGCGCTTTTATATTGACGTTAGATTAAACGTTGAAGCGGAACAGAACGATATCTCCGTCCTGCATTACATAATCCTTGCCTTCAAGACGAACAAGACCTTTTTCCTTGGCTGCTACCATATTTCCGCAAGCCATAAGATCATCAAAGGAAACCACCTCTGCTCTTATAAAGCCCTTTTCAAAATCGGTATGTATCTTGCCTGCTGCCTGGGGAGCTTTTGTGCCCTTCTTTATTGTCCATGCACGCACCTCCGGCTCGCCTGCGGTAAGATATGATATAAGACCCAGCAGCGAATAACCCTGCTTGATGATACGGTCAAGTCCCGATGTTTCAAGTCCAAGATCGGAAAGGAACATTGCCTTGTCCTCATCGTCCATATCGGAGATCTCTGCCTCTATCTGTGCACATATGGGGAACACGGCGGAGCCTTCGTTCTCGGCTATGGTGCGGACTGTCTTGTAATTCTCGTTGGTGTCGATATTGTTCCTGAAATCGTCCTCGCTGAGATTTGCGGCATAGATAACAGGTTTGAGGGACAAAAGCGGAGTATCGGTCAGCATTGCTCTTTCCTCATCGGTCATCTGAAAAGCTCTTGCAGCCTTTCCTTCTTCAAGGTGCCCTTTGAGCCTTTCAAGGAAGTCAACCACCTCGGCGAGGGACCTGTCCCCCTTCATAGCTTTCTTTGTTCTGTCAAGCTTTCTGTCGATTATCTCAATATCCGAAAACACCAGCTCAAGGTCAATGGTTTCAATATCTCTTGCAGGATTTACCGAGCCGTCAACGTGAACGATGTTATCGTCCTCAAAACACCTTACAACGTGAACGATAGCATCCACCTCACGGATATCCGCAAGGAACTTATTGCCCAGTCCCTCGCCCTTTGATGCACCCTTTACAAGACCTGCGATGTCCACGAACTCCAGCGTTGCGGGGGTGAACTTTACAGGATGATACATCTCAGCCAGCTTATCAAGTCTTTCATCGGGAACGCTTACCACGCCCACATTCTTTTCGATAGTGCAGAAAGGATAGTTTGCAGACTCTGCACCTGCATTTGTCAGCGCATTGAAAAGGGTCGATTTTCCCACATTAGGCAATCCTACCATACCAAGTTTCATAAGTTAATTCTCCTCACATTTATTTTTCTTCTTATTCTTCTTTTTCTTCCTGCCGTTTTTGATGACATTGTTATTGCCGATAACTATGCCCTGCTTAACGGGTGCGATGATAAAGCCTATCACTACGCCGACAAGGATCAGCGAAATAGTTTTGAAAATACAGCCGCAGCAGCATTCTTTTTCTTCTTCAAGTTCAAATGCGTTTTCAAATTCGTTCATTTATATCCTTCTTTCTATAAAATTATTGACCTTATTCTTCACCGTCAAGATCATCAAAATAATCATCGAAATCCTCGGGATAATACTTTCTGTCCAGTTCTATATGATCTGAAGTATACACAACATCATAGGTCTCGCCCTTCTGAACATAGTTATACATATATTCACTGCATAAGAGAGTCTTTTTCTCGCCGCCTATCAGGCAGTCAATATAGTATTCTGTTACATGATAAGTGGTAAGGTCGGGATACCTTGTCCCATCATATTCATTTATACTCTTGAACAGTATCTTAGCCTGACCTTTATTATTTATTTTACTTTTCTTTTTCGAGATGTTTTGTCTGACACTTGCAATGAAACAAAATAGTATCAACAAACTGAAAAAAACGATAGTAAAATAATTGGCCAATGTTCCTTCATCCATTTGTTCTACCCCTATAATTGTTTTGTATTTATTCTACTGATTTCATCGACTCAACCATATCAATACGTTTGAGCTTGAAATGCAGTATGAAATTGACTATAAACGTAAACACCGCTGTAAAAACAGCTCCCAGAGCATATGCCCACCATACAAGGCTGTGGTTGAAAAGAACTATGTCCACCTCTGCTGTTATAACAACAAAGTGGTGAAGGACTATTCCGGCTCCAAAGCCCATAATAATTCCCAGTACTGCGGAAACTATATTTTCACGGTAAATATATTTTGAAGTTTCCAGATCGTAAAAACCAAGCACTTTTATTGTGGCTATCTCCCGCACACGCTCGGTTATATTTATATTTGCAAGGTTATAAAGCACGACTATGGCAAGCAGACCTGCACAGACTATAAGAAGTATGACCACAGCATCAAGGCTGTCAAGGGAGGTAAGAAAATCCTTGCCTGCCTCGCTCATAAGGGAAAGTCCGTAAAACTCCCCGCAGCTAATGACCTCTTTTTTAAAGTCATCCTCATTTGAACCCTCTTTCAGATTCACATATGCCATGTTATACCCCGGTGTTTTTCCGTAAAGGTCTTCATACTGCCGGGGAGTGATATATACGTAATGCATAGCATAGTTTTCCACTATACCCTTTACCTCAAGGGTTATCTGTTTTTCATCTTCAAGAGAAATGGTTATATCATCGCCTTTTTTGATATTCAGAAGACTTGACATTTTCTTTGTAATTATACAGCCCTGTTGGGGTATATCGACCCTGCCCTTTCCGTCAACAGAGGAAAGATCAAGATAATCGTGTATCTGCTCATATTTATCGGCAACCACAAGTGAGATATCTGCCTTTTTCGCTTTATGCTCTGCCACGCCGTCATTTACCAGGGTCATGGTATAGCTTTTGATCTGAGAAATAGATGAAAGCTTGTTATCCAGCTGTTTTTGGTCATAGCTTATGTTATTCATCACAAGAGTTGCATCGTAAAGCAGTATCTCATTAAACTGCTTGTCAACGATATCTGTAATTGAATGTTTCAGACCAAAGCCTGTAATTATCAGCGCCGTACAGCCTGCAACTCCAACAAGAGTCATAAAAAACCGCTTTTTATACCTCAGCAGGTTTCTCACGGTTACCTTGCTGAGAAAGGAAAGACGCTTCCATACAAAGCCCATTTTTTCAAGCAGGACTCGTCTGCCGTTCTGGGGCGCCTTTGGTCTCATAAGCTGTGAGGGCTGGCTCCTTAGCGCTTTCATACACGAATAAAGCACCGCACCGCATATACACAGCAATGATACAAAGCAACACATAAACATATACCAGGGCTTGAAGGGTGTATTTATAGACGGCATATTATAAAGGATCTTATAACAGCTGTAAATGATCCTCGGAAATATCTGAAGTCCTGCAGCTGTGCCGATACAGCTGCCTGCGATAGCTGCAACAGCACCGTAAACGAGATACTTTGATGCTGTGCCGGCAGTGCTGTATCCAAGGGCTTTATACGTACCTATCCTTATTCGGTGCTCATCGACCATTCTCGTCATTGTGGTAAGGCACACAAGAAAAGCGATAAGTATAAAAAACACCGGGAAAACCTTGGAAATAGAATCTATCTTGTTGGCGTCGCCGCAGAAAGAGCTATAATCGGAGCTTGCCTCAAAGCGGTCAAAGCCGTAGATCTCCGGTTGTTTCAGTTTTTCAAGCTGCTGTTCTCCCTGCTGCACAGCCTGCTGTGCCTGCTCAAGCTGCCGGGTGAGATTCTGTCGGGTACCGTTTTGTTTTCCCTCAAGCTCCTGCAAAAGCCCGTTTACCATTTCTATCTGCTGTTTTACACTTGCAAGGTCAGCTTCTTTGAAGATAGAGTCACTGCCCTCTATCTGTGTCTGCTGGGTCTGAAGGGCCTTTGAAAATTCCAAAAGCTTTGCTTTATCAAAGCTAAGCAAAACTTTCATACTTTCAATACGGTTTTTTGCAAACTCGACCTCACGCTCTGCACGTCCACGCTGGGTCTTATAGCGCTTATCGACGCTTTGTGTGAATAGATCTGTCAACGGGTCTTTAAGCTCGTTTATCTTATCTTTGTACTCATCGCTGAACTGATCCATGCTGTGGACATTTTTAAAACGCACATAACACTCTGTATAGTACCCGGACAAAAACTCACTTTCAGGAAGATAAATGTTACAAAGTATGCTTCCGTTGCCTGCTTTGGTATTATCACGCTTATATCCGATATACATAGGTGAGGCGCAAATACCAACTATCTTATATTCACTGTGTTCCAGAGAGTCTGTAAGCTCCTTGCCGGGCTCGGTATCTGAAAATGTAAGCGTATTGCCTATTTTAAAGCTTTGGGGAGCGCTTATCTTTTTTTCTATAAGACACTCTCCCGGCTGAGTCGGAAATCTCCCCTCCACAAGCACAGGAAGATTCATCCTGTTTGGGTTATCCTCGGCAGCCTGGCTGTATGAAATAGCTTTCAGAACATGGTTCTGCTGTTCATAGTTATAAAATATCTCCTTGGAATATCCGCCGCAGGCACCTTCAACTGTGTCCAGTTTTTTTATCTCCTCGATCTCGTCTGAACTCACGCCGAAGGTGGACACAAGCTTATAGTCCATAAGCCTGTTATCCTCAAAATAACTGTTTGCAGAGTCCACCATATCGGGCATGGTGGCTTTAATGCCTGCAAAAAAACCGCAGCCCAGAGCCACAATAGCAAATATTGAGATAAACCTTCCCACAGAGATCTTTATCTCACGTAAGGTATCTTTGAACAGAGCTGTTTTCATATAAGGCTCCCTTCACCGAGCTTTTTATTTCCTTTTAAGAACAGCCACTGCACAAGGAACTCTTCCGTCAAAATAATTTATCTCGGTATCCTCATAACCCAGCTGTTCAAAATACTGCCTGTATGACTCAAGGGTGAACTGCCGTTTAAAGCCTGCACCCGCCTTATCAAGGATCTGTGTAAAAACGTTCTGTTTTCCATGCTCGTCCTTGTTGATGTATGTGGGAATGATGATGAGGCCGCTTTTTTTGCAGACTCTGTTCATTTCCTCCACCGCTTTATCCGGATCATCAAGCAGGTGGATCACATTACCTGCGATCACCTTATCAAAGCTTTCGTCTTTGCACTTTATATCCGTTATATCCGCTTTTCTGTAAACAATATTTTTAAAGCCAAAACAATTGTCCTGTGTCTTTTTAAGCATTCCCACAGAAAAGTCCGTTGCCACAAGTTTTTTGCACACAGGAGCTGCACAGCGTGTTATCATTCCGGTGCCGCAGGCAAGTTCAAGCACCACATCATCCTTATCAAGGTAAGATGCAGCATTTAAGCCGACCTGTTTGTTTACCTCACCGTTATACACGTCTTCAAACACGTCATACACACCTGAAACATTATCCCAGAACACTTTTACTCCTCCTTATTCCCCGAACATATCCTTTGAAAGCTTGCCAAGATACTCACAGCCCCTGATTATCTGTTCATCGGTAGGAGTGGAGAAGTTAAGCCTGAAGGAGGAGGTCTTATCCGATTCACTGATCATAAATGCATTGCCGGGCACAACAGCAACCTTATACTCGCTTACTGCCTTTTTGCAAAACGCAGGCATATCGCACCCGTCAGGGAGCGTGCACCAGATGAACAGACCGCCCTGGGGTTCTTCAAATGCGATCTTTGATGAGAAATTCTTTTTCATCTCGCTTATCATAAGGCCGCACTTTTTCCGGTAGATACTCTGAAGCCCTTTGATATGCTCGTTCATATCCACACTATTCATGAATTTGTAAGCCAGGAGCTGCGCCCAGATATTTGAGTGAACGTCAGACACCTGCTTGCAGACTACCATTTTGCTGATTATCTCCTTGGGTGCGCTTATATAACCCACTCTTATTCCGGGGGCAAGGATCTTTGAGAAGGTCCTTGAATACATCACGATGCCGTCTTTGTCCATGCTTTTTATAGAAGGGACATTTTCCCCGCTTATACGCAGATCTCCATAGGGGTTGTCCTCAAGGATAATAGCGCCGTATTTCTTTGCCAGTTCATACATAGCCTTTCTCTTTTCAAGACTGGTAGTCCTGCCGGTAGGGTTCTGGAAATTAGGAATAACATAGATGAGTTTCACATTACCCTGTTTAAGCACATCCTCAAGCTCATCAATATCCAAGCCGTCCTTACAAAGGGTCACCCCTTTAAGGTCAACGTTGTAGGACTTAAAGGCATTAAGAGAACCGATAAAAGAAGGAGCCTCTGCCACAAGCACATCTTTTTCGTTGCAAAGCACCTTTGCAGCAAGCTCATTTGCCTGCTGTGCGCCGCTGGTGATGATAAGATCATCTCTTCCCTCAACGAACTCGCCTTTTTTTGCCAGTTCTTTTTTAAGCAGATCTCTCAGCTGTGGATAACCCTCGGAAATAGAATACTGAAGGGCAAGGATAGGGTTCTCGCTGAAGATCTCAGCGGAAAGCTTTGTCAGAAGCTCTGTCGGGAACGCCTCGGGGGCAGGGTTTCCTGCCGCAAAAGAAATGACCTCCGGATCAACTGTAAATTTTAAGATCTCTCTAATCGCCGAAGCCTGCAAATGGGAGACCTTTTCAGAAAACTTATAATTCATAAATTCGCCGCACCTTTCGTTAAAAGATTTTTTGGCATTTCAAGCCAAAACAAATACACTATTGATTATACCACATTTCCCACCGATTGTAAAGTTTTTGGCCATAAAAAAGAGCACTTTTTACAGTGCTCTTTAAGGGTTTTATTTTCTCTTTGCCTCGATATCCTCAATTTTTTTCTTCATATCGTACTGATCCAATGTAAGTGCAAGCTTTTCCAGCAAGGTCTTATAGCAATGCCCTGCAACATGGACTCCATCGGAAGGAGAATAGTCGTTGGGGATATATATTCCGTCGGGGCCGACAATAGCGTTATACGCATCAAAGAATACCACATTGGGATCCTTCAGCTCTTCCACCATTTTCTTTAGCGCAGTATTGAATGTTCGGATATTTTCAATATTAGTGAATTTGCTTGCCTGGGTTATAGGTGTAATAGCTGCGGTCACGATAATGCAGTCGGGCACCTTGTTTTTGACCTTCTCGATAAGTTCCTTATATCTTTGCACATATTTTTCTGCATCAATAAGGTTTACATCGTTCATTCCCATTGATATGTACAAGAGGCTTGGCTTAACAGCCTCGATAGCGTCTACAAATCCCAGTTCCTTTCCGGTGGGGTCAAAGGTAAACAGAGATTTATCGTCATATTGCCGCAGGGCTGTGCTGCCCTTTGCTATATTATGCTCATAAGGCACATATCCGTATGCACAAAAGCCGTATGCAACCGAATCTCCTGCGATAACCACCCTGTCCTGATAGAACTTGACGTTTTCGGAAATTCCGTTTGCCGGTACTGCTTTTGTAGTTGCCTGGGTAGCGGTTTGTGTTTCGCCCTCTGACGAGCTGTCGCCCTTGCTGCTATCATCCGCTTCCGGCAGGGCTTCACCGGTTATATTGAGCAGTGCTTTCATGGATGCCACATTGCCGGAAGAATCAGAAGCGGAGTAGGTAACGGTATATTTTCCGGGTTTTGCCGCTTTTGCAGCTTCCTCGCTGTAAGAAACTCTGAAATCCACCTTGCCGTCATAATTATCGTTGGCGCTTACACCGCTTTTGAAATCAATAGTATCCCCTGTTCTTGCCTCGATAGTCTTCACTCCGCTGAAAACAGGGCTTGTGGTATCAAGATTATTGATGTTTATCAGCCACTTTTTCTCCTTGCCCTCAGGGTCCAGCACAACAAGCTCGACTGTGTTTTTTCCAAGCACAGTAAACTTTTTCTCGGTATCGTTGTCCGCATACTTGAAGGTGTATCCTTCTGTATTGCCCACAAGAGCACCAAGCTGCTTTGCAGTATAAAGCTCGTTGACCTCGGTGGTGACATTAAACGAATCAGCCGATGCATCTATTGCTGCCTGACTGCTGCTGCCGGAGCTGCTGTTTGCATCCAGATCGGATATCTTGTTACAGCCCGAAAACGCAGCTATTGCAAGAACTGCCGACATGACAGAACACAAAATCTTTTTCATCATTACAATTTGCCCCCGAATAATTAGTACCCAATAGTTTTACTGCTGCTGACTTTTCCTTGCGCTCTCCACAGCCTCTATCTTTTCCTGAGCTTTTGAATAGTTAAGTCTTTTTGTAACGTCTACAAGGATCCGGTTATAAGCCTCCGTATTTATATGAAGTCCGTCTCCGGAATCGTAGTCGCTGTTCAAAAACTCATTAGCGTCCTGCATGGAGGAGTTCACATCGAAATAGATCACATTATCCTTTCCGTAATCTTTTATCATCTGTCTCAGCTTATTATTGAACACATTTATCTCTGAATTGCTCAGCTGAGGATATTCATTATTTCTGGCAATAGGTGTTATATTAGCCGCAACGATATAACAATCGGGAACCACCGCAAGGATACTGTCCAGCAGCTCTTTATATTGGGAAGCATATGTATCCGAGTCTATATTGCCCACATCGTTCATTCCCAGGGAGATATAAAGCAGACTTGGTCTGACTGCTTTCATCGTGTCCAGCATACTGAGCTTCTGACCTGTTGTGTCATACTCCCAGCGTGAATAACCTGCGGTGGAGATACCGCCCTGTGCGATAGACTGCTCCTTTGGCAGCACCTGAAACAAGCTCCACCCTGCTGCAATGGAATCTCCTGCAACGACTATACGCTGCTTATAAAAATCAAGGTTATCTGTCCTCATATCATTTATGTCCTTGGCAGGATCAGGATAATTATCTGCAAAACTGCTGTCGTCCGTCTTTGGAGCCTGACTCTGGCTTTGGGTCACGGTGATCTCCTTTTGCGGCGGATCAACAAATTTAATCGTCCTTCCCTTTATCTGATTTCCGCATCCGGAAAGGGTGCAGACACTCAAACACACGGCAACAAGAACTGCCGCAGTTCTCTTTATCATATTCATCCTCCTCAACGATAGATACACAATATATTGTATCACTATTGTCGCCTTTTGTCAATATAACAGAGAATAAATACAGGGAGTATGCCAAAAACACACTCCCGATATTCATCTTATCAAAGTCTTGATCTCACATCATACTGATCCAGTCTTATGGCAAGGGCATTAAGCAGCTTAGGATACACTACCCTGCTAAGGTGGATACCGTCCCCTGCGCTATATCCCGATGACATATACTTTCCGCCTCCGGAAACCACGCTATAAGCGTCAAAAAGGATAGTATTAGGATCGCCCAGGGCTGTTACCGCCTTTATCATGGCATTATTGCAGTTTATTATCCTATTGATATCGGTAAAGCCGCTCGTTGAAGCGATAGGAGTTATATTTGCCGCAACGATTATACAGCCGGGCAGACGGCTCCTTACTTCTTTTATAAACCTTACATAGTTGTTGGCATAGGTCTGTGCATTTGTAATATTCACATCATTCATACCCATTGAAACATACAAAAGCTTAGGCTTAATGGTATAAATGGCGTTCATTATCCTCATCTGAGAGCCGTTCACATTGAACCAGCCGTACTCTTTATAGTTTCTCATGGCAAGGCTGCCCTGAGCAAGGTTATGCTCATAGGGAACAAAGCCATAGGAGCAGAAACCGAAGGCGATGGAGTCGCCTGCTACGACCATCCTGTCCTGGTAATACTTCACATTGGAAGAACTTGATGCCGCAGGCTTAGGTGAGGGCAGGGGTGTTATCACAGGCTCGGGCGCTGGAGCCGGAGCAGACTTCTTAGTTGTCTGTGATGTGACCTTTGTAGTTGTCTGTGATGTTGTGACCTTTGTAGTTGTCTTTGCGGTAGTTGTAGTGACCGCCTTGATCTCCAGAACTGCCTTTACCGATGCGGTGTTTCCCGCGCTGTCCGTTGCTTTGTATGTAATATTATGCTTGCCTGCCGAATTATGGTCCTTATCGTCGGGGTCGAACTGCACCTCAAAATCAATTTCCTTATCGTAATTGTCCTTAACGGATACACCTTTTTTCAGGTCAACATTTTCCCCCTGATTTATTGTAATATCCTTTACTCCCTCAAACACAGGTGCGGTATCGTCCTTCACATTCACAACAAGGACGATAACCGACTTTATTCCGTTGATATCCTCATGGACAATGCTTACTTTTTCCTTGCCCGTTTTGTCAAAAAGCTTTACGGAGCTGCCGTCCTCAAAGCTTTGTTTTGAACCGCTGCTGGTAAACACAAGTCCGCACAGAGCATCCGCAGTATACTCCTGTCCCACCTTAGCGGTAACATTATACTCGCTCACCGACACCCGGGCTGCACTCTCGCTGCTGCTCTCAGAGCTTTCGGAGGACTGTGAGCTTGTTTCACGGATAATTTCGGTATTTTCGTCATTTGAAATCTCATTGCCGCAGCCTGCGAGCTGGGTGCTGAGCAGCGCTGCTATCAGCGCTGCAGTAATAGCTTTCCTTATCATTTTTTCTACCTCTTTTTCTTTTGTTCTTTTTCAAGTCATTATACCATTCATTTTTATACAAGTCAACGTAAAAAATTGATAATTATAACAAAAGAAGCGAAGGATAACTGTACCCTTCGCATAATAATCATATCTCCCGGCACCCATATCAGGAAATCTTTTCCTTCATAGAGCAGCTGTCCAGCAAATTAGCCATGCAATTGAGCAAGACATCATATGCTCCCGGCTGCAGATGCAGTCCGTCTGCTCCCGCATAGACGTTGTCAAGGTGTGCTCCGTCACTGCTGAGGGCGGAAAAGGCATCAAAATAGATGACCCTCTCGTCCATTGACGCAGCGATAGACTTCAGTTGCTCATTGTGGCTTTTTACCACGCTCAGCTTAACATTCGGGTATTTATTCACCGCTGCTGTGGGAGTTATTGCCCCCACAAGTATGACCGCATTCGGGCAGGCTGATCTGAGCTGGGTCAAAAAGCTTCTGTAATTCTGTGCAAAGCTTGAAGAGGATATTCCCCAGTCGTTCATGCCCATTGATGTAAGTATAAGCGAAGCTTTGGCATTTTTCGCATTAGTTATCTGTCCGGCAGCGTTTCTTATGGAAACGTTGATCTTTGCAGAGCTATGTTCTGCGGGAATACGCCCGTATGCCGCATAGCCGCTTGCCACCGAGTCGCCGATCACAAAAAGCTTTTGTTTATAAAACGCCAGATTTGTCGACGTTCCCCCTGATGGCTTTGGGGGCTGTGTTTGCTTTGTAACGATCTTTGTAGTCTGGGTTGGTTTTGTTTTCGCCGCAGAGCTCGTTGTAGCAGGCGCCTTAGTGGCGGCTGTGGTGGTTGTGGTGGTTGTCTGGGCAGCTGTAGTAGTTGTTGTAGTTGTAACACTGGGAGTTGATATAAGCTTTTCCTCCCAGCCCTGTTCAGATGTTGTTACAGAGCCATTTCCGGCTTGGCTGCTGTCGTTATCATTTCCCTCAGATGAGGTGATAACCAGCTGATTAAAAACATCCTTATTGTCCTTGATCTCCTGTTCTCCGCAGCCTGCACAGCAAGCTGCCATTATCACTGCCGATAAGGCAAATGATAGCGCTTTTTTGTTCATTTTATCTTTCCTCTTTCTCTTTTCTTTTACTCTATTATCTCATAGTTCTCACAAGCATTTTCTTTATTAGCCAGTTCGTTCACGGCAAGGACCCTTACCCTGAGAGGTCTGCTGCCCATATTTATCTCTATAATATCGCCCGTCTTAACGTCATAAGATGCCCTTGCGACCTTCTGGTTTACAAGGACCTTTCCTGCGTCGCAGGCTTCGTTTGCAACAGTTCTTCTCTTTATGATCCGTGAAACTTTAAGATACTTATCTAATCTCATTTTTGACCTCTTTTAAAAAAAAGACCTGACTAAACAAGCCAGGCCTTTATCTTGATTACTTCTTTTTCTTAGCAACTGCCTCTTTAAGAGCCTTACCTGCCTTAAATGCAGGAACCTTCTTTGCAGGGATCTTAACAGGCTGCTTTGTGCTTGGGTTGATGCCCTTCTTAGCCTTTCTCTGACGAACCTCGAAAGTACCAAAGCCGATAAGTGTAACCTTGTCACCTGCTGTAAGTACGTCTGTGATAGAGCCAACTACTGTGGAAAGTGCCTTTTCAGCGTCCTTCTTTGTATAGTCGCCTTTTTCAGCAATTTTGCTAACCAATTCTGCCTTTGTCATTGTTTTCTACCTCCTATTATTATTAACGAACAGCCTTGTGCTATTCATCAATTACATATTTTTAGCCCTGCGCCAGTATTCATCAAGCTCCCGGGGTGAAAGCTCTGTCATGGACTTTTCATCTGCTGTAACGCTGTTTTCGACTTTTTCAAAACGTTCAAGGAACTTTTCATTTGCCTGACTTAAAAGCTCCTCAGCGTCAAGACCAAGCTTTCTTGCAACATTTACACAGGAAAACATAAGATCACCAAGCTCCTGTGCAGCCTTCTGTTTATCTGCAAGTACCTCCTGTGTCTCTGTTACCTCACTTTTCAGCCCCTCAAAAGCAGCATACTCATCCTCAAAATCAAGTCCGGACTTTGCCGCACGCTTTCCGAGCTTCTGCGCTCTCATAAGTGCAGGGAAATTCTTTGGTACGCTTTTTAATGTATCTGTAAATGTCTGCTGTCCCTTGGTATCCATTTTTATAGAATCCCAGTTGCGAAGGACATCGTCTACGCCCTCAACATTAACATCACCAAAAACGTGTGGGTGTCTTACTATAAGCTTGCGGCACACGTCGTTGGTCACATCCCCAAGTTCAAAATGACCCTGTTCGCTTTCAAGTACAGTATGAAACACCACCTGCAAAAGGACATCTCCCAATTCCTCCTGCATCATCTCCGGGCTTTTGCAGTCAATAGCTTCCATGACCTCATAGGTCTCTTCAAGAAGATCTTTCTTTATGCTTTCGTGGGTCTGTACCTTATCCCAGGGACACCCGGTCTCGCTTCTCAAGACCTTTACTATCGTAACAAGGTCATTGATATCAAAAGATTTCTTTTCAACAAGCTCTTTTTTTATCTGCTCCATAGTATTCTCCCGAAAACGTTTAAGCTGCGGTCAATACGCTTCCTCTCGGTCGGCGCACCGCCTGTGCTGTACCTAAATTATAATAACGCACTTTTCAAAAAATTTCAAGTGCTTTTTCAAATTTTTTTATAAATTCGCAATAATATTGATGATTTCGGCATTTCGCACAAGATTGCAACTACAATTAAGTACATAATGACCGAAATTAGCATAGATAAAATTGCTACAAAATGTGTATTTATGGGCATCGGAAGCATTTTTTCCAGTATTTCCATGCTCAGAACAGCTGTCAGCGAAGCCATTACGCCAGCATACAGGGGCTTGAGCAGGATATTTTTCACCGCAGGTCTTACCTGGGCGCTTTTAAAGACAGTCGCAAGGCACATTACGCAGACCACAGCCTCGCTGATAAGCATAGAAACTGCCGCACCGGAAAGGGCAAGAGCAGGACGGCTTATCAGCAGGACGTTACCTATAAGCTTTATAGCTCCCCCGGCAAGCATTATCGCCGTTACCGCCGCAGATCTTTTCAATGCGTGAAGGGTCGTAAAGCACGGCAGGGATATACCCATAAAAATCACAGCTGCACCGAGATACGCCATACTGGGTGCAGCGGCAGATATTTCGCTGGTCCTGGCTGAAAAAAGCATTTGAAGGATCTGTTTGCCGAATATCCCAAGCAGTGCGCCGCAGGGAATTACAATATATGCACAAAGGGAAAGCATACGGTTTATATTTTTGCCAAGCATGGTCTTATCGCCTTTGGCAGCTGTTTCGCTGACAGCCGCCAGGGAGCTTTTACCAAGCATTGCAGTAAGCGTAGGAGCAAGACCGGCAAGGGCAAGAGCAAGGGCTGTATACGAGCCGTATACAAAATTTGGGAGCTGATCGGGTGGGACACCTGCTGAGGTGAGGAACGAAAAAACAGACGGATCGGCGGCATAAGCCTTTTCAATGCAGGGGGCGATGGTCAGCATATCTATCATTCCTGTAAGCGTTGATATCAGAGCTGAGATCCCCACAGGAAAGCTATAACCCACAAGACGGAGGACGATACTTCCCGTCGGATCTGTCACCCTGTCTGAATACAGCATACTCTTTGTTATCCCATCGCCTTTGAAATGACTGTAAAGAAAGATGCATACACAGGCAGCTGCGGAGGAAAGGCTTGTTCCTGCCACAGCTCCTGCGGCAGCAAAGGCGGCAGAAAACTGGGCTGCCTGCTGCGTATCGCTGCAAGCTATCCCCATAAAGCTGCCGTTTCGGGCGAAAGCTTCAATGGAGAGCTTTTGTGCGGCAAAGGCAAGACTCAGTCCGAAAGCAAGCCGCAGGACTGTCTCGATGATCTCCGAAACTGCGGTAGGATACATATTGTGCAGCCCTTCATAATATCCTCTCAGCACAGACATTGCCGAGCAGAAAAAAAGGGACGGGATAAGTGCGGCAAGGGCAAATCCCCCGGCTCTGCTGCCGGTAATAAGCTGTGTAACAGGCAAAGCCAGAGGCAGCATAACAAGCGTCAGAGCAATACCCATAAAGGCAAAAAGCATCATCGCCGTCCGTTTTACCTTACGGACATTTGCATAGCGCTCAAGGGCATATTCCTCGGCTGCTATTCTTGCCACGGACGAGGGTATACCTGCGGCAGCCACAGCCATTACCGGTGTAAATACCGAAAAGGCACGGGCATAGTATCCCATTCCCGTACCGCCCACAGACCTTGTTAGAAGCACCCTGTAAACCAGTCCCAGGGCTTTTGTAATAACAACGCTTGAAAGCAGGATCAGCGAGCCTTTTATAAAACCTTGTTTTTTCAAGCTGCACCTCCGTAAACATATCTCACATTTATTTTATGATATGTCCCGGGGAGGTATTACAAAAAAAGGACGGCATTTAAGCCGTCCTTTATGATCTTTCAACTCTCAGAAATCATACAGCTGATAATCGTCTGCCTTTGCAGTCTTTACAGATGAATTTGTCTTTGGAGTTGTAGTTGTTTTACCGTTTTGTCCAAGCTTGCCAAGGCTGTCGAAGATGCCGAAAACGTTGTATCCTATAGCATCGTTGATAGAAGCCTTGAAGTTTTCGATATCGCAGGTCTTGTAGTATTCCTCCATCTGGTCGATCTTGTATATCTTCTCGGTAGGAAGAGCGATATCGGTAGCCTCAGTCTTATTCATCTTGAACTCTACTGTTACAACATTCTTACCGTTGGTATCAACAGAGATCTTGAGATCCTTTTTGTCCTTATCGCTTGTACCGGTAAGCTTGATGCTTGCATTGCCGCTCTTTCCTGAAGAACCGGCAAAGTTTCCGTCCATCTGGATCGTTCCGCTGAAGTAATCATCCTTAACGACAACCTTGTCAAGAGTGAGCTTGCCGGATACTTCTTCCTTGCCGTTGCTCTTAACGCTGAGTGCATAAACGCCGTTTACAGTTCCGTCGACCAGTTTGGAAGAACCCTTTACATTCAGTCCGTTTGTGCCCTTATCGTCTGAGATGCTCAGATCAACAGCATTAACGGTATCTTTATTGATAAGGATACCCTTTGCATACTCCTTGCCGTCATATTTAAGGCCAAAACCGCTAATCTCTTCGCCGTCATAATAAAGCTCGAAAGAAGCTACCTTGCTCTGGTTCTGGGAAGGAACAGTCAGCTCCTTTTTCAGCTCAGCCATAAGATCTGCATAGCTCTTTTTCTTGGTGGATGTCTGGCTGCTCATGGAGTCATCATAAAGCTTTTTCAGATCGCTGTCAGCAGCCATCTTGTCGATCACTGCATAAAGTGCATCCTGAGCCTGCTTACCGTTTATGGAATAAACAACGCTCTTATAATCGTACTTATTTCCGTCGATATCACCGGAAACATTTGCTCCGTCCTTCTTCTCAGGGAGTTTGCTCTTGAAGGTTTCCAGATAGCTCTTGAGCTTCTCCTCAAGCTTCTTGCTGTCTACGGATGAAACATCGGGAACACCCGGTACAAGATCTTTCAGCTCCGGAGTCTTGATATTAGTGCCGGAATTGTTTGTGCTTGGGGTCTGACCGCCAATGCTGATCTTTGCCCCGCTTGAACCTGCACGCTGCTGAAGCTTCTGCTGATACTCCTCAATCAATTTCTTGATATCTGCTTCACTTGCCTGGATATATGCACTGCTCAGCTCAGGGATCCTGAAATAAGCTGTATTATTTTCCTTTGAGGTAATAGATTCAAGTGTTATCAGAGTGGTATCGTTATACTTAGCAGAAATATTAGCCTGAGACTTCTGTCCCTTTTGCTTTACGTTGGTCTTGATCTCGATAGGCTTGATAAGCTGGCTGCCGTCAGAGTTGGTGGTTTTGAGTCCGCTAAGATTCATACCCTCACCGAAGGTGAACTTCAGCGATGAATCATATGCGTATTCAAGCTGTCCGCTGACAGCCTTCTGAACATCGTCGGTGGCAGTGTTCACACTTTTTTCCACCTGAGTCAGAGATATTTTCATGGAGTCCATTTTCTCCTTAGGACCTGCTGACTCTCCGCTGTCCTTATTAACAAGATAATAGCCAACGCCTGAACCGATAACGCTCACGCCCAGAACCGAAGCCAAAACCGGTGTAAGAATCTTATTTTTGATCATCTCAAATTCCTCCCACATTATTTATACAGACATAGTTACCTTACTTTACACTTCATTTATATCACTTTTGATCCCAAAAGTCAACGATACCGGAGTGAAAACTCTGTGATAACTATGTGAAAAAGCGTCCTTCACCTTACAAAGGGCGCTTTTGGGGGGCTTAGTTGAACTCAAAGCCTTTGGCTCTTATTCCGTCTATAACCGAAGCCAGTATACGGGCATTGGTTTTTGATACGCTGTGGAGAAGATATATCGCTCCTTCGTGGGCTGCTCCCACAAGTTTCTTTGCTGCCTTATGCTCGTCAGGCTGCGCTTTTGTATCCCAGTCAGCATAAGCAAAGCTCCACATTACCGTTTCATAGCCGCAATTTTTGGTCACCGTCAGCGATTGCTCCGAAAATTCTCCCATAGGCGGACGAAAAAGCTTCATCTCGCAGCCGAACTTATCCTTGATATACTTATGCATATCCATTATCTCGCTCTCACAGGTCTTTGCATCAAGATCAGGCATAGAATAGTGGTGCACCGAATGGTTACCGATAATATGCCCCTCGTTTATCATTCTTCTGACCAACTCGGGATTTTTCTCGGCATAATCCTTTACAAGAAAAAACACCGCTCTTACTTTTTTCTCCTTGAGCGTATCAAGTATCTGTGAGGTATACCCGTTTTCATAGCCCTGATCGAAGGTTAGGGTTATTTTCTTATCCTGCGTATCTATCGCCTTTGCGCCAAGTTCTGCGTAACGCTTATTGAAATCAAGGGCACCGGTTGTCCTGTTCTTTTCGTCTGTAATAGTCCCCTGTCCATAGCCGTGTTTTGTTTTTGAAAGCTTGGAAACGTCCTGTTTTTTCACCTCCACATTCACCGCTCCCACCGAGGACTGTTCCTTTTTGGGGCTGTCCGGTGAAACGCCTATGGCGCAACCGGCAAGTGCCAGCGCTGCAAGTGCCACGATCATCTTTTTCATTTTCTTTTCTCCTTTGCAAGGTCATAATATAGTTTTTCTGATGTAATCTTACTATTCCCTTTTTGCAAAAAAATCAAAAGAAAAAAGGACGGTAATTTCTGCCGTCCTTTAAAATCATTATCATTTCACCTTCAGATAGGATTTGACCAGCGCCTGCAAAAGCTCATCTCTGTCGATATGCCTTATAAGGCTTCGAGCATTGTTATAGGTGGTTATGTAGGTCGGATCCTCGGAAAGGATATAGCCTACTATCTGGTTTACAGGATTATAGCCTTTTTCCTTCAAGGCCTCATAGATGGTGGTCAGAGTTTTTCTCAGCTCCGACTCTTTTTCATCTGTAATTGAAAATTCAACTGTCTGATCATACATAAGCTTGACCCTCCCGTCGTTTATTCTACGTTATTATTATACTCCAAGAAAATCAAATATACAAGCAATTTTTTTATTTTTATGAAATCTGCACAAATCCAAAGGTGAAAATTATACACAAACGACCCTGTACAAAGAGCTTATCCACGCAGTTCTGCGCCCATTGCCGAAAGCTCTTTGAGGACTTTATCCATAGCTTTATCAGCCTGCTCATCGGTAAGTGTACCCTCGTGGGAGCGCATGGAGATAGAGTATGAAACGCTCTTTTTGCCCTTCTCGATCTGCTCGCCCTTGTAGACATCAAACAGGGTAACTTTCTCCAGAATAGATCCCACAGCCTTTGTTATAGCCTTTTCCAGCTCTGCCACAGGAATGCTGTCATCGCACACTACCGAAATATCTCTTGTTGTTGCCGGATATTTGGGCAGAGGCTTATATTTTTTCTGAGGCTGGGAATTTTCCATTATTTCCGGCAGATCAAGCTTACCCACATATGTTCTTTCGGAAAGACCGTAGTTTTCCATTGTTCTTGGGTGCAGCTCGCCAAAGATGCCTACCGGTGTACCTGCGACCTTAACAACGGCTGCTCTTCCAGGATGAAAAGCATAAAACTCATCATAGCCGCAGTCTTTTTCAGCCCTTTCAAAGCTTACGTTCTTTGCTCCGACCCTATCAAGTACATTTTCCACAATGCCCTTCATGCTGTAAAAATCAAATTTGCCTGAGGTATCGTATACGCCCATACCAAGTCTTGAAGGCTCGCTTGGAAGTATCTCGCCCTCAACAGGGATATATTCATTTCCCAGCTCAAAGATATAGCACTTAGGATTTCTGTAATTATTATTTCTTGCAAGCACCTCGCATACAGAGGGGATGATAGTCGTTCTCATAACGCTTGTATCCTCTCCAAGGGGGTTGGTTATGGTCACGCACTTACGCAGGTTTGAATCATCCGGAAGATTTATCTTGTCAAAATACTTGGGTGAAATAAACGAAAATGTCTCCGTTTCATTCATCCCACAGGCAAACATTGCCTGTTTTACAGCTCTTTCAAATTTCTGCTTAGGTGTTCTCTGAGCCCTGGCAACTCCTCTGATTATGGTGCCCGGAATATTGTTATAATCATAAAGTCTTGCAACTTCCTCGGCAATATCGCAGGGACGCTCTATGTCGATCCTGAAGTGGGGAGCGTAAACTCTGCCGTCCTTCACCTCAAACTCAAGACTTGTAAGATAGTCTATCATCTGCTGCTGAGGGATATCGGTCCCCAGGAAACTGTTTATCCACTGCGGGTCAAACTCAACAGACTTAGGTGTATCGTCGTGGTGATCCTCGTCGATATGGGTATCAAGGACCTCGCCTGCACCAAGTTCCTCAACCAGCTGACAAGCTCTCATCAGGGCATCATAGCAGTTGTGTGGGTCAAGTCCTTTTTCATATCTTGAAGACGCATCTGTCCTCATGCCCAGCTTCTTTGCGGTAGTCCTTACGCTTGCGCCGTCAAAGCAGGCAGACTCAAAAACAACGGTCGTGGTATCCTCCATTATTCCGCTGTATTCGCCGCCCATTACGCCTGCTACGGCAACGGGCTTGTTTGCATCGGCAATTACCAGCATCTCGCTTGAAAGCTCTCTTTCGATACCGTCAAGAGTGGTTATCTTTTCCCCCTGCTGTGCATTTCTTATGTTGATAGCATTTCCATCAACATAGCGCAGATCAAAAGCGTGCATTGGGTGACCGTACTCAAGCATAACAAAGTTTGTGATATCTACAAAATTATTGATGGGACGAACGCCGCTTGCACGCAGCCTTTCTCTCATCCACCTTGGAGACTGACCTATCTTAACATTTTTCACAACCGCCGCCATATACCTTGGGCAAAGCTTTGAGTTGTGGATCTTAACACTTAAAATGTCGTTTATATCACCTTTGACACCTTTATACTCCGGTGCCTTCAGCTCAAACTTCTTGCCGAATGTAGCCGCAGTCTCTCTTGCAAGTCCTGTAACAGACATACAATCAGGACGGTTTGAGGTTATCTCAAACTCAACGGTGGTATCGTTAAACCCGATAGCCTCTCTTATATCCTTACCGATAGTCTTGTCGCAGTCATCTCCGAGGATAAAAATGCCGTCCTCGATAGCATAGGGGAAATCATGTACTGTCAACCCAAGCTCTGCAAGCGAACAAAGCATACCGTTTGAAGCCTCACCACGGAGCTTGCCTTTTGTTATCTTGACCACCTTGCCCTCGTGGAGAACTGTGGATTTATGTTTTGCAACAGGTACAAAATCGTCCTTTTTCACATTTTGTGCGCCGGTTACTATCTGTGTAAGCTCACCCTCGCCAACGTCCACCTGACAGATGAACATATGGTCTGAATCAGGGTGACGAACTATCTGCTTGACCTGACCCACAACAACGTTTGAAAGGTAATCGCCCTCTGTTTCGTAGCACTCCACCTTAGAGCCTGAAAGGGTGATACCGCTTACAAATTCTTTAATTGGCATATCGCAGTCCACATAATCTGCCAGCCATCTCATTGAAAGATCCATTTATGATTTACCTCCCTTATCAGAACTGCTCTAAGAATCTCATATCGTTTTCGTAAAGCAGACGCATATCGTTGATGTTGTATCTGCCCATAGTTATTCTTTCAAGGCCTATACCAAAGGCAAATCCGCTGTAAACATCCGGGTCGATGCCGCAGCCTTCAAGCACCTTGGGGTGTACCATTCCTGCGCCGAGAAGCTCTACCCAGCCCTCCTGCTTGCACATGGAACAGCCCTCTCCGTGGCAATTGAAGCACATCATATCCACCTCTGCCGAAGGCTCGGTGTAGGGGAAATGGTGAGGTCTGAGCCTTATCTTTGCCTCGTCACCGTAAAGACGTTTCATAAGAAGCTCCAAAGTGCCTTTAAGGTCACCCATGGTAACTCCCTTATCAATAACAAGTCCCTCTATCTGGTGGAAAAGAGGCGAATGTGTTGCATCTACTGCGTCGGAACGGTAAACTCTGCCCGGTGAGATGATCCTTATAGGCGGTTTCATTTTTTCCATTGTCCTTATCTGGACAGAGGAAGTCTGTGTCCTTAAAAGCACGCTGTCACTGATATAAAATGTATCCTGTGTATCTCTTGCAGGGTGATGGGGAGGCATATTCAGCGCCTCGAAGCAGTAATGGTCTGTCTCTACCTCGGGGCCTTCCACAATGTCAAATCCCATTCCGAGAAAGACCTCTTCAACGTCTGCCAATACAGCATCCAGCGGGTGGGGTCTTCCGATGGCAGGTGCTTTGCCGGGCAGTGTAACGTCAAGAGTTTCGTTTTGAAGCCTTATCTGCTCGGCTGCGGATTTAAGCTCGCTGACCCTTGCGCTCAGGGCAGTTTCGATATCCGCCCTGACCTTATTTGCCAGCTGACCCATGGCAGGTCTTTCCTCCGCAGAAAGCTTACCCATTTGTTTGAGTATACCTGTGATCTCGCCTTTTTTGCCAAGGTACTTCACCCTGAACTCTTCAAGGCCTTTTGCATTGCTTATCTCTTTAAGCTCTGCCTTTGCACGCTCTTCAATACTTCTGAGCTGTTCCTTCATAGCTTTTACCTCCCGATAATAATAAAAGGTCCCGTCCTCAAAAAAGGACAAGACCATTAAAAGTCGTTGCTATACCACCTGTTTTGACGAGAGCCGACACTCCCCTGCCGTTAACGCCGGCTGCACGTTTTTGCTTACTTGAACTTTCGGCAAAACCACTCGCAAGTGAACTTCGGTATGCTTTGAAATAAGTCCGTTTCAGAAAACGGCAAAACCGCTCAGACTCTCTCTGAAATCCATATGGCACACTTACTCTCTTGGTCAATGTGTTTAAGATGTTTTATTACTTGATTATGATAGCACAACGCTCCTGTTTTTTCAAGCGTTTAACGAAAAGTTTACATTTTTACAGCCCATGCTTGCCAAGGCTGTCCCACTTTTTATCCTCTGCTGTGTAATAATCATCGTCCTCATCCTCGATGACATTATACTCCTTATGGGGATAGTTTATCCGGTCATAAAAGTCGTTCACCAAAGTAAGCTTTGCCTTGGTGTCGGCAAATTTCAGGGTAACGGTATTGTTTTTTATTTCATGATCCTGTTTTTCCCCGCCGTTCTCATCAGCCGTCCAGACCTTTGCGCTGTGATCCTGTACAAACTCCACCACAAGATTCCCTCTGGGATCCTGAAAGCTTTTTTCTATATCTTTATATTGCACATCAAAGCAAAGGTAGCGCTTTGAAAAGCCTATTCTCTGGGAGTGCTCCAGGTGGTCATCATATATCCTTGTATAGACCTTTGCATCAAAGCTCATCATACCGTAGCGGTAAAGAAGCAGTCCCACCGCTGCATTTGCCCCGGCGATCAGTATCAGCAAAAGCTTTACGATCACCATTTCCACAAAAAACGACAAAGCGATTATAGTCACGGCAATAGCCATATTTCTTATCATGCCCCGCCTTATCTTTTTGTGCTGCTCAATATCGTGGATAGCTTTTGCCTGCCTTGCACTGTGAGAAAGCTTGGGAGGGTATTCATAGACAAGCATAAACTCACCCCGCTTTTGCTGTTTATTTATCTTTTTTCTGTTTATTTTTCTTTTTGTCGTTTTCTCTTATCTCGACACGCCTGATCTTACCGCTGAATGTTTTTGGAAGCTCGTCTACAAATTCCACGATTCGGGGATATTTATACGGCGCCGTGGATTTTTTTACATAATTCTGAAGCTCCTTTTTAAGCTCCTCGCTCGGCTCATAGCCGTCCTGCAAAACGATAGTTGCCTTTACAACATTGCCCCTTATCGGATCTGCGGCTGCGGTTATCGCACACTCCAGCACGCTCGGGTGCTCCATAAGGATAGACTCTATCTCAAAAGGTCCAATTCGGTAGCCTGAGGCTTTGATAACATCATCTGTCCTGCCGACATACCAATAGTATCCGTCTTCATCACGGTAAGCAGTGTCACCCGTGTGGTAAACTCCGCCCTTCCACGCTCTGAACGTCTGCTCTGCACCACGGTAATACTCTTTGAAAAGTGCAGGGTGCTTGCAGTATTCGGCACGGATAACTATCTCGCCCGTTTCTCCCACGGACACAGTTTTAAGGCTCTTATCCACAAGGTCAACATCATACTGCGGTGACGGCTTGCCCATTGAGCCGGGCTTAGGAGTCATTCCGTAGCAGTTGCAAAGCACAACCGTTGTTTCGGTCTGCCCGAAGCCTTCCATAAGGCTCAGCCCCGTTGCCTGCTTCCACTTGTTGAAAACATCGGGCGAGAGCGCCTCACCTGCAACGCAGGAATATTTCAGGCTTGAAAGATCATAGTTGTCAAGACCTGCTTTTATAAAGAACCTGTACATCGTCGGCGGTGCGCAGAAGGATGTAACGTGATAGTCCTGAAGCATTTTCAGCACATTTTCGGGAACGAACCTGTCAAAGTCATAAATAAACTCGGTCGCTCCGCAGGTCAGCTGCCCGAACATCTTTCCCCAGCCGCATTTGCCCCAGCCGCTTTCGGATACCGTAAGGTGGACCGTTCCGTCGGAGACGTGATGCCAATGCTTAGCTGTAAAGATATGGGCTGCGCTGTAAGAATGTGTATGCAGCACCATTTTGGGATAGCCTGTTGTACCGCTGCTGAAATACGCAAGCATAGGCTCATCGACCTTGGTAGGTATCCTTTCCATAGTGTCGGGATACTTCTCCAGCTCACTCATAAAGCCTGTCCAGCCCTGTTTTTCGCCGTGAACGATGAACTTCTCATTCATCCACTTGTATTCCTCAAGTGCGCTGTCGATATGCTCGGTAACATCATCCTCGCTTGTTGCGATTATATATTTCACTCTTGCAAGGTCAAATCTGTAAACATAGTCCTTTTTCATCAGCTGGCAGGTAGCAGGTATAAGCACTGCGCCCAGCTTTGAAAGCGCATAGGCAGCTATCCAGAACTCGTAATGCCTTTTGAGCACAGCCATTACCATATCGCCCTTTTCAACGCCGTGGTCACGCAGCATATTTGCCGCCTTGTTGCTCAGCTTTGAAAGCTCACGGTATGTAAAAATGCGCTCCTCGCCGTTTTCGCCCACCCAGTAAAGCGCTGCTCTTTCGGGCTCATTTGCAGCTATCTCATCTATTACATCGTAGCCGAAATTATAGTTGTCCGCAAGATCCACTTCAAACTTAGTCAGCTCACCGCTGCTGTTATATTCCTCTTTAACGAATTTCTTATAGAAATCACTCATAAAGCTCATATTTTTCATTCCTTTTCGTATTATTCACGCTTCAGGTTAAATTTAGTATAATCACATTCAATGAACGATGCATTGACTTGTTATTATTTATTTGTTAACTTACCCTATGATCCCAAGCTTACGGGCAGGAATTTTCAAGGCAAGTATTATAAGGACCGTTCCCCCGAAATACCTGGCGTACTGTCCGAGATGTTTTCCTGCTTTTGATCCTGCAGCAAACCCCACCGTACAAAGCATAAAGGTGACTGCTGCAATGACGGCACCCACCATGAGGATATCTGTGCCAAGGGCAGACAGACCTACTCCCACGGAAAGGGCGTCCAGCGAGGTAGCAAAGGCGCTGAAAAACACTGCTGCGCCGGAAAGCTCCCCGGCATCCTGCGGACTTTCAAGAAACATCTTTATCCCCGAAAATACAAGCAGTACAAAAGCAACATAGCTTCCCAGGGAGTCTATCTTTTCAGCAAAGACAGAACCGGCACTATAACCGATACAGGTCAGTGCCCCTTGAAAAAGACCGTAGCATATACCGCACGCCATAGCTGTAAGCAGCCGTCTTTTCACCTTGCACATCCCGTTTGTTACGGAAATAGCAAAACAATCCATCGAAAGACCAACACCAAGAAAGACAGTTTCTAAAAAGCCCATTATATGACCTCCGAAAAAAATGTGTACATATCTAATAGATACATACACATCTTCATCGGGTTTTATTCACATTTAGAGGCAAGCAGTGTGCTGTACCGTGCACGGAACTGCTCAAAAGTGCCCTGGTCAAGCGCCTGTCTTATCCTCTCGGTGATGGTGTTGTAAAAGTACAGATTGTGCATTACCGCAAGCCTGCCGCCAAGCTGCTCGTCGGCTTTAAAAAGATGACGCACATACGCTCTTGAATGGTTGCGGCAGGTGGGACAGTCACACTCCGGGTCTATGGGGCGCTCGTCAAGCTCGTAGCACTTGTTGGTTATGTGCATTATACCGCTCCAGGTGAAAAGGGTACCGTGGCGGGCGTTACGGCTTGGCATTACGCAGTCGAAAAAGTCGATACCTCTTGCAACAGCCTCGATAATATTGCTCGGGGTCCCCACGCCCATAAGGTACCTTGGCTTATCCTTTGGCATAAACGGTTCCACCTGTTCGATAACGTGATACATCACCTCTGTGGGCTCACCCACAGCAAGTCCTCCGATGGCGTAGCCGTCAAGGTCAAGCTCCCGTATCTGTTTCATATGCTCGATCCTGAGATCATCATAGGTACAGCCCTGGTTTATGCCGAAAAGCATCTGTTTTTTATTTATCGTGCTGTCAAGGGAATTGAGCCTTTGCATCTCTGCCTTGCAGCGTTTCAGCCAGCGTGTGGTCCTCTCGCAGGAAGCCTTTGAATAGCTGTACTCGGCTGGGTTCTCAACGCACTCGTCAAACGCCATAGCGATAGTTGAGGCAAGGTGGGACTGTATCTGCATACTTTCCTCGGGTCCCATGAATATCTTTCTGCCGTCAACGTGGGAGTTGAAAAAGACCCCCTCTTCCTTTATCTTTCGCAGCTTTGCAAGGCTGAAAACCTGAAAGCCGCCACTGTCGGTGAGGATCGGCTTGTCCCAGTTCATAAACTTATGCAGACCGCCCAGCTTATAAATAACCTCGTCCCCGGGACGAACGTGCAGGTGGTATGTATTGCACAGCTCCACCTGGGTTTTAAGCTCGTTTTTCAAGTCTATGGACGACACGCCGCCCTTTATCGCAGCTGCTGTACCGACGTTCATGAAAACGGGTGTCTGTATCGTTCCGTGGACCGTTTCAAACTGTCCTCGTCTTGCAGCGCCTTCTTGTTTAAGTAATGTGAACATATAATCTCCTTAATCTATATCGTACATCTTCATCGTTTCGGCAGTGCGGTACTCGTGCTTTTCGTAGTAGCCGATGAGCTCTCCGTCATCGTCACGCAGGGCGACCATATAAACGTCCTTATTCTCCTTGACGTTCTTAAAAGTGTAGACGATGTTGTTATCCTTTGACTTTGCGAACCAGTCGAGAACTTTTACTATCATTTCTCTTGAACGCTCGTTGTGGCAGTCAAGCACCGATCTGCCCACAAGCTTTTCTCCGCCCCATTTTGCGTAGCGCTCGCAGGCGGTTTTATTCATATAAACTATCGTGTGGTCGAGTGTGCACAGCACGACAGCGGCTCTGTCGGCATCAAGCACAGCTTTGTATATTTTCAGCATATCCATTTTTACACCTCACAAAATCGCCATACTGTCGCCAAAGCTGAAAAAGCGGTACTTTTCCTGCACGGCGGTCTTATAAGCGTTCATCGTTTTATCGTACCCGAGGAATGCCGAAACAAGCATTATCAGCGTGCTTTCGGGCAGGTGGAAATTGGTTATCAGCCCGTCCATTACCTTGAACTCGTACCCGGGATAGATGAAGATGCTCGTCCAGCCGTCATCGGCGACTATCTTTCCGTCGTGGAAAGATGCAACGCTCTCTATCGTGCGGCAGGAGGTCGTTCCCACCGCTATGACACGTCCGCCGTTTTTCTTGGTATCGTTTATCATCTGTGCAGTCTTTTCAGAAAGCTCATAATGCTCACGGTGCATTTTGTGGTCAAGGACCTTGTCCTCTTTAACGGGTCTGAACGTTCCCAGTCCCACATGAAGGGTCACAAAGGCGATATTTATACCTTGTTTTTTAAGATCTTCAAGCTGCTGCTTAGTAAAGTGCAGACCTGCCGTCGGTGCAGCCGACGAGCCAAGCTCGTTGGAATATACGGTCTGGTAGCGCTCTTTATCCTTGAGTTTTTCGGTTATGTAAGGCGGAAGCGGCATCTGTCCGATCTGATCCAGTGCGGCAAAAAAATTATCCTCGCACTCAAAGCGTGCCACTCTGTTGCCGTCCTCTAAAACCTGAGTTATCTCGGCTTTGAGCATACCTCCCCCGAAGGAAAACCGTGTGCCGACCTTTGCTTTTTTTCCCGGGCGGCAGAGTATCTCCCACACCATATTCTCCCTTTGCTCCACAAGGAGAAATTCGATAAACGAGCCTGTGTCCTCACGCTCACCGTATATCCTTGCAGGCAGGACCCTTGAATCGTTGAGAACCAGCAAATCACCTTTTTTAAGGTATCTGCATAGATTGTAAAAATGGTCGTGCACTATCTCCCCCGTTTGCCTGTCCACTTTTAAAAGCCGGGAAGAATTCCTCGGCTCAACAGGGGTCTGTGCAATAAGCTCCTGGGGAAGTTCGTAGGCAAAGTCAGAGCGTTTCATATTGTTTAAGTCTAACATTTTTATCTCTCCAAAGACTTCAATTTTTCATTAAATTTATAAAATAGCGGTTTTTTTCAAAAACCTTGCTCAATCTATTGACATCTGCGGCATTTTCTGATATTATATTACAAAACAGATAGAGGTGCGGTTGAGATGAGTACCGCTGCTGCCAATGGGCTGCCTGATAATTTCAGGTTCCCCGGTCTGTCAAAATGATGTGCCCGGCATCATGCAGCAGTGTGAAAGGTGATACCGCCGAAGCGGACTTTGGGAACGTCCAGCTGGCTGCATGGCCTAACAGGCCACCGGTTGTCATCATGTATTATGATGGAGTGCTATCGACATAAAAATTATGTCAACATTCTTATTATACTGTATGATGTGCCGGTTTTCAACCGGTTTTTTTATTATTTAGTCAATTTTATGCTTTTGTGCAAATAGGTCAAGTCAGATCACCTTATTTTTGGCGATTATGTCTCCTATAAAAGCGCAAAACAGAAAGGAAGTAATTATTATGAAAAAGTACAAGGTTGGTATCATCGGCGCAACGGGTATGGTAGGACAGAGATTCTGCCTTATCCTCGACAAGCACCCTTGGTTTGAGATAGTTTGTCTTGCCGCTTCTCCAAGAAGCGCAGGCAAGACCTTCAAAGACGCTGTAAGCGGAAAATGGAAGCTTGCAGATCCAATGCCTGAGGATCTTGCAGACCTCGTTGTTATGAACGCAACCGAGGACGTTGAAAAGATCGCATCAATGGTCGATTTCTGCTTTTGTGCAGTGGATATGAAAAAGGACGAGATCAGAGCCCTTGAGGAAAGATATGCTAAGGCTGAGTGCCCTATCGTTTCAAACAACTCCGCTCACAGATTTACTCCTGACGTACCGATGGTAATTCCCGAGATCAATCCTCAGCACGTGGATATCATCCCTGCCCAAAGAAAGCGCCTTGGCACAAAGAAGGGCTTTATCGCAGTTAAATCCAACTGCTCGCTGCAGTCATACGTTCCCGCACTTGCTCCGCTTATGGATAAGTACAAGGTAACAAAGGCGCTTGCCTGCACTTATCAGGCAATTTCCGGCGCAGGAAGAACTTTTGAGACTTTCCCTGAGATCCTTGACAACGTTATTCCTTATATCGGCGGCGAGGAGGAGAAATCCGAGAAAGAGCCAATGAAGATCTGGGGACATATCCAGGGCGATGAGATAGTTAACGCAACAGAGCCTTCTATCACGGCTCAGTGCCTGAGAGTGCCTGTTTCCGACGGTCACACAGCAGCAGTTTTCTGCTCGTTTGAAAACAAGCCTTCAAAGGAAGAAATCCTGGCTGCATGGAAGAATTTTAGCGGCGTACCACAGCAGCTCAAGCTGCCAAGCGCACCAAAGCAGTTCCTGCATTACTTTGAGGAAGATGACAGACCACAGGCTAAGCTGGACAGAAACCTTGAAGGCGGTATGGCTGTTTCCATAGGCAGACTGCGTGAGGATACTCTGTTTGATTACAAATTTGTTTGCCTTTCACATAATACGCTCAGAGGCGCAGCAGGCGGTGCTGTACTTCTTGCAGAGCTTCTGGCAGCAAAAGGCTATTTTGACTGACATAACTTTTGAAAGGAGTATTTAGATATGAAAAATACGATCTTTACAGGCGCTGGCGTTGCCATTGCGACCCCGATGCACGCCGACGGCTCTATTAACTATAACAAGCTGGGAGAGCTTATAGATTTTAACATCGACAACGGCACAGATGCTATAATCATCTGCGGAACAACAGGCGAAAGCTCAACAATGACCGATGAGGAACATATTGAGTGTATCAGATATGCCGTTGAAAAGGTCAACCACAGGATCCCTGTTATCGCAGGTACCGGTTCAAACCACACCGACTACGCCATCCACCTTTCTCAGGAAGCTGAGGCTATCGGTGCAGACGCTGTTCTTCTGGTCACACCTTATTACAACAAGACCTCTCAGAGAGGACTTATCAAGCATTACACAGATATCGCTAACTCAATAAAGCTGCCTTGCATTCTTTATAACGTTCCTTCAAGAACAGGTGTGAACATTCTTCCGGAGACAGTTGCAAAGCTGGCTGAGGTGGAAAATATCGTCGCTGTTAAGGAAGCAAGCGGCAATATCAGCCAGATCGCTAAGATCGCAGCCCTTTGCGGCGACAAAATCGACATCTATTCCGGAAACGATGACCAGATCGTGCCGATCATGGCTCTCGGCGGCGTGGGCGTTATCTCGGTTCTTTCCAACTGTATGCCTTTTGAAACTCATGAGATCGCTTCCCTTTGCCTTGAGAACAAATACCCTGAGGCAAGGGCAAAGGCTAACCGCCTGCTCGAGTTCACAAATATGCTTTTCTGCGACGTTAACCCGATCCCTGTTAAGGAGGCTCTTAACCTTATGGGCTTTGAGGTCGGCGAGTGCAGGCTGCCACTTGTGAAAATGGAGCAGGAGAAGATTGACAAGCTTAAAGCAAGCATGGAAAAAATAGGGCTTATCAAGTAAACACAAGCAAGGCGGACTGATAAGGTTCAGTCCGCTTTATACTAACAAAGCAATATAATAAATTGGAATTTACCGCAGCACCCTTGCGTGGCAGCTGGGGGAAACCCTTTTGGAGAAGGGTTATCCCCCAGACCCCCTTCCTAAACCTTTTATAGATTTTCGGCAATCGGGAGCCATGCCTCCCGATCACCGAAAATATGTAGAAGTTCAAGAGTAGAGTTTGAGGAAAACTTTTCCCAAGAGAATATCTCCAACTGTTATGCAAGGATAGTGTGGTAAATCCGAATTATCATCGTATGTTTGGTAAATAATTGAGGTGACCTCTTGAAAGTGTTTCCTCTTAATCTCTTCTCCTGAACTCTCACTACTTTTTCGGTGCAAGATGTCGCAGACATCTTGTGCAGAAAAAGCAATAAAAGTTTTAGGGGTGGGGTTTGGGGAGAGACCCTTTTTCAAAAGGGTCCTCCCCAGTATTCACCATGCGTATGATGATAAATTCTGATTTATCGTAGTATGATTGGAATAATAAAAGAAAAGGAATGATAATATGATAAACATTGCAATTTGCGGTGCAAGCGGAAAGATGGGGCATTTTATTGCTGATGTCATAGCATCCAGAGAGGACTGCAAGACTGTTTGCGGTATTGATAAGTTCGGTGAAAAGTATTCAGACTTTGAGATAGTAAGGGAAGTTTCGCAAATGCCTGAAAAGCCTGATGTAATAATCGACTTTTCAAATCCTGCCAGCCTTGACAGTCTGATTGAGTACTGCACCATGAACTCGGTGGCTCTGGTGATCGGCACAACAGGCTATTCAAAAGAAGAGATCGAAAAGATAAACAAGGCTGCACAGCAGATACCTGTTTTCTTTACATTCAATATGTCTCTTGGGATAAACCTGCTGACCGATCTTGCAAAAAGGGCAGCTTCAATACTGGGTGAACAGTTTGATATCGAGATCGTTGAACAGCACCACAACCAGAAAATAGACGCACCCAGCGGAACAGCAATAATGCTTGCAAACGCCATAAATGAGGAGCTTGACAACAAGTACACCTATGTTTACGACAGGCACTCGGTAAGGGCTAAGAGGGACAAGCACGAAATCGGTATGCACGCAGTAAGAGGCGGCACTATCGTTGGCACCCACGAGATAATCTTCGCAGGTCGTGACGAGGTCATAACCCTTAAACACGAGGCGCACTCAAAGCAGGTGTTTGCCGTGGGCTCGGTAAACGCAGCCTGCTTCCTTGCAGGAAAGCCTGCGGGATTGTATTCAATGAATGAACTGATAAAAGAGATGTAAAAACAAGAGCTTTGCACTTTTTTTCGACGTGCAAAGCTCTATTTTTATCTATTCGTTCTCAGAAATTTGTTATTCTGCCGGCTTGCTCAGCTCTATAGGCAGATAGTATGCCATTATCACACAAATTTTGAAACAACATAAAAAACTTGTCCTCTTGCACAGGGCTGTTCCTACTGTCAAAGGACACACGTTTTTATGATAATTGCAATATGCCGGGCTTTTATTTTATTTATGATATGTAAAAAATGCGCTTTTCTTTATCAACCTATTGACAAGGTAGGATTAAAGTGCTATACTGTACGCATAGCAACCTACCTATTAGATAGGTTAGTCCTTTCAAGATATGAAAAAGCGAGGCACCATTATGAAAGAGCTTGACCGTGCTATTTATGACAAGTATATCAGACCCACCGAAAAAAAGCGTGATTTTTCTATCGGCATTGAGATAGAGATGCCTGTGGTAAACCTCAGCGGAGAACCAGTTGAGGAGGAAGCCGTGCTGGAAGTATCCGACGTTTTTCGCAGACATTTCGGATTTGATGTTCAAAGTAAGGATGACAACGGGTGCATAAATTCCATAACCGACAGATCAAACGGGGACAACCTTTCCTTTGACTGCTGCTACTCAAATCTTGAACTGTCAATGGGTGTGGGCGATGACCTTATTAAGATACATGAGCGCTTTAAAAAGCTCTATACCTTTCTTCAGCAGCAGTTTGCAAAATTCGGCTATACGCTCACAGGCATGGGTATAAACCCAAATTACGCTGTAAACTACAACAAGCCTGTTCCCAACGAGCGTTACAGGATGTTATACCACTACCTTCACTCCTACCGTAAATATCAGTTTGAGCTTGACCGGCGCTTTCACGAATTCCCTGAGTTCGGCACCTTTACAAGTGCCTCGCAGGTACAGCTTGATGTGCAAAAGGATTCACTTATTGACACCATAAACACCTTCGGTCTTCTTGAGCCGTATAAGTCCCTGATCTTTGCAAATTCATATCTTCCCGAATATCCCGACTATCTTTGTGTGAGAAATATGCTCTGGGAGCGGAGTATGCAGGGATTCAATCCTCACAATGTGGGAATGTTCCTGCAAAAGCTTGGGAGTATCGACGAGCTTTTGGAGTATATCAAGTCCCAGTCCATATACTGTACCATACGAAACGGAAAATACGTTGATTTTCAGCCAATTTCGGTAGGGGAATATTTCAGCCGTGAAAAGATCTGTGCAGAGGAGTTTGACGGCAAAGAGTATAAAACAATAATATTTGCCCCGGAGAAAAACGATCTTGAATATCTGCGTACCTTCAAGTTTGAAGACCTGACATTCAGAGGGACCATAGAATACCGCAGCTCCTGCTGTCAGCCAATTAAAGACGTTATGAGCGTTTCTGCGTTTCATACGGGGCTTGCCGGCAAGCTTTCAGAACTTAAACAGCTGCTTGAAAACGACAAGGTCATCTATGGGCACGGTTACAGCTCAGCAGAGCTTCAGAATATGCTTTCAAAAACAAAGCTGCCGGATTTCATAGACACAGATCTTTTGAAAGATCAGCTTACAAGGATCTTAGATCTTGCAAGGGACGGTCTGAAGCTGCGAGGAAAAAACGAGGAGCAGTATCTTGATGTTCTTTATCAGCGGGCACACCACCTCACCAACCCTGCAAAGCAGATGCTTGAAGGGATAAAAGGCGGTAAGTCAATAAACGATTATATAGCCCTGTACTCTATGGTATAGAGTGATCTGTCCAAAAGGTAAGCGGGCGAACAATATAAAAGACACAACTGCAACAATCCAGATCAGCTTTTATGCCATAAGAAACCAAGAGGTAAGTAAAATGAAAAATGAGCCATTCTACAAGGGAAATTTCGGACTTGAGCGGGAAACGCTGCGTGTTGATAAAAACGGCAGACTTGCTCATACCCCGCACACCTTTACAGACAGTGCCATAACAAGGGATTTTTGTGAAAACCAGATAGAGCTTATAACACCTGTTTGCAGCAGTATACACGATGCAGTCAGCGAGCTTGCAAGGCTTGACCGGACTGTGCGGTGCGAGCTGTCTAAAAATGGCGAAAGCCTTTGGATGTACAGCAATCCGCCTTATATAGAGGGTGAAAACGAAATAGACATCGCTCAGTTCACAGGCAAGGAAAAAAGCAAGACCGAATACAGGTTAAAGCTTCAAAAGCGGTATGGAAAACGTCTTATGCTCTTTTCCGGGGTGCATTTCAATTTTTCATTCAGCGACGAGTATCTTCGCTCGATCTGTGACACGAAGGATCTTGAAAGCTTTAAAAACAAATTCTATCTTCGCCTTTATAAGCAAGCCTGTATACATAGCTGGCTGATCCTGCTGCTTACGGCATCAAGCCCGGTTTACGACAGATCTTTCGACAACGATGGTGCAAAAGGCGGCGTGAGAAGTATATATTCTTCAATAAGAAATTCAAAAAGAGGCTACTGGAACAGCTTTGTGCCCTTTATCGACTGCAGCGATATGGAAAGCTTCACACACAGCATCCAAAGCTATGTGGACAGCGGAAAGCTGTTTGATGGGTCTGAGCTTTATCTTCCCGTGCGCTTGAAGCCCAAGGGTAAAAACACCCTTGAAAACTTCAAAAACGGTGTCAGCCATATTGAACTGCGAATGTTTGACCTTGACCCGAAACAGCCCCTTGGTGTAAATGAAGAAAGCTTTGAATTTGCACATCTGCTTTTGATGTATCTTTCCACCCTGCCCGATTTTGAATTTACCCCAAGCCTTCAAAGCAATGCGGTAAATAATCACCGGTCCGCCGCACTTTTGAACCTTGTTGGCGTTGAGGTGGGCGGAGTGCCCATTATCAAAAAAGCCGAGCAGATAATAGACAGCATGATGTGGTTTTATTCAGACGCTCCAAGGGCACTGAAGCTGCTGGAGAGCCAGCGCTGCAAGCTTTATCATCGTCCTTGTATGTCCATACACGTCAAGGACATTTATCCTAACGTTGAAAAGGGTGATACCAATGTGCGAGCTTCTCGGATTTACTGCAAGAGAACTCACAGATATTCGCAAACCGCTGCGGGATTTCTTTTCCCATTGTGACGACAACCCACACGGCTGGGGACTTATGTACAGCGGCGGCTGCGTAAAAGATAGCCTCAAGGCAAGCGAAAGCCGTGAGCTTTCCGGGATACTTGACAGCATACCCCCGCAAAATGTTGTTCTTGGTCACATACGCTATGCAACTGTGGGAAAGATCTGCACACTGAACTGCCATCCGTTCAGTGCCCGGGACAACTCAGGCAGGCAGTGGACACTTATCCACAACGGAACGATCTACAACGCCGGAAGGCTGGTCCACACATATAAGGACAGACTTGGCGACACCGATTCCGAGGCTATGTTTTTATACCTTATTGAAACTATAAATACAAAACAAAAAAAGATACTAAGTGCAGAACAAAGGTTTTCGATCGTTGATAAATTCGTCTGTGAGATGTCATACCGCAACAAGCTGAATCTTATGATTTTTGACGGCGAGCTGCTTTATGTACACAAGAACATGGAAGAAACCATGAAATACTGTAAATATGCAAGTGGGTATATATTTGCCACAAAACCGCTGGATAAAAACAAATGGGACGATTTCCCCACGGCACAGCTTCGTGCATATAAAGACGGAGAGCTGGTATTTGAAGGGGAAAAACACGGCGGGATATTCCAATCAAATCTGCAAAGCATTACTGTTACAGACGCTATGCACATTTAACGATCACATATTACCGAAAAAAGAGAGCTTTACACTTTCCTTTTGGAGTGTACAGCTCTCTTTTGGTTTCGCAATGATTTTTCTCCTGTTTATTTCAGATTTTAAACTATCTTTTCAAAATCTGCTGCGCCGTGTTTGCACAAAGGACAGATAAAATCCTCGGGAAGCTCCTCCCCTTCATAGATATATCCGCATATCTTGCATACCCAGCCTTTTTTGCCCTCGGTCTGCGGCTTTGGCTTGACATTATTCTGATAATAGGTATAAGTCATTGTTTCCCTGTCGCTGATGACCCTTGCTTCGGTTACAGAACAGATAAACATTCCGTGGGTGCCAAGGTCTACATAGTCCTCCACCTTCAGGGACATAACAGCATTGATATACTCGCCCAGTATCACCAGCCCGTTGTCGGAACAGGTGGTTTTCAAGCCTTCAAACTTATCTGTATTCCTGCCGCTTTGGAAACCAAAACGCTCAAAAACTCTGAAAGGAGCATCCACAGAAAGACAGTTAACATTAAGTATGCCCGTTTGCTTGATAACGTGGTGGGAATAGTTAGCCTTGTTGATATTTACAGCTATCCTGTTGGGGCTGTCGGAAACCTGTGTGACGGTGTTTACAATAAGCCCGTTATGTTTTTTGCCGTCGTTGGAGGTAACAACGTAAAGACCGTAGCCAATGCGGTAAAGTGCAGACAGATCGTTTTTATTTGCAAATTCACCGGAGCGCTCGATATAGTCACGGCAAAGCTCCGAGGCAAGCTCTTCTATCTGCTGAGCATTATCAGCGTTCATAGCTGACATTATCTTTACCACAGGCTCGGCAAAGGTGATATTCTTACAAACGGCAAGTTTTTCTTTCATTATCTTTGCCGCAAGAGGCGCCCAGCTGCCGTTTTCAATAAATGCAACTGTGCGGTTCTTAAACCCTCTTTCGGTGAGATGGTCTATGAACTCACGCATAAAAGGATAGATCTCTGCGTTGTATGTTGTGGTGGCAAGCACAAGTTTTCCGTACTTGAAAGCGTCTGCAACAGCCTTTGACATATCGCACCTTGCAAGATCATTTACTACGACCTCGGGACAGCCCTTCTCCTTCAGCTTCTGGGCAAGGGACTCAACTGCTTTTTTTGTATTTCCGTAAACAGAGGTGTAGCAGATAACTATTCCTTCAGCCTCCACATCATAGCTTGACCAGGTATTGTAAAGTGAAATATACTTTCCAAGATCATCGCTGAGAACCGGTCCGTGGAGTGGGCAGATATGCTCTATATCAAGCCCTGCTGCCTTTTTCAGCACGTTCTGGACCTGGGGGCCGTATTTTCCGACGATCCCGATATAGTACCTTCTTGCCTCGTCCGTCCATTCCTGCTGAACATCAAGAGCACCGAACTTTCCAAACCCGTCGGCGGTGAAAAGTATCTTGTCTGCGCTGTCGTAGGTCATGATCACCTCCGGCCAATGGACCATCGGAGCGGTGATAAAATTAAGAGTGTGCTTTCCAAGCTCAAGGGCAGAGCCTTCGGAGACCACGATCTTATTTCCATCAGCTTCAATACCATAAAACCTCTTCATCATATCAAAAGCCTTGGAAGAAGAAACGATGGCTGCATTGGGGTACCTTTTCACAAAAGCGCTTATGCTTCCCGAATGGTCCGGCTCCATATGCTGAACAACAAGATAATCAGGCTCCCTGCCTGAAAGGGTATTTTCAAGGTTATCGAGCCACTGGTGGGTAAAACCGATATCAACGGTATCCATAACAGCGATCTTTTCGTCTAAGATAACATAGCTGTTATAACTCATTCCGCAGGGAACTTTATACTGTCCCTCAAAAAGATCCACTTTATGGTCGTTTACGCCCACATACTTAACATCATTTGTAATTTTCATTTGAACCTCCGTTTTTATAGTGTCACTACTCTGTTTTTGCCGGCCTTTTTCGCAGCATAAAGGGCATCGTCAACTCTTATGCAAAGCTTTTCCGGGTCCTCGTCCTGCTGAGCGTGGGTCACACCTGCGCTGATAGTCTGGTAACCTGCGTCCTTGAAATTGATCTTATTGAACCCAAGTCTGAGCTGCTCGGCGATCTGCTGTGCGCCTTGTGCATCATCTCCCCAGATGCAAACCATAAATTCCTCACCGCCCCAGCGTCCTGCTGAAGCCTGGATACCTGTGGTATTTATCACGTCCATAATAAGGCCGGACAAAGATCTGAGCACCAGATCTCCCTCGTCATGGCCGTAGGTATCGTTGACCTTTTTGAAATCGTCGATATCTATCATGATAAGTGCGACCTTTTCATCGGATCTTACAAGATCGATAATATCATCCTGGATCTTCATTCGGTTAAAAAGCTTTGTAAGTCCGTCGGTAACAGCCATCTTTTCAAGCTTTTGATTTGCCTTTTCAAGCTCTGCTGTGGAAACCTCGATAAAGTTAGCAAGTCTGCTTATAACAGAGATCTGCTTTGTGAACTCAAAGCCTCTCATGTTGAAATCAACGCCCCGTCCGTACACAGCCTCTCCCTCACGAAAGGCAGCGATAACCAAGGTCACATTGTGCTGGATAAGCTCATCTTCACTGCGAAGAAACTCACCTGAGGTATAAAATCCGGAAGTGGGGGCAAGTCCATGGAACGGTTTTGTTTCGGTATCAGCCATTTTGCCCCAGAAAAATTTTCTTGCGGCGCAGGAAAAAATACGTATTGCCTGGGGCTGGAAGGCGCTCACCTGCTCGCCGTAGCTCATAACGGTACGAAGTATCGTTTCCGGATCTCCGTAAGCCATTCTTACACTGGTACCCTCTTTGATATTTGCTGTCATCATCAGTGCTCTGTCGGGAGTGCTTCCTGTGGGGGCACGCATAATGATAGACTCACCTTTTTTGTATACAAGGGGAAATTCCAGCGAGTTTTTGAAAAAATATCTGTCGTTTTCAATATTCAGGTATTTGTAGTACACATCAAAGGCAGGCTGGTTGTCTATCTCATAAAGCACCTTTCCTTCGGATCTGGTAACGGTATGATGTTCGCCAAGGGGCTTCCAGCCGCTTATCTGCCATGTTTGTACATAGAAATTATCTCCGCCGATAAATCTGAACACCACAGAGCCTTTTTCACATTCCCCTGCGCTGGAAAAAACGTAAGCCAGCTGCTCGTCTATATCTATTGCAAAAGCTCCTCCGCCGAAAAGCTCAACGCCCTTACGCATTTTACTGAGCTCGCCGCAGATCTCTGTTGTGGAAAGGCCACGAATGGTAATAAACATTTCCACAGCCTTGATCCAGCTGTTATTGTTTACATACTCGACAACCTGTTTCCCGACCTGTGAACTTTTATCGTCGTCTATGCGGTACTGCATTACCTCTATCCTTGTATCCGGATATTCAAAAACCGTACAGATTATACATATATTGCTTTTTGAAAGCTCCCCCTGAATTATATTTCCGTTAGTTGTACAGCCGCTGTAAACTGCCTGCGGTATCTCGGTCTTTATCACCGAACAGATAGTATCAACGGCGCTTTTATCAAGTATTTCCGAATAGATATCAAACATCACCACAGAGCTAAGGTTCTGGTGGCACCATTGTTTGATCTTTCGCAGATCCTGAATAAAGGCTTCTTTGCCCTGATATGCAAATTGTATCTGTTTCAAAATATCACCTCTTTATGAGTTATTAGTTTGTTTCGTTTAATTATAACACATTTTATCAGATAGTGCAATAGCAAACGAAAAAATCTCCGCAGGATACACGGAGATTTTTTAAGCATTTTTTGTTTCCTTTGTCAGTTATCAAGCTCCACGGTCACAAAGCAAAGCCACGGAGTTTCCGCCGTGGCTTTGTTTTTTATTTCTTCTTTTTTATCTTTGGTGCAGTGAGGTCAAAGCTGCGCTCAATCAGTCCGCACACTGTTTCCATTGGAACCGTACCGTCAAGCAGAATCGTCAGCCAATGGTTCTTGTTCATATGGTACCCGTGGAAAAATCCCGGCTGCTGCGAGAGGAAATCTATCTCCAGGGGTTCACACTTAACGTTAAGTATATCCACCTGTTCATCTCTTTCAAGTCCAAGCACACCTGCGTTCACCGTCATGAGCAGCCCGAACCATTTTTTATTGTTCAAATGCCGCAGCACCATATCCTCAGGGTACTTTGCCCACGGGCTTTCAGGCTCCACACCGTAAGTATCCTGCACCCATTTCAATACATCTTGTTTATTCATATCAGTGCTTTACAAAATACTGTTCATACCACACAAGGAATGTGTAGATAGTCCATATCTTTCTCCAGTTGTCGGAATTTCCGCCCACGTACTCATCATATATAGCTTTAATGTGCTCAACGTTAAAGAACTTTTCAGCGATGTCGCTGTTAAAAAGCCTGCGAACGTCTGCGTTATAGTTTTCATCTGCAAGCCATATTCTTATGGGCACGATAAAACCAAGCTTTTTACGGAAAGCGATCTCTTCGGGCAGCACCTTTGCGGCAGCTGTTCTGAAGGCGACCTTATTTTGCTCGGAATTTACCTTGAAGCGTGAAGGCAGGCGTGATGCAATATCAAAAACTCTCCTGTCGGTCAGTGGCATTCTTATCTCAAGGCCTGCTGCGGTGCTCATTTTATGCACGTTCAGGTAAATATCCCCTTCCAGCCAGATCTGTATATCCACATCGCTCATTTTTGTAAGGGGATCATACCCCTCATTTTCCTCATATATCTTCTTTGCGATATTTATTGGAAGCACGTTTTCGTTATAGCTTTTTAAAATAAGCTTTTTCTCGTCTTCTTTCATTATATTTGTATTGCCCACATAGAAGGTTTTAAGATTATCGCCGTATCTCTCGGCGTTGCGGTACATATTATATCCGCCGAAAAACTCGTCAGCGCCTTCGCCGGAGTAGCACAGCTTTGTATGTTTAGCTGTCTCACGGCAGGCGATAGCAAATGCAATTGCCGAGGCATCACCAAGGGGCTGCTCCATATTGTACATAACATAGGGCACTATATCAAAGTAATCCTTTGGAGTGATAAGACAGCGGGAATTTCCTCTGCCCAGAATATCAGCAGTCTGCTTTGCAAGACCCGACTCGTCAAATCTCTCGTCATCGTATCCGCAGGAATCAGACATCTTTGCATCGCTCATGGCAAGCACGTAAGATGAATCTACGCCGCCGGAGAGAAAAGACTCCGCAGTTTCATCGTCTGTCTTTACCTCTTTCATCATCTGTGCAAGGGTGGTATGTATCTCATCAGCCCATTGTTCGAGAGTTTTGCTTTCATCAGGCTTAAATTCGGGCTTCCAGTAGCGTGTGATACTCAGCTTACCGCCTTCAAATTCAAGATAGCAGCCGGGCATCAGCTTTTTCAGCCCCTTAAAGAAGGTATCCTCGCCGCCTACATAAGTAAGGGACATATATATCTGAAGCATATCCACATTAAGCTCCTTTTTGAAGCCGTCTTTTGCCATAATATCACGGATATTGGCTCCGCAAAGGAGTTTGCCGTCATCGGTAAGATAATAGTAATATGGCTTTGTACCGAAATGGTCACGAACACAAAAGAGCTTTTCCCCATCTTTGATACAAAAGGCAAACATACCGTAAAGATGCTCCGGCAGGGCTTTTCCCCACTTTTCGTAACCTTTCAGCAGTATCTGTTTTTCCCTTTCCTCACGGCTAAGACCTGCAGCAAGACCAAGCTCTGCACACAAAGCCTCATGGTTGCGGATATGTCCGACAAATTCCATAAGTTCTGTCATAATAACACCTCACTTAAAAATCTTTTTTGATTATAGCACAATCAAGGTAAAAAATCAAGGCATTTCCATAGGCAGATTACGACAAAAAAGCGCCCCTTGCACTATGCAAAAGGCGGTATCCATGTGAATGGTGAACAAAAAAAGAGGAGCGGACTTTAAACTATCCGATCGCACAAAACCGCTGCGCTACAGCCCGTCGCAAAGCCAGGCTGCGGACCGGATAAAATAAAAGCTCCCCCACCCTGTTACGGGCAAGGGAGCTTTGCGGTGCACACTGTGCACTGGCTGGGGTAGAAGGATTCGAACCTTCGGAATGACGGAGTCAGAGTCCGTTGCCTTACCACTTGGCGATACCCCAATAGGATGATTTGTTGGCTGGGATAGATGGATTCGAACCATCGAAATGACGGAGTCAAAGTCCGTTGCCTTACCTCTTGGCTATATCCCAAAACACGGGTATCACAGCTTACGGAACCGGTCCGTCTGAACCCTCTATCAGACAGCTTAATCATTATATCACACCACGAGCCTGATTTCAAGCATATTGCATTTTGTTTACAATTTATTTACACTCCTCCCGGAAATGAGAAAACAGCCATGCAATTAACTGCACAGCTGCTTTCACGTGGTGAGAAATAAAGAATATGGAGAAGAAGATGGCTATTTCATTCTGCCGCCGCCAAACTGTTGAGCGCCATTTCCGCCGCCTGTTATGGTTGCGGTGACCTCAACAGTCTTTGTACTGCTGCCTGCGGCAAGGGTGTAAGTCTCACCCTGCTTGATGTCAGGGGATGTGAAAACTACCCCCTGCCAGGTCTTTGGGTCTTTGACTGTAAACAGAGATTTTCCGTCCTTGTCCTTTATTGTAAGCTCGGTGTCCTTTGAAACAACAGAGTCAAAGTCCACAAGCACACTGCACTGAGTGGAGGTGTCGGAAAAGTTCTGCTCCATGCCTGTTGCACCAAGAGCGATAAGGCTGCCGCCTGTAACGGTGGCTTTACCGTTGTAGTCAAGCGCTCCGTTGCCGCTGTTGGTTGGTCCGTAAACTACGGTCGTACCGCCCTCAACATAAAGATCGCCGTTGGAGTCAAGCCCGTCACCGTTTGAGTTCACGGTCAGCTCTCCGCCTGTGATCTTTAGATAAACACCTTCCTGAGCTGCAAATTCATTCCTGCCGGAGCGTTCATTGGATCCGGTGTCGCTGCCGCCTGCACAGTTTATTCCGTCATCGCTTGCGGTAACATCTATTTTTCCGCCGCTAATGGTTGTGGTCAAGCCCTCAATACCCTCGTAAGACTTGGATATGGTCAGCTCTCCGCCGGATATGGTAAGGTCCTTATCGGCATGGATACCGTCATCGCCGGATGAGATCGTGAACTTGCCCCCGGTAATATTTACTTTAGAATTGCTATGTATGCTGTCGTCGGCAGAGTCGATCTTAAAGGTACCCCCTGTTATCTCCAGGTCGCCGCCTGCCTTGAAGGCTTTAGCAGAGACCGATGTACTGCTGTCTGAAGATTTTTCGGGATCAGCGTTGGCTGTATTGTCCACCACGGCTGATACGTTCTGTGCATCTGCCGGGACAGGTTCTTTTTGCATCTGCTGTCCGTTTCCGCCGTCGGGAGGCTGCTGACCGTCTGGCATCTGTGGAGGCGTCTGTGCGTCAGGCATCTGCGGGCGGTCTTCTCCTTGCGGGATCTGTCCGGACTGCTTTGATTGCATATCCTGACCCATTCTGCCGCCACGCATTCCTCCTCCGCCGCCGTTCATATTCTTCTGCCAGTTTTCGTTAGGCTTTCCGTCCTGTTTTGTGGAAGAATTCACGCTTCCGCCGCCGGTGGTAACGTCAAATGTTCCATCGTCCACTTTAAGGACTGTTTCCGCCTCAAAGGCATCGTTATTTGAAACTATCTTAAAGCTGCCTCCGGACACGGCGATATATCCCTTTGAGGCATCTTCCGTATTATCTGCTTTTACACCGTTGGTCCCTGCGGATATATCAAATTCTCCGCCGGTTATCTTAACGCTGTCCTTTCCGGAGATCCCGGTGCTTTTGCTTGTGACTGTAAGCTTTCCGCCGGTTATTACAAGATCGTCCTTGGAAACTATGCCGTGTTTATAGTTGGCGGAGATCGTCAAGGAACCTGAACCGTTTATTGTAAGGTCATCCTTTGAAAAGATGCAGGCATCAACATTCTCCTCGTCACCGCTCAGCTTGTATTCACCGGCATCAGAAAGCTTGTTCTCGCTTTTCTCATCCAGCGTGATGCTGACCTTATCAGCCTGCATCACGGTAAGGGGCGAACCTGTGGAACTTGTGATATCTGCGCCTTTTAGTATCAGCCTTACAATGTCGTTTTTATCCGCCTTTACCACCACACGTCCGTCGGTGAGCTTACCGGAAAGAATATATGTACCCGCCTTTGAAATTGTCAGCTTTCCATCTTCCCAGTCTGCGCCCTGTCCGTTTACCTCTGCGGTGGTTTCGTTAAAAGCTATCTTACAGGCAGACGACTCGTCGTATCCCACCTCGTAATCTGCTGCGTCCACTGTGACGCTGACGTCAGACGCTACGATGGATGAGCCTGTTTTATCATTCTCTTTGGAATCGGTTTTGTTTTCCGTGCAAGCGGCAAAAGCGCTAATTGCAATGATAAGTGCCGCTGTTAAAGCCATGATCTTCTTTTTCATAATTTCTCAACCTCTGATATTCTCGTTTTAGTCTGCTGTGGCTCCTCTTGTCCTTATCCGGCAAAGTGTAACTATTATAGCTGTTTTTATAGCTTGTATCTTTCTTTTCATGGCAAGAGTGCTCCTTTCTTTTGCACAGATACGCTGTCAAAGCTGCTCTGTTTCATTAGATCTGTTTCTTGAGCAGATGACCTCCAGATTACCGTTTCTTACACGTATCTCATCAAGCATTTCCTTTTCTTTTGTTTTGTCTTTTAATTTTATTGTATATTTAAGCTTGTACAGGCTTCCCATGTTAACAGTCTTGACCTGTGTAAGCTCGTTTTGCGTGGTGTAATTATCAAATATGTCGTCAAAAACAGATGCATAGTCAAGGCTTTCGGGGATCAGGATCGTAAGCTCTTTTTCAGCGCCGGCTGATCCGCTGTCCGGAATAAGTGTATACACCACGTTCAGTGCACAAACAACGATAACTGCCAGGGAAGCAAGTATAAGATGCATTGTTCCCGTTGCAAGTCCGGCAGCCATTGCAAGGAATATAGAGCATATGTCCTTTGCATTTCCCGGAACTGATCTGAATCGTACAAGGCTGAAAGCTCCCATTACCGCAACACCTGTTCCAACGTTTCCGTTTACAAGCATTATCACTATCTGCACTATAAAGGGCAGAACGCTCAGGGTCATCAAAAAGCCTTTGGATTTTTTGTTTCTGAAATTAAACGAGGCTGCTATTATCGCCCCGAGGATTATAGAGACCAGCGAACTCAGAAGCAAGGTCCCGTTTGTTACAGTCGTAAAATCAGCAGTTGTAAGATCAAGCACAATAAACACTCTCCTTTTCCATATTCTTATTTGTCATTTCTTTCTGATAAGCTGCACCGTATTTTGAAAAAGACGTGGGATATATATCCAGCTTATCAAGTATTCTCACCAGCCACATGGGCATCGCACCCGCTATTTTTATTTCCATTATCCTTTCGCCCTTATTAAGCAGTTCGCTTCCCCACACTCCCCTTGAAAGGTCAAGGGCTTTTTCACGGTATATCACATTTGAGTCAAATGTGATCCTCACCTCAGGATCGTCGTATGCATAAAGGGCTATCCTGTCATAGCTCAGATACATTGCCGGTGCAAGTCCTTCATAGAGGGAAAAGCAATAGGCAAGCTCTTTTTCTATCTGTGGGTTTTTCATCGGAAGGATCCTTTCTGAGGAAAAAGCATCTGACTGCTCCAGGGACATATCCACCCTTCTTTTGTAGACCACACCATCATACTTCTTTTTCAGCTCCACAAAAACTGTGGAACCATTTGAAGGTGTGCCGTAGCTTCTCACTCTGACCTTTTCCTTGTATAGGGGTTTCTCCAAGGATCTTCTTACCAGCTTATGGTCGGGGGTATCATAGTATATATTGCAGATCGTGGTCTTTCCGTATTGATCCACTTTTGCATACCCGCTGAGTTCCTTTATCATTTTTCTGTATGTCTGCTCATCCAGCAGGTATTTTTGTTCGGTACGTTTAAATGTCTCTCTATATTCTCCCATATTGCTCATCCCTTTCTGTTTCTTGCTATGGTTTAAGTATAACCGTGTAACCTTAAACGTACCTAAAGTTAATGTGCAATTAATGTGAAAATATAAAAAAGGCGTATCTTCGGGTTTTTACCCGGATACGCCTTTGATTGAAAGCAATATTTTACACTTAAAAAACCGCTGTATGGTCTAAACTGATCTAAAAACTGCGGTAAAGGTAACTGTGTTTTCTTCCGCCTTACAGGTGATCTTGCCTTTATGTGCATTCATCACCGCACGTGCTATGGAAAGACCTATACCGTATCCCCCGGGACCGGAGCCATCACGTGAGCGTGAAGAATCGTCCCTGTAAAACCGGTCAAACAGTTTTTCCGTGTCCTTTGGCGGGTCGCTGCATTTGTTTGAAACACTTAGGTGTGCGTGTCTTCCGCTTGATGATTTTTTGAAAGAAACGGTTATATCCGAACCGTCATCGGCATATTTGACCGCATTTTCCACAAGTATCCCCACAAGCTGGCTCACAGCGGATCTGTCCCCGCTTATGATGATCCCATCGGCAATATCTGTGCTGATATTTTTGCCGTTGGTCTTTGCAAGGGCTTCAAAGCTCTGTACCGCATCGCTTACCGTTTGCGAAGCGTCAAACTCTGTGAACACCAGCTTTACGTCGTCCTCCTCCATTTTGGAGAGCCGCAAAAGCTCTTTTACAAGTCCGTCAAGGCGAGTTACCTGATTCTTTATGCTTTTTGTCCACTCGCTTTCCTCTGAGGTCATCTCTATGACCTCGGTATTGGCTGAAATAATGGCAAGAGGGGTCTTTATCTCGTGTCCTGCATCGGTTATGAACCGGCGCTGCTTTTCAAAGCTTTCCACTGCCGGTCTTACAGCACGCTTTGAGAAGATGATGACCAGAAGACAGGTCAGCAGGTACCCTGCCGCTGCAACAACGGCAGATATCAAAAGAAATCTCTTTTTGTTCTCGCTGCCCGATCTTGCATCGAGAAATATCACCATTTTTCCTTTGTCGGTATTGTTCACGCTGTATTTATAAATGTCTATGCTGCCTTTTTCGTCTCCGCTTTCAAGCGCCTGAGCGGCGTACTCCACCGCACGCTGAGAGTCGACCGCAGCGATATGGCCTGTGTTCACTCCGGACACATTGCCGTTTGAGGAATAGTAAACGATGAAATATCTTGTCTGATATTTTGTTTCCTCGTTAAAGTTCCTGTCGTTCATCCGGTTCTGATCGCCGGACATTTTCTTATCCGGCTTGAAACCGTCATCACGCCTTGGAAAATCAGGTATCATACCGTCGTTCTCCACAAGCATATTCATGACCTTATCGTAGTCTGAATCTATCGAGCGGATGTTGAAGATGTTGATGCCGCCTATTATCAGCAGCTCAACAATAAAAAGAGAGACCGCAACGATAGCCACGAACTTTTGCTGAAGCCGTTTTATCATTTCCCCTCACTCCTCATCTCCATGCTCAAATACTAATTCTGTTTCTGCACAAGGGTATACCCTACCCCTCTGGACGCCTTTATCTCCACGTCAGCCCCAACGCTTGCAAGTTTTTTGCGAAGATAGGATATAAACACCCAGACCACATTTATTTCCGCATCGCTGTCATAGCCCCAAATTCTCTCCATAAACCGCTCGGTGGAGATAAGCATATTTTTATTGCTCATCATCATCTCAAGCATCTGGAACTCTTTATTGCCAAGCCTTTGTGTTCCGTCAGGGCCTTTAAGGTCAAATGTCTCACGGCTGAGAGTTATGTTCCCAAAGCTCAGATCATTTGGTGAAAACTCGCTTTTGCGCCTTGTCATCGCTCTTATCCTCGCAAGCAGCTCGCCCATTGCAAAGGGTTTTGTAAGGTAGTCATCCGCACCGCTGTCAAGACCTGTGATCCTGTCGCTTACCTGAGACTTGGCTGTTAGCAGCAGCACAGGGGTGTTTATCCCCTTTTCACGCAGCCTTTTGAGCACCTCTATACCATCCATTTTTGGCATCATTATGTCAAGTATTATCCCGTCGTAATTCTCGCTTATCCCGTAGCTGAAAGCATCTGCACCGTCATAAACGGCGTCTACGGAATAATTGCTGTGTTTTAAGACCGCCACCAGAGCGTTGGAAAGCTCCTTTTCATCTTCTGCAAGCAAAAGTCTCAACATTCTCACTCCTTGTCCATTTTTGTTTATAATAGCACATCAACTTAAATATTACCTTAAAGTATAACATAATCAAGATATTTTTGCAAGAAAAAAGCACCGCTGCAGCCTTTTTTAAAAACGAAATGGAATGTGAGAAATCGAGAGAAACGGAGAAAAACAGAGAGATTTCAAGAGAAATAGGGATATAAATTAAAAATTCGCCTGTTTAGCCCTTGACTTTTATTTTAACGTTTTGTATAATGGACAATGTTGCGAGTCCGCAGAATATTTTTAATATGCCATGCGGAAACTGACTAACCAAAATTGAACGGAGGAAATCATATGTCAACTTATATGCCAAAGGCTGCAGATATCAGCCGCACATGGTATATCCTGGACGCAGAAGGTCAGTCCCTGGGTAGAGTTGCTGCCAAGGCTGCTCACATTCTCAGAGGCAAGCATAAGCCAACTTTCGCACCACATGCTGACTGCGGCGACCATGTTATCATCATCAACACAGACAAGGCTGTTCTTACGGGAAATAAACTGGAGGACAAGTATTACAGATGGCACACCGGCTGGATCGGCGGCCTCAAGGAGATCAAGTACTCCAAGCTCATGGCTGAGCAGTCTGACAGAGCTATGACAATAGCTGTTACCGGTATGCTGCCTCATAATTCTCTGGGCAGAGCTTGCGCTAAAAGACTTAGAGTTTACAAGGGTGCAGAGCACAACAACCCTGCTCAGAAGCCAGTAAAATACGAACTGTAATTGAAAGGAGCAATATAGATGTACGAATCAAAGAAACCATATTTTTATGGTACCGGAAGAAGAAAGCATTCTGTTGCCCGTGTTCGTGTTTACGAGGGTACAGGCAAGATCACAATAAACGGAAGAGATATTGACGATTATTTCGGACTTGAGACACTCAAGCTGATCGTTCGTCAGCCATTCGGAGTTACAAATACAATTGACAAGTACGACATTGTCTGCACAGTTGCAGGCGGCGGAGTTACAGGTCAGGCAGGTGCTATCAGACATGGTCTTTCAAGAGCACTGCTCCAGGCAAGCGACGATTACCGTCCTCTCCTCAAGAAGGAAGGCTTCCTTACAAGAGACCCAAGAATGAAGGAGAGAAAGAAGTACGGCTTGAAAGCTGCTCGTCGTGCTCCTCAGTTCTCGAAGAGATAAAAATTTCCTTTTGGAAAACATACGCAAATACGCCCCGAAGCTCGTATCTTCGGGGCTTTTGTTATATTCTCCGATCTGATGAGAGAGGCTGAAAAAGCAGTGATAGCACTCACGTAACACTCACGTAGCACTCAGATTTCCGAGACGATTTTTGTGAGTGCTGTGTGAGTGCTACCGCTTTAACAGCAGATTAAAATGCATATGCTGATAGCACTATCCTATTGAAAACTTTTGCGAGTTTCAGTGATACTTTTCATTTTCGGAAGATTATCCTAAATATATAAACTTAATATCGAATTTTCCAAAACTGAAAATCTTTCGTTTTTGGAAAACAGAAGAACGGCTGCATAACATAATTGCAGCCGTTCTTTGTTCAATAAGGGGCACCGCCCCGTCATTCAAGTCACGACCGAGCGTCAGCCCCTTAGGGTTTCGGTGGGGGATCGATTCCCGCCACCGAAAGTCTAAGATGACCGCCGCCTCTTAGGCGGCGGTCATTGGTCGTGGTTATATTGAATCTTCATCAAGCAAAAACTCACTCAACCCAATATTCAGCACACCGTTATCGTCGTACCACTTCTTGCGGATATCCCTTCGGACGATAATCTTCGGGAACGAGTCACCTGTCAGAGAGAACGGGCGAAGTTCCTGCTCAGTCTTGGCTTCGTCAGGCAGAGCAAGTGCTGACTGAATATATACCTTCTTACTGCCCTTTGATGCTACAAAGTCAATTTCTTTAGCGGTCTTGGTATAGCTTCCCTTTAAGTTCTTCTCATTGGCATAAACCACTCCCACATCTACCGAAAAGCCTCTGATGATAAGCTCGTTGTAGATGATGTTTTCCATGATGTGCGTCATTTCCTGCTGACGGAAGCCGATACGGGCATTACGCAAGCCGAGATCTTCACAGTAATACTTGTAGGGGTACTCGAAATACTTGCGTCCTTTTACATCGTAACGCTTGGCTTCACTGAACAGAAATGCGTCCTCAAGATGTGAGATATATGCAGAAATAGTATTCTGAGCAATGCTCTCCCCTGTCTTTGAACGCAGAGTATCAGCGATCTTCTTCGGGTTGGTCAGTGAGCCTACTGATGAACAAAGCAGGTCAAGGAGCAGACCGAGAATATCCTCACGCTCGATCTTCTTGCGCTCTACTATATCCTTGATATATACCTCCGTAAACAGTGATGACAAGTAGTTTGACTTTGCAGTATCATCGGGACGGGACAGCACAAGCGGCATACCGCCGTAGAACGCATAATCCTCAAAAGCGTCCTCCTTGTCACCACCGACCGCTGAGTAATACTCCGCAAAACTAAGTGGGTGTACCTGTATTTCGTCACTGCGTCCACGGAACTCAGTAAGAATATCTTTTGACAGCATCTTTGAGTTGCTGCCAGTTACATAAACATCAAGGTTAGGCAGCGAACGCAAATCGTTCAGAGCATCATAGAATGTGATCTTCTTGCCATCGGGATTGTAGGGGTTCTTCACCTCATCCGACATCTGAATCTCATCAACGAACAGATAGAACTGTCCGTCCTGCCCCTCGACCTTGCTGCGGACATACTCAGCCAGCACAAGAGGATCACGGTATTTGATGTCTTTTGTCAGATCGAGCTCGACGGATATGATATTGTCTGTCGGAACGCCCTGCTCAAGCAGATAATTTCTGAACAGCACATTCATCAGATAGGATTTTCCGCAGCGGCGGATACCGGTAATGACTTTGACTTGACCGTCCCACATAAATCCTATGACCTGACGAAGATACCTGTCTCTTTTGATCTCCATGTTCTCACCTCATTGAAAACTTTCGCTAGTTTTAGTGTTAGTTTTCATTATTATACCACATGAGAGAGTGATTAGTCAATAGGGAAACCTGTGATATGCAATTCAGATCTTGTTGATAGCCTCGATCAGACCCTGTATATCAAGCTGCGTGTAGACGTTCTCCGCTACAGTTTTTCCCGTATGTCCAACGATTCTATTTATTTTTGCCTGATAGATTTCAGCATCTTCGAGCTTAGAAATACAGGTGTATCGTGTTTCGTGAATATCCCGCTTACTGAACCCCAATGCTTCCATAAACGGATTCCAATATGTGTTTCTGTAAGCAGTCTGTCCCTTTGCTTTGGAAAAATCTCTTCCGTCCATTGAAACAAGATACTCACTATCGGGCTTGTCATAGAAATACCGCCAATAGTCTATCGTCTTATCAGCTATTGGAACTTTACGTATGCCATTATCGGTTTTTGAGGCTACAACGTTTATATACCGATCTTCAAGGTGACAATTCACCTTTTTGAGATTTAGAAATTCGCTAATGCGTAACCCCGAATAGATCAGCATAAGAACCGTTTTGGCAATATCAGTATTATCAACAGCCATTATTTCAGCTATTTGTTCATTGCTGAATTTTTTACGATTCCTTTTATTCGGATTTCTGTCTTTAAACTTTTTGATATCTACCGCTTTGGAATAATCCTGATCTGTGAGCTTACGGGGCAAAGCATAACCATATAACTGCGTAAACAGAACCTTTATCTTTTTCAGAGTCGGGTAATTGCAATCGGCTGTGTCTATCACATATTGCAAATCATCAATGCCTATGTCCTTAAAGCGCTTGTTATAAAGGGTCGCACAGCGCTTATAAGCAGCTTTGATCCCGTTGATGTTCGATTCGCTGATTGTCGGGAACTTCTGAGAACTCCATTTTTCATACACATCGCTAAACGTTGCTTTGCCGCCAGAGATGTCGTAAGGGTTCTCATTATAGTTTTCTAACGCCGCCGTTGCCTTACCATAGGTCTTAAAATAGCCCAGTGACTTGCGGATCTGTTTTCCTTCATCAGTCCAACCTTCGGTAACCAACGCTTGGTACGGGTTTCTGCGGTTGCCGTAACCCTTAATGACAGTTCCTGTTCCATTAGCTCTTCTCATTGGTCTTGTCATCTTTAGCTCTCCTTTTATTATATCCAAGCAATCCTTTGTGCTTTTCTTCTAACCATTTTACAATATCCTCTGGCGTTTTAATATCACTATCATACTCTGGATTTATCGTTAACGGTTTACCTTTTACCCTATCCATGTAATAATCAAACTCTTTATTAAAGGGCCATGTATCGAGACCGTAATATTCTAACAGTCTGCGGACATTCTTCTTTTCTTTCTTTATTGGATCTTTTTTTAAATTACGATAATATCTCCTGTTTTTGTTTTTAGGTTTATTACAATCTGGGCAAAACTTATTCTTTTTAGAATCTGCCAAAAAGAAATCCCCACAATCATGGCATCTCTGAGGATGAATTGAATAATTTGTGAGAACCTCCTGCAAATCAAGGACGAAGAGCCAAGAACCATCAAAAAGTATGTACTCTTCATACCAATCATCCTTTATAAATACTCTTCCGATATTCTCAATGTACTGGTTTGGGATAAAAAGGCCATTCTGTTTTTCGTATGATTCTTTTATTTCATCCATTGATTCTCCGTGAAAAAAAGCGGGTGCGAAATATTTAAACTTATCTAGCAATTCGTTTCTAGCCTCTGCATCTTTTGTGTCCAGATTAGAAAGGGCTTCACTTAATTCCTCGAAATCCACTTTCCATTTTCCATTCGCTTTAATCATATTATCAAGATATTCGATATCCTCATCTTTAAATTTAAGTGTATCAGTTTTGTTATTAATAAAAGCATTGAAAACATTAAGTGCTGAAAATACATAACCTCCAAAAGAGCACTCATATCGTTCAATTTCGCCATCATTATTCATATACAAGATCCAGGAAGGATTATTGGTTGATAAACACTTATATGCAACTATACTTTGGCTAAGAAAAAACAATTCAATCACCTCTTTAAAAATTGTGGACAATTTGAAATACGAATTTATGGATTTAAAAAAACCTTATGAATTTTAATCAGAACATGTTATTATTATTTCAGAAAAAGATTTTCAAAGTGATAAACAAAGGATGGAGATGAGAAAATGAATAACAACTTGCGTACTTATGCTAAATCTAAAGGAGTATTACTATGGCAAATTGCTGAACAACTTGGTTTACAGGACTCAAATTTCTCCCGTAAGTTGCGTCATGAACTGCCAGAGGAAGAAACAAGGAAGATCATCGAGATAATCGATGTGATTGCTAAAGAAAATGAGAAAGGAGACAACAAAAATGAATGAGATGAAAAACAAACCCGTAGAAGATCCGGTTTCTGAACCCAACTTTAATGGTGCAAATGTACCTGTCACTGTTGCTGCAAGGATTATGGGAAAGGCACCAATGTTTATAAGAATCGGACTGCAGCGTGGTTTGCTGCCGTTCGGAATTGCTTTTAAATCCGATGATAAGTGTCAGACATACAATTACTACATATCTCCTAAACTGTTTTATGAGTACACCGGATATGTTGTAACAGAGGCAGATTTCCAGGAAGAAGAGTTATTGGAACATAACGACAAGGTCATCGATCACCACATGGAGATTGGATAAAAGAATTATATAACTATGTGACAAGTTAATGTCTTGAGTATCAATTTCATGTTTTCCAACTTGAACTTTTGAAAGGAGGTGAGATGATGCTAAGCTACTATGAGCCAATATCCTCAAAGGATTGCATCATCACCATTGACAAGATCAGAATACAGTTTTCAGCAAGAAATTGCCTTATGATTACACCATCTGTTGATAGTCTGTTACCGTTCTTGATCTTTAAAGATGAAGACTCTCGTCGGTTTAAGTATAGATATCACTATCAAGCATCATATGATAAAGGGAAAATGGATGTATTTCTTCAGAATAATTCTGTAGAAACATCAAAAAGCATGATCCAAGTAAACCCTAACAAATGCTTCTCTGACAAGATGTGCTTGCAAGACATCAAAACTATCCTGTCCTATAGTACTAGTTACTGTATTAAATCAATAGATATTGCAATTGATTTTCCATTGTTACCAGAACTGATATCATTCCAGAAAGATCAGCGAGCACTTAAAACCTATAGCAGAAGCAAAACTGACAAAACTGAATATCTTGGAAAGAACAGAAATAAGCCAGGCTCTGTAAAGAAATATGATAAGGCAAAAGAAAGCAAGCTTTCAGCCCCGCTTACCAGAATAGAAATCACTGCAGACAACCCGGCAAGCTCAGATTTTAGAAAAAACCTTTCACGTTATTTGCCAAAAACATATATAAGGCAAAGTACCGTTAAGTCTATTGATCTGAACTCTGTAGATCTTAAAGATTCTGAGAGAGTTCTTGCGATGCTTCTCATGGATCACACCGACAAGATCAAGTACTATCACATGTTGGGAAAGAAAATGCAGAAGAAAATCGAACCCCTTATCCTTTCCGACGAAGTAGAATATGCGTATGACATTAATCTCATTTCGCAGGTTGCGTATAAAATGATAAGAATCTTGGACTTTGACTATTCAAAACTTAAAGACGGTGTATTTTATGTTAAGCCGAATCACAAGTTTTATGCTTAATACCAGATCTGAACTGTCAACAAGCCAATTCTCTTTACAAGCTAAACAGAGTTATTATTGTATTTGTTGTAGCTTATCTGAATTATACATCAATGCTCTCCGCAAGACAATGGCGAATTTGGCCATTGTCAAGTTTATATCCAGTGTTGTATAATAAAGTATAGTTTTTGAAGGGCGACTTGGCGTCCTTGAACCGAGAAAGTATGTATAAGCCCTCTCCCTGATAGGCATCAGATACGCACGGTAAGGTAAGTTCGCAAGAGCTTGAAACTCTGTGCAAAAAATCCGCACAGACGGTTATATACTGCAAGAAAATACAAGGCGGTTACAGTTAATCTGTAACCGCTGGTTTTTTATCGGTAGTATTAAATACTGATTCATCATAAAATCTCTGCAATTAAGTGATATACCCAAACGGTTTAATAAAAATCCACTCCTCGATAATGCAGTTTGACCACGTCATATCACATATTTATTACTGTTGTTTTACGCAGTGATTCTGTAAGTATCATCAAGAACACTCATACAGCTCAGCTTAATAGTGCTTGCTCCCTCCGAGCCATCGGGAGCTTGAGCTGTATAGTCAAATACAACGGATATGTTCCAGATATCAGCACCCACAATATCCTCCAGAGCCTCTACAATGCGATCTAAGGCATTCTGCGGTGTGTCGAGGGGAATATCACAAAAATATACATAATCGTTGTGTAAGACACGCCTGTTAGCTCCTGTGGCTTTACTTCTCGGCTGCGGGATAATAACGGTGCGGCTTTGTTTCAGCAAGTTTACTGTCATTCTGATCATTCCTTTCTTTGTTCTGTGTTTTTGCGAATATACGGCTGTATTTTTCTTTGTACGCAGGAGCGATATCTGCCCGTGCCCGCATATCAGCTGTGCGCCTTTCTGCAAGCTCTGTGGTGCGTCTGTCGGCAGCTATGCCTTCCTCTATGCCCTTTCGCAGTTCATCTGCAAAATGCTTCTCACGCTCATCAAGCTCGGCAAGCTTTACTTCGTACTCGCTTTTCAGGGCTTGCACATCTTCTTTTATCTCTTTCAGATCACGGGCAATAGGCATGAGCTTTTCAGCACTGCCATAGAGAGCGTTCCACTCATCGAGCTGACGGTAATACTCTATCCAGCACTTGAAATTCTCTTCGTAACTGCCGCTTTTAGCCATTTCCTTTTTGGCTTTTCTCAAAGCTCTGCCTTCAAGGACATTGCCGTATTTGTCAGTATAGTCATAACCCTCTACCCACTGTTCTTTTGTCTGATAAGGAAAATCCGTGGGCGGTATAGGTTTCTTCGGGAGTTCGGCAAGAGCAGCGGCTCTCTCAGCGATCTGTTTATCCTGTTCGGCGATCTTGCGCTCATTAGCCTGAACGATAGGATAGTAAGTCTCCATCAGCCTTGTGGGAATAGTAAAACCTCTTCCTTTCTTTTGAGGCTCGATCTCAAAGCCATGAGCCTCACAGATCTTCTGAAAGACAAGTCGCTCTGTCTGAGTAAAGTTATATATAGCCTGTGCGCCCTTGCCGTATCCCATAGCTTCAAGGGCTTTATTTATGCCCTGCTGTCTGCTCATACCTTTCTTGAATCCGTCTGAAAACGGAATAAAGTCATAATGCAGGTGCGGTGTCAGCTCGTCCATGTGGATCACAGCATTGAAAATATAGAAGTTAGGGTTCCTTTCTGCAAAGCTCTTTACGCCGATCTCTGCATTACCGAGAATATACTCTTTCAGGCATATCGCTGCTATCCTTGCAGCCTTGGGGTTTGCATTGACCTCAGTTCCGTCATTAAGTGTTTTATTGACAAGGGCAGTGTTCTCTTTCCCACCGATACCAACAACATACTCATAGAACGACTGCTGCTTGTTGCTGTTCTTTACTATCGTATCCTCGTTGTCGGTTCCAAAGAGTTTTACAAAATAGTCCTTGATCTTTCTGTCCTCACGCTTTTGTTTATCGTTATAGACTTTAAGCTGTGATCCGAACACCAGGTTGTAAGCATCTTTAAGGTTTTCCTGCTTGATTATTATGTTGTCTGCTATTCTGTTTATGTCAACATTTGAGGGCAGGAACTTACGGTTGGTATGCCGCAGTTTCCCTTTCCCTCTGCTGTAGCTGATCGTTCTGCGCATAGTATATCTCCTTGTTTTGCTTGCCTTTCCTACATCTGTGTCAGATGTAGCTCCTTATTACCTTTGACACAGCCAAAGGTAACAGTCGCTCTGGCGAGGGTGTACCGTGTGTTACTACTCGATCACAGCTGCGTTGTCCTCCATGAGCCTTATGAACTGATCAAGCACCTCGCATTTGACCTCGTTGGTGATCAGCTTATCCAGATCAATATTAACCGAACAAAGATCAAGCGATTTGCTTATCTCGATGTAATATCCTGTTCCTTTGATCTTGATGTATCTGGGCTTTTGTCCTTTTGCTTTATACTGCAAAAAGTCACTGAATACATCTTTGAGTGAGTTGTAATTGTCCTCCACCTCCATGTAGCATCCCGATCCGTCCTCCTGAAGAACCTCGATCGTTGCCAGAAATTTGTAGGTGATCTCGTTAGCTTTTGTTTTGTTGTACATATTAAAAGTCTCCTTTCTACGGGCTTTTGTGCCCTCATTTTATACTTATATTATACCACTTTGGTGTAGTATAAGTCAAGAGATAATTTCTACAATATCCACCTTTTGTAAAAAAAATTTTTACGCTCACAAATACAAAAAGCCCGACATGGAAATATCCATATCAGGCTCTTTTCTGAAGTATGATCTTATTCTATTCAATCAGAGGTGGCACATACAGCTACGGCGAGTGCGCCCGATATTACTCTCTTAAACCATTTCAGCTTTTTCATAGTCATTTTTCCTTTCATTATTCAGCTTTCGCTAAAACAATCACGCAAGTATCTGTTGGTTGCTTACTAAACTGAACATACCACGTTATGTTAAACTCGTTAGGGTCATATCCACCATACCAACTCAAGTTTTGTACCACGAGATTTTTCCACATCTTATCAAAATACTCAACATCTTCTTTCAGTGTACTTGGCAAACATAAAGTATCTCTACAAGTCACATCATTGAAAGTTGCTCCTACCTGATAATCGTCTGTTAACTTACCATTCGGCAGACGATATAAGTGCAGATTAGGATTGAGTTTGTACTTTGGGTACAGTTTCTTGCCGTAATTGATGATTTCGTTTCTGACTGTTTCATAGTCACTTGCAGTTCCCTTACCACTACCTATGCGATAGAGTGCCTTGTAATAAGGCGACATATTCGCTGTTGGGTCTGCTGTCTGCTTGCTTGTGACTTTTGGTGTAGCCTTTGTGGTAGCCTTTGTAGTCTGCTTTGCTGTAACTATCGGCTTTTGGGTAGCCTTTGTAGTTACGATAGGCTTTGCAGTAGGTCTTGTAGCTACGGGTCGTGTTGCAACAGCAGAAGAAGTAGTAGAGGACTGTTTTGTAGTTGTAACAGCCTTTTCACTTTCATTTTTGCTTTCGCTTGTTTTGGTAGTTGTAGCAGCCTTTTCAGACTTGCTTTCATCAGAAGAACTATCAGACTTGCTATCATCAGTTGTGTCGGTCTTACTTTCGCTGTCCAACTTGCTGTCAACAGAGCTACTGTCGTTTTGGGAGCTCTCGGTCATGCTGTCACTTTCCGCCGAAGCTCCGCAGCCTGTAAGCATAGCAGCTGCAAGGATAAAACTAAGTATTCTGATCTTTGTATTCCTCATAGCTTTTCAGTCCTTTTTATGTTTTCCTATATTATACACCTATTACCTGAATTTTGCAAGAGATAGGGTGTACAAAAGCTCTATTGACCGATCCTGCTTTTAAGTGGTCAGAGTATCAGCTTGCGCAGTGAATTAACTTAGTAATACTATGTTTCTACAAAATTTGATTTTGCTTTCTGTTCCTCGCTAAGTGCATCATAATTACACATAAATACAGAAGCCAGCACGTTTGATGGTGTGCCATTATTATAAAGTCGGATAAAGCTGTTTTGAGCTCCCTCCTTTTTAAACTGATCGCCGTAGCTGCCACATTTAATGCCATTGATCGAAGCAAGTATTTTCTCATAATCATCAGAATAAAATGTTATATTACCGCTTATCTTAATCGTATGTTCTTTATCAGAATAGCTTTTAGGATCGGAGAGATCTATCTGATACACCGTATCATCTACGCATCGTAAACTCAGATTTATTCTGTCGTTTTCTTCGCCATATTCTTTATGTGCATGGATAAGAGTTGTACCCTTTGAAAAGTCACGCTTATCATCGAACACATAACCGAGCGACTTTAATTCACCCAGTTTGATCGGAAGAGATATTACATCGCCTTCGATCTCAAACTGATAGGCAAAGAAATCATTCGACAAAGGCTTCTGATCGTATGGGATCGCTTCAATGCTGTTTAAATCGTCAGCGCTTTCATCTTCATGTTTCTCTGTTACCGATGAATCGCTTCCCGTTTTGCTCCCTTTGTCCTTCTCGGAACTGCTGCTGCCGCAGCTTGCCATTGCAAAGCAAAGACAAAGCGCTGTTATACCTGCTGTGAGTTTTCTTAAAGTTGTGGTTTTCATAGATTTTTACCTCCGTTTTAATTCTTGAAATACTTTTCATTTCCGATATCCGGTTAAATCTCTTTAAACAGGATATATACTCTCTGTACGAGATTGTCTTTGTATTCAACTACCTGATAGTAATGTCCCATTTCATCACCCGCTTGGTATGAGTTTTTATAGAACGAGTAATCTCCGTAATCATAGCCTTTACCCAGTATAGTTTCTACTGTCTTTTTATCATCTCCGAGACGATAAACAAGGTGTTCTTCACCCATTTTATCATTTCTGCCGAAACGGTAAGTGTTAAGGTCTTTTATATAGTCCTTATCAAAGCAGAAACCTATGACGATATGGTTCTGATAATCTCCAGCCAGATATGTTGTGGTCTTCTCTTCAAGTTCCCAGTCTGCTGCCTTTCCGTACTCAAAAAAGATAGTGTCACTGTCCTTGACTTTTTCAATCCCTTCGATTGCATTACCTGTTACCTGAACCACAGGAGTTCCCACAAAATCAAAGCCTGCCTTTTTCTTCAGAACTACGTGCTGCCGCTTATCATCTTTCAGATGTATATAGTTACGTTCAAACTGTCCAAAAGCACTGTCTTCATAAAGCAGCGCTCCCTCACTTTTGAACCCCACAAAGTTCATAAAATCGTCACCGTCATACCTCATACAAATCTTTATGTTTCTCGCTGCTTCAGGTATTTTTGACTTATCAAATTCGTCTGTATTTTCATCAGGCTTTTGGCTTTCTGTTTCAGCCGTACTTTGTGTTGCTGTTTGCGTTGTTGTCTCCTGCTGTGAGGAAGAACTTATCTCCTGCTGATACTGCGATACCTTGACATCAGCAAGGCTTTCGCTGTTGCTTGACGAGTTACTTGCACAACCTGTAAACATAGCAAGTACAGCAATAATCATTGCGCATACCAGTGCAGTTATTCTTTTAAATATCGATTTTTTCATACTTATTTATCCTCCTGATTATTGGTTTTTATGTCAAGAGCATCATTCTGATGTCCTTGTTCTTTTTCCATACCGCCCCAAAGATAATACCTTTTGAGCTCTTTTACCTGTTCAAGATCAATAGAATAACCCAAACTATTGTTTATCTCAGCACTCAACTGATCCGCATAACAGTCAAGACAATTGTCATCAGAGTTAAGAGCGTTGAGATACTCGTCAATATACTTGTCAAGTTCTTCATCGATCTCAAAATCGAATTTCTTCTTTACATACATTTTCCACCTCTGGTTTTCAGCACACCACACATAATGCTTAACGCAAATGCAATAAAGCTGACAAAACCGTTCTATCTAACCCAGCAGTTCATCATCGTCCTTAACACACTGGAAGCCAAGCAGAATCTTTATCGGGTCAATGAACATAAATATCCAGCCGAGTGTTAATCCGGCGACAATGCAACATAATAACGCTAAAAGTCCTACACAGCACATTATCGCTAAGGCAGGCGGAAAGATTATTAAAAACCAATATTCCTTTGCTGTCTCAAGAGAGTCACGGATCGTACGAAAGAAAGCTTTGGAGCGATAAAAATGGTAAAATCCTAGAATAGTTCCACCAAAGCAAAAACTTAAAACAACATGAAATGACATTGTTGATTCCACTTCAGAATACATATTGATTACAAAGAAGCTCCAGCTGAGAATAACTAAAAACAGTGTCCAAACATTATGGCTGCTGAACCTTGTCCCTGAAGTGTCTTTCTTATATCCCGGCACATTCACCTTATTAAAGGCTTTCATATATATCTTCGTGTCAAAATCATATGACATCATACATTTTGCCAGTTCATTTTCTGCCATACCTATTGAGTTTATCACAGCCATGATCTCGCTGTGCCAGTTATTGAACTGCTGTTTTCTGTACTGACTTTCGCTGCTGCCCAGAGAACCTCGCTTAAAAAGTGGGATAAGTTCATTTATAGCATTATCAAATTCCTGATACAGTTTATCATACTCTTTCCATGCGCTGTCAACATCATCAAGCAAAAGCTTGCTTTTTCCTCCAAAGCTGCCAAGCATCTGTTCAAGAGACTTCATCGTGCCCTCTGACGAAGTAATCATCTTTTTCAAAGCATCATGTGTTTTCTTGATCTCGTTTCGCAAAGTGCTCGAAAGCTTTTTGCTCTCTGCCCTGGTCAAGCCATTATCAACAGTTCTAAAATCAGAGTTTAATGAACTGAGCATATTTTCCTTGAGAACCTTTAGCTTATCGAGCGTATTTCCTACCGCTATACGCTTTTCAGACTCGCTGTTGTGCTTCAGCTTTCCCGGATTAACAAAAGCGTTTGTGTTAACAGGCGGAACTGTTTTTGGCTCGCTGTTGTTCTGATGTTTCTTTTGATATAGCTCGTCAAGCAGAGCAAAGACCTCTGTGCCGCTTATTGTACCGCTTGGGCTGTCGTCATCGGTTTTGACATTGTCAGTTTCATCGCCGAAAAGCAGTGCCCTTGCTTCTTTTTCCGACTCCTCATCCAGAGTACTCTCCACAATTAGCCTTTCTCCGCATTTAGGGCAGAAAGCACTATCGTTATCAGCATCAAATCCACATTTACAGCAAATCATTTTTCATATTCCTTTCTACATTTTTGATTTTATTCTGCTTTGTATTCTTCTTTGAAGCTTTTCTCGTTCATCAATATACCTCTTCAGATCAAAGTTTTCATCTTTGATAGTGTTATATAACTTATATGATTGTAAGCTTATTATACTAAAGCTACTGAGAAATGCTTGTTTAAGTCCATCGTATAAATCAATAAGTTCTTGTACTTCCCAATCTGTCACCGAATTGTTTAAGCATTCAGTCATAATTGATAGTACTTTCTCTTTGATTCTTCCCGTTGTCTTCATCAGATCTTCCCAGTAATTCATAAGAAAAACAACATCATGCGAATTAGGAATGCCACATTTAGCTACCGTCTGATCAGAATCATACAAGATAAGAATGAGCATATTCATTATATCTATAGTTCTATTGATCTTTCTTTCAAAATCTTTATATAATTCAAAAGGTATTATTGTAGATTCTCCTAAATCTACTGCAATATCTACGAACTTATCCAATGAATCAATATATTTGATCGCCTCTGCTTTATAAGCATTATGAAGATCTGTGTGATACCTTATGTATTTATCTCCATCGACAGAAATAGTGAAGCTTATATCATTGTTGTCAGACTCTTCACGCTTATCTGCACCGTATAAACGTTCTTTAACTGAATCACTTACCATCGTTCCGCACTTGGGGCAGAAATTCACATCATCTCCAAGTTTAAAACCGCATTTTTTACAAAACAATTCTTATTCCTCCGTGATAAATCTGTATTTTTTCTTCATATTCATATATATAGTTTAATTGTATATCAATAACTGCGTAAATACAATGTTTTCTGTCAAAATATATGTATATTTCTACATAGCATATAAATACATCTGTTAAAATTAGGGATGCTTTTGTATAATATGTATAAAGGTACATACAACAAGTGCAGAAGGAGTATTATATGGCTGGAAAGATCGTACTTACCTTAGATGAATTCAGAAAAGCAAAAGGCGTTTCAAAGTATAAGCTTTGCCGTGAGTGCAGCTTACAGCAGACACAGCTTAACGCCTATTGCAACAACAAGCTTTCAAGGGTGGATCTTGATGTATTGACAAGGATCTGTGACTATCTCGAATGTGACCTTACAGATATAATCAAGTATTATCCTCCCAAAAAAGAGAGAGACCTTGACGACCGCTGATCGCCAAGGTCTTTTTTATTACTTGTCGATCTCTCTGTGGATATCTGATATATCCGTCTGCTGTGCGTACTTAGGCTTTGAGCCTCTCCTGAATACCCAGCAGCTGCCTACGGGCATATACAGTACCTCGCTGAGCTGCTTGTCACAGCGTTCGCTGACTGCTTGTGCAGTCTGGACATCGTTTCCTCCGAGATACACATAGGTATCGCAGTTGGAGATTATCGTCTGTGCATCGTCGTCATAACCCTGTCTGAGCTGTGCCTCTGCCTGGATCATCAGCATGACTGAGATCGCTCTGGATCTGATCGACGAGATCATTCTGGGGAACTCATCAATGCGGCAGTTTGTCGCAAAGTCGTCAAGGATAAACCTGACCGGTATCGGCAGTCTGCCGTTCTCGCAGCAGTTGTCTGCATACTGGCAAAGCTCGTTCATCGCCTGCGTGAAGAAGATGTTTACCAGCATATCCATTGCTCTGTCTGTGTCGCTGACAGTAACAAAGACCGCCGTTTTTCTGCTGGATATGTCCTTAAATTCAAGTCCCTGCCTGCTCATCATCTGCCGCAGCTCCTTTGAGTCAAAGTTGGCAAACTTCGCAGCAAGCGTACTCCTGATGGTGTCAAAGGTCTTGTAAGGTGCTGTATCCACCGCATCGAACTTCTCACACGCCCAGCTGTCAGGGTGCCGCCTTTTATGGCTTCTGAACATACTCTGAAGCTCTGAGCTTTTATCGGTTTCGTCAAACCTTTCACCTAGACTCAGCATTCGCAGTATCTCTGTGAATGTCATTTCGGGCTGATCTGTCTCCACCATATAGCCGATAAGAGCACAAAGAAGAAGCGTTGTCATGCGATCCCAGTAAGGATCAGCATTTGTGCCGAGGCTTTCCTTCGTGTTGACTATCGTTGATGCGAATTTGACTATATTCTGCGTGTTTTTGCGAAAATAGCTCATTGGGTTGTAGCCGTCTGACCTTTCAGGGCTGGTAAAGTCTATCAGCCGTATATCATACCCTTTGCCCTTCAGGTAGCCGCTCCATGTCTTGTACAGCTGTCCCTTCGGGTCGCAGATAACATAACTGCCGACTGCCTCACGCAGATTTGGCTTGACGATATGCTCGGTCTTACCCGTTCCGCTTCCGCCAACGATAAGGACGTTGTTATTGAGCTTTGTCTCAAAGTCATTCAGGCTGAAACAGCAGTCCTTTGCAACGATGAGCTGTCCGCTGTTAAAATCCTGCGAAGCCTTTTGCTGTTCGTAGATCGAATCGGAATAATCTACTTCTTCAAAGACTTTTTCCATCTCGTCGAGGAACTCTCTTACACTTTGCTTGCTCATGCGATCACCTCCTCAAATACACTATCGGTGATCTTGTCGCAGATGCCGAACTCAACGGCTTGCTGTGCGGTCATGTAGTTGTCAAACGAAGTGGCTTCGTTTATCTCCTCGATAGTTTTGCCTGTGTGCTTTGCAAGTATTCCGTTCATCACGTCTCTTGTCTTGTTGATCGACTCTGAGATCTTTGAAATGCTCGTTGCAGAGCCGCCAACGCCTCCGCCGATAAGAACCTCGTGGATCATTACCTCCGAGTGCGGCAGGATATATCTGTGTCCTTTTGTTCCGGCTGCAAGCAGAACCGCTGCCATGCTCGCTGCCCGACCGATGCAATAGGTATGCACCTCGTTTTTAACACCTTGCATCAGGTCGTAGATCGCTTGTCCTGAAATGACCTCACCGCCTCCCGAACATATCACGACCTTGATCGGCTCGTCTGTTTTTGCCAGAAACCTCATACTCTTGTAGAAGTCCACCGCAGTCTGTGAGGTTATGGTGTTGTCGATAAGGATTATCCTTTCACTGAGCAGTTCGCTGTCAAGCGGTATGACAGTGCTTCCTCTTGCTCCCTTGTATACATAAGACGGAGCGTTCATTTCAAGTATTTCTTTCATGATTTACCTCCTTGGTTTTGGATTTGTTGTTATTGTTGTGATTGCATTATACACCGAATTCATATATTCTACCATGGCTGAATCCGCCATTGACTTGGCCAAATCCGCCATGGACTTTGCATATCACGAAAAAACGCCACCGCTTCATAGTAAAAGCGATGGCGTTTTATGTGTATTATCTCTCTATCTCCTTATTTTTGTTCTTTTGGTTCTGCTCTTCTTTTTTCTTTTCTTGCTGTTCTTTTCTCTCCGCCTTATCTGTTTTATCTTGTTCTATTTCTTTTAATACAGCTTTTAATGCAGTATCATAATTATTATCCGGCAAATACATCGTAAGAATGTCAAAATCTATCTGATCAGATGGAAAACTATGCCCTCTGCACCACATTAATCGACATAGATTATCAACTGATAGTTTTATGCCTAACCCGAACTTTAGAACATTAAGCCGTTTTTTTAAGAAAGCCAGTGCTTTTTGGCTTTTCTGAGGATCATTCTTTTTCAGATTCTTTATCTTTGAAATAATAGAAAAATCTTTCTCGTCAATTATGTCAGCTAATTGTTCATTTGTAAATGCCTTTGAAAGATCAACTATTTCTTTATATAATTTGTAATTATATTCTTCTTGCTCTACTTGTTTTTCCTCACAGTACTTTTTCATTTCCTCTTGATATTGAATATAAAGATTGTCGGTATTTTCAAGAACAGCTTTTCGCAGTTTGGCTTCAACATCTCCTAATATCTTTCCGATTTCAGAATCCTTTTTGATATATGTTTCAAATCCTTCAACCTCAGATAATAGCAAGTTGACTTCTTTTAGCTTTTTGTTGATTTTCAGAAGATTCTGATACTCTGATTCTTTAGTGTACTTGACCAGTGTGACGCTCTCAATCCGGCTGTCCTTATGCTCTGAGAAATAATTCTCAATCGCTGTTGTTGCTTCCTTGACTGCCATTTTGAATGGAAAGCCCGAAGCACCTGCACCCAAAAGTGCAAACACAATTGTTTTAAGCTGGTTTTCTTCTGCGAGCCTCAATGCTTCTAAATAACATTTTTTTAGCTTGTGGGCACTTCCCTTTTTATGATGATGTTGATATACAGGGGAAGCGGCATGTATCAAGAATTTAAAATGGTCTTCAAGACCATGGCTTTGAGTTAAGCAAACTTCGCCACTATGTAATTCACCATGTTTCATACGTTCTTCTAAAAGTATATCTATACTTACCTTTTCTGCCTTTTCATAGACCTGACCATCAAGGCTTCCGCCAATCCTCGGCATTTTATTTGCAGGGAAAACGAGAACATCGGCTGTATAATCGAACACATCTCCTGTTTCTACCTTAACTCGATCCATAATTATCCTATCCTTTCTTGAATCCATATTTCTGAGCATATCTATAAAAACGGTTGGGCTTCATATCAAGCTTTTTCATTGTATCCACGGCAGTCTGGCTGCCCTTGACCCATTTCTCGCATTCTCGCTTGAACTCTTTCTCGTCAAACGGGAGCGGCTGTCTGCCTTTGTATTTACCCTCTGCCTTAGCAATGGCGATGCCTTCACGCTGCCTTTCGAGGATCATTTCACGCTCAAACTCTGCAAGTCCTGCAAAAACGGTCAGCATGAGCTTGCCCTGCGGAGTCGATGTATCAAAGTTCTCTTTCTGAGATATAAGCTGAACGCCCTTGCCTCTGAGCTCGTCCACAATGGTCAGAAGGTCACGGACAGAACGTGCGAGTCTTGCGTACTCCGTAACAATAACCGTGTCGCCTTCACGCACATACTCACGCATAGCTGTGAGATTAGGTCTTGCTGCATCTTTACCGCTTTGTTTGTCGATAAATACTTTGTCTACTCCAAGCGCCTTGAACGCCTCCACCTGCCGAGCCTCGTTCTGTCCGTCAGTACTTACACGGGCATACCCTATCAAAGCCATAATAACATCTCCTTTGAGCATAATACCGTTTGATATAAGTATACCACGAATTATGCAATATGTCAATATAGAAAACGTTATTTATACGACATATACTTTCAATAGGTGGTTAGGGTATAGGCTAATGAAATATAGTTGTATACACTTTCAGATGCATTAAACACTCAACTTAATTCAGAAAGTGATCTCATAACAATATCAATATCCTTGTTTTCAAGTTCTTGTATTATATGCAGATATGTTTTTTGCGTTGTGGTCATACTCGCATGACCCAGACGGCGAGCGACACTTGCAATTGATACTCCTGCAAACAAGTGTATGTACAATTGAAAATCACTAGTATAGAACTAATGCTTGGGAACAGCGTAAGTTGGGAGATATATGCCCGACATTCCTTGATGGTGACTGGATTGAATCCAAAGACCAAAGTGATTCGGGGGTACGTTTAATACAGACAGGCAATATCGGTGTTGGCACATATATTGAAAAAGAAGATAGAGCAAAATGGGTTTCAGAGGATACCTTTAATCGCCTACATTGTGAAGAAGTATTTGCTGGAGATATTCTAATTTCAAGATTACCCGAATCCGCTGGTAGAGCGTGTATTGTCCCTGACTTTGACATTGCCGAAAACAGGCTCGATGTGGTTCTTATACTGCCCCCAATAGGTGTAGACAGCGCTCTCTTTCAGCTCCTGGGGAGCGCAGTTTGTGAAATACCAGTCGGCAAGCTCTGAAAATCGCATATTCTCGTTGAGGAGAGAGTAACCCTTGCAGTGCCTCTCGAACTCAAAAGCGTACTCCTGAGCAAGCTTCTCGGCTTCCTTTTCAGTCACCCCGACAGGCGGAGTGAGAGGGACTTTGATTCCAGCGGAGTCGAAGTTGAACACTACCGATTGTTGTCAAAATACATTGACTAAACACCTGTTTTATGCTATACTTATATTATGGGATATTGTAACTATTTGTAAGTTTTACGCTTGTTTAGAGAGGTCGATCAAATGAAACTGTTAGATAGAGTTGTAGAGAGTACAACTGAATATATCGAGACAATGCCAAAGACACTGCGCAAGAAATACGGGCAGTTTTTCACAAGTAAGGAGACGGCTGTGTTCATGGCAGGCCTTTTTAATCTTTTGAAAGACAGTACAGAGATTTCTGTCCTTGATCCCGGTGCAGGCTCAGGGATACTCTCTGTTGCTCTCTTGGAGAGGATAGATGCTCTTTCAGTAAAGAAAGTTAATCTTGTCTGCTATGAAAATGATGAAAATATTATTCCTATCCTAAAAAGTAATCTTGAGTATGTGAAGGACAATATTTCATTTGAGTTAAACTTTGAAATTAGAAATGTAAATTACATACTCGATAACGAGATCGACTATAACAATATGCTCGGTGCAAAGCCTTATCCTTACAAATATGATATTATCATAGGCAATCCGCCTTACAAAAAGATACCAAAGGATGCAGTTGAAGCTCATGCTATGCCTGATATATGCTATGGCGCACCTAATCTGTACTTTTTGTTCACGGAGATGGCATTGTTTAATCTGAAAAATGATTCAGAAATGGTATTTATCATTCCTCGTTCCTGGACTTCAGGAGCCTACTTCAATGCTTTCAGGCAAAAGCTGTTTAGTGAGGGCGTCATAGAGCATATTCATCTGTTTGTCAGCAGAGATAAGGTTTTCGAAAACGAAAGTGTTTTGCAGGAGACTATGATTATCAAACTCCGAAAGACTAACCTTAAACCTGATTATATCACCATAACCTCCACCAATAGCAATAAGGATTTCTCAGAGATCACATCTTTCCAAGCTCCGTATGATATAGTTGTATGCGGTAAAGATAAATATGTTTATCTTGTCACGAATTCCGAGGAAGTTGAAACTCTTCGACAGCTTAATCAGTGGAACGATACTCTGCCATCGTTAGGACTAAAGATGAAAACAGGACTGACGGTTGACTTCAGAAATCGTGAAGCCCTCCGAAATACAGCGGAGGAGACTGCTGTTCCTCTATTCTATTCTCAGCACATACAATCCGGAAAGGTAATCTTTCCAATAGGTAAAGAACACGAGTATTTAGTCACTGAGCAGTCAGGACTATTGCAGAAAAATGCTAATTATCTGTTCGTAAAGCGTTTTACCGCAAAGGAAGAACATCGTAGATTACAGTGCGGTGTTTACCTTTCAAGAAAATATCCCGGTTATAAACAGATCAGCACACAGAATAAGATAAACTTTATAGACGGGCTGAAAGGACTGTCTGAGTGTGTTGTATATGGCTTATATGTGCTTTTCAACTCCACTATGTACGATAGCTATTATAGAATACTGAACGGCTCTACACAGGTGAATTCAACAGAAGTTAATTCTATGCCTGTTCCTCCCATGAGTACAATAGAGTCTATGGGGAAAGAGCTTATTGCCAAGAGAGATATGTCCGAAGAATCATGTGATATGATATTAAGGAGTTACTTATGAGTAAGATAGAAGAAGCAAGAGCATTGTTAAAGGAGCTGAATGTACCTAGTAAGCAGCAGGCTGACCTCTGTTGCTATGTCCTTCTCGCAATGGCAGATATAAAGGAAGATGACAACTGGGCAAAAGCAACGAATAAATGGATTCGTATTCATGATGTCCTGACCTTTACAAAAGACAATTACAATGTCGCATATGCTGAAAACAGTCGAGAGACATTCCGTAAACAGGCTATGCACCATTTTCGTAATGCAGCTTTTATAGAAGATAACGGCAAAGCGACCAATAGTCCGAATTATCGTTATAGGCTGACCGAGGAAATGCTTGATCTTATCAGAAGCTACGGAACAGATGCTTGGGCTGACAAAAAAGAAAAATTTTTAGTTGCTCATGAGAGCTTGATAAGTATGTATGAGTCGAAACGCAGTATGCTGAAAATGCCCGTAAACATCAATGGCAACAACTTCACTTTCTCTCCCGGTAAACACAATGAGCTTCAAAAGGCTATTATAGAGGAGTTCGCTCCGAGATTTGCTCCAAACTCTGAATGCCTTTATGTAGGTGATACCATAGAGAAAGACCTTGTAAAGAACATTGACAAGCTTCGTGAGCTTGGATTTGAGATCACTTTGCATGATAAAATGCCTGATGTTGTATTATATCGCGCTGATAAGAATTGGATATACTTCGTAGAATCTGTCACCTCCGTCGGTCCGATGGATCCGAAACGTATAAAGGAAATCGAAGAAATGACTGCTAACGTAACAGCAGGAAAGATATATGTGACAGCGTTCCTCGACTTTAAGACGTTTAAGCAATTCTCTGAGAGCCTTGCATGGGAAACAGAAGTCTGGATAGCTGATATGCCTGATCATATGATACATCTTAATGGAGATAAGTTCCTCGGACCGAGGAAGTGAAATATAGTTTATCCATAGATTGAGGTTTTATATTAAAATGGAAATATTTACAATAGGTTACGCAGGTTTTGAAATAGAGAATTTTATTAAAGTCTTAAAAGAACATCATATAAACAGCTTGATTGATGTCAGGAGTTCACCATTCTCAAAAATATATTCGGATTATAATAAGCCGTTATTACATAAAACTTTACAAGAAAGAGGAATAATTTATCGCAACTACAATAGAGAATTTGGGGCACGACAAGAAGATAAAATGTATTATCCTAATGGTTATCTTGATTTTTCTATGTTTACAAGATCAAGGATGTTTATAGAGGGAATGGAAAAAATAATTAAAGCCATTCCTTTGGGATATAAATTTGTTCTTATGTGTTCTGAAAAAGATCCTATAACTTGCCATAGAACTATAATGGTAGGAAAAGCTTTTTCTGATAAAGGTGTTTCAATCAACCATATATTATCTGATGGTCATATTATTACACAATCTGATATTGAAACAAGACTTCTCGATATGTATTATCCTGACCGTGATCAATTAACTTTATTTGGAGAACAATTATCAATTGAAGAAATGATTAAAAATTGTTATAGATTCCAAAATGAAAAAATAGGTTATAGAATTGATAATGATGAGGAGGACTACTATGATTAAAGTTTATACAATAGGATTTACAAAGAAAACAGCTAAGCAGTTTTTTTCAATCCTTTCTAAAAATAATATTGACACTGTAGTTGATATACGCTTAAATAACTCATCACAGCTTGCCGGTTTTTCAAAGTATCCTGATATTGAGTTCTTTTTGGAAAAGATATGTAATATTGGATATAAACACGATTTGCATTTTGCGCCCAAAGACTCTACATTAACAAGATACAAAAAGAAACAAATTGATTGGAAAGAGTATGAAGTTGAGTTTGCTCAAACTATGCTGGAAAGGAAAATAACAGAATATATCAAAGCAAACTACAGTTCTGAGGACTCAATTTGTCTTCTATGCAGCGAACCAACGCCGGAGAACTGTCATCGTAGATTGGTCGCCGGATATTTTAAAGATTCATTCGATGAAGTTCAAATAATTCATCTGTAAAAAGGAGTGTTATATATGAAAAAAGAAATAATCATCTTAACAAAAAGCGCAAAAATAAACGGTTTTTGTGTTGCAGGTATTGATATTCATAATGGGGAGTGGATTAGATTAGTATCTGAAGATAATGAAGCTGGGGAAGGCGCTGTTTTAAGAAAAGACTTATTATATAATGATTATTCAGAAGCTCAAATATTTGATATTATCGAGGTTAATGGATACAATAGTCCAACTAATGCTCAAAAAGAAAACTTTATCTATAATGGAAAGTGGAATAAAATTGGAACAGGATCTTTACAAAATGTAATATCTAAGTGTAGCTGTAATCGTTTCATTTTCGGTAGTACTTCAGCTACACTTAATGAGAGTGAAATTACTGGTGAATCATTATTACTAGCAATTATTGATAATATAACTATTGATGTTTACGTTAATGATTTTGGAAAAAAATTCAAAATCAATTTTACTTGTAATGGTTCAAAATATGATGGCATCAATTTAAGTGACATAGAATTAAAGAATCAATGCAGTAGAGTTGGTAAATATAGTATTGATGGTCAACATTACGCAGTATTTAGTATTACTGGAAAATTTAGAGAGACCGGACTGTATTATAAGATGCTGGCAAAATTGTATTAACAATTTATGGAAGTTAAGAAATGCAATATGATTAAGAGATAGAGGTGTTATATGCCAAGAGGAAAAAACATAAATCTCTTCCTTATGGACGGAGATGCAAGCGGACGTATCAAATGCACACTTGCCAACTGGACAGGCGTTGCATATAAGATACCTCGCACCGAAATAGAAAAATGCAAGAACCGTGAAGATCTCAAATGGAGCGGCGTATATTTCCTTTTTGGCGTTTCCGATGACACTGGAGAGAACATCGCTTACAAAGGACAGGCTGGTATAAGAAAGAACGGTGAGGGCATTCTTTACCGTCTCATGGAACATAAGCGGAATCCCGATAAGGACTACTGGACGGAGGCCGTAGTATTCACCACCTCCAACAACTCCTTCGGTCCGACTGAGATAAGCTATCTTGAAAACAAGTTCTGCAATCTTGCGATCGAAGCCAACAGGTATATCGTCAAGAACGGAAACGATCCGTCCCCCGGACATATCACGGAGGAGAAAGAAAGTGAGCTTGAGGAGTTTGTTGACTATGCAAAGCTCATCATGGGTACGCTCGGTCATAAGATATTCGTTCCGCTTAATAAGACTGCTCCTGTTGTTGAAGATACCGCAGATACTTCATCTGAGGAGATGGAGCTTTTCTTCACTCGTACTATCAAGAAGCTCAACTTTACCGTCGAAGCATCTGCCAAGCAGACCTCAGAGGGCTTTGTTGTTCTGAAAGGCAGCAAGATCGCTCCGAGCAGCGGTACAGATGATACCATATCCCCCGACAACCGTAAGAAGCGTGAGGAATGCAAGATCATTGACAATATCTTGCAGGAAGATGTGCTGTTTACAAGCCCTTCCAGTACGGCAGAGTTTGTTACGGGGAAAAGCTGTAATGGTTGGGTGTCATGGAAAACAAAGGACGGAAAGACGTTGCATGATCTGGAAGAAACGATTGATGTAGAGTAAAATCAATATGTCGATATGGACATAAATATATTTTTCAGTAAGGCATGTTAATGTTCTTAACATGGGATTTGTTGATGATGTTATTTTCGGTCGTAAAGTGCTGACTGAATAAAAGAATATTGTTAAAGGTATTATGACGTTGTTTATTTGTCATGTATGTTTCAAAAAACGCAGAGAAGAGGAATAAAAATGAATATTAAACCATCAGACAAAACAATAAAGCAATTATTACTATCAGGAAAACAATTTATGATTCCAAGATTTCAGAGAGAATATTCATGGGAAAAGAAAAACTATCAGGAGTTTATAGAAGATATGATTGATAGTTTACATATAGAAAATGGTGTAATCTCACACGATCAATATTTTCTTGGAACAATGCTATTTATCGGAGATATAGCCGAGGTATCAGACAAAGAGATTTCGGTTGTGGATGGACAACAACGTTTGACCACAATAACAATACTTTTTTCTGCCCTTTCAGATAAATTTAGACTATTAAATGAAGAAGGTCTTAGTTCTCAGCTATTTAAATATGTAATGACAAAGGATGATGATGATAATGATGTGCGAATATTAAAGAGCAAATCTCATTACCCGTTTTTTGCATATTATATTCAAGATCTGGAGAAATCAAATCCTACTGAACCAAATTCGGAGGAAGAAATATGCATAAAAGAAACATATGATTATTTTTCAAATATCCTTAATGAACAATCGTTAAAAAAATTGCTCGAACGCAAACATGGGAAAGATATAATTGATACATTATCGTTAATTGATATTCTAAAAGCTTTAAGAGATCAAGTTTTAAATTCTACTATAATTGTGATATCAACCAAAGATGAAAAACAAGCTAACAAAATCTTTGAAATACTTAACGCTAAAGGAAAAAGATTAGCCCATATTGATTTGATTAAAAATAAGATTTTTGAGATATTAAATCAAAAAGAGCCTGCTGATTTTGCAGAAGAAACGTGGAATGAGATTAAATCTACTTTACATTCAGGAAACGAGTCAATTGGACTAGCAACATTTTATAGGCATTATTGGATTTCCAAATATACTAAAACACCATCTACAAAACTATATGACACGTTTATAAAGTCAAAGCTTTCAAAAAACCAGGATCAATGCAAGCAATTCCTAAAGGATATGTTGCAAAATGCAAAGTATTATATGCAAATAATCAACCCTAAAATTGAAGACTATGATAAAAGAAAAGAATATGCATGGCTTGTTCAAAGCCTTAAAAACTTAATAAATGATTTTAATATTGTTCAAGTTAGAGTAGCGTTACTTGCATTATTTGATGTTAAAGATCAAGATCTGATTTCTACCAAAAAGTTCAAAAGTACGATTTTATACTTAGAAAGATTCCATTATGCGTATAATACGGTACTTGCACTTAGACCAAATAAACTTGAAACAATATACTCTAAATTTGCAATAGCATTAAGAAAAAGTACCAGTAAAGATGAAACAAGCCAAATTATAGATGGAAAACTCATTAAACCATTAGAAGCTATTTATCCCAAAGAGGATGCTTTCTGTGAGAGATTTGTTAAGATGTTTTATTCCCAAAAGGATACATCATCCAATATAAAAACTCGCTATGCAATCAATATGCTTAATTGCTTTTATTCCCAAAAGGAATTGTTTGAATCTGATGGAAGCATTGAACATTTATATCCTGAATCCAAAGGAGGTGTCTCTTTAAATATTGGTAATTTAATTTTATTAGAGGTCAAAATCAATAATGATGCTGGACAGATTGAGTATAAAGAAAAAGCAAAAAAATATTATCCACAATCACAGTATAAGTGGATTAACTCTTTTATTAAAGATCATCCAGATTGGGACGAAAAAGATATAGAAGATCGTGCATCAATGATGGCTGAGACATTTTATAATTTTATACTTAGGCCTGAAAAGGCTGTACCCGAAGGCACAGCTGTAAACGATCAAATATAAACCATACACTCAAACAAGGCTTCTCTCGCCATATAGACGAAGCAGTTCTCCAGGCCGAGCATCTTCTCGGCGTCACCGCTGAGAACAGCCTTTTGATAGCAACTGTCAGTCTGCTTCCAAAGCTCCACCTGACGGGAGATAGCATCACTGACTTTCCGTTCCATATCATCAAGATACGGAATGATCTTGCCCTCGTTGACGAGCCTAAGAAGCCTGTCGGGACAATGGCTGTCAGAGAAATGAAGATGATACCTGATTAAGTCTGTGTTGTAGGTCTTGCTCTCCTCGGTCTGCATATCGGCATTGAAGTGTGTAACGGTCAAGGTGTTGGTGTCCATTCTCCCCCACTAGAAATACTTTCACGAAGATCATCGTTGCAAAGATATCCGCAAGTGTTAGTATGATGATAGTGTAGTGATTATTATTGTTCTTGTGAGTTTTCTACTTTATGAAAGCATTATATATAATGCTTCAGTTCTCTTGTGGAAGTAAGGTTCTTGAACGTTTGAGACACCCAAGAAACTGTTTAATAGCACTCATGTAGCACTCAATATTTCAAAGAATGCCTATTATAGCACTATTTCAGCCTGTCAATCTTATCGAAGAGATAATCAGCCTAAATTCAATAATACAAAAGCCGTTCGATATGAGCGGCTTTATTATTTTGCAGCCTTGACAAAATAAGAAATGTAGGATATAATACTTATAGAAGCACTATAAGTGTCTAACGAGAGATTGGCTCGATAAAAATCCGATACTGATGCTGTACGAATGGGACAGAGGGCTGGCGGACAACGGAAAAATCCGATACTAATGCAGTACGAATGGGACTGACAGTTGGCGGACAACGGAAAAACCAATCATTAAAGGGAGATGACCTACACTGCGGTGTTGCATCTCCCTTTTAAATTTAACACAGAATAACCGCTGAGAGAACACACTCTCAGCGGTTATTTTTATACCTATATCTTATTGATAGCCTCCAACAGATCCAGCACATTAACGTGCGTATAAACTCTTTCGGTTAGCGACATAGCACCAGATTTTCTTTATGGCAAAAGTCAAATAGACTCAAACTATGTTCATAAGGATGAATTCAATGATAGGATGTCGAAAAAGCTTGCAAATGGTTCTTTATCAAAGCAGCGAAGAAAGTATACTTTCTGCATAGTTATATCAGACCAAAAAACAGCTACTACACCCGACATCACAATGCACTTATATCCAAGAATATCAAATGGGAACGGACACGGTAGAGACACATCGATGCCTTTGCCAATATTCAATATCTCGTTTATTATATTTCCTATCTCCAAACTTGCACTAAACGGATCACTGCAGCAATTATTCTTATACTCAAAGATCTCGCCGAGATCGGTCACAAAAGCCGGTGTAAATATTAGCTTACTCTCCATTATATCTATACCTCTCTCTAAACTTTTGCAGCGTAGCTAAACCATCAATATGGATCCCGTCTGCCAGTTGCTGCTGTGCAATCAGAAGCTTTATCATCGCCTCAGTAGAAACGATAGACCTTTCATAAGTCGCATTACTCATTATAACCATATCCTCTCTACCATTCTTGGTTATGAATACAGGTTCGTTTGTCTGATGACACAGATCGGATATCGCAGATGTATTTCTTAGATCCTTTATCGGTATTATATATGGCATAAAATCACCCTTTGCATATTATTATGTCATTATTATAGCATAATTAAGTACACGTGTCAACATTTTTGCAAAAGTCGTTTCAGCAAGCGTGGTAAATATTACCATTTAACAAATTAAAACTTTGTACACTTTTGCTATTGAAATTCTAAAACCGTTGTGCTATCATTTATACAGAAGAGAAAGACCGGATGGTGAAAGGCGGATAAAATGAGCACTCCTAAAATGACAGAAGAACATATAAAGGAACGCAAAGAGGAGATACGTCGTGCAATGGAAAAAATCACACCTCGGATAATGCTAGATTATTTTGAAAAGAGAATAATCGGGCAGCACAAGGAACTTATGATGATAGTATATATGCTATATACGTATTTGCAACTGGCTTGTAAAGAAGTCATAACCGATGTGCCAAGCTGGGTACTGACAGCACCAAGTGGATGCGGAAAGACCGAGGTATATCGTACATTAAAGGCGTTTTGTGCTGATCAAGGAATACCCATTCCAATAATCCATGTAGATCTTAGTCAGATTACTGAGGCTGGATTTCAAGGAAAGGAAGCTAACAGCATAATACAATCACTTGCTCTTGAGGATAGTGTTCTCGATGGGATCGGTATATGTTTTCTTGATGAGGCTGACAAAAAATTCTCTCCTTCGCACAACTCAGATGGGGAGGACATCAATTCTAAGACACAGTCAAATCTGCTGACGATGATCGAGGGAACTGTAGAGAATATTCCGCTTAAAAATGGCGGAGCAAGACGAATGGATTCCAACCAGACAAAGTTTGTGCTTATGGGAGCATTTCAGGATTTGCGTAACAGCAAGCAGAAACGTATTCAAACAACAGATCGGGGCATTGGATTTATATGCCGGGATGTGGAGCCAAGCACGGAGGATGTATTCTACGGGGATATAACTCTTGAGGATATGATAGAGTTCGGAATGCTTGAAGAGATCGCCGGAAGAATGCAGATGGTAGTCAATTTTCATAAGCTGTCAATAGAGGATATGACAGATCTTATACTTTCAAAAATCCATTTACTAGAGCAGGAACTTCAAATCTCGATAGTGTTTGACGATAATACAATCAACTCGCTTTTAGATATAAGCTATACGAATTTGGGCGTGCGCCGTGTTACTAACTGTCTCAGGACGCTTGCATTTAGAGCAATATCAGAGGTGTTTTACGACAAAGCCATCGACAGTAACTGTTGCCTCGTGATAGAAAATTCAAACAGTGCATACATAGAATTTGCTGGTGCGCAAGAGGTGCAAAAAACACATAGATGCGGCTGAGCAATCATCTTAGTCGGATATTGGAGGTATTATTATGAATACAATATTTGAAGATCGCCCAAAAAGTGATAAAGAGATCAACATCATACTTGTCAAAAGAGATGTAGCCATTGAGTGCGCAGCAGCGGTCACCGGATTCATTTTCCGCAACTACGACCTCAAGCATATTCCCTACCCTAAGGACATCAAAGAGATATACGAGCGCAATACTTATTACGAGCAAAACGCTTTTATGTGCGACTCCGAAAAGGAGCTTGACCGCATACTTGAACAGATCAAAGCAGACGAAGAGTATGTCAGGCAGCATACTCCAAAGCCGCACAGGTGAGGAGACTAATTATGGGAACGAACAATAAACCACTATTCAAAATGGTTTTTACATTAAAGGATAATGCTGATCCTGTTAAGTTCGCTGAAATCATAGATGAAATGCTTGCTTGTTATAAGACCTACTGCTCAAAGGAAATACACGGGAATATCGTTGAATTTAGTTCATCAGTTTCAAAACACTATGGTGGTATGTGGGGAACACTTTTAAATGCACTTAAAAGTAAGCTGCTGTGTTATATAACCGGTCTGGATTGGGTTGAAATTGATGCCAATGGAGAGGTAGAAATCGAAGATGTATTAAGTCAGATTTTAGAGGATCACAAGGAGGACAAAAATGGAGACAAACAATAAGCCTTTGTATAAAGTGACTTTTACAATAAAAGAAAACGTTAAAATACAAGTATTAGCTGATACCTTGGATAAAGCTTTTGATATTATGGGTATACAGTTTTTCAGATATATAAACGGTAACAACATTGAATACCATACATATAATCGCAATAACTACGCTGATATGTGGGATGCTATATACGAAATACTGGAAAGCAAATACCTTACCTATATACGCGGAGTAACATGGAATAACTATGAAACCAACAACGAGGAAGATGTATTGACCGAGTTTTTAGAGGACTGCGAGTAGAAGAAAAATGGAACATCACCCCTACATTACACTTAATGACGATACCGAGATAACCTACTCGGATATAAAGACAGATGAACGTGGGAATGAATACATTACCATGTATTTTGAAACGCCCGTGCCAAATGGCTTTCATAGTATGTATATCGATGCAGAAGATAATGCTATAAAGTTATGGTAATTACAAAAGGAGGAGCGGTCATGAGCAGATGCAAGAATAAAATCGAAAAATACCTTATCCCCGATGATATCAAAGCGCTTATAACCGAAGAGTTCGGCAAGGAGTTCACCGGACAGCTGTTCACTGTATTCGGCAAAGATGCAGACGACATCACATCAGCATGGTTTGAGCAGATTGGTATGTATTGTGAAGGCACAAGAGGCTGGTGTACTGCTCTTGAAAAAGCCGCAGATATCATAGGCTGCCGTGAGCTGTTTGAATACTATAAAGCATTGCCATGGTATGACAGCGATGAGTTTGACGTTCAGCTGTACACGATCATCAAAGGGTATCATCTTTTCGATTAATGCTTAGCGAACAAGGAGGAATAGATATGAATAACAACACAAAATTCCAATGGATAGATAACGATACAGATGTTTCCGAGATACTGAAAAAATGCCCGAAAGGTCTTTTGAAGACGATCGAGGAAATGGAGCAAGCCGACTTAGCAGGTGATTTCTTTTTGTTTGACAATGTTTCTGATAGTTTTGACGTATCCACAAAAATAATGCTGCAAAACGGGGTCATAACCGAAGAAGAACGAAAAGTCTTATTATTCAAGTACAATTGTCCGGTTTAATAACAACCAAGCGAGGTAATCGTATGCAAATCGTTGAAGATAAGGACAAAGACGTTCGTAGTAAGTATCATATGCATAACAATAAGGGGGCGTTTGTATGGCTGAGACTGCAACAGATATACTATTCAAAGTGTCATTCAAGCTTAAAGACGGTCTTGACTGTTTGAAGTTTGCAGATACAGTCGATAAAATGCTTGAGTGTTATGATATCACTTGCGAAAGGAACATACACGGTTCGTGTATCGAGTTTTTCACATCAGTGCACGAAAACTATGCAGGTATCTGGGGAACGATCATTGATATCCTTGAAAGCAAAATGCTCCCGTATTTAGAGGAAGTGCAATGGTATAACTATGAAACAAACAATCGTGAAGATGTTCTGATTGATTTTCTAGAGTACAGATAAGAAAAAAGAAATGGCGTTTTAATATGGCTAAGATTACTACAACACTTTTTAAAGTAAGCTTTACAATTAAAGACAATGTAAAGATATATGAATTAGCTGATGCTTTGGATAAAGCTTTTGAACTTATGGATGTACAGTTTGAGCGAACCATAGAAAGCAATAGTATTGAATACAGCACATCAAATCATAACAACTATGCTGATATGTGGGACGCTATATATGAAATACTTGAAAGCAAGTATCTCGCCTACATCAACGGTGTTATATGGAACAACTATGAAACCGATAATGTGGAGGATGTTTTGACTGAGTATTTAGAAGATAAAATTCCTTGACGAATCAGGTATAACCGGTTATAATATATATGATGTAAGTTACAAACTTACAAGCGGTATTTCCTAACCGTGCAAAATGGGAACTATTAAAAGAAGGAAACCCTAACCTTACTATCAAAAATTGGGAACTATAAAAGGCGGGATGCCCTACCGTGCAAATAGGAAACGAAAAGCCGTGTTTTTACACGGCTTTTATAATATATGGGTTGCAAGGATGCATTATTCCCTATTGTCTGCATTGTTGCGTTGTTGAATTAAACTGCGCAAATATTGACTTTACAGGCGATTTGGTGTATAATTATAATACCGTTGAACGATAAGGAGGAACGCAAATGAAGCTGCTTGAAAAACTGATCGCTGAAAAGAATGCCGGTCACAAGGGCGGAGTTTATAACAAGATGCAGGTGGATTTTGCTTATAACTCCAATCACATTGAGGGCAGCAGACTCACCCACGATCAGACAAGATATATTTATGAGACAAAAACTGTTGGTGTCGGAATTGATGAGTCCGAAGCGGCAGTCAGAGTAAACGATGTCATCGAGACGGTCAATCATTTCCGCTGTTTTGACTTTATACTTGACAATATCTCTCAGCCTGTTGATGAGGCTTATATCAAACAGCTGCATGCTATCCTTAAAACAGGTGTAATGGACAACAGTGCTGTTATCGGTGAGTATAAGAAAGAAGCGAACTATGTTGCCGATTTGACAACAGTTGCACCCGAAAAAGTATCCGATGAAGTAAAAAAGCTGTTATCTGAATACGATCAGTCGCATATGACGCTGTTCGAGATCGCCGAGTTCCATATGAAATATGAGAGAATACACCCATTTTACGACGGGAACGGCAGAACCGGCAGGCTGCTGATGTTCAAGCAGTGTCTCGCCAATGGAATTTTGCCTTTCATAATCGACGATAACGACAAGATGTTCTATTATATGGGCTTGAAAGAATGGCAGACCGAGGACAAAAACGAACGGCTCATCAATGTTCTGCTTGCTTCGCAGGATAATATGACAGCAGTTCTTGATTATTTCGGCATAGAGTATGACAGAGGTGCTGACAACTACAAAGATGTCTTAGCTCAGCGTTTTTGATAAGCATTTTTCTCCTTTTTTAGATGAAATCAAAAAAAGAAAAAAGATGATAATTCTTCACAATAGTCGCTATATGCATCTAAGGACAAAACAGTGTTACTAACAAGTAACTAACAAAGCATCGCCAAAACAGCGTATTTACGCAGGCTCACATTCTCAAAGAGATAATCTGCACTACTTTGCAGTTATCACAAGCAGCGTAAATACGCTGTTTGAGTTATTGCGAGAAGTGTTGAAACGGTATGATTTCAAGACCGTAACTAACAAGTAACTAACAAATTTTAAGGCATTCATCGTTTGGTGAATGCCTTTTTTATGTCAAAAAATCCGCTGAGGTTTTATCTCTCAGCGGATCTCTTATTATAACCGATTTATTGTGCCTGGCAGCTATAAGTACAAACAAATATCACTTATTGCTTTGCTCTGCCAGGTCGGCAAGGGTGATATTATCCACAACATCATTGATCGCCTTATAGAGCTTTTCCCACACCCCAAGTGTAACACAGCTTTCGGCTCGGGGGCAATCGTTCGGCTCGTATTCAAGACACGCCACAGGTGCAAGGCTGCCTTCGGTCAGACGAAGGATCATTCCTACGGTGTATTCCTCAGGGTCCCTGGCAAGCATATATCCGCCGCCTGAGCCTCTCACGCTCCTGACAAAGCCTGCACGGCTAAGAACAGAGATTATCTGTTCAAGATATTTTACGCTTATATCCTGTCTTTGAGATATGTCTTTAAGAGCAATATACTTGCCCTTTTCGCACAGTGCAAGATCAAGCATAAGACGCAGAGCATATCTGCCTTTTGTTGATATCTTCAACACGACTCAATCCTTTCTTTGATACTTATTTTATTATAAGCTTTTCCATAGGATTTGTCAAGAAAAGCGGAACACCGCTGAATACGGCATTCCGCTTTAAGAGTTATATTATTCTGTGAACAGTGGTGTTGAATAGTATCTGTCGCCGCTGTCCGGAAGGAGCGCCACGATGGTTTTCCCCTTGTTTTCAGGGCGCTGTGCAAGTTCGATAGCTGCGTGAAGAGCTGCACCGGAGGAAATGCCCACCGAGATACCCTCTTTTTTAGCAAGCAGCTTTGCTTTTGCAAAAGCATCATCGTTTGATACAACAAATACCTCGTCGTAGATCTCTGTATCAAGTACCTCCGGTACAAAACCGGCACCGATACCCTGTATTTTATGCGCTCCGGCTGTACCTTTGGAAAGCACAGGTGAGCTTTCCGGCTCAACCGCTACGACCTTCACATCAGGATTTTTTCCTTTGAGGAACGCACCTACTCCGCTTACTGTTCCGCCTGTACCAACACCTGCAATAAAGATATCCACCTTTCCATCGGTATCGTTCCATATCTCCGGGCCGGTCGTGTTTTTATGGATCTCAGGATTTGCAGGATTTACAAACTGACCGGGGATAAAGCTGTTTTCAATTTCCTTTGAAAGCTCCTCTGCCTTGGCGATTGCGCCTTTCATACCCTTTGCGCCGTCTGTCAATACGATCTCTGCGCCGTATGAACGAAGAATATTTCGGCGTTCAACGCTCATGGTTTCAGGCATTGTTATTATAATGCGATAACCTTTTGCTGCGGCGATGGACGCAAGTCCGATACCTGTGTTTCCCGAGGTAGGCTCGATGATAACAGAACCTTTTTTGAGAAGTCCGTTCTGCTCCGCCTTTTCGATCATTGCTTTGGCGATCCTGTCCTTTACGCTCCCGGCAGGATTGAAATATTCCAGTTTCGCAAGTACAGTTGCCTCAAGCTTGAGTTCGTTTTCAACATTTACCACCTCAACCAGTGGGGTGTTTCCGATAAGACCAAGTGTTCCCTTGTAGATGTTAGCCATAAGAATCTCTCCTTTTTATTTAATAGCTGCAAAACCATTTTCAAGGTCTGCAATAATATCGTCAATATGCTCTGTACCGATGGAAAGTCTGATAGTATTCTGATTGATGCCTGCATCTGTCAGCTCGCTTTCGGAAAGCTGTGAATGTGTTGTTGATGCAGGGTGGATCACCAGCGACTTAACATCGGCAACGTTTGCAAGCAGCGAGAAAATTTTAAGTGCGTCTATAAACTTCCATGCCTCTTCTTTTCCGCCCTTGATGTCAAAGGTAAATATGGAGCCGCCTCCGTTTTTGAAATACTTATTGTAAAGCTCATGCTGTGGGTGGTCAGGAAGTGACGGGTGGTTTACCTTTTCCACCAGGGGATGTGCTGCCAGATATTCAACGACCTTCTTTGTATTCTCCGCATGACGCTCAAGTCTGAGTGAAAGGGTCTCTATTCCCTGTAAAAGCAAAAACGCATTGAACGGTGAGATCGCTGCACCTGTGTCACGTAGAAGGATAGCTCTGATATAAGTTACAAATGCTGCCGGACCTGCTGCTGCGGTAAATGATACACCGTGATAGCTTGGATTTGGTGCTGCGATGCCGGGGAACTTCTCAGGCGACCAGTTGAACTTGCCCGAGTCAACAATAACGCCTCCCAGGGTGGTTCCGTGACCGCCCAGGAACTTTGTTGCAGAGTGTACAACTATATCTGCCCCAAGCTCGATAGGCTTGATAAGGAACGGTGTGCCGAACGTGTTGTCGATTACAAGGGGAATGTTGTGCTCGTGTGCGATCTTGCTCAGCGCCTCAATGTCAGGGATATCGCTGTTTGGATTGCCAAGTGTCTCGATGAATATAGCCTTTGTCTCAGGCTTTATAGCTGCCCTTACCTGGTCAAGTGCATGGACATCCACAAAAGTGGTCTGTACCCCATAGATGGGAAGTGTATGTGCAAGCAGGTTGTAGCTTCCGCCGTAGATAGTCTTTTGTGCAACGATATGTTCACCCTTGCCTGCAAGTGCCTGTATAGCGTATGTGATAGCTGCTGCGCCTGATGCTACCGCAAGTGCAGCGACACCGCCCTCAAGTGCTGCGACCCTTTTTTCAAGGACATCCTGAGTGGAGTTTGTAAGTCTGCCGTAGATGTTGCCTGCGTCTGTAAGTCCGAAGCGTGCTGCTGCGTGCTCGGAATTGTGGAAAACATAAGATGTGGTCTGATAAATAGGCACTGCCCTTGAATCTGTTGCAGGGTCTGCCTGCTCCTGTCCAACGTGAAGCTGTAATGTTTCAAATCTATAATTGCTCATAATATTTACTCCTTTATTTACAGTGTTTGTGATATGTTATTATTTCTTATCTCTTATTATCCCGTACATTTATAATGCATTCGTCCATAGCGGTAATTGCTGCGGATAAGTACTGTAAAAATAAGTGTCATTATCAGCACTCCTTCGTGGTATAATATCTATTTCCTATCGGATTGGTATGTTTTAAGTATAACCCATATTTCCTACAAAGTCAATAGGAAATGTTGTACAAACATAAGCTATATTAACCTACCTATATTGTAGGATATTATAAATTCGCTTATTTCCTATTGACTTGGTAGGTAATAAATGCTACAATGTGTTTATTACATACTGTAACGGTAGGATTATAATTAACATACTATTCTTAATAGACTCGGGAGGATAAATATGTCACAGATATTAACTATAACAGACCTTTGCGTAAGTGCGGAGGACAAGCCCTTGCTGCACGGTGTTTCACTGGGTATGGAAAAAGGCAGCACTCATGTTCTTATGGGTCATAACGGTGCGGGAAAATCAACTCTGGGGCTTGCGATAATGGGAAGCCCTGAGTATACTGTCACAGACGGTAAGATACTTTTTGACGGTGCGGATATAACTAACGAGTCTGCATACGAAAGGGCAAAAAGGGGTATCTTTCTTTCGTTTCAGAATCCTGTTGAGATACCCGGGATAACCCTTTCGGAATTTTTACGCAACTCACTGGAGCAGATAAGCGGCAAACATATGAAGCTGTGGGATTTCAAAAAGAAGCTTAAAGCCGCAATGGAGCTTGTGGATATGGACAGCTCATATGCACAGCGGGATCTTAACGTGGGCTTTTCGGGAGGCGAGAAAAAGAAAGCCGAGATCCTTCAGCTGCTGATCCTTGAACCAAAGCTTGCAATACTTGACGAAACAGACTCCGGGCTTGATGTTGATGCTGTTAAAACAGTTTCAAAGGGGATAAACGAATACAAGAACCGCACAGGCGGATCTCTTCTTATAATTACCCACAACACAAAAATACTTGAGTCGCTAACCGTTGACAAGACCCACATTCTCTCAGGTGGAAAGATAGTTTGTGACGGCCCCGCTGAGCTTGTTGATGATGTTATCAAAAACGGATTTGACAAATATACCGACAAGGAGTGAGATGATGGGGGAAAAAACATATGTTGCGGACATCGACCGTTCACGCTATGATTTCAGATTTGATGAGGACGAAAGCAGCTTCCTTGGCAGCGGCCTTACAGAGGAAATAGTCAGAGAGATTTCACAGGAAAAGGGCGACCCGGAATGGATGAGAGATCTGCGTCTGCACTCGCTGGATATATACAATAAGATAAAAATGGTCAACTGGGGACCGTCCATAGACGAACTTGACGTTGACAGGATAATCACATACATAAGGCAGAAAAGCCGCATGAACACAGACTGGAACGATGTTCCCGAGGATATAAAAAAGACCTTTGAAAACCTTGGCATACCCCAAGCGGAGAGAGAATCCCTTGCAGGTGTGGGGGCACAGTATGACAGCGAGCTTGTTTATCACAATGTAAGAAAAGAGGTCGCACAGTCGGGAGTAGTTTACACCGACCTTGAAAGCGCAATGCATGATGAGCGTTACGCTGAGATGATAAGGTCTCACTTTATGAAGCTGGTTCCGCCCACAGACCACAAGTTTGCGGCGCTCCACGGTGCGGTATGGTCGGGGGGATCGTTTGTGTATGTTCCAAAGGGTGTAAGGCTTGAAATACCCCTGCAATCCTATTTCAGGCTCAACGCAAAAGGTGCAGGACAGTTTGAACACACTTTGATAATCCTGGAAGAAGACTCCTATCTGCATTTCATCGAAGGGTGCTCTGCCCCGAAATACTACGAGGCAGGTCTGCACGCAGGCTGCGTGGAGCTTTATGTGGGCAAAAACGCAACGCTGCGCTATTCAACCATCGAGAACTGGTCAAAGAATATGTACAACCTTAACACCAAGCGTGCGCTTGTTTCTCAGGGGGGAAAGATAGAGTGGGTATCCGGCAGCTTTGGCTCCCACGTTTCGTATCTGTATCCCATGAGCATTCTCAACGGCGAGGGTGCCCGTGCAGAGTTCACAGGAATAACCTTTGCAGGCGAGGGACAAAACCTTGATACAGGTGCAAAAATGGTCCACAATGCACCGAATACTTCATCCTATATGAACACCAAGTCCATTAGCAAATCAGGCGGAATAAGCACCTTCAGAAGTGCAGTCGTGGTCAAGCCGGAGGCCCACGGCAGCAAAAGCTCAGTAAGCTGCGAATCGCTTATGCTGGACAGCATTTCACGTTCAGACACGGTGCCGGCAATGGACATACGCACAAAGTTTGCAGACATCGGACACGAGGCTAAGATAGGCCGCATAAGCGATGAGTCTATGTTTTATCTCATGAGCAGAGGAATGAGCGAGCAAGAGGCAAAAGCTATGATAGTCAGAGGCTTTGCAGACAACGTTTCAAAGGAGCTTCCCCTTGAATATGCCATGGAGATGAACAACCTCATCGGACTTGAAATGCACGGAAGCATAGGGTGATAAAAATGAGTATGATAAAACTAAACAAACTTCCCGTCCCCACCTTTTCCTGGCTGGGAGTGAACGATACACAAAGAGAAGCTGATGCATCTGACATAAAAACTGTCACGCTTGACGAAGAAAAAAGCGAGTCGGAGGTTTTGCAAAGCACATCTTTTGAGATCACAGCACGAAGCGGTGAGATCAAAAGTGCTGTAATGTTTATAGACCCCACGAATAAAGCAAGTATCCGTACAACTGTCAAGGCGGAAACCGGCTCCGCTGTCACACTGGTGCAGGTTTTTGAAGGCAAGGCACAAACAGTGGCAAAGCTTGATGCAAAGCTTAGCGACGATGCAAGATTTGAGCTGATACAGATCTTTCTTGAGCCGGGTGACGCACTAAGCGATATAAACACCACTCTTGGGGGCAGAAGATCAGTATTTACAGCTAACATCGGCTATCTTCTCGGCGGCAGTGACAAGCTGGACATAAATCTTTTGGCAGATCATCTTGGAAGAAAAACCAATTCGCAGATAGCTGCAAAGGGCGTTATGAACGGCAGCTCCGAAAAGATCTTTAAGGGTACCATCGACTTTGCCAAAGGCTGCTGCGGTGCGGTGGGCTCTGAAAACGAGGATGTTTTGCTTATGGGTGAAAAGGTGAAAAACAAAACTGTCCCGTTGATACTTTGTGCTGAGGAGGATGTTCAGGGCAGCCACGGCGCATCTATCGGACGAGTTGATGAGCAGCATATTTTCTATATGCAGTCAAGAGGCTTGCCGGAGGAAAAGATCGTACAGCTTATGGCATTTTCAAAGATCGCACAGATAGTGGATACTATTTCAGATGAACAGATCCGCCAACGCATATACAATAAGATCGGACGAGGTAATAAAAATGAGTAACTCTCTTTTAGGCAAAGAAAACTTCCCTGTTTTTAATAAATACAAAGATCTTGTTTACCTTGATAATTCGGCAACCCAGCAAAAACCCAAAAGGGTCATAGACGCCCTGGCGGAGTATTACATCGAGCAAAACGCCAACCCTCTGAGAGGGCTTTACGAGCTTAGCGTAAAAGCAACAGAGGTCTACGAGAACGCCCGTAAAAGTGTAAAGGAATTTATCGGTGCAAACAGCACAAAAGAGATAATCTTTACACGAAATGCCACCGAAAGTCTGAACCTGATCGCATTCAGCTGGGGATCGGCAAATATTGACCAGGGCGACGAAATACTTGTAGGCATAAGCGAACACCATTCAAACCTTTTGCCCTGGCAGATACTTGCAAAGCAAAAGGGAGCGGTCCTGAAATTTCTTGAATGTGACAAAAGCGGAAAATACACAGCAAAGGATCTTGAAAAAGCTCTCACCCCACGCACCAAGCTTTTTGCCATCGCACAGATATCTAACATTTTCGGCAGGCTCAATCCAATAAAGGAATTTGCAGACATTGCCCATAAAAACGGCACACTCATCGTCTGCGATGCTGCACAGAGTGCGGCGCATATCCCTATTGACGTGAAGGAGCTTAACGTTGATTTTCTTGCTTTTTCCGGCCATAAAATGCTTGCTCCCATGGGAATCGGTGTGCTTTATGCACGGCAGGAAATACTTGAAAAAATGCCGCCGTTTCTTTCAGGCGGCGAGATGATCGAATATGTCACCCGTGAAGATGCCACCTATGCAGAGCTTCCTCACAAGTTTGAGGCAGGCACAGTCAACGCCGGCGGTGCTGCCGGACTGGCTGCTGCAATAGACTATATAAAAGAGATCGGGTTTAAAACCATTCAAGAGCGTGAAAATCAGCTTACAGCACTGGCTTTTGATGAGATGAAAAAGATCCCCCACGTAAATATAATAGGTGCAAACGATCCGGAAGATCACCACGGGATACTGACATTTACCATAGACGGTGTTCATCCTCACGACATCGCAGCCATATTTGATGCCGACAACATTGCCATACGAGCCGGTCATCACTGTGCACAGCCACTGCACCAATATCTTGATGTACAGTCAACAGCAAGAATGAGTCTTGCATTTTATAACGATGAACAGGATATAACAAGGTTTATACAAACACTGGGTTCAATAAGAAGGAGAATGGGCTATGACAACTGACAGCTTTTACGGAGAGGTCCTTGCCGATCACAATCTGCACCCGCTGCACAAGCATGAGCTTGAATGTGCGACCGACTGCTGCAAGGGATTGAATCCCACCTGCGGAGATAACATATCCCTTAATCTTGACATTCACGACGGCATTATCGCAGACGGTTCCTTTACCGGTATAGGGTGTGCAGTCTCACAGGCAAGTGCGGATATAATGCTTGAACTTATTATAGGGAAAACTCTTGACGAGGCAAGGCACTACACAGATCTTTTCAGAAAGATGATATCCGGCGAGGCTTCCGACGAGGAGATCGACGAGCTTGAAGAGGCAGGCGCTTTGCACAGCGTTTCAAAAATGCCTGCCAGAGTGAAATGTGCACTGCTCAGCTGGAACACCATGGAAAAGATACTTGAACAAAAGAAATAAATATATTAAGGAGAGAAAGGGCGGAATGAAGATAAATACAAAAGTTGAGCTGGGTATTGTTGCGCTGACTGATATAGGTATCCATTCCGAGGACGGGACGGCTGTTCGTTCCTCGGATATAGCCCGGCGGCAGAACATCTCTCAAAAATACCTTGAACAGATACTTCTTGTTTTGCGTCAGGGGAAGTTTGTAAGGTCACATAAAGGCATTTACGGCGGATACCGGCTTTCACGTCCTGCAAACAAGATACTGCTTTGCGATATCCTCAATACCCTTGACAACAATATCCTTGCAAATACATATGAAAAATGTGACGGGCACTCCGATGGGATACGTGAATCTGTAAACAACTGTCTGTGGTCAAATCTCAACAGCAATATGCTGCGTTTCATAGAAAATATGACCCTTGATGATCTTATAAAAGAATACAAACAAAGCCTTTGTGAAAAAAAGGGTTATATGTATTACATCTGAAACACAATAACAAAGAGCGCTGTTCATGTGCGAACAACGCTCTTTTTTGTGCTATAATATCTTTTCGCTGATAAATCTTTCAAGCACCTCATCTATGCTTCCGCTGACCTCAAAGACCCTTACGCCTTTTGAGATAAGGTAAGCCGCCGCACCCTCTCCGATCTTTTGCACCAGCACCGCATCACAGTCTGAGAGCAATTCAATTATCTTATCAAAACGTGTGGTATCGTGTCCGAGGCTGTGCTGACAGACAGCCACCGCATCACGTATTTCTACAAAGGTATGATCCTTTTCACCCAGATCATACACACGGAAAAACTTTGCGTGACCGAAATGCTCGTTTACCGTAAAGCCGTCGCTTGTTGCAGCTGCGATCCTTGCCATAATATCCCCTCCTTTAAAGGGCAAGCTGCCGGATAAAACGGCAGCTTTTTACGTTATTTATATGAAGCTAATGCAGTATTGTAGATATCCTCGATAACACGCAGACCGCCGGAATAACCAACATAGTTTGTGGTCAGCACGATACGGTACGGTGTGGGACAGGCAATAGAAAGAAAATCTGCATCTATCTCAGCGGCAAGCTCTTTGTCCCAGCCGCTTCCCAGGATAAGTCCCCTGCCCTTGTGGTCAAGCCCCCGGATAATATCCTGCATTGCACCTGCGTCAGGGTCAAAGTACACGGGTATCTCACGCTTGTCTGATGCAGACTTGATGTCTGCTGAGATCTGCTGCTGATACTTTGCCGGAACATTGTCAACAATAAACTGCTCCTTGGGGACAAGTCCGGTTTCGTGCAGAAGAAATTTTGTCAGTCCGGTCACATATCCTGCATCGTGAAGGATATGCACATAGCTTGGCAGACCGTAACGGAATTCAAGAAGAAATGTTGCCAGATTGTCTATCTCCTCGTAGTATGCCTTTTCCTCCTCGGTGATGAACGCCCTTGCCTTTTTCTCGTCGATCTGTGCGCCGTTTTCAAGTGCGAAATCAACAACGCCGTTCAAAAACTTAGTTGTTTCGTTTGCACCGATGGGCATATAACCGAACTGATAGTAAGGCTGACCATAGCGCCTTTGCAGATTTTTGACTATAGGCTCGCCGTACCAGGGGGAAACAAAGACGTTAAAGTTTGCCTTGGGGATAGTCTGCCACTCCTTTACGCCGCCGCTGTGCGGTCCGAAAAGGATATTGACTTTAAGTCCCAGCCCCTCAAGCAGCCGCTTATACTCTTTGAGATTCCCTTTCCAGAACTGATCCTGGTAAGGGATAGATGCAATAAGGTTCACCAGGTTTTTCTCAGAGCGTGATGGATTCTGATCTTCAAATCTGCTTACGTACTGGTCAATTATTGCATTTACCACAGCCGAGTGGGAAACATAGTTGCTGGATTTGAAACCGGAAGTTTCAACGTGGACAATGGGTCTGTCCTCCTCGTAGAGAAATTCATCTGTAACGCTTGCCACATCATCTCCCACGATGCCAGCCGTACAGCCGGTAACTACCACCTGAAGATCGGTATCAAGCACCTTGTAGGTGTTTTTTATAATATTGCGAAGTCTGTCCGTTCCGCCGAAAACGACCTCTTTCTCGCTGAAATTTGTACAGGGTGCAGTCTCTCCCCCTGCATACCCTGCCGAGCGCTCAAAAAATCCCTTTATCATCACTCCGCAGCCGGGTCCCGAATGAAGTATTGGAACTGCACGGGGTATGGCGACCACCGTTTGCAAAGCTCCTATCGCACAGGTATATCTCTCCTGTTCAATCAATCCTGCCATATGAATTCTCCTTTACTTTCCCAAGAATGTGTAAGGCTCCTGCTGAAGCCACCAATCTGTATATGGATTTGACGAATGCTTTGCAAGGTTCTTTACAAACTCATCGTTGTCGATAGTTTCAAGTATACGCTCACCGTAATTAACAAGTCCCTCGTAGCCCATTCCGAAATGCTCGTCACCCACAAGAAGTGAGGGTATGCCGAGCTTTGCGCCCCACAAGGTCATCCCCCCGTGGCGTGCAAGGTCACGCACGGTGGCGAATGCCTCCCGGTCATTGACCTTGACGACCTTATCCACAAGACTGATATCCATTGTATCGGGTATAAAATCATTTCCTATTCCTTCAATGTTGTAGTCAAAGTGCTCTCCGCAGCCGATAGTCGAACCCTCCGGGTCTGCAAGTACACCCTGAACAGCCGGGTCCTGCTGTTTGATATACCTGACTATGCCCGTATATGTTCCGCCGCTTCCTGCACCTGCCACTATGTGTGTTACCTTTCCGCCGATATCCTCCCATATCTCCTTGCCTGTGGTTTCGTAGTGGGCAAGGGGATTGCCGGGATTTTTAAATTGATCAAGGGAAATAGCGTCAGGGATCTGCGCTTTAAGCTCCTCAGCTTTTTTCACCGCTCCCAGCATTCCCTCTTCACGAGGCGTATTTATCACCTCTGCGCCGAACGCACGCAAAAGCGCCTGTTTTTCTGCGGAAAACTTTATTGGGACTGTGAAGATGACCCTGTAGCCTTTTCCAAGTGCAGCGAATGCGATGCCAAGTCCGGTGTTTCCTGCGGTGGCTTCAATTATCGTGCCGCCTTTTTTAAGCCTTCCCTCTTTTTCAGCGCACTCTATCATATACTTACCGATACGATCCTTAACGCTTCCGGAAGGGTTATACATTTCAAGTTTTGCAAAAATATGTACTTCGGGGGAGACCCCCATATTCACAAGCTCCACAAGCGGCGTATTGCCAACGAGCTGATGCATATTTTCATACAGCATATATCTTACCTCACAATTTTGAGCTGTTTATCGCCTGTTCAAGATCTTCAAGTATATCGTTTATATCCTCAATGCCTATGGACAGTCTTATAAGTCCGTCGGTGATGCCGACCTTTTTACGTATCTCCTCGGGAATAGATGCGTGTGTCATTGTTGATGGGTGACACACAAGTGATTCAACTCCCCCGAGGCTCTCCGCAAGGGTGATAAGCTCAAGGCTCTCAAAGAACTTTTTAATATCATACCCGTCTTTTAGCTCAAAAGAGATCATAACGCCGCCGTTTTTAGCCTGCGACCTATTTATTTCGCAGCCCTTGTCTGTTTCAAGCCCGGGATAATGCACGCTCTTAACTGCGCTGTGACTGCTGAGGAAGTTTGCGGCAGCCAGCGCATTTTCCACGTGTCTGTCAAGCCTTACTCCAAGGGTTTTTATGCCTCTTATCAGCAAAAAACTGTCAAAGGGTGGAAGAACCCCCCCTGTGGAGTTCTGAACAAAGGCGATCTTATCGGAAAGCTCTTTTGTCTTTGCAATGGCAAGTCCTGCCACAACGTCGCTGTGTCCCCCAAGATACTTTGTTGCGCTGTGGACCACGATATCTGCGCCAAGGGTGATAGGTCTTTGCAGGTAGGGCGTCATAAAGGTGTTATCCACAATAACCAAAAGACCGTGTTCGTGAGCTGTATGTGCGATCTTTCTTATATCCGTAACTGTCATGAGGGGATTTGCCGGGCTTTCAAGAAGCACCGCCTTTACATCGAACGTAATATCATTTTCAAAAGCCTCGGGATTTTCGGTATCAGAAATAGTGTAGGTGATATTAAAGTGGTCAAAGACGTTATTCAGCAGTCTGAACGTTCCCCCGTAGACGTTTGAGGAGATAAGCACCCTGTCGCCTGAATGCAAAAAACTCAGCACCGCTGTTTCAGCGGCAAGACCGCTGGCAAATGCAAAGCCTGCATATCCTCCCTCAAGCTCAGCGATAAGCTTTTCAAGTGCCTCACGGGTAGGATTTCCCGTTCTTGAATACTCGTATCCTCTCATCTTTCCAAGTCCGTCCTGTTTGAAGGTGGATGTCTGGTAGATGGGGACATTGACTGCGCCTGTGCGCTCATCTAAGGAAATACCGCCGTGGATAAGGGCTGTATCAATGCTTTTGTAACTCATAACTATTCTTCCCTTCGTTTTCATATTTTACCTATCTGTTTGGTATGGTTTTATTGTAAATGAAAACTTCGGATAAGTCAACCGCAATATGTGATAACGTTATCACACCTGGCAGTCTGCCCCTTGTGAATATACGTTATTTGCGGTGATCATCCGAAGAAAAGGTAACGTAAATGTTAAATCATCGTTAATCAGTTTTACATTGTGATAACGTTATCACGCTTGAAACAGGGACTTTGTGCGCTAAAATGCAGACTGTATACACTTTTATACCCGTCAATATGATAACGTTATCATCTTTGACCGCATCATGTCAGATATAATACTCCGGTTCAGTTATTTCGCTGTAACTGCGGCAGCTTTCCCGTATCATCAGTGTTCCTTCAAGCTCGATGCGTGAGACGATCTTGTGACCGCCCTTTATCCTGTCAAGCAGAAGCATCAGCGCAAAGCGCACCATGTCGGACTTTGGCAGTGATATCGTTGTCAGCATGGGCTTGGTGTACTGAGCCGCATCTATATCGTCACTTGATATCACAGAGGGCAGATAGTGCTTTTGCCTGCGCTTTCCGAAGGCGTTTATGATCCCCACAGCGAGAATATCGTTTGCACAATAAACAGCCGTAGGCGGGTCTGCAAGTGATTTGAAATAGTCGTATGCCATAAGCCCGTTATGCTCGTTGGGTGAGGTATCAAAAACATAGTCGATGCCCGGCGCAAGGTGCATATCCGCAAGCGCCGCCTGAAAGCCTGTAAAGCGGGATTCGTTATGGCAGTCACCCACATAGGCTATCTTTGTATGTCCCAGCCGTGCAAGGTACGCCACAGCCTCACGTGCTATCCTTTTGCCGTCGCAAAGGACCTCGTCTACCTCATAGTTGGTGGAGTTGCGGTTTATGGAAACTATATTCTTTTCCTTGGTTTTAAGCACACGCAGCCCACGCCTTGTGACCTTCCCTATGATGATAAGTCCGTCATGCTTTTGAGAATTTTCATCATAAAGCGAATCAACAAGCGCAGAGAGATTATCCGCCCTGCCGGATCTTTCATCAGAAAACTCTGCGTTGTGCCACACGTTGGCAATTATGCAGCCGCTGTTTCGCAGTTCTTTTTCCAGCTGCATAAGAAGCTCGTCATAAAACGGATCGGCAGTCTCGCTGGAAAACCTTGTGAGCAATATATTCACAGAATATACCTTATCGCCCAGGCTGCCCCCCGATTTGAGATTTCTGGCATTTGCGTTTGGGATATAGTTTATCTCTCGAGCCGCCTCAAGGACTCTTTTACGCACCTGCTCATCAGAGCATCTGTGCTTTGGATCATTTAGTATCCTGCCTACGGTAGACACGGAAACTCCTGTCATCTGTGCAATTTCCTTCAACGACACTGATGCCCGCTCCTTTCAACATAGTTTTCATATCAAATTACTATGATATTATCACATCATCATAACTATGTCAATACGGTAAATGTTAATTTTTATACCAGAACAAGCCTCATCTGGTACCACTGCACTTCACCGATAAAGGAGCTGTGGCTCACTCCCTCGCTGACAAAGCCGAACTTTTCATAGTAGGTGATAAGCTGCTGCTTGCAGGTCAGCACAACGCCCTTTCTTCCCTGAAGCCTTGCCTGCCTGATAAACTCTTTAAGGAGCCTTTGTGCAAAACCTCTTTGCCTATATTCAGGGAGCGTGCACAATCCGAACACCATCTGCCACGTACCATTTTTATCGTGCATATATGCATTTTTATACATTTCATCGGTAAGATCGGGTATATCGGTCGTAAAGCCGTTTATAAAGGAAACCACCTTTCCATATTCATCGCACATTACCATAAAGTAGTCCGAGAACGAACAAAGGCGATCCCGGAAAGCTTCCCTGCCTGCCGCCTGTCCTTGGGGAAAGCAGATACTTTCGATCTCTGCGATCCGGTCAAGGTCGCTTTGTTTAGCTTTTCTTATGAACATATTTACCCCTTTTCTCTCACAAGACTTTTATTGTGCACAAAAAACTACACATCCGCACCGTCACGGACAAAAAGCTCGTGGGTGACTATGACAACTGCCGCACCACTTTCCTTTTCTCTTTTTTACTCAAATCATTTCTTTGCTGACACAAGGCTTTTTACCGCAGGTATCCTTGCGATAATCCACTCATAAAGCAGCACACCGAACAAAACTCCGCCGATGCCCTGAACGATGTTGCCTGCAACGCCCGTAAGCGCTGTTGCCGCAGAGCCGTAAAGAAACGACTCATAGACTGCGTAGCCTGCGACCATCACAAGCTCTGCTGCTATGGCAGAAATTATCCTGCCCACAAGGGTCGGAAGTTTTTTGCTCAAAGCCTTGAATACTGCAAACGCCGTGACTGCCATAAGAGCCTTTATTATAAATGTAGGTATCGCATACACTGTGTATCCTGCAAAAAGATCCGACAGGGACGAGCCTATGCCTGCCGCTGCTCCGCCGTAAAGAGGTCCCAGCAGCCAGCCTGCAATGTTCACAAAGCAGTCGCCAAGGTTTATATATCCCTTTGTCGGGGTGGGTATGCGTAACATCATGGTCGATACAGTTATTATCGCTGCAAAAAGTCCCGCAAAAACAAGCAGCATTATTTTCTCATTTTTCCTTGAGCTCATTTCATCATACTTCCCTTCGTTTGCTTATCACAGCAGACCTGCGGCTGTGAAAGCTTGTTCAAGGTCGGCAATAAGATCATCTGCGTCCTCAAGACCTGCGATGATATTACCGTGACCTGTCAGCGCCTTTGTTGCCGAGTAAACAACTATATCTGCTCCATGCTCAAGGGGTCTGTAAAGATAAGGCGTGGCAAGGGTGTTGTCAACTACAACCGGTACACCGTGCTTGTGTGCGACCTTTGATATTTCATCAATATCAAGGAGATATGCGTTAGGGTTGCTTATAGACTCGACGTAGACAGCCTTTACATCGTCGGTTATCTGCTCCTCAAGCTTTTGTGGATCAAGCACCGCATCGGTGAGCTTTATCTTTATACCAAGCTCAGGAAAAAGTCTGTCAAAGGCATCTATCGTTCCGCCGTAAAGATAAGGCGATGCAAGTATCGTGCCGCCCTTTGAAGCAAGGTTCAAAAGCGTATAGCTGATAGCTGCCATTCCCGAGCCAACTGCGACTGCGTTTTTTGCACCGTCAAGAGCCTTAACCCTTTCTGCAAAGTATGTGACCGTCGGGTTGCCTACCCTTGTGTAAAGATAGCCTGCCTCTTTGTAGGCAAAAAGATTCTGTGCGTGCTGTGTGTTTTTGAAATCATATGATGTGGTCTGATAGATCGGGGGTGAGATCGCAAGGTTGTTGTCCTTGGAATCATATCCTGCCTTGATCTTTTTTGTGTCAAATTTTAATTCTGCCATAAGATGACTCCCTTTCGGTTTTTGATTTCGTTTTTCTGCGATGTGTTCAGTGTAGCCTAAAACTGCCTGTGGGTCAACAAAAAAACGTGACATCGTTATCATCACAAGGCTTGCGCAATGGCGGTTTTGTGCGATACCGAGGACTTGGGCATACAAAAAAACAAGCATCAGGTGCAGCACATAGGCAAAATGTGATAACGTTGTCTTTGCTTATAATAAAGGGTTTTCAAGGTATAAAAGCTGCTTGTGGGCGCTCTTGGGCAGGAGAAAATGGGGCATTATAAGAAATCGTTATCAAAAAACGGCTTTGCTATAAATCCGGTCTATAACCTATAATAAAAAAATCACATTGCCCGGGCAGAAAAATACATACACTTTTCTCTTGACAAGCGACTTCAAGATAGATTCGTCCCCAATTAGCAACAGCATCATCGGCTGATATTCAAAATTGCCTCGATGCTTCCATATGACTTGCTCCTTCCTTGTTCATTGTTTCCGATACCATGATCTTAAACTCCGCTGTGTTTCTTGTTTAGTTTTTCTTTAGGTATAAAAATACCCCCTTTCGTTAGATCTCTAATTGGTATATTTCTATATAACAAAACAGACACAAAAAAGAGGTAAGACACAAAATCTTACCTCTTATCTCTTATTTCTGATTACCACTTCTCTGTATATCCTCTGATATACTGTCCGGGTACTTCCGAATAAAGCTTGACAAATCTCTTGTGTGAGAGTCTTCCGCCGTAGGACATATTGTCATCTACCTGCGGGTCAACTACGTAAGTATTGCCGTTTATTGTAAGCTCGACCCACATATGCTGACCATATCCGCCGCCTGCAAGTGTGGTCTGACCCCATACGGTATTTGCTTTGAAGCCCATGTAACGCAGCATTGCACACATTACGTGTGAATACTCTGTACAGGTGCCGAAACCTCTTACCAATACAGACTGCATCGGGTTGTTCCAGCCACCGTATGCATAATATGTGTGGTTGATAAGATAGTCATAGCAGGTAAGCACCTTCTCGTAATTGGTCATCTTATCATTTACAAGTGCCTTCATGTACTTTTCAAGCACTGCCTTTTCATTGCCGCTTACGGTTATAGTCGGTTTGAGTTCCTCAGGCTTAACAGAATTGAGCCTTTCCTTTACCGAACCGCCTACATCGTAAATAACAGGATTGCCCTGGATCTTTGTGGTGGTCACCGGCTTAGCCGCTGTCACCTTTTTGGTGGTAGTAACCGTTTTTTTTGTGGTAACTGCTTTCGTTGTGGTTGCAGCTGCCTTTGTTGTTGCAGAAGTCGTTGTGGTCTGCTTAGTGGTCTGCTGTGTCACAGTTTTTGTCTGAGCAGATGCAGGAGCTGCTGCAAGCTTTGGCTGCCACATTGAATAAGTAACTGTCTTTTCTTGCTGTGTTTTCTCTGCGGATGATTCTTTAGAAGCTTGTGCGGTGAAAGAAGTATCCGTTTCACCAATATTAACTTGATCTCCGCCAATGCCAACAGCAAAATAACCTGATGCGCCGGCACCTACGGCAATGCAAGCCGCAGCGGCGATTATCCTGCTCTTGACGCTGGTTTTCAATGTACTCATTATAAAGTAACTCCTTATTATGTTTTTCCCCGTATACAAGTATAACACAACATGATAAAGAGTGTCAACGTTTTTTGTAACCAAGTTGTAACATTTCTGTAATCAATATAATTTTAGCGATTACAAACTGTAATTTATGGTAAAATTGCACAAAAAAAGCACCCATCCTTTGGGACAGGTGCTCTTTGTCGACTATGTAATTATTCCTGATTTGGAGCTCCTACAGGGCAAACACCGTTGCAAGCACCGCAATCGATGCAAGCATCAGCGTCGATCTTAGCCTTATCGCCGTCCAAAGAAATTGCACCAACAGGGCAACCGTCTACGCAAGCGCCGCAGCCGATGCACTCATCACTGATTTTGTAAGCCATAGTGAAATCCTCCTTGTTTTCATTTTATACAGACACGACCTCTTGTGCCTGTTATTATCATAACACATTTTTCATAAAAATCAAGTACATTTTTGTATTTTCACTAAAATTTCATTTTTTGGGAATAGTTAGCCTAAGCTTACATTCAAGGGGTTTTGCGGACTTTTTCAAAGCCCCAGTTCATCCTGTGAAAGAAGCTTGTAACCTTTCTCCTCAAGGGCAGTTACCGCCTTGTCGTTATCGTCCACACGAAGCACCAGACAAGCGGTATTGTTTTCGGTATTGATAAATGCAGCATACATATATTCAACGCTGATATTGTACCCGTAAAGCACCTTCATTGCCTCTGCGAGTCCGCCGGGTCTGTCGGCTATCCTCAGCACAAGAACATTGGAAAGGGTTACCGAACAGCCCTCTTTCTTGAGGACGCTAACGGATCTTTCCGCATCGTCAACAATAAGTCTCAATATACCGAAGTCCTTGGTATCTGCAATAGACATGGCACGGATATTGATCCCTGCGTTGCCCAGAAGCTCGGTGATCGCACTTAATCTTCCGGGTCTGTTTTCAACAAAAACTGATAACTGTTTTACTGTCATTTTAATGACCCCCTATCTGAAATATATATTTTATTTAGTCCAAAAGCTTTCTGTTATCTATAACTCTTACAGCCTTGCCCTCGCTTCTTGGAATACTGTTTGGTTCAACCAAACGTATTTTTGCCTTGATACCAAGGACAGAAAGCATTTCCTGAGAGATCTTCTTTTCAAGCTCCTCGATGGATCTTATGGTATCGTTGAACATCTCCTCGGTTATCTCCACCCTTACCTCGAAAGTATCGGTATTGTTTTCACGTCCGACAACGATCTGGTAATTAGGCGACACATTGTGCATTTTCAGCAATACGCTTTCTATCTGTGACGGGAAAACGTTTACTCCACGGATAATAAGCATATCGTCCGAGCGGCCCATAGGCTTTGCCATTCTCACAAGTGTTCTTCCGCATTCGCACTTTCCTCTTGTAAGGACACATATATCTCTGGTCCTGTAACGCAAAAGCGGGAAAGCTTCCTTGGTTATGCTTGTAAATACAAGCTCGCCTTTTTCCCCATCCGGCAGCACCTCGCCCGTTTCGGGGTCTATTATCTCGGCAATAAAGTTGTCCTCGTTTATATGCATTCCGTGCTGACACTGGCACTCAAAAGCCACACCCGGTCCGCTTGACTCGGTAAGTCCATAGATGTCATACGCTTTTATACCAAGAGAATCCTGGATCTGCTGACGCATTTCCTCCGTCCACGGCTCGGCACCGAAGATACCGGCTTTAAGTTTAAGGTCGTCCGGGGTAAGTCCCATTTTCTTGACCGTTTCACCTATATAAGCGGCATAGGAAGGGGTACAGCAAAGTATAGTAGCACCAAGGTCCTGCATAAACTGGATCTGTCTTTCGGTATTTCCCGATGACATAGGCAATGTAAGGCAGCCCACTTTATGTGAGCCTCCGTGAAGTCCGGCACCGCCTGTGAAAAGGCCGTATCCGTAAGCCACCTGGCATACATCATCCTTTGTACCTCCGGCTGCGGTAATAGCCCTGGCAACGCAATCCTCCCACATATCAACGTCATTTTGCGTATAAAAAGCCACTACCCTTTTGCCTGTTGTACCGCTGGTAGAATGTATCCTTACGCAATCGCTCAGGGGCTTTGCCAGCAGACCGTAGGGGTATGCGTCACGCAGATCTGCCTTTGAAAGGAACGGCAGCTTATAAAGGTCCTCAACACCCTTTATGTCCTGCGGTGTAACGCCTTTTTCTTCCATTTTTTTGCGATAGTAGGGAACGTTGTCCCAGACGTGCCGGACCTGCTTTACCAGTCTCTGGCTTTGCAGGGCGAGCATCTCCTCACGCTCCATGCATTCTATCTTTTCATTCCAATACTTTCCCATTGTCCTTCACTCCTTTGCGGACTAAAAAAAACTAACTTAATTAACCTGTCTGCCCATAGCAAACGCCTTTTTATTAAGCTCCAGGAACTTAGCCGGCACACATTCCTCCACTGCCTTGTTCCAGCAAGCTTCTTCAAACGGCATCTTTGTTGACACAACACCCATAAGCACCACATTTGAAGCCTTTGCGTTTCCGCATTCCTCAGCTATTTTCAAAGCGTCAACAGCGATAACATCAATGCCCATACCTTTGAGCTTTTCAACGATGTTTTCCGGATAAACCGCCGCACCGTTTATAACAGGCATAGGGTCTATCTGCTGAGTGGAAAGCACGATATGACCGCCTTTTTTGAGGAAAGGCACATACCTTGCAGCCTCAAGGGTCTCAAAGCTGATGATGATATCAGCCTCACCCTTTTCTACAACAGGGGAATACACCTTGTCGCCGTACTTAACGTAGGTGACTACCGAGCCGCCTCTCTGGCTCATACCGTGTACCTCTGACACTTTTACATCGTAACCCTGCTGCAGCAGGACATTTCCTATAAGTCTTGATGCCAACAGCGAGCCTTGTCCGCCCACGCCAACTATCATGATTGATTTTGTTTCCATTTATGTACATTCCTTTCGGTATGAATTACTTTACGATAGCGCCCGGCTTGCACATTTCTGTGCAGATGCCGCAGCCAACGCACTGTGTATGGTCGATGACAGACTTTCCGTCGTGCATAGAGATAGCAGGACAGCCTATCTTCAAGCACTGCTTACAGCCAACGCACTTGCTGCTGTCAACTTTCAGCGGTGGATTGTGCTTAACGTATTTCAGCAGCGCACAGGGTCTGCGTGAGATTATAACGCTTGGCTCGTCCTTGGCAAGCTCTTCCTTTATAACGGCTTCCGTTTCAGCCATATGGTAAGGGTCAACGACTCTTACGCTCTTTATGCCGATAGCGTGGCAAAGATCAACAAGATTTACCGCAGCCGCAGGGTCGCCTTTAAGGTTCTTGCCCGTGGTCGGGTTCTGCTGGTGACCGGTCATACCTGTGATAGAGTTGTCAAGGATTATAACGGTGGAATTTGTAGCGTTGTATGCCACATTTACAAGGCTTGTCATACCGCTGTGCATAAATGTGGAATCACCGATAACAGCAACGGAGTTCTTCTCAGCCTTTTCGCCAAGAGCCTTGTTAAAGCCGTGGAGGGCAGAGATAGATGCACCCATGCAGATAGTTGAGTCCATAGCGTTCAGCGGAGCTGTTGCGCCAAGGGTATAGCAGCCGATGTCGCCCGAAACGGTAACCCCCAGCTTTTTAAGGCAGTAAAACAGACCTCTGTGAGGGCAGCCTGCACACATTACCGGCGGTCTTACCGGGACATTTTCTGCAAATGTATCAAACTCCGGCTTTGTACCCAATATCTTTTCTGAAACGATAGTCTGGGAGATCTCACCGATGTATCCGAAAAGCTCCTTTCCGATAACGTCAACGCCGATATTCTTACAATGGCTCTCAATTATTCCGTCAAGCTCCTCGATAACATAGACCTTATCGCACTTTGCTGCAAAGTCTTTTATAAGCTTTACAGGCATAGGGTTTATCATACCCAGTTTGAGGAAGCTTGCCTTGTCGCCAAGTGCCTGCTTTGCGTATTCGTAGCAGATGCCTGCTGTGATAACGCCTATCTTTGTATCAGCCATCTCGACTCTGTTAAGGTCGCTTGTTTCAGCAAACTCGGCAGCAGCCTTGAGCTTGTCCTCAACTATCGGGTGACGCTTTATAGCCTTTGCAGGCATCATAACATACTTATCTATGTTTTTCTCGTAAGGGATAAGATCCTTTTCCACCCTGTCACAAAGCTCAACAGCAGACTGAGAATGGGAAACTCTCGTTGAAAGTCTTATAAGAACAGGGCTGTCAAACTTCTCGGAAAGCTCATAAGCTTTTTTTGCAAACTCCTTACACTCTGCTGAGTCGGAAGGCTCCACCATAAGTGTCTTTGATGCAATAGCATGGTGTCTTGAATCCTGCTCGTTCTGTGACGAGTGCATTCCCGGGTCATCTGCAACTGCCACTACCATTCCGCCTGTAACGCCGGTATATCCTGCGGTATAAAGGGGATCGGCAGCAACGTTGAGTCCCACGTGCTTCATTGCACAAAAGCTTCTTGCACCTGCGATAGATGCGCCAAGGGCGACCTCCATAGCGACCTTTTCGTTCGGCGCCCACTCAGCATAGACCTCGTCATACTTTGCCAGTGTCTCGGTTATCTCCGTTGATGGGGTCCCGGGATATGCCGATGCGATACGGCAGCCTGCTTCATACAATCCTCTTGCAACTGCCTCGTTTCCAAGCATTAGTTTCTTCATGATCTGAATCGTTCCTTTCATCTGCCGCTGCTTGTAGATGCGGCGATTTTCTCCATAGCTCACGGCACGCATATCAGCGAGCCAATAACCTTATATATTATAACACACACAACTGAAAATTGCAATACAAAATATCATATCCTGCAAAACTTGCAATAAGCAAATGTTTGTGCTATACTGTATTGTTAGTAAACAGTTCCATAGAATAAACGGGAGGTGCGGCAATGAGGCTGTTTGGGAAAAAGGAAATGCCGGTAAAGCTGGATTTTGCAGCCTGCGGAAAAATACTTATCGACTCTCTCAGGTTCTCTTTCAGCATTACCAGCGACGGAAAGGCATCAAACAAGGGACTTTGCGTTTCATTTTCCGGAGAGGCTATCGACAGCGGAGAAGTACAGCTGAAAGACCTTGAGATAATGGAACAGCGCAAGGGCAAACTTGTGCCGAGAAAAGTTAGCATGCCCCTTGTGACAAAAAAAGACGGGAAGAAGATCTACCAGGCAAAGCTGCGGGATCTGAAAATATCCGATGCCGCCCAGCGTGTCGCCAAAGGACAGACAATAGAAGATGCCCTTTCAAGCATAATCAGCAAGGACATAAGTTTCAAAGTCACCCCACTTTACAGCGGTGATGAGGAACCGGAGATAATGCTTAATGTATACCCTTACGAAAATGCACTCACCGGCTCGTGCACAAAATGGCTCAAATGCACCTCAGACCGGAACTGGTTTGAGCATAATCTGAAATAGGTGGGTATAGATATGTTTGTTTTGTTTGGTCTGATAGTCGCAGGCTTTACGATATTTCATGCTGTCAAGCGTCTCAAGGGCTCAAAAAAGCACAGGATACTGCTGGTCAACATCGTGCTTGCCGCTGTTGCTGCGGTGTCGTTCATACTGCTTGAGGTCGATCAAAAGGCGATAGATTCAAAGCGCAGCGAATACAGAGTTCACAACGGTACTATCCTTGGCTCTATCAGTTATGAAAAGCAGACTCCATCACACCTGTTTTTCCACGAAAGCCAGCTGTTTTCAAGCGGTGAATTCGTTATCAGGACCGCTGACGCATCGCTGCCGTGGATATGCAAGCTTTACTCCCCTGTTGCGATCTATCAGAGCAAAGACGCACCGTCAGGCTTTAGCACTGAAAACATAGACGGAAAATCATATCCCGTTATGCAAAAGGTAGAAAAGATAGTTCCTGACTATTTTCTGTTGTTTTTAGGATTTATTATAATAGATCTGTTCACACTGGCAGTGTTTGATCTTATGATGCTGTTCAGAGTGATGCTTGAAAAAAAAAGCTGAAGGAGCGACCATTGACGATGAGAATGAGGAGAAAACGCAATCTTGAAGCAAGGCTGGAGGCCTGCGGAAATAAAATAATATACTTAGACAGGGACGAGAAGAATTTTCAGGTAAAGGATACCTCAAGCCTGCTTGATTACAAGCAACTGTTCGGAAACGATGCACCCGTGATACTGGAGATCGGCTGCGGCAAAGGACAGTTCGCTATCGAGTATGCTAAAACACATCCCGATGTTAATCTGCTTGCGGTGGAAAAGTCCAGCAATGTCATCGTCGATGCCGCTGAAAATGCCATTGAGCAGCACATACCCAACCTTATTTTCCTTCGTGGAAATGCCGAGTACCTTGACTGCTATATCCCTGTAAATTCTATCGGGCTGATCTTTCTCAATTTCAGCTGCCCTTTTCCAAAAAACACATACGCATCTCACCGACTTACTCACAAGGGTTTTCTTGAGATCTACAAAAAGCTGCTTACCAAAAACGGCGAGATACATCAGAAAACGGATAATATGCATTTTTTTGAGTTCTCCATCGAACAGTTCACACAAAACGGCTTTGCACTCAAAAACGTCAGCCTTGATCTGCATAACAGCGATTTTGAAGGCAACATCGTCACCGAGTATGAGCAAAGGTTCTCCTCTCAAGGGATGCCTATATACAGACTTGAAGCCTATATGAAATAAAAGGATCAAAGCAGGTGATAAATATGACAGACAAAAAACAGCTTATCCGCTTGGCGCTTGAAAGCCTTAAAAACTCGTATGCGCCCTATTCGGGATACAACGTGGCAGCTGCTGTCCTTTGCAGCTCAGGAAAGATATACACAGGCGTAAACGTTGAAAATGCATCTTACCCCGCCGGCATCTGTGCAGAGAGAAATGCCATATCCCATGCCGTTGCCTGCGGCGAAAAAGAGATCACAGCCATCGCCATCGCAGGCGGTGCAAACTACTGTGCAAGCGACTACTGTCCCCCCTGCGGCATATGCAGGCAGGTAATGCGGGAATTCTGCGACCCTGAAAAACTTACGGTCATCTTTGCAAGATCGGAAACAGACTATAAAGAAATGACACTTGAACAGCTGCTCCCCGAAAGCTTCGGTCCGCAGATGCTCGGTAAATAATAATACATGAGTATACCCTCTTTTTCAGGCAAATATCAGGTGCACCCTTTATGCCGATCAAAAATCAAATGTTAACAAAATGTAAAACATAGTGCTGTACTATTGACATTTATCAATAAGAGTGTTATTATTTCATCAATTTAATAAGTTAAACCGTTGATGCGGAGATAACGGCAGTTATGACTTTACAGAGAGCCCGTGGTGCTGAGATCGGGTAAGAAACAGGTTGTCAAATGGACCGCAGAGGGCGCAGTCAAATGTGATGAGGTCATCACAAAGTATTCTGCGACGTCAGAGGCAGACGTTACAAAGCCGGGGATATGATAGTATCCTGCTAAGGGCACGGCACAGCCGTGAATCAAGGTGGCACCACGGATAATTTGAACTATTCGTCCTTGACAGATCAAAAGCGATCTGTCGGGGGCGTTTTTTATTTGCCCATGCACTCCCCTGACAGTCTCAAACAGGAGGCAATGCACATGATAACAACACCCGATATCCAGACAGTAATGCAATACGCCGCACAAGGAAGCTACGACATCGTCCCCATAAGCTGCGAGATCCTTTCCGATATATGCACCCCAATACAGGCAGTGAGAAAACTGCAAAAGGTATCAACTCACTGCTTTATGCTTGAATCTGCACAAAGCAGCGAAAAATGGGGGAGATACACCTTCCTTGGATTTGAACCCAAAAGGATAGTCACCTGTTCGCAAAACGAGGTCATCGTTGACGGCAAAAAAACTCAGGGCGACCCCAAGCAGGTGCTTCGATCTATCCTATCACAATACAAAAGCCCGAAAATAGAAGGGCTGCCCTCGTTCACAGGGGGATTTGTGGGTTATTTCGCATATGATTTTATAAGCTGCAGCGAGCCTTCCCTTCGCCTGCCGACTACGGATACGGAGCATTTCAAAGACATTGACCTGATGCTTTTTGATAAGGTCATCGCCTTTGACAATCTAAGGCAAAAGCTGATACTTATAGTGAACATAAAGCTAAACGATCCTGAAAACGAGTATAAGCGTGCGGTTAAAGAGCTTGAACGCATAGCCCATATTCTTGAAAACGGAGAGCAGCTTTTTGAAGCCCCGGGCAAAATGATCTCCCCTGTCCGGGAGCTGTTCAGCAAAGAGCAGTTTTGCAGCATGGTAGAAAAAGCAAAACAGCATATCTATGAGGGGGACATTTTTCAGATAGTCCTTTCAAACAGACTCAGCGCAGATTTTGAAGGCAGTCTTTTGAACACCTACCGAATGCTTCGCACAATAAACCCTTCACCGTATATGTTTTATTTCAGCGGCACCGATGTGGAGATCGCAGGTGCCTCCCCCGAGACCCTTGTAAAGCTGGAAAACGGCGTGCTGCATACCTTTCCCCTTGCAGGCACAAGACCACGGGGTAAAAATGAAGCCCATGACAAAGCCCTTGAAAAGGAGCTTCTTGCTGACGAAAAAGAGCTTGCCGAGCATAATATGCTGGTAGATCTCGGACGCAACGACCTTGGAAAGGTGAGCCGCTTTGGCAGCGTTACGGTGGAAAAGCTCCGCAGCATCGAGCGATTTTCCCATGTTATGCACATCGGGTCTACCGTAAGAGGCGAGATCAAGGACGGCTGCGATGCAATAGATGCCATTAGCGCAGTCCTTCCCGCAGGAACACTTTCGGGCGCACCGAAGATAAGAGCCTGTGAGCTGATAGCAGAGCTTGAAAACAACAAGCGTGGGATATACGGCGGTGCAGTCGGCTACATTGATTTTACAGGAAACCTTGATACCTGCATAGCCATACGGATAGCATTCAAAAAGAACGGAAAAGTCTTTGTCCGCAGCGGCGCAGGGATAGTTGCAGATTCAGTTGCCGAAAACGAATACCGTGAATGTGCCGGCAAAGCAGCCGCCGTTATAGGCGCACTTAAAGCAGCACAGGAGCTGGGAGGTGATGTGAAGTGATACTGCTGATAGATAATTACGACAGCTTTTCCTACAACCTTTATCAGATGATCGGCGAGATAAAGCCCGATATAAAGGTCATAAGAAACGACGAAATGACCGCCGGTGAGATAAGCGCTCTTGCCCCCGAAAAGATAATCATTTCACCCGGCCCCGGAAGACCCTGCGACGCAGGCATGATAATTCAGGCAGCTAAAACAGTTTGCCGGCAAATACCGACCCTTGGGGTCTGCCTTGGACATCAGGCGATCTGCGAGGCTTACGGTGCAAAGATAAGCTATGCAAAACAGCTTATGCACGGCAAGCAGTCCCGGATCGGGATCATCGCTGATTCGCCGCTGTTTTCCGGGATCGGAAGATCAATGCTTGCCGCCCGGTACCATTCACTCGCCGCTAAAAAGGATACTATCCCCGATTGTCTGCAAATAACTGCTGTGACCGACGACGGTGAGATAATGGCGGTGCAGCATAAAGAGCATAAGATCTACGGGGTCCAGTTCCACCCCGAATCCATACTTACACCAAACGGAAAAAGAATACTTGAAAACTTTATAAACCTTTAAGGAGGAAAAAGAAATGATTAAACAAGCCATCGTAAAAATAGTCAGCAAGCAGGACCTCACCTATGATGAGGCATATACCGTTATGAACGAGATAATGAGCGGCGAGACCACCCCCACACAAAATGCCGCATTTCTTGCATCTCTTTCCACAAAAAGCGCAAGGGCTGAAACCACCAGCGAGATAGCAGGCTGCGCTGCCGCAATGAGAGATCATGCAACAAAAGTCGACACCGACCTTGACCTTTTTGAGATCGTGGGCACAGGGGGCGATAACGCTCACAGCTTCAACATCTCCACCACATCTGCCCTTATCGCCGCAGCAGGAGGCGTAAAGGTTGCCAAGCACGGCAACAGAGCAGCTTCCTCCGCCTGCGGAACAGCTGACTGTCTTGAAGCGCTGGGGGTGAATATCGAGCAGTCACCGGATAAATGCCGTGAGCTTCTAAACGATGTTGGCATCTGCTTTTTCTTTGCACAAAAATACCACACCTCAATGAAATACGTGGGCGCTATCCGCAGGGAGCTTGGTTTCAGAACCGTTTTCAATATCCTGGGTCCTCTCACCAATCCGGGCAGTCCGAAAATGCAGCTGCTTGGTGTGTACGACGATTACCTTGTTGAACCCCTTGCACAGGTGCTTATCGAGCTTGGGATAAAACGTGGAATGGTCGTTTACGGAACAGATAAGCTTGATGAGATCTCTCTGAGCGCACCCACAAGAATATGCGAGATAAAGGACGGCTGGTATAAGACCTATACCATAACCCCTGAGCAGTTCGGCTTTGAGCGCTGTACAAAGGAAGACCTCAAAGGCGGCACCCCACAGGAAAACGCACAGATCGTTCGCAGGATACTTGGGGGCGAAAAGGGACATAAGCGCAGCGCCGCTTTGCTGAATGCCGGTGCAAGCCTTTATATTGCCGGCAAGGCAGATAGCATGCAAGATGGCATTAAGCTGGCAGCCGAGCTTATCGACTCGGGCAAAGCGCTCAAAACCCTTGAAAGCTTCATTGAAAAAAGCAACAGCGGTGATATAAAATGAGCAGCATCTTACAGCAGCTTGCAGACTACGCAAAGGTGAGAACGCAGGCTTACAAAAAGCTTGTTTCTCCGGGTGAGATGAAGGAAAAAGCCCTTAGCCTGCCAAAGGGTGGCTTTGAATTTGAAAAGGCGCTTAGAAAACCGGAGCTATCCTTTATATGCGAATGTAAAAAAGCCTCCCCCTCAAAGGGAGTCATATCATATGAGTTTCCCTATCTTGAAATAGCACATCGGTACGAAAAGGCAGGTGCGGACTGCATCTCGGTGCTGACCGAACCAAAGTGGTTTCTTGGCAAAGACGAGTACCTGCGGCAGATCTCACAGCAAGTAACTATCCCCTGTCTGCGTAAGGATTTTACAGTTGATGAATATATGATCTATCAGGCAAAGGTCCTTGGTGCAAAGGCAGTTCTGCTGATCTGCTCGATACTTTCACCCGAGCAGATAAAGGAATTTATCGGCATAGCCCACACCCTTGGCATAAGTGCGCTGGTGGAAGCCCACAACAGTGATGAAATCAAGATCGCTCTTGACTGCGGCGCAAGGATAGTCGGCGTAAATAACCGTGACCTGCGTGATTTTTCTGTTGATACCAAAAACAGTGCCACACTGCGAAGTCTTGTTCCCAAAGAGGTTCTTTTCGTTTCCGAAAGCGGGATAAACACCCCCGAAGATATAAAGGCTGTAAAACAGGCAGGGGCAGATGGGGTGCTGATCGGTGAAGCACTCATGCGTGCAGCCGATATCTCCCAAAAGCTCAGAGAGCTGAAAGGGGAATAGAAATGACAAAGATAAAATTCTGCGGAATGCGAAACCCGTCCGATGTTATCACCGCAAGCGCACTTGGTGTTGATTATGTGGGCTTTATCCTCACACAGGGCTTTCGCCGTTCGATCGGTCTTGGCACCTTCTGCGAACTGGTAAGTTATCTTGACGACCACAGGTCATACGCAAAGAAAGTGGGCGTTTTCGTTGACGAGCCGATAGAAAATATCATGGAATATTACGCTGAAGAACTTGATATCATTCAGCTCCACGGTAATGAAAACAACGATCAGATCAAAATGATCCGACAGCTAACAGGCAAACCTGTCATCAAATCCTTCACCGTAACAAGCGAATACGATTTACAGCTTGCACAGCTTTCAAGCGCAGACTATATTCTCCTTGACTCCGGCAAGGGCACGGGGAAGACATTTGACCATACACTTATAAAAAGCCTACAAAGACCGTTTTTTCTTGCAGGCGGACTGACTTCGGAAAATGTAGGAAAGGCAATAAAGACCCTTCACCCCTTTGCAGTCGATGCCAGCAGCAGCCTTGAAACAGACGGCAAAAAAGATAAAACCAAAATGGCAGCTTTCGCAGCTGCCGTGAGAAAGGAAGGATAGAAATGGCTGAACTTAAAGGCCGCTTTGGTATCCACGGCGGACAATATATCCCCGAAACGCTGATGAACGCAGTTATCGAGCTTGAAAAGGCTTATGAGCACTATAAAAACGACGATGCGTTCAACGCCGAGCTTACCGAGCTTTTAAACGAATATGCAGGCAGACCTTCAAGGCTTTACTTTGCAAAGAAAATGACAAAAGACCTTGGGGGAGCAAAAATATACCTCAAGCGTGAGGATCTGAACCATACCGGAGCCCATAAAATAAACAATGTACTCGGGCAGGCTCTTCTTGCAAAGAAAATGGGCAAAACACGCCTTATCGCAGAAACAGGCGCAGGGCAGCACGGCGTTGCAACGGCTACCGCAGCTGCCCTCATGGGCATGGAGTGTGTGGTATTTATGGGCCAGGAGGATACCAAAAGACAGGCGCTCAACGTTTACCGAATGAGACTTCTGGGCTCTGAGGTCATACCTGTTACAACAGGCACCGCAACACTTAAAGATGCAGTTTCAGAGGCAATGAGAGAATGGACCTCACGCATAAGCGATACCCATTATTGCCTTGGCTCTGTAATGGGGCCTCACCCATTCCCTACCATAGTCCGTGATTTCCAGGCGGTCATTTCCAGGGAAATAAAACAGCAGATCCTTGAAAAGGAAGGCAGGCTGCCCGATGCGGTGCTCGCTTGTGTGGGGGGCGGCTCAAACGCCATCGGCAGCTTTTATCACTTCATCAACGACAAAGACGTAGCCCTCATCGGCTGCGAGGCAGCAGGCAGAGGCGTTGATACCTTTGAAACAGCAGCCACCATCGCAACCGGCAGGCTGGGCATATTCCACGGAATGAAATCTTACTTCTGTCAGGATAACTTCGGTCAGATTGCCCCTGTGTATTCCATCTCCGCAGGGCTTGATTACCCGGGCATCGGTCCCGAGCACGCACATCTGCATGATATAGGCAGAGCGCAGTATGTTCCCGTTACCGACGATGAGGCTGTAAATGCCTTTGAATATCTTGCAAGGACCGAAGGTATAATCCCTGCAATAGAATCGGCACACGCAGTTGCCCACGCAATAAAGCTTGCTCCCACAATGAGCAGCGATAAGATCATAGTTATCACCATTTCGGGCAGAGGCGATAAGGACTGCGCCGCTATCGCCCGTTACAGAGGGGAGGATATCCATGAGTAATATATCAAAAGCGTTCGCAAAAGGCAAAGCATTCATACCCTTTATAACCTGCGGCGACCCCGATCTTGAAACCACTGCAAAAGCCGTAAGGGCAATGGCGCAAAACGGTGCCGACTTGATCGAGCTTGGTATCCCCTTTTCAGACCCCACAGCCGAAGGGCCTGTTATCCAGGGGGCAAATCTTCGTGCACTCAACGGCGGAACCACCACCGATAAGGTCTTTTCACTTGTAAATGAGCTGCGAAAGGACGTTACCGTTCCCATGGTATTTATGACATACGCAAACGTTGTCTTTTCCTACGGTGCAGAAAAATTTATATCGACCTGCAGCCGGATAGGAATCGACGGACTTATCCTGCCCGATCTGCCCTTTGAGGAAAAGGGCGAGTTTCAGCCTTTGTGCGATAAGTACAGCGTAGATCTTATCTCCCTTATCGCACCAACTTCCCATGAGCGCATCGGCATGATAGCAAGTCAGGCACAGGGATTTATCTATGTTGTTTCAAGTCTTGGTGTAACAGGTGTGCGAAGCCGGATAACCACCGATATCGGCTCGATCGTAGATGTGATAAGACAAAATACCAACGTCCCGTGTGCAGTCGGTTTTGGCATCTCAACACCCGAGCAGGCAAAACATATGGCGCAGCTTTCAGACGGGGCGATAGTCGGCTCGGCTATAATCAGGCTTCTTGAAAAGCACGGCAAACAGGCACCCGAACAGATCGGAGAATACGTCAGAACAATGAAAGCAGCTATCAGCTCAGCCGGCTGAAATATATTATTAAATAAAAAAAGAGCAACCGTTTGGCTGCTCTTTTGATTTTCGTATTATTAGTTGTTTACCAGCTTGTCCTCTTCGTTGTTCCAGCTGTACAGCTTTCTGATCTCCTCGCCGACCTTCTCGGAAGGATGCTCTGCATGGAGCTTTCTCATAGCCTTGAAGTGAACCTGTGAGCCTGCGCTTGACATTTCGAGCAGGAACTCCTTTGCGAAAGAGCCGTCCTGAATGTCTGACAGTATCTTCTTCATAGTCTTCTTTGTTTCCTCTGTGATAAGCTTTGGACCTGTTACATAGTCGCCGTACTCTGCTGTGTTGGAGATAGAATATCTCATTCCTGCAAAGCCTGACTGATAGATAAGGTCAACGATCAGCTTCATCTCGTGGATACACTCAAAGTAAGCGTTTCTTTCATCGTAGCCTGCCTCAACAAGTGTTTCAAAACCAGCCTGCATAAGAGCGCAAACACCGCCGCAAAGAACTGCCTGCTCACCGAAGAGGTCTGTTTCTGTCTCTGTTCTGAATGTTGTTTCCAAAACGCCTGCTCTTGCTCCGCCGATACCCAGTGCATAAGCAAGACCGATATCATAAGCGTTGCCTGTTGCGTCCTGCTCAACTGCGATAAGGCAAGGAACACCCTTACCTGCCTGGTACTCAGATCTTACTGTGTGACCCGGTCCCTTAGGAGCGATCATAACGATGTTAACGTTCTTAGGCGGAACGATGCATCCGAAATGAATGTTGAAACCGTGAGCGAACATAAGTGTCTTGCCCTCTGTGAGATATGGCTCAATGCTCTTTTTGTAAAGTGCAGCCTGCTTCTCATCAGGAATAAGTATCATAATGATATCAGCAGCCTTTGCAGCCTCTTCTGTTGTCATAACCTCAAGGCCCTGCTTTACAGCCTTGTCCCAGCTCTTTGAACCCTCGTAAAGACCTACGCAAACGTCAACGCCGCTCTCTTTAAGGTTGAGCGCATGAGCGTGACCCTGTGAGCCGTAACCGATAATAGCGACCTTCTTGCCCTTGAGCACGTTGATGTCACAATCCTGCTGATAGAATATTCTTGCCTGTTCCATAATTGATTCCTCCAAATATGATTTACTATTTTACAGCGTAAAGCTGTGAGTTACTTAATTCTTCTTCGGGCTTAAAGTGTCGCTTCCCTTTTCGATAGCGACCGTTCCCGTTCTTACCATTTCAATGATCCCGTAAGGTGCGATGATCTCTTCAAATCTGCAAAGCTGAGCGTAAGCGTCGCATATCTCCAGCGTCATTGTAGTAAGAGTAACATCCATTACCTTTGCGTTGATTATCTCTGCGATAGTCATTACCTCACTTCTCTTTTCGGGAGAAACTGTAAGCTTTACGATCATAAGCTCTCTTGCAAGGAACTCGTCCTTTGCAAAGGTCTTGACCTTAATGACTTCGATAAGCTTGTTGAGTTGTTTTTCGATCTGCTCAACGGTATGGTCATCGCCGTCGGCAACTATTGTGATCCTTGAGATAGAGGGGTCGTGGGTAGGTCCCACCGCAAGACTTTCGATATTGAAGCCTCGTCTTGAAAAAAGTCCAGAGATCCTTGAAAGAACACCGCTGTGGTTTTCAACAAGGACAGAAATTGTATGCTTCATCAAAAAACCTCCGAATCCGATTAAATATCCATTTGAAAGTATATCATCTATTTGTTGTTTTTGTATGAACTAAAGATTGATAAACTATCAATCAGCGTGAAGGGAACATATCGTCAACATCCACCTCCACAAGGCACATTCCCTTGTGGTTTACTATCATGTCCACAGCCTTGTCCACGTCATTATTCCCGTCAACACGCATAGCATCTATGCCGTAAGCCTTAGCCAGCTTGATAAGATCGGGTGAACCGTCGAGAAAAACAGCTGTTTGTCTGTCCCGGTATCCTGCGGTCTGAAGCTCACGCACCATTCCAAGTCTGTTATTGGTCATAACGACTATCTTGATATCCACCCCATGCTGAACGGCAGTTGCCAGCTCCATCATGGACATCTGGAAGGCACCGTCACCGCAAACAGCAACAGTGGGGCGCTTTGGGTCTGCCATTTTTGCGCCGATAGCTGCGGGTATGGAATAACCCATGGTACCCATACCTCCGGTGGTGAGAAGTCTTCCCCCTTTGGTGAATTTATAGTTGTTGCAAGTCCAGATCTGGTTTTGCCCCACATCTGCAACGATAGTGGTCTTTGCAGGCATAGCCGCCGAAAGCTTCAGTATAAACTCCTTAGGGTCAACTGTCCCCTTGGGAGTTTTCACCGGCTCATAGCTTGTGCGGTACTGTTTAAGTTCCTTGAGCCACTGTGTATGTTTCATTGGCTGTGCTTTTTCAAGCAGCTGCTGCAGCACCAGTTTTGCATCGCCGACAAGAGGAATATCCGTACCGATATTCTTCCCGATCTCCGCAGGGTCGATATCTATATGTATAATAGTAGTTGTCTTTGCAAGGGACATAGGCGTACTAACGGCTCTGTCACCCACTCTTGCCCCCACAAGGAAGAGCGTATCGCAAAGATTTACCGCAGCGTTTGCAGCTTTGATACCAAAAGAGCCTATCATGCCGCAAAACAGCTCGTCATCGTCCGGGAACACGGAAATTCCCATCATAGTTGTTATAACGGGTATCTGCATCATATGAGAAAGCTTTACGATCTCCTCTTGTGCATTGGCAGCGAAAACTCCTCCGCCTACGCAGATCAGGGGTTTTTCAGCCTCACAAAGTGCTTTCATTACCTTCTTCACCTGAAAAGCGTTGCCCTTACCTGTGGGCTTATAGCTTCGTATATCGCACTTCTTAGGATATACAAAATCCACAGTCATCTTCTGAACGTCCATAGGAACGTCGATAAGTACAGGACCGGGTCTTCCCGTACCTGCAATATAAAAAGCCTCTTTAAATACTCTTGCAACGTCGTCTGCGTTTTTGAGCAGATAGCTGTGCTTTACAAAAGGTTCAGCCGCACCTGTGATGTCAGCCTCCTGGAAAACGTCCGAGCCTATCTGGTCGGTGTTGACCTGTCCCGTGATACAGATTATGGGGATAGAGTCCGCATAAGCTGTAGCTATCGCTGTAATAAGATTTGTTGCGCCCGGTCCGGAGGTAGCGATACAAACCGCAGGCTTCCCCGAAATACGGGCATATCCGTTTGCAGCGTGACCTGCGTTAGCCTCATGGCGCACAAGAACGTGCCGGATATCCTTTTCGCTGTTTTTAAGTTCGTCATAAAAGGGGCAAATAGCTGCGCCCGGATAGCCGTAAACAGTGGTGATCCCCTCTGCTTTCAGGCACTCGACCATTGCTTTGCTTACCGTCATTTTCATAAAAATATGTCCTCCATAAGCAATTTAGGGTTTTAAATCAGTATATCACATAAATGCCTTCAAGTCAACAGCAAAATACGGCACCCACCCATCTTTGCACTCAGATACACACTCCCCGGTGTTCACTCTGTACCCTTTTCTTTTGAGCCGAAAAGCACTCGTATATACCGTGAGCGGTCCACAGCAAAGCACAATACATACGTCAGCGGATAGCAAACAACAAGTGTAAGCACAAAATTTACCCCGATAATGCTTTTTGTTAAGTATAACACAGCATTCATTTCAAGTCAACAAAAAAACTCCCTGCTGGGTGCAGGGAGCCTGTTAAAACAATATGTCAGAATTTCAGAGTCTTGAGTCTTTCCATAGCCTCAACTGTTCTGTCCTTGTCGCCGAATGCGGTGAGTCTGAACCAGCCCTCGCCGTTCTTTCCAAAGCCTGCGCCGGGTGTGCCGACTACGTTTATCTTTTCAAGCAAAAGGTCAAAAAATTCCCAGCTGCCCATGTTGCCGGGGCACTTGAGCCAGATGTATGGGCTGTTCTTTCCGCCTGTGTACTTGATGCCCAGCTCGTCGAGAGTTTCACCTATCACCTTTGCATTGTTCTTGTAATACTCGATGTTCTCCCTTGTCTGCTTTAAGCCTTCCTCGGTGAAAACTGCCGCAGCAGCACACTGTACAGGGTAAGAAACACCGTTGAACTTGCTGCCTTGCCTTCTTCCCCAAAGGTCTGCAAGCTTGACATCGCTGCCATCGGAAGCCTTTACAACAAGCTCGCTTGGAACTACCGTATAGCCGCAGCGCATACCTGTAAAGCCTGCTGTCTTGGACAGCGAGCACATCTCGATAGCAACTTCCTTTGCGCCCTCAACAGCATAGATAGATCTTGGGACATTCTCATCGGTTATAAATGCCTCGTAAGCGCTGTCATAGATAATAACAGCGTTGTTCTTTTTAGCGTAAGCGATCCACTCCTTCAGCTGGTCGTATGTATAAGCCGAACCTGTTGGGTTGTTAGGCGAGCAAAGATATATAAGGTCGCATTTTACGCTGTCGTCCGGCATAGCGGCAAAGCCGTTGTCCTCGTTGGAATCCGCAAAGATAATCTTTCTTCCGCACATTCTGTTTGTGTCAACATAAACAGGGTATGCAGGGTCTGTGATAAGCACGGTGTTGTCGTTGCCGAAAATATCAACGATATTTCCGCAGTCAGCCTTTGCGCCGTCGTTTATCCTTATATCGTCGGCAGACACATCAACTCCGAAGGACTTATAATATCCCGAAACAGCTTCACGGAGAAACTCATATCCCGCACCGGAATCCTCGTATCCCTTGAACGTTTCCTTAACGCCCATTTCGTCTGCACCCTTTTTCATAGCCTCAACAACGCATTTTGCAATAGGCTGTGTAACGTCGCCTATACCCATTCTGATGATGTCGGCTTGGGGATGTGCAGCCTTATAGGCATTTACCTTTTTTGCGATGTTTATGAAAAGATAATTCTTTTCAAGCTTTAAAAAGTTTTCGTTTATCTGTGGCATTTGTAACAACTCCTCATGGTATTATATATTGTCAAATGATTATTTCGCCCGAGAATACGGTAACAGCGTCACCGGTAAGGTAAACCGCATCGTCTGTATAGCGTATTTTAAGTGTGCCGCCTCTCAAAAGAACGGTTATCTCCTCGTCCTTTTTGCAGTAGCCGTTGAGCACAGCCGCAGTAACAGCTGCACATGCACCTGTTCCGCAGGCCCATGTTTCGCCTGAGCCTCGCTCCCAGACTCTCATTTTAAGAGTGTTCTCATCTATCACCTTGATGAACTCGGTGTTGACTCTCTCCGGGAAGATCTGGTGATGTTCAAATACGGGGCCGTATTTTTCAATATCAAAATCGTCCACATTATTTATGAAAGTAACAGCGTGGGGATTACCCATGGAAACACAGGTAATATTGAAATCCTTGTCGATGATATGGATCGGTCTGTCGACCACAGCGCCGTTTTCGCCTGCTTCAAGGGTAACAGGTATCTGCTGTGGTTCAAGTATAGCCTTGCCCATATTAACAGTAGCGCCGTTGACCTCGCCGTAATGTCTTGTAAGGCTTATTTTCATTATGCCCGAAAGAGTTTCAACTGTCATATCGTCCTTGTCAACAATACCGTTGTCACGCATAAACTTGGCAACGCATCTGATGCCGTTTCCGCACATTTTTCCTTCCGAGCCGTCAAGGTTGAACATTCTCATCTTTGCGTCTGCTACTTCGGAAGGGCAGATAAGTATAACTCCGTCGCCGCCGATACCGAAATGTCTGTCTGAAAGATTGATAGCAAGACCCTCCGGGTTGTCGACCTCCTTGTCAAAGCAGTTGAAGTATACATAATCGTTTCCGCAGCCCTGCATCTTGGTGAACTCAAGGTGCTGCTTTTCTTTTCTCATGTTGTTGATGTCAACTATCTCTGTGGAGTTCTCGGTAAACTTGCTGCGAAGTGATGTTGCGATCGCATTGGCGGTGTCGATAGAGGTAAGGCAAGGGATATTCCACTCAACGGTCTTTCTTCTTATCTTTACAGAATCTCTTGTAGGCATTCTGCCCTTTGCCGATGTGGAGATAACATAAGATACCTTTCCGCTTTCGATAAGGTCAATGGTGTTGTTCTCACCCTCATGTATCTTATTGACCACCTCTGCCTGGATACCGTGCTCTTTAAGTGCAGCGGCAGTGCCCCTTGTGGCATAAAGCTTGAATCCCAGGTCCGCAAAAAGCTTAGCTGTCCTTGGGATCTCTCCCTTGTCGGTATCTCTAACGGTGATGAATACTCCGCCTGTTTTGCCAAGCTTATAGCCTGCTGCTGTAAGTCCCTTGTACAGCGATTCTTCAAGGCTTGAAGATACTGCGAGCACCTCACCTGTGGACTTCATCTCCGGGCCCAGGTGGTTGTCTACGTCTATGAGCTTTTCAAAGCTGAATACAGGTACCTTGACCGCAACGTAAGGTGAGTTCTTATACAGACCTGTACCGTAGCCCATATCAGCCAGCTTTTCTCCCAGCATAGCCTTCGTAGCAAGGTCTACCATAGGAACGCCTGTGACCTTTGAGATGTAAGGAATGGTCCTTGAAGAACGTGGGTTTACCTCGATAACATAAAGCTCGTCGTTGTTTATAAGATACTGGATATTGACAAGTCCCTTTGTTTTAAGGGATATAGCAAGACGCTTTGAACAGTCAACTATCCTTTCCATAAGCTTATCGGAAACGTTCCATGCAGGATAAACTGCGATAGAGTCGCCCGAGTGGATACCTGTTCTCTCGATATGCTCCATTATACCGGGGATAAGTATCTCCTCCCCGTCGCATATAGCATCTATCTCCAGCTCTGTACCCATAAGGTACTTGTCGATAAGCACAGGGTTCTCGATACCCTGGTCAAGGATTATTGCCATATACTCTTTGATATCATCGTCGTTGAAGGCGATTATCATGTTTTGTCCGCCAAGGACATAGGACGGTCTCATAAGCACAGGATAACCTATCTTGTTTGCAACGTCCAGAGCCTCCTGTGCAGTCATTACCGTAAAGCCCTCAGGACGCTTTATTTTAAGCTGTTCAAGCAGCTCGTCAAATCTTTCTCTGTCCTCGGCAGCGTCGATAGAATCCGGGGGTGTGCCCAGTATCCTTACTCCCTTGCTGTCAAGGAACTTTGTAAGCTTGATAGCCGTCTGTCCGCCGAATGCAACGACCACTCCAACAGGCTTTTCCACCCTTATTATGTTCCAAACGTCCTCGTCGGTAAGCGGCTCAAAGTAAAGTCTGTCGGCGGTATCAAAGTCTGTGGATACCGTTTCAGGGTTGTTGTTTACTATAACAACATCATAGCCATGCTCTTTAAGTGCCCATACGCAGTGAACGGAGGCATAGTCAAACTCGATACCCTGTCCGATCCTTATAGGACCTGAACCGAATACGATGACCGTCTTTTTCTCGCCCACTCTGTTTGCAATAAACTCGCTTGCCTCGTCCTCGTTATCATAGGTGGAGTAGAAATACGGTGTCTGGGCTGCAAACTCGGCAGCGCAGGTGTCAACCATTTTATAGACACAATGGATATTCTTTTTGATAGGCTTGCCTGATAATCTTTCGATCACCTTGTCGGGGTAGCCCAGTTTCTTTGCTGCAAGATAAACCTCATCGCTGTAATTTTCCTTGAGCTGTTTTTCCATAGCGATAAGGTTAAGGAATTTGTTGAGGAACCACTCGTCTATCATGGTTATCCTGTGTATCTCCTCAACGCTCACACCACGGCGCAGCGCTTCGTAAACAACGAATAGTCTTTCGTCGTCACAGTTGTGTATCTTAGCTTTTATCTCCTCGTCCGAAAGCTCTTCCAGCTTGGGAGAGATAAGGCAGTCGTGTCCTATCTCTGCGCCTCTCACAGCCTTCATTATAGCCTGCTCAAAGCTTGTTCCTATGGACATTACCTCGCCTGTTGCCTTCATCTGGGTGCCAAGCTCACGCTTTGCATAAACGAACTTATCAAAAGGCCACTTGGGCAGCTTGCAAACGATATAGTCGATAGTCGGCTCGTTGCAGGCATATGTCTTGCCGGTAACGGCATTTTTTATCTCGTCAAGAGTATATCCGATAGCGATCTGCGCTGCAACCTTTGCAATAGGGTATCCCGTTGCCTTTGAAGCAAGTGCGGAAGAACGGGAAACTCTTGGGTTTACCTCGATGACTGCATACTTATCCGACTCGGGATCAAGTGCGAACTGACAGTTGCATCCGCCCTCGACCTCAAGGGTATCAACGATCTTCAGGGCAGCTGTACGCAGCATTGCATACTCCTGTGTTGAGAGTGTCACAGCCGGAGCGATAACGATAGAATCTCCCGTATGCACTCCCACAGGGTCAACGTTTTCCATCGAGCATACTGTGATGCAGTTGCCCTTTGAGTCACGTATCACCTCAAACTCTATCTCCTTCCAGCCACTGATACATTTTTCAACCAGCACCTGGGTTATAGGTGAAAGATAAAGACCGTTTCTTGTGATCTCTCTGAGCTCTTCCTCGTTATGAACGATACCGCCGCCTGTTCCGCCAAGGGTGAAAGCAGGTCTTATAATAAGGGGATAACCGATCGAGCCGGCAAAATCAACGGCATCCTCTACCGTATTAACAACTTTAGATGGGATACAAGGCTGTCCGATAGACTCCATAGTATCCTTGAACATCTGTCTGTCCTCAGCCTTGTCGATAGTTTCAACTCGTGCTCCAAGCAGCTTTACGTTGTATTCATCAAGGAATCCTTCCTTTGCAAGCTGCATGGAAAGGGTAAGTCCCGTCTGTCCTCCAAGGGTCGAAAGCACGCTGTCAGGGCGTTCTTTCTTTATAACTCTCTTGACTGTTTCCAGTGTAAGCGGCTCTATGTATATTTTATCCGCCATTGCATTATCCGTCATGATAGTGGCGGGGTTTGAATTTATAAGTATTACCTCAAGTCCCTGCTGTTTAAGCGCACGGCAAGCCTGTGTCCCCGCATAGTCAAACTCAGCAGCCTGACCTATAACGATAGGACCCGAACCGATGACAAGGACTCTTTTTATATCTTTTTTCAAAGGCATTTAGAATCATTCCTTTCTGAGTGTGCTGTATTACTTGCTCATATATCCCTCGAACTTTTCGTACAAAAATCCGGTATCGAGCGGTCCCCCGTCAAGCTCAGGATCGAACTGTACGGATACCACCGGTTCTCCCTCATACTCAAGACCCTCACAGGACTTGTCGTTCACATTGACAAAGCTTGCCTTTGCGTTTTCGGGAAGGGCAATGTTTTCAATGCCGTAGCCGTGATTCTGCGAGGTTATATATGTCTTTCCCGTAGCCATGTACTCAACAGGCTGGTTTGCGCCTCTATGACCATATTTAAGTTTATAAGTCTTTGCACCGTGCGCCAGAGCAAGAAGCTCGTGACCCATTCCCACTGCAAACAAAGGCATTTTCATCTCGCTAAGCTTTTTAAGCTCATCGGCGATCTGTGTATACTGTGAAGGATCTCCCGGGCCCTGGGTAAGCACAACGCCCTGCACCCCAAGCTCCTTTATCCTTTCAGCTTTTGTAAATGCAGGCAGCACAGTTACCTCGTATCCTCTGCCAAGCAGCTGTGCCAGCATGGAATTTCTCATGCCAAGATCCAAAGCTGCCACTTTGAACTTCACCTCACCCTGAGGCTTGTATGTCTTTTCCTCCTTGCAGGTAACGCTTTCAATGGCGTTTTCAATAGCGTAGCCCTTGATATCGGTCAGACCAAAGCTTGCGCCCTCGCCCACGATCTTTCCGTTCATAACTCCGTTTTCACGGATAATCTTTGTGAGCTGTCTTGTGTCGATACCGCAAAGACCGACAATATTTTTTTCCTTTAAAAAAGTGTCAAGATCACCCTCACAACGGTAGTTGCTGGGCTCCTGACACCATTCTCTGACAATATAAGCTTTAACGTGTGAATCAGCCGATTCCATATTGTCGGCAATAACACCGTAATTTCCAATGGAAGGAAATGTCTGAACAACGATCTGTCCATAAAAACAAGGATCGGTAATAGTTTCAAGATAGCCCGCCATACCGGTAGTAAAAACTATTTCACCAACAGCTTCACCGGCAGCGCCAAAGCTGTTACCCTCGAAAATAGTACCGTTTTCCAGAATAAGATATGCCTTTTGCACTTCAAGCTCCTCCTTTTCGCATTTTATCCATTATATCATAAATCCTTTCCTTTGTAAAGCGAGTTAAGCTGATTTTTTCATTTCTGTCACACTCAACAAAATTGTCAAAAAATAATGTGCAAATTTTCGTCAGGCAACAAAACATAAAAAAGGGCGCACCAAAATGCGCCCTGTGTGTGATCCTCATATCATCCCAGGATGACCTCAACCTTTGTAACGTCCGTAAGCTTGTCTGCCGAGAGGAAATTGCCCTGTACCTTTTCGCCGTTGACAGTCATTTCCTTGACTCCGCTCTGAACGTGATGTGGGTTCTTTATATCAATGCTGATATGCTTTCCACGGAAGTTCTTTTCGATATTGAAACCGTCCCATTCGTGAGGTATAGACGGGTCGATAACAAGTCCGTCTGCGTTTGGCCTCATTCCACATATACCCTCAACGCAGCCCACCATAACGGTCGAACCTGTACCTGTGAGCCAATGGACGTGTGATCTTCCTGCAAAAGGCGAACGTGTAGCCTCGGTGAACTGACCGTGAACATACGGCTCCATCACTCTTATCTCAGCCTTGTCGTTCATGCTTGCCGGAGCGGACTCCATAAAGTACTCAAATGCTCTGTCGCCTCTGCCCAGGAGTGACTCGGCAAGTATAGCCCAGCCCTGAGGCTGTGAGAAGATACCGCCGTTTTCCTTGGTATCCGGGTTGAAAATATGCATCAGTGCCCCGTCAAAATAATGATCCTTGTAAGGCGGCTCCATAAGCTTTATGCCGTAAGGAGTGTTGAGTATCTCGTGTACCTTGTCCATAGCCGTGATTCCCTGCTCTTTTGAAGCAAACCCGGAAATAACAGACCATGACTGCGGGTTGAGCCACATATTTGCCTCGGGGTCCTTTTTAGCACCTACAACGACACCGTTATCTCTGATGCCTCTGATAAATCTGTCCTCGTCCCAGCAGTCGCCCAGAGCTTTTGAAAGCTCAGCCTGCACCTTGTCAAGATAGGAGATATATTCATCGTCCCCTCTGTCCTTGGCCATATCTCTCATAACGTTCATAGCATAGAAAAGCTGGAAAGCAACGAATGTGGATTCGCCCTGTGCACCCAGTCTCAGACAGTCGTTCCAGTCAGCGTGCAGACCTGCTGGCATATGGTGTGCGCCCAGTCTTTCCATAGAGAATCTGATAGCATTTTTCAAATGGTCGTAAACGGTGTCCTCTCCGCCGTTAGCATAAACGATCACCTCGTCAAGGAAAGCCTTGTTTCCGCTTTCACCGATGTACTTTGTAACAGTTGGGAAAAGCCAGAGGGCATCGTCTGCTCTGTAAGAGGGGTGACCTGTCTGCAAAGCATACTCGGAGTTGGGGTCGTTTTCATCCGGACAGTTCTCAAAGCCTGCCTTATGGTCAAACTTTACAAGGGGCAATCCGCCGCCGTTGTCCACCTGAGCGGAGATCATAAATCTTATCTTGTCCGCAGCAAGCTCCGGATCGATATGTATAATTCCCTGAATATCCTGAACAGTATCACGGTAGCCGTATCCGTTTCTCAGTCCGCAGTAGATGAACGAAGCTGCTCTTGACCAGATAAATGTAATAAAGCACTGATATGCGTTCCATACATTTACCATGTTGTTGAACTCATCGGAAGGTGTCTTTACCTTGAAGTTGTCCAGCTTTGAATGCCAGTAATCCACCAGCTCTTTAAGCTCTGCATCAACTGTGCCTTTTTTCTCATACTGCTCCATTAAAGCCTGGGCTGCCTGAGGGTCCTTCTGACCCAGAACATAGATAAGCTCTGCGCTCTCGCCGTCAGCAAGCTCTATATCCGACTGCAATGCACCGCAGCAGTTGCTGTTAAAGTTAAGGCCATCGTCACAATATCCTCTTTCCACAGCAACGGGATTTCCATAATCTCTGTACGGACCTATGAATGCATCGAGGCTGCCGTTATAATGGCTCACCTTCTGTCCGGCAAGTCCGAAAAATCTTTCCTGTCCGTTGAAGCCTCTGTCGTCCCTGTTATCAAATTCGTTGATATGCTCAACTATCATATTTCCCTCAAACGAGGTCCTTGTTATAAACAGGGTGTACTGGAGATTGACCTGATCCTGTTCATAGTTGTTTTCATTAGTGAACTCGATAAAACCGAAAGCAGACAGCTTCCTTGTTCTGCCCGAGTTGTTGGTCACCTTTGTTCTCCACACCTCATAGGTCTTATTGAGAGGAACATAGTAGGTGATCTGGGAGCTTATACCGGAATAGTCCGACTTAACAGTGGTGTAAGCTGTTCCGTGGTGACACTCGGTCTTATAATCGTCAAGGCTCTTGCCCACCGGCTGCCAGGTGCATGACCAGTAGTCCCCTGATTCGCTGTCACGCAGATAAACGAATCTGCCCGGCAGACCGATATTCGAGTTGAAGCGGTATCTGGAAATACGTCCGTTGGCACCGCTTTTCACAAAGCTGTATCCATAACCGTTGTTGGAAACGATAGCACCGTACTCAGGTGAACCCAGATAGTTCGCCCAGGGAGCGGGGGTATCCGGTCGGGTGATGACATACTCTTTATTCTCCAAGTCAAAGTAGCCGTAATTCATAGTTATCTTCTCCTTTATTCCTGTTTATTCCAAAAGAAAATATATACAAGTATATTTATGTTATTGTAACATGTTTCGATAAATATTACAAGAGGTATCCGGATTTTTAGCACTTTCTATAAAAACGCATAGGATAAATATACTTTTTGCCCAAATCACTTCCCGATTTAGTACATAAGCGCAAAAATCCGCCCCTGCAAAGCTGCAAGGGCAGATATAAGCACTTATTCATCCGCAAGGGTAAAATCTATCTTTCCGCTGTTCACATTTGAACCCATGACCTTCACCCTTATTTTGTCCCCAAGGGTGTAGGTCTGACCTGTTGAGTAATTTTTCAGGCTTATCATTTCGTCGGACTTATACAGCCCCTCCTGCATCTGGTCGATATGCAAAAGTCCCTCGCAGGTATTTTCAAGCCCCACAAAAACGCCGAAGTCCGTCACACCTGTGATTATCCCGTCAAACTCCTCGTTCACATGGCCGAGCATATACTCCGCCTTGTAACAGTCCTCGCAGCTGCGCTCCACCTCCATGGCAGTTATTTCCGTTTTTGTCGCCTGGTCTGCTGCGGCATAGGAGAACTTTGAATATTTGCGGGCAATATCCTCTGTCTTTTCCCCTGACAGATAATCCGACATTATGCGGTGTATCGCAAGGTCGGGATAACGCCTTATGGGTGATGTAAAGTGAGCGTAATCGTCCAGCACCAGACCGAAATGCCCCACAGGCTCGGTAGAATACTTCGCCTTTGACATACTTCTCAAAGCGATGCTGTTAACAATAGGTGCCAAAGGTGTATCCTTCACCTGTTTTAAGATCGCCGCAATGTCACCCGGGGTGGTATGCTGCCCTATTTTGTACTGTATGTTCAGCTGCACCAAAGCCTGCTTGAACCCCTCTGTCTTTTCCTCGCTGGGTTCCTCGTGGATACGGTATACAAACGGCAGCTTATTATCAAAGCCAAAGCGTGCGGCGCACTCGTTTGCCACAAGCATAAAATCCTCTATCATTTCCTCGCTGCGTCCCCTTGTCCTTGGAACAACGTCAACGCACCTGTCGTTTTCGTCAATGATAAGCTTTCCCTCCGCTGTCTCAAGTTCCGGACAGCCTCTTTCCAGCCGGGTCGCCTTTAATATATCCGCCAGCTCCAGCATCACCGGCAGCTGATCTGCCACCTGTTCGTATTTAACGCTGTTGGATCTTGAATTGTACCCTTCAAGCATTTCGTTTATCTCGCTGTAAACTCCCTTGACCCGTGATCGTATAACGGTTTTTGCGAATTTATAGCTTGTGATATGCCCCTGCTTGTCCAGCTGGGCTATACAGGAAAATGCAAGCCTGTCCTCACCGGGATTGAGCGAGCATATGCCGTTTGAAAGCTCCTTTGGGAGCATAGGTATCACTCTGTTTGCATAATAAACGCTGGTACCACGCTTAAACGCCTCGTTATCAAGCTCGGACTTTGGCAAAACATAATGGGATACATCTGCAATATGCACACCAAGCTCGTATCCGTTTTTTGTCCTTGTAACGCTTATAGCATCGTCTATATCCTTTGTGTCCGCCCCGTCGATGGTGAATATGGGCAGATCACGCAGATCCAGCCTTTTGGGTATCTCCTTATCTATACGTGAATAGTCGCTGACGTTTCTTGCCTCCATTATGACCTGGGGCGGGAAAACAGGAGTGAGCCCGTTGATCTCAACAACACAAAGAGCACAGGACGACGCCCTCATAGAGCTTCCGTAGCTTGCGGTGATAACGCAGCTGTGCTCGCTGTGTCGCTTGCCCCTGTGGGTTATCTCGGCGATGACCTTATCTCCCTCATGCAGTTCAAGCCCCTGTGGATTGTCAAAACTCATTGAGGATTTGCACATGGTGTCGGGAACGATCTTCAGCTGTCCGAATTCGTTTACTATCTCTCCCATAAAGCGTGAATAATTCTCCTGTTCAACAGCAGTTACCTCACCCTCAAGGGATTCTCCCTTGCCCTTGAACACACGGACCTTAACAATATCTCCCGGCATGGCTCCCATAAGATACTTACCTGCAACGAAATAATCCACACCCGTTTCAAGGTCCTGCACAAACCCAAAGGTACGGTTTATGCGAACGACCTTACAGCTGCGCTCTTTTCTTTTTTCGCCCAGACTAAAGCCGAATTTTGTCTCGGTTATCTCCCCTGTGCGTTTCATAGATGCAACGGTATCGTTGAACTTATCTATATCAAAATGTTTTCTTTTACAGTCACGCAAAAGCTCCTTGTAGCGCACAGGCTTTTTCCCGGAGCGTTTGAGCTTGCTGACTATAAGTTTTTTGTAATCTGTTTTCATCTTTTCTCCTTTTATCCTGTCAGCTTGTTATTCAAATTCATAAGCCGTATAAGCGTCGTGAAGAACAAAGCCCAGACTTTTGGCTATCTTCACCGAAGCCATGTTCCTTGCGTCCCAGTTTGGGGCAAGTTTTCTTTCAATACATTCCAGAATAAACCTTGCCGCCGTTATCCTTGCAAGGCCATTTTTGCGGTATTCGGGCGCCGTGGAAACCTCTGCCTCCACGCCCTTGCTGTAATAGCAGTAGCTGCTCGTTCCGCTGACTATCCTGCCATTATGCTTTATGACAAAGCCGAAGCCGTGTCTTTTAAATTCATTATAGTCCGAAAAATTGGACACAAACGAATAAGCCCAATCTGATCCGAGGCACCATTCAAACTCCCCTTTTGTTATCCGGCAAAGCTCACACCCGGGGATCTTCAGCTCATTCATACCCTTGACCATCTCTGAAAGAGCCCTTTTGTCAAAGCCCTCCTCCGGGGCTTGCATATGATACCTCTCCACTTTTTTGAGAGGGTGCACACACCAGCCATTGAGCAGCTCGAACCAGTCCTCACATGAAGGCACCAGAACCCCATTGGGTCTGTCTTTCAAAAAGTCCGCTATTTCCTCTGCATATGCAGCTTTGCCTGCAAGATAGATAAAATCTCCCGAAACGATAACTGCCGTTTCCGGCTGCTGGGGATCGTCGCACCAAAGCTCGCCGTAAACTCCCTCAAAACAGCTTTGTATCATCGAATCGTCAAAACAATCAAACAGCGCCCTGATAGGGTCATTTATATTCTGTGTCTTTTTCATTTTGCTCTCCCTTGACTTAAACAAAAAAGCTGCCGCATTATCTGCAGCAGCCGGGTCTCTTACTTTTTCGAGTAGATCGAAACTATTATGTTTACCGCAAGTGTAACGATAAACAACAGAACCGAACAAACTCTTGCGATCCTTGAAAGCTTGGCTTCTTTTGTGCTCTTACCATTTTTTCCGAAGAAAGATTCGTTATAACCGCCGCCTATGGCAGATGTAAGTCCCTGATCCTTGGATTCCATAGAAAGAACTATCAAAACCAGTATAAGACTGACAAAAATCAGTATTGAACCGGCAACTATTTCCATTGTAGACATAGATAAAACCTCCGTTTTGATAAATATCTCGTATAGTATATCATACATTTTCTCAAATTGCAAGTGTTTTTACAAATTTTTTCTTATGATTTTTGATTTTTTTGAAACAAGCCTATTGACAAGAGAAAAAAACTGTGATAAAATAATTAAGTCGCTGAATGGACAGGTGTCCGAGTGGTTTAAGGAGCTGGTCTTGAAAACCAGTGATACGGCAACGTACCGTGGGTTCGAATCCCACCCTGTCCGCCACATTTTTCTATTCGGGACCTTTTTCCCGAAATACGTTTGCGGATTTACCCAAGTGGTGAAGGGGCTCCCCTGCTAAGGGAGTAGGTCTGGAAACGGGCGCGAGGGTTCAAATCCCTCAATCCGCGTAGCATTTTAAAGCTCTCAGATGACGCTGATGCGTTGTTTGGGAGTTTTCCTTTTTGCACGATTTCTTGTTTTGGTCATTGTTTGGTCATTACGCTGATAAAAACTTATGATAATAACGGAAAAGAGCAGGCTTGAATGCCTGCTCTTTAAGCTATCAATTATTATTCATTCCCAGACCTTCAGCAAGCAACTTCATTCCTGCACAAAAGCCTGCTTTGAAATAGTCTTTTTCTGCCTGCATAACTGCATAGCTATGACTAAAAAACAGATCATCGTATGACTCCGTACCCTCACCGCATATTTTTTCAGCTTTTTCAAGAAAGGCATTATTTAATTTGTTGTATTGCTCTGACTCATAACAGAAGTCATATTTTTCGTTTATATCATCTATCATGTTTTCTATTGAAATAGTCAGCTTTTCATCATTTTTTTCATCAAATCATCTCCCTGCTCAATATCAATGATACTGCTGTCCCTTGCTGATTCATCACAGAACATTCCGACTATATCACCACTTTGTGTGTATACCTTATACATCTTTCTCATATTATGCCGCCTTTCATGTTATCCGATGCCTGAGTTGCATTTATTCAGCTGACTGTCAAGCATTGCTGCTACAGCTGCCGATGCTGCCGCTTCTGCGGATTGAATCTCATGAGCATATAAATTCATTGTTGTGCTTGCAAGCGAATGTCCGAGCAAAGCCTGCACCGTTTTAGGATTTGCACCGCTGTTTATCAAAAGTGTAGCGTTCAGATGCCTAAGACTATGCACAGAAATTCTTGGAAGATCGTGAGCCTCGCAAAACTTCTTTAAGAACATATACGGCGTACCCATAGCCATTGGATCACCATTTTCCGCAGTGAAAACAAGGTTTTCTGTGTTGTTCCAATAATCGCCGTAGCCGAAAGCAGCGGATATTTGCTCATTGTGCTGCTGCTTTAACAGAAACATAACCCTTTGCGGAAGTCTGACCGAACGCCTTGATCTTGCTGTCTTTGGGTCCGTATAATAAAAACCTCGCTTTTTCTCCCAGTGAGCAGTGCAGTTAATATGTATAAGCTCTTTTTCAAAGTCAATATCAGACCACCGCAAACCGAGTATCTCCCCACGCCGAAAACCGCCGTATATTGCAATATAGAAAAAGCAGCGATATTTTAGAGGTGCATATTCGTCAAGCAGCTGCAAGAGCTGCTGCGTCTGTTCCAATGTCAATATTTTATGTTCTGACTCCGGGACTTTGGGCAATGTGCAGTTTGCACAAGGATTTACAGCGATCTCATCGGTTTTGACTGCATAAGCAAACACCGTAGAGAGAAAGCCGTGATAATGATGTATCGTCTTTGGTGCAAGCCTGCTGTTATCTGTTATTTTTGTGAAAACTGTTGCAGCAGGCTTTTCAAGAGCGTTAGCTATTTTTACAGCGGTTTCCCACCGTATGCAGCCGCCTTTGATGCAGCTGCGGACAGTATGTTCATCAATGCCTGCTGACTTTGCAAAAGCGTTCTGCGTCTCATGTCTGCTCTTTATAATCTGACGCAGGTCAATCTTGCACTTAGCAAGTGCATTCCCGTTCCGATCTGTAGCAAGCCATTTCAAGAAACGGTCAATATCTTTTGTTCCAATCTTATCAATTCGCAAGTGTCCGAGCTGCGAATATATTCGAGGGCAAAGATCACGATACTTTTTCAGCGTAGCAGGCTTCAAAGCGTTTTCGTGTACTTCAAACCAGTTTTCAATGAAGCTCTGGAGCTTGACAGCGTTCACGATCTGACCGCCGTAACATTTCAGCTCAAACTCAGCAGCAGCTTTATTCAAAGCTCTCTGTAACTGTTTCTCTGACATATCCGAGCGAGGCGGTTTCCATGTCATTGACTGCGTTTTCTGTGCTTTACCGTCGGCAGAATAACCGCAAAACACCTTGATGCGATAACTGCCGTTTGACCTTTTGTCAATGTGTGCCATTTTATCACGATCCTTTCAGTATGCTTGACACCGAAAGGACAAATGTGCTATAATTATTTTTGCTATATTAGCAGGCTTTGCCCTTTGCGGTGAGGTCTATTTAAACCGTTCTGTGTTGCCGCACAGGACGGTTTTTTTACTATTTTTTAGGGTCAAACAAAAATGCGTCAATGTGTTCAATTACTTTGCTTTTCAAGTCGTGATAATCACTTTCACAGCGGAGATCATAGTTATCAAGTATTCTTTCAAGTATTCTATGAATGGTATACCGTGAAACATCTAAATCTTTATCACTAAAACTAAGTAAAGATCCATTTTCAATAAAGTTGGTAACACTTTGTCGCATTCTTTCACTTTCATTCTTTAGAGTTAGAATAGTCCTTATTATATCAAGAGAATCGTTATTACAAATTAACTCTGACAGTAAGTGTAAAACATCGATTTCTTTTTCTTTAAGTGCGTGAAGCAACTCAACAGTTGTTTTATTCAATCCGAGATAACTTGAAATCTCGGCAATAAGCTCTCGCTCACTTAACTGTTTCTTATCTGTCCCTAATAACCAATCAACAGATACATCATAATAATCAGCTATTTTTGATGTAATTTCAATGTCGGGAAGGCGTTTGTTTTTTTCATATCGTTCTAATGTTTGCGGATTAATTCCTATCTCGTCAGCTACTGAATTTCTTGATTTATCACCCCTTAAAAGTATAAGTTTATTTGAAAACTCTGATTTATCCATTCGGTTTCACTCCCCATATAATATATAATCCCTTATAAATACGGTGTTTTCTCTTGACATACTCCATTTGGTGTGTTAATCTATCACTAACACCACTTGCATTATATCATAATCAAGTGAGTTTGTCAACCACTATCACCATTTTTTGAAAGGAGAAAAACATGAACACTGCAAACAAAGAGATTCGAGAGGCATTAAGATCAGCCAAAATCCCTATTTGGCGTTTAGCTTATTCCGTCGGAGTACATGAAAACACTATGCTTCGTAGACTCAGAATAGAGCTTCCAGAGTCCGAAAAAGCAGAGTATCTAAAAATCATCAAAATAATAAAAAAAGAAACCGCCTGAGTGATACCACGCACCCAGACGGCAGTGCAGGCTAATGCCTGCTTATAGAACACAGTCTATCAAAACAATGTCCCGGCTGTATTATACCACAATTTCAACCGGGACGCAAGCATCAACCGGAGGAATTATGAATAATATAAACATCACATCTGTTTGTACCGCTGCACCTCGAATGAGGACCGTAAACGAGACAGCAAAGCTAACCGGGTTCCCTGCTCATGCGATCAGACAGCTTGTTAAAGACCGTAAAATTGTTTTTGTTCAGTGTGGATCAAAAGTTCTCGTTAATCTTGATAAGTTTATAGAATACTTAAATACAGGCGAAAGCGAGGCGGTGTCATCGTGAAACTAACTGATATTATTATCGGTCTGCTACGCAGCGGAGAGGATAACGCCATGAGCCTTGCGGAGCTGTGCAGCTATACAGGCGAGAACGAAAGGACCGTAAGGCTTTGTATTGAGGACATGCGGAGAAAGAATGCTGTTATTTGTTCAAGCATCAAGGGTTATTTTCTTCCGTCATGTACTGACGAGCTGCGGCGGTATATCAAAACTGAGCAAGCCAGATCACGCAGCATAAAGCAAACGCTCAAGCCTGCTGAGGAGCTGCTTCACAAATGGGAAAGCGAGGATCTGTTCAATGGCTGAACGCCGTATGTTTTCAAAATCAATAATTGATAGTGATCTGTTCTTGGATATGCCGGCGATTTCACAGCTTCTCTATTTTCATCTTGCCATGCGTGCCGATGATGACGGTTTTGTTGATAAGCCGAAATCCGTTATGAAGCTCATTAACTGCAAAGATGCCGATTTACAGATACTTATTGACAAGAAATATGTCATTCCTTTTGAAAGCGGAATCGTCGTTATAAGTCATTGGAAAAAGCACAACTACATACAAAGAGACAGATACCGAGAAACATCTTACAAAGCTGAAAAGAATATGCTTGCAGTGCAGGACAGTGTATACACTTTGGATACAGAGTGTATACAGGTTGTATCCAAAATGGATACACAGGTTAGGTTAGGTAAGGTTAGGTTAGAGAAAGGTAAAAATATAAATATAGCCCAAAAGCAAAAAACGCCTATCAAAAACAAGTATGCCGATGAAGTGTTTTTATCTGAAGAAGAGTATAACAAGTTATGTTCAGAGTATTCAAAGGCTTTTGCAGACAAGTGCATTTCTGTCCTTAACAACTACAAGATGTCAAACGGCAAAAAGTACAAGTCAGATTACTACGCTATAAGGAATTGGGTAATAGACCGTGTTAAAAAGGACAATCCAAGTTTAGCACCAATGCCTGCTGACAGAGTTTCAGCTGAAGACTTGTTTAAAAACCCGTTCATTGAAGATCAGTAACACTCATCATACTACATTTTACTACATGAGCAGGCTTGACAGCAAAGGAGAGAAGCATGACAGCAAGGCAGCGTAAATTTGCAGAGTATTACGCAGCAAGCGGAAACGCAACGCAAAGTGCAATCAAAGCCGGGTATTCCGCTAAATACGCAAACACAAATGCAAGTAAGCTATTAACAGTCGATGAAGTATGCAATTACATTAAGGAATTGACTGAAAAAGAGCAATCTGACCGCATTATGTCAGCTTTGGAGCGTCAAGCTCTGCTTTCCGACATTATACGGGATAATAAAACACACATTGGAGCCAGACTGCGAGCAATAGAGATCCTTAATAAAATGACAGGCAGTAGCGAGCTTGAAACCCACGAGGCAGAAAAGAAACTTGATGAAGTTCTCAACGAGATATTTAAAAATAAGTCGCAGTCGTAAAAGAGTAATATAATTACAAAACAGAGGTACAAGGTCATGTCCGAAAGCAACAAAAAGCAAGCGTTTGTAAATTATGTAAGTCAAATCGCAGCAGATGCAGCAGCCGCAAAAGCTATTGAGATCTACGAGGCGAAAGAAGCCGAAAGGCACAAAAGCAGCGAGGATAAAAAGCTAAAAAATGTTAAGCTGCTACTAAAAGAATACAGAAGCCTAAAGGCTTATGCAGACAATGCTTTGTGCGATGCTTCACAGCTCAATGATCTTGTCATTCGTGAGCTTATAGGTTTCAGCGATTATGAAAAATACAAAGTTGAGAGCATTCAAAATCAGATTGTCACTACAAAAACAATTATGCAGCATGTTGAAACAATGCTTAACATCTACAAGATCCGCTGTACAACATCTATTCGTGAGGATATGCGGCGGCGTTGGCGTGTGATCGAGTCGGCATTCATCACCGGTGAAACAGCTCCCACTTATGAAGAAATAGCAGAACGGGAAATAATCGACACACGAACAGTTTACAAGGACATTGACAAGGCGTGCAAGGATCTGTCAAGCCTCTTTTTCGGTATTGACATCAAGGAATTTGAAACAATTTGAAAAGGAATGTATTAAAATGAGAATTATTCAGCTCAGTAAGCAGCATATTGATTTTTCAACTATAAAATGGCTGTTCAAATACGGCGACAATCTGAATGCAAAACCAAAAGCAGCTTATTATAAGTTAATGACCGCATACTTTGATTACATCATTGCCATACACAAAGCCAGAAAGCCTACAAGGCATACTAAAAGCAAGCGGTTATGTTTACCGTTCACATTAACAAAGTGTCACAGAGAGGCTGTCAGAGCATCTGACAAGCGTTTGAAATGCGGAGTGCGAAAATTCAATAAAGCTCTGAGGTCGCTAAAACGGTGTATAAAAACAGAATAGTTTTTAAATTTGTATATAAAAGAAAGCTGAAACGCCGTAGGTGCATAGTTTTTCTATAAAATCTTGGTCATTATTTGGTCATTACAAGCTGAAAAAAGCTCTGAAAAGCCGTGTGCAGCTATAAGCTGAAAATGCCCGAAAGCCCTTTAGTTATAAGCATTTGCTGAAACTCATGAAAAGCTGTAAAATGACAAAAGGTGATTTCAAATCCCTCAATCCGCGTGCACTCAATAAAGCTCACAGGTTTATTTTCCTGTGGGCTTTTTGTTTTTAACTGTCCAAAAAAAGTTACCACAAACTTAAAACAATGTGCTATGATACATATATAGAACAAAAGAACGACAAACCTATTTTTACATCTCCTTATTTTGCAAAAAAGCCTTACGCTTTATACGTAAGGCTTTTTGCTTTTTGGAGTCAACCGTAAAGGATCTCGTTTACTCTTTTTTGTACCGCATCGTAGTCATACCCTGCGGCGGTAAGGCGTTTTCTGCGTTCCTCACCTGCTCCCCAGTCGCCTCGTATCACCTCACGGGCGATCTGGTCGACAGACTTTTTTGCCGGCTGGGGCTTGGTGCCGTAAAGGATCTCGTTTACCTTGTTTTGCACCGCATCGTAGTCATACCCTGCGGCGGTAAGGCGTTTTCTGCGTTCCTCGCCAGCTCCCCAGTCGCCTGCGATGACCTCACGGGCGATCTGTTCAACGTTCTTTTTTGCCGGCTTGGGGGCAGGAGTGGGCTTTACGGCAGGAACAGTCTTTGAAAAGCCGTTCATGCCCGCTTCCCTGATTATCTTAGGATAATCCACGTAGCAATAGTCGTGGTCGACTCTGCCGCTTATGCCGCTGCAAGACCAGTCAGAGGTGTTCTGCCAGATGCCGTATGGACCGTCGTAATTGCATTTTGGACCGTATTCGGCAACTGCAACGGCGTATCTTTCACGTATCTGCTTGTTAACATAGGTCTGAAGTGCGCTGCGGTAAATATAGATACCTGTAAAGTACCCTGCCTTTTCCAGCTTGTCACAAAAGGCTTTTATAATAGCGTTTGTGTTTCCCGAGCGGAAGATATCAAACTCCTCCACATCGTAGTATACAGGGTACTCAAACTGTTTTCCTTTCAAAAGGGCAATGCAGCTGTCAGCCTCACGCTGTGCCTGTGCCACAGTAGATGCGTAGCTGTAAAAATATACCCCCACAGGGATCCCTGCCTGCTTACAGCCTTTATAGTTGGCTTCATACATCTTGTCTATCTGATAGGGAAATGACAAGGTGTCACCATATCCTGCACGGATAAGGGCAAAGTCCGCCTTTCCCTTTACCTGTGGCCAGTTTATTGTCCCTTGCCACTGTGATACATCAATTCCGCTTGTAGCCATAAAATAATCTCCTTTTCTTGAAAGTGTCTACCATTTTGTCAGCTTCTGAAGGGTGTTTTTTATCCCGCTGAAAAGTCCGCAGGCACTAAGTCCAATCGCAAGACCTGCCGTTACACCTTTAAGAAAGCCATAACCAAGCTCTATGCCGCAGACAAAGATCCCCGATGCAAGTCCAAGCACCAGGTCTATAAGCGGGATGTACTTTACGGGACAGCCTGTCTTTTTTAAAACTTCCGCAATGCCTATTACCAGCATCACCTGTCCCGCCGGCGCAAGAAGATGATCTATAAACTCCTGTCCGCTCATCTTTTTGCCCCCTCCAGATCCTCCAGCCTGCGAACAGCTGAAAGCAGTTTTTCCTTTATTATCTCCGTGTCCTGCTCAAGCTTGTATGTGCGCCGGATCATGTTATTATGTACTGTCATTTTATGTTCAAGCTGGTCAAGGCGATATGTTATCAGTCTCTGGCTCTCCGCACGTTCCTTTTGTGCCGCAGACCGTCCTGAGACAGCAATTATCACCTGGCATATGACCGCCGCAACAGCAGTGATTATTCCTACTACAACCGGATCGCTCATTGAGCACCTCCTAAAACATAGCTGAATGTAAAGGTCTCTCCTGCTGCAACGTTCCTTGCGGGTATGTTCTTTCTTGCAAGCATATATTTTGTACCGTCTGACTCAAAGTATATAAGGCACAGCTCATTTACGGTAATATTCTCATTTGCGGTGAATGTGAAGGTAAAGGCTACTTTGCCGTCATTTGTCACCGTGGGTGACCCTGTACTGCTGCTGCCTCCTGCGGAATTACAGGTATACTTTGTGCTCTCTATCTCGCTTTCAAGGCAATAATCATCAAAGTCAACAGGTGTAGTCCCTGACCCCAGCTTCATTGTCAATCCTGAGTTGTATGCCAGGACGTCAGGTCTGAGAGTGGTTAAATCTACATTTACATATGACGTTGGCTTTGTCCCGTCCCACTTTGTGAGAAGTCCGCTATCTACTCGCCTTGAATTTCTGCCGATAAGCGCACCTAATGTATTTGCTCCGTTTCTGACTATCATTGTGTCACCTCCGTTACCTCATCTGTAATAGTATCGTTTTGTGTTTCGTTGTATCCCCCCGAGAGCTGCTCTTTTAGCTGATCTATCTGCTCTTGCAAGGTAGGGGAATAGGGCTGCCATGTGTCTGCACTTCCGCTTGAGGGATACCTGATGGATATTTTCGCTGTTTTGTTGTTGAACTGCACCCCTTGTTTAACGTAAAGATAAATACAGTTGTAAGGACACTCCTGATCCCGGGCGATGGTGAAGGCTTGCTGTGACTGATTAGCCCAGCGGTGAGCAATACCTTCCTGTACGAACCCTCCGTCCGGAAAGCGGTTATACTTCATAACACTTACGCCGCAGTCGTTATCGTTGTCAAAATCGCCCTCTACGTATAATATGTAATTACCGTCTGCAAGGTGCTTTTTCGGTACAGGATCAATCAACGGATTAAGCTCACCGCACAAGGATATCTCATCGTATCCGCTGCCGGGCTTCATACCGTTTATAGTTACGGTTGTGTCATCGTTTACAGTCACCGTTAATCCGTAGTATTCTTTTTCTGTGAATTTGGGCTTGAAAATGTTTGCCCGGTCAGCTCCCATATCGTTTTTATTTCTGAATATCTGATCGGCATTCTCCGTGGCGATCAAAGCATATTCCGCAGCAGTATCAACAGAATCATTTATGCTTTCGATGCACTGCCCGAACTGGGTCATAAGCTCCTGCTGTGCGCTGTCGATCTGTGAGATCTCCCCGTCAAGATGCTCCTGACGTTCGTTAAGAAGCTCTGAAAGGCTGGCAAGAAGATCAGCCGTTCCGTGTATCTCGTCAAGCACCCGCAAAGAATCGTCAACGCTTGGAAAGGGCGGTGATTTTTCATCAAGGGAAGGCTTGATCTCCAACTGGATAACGTTGCTTTTTTTCACCACAATGTACTGATCGTCACGGGTGATGCAGGCTATCACCTGTGCAAGGATTACGCCGGACATACGCATCACAGCGTTTGAGAGAGTTATCTCCCCGTCCGAAATCTCCGACTCAAAAGAAGCTCCGTCCGGATAAGTAAAAATAATGCTGTATCTGTCCGCTTCAACATTATCAAGTCCCGTAAAGGACATTTTTCTCGCATCTTTTTCACCGCAGTATCCAAGAAGCTTTTCGTCGCATACGGCAAAATAATCTGCGTTTAAAGTAATTGTCATTCATTGACCTCCTTTTTCCCTCTGCTGTCGGCACAGCAAAAAGGATAATTTAAGCGTGCGGGCAGTCCACGCTTGCGAACATTTGTTCTGATAATATGATAGCACATATGTTCGCACAGGTCAATAGGATCTGCACAGATCGCTGAAATAATCTGCCTTTTGAACTGTTTTAATGGGTATAATTGTGCTGTACGCACAAATCGGGTAAAAATTTATGCAATAAGAAATGTACTATCGGTGTTCGGTTATTTGCACAATTATTAACGGGCGATCCGTATAACAAAAATGCCCCGAAGCACTTTGAAATGCTTTGGGGCAAAAATTCTATATGGGTATGTGTACTAAACCCGAGCCTTTTTTCTTTACCATATCAATCGCCTATCTGTTTACCAAGAAACAATGCTGCTGTCTTTGCCAGGAGCGTCTGCTTGACCGTAACGCATTCATTTTCCTTTTCTGCAACAAACGCCACAGCTCCCGATACGTCCCCTCCCGATATGATAGGAGCGATAGCCAGGGCGTGTGCATTCATTCCCTCAACGGGATAGACCGCACGCTGTGCAGCAGAGGTATACTCGTAGCTCCTGCGCTGCTGCAAAAGTTCCTCCAGAGCAGGCGAAAGTCTGCGCTGTGAGTATTCTTTTTTGGAAATACCGCTCACAGCCACCACATGGTCGTTATCAAACACCACCGCAGGTGCGCTGCCAAGCTTTGCAATGACCTCTGCTGCCTGGACAGCTCCATCCGAAAGCTCGTTGATCGGCGAATATTTTTTAAAGATCACCTCACCGTCAGGGTTTGTGTATATCTCCAGCGGGTCGCCCTCTCTTATACGCATGGTGCGTCTTATCTCCTTAGGTATAACGACCCTGCCAAGGTCGTCGATACGTCTTACGATTCCTGTTGCTTTCATATATCTTATTCCTTTCAGCTATCTTTTTTTGTATCTTTATTTTCTGCTGCAAAATCCAAAATATTCACATCCGTCTGCGATTATTGAAATAAGAAGTTTAAAACAAAAAACCTGCGGTGCTGTGTTTTACCTCACAGCATCGCAGGCTTGTTTTATCCCGCTTTTGAGTTTATCCGTAAACCTGATTTCTTCCGTTATCCTTTGCAGTATAAAGGTTGTCATCGGCTTGGGCAAAATTTTCCTCGATTGACTTTGCACGATCGTAAAGTGAGCAGCCAAAGCTCATAGTTGCCTTTATAGGCAGTACGGAAGCCTTGACCTGGCTGTCCTTGACCTCGACCCTTACTTCCTCAGCGATCCTTTTACACTCCTCAAGCTCGGTTCCCGGCATGACCACAACAAACTCGTCTCCGCCCCAGCGATATGCAGTTGCGTGCTCCGGACAATGCTTTGAAAGAATGCCTGCTACGTTCTTTATGATGAGATCACCGATGTTGTGTCCGTAGTTGTCATTTATGCGCTTGAACCTGTCTATATCGCAGATGAATACAGCAAACGGGCTTTTCATTCCCACCTGGAGATACTCGGCATACTTGTGCATAAAATCATGATAAAGACCCTTGCGGTTTTTAAGACCTGTGAGTGTGTCATACTGCGAGTCGGTAAAGAAGGTTTCCGATTCAAGGGTAATACCGCAGGCAAAAGCTGCAAGAGAAAGCTTCTTTACATCCTCTACCTCATCAAAGCCATCTTCACCCAGCTTGTTGATGATCTGGAATGCCCCGATATATTCTCCGTTTATGTCTGCAACAGGCATTACCAGCACAGAGAATGTAATATATCCTGTCTGTTTGTCAACATCGGAATTGAACTCAGGCTCGCTGTAAGGGTCGTTTGTAACAATGACCCTCTTTTCCTTCAAAGCCTTTCCCACAAGTCCGGAATCGTCAGGTATAACGATCTTATCCACCTTAGTGGCGGACGTTGTCCACAGCTGATGATTTGCCTTATCCCATTTCCAGAAGCTTGCTCTGTCTGCGCCAACAAGTATTCTTCCAAGATCGGTAAGAAGGTTGAAAACACTTCCGTGACCCTCCTCGCTTCTGCTGCCCATGTTTGCATAAAGCTTCTCACCGATGTCATAAATCTCATTAAGTATCTCGATCTGATAATCCATGTCCATTGTATAATCCTCCCGGTAGTAATTAGTATTTTATGTGTAAAGGGGAGCAATTTCCGCCCCTGTTTTTCTTGCAGCCTCGCCAAGGAGCTGTTCATCATCAAGGTGCATAAAATACACCTTCACGCCCTTGCGCCTCAGCTCGGGGATGATCTGCTCAAGATCTTTGATATGCATATGCACCACACAATCATGCGCCGATGCGTCCGTATAAAGATATGTACCCTTTTCAAGGTATGGTACAAAAGGTTCAAGTGTGGTCGTATCGCCTGTAAAAACGATCCTCGTTCCCTCGGGCTGTATCACCCAGCCGAAGCATCTGCCTTCAAGCTGCGGCGTGTGTACAGTTTCCACAGCCCCGACGATCCACGGGTACTCCTTTTTTGCCTGCTGTTCGGTCATAAGACTGTAACCCTCTTCACAGCAGCCTTCAAGCACCCTCAAAAGATACTCAACGTTTTGTGCCGTTTTTTCGTTTGCGGTTATGACCCTCACCGGCAAATGCAGGATATAGTAACAGTAATGGATCATCATTCCTATGCCGCCTACATGATCCGAATGGGTATGGGTCACAAAAACCGTAACACATTTTGGTCCGCCGTCAACAAGTTTTTCAAAGCCGATCTCCCTTATTCTGTGAAAGGCTGACATGGGACAATCCATAAGCACAAGCTCCCGGTCCTTTACAAAAAAACCGCAGTTGTTCTGTGAATGGAAAGCAGACCCTCTTCCTAAAAACTTCAGCAATACACCTCACCTCTTTTTTCATTGATTTGTTTTGATAACTATAACATATTTCCGTTGATTTTTCAATAGCCTGCCCTGCTTTTATCCCCCCGGCAGGATCATATCACCTTTTTCACTGAAAGGTCATTTTTTCCCAGTATCAGAAAGTGCGCCCCTTTGCCCGGACTTATACTTCCGAAGCTTTCGGAAATGCCGATGCTCCTGCATGGGTTCAATGTGGCACAGCGCACTGCACTTTCAAGAGGTATACCCATTTTCACGGCATTTATCATACACTCGTAAAGGTCTGTAACACTGCCTGCAAGGGTGCCGTCCTCAAGACGAGCGCTGCTGCCTTTTTTAAACGCCTTCTGTCCCCCGAGAAAATACTCACCGTCAGGCATTCCTGCCGCCTCCATGCTGTCGCTCACAAGCACTATCCTGCGGTCACCGAATATCTTGAAAGCCGTTCTTACCGCCGAAGGCGAAAGGTGTACACCGTCACATATCAGCTCCACAAAACAATCCTCATTGTCCGCAGCTGCCCCCACAACTCCCGTATCACGGTGATGAAAGGGCGTCATAGCGTTAAAAAGATGGGTTATATGGTCAGCTCCCGCATCAAGGGCAGCCTTTGCCTCAGTGTGATCTGCACAGGTGTGCCCCAGGGAAAAATGTATGCTGTCCCCCAAAGCTCTTATACAATCCAGTGCACCCGGCAGCTCCGGAGCTATTGTGATGAGCTTTATCATGCCCCTTGCCTCCTGCTGCCATTTTTTTATCTTGTCTGTATCCGGAAGCTGTATATATTCCTTTTTCTGGGCGCCGCACTTTTTTCCATTTAGAAAAGGCCCCTCAAGATGTATCCCCGGGATCTGCGCCCTGCCCCTTTCCCTGCGTTCAGAGGCGCAGCGGGAGATACACCCGACTATACTGCTAATTTTCTCCGGGGGAAATGTCATTACAGCCGGGCAGAAAAGCGTTACTCCACGGCTGAATTCGTACTGTGCTATCCTGTCAAGGGAACTTTCGTCTGTACTGCAAACGTCTTTCCCACAGGCGCCGTGCATATGTACATCAACAAGCCCCGGCAGCACAAGGCAGTCCCTGCACTCAACGGTGCTCTCGCCGTCTGTAATATCCTCTCCCAGAGCGGTAATAACGCCGTTTTCGTATTTCACATCAAGCCGTCTGAAGCTTTCTCCCTCGGCAAAAACGAGTCCGTTTTTTAGTACAGTTGCACCCATTGCTTTACTTCCTGTCCTTATTGGTCCTTATGGATATCCCGCCTCATATCCGGGCGGAATTATGTCCTTTTGTAGGAGTATAACATATTTTTTTCTTAATGTAAAGCATATTTATGCTATTACATAAAAGCATCTGTATCCCCTTGACATTTGATTAAAATAATTGTATAATGTTATGAGCAAAATGTATGTCCAAATTTTCGTACTATAAACAAAAAAGGAAAGGAAAATGGCAATGAAAAGAACCAAGTTTACCGCTTTGCTTTTGTCGCTTATAATGGCTGTTTCCATGGCGTCCTGCGGACAGGAGATAAAAAATTCCGATCCTCAGGCTGCAAAAGCTTCGGTGCCCAACTCAGACAGCTCTGCTGTAACACCTTCCGGTGATACATCCGACAAAGAAAAGGTCACGACCGCTGCCACAGAGGCTACTACCACTTCTGCCACGACTACCACAAAGCTTGATGAAACGGGCACAGCAGACCCTGCTGCGGATTACGCAAGCATTCCGGAATCAGGTTACTGGACCAACAACGTTGTGGTCTGCGACCAGAATAAAGGCTCCAAGATAAGAGGACTTCTCGGCTTCGGAGCAGACGAAAGCAGCGCAAAGGTATTCACCACCATGGTAAATAACGTAAAGAAAATGGTCGGTGACAAAGTCAACGTTTATACGCTTCCTGCACCTGTTTCCTCTGCATACTATACTCCAAAGGGAATGGACGGAGTTACAAGCGACCAGCACGCTGCTACCACCGCTCTTTCCAAAACCCTTGATCCGAGTATAAAGAATATTGATGCGTATTCTGCTCTTGCAAAGCACACAAACGAGTATATCTACTACCGCACCGACCACCACTGGACGACCCTTGCTGCTTATTACGCAACCAAGGAATTTGCAAAGGCAGCAGATGTCCCCTTCACCGAGCTTGATAAAATGGAAAAGGTGACCAAAACCGGCTTCACCGGCTCAATGTACACCTACAGCGGCTGTCAGGAGTTTCTTAAATATCCCGACACCTACATTTATTACAAGCCGAAGAATCAGTACACGACCACCTATTATGACTGTGACTTCACCAACCCGGTCAAGTCTGAGCTTTTCCACGAATATGCCGAAGGGTCAAACCTCTACTGCACGATCCTTGGAACGGACATGACCATCTGTGAGATGAAAACAGACGTTAAAAACGGCAGGACACTTGTGCTTATAAAAGACAGCTACGGCAACGCAATGGCTCCATACTTTGTGGGAAGCTTTGAAAAGATATACGTTATCGACATGAGATACACCACCATAAAGCTCAAAGATTTCTTTGAAAAGGTTGGTGCAACCGATATACTTTTCGGCTCCTCCATCTCAAGCTTTTACACCATAAGCCGTGCTGAATATCTTAACGGCATTATGAAATAAAAAAAACAAAGACCTTTCAATGCAGCGATGCAAAGAAAGGTCTTTTTATGTCCTTAGCCGTTGTAATCGTAAAAAAGCTTATCCACCAGCTTGTCATATTCCCTGCTGTTGCCAAGGGCAGCTTTTATAATGCTGCCTGCGTTTTCAAACAGCAGTCTTATATACAGCCAGTCTCCCATATCATCCCATTTGCGTGTGGAATTTATAAGATAGTTTCTTTTTAAGCACCCGTACTTTTTTCCGAGCTTTTTCCCGTAGGCTTTAAGGTTTCTGGCTGTCTGCACATCCTCCATCGCCCGCTTGTCCGCAAAACCGCCCACAGCCTCAAAGGACTGCTTTGAAGCCCAGAACATCCCGCAGTAAAGACCGGTAAGGGCGAATGCACCACGGCACATATAGTCGTTCAGATAAAGGGGCAGCGAGTACCTTTCAAATCTTATGGATGCACCGCCGCCGATATATTTTCCGCTTTTGAGCAAACGGTACGCTTCCTTGATAGTCCCCTTTGTCATGCGGTTGTCACAGTCAATGGTCAATATGTACCTGCCCCGGGCAGCTTTTATCCCCGTGTTTCGCACCGCAGCAATACACCGCTGTTCGTTGGTCAGCGTCCTTGCACCGTTTGCCTGTGCAAGCTTCATGGTCTTATCGGTGCAGCGGTTGCAAACTACGATGATCTCCACCGGTCTGCCGAAATGATCTGCGGCCCTTTTGATAGAGTTTATACACCTCACCACGTATTTTTCCTCGTTATGAGCAGGCACAACAACGGTAAATACATATTCCCCCATTTTTCTCTCCTTTTAACTATCCGATATTTTGTACTCTTAAAGATACGGCGCAATGGCCTGCATATCCCATATCCAGAATACCACACAAGACATTAACAAGTCATTAAGCTTTGAGAGAAATTCTTTCAGGTCTTGTAAAAATGCTGATAATCCTTTTGGGTCTTCCAGTCCCCTCCCCAGGTCCAGCCCTTGCTTTTGAAAAGCTTGTAGCACAGATCGTCGTGGTCGATCTTATGAGGGAACTTCCCCTTTCTGTTGGCGTACTCTGCACCATTTGCAGGCATCACCTTTTCGCCCACTATGTAGGGGTTTATCAAAGGATTGATGTCGATTGCCCTGCCGTAGGCGTGCATGGATACTATATCCGTATCTGCCACCACACGGTAGTTGAACGCCGAGGAGTTGTTATCCGCCATAGAGCGCTCGTCATCTGCATCGTATTCGTCCACAAGGCGCATTTTTTCTATCTGATACCCGGCATTGTAAAGCTCGCAGAATATCTCCAAAACCTCACGGGCAAGAGAATAATGCACAACCATCTCACCCTGTTTTGTCTGTCCGTCAAACCCCACGTGTTTCATTTTAAGATATGCAAGCTCGTCAAGTCCCACATCCTTGTTTTCGTGAAAGGACTTGCCTATCATCATTTCTTTTATTTCCTCAGGCAGGGGCTCTGCTGTGAACCCCTCTTCATATGTGATAAATTCCAAGTAAATGCCCCCTTGCGTTTACCTCTCCATTTTCCACACTTCAACGCTGTACGGTTTAAGTTCACTTCCGCCGCCGAAATCGTGGATCGTGTCGCTGATAAGCTCCTGCGCCTGACCGCAGCCGGCATCAAAGTGCGCTGTATACGGCTCAGCATCTGCATTTATCGCAATAAGCACACGCTCATCCTCAAACTTTCTTTCTATGATGCACTGTTTGTTTGTCAGCACCGGAACGGATATCTCTCCATAGCTAAGCGCCTTGCTGCTTTTTCTTATCTGGCACAGCTTAGCGATAAGATCCGTCAGCTCGTTCCATTCGGGCTTTTCAAAGCAAGCCCTGAGCGCAGGATCCCCCTGTGACTTCTCCGCCTTTGCTCCCCACTCGGAACCGTAGTAAATACAAGGTATACCCTTTATTGCAAACAGCAAGCCGTATATGAGCGGCAGATGCTTGGGATTAGTAAGTATGCTTGCCACCCTTGTAACATCGTGATTGTCCACAAAGTTCAAAAGCTCCATTCCTCTGCATCTGCACCAGTTCTCAGGTCCGAACATATTTTTCACCGAGTGGCATATCTCAAACATATTCATTGAGTTGAAGCTGGAATACATACCCTTATAGCACTCGTAATTGGTGCAGGACTGGAGCATCTCATCGTTTACGATCTGCTTATAGTCCCCGTGGATGATCTCGCCCACAAGGAAGAAATCCTCCTTAATGCTGCTGCAATGTGCACGCAGACGCTTCATAAAGTTTCTGTCAAGGCAGTACGCCACATCAAGCCGCAGTCCGTCAATGTCAAATTCACTGACCCAGCCGCTTACACATTCAAGTATATGATCCACTACCTGGGGATTATTCAGGTTAAGCTTGACAAGATCAAAGTGACCCTCCCAGCCTTCGTACCAAAGCCCGTCGTTGTAGTTGGAATTTCCCCCGAAGTTGATATAAAACCAATCTTTGTACGCCGAGCCCTCACGGTTTTTCAGCACGTCCTGAAAAGCCCAGAAGCCTCTGCCCACATGGTTGAACACACCGTCAAGCACCACCCTGATCCCTGCCTTGTGAAGATCTTTGCAGACCTTGGCAAAATCCTCGTTTGTGCCCAGACGGCAGTCTATTTTTCTGAAGTCCCTTGTGTTGTATCCGTGAGTGTCCGACTCAAAAACAGGGGAAAAGTATATTGCATTTATCCCCAGCTTCGTCATGTGATCTATCCAGTCGGAAACTTTTGATATCCGGTTGACGCACTGTCCGTCGTTTTCAAACGGCGCACCGCAGAAACCCAAAGGATAGATCTGATAAAACACACTTTCATTTGCCCACATAGTAATTAACATCCTTTCACGGCGGTCAGTATTTTCAAAATCCGCCAATATACATTATAACAAATTTTCGCATTTTTATCAATAGATAATTCACATTATATTTGTCAACTTTTTTATGCACCTTGCACAAATCCATTCCTTCGACAAAACTCGCTTTTGTACTCAATGCTGTCTCTCGCCTCTAAAGGGCAACATCAAGCGTCATCATCAGCAAAAACCCGATCATGACCCCCAGCGTACCAATATGGGAGTTGCCAAGGTGCGCTTCGGGGATAAGCTCCTCCACCACCACATAAAGCATTGCCCCTGCCGCAAATGAGAGCAGCCAGGGCAAAAGCAGTTGCGCCGTGCCTGCGATAAGCACGGTCACAAGCCCGAAAACCGGCTCTACGACTCCCGATGCCGCACCGCATACAAACGCCCTGCTGCGTGAACGTCCGGCTTGTCGTATGGGCAGAGAGATAGCCGCCCCTTCCGGAAAGTTCTGTATCCCCATGCCCACCGCAAGAGCTATTGCAGAGGCAAGAAGTACGCTGCTATCGTTTTTTGCCGCCAAAGCAAATGCAAGTCCTACCGCCATTCCCTCGGGAATGTTGTGCAGCGTTATGGCAAAAATAAGCATCGAGGTGCGTTTAAGTCCGTTTTTAACGCAGTCCTCCCTGTCCGGCTCCGGTCTGAAATAAGGGATAAGCTTGTCAAGGAGCATTAAAAACACCACCCCAAGCATAAAACCGAACGATGCAGGTATCCACCCTTTCTTTCCAAGCCTTTCCGCCTCATCTATTGCAGGGATAAGCAGCGACCACACCGAAGCCGCTATCATCACCCCCGATGCAAATCCAAGAAACACACTTTGCGCCTTTTCGCTGTGTCTATCGCTTTTAAAGAAAAAAACCACCGCCGCACCGAGAACAGTCATTAAAAAAGTGAAACCGGTGCCGCCCAGGGCATAAATAAAACCGTTCATGTCAAAGTCCTTTCATGTATTTGCAAGTGTACAATATTTTGTACTATTGACCACACCTGCCTGATACAATCTATGCACATGAACAAAGTCTTGTTAAAACAAAAAGACTGTACAAAGGCGGATAAAACCATCACCCTGTACAGCATTTGGATTCATATGCTACTCAATGTTTTGCATATCTTGTGGAAACAAACTAAAATAGTATTATCAACAAGCCCTCCTCGTGGGGGCTTGACTTTTTGCTTGGAAAATTGTATTATAATGTTGAAGTTTATTAAGGGGAGAGATTTTTTATGTGTTTGGCTTCGATTTATGATTACTATGACACTTCCTTCTGGGTAGGCATTCTGATCGGCAGTCTTATCGGCTGTACGGTCTGGGGCTTTGTTGTGCGCTACATAATGAAAAACAAAGGCTATACCAACCTTGGCACTTGGTTTGTCTGCGGATTTTTCCTGGGGATTATCGGTCTTGTGATCGCTATCACCCGTCCCGACCTCAGAAATCAGCCCTTCCAGAACGGCAATCCTTACGGCAGCCCATACGGCAATCCCTACGCAAACCCATATGGTCAGCCAATGCAGCCGCCTTACGGGCAGCCAATGCAGGGTCAGCCCTACGGTCAGCCGCCTATGGGACAGCCGCCGTACAACAGTCAGCCTACGCCGCAGAACACTATTCCCGGACAAATGGCCGGCGTCCGCTGTCAGAGCTGCGGAATGATGAACGCACCGGGTTCGACTTTCTGTGCCGGCTGCGGCAACAAAATGAATTAACACAAAAGCTCCCGACCTGTCATCGGGAGCTTTTTACTGCCATTTTGAATTTTACTCGCTTTTCATAAGCACCGCTCTGCATGGAGAGCCGTCGCTTCCGCCCAGGTTCAAAGGCTGTGCCATAAGAAAATATTTTCCTTCCTCAACGCCCCCAAGCCTTACCCCTTCAAGAAGAGTAACTTCCCTGCCAAGCAGGATAAGGTGAACGTTTCGGGGAGAATCCTCCGGCCCCACCGTCTGGCTCTCGTTGCCGATAAGTATGATCCCTGCGTCTGCGAACACCTGCGCCGCAGCCTCGGTAACAACCACCTTTCCGCCAATAAGGATCCTCTTTTCTGCCCCTGCGGCCCTTGCCTTTTCAAGTATCTTTTCAGCCTTCTCCCCGGTGATATCCCCCCTGTCATGGGTGACGAAACAATTCCCGATGTAGCTTTCAAGGGGCATCCGGTCAATAGTTTTGCCGCTGTCGATAAAATGATACGGTGAATCCACGTGAGTGCCGTTGTGGGCGCACATATGTATCTCTGTCAGATTGCATATATCCCCGTTTTTGATGCTCTGATCCCGTATGTTCTGAGGCTGGGGGTCTCCCGGAAAAACCGTGCAGTTAAAAACTTCCTGTGAAATATCAATAAGCATGAACGCTCACCTCCGTAAAGAAAAAGGCTGCTGCAAAAAACGCAGCAGCCCTAATTATTGCTTTAAGAATATCTATCAGCAGTTCTCAGCGAAATACTTGATAGTTCTTACCATCTGGCTTGTGTAGCTGTTCTCGTTGTCGTACCAGGAAACAACCTGTACCTCGTAGAGATCATCAGCTATCTTGCTTACCATTGTCTGTGTAGCATCAAAGAGGGAACCGAACTTCATGCCGATAACATCGGAAGAAACGATAGGATCCTCGTTGTAGCCAAAGCTCTCGGAAGCAGCAGCCTTCATAGCAGCGTTGATGCCCTCAGCTGTAACGTCTGTGCCCTTAACAACAGCGGTAAGGATAGTTGTGGAACCTGTTGGAACAGGAACTCTCTGTGCAGAACCGATAAGCTTGCCGTTGAGCTCAGGGATAACAAGTCCGATAGCCTTTGCAGCACCTGTTGAGTTAGGAACGATGTTTGCAGCACCGGCTCTTGCTCTTCTCAGGTCGCCCTTTCTGTGAGGACCGTCAAGGATCATCTGGTCGCCTGTGTAAGCGTGGATAGTGCTCATGATACCGCTCTGGATAGGAGCATACTTGTTAAGTGTATCTGCCATAGGTGCCAGGCAGTTGGTTGTGCAGGATGCAGCAGAAATGATCTGATCCTCGCTTGTAAGTGTCTTCTCGTTTACGGAGAATACGATAGTCTTCAGGTCCTTTCCTGCAGGAGCGGAAATAACTACCTTCTTAGCGCCTGCATTGATGTGAGCCATAGACTTATCCTTTGAGCAGTAGAAACCTGTGCACTCCAGAACAACGTCTACGCCGATCTCGCCCCAAGGGAGCTTGCTTGCGTCAGCCTCTTTGTAAATAGTAAGTGTCTTGCCGTCAACTGTGATGGTGTTAGCCTCGTCATCAGCTGTTACAGTGTGCAGATTCTCACCGATCTTTCCGCAGTATCCACCCTGAGCGGTGTCATACTTGAGAAGATTTGCGAGCATTGAAGGCTTAGTCAGGTCGTTGATAGCAACAACATCGTAGCCCTCTGCACCGAACATCTGTCTGAATGCGAGACGTCCAATACGTCCAAAACCATTGATTGCAACTTTAACTGCCATAATTGATATACCTCCTAAAAAAATTCTGTAATTATTATACTACATTTTCATTTACATTTCAAGTGTTTTTGCAAATTTTATGCTAACTTTGTGCCAACTTTTTGTAAGAGCGCCTTTGCAAGGTCAAAAAGGGCAAATATAAAAGGCTTTTATTGACAAAAAGGCTCATAGTGGGTATAATGTGTAATAAAGTATGATTATAATTGAATGGAGCGTACCCATGGATTGCCTTGAAACTTTAAAAAAAATTTATTCTTCTTTCCAAAAAGCGGTGATGGTCACCGACAGCAGGCTCGTTCCCCTGTGGGATAACGGGAAAGGCGTTCCCGCTGCCTTTGACGGCAGCAAACTTCGCAGCTGGGGGGACTGTGAGCTTTCTCTGCCCCTTGATGCCCCTGCCACCGTCAGGTATCACACCGATTTCGGAAGATCACCTGCCGCAGACATCATACCCATCGAAGAAGCCGGCGACATCTGCGGATATATCCTGCAATTCTATTCCTGCAGCGACGTGGAGGAGCTTTCCGACCTTTCCGACCATATCCGGTTCAAAAACAACTTCCTGGGCAATATAAGAAACGAACTTGCCTCGGTGGTATACTCGATCGAGGACGAAAGGCAGGAGCTTGTGCAAAGGGGCGACCTTGAACGGCTGGCTGCCAACAAAAAAATAAGATACAGCATCTTAAAGGTCTTTTCCTCCACCGCAAATCTCAACGAGATCTCAAAGTATTATAACGGACAGTACTCCACCCAGCTTGTGGACGTATCAAAGATAATACAAAGCATTGCACAGGATCTTGACGACGCCTTTGAGGAAAATGATTGCCGCTTTATCTGTAAGCTAACCGACGGACCGATCTATATGAAAACCAATTCAGACAGGCTCAGAGCAGCGGTGTGCAACCTGCTTGTGAACGCTTTTATGTATTGTAACGCCGAAAAGAAGGAGTGTACTCTTTGTGTTGAAAAGACCCCGGATTCGGTGGTCATAAGCGTTGCCGACAACGGAACAGGCGCCGATATAAAGGCTCTTGAAGAATATAAGGTTCCCTTTGGCGCCTTCAAGAACTTTGGTCCCGGAGAATCTTTAGGGATCGCCGTTGCAGCTTGTTACTGTAATTCAATGGGGGCACATCTGGAGTTTTCCTCCCCCCTTGGCAAACAGACGACAGCCCGGATGATATTCCCTGCCTCATGCCTGTGCGAGCCGGACAGCCTGAGAGCCGTGACCCCTGTCCCCCCGTGCGGAGCCTATGATCTTCAAAACTGCATTATGGCAAAAGGTTTTGACCCGTTAAAGGGTTAACCCCTTTGATGTAAAATATTTGCAGCTTGCTGCGTCCATAGGGCAAATCAGGCTGCGGTATTGACTTACAGAAAGTTTTGGTGTATAATAAACAGGTTAAGTGCAGTCAAATCACGTTATTACGAAAGGAAATGAATAGTATATGGCAAGGCTGAAAAGACTGGCAAGTGCAGCAGTCAGCGTGGCACTTGCAGCGGTAATGCTGACAAGCTGTTCCGCCGGCAGATATTGCATGAGCTACGGTGACGATAAACAGGTCAACTCAGGAATATACATCTACAACATACTCAGCGAACTTATAAACCAGCAGTACATTTCTTATTACACCGGATCCACCGAGAACGTTATGGATAAAAAAGTCGGTGACAAGGAAATGGCTGTCTATCTTGAAGATAACGCCATGAAAAACACAAAGGCGTACTGTGCGATAGTTTCCAAGTTTGACGAGCTTGAATTGAAGCTCACCGACGACGAGAATAAAACTATAAAGGATTCTGCAACAAATTCCTTCAATTCCCAAAAGGAAATGTATGAGGAAATGGGCATCTCAAAGGAGTCTATCTCCGAAATAATTAAACAGAGCAAAATGAGAGATAAGCTTTTTGAGTACTATTACGGAAAAGACGGCAAAGAAGCTGTTTCGGACGATGATCTTGTGAAGTATATCAACGAGAATTATCTCAGATATAAGGTCATATCCATAACCAAGAGCACCAAGACCGATGAGAGCGAAAAGGATAAAGAAAATAAAGCAAACGAGGCTAAGATCGACGAGTATCTGAAAAAAGCCGAGGGCAAGAGCTTTAAGGACTTTGACTCTGTCATTGAAGAGTATAATAAGGAAACTCAGGGCGCTTCGCAAACAAGCTCCTCATCTGCCGATTCAAGCTCCTCCACAGCAGACTCAAGTTCTTCCGCTGCTGAGTCAAGTTCTTCCGCTGCCGAATCAAGTTCCGCAGCCGAGTCCAACTCCACCAGCAGTAAGGTAGGCGACACAGACAGTTCTTCCCAGACAGACAGCAGCTCTTCATCAAGCAGCTCTGCATCTGACAGCAGTTCTTCTTCGGACAGTTCAAGCTCCATTCCTTTGCAGAGCTCAAACCAACAGACTGAGAACAAGTACCCCAACGAAACAATGGTAAATTATGCGTCTTACGACGAAGAGACACTCAAATCCGATTACGGCAAACTGCTTACCGAAATAAAGGGAATGTCCCTGAACAAAGTCACTAAGTATTCCAACGACACAGCTTATTACCTCATTATCAAAGGCGATGTAACACAAAGAAGTAAGGAATACGCTTCCGAGTCCCGTGACACTGTGATAAAAGAAATGAAAAACCCCGACTTTGAAAAGCTTATCGAACAGTGGGAGGAAGATATCAAAATAAAGGTGGACAACGCCTCTATAAAAAAATATTCCGCAAAGAATATCTATAAAAAGTACAGCGATTATTCCAAAAACAATAAACAAGCAGTATAACACAGTAAAAAAACCACCCCTCAACGGGTGGTTTTTTTGTTGCCTTTACTTTGAAGAGCTGCCCAGCATTTCGGTGAAGAAACTGTCGTTTTTGTTCTCACCGTATGTGGACATATAAACGTTGTTGATCTTTATCTCGGTGGTGGGGGTAGTGTCGCTTGAATCTCCCTTGCCCTGAGCGCAGATCTTCTCATAGCTTTCATATCCGTCGTAGACCTGTCCGAATATGGTATACTGCTGGGAAAAATTCGGAACGCCTCCCCAGCGTTTGAATACTTCGTTTATCTCCGAATTGCCCGGCCGCTTGTCCATTTCCGAGACAATTTCATCGGTAAACTCAATTGAACCTACAAACATTATCCTGCTGCCGGAAACGTTGGAGCTGAAAAACTTTCCGTCGCTGCCGCCAAAGGATATAAGCGAGCCCTTGAACGGCCAAAGCTCGGCATTTGTCTCTTTTGTAATAGTCTTTGTGTCCGTGTCAGAGGTGTCCTCGCCGCTCTTTGACTTTGACCCACCTATAAAATAGGCATCCTTTTCAACGCTGAAAACATATGTACCGTCGTAATATCCCTTGTTTACCAATCCGGTGAAATATTTGCACAGATCGGGAGCCTTGTCCTCATAGATCACCGCTTTAAATGTACCCATTGAGGTCTCAAAAACCGCCACAGGCGTACTGTCTGACGGCACCTGGGTCTGAAGAAGCTGAGCGTTGTCGTAATCGGGCTTGTTCTTTCTGTTCATTCTGCCCAGAAACAGCGCAAGAGCCAGTATCAGCAGAAAACATACCACCATGACACCCAGCTGCATCGCTACCTTGTTTTTATTCTTGTTCATATTTATACACCTTACTTACGCTTGATCTTTGTACCCTGTCTTGTTTCTTCGATAATATATCCCCTTGCGGTTATCTCGTCACGCAAAGCATCTGCCTTTGCAAAATCCTTTGCTTTCCTCGCCTGTGCTCTTTGCTCCACAAGCTCTTTTATATCCTCCGGGATATCCTCCTGCTGCCGGGACTTTAAAAGATCCTGTGCGTGCTGTAAAAGTCCAAGGGACAAAACCTTGTCAAAGTCATCAACAAGGGCAAGCTTTGTTGCCGCATTGGTGTCAGCCTTCAAAACGTCATATACTGCCGTTATGCCAAGGGCAGTGTTTATGTCATTGTCAAGAGCGTCCTTAAAACCCTTTTTCAGCTCATCAAACTTTGCCCTGTCAACGCCCTGAGTGTCCCCTTCGGCTTTTAACTGGGCTATCCTTGCGATAAGCTTGTCAAAAGCTGTCTTTGCGTTATCAAGGTTCTCATAAGAGAACACAAGGCTCTTTCTGTAATGGGACTGCAAACAGAAAAATCTGTATACGATCGGGTCGTACCCCTTGCTTTCCAGCAAAGATACCGTAAGGAACTCGCCCTTTGACTTGCTCATCTTTCCGCCTGCCGTGTTAAGATGGTGCACATGGAACCAGTAGTTGCACCATTTGTGTCCGAGGTAAGCCTCAGACTGAGCGATCTCATTGGTGTGGTGCGGGAAAGCGTTGTCGATGCCTCCGCAATGGATATCAAGGTACTCACCGAGATTTTTCATGGAGATGCAGGAGCACTCGATATGCCAGCCGGGGTAACCCACTCCCCAGGGGGAATCCCATTTAAGCTCCTGGTCGTCAAATTTAGATTTTGTGAACCAAAGGACAAAATCGGCTTTATTGCGCTTGTTTCCGTCCTCTTCCACACCCTCACGGACTCCCACTTCAAGGTCGTCCTCGCTGAAATCTCCGAAAACGTAGTACTGTTTCAGCTTAGATGTGTCAAAATAAATATTTCCTCCGGCCTGGTATGCGTATCCCTTTTCCAGAAGTGACTGAATGACCCTTATGAACTCATCTATCATTCCCGTTGCAGGCTGTACCACATCGGGTGTTTTTATATTAAGCTTAGCGCAGTCATCAAAAAATGCCTTTGTGTAAAAATCGGCTATCTCCATGACCGTTTTGTGCTCTCTTTTTGCACCTTTGAGCATCTTATCGTCGCCTGTATCCCCGTCGCTTGTAAGGTGTCCCACGTCGGTGATGTTCATGACCCTTTTAACATCAAGCCCATCATAGCGCATATACTTTTCAAGCACGTCCTCCATTATATAGCTGCGAAGGTTTCCGATGTGGGCATAGTGATATACCGTAGGACCGCAGGTATACATTGCCACCTTTCCGGGTACATTGGGAACAAACTCCTCTTTTTTGTGTGAAAGCGTATTATAGATCTGCATTTTTACCTTCCTCCTTGATATTTTGCTTCGCCTCAAGCTGAGCGATGCGCTTTTCGAGTTTTGCCAGCTTGATCCTGTCGATCGCCAGTTCCTGAGCCACAGGGTCGGGAATGTGTATCTGGTCAAGGTCAAGGGTCCTCTTTCCGTTTTGACGAACTATCCTTGCGGGCACGCCCACCGCCGTGGAGTTTGGGGGCACTTCCTTCAGCACCACCGCATTTGCAGCGATCTTGGCATTATCCCCCACCTTGAACGGACCCAGTATCTTAGCTCCTGCGCCAACCATAACGTTGTTTCCCAGCGTGGGGTGACGCTTGCCGTGATCCTTTCCCGTACCTCCCAGGGTACAGCCCTGATAAAGCAGACAATAGTCACCTATCTCAGCGGTCTCGCCTATGACCACACCGCTTCCGTGGTCAATGAGCAGACCCTTGCCGATCTTCGCTCCCGGGTGTATCTCTATACCCGTGATACCCCTCATTATCTGTGATATCATCCTTGCGATCAGCTTGTGGTCATGCTCATAAAACCAGTGTGCAAGCCTGTGCACGATAACAGCATGAACTCCCGAATAGGTAAGCAGCACCTCCATAGCGCTGCTTGCAGCAGGGTCACGCTCCATTATCGAGTGTATATCTTTTTTGATCTCACTTATCCAGCCCATACAAAAACACCTCACCAAACAAAAATGCCATCACAGACAACACTTTGTCATCTGCGAAGGCAAGTCATCATCGACCTACGGTCCCACTTCGTTTTCCCGTTTTCACGGCTCTTTAGTCTTTAACGCAGACCTGCGAAGGAGAATACTGAGCTTGCCGCCGTTGTTGCTCCCCTGCTGTCAGCCGCACTTCACCGATGTTCCTTGCAGACATTCTCACCGTCATGTCCTCTCTGTAACGCAGAATCAAAAGCTACTCTTGCTGATACGCATTTATAATATTATATTTATAATACTTTATATATTATTTGCTTGAATCTATGTACTTCCAGTAAGCCTTGAGATAGATCGCTCCCGAAACAAGGGTAAGTATAACAGCCACCCATATCAGCCCCTCGTTCACAAGAAATACCGGTGCGCCCCAGTTAAGATCAGGGCTTCCCTTTTCGTCGGGGTAAATGATCTGAAGCAGCATTATGACCAGAAGCGCTATCATGGTAAACGCTGTTTTAAGCTTTCCCCATATCCCGGCTGCCACCACGACTCCTTCGTTTGCTACCACCAGCCTGAGTCCCGTGACCATAAACTCTCTTGAAAGAATGAGCACCACCGCAATCGGATCTATCCATCTTTCAAATGCAAAGGTTATCAGAGCTGTCATGACCAGCAGCTTATCCGCCAGCGGATCAAGGAACTTTCCGAATGTAGTAACAAGGTTGTTTTTCCTTGCGATTCGTCCGTCAAGGAAATCCGTGATAGATGCCAGAGCAAAAAACACCAGCGCAACTATCATATGCCCGTTATAGAACCAAAGCACCGATATGAGAAAAAAAGGTATAAGTACAACTCTTAATACTGTAAGCTTATTTGGCAAATTCATCTATATTATCCCACTTTCAACGCTAAACTCTCGTACCGATAAGGTCATAGTCAAGCGGCTCGTCAATAAGCACATTGACGTACTCACCCACGCCCACCTTTTTATCACTCATGAAAAATATCTTTCCGTCGATCTCCGGGGCATCGTATACGCTGCGTCCGTAGTAACATTCAGCATATCTGTCAAAGCCCTCGCAAACCACCTCAAGGGTCTTGCCGCAGCACTTTTCGTTAAACTCGTCGGAAATTATCATCTGCTGTTCCATTATAACTTCCGCACGGCGTTCACGTGTTTTAAGGTGGACCTGATCGGGCATATCAAAAGCCGCAGTCCCCTCCTCCGGCGAAAAGGCAAAGCATCCCAGTCTTTCAAACTTTGTCTTTTTCACAAACTCGCAAAGCTCCTCAAACTGTTCTTCGCTCTCTCCCGGGAACCCTGTGATAAGCGTGGTGCGAAGCACTATTCCCGGCACCTTCTCACGGATATGCTCCACAAGCTCTTCAAGCTTTTGCCTGTCCCCGTGACGGTTCATCCTTTTAAGGATCTCACCGTTACAGTGCTGCAGCGGCATATCTATATACTTTACCAGTTTATCCTCCTGTGCGATGGTTTCAAGAAGCTCATCGCTTATCCTTTCCGGATAACAGTAAAGGGTCCTTATCCATTTAAGTCCGTCTATCCTGCAAAGCTCTCTCAAAAGCTCCGCAAGCTTGCTTTCCCCGTAAATATCCTCTCCGTAGCGTGTGGTATCCTGAGCCACCACCACAAGCTCGGTAACACCGTGCTGTGCAAGCCACTTTGCCTCCTGCACGATATCCTCTTTCCTACGGCTCCTGAATCTGCCCCTTATTGATGGGATAGCGCAGTATGTACAGCAGTTGCTGCATCCCTCTGCAATTTTAATATATGCATAAAAAGGCTCTGTTGATATTATCCTTCCGCCCTCCATAGAAAGCTCTGTGTTCTCGCCGTATGCACAAACTGTCTTTTTGTCAGCCAGTACATCTCTTATAATATCGCAAAGCCTGCTGTTTGACCCAAGTCCTACGACCGCATCAAGCTCGGGCATCTCCTTTATCATCTCGTCACGGTATCTTTCCGAAAGACAGCCCGTTGCGATAACAGCCTTTATCCTGCCCTCTTTTTTAAGCTGGCAAAATTCAAGTATTGTGTCAATAGCCTCCTGCTTGGCCGACTCGATGAACCCGCAGGTGTTCACGATCACCACGTCTGAAAGGGCAGCATCCGCAACAAGCTCAAAGCCCTGCTGTTTAAGATCATAAAGCATATGCTCGGCATCCACCTGATTTTTCGGACATCCCAGCGAAACCATACCTACTCTTGTTGACATAACCCGATCTCCTGTCTGAAAAACATCATATGTATAAGATATATTATCTCACGTTTTAAGCTTTTTGTCAAGCTTTTCCCATAAGTTTGCCTGCTGTATTTTCAGTCTTCACAGTCTGCACACCATTATATATTCCTCTTCGTTTTCATCGCATATACAAAACCCTGCATTTTTATACATTTTTACCGCATAGTTTTCCTTTTGTACCGCCAGAGAAGCCTGCTTGTACCCTTGCTTTTTAAGCTCCTCAAGCATTGTCCTCATAAGAGCCGTACCTATCCCCATACCTCTGTACTGCTTGTAAAGAGAAATGGCAAAGGAAGGTGTTTGCTCGTCGATATGCCCGTAGTCGTCCATTATCCGTACCCATACCGCACCCACTATCTTCCCGCCGCAGTGTGCAGCAAAGGCAATATCCGACTTTTTGCTCCCAAAGCCTGCAATATACACCTGAAGCTCCGGGCGGCTTATGATCTCCCTCGGAGGTGCCTGCACACCCTTTGGGATAAATATCGCCTCGTACAGAAAGTCCTCCAGCAAGCCGTATTCGTCTTGTGTCATTCTGCTTATGGTATAATTCATCTGATCTATTCCTCCGGATCGATCTGTATTTCCCTGAGCGCTTCCTTTATTTCACCGTAATCGTATCCATACCGGATAAGAGAGTTTTTTGCACGGTTTATACCCTTTTCATCGGTCATATACCGCAGATGCTTTTTTTCTATGAGCCTTCTCAGCCGCTCCGCCGTGCCCTGCTCATACTCTTCAAGGGCAAGGTCGATGACCTCTTTTGTCAGCCCCTTGAGCCGCATTTCCTGAAAAGCCCTGCGCCGTCCGAACAGCTTGACCTCGCAGTAATGCCTTGCAAGCCCCTGGGCATACCGTCTGTCGTTTATAACGCCCATGTCCACCAGCTTTTGCATAACTTTGTAACAAAGTTCCTCATCATAGTTCTTACGGAGCTTTTTGAACATTTCAACATATGAATAGTCCTTGTAGTCCAAAAGATACAAAGCTCTCTCCCTGGCTCTTCGCAGATCGCTTTCCTCCTTGATCTGTTCCCACGCAGACAAAGGCAGGTCAATGCCTGCCTTTAAATTGAACTTATTGATTATCTCAATATTGAGATACTGCGGCTCGCCCTCATCGAGCTCTATCCGATAGGTGGAGCCTTTATATTTTTCAATTGCCGTGATCTTCATGTCTTAATTACCAAGATCCGCAATGTCCACAGGGGCGAACTCCTCAAAATCCTCCTCCGGATCCGCAAGTACATCGACCTTGCTCTCAGCCTTTGCCGGAGCCTTGATACCTGCGCTGGCATTAGCCATCTTCTCCAGCTTTGAGCTTTCCTGCTTCTTAGGCGGATGCAGAGCCTCTGCGTTCATCTGTGCAAACTTATCTCTGATAAGGCCCTCTATCTCGTCCATTATTTCCGGGTTGTCAAGCAGGAACTGCTTTGAGTTATCTCTGCCCTGTCCCAGCTTCATGTCGTTATAGCTGAACCATGCGCCGCCTTTTTTGATTATGCCGAACTCTACGCCGATATCAAGTATCTCACCGACCTTGGAAATTCCCTTGCCGTACATAATATCAAACTCGGCTTCCTTGAACGGAGGAGCCACCTTGTTTTTTACCACCTTGCAGCGTGTCCTGTTACCCACAACGCTTGCCCCGTCCTTGAGCTGTTCTCCTCTTCTTACCTCGATCCTGACAGAGGCATAGAATTTCAGCGCCCTGCCCCCCGGAGTAGTTTCGGGATTGCCATACATGACCCCGATCTTCTCTCTTATCTGGTTTATGAAAATAGCCGTAGTGTTTGATTTTGCAATGACCGATGTGAGCTTTCTCAGGCCCTGTGACATAAGCCTTGCCAGCTGTCCCACATGGCTGTCGCCCATTTCTCCTTCGATCTCCGCCCTTGTGGTCATGGCAGCCACCGAGTCGATAACGATACAATCTATCGCTCCGGATCTTGCCAGTGCCTCGGCGATCTCCAGAGCCTGTTCTCCGGAATCCGGCTGTGAAACGAGCATATTGTCAATATCAACGCCCAGCGCCGCCGCATAAACAGGGTCAAGAGCGTGCTCAACGTCGATAAACGCCACATCTCCCCCAAGCTTCTGGGTCTGTGCGATAACGTGCAGAGCAACTGTGGTCTTACCGGAAGATTCGGGACCATAGATCTCGATGATCCTTCCCCTTGGAACTCCCCCTATGCCAAGAGCCGTGTCAAGGGTAAGCGAACCTGTGGATATCGCCTCCACGTCCATGGCCTTAGCCTCGCCAAGCTTCATTATAGCGCCCTTTCCAAACTGGTGCTCGATATAAGCGATCGCCGTGTCAAGGGCTTTTTTTCTTTCTTCCTTGTCTGTAATGTTGGTCACCGGCGAGCCGGCAGCCTTTTTTTTCTTATCCATCGCCATTGTACATTCCTCCGATATTTTTTTCTGTGTCTTTACAATAACACACTAACTGTCCATTTGTCTGGACTGTTCGTGTTCAAAATATACAAGTACAAAATTTTGGACTTTTTACTTTTTATAGCCCGTCACGCATCTGAATATCCCGCAGGCGTCCCTGCTTGCACGCACGTTTTCAAATCCGTGGCGCACCAAAATGGTCATGACATCCTCCTCCATACCTGCACCGATCTCAAAGGCAAAAAAACCGCCCGGCTTTATCCTGTCCTTAAAATTTATAACGATATGCCTGTAAAAGTCCAAGCCGTCGTCGCCCCCGTACAAAGCGCTCCGGGGTTCAAACGTTACCTCTTTTTGCAGATCTTCCATGTCCCTGCGTGTAAGGTAAGGGGGATTTGCGGTTATAACGTCGCACACGGGCAGCTGCTGCGCTGTTTGTTTCAAGGTAACGTCGCCCTTCAGCACCTGCATTTTGCTGTCGTTGAGCTTAATGTTGTGCTGTAAAAAACCAAGTGCCTTGTCCGAAAGCTCTACTCCTATCAGCTGCCGGCAATCAAGATGCTTTTCCAGCGCCATGGCTATACAGCCGCTGCCGGTGCAAAGGTCAGCCACCGTCAGCTTTCTGTCCTTGGGTGCTTTTTTCAAAACCGTATCCACAACTGTTTCCGTGTCCTGGCGTGGTATAAGAACGCCCTCTCCGACTTTGAATGTAAGCCCGTAAAATTCCCACTCGCCCACTAAATACTGTAAAGGTTCGCCCTCTGTGCGCCTTTTGCACAGATTTTCAAACTCCCTTTGCACCTGTGGGTCGATCTGCCGGTTCAGGGCAGCGTCAAAATCCCTGCTGCGGCAGTTTATTCCCAGCGCCTTTCCAAGCAGCTCACGGGCGTTAAGTTCAAAATCCTCCACTCCGGCTTTTTCCAATCCGGCTGTCCCCTGTTTAAGCAGTCCTGCGTAATCTGTCACAGCCTGTCCTCCTCCGGGTCATCGGGGATACAAGCCTCAAGCGCCTTTATTGCACATTCTATCTCGCTGGTATCAGGTTCCCTTGTGGTTATCCTTTGTATCCAAAGTCCCGGTGCGGAAACTACCCTTGTAACCGGATTATCGTACCTGCCTGCAAGCCTTATCACTTCATAGGATATACCCATGACCACCGGAAGCAGGCAAAGCTTTATCAGCGTTCTCACAAGCAGATTTCCCCAGGACACCTGAAAAACGGTGTTCACAAAGATGCTTATAAAAAGCACAAGGAAAATAAAGCTGGTGCCGCAGCGTGGGTGGAACCTGCAATGCTTTTTTACATTCTCCGGTGTAAGCTCGTCCCCGTGCTCGTAACAGGTTATGGTCTTGTGCTCCGCCCCGTGATACTCATACGTCCTGCGTATATCCTTCATAAGCGCCGTAAGAGAGGTATAGCCTACAAAAATAGCAATCTTGAGCAGTCCTTCGATAATATTTTTCACCGTAGCCGGCAGCTCAACGATATATCTGTCAATAAGCTTTGAAAGCCCGCTTGGGAGCAGCATAAAAAGTGCGATAGCCAGCCCCAGTCCAAGTATTATGGAAATGGTGGTTATCACCGGCATCAGCTTGTCGCCCAGCTTTTCATCCACCCATTTTTCAAACTTTGTCTGCTCCTCATCCCCGTCGTCGGTCATCTGTTTGTCCGCCGAGCGTGAAAGGCATTTGTACCCGTCTATCATAGAGGAGATAAACACAAATACACCCCTTACAAAGGGTATCTTCCGGTAAAAAGGAGCGTTCTTTCCGCCCCTTATACCCCACTTTTCAAGGTCTATCTCACCGTTTGGCAGGCGGCACGCCATAGCAGCCCTGTCAATGCCCCGCATCATGACACCCTCGATAACAGCCTGTCCGCCTATTTTGGATTTGAATTTTTCCTTTGACTGGGTCTGCTTACTGCTCATTTTCCGGTTCTGTCCTTTCTGGTTCAGGCTTTGACGTTATAAGCTGAACATCGCTGGTAGTCTCTGCTGAAACTATGGTAGGCTCCTTCTTGCTTTCGATACAGGGCAAAGTGATAAGCACCGTTGTGCCCACGCCCTCCTCGCTGTTAAGGGTAAGGGTACCTCCGTGGCGCTGTATTATCTCGTCAGCCACCGCAAGACCTATACCCGAACCTCTGCGTGTATGATTTGCTTTAAAGAATTTAGTCTTGACCTTTGGAAGATCGTCTTTGGATATGCCCATTCCCGTGTCGGAAACAGATATACATATCTCCCCGTGCTCCTCGTAAGCCTCCACCGAAACGGTATCGCCCTTGTCTGAGTATTTAATGGCATTATCAACAATGTTGATAAACACCTGTCTTAATCTGTTTTTGTCGCCGTAAACGAATGAAAGCATTTCCGGCTCGTAATAATTCAGGGTAATTCCCAGGGCTCTTGCCCTTTCCTGGTATATAAGCACCGTTTCCCCAAGCTCTGCAAGAATGTCTATAGTGTCCATGATAAGGGTAAGCCTGTTGTCCTGGATCCTTGAAAAGTCCAAAAGCTCCTCCACCATCTGAGAAAGCCTTTCCGTCTCGCTGGTTATTACCCTCATGCCTTTTTTGAACGTTTCCCTGTCCTCATACATTGATGTGACAGTTTCCGTCCAGCCCTTTATAGCCGTAAGAGGCGTTCTCAGCTCGTGGGATACCGATGAAATGAACTCGTTTTTCATCTGCTCGGTGTTTGAAAGCTCGTCTGCCATATAGTTTATGGAATCGCAAAGCTCACCCAGCTCGTCGTCGGACTCCTTTTGGAGTCTTTCGGAGAAATCGCCCTTTGCAAACTTTCTTGTCATCTCGCCCATATTTCTTATGGGGTAAACGATAGAGCGGATAAAGAACATACCCGAGAAGAAAATAAGTATCATGATCGCAAGGCTGACCACAAGGGTGGTTGCGCCGATGATCAGTATCTGGTTATCTACCTTCTTCATGGAGGACAGCATACGCAGTGCGCTGAACTGGCTGTCCCTTGCGCTTATCATCATCGTTGCGGCGACTACCTTTTCTCCCGTGGAAAGCTCATATATCTGCACCGCAAACCCGTCATCGGACTTTTTCGCCTCCTCCAGATCCGGCATTAAGCTTTCTGCCGAAGGAGAAAATCCCGATGAAGTGACCTCTGCCCTGCCGCTGTTGTTGATAGCCATAAGCTCTATCCTGTCCTTATCCTCGTAGCCCTCAACGTATGCACGTATCGAGGCGTTGAGATTGGCTTTGCCGGTGTTAAGGTTGCTTTTTACGGCGGTATAAACAATATTCATTTTAGAGCTGACATATTCCTTTGCCGAGCTGTAATAATACGCCCTGACAAGAAGGATAAGCAGCAGCACTATAATCAGCAGTATAGCCACCATAACGCCGAAGCTGTTTTTCAGCCAGTGCATGGTAATGCTGTGCTTGCCATATTTGATTTCCGGCTTTTTCAACTTCCAGCGCTCCGATCATTCAAGATTTTTTACTGATTTCCTGCCGACCATTTATACCCAAAGCCCCAAATTGTAAGGATAAACTTAGGGTTTGAAGGCTCGTCCTCGATCTTCATTCTTATTCTTCTGATATTAACGTCAACGATCTTGTCGTCCCCGTAATAGCTGTCGCCCCAGATGTGGTTGAGTATGCTGGTCCTGTCAAGAGCCGTGTTCTGGTTGCGGAAGAAATACTCCATTATCTGGTACTCCACCTGAGTCAGGTCGATCTGCTCGCCGTTTTTGAAAACGGTCCTGCTTTTAAGGTTGAGTGTGAAAGGTCCTGAGGTTATTACCGAAGCCTCCTCCGGCTTTGCGCTTGACCTTGAAACTCTCCTGCAAACCGCATCTACCCTTGCGATAAGCTCGCTTATGGAGAACGGCTTTGTGATATAGTCATCCGCACCGCTCATAAGACAGGATATCTTGTCCATTTCCTGAGACTTTGCAGAAAGCATTATTATTCCGATAGAGTCGCTGTGCTCTCTTATTTTTTTACATACCTGCATCCCGTCGATGCCCGGCATCATTATATCCAAAAGCGCCACATCGAACTGTCCCGAATTCTCGTCGAACGCCTTGAGAGCGTCCTCTCCGCAGTTCACGTCAACGACCTCATATCCGCTTCTTACAAGGTTTATCACCACAAACTCCCTTATGGAATCTTCATCTTCGCAAACAAGAACTTTTTTCATTATTATCTCTCCTCTCAAAAATAAAAATTTTGGTTTTGCTAAAAGCTTTATTCTGTAGGATAAAAATTATTCTTTACCTCGTCAATGGTGAGCACCAGCTGCTCTGCCTTATCCTTTGGTATCTTGACATAGTAGTTTAACTGTCCCTTTGAGGTGATAAGCTCGTAACCCGCTGCGGTAAGTTTTTCGTCATCCTCTTTAAGACCCGAACAGTATCTTACAAGCTCTGTGGTAGAGGTGTTCACATCTCCGGTGTATTTATAGAAAATGACCTCTCCCGTGTCAATGTCCGTCTTGACCGTTACCTTGCCCTCCCAGCGTTTTGGGAAAGCGATAAACGAACTGTTGGACTGATAGCCGCTGTATTTTTCCTCCAGCACATAAAAATCCTTATACGTGTTCCAGGTCACAAGGTACTTTTGCTGTGGTGTCTCAACGTTTTCGTATCCCGGCATTGGCTTAATGGAAGGTATCTCCACCACGCCGTCCCCGTCGATATCCATACAGGTCCCTCTGAAGTCCATATTTCCCGTACAGGCGGAAAGCAGCTTTTCCTTTCTCTGCTGTACCGGGTTTTGAAGAGTGGAATACCTGTAATACAGCAGCTCCGTCTGGATATTCCCGTCGCTTGTGGAACCGTCGATAAACAAAGCGTGTCTTCCGTCTGCAAGAAGACCTCTTGTGACCTTCACATAGCTCTCCACATTGTCAAGCATATCTATGGTCATCTCACGCTTTATCTCGCCCTTTTCAAGCTTCAGAAGGGATGCCTTTGCAGTGATCTTTTCCGTCTCTGCGTTCACTGTCTTTTGTATTGCGACAAGATCGTTTCTGCCGTTGTTGTCAAAATCCATAGCCTCAAGCACAGAATATGTGTCTGTGCCTATTTTTTTGAAATCATCGTCCTTGTAAGAATATACCTCCATAGTCTTTTCGTCAGCGGACTGATTCATGTACCCGATCACAACATTTATATCGCTGCCCGAACCAAGCTGAGAAACAATTACCTTGTCAACGTCGGTTCCCGCACCGGATACCTCCTTGACCGAGAACCATTCTCCGTCCTCGTCCGTGTCAAGAATGTTGATCTTCATGCCTTTTTCTTTGTTTGTTTCTTTATATTCGTAAAAAACGATAGCCTCGTTATCCGGCTCATCATCAATGTTGGCAATAACATATGCGCTTCTGTAATCACCGTTTCTTGGATATTTAAGGGTAATGTTGCTGCCCACGCTTTTTGTCAGCGCCTCATGGATCTGCGACTGCTCCTCTGTGAGCTTCGGAGCGTCCACAAGCCCTTCCACCGAAAAGTTCGGCGACGTACACCCTGTAAGCACCAGACTGATAAGGCATAATACCGCTGTTTTCAGCTTGTTCAAGTGACCACTCCTTTCCCTTTTTTACCTGTCTTCACGCCCATAAAACCAAAAATAAGGCCGGGCGCACACACCCGACCTTATTATACCACATTACTCTCTTTTTTTCAAGTACCCTGTACAAATTATCTCTTGTCCAGAGGAATATACTCTCTTTCCTTCATAACAGACTTATAAGCCGGTCTGATTATACGTTTGCCCGTTACCAGCTCCTCAAATCTGTGAGCGCACCAGCCTGCCATTCTTGAAACTGCAAACATAGGTGTGAAAAGGTCGTCCGGAATGCCAAGCATCTTATAAACCAGACCCGAGTACATATCCACATTGGCGCACATGGTCTTGTCGATGCCCTTTTCCTCTCTTACGATCTCCGGGGTAAGCTTTTCTATGGTCTCCAGCAGCCTGAACTCTTTTTCAAACTCCGTACCCTCCGCAAGGCTCCTTGCATTGGCTTTGAGTATCTTGGCTCTGGGGTCGGAAAGGGTGTATACCGCATGGCCCATACCGTAGATAAGACCGCTCTTGTCAAAGGCTTCCTTGCGCACTATCCTGCGAAGTACGTCTCCGACCTTCTTTTCGTCCGCCCAGTTATCAACATTTTCCTCGATAAACTTGTGCATTGCCGACACCTTTATGTTGGCGCCGCCGTGACGTGTACCCTTGAGCGCACCCACAGCAGCTGCATAAGCCGAGTATGGGTCTGTTCCCGATGAGGTAAGCACCCTGCAGGCAAATGTTGAGTTGTTGCCGCCGCCGTGCTCGGCGTGAAGCACCATCAGAAGGTCAAGGAGCTTTGCCTCCTCGTCTGTGAATTTTCTGTCCGGGCGCAAAGCCGAAAGGATCATCTCTGCCGTTGTCTGTTTGGGGATAAGCGGGTGCATGAACATACTTTCCCCGTCAAAAGAACGTCTTTTGACCTGATAAGCCGATACCATGATATTTGGCAGCTTTGAGATTATGGAGATAGCCGTAGCCATCTCAAACTCCGGAGAACGCTCCTCCGGGTTTGAATCGTATGAATAAAGGGCAAGGATAGACCTTTCCATCTTGTTCATAATGTTCTTTGAAGGCGCCTTTGAGATCATATCCTCAAAGAAATCCTCCGGCAAAGGTCTGTTGTCTGCGATCATATGCCTGAATGCGTCCAGCTCCGTCTTTGTGGGAAGATCACCCATAAGCAGAAGATAGACCACTTCCTCGTAGGCAAAACGGTTCTCTTTCCTTGCGTTTTCCACCAGATCATTGATGTTGTATCCACGGTAGATCAGCTGACCCTCGATAGGAGCCTTTTCGCCCTCGTTAATAACGTATCCGTGAACGTTGCATATATTGGTAAGACCGGCGATAACGCCTGTCCCGTCAGCGTTTCTCAGACCTCTTTTGACAACATACCTGTCGTAATATGAAGGTGCAATGGTGTTGTTATCTCTGAACTGTTTATAAAAAATCGAGCGTGCTGTTTCGTTCTGCATTTTCTCCACTCCTGTCAATTTGTTCTGTATCTGCCGTTAAAAGCCGGCAGCATGCACTCGTTTTATTTTTTCAGGCATCTAAACCTTGAATATTCATTTTACAATATTTTAGCTTTTTTGTCAAGTATGGTGCCTTTTTGCGGACCCTGTGAATTGTTTGAGCAAAGATCCGGAATAATCACGGACAAAGCTGAATATACATATAGTCAGAAAGGAACTGTCAATACAAGGACAAGCAAAAAAGGAGGATAAATATGAAAGAATACATACAATCAACGGTAGTTTTCGCTATAATGCTGCTGGTGATCCCCTGCGTGGTCTTTCTCGGTGCAGGCAAGCCTGTCCCGGACCGTGAGGAAGGCTCCTCTGCCCCGCAGAGTTCTCAGCCGCCCCGTGAGATAATACCCACAGGGGAAAAGGTAAAGATATTGTCCGCAAAAAGCGGCGAAATAAACGAATATACAATGGATGACTATGTCCTGGGCGCAGTCATGGCTCAGATGCCGTCGGATTTTGAACCTGCCGCCCTGCAGGCTCAGGCGGTACTTGCAAGAACATATGCCCTGCACCGCACAAAATCCGAAAGCGCCAATCCCACACCCGAGCTCAAAGGGGCAGTAATGAGCGACGATACAAATCTGTACCAGGCTTTTTTCACCCCCGACCAGGCAAAAGAATTCTATAAAGAAAACTATGAACAAGCCCGCACAAAGATCCTCGATGCGGTGAAAGCCACCCATGATAAGTACCTTTCCTACGCAGACGAACCTGTGCTTATCGCCTTCCACGCAGTTTCCTGCGGCTATACCGCCTCTGCAAAGGATGCCTGGGGACAGGATATCCCCTATCTTTCATCGGTGGAAAGCAAAAGCGATGAGACCCTTGAGATCTCCGGCAGCGAGCTGACCTTGACGGAGGATCAGTTCAAAGAAAAGATCACCGGCGCCTATAAGGACATAAAAACAGACTCTCCCTCTGATAAGTGGCTGGAAATAACCCAAACGGGCAGCCACGGCTATGTGCTCTGCGCCAGGGTATTCACACAGACCCTAACCGGCATGCGCCTGTGCGAGATTTTGGGGCTTAACTCTCCGGTCTTTACCGTGGAGCATTCACAAGGAAAGTTTATCTTCAAAACCAAAGGCGTGGGACATATGGTGGGTATGAGCCAGTTCGGCGCAAACGAAATGGCAAAACAGGGCAAAAGCTGCGATGATATACTTACCCACTACTTTCCCGGAACGAAACTTACGCAAATATCTTCTCCGGGGACTTGAAATCTTCATGCTCAATGTGGTATAATGACTTTGTCATAAAAAAGAAAGGATATGAGCATTATGCCAAATATACTCGTAACAGGCGGTGCAGGCTTTATCGGCAGCCACACCTGTGTTGAGCTTCTCCAAGCAGGCTACAACATCATAATTGCCGACAACTTTTCAAATTCAAAGCCCGAGGCACTTAACAGGATAAAAACTATCACAGGCAAAGATTTCGGTTTTTATGAAGTCGATCTGCTTGACCTTGAAAAGCTGGAAAAGATCTTTGAAGAAAACCACGTGGATGCGGTCATCCATTTTGCAGGCTATAAAGCGGTGGGCGAATCTGTTGCTCAGCCGGTAAAATATTATCACAACAACATCACAGGCACGCTCATGCTTATCAAAGCCATGCAGAAATACGGCTGCAAAAGGATAGTTTTCTCTTCCTCTGCAACAGTCTACGGACCTGTGAATCCGATCCCCTATGTTGAAGATATGCCCACCTCCGCCACAAATCCATATGGCTATACAAAGCTTTTTATCGAGCAGATACTTAAAGATGTCTACACCTCTGATAACGAATGGGCAGTTTCCCTGCTGAGATATTTCAATCCTATCGGGGCGCACCCGTCAGGGCTTATCGGCGAGGATCCCAACGGGATACCCAACAATCTGCTGCCTTATATCTGCCAGGTGGCTGTGGGCAAGCTTGAAAGGCTGGGGGTTTTCGGTGACGATTATGATACCCCCGACGGTACGGGCGTAAGGGATTATATCCACGTCTGCGACCTGGCAAAAGGACATCTGTGCGCCGTTAAATATGTGCTTGAGCATAAGGGCGTTGAAGCGGTGAACCTGGGCACAGGCAAGGGCTCAAGCGTGTTTGACGTGCTGCACAGCTTTGAAAAGGCGTGCGGAAAGCAGCTGCCCTATAAGGTGCTCCCACGCAGACCGGGCGACCTGCCTGCATACTATGCAAAGACCGATAAGGCAAAGGAGCTTTTCGGCTGGGAGGCAAAGTACGACCTCGATCAGATGACCGCAGACAGCTGGAACTTTATCAGCAAAAACCCCAACGGGCTGTGACAAAAAAAACACCTCTCACGGTTTGTCTGTGAGAGGTGTTTTGCTATTTCTTGTGAATTACGAGGGCTTGCGATTCAAATTGATCATATACTCTTGCAACATCTTTGTCAGAATATTCCACTGTACCTTTAGGATCCAATGGATCGCTAAATATTGCAGTACCTTTGTCCTTATCATATCCGATCAATACAAGACAGTGTACATTTGTAGGACAATGGTAATCATCTAAATAGGCTGTTTTCCAACCTTTTTCTGTTTTTTTGATGTCTGTCATATCTGTGCTTACCCAAATTATTACTGGATTATTTTTATTGATTTCTTCATAGAGATCAACAAAATTTGTTTTAACTGGATCTTTTACTTCATAATCTGTATTTTTTTCTGCTTTAAAATAATTTTTTATAGCTTTTTTAATTACAGCATTAGAGCATCCATATCCAGTATCTAACTTTGGGTTTCCTACATATGCTTCATCTATTGAAACCCAAACTCCATTTGCGTCAGGAGCTTCTACTATTGGCAGATACTTTAACATATCCATTTTGCTTACATTGAAACCATAGTAATTAAGTACCATAGTTGCACATGTAATTTCAGAGCCTCTGGGAAGCTCAGGCTTCTGCTGAATGTTTTTAACATCAAGGACTACTCTGTTCTTATTCTGCGGTACTGTCGTTGTAGCCTGGGTCGTTGTCGTAGTTTCTGCGGTCGTGGCGGTGGTAGTTTCGGGCATGCTTTCGGACGAGGTCGTAGTAGTCTCCGCCGCCGAGCTGCTCTCCGTCTTGCTTGCGTCCGTTTTGCTTGAACTGTCACCGCAGGCTGTCAGACAAACAAAAGTCACAGCAAACGCTGCTATTATCGCTATAAGTCTTTGCTTCATAGATAAAACCTCCCGTATAAATATAACATTATATGTAACATAAAGTTTAACATATATTTTTGCGTTTGTCAAGTTATAATATATGTTAGAGGTGATCATATGGCGAAAAAACTGGAAATTACGAAAAAAAGCGGTATTAAAGGCGATGACGGCTACAAGGTTTTTTCGGTGCGTATTAAAGACGAGACCGTTGAACAGCTTGAAAAGCTATCAAAAGCAACAAACCGCTCACGCAACGAGCTTATTAACATTATACTTGAATTTGGAATAGAAAACTGCGAGATAAAGGATATTTGAATATAAATGTACAAAAAAGAGGACAGTTAGCACTGTCCTCTTTTTATTATGCCTTATTTCAAAAATCCCGAGATTATCTTCTGCTCCGCTTCCTCCTCGGTAAGTCCCAAGGTACGCAGCTTCAAGATCTGCTCCCCTGCTATCTTTCCGATAGCCGCCTCGTGGATAAGCGCAGCGTCCGGGTGCTCTGCGTCAAGCTGCGGTGATGCCGAGACCTTGCCGTTGCCCACAAGTATCGCATCGCACTCGGAATGACCCGTGCACACATTCATGCCCTTTATCACGCTGTGATACTCCTGATATGACTCGTCCCTTGCCACCGACCTTGACATAAGATCAACGCCGCTGTTTTCCCCTTTAAGCTCAACATAAAAATCGGTCTTAGCCTGTTCCTTGCCGTCGGTCATTATCCTTTCCTTGATAATGAGCCTTGCGCCTTCCCCAAGCACGCCCCTTGTGGTTCTTGTGGTAAAATCAACTCCGCTGAGCTGTACGGTATCCATTGTCAGCTTTGAGTTTTCACCAAGCTCCACATCGGTGACCGGGTCGATCCTGCGGATACCCTCATGTTTGCCTGTACCGATATGCTTTTCCTGATACAGCACCTTTGAATCCTTTTGCAGAATAAAACGGTGAATGCCGTTGTGCCGTGCTTCCTCAACGCCTGTCGTATGCACTCCGCATCCTGCGATTATGGTTACGTCCGCACCCTCACCAACATAGAAATCATTGTAAACAAGATCGTCTATTCCGCTTTTTGTAACACAGGCGGGAATATAGACCTTTTCCCCTTTGGTATGGGGTTTGATGTGGATAACAAGTCCGGGAGCGTCCTTTTTGGACTCGATCTTTATATTCTCCGTAGACTCCCTTGCAGCGCACTGACCGTCCTCACGGATATTGTATGCCCCCTTGAATTCTCCGTCAAAATCAGAGATGATCTTCAAAAGCTCTTTTGTTGTTTCATTCATGCCTGTGCACCCCTTTCACAAGGTCTTGGAGTCCTGCTGCCCGAAATAAGCTTAGGAAGAATATCCTGTGCCGAGCCACTGTCCTCAAGCTGTCCTTTGGATATTACGATTATCTCATCGGCGATCTCAAGTATCCTCTCCTGATGTGAGATTATCATAAGGGTGCCGTTGACCTTGTCCTTTACTTCCTTGAACACGTCAACAAGACCTGCAAAGCTCCAAAGATCTATGCCCGCCTCAGGCTCATCAAATATTGAAAGCTTGGTGTTTCTTGCAAGAACAGTTGCGATCTCGATGCGCTTTATCTCGCCCCCGGAAAGTGATGCGTTCACCTCACGGTCAATATAATCGTTCTTGCAAAGCCCTACCTTGCCAAGAAGCTCGCATATCTCCGGCTGCTTCAGCTCTCTTCCTGCTGCAAGTTCAAGCAGATCACGCACAGTAAGCCCCTTGAACCTTACCGGCTGCTGAAAAGCATAGCTTATGCCAAGCTTTGCCCTTTCGGTAATGTCTTTACCGGTGATGTCCTGTCCGTCAAAGAATATTTTTCCCGACTCCGGTGAAATAAGACCTGCCACCACCTTTGCAAGGCTCGTCTTTCCGCCGCCGTTGGGACCTGTAATAACTATAAGCTTGTTGTCCGGGATCTCAAGGCTGACATTGTTGAGTATCTCTCTGCCGTCCTCAAGGCTCCAGTTTATATTTTCAAGTCTGAGCATCTTTTTACCTTCCATCTCCTTAAATATACCTTTTGCAGCCACTTTCGGACTGCTCCTTGTATAGTATACCACGTTAATAGGAATTCGTCAATAGGAAATACGACAAATTTAGTGCTTTTTTGTCCCCTTCTTTTTGTCCTCCACCGTCTGCAAAGCCTTGACAAATGGGGGGGAATAATGTATAATAATGTTTTGACAGTATCCCTGTATCAAACGTAACGTTAAAAGTTTTTTTAGATTTAGGAGTGATATATCATGGCAAATGCCAAGACAGTTTCAAGAGCCGGCTACGAGAAACTTCAGGAGGAAAGAGAGTACCTTGTTACCGTCAAGCGTAAAGAGGTCGCACAGAAGCTGAAAGAAGCCCGTTCATTCGGCGACCTTTCCGAGAACGCCGAGTATGACGAGGCAAAGAACGAACAGGCGATCCTTGAGTCACGTATCAACGAGCTTGAATTGCTCATCGCCAATGCCATCGTAGTTGAGGATCATGAAGTCTCCACCGACGAGATCGGCGTAGGTTCTATCGTAAAGATCAAGGATCTTGAATTTGATGAGATCGAAACTCTCCAGATCGTAGGTTCCACCGAGTCGGACCCTGACAACGGAAAGATATCTGACGAATCCCCTATCGGTAAAGCCGCTTTGAGAAAAAAGGTGGGCGATGTATTTGAAGTTGAAGCTCCTGCAGGACTTATAAAGTTCGAGGTGCTTGAGATCACAAGACAGTAAAAAGCTGATAGGAAAGGAAAATCCAAATGAGCGAGGAAATTATAAACAACGCCCCCGAGCAGGAAGAGCTTACCGCCGAGCAGGTCAGCAGCCTGCGCCAGGTAAGGATAGGTAAGCTTGACGAGCTTAAAGCTGCGGGCAAAGATCCGTTTCAGATCACAAAGTTTGATGTGAGCGCAAGCTGCCTTGAAGCAAAAAACGAGTATGAAGAATTGGAAGCCCGGCTTAAAGAACAGGCAGGCGACGATGAGGAAAAGCTCAAAGAGCTTTTGGAAAGCAACCGTATCACCGTCAGCCTCGCAGGCCGTGTAATGTCCCGCAGACTTATGGGAAAAGCAGGCTTTCTTGATCTTCGTGATAAATCCGGAAAGCTCCAGTCTTACGTAAGACGTGACGATGTAGGCACCGACTCTTTCCAGGACTATAAAAAAGGCGATATCGGTGATATCATAGGCATAAAGGGCTATTTGTTCAGAACTAAAATGGGAGAGGTCTCTGTCCATGCACAGCAGATCACACTGCTGTCCAAGTCCCTGCTGCCCCTGCCCGAAAAGTGGCACGGTCTCACAAATACCGATGTCCGTTACAGACAAAGATATACCGACCTTATCTGTAACCCCGAGGTCAAGGAGACCTTTATCAAGCGTTCAAAGATCATATCTTCCATAAGAAGATATCTTGACGGTCTCGGCTTTATGGAGGTCGAAACTCCTATGCTGGTGTCCAACGCCGGCGGAGCAGCCGCAAGACCCTTTGAGACCCATTATAACGCACTCAATGAGGACGTTAAGCTGCGTATCAGCCTTGAGCTTTACCTTAAAAGGCTTATCGTGGGCGGACTTGAAAAGGTTTACGAGATCGGCAGAGTTTTCAGAAACGAGGGCGTCGATGCAAGACATAACCCTGAGTTCACCCTGATGGAGCTTTATCAGGCTTATACCGACTACCACGGAATGATGGATCTGACGGAAAATATGTTCAGACACGTGGCTATGGAGGTGTGCGGAAAGACCTGCGTACCTTACGGTGAGTATGAGATCGACCTGGGCAAGCCCTTTGAAAGGCTGACAATGATCGAGGCTGTAAAGAAATATTCCGGCGTCGACTTTGCAAAGGTCAAGGATACCGACGAGGCAAAGGCGCTTGCAAAACAGCACCATGTTGAGTTTGAGGACAGACATACAAAGGGCGATATCCTCAATCTGTTCTTTGAACAGTTTGTTGAAGAGCACCTTATCCAGCCCACATTTATTATGGATCACCCTGTTGAGATCTCACCGCTTACAAAGAGAAAGCCCGACGCTCCCGACTACGTTGAGAGATTCGAGCTGTTCATCACAGGCAGAGAGATGTGCAACGCTTATTCAGAGCTGAACGATCCTATCGACCAGCGTGAGAGATTTGCCCAGCAGGAAGAGCAGTTCGCCGCAGGCGACGAGGAAGCAAACCATACAGACGAGGACTTCCTGCGTGCGCTTGAGATCGGTATGCCCCCAACGGGCGGTATCGGCTACGGCATAGACAGACTTGTAATGCTGCTGACCAACTCCCCCGCTATCAGAGATGTACTGCTCTTCCCGACAATGAAGAGCCTTGACAAGTAAACAATACAGCATATAAAAAATCAGAGGACAGCCTAAACTGTCCTCTTTTTTGTACTCTTATTTCCCCTGATCTCTCAGGTCGATAATTCTCTTTGCCTTGCCTGCAAATCTCTCCAGCGAGTTGAAATCCACAAGGGTTATCTTGGTCTGTATTCCAAGCACCGTCTTCATGTCGTGGGTGATGCGGTCGTGCAGCTCTTCAAGCTTGGGATAATTCTCTATCATCTCATGGCTGAGGGTGTTTGAAAGCTCCACCTTTATTTCAAGATGATCCGCAAAATTAGAACGTGTAAGTATAAGCTGATAGTGGGGCGCTACCTCGTCAAATCCCATAAGCACCGACTCTATCTGCGACGGGAACACGTTTACTCCCCTGATTTTCAGCATATCGTCCGAGCGCCCTCTGGGCTTTGCCATTCTTGCAAAGGTTCTTCCGCACTTGCACGGCTCATAATCTATCTGCGTGATGTCCTTTGTTCTGTAACGAAGGACCGGTATGCCCTCCTTGGAAAGGGTCGTTACAACAAGCTCGCCCTCGCTGCCCTTGTCAAGCACATCGCCTGTCTTTGGGTCGATTATCTCCGCAAGGAAGTGATCCTCGTTGATGTGCATTCCGCAGCGCTGTTCGCACTCGCCCGAAACGCCCGGTCCCATAAGCTCGCTCATGCCGTAGTTGTCCGTAACGAACATACCAAGTGTCTTTTCGATCTGATCTCTCATCTCAACTGTGCAGCCCTCTGAACCCAGCAGTCCCAGTTTGAGATTTATCTTGTCAAGCACGCCCTTTTCCTTTGCAAGCTCGCCTATGTACTGTGCATACGACGGAGTGGAAACCAGCGTGTTTGTGCCGAAATCCTGCATCAGCATTATCTGCTTTTCGGTATTTCCGCTTGATGAGGGAATGACCGTTGCGCCTATTTTTTCAAGGGCGTAGTGAAGCCCCAGAGCGCCTGTGAAAAGTCCGTAGCCAAAGCATATCTGCACAATGCTCTCATCGCTCGCACCCGCTGCCATTACAAGACGAGCCATGCAGTCGCTCCACATATCAAGGTCAGCCTTGGTGTAGCCAACAACTGTCGGCTTGCCTGTGGTGCCCGATGATGCGTGTATACGTGTTATATTTTTAAGGGGTTGAGCAAACAGCCCGAAAGGATAAGTGTCCCGCATATCCGCCTTTGTGGTGTAAGGTATATACTGAATGTCCGAAAGCTGCTTGATCTTGTCCTCGTTCACCCCTGCCTCGGTCAGCCTCTTGTTGTAAAAGGGCACATTGTCCATACAGTATTTTACAAGGTGTTTCAGTTTTTTGAGCTGGATCTCCTCGATCTGCGCCCTTGACATGGTTTCAAGTTCTTTTTGAAAAAACATAATTGCTACTCTCCTTTAAAGTTTTAAAGCACCTAATTATTATACCATAATCCCCTATATTTTTCAAGTACACTATAAACAAATTTTCACCCTTGATTTTATGCACATTTCATTGTATAATATAAATCGGAATTTATCATCATACGCATGGTGAATAATCGGGCTGGAACTCTTTGAAAAGAGTTCCCCCCGAGCCCCCCTCAGAAACTTTTTAATGATTTTTGGCACTTGGGAGCTTCACTCCCAAGCACCAAAAATGACTAAGAGCTTATAAGGGAGCGCAGGAAGAAATCTTTTTAGAGAAATCTAACTCAACTATACACCAAACATATGATGATAATTCGGATTTACCACACTATCCTTACATAGCAGTTGGAGATATTCTCTTGGGAAAAGTTTTCCTCATACTCTCTTTTTGAACTTTTCAGTCATTTTTACATATCGGGCAATATGCCCGATGTGTAAAAATCATTAAGAGGTTTAGGAAGGGGGTCTGGGGGATAACCCTTCTCCAAAAGGGTTTCCCCCAGCTGCCACGCAAGGGTGCTGCGGTAAATTCCGATTTACAATAAGAAAGAGTGATAAAGATGATATACGAAATGAAAAGGACGGTAAGGTGCAGTCAGATAGGCGAGGACGGAGCCATACGCAACAGTGCTCTGGTGGATTTCCTACAAGACTGCAGCCTCAAACACCTTGACAACGAGCCTGTGATGTCTCCGTTTTTCCGTGAAACAGGCTGCATAATGTTTCTCATCTCACGCCAGCTTGACATTGTACGCAAGCCCATGCTTGATGAGAACGTGACAGTAAGGACCTGGACATACGAGCTCAACCGTCTCTACGGCTTCAGAAATACGGTGATCTACAGCGAAAACAGAGATATCCTTGTAAAAAGCATAGCCGGGGGCTGCTTTATCGACTCGTCGAATATGCGTACCACCAAAGTACCCCAGGAGGTGATCGACAGGGTGGTTAAGGAGCCTAAGCTTGAAGATATGGAGTATCTTTCAAGAAAGATCTCCCTTCCCCATACCCCTGCAAAGGTCTTTGATCCCGTTCAGATAAACCGCTGCTTTATTGATATGAATAAACACGTGAACAACGCCAGGTACATTGACATCACCGATGAATTCCTGCCCGACGGTGTACAAGCAAAACGCATACGCTGCGAATATAAGCTCCCTGTGCGCCGTGACAGCGTTGTCATACCAAAAGTCTATACCGCAAGCGGTCTTGTTGCCGTTGATCTTTGCTCCCCCGAGGACAAAAGCTACGCACTTGTAGAATATTCTTTCTGATTATTATGCTTTGTCAGCCAATGCCGTTGACAAAGCATAATTTCTGTGATATAATATTAACATATTATTAAAATTTCCAAGTCCGGGGGGTGAGCTTGTGGGAAATTATATAAAAACATCAAAGCACCCTAAAAGCGTGCGTGCGATACAGCTGCTGTCGTACCTTGACCTGCTTACTATTCTTGCCGCCGTAATGACGTTTATCTACTTCAGTCTGGAAAAACCCGGGGGCGGAGACAGCCTTATATTCTTTTTGATCACCTTTTTGATAATGCTTGCCGGCTCGCTTAATTCTGCCATCGGCATATCCCTGCCAAACTCGGGAAAATTTGAGTATTTCCGACCTGCGCTGGTCTCCTTAACGGTCTGTTCTCTTGTGGGTCTTATCAACGGCATAAAAGAAATGGGTTCCGCCGACACCAATTCGTCTGAAAGCATCTCGGCAATGTTTTATTTCTCATTTTTCCTGATCTGTTTTGTTTCCAATGTCATCAACCTGCATTTTTTTGCCGAGAAAATATCCCGCAAGGCCGCAGTCATCTCCAGCACGATCCAGACCTTAGCCATTTTAGTGTATATTTTGTTTATGATATATGCCAAGGTCAACTCAAGCGGCTTTTTCACCGCCTACACCACCAAACAGGTGACTATAATCTTTATGAGCAATGTCATAATGCTTATCACCACGGTGACCACACTGCTTGAAGTTCTGATAAAACCGCCTTTTTCCGGAAAAAGCACCAATGATGACCGATAAATCAAAACGCTCTTTTATAGGGCGTTTTTTTGTACTCTTTTGCCTTTGTGTACAATTTTATGTACATATAGCGCCTTAGACAGCAAAAGTCCGGGCGATTGACAGGTGATTATAAGTGTGGTATAATAACAAACAAAAATCAACAAGTATCAACTAATTATAGTATTTAAAGCGAGGTGTAAAAGATGAGAGCAGTCCGGTTGTTTAAAAAAAGACCCGTGTTCTCCTTTGAGGTCTTCCCTCCAAGGCCAAACGTAACCATCGAGAGCATCTACAATACCCTTGACGACCTCAAGGATCTTGCGCCGGATTTCATAAGCGTGACCTACGGCGCCGGCGGCTCACAGCCCGGAGCGTCCACAGCGGAAATATGTGAAAAAATACACAGCGGATACGGTATAACCTCTATCGCCCATCTTCCCTGTATCAACGAAACAAAGGAGTCCGTGCTGCAAAAGCTTGATGATTTCCGACGCAGAGGCATTGAGAATATCCTTGCCCTGAGAGGGGATAAAAACCCCGATCTGCCCCCCCGGAACGATTTTAGATATGCCAGCGATATAATCGAATTTATAGCGCAAAACGGCGATTTTGATATTGCCGCCGCCTGCTATCCCGAAGGGCACCCCGAATCCCCCGATCTTGATACGGACATTTCCCATCTGAAAGAAAAGGTGGACGCAGGCGCATCACACCTTATCTCCCAGCTTTTTTACAACAACCGTGATTTTTATAATTTTCTTGAAAAACTGTCCCAAAAAGGAATAAACGTCCCCGTTGAGGCAGGAATAATGCCTGTGACATCAAAAAGATCCATCGAGCGTATGGTCTCCCTGTGCGGTGCATCCATACCAAAGCGTCTTGCCAAGCTTATGGCCCGTTACAGCTCCGACCCTGCATCTTTAAAAGCTGCCGGTCTGGAGTACGCTATAATGCAGATCCTTGATCTGCTTGAAAACGACGTTGACGGTATACATATCTATACTATGAATAATCCCGATGTTGCACGATATATTATGGAGCAGATCAAAGATGAGACCGACAGACCTTGACCGCAGCGAAATAATGATGTATATGGGCACACCACAGCTTGACAGCAGCCTTTCACAAATGCTTGACAAGTGCGTGTGCGAGCTTTGCCAAACCGCACAGCCAAGGACAGTCTGCGGTCTGTTTGATGTTGAACATACCCCAAAAGGTGTGACCGTTGGCGGTCTGCCCCTTGAAGGGAAAGATATCGCCCTGCACCTTGAAGGCTGCAAAAAAGCCGTGATCATGGCTGCGACCCTGTCCGCATCGGTGGATACCCTTATCCGCCGTGCTCAGTACGTGGATATGACCAAAGCCCTGATGTACGATGCCGCCGCCGGCGCAGCAATAGAATTTGTGTGCGGCGAATTTGAAAAGGAGATAAAACTTGCCTACCCCTCACCCTTTTATACCGAAAGGTTCTCACCCGGCTACGGCGATCTGCCCATCACCCACCAAAAAGATATCTTGAATCTCCTTGACGCAGCCCGTAAGATCGGCCTTACTGTTACAGATGCCCATACCCTCCTGCCACTTAAATCTGTAAGTGCCCTCATCGGACTCTCAGACCACCCCGTGAACGATGCACGCCGCTTTGGCTGCGCTAAATCCTGTACCGATTGCCCCTATAATAAAACTTGTAAAATGCGTAAACCGTAAATATACCGCAGTACCCCTGCGTAGTAATCGGGGAAAACCCTTTTGAAAAAGGGTTATTCCCCGAACCCCTTTCCTAAAACTTTTAATGATTTTTACTATTTGGGAAACAAGTCCCCAAATAGTAAAAATGACTGAGAGCTTAGAAGAGAGAACGGAAAACAATACTTTCCAGAAGAACTTTCTCCAACTACTATGCAAGGATATTGTGGTAAATCCGAATTATCATCATATGTTTGGTAAATAATTGAGGTGACCTCTTGAAAGTGTTTCCTCTTAATCTCTTCTCCTGAACTCTCACTACTTTTTCAGTGCAAGATGTCGCAGACATCTTGTGCAGAAAAAGCAATAAAAGTTTTAGGGGTGGGGTTTGGGGAGAGACCCTTTTTCAAAAGGGTCCTCCCCAAGTATTCACCATGCGTATGATGATAAATTCTGATTTACAATAGATCACAGGAGGAAAAAATGGACATACAGACACTGTTAAAGAACGAATATGTATTTCTTGACGGCGGCATGGGCACCATGCTGCATTTAAAGCCGGGCGAGCTTCCCGAGCGGCTGAATCTCACCGAGCCGCAGCGGGTCGCTGAGGTACACCGTGCGTACGTCCGTGCAGGCGCACAGATAGTATATTCCAACACCTTTGGAGCCAACCCCATAAAGCTTGCCGGCACAGGCGTAGATGCAGCGCAGAGCATCAGCGCTGCCGTAAGCCTTGCAAAACAGGCGGTGGGAGACGATATATGCGTAGCCCTTGACATCGGACCCACAGGACAGCTTATGCCTCCTGCCGGGCAAATGACCTTCGATCAGGCTTACGACTCCTTTAAGACCATGTGTCTTGCCGGAGCAAAAGCAGGCGCTGACCTTGTGGTCATCGAGACCATGAGCGATCTGCTTGAAACAAAAGCCGCCCTGCTTGCCGCAAAGGAGAACACCGATCTGCCTGTTTTTGTCACCATGACATTCACCGAGAACGGGCGCACCTTCACAGGCTGCCCCATCTCTGCCGCAGCCATCACCCTTGAAGGACTTGGCGCATCGGCAATAGGCATAAACTGCTCCCTCGGCCCCGGAGAGATACTCCCAATGATGAAAGAGCTTTCAAAATGGACAAGCCTGCCCCTTATCGCAAAACCCAACGCAGGCCTGCCCGACCCTGTCACAAGCGAGTACCACCTGACTGCCGAGGATTTTGCAGAGTTTATGCCCCAATTCGCACAGTGCGGCGTGCAGATCTTCGGCGGCTGCTGCGGAACGACCCCTGACTTTATAAAAGCCGTAAGGACAAAGCTTGAAAACGTAAAACGTGGCGACCGTGCAGCGGTCTGCCCGGCGGCGGTCTGCTCCGGAACAAAGACCGTGCTGCTGGATATGCCCCGCATAATCGGTGAGCGTATCAACCCAACCGGCAAAAAAAGAATGAAGCAGGCGCTGCTTGACAGCGACTTTGACTATATCCGCTCCGAAGCTATCTCCCAGACCGACAGCGGAGCTGATATCCTTGATGTGAACGTGGGAACTCCCGGAATCGACGAATCTGCCGTGCTGCCTTTGGCAGTAAATGCTATCCTTGAAGTCACCGACCTTCCCCTGCAGCTTGATTCCTCCTCCACACAAGCGCTCGAAGCCGCATTGCGTGTGTATCCGGGCAAGCCCATAATAAACTCTGTCAACGGTAAAAAAGAGTCCCTTGAAGCCGTGCTGCCCCTTGTAAAGCATTACGGCGCAGCCGTGGTGGGACTTACCCTTGACGAGAACGGTATCCCCGAAACTGCACAACAGCGCTTTGATCTGGCAAAGCTTATCCTTGAAAAAGCAAGATCCCTTGGCATACCTGAAAAAGACGTTTTCATCGACTGCCTCACCCTTACCGCTTCCACAGGGGAAACAGGACCGGGACAGACCCTTAAAGCTGTCCGCCGTGTCCGTGAAGAACTGGGTCTGCAAACTGTACTTGGTGTTTCAAATATAAGCTTCGGTCTGCCCAACAGACCCCTTATCAACCGCAGCTTCCTTGCAATGGCTCTGCAAAACGGACTTACCCTGCCGATCATTAACCCTATGGCAGAGGGAATGACCGATACGGTGCGTGCCTTCAGAATGTTGTCGGGATATGACCCTGGCTGTGAAAACTTTATCGCCGCATACCAAAATGCCACTGCTGCCCCTGCACCCGCCGTGGGCGACAGCTCCGCCGACATCACCCTTGAAGGAGCAGTCATCCGTGGTCTGCGCCAGGATGCCGCAAGGCTCACACAAAAGGCTCTTGAAGATATGCCAGCCCTTGAAGTGGTGGATAAAATACTTATCCCTGCCCTTGATAAAGTGGGCGAGGACTACGAAAAAGGCAAGGTCTTTCTCCCCCAGCTCATACAAGCTGCCACCGCCGCACAAAGCGCCTTTGGTGTCATAAAGCAAGCTATGGCTGCAAAGGGCGTTAAAGCGGATAAGGGAAAAATAGTTATCGCCACCGTCCAGGGTGATGTGCACGATATAGGAAAAAATATCGTCCGCTTGCTCCTTGAAAATTACGGCTACGAGGTCTTTGACCTTGGAAAGGACGTCCCCCCTCAGAAAATAGTGGATACTGCCATTGAAAAAAAGGTAAAGCTTGTGGGGCTTTCCGCCCTTATGACCACCACCGTGGGGGCTATGGAACAAACCATAAAGCTGCTTAACCAGCAGTATCCCGGCTGTAAGACCGTGGTGGGCGGCGCCGTCCTGACCGCAGATTATGCACAAAAAATAGGCGCAGACTGCTACGCTAAAGATGCAAAAGCTACCGTCGACTATGCAAAAACTGTCTACGGAGAATAATGTTACTAATTGTCAGTTTGACTAAAAACCTACGATTTCCGTAGGTTTTTCTGTCGTTTTATACATTGACTTATCCGTATAGTGTGATATAATTTAGTTGTAACTAACAAGTAAAGGAGTAATGTAAAATGAAAAAGTTTTTATCCATCTTAGCCGCAGCAGTCCTTTGTACTGCCAGCCTGGTATCCTGCGGAGATTCAAGCTCTGCTTCCGACAGCAAAAACAGCTCTGCCGCAGCTTCAAGCTCTGTAAGCGAGTCCTCTTCCGCTGCCGATGCGTCCTCTGCAGCCGGCACCGACTCAAAAGAGGAAAGCTCCTCCTCTCAGGCAAATTCGCAAGCATCTGAAATAACTATCGACGTTTCGGATATACTTGCAAATTACGATACCCTTGAAAAAGGGCTCCAGAGTGAAGAGTTCGTTCCAAAGAGCGGAAAAGTCCTTGATGGCAAAAGCTATGAGATAACTGACGGTATGACCGCCCTTGACCTGCTTAACAAAGCAGCTCAGGATAATAACATCAAAGTGGAATCCAAAAAGACCGAGTACGGAACATATGTAAGCGGGATAAATCACGTAAGCGAAGGCTCCTGCGGAAAGTCCTCCGGCTGGATGTTCAAAGTCAACGGCACGACCCCCGACGTGGGTGCAGACAGCTATAAGCTCAAAGCCGGCGACAAGGTAGAGTTCTTCTACGTGTGCGACTATAATAAGCTTTATTCGGCTTCAACCGAGACCACGACCCAGAAAGCAGCATAATGTGCTATCTGAAAACATTTGACCCGACAGTGCCCATGACGTACTTTCTGTGCGTCATGAGCATTTGTGTATTTACGGTAAATCCCTACCTCCAGCTTTGCGCCATGACCGGAGGGATAATATTTCTTGTGTGCATAAAAAAGAAAAGGTCTTTAAAGCTTCTTGCCCTGTGCGCCCTTGTTATGGCTGTAATGGCGCTTACCAATCCCCTTTTCGTCCACAGAGGCATGACCGAGCTTTTTTATGTGGCAAACCAGCCCTATACCCTTGAAGCGCTGCTTTACGGGCTTAGTCTTGGCTGCTCGATCTCATGCCTGCTCATATGGTTCAGCATCTGGAGCGAGCTTATCACACAAGATGAGATACTTGCGGTTTTCGGCAAGCGTATGCCCAAGACCGCCCTTGTTATATCAATGATACTTGGCTTTATACCCAAACTTCACAGCAAATATATCAGCCTGCTCCATGCCTGGTATGCCGGCGGAGGCTCACGAAGAAAAAGCCTTAAACGCACTGCGCTGATCTTTACCGCCTGCCTTGCCTACGAAGCGGAACAGGTCATTGATATATCCCTTTCCATGAAAGCCCGAGGCTACGGCTTGAAAAACCGCACCTATTCCCATAAAAGACACTTTCGGAAAAAAGATGCCGCAGCCCTTGTCTTTTCTCTTGGACTGTGTATCACCTGCTATATCCTTATCGGCAGCAGCCGTCTGGATTACTGGTACTATCCCCGGCTTTCCCCCGAAGGCTTTGATGCCCTTGGGGTCGGCAGCTATTTTCTTTTGTGCCTGTCACCAATGTACTTTATCATCAAGGAGAAACTGTTATGGAGATACTGTCCTGCAGCAAGCTGAAATTCAGGTATAACGGCAGTGCCGAATATACCCTTCATGACGTGACCTTTGACGCCCGGCCGTCTCAGGTGGTGCTTGTTGTTGGCAAAACAGGAAGCGGCAAGTCGACCCTTTTAAAGCTTTTGAAAAAAGAGATCGCCCCTGCCGGGGAGCTTTCAGGGGAGATAAAAATAAACGGCAAGCCCCAAAATGACCTTTCCCTCCTTGAAAGCACCCGCACCCTTGCATACGTTTCCCAGAACCCCCATACTCAGACCGTCACCCATAACGTCAGCTCCGAGCTTGCTTTTGGACTTGAAAACCTCGGCACCGACAGCCGTGAGATACTTGGAAAAGTGGGCGAAATGGCTTCCTATCTTGGTATCGAGGATATCTACGACCGCCCTATAAATAAACTCTCCGGAGGACAAAAACAGCTTTGCTGCCTGTGCTCTGCACTGGTACAATCTCCAAAGATACTCCTGCTTGATGAGCCTGCCGCACAGCTTGATCCCATCGGCGCAAGCAAGCTGTTCTCCCTGCTTGTAAGGCTAAACAGCGAGCTTGGCACCACCCTTGTCATAGCCGAGCACCGCCCCCGTGAAATATTCCCCTATTGTGATAAAATAGTTTTTCTTGATAAGGGCAGCGCAAAGTGTTACGATAAACAAAGCTTTATCGCCGCCGCAGCAGATGACCCCGACCTTCAAGGCTATATCCCCCCCTGTACAAAAGCCCTGCTCCCCCTGGGCAAGACCGCCCTTTTTGTCAAAGACGCCAAGAATATCATTGAAAAAAATTTTTCCGCAAAGCCCGGAAAGCCTTTAGATAAAACCGGGGATACTGACGCTGCGGTGGTCTTTAAAGCAAAGGATCTTTATTTCAGATATTCCCCCAAGGGCAAAGATGTGGTGAACTGCCTTGACGTAAAGGTGAAAAAAGGGGAATTTTTTGCCGCCGTAGGCTCCAACGGCTGCGGCAAGACCACAATGCTCAAGCTTTTCTGCGGCATATTAAGACCCTGGCAGGGCAAGATCACCCTCAACGGCAAAAATATCAGATCCTATAAGGGCAATACCCTCTACCGTGAAAATATAGCCTATATGCCCCAGGATCCCTTTGAGATGTTTGTAAGTCCCACCGTAAAACAGGAGTTTGAAAATACCTGTAAGCTTATGGGGCAAACACAAACCCTTGATGAGCTTGTCCGTATCTTTGAGATAGAACACCTGCTTGATATGAACCCCTATGACCTCAGCGGCGGAGAGATCCAAAAGTGCGCCCTTGTCAAGCTTTTGCTCACAAAGCCCGAAATACTCTTTCTTGACGAGCCCGGAAAAGGACTTGACCCCGTGGCAAAAGCCCGGCTGGGAACTACCCTTTCCCGTATGTGCCAAAATGGCAAGACCGTCGTTATCGCCACCCATGACCTTGATTTTGCCGCCGAGTATGCCCATACCTGCGCCCTTTTCTTTGACGGAAAAATACACAGCAAAACCTGGACAAAAGAATTTTTCTCCAATAATAATTTTTATACCACCGACGCAAGCAGGATAGCCCGCAGCGTCTTTCCCGGAGTGATAACCACCGGCGAGCTTGAAAAAGCGGTAAAAGAGGGTGAGGGCAAATGAAAGCACGAGTTGTAAGTCTTTGCGTTTTCCTCTTGTGTATACCTGCCGTGTGTGTGATAGGTATGCTGTTTTTCAAGGAACGCTCCGTAAGCTTTTCCTGTATAAGCGTGGTGGTGCTTATGCTTGGTGCCTATCTTTATGTCTACGAAAAGAAAAGATCTCCCGCCGCCGAGCTGGTCATTATCGCCCTGATGAGCGCCCTTTCCGTCCTTGGAAGAATAGTCTTTGCCTTTCTCCCCTCCCTTAAACCCTGCAGCGCAATAATCATTCTCACAGCCATCTACTTCGGCAAAGAGACCGGATTTATGGTGGGTGCCTTCACAGCCCTTGTCTCCAACTTCTATTTCGGACAAGGCGGCTGGACCCCCTTCCAGATGCTCGCCTGGGGGCTTACAGGCTACTTTGCAGGTATGCTTGGCAAATGGCTGGTAAAAAACCGCTTCCTGCTGCTTGCCTACGGAGCGGTCATCGGAGTGTTTTTCTCCCTGCTCATGGACCTTTATACCTGCCTTTGGACCGACGGCAAGATCATTTTTTCACGCTATCTCACCCTTATCTCCGCCGCCGCCTGGGTGACGGTGTCCTATGCCGTTTCAAATGTTATCTTTCTTGCTTTGTTTATGCAGCCCATGGGACGGATATTTGACCGTTTGCGTGTAAAATATGCCATCGGGATCTATCCCCCGGAGGGTGAAAAAAATAACGAAAGCTAAACGCCAAGAGTACATTCTTTTGTACACTTGGCGTTTTCCTTTTCCCCTGTCCCTCCCGGCATACAATTTCCCACCCTCACGCAAACTGCCCTTCCCCACCAAAAACCCCAATGTGTGGTTTAAACCATTTTTTAAGTCCCCGGTATATAATATCTCCAGGCTCAAAAAATCACCTTTGAGCTTAAAAGAAAAAAGGGCTTTGAAAGAAAGGAGGCTTAAAGGCTGATGCATTAAAAAGCCCTTACAACAAAACATGAAAGGACAGTGATAACAATGAAGATCACAAAACGAACACTGGCTTGTCTTTGCGCTCTTACAATGGCAACAACATCTCTGCCCGCTTTCAGCGTTACCGCCGCCGAAAGCACAGATACCTCTGCTGCCTCGTCACAGACAACCACAAACGAAACACAAACGACCGTTAAAGTCGGCAAGGTCACAGCTGTAAACGGCAGCAGCATTACCGTTGCCTTAGGTGAGTTTACTTCCGCCAAAAAAGACAGCACATCAACCGGCAGCGAAAAGAGCACCGACTCTGCCAAAAAAACAAAGCCCGAAAAGAAAGCCGATGCTGACAGCTCCGCTTCCGGTTCTGATACAAACTCAGGATCCGCTTCTTCCTCTGCCTCCGGTGAGACCGCCGGAAAAAGATCCCTTGGCAAAAAAGGCGGCAAGCGTGGCAGAAAAGGCGGCAAAAAAGGCAATTTCACCGAAAACGGCACCACCGAACAGGTGAGCGTGACCTCGGATGTAACACTGAAGAAAAAGGGTGAAAGTATCACCGCTTCCGATATCAGCGTAGGCGATATTGTAAAGCTTAAATACGACGGGAACAATAAGCTTGTCCAGATCAAGGTATCCTCAAAGCATAAGCATACCAAACCTTCTCAGGAAAAGCAGACAAGTGAAGCTTCAAAGTCAGATAGTTCCGATACCTCCTCAAAGGCGTGACCTTCCCGGATCGCTCCTTTGATCTTCAAACTCTAAAAGAAAGCGCTGAGAGTATATTTTTTTGTACTCCCGGCGCTTTTTGTCTGCCACTTCCATTTTATTAAACATTTTTTGTTATTGATTTTTATGAGATATTGTGGTAAAATTAAGCTGATGAGTCTTATACCTATGTAAATAAAACTAAAAAAAGGAGAATGATCATGGCTTTTAAGAAAAGAATAGTCTCAGCGGCAGCTGCTGCGGTGTTTGCTCTTTCTTTATTCCCTGTATCCGCATTTGCAGATAAAGCTCCCGACTACGAGAAAAAGGATGTCACCGCATACAGATACAGCCTGGATAAAAGCGAGACTCTTCAGTGCCTGTTTACGAAAAATCTTCCCGAAGTGCCTTATGTAAACGTTGAAGATTACCTTGACAGGCTCTATACCGTTGATTTTACCACATCATCAGACGGTGACGTTTATACAGTAAGCGGAAACGGCTTTTCCGTTGTGACGGATACCTCCAAGGATACCGTTACCATCAACAACTACGATAACGCCTTTGGCGAAAATATCGTTGAGGTCGAAAAGGCTGATGTGGCTGACTATATCAAATCCGGCCAACCGGAGGTAAGCGGTACAAATAATCCTGTTAATCTTGACTATTCAAAGTATAATATCGACCTTATCGGCGACGGCGGAAAGGTATATTTCCCCCTTACGACCCTTTCGGATATATTTGACGCCACCTACCTTGCGGCTGAATATATAGACAATAAGCTTTACTTTGTGCAAACCCTGTCAGTGACATCTGATGCCGACGGATATTTTGACCGTTCGTCTGTCTATGTGGCGCTGGAACGCTCGCAGGCAATGATAGATTACACCTATAATGAGCTTTGCTTCCTTATGGACCACTTCTACGGCAAGCCGCCAAAGGCTCCCATGTCAAAAGCCATTGCAGAAAAAGGCTTTGACAAGGCACTTGACGATTATCCCGAAATCAAAACTATGCTCAAATCAAATAAACGTGTTGATTTCCAGATGGGTTTGCTTCTGCTTTCCGAAGCTTTAGATGACGGCGGACATACCATCATGTTCGGCGGAATGCTTGCTGATATGGAACTCTACGGAGATAATGATAGCTGTGAAATGCTTACAAAGTTCCAAACTGAAATGATTTTCGACGATAAAGCAAGTGAAATTATCCAAAAGCAGGTTACAGGAGACGATACAACCGAGCTGATCGAAAAGGCAAGAAAAGAAAAGCTTAAAAACGCAGCCTTGGTCAAAAAATGGGACAAGGATAAAGCCGTCTTTTATGTTAAAGATAAAACCGCACTTTTCCGTTTTGACAACTTTGAACACCCTGTTGTAAGAGATTTTGCCTGGGCGCTTGATTACGCTTCCAAAAACGGCATAAAGAATTTTGTTATCGACATCGCAACAAACGGCGGCGGCGATGAGGCCATCGCACACTTTATAAATACCATCATCACTAACAAGCAGAAAAACAACAACGTGATAACCACAAATATGCTTAATTCCGCCGACGGCAATATCCTGAATACTAAATGGACTGCGGACCTTGACCTTAACGGTGTGTTTGATGATAAGGATAAAAGCGTGTACTATGACTTCAACTATGCAATGCTCACATCTAAAGCATCATTCTCCAGCGGAAACCTGATGCCATGTATGGCAAAGGACAGAGGAATACTTATCCTGGGCGAGACATCAGGAGGCGGAACTTGTATGCTCAGCAAGCACTACTATCCCGACGGCACCTACTATATGACCTCGGGTATCTATACCATGCTCCGTGGTGACAAGACCAATGTTGACAACGGCGCAGCGGTCGATTTTGACCTTGTTACAAAGGCTGCCGACGGCTCTAAGGATTATTCAAACTACTACGATTTCGCAAAGCTTGAAGAATATATCAATAAGTTCTATGGCATAACTCCCGATGTTAAGCCCGATAACAATAACAACGTACAGCCAAAGATCGAGTCTGCAAAGAAAGAGGAGAATAAAGATGCAGCTCCCCCAACAGGCCACGTTGGTGATACTGTTACCGTTGCAGTCCTTCTGATAGCTGTAGGAGCACTTGCCGTAAAGAGAAAAGACGAAGATAAGATCTAAAAAAAATACCTTTGCTAATTGCAGATAAGACCCTGTCCGGTTATTCGGGCAGGGCCATTTTTTGCAGAATATAAAAAGCTGTCCGCAGATCATGCGGACAGCTTTTTTCGCCTTTAGCTTTTTTTATTCGTGGAGCATATAATGTGTATCTCTGTCGATAATGCTCAGCATTGCCGTTGCGGGAGCCAGATCAAACTGTGTGCCGATATTGTTTTCTATCTCGCTGCGTGCCACCGCCTGGGGCAGATACTTTCTGTAGCTGCGGTTTGAGGTCATGGTATCATAGCTGTCGGCAACGGCGATTATCCTTGCCATATACGGTATATCGTAGCCTGATAATCCGTCGGGATAGCCCTTGCCGTCTACTCTCTCGTGATGATAGCGTGCGCCTATGGACAGATCCGGCATGCTTTGTATCTGGGAGAGTATATCGTATCCGTAGATAGGATGCTTTTTGATTATCTCATATTCCTCGTCGGTAAGCTTTGTAGTTTTGTTGATTATCGAATTGGGTATGCCTATCTTGCCGATATCGTGCAAAAGTCCCATATAATAGATATCGAGCTGCTGCTGCTTTGACATACCCAGCTCCTTGGCAAGCATCATGGAATACATAGCCACACGCAGAGAGTGGCCGTTGGTGTATTTGTCCTTTGCGTCGATGGTGCGTGCAAGTGCTTCCATGACTTCTGTGGTGATGGTCTTGATCTTCTCTGTGTAAGAGGTAATCTCCTTGGTAAGTGCGCCTACGTCATCGGCAAGCACGCCTATCTCATTGTGGGTCTTGATCTTTTTCAGATGCTTATGTGCAGCATCGCTGTCCTTGCTCTTCATATACTCTCTCACCGTAAGCTGAACAGCCGAAAGGGGCTTGATAGCAAAACGGTTTATAAGTATCATAAGAATAATGCAGCACAGCACCATTCCCCCAAGCAGTATCCCTGCCATCAACCTGATCTGATCTATAAGCTGCGAGTGGAATGAATCCCAGTTGTAGTCGATAGCCATAACGGCCTTTACCTCTCCGTTATAAACAAGGGGCATATAGCCTATGTAGTAGTTGCTGTCGTTTTCCCACTCGGCAGGTGCAACTTCAAAGGCATAGGTATCGTAGTCGCCGTCAAGTATCTTTTTTATAGCCGGGTGAGATTTCAGCTCCAGCTCAAACCTGTCTCCAAGGACGCTGTTATTATCTTTTTCTTTTTTGGCAGCCTCATAATAAACAAAGCCACGATCCTTTTCACGGATATCTATGCACACCATACCTCCGTATTTAAAGATGTTGGTCTGGCTGTCAAATGAGATCATGAGATTTCTGTATATGGACTGGGCAAGCATAAGCTTTTCCTCTTCGGAAAGTGAATCTATCATCTGGTCGATAGGTATGTTTTTGTCACGAAGCTTTGTATAGACATTATCAAAAAAGTTATAGTCGTTTTTTTCATGTGGTGCTTTTATCTCGCTGCTGTGTTGTTTGCTGTAATCAAAGAACCATGACATGACTTCGGGAAATTCCATCATATCTGTTACAAATTTAAAATCACGCTCGATCATGTCGTTCTTTGCCTGCAAATACGAGTTTCTTGAGCTGTAATACATGGCGACCACGCCAATTGCCGTTCCGATAATGTAAAACAGCATCACAAGCACAAGTATCTGCAATCTGAGACGGCGTTTGTTCTTCAATAATCTCCCCCGCTTTCTATTTAAGGCTTAATGACCTTGCTTTTTTGATTATATCATAAACCAAACTCTTTATCAACAGTTTTTTACTATTTTTTCCCGCCCGAAAAGAGAAACTTCCCCTTGCTCCCTCCCGGTGAAACTCCGGGTACTGTACAACTTTCAGCCGAGCATATAGATCGGTACAGACTCACCCTGTTAAGATCACCGCCGCAGCAATAAGCAGGGTGATGATTTTTAAGAATATAGTTTTCATAATAAAACCCCGATCATATCTCACAATATATACCTTATAAAACCAATTCCGCCTGTAAGCATCCCCCTGCGATGAGCACCTGCCGGCAGCGATGTTTTTTGTAGTGGTATTATATCATATCCCGCTCACTGTTTCAAGTCAGATAAATAAAGCTAAAACCTCCGCCAAAGCCATATCTTTACCCCACTCCGCCGCTGTATCCGGAGCTTTCACCTAAGATCCCCGGTCAGACCCCATGACCTTTTGTTTGTGATCATAAACAAAAAACAGCTTTGTGATTTGTTCAAACAACCGAAAATACCGGACGAACCGATCCAGTACAAAAAAATGTACTTATAACCGTTGACCTATGCTTTCATCAGTGGTATAATACCAAAAATATTACCTTTAATTGGATAAAAAAATAAAACCTTGCAAAAAGCAAGGTTAAAAGCACAACACTTGTGCGAACGGCAAAGCCGAACGATTTGGAATGATCTTTATTTGAACTCGTAGTGTAATTTTATAGGGTAGTAAATCCTATGAACATATAATATCACATTAAGGGAGGATTGTCAAGTGGATAATAAAAAAATCTTTTTGGGGCTCGATATAGGTACTAATTCAGTGGGCTGGGCAGTAACCGACGACGAATACAGGCTGAGAAAATTTAAGAACGATCTTATGTGGGGAGTTCACCTCTTTGATGAAGCACAACAGTCTGCCGACAGACGTGCATTCAGGACCGCACGGAGAAGGCTTGACAGACGCAAGCAAAGAATTGCTCTTTTACAGGAGTTCTTTGCACCCGAGATAATCAAGAAGGATCCCACATTCTTCATTCGCCTTAAAGAAAGCGCTCTTTTGCCGCAAGACAGAGAACATAGGAACAGCAGTATATTCTTTAACGACGACAACTATACCGACAAGGAATACTTCAGCCAATTCCCCACTATACATCACCTTATAACCGAGCTGATGAAAAATGATAACCCTCACGATGTTCGGCTCGTTTATCTTGCCTGTTCATACATTCTGGCGCACAGGGGACATTTTCTGTTTGAAGTTGAAAAAGACGATATCGAAAGCATTAAAAAGTTTGCTCCCATTTATGCCGAGTTTATAGACACACTTAATAATATATGTGATAGCATACCCTTTGATGATAATATCAGCGAGCTTGAGGAGATACTGCGTCTGCGCTGCACCGTATCCGAAAAAGAAAAGCGGCTTACTGCACTATGGTTCGCCGGGAAAAAGCCTTCCGGAGATCTTTGCGAAGGTTTGAGATTTGACCTGCTTATAAAGCTGTTATCTGGCGGAAAAACAAAACTTGAAGAATTGTTTATCAACGATGAATATAAAGACCTTGAGGTGTCCTCTGTCTGCGCTGCATCTGCTGACTTTGGCGATATACTTGATTCGCTTGCGGGAGTTGTCACACCGGAACAGTTCTCCCTGCTGAGCGCTGTTAAAAAGCTTAACGACTGGTCGCTGCTTGTAAACATTCTCAAAAACAGCGACAGCATTTCCCATTCAAAGATAAAGGAATATGAAGCGCACAAAAAAGACCTCGAAATGCTCAAGGGCATTTGCAGGAAAAACCTGAACAAAACAGAATATAACAGCATTTTCAGAGACAAAGAAGAAAAGAACAAAAGTTACAACGCATACATTAACTCGCCCAAGAATTGCAGTCAGGAGGATTTCTGCAAATTTGTCCAGACGTTTATTGACAAAATAAAGTGTGAAGAAAATGACAAGCAAACGCTTGAATATTTAAAGCAAAAATGCGCTGATAAGACACTGTGTCCCAAGCAGGTGAATACAGACAACCGTGTTATACCGTATCAGCTTTACTATCATGAGCTGAAATGCATTCTTGACAATGCTTGCATTTATCTTGATTTTCTGAATAAAAGGGACAAATACGGCACTGTTGCCGACAAGATCCTCAGCATAATGGAATTCAGAATACCGTATTATGTAGGACCTCTGGTCAATCACGGCGATAATCCAAATGCGTGGATGGTTAGAAAAGGTGAAGGAATAATACGCCCGTGGAACTTTGATGAGATGGTCGATCTTGATAAAAGCGAAGTTGAATTTATCAAGCGCATGACCTGCAGGTGTACTTACCTTGCAGGCGAAGATGTGCTGGCGAAAAACTCTCTGTTATATTGCAAATATACAGTGCTCAACGAGATCAACAATATAACTGTTGACGGTAAGAAGATCTCTGTCGCTGCAAAACAAAAGATATATAATGAGCAGTTTATGAAAAAGCGCAGGGTAACTGTCAAAATGATAGGTAATCTTTTGCACTCCTGCGGTGAGATGACATCTGAGCAGAAGCTTGGCGGTATTGACCTGACTATCAGATCATCGCTGAAATCATACCACGACTTTAAAAGTATGCTGGAGCGCAAGGTGCTTTGTGAATCTGATGTCGAAAAAATCATTGAGCGAATAACAGTTACAACTGATATTACCCGCCTGAAAAGCTGGCTGAAACAGGAGTATCCATCAATATCGGCAGAGGATGTTAAATACATTTCAAAGCTGAATTATAAGGATTACGGCAGGCTTTCCCGCAGGCTTCTTGAAAACGTATATGAAACAGATACAAACACAGGCGAAGTGGTTAATGAGGGCAATATAATTACAAGACTTTGGGAAACAAACGATAACCTGATGCAGCTGCTCAGCTCAAAATATAAGTATATGGAAAGAATAAAAGCTCTTAATAAAGAGTATTACAGTGATCCTAAACACTCGCTCACTATAAGTGACAGACTTAAAGAAATGTATGTTCCAACAGCTGTAAGACGATCCATAAACCGAACCCTTGATGTGGTCAATGAGATAAAAAGCATTGCCGGAAAAGATCCCGATAAGATCTTCATTGAGATGGCTCGTGAAAATGACATGACCAAAAAAGGAGTCAGAACAAAATCACGCCGTGAGCAGATAAAGGCACTGCTTGAAGATGCAAAGAAGCTGTCTGATATGTCAGCAGAAATAGCCCATCTTGAAGAGAAACTTTCTGAGACAGATGACGGAAAGCTGAGAAGCGAAAAGTATTATCTGTATTTTACCCAGCTTGGAAGATGTATGTACACAGGTCACTCGATCGACTTTGAAAAGCTTGGCAGCGATACCTATTACAATATCGACCACATTTTCCCCCAGGCAAAGATAAAAGATGACAGCCTTGAAAACAAAGTCCTTGTTGAATCGGAAGCGAACGGTGCAAAAAGCGATACTTACCCGATAGATAAAGATATAAGGGATAAAATGCGTGGATTCTGGAAAAGCCTGCACGAAAAAAAGCTGATAGGAGATAAAAAACTTCAGCGGCTTATAAGGAGCACTCCCTTCAGCGAAGATGAGCTTGCAGGATTCATTTCACGGCAGCTCGTTGAAACACGCCAGTCTACAAAAGCAGCAGCTGAATTGCTGAAAGAACTGTGCCCTGAAAGCGAGATCGTTTACGTCAAAGCAGAGCTTGCGTCAGATTTCAGGCACGAAACAGATATGCTCAAATGCCGTGAGATAAATGACCTGCATCATGCTAAAGATGCATATCTGAATATCGTTATGGGCAATGTCTACAACGCAAAATTCACTAAAGATCCCCTGAATTTTATCAGAAGCGGCGAGCACTATTCACTAAAAATGTTCAAGAAAAACGCTGACGGAAAAACAAGCGGACTGCTTACCCACAAGGTAGAACGTAACGGTACTACCGTATGGGATCCTGCCAAATCCTTTGATACTGTCCGAAAGATGATGTCCAAAAACAGCGTAAGATATGTCAGATACACATATAAGCGTAAGGGCGGACTTTTCAACCAGATGCCCGAAAGCAAGAAACCGAGGCTTATCCAACGCAAAAAAGGACTTAAAACCGAAAAATACGGCGGATATAATAACGCCTCTGTATCAACATTTGGTATAATTAAGTGTAAAAACGATATTGTTATAATCCCCATTGAGATAATGAAGGAATACAAATTCTTTTCGGATAATATATTTGCAAAACAATACGCTCTTGAAAAACTCGAAAATATCTATCCGCAAAAGAAGTATCAATCATTGACTTGCGAAGATATTATCGTTCCGTGTATACACTATCAGGACGGTTCAAAAAGGCTGCCGATCTTAAAGATCAATTCATTGCTTGAGGTCAATGGATTCAGGATCAATTTATGCTCAAAGGATAGTGGTGGAAAATATATGATCGTATCCGGTGCCGAATCTTTGATTTGCAGTTATCAAGATGAAAAATACATAAAATCTGTATGTTCCTATGCTGCTAAAACCATTGATGAAAAATCATTGCAATACAACGGGATATCATATGAAAGGAATCTGGATATATATGATTTGATCTGTCAGAAATGTGCTAATGGTCATTTTAGTAAATGGAAAAAGTTCAGAGACACTTCTATTGTTTTGAATAAAAATCGAGATATATTCATCTCTCTAAGTCTGAATGAACAGATTTGTGCACTGAAAGAAATAGTAAATATTTTAAAAAGCGGACGTTCTGTTTATTGTGATCTGAGTGCAATTGAAGAGAGTAAGCAATCATGTATATCAAAGCTCGGTGCTGTTTTGACATCAATAAAAAATGTTTCAGATATCCGCATCATCGACCAGTCACCTACCGGACTTTATGAAAAAAAGTCGGTCAATCTTCTTGAGCTATGAGTTTCACAACAGTGATAGTTTCACAGCGTGCAAAGCTTGATCTGAAAACAGGATATGTGGTCATAAGGACTGAGAGCGAAACAAAAAAGATATTTATAGATGAACTTTCAGTCCTTATTATAGAAAACCCGATGGTATCGCTTACGGGTTGTCTTGTTAGCGAATACTTAAAAAAAGATATCTTCATGATCGTTGGACTTCGCAGCTATCTGACAGATAAACAAGCATACGGATTGTATAAAAGTGCCCTGCTTAGCGGTATCACACTGATATGTGTCGACGACCGCATCAGTACCCTGCTTGATTGTGAAAAGCGAACGATAATAGATGATGATATGTGTATGATCTGACTTATTGACGTTTATTGACCAATGTGTTATACTAAGATCAGATATTTATGCCTTATAAAAAGCACGGATGAGTAGTGTCATTTATCTCAAAATTTGAGGTTTGAGAGTAGTGTAATTTTATAAGGTAGTAAAACTCGCCGTACCGCCAAAATTTTCAAAGGAGTGTTTGAGAGTAGTGTAATTTTATAAGGTAGTAAAACTTCCATTATTTCAGTGCCTCCTCAATATCGTTTGAGAGTAGTGTAATTTTATAAGGTAGTAAAACGCAGAAATGCACGGCTGTACTGTTACAGAGGTTTGAGAGTAGTGTAATTTTATAAGGTAGTAAAACAGAGGGTTTATAACCTCGAAAAGGACGCAGAGTTTGAGAGTAGTGTAATTTTATAAGGTAGTAAAACCAGTTCGAGGTTGGCGCCCGGAATCTGATAGTTTGAGAGTAGTGTAATTTTATAAGGTAGTAAAACAGCAACAAGCAGCCGCACGACATCAGCAGCGTTTGAGAGTAGTGTATTTTTATAAGGTAGTAAAACATAATACTGTGCTATCCGGGTCCGACTACAGTTTGAGAGTAGTGTAATTTTATAAGGTAGTAAAACCAGCCGTTGCCACACGCTAATCCCTACCTAGTTTGAGAGTAGTGTAATTTTATAAGGTAGTAAAACGATTTAGCACCTCTCGGCTACCGCAAGGCAGTTTGAGAGTAGTGTAATTTTATAAGGTAGTAAAACTATATCCTTTACAGTCAACGAAAAGGGCGAGTTTGAGAGTAGTGTAATTTTATAAGGTAGTAAAACTAGCGGTGGAGTGTGGATATATAAAAACCGGTTTGAGAGTAGTGTAATTTTATAAGGTAGTAAAACATTGTTTACGAAAGGAAGATGAGAATGCCGGTTTGAGAGTAGTGTAATTTTATAAGGTTTCCCCTGTCCGACATCAGATCGGACAGGGGTTTTAGTTTATTGTTCCCAAAGACAGTATATACCTGAAACTGCTTTCATGATCTCTGAATCAAATACCCGTCAATGCTTGAGATACAGAAAAACCATTCCCCTGAATCCCCCGCCCGATCATTGCGAACAAATGAATAGCTTTCCTTCACGAAACAAAAGGTTACAATTTATCCAATATCTGTGCATATGTTACACATTCGTTCCCGAGTGTTGTTTATACTACAATTCTGCCCGAAACTGTTTATTGAAATCTGCAATAATTTGTGATGTTATGTGAACACAGCAAGGGGAACAAACCCAAACGAAAGGAGTGAAATACAAATGGTATTGTTGAGTATAGCAGCAGTTGCTTGCCGTTTGACATATTTTTAATAGAGCGATTACATACAAAATAGAGATCACCGCATAAATGCAAAAGATCCCAAACCCGGATCATAACGAGTTTGGGATCTCTGTTTTTATAGTATTTTCTCCAATATCTCACGAATATCCCCATTGATAAGAACGCTCTGCTCCGCTATCTCGTCAGGCGCATACGCTTCACCGAAATTAAGACAGGCGTAGACCGCTTTCGGGTTTGCATAGGTCATCTTCCAGAACGGATACTTGATGATAACAGGCGTGTTCATGCCCACACCAAGCTCCAAAAACAGGATATGCAGTCTGTCGTGGCGGCGGATAAAATCGTCATAACGCTCTGCCGCTTTGTGCCAGCCCTCGTCCTCTACGAATGTATCATCTGCCCTGAGGTTCATGCTCATGGGCTTTCCGCAGACAGGACAATGCGGAACAAGCTCGGAGGTCACACGCATATCTTTCTGCTGCTCAAACATCGCCCTGACGGTTTTTTCGTTGTCATAGGTCTTTTGGTGACAAGGCTCACTGCACTGCCAAAGCCCGTAATCGCCCTGGGTATAGAAAAGGCGGTGCTTGTCAAAGCCAGCCTTTTGGAACTGGTGATCGACATTTGTGGTGATAACGAAATAGTCCTTGTCCTTCATAAGCTCAAACAGCGTCTTGTATGTGCCGTTATCCACGTCCATATAGCGGTTGATGTAAATGTAGCGTGACCAGTACGCCCACCGTTCTTCGGGCGTTTCAAATGGGTAAAAGCCGCCGGAATACATATCCCGAAAGCCGTACTTGTCCACAAAATCAGAAAAGTATTTCTGCAAACGCTCTCCCGAATAGGTAAAGCCTGCGGCGGTGGAAAGTCCTGCCCCTGCACCGATGACTATGGCATCAGCGGTCTGTATTTCTTTTTTCAGACGGTCAATTCCCGCCGAGTAATCTCTTGTAGATCTCATGATCGTCCTCCTTGAATACGTTGAAGATAACCTGTATATCATGGCTCTTGCGAAACTCCCTGACGGTGCGGACTGCGATCTGTGCCGCCTTATCCTGCGGAAATCCGAACACCCCTGTTGAGATACAGCAAAAAGCTACCGACTGTACATTATTTTGTACAGCTATCTCAAGACAGCTTTTGTATGAGCTTTCAAGCAGACGGCAATGTTCATCTGTAAGAATACTGTCTACGATCGGTCCGACGGTGTGTATCACATAGTCACAGGGCAGGTTATAGGCAGGCGTTATTTTCGCCTTGCCCGTGGGTTCTTCATGACCTTGCGCCTGCATGATCTGACCGCACTTGTAACGAAGCCGTACCCCTGCAAAGGTGTGTATGCAGTTGTCGATACAAGAGTGGCACGGCTGCCAGCAACCCGTCATTCCCGAATTTGCAGCGTTGACGATCGCACCGCATTTCAGCGTGGTAATATCGCCTTTCCAAAGAAATATGCCGTCCTCTATGGGCGACAGATCTGCAATATCCGTGATGCCCTTGCTCTCGGTCAAAGCTGTGAGATATTTGTCCTCTGCCTGCAAAAAATCCTCGTCTGCCTTGACAGCAGGGCGGATATTCACAAGGCTTCTGTAAAGGCGGAATTTATCCGCATCATTGTTTGGTATCTCTATTCCGTCAACATCGTTTCTCTCTGACAGCAGATATCTTATCAGATAGTCAAGTTTCTCCATACGATCATCTCCTTATGACTGCCCCCACAGGACAGACCGCCGCACAGTTACCGCAGTGCAGACAGTTTTCCTGACGGATAACAGCTTTGCCGTTCAGCTCAATACAGCTCTGCGGACAGTCGCTCAGGCATGAACCGCACCCGATGCAATCATCGGTCACAAAATATCCCATTGCCCTGATCTGTGCACCGACGAATGTGAAGCTGTCACGCTCGATAGGCTTCTTCGACAGGTCGAACCACTCTCCGCTGCCCTCATAGATCTGAAAAACTGTGAGTGCCTTGCGGCTTTCCTCGGTGGAATAGATCTCAAACATATAGGGATTGTTCTCAAACAGCAGAGGGAGCATATCAGAGCCTAACTCCCTGACCTTGCCACGGACAGAGATCGCCGTACAGCTCATGGTGTCCTCTCCCTTTTTTCCCGAAAATGCAAGATAGCCCCTGTCCTTTAACCGCTGATAGAAGTTCTTTCCCTTTGCGGTGAGAAAGTACAGTCCGTTCTCCTCTTATCTAATTCTTTTACATCTTGTGGTGTGTCAGGGGGATAACCATATAATACAATACTTTTAATATCATTTTTTGCATATCTACGAAGCGTGGATTGACAACCGGTTCAAAGAGCCCTATAATAAAGCTATACCAAACAAAGGGGTTGATCTGTGTGGATCAGGTAAAAACGGGAAAGCTTATCAGACAGCTGCGAACACAAATGGGGATAACACAAAAAGAGCTTGCCGAAAGAATAAATGTAAGCGATAAGGCTGTGAGCAAATGGGAAACGGGCGGCGGCTGCCCCGATCTGTCGCTGCTCACAGAGCTGTCAGAGTTCTTTGGAACTGATATAGAGACTTTGCTGACAGGCGAGATAGATAAAAACGAAAAGGAGAAGGGCAATATGAAAAAGCTGAAGTTTTATATTTGCAGTAACTGCGGAAATATCATTACTGCCACAAGCGAAGCGTCTGTGACCTGCTGCGGGAATAAGCTTTCAGCACCGGAGCCGAGACAGGCAGCGGATAATGAAAGGCTGACAGTTAGGGACACGGGCGAAGAGTGGTACATCACCACCGACCACAAAATGACTAAGGAGCATCATATTTCATTTATAGCATATCAGAGCGACAGCAGCTTGATGCTGTTCAAGCAGTACCCCGAATGGGGCGTGAATATCGACCTGCCAATGTACCGCTCCGGAAGGCTGGTGTGGTATTGCAATAAATGCGGACTGTTATATCAGAAGCTTTGCCCGTAAACAGCAACCGAGGGTAACATTGAAAACGATCTTCTCCAAGATATTCGTGCCGCCTGTCAAAGTGGTGATCGTCCTCGTCATCGCATCTTTTATGATAATAAACGGCACAAAAAAGATCCGACAAATTGAAAAAAAACTCCCTGACTCTTAACACCAAAACTGCAATAAATGGTATGATCCACCTGACAATGATAAGAATAAAGATAGTCCGCACCTTTATTGAACAATTAAAAAAATAAATTGTACACTTTTCAAAATCCAAAAATCCCCTTTAATATTTTTCGCTTTGCTGCGTATGATACTAATGCAGACCCGAAGAAAAAAGGAGATTTTAAAATGAAAGGTATAACATCACAGCAGGGCAGAGAGACCCTCAACAGATTCAAGATGGAAGCAGCCAGCGAGGTAGGAGTAAACCTCAAGCAGGGCTATAACGGCGACCTTACCTCCCGTGAGGCAGGCTCAGTCGGCGGCCAGATGGTCAAGAAAATGATCGACTCCTATAAGTCCGGCAAGTAAGACCCACCAATAAAAAAGCCACCCTCCGGGGTGGTTTTTTTTTGCAGCAAAAAAGCTTCTCCGTGAAAACAGAGAAGCCTGTCTTTGAAATAAAATGTCCCCGCTTATTTGTCGTCTTTGATAGGCGGAGTGATCTTCGGACCCTTAGCCGCCGGAATGACCGAAGCGTTGCTGTTGGGACCTGCGATCTTTTCAAGAGCCTCGTGTGTTGCGGTAACATCAGCTACACACTTTGAAAGAACATTGTGAGCCTCGCCCAGAGAAATGTTCAGCTTCTCTACCATAGCCTTTCTGATAGCCATGTCCTGTGCCTTGGCGTTTGAAATGATCTTCTCAGCCTCAGCGTTAGCCCTCTGAGCCTCAGCGTTAGCATACTCGTGAGCCTGCTTAACGATCTCTTCCTCGCTGATAAGTTCCTTAGCCCTTGCCTGAGCGTCCTTAACTATCTGATCTGCCTGACGTCTTGCATCATCAAGAATGCTCTGTCTGTCCTTCTCTATCTCCTTTGCAGTCTGGATCTCCTCAGGAGTGGACATGATAAGCTCGTCAACGATCTCCATCATCATCTCAGCGTCTACCTTCTTCTTGTTTGAAAAAGGTGTTCCCTGTGCGTTCATAAGTGCGGATTTAAGGTTGTTCAGTCCCTCTTCAAGATTCATGTATATCTCATCCTTTCTTCAACCTATATTTTTATATCGTCAGACTTCAGAAGTCTGCTTTTTATAAAATCATGTATCTGCGGCGGAACAAATCCCGAAATGTCACCGCCGAAATATGCGATCTGCTTCACAACACTTGAGGATAAAAACATATTCTCCCCTGTGGTGGTGAGAAAAACTGTCTCCGCCCCGTCGTAAAGCTTCCGGTTTGCCAAAGCCATCTGGAATTCGTATTCAAAATCCGAAACGGCCCTCAATCCCTTGACAATAGCCGTAGCACCCGTCCTTTTGAGATAATCCGCCAAAAGTCCGTCGTTGCAGTCAACAACAACGTTGTCCATGTCCCTGACTACGTCGTATATCATCTCCACACGCTCTCCCACCGTGAAAGCCGCCTTCTTTGCAGCGTTGAAAGAAACCAGCACTATCACCTTGTCAAAAATGGTGGAAGCCCTGTTTATTATGTCCAGATGCCCCAGGGTTATCGGGTCGAAACTTCCGGGACAAACCGCAATGCGCTTCATATGTCCTCCTGTGGTGCCCTGAAAACAGTCACCGCCGTCTTGCCGTATTTATACCTTTTGTGCAGCGCCAGCCCCTTGTAGCCGTCCTCAAGCTCAAGCTCCCTTTCGTGCTCGCATACTACGATGCCGCCGCTTTCCAGCTGATCGCCTATAAGCCCCAAAGCCTTCTGTACAAGCCCCTGCCTGTACGGGGGATCCACAAAAATAATGTCAAAGCCGCCCTTTGATACTCTGAGGTATTCAAAGCTGTCCATGCTCAGTATCCTTGACTGCGCCGCAAGCTTGCAGTCGCTTATGTTCTGCTTTATGACCTTTATAGCCTCCGGGTTTGAATCAACAAATACACAGTGATCCGCCTGCCTGCTCAAAGCCTCAATGCCCATCTGACCGCTGCCTGCAAAAAGATCAAGTACCTTGGAGCCTGCAACGTCAAACTGAATAACGGAAAATATGGCTTCCTTCACCATGTCCGTGGTGGGACGTGTTTCCAGCCCCTCAAGCGTAATAAGCTTCTTGCCCCTGCATTTTCCGGTAATAACTCTCATAAGCGTCTCCAATGGGTAAAAAGATATAATTTCCCAACTAATTATACAATAATTATTTCAATTTGTCTATACCTTTTTGAATATTTCTTTATTTTTTTCCTTTTAACTCTTGTGTAGTCAATAATGTAAATCAGAATTTAGTTTATAATTTACAACATACGTGTCCGAAGGGGTTATAGGGGGCGATCGGAAAGCCCCCTAAGAAAAACACTCAATAGTCAATCCACCTTTTTACAGGCGGATTGAGGAAAAACAGTTTAGAGCTTTTCAAAGGGGCACGCCCTCTCTTGCAGGGCGTCCCCTCTTTCAAAACAGTCCACCGGACTGTTTTGAAATTCACCCCTTGCGGAGCGCACGATGTAGGGGGATTTCGCTCTCTGCGGAGAGCGACGAGGGCGCCGCCCTCGACCCGCAAGCCCTTTTTAGGAAAGGGCTTGACCCCAAACCTTTTTAATATGCACGATTTAGCGCATTATTCTTGCATAGCAGTTGGAGATATTCTCTTGGGAAAAGTTTTCCTCAAACTCTCCTCTTGAACTTCTACACATTTTCGGTGATCGGGAGGCGTGGCTCCCGATTGCCGAAAATCTATAAAAGGTTTAGGAAGGGGGTCTGGGGGATAACCCTTCTCCAAAAGGGTTTCCCCCAGCTGCCCACGCTTATCCATATCAGACATCACCCTTTTGGCTCTGTATCCTGCCTGTCATGGCAACGAGCAGCTTTCTTGGAACGAGATGTGCGCCCGCAGCCGCAAGTTTGAGCGTTGCAGACGGCACGATTATGGTCTTTCCGCCGAACATACCCTTCACAGCGTCCCTGGCGCACTGCTCAGCGCTGATCGCCTTAACGCCGAATTTTGTCCCTGCAACATCATTGAACTCGGTGTCCACCGGTCCCGGACATAAAGCGCAGACCTTGACTTTGCTTCCGGCCTCCTCCAGCTCTCTTGCAACAGCGCTGGTAAGATCGGCAACATAAGCCTTTGAAGCGTAGTATGTGCTCATGTACGGACCGCCGCTCATAAGACCTGCCGAGGAGGCGATATTCATAATGTATCCCCTGTCCTTTTGTGCAAAATCCTTCACAAAAAGCTTTGTGAGAATGTGTACAGCCGTGATGTTGGTGTCTATCATCTCCAGCTCACGCCCAAGCTCACTGTCGGTGAACTTGCCGAAAAGTCCGAATCCCGCACCGTTTATAAGTACACCCACGTTTTCGTCCTTGACCTGCTCGTAAAGTGAAAAACATTCCTCCCTCTTGGACAGATCGCAAACCACTACCCTGGTGTTCTCCCCCAGCTCCTGTGCAAGCTCTTTGAGCCTGTCCTCTCTGCGAGCGCAAAGAATACATCTAAAACCCTTTGCGTAAAGGATCCTTGCGATCTCCCTTCCGATACCGGAGCTTGCCCCGGTGATAACTGCCGTCCTTGCCATGAGTAATACCTCCTTGTTGTTTTTTTCTCCCTTTGATTTTAACATAACCCCCCAAGCTTTGTCAATCAGCCCCTGCCCCACTCCCACGATTTTTATTTGCTTAACATTCTATTGACAAATTCGTTACTATGTGAGATAATATATCTGTAAAACCGGCGCAAATACATTGCTTGGAGGAACAATAAAAATGAATGCAACTCTCGTTATACTCGCCGCAGGGCTTGGAAGCCGCTTTGCAGGCGGAATAAAACAGCTGGAACCCCTTGGACCCGGCGGAGAAATAATAATGGACTATTCCATCTATGATGCCCTCGAAGCCGGATTTGATAAGGTGGTTTTCATTATCCGTAAGGATATTAAGGACGCCTTTGATAAAATGATAGGCGAGCGTATTAAAAAGATAGTTAAAACCGACTACGTCTTTCAGGAGCTTGACTGCCTCCCCCAAGGCTTTAAATGCCCCGGAGAGCGTGTGAAACCCTGGGGACACGGCCATGCGGTGTATTGCTGTAAAGACGTGGTCAAAGAACCCTTTGTGGTCATAAATGCCGACGACTATTATGGCAAACAAGCCTTCGTACAGCTGTATGAACAGCTGAAACAAATGCAGACCGTCCCCGGAAAACCGATCCCCATCGCCCTTGCAGGGTTTGAGCTGAAAAATACCCTCAGCGACTTCGGAAGCGTCAACCGTGGGGTTTGTAAAGTTAAAGACGGACAGCTTCAAAGCATAAAAGAAACCTATAATATCCGCCGTGAAGCCGACGGAAATATCCATTGCGGAAAAGAAACCGACGAGATAATCCCCGGCGATAACCCCGTTTCTATGAATATGTGGGCTTGTCCCCCCGAGTTTATAACAAAGCTGGGAGAGTACTTTGAAAACTTCCTTGAGAAAAATGCGGATAATATCACCGCCGAGTTCCTCCTTCCCTGGGGAATAGAGAAAATGATCGAAAACGGCGATCTTACCTGCAAAGTTACCCAAAGCAGCGATAAGTGGTTCGGTATAACCTATGCCGAGGATACCCCGATGGCCAAAGCCTGCTTTAAAGCTCTGGTGGATAAAGGTGTCTACCCCGGAAAACTCTGGGGCTGAGCCTGAGTAATGGGCGAAAGCTTTGCAAAATAAAATGCCCGGAGAAGATCTCCTTTTAAAAAAGATCCTCCCCGGTCAGATCAAAGATACCGCCCCTTTTTATCCCATGATCTGGGCGATCCCCTCGGCGACCTCGCCTATGGCGTGCATAGCACGGCTGGTGCGCCTTTTGAGCATACGCTTTTCCGAACCGGTAGAGTTGGCAACTGCGTAAAGTGCCGTGCCTACCGCAGCGCATACGGAAACACCCGCTATAATGGTCTTTACCTTCATCCTCTTTCACCCCCCGGGAATTTTTTGTCTTACAAAAATCTTTTTTTCTTTTGTATGTCTTTATTTTTTCCCACGGGACTTGAAAATATAGCTGTGGATTATTTCCGTTTTTTTGGCTGAAAATGTCTTGAAAAATTTTGACCTAAATCGTTTTAGACAAATATTATTCATAGTTTGTTATAAATTGTTCTTTACATTTTACCGCCTGCTATGTTATAATGTTAAGTGGCAAATAATGATTTATTAAAATAAAATGTTATCTCCTGCCCTATGTGCAGGGAAAAGGCGCAGATCCTGCCGCCAAATATACGTTAAAAGGGGCTTATTTATCATGGCAATGACAATGACACAAAAAATACTTGCAGCGCACGCAGGACTTGACAGCGTGAAAGCAGGACAGCTTATAATGGCTGACCTTGACCTTGTGCTTGGCAATGATGTCACCTCGCCCGTTGCTATAAATGAGTTCAATAAAGCAGGCTTCAGCGGCATTTTTGATAAAAATAAGGTAACAATGGTCATGGACCACTTTGCACCGAATAAGGATATCAAAGCCGCTGCACAGTGTAAACAGTGCAGAGATTTCTGCGGAAAATATGAGATCAAAAACTTCTTTGACGTGGGCGATATGGGTATCGAGCATGCCCTGCTTCCCGAAAAAGGACTTGTGGCACCGGGCGAATGTGTGATCGGCGCAGATTCTCATACCTGTACCTACGGCGCTCTTGGTGCGTTCTCCACAGGTATCGGATCTACCGATATGTGTGCCGGTATGGCAAAAGGCAAGACCTGGTTCAAGGTTCCAAGTGCCATAAAGTTCAATATCATCGGCAAGCTCCCTAAGTACAGCGCCGCAAAGGACGTTATCCTGCATATTATAGGTATGATTGGCGTGGACGGCGCCTTGTATAAGTCTATGGAGTTTTCCGGGGAGGGACTTGTAAACCTTTCTATGGAAGATAGACTGTGTATGGCGAATATGGCAATAGAAGCCGGGGCAAAAAACGGCATCTTCGCCGTTGACAGCGTGACCCTTGACTATATTAAAGATAAGGTCACCAGAGATTATAAGATCTATGAAGCAGACCCGGATGCCGAGTACGACGCAGAGTATACCATAGACCTTAGTCAGATAAAGCCAACTGTCGCATTCCCCCACCTTCCCGAAAATACAAAGACCTTTGACGAGATAGGCGATGTTGCTATCGACCAGGTGGTCATCGGCTCGTGTACCAACGGAAGGATCGAGGATCTCAGATGTGCCGGGGAGATCTTAAAAGACAGACATATCGCCAAAAATGTCAGATGTATCGTGATCCCGGCCACCCAGAAGGTCTATATGCAGGCTATGAAAGAAGGCCTGCTTGAGATATTCATAAATGCCGGCTGTGCAGTCTCCACACCTACCTGCGGACCCTGCCTGGGCGGACATATGGGTATCCTTGCCAAGGGCGAAAGAGCCGTGGCTACAACAAACCGTAACTTTGTGGGCAGAATGGGACATCCCGAGTCTGAGGTATATCTTGCCTCACCCTATGTGGCAGCCGCAAGTGCCGTGGCAGGAAAGATCGCCCAGCCCTCACAGCTATAAATAAAACCTATGAAAATAGAAGTAAAAGAATAAAGAAGGAGGTAACAAAAAGCTATGAAGAATTTTCTTAAAGAGGTATTTAACGACCTTGTGCTCAGCCTTGTTACCAAAAAATACGGCAACCAGCTCAACGACGACCAGCGTGAGGAGAAAGCCGACGAGATAATAAGGATACTGCACGATACAAACTCGTATACCGTTGAAATGGCACAGGCGCTTATTGATAAGAAAGGCTTTAATACCTTTTATAATACCCAGATAAACGGACAGCCTGTTATCGGACTGGTAAAAGAGGGTATGTTCCATAAGCCAAAGACCTGCTATTTTATAACAAGAAACAAAGAAAAGCTTGATACAGCGTATCTGGATCAGATCTATGATGAGCTGCGAAGACAAGCCCAGGGGGATAACGTTTTCAATTCTCCCGACTATAAACCTTAAAGAAAACATAACCACCGAAGGGAGAGCTTAAAGATGATAGCTCGAGGCAAAGTACATAAATACGGAGATAACGTTGATACCGACGTAATTATCCCGGCAAGATACCTTACAACTTCCGATATGCAGGAGCTTGCAAAGCACTGTATGGAGGATATCGACATTGATTTTGCGAAAAACGTCCAAAAAGGAGATATAATGGTAGGCGAAGCTAATTTCGGCTGCGGCTCCTCAAGAGAACACGCACCTGCCGCTATAAAAGCCAGCGGTATATCCTGCGTTATCGCAAAGACCTTTGCAAGGATCTTTTACAGAAATGCCATAAATATCGGACTTCCTATAATCGAGTGTCCGGAGGCTGCCGAAAAGATAAATGCAGGGGACGATGTTGAGATAAACTTTGAAACAGGCGTTATCACCAACCATACAAAAGGCGAAACCTATCAGGGTCAGTCCTTCCCGGAGTTCCTTATAAATATAATCGACTCAAACGGACTGCTCAATTCGCTGAAATAAGCAGCCTTTAATAAAAATGCTATTGTCCTGCGACTTTAGCATTTTTTGTGTTTTATACATTCAATCAGAATTATTTAAGATGAAAGGACAGTTGTTATGGAAAAAAATATCACAGTAATAAAAGGTGACGGCATCGGTCCCGAAATAGTTACCCAGGCTCAGAAGGTGCTGGATAAAGTCGCTGAAAAGTTCGGACATAAGTTCAATTATACACATATCCTTATGGGCGGCTGCTCGATAGATGCCTGCGGCGAGCCCCTTACCGATGAGGCGGTTGCCACCGCAAAAGCCGCAGATGCAGTGCTTTTGGGAGCTATCGGCGGAAATACCTCTACCTCCCCCTGGTATAAGCTTCCCCCGAACCTTCGCCCGGAAGCAGGCCTTCTGAAGATCAGAAAAGAGCTTGGGCTGTTCGCAAACCTGCGCCCTGCCGTGCTCTTTGACCAACTCCGCTCCGCCTGCCCCCTCAACGATGAGATAATCGGCGACGGCTTTGATATGATGATAATGAGAGAGCTTACCGGCGGTCTGTACTTCGGCGCAAGAAAAACCGAGACCGTGAACGGAGTGGAAACTGCTACCGATACCCTTACCTATTGCGAAAAAGAGATCGAGCGTATCGCAAAGCGTGGCTTTGATATCGCTATGAAACGCCGTAAAAAGGTAACTTCTGTGGATAAAGCCAACGTCCTTGACTCCTCAAGACTTTGGCGTAAGGTGGTAAATAAGGTCGCTGAAAACTACCCTGAGGTGGAGCTTGAACATATGCTTGTGGATAACTGCGCTATGCAGCTTGTTAAAGACCCCGGCCAGTTCGACGTTATCCTTACGGAAAATATGTTCGGAGATATCCTCTCCGACGAGGCTGCTATGGTCACCGGCTCCATAGGTATGCTCGCCTCGGCTTCCCTTAACGATACTAAATTCGGTCTTTATGAGCCAAGCCACGGCTCCGCTCCCGATATCGCCGGTACGGATAAAGCTAACCCTATCGCTACTATCCTCTCCGCCGCTATGATGCTTCGCTATTCCTTTGATATGGATAAAGAGGCAGATGCCGTTGAAAACGCCGTAAAAGCGGTCCTTTCCGAAGGTTTCAGGACCGTGGATATAATGTCGGAGGGCAAAACGATGGTAGGCTGCGAGAAAATGGGCGATCTGATCTGCGAGAGAATATAACCTTTTAAGATATACTATTATTATATATAACAGATTCGCTTTATTGCAGCAAAAATTACAAAATGGGAAGATCTTTTATACCGGATCTTCCCTTCTTTATCATCAAAAAAATACTTCCCCCCGGCAGTTCAAACGTTCGTTTTACCCAATTTCACAGCAGCTTTCAGCTGTCCATAAAATCGTACTTTTCCCCGAAACAGCGTGTTTTGCCCTAAGAAAGCGTGCAAAGATTAAATAATTTAGCATAGTTTCATTTTGTGGTCAAGGCTCATTTATTTAATAACCGAAAATTCATAATTTGTGCACTTTACCAAATATCACAAAATCGGTACAGTATGATTTCCCTGCGTATATGCGCTATTTTAGAATTTTTCAAAAATGTTCATAATTGCATAACAGTTTAAACCAATACGGTTTTTAATTTTAAAATCCTTATATTTTTCTGTTCTTGATTTGTAACTTTTGTTCCGAAAACGATTAAGTTGCAAAATTGCGATTGATTTTCTGTGTTTTGCATCTCAGGACTGAAAAAACTTTAGCTTTTCCATTTTTATGTTAATATTGCACATTAAAAAATACTTTTATTTGTTCATCATATACTGAATTTCACAAAAAACAGCTCAAAAATCAGCCTAAATGGAAAAAATAACCTGCTTGAAAGTTACAAAACGGTTACAATTGTGATAATTGTGTGGTGATTTTGCATAAACCACGAGTTGAATTTTTGTTAAAACCGACATATTTTATTACAAGGCGCAAAAAAATAAAAGAAAAGACTTGAAATCGAATAAGGAATATTGTATATTCTTATTAGCGGAAACGCTGAAATGTTATGCATCTTGATGAAAATGCGAAAACGTTTTTATCGAGTGAAAGGCGGAAAAACCATTGGTTTCTTTAAAAGACATTTCCGTCCGCTGCGGTGTTTCAGTCGCTACGGTCAGCAAAGCACTGAACGGGCATAAAGATGTATCTGCCGCTACGAGAGAAAGGCTGCTCAAGGCCGCAAAGGAAATGGGTTACTTCCCCAATTCTCAGGCAAGGGCACTCAAGACAAACAGAACACATAATTTAGGTGTTTTGTTTCTTGACGAAGCCGGGAGCGGACTGACTCACGAGTTTTTTGCAAAGCTGCTCAACAGCTTTAAGACCGAGGCGGAGTCTTTAGGTTATGATATCACCTTTATAAGCGGCTCGATGGGCAAGAACAGGATGTCCACCTACGAGCACTGCAAGTACAGGAATGTGGACGGTGTTATCATAGCGTGCACGGATTTCACTTCTCAGGATGTTTACGAGGTCGTCAATGGAGATATCCCCATTGTTACCATAGATCATATCTTTGATTGCAGGACAGCGGTAATGTCCAACAATGAAAAGGGTATAGAAAAGCTTATAGAATATGTCACAAACAAAGGACATACGAAGCTTGCTTACATTCAGGGGAACAAATCATCCGTTGCCGACAAACGACTGGCGGGTTTTTGTAAGGCCTGCATAAGCAGAGGGATCAACGTTAATAACGACTGGCTGGTCCAGGGGGATTATCACAATCCGGATAAGACTTATGAGCTTACAAAGAAGCTGCTTTCGGACAAGGACAGACCAACTTGTATATTCATGCCGGACGATTATTCGGCAATAGGCGGTTACAACGCCATCAAGGATCTTGGGCTGTCGATACCGGAGGACATCTCGGTGGTAGGATACGACGGGATCAATTATTCACAGCTGATTTCACCGAGGCTGACCACTTATTCGCAGGATACCACGAAGATCGGAAAGATCGCTGCAAGGCAGCTGGTAGCTCTGATCGAGGATCCTCAGACCACCTTTACGGAGGTCATAACTGTGGAGGGGTCGCTTGTTGAAGGCGATTCGGTAGCACAGATTTAATTCACGGCATTAATATTTTACGGCAATTCCGCCGTAAGACAATTCAATATAATGCAAATTTAAGGAGGAAATTATTATGGCAAATCTTAAGAGAGTACTTGCAGGCGCACTTAGCCTCTGCATGGTAGGATCAATGCTCACCGCTTGCGGCGACAGCTCTTCTTCGAGCGACAGCTCAAGCAAGTCCGGCAGCTCTTCCGCTTCCGGCAGCTCTTCCGCTGCTGATTCTTCTACAGCTGAGTCCAAGGCTGACAGACAGAACACAGCTGAGCTCCACGGTAAGGCTTCTTCTGAGGAGTCCAAGAAGACCCTTAGAATCGAGTGCTGGAACACTGAGTTCAGAGAGAGACTCGAGAAGTACTATCCAAAGGGCACAAAGATGGAGATCAAGACCAACGAGTACGAGAAGAAGAACGATGACGGTACAACCACAAAGATGACCGGTATCGAGTCTATCAACGGCGTTAAGATCGAGTGGATCCAGACAGCTAACGAAGGTAACGCTTACCAGACAAAGCTGGACGAGGATCTGAAGAAGCAGAAGGATTCCGACAATAAGGTAGATATGTTCCTTATCGAGGCTGACTACGCTCTGAAGTACATCAACGGTGACGTTGCACTTTCCGTACAGGATATCGGCATCACAGAGGATGATCTGAAGGAGCAGTACAAGTACACAAAGGACGTTGCTACAGATACAAAGACCAACGAGCTCAAGGGTGTTTCCTGGCAGGCTACTCCTGGTCTTCTGATGTACAACACCAAGTATGCTAAGGACGTTCTCGGAACAGACGAGCCTGACAAGGTTCAGGAGTTCGTTAAGGACTGGGATACATTCAAGGATACTGCTAAGAAGATGAAGGATAAGGGTATCGCAATGGTTTCCGGCTATGACGATACATACAGACTCTTCTCCAACAACGTAAAGGCACCTTGGGTTACCGACAACAAGCTTACTATTGATGATCAGTACAAGGCTTGGGCTGAGATGACCAAGGAGTTCACTGACAACGGCTGGAACAACAAGACATCCCTGTGGGATACTGCTTGGGCAGCTGGTCAGAAGCCAGACGGTAAGACATTTGCATACTTCTTCTCCACATGGGGCATTGCATTCACACTTGAGGGCAACGCTGGTGGAGCAGGCGCAGATCAGATCGGCACATGGGCAGCTTGCCCAGGTCCTCAGTCTTATTTCTGGGGCGGCACATGGATCTGCGGAGCTATCGACTCCGATAACACAGATATCGTTGCTGATATCATGAGAGTTATGACATGTAACAAGGATGTCATGAAGTCTATCACCGAGGGTGAGCAGGATTACACCAACAACAAGGCTGCAATCAAGGAGCTCATCGACGGCGGATACAAGTCCAGACTCCACAACGGTCAGAACCACCTCGTTCTCCTCTCTGAGAACGCTGACAAGATCGACCTTACTAATAAGCTCTCCGCTTATGACCAGGGTTGTAACGAGAAGTTCCAGGCTGCTATGGCTGACTGGTACAAGGGCAACACCAAGTCTTATGATGATGCAGTTGCAGCATTCAAGACTGAGATCAAGAAGCTCTACGCTAACCTCGAGGTTTAATTACCCGCTTAGCGCATAAGCAAAATTTCATCTAAAAAATAATAGGGGGTGGGAGGATCCCTCCCCCTAATTATTTTATCTTAATCTTAACTCTCTCGGAAAGGAATGTAATTGATCACTTTTTCAATTACTAAAGGGTAATCGTGTATGAAAAGAAAAAGTGTAAGCTATGCAAAATGGGGTTACATTTTCATGATCCCGTTTTTCGTTGTTTATATTATCTTCTCATTGTATCCTTTGATCCAGACTTTCTATAACAGCTTCCTTGATTACGTAATCGACCGTGGTTCTATCGGCGGAGGTTGGGGTGCTCAAACCACTGCTACCGAAACCATTAAGTTCTGCGGACTTGACAACTATGTGAACATCTTTGCTAAGGAAGAGACCCTTCTCCAGAGCTTCTGGAACACAGTTATCATGTGGATAATCGGTTTCATTCCTCAGATCGCAGTTTCACTTCTCCTTGCTACCTGGTTTACAGACCTTCGTCTGAAGATCAAGGCTCAAGGCTTCTTCAAGACTGTTATTTATCTTCCTAACGTTATCATGGCTTCTGCCGTTGCGTTCATGTTTACCTCGCTTCTTGAACGTGGAGGTTCATTGTTCAACGCCACAAGCTGGATGACCGGCGAAGACTTAAGTATACTTGATACTGTCTGGGGTACCAGAGGTACAATCGGATTTATCAACTTCCTGTTATGGTACGGTAATACCACTATCCTTCTCATGGCTGCTATCATGGGTATCGACCCGACACTTTATGAATCAGCTCAGATCGACGGTGCTACGCCAAGAGATACCTTCTGGAAGATCACTATCCCGCTTATCAGACCTATCCTTTCATTCGTTCTCGTAACGTCTATGATCGGTGGTCTTCAGATGTACGACGTTCCTGCTTTGTTGACTAAGGACCAGGGTAATCCTAAGGGTAAAGCTCTTACGATTATCATGGAGGTTCAGCTGCGTAAGGATTCCGGTGTGGGTAAGGCTTCCGCCGTCTGCATTGCCATCTTTATCGTTTCCGCTATCCTCGGTATCATCCTTATGTTCGGTATGAACGACGACAAACCTAAAAAGAAAAAGAAGAAAAGGAGGGCGGCATAAATGACTGGTTCACTCGAGGTTGTTGGTCAGAAGACCAGTAATACCACCCTTACGATAAGAAGAATCGTTGCATATGTTGTGCTCGGCATTCTTGTTTTCGTTTCCCTTTTCCCATTCTTCCTGCTGCTTATAAATGCTACTCGTGAAAGACGTCAGGTAGGTATTCAGTTCTACCCGGGCAGCGAGCTTATCAACAACATTAAAAAGCTCTTTGCTCCTGCTACTGCTGTTGCTTACGGAAGTGTTTACAGAGCTCTGCTTAACTCGCTGATAATTTCAGCAAGTGCTTCTCTGCTCAGCGTTTACTTCTCCGCTATCACAGCTTATGCTACTCACGTTTATCAGTTTAAGCTCAGAAAATTTGCTGATACCTTCATCCTTTTGATAATGATGGTTCCGACTCAGGCTTCTGCTATCGGTTTCTACAGAATCATGAAGGACTGGGGTCTCACAGACTCTTACATTCCACTTATCATTCCTTCTATTGCAGCTCCTGCTACATACTACTTCATGAAGCAGTACATGGCTTCTTCTCTCCCTCTGGAGATCATCGAGGCTGCTCGTATTGACGGATGCGGTGAGTTCAGGATATTCAACAGCATTGTTACTCCTATCCTGAAACCTGCGTATGCAGTTCAGATCATCTTCACATTCGTTGCTAACTGGAACAACTTCTTCATGCCAAGACTTATCATCGACTCTAAGGAAAAGTTTACTGTTCCTCTCGTATTGAGCCAGATGCGTGTTGCAGGTCCGCAGGAAAAGGACAACGGTGTATTCTATCTGTACATGGTAATCGCTATTTTGCCTGTTGTTTTAGTTTACCTGTTCTTGTCCAAGTTCATTATTCGTGGAATTGCTCTTGGTAGCGTTAAGGGCTAATGCCCGTTTTACAGATCGGAACACTTTATGTGTTCCGATCTTTTTTTTTTCCATTTTTTCTTACTTTTGTCCAAGGTCGTCACTATAACAGCTGATCCTCGTTCTTATGCCTTTACTGTCCGCTGTGAGAAAAACGGCGTTTATGTATTTATTATCGCATTGTGTAGCGGTGTTTGATACACGGTCAAACAGCTGTTCATCGGCAAAGGAGGGATACTCAAAGAATGAGTAGTTCCGCTTTTGGTTGGACAGGGCTGTTTTGTACACAAGGCCTTTATTTATATCATAAAGCCATTGGCGGTCCATTTCATAATAACGGGAACGCTTTATGGAATACTTCACGGACTGTGGATTGTTATAGTTATAATCGTAGGTTCCATCTCCGATACGCATATGCACATCAGAGAGCATATTCATTGTATTTACTCCTGTTCCTTGGGAAAGGAGTTTTACGCCCGTATAGTCCACCCGGCGGCTAAGGCTGAGGGTGGACATTATTTTATTGGTGCCGTGGATATATGGCAGTCGGTCACGGGCTTTGAGATTATAGGCGATTATTGCGCTCCACAGGGTTGAAGTGGGCTTAACATAGATATAATTCACCACAGGTGTGCCCGTCTCTATGGTGATATCAGGGTGGGTCAGGCAGCCTGTCACAAGACTATTCAGGTCAACGTCGCTTTTTATACCCGGCTCGGGTTCGTTATTTGCTGTGAGGGAGGTATAGCTGCGGGCTGAAAGAGTGATAAGGTTCATGCCTGAGGAGGTGGTCACGGCGGCTTTATCGGGTATGCCGTGAAACACAGTTTGTTCTCCCCAAAGCAGCTTTATGCTGCATATACGGGAGGCGTTAAGGGAGGATTCGCTTACAAATTCAGCATTCAGGGCTGTAAAGGGGGTATACAGTTCACGCTGCATTGTAAGGCGTATCCCCTTTTCAAAGGTCAGGGGGGTATTATTTTCGTCAAGGATAACAAGTTTAAGAGGTCTGTACATTTTCCACGCTCCTTATTTTCAGGACAAACGTATCTATACGGCTGTCACAGCGCTGGGTAACGCTTGTTTGCACAAGGCAGCAGCCGGTGAAGGTCATTGAGTCAACGCTTACCGATGCGGGGGCGCTTTCAAGCCGGGATACAAAGGCAGTCAGGTCACAAAGGCGGCTATGAGGCAGCTTTCCTTCAAGAGTCAGCTCTTTAAACCGCAGTCCGCAGGGTTTTGAGATAAAGCCCTCCTGCACAAGGGGAAGCTGGGTAAGGGCGTAGACACGGCGGACATCATAGCTGTCAAGGGGGATAGTACAGCCGCCGCAGGAGGCTGTACACAGGGTAGTTTTATCTATCATCGGGCACCTCCTTGGAAACATTTATCCTCAGCACCAGGTCAATATCCCTTTCAAGGCGTTTAAGGGGCATGGACTGGATAGTTTTTGATGCTTTCATTTTACAGATAAGAAGATCACGGCTTGCGGCAAGGGCATAAAACAGCTCTTCACAGGCAGCGCTGAAGGTATCATAGTCCACAAAGTCGCCGCTTTTACCATAAAGTCTCAGCTTGATCTGTACATCGGTCTGGGCGTAGAGCTGCATATTTGAAATATCGTAGGCGCAACCGGTCACACAGGTCCCTTCAGGGCAGATCACAGCCAGCATATCATCGGGGCGGGCAAGGCTGTCAACGGCTGAAAACTCGGTCATGGGGAAAAAGCCTGCGGCGGTGAGAAGGTTTTGAAGGGGTACCATAAAGGGTCTTGTATCAGTATTCATTTTATCCCTCCATAGCTTTAAACAGAAAATCGGTGCCGAGAGTTACCGGGCGGATAGCTTCAAGGGCGGACTCTTTCAGGCTTTGGGCGCTGCGGACACGGCTTTCATACGCCACGTCAGCAGAGGCTTTGCCATTCAGGGTGCAGATCACCTTATTGCGGGCATTCTCTTTGCAGACATAGTCATAAAAGGCACAGGCTGCGGCGGCATACTCTGCCGAGGTAATATCAGCCGAGGTACACTTTCTGTCGTCAAGAAGGCGGCTGAGCATATGGTAGGAATTTTCGATAAGACCCAGGTTTTCCGTGGTCTGCTCGGGGGTACAGCCGCTGAGGCGGTTAAAGTGGGCGATGACGTTTTCTAAGGATAGTTTTATCATTTTTTCTCTCCTTTTGTTTTATTTTCCCCCGCAAGGGGGGCTTCCCTGCTCTTTATCAAGAGGGGGAAGCAAAGGTTTGCCACACAAAGCATCAGGAGGCTGAACTAAGGGCCTTTACTGCGCCGCTTGAAAGCTTTGAGAAGCCCACGGTCACAGAGCAGGCTATCTCAGAGCACTGGGTGGAGATAAGCTTATCAAAGTCCACCACAACGTCGGTGCCGAAAACTGCTTCAAGGGCACAGTTCTTATCAATACCCACGGCGATGTCATCGGTAAGCTGGGGGCACTTTACAAGGGTAACGCCAAAGGGTGTTTTTACGCCCGAGCCGGTCATATACTCCCCGGCACAGTATTTCATCTGTTCAAGGCCAAGGATCTGTGCCATTGTTTCAGGCTTGCAGACCATTGTGGTCATATTGTACTCGCCCATGCTGCTCCAAAAGCGTGCAAGGTCGTCATAGGTTATGCTGCTGCCGGAGATAGGGGTGGGGGTGACTCCGTTCACGGCGGTGGACATACAAAGTCCGTTCACGTCAGCGGCTATGGTTGCGCCGAGGTTTTTAAGGATCACTCCAAAGGCTTCAAGGCGCTGTTTTCTCACGGACTCGTAGGAGACAGAGAGCTTTCTTGCAAACTTTGTCAGGGCTGTGGCGGTGGAGGCAAGCCTTACGGTCGTTGTGGGGAGGCTGCCTGCCTGGTCCACCTCGTCGGTGCCCTCTTTTACCACGGTGAGCCCACGGAAGTCCATGCTGTCGGTATAGGTCACAGCGGCTGCTGTATAGGGCAGGATAGAGGCTTCATTTATGCCCGCTTTGATGGCTCTTCTCACGTACTCGGGGAAAAGGACTGCGGACTGGGCAGAGAGAAAGAACTTTTCCACCCTATCGGAATTTGCGCCTTTGAGCTTTATATCAAAGCGTTTGAGCTGTCTTTCAAAGGCGTCAAGGTTACGCAGCTCGGTATTTTCGTAGGCGCTGTCCGGGTCAAGGTCACAAAGTGCCTGGGTAAAGGACTTTCCGGTAATGCTATAAAGGGACTTATCAAGTTTTACGTCAGTATACATATTTTTGTTTCTCCTTTTCAGATGGTATAGTTTTCGTTTTCCAGATCTTCATCATCCTTCTCTGGGGCGGTAACAAAGCTTTTCTCGCTCAGCATCAGCTCACGGGAGTGGCTCTGGACAAAGTTTTCAAGCTTTTTACGCAGCTCCAAAAGACGATAGATATCCATTTCCTCGGTCATAGCCTGCACCTGGTCGGCAGTATAAAAGGGGGTGCAGAAGTAAGACAGCTTCAAGATCTCCCCTTTTATATACTCGGCGGCGGCAGACAGTTTTTTTGACGCATCGCCCAGTCGGTTTTTCAGCTTTGCAAGCTGTTTTGAAGATTCCTGTGCCAATTCGTGGCGTTTTGTAACACCGGCGTTTTGCTGGGCGGGGACGGCAACAAAGGACCACTCGTAGGCATCGGTAGGCTCTTCAAGGGTCACAAAGCAAAGCTTTTCGCCGTAATATCTGCCTTTTATATGGCTGCAGCTTTGCTTTGTCTTATCACAGCCGCACACAGAGCAGATATGCTTTGAAACGGCACAGCTTACGGACACCTCTTTTTTTATGCCGCCGTTTATCTCTTTTATAAGGTCGGCGTTGGAGGAGGTCTTGACCATATAGGCCTTGGCGGTAAGGGCTGTATAGGGCTTTCCGTCAAGGGTCAGGCGGGTATCATCGGTAACAAGGGCGGTGGAAAAGATACGGGCGGTCTGCCCCGATGAGGTGGGGTCGTGGTCAAAGATGCCTGTTTTGCCCACAAAGAGCTTTGCAAGCTCACTAAGGGCCCGGTCAGAAAAGCGCTCGTTATCCCTGTCGATGTCGTTATCGCACAGGGTAAGGCTGAAACAAAAGACATCCTCCGGTTTCAAGGGGTCAATGGTATAACGGTTTATCATATCCATGACCTTTTCTGTAACGGGAAATGATTTTTCCAATCAGTTCTCTCCTTTCTCTAAAGAGTTTTCAAGTACACGGGCACGGGCATTATCAAGGCGTGCATGGGCAAGGTTCACCTCGTCCTGGAGGTTGATATTCGCCCAGTTGACCTTACAGCCGCAGGGGGTGCCGCACAGACGAAGGAAGGTATCCCCCACCCTTTTCAGCACGGGGGTGAGCAGCCGGCGGTAATATTCAAGCTCGCTGGTAAGGATATCCGCCTGCTGGGAGCTCATTTTCTCGGTGGTGGACCAGTTGAGCCCAAGCATAAAGGGGGGGATAGAGAGCTTGGCAACGATCTGTTCAAGAAGCTGCCGCACGGGGATCTGGGTATCAAGGATCTTATTATCCGCCCCGATGACCCTTATATCCACATCGCCCACGGTGACAAAGTCTTTCACAACGCCGCTGCGTGAGGCATTCATGCCGTCCGCCCACTCTTTGGCTATTGCCATTGCACGCTCTTTTGCATAGATACGGTCGGAGCCGTCGGGCGAGGGCTTATAGGTCACGGCATAGCGCACATTTCCCGCACGCTCAAAGTTCCTGCCGATACAGTCATAGATGCTCATAAGCAGGCTGCTCACCGCAGGCAGACCACGAAGCAGGGAAACTCCACGGGGATCACGGGGGCTGGGGTTGAGGGTGGTATACAAAAGCTTCTGGGGGGCAGTTACGGGGATATCCTTTTTGCTGAAGGCACCTTTCACCTTTATATCAAGAGGATCTTTTCCGCAGGTAAAGGTATAAAGGGTGGGATCGCCCACATAAAGCCCTTTCACGGTCATTGTGCGGTGGTCGGCAAAGATCCTGCCGACTGCTCTGCCGTAGGTAAGAAGGCTGTCAAGGTACATATCCGCAAAGGTATTAAGGCTTCTTCCGGATATGCCCACAGGTACGCCGGTGCAAAAGGCATCAAGCTGAGGCTGGTACCTTTGGTCAAGGGCTTCAAGGGTGAAGTCGCCTGTAAGGCGGACTATCTTATGGATACACGAGTCGATCACGGGGACTTTTTCACGCAGGTCGTAAAAGATACTTTCGGTGAGATAGTCTCCGTTATGGGCAAGGCGGTAGGCAAACCTGTCGCTTTCCCGTCCGGCAGCTGCACAGGTATCCGATGGCGGCTGCTTTTTTTTGAATATGTCTTTTATAAGACCCAAAGTATTCCTCCTTTCATATCAGTTCCTTTCAAGGGAGAGGGCAAAAAACGGCCGGGTATCCTCTGCGGCGATAACGGTGGTCACAAAGTAGCGTATATCGTCCATGGCGTGGTCGTTGTCTTTTATGGGACAATCCTTGCCTGCGGTCTCGTCCCAGCGGTAGAGGGTGAACTCACGCAGGGTATCGGTGCATTTTTCGCTTATCATAAGCCTGCCCTGCAAAATACAATCCGACACCTTCCGTATGCCTGTGAGCACATCGTTTTTCGCTGCTGCTACGCTGTATTTGCCGTGACGGCGGATACACTGGATAAAGGACTGGGCGGAGGGGTCACAGACTATCACATCAACATTTCTATCGCCGATAAGCCGGCAAAGCCCTTGATAGTGCTCCTCATCAGTTTTTCGGTGAGCGCTTTTGCGTGAGTCGTAGTAATATTCATCAATCCGGTACCAGATGCCTGCCGACCTGCCCCAGAGACCGAAGCTTGATGGATTTACGGTGCCGTAGTCGCAGCTTACAGCGTATTTATCGCAAGGGGGTTCTCCCTTGAAGGTATGTACACGGGTATCGAACATGGGATAAACGATACCCTGGGGGGCCGTCCACTCCCCACGGACAAAGCGTTTATAAAAGGCTCCTGAATAAAGGCGCTTATAACGCTCGATGACCTGGGGGGACAAAGAGGGGTTATCTTTCAGCCCGAAATGGATATGGCAAAGGTTCTTTTCTTCGGCTTTATCTATCCATTCGGTCTTGAACCAATGACAGGGGCCGTCGGGGTTACAGTTGAACCAGAGCTTTGAGTTGGTCACGGAGCACCTGGCTACCGCTTGTTCAACAAAGCTCCTTGGCATGAGCACCACCTCGTCAAGCAGCAGCCCGGCAAGGGTTATGCCTTGTATCAGGGCGGCGGAGCTTTCGTCCTTTCCGCCGAAGATATAAAAACGGTTGCGGTGGCCGTTATAGGTCAGCTCGAAAAAATTGGAGGACTTATGCTCCCGCACGCTCATTCCCATTTTTTTAACGTTTACAAGCAGCTCGTCAAGGAGATTTCGCCGCAGTGAGGAGATGGTTTTTCCGCACAGGGCAAAGCACCTTCCGTCAAAGCGGTACATTGCCCAGATCACAAAGGATATGGACATGGCGGTGGTTTTTCCGCTGCGGATGGCTCCGTCGCATATTACTCCGTCGTAGTTTCTGTATTTGGTATTGTGCCACCAATGGAACAAAAACAGCTGTTTCGGGGAAAGCTTTGGCAGATCATTCAGACATCTCCTCAGGGTCATCGTCATCACCGTCCTTCAGCATATAGGATATATCCTCATCAGAGGTGCGGCAGACCGCAGAGAGAAAATCATCTCCTTTGCTGTCGCCGTAAAGCTTATCGTCAAGCTCTAATAGCTTTTCAAGGGCTTTTTGGCGGTCAAAGAACTTTACCTCTACCCCGCCGCCTTTTACACGCTTTATCTCGCTTACATTAAAAAGGTCGGAATGGGCTATGGCGTAGGGGGTTGGCTGGTCGGAGAATACAAGGGCGACCGGGTCGTTCACGCTTCCAAAGGCAAGGCGGACAAGTCCGGCACGCACCTCGGAAAAGGAACAGGAAAGGTTATTTTCGATATTTTTCAGGGACTTTTGCACCCCGGGGGTGCTGACCATGCGCTCACCTTCGGTTTTGGCTTTGCTTGGGGGGATGCCCAGGCGCACCGCCGTTTCAAAGCTGTTTCGCAAACGGGCGTAGAGCTGGGCGATGATCTTTACGGTGGGTTTTTTCATAGTTGTTGGCTCCTTTTTTCATAAATGTTTGGGGTGTACTCAGGGACTTTTTAACACAGCCCGGGGTGGAAGGTTTGAAAAGGTCCTTTCACTAATAGGGAAAAAAGGGGGTTTTGTTGCATTGAAACGTGCAACAATTACAGAAAATCGGTATAATTAGTTTATTTATCATTTTTTTGTACAAAGACAGGGCTTTGATTTTGTGGGAAAAGACGGACAAGATGCGGTAAGTTGTTAATAATTCCCTCGAAAAAACAATAAAGCCCCCCTTATTTTGGGAGGCTCACGGGCAGGGTGGGATAGAATTTTGGTTATCCCCCGGTGAAAATGGGATAATTTCGGTAATGTATAATTATTTATTGCAACTATTTTCATAATAATTTACAGTTATTTGTTGCAAACGTATAACATTTGATAACTGTGGGCTTGCAAAATATCTTGTTTTATGGTATACTGGATATTGCAGATGTGCCCAAGGGGGTACTATATGCTTTTAAAAAAGGCAAAAATTATGTCCCGATGTGCTTAAAACGGCGCAGACAGGGTAAAAATTACGCCCCTTTCCTTTTAAGGGACGGTATCAGGAGGAAAAACCATGGCAAATACTACTGCGGCAAAGAATACTGCGGAAGAAAACGTAACCAAGACAGAGCTTAAAAAGCAGTTTGTGGAAATTCTCCACAACGATTTTCAGACCTCGCCCGATGAGGCTTCGGACAAGCAGGTATATGAGGCTCTTACAAAGATGGTCGTAAGGATTCTTAAAGCAAAGAGAAGAAAGTTTACGGTCAACCACAACTCACAGGGGAAAAAGAAGGTTTACTACCTTTCTATGGAGTTCCTTATGGGCCGTTCGCTGAAAACTTCAATATACAACCTTTGCATTGCCGACAAGGTAACAGCTATGCTCAAGGATTTCGGCATTTCTATCAACGGCATATACGAGCAGGAGCCGGACGCAGGTCTGGGCAACGGCGGTCTGGGAAGACTTGCTGCCTGCTATCTTGACGCTCTGGCAGCTGACGGATACCACGCAACAGGTTATTCGATCTGTTATGAGTACGGTATTTTCAAGCAAAAGCTGGAGGACGGCTGGCAGACAGAGCTGCCGGACAACTGGCTCCCGGGAGGCAGCGCTTGGCTGGTTCCTGTGCCTACACAGTCGGTGGAGGTACGCTTTGACGGAGAGCTTAACGAATACTGGGACGATCAGTATCACTGCGTAAAGTATGAAAACTACACATCGGTAATGGCTGTGCCTTACGATCTTTATGTTTCGGGCTACAAGAGCGATGCGGTATCAAAGCTGCGTTTGTGGAAGGCTGAGCTTTCTACTTTTGATATGTCAATGTTCAACAAGGGCGATTACACCAAGGCTCTCGGAAGAAACATTATCTCACAGGCTATCACAAAGGTGCTTTATCCTAACGACAACCACGCAGAGGGCAAGTCTTTAAGACTTCGTCAGCAGTACTTCCTTTGCGCTGCGTCTATCGGAGATATCGTAAACCAGCATATGAACGTTTACGGAACACTTGATAACCTTTACGAGAAGGTGGCTATACACATCAACGACACCCACCCCACGCTTGCTATACCAGAGCTTATGAGGACGCTGCTTGACGACTGCGGCTACACATGGGAGAAGGCTTGGCACATTGTGACAAACACCTTTGCTTACACCAACCACACGGTAATGCCGGAGGCTCTGGAAAAGTGGGACTGCAATTTGCTCAAGAGCGTTTGCCCGAGAATTTTCTCTATCATTATCGAGATAAACGACCGTTATTGCAGGGATCTTTGGGAAAGATACAGAGATGAGGCTAAGGTTTCCCATATGTCCATAGTGGAAAACAACAAGGTCAAGATGGCTACACTTTGCGTTCACGCTTCTCACAGCGTTAACGGCGTGGCTAAGATCCACTCGGAGATAATCAAGAAGGAAACCTTCAAGGACGAGTATCTTGACACACCTACAAAGTTCAAGAACGTTACAAACGGTATTGCTTACAGACGCTGGCTTTATCAGTCCAACGAGGGGCTGACCAAGCTTTTGCGTGAAAAGATCGGTGACGGATTCCTCAGAAACGCTGCGGAGCTTTCAAAGCTCTCGGTTTTTGCAAACGACAAGGCGGTGCTTGAATCTCTGGGCAAGATAAAGCACGCAAACAAGGAAAGCTTTGCAAAGTATGTTAAGAACCAGTACAATGTTGTGCTCAACACAGATTCTATATTCGACGTTCAGGTAAAGAGGCTTCACGAGTACAAGCGTCAGCAGCTCAACGCTTTGAACATCATTGCACAGTACAATTACCTCAAGAACAATCCAAACGCTGATTTTGTGCCAAAGACATATATCTTTGCGGCTAAGGCTGCGCCGGGCTACTATATGGCAAAGCAGATAATCAAGCTTATCTGGAACATTTCACAGGAGCTTAGAAAGGATAAGAAGCTGAACGAAAAGCTCTCGGTTATCTTCCTTGAGGATTACAACGTTTCACTTTCCGAGATCCTTATGCCGGCGGCAGATATTTCAGAGCAGATCTCTCTTGCAGGTACAGAGGCAAGCGGTACGGGCAACATGAAGCTTATGATAAACGGTGCTATCACCCTTGGTACTCTGGACGGTGCAAACGTTGAGATACACGAGCAGGTAGGCGACGACAACATCATTATCTTCGGTATGAACGTTGACGAGGTAAACGCTTGCAAGAACAGCTATAATCCTATGGATATTTACAACTCCAACGGCACTGTAAAGGCTGCCATCGACAGGCTCCAGGGAGGCATCAACGGCAACACATTTAACGAGATCGCCGAGAACCTCAAGACCAAGGACCCATATATGGCTCTGAAGGACTTTGACAGCTATCAGCAGGCACAGAAGTACGCTTCGGAGTGCTACACAGACAAGATGAAGTGGAACAAGATGAGCCTTGCAAACATTGCAGGCGCAGGTATCTTCTCCGCAGACAGGTCTGTTGAGGAGTACGCTAAGGACATCTGGGGACTTACCAAGTAAAGAGTTGAAATAAGAGATAAGAGGTAAGAGGTCAAAAAAGCCTCTTGCCTCTTTTGTGCAAATAGGAGAAAGAGATCTATGGGGAAAGCCTGACAGGCGGTCTCTTATATCTTAAAACCGAGCTCTGACATCTAAAGGTGAATAAATGGACAAAGAATTGTTTTACGCATCTTGTGAGAAGATCATAGAAAAAGGCCGTTCTAAAAAGGGCATTGGCACCCTTGGGGAAAAGACGCTCCACGCTGTGATGAAAAACTATTTTGAGCCACAGTCGGAAAACCACGAGATAAAGGTCGGCAGGTATGTTGCGGACATTGTGGGGGAAAAGGGAGTTATCGAGATACAGACACGGCAGTTTTTCAGGCTTGTGCCAAAGCTGGACAACTTTTTGGAATTTTGCGACGTTACGGTGGTTTATCCCATGCCGGCGATCAAATACGTATCATGGCTGGATATGGACACCGGTGAGGTATCGCCAAAGCGAAGATCACCCCGCAAATACCGCATATACGACGCTTTCAAGGAAATATACAACATAAGATACGCCCTTGACAACCCACGGTTCCACCTTGTGCTGTGTCTTTTGGAGATGGACGAGATAAGATACCTTAACGGCTGGTCGGGGGACAAAAAGCGTGGATCAAGCCGCTGCGACAGGATCCCAAAGGACATCATCGAGGAGGTACGCTTTGACTGCGTGGAGGATTACCGCAGGTTCCTGCCCGATGGTCTTGCGGAGGAGTTCACCTCGGCACAATACGCAAAGGCTTGCTCTATCAGCAAAGAGCTTGCAGGCAGGGGGCTTAATATACTTAACTATCTGGGGCTTGTAAAGCGGGTGGATAAGGTTGGAAACAGCTATATTTACACAGTTGCCGATTGACAAAGCAGGGAAAAAATTATATAATGTATGTGTGTGTTTTCAGGCGCTGTTTTTTCCAAAGGGACAGATCTCAGCCTGAAAGGATATTTGAGTTTGGTTTGCACTCAGGTATAGATATAGCTATACTTAATTGCACTTAGTATAAAAGGGATTGGTAAAATGAAGCTTAAAAAGAAGTTTTACAGGGTGCTTGGCTTTGTGCTGGCTTTGGCGATGGTTTTGCCGGGGGCAGGTGCGTCGGCGCTGAATTTCAAGCCAATATCGTCCATAGACAAGGACGGCAAGCCGGTGGAGCTTACGATCCGCTCAAAGGCGTGCTGCGTTACGGATATGGACAGCGGCGACTTGATATACAGCTATAACGGGGGCAAGGAGCTGCCTGTGGGCACGCTCAACATGATAATGACAAGTCTTCTTATCGTTGAAAAATACAGCGACACAGGGACTTTAAAAAATACCTTTGTAAGCGCCGGGTCGGAGGCTTACGACGAGCTTTACGATAAGGGGGCACCTACGGCGGATATTCAGCCCAACGAAAAGGTGAGCTACTACGACATTTTATGCGCTATGATCCTTCAGTCGTCATGCGAGGCGGCAAACATTGCGGCTCTTGACATGGGGGGCGGAAAGCTTGCAGGGTTTACAAAGCTAATGAACGACAGGGCGCAGCAGATGGGGCTTAAACACACAAAGTTTTCAAGCGCTCACGGGTTATGGACAAGCGGCAACTACTCGACCTGTGAGGACATGGCGGTGCTTTGCAGGTACGTTATGGACAACTCAAGCATACTCAAAGAGATCTTCGCCATGAGCACATACACCATGTCAAAGACAGACAAGCACCCAGAGGGCACTACCCTTTACAACAACAATGTTCTTGTAAACAGCGCATCTTTGTATTACTATTCGTCGGTCAAGGGCTTAAAAACAGGCACTACCACCGATGCAGGGGGATGCCTTGCAAGCTGTGCTTGCATAGAGGGCAAAAACTATCTTATCGTGTCATTGGGGGCACCTACGGAAATTCTGGAGCAGGACAAGGAAAAGGGCAAAGACGACCCGGATTCGGTTTATGCTCAGGATTACATCTACTACAACCTTATCGACCACATCAACATATACAACTGGTGCAAGACTTATCTTGTGGAGTCGGATTTTCTCAACCCCGACAGCGAGGTCAGGGACGTTAAGGTCCTTTACGGTGACAAGAATTATGCAAACTTAAAGGCAAAGACAGGTTTCAGCAGAGTCTGGCCCAGCTATATCAAGACCGAGGACGTTAAGCGTGAGATAACCGTGAAGGAGAACATTGTGGCACCTGTGGAGGTGGGTGATGTTCTGGGAGAGATGAAGCTAAGCTACAACGGAGAGACCATAGCTACGCTGGAGCTTGTTTCGACCACCAAGGTAACACGCTCGGAATCGGCTTCAAGGTGGGAGGTCGCAAAGAGCTATTTCAGATCAAAGGTGTTTTATGTGACGCTAGTGCTTATCGGCTGTCTTATAGCGTTATACACGGTGGTACACGTTGTAAGGACAAACAGAAAATATCTTAAAAAGAATGCGGAGGTGCACTCTGATGATAATAGACTTCACGAAAATGAATGAACAGCTCACAGAGGGCTTTAAGGGCGGAGAGAAATTCTACGCAAGAAAAGCCTTTGAGGATCAAAACAACAAGATAATGCTGGGACGGCTGGTGCCGGGGGCATCTATCGGTCTGCACACCCACGAGGGGGACAGCGAGGTCATTTTCTTTCTTCAGGGCAGGGGAAAGATACTTTATGACGGCGGATACGAAAAGGTGGAAGCCGGGCTTTGCCACTACTGCCCTATGGGACATCAGCACAGTCTTATAAACGACGGAGACGGGGAGCTTATATTTTACGCTGTGGTTCCCAAGCACGGACAGATATAAAAGCACGGGGAGTTTTTAAAAAAGCTCCCCATTCAGTTTGTCAGAATATTTTTGGGGATAATCTTGTCAACTAACAGATAAAGCGGAGGTATCATTATGGCTAACATTTACACATCGGCAGATCAGCTTATAGGCGGCACTCCCCTGCTGGAGCTTACTCATATCCAAAAGGAGCTTGGGTTAAAGGCAAGGATACTTGCAAAGCTGGAATATCTCAACCCGGCCGGCTCTGTAAAGGACAGGGTCGCCAAGGCTATGATCGAGGACGCTGAAAGGCAGGGACGGCTTAACGCTCAGTCGGTCATTATCGAGCCCACAAGCGGCAACACAGGCATAGGCCTTGCATCTGTTGCGGCGGCCAGGGGATACCGCATAATCATTGTTATGCCCGAGACGATGTCCGTTGAGAGACGGCAGCTGATGAAGGCATACGGTGCGGAGCTTGTACTCACAGACGGTTCAAAGGGCATGAAGGGGGCGATTGAGGAGGCTGAAAGGCTTGAAAGGGAGACTCCCGGCGGTATCGTTATGGGACAGTTTGTAAACCCGTCAAATCCAAAGGCTCACTTTGAGACAACGGGGCCTGAGATATACCGTGACACAGAGGGAAAGGTGGATATTTTCGTTGCAGGGGTCGGCACGGGAGGAACGCTGAGCGGTGTTGGAAGATACCTCAAGAGCAAAGATCCCAAGGTGCAGATCGTTGCGGTAGAGCCGGCAGATTCACCGGTACTTTCAAAGGGCGAGGCAGGCTCGCACAAGATCCAGGGCATAGGGGCAGGTTTTGTTCCGGACGTTCTGGACACAAAGATTTACAGCCAGGTCATCGGGGTGGAAAACGACGACGCTTTCAAGTACGGCAGGCTGGTAGGGAAAAAAGAGGGCATATTGGTGGGCATTTCATCGGGTGCGGCTGTTTGCGCTGCGGTGGAGCTTGCAAAGAGGGAGGAAAACGCAGGCAAGACCATTGTTGCGCTTCTTCCCGACACAGGGGACAGATATCTTTCCACGGAGCTGTTTGCCGAATAGATCAGCACAGACGAACATGTCTGCAAGGGAGGCAGGAAATGGACGGATCACTTTCAAGAGTTGAGATAAGCGCCATAGGTCACATAAAAAGCGATTTTCCCACAAAGTTCGGGATACCGAGGCAGAGCGGACTTTGCAAAAACCTTATATCACAGATCATTTTTGAGGCTCCTTACGACGATCCCGACGCATTCAGGGGAATTGAGGAATTTTCACACTTGTGGGTGATCTGGGGTTTTTCGGAAAACCCAAGGGAAGATTTTTCGCCTACGGTGAGACCTCCCAAGCTGGGGGGGAACCAAAGGCGTGGGGTATTCGCAACACGCTCCCCTTTCAGACCCAATCCCCTTGGTTTGTCCTGTGTTAAGCTGGAGCGGGTGATACGCACAGGGGGAAAGATCGTTCTTGAAGTCTCCGGCGGAGATATGAAAGACGGGACCCCTGTATACGACATCAAGCCGTACATTCCCTATGCGGACTGTATAGAGGGGGCGCAGGGGGGATTTGCACAGCGTCACAGCCACGACAGGCTTAAAGTTTACATAGATCCGGAGCTGCTGGAGCTTGTGGATCCGCAAAAGCGCAGCGCACTTACCCAGGTACTGGCTCTTGACCCACGGCCGGGGTATCAGCAGGACGAGGACAGGGTATACGGTTTTGGATTTGCCGGGCTGGAGATAAAGTTCAAGGTACGTGGGGACACGCTGACGGTTACGCAGATATATAAAGAATAAAACGGACACCAATTAGTGTCCGTTTTTTTGTACTTTTATTTACATTGGTTTGAGCTTATAGACCACGGCGGAGATGCGTGGACAGCAGACATGGCCTGTTCTGGGGTCGGGATAGGCTTTTCCGTTTTCGTCAAGCACCAGCAGCCACTCTCCCATAGGAAGGTCAAAATACTTGTCTTCACCGCTGCCGTTAAGGGCGATAACAAAGCTTTCGCTGCCCTCAAAGAGGCTATAGATCAAAAAGTTCCCCTGGTTTATCCTCCAGAAAGAGAGCTTTTGCTCAACTTCCCACTTCATGGACATTCTCAGCAGGCTGCTTGATTTTCGCAGGGCGATAAGTGCTTTATAATACTCAAAGACGCTGCGGTACTTCTGCTTACGAGTCCAGTCGATGGCGTTGGTATAGTCGGGAGAATTATAGCTGTTCTCCTCAAAGATATTGACCTCGTTAGGCTCCTCACCGGGTTTAAGTATTCTCGGTTTGGTACGCAGAAAGTCTTGTCCCAGCTGTAAAAAAGGCACGCCCTGGGACAGGATCACAATTGCAGCGGCAAGCTTATCCATTCGGATACGGTCACTTTCCGGGGCTTCTTTTGAGCAGATACAAAGCTTATCCCACAGGGTATTATTATCATGAGCCTCGCAATAATTTATGGTCTGGGTAGGTTCAAACGCCCAGCAGCCTTCCTTTGCCTCATGCAGTTCCGGGTGGGGCACAGAGCCGGCGATACCTCGTTTAAGCATTTCTAAGGTATGGGCATTTCCGCTTACAAAGCCGGTATCAAAAACATTGAAGGTACCGCCTTTGATGCTGTCACGGATATTATCGTTAAAAATTCCCACCCTGCCGAAGCGGTAGGAGTTCCACTTATACGCCAGTTTATCCGATGCAATCGGTGACGCTCCCCCCGTCCAGCCCTCGCCGTAAAGGAGGATCTGGGGGTCTATTTTATCCAGCTCGTCACGGATATAGTTCATTGTATCTATATCGTGAAGCGCCATAAGGTCAAAGCGGAAGCCGTCGATCTTATACTCTGTTGCCCAGAATTTAAGGGAATCGACAATATACTTTCGCATCATAAGGTGTTCAGAGGCAGTTTCGTTGCCGCAGCCGGAGCCGTTGGTGAACTTGCCGTTGATATGGCGGTGGTAATAATAGGGGAAGGATCGCTCAAAGGCAGATTCCTCGGTATAATAGGTATGGTTGAAAACAACGTCCATTATCACACCGACGCCTCTTTTATGAAGCGCCATGACCAGCTGTTTGAACTCTCTCACACGGCATTTGGGGTCATAGGGATCGGTGGAATAGGACCCTTCAAGGCAATTATAATTCTTAGGGTCATAGCCCCAGTTATACTGGTTTTTTTCAGGGTGCGCCTCATCGACGGTAGCGTAGTCTGCCACAGGCAGCAGCTGGACATGGGTCACTCCAAGCTCCAGCAGGTGATCCAGGCAGGTATTTGTGCTGCGGTTCCTTGTGCCGCCCTTTGTCATTGCAAGAAACTTGCCGCGATGCTTTGCAGGTACGCCTGAGGAGGGGTGGACGGAAAAGTCCCTTACGTGGCACTCATAGATAACTGCGTCACAGGGGTTTTTGCAAAGGGGTCTTTTTACACTTTCCCAGCCGGGAGGATTTGTGGATGCAAAGTCGATCACCGCACCCATATCCCCGTTTACGCCGCAGGCTTTTGCATAGATGTCGATGGTCTCGTGGTTCTTTTTATGGTTATATTCAAAGGAATAGGTGTAAAAACAGCCGTCAAGGTCACGCAGTATCTCAACATACCACACGCCCTTGTCCAGCCGTTCCATAGGCAGGGACTCCATACGGCTCCTGCCCTCCGAGTCAAGATAAAGATTAAGATAGACTCCCGTCGCCAAAGGCGCCCAGGCTTTAAACACCGTCTTATCGCCCTTTATTACGGCGCCCAGGTCGTCGCCGTCGTAAAAAAATTCCTGATCTATCCATGCATAGTTTATTTTATACAACGGCTTAACCTCTCTTTCCTAATAGATCAATAATTTTCGTCAATGCTTTACAGCCACGCCCACGGCTTCTCCCTGGAGCAATTTTGTTTCAAAGCCTTTACGTGTATTTTCCAGAAGGTCGGGGCAGACATCGACTTTATTTTTTTCAAGCAGCAAAACGATAGTTGAGCCGCCAAATTCAAAATAGCCCTTTTCCTCACCACGCAGCACAGTTCTTCTGCCGTAGGGGTGGGCGTTGGTGATCTTGCCCACAAGAAGCGCTCCCACTTCCATCTGGACAACGTCGCCGAAGTTCTCGGTCCTTATAACGCAATAGCGTCTGGAATTTTCACGGTAAACGGGGACATACTCATTCACCACCGGATTAACGGTGCTGAGCACTCCGTTGATGATCCTGTCGTGGCTTTTTATGCCTGTTGCGGCATAGCAATATCTATGGTAATCGTCGGGGGTGAGGCGGATTATAACTGCTGTACCGCCCTCATAGCGCTTTGCCAGCTTTTTATCACGAAGCAGGCTTCTGACGGAATAGACAGAGTTTTTGATAACAAAGCCGTTGACCTCGTCGATCTTATAGGCTGTGACCTTACCGTCGGAGGGAGAAATAAGGATATTTTTATCCTTTGGGATAGGTCTTGAGCCGGGCTTTATCTTTCTTGTAAAAAAGTCATTGAAGCTGCGATAGGCTTTAGGCTCGTAGTCAGAAAGGTCGATATTATTCTTTTCGGCAAAGTCGGAGATAAAGCTTGCAGAGAGCTTACTGTCAAGGATCATCCCCCCAAGCTCGGAAAATCCGGGCATACTCAGAAGTCTGAGAAATGCTCTGCAAAAATAGCTTTTATATGCTTTCTGAAGGAGCTTGTCCTGTGAGGTAGTTTCCTCGAACTGCTCCCCTTTTCTATTGCGGTATTTCATTTTTTAGCCCTCCCTTGATCTTAGTTTCAATGTGACGGTGCGAACTTCCAGATGCCCAATATTACCAGCGCCGCAAGGGTAAACATCAGGAAAATGCTTTTTGCGGATACTTTTTTGACTTTGATATTAAGTACGAAAAGCACTGCAAGAGCAAGCATAAAGCCCTGGAAAACGTAGGGGTATGCGGCGTTGGGGATATTTCTTTTTCCCAAAAACAAAAGGGGAAGGATTATGGAAGATGTGGTAATGGGCAGACCCTGATATTCTTTTCTGTTCTCGGTGGTGCTTTTCTGGCGCTGTTCTTCCATAACGTTAAAGTACCCCAGGCGGATAAGTCCGCAAAGGACGATAAGGACAGCCGACACAAGACCGAGTCCGTAGTTAAAGCCCATTTTATAGCCTATGCAGGCGGGCAGGACGCCGAAAGCCACAAGGTCGCACAGAGAGTCGATCTGGATACCGAACAATTTTTCCTCGTCGGTCCTGTCTTTTTTATGCCTTGCCACTTTTCCGTCAAAAAGGTCGCATATTCCTGATATAAGCAGGCACAATATAGCGATCGCTTCATGTCCTTCAAAGACCTGAGTTATTCCCACCACAGCCGAGCAGAGGCTCAGATAGGTAAGGATAACGGTATAATTATAAAACCCGATCATATTTTCACCTTATTCCTTATTTTCTTTATTATCCATTCTTTTCACCTGTGCCGGTTCCGGGACGGCTATTTCAGCCTGTACCGCATCTTCGGCTTTATCGGTGGATCTTCCGTATTTTTTTATATTCAGCAGATGGGTAAACAGCGTTACAAGTCCTCCCACGATGATAACGCCATAGAAGCTGATACCACGGTTAAGGAGTATTGCGGGGCTGAGAAGCTCGTCTGCGAACACGCCTGTGAAAAACGCTATAAAGCAAGCCTCGGTTATACCTGCCGCTCCGGGCAGGGGCAGCATTTCAACGGCCACACCGATAAGCACCTGCAGGGCAACTATCTGCATAAAGCTTGCCCCGCTCAGGCCATACGCCTTATAGATGACCCATGTGAGCATGAAAAGAGCCAATCTTTGCAGCACGGTGAGCCAGGTTATGGTGAACAGCGAGCCCATATTGCTGCCGATATATTTAGAGGCTTTTACATAGTTATCAAAGATCCTTGTGACTCTTTTTATATAGCCTTCGGTATTTTTCTTATTCAGCACATGAAGGCGGGTCAGAAAGTTTATGAGCTTTATCGCCATTTTTCTTGACCACAGGGGTTTAAGGCAGACGATAAGCAAAAGGGCGATATAGGCAAGGTTCAGGAAAAAGCCCACATACACCAGCCACATATATCCCCCCACGTGCTGTGTAACAAAGTCATGGTAGAAGATATAGAAAAAGATTCCCAAAAGCACAAGCACGGCTTTATAGACCACAGCGATAACAAGCATTATCAGGGAGGAATAGCCATAATAGATCCCGTCTTTTTTCATATATATCATCTGTGCAGGCTGGCCGCCTGAGGAAGAGGGGGTTATATAGGAATAGAAAAAACCGATAAAGGAATATTTCAGGCAGCGCCGGAAGGGGATCTTTTCTTTAAACAGGCTCAGCATATACTTGATTATCACCGATTCGCCGGCGATAAAACAGAAGGTACACACGCAGCCAAGGATGAGCCACAGTTTGTCTGCACGGTGAAGCTCACACACGACCTCGGAGATCTCTTTATTATTGAACAATATTCTGAATGTGAGATACCCCACCACGGCTATAAACAGCACATTCAGCACATATTTGAACTTTTTGTTTATAGTTATCACTCCATATTTCTCATGTCCGTATCATCACGGGGCGAAGCAGCGTTATGAGAGGGGCTGCAATCACTCGGTGATAAAGCAGAAGCAAGCAGCCACAAGGATCTGGATAATAACGAACCTTGCCACCACCTGGGTATCAGACCAGCCTTTATTCTTTCTCACATGGTCATGGATAGGTGTACGGATATTCTTCATAAAGTTCTTCAATCTCAGAAAACGGATAAACGAGAGCTTTACAAGTCCCAGCCCTCCGTCTATTATAAGCACGATCGCAAGGGGGATAAATATAAGGGGGGATCCGGTTTTAAGACAGATCAGCGCAAGGAACACTCCCAATGCTCTTGAGCCTGCGTCGCCCATAAGTATCGAGCTTGGTGAGGAGTTGGACCAAAGGTACGCTCCCAATGCGGCAAGCATTATCAGACAGGCGGTTATCATTGCAGAGTCTTCAAGGAATCTGCTGACAAAGAAGATGGTCACCATACAAAGGGTGGCACAAAGTCCGTCGACTCCGTCAGAGCAGTTGGTAACATTTATCGCTGCCCACACAAGGATAGCTGCAAGGATAATGAAAACTGCCGGGTGAGGCTCGATGACCACTTTCAAAAAGGGAAGCTTGAACTTTCCGGAGTTGAAGTAATAGTAGGTCCCGGCGATACCCCCGGAGATCACAAGGTCGATCAGTCCTTTTTTGACCTCGCCCCAGGGAACGTCAGAGGCATCGTCCAGATAGCCGCTGAGCATGGCGCCGTAGATAAACACAAGATAAAGCACCTTTTCAAGGTCAAGAGGTATGAAAAGAGCGGTGAGGATAACAAAGCCCGTGATAAAAATAAGCCCTGCTCCCCTGGCTTTGCCCTGGGAAAGCTCACCGTTCACCGCAAACTCACGTCCATGATCCTTGGGAAGCACTTTTCTGAATATTTTTATTGTGAAAAACACAAACAAAAAGCTTACGAGAAACACGATACACAAAGCAAGCCCTCTTACAGGCTTTCCGTTGATCATAAGATTTTTCCCCAGCTTTTCGATCAGGTCGTAGAGCATTGGTACCCATCCTTTTTTGAAATTATATCAAGATCACTCTTTACATTACGCACGCAATTTAAACACGCACAGCTATTATACCATATTTATGCGGAAAATGCAAATATTATAGCAGATAAATTTGCACAAAAAACGCCTGTGCAAAAAGGATATTTTTAATAGTGGCGTATAAAAGGCGCAAAACAGCTCAAAAACTGCCCAATTACGCCCCGGCAGACGCATAATATTTCCGGCGGGAGGGCAGGAAAAAGGGGGGGTAAAAACAGAACACGGACAAAACAAAGGGAGACTTTTTTTGAAAAGTCCCCCGATGGTTTTTACTGCATATCTTTATTTCTGTTTTTCAGAAGTTTCTTTGTTTTGCGGTCATGTTTCCACATTACCAGTTTTTCGCAAAGGTCAACGATCTTTTTCATAAAGGGTTTGAACACATAGAAAAACTCCCCCGCATAGGTCACGACCTCGCCGTTAAAGCCTTTTTTGAACTTATAAACGCCGTAGTTAGGGTGCTCGGGGTCCTTATAGAAGGGTATCCCCTGGAAGTCATAGATATAATTTTTACCCTCTATCGCCCAGTTTATCATTGTCCACTGCATAAGGTAGTTGGGGTAAAGGTTTCTGTGGTGGTTTGCAGATGCCCCATACACGTAGCAGGTCTTGCCTGCATACTGAGTAGTGACCGCTCCGGAAAGGGGGATCTTTTTGCCGTCCTCGTCCACATAGCACATAAACAGCCGGCAATGCTTTTCGCCCAGGCCGTTTATCATTTTCACAAAATACTCCTTTGAGCGGATAGAAAACCCGTCACGGATACCTGTTGCCTGCATCAGGGGGTAAAAGTCGTCAAGAGCCTCTGTGCCGCACGCCTGGCAGTACACCCCTTTCCTGCCGGCCTTTCTTATTCTGTTTCGCCAGTCAGGCTGGAAGGTCATCATTACCTCATCGGGGGTCTTGCCCTCAATATTGCGAAGCATATAGTTGTTCCTTGCCTGTATGGTGGTGAGCTCCGCTGCGTTATAGGTATGCTTGAAGCCCATAGATATTATCATTTCGGAGATGTCCTTATCCTTCTCCTCATGGCAGGGGTCCCACATGAACTGGTAGCACTTATATTTTTTAGCCAGCACCTTTATGCCCTCAAAGAGATCCTCCATAGTTTTCTTATCACGCCAGTCGCAGACCGGTCCGTGGGGGGCATAGAGGAATGTACAGCCGAAAAAGGGTATCTTTTTTATGATAACAAGGCAGGTGCCTTTTATCTTTCCATCGTCATCTCTGGAAATAACTGCGTCCCAGCCCCAGTTGTCCTTTACCTTGGGCCAGAGCAAAGACTGCATGAAATTTCCGTACTTGCTTGTGCTTGCAAACTCTTCATACTCATCAAGTATCTTTTGGTCATTTTTATTGATTATCTCCATATATGTACCTTCCCGCATTTATTCTCAATTATGCTTATTATACACTTTAATTCCCAAAAAATCAAGGGATTTCCGCATTTTTAGTGATTATCGGCAATTTTTAATATATATATCACGGCGCTCACTTGATTTTTATAACATATTGTGATATAATGATTGTAAGTGTAAAAATTTCAGAGGCAAAAGGTGCATCTCTCAAAGGAAAGAAATGAGAAAATAATGATTGACGAAAGTAATATATATCAGGCTGAAAAGACTGCCGGGAGCGAAGATCCTCACAAAGAAGATCACCCCGCCGGTGGCAGCAGCAAAAGGGTGCAAAAGACCTTTTTACAGCGCAACAAATACCGCATAAGACAGATCTGCGGTGTGGCATTTTTACTTATTATCATAACCTCTCTGGCGGTGCTTATCACAAAGCACAGCGGAAGCGAAATTAAATCAGGCGACAGCGAGGCTCAGGCTTTTGCGGAGAAAACAGAGTCAGCGACACAAAGCACCACGGCTTTGACCACCACGACCACAACTTCGCAAAGCACCACCACCTCCGCCACGGTAACAGAGGATACCACCACCACACAGCAGACTACCACCACACAGTCTGCCACAAATAAGCCACAGACCTCTACCACCACAAAGGCGGCAGACAACAAGGATCCTGAGGTCATCAAGCCCACGGTCATCAAGGGCATTCTTGTGGTAAACAAGTCATACCCTCTCCCTGCGGATTACGACCCGGGCGGACTGACTGCGGAAACGGCTGCGGCTTTCAATAAAATGCAAAAGGCGGCGGCTCTGGACGGGATACAGCTTTGGATATGCTCCGGATACAGGAGTTATTACACACAGCAGAGCCTGTTTACACAATACTGCTGGCGTGACGGAGTGGCAAAGGCGGAGACATACTCCGCAAGGCCGGGTCACAGCGAGCACCAGTCGGGGCTTGCAATAGACGTGAACATGGCAAGCAGCTATTTTGACAACACCCCTGAGGCAAAGTGGCTGGCAGAGCATTGCAACGATTACGGATTTATCATAAGATACAAGCCGGGCAAGGAACAGTACACGGGGTATGTTGCGGAATCGTGGCATATCAGGTATCTGGGCGATGTGGAGCTTTGCAAGAACATCGAAGCGTCCGGGCTTTGCCTTGAGGAATATCTGGGCATTTCAAGCAAATACAGCAATTGACAACAAAACCCTCGCAGCAGGTCGCTGCGGGGGTTTTATGTTTGCAAATCTGTCCTTTGAAAGCCCCCTCTGTAAGACAGAGGGTAGAGGCTGGAATTTGATTTTGAAAACAGCGATAAACCAATTCTCTTTTTAGGGGGCTTTCCCTGCCTTGCTATGCAAGGTGGTTGTCCCCCTATAACCCCTTGGGGTGCAATATCACCCTTCTGATACTGCGGCTGTGAAATCGCTGCCGTCAAAGTCCACCTTGATAAGTGAATCCGGCTCGATGTCCTGTGCAATGATCATACGGGCAACAAGCGTTTCGATATTGCGCTGTATAAACCTTTTCAGCGGTCTTGCACCGAAATTCTGATCGTATCCACGGGAGATGACTGCGTCCTTTGCAGCCTGAGTTACCTGTATGCTAAGGTGCTTGCTTTCAAGCCGCTTTTGCAGCTGTTCCAGCATAAGGTCAACTATCTTTCCTATCTGTGAGCGCATAAGGGGCTTGTAGTAGATTATCTCGTCAAGCCTGTTGAGGAACTCCGGTCTGAACTGCTGGTGAAGAAGTCCGTCTACCTGCTTTCTTGCGCTTTCTGAGATCTCCCCCTGCTCGTTTATGCCCTCAAGGATATACGGCGAGCCCAGATTAGAGGTGAGTATGATTATGGTGTTTTTGAAATCCACCGTCCTGCCCTGAGAATCGGTTATCCGTCCGTCGTCAAGCACCTGAAGCAGTATGTTGAAAACATCGGGGTGAGCCTTTTCTATCTCGTCAAGCAAAACTACCGAGTATGGCTTTCTGCGGACTGCCTCGGTAAGCTGTCCGCCCTCCTCGTAGCCCACATATCCCGGAGGCGCTCCGATAAGTCTTGATACGCTGAATTTCTCCATGTATTCGGACATATCTATTCTTACAATGTTGTTCTCGTCGTCAAAAAGCGCCTGTGCAAGCGCCTTGGCAAGCTCTGTTTTTCCCACACCCGTAGGTCCTAAGAACAGGAAAGAGCCGATAGGCTGGTTTGGGTTTGCGATGCCTGCACGAGAACGGAGTATTGCCTGTGAAACAAGCTCCACCGCCTCGTCCTGACCGATGACCCTCTGGTGGAGAATATCCGGCAGACGCAAAAGCTTGTCACGCTCGCTTTCCACCAGCTTTGAAACAGGTATTCCCGTCCAGCGTCCGATGATACGGGCGATCTCTTCCTCTGTGACCTTGTCACGCAAAAGGGTGTTTTTGCTTGCGGACTTTTCAGCCTTTTCCTCCTCCTGTTCAAGCTGTGACTGAAGCTGTGCCATTTTGCCGTATTTAAGCTCCGCCAGCTTGTTCAGATCGTACTCACGCTCAGCCTTTTCAATGTCCTTTGAGCACTGTTCTATCTCCTCACGGAGCTTTTGCACCTTGGAGATAGCCGACTTTTCGTTTTCCCACTTTGCCTTCATCTCGCTGAACTGCTCACGCATCTGTGCAAGCTCCTTCTGAACGTCGTGAAGATGCTCCACAGCCAGCTTGTCGTTTTCCTTTTTAAGCACCGTTTCCTCGATCTCGTGCTGAAGTATCTTACGCCTTATCTCGTCAAGCTCTGTGGGCATAGAGTCCATCTCCGTGCGGATAAGGGCGCAAGCCTCGTCCACCAGGTCGATAGCCTTGTCGGGAAGGAACCTGTCGCTGATGTACCTGTTTGAAAGCACAGCCGCCGAAACAAGAGCCTGGTCCTGGATCTTTACCCCGTGAAATACCTCGTATCTTTCCTTTAATCCACGAAGTATGGAGATCGTGTCCTCTACGGTCGGCTCGCTGACCATTACCGGCTGGAAACGTCTTTCAAGGGCAGCGTCCTTTTCGATATACTGCCTGTATTCGTTAAGTGTCGTTGCACCGATACAGTGCAGCTCGCCCCTTGCCAGCATAGGCTTGAGCAGGTTGCCTGCGTCCATAGCACCGTCGCTCTTGCCTGCGCCCACAATGTTATGCAGCTCGTCTATAAACAGGATTATCCTGCCCTCTGACTTCTTTATCTCCTGCACCACAGCCTTGAAACGCTCCTCAAACTCGCCCCGGTATTTTGCCCCGGCAATAAGCGAGCCCATATCAAGACTGAAAAGCTGCCTGTCCTTCAGATTGTCCGGCACATCGCCGCTGACGATACGCTGAGCAAGCCCCTCGGCGATAGCTGTTTTGCCCACTCCCGGCTCACCGATAAGGCATGGATTGTTCTTTGTCTTTCGTGAAAGAATACGTATAACGTTTCTTATCTCGCTGTCACGCCCGATGACCGGGTCAAGCTTGTTTGCTCTTGCCAGCTCCACAAGATCCTGACCGTACTTTTTCAGCACATCGTATGTCTCCTCAGGGTTCTGACTGGTGACCTTGGCGTTGCCCCTTACCGATTGGAGCACCTGTAAAAACTCGTTCTTTGTAAGGTTAAAGGTCTTGAAAATCCGCTTCATCTCGCTGTTTGGCTGGTTTATCATTCCAAGCATAAGGTGTTCCACCGAAACGAATTCGTCCTTCATCTGCATAGCGCAGTTCTCAGCGTCCGCCAAAGCCCTGTCCAGCTCGTTTGAGATGTATACCGAATCAGCCTGTCTGCCTCCTGAAATGCTCACCTTCGGTATACCGTTCACCGACTGGGTCAATGCCAGCTTGAAGTTTTCAGGCTCTATCTCCATTTTTGTCAGCAGCTGAGGTATAAGCCCGTTTTCCTGTGTAAGCAAAGCCAGCATAAGGTGCTGCTGATCCACCGCCTGGTTGCCGTATGTGGCAGCCACCGACTGTGCGCTCTGCATTGCCTCGATAGATTTCTGTGTCAGCTTCTGTACATTCATTTTACATTTCTCCTTTCTGCGATCCCTGCCCACCGGGCACGGTTATATTATAAGATAAGCACCCCTTGGTCAAGGTACTTTTTGTACGTCTGCTCTGTGAGCCTTGCCGCCCTCTGTGGGTCGTCAAGGTTGTCAAAATACTTTTGTATGCACCCGTCTATAAGCCTGATATACCGCCCGATGGCGATCCCGATCTCCCGGTCGCTAAGCCTTTCCTGTGCAGGTGAGTAAAAGTCCCTTGTGAAGCAGCCCTGAGATATGCTGCCGGGAAAGCCCCCGGTGAAAAGGTGGGAAAGGTTAGCCTTTTCAAGCTCTCTCCAAAGGGTGAAAAAGCTTTCCATAAGCCCGATAAGATTTTCCGAGGTGGTCCTCAGCCTTACTTTAAGGCTTCCCACCTTGCCGCCTGTGTCCCTTTCAAGCTCCACCGAGTAGCGAATGGTGGGTTTATACTTGTATTCCAGCATACTCTTGATAGACATCCTTGAGCTGCTTTGCCTGTCTATAAGCTGAAAGTGGCTGTCTATAAGGCTCTGCATTGCGGAAAATATACTCTCCATACGCATCTGCGGCGTGTCAAGCTCCACCTTCTGGGCGAGTATCGTGTTTATAAGATTGCTCCTGCTGGTGCTCATTGAGTGTGCAAGTTTGTCCACCGCATTCACCACATCGTCGTCAAGCACCAGGCTGTATACGCTTTTACCCATGACCATCCCTCCTTTTTCCTCTGTAAACTATTGTACCACAATTAAATAATTTGTCAATAGAATTATATAACTTTACTTACGAATTATATAACTGCACAAAAACAGTTTCCCCTTTTTGGTGACATTTATGCATCTTTGCCCCGGTCACCTTGCAAGGATAACGGGGGGTAACACAAATAAAAAAATAGCCTGTGTACCTATCGGTTATAGCCGGCGGTATTAGCTATCACTTTCTTGCTTCTTAGCGGCGTTTAAGGGACAGATTTGCAAACATAAAACCACCGGAATTACCGGTGGTTTTGTTTATAATGGATATTCTATTTTGCGCTCAGCACCGCCTGAGAATACATCTCAACGCCCTTTGATGCATTAGGGTGGATATGATCCAGCAGGAATGTCCTATCGGGATAGTATGTCAGCTTTTCTTTTATATAGCCGTTTGCGTTTATAAAGCCAAGGGACTTTTCCTTGCAGTATTTTTCAAGTGCATCGCTATACTGTTCATTCATTTCGGTCTTTTCGCTGAAATCCAGCTTGGCGTAAGGGTCGCCGTCGGTGGAATACCATGGCGCAATGAAGATAAATTCAGCCGTCGGGGACTTTTCAGCGAGCTTGCTGCGTAGCTTTTCGATGCTTTTTGTATAATCCTCCGCCGTCATTGCACACATACTTTCGTCACGGTAGCGCACATCGTTGGTGCCCACTGCGATAACGTAAAGATCGGCTTTTGGTATCTCATCGGTGCGCTGTACCATATAGGAAGTGGTGCAGCTGCCCTTTGAATAGTTTTGTATCTTTTTATCCTTGAAATTTTCAGCTATAGGCTCATACCAGGGGCAGCCGCCGTTTTTAGTGCCCTCGGTAACGCTGTCACCGATAAAGCAGACGGAATCGGCTTTTTTCAGCTTGGTGTAAAGCAGCCCGTTTTTCATATCAGAGTCTATCTGAACGGGGGCGGTTTTTGTTCTTATAAAGCCGTTTTCGTCAAAATAATATCTTTTCTGAGCAGATGAAGCATTTATGGCGTTGCCGAATACGACCTTTGTAACGGTATCGTTTGCGACATCTGCACGCCGGATATCGTCGGTGGTGAGCTGTTTTCTCAGCTCCGCATTGTTCATTATCTCATACACGGGCACTGCACGGAAATTGCCCTGCGCCATTGCGTGAGTGTAAAGGGGGACAACGCTTCCGCCGATGACTTTTTTGGTAGTGCGGTCGATATAAACATCGGTCAGCATACTTGTATCGCCCTGATTATCACGGTAGTCGTTTGCAAAGTTGCCGGGGCAATAGGCTGTGAAAACCGTCCTGTCGTCCTTGTTTTCCAAAAGTGCAGGTTCAACAACGTGGGGGTGGTCGCCAAGGATTATATCAGCGCCGTTGTCCTTGAAGATATTGAACCAAACGAGCTGTTCCTCTTGGGGATCGTTGTCAAACTGTGTGCCGATATGGGGAAGCACCACGATCAGATCGGGTGAAAGGGCTTTTGCCTGTTTAAAGTCCTCCTCCACCTGAGCTTTGAGCTTTTCAAAGGTATTGCCGCTCATACCCGATGCAACGGATGTGATGTAAGAATACTCGCCCTCGGTGAGTTTTTTGTCATCAACGTAGTTGCTGCCGTAGGTATATGACAAAACTGCAAGTTTCAGTCCGTCTTTTTCTATGATCTTTATGCGATCATCCTGCTTATCCTTGGCGCTGCGGTAGGAACCTGTGTGGTCAAGCCCTATTTTGTCAAGAACGTCCAGCGTCCGCATTGCGCCCTTTTCGCCCTTATCCAGCAGGTGGTTGTTGGCTGTTGTCACAAGGTCAAATCCCGAGTCTTTTACGGCTTGGGCAAACGAATCGGGGAAATTCAGGTAAAGCTCTTTGTTGTCGTCAAAGTTGCCTGTTGAATAGCCTGCTTCTGCGCCAGCCATAGGACCTTCAAAAACGCCTATGGCAAGGTCTGCCGAGGAGATATAGGGCTTTGCATATTCAAACACATCGGTAAAATCGTAGTCCTTGCCGTTATAGGCACGCTTTACCTGATCTTCAAGCAATATCAGGTCGCCTGCAAAGGTTATCCTGAAAGCGCTGTCAAACTCCTTTTGCTTGTCATCGGTCATTGTCGGGTACAGCACATCGGTGCTTTGCTGTTCGGAGGCTATCTCTTCTTCCTCGTCCTCGTTGAATATATACTTCTGATAGTAATTCACCACTACCGAAGCCACAAATCCCAGCGCAACACACAGCGCTGCCAGCTTTGAAAGGTCAAAGCGTGTTTTCTTTCCTTTGCCGGTAAATATATTTGCACCTGCTGCAAGGAACATATTAAGATATTTGCAGACAAAATCGTTGCCGAAAACAAGGCATATCACAATGGCTGCCCCTGCAGCGATAAGCATTATCACGGGTACAGACAGCTTGCCGATACGGTCGCTGAGAAGCAGGGTGACGGGTCTGTGCAGAATAAATATCCAAAGTGAATTTCTGCCAAACATCGTCAGAAGCGGAAGCTTTCTGTTGGGGGCAAGGCAGCGCAGGGCGTAGATCGCCGAAAAGGCGATGATATAAAGAACGATCCTGCCAAAGGCGTCCTTGGGACCTGCGTAAGACGCCATCTGAAGGTCCCCATCTTTGTACTCAAAGAATATCCTTGCCGCAACTGCTGCGCCTGATGTTAAGGCAAACAAAAGCAGTCCCAGGGGTGCTCTTTTTGAATACTTTTTATTTATAAGCTCCTCACTCTTTTGTGTGCTCAGCTGGTAGCCCAACATATAGTATGGGTAAAAACCGATTATCCTTGCGGCAGAAAATGTGTTGTCTATGCTCGGGTAAAAGCCTGCAAAAAGCGCAACGGCGAAAAGTATCAGGTTTATCTCTTTGAACTTTGCTATGTGGTGTGCAGTCAGGCGCCACACTATCAGCGCAAGCAGATACCAGAACGAATACATAGGTACAAGCAGCGATTCAAATCCATAGATGAAGCCGACAATGCTATTGAAAATAAAGTAAAGGAATATCAGCTTGACTATGCTTTCAAGGCTGTGCGACTTTTCGCTCTTACCGAAATAGCCCGAAATAAAGACGAATGCAGGCATATGGAAAATATAGATATAGTCTACCGTCCTGTCTATATGAAGGGAACTCAGCTGAAGCTGATAGATCACGTGTGCAAATACAACGAGCAGCATGAGCAGACCTTTCAGGTTATCCCAATAGGCACTTCGCTGTCCCGGCTTGGTTGTGTTCATATTATTTGTTGTCCTCCTTTTGGCGGAATCAGATCTCTCGTTCAGACTTTAAGTCAGTACTATTTTAGCAGATAATCCGCTTCAAGTCAAACACTAATAAAGAGAAATGATCTATTTGTTTTCAAAAATCAACCTCTATCCTCTTGCCTCTATACTCTAGATTCCAGAGACAGTCAAGGGATAGGTTTGCAAAAATAAAACCACCGGCATTAAGGTAGGTACCTATATAGAAGATTTATAAAACGTTTTGCGGAACATCTTTTATTGCGAAGGACTGTTTCCTAACTGCATTTCTTGACCATAACTATTTTTACCCCCCCGATGGTTTTATCCATCGGGGGGTAAAAATCATTAAGAGTTTTAGGAAAGGGGTTTGGGGAATAACCCTTTTGCAAAAGGGTTTTCCCCAAAAAACGTTTATAATACTTCTGTATGAGTACCATACTTACCGGTGGCTTTTGTGCTTATATTGTTTATGCTGCTTTGGCGGTCGTTGTGGTTGCCGGGGCAGGTGCATCTGCTGCTCCGGGCACTTTAGCTTTGCTTCCGGGGACGTATTTTTCATACATGGATATGGTCTCCCCTCCGCAGGTTGCGGCTGTTGAACTTTTGGAGATTATGCAGCAATAGGTATGACCGTTGGCAGTATCCTTTGCAAAGGTCGCCATTGCAAAGCCTGCTTCATTGGTATAGCCGGTCTTACCGCCGGTTATGGAGATACTGTCGTCGTTTGAGCCGTTGCCGTTTTTATCAATAAAGAATCCGCTTATTCTTCCAAGGACTGTACTTTGAATCTCGATACCGGTGGGGTGCTGCTGTGTTTGCCCGGTGGTATACTTCATGGTATTGAGCACCTTTTTGCAGGTCACGTTATGGTTTGCGACTTTCATTATAACAGCCAGGTCCCCAAGGGTAGTATAGTGCTTTTCGTCATGCAGACCGGTGGTATTTGTAAAGTGGGTATTTTTAAGCCCCAGCTCCTGGACACGCTTATTCATAAGCTCCAGAAACTTTTCCTTTGAGCCGGCTATGACATTTTCAAGTCCCACGCAGGCATCTGCACCGCTGGGAAGGACAGCTGCATAGAGAAGGTCGGTCACGCTCACCTTTTCTCCCGGCTTGAAGCCTGCCATTGAAGCGTCTTCACCCTCCAAGGGAGCCAGATCCTCCGCCTTAAAGGTATATGTATCGTCGTAGGATTTTGCATTTTCGCAGGCAACCAGCAACGTCATTACTTTTGTAAGGGATGCGGGATAGATCCGCAGATCCATATTGCTGCCGGCAAGGATAACATCATCATCAAGGTCTGCAAGCAATGTAGCCTGGGAGGTGAGTCCCTTTATGTCCGTCTTTTTAAAGTCGGCGCTTTCTTTTATATACAGATCCACTTCCTTCGGGGTTTCCGGCACGGGGGCGGTCACGGCGGTGGTAGTTGTTACGACCTCGTTTTTCTTGATCTGGGGATTATCTTCGGTTTCCTTTATATCGTTTCGTCCACCCAGCATCATTACTATTGCGCCGATACCGATAAGGATTATCATTATAAGCACCGCCACCAATGCGGCATTGCCGTTTCTGTTATTCTTCAAACTTGTCCTTCCCTTCATTTATTATTATCCCACTGAGGGATATCATATTCCTGCATTTCTTCCGGTTTTGCCAGTTTGCTATGGCAATACCTGAGCACATCGCTTCTGGTGATTATGCCGATGAACATTTTTCTGTCGTCGATAACAGGGACAAAGTTCTGGTTCACCAGCATCAGTATCACATCATCTATGGTGGCACTTATCACCACAGGCTTTACTTCAATATTACGCTTTACCTGCACATCGCCAACGGTGAACTCTTCAAGCTCTCTGCGTGTACACACAGACTTGTTCACCATAAACCACATAAGGTCTCCCTCGGAAAGAGTCTTTACATACTCCCCTTCACGGCTGATAACGGGTATAGCCGTAAAGCCGTGGTTTTCCATTATCTCCAGAGCCTGGCGGCAGGTGCTGTCGCTGTAGACATAATCTATCAGCGCTTTGGGATGAAGCAGCTGTATTATATTCATTATCTTTCACCTTAAAGTATTATTTTTCCGCTGTCTTAGCGCCTGCGGCGATGACCGCAGAGGCAAAATCGCTGTAAGAAACGCTCTTGAGGTCGTAGGTGGTAAGACCAACCTCATAAAGGGTATCGTTGGTTATTTTATTATCCCTCATTACCTGACGGCAGAATTCTTCACGCTTTTCATCGGTGAAACCCTCAAAATGAACATAGCCCTTATCCGTAAGCTCCTTCTCGCTGAAGGCTGGCACATTGACAGGCGCTGCACTCATTTTCTCGATCTCCCTGGTCTCGACCTGGTTATCTCTGCCCTCGATGGAATAGGTCACGGTGTACTTTTTCAGCTCTCCCGTGGTCTTATCAAAGTAAAAGTCCAGTACTGTAATATATGTGCCGGCGGTATAGGTATATTCCTCCGCATCGTATTTTTTTGATTCCTCCGGGTCTATATGGGTCTTTGTAGGCTCAAGAGACTGTTTCACCGTCTGGACGATAAGGTTGCCTGTGGGATCGTCGTTTATCTCCCCCACTTTTCTGGAAAAGGCTTTGGTCTTATCATCGTATCTGTATGTAGTATTGCCGGTGCAGACCACATATGACTTTATGTCCCCGTAGTCGGTCGTCTGTCTGATTATGCCCTTATCTTTTGATAGGGTGATCTTTGCATCTCTGCCGATGCCTTTTACGGTGCAGACATATTCATAAGACGGGTTCTCAAAAAAGGCAGCTGCCTTTTTTATCTTCTCTCCCATGACCTTTTCTTCCGGCTTGCTTTCGCTTTGGGAAGAACTATTTTCTGAGGTGCTCTCAGAAGAGGTCTGAGATGAGCTTTCGCTGTCCGTGCCGGATGAGCTTTCGCTGTCTGATGAGCTTGATTTTGCACAGGCAGCTGCAAACAGGGAAAGGGCAGCGGTAAATATCAGAATCGTTTTTTTCAATTTATCCATAAGTCATCCTTTTTTCATATCACGCTCTCAAAGGTATGCGTCAAGGCACACCGATACACTATAAGATTATACTACACATTCCCTTTTCTGTCAAGATACTCTCCAAAGGCAAGAGGATAGATGCCGATTTTTGAAAAGACATAGATCTAACGATCCGATAATAGCTTGAATTTTGATCTGCCCCGGATGCCACGCAGGGGCGGTGCGGCAAAGGGCAATTAAACTTGACAACCACGGGGTTGTGATGTATAATTATAACTTGAACTATTATATATAAGAAGGAGTGCTTTTTTATGAAGCTCAACGGTTCTGACGTTATTATGGAATGCCTGCTGGAGCAGGGTGTGGACACCGTTTTCGGTTATCCCGGCGGTGCTGTGCTGAACATTTACGACGCTCTTTACAAGTATTCCGATAAGATACACCACGTTATCACCGCCCACGAGCAGGCTGCCTGTCATGCGGCAGACGGATACTCAAGGACCACCGGCAGGACAGGTGTTGTTTTTGCCACATCCGGTCCGGGCGCAACAAACCTTGTAACGGGCATTGCGACTGCTTATATGGATTCTATCCCTCTTGTGGCTATCACGGGAAACGTACCCAGGGGACTTCTTGGACTTGACTCATTCCAGGAGGTAGACATCTGCGGAATAACGATGCCTATATCAAAGCACAACTATATCGTAAAGGACCCCGACAAGCTGCCCGACATTATCAGAGAGGCGTTTTACATTGCAAACGAGGGCAGAAAGGGACCGGTGCTCATCGACGTTCCAAAGGACATATCTGCGGCGATGATAGAATATAAAAAGCAAAAGCCCAAAAAGATAGTCAACCACAACCCGGACACGGTGAACGATGAGATCAAAAAGGCTGTGGAGCTCATCAATGCAAGCAAGAGGCCGTTTATCTACGCAGGCGGCGGTGTCGTTTCATGCAACGCAGCAGACGAGATGGCGGAGTTTGTTAAAAAGGTCAACGCTCCGGTGGCTCTTTCGCTTATGGGACAGTGTGCTTTTGACAACACAAAGGAGGAGTACATCGGTATGCTGGGTATGCACGGCACAAAGACCGCTGCACTCACCCTCAGCGAATGCGACCTTATGATAGTTCTCGGTTCAAGGTTCTCAGACAGAGTGCTTTGCAACCCAAACACCTTTGCAAACGGCAAGAAGATCATACACATTGAGATAGACCCTGCGGAGATCGGCAAGAATATCGACGTTTATCACCATGTTACAGGGGATCTTGAATACATAATCGACAAGATGACTTCCATGCTCCAGCAGCAGAGCCACCCCAAGTGGATGCAGCAGGTAAAGAAGTGGAAGAAGGAGTATGCCCTTAAAATGGTCCCTGTGCACAGCGACGACGAGGTGCTTCCTCAGGATGTTATACAGGAACTCGACAAGCTCACCAAGGGAGAGGCTATCATCACCACCGAGGTGGGACAGCACCAGATGTGGGCTGCACAGTTTTACAACTTCAAGTGCGAAAGAAGCTTTGCTTCCAGCGGCGGACTTGGCACAATGGGCTACGGTCTTGGAGCAGCCATCGGCAGCAAGCTGGGCAACCCGGACAGAACGGTGGTAAATATCGCCGGAGACGGAAGCTTCTTTATGAACTGCAACGAGCTTTCTTCCCTTGCAAAGCACAATATCCCCGTTATCGAACTTGTTTTTGAAAACGATGTTCTGGGCATGGTAAGACAGTGGCAGAGACTTTTCTACGGCAAGAGATTCTCTCAGACCGACATCCAGCGCCACACAGACTTTATGAAGCTTGCCGAGGCATTCGGCATCGAGGGTATACGCATCACCCAAAAAAGCGAGATAAAAGCAGGTCTGAAAAAAGCCCTTACCTGCGGCAGACCCTGCCTAGTGGACGTGGTCATAGATAAGGACATCAACGTTTTGCCTATGGTGCCTGCGGGAGCAGACGTATCCGAGCCTATAATGGACATCGACCTTACATAAGAGCCAAACTTATACAAGGCGCCTTGTAAAACAAACGGTGCCTGAAAAGAGGAAAAAATGAAGTTTTCAAAGCGTTTCAGAGAAAACATGATGCTGGTAGTGCTGGGCGTTGTACTGTTCTTTGTGCTGACCAACTACAAGCTGGTGCTGAACATTCTTGATTACATAAAAAACATTCTTTATCCTGTAATGCTGGGGGGACTTTTTGCATTTATTCTCAACGTTCCCATGTCTGCAATAGAGCGGACGATCTTCCGCACCCCGAAAAAGGAAAAGCCCAAAAAGATCGTGTGCGCTATAAAGCGTCCCTGCTCAATAGTGCTTACGCTGCTTATTGCTGTGGGAATACTGTCCCTTTTGCTGATCCTGGTCATTCCTTCGCTGGCGGAAACCCTTTCAACACTTTCAGAAAGCGCACAGACTATTGTTGACAACATCTCCGAAAAGGTTGAGAGCAACGGAGCACTCAAGGCTATATTCAACGCCTTTAACATCAAAAAAGAATCGTTCTCAACGGGATTCATGGACTTTCTTAAAAGCAGCGTGAGCGCACTTGAGGCAATGAACTCCCCCGGTTCGGCTGCGGCTGCGATCTTCTCATCTATAATTAACGTTGTGCTTGGGATCTTCTTTTCCATCTATTTTCTTGCACAGAAAGAAAAGCTTAAAGAACAGGCAAGAAAGACCTGCGTCGCTTTTCTTCCTGCAAGAGCCAATTCCAAGATAACAAGGATAGGTCAGCGTACAGTTGATACCTTCGGCAAGTTCCTTACGGGACAGTGTACGGACGCTGCACTTCTGGGCACGCTTTGTGCATTGGGAATGCTTGTGTTCGGCTTCCCTTACCCGCTTCTTATCGGCGTTGTTGTTGCCGTTGCGGCACTTATCCCTGTGCTTGGCTCATGTATCGGAATGGCAATAGGATTTTTGCTTATCAGCGCAACGAGCATCACACAGGCTGTGTGGTTCGTGGTATTTTTGCTTATACTTATCCAGATAGACTGTAATTTCATCTATCCACGTATCGTGGGCAACTCGGTGGGTCTGCCTGCATTGTGGGTGCTTTTCGCCGTTACGGTGGGCGGCAGGATGTGGGGCGTTCTGGGAATGTTCCTTGCGGTGCCTGCGTGCGCTATCGTTTACAGCGCACTTACAGTTATCGTTAACGAGAGATACTCAAAGAATATAAGACTCAAAAATATAAAGCAGTCAGCCAAGCCCAACAAAAAGCGATTTTTCTCGGAAGACGAGGAATGCGATGAGAACTGTGAGGAGGAGGATTACGACTTCGAGCCTGATGAGCAGGACACAGATCAGCTCTCGTTTGAGGAGATAGACGAACAGACACAAAGCCCGGCAGAAAACTCAGAGCAACAGGAAAACAACAAAGGTCCCTCTGCTTTGGGTAACACAGATTAGCCGTTTATGTACGAAATGCACCAAGGGAAGCACATGAGTATTTACAGTTTTTGAACAAGTTTACAATTTTGAAATTACTTCAGGCTGATTTCATTGACAGGTGCAGGATGCTGTGTTATACTCTTATCATCCGATAGATTATTCGGAAACTGTTAAGAGAGTAAGCAAAAGAGAGAGCAAAAAGAACGTGCAAATTAAAAAGCCTTCCGCCGGATATGACAGAAGACTTGATATTGATTTCCACTCCCACGGTTTTTACACCGTGGGCTTTTTGTTTATTCTTGTGTTTTCGTTTATAAGATATATTAAGATCAGGTGAAAAGGCTTGCCACGCCCTGACTGGCAATGGTCATTATCAGACCTGCAAGAAGTACGCCAAGCACTACTGCGATTATGCTCTTTTTAAAGTCAAGGTCAAGTATGCTGGCTGCAAGGGTACCTGTCCATGCGCCTGTTCCGGGAAGAGGTATTCCCACAAAAAGCAAAAGGGCAATATATACGCTGCCGCCTGCTTTCTGCTGAAGCTTTTTGCCGCCACGTTCACCTTTTTTCAGACAGAAGCTGCAAAACTTGCCAACAACTTTTTTGTCGCTGCCCCACAAAAGCAGCTTTCTTGCGAAAAAGAATATAAACGGCACAGGCAGCATATTTCCAAGCATACAAACAAGCAGACACCAGTGCCAGGGGATCCCCCAGCCTGTACCAACGGGTACGCCGCCTCTTAACTCAATAAGGGGTACCATGGATATAAGAAAAGCCATTATATATTTTTTGAACATAATAAAACTCCTTCTCACAAAACGCTACCTGATAAGTATAGCATACAGGTGCTGCATTGTAAAGAGCACCTTGACATTTTTGGTGTTATCTGCTATAATTGGTGCTGATAAACTTAAACGATTTCGGTAAAAAACACCCATAATTATTGTCTGCCCCGATAGGTGCTCAAGAGCGCTTATTAAGGGCACATTTATTACAAATATTACAAAGGAGCATAAAAATGGAACAACGGGAAAAAATGCTGTTCGTTTTTAACCCCCATGCGGGCAAGGGTCTTATACAGAAAAATCTTTGTGATATAATAAATATGTTCACCGCAGGCGGATATGACGTTCTGGCTTATCCCACCCAGGCTCAGGGAGACGGTTACCAAAAGATAGTCAGCGTTGGAAAGGAGTATGACATAATCGTTTGCTCCGGCGGAGACGGGACTCTCTCGGAAAGCGTAGGGGCGGTGATGAAGCTGCGTGAAAGCGACAAGGAGCTGAAGATACCCCTTGGATACATACCGGCAGGCTCTACCAACGATTTTGCAAATTCACTTGGAATATCCAAAAAAATGCTTCAGGCTGCGTTCGGCATAATTGAGGGAGAGACTTTTGACTGCGACATGGGACAGTTCAACGACGATTATTTTGTCTATGTGGCAGGCTTTGGTGCGTTTACAGACGTTTCTTACGAAACCTCGCAGACTATGAAAAACCGCTTTGGCCATGCGGCATACATCGCAGAGGCACTTAAAAGGCTGCCGAAAATATCCGGTCAGACGGTCACGGTGGAGCACGACGGAGAGACTATCACAGGCAATTTCATTCTCGGACTTGTTTCAAATTCACGCTCTATCGGCGGAATGAAAAAGCTCATCTCCAAGGATGTTTCTTTTGACGACGGACTGTTTGAAGTGGTGCTTGCCAAAACGCCAAAGAATGCATTTGAATTGAACAGTCTTATCGGTAACGCCGCAAAGAACAAGCTCACAGATAAGAACTTTGTTACGTTCAAAGCATCCAACATCGTATTCAAAAGCGAAAACGAGATACCCTGGACCCGTGACGGCGAGGCAGGGGGAGTACACAAAGAAGTTACCATCAAAAACCACCAGCAGGCCATCAGATTTATCCTCACCTCTGACAAGGTGGATACGGAGCACCAGTCTGCACCCCTTAACGAAGACAGCGGACAGCCGGATTATATCATTGAGGATCAGGAAGATATAGAAACGTAAGGTTTTGATAACAAACAAAGCAGCACCTGAAAGTGAGCAGGCTATGCGGTAGCGGGAACGAATACAGTTCATGAGGAAAGTCCGAGCATCACAGAGCAGGATAGCTGATAACGTCAGCCGAGGGTGACCTCCGAGCAAGTGCAACAGAGATATACCGCCGTCTTTATGACGGTAAGGGTGGAAAGGCGGGGTAAGAGCCCACCGGAGCGGCAGAGATGCCGCTGCCATGTAAACCTTATCCGATGCAACACCAATGGTGACACGCAATTCAATGGCTGCTCGTCAGGATTGCGGTCATAGGTGGCTTGAGCCGTGCGGCGACGCACGGAGTAGATAGATTACCGCACTCGACAAAACTCGGCTTACAGGCAGGCTCACTTTCAGATGCTGCTTTGAAATATCGGTGCGTTAAAAGCTCTCACTTGTATGGGGAGCTTTTTTGTTTAAATCTAAGAAAATAATTGTGAAGTTGTAACAATTCTTTGACCTTTGTTGTAATATTATTTCTTGTGTGCTATAATGGGCAGGAGTGATAATGGGAAAATGTCCCGAAAATCTGAATTATCCGGAGATGATAACAGTGAGTGAAAAAGATACAAAAAATCAGCAGGCTGAACAAGTCCAGCAGCCTCAGGATCAGCAGAGTGCACAGGAGCAGCAAGCTCCCAAGGAGGAAGTTACAGCCCAGGACAGCGGACTTTCCAAGCCTAAGGAAGGGTTAAATAAAAAGGTGCTCATAGGGTTTATCGCTATGGGCGTGGTCATCATCATACTTTTGGTGGTGCTTATAGTCGTTATGGTCTCCGGCAAAAAAAATGACTCGGACAGCAGCGAAAGCTCGGAAGAGGGATCTTCCCAAAGCAGCGAAAGTGCAGCTGAACAAAGCGACAGTATCACCGACGTGAGCGGAGTTTCCGATGACTCTCTCTCCGGCGGGGACGACAGCTCTTCATCTTCATCCGGCTCAAACGGCAAGCTGGAAAAAGGGCTTTATCTTGGCTACACCGCAGGCAACACCTGGGAGGACGGAGATAAGAAGATGTGCGGCCTTGCACTTTCTATCGTCAATAACACCGACGAGGATATAAAGGGCTGGACGCTGGTGCTTGAGGTGGAGAACCTTAAATCATGCAGCGGCTGGTGCGGCAACTTTACCGTCAGCGGCAACACCCTTACAATAACCAACGCTCCTCACAACGGCGAGATCACCAAGGGGGCAAGCATCACCGACGTTGGATGCAACATCGGTACAGGCAGCAAGCTCAACATAAAGTCCGCCAAGCTCAACGGAAAGGATATGACAATAGTATCAGGAAAGATCAACCTCACAGGCGGCGATGATAAGGTGCAGACTCAGGCAGGCGAGAAAAAGACCAACATTTCAGCTTTGCTTACAAGAACAAAGAACGCAAAGCAGGGTGACGACTGGCTCCACACCGACGGCAATAAGATACTTGACAAAGACGGCAAGCAGGTATGGCTCACGGGAGTGAACTGGTTTGGATACAACACAGGTACAAACACCTTCGACGGACTGTGGAACAGCCAGCTGGTGCCTACGGTAAAATCTATCGCAGACCACGGCTTTAACCTTATCAGAGTGCCAATTTCCGCAGAGCTTATACTTCAGTGGAAAAAGGGCGAGTACCCCAAGGCAAACTATAACAACGCCTATAACCCGGCTCTCAACGATCTTAACAGCCTTCAGATCTTTGACTATTTCTTAAAGCTCGCTGAGGAGAACGGAATGAAGGTAATGCCCGATATTCACAGCGCAGAGACTAACGCCAGCGGACATAACGTAAATTTGTGGTTTACCGAGAAGATAAGCACAGATAAGTTCTATGAGGCGCTTGAATGGATGGCGGACAGGTACAAGGGCAACGATACTATTATAGCATACGACCTTAAAAACGAGCCTCACGGAAAACCAAACGAGGGCAAGAACGCTGCTATCTGGAACGACTCAAAGGACGCTAACAACTGGAAATACGTTGCAGAGACTGCGGCTGCCAAGATACTGGCTAAAAACCCAAATGTACTTATTATGATAGAGGGTACGGAGATTTACCCCAAAAACTCAAAGGGTGATTATTCCTCCACCGACGAGAAGGATTATTACTTTAACTGGTGGGGCGGCAACCTCAGAGCGGTCAGAGACTTCCCTATCGACCTGGGCAAGTATCAGAACAAGCTGGTCTACTCTCCCCACGACTACGGTCCCACAGTTTACGAGCAGCCCTGGTTCAAGAGCGATTATACCTTTGACAGCCTTATGAAGGACTGCTGGCAGGACAACTGGTTCTATATCCATAAGGAGAACAAGGCTCCGCTGCTTATCGGTGAATGGGGCGGCTTTATGAAAGATCCTAACCTTAAATGGATGACCTATATGAGAAAGCTTATCAAGGACAACCACCTTAACCACACATTCTGGTGCTTCAACGCAAACTCCGGAGACACCGGCGGACTTGTTAAGGACGATTTCAGAACATGGGATACGGAAAAGTATAACTTCGTTAAGGAGGTCCTTTGGCAGCAGGACGGTAAGTTCGTTGGACTTGACCACGCTGTAAAGCTTGGCGCAAACGGCATTACCCTTTCTCAGGCAAAAAGCCTGTAATATAAACTAATATCATCAGCACCTGTTCCCTGTTTTCAGGCGGGCAGGTGCTCTTTTTGTGCAAAAGCTGCAAAAGAAAGGCTGAAAATGCAGTGCTTGATTGTGCGTTCCTACATATTTCTTGAAAAAGCATAATATCCTATTGACAAATAATATTATATGTCGTATAATATGCACAGTGATAGAATATAACAGAAAAACAAGTATAGAACAAAAGAGAAAAGACAACAAAAGAAAAATCTTGAGAAAGGAGTGTGGCGTATGAGCTTTCCGATAAGCGCAGGTCTTTTGGATTCAATGGTACTTGCCATTGTGGAAAGAGAAGATACCTACGGTTATGAAATAACCCAGACCATGCGTAAGGCGGTGGACGTTTCCGAATCTACTTTGTACCCGGTGCTCAAGCGGCTGCAAAAAAACCAGATGCTTGAAACTTACGATAAAGAGTTTATGGGGCGCAACAGGCGATATTATCACGTGACCGAAAAGGGACAACTACAGCTGAGAGATTACAAGCAACAGTGGAAAGAACACAAACAAATGGTTGACAGCATACTATTAAAAGAGACTGGAAGTAAAAAAGAGGAGCCAAAAATAGAAGAAAAGGAGGATGTGCTTCCACAGGAAGCGTAAAAGGGGTAATATGAAAAGACTGGAATATATGACTATTCTCCGCCAGAAACTTGTTGACGGCGGATTGAGTAACGATGAGGTCAACGACGCACTTGAATTTTATGAGGAGCTTTTCCTTGACGGCGGATATGAAAACGAGGAAAAGACTGCACAAAACCTTGGAGACCCGGAAAAACTTGCGGCACATATCCTTGCGGAGAACGGCTCTATCGTTCCCGCAAAGCCGGCAGAGGATATGGAGGACGCTTACGATAATACAAACGCAAACGCTCAGCAGACTCCCCCACCGGTCAACAACGGATACGACATCGCACCGGATAACAGGAAAAAAGCCATAGTGATAATTCTTCTTGTTACAGCCATAGTCTGGGTGCCCACCTTGTTCGGACTTGCAGCAGGTGCATTCGGACTGATGATAGGTATACTGGCTGCGATCTTTGCCATCGGCGCAGCAGGTGTGGGACTGCTTGTTTCAGGGGTGGTAAGTATGTTTACAGCGCCCCCGGTAGGCTTGCTGCTTTTCGGAACGGGAATGTTCCTTATGGGGCTTTCGGTGCTTATTATGGTACCTGTTGTCAAGGGACTGACTGCTTTGGCGAAAAAGCTTATCAACCTTATCGTCAAAGGCTTCAGAAAGATCATGGGTACCGATAATGCAAAGGCGGTGAGCAGCAATGGCTAAATACGATGCAATGGGCGACAAGGTGCAAAGACGTGTTCCCGTGGCGGTGTGGATAATGCTGGCAGGGCTTGTTATAGCTGCCATCGGACTCGTATGGTGCCTTAACACCGACCTTAAAAAGTACGCCAAGACCGAAAATCTTGGTACAGTTCAGGCCCTGGAGGATATAAAGGATCTTGAGCTTACATTCGACGCAGCTACCACAAGTATAACAAAGTCAACAGACGACAAGATCCATGTTACCATAGACAACGCACCAAAGGATGTTTATTCTATCGGCAAAAAGGACGGCAAGTTCTACATAAAGACAGATAATTTCTCAAGCTTTATCAAGTGGTCAGGAATAAAGGATATCCCATTTTTGAAAGATGTCTATCCCCACGCAAAGATCACCGTGGAGCTTCCCGACACAGCCTTTGAAAAGGTCAAGATCGAAAACGGCGGCGGCGATCTAAGCATAAACGGCATCAGCTGCACCGATCTTGAAATAGATAACGGCGTGGGCGAGCTTACCATAAGCAACTGCACCGCTAAGGAGACTGATATAGACAACGGCGTTGGCAAGGTCGAAGCTAAAAACTGTAATTTTGGCAAAACACAAATAGATAACGGCATTGGTGAAACCGACATCAAAGACTGCCAGCTGGGCAAAAGCGAGATCGACAACGGCATCGGCAAAACAAGTATCGATTCGGAAATAAACGGCGATATTGACGTTGACAACGGCATAGGAGATATAAACCTCAAAGTCAAGGGCAGCGCAGGAGATTATAGTTTCAAAGGCGATGACGACGGAATAAAGATCATCGGAAAGATAGATTCCGGCGATGCAAAGTACAAGATAGACCTTGATAACGGCATCGGAGATATTACGATAGAATTTGTATCCTGACAAAAGGAGGAATAAGAGATGACAGAACAGAAAAGACTATACCGGCTTCGTTCAAACCGTATCCTGTGCGGTGTGTGTGCAGGTATCGGGGAATACTTCGGAGTTGACGCCAACGTGGTACGCATAGCGACGGTACTGCTCGGCTGCACGGGAACAGGCTTGATCGCATATATCGTTGCGGCAGTTCTTCTTCCCGAAAAGTAAAAAAGCATATCACCCCACTTCAAAAACCCGGCACGCTCCAGTCTTTCGTGTCGGGTTTTTTATGCTATAAAAAAGAGGTAAGAAATATGGACTGCACTTATACAGAAGCATTATAAACTCTTTTTGGGGAAAACCCTTTTGCAAAATGGGTTCCGCTAACGGCTTTGCCGTTAGCTACGGAGACTTGACCTTTTGGTCAAGTCTCTGCCCCAACCGAGAATATCCTATGGATATTCTCGTGCGCCGGCTACGCCGGTGCGCCCTTCTCCTAAAACTCTTAATGATTTTTAAACCCCGATGGTTTTATCCATCGGGGTTTAAAAATAGTTATGGTCAAGAAACGCAGTTAGGAAACAGTCCTTGCAATAAAAAGATATTCCTCAAAACAATTCATAAGGCTTCTATATAAGCACTGCCCTTACTCTTACCTCTTTTTTGCTTATTTTATTCTTATTTCTATCAAGCCATTCCTGCTGTGATAATAGCCATCTTGTAGACCTCATCAGCTGTGCAGCCTCTTGAAAGGTCGTTGATGGGAGCGTTAAGTCCCTGAAGGATAGGACCGTAAGCCTCGAAGCCTCCAAGTCTCTGAGCGATCTTATAGCCGATATTACCTGCCTCGATAAGCGGGAAGATAAATGTGTTAGCCTGTCCTGCAACCTTTGAATCGGGGCACTTTGTTTTAGCTACCTCTGCGGAAACGGCTGCGTCGAACTGGAACTCACCGTCGATAACAAGCTCAGGATCGATATTTCTTGCCTCAATAACAGCATCGTGCGAAAGCTGTACTGTGCCGCCCTTGCCCGAGCCGTAGGTGGAAAAGCTCAGCACTGCTACCTTTGGATCAATGCCGAAGAAAGCAGCTGTCCTTGCAGTTTCAACAGCCACCTCACCCAGCTGTCTTGCAGCGGAAAGAACAACGTTGCCGTCCTTATCCAGCCTGTCTGTGTAGCCAAGGTTGATAGCGCAGTCGCCCATAGCTATCTTTTCCTCTGCTCCGTCCTTTTCTCTGAAAAGGATAAATGAGGAGCTTACAAGGTTGGAGCCTTTCTTGGTCTTGATTATCTGAAGTGCAGGTCTTACCGTGTCGGCTGTGGAATAGGTCGCACCGCCCAGAAGAGCGTCAGCCTTGCCTGCCTTTACAAGCATGGTGCCAAAGTAGTTTGATTTTGCAAGAGCTGCTCTTACCTCATCCTCGGTCATCTTGCCCTTTCTCAGCTCGACCATCTGAGCCACAAGAGCCTCCATATCCAGATAGGTCGCAGCGTCAAGGATCTCAGCCTTTGAAACGTCAAAACCGCCCTTTTCAGCAGCAGCCTTTACCTGGTCAACGTTTCCGCAAAGGATCACGCCCATAAGGTCCTCTTTGAGCAGCTTATCGGCAGCCCACAGGATACGCTCGTCAGTACCCTCTGTGAAAACGATAGTTTTTCTGCTTGCTTTAAGGTTTTCGATCAGTTTATCGAACATTCCCATTTGTTTATACCTCCAGTTAAATAATTATTGCCTTATAAGTATAACACATTGCTTCTGTTTTTTCAATAGTGATAATGTTACAAAAAAGAAAAACTGCCCTCGTTAAGGTAGGTACCTATATAGAAGATTTATAAAACGTTTTGCGGAACATCTTTTATTGCGAAGGACTGTTTCCTAACTGCATTTCTTGACCATAACTATTTTTACCCCCGATGGTTTTATCCATCGGGGGGTAAAAATCATTAAGAGTTTTAGGAGAAGGGCGCACCGGCGTAGCCGGCGCACGAGAATATCCATAGGATATTCTCGGTTGGGGCAGAGAATTGACCAAAAGGTCAATTCTCCGTAGCTAACGGCAAAGCCGTTAGCGGAACCCATTTTGCAAAAGGGTTTTCCCCAAAAAGTGTTTATAATACTTCTGTATGAGTACCATACTTAACGAGAGCAGTTTTTTGTTAGGTTTATCATCCTTTTTTCTTTACGATACTGTAATACATTTTTGCAGTCAGAAGGTATATCACCGTATATATCAGCGTATATCCCACAAAGCCTGCAAGGGTGCATTTAAGGTAAATCTTTGTGCTGTCAAGTCCCATGTATGCAAGCAGTCTGCCCACCATCGGGAAAGCAAATGTCGTATGCACAATAGCGGTGGCAAGGGGAAGGAAGAACACCATCAAGATCTGTGAGCGTATGGAGCTTCTTACCTCGGCCTCGCTCATGCCCACGCTTTGCATGATACGGAATCTGTCTGCGTCCTCGTAGCCCTCGGTGAGCTGCTTATAGTAGATAATAAGTATCGTTTCAAAAATAAACAGCGTTCCAAGGAACAGTCCCAGGAAGAAGAATGAACCGTAAGCCATCATCGCATCAGCCTTTTCTACCGAGCGCAGTTTCATATTGTCCATATATGTCATATCACTGAGATATTTGCTCTGGCTTATATCCCCGATGGTCTTCATGGCTTCATCCGCCTTTTCCATTGGCTCGTCATAATCAATATCCAGCTGATAGAATTCATCCGCTTTTATCGGTGACTGCTCATTAAATACCTTTACCAGTTCCGTTACCTCATCGCTTGATGAGAAGAACAGCTTCAGGAATTCACTATTGACATTTGTATTTTTCTTTACCTCTCTGATCTTGAATGTCTTGCCCAGCAGCTCAAGCTCCTTCATGCCATCAAACACATCTGATGATGTTTCAACTATCACCTCACCCTTTTCAGTGCGGTAAGATTCACGTATCTCGTCAGCTTCCTTTTTGAACAGAACATCTTCATCTTCATTATCGCTGAATCGGGTATTCACCATATACCATGGATTGATCCTTACGTCAAATCTGTCATCGCTCTTTACTCCGCCGTCGATACCGGACTTTGTATCGTAAAGATGTGTTGCTCCGTCAGTGTAATCCTGCTTCTCAAAAGGCACGAGATTCATTGTTTTCTTGCCCTTGAGCATAAGACGAGCCTCAACGTTCTTGTCTACCTTCTTCGTCTTGACCTTTTCAGCGATCTTAGCTTCTATCTTAGCGGTCTCCTTGCCGTCGTAATCATAGTTTACATTGATTATCGCATCGTGCTTTGGCAGCTGCCCTTCAACACCTGCCATCAGCGCCATAGTCGAACACACGGTTATAAGCACCATTGTGGAAAGTATAGCGGTGCTGGCAAGTCCCACCGAGTTGCGCTTCATGCGGTAGATCATACCCGAAAGAGAGGTAAAGTGCTTTGTTTTATAATAGTAGCTCTTTTTCTTTTTAAGCAGCTTGAGCATTGCGATTATTCCCGCAAAGAACAGGCAATATGTGCCCAGAATAACAAAGATCACTGCCGTAAACATCATGGAGATGTTTTTGCTAAGGTCGGTAACAAAGAAGGAAAGTCCGTAGCCGGCAAAAATGAACAAAAAGCCCACGATTGTCATGAACAGCTTGGTCTTGGGCTCCTTTTCTCCTTTCTTAGAGCCCGAAAGCAGTTCGATTGGGTTAGAAAAGTGCAGCTTTCTTATGGTGAAAAGATATGTTGCAAAAAGTGTCACGGCTATCATGATAACAGCATCGATCATGGACTTCACGGAAATGTGATAACCGATGTTCACCGCATCGTCACCGAGCATCTTCGTAAATATAACGTGCACTACCCTTTCAAGGACAAGTCCGGTGACACAGCCTGCGACGAAAGTTACCACTGCAACATAGATCGTTTCAAGGAGCATCAGCTTTGCGATATGTCTTTTTTCCATTCCCAGAATGTTCAAAAGACCGAACTCTTTATTTCTCCGTTTTAGGATAAAGCTGTTTGAATAAAACATTATAACGACTGCAAACACCGCTGTTACATAAGAGCCGTATCTCATCAGTGTGGGCAGAGCCTCGGCTCCACGCTGGAGCTTGCTGAAATCCGGGTTTGCCGAAAGGGAGCGGATAACATACATCATGGACATCATCAAAACACAGATAAGAAGGTAGGGAATGTACATTTTTCTGTTGTTTTTGATGTTTTCCTTAGCCAGCTTGAAATAATAGCGATTAGTCATTCGGTTCACCGCCTGCCATTATTTGAGTAAGAGCATGGGATATCTTCTGGTACATCTGCTCTGTCGTTGCCTCTTCACGGTAAATCTGGTGGAAAAGTGTTCCGTCCTTTATAAAGATCACTCTGCTTGCACGGCTTGCAGCCTTGATGGAGTGGGTAACCATAAGGATAGTCTGTCCGTCCTTATTAAGCACATCGAAAATGTCCAGCACGCTGTCTGTGGATTTTGAATCCAGCGCTCCCGTAGGCTCATCGGCAAGGATAAGCTTAGGCTGGGTTATCATAGCTCTTGCTATGGCGGTACGCTGCTTCTGACCGCCGGAAAGCTCATAGGGGTACTTTTCAATAAGCTGGTCTATACCAAGCATCTTAACGATGGGCATAAGCCTTTTTTCCATATCATCATACTTCATGCCCAAAAGTACAAGGGGCAGAAGGATATTATCCTTGATGGAGAAATTGTCCAGCAGATTAAAGTCCTGAAATACAAATCCCAGGTTATCACGGCGGAAAGCGGAGATCTCTTTTTCGTTTATCTGGGAAAGCTTTTTGCCGTCAAGGATCACCTCTCCGCTGGTGGCTTTATCAAGTGAAGCCAGGATATTCAAAAGCGTAGTCTTGCCCGAGCCGGATTCACCCATAATTGCCACGTACTCGCCCTTTTCCACCTCAAAGGTCACACTTTTAAGTGCCTCCACCTTATTGCCCCCAAGGCGGGTGGTATATATCTTTCCTACATCCGAAACGTTTAAAACTGCCATATTGTCCTCCTATAATTTTGTTCTTTATCTTTTCTTTCCAAAACAATTGACCAGCACAGGATAGATATATATCCCTGCCAGCACCGCCGCACCTGCAATGATTGCCACCACACGAAAGACCACATACACCGTGTTATCCAGCTTGATCTTTTTGCCAAACAGCCAGATCCCAAGGCAGGCTGCGATGCCAAAAAGGCTCAGAGCGATGCCTGCTGAGATGCCAAAGGGCATATTTGTGATCCTTATACTGTTTTCTCCCGGCTGAAGGTCAAAAGCGACAAAGTCACCAAACGCTTTTTCAAGCTTTGCCTCCTGTCCGTTTATCTCAAGCCTCAGACTTTCGCTGTATGGGATAAACACCAGGCATTTTTCACCCTTTTGGGCGGTATACTCACCGCTTATGACTCCCTTTTCCTCTTTAAGACCGGCGCACTTTGCATTTTCAAGGGCAGTGGAAAGATTATTGAGGTCAAGTCCGTAAACTCCGAAAGAGGTACACTCAACGTTCTTTTCCACCCTTACGGTGACCTCCACCGTGCGATCGCTGAACTCACCCAGCCAGAGCAGACCGTTTGAGCTTTGGGAGGGGAAACCTGTTTTTATAGGCAGTCCGTCAACGCTTATGGTAAACGCTGAATACTCAGGCTCGTTAAGATTTGAGCTTGGTTTGTTGAAACAGTCAAAGTAAAGCACCTGTTTACCCTTAACGTCGATATGATAATCTATATCGCTGCCTCCCGACATGGGGCTTATATCTATCAAACCATCTTCGTCTTCTCTGATAAGCACTCTGCCTGTGGCATCCGGCTCATACTTTGTCATAAGCTTGTCATCGGGACCATTGCTGAAAAGGGTGGTATAGATATTTTGCTGTACCTCAAAGCGGTCCATATCGTCAAGACTTTCCATAGATGAGATGTCCCGATCTGTTACAAGACCCAGACCGATGGTATTTGTGCGTTTATATATCCCATATTTTTGGCTCATATACACGCTGTCCCGGAGGGTATCGTCGGAAAGCCCTATCTGATATTTGATGCTGAAAAGTGCATCGGTAAGCTCTGTGCCCCCGTGGGAGCCTACCTCCATCCAATAGGAGGAATAGCCCAGTTTTTTCATTGCATACATATAATTCTTATTTGTAAGGGAGGTATAGTGGCTTATGCTGCGGTATCCCAGCGCTCCGATATTATTCACATCAAACTGTTTCGCTGCGGTTTTCACCCTATAAAAATCATCGTCGTGTATCTTACCTTCAAGCTTGAACACCTCACGGCTCGCCACAGTCTTTTCCAGCGCCTGATCCTTTGAGCCGGTCATATACATACCTGTGGAGCTTACCGCTTGCAGCACCACGAAACAGCCCAGCATTGCAGCAAAGAAATTCCTGTTGAGCTTGCCTTTTTTGTAGATATAAAACACGGTCCCGAATCCTGCGGCGGTAAGGGCAAAGACCTTTGCCTCTATGGAAAAGCTTTTATCGTCCGACCACAATCTTCTTGCGTAAAGGTCGATTATATCCGCATTTTTGTTCATTACCGTCTTTACGAGAAATGCACAAAGCAGGAAAACGAACACCGACACAACGGCAAAGCCTGTCTTATTCTGTTTATTTGTACCCCCGTCGTATCCACAGATATGGCCGCTGCCGTCTTCAAGGAACATTGCGCTGCATATAAGCAGGAAAAACACGGTGATGAATGCAAATCTGCATGGGAACGACATATAGCTGCCTGTGTGCCACATAAGGTTGACCGGCTCTATTATCATAGGCAGCAGCATCAGCACCAGCATTATCAGCATTGTCTTTGTTTCACGGGTATGTTTTTTCTTGTCAAGGACACACCCTGCACAGATAACTATTGCACAGACGCTGTAAAGCAGCAATGGCAGCGCCGTTTGGAACTCGGAAAGGAAATTTGCATTCTGAAGGTTCTTTGTGACCGATGTGGTCCTTCCGCTGGCAAAAAACTGCAAAAGGCTTGGCAGCCACACCACAGCGGTCATGAGCATGGAAAGCATACTTCCCATGATAAACAAAAATGCTGTCTGCAAGCGCTCTTTTTTCCTGTCACGTATACATAAAAGAGCGATGAATAAAATACAAAACAGCGCTATCATATAACAGATATAGTAGTTCACCACCGCCATAAGGCTCAGCATAGCGACATAAAGCGCCATTTTGTTTTTTGTAACAAGTCTGTGTATGCCTATCATCAGCAAGGGGAAAAGATACATTATATCCAGCCAGATGCTGTTTTGATAGTAAAGGACCGTATAGCCGCAAAAGGCATAGGAAACGCTCAGGCACGCCGAGATAAAAGGGTCGGTCTTACTGAGGCACTTGCGGAAAAAAAGCATTGCCGTGACCCCGGCGGTCATCATTTTTAGCATAGTTGCGATATTTACAAAATATATAAGGTCCTCTTTGGGAACAAAAAGAGCAAGAAGGTTAAAAGGGCTTGCCACAAAAAAGAATATGACACCCACCATGCTCATTCCGCCTGCATTTTGCATATTAAGGAAAAGCGAGGTTTTCCCCGTAAGGATATCCTTCAGATCCGCCGTCATGGGGATCACTTGCTGGGTCATATCGCACCAGGCGATGGTGCCGTTGCCGAAGGGATAAAGGCCGTTTATAAAAAATACCACGAATAAAATAAACATTATAGCAAAAGGTACAGAGAAAAAGGCAGCTATATTTTTGTATGGTATTTTGGTTCTGTCGTTCATAATTACACCTGAATTTTGTTTAACTTTTTTATCCATATCATTATACACTGTTATATGCCATAATGCAAGGGGTATTCAGCTATTTTTGCAGGCGATATATATTTTTTACCGGTGCAAAAAACCGTGATATATGTAATAACAAATAACTGCCTGCATATGCTGTTGACAAACGGGGAAAAATGTGTTATCATTTAAATAAAAGGAACACCCCCGGGGAGTGGGGTATCAGGGCAGAGATATAAAGGGCTGCACACCCTGCCTATTTCCGGGAAATACCCCCGTCAGAGTCAGGAGGAATGAAAAGATGATGGCAGACAAAACCCAGGTCAGCAAGCTCCTCAAAACTGCCAAGGGACAGATAGAGGGGATATTACGCATGATAGAGGAAGACAGATACTGTATAGACATTTCAAATCAGATAATGTCCACCCAGGCAATACTAAAAAAAGCAAACACATTGGTGCTCACCGCCCATTGCAGGGGCTGTGTGGCGGACGCACGCACCGACGAGGAGAAGGCTGAGAAGGTGGACGAGATGGTGGAGCTTCTTACAAAGCTTCTAAAATAATGTATACCGCACAAAAGTGTGCATAGAAAGGTCATAAGCAAAATATGAAACAACGATTTGATGTAACGGGAATGACCTGTTCCGCCTGCAGCGCAAGGGTAGAAAAGGCTGTAAAAAGCCTTGACGGCGCAAACGAGGTACAGGTCAACCTGCTTACCGCAACCATGAACGTGGAATACGACCCCGAAAAGCTCGACGAAAGCGGGATCATCTCGGCGGTGACAAAAGCCGGCTACGGAGCAAGGGTAAAGGGCGAGGCCGGCAGAAAAGCCTCCCACACACCGCAGGGTCCCACACCTGCCGAGGAGGCACGAAGGGCTATGAAGTCACGGACCATATGGTCCTTTGTACTGCTGATCCCCCTTATGTACATCTCCATGGGGCATATGGCAGGGCTTCCCCTCCCCTTTTTCCTTGAGGGAAAGGAAAACAGCGTAAGCTACGCCTTTGCACAGTTCCTGCTGTGCCTGCCTGTGGCATATATCAATTCATTCTACTACACAAGAGGCTGGAAAAACATCTTCCGCCTTTCTCCGAATATGGATTCACTTATCGCCGTTGGCTCCACAGCGTCGGTGGTTTACGGCATATTCGGCATCTTTATGATGAGCTATGGTATTTCCCACGGGGATATGGAAACAGTCGAGCGTTACCGCCACGATCTTTATTTTGAATCTGCGGTGATGATACTTACCCTTGTTGACCTGGGCAAGTACCTTGAGGCAAGGTCAAAAAGCAAGACCGGCAGCGCAATTTCCGCCCTTATGGATCTTTCACCGAAAAGCGCCTCGGTGGAGCGTGAGGGGACGGTGCAGCAGATCCCTGTGGAGGAGCTTGAAAAGGGCGACATAGTCATAATAAAAGCCGGTGAAAGTATCCCCTGCGACGGAGTGGTGGTCTTTGGATCCGCTTCGGTGGATCAGTCAGCCATAACCGGCGAGAGCATACCCGTTGAAAAAAACACCGGTGACAAGGTCATCAGCGCAACGATAAACAAAAGCGGTTTTGTGAAAATAAAAGCTACCCGTGTGGGGGACGAGACCACCCTTTCGGGAATAATCCGGCTGGTGGAGGAGGCCTCCTCATCAAAGGCGCCTATTGCAAAGCTTGCGGATAAGATCGCAGGATTTTTCGTACCCGTGGTCATGGGTATCGCCCTTGTTACCGCCATGGTGTGGCTGCTTGTGGGGCAAAGTGCAGAATTTGCACTTTCCTGTGCTATCTGCGTGCTGGTGATCTCCTGTCCCTGCGCTTTGGGGCTTGCTACTCCTGTGGCAATAATGGTGGGAACTGGCAAGGGTGCAGAAAACGGGATCCTCATAAAATCCGGCGAGGCACTTGAGACCCTTTGCAAAGCAGATACGGTGGTGCTTGATAAAACAGGTACCGTTACATGGGGAAAGCCCCGTGTAACAGAGGTCTGCGCTGTAAACGCAGACAAACAGGAGCTTTTGCAGATCGCCTGCTCTCTTGAAAACCGCAGCGAACACCCCCTTGCAAAAGCGGTGTGCGACTATTGCAAGGATATAGAGCTTTTGCCTGTAACGGACTTTCGCACCCACGCAGGACTTGGTGTCAGCGCACAGGTGGGAGGAGTCATGTGCTATGGGGGAAGCCCCAGATTTCTTGAACAGCAGGGAGCTGCCATCAACAGCAGGGAGCTTGAGGGGATATTGGACAAAATGCTCACTCCCCTTGTGTTTGCCACAGACAAAAAGATCCTTGGGGCGATCAGCGTTGAGGATACCGTAAAACCCGACAGTCCGCAGGCTGTAAGGGAGCTTAAAGCAAGAGGGATAAAGGTAGTGCTGCTCACCGGGGACAGTAAGGCAGCCGGCGAAAAAACAGGAGCACAGATAGGTGCCGACGAAGTGATCGCACAGGTGCTCCCGGAGGATAAGGAAAAGGTGGTCTCCAAGCTTCAGCAGCAAGGCAGGATCGTGGCGATGGTGGGCGACGGCATAAACGACGCCCCTGCCCTTGCAAGAGCAGATGTGGGCATAGCAATAGGAGCTGGCACGGATATTGCCATTGAAAGCGCAGATGCGGTGCTTATGAAAAACACTCTGTCAGACGTTATATCCGCCATAGACCTTAGCCGCAAGGTGATAACAAACATAAAACAAAACCTTTTCTGGGCGCTGTTTTACAATGTACTTGCAATACCCCTTGCAGCAGGGGTGTTCTTCAGCGCCCTGGGCTGGCGTTTAAGCCCTATGATCGGCGCTGCTGCCATGAGCATGAGCAGCATTTTCGTGGTGAGCAACGCTCTTAGGCTGCGCCGTTTCAAGCCATCAGCTGCCGATCCCCTGCCGGATCAGGGGGATAACGATATAACACAGATCAAGGAGGAAAAAGAAATGAAAACCTACACTATGAAGATCAAAGGTATGATGTGCCAGCACTGTGTGGCTCACGTTAAAAAAGCCCTTGAGGCCGCCGGTGCAGACGCACAGGTGGACCTTGACAAGGGGGAGGCTTATATAAAAGCCGACAGCAGCATTTCCACAGATACCCTCACCAAGGCTGTCACCGAGGCAGGCTATGAGGTGACCGGGATAGAATAGACCCGCCAAGGAGCAGCTATGGATATTATCAGACGAAGATATACCTTTTACGGCAGGGTCCAGGGCGTGGGTTTCAGATACCGTGCATACTATGCCGCCCGTGAATTTGGCGTTGCCGGCTGGGTAAAAAACGAGTACGACGGAAGCGTTGTAATGGAAGTCCAGGGTACAAGGGAAAACATCGACAGTATGCTGCAAAGCATCGAAAACGGCAGATTTGTCAGCATCGACAACTTCCTGTGCCAAAGCGTACCCACCCAAACGGAGAGCACATTTGAGATAATAGGATAAGAATAATACAAGCAGCTGAGTGCATATATTTCACCAAGAACAAATTTAACGTGGTGATGATATGCTATTTCAGCTGCTTGAACTTTTATGCTCAAATTTTCTGTTTTTTGCCCTGCACTTTGACAGCTCGGGAGCTAACTTTCCAAAGCCCCTTTCCGCCAAGGAGGAACGCCGCTGCTTTGAAGCCATGGCGGCAGGCGACAAAAAAGCCCGTGACAAGCTTATCGAGCATAACCTGCGCCTTGTGGCTCACATTATCAAGAAATATTACTCCGCCTCAGCCGATCAGGACGATCTTATCTCGGTGGGTACCATCGGGCTTATAAAGGCAGTTTCCACATTTGACTACAAAAAAGGCTGCCGCTTTGCTACCTATGGGAGCAGATGTGTGGAAAACGAGATACTTATGTATTTTCGCAGCCAGAAAAAAACTGCCCTTGACAGGCATTTCGACGACCCGGTGGACTCGGATAAGGACGGAAATAAGCTTTGCCTTATCGACCTTATATCCGACGGAACAGACGTTGGGGACAAGATCGAGCTGGCAATTCGCTGCGAACAGCTCTATAAGTTCATCAGCTCCGAGCTGGATGAGCGGGAACAGACCATAATACGTCTGCGGTACGGCCTTTGCAACGGAAAATCCCTTACTCAGCGTGAAGTCGCCGCAAAGCTGGGGATATCACGCTCGTATGTTTCAAGGATAGAAAAGAAAGCCCTGGAAGTGCTTAGGAGAAAATACGAGGGAAAATAACCAAAAACAGCTTTTAAGATTTGTGAAAAGGGTAAATTTATTGTGCAATCCACTCCTTTTGTGCATTTGATACTAAAATCTACTTGAAATAAAAGACGTAATATGTTATAATGACTATGAACGGATCTTGCACCAAAGGAGGGATAATGATATGGATAATCTTAAAACTGTGCTTATCGTTGACGATGCTTTTATTAACCGTGCTCTCCTTAAAAAACTTCTCTCCGGCTCATATAACGTGATCGAAGCCGAAGACGGCAAACAGGCGCTGGAAACTCTCCGCAAAGACCCCCAGAGCGTGTCTTGTGTCCTGTTGGATCTTGATATGCCTGTAATGAGCGGCTATGAGGTGCTCAGCGCTGTGCGGATGGATCAGCAGCTCAACAAGATCCCTGTTGTTGTCACCACCTCCGGAGACAGCACAGACAGCGAGATAAAAGCCCTTTCATTCGGAGCCTGGGACTTTATCAAAAAGCCTATCGCTCCCCAGGTGCTTAAATTCAGGATAAATAACGCCATTGAGCGCAGCCAGTTCACCGCCTATGAACAGCTGAAATACATGGCGGAGTTTGACCCCCTTACAGATATTTTCAATAAGGACAAATTCTACTCTGAGACCGAAAAGCTTATTGCACAGCACCCGGACAAGCGCTTTGCGATCATCAGGCTTGACATAAACAATTTCAGCCTTATCAATTCCTTCTTTGGAATGGAAGAGGGCAATTCCCTTTTGCGCTATATCGCAAAGCATCTGCGTGTAAACACCGCCGATTTTATCGGCAGCGCTTTCGGAAGGATAGAGGCGGACATCTTCGGTATCTGCGTTCCCTTCTCGGACAAGCAGAGCGTTGAGCATTTTGTTATGCGAAGCATGAACGCTTTGCAGAGCTTTTCCAACGCCTACTATATTGTCCCCTGCTTTGGTATATATATCACCGGGGAGGAAGATATCCCCGTGTCCATAATGTTTGACAGAGCCACCCTTGCGGCAAAGCACTGCAAAGGGAACTTTGTGAACTATTTTGAATATTATAACGACGATATGCGCCTTCGCATCGAGAAGGAGCAGGAGATAACCAACGATATGAACATCGCCCTTCAGGACAGACAGTTCACTATCTACGTACAGCCAAAGTATAACATTATGACCAACACACCCGCAGGAGGCGAGGTGCTCGTCAGATGGATACACCCCACAAAGGGAATGATACCTCCGGGATTTTTCATACCCCTGTTTGAAAAGAACGGCTTTGTGGTAAAGCTTGACGCATATGTGTGGGAAGAGGCCTGCATAATGCTAAAAAAATGGATAGACCAGGGCAGAGAGCCTAACCCTATCTCCGTTAACGTTTCAAGAGTTAATATTTATAACCCACACTTTGTGGAGAATATCATAAAGCTGGTGGACAGGTACCAGATACCCCATAACCTGTTCAATGTGGAGCTTACCGAAAGCGCATATACCGACAACCCTGAAATGATGGTAAAAGCCATCGAGGTGCTGCGTAACAACGGCTTTACCGTAATGATGGACGACTTCGGCAGCGGGTATTCATCTCTTAGTATGCTGAAAAATATACCTGTGGACGTTCTTAAAATAGATATGAACTTCTTTATCGACGCAAACAGCCAGAGCCGCTGTGAAAGCATCGTGGCATCTGTCGTAAGAATGAGCAAGTGGCTGAATATCCCCGTTGTTGCCGAGGGTGTGGAAACCGAGGAGCAGATCGGATTTCTCAGAGAGATCGGCTGCGATTTTGTCCAGGGCTACTACTACGCAAAGCCTATGAGCGTCAAGGATTACGAGCGCTATGCATTTGCCTCGGACGGAAACCTTAACGACCTTATCAATATGGGCAGAAATGCCTCTGAGATAATGAGCCTTATAAACAGCAAGGTGGTATTTACCGACAACCTCTCCCCTGCAGCGGTAATAGAGTGCGATATCTATGACCCGGAGGATATGGAGATAATCCGTGTGAACGATGCGTTTTTTGAGCTTCTAAACTCCCCTTCAAGGGTCCTTTATAAGTATAACCCCATGGATATAGTCTACGAAAAGGACAGATGGAAAATAGTTGAGACTGCCCGTGAAGCAATCGACTCAATGGGTACAGCCGAGTGCGAATACAACAGGTATATCTCATTCAGCAACAGCTATAAAACTATCCACGCCACAATGGAGTACATAGATACCATCGGCAGCAAGGCTATCGTCCTTGTACAGCTTGAGGACGTTACGGTGGAAAGAGAGTTCCAGAAAAAGCTGGACAAGCTCCGCCAGTCCATGCACTCGGATTCCGGGCTGTCAAATCGTATGCTTATTGTGGACAATGAAAAGACAGAGCTTGATACACTCAGCTCTTTCTTCAGCGATAAATTCATTATCACCACCGCATCGGACGGCAAACAGGCTCTTGAAGCTCTGAAAGAAAACAACAACGTGGACATAATCATTGTTGATGTGGATATGCCTGTGATGAACGGCATCGAATTTATGAAGATCAAAAATCAGGATCCTGCCCTTCAAAGCATCCCTGTGGTCATAACCACCTCAGAGAATTCCGCCTCTTTGCAGCAGACCCTGCTCAGCATGAACGTTAACGATTATGTGGTCAAGCCCTATGTCCGTGAGACAATGGTCCGCAGAGTTGACAACGTTCTGGGCTCGGATAAGTATTTCCGTGAGGTCATCAACAGGCACAGTAATTCCCCTTGGGTCATAAACGACTACACCACCGGGATATATACCCGCAGCACCGCCGAAAAGCTCATCAATAAAATGATGAAGGAAAATGTGGGTATGTGTGCTTTTTTGACTATAACCGTGGACAGGTTCAAAGAGATAACCAAGGAAAACGGTGTACAGATGACCGACAGGATGATCTTTGAGCTTGCACAGATGCTTGTTTCCATGTTCAGGACAAACGACGTTGTTGCAAGGGTAAACGACGACGAGATATGTGTACTTATGAGCAACATCGCCGGAGAGGAAACGGTCGAGGCAAAGTGCATACAGGTGACCGAAAAGATCGCCAATCTTGATCTGAAGCTTACCGCAGCCTACCTGTCCTGCACCATAGGAGCGGTTGTTCTTGCAAACAATATGCGTTTTGCCGAGATGCTCGACCTTTCCCACAGCGAGCTTGAAAAGGCGAAAAAAGACGGCGCAAGCTGGTCGGTAAAGCTCCTCGAAAACAAATAAAGCCACACTTTATGGACTGCACTTGTACAGAAGCATTATAAACTCTTTTTGGGGAAAACCCTTTTGCAAAAGGGTTATTCCCCAAACCCCTTTCCTAAAACTCTTAATGATTTTTAAACCCCGATGGTTTTATCCATCGGGGTTTAAAAATAGTTATGGTCAAGAAATACGGTTAGGAAACAGTCCTTCGCAATGAAAAGATGTTCCTCAAAACAGTTCATAAGGCTTCTATATAAGTACTGCCCTTAATGTGCGGCTTTTTTATTACATATCCTCTATCAGATACGGCAGCTGTACCGTAAAGCATACACCCGTCGGCTCGGTGTTTTCCACCCATACGCTTCCGTTGCAAAGCTGAACCACCCTTTGCACAAGGGCAAGTCCCAGTCCGTTGCCCTCGGTCGACCTTGAACGGTCGCCCTGATAGAACTTTTCAAAGATCTTCTTGCGCTTTTCGTCGGGTATACAAGGCCCGTCGTCGGATATCTTCACCACGATGCACTGCTCCCCGTGGTAAAGCTTCACCCCGATGTGTCCGTTCTCGCCTGTGAACTTTATTGCGTTGTTGATAATGTTTTGCCATATCTGCGCCATAAGCTCCTCATTGCCTATGTATGTGGTCTGTTCAAGATCTACCTCAAGCTCGATATTCTTCTTTGACCACTCCGGCTCAAGGACAAGCAGTATCTTTCTTATCTGCTCGTCAAGCAGGAACTTGGACTTTTTACCGATAGTCTTTTGGTTTTCCAGCTTGGTAAGGCTGAGAATGTTGGTGGAAAGCTTGGTAAGCCTTGATGTCTCGTCAATTATTATCTGGGTGTATTCCCGTCTGTCCTCATCGGAAAGGTTCTCGTCCTGCAAAAGCTTGGCAAAGCCCTGGATCGAGGCAAGAGGCGTTTTGAACTCGTGGGATACGCTGGATATGAAATCTCCACGAAGGGTCTCGATCTCGGAAAGCTGCACCGCCATTTTATTGAAGTTGTTTGCAAGCATTCCGTACTCCATATCGTCCGGCACACGCACACGCACCGTAAAGTTTCCCCTTGCGATCTCTGAGGTGGCACGGCTCATGTCGTGCAAAGGCTGAAGTATGGTCTTGCCCACGAATGAGGTTATTATCGTACCGATAACTATACAGCCCACAAAGGAAAGTATTATAACAAAGTTCACTATCCAGTACAAACTGTCGTTTGAAAAGTTGTCGATGTGATAATAGCTGTCAAATACCTTTATGACCATTGTGGCTTTGGGGATAATTCCGGAGGCTTCTATATGATAGCCCTTGTCTTTTATGTCCCTGAGGTTTTCCCCGACTTCATAACTGTCCTCTTCAAGCAGCTCAACATTGAACCCGGAATTGGTCACCAGCGAAACGACCTTTGCCGCATCATATGTACCGTCGGCTTTTTTATCCCTGGCCAGATCCGTAAGGGCGCTCACCGAAGCGGCAACTTCCGTAAGCTGTGTCTCCGCATTCTTTTTCATTATTGGTGAAAAGATCAGCAGCAGCAAAGATACCGAAACGGAGGCAGAAATAAGCATGACCATAAAAAACATAAACGAAAGCTTGAATTGCAGCGTGGTCTTCATATTTTCCGCTCACCTCCATATCTTTTAGCCCTTGACAGCTTTATAACCCAGTCCTCTCACGGTAACGATGTTAAAATCCTTACAATCGCCGTATCTTTCACGCAGACGCTTTATGTGAACGTCCACCGTTCTTTCGTCAACTTCCTTTTCCATTCCCCACAGCTCATCAAGGAGCTGGCGGCGGGTAAAGATCTTGTTGGGGTAAGAAAGAAGCTTGAAAAGCAGCATAAATTCCTTTGTGGGTATGGTCTCCGCCTGACCTCCCCCGATAGATACGCTTTGTGCATCGTAATCCAGCACGCTGTCACCTACGACCAGCGAGTGCTCCGAAGCCATTTTCGACCTTCTAAGCAGCGCTCCCACACGCAGCACCATCTCGTTAAGGTCAATAGGCTTGACCATGTAATCGTCCGTGCCGGCAGTAAACCCCTCCTGCTTATCCTCAAAAGTCTCCTTTGCGGTGACCATAAGTATAGGCAGATCGTATTTTGCACGGCGCAGCTGTCTTGTAAGCTCATAACCGTCCATATTTGGCATCATAACGTCCGAGATGATAAGATCAATATTAGTCTTTTCCATAACGTCCAGCGCTTCAAGCCCGTCGTTTGCCGTATGGCATGAATATCCGTGCTGCTTCAGCGTTGCGCTGATAAGCTTTCTGAGGCTGGAATCGTCTTCAACAATAAGTATCTGAAACATTCCCATTCACCTTTCACATAATTCCATTTTTTCCATTCAAACCGCCCCCCGGATAAACCCCGAAAAGGCATTTCCCTTTATGAGACAAGTTTACAACAAAATTATGAACTTGTGATTAAAATTTCCTGCGAAGCCATAATCTTGTACACAATGCACAACTAAAACAGCGAAAACGTTTAAGAAATTTATATATTATGTGTAAGAGAAATTTCCTGCAAAGCCCCTGAAATTCATATTCGGTTCACGTTGGACTGTTATTATGTATACAACAAAGAGAGAAATGACTTAATCGTTTGACACTGAGTAAAACTTAAAATCCCCTCACACTAATGCGGCCCCCAATCCGCCTGACCGGATTTCAGCTTTTACTGAATGTCAAAAAAATCCCTTTCATAATTCCATAGATTAGAACCCATTCAAAGGAATGGGTTTTAATTTTTGTGTTTTTGCTTATCTTTGCGGATCGTAAAAAACATACCGAAAGAAATTTTTTCAAAGTTCTTTTGATGTTTTTCAAAAACCTGCGTATTTAAGCCGTTTAAGCCGTTTCAGGGTGTCCAAAAAATTTCTCAAAAAAATTTTGGAAAGTACCCGAAAATTCATATTCAATTCACACAGGGCTGTTATTATGTATTTGTCAAAGGAAATAGTGACAAGATCTTACCTTTCATGCTGTCCCCAATATTCGGCTTGAAAGTTTCAATACGCTAATTCTTAATTTCCCTTTCATAATTCCATGAATTTAACACTTACTTCCCATGTGGGAGTGGGTGTTAAATTTTTATACGCCTTTTTGCGTTAGATGCCACGTTCATCAGCACACTCAGCCTTGTGACCTATGGCTTTTCCCATTTTAAGGCATATGCAAAAAACCACCTTTGCGAAAAGACTCGCAAGGGTGGTTTTGTATTTTTTATTTGCTCAAAGCATATTTTGCCGTATACTCCTCAATGCTCTGCTCATAGGATTCAGGTCCGTTCGTATGGAGCTTATCAAGGTATTCGTGCTTTTTAAGGGAAGAATACTCTTTTTTGCACGCAAGAAGGTATACCGCAATGTTGGAACAGTGGTCGGAGATCCTTTCCACATTTGTGAGGATATCAATAAAGTGTACGCCCACCTCAACCTTGCATATTCCGCTCTTAGCCCTGTCGATATGTATAGATTTAAGCTCCTCCACAAGCCTGTCCACGACCTCCTCAAGGGGCTCGATGCGGACCATATCCTCAACCTCCATAGTTTTGGTGGCTTTTATGGCAAGAGAGATTATCTCGCTTATTGCATCAAAAGTAATGTTCAGCTCTCTCATGGCTTCATCAGAGAAGCTTACCTCGTCTTCAAACAGAGCCTCGGCAGTTTCAAGGATATTTATTGTATAATCGCCGATCCTCTCGTACTCTGAGATAAGGTGGAAATAAGCGGTGACCTTTGCGGATTCGTCCTCGCTAAGTCCGCAGTCGTTAAGCTTGATAAGGTACTGTCCCACCCTGTCCTCAAGCCTGTCGATGGTATCCTCACGTTCTCTTATTTTTTCAGCAAGCTTAGGATCAAACTGCTGATAAATCTTCATAACGGACTTAAAGTTCTTCTGCGCCTGCACACCCATCTGCACCACAGCCTCGCTGGTCTGAGAGATGGCAACGTTTGGTGTAACAAGGAATCTTTCGTCCAGATGGTCCTCTTTTATATCGTCCTCGTCGTCCTCCGGCTTATCCCTGACCGTAAGGCAGGCAAGCTTTTCAAGCACCCCTGCAAATGGTATAAAGATAGCTGTTACCACAATATTGAAGATGGTGTGGAAGTTTGCGATGTCGCCCGTGGTGAACTCGCTGTCCCAGAAGGACCACCCCACCAGGATCTGATATGTATAAATACCGATGAGGAATATTATGGTGCCGATAAGGTTGAAATAGAAATGGAGCAGACCCGCTCTCTTTGCGTTCTTTGAAGAGTTAAGGCTTGAAAGCATAGGCGTTACACAGGTTCCTATGTTTGTGCCCATGATAATTGGGAACGCCGACGCAAAAAGAATAGCTCCCGAGCCGGAAATGGCCTGCAAAATACCCACCGCAGCCGCACTGCTCTGCGTACAAACAGTGACAACCGCACCTGCAAGTATACCAAGCAAAGGGTTTTCAAGCACCTGGAATATCTTTTTGAATGCCTCCAGCTGAGCCATAGGCTCCACCGCCGCTCTCATGGTGGTCATACCCGTAAGAAGTATCGCCACGCCCACAAGTATCTCGCCCACCGTCTTTTTGCGGCTGCGCTTTGAAAACATAATAAATATTATTCCTGCAATAGCAAGTATAGCCGAAAGGTTCGTGGGCTTTATAAAGTTCACAAAAAAGCTGCTGTCGCCTGATCCTTCAAGGTTTGCAAGGCGAAGTATCTGTGCAGTCATTGTGGTCCCGATATTGGCACCCATAATTATTCCCACCGCACCACGCAGCTTTAAGATACCTGCATTTACAAGACCTATGACTATTACCGTGGTAGCTGTTGAGGACTGTACCGCCGCTGTGACCACCGCACCGAAAAAGATGCTGCTGAAAATATTTCCCGACATTTTTGCCAGAACCTTCTCAAGCAGACCGCCTGATGCCTTTTCAAGTCCGGAGCTGAGGGTGTTCATGCCGAACATGAAAAACGCCAGGCCTCCCACAGCAGCTATAATGTTAAAAACGCTCAAAACGTTACTCTCCTTTTATCTTTCCAAACTTTCCTTATCCCTTGAATTTATCGGTAACTATCTTATACATCTCGTCGAAACTGTCGATACTGCACTTGCTCTGTGCGGTGAGCTGGTTGGACTTGTATGTTTTATCATAAGCCGCTACGGTAGTATCGGTGTCAGGGTCTCCCCCGTCAAATTTTGATTGGATCTTGTGATCCACAATGTCCTGTGCATACTTTTTAAGCTTGTCAAGGTCAGCCCCTGAGATGTTTGTCTGCCTGCCGGTCTTCTCGTCGGTCACACGCCCTGAAAAATAGACCTTATACTCACAAGGGGTCACCGTATTCTTAGCTTTTTCGCTTTGTATGCTGGGTTCGCATTTGAACACGAGCATCACCTGCTCGTCCTCGCTGACAGATGAAGTGACATTGCCTGTCTTTCCCCCGCCGTCATTCAGCTGAGACAGCAGATCCGCCACGCTCCGGCTTGAGGTATCCTCGCCGCAGGCTGTAAAGCAAACACAGGCTGCCAGCATGACAAACGCCGCAATTATCCTTTGTTTCATTTATGTATGCCTCTTTTTACTATTTCTATTTGACAAAACAAAACCAAAGCCCCAAACATACCTCTTGAGACTTCGGTTTTACTTTCTAATGTTTTTTGTCTGCCACCATAAGCCTGTTAAGGGCACGTTTAAGCTTCTTTTCCGCCCTGTCAAACTCCTTCTGGCTCTCGTGACGTTTCATACGTTCCTCAGCGTTCTGCTTTGAGCGCTGTGCCCTGGCAACGTCTATCTCATCCGCCCATTCTATAGCGTATGTCACCACAACAACGTCCTGTGGGGAAACCTTAAGAAAGCCGCCCGAAAGCGCAGCCTCTTTAAGCTCTCCGTCCACCTCTATCATCATTGGCGATGACACAAGGTTTGCCACATACGGCACGTGTCCGTGAAGGATGCCCACGTTGCCCATGGTAGTCTTGGCAATTATCTGAGTTGTTTCCCCGTTGAAAAATGTTTTCTCCGGGGTGATTATCTTTAACTTGAATGGGGTCATGGTCTATCTCCTGATTTCATCAAGATTTTTCGCTGTTTTTCTTTGCCTTTTCCACAGCCTCATCTATCGTTCCCACAAACAGGAACGCAGATTCCGGCAGGTCGTCATGCATACCCTCGATTATTTCCTTAAAGCCTCTGATGGTTTCTTTAAGGGGAACATACTTACCCTCATAACCGGTAAACTGCTGTGCAACAAAAAACGGCTGAGAGAGGAATCTTTGTATTTTTCTTGCCCTTGAAACGGTAAGCTTATCCTCGTCCGAAAGCTCATCCATACCCATGATAGCGATAATATCCTGAAGCTCAACATATCTTTGAAGTATAGACTGTACCTTTCTTGCCACCTGATAATGCTCGTTTCCCACGATCTCCGGGGTAAGTATCCTTGAGGTGGACTCCAGCGGGTCCACAGCCGGGAAAATACCCAGCGAGGCGATGCTTCTTGAAAGCACCGTTGTAGCGTCAAGGTGAGCAAATGTTGTTGCAGGAGCCGGGTCTGTCAGGTCGTCCGCAGGCACATAAACTGCCTGTACCGAGGTGATAGAGCCTTTGTTTGTTGATGTGATACGCTCCTGAAGCTGGCCCATTTCCGTAGCCAGGGTAGGCTGATAACCAACTGCCGAAGGCATACGTCCCAGAAGTGCGGACACCTCCGAGCCTGCCTGAGTAAATCTGAATATATTATCTATGAAAAGCAGAACGTCCTGTCCCTCAACATCACGGAAATACTCCGCCATAGTAAGTCCGGAAAGACCTACCCTCATTCTTGCTCCGGGGGGCTCGTTCATCTGACCGTACACAAGCACCGTCTTTTCAAGCACTCCCGACTGTTTCATTTCATAGTACAGATCGTTGCCCTCTCTTGTTCTCTCTCCCACACCGGTAAATACCGAGATACCGCCGTGCTGGTTGGCAACGTTATTGATAAGCTCCTGGATAAGGACCGTTTTTCCAACGCCTGCTCCGCCGAAAAGTCCTATCTTACCGCCTTTAAGGTACGGTGCAATAAGGTCGATGACCTTGATGCCTGTTTCAAGGATCTCGTTTGATGCTGTCTGCTCCTCATAAGAAGGCGGCTCACGGTGTATCTCCCACCTTTCCTTTGTCTGTGGTGCAGGCATATTGTCCACAGGTTCACCCAGCAGATTGAACATTCTTGAAAGAGTCTCGGGGCCTACCGGGACGCTGATAGCCTTTCCCGTGTCCACAGCCTGAGTGCCTCTTACAAGACCGTCTGTTGAGCTCATAGCAATACATCTTACAACGTCGTCACCGATATGCTGAGCCACCTCAACGGTCAGCTTTGTGCCGTTGTTGTCTATTTCTATTGCGTTAAGAAGATCGGGAAGGTTATCCTTTTCAAATCGGATATCCACAACGGCTCCGACTATCTGAACGACCGTTCCAATATTTTTGCCTTCCATTTGTTTACCGCCTTTCAAAACGTTTTATTAAAAGCAAGGGATATATCCCTGCGGTCACTTGTTTTTGAATATCTTTTTTACAGCATAAGAGACCACAGTGAATACCGCAAAGAATATCAATGGTATGATTATTTCATCCTTAAAAGTGAATTTATGGCCTCTTATGACCAGATCCACAAAGATCCATGCTCCCACAAAGCACACTAAAGTTACAAGAAGACTCAATATGCTTTTGCTTAGATTTTTCATTTTTTTACTCCCCCATAATTTGCGTTTAAACGCTGTCGTTGAGGCTTGCCGATGAGATCTCTGTAAGCTCCTGAGTGATCTGTGCCTGTCTTGCACGGTTGTACATAAGCGAGAGATTTCCTATCATCTCATCAGCGTTATCCGAAGCCGACTCCATTGCCGCACGTCTTGCAGCCTGTTCGGAAGCGAACGAATCCACGATCGCCGAGTAAAGAAGTCCGCACAGATAAGTGGGGATCATACCCTCGAAAACCTCCTCCGGCGAGGGGTCATATATAGGTGCCGCATGGCGTGTGTTAGCCCATGAAGTAAGATTTTCCACAGGCAGTATCGCCATTTCGCAAGGCTCCTGAGTTATCGCCGAAACGAATGTAGTATATATAAGGTCAACGCTGTCAAACTCTCCGGCTTTGAATCTTGCCGCAATGTCCTCTGCAATGTCCATAGAGCCGTACATACTAAGCCCCTCTGCGATCTCGCTGAAAGAGTCCGTCACGTTGTAATCACGCTTTGAAAAATACTCCACAGCCTTTTTGCCGATAGCCATAATGCTTACGGTCCTGCCCTTTTGTTTAAGCTCCTCAGCCTTTGCTGCCGCCTTTTTAAGGACATTGACGTTAAAGCCCCCTGCAAGACCTCTGTCCCCGGCAATAACTATCATCAGCGTTTTTTTCTTTTCCACCTTTGTGGTAAAAACAGATGTAAAATTGCTGTCTGAGGAAATGTCGCACATGGCGTTGAACAGCGTCTCGAAAAACGGCTGCACCGCCACAGCTCTCTCCTTGGCACGGCGCATTTTTGAGGTCGCCACCAGCTGCATGGCTTTGGTTATCTGCTTGGTGCTCTCAACGCTCTTGATACGCCTTTTTACATCCTTCATATTGGCAGTTGCCATACCTCAGCGCTCCTTACTTGGATTTAAGGAATTTTTCCACATAATTTTTAAGGACTTCCTTGATAGCCTCCTCGTTTTCCGCAGTAAGCTCTTTGGTCTGGGTTATTGAGGAATAGATATCCGGGTGGCTTTCTTCTATCTCCTTGAGAAGATCCACCTCAAACTCCCTCACCAGATTAACAGGTATATCCTTTAGGTAGTTGTTTACCACCGCATAGATCATGACCACCTGTTTTTCAACGTCCATAGGGGAGTTTTTGCTCTGTTTGAGCACCTCAACTATACGCTCGCCCTGTGCAAGTCTGTCCTTTGTATCCTGGTCAAGGTCGGAACCGAACTGTGAGAAGTTCTGAAGCTCTCTGTACTGGGAATAAAGCAGCTTCAAAGGACCCGAGACCTTTTTCATAGCCTTTATCTGGGCACTTCCTCCAACTCGTGATACCGAGATACCCGGGTTTACCGCAGGTCTTACACCCGAGAAGAAAAGCTCCGTTTCAAGAAATATCTGACCGTCGGTGATAGATATAACGTTTGTCGGGATATACGCCGAAACGTCACCTGCCTGTGTCTCGATAATAGGAAGTGCGGTTATGGAGCCGCCGCCGTTTTCCTGGTTAAGACAGCAAGCCCTTTCAAGAAGTCTTGAATGAAGATAGAAAACGTCTCCCGGATACGCCTCACGCCCGGTAGGACGCTTCAGCAGCAGCGACATGGTTCTGTATGCCACAGCGTGCTTTGAAAGGTCGTCGTAAACGCAAAGCACGTCCTTGCCCTGAAGCATGAAATACTCTGCCATAGCAACGCCGGCATAAGGAGCGATATACTGCAAAGGAGCCATTTCCGAAGCCGTAGCCGAAACAACCACGCAATAATCCATCGCACCTGCCTTAGTCAGCGTATCCACCACGTTTGCCACGGTAGATCTCTTCTGACCGATAGCCACGTAGATACATATAACGTTTTTGCCTTTTTGGTTGATTATGGTGTCAAGGGCGATAGTGGTCTTACCTGTCTGTCGGTCGCCGATTATAAGCTCACGCTGTCCTCTGCCTATGGGTATCATGGAGTCTATTGCCTTGATACCTGTTTGCAGCGGTCTGTTTACCGACTGTCTTGTGATAATGCCGAATGCAGGGCTTTCAACGGGTCTGTATTCATTCGTAAGAATGCTGCCCTTTCCGTCGATAGGCGCACCAAGGGCATTGACCACTCTGCCCAGCATAGCATCGCCCACCGGCACAGAAACTATCTTGCCTGTTCTTTTAACGCTTGAGCCTTCGGTGATGCCCTCTTCCGAACCGAGAAGAACGCAGCCCACAAAGTCCTGCTCAAGGTTCATAGCCATACCGTATGTACCGTTACAGAACTCAAGCAGCTCCCCGGACATACACTTTTCTATGCCGTGAACTCTCGATATTCCGTCGCCCACCGTACAAACGGCGCCCACATCGTCAAGAACGAGCTTTGAACGATAGTCCTTTATCTGCTGTTTTATCAAACCTGTAATTTCATCAGGACGTAATTTCATAACAAAGACCGAACCTTTCAATTTATTTGCTGATACGCTTTATAACGCATATCACACGATAGCGCTGTCAATCTGCGCTTTTATCTTATCCAGCTTTGTCCTGACGCTGGAATCTATCTGAGTGTTGCCGTATCTCAGCACGATACCGCCGAGAATGGACTTATCCTGCTTTTCGTGGAGTATTATGCTTTTGCCCGACGCTCCCTCCAGCTTTTGCACAAGCTTTTCACGCAGCTTTTCTGAAAGGGGCTGGACCGTGGTAGCAGTCACCTCAAGGATATTCTTTTTATCATAATACATCTGTTTGAACTGCTGTGTTATGGAAGGCAGCTTTCTTATCCTGCCTTTTTGTGTAACAACGCACAAAAAGTCCAGCGTAACGTCGCTGAGCCTGCCGGAGAACACCTCAAAAAGCACCTTTTGCTTGTCCTCAAAAGAGATAAGCGGCGATGAAAGCAGCTCTAAAAACTCCGCCTGGGACGGATCCGACAGGATCTTTGAGACCTCCGTCAGCTCCTGGTATGTATCCTCAAGTGTGCCCTGCTCGTCGCACAGTTCAAAAATCGCTGTACTGTATACATTTTCAACGCTGTTTGCCATTATACTTCACCCACATTGTCAATGAATTTCTCTATGAGTCTTTCATTATCCTCGCTGGTGAGATCCTTCTCAACAACAGCCGCAGCTGCAGAGAAAGCGATCTGTGAGATCTCGTCCTTGATGGCATTGACGGCGATCTTCTTTTCCCGCTCGATCTCGTTTTCCGCATTGGTGCGGATACCCTTTGCCTCAACTCTTGCCTCGTCGATTATCTCGTCGGCACGCACCTGAGCCTTTTTGGTAGCCTCTCTGATGATCTCGGCGGACTCCTGTTTTGCCTGACCTATCTTTTCGTTATAGTCAGCCTCAAGCTTCTGGGCGTTCTTTTCCGCCTCATCGGCTCTGTCGTAGGAAGCCCGGATCTCCTCCTGCCTGTCCTTTATCACCTTGTTGACCTTGTCAAAAAGAAAGTGTTTCAAGATCAGAAAAAGGATAAGGGTGTTGAGCAAAGTAGCGATTATGGTTGTCAGGTCAATGGACATAAATTCGGTTATATCCCCTGATGCAAAGATCATTTGCTTTACCTCCGTTCATCTGTTTTTTAAAACAGATCTGTTTTTCCAATCAAAGCTTGCCGATAAACGGATTTGCAAACATAAGGATAAGTGCTACAACGAAAGCGTAGATACCTGTTGACTCCGCCATAGCCACACCGATGAACATTGTTCTTGTGCAGTCACCCTTTGCCTCCGGTTGTCTTGCGATAGCCTCGATAGTCTTTCCGACTGCGTAGCCCTCACCGATACCGGGGCCGATACCTGCGATCATCGCAAGTCCTGCGCCAACTGCCGAACATCCTAATACGATTGCCTTTTCCAACATAATAAATCCTCCAATATAAAAAGTTTATGTTTTACTGTTTTATAAAACCGCAATTTGCGGGTATGTCCTCTCTTATTCCTCAGCTGCCGCACCCACGTTTACCATGGTGAGCATAGAGAAGATGTAAGCCTGTATGCACCCTGAGAACAGATCAAAATACACCGACAGCACCGCCGGTATACCCACCTGGAACACGCTGAATCCCCAGGAGCCTGCCGCAAAGCTAAGGCCCACCGCTCTGGAAAGAGCCCCAAGAGCGCCGTAAAGAAGGCTTGTGATGACCATGCCTCCTGCAACGTTTCCGAAAAGACGGAACGCCATAGAGGCAGGCGTTGCAACCTCGCTCACTAAATTCAGGGGCAGGATGAAAGCCACAGGCTGACCAAAGCTCTTGAGATACCCTCCGAAGCCGTTGGCTTTTATCTTGTGGAAGGTGATAAGTGCCAATGTCATAAGCGCCCATGTGCCTGTAACGTTTATGTCCGCCGTCATGGACCGAAGCCCGATCATGCTAACCAGTGCGCCCAGCAGAGCGTACACCAGCAGAGTTGCAATATAGGGAGCGTAATACATAAGCTTAACGCCCATATTGTCCCTTACGAGCCCGTTAACGAAGTTTACGAAAGTCTCTGCAATGATCTGTCTTTTCTTATCGGGTATCTTTTTGAGCCCCCGTGTAAGCCACAGACACACAAAAAGCACCGCCACAATAATGATCCAGCCCGTCACCACCGTTTCGGTGATACGTATAGGTCCTATTTCAAAGACGACCTTTGGACCCTGTCCGATACCGTCCATTATGCAACTAACCTTCCTTTCCTGCTGTAAATTGCTTCACCGTCAGAATTATCCTTGGAAAAAACTGAGGCACCAGCACCCCCACAGCACTTATGTATCCCGTGAGCATAGCCGCTGCACAAAGGGCAAAAAGCCCTGCGAACCTCACCAGGTAGCAAACCAGCATCACCCGTTTTGCCTTTGTCACATCAAGCTCCACAGCCCGTTCACAGCTGCGTGCAAGGTATTCGTAACACACCCACACATATACAAATCCCACACAGAACCCTGCAAGATTTGAAAGCTTAAAGCCCCATATAAGCGTAAAAGCCCAGCAAACAGCAGTCATAATGCCCATGGGAACTATCATTTCCCTGACAAGCTTACGCACAGTCGCCTTATCATCCACTGTCCTTGCCTCCACTGTCGGATTTTTACGCACTAAAACAGGTCTATGCACACATTTTGCATTCCATAATATTATATCATTTTCTGCAATGTTTTTAAAGTATCCCCGCCCACATTTTATATATATTTTACCTGTTATTCATCTTTCGTTAACTTAACGTTTACATAGTTCAAGACAAAAAAAGAGCGGCACCTGCCGCCCTCTGCTGAAGATCTCTCTTACTTTGTAATATTGTCCACAACGTCGTTTGCGGTGCTGACCGTATCGTCAACGACCTTTTTGCCGCCGTCTGCAATGTCCTCAGCCATACTTTGAGCACGATCCACAACGCTCTTTGAGGATCCGTCCTGCTCGCTGCTGTCCACAGAGCTTTCCCTTACTGAAGAAGGTGGGTTTGAATCCACGTTGTCGTTTCTTTCCGCACAGCCTGCAAAAACAGATGTGCAAACTGCCGCACCAAGTACAAATGCAAGTATTTTTTTCATATATCTCATTTCCTTTCCGATAACGAATCGTTATTTGCCAAAATCCATTGACTAAGCTTATTATCTCACCCAAACCCAAGCTTATTCAGGAATTTTTTTCAAATAAAAAAAGCGAGAGTAAATTGCCCTCGCCTGTTGGTTCACTATTTTTACTTGATACCGAGAAAATCGAAATACTGCTTTTTCGGCATTGTATTATCCGTAATTGTGGAATACCCTCGTTTTGCCCCCGGTGTAAGGGTGTAATAAACTCTGAGGTTGCCCTTGTCGTCCTTTTCCCAACCAAACTCCGGCACCGTGCCTCTTGTACCCTTGTTGGAAACTGTCTTTTCGATGCCCTTTTGTTTGAGGGTAAAGAATTTAAGCTCAACGTCCTGTCCGTAAGGAACAACGCAGATCTTTATTCTTCCCTTATCGTTGTCCTGAACATCGTAAAGGACGATCTTGTACTTTCCGTCCGGTGAGATTATATTATCGTCCTTTGTGAACTCCACCAGCTTAGCGAACTGCTGCCCCTTGTAAAGGTTGTAAACATCCTCGTTTTCCTGTAAATTACGGTCAAGGGTAGTTTCCACGCTGGAGCCGCCAAAGAGCATCCTCAGCACGAAGAATCCCACAAGGCCCAGCACATAAAGCAGCAGGTATATGGTGCCCAGCACCACCTTTGTGGTCTCCCGCACACCCGATGCGAAAAACATTACCAGAGCCACCACGAAAGGCGGAACGATAAGTATCCAGTTGCCCCAGTTGAAAAGGATCAGGCAAAAGCAAACCGGCGGCAGCGCCACGCTGACCAGCTTTGTGATTACCTCCCGTCTTGAATAGACCATAAGGGTCATGAAAAGCACGCTTGCAAAGAAATAGATCACAAAGAACGAGACCTCTTTGCCCTCAACGAACTGGATATCATATATGAACGTGGCAAAAGTAAACATACATATAACGGCAAAATAGGCAAGGTTGAATATCGAGACTGCCCTTTTCACCCAAGGATTTGAAATAAAGTCCTTCATTTTACTGTCTCCTTTTTCAATATGAGATCATTGAAAATCATTTTTATTCTATAAGGGGCATTGCCCCGTCAATATTTCACTGTTTCTTATTTTATAACATATCTGCGAAAAAATCAAGTGCCGGGGCAATTTTTATTTTCGCCCGCCTTAAAGCTCCGGGGCATACTGCCCCTTTCAGCGCCCCGACGCAAGCTGTTCAAGCTCAGCAATTATGCTGTTTGAGACCAGCCAGCCCCTTGGTGTAAGGCATATATTTTCCCCGTCAAAGCTGCAAAGCCCCGCCTTGGTGTAAAGCCCTGCCCTTTGCGCCACAGCCTTTGTCTGCGCCCCGAGCTGTTCAAGCCTTTGAAGGCTTATGCCCCTTTTGAGCCTCAGACCCAGCATTATGTACTCCTCAAGCCTGTCCGGCGACTCCTCGTCCACCACTATCGCCTGGGTGTCTTTGCGTATAAAGTCCTGTATGTCCCGTGGACAATGGTATCTTTTTCCCCCGAAAAACGAGTATGCCGAGGGACCTATCCCTATATACTGTTCCCCTGTCCAGTATTTCATATTGTGCCCTGACTCAAATCCGTTTTTTGCGAAATTTGAGATCTCGTACTGCTCAAACCCGGCTTTTTCAAACTTTTCAGCCATACGAAGATACATTTCGCTGACGATCTCCTCCTCCGGGACACTGTTTCGTATTTTTTCACAGTCAAACCCTGTCCCCTGCTCTATCCTGAGCAGATAAGCGGAAATATGCTCTATCGGCAGCTCCGTCAAAGCGTATGCCGTCTGTTCAAGGCTTTCAAGGCTCTGTCCCGGGATCCCTGCCATAATGTCACAGGATATATTTTCAAAACCCACGCTTACAGCGTCCCTTACCGTCATCTCAGCCCTTGAAAAGTCGTGCAGCCGTCCCAATGTCTCAAGCTCTTTCCTGTCCGAGGACTGAACGCCCACAGAAAGCCTGTTCACTCCGGCTTTGCGGTATCCCTCAAGCTTTTTTCTGTCCGCCGTGCAAGGGTTCACCTCAAGGGTGATCTCAGGCTCTGAAAGCTCAAACGCCCTTTGCGCTGCGTTAAGTATAGCCTCTGTCTGGGGCACCGAAAGCAGCGAGGGTGTGCCGCCCCCGAAATAAATGCTGTCCGCCTTTATCTCCTTGTCCGCCAGACTTTCAATGTTTCTCACAACAGCCTGAACATACCCCTGCACCGTATCCTTTCGGTACGCTGCCGAGTAAAAGTCGCAGTAGGGGCATTTTCTGGCACAGAAAGGAACATGGATATATATTCCCGTCATTATTCCTCACCGTTTTCGCTGAAAGCGTTTTCAATATAGCTGCCTGTCTTTTCGCTGTTGGAGCGGAGCTTTTTCACCGCCCTGCTCACCCCTGCACGGGCGATCCACACCATGAACATCAAAAGGAATATTATCCCCACAGCCCCGAGGAACCGAAGCTGTGCGCTGAGATCAAGCTGAAAATACTTTGACTTTTTCTCCAGCCACCCCTTGACTGCCTGGTGTATCACAAGATACAAGGGTATTGCCAGCACACCGCTGTACGCCGCCGTACAAACCATGCCCAGCATAGCCTCTCTGGCTTTTAAAGGGGAAAACTTCACCCCTGCAAAAATAACATATGCAGAAAAGATCCACAGCGCCGCATCCTTGGAAACGTTGGCATATATCTCGTATATCACCGGTATTACCCCTGCGCCGCATATCCCGAAAATAAGCGAATATTTCATCGCCTTTTTCATTTCCTCCATTTTGTTCTCCTTTTTCCTTTTGGATATGGTCTCAGATTATTCTTTTTATCACCAGTATCAAAATTATAATATTCACCAGACAAAACATAAGCGTAAACACCCTCAGCGTCGTTATATACATCTGTGAAGGGTAAACTCTGCTCCTTTCGATCCCCTTTGCCCTTGCTATGATCGAGGTAAGGCTGAACCATCTGTAAAAAAGCCCCTTGCACAAAACCGCAAATGCCACCACCAGATCCGCCAGCGAGAAAATGAGACTTGACCTGTAATAAGCCTTATCCGCCGTCAAAGATTCCGGTGCAGCCATAAAGATCGCCCCAAGGGTTATGGCAAATCCCAGCAGCAATATCCCCATGATAATATCGCTGCCGTTTGGCTTGAGCATTTTTTCCACCTGATCGTTATAAAACTGTTTCTTTTTTTCCCTGCTCATAACTTTCCCTTTCATATCATTCATCAAGCTTCAGCACCGACATAAATGCCTCCTGGGGCACCGCCACCGAGCCGAGCTGTCTCATACGCTTTTTACCTTCCTTTTGCTTTTCAAGCAGCTTTTTCTTTCTGGTTATATCTCCTCCGTAGCACTTTGCAAGTACATCCTTACGCAGCGCCTTTATTGTCTCTCTTGCGATTATTTTTCCGCCGATAGCCGCCTGAACAGGAACCTCGAAAAGCTGGCGCGGGATATTTTCCTTCAGCTTTTCCGTCAGCCTTCTGCCACGGGCATACGCCTTTTCCTCATGGACGATAAAGGAAAGTGCGTCCACTATCTCCCCGTTGAGGAGCACATCCAGCTTTACCAGCTTTGAAGGCTCGTATCCCTTCATCTCGTAATCAAACGAAGCGTAGCCCTTTGTCTTGGATTTAAGGGCGTCGAAGAAATCGTAAACTATCTCGTTAAGGGGGAGGATATAGTGCAGATCCACCCTGTTCGTGTCAATGTATTTCATATCCTTGAAAGTGCCCCGCCTGTCCTGACAAAGCTCCATGATGTTGCCCACAAACTCGCTTGGGGTATAGATATGGGCATTGACCACCGGCTCCTGTGCCGATGCGATAAGCCCCGGGTCGGGGTAATTTGTGGGGTTATATATCATCACCGTCTCGCCGCTTGTGAGAGTTACCTTGTAAGTAACGCTGGGAGCGGTAGTTATAAGGTCAAGATTATATTCCCTTTCAAGCCTCTCCTGGATAATTTCCATATGCAAAAGCCCCAGAAAACCGCATCTGAACCCAAAACCGAGAGCCACCGAAGTCTCCGGCTCAAAAGAAAGGGAAGCGTCGTTGAGCAAAAGCTTTTCCAAAGCGTCACGCAGATCCCCGTACTTTGACCCGTCCGCAGGGTATATACCGCAGTAGACCATAGGGTTTACCTTCTTGTAGCCCGGCAAAGCCTCTGCACAAGGGTCGTTTGCATTTGTGACCGTGTCGCCCACACGGGTATCACCGATGTCCTTTATGGAAGCGGCAATATAGCCTACCTCTCCCGCATGGAGCTCTCCCACAGGCACAAGATCCTTTGCGCCCATATATCCTATCTCCACCGTCTGGAACTGAGCACCCGTTGCCATAAGGCGAATGGTGTCCCCTACCTTTACATGTCCGTCCTTCACACGGCAGTAGATTATAACTCCCTTATACTGGTCGTAATAACTGTCAAAGATAAGCGCCTTCAAAGGAGCATTGTCGTCCCCTTTCGGAGCCGGTATGTCCGTAACCACCCTTTCAAGCACCTCTTTAATGTTCGTGCCCATTTTTGCGGAGATCCTCGGAGCGTCCATAGCAGGTATCCCGATAATATTTTCCACCTCGCTGCAAGCCCTTTCCGGGTCTGCGCTTGGCAGGTCTATCTTGTTTATTACCGGCACCACCTCAAGGTCATTTTCTATTGCAAGGTATGTGTTTGCCAGCGTCTGCGCCTCGATACCCTGTGAAGCGTCAACAATAAGTATCGCCCCCTCACAGGCTACCAGCGAGCGTGACACCTCGTAGTTGAAGTCCACGTGACCCGGAGTGTCGATAAGGTTAAAAACATAATCCTCCCCGTCGTCGGCATGGTATTTCAGCCGTACAGCACGGGCTTTTATGGTTATGCCCCTTTCCCGCTCGATATCCATGTTATCCAGCAGCTGATCCTCCATCTCCCGCAGCTCCACCGAATCGGTAAGCTCCAGAATCCTGTCTGCAAGGGTGGATTTTCCATGGTCTATATGTGCGATTATGCAAAAATTTCTTATCCTGTTCTGATCCATTGAAACTATCCTTTCAAAACAACAGCCCACTATTCCATATTAGCACATTATACCATATCATTAGTATATTGTCAAACAAAACCCCAAAAAAAGTATACCCTTTGCACCGTGACTGCAAAAGGTATACCAAAAAGCTTTTTATCTTTCCTCGCCCATAAAGAATAATGCCAGTGTGCCGGGGCCGGAATGTGATCCGATGACCGTTCCCGTGTAGCATATCTTCACCTCGGTCTGTTTGCCAAAGCGCTCCTTAACAAGGCGTTCCACATACTCTGCGTCCTTTATGGCATCTCCGTGGCAGATCATAACCACCGGGTTCTCCCAGCCGCCCACTCTTTCCTCCATCATGTCCACAAGCTTGTTCAGGGACTGATTTCTGCCCCTTACCTTTCCAAGGGGTATAAGATGCCCGTCGTTGTCAACGTGCAAAAGAGGCTTTATGCCCAAAAGTGTGCCGGCAAATGCTGCCGTTGCGCTGACTCTGCCGCCTCTGCGGAGAAATTTAAGATCGTCTACCGTGAAAACATGGCAAAGATGCAGCTTTGTTGCCTCGATCCACTTGGCAAGCTCATCAATGTCCATTCCGCTTTTTTTCTTTTCATCGGCTTTGTAAAGCAGCAGCCCTTCTCCCGTTGATGCACACAGAGAATCAATACAGATTATCTTTGCCTGTGGATATTTTTCCATAAGATTGTCCCTTGCGATACATGAGCTGTTGTAGCTTCCGCTGAGCCCCGAGGAAAATCCCATATACAAAATGTCGTACCCTGCCTGGATCTCTTTTTCAAACACTTCCTCGTAAGTGGAAGGAGGTATCTGCGCCGTCTTTGACACCGCACCCTCACGCAGTTTTTTATAAAAAGTCTCCATTGACATATCGCCGTCACAATAAGTCTTTCCGTTCATCTCAAAGGAAAGCTTTACAATGCTCACATCCATCTCACGCAGCAAGTCCTCCGAAAGGTCCGCTGTGGAATCCGAATAAAGCTTGTAAGGTCTGTTTTCAGCCATTTGCAACACGCTCCCACCTGTTTATTTTCGTATATATCCTACTAATTATAACATAGTAAAGAGCTGTTGTCACTTATTTTCCCACGAAAAAAGTAAATTTTTTGTTAACATACCCTGTGGTCGTTCCTAAGCACCGTTTGCCACAGTCTCCCCCTGATCCAGACAGAACCTGCCTTTTTGCTTATCCGTGGTAAGGTATACCCTGTCTGCCTGATCTGAAAGAAGCCCCGTGCTGATAACGTCCTCTATCTGTCCCCTTACCGTCTTTCTGACCTCTCTTGCCGAGCCGCCGTTTTTCAAAGCAAGCTCCGCCGTATATTCAACAACGCTCCTGTCGTATCTCATCTCATGCCCCATTTCCCTGAGCCGCAAAGCCAGTGCATCAAGCTCGATCTGTGCCACCTTTTCAAGCTCACTGCGTCCCAGATCTTCAAAAACTATGACCCTGTCTATCCTGCCCAGAAGCTCCGGCGACATAAATTTTTCCAGTTCCTTTTTAAGCTCTGCCCCTGTGTCCTGCTGCCTGTGGGAAAACCCCACGCCCTTTCTCATGGCAAGTTCCTTTACCCCCGCATTTGAGGTCATTATCAGCAAAACGTTTGCAAAGCTCACCCTTCTTGCGCTGCTGTCCGTAAGCTCTCCCTCTTCAAGGATCTGCAAAAGCAGGTTGAAAATATCCGGGTGCGCCTTTTCTATCTCGTCCAGCAAGACCAGGCTGTAAGGTCTGTTTTTCACCCTTGCGGTAAGCTGCCCCCCCTGCTCAAAGCCCACATATCCCGGAGGGGCGCCTATAAGCTTTGAAACGCTGTGCCGCTCCATATATTCGGACATATCCAGCCTTATAAGCGCCTTTTCGTCCCCGAAAAACTCCCTTGCAAGCTCCTTGGCAAGAAGGCTTTTGCCTACCCCCGTAGAGCCGAGAAAAATAAAGCTTCCCATGGGTCTTGCCGGATCCTTCAGCCCGGCGCAGCATCTTTTCAAAGCGCTGCATAAAGCCTCCACAGCCCTGCTTTGCCCCACAACACGACGGCTCAGCACCTTTTCAAGCCGCTGTATCCGCTGCATCTCGTCCCGGGGACCCTTGGTACAGTCTATACCCGTCCACCTTGTTACCACCTGATCCACGTCGTCTGTGCTTATGCTGATCCTGCGCTTTCCTGCCTTGCCCGTTACAAGGGAAATGTACTTTTGTCTGTCTATCCGTCCGTTTATATAATCCTCAAAAGCCGAGCCCTCCACCGCCCGTGCCCCACGGCTGTCTGCATTTATTACCGCACAGGCGCAGGCCTCGTCAAGGACATCTATCGCCTTGTCGGGGAAAGCTCTGCCGGTTATATATCTTGCCGAAAGCTCCACCGTGCGCTTTATCACCTCCTGAGGTATGCTTACCCCGTGGTGCTGCTCGTAGCGCTGCTTCAAACCGGTGAGTATCTGTGCTGTCTGCTCTGTGTCCGGCTCGCCTATGATGACCTTCTGGAAGCGTCTGTCCATTGCGCTGTCCTTTTCCACCCTGCTGCGGTATTCTTCAAAGGTAGTCGCACCTATGATCTGTACGCCCCTTCGTGCAAGTCCCGGCTTTAAAATGTTTGCCGCATCTATGGCGCCCTCTGCCGCACCTGCGCCCATGATGTTGTGCATCTCGTCAATGAACAAAATACAGTTGCCTGCCTTTTCCGCCTCTGAAAGGCACTCTTTCAGCCTCTCCTCAAAATCCCCCCTGTACTTTGCCCCTGCCAGCAAAAGAGTTATGTCAAGAGCAAATATCCGCCTGCCGCAAAGAATATCCGGCACCTCGCCGTTTGTCATGCGCCATGCCAGACCCTCTACCACAGCGGTCTTTCCCACTCCTGCCTCTCCCACAAGACAGGGGTTGTTTTTTGTGCGCCTGCAAAGTATCTCCGTAATGCGTCTTATCTCCTTGTCACGGCACAGCACCGGGTCAAATTCCTGACAGTTCCTGTGTCCCGTAAGCTCCCTTGAGTATTTCTCCAAAGCCTTGAGCTTTATATCGCTTTTTGCCGCCGCCTTTAAAAGATCCGCTGAGGAACATTCCCTGCATATAAGCTCCGGCTTGACTCCGCAATCGGTAATTATCCTGTATGCGCTGCAATGCCTGTTTGCAGCCATAGCCCCAAGGATATATTCCGTTCCCGTCTTGTCCTCTCTGAAAAGCCTTGCGGTACGAATTGCGCTTTGTATAACGCTTTTTGCGTTTGCAGTCATATCTGCTGTCCCCACCCTGCAAGGTGTCCCCCTGCCGATAGTCCTGACGATCTGCGCCTGGATCACCGACGGCAGCAGACTGAACTTTAAAAGCACCGCACTTGCCGCACACCTGTCAAGGCTTGCCGCCCCAAGCAGCAGGTGTTCTGTGCCCACATATGTGTGACCTAATTCTCCTGCCGCAATGACAGCCTGTTTAATAAGCCTCTGTCCCTCTTTGGTGAACTCTTCGGTCTCAAACTTATCCATATATGTTCCACGCCCTTTCTGATCTTTCGCTTTACCGCTTTTGCTTTTCAAAAAGTATTGACCGCAAAAAGGAGTTTTATACTCCTGCGCCCCCTCAGGGGCAGTATACTTTATGTTATGCAAAGGACAAAATCCACTTTCACAAAATTCCCATAAAGCCGGTTTTCAAATGCCTGTCATGCTTGACACCCTGTGAGAAAGATGTTATAATTTGTGTATCTTTGGGGGGTAAACGCAGGAAAAATGATCGAGGGGGAGTCAACGAATGTTTGCATTTGAAACCTATCAGGGCGCAATAAACTGTTTCGCCCAGCTCAATTACGTCGGGCAGAATAACTGCATTTTCTATGCGACCAATGCCGTTCCTACCTCAGCACTTATGTTCGGCGCAGTCGGCGGAGCTGTTTATGGCGCATCAATAGCAGCCAATAACAGGAACTGGGCTGGCTATCTGCTCAACGTGAACGAAATGGGCTTTGGAATCCTTCCGTTGGAAAGCACAAAGGGTCTTGGCATCAAGCCAGAAAATCTTGCACCGAGATTTGACCAGTTTTTCTACATTCCTTATCAGCAACTTGCGTCCGTAACAGTCAAAAAATACACCATCGGTTCGTCCATAAAACGCCTTATAATCGAGATAGCCAACGCACCGAAATTTGACCTTCTTGTGCAAGTCAAGGAAAACAAAATGCCGTATCACCAGGGCTGTTTCAAAGCGTTCTGCGATTTTTACCAAAGAAAATAAACGATCATAAAAGCGCAAATGCCGCTTAAAAAACAGGGGGGGTAATATAAAATGTTTGAATTTGAAACTTTTGAAGGGGCCATGGCTTGCTTTTCTCAGGTCGGATATATAGGACAAAATAACTGCATTTTCTATGCCACGACCTTTCTCACCGGCGGAGGATTTGTGGGCGGTATGGAACAGGCGCAAAACGGACGTGCCTGGGCAGGCTATCTTGTAAACGTAAACGAAAACGGCTTTGGGATACTGCCCCTTGACCGTACACAGCATAAACTGCGTGTGCTTATGGAAGACCTGACCCCACGCTACGACGAGTTTACCTATATACCCTACCAGCAGCTTGTAGAGGTCAAGATAAAAAGAGCCGGACTGAACAGCGCCATCAAGCACGTAATAATAAAGCTTGCAAACGCACCCCAGTACGACCTGCAAGTGCTGACCAGGGAGAAAAAGCTTGCCTACCAGGAGCCTAATTTTGCAAACTTCTGCAGCTTCTACGGCAAAAAATAGCTTTATATAATGTATAAAAGAAGCTCGCCCTGAGGTGAGCTTCTTTTTTGTAACCCTTTTGCCACGGTGTCATATAATGTATCATAAAGCGCAAAGCAAAGCGCTTTAAATCTCAACAAAAGGAGAACTGTTCTTATGTGCGGAAACAATGGCTGCTGGTGGATAATCATCCTCATTCTCATCATTTCCTGCTCCGGTAACTGCGGATGCGGCTGCGGAAATAATAATAACGGCTGCGGCTGCGGCGGATGTGGCTGCAACTAATATGCAAAAAAAGGAGAGCTATTTGCTCTCCTTTACATATTTACAAATCAGAATTTACCGCAGCACCCTTGCGTGGCAGCTGGGGGAAACCCTTTTGGAGAAGGGTTATCCCCCAGACCCCCTTCCTAAACCTTTTATAGATTTTCGGCAATCGGGAGCTACGCCTCCCGATCACCGAAAATATGTAGAAGTTCAAGAGGAGAGTTTGAGGAAAACTTTTCCCAAGAGAATATCTCCAACTGTTATGCAAGGATAATGCGCCAAATCGTGCATATTAAAAAGGTTTGGGGTCAAGCCCTTTCCTAAAAAGGGCTTGCGGGTCGAGGGCGGCGCCCTCGTCGCTCTCCGCAGAGAGCGAAATCCCCCTACATCGTGCGCTCCGCAAGGGACGTGAACAAGCGAACAGCAAGCTGTACGCTTCAAAACAGTCCGGTGGACTGTTTTGAAAGAGGGGACGCCCTGCAAGAGAGGGCGTGCCCCTTTGGAAAGCGCAAAACTCTTTTCCCTCAAGCCGCCTGCAAGAAGGCGGCTTTATTACAAACATTCTACCTTAATTTCATCATTATCCGTGGTAATACCAAAGGCTGTGATACCCGTATTATTCCTATCCACGATAAACTCGCTTATCCTGTCCTCGATCTCGTTGCGGATGACCCGGCGGATATCTCTTGCGCCCAGCTTCTGGTCGTAAGACTTTTTAGCGATAACCTTAAGAACTTGCTCATCGTAGCGCAGCTTGATTCCTCGCTCTTCAAGGGGCTGAGCGATCTCAGAAAGCATAAGATCTGCGATCTTGGCGTAATCCTGCTGAGTAAGCCTGTTGAACACGACCACCTCGTCCACTCTGCCGATAAATTCCGGGCGCAAAAACTCTCTCAGCGCCTTCATAGCCTTGTCGTGAGCGATCTCGTTGTCCGTCTTGTTAAAGCCCACACCCGTGTCCTTGTCGGTAGAACCTGCGTTTGAGGTCATAACGATTACCGTGTTTTCAAAGTTCACATCACGCCCCTGGGAGTCGTGTATAGTGCCCTCGTCAAGTATCTGCAAAAGTATATTCATAACGTCCGGGTGAGCCTTTTCTATCTCGTCGAAAAGCACCACGCTGTAAGGTCTGCGCCTTACCTTTTCCGTAAGCTGTCCGGCCTCGTCAAAGCCCACATATCCCGGAGGCGAACCGATAAGCTTGGATACCGAGTGCCGCTCCATATATTCTGACATATCGACCCTGATAAGCGGCTCAGTTGCGTCAAAAAGCGTTTCACCCAGCACCTTTACAAGCTCCGTCTTACCCACGCCCGTAGGACCTACGAATATGAACGATGCAGGTCTGCGCCTCTTTGAAAGCTGTACCCTTGTGCGCCTGATGGCATTTGCCACCTTTTCCACAGCCTCGTCCTGACCGATGACCCTTTTGGAAAGTTCCTCTTTAAGGCTCTTGATCTTTTCAAATTCGCTCTGGGATATCTTGTTTGCAGGTATCCCCGTCCAAAGCTCGATTACCTTTGAGATGTCTGCGTCGGTGACCTGTAAGTTCTTGACCTTTTCCTCCACCTCTTTGAGCCTGTTTTCGATCCGTGAGATCTCCGCCTTTTCCGTGGCAAGTATCTCATAATCCGGGTCGGACTTTTCCTCGTATTCGCTCACCAGATCCTGGTGCTTTTTAAGCTCCTGATTTAGCTTGTCAAGCTCCCCCAGCTCCGGTGTGTCGATGCTTGCACAGGCGCACGCCTCGTCAAGGAGGTCTATTGCCTTGTCCGGCAGGAACCTGTCGTTGATATATCTCTCCGAAAGCTCGGCGCACTCACGGAGCTTTTCATCGCTTATCTTTACCCTGTGGAAGTTTTCATAGTAGCCCCTGATACCCTTGAGCACCTCAACTGTCTGCTCGACGGTCGGCTCACCCACCGTTACCGGCTGGAAACGTCTTTCAAGGGCAGCGTCCTTTTCAATATACTTTCTGTATTCCTTGAAGGTGGTGGCACCGATGACCTGTATCTCTCCCCTTGAAAGGGAAGGTTTGAGAATGTTTGCGGCGTTCATGGTACCCTCTGAATCTCCCGTACCCACAAGAGAGTGTACCTCATCGATAAAAAGGATAATGTTGCCCTGTTTTTTGACCTCCTCAACAAGCCCCTTACAGCGGCTCTCGAACTGACCTCTGAACTGAGTTCCTGCCACAAGTGCAGTCAGATCCAGCAGATAGACCTCCTTGTCCTGCAAATGGAAGGGTACATCTCCCGCAACTATCTTCTGAGCGATACCCTCTGCCACAGCCGTCTTGCCCACACCCGGCTCACCGATAAGGCATGGGTTGTTTTTCTGTCTGCGTGAAAGGATATGGATAACTCTTGAGATCTCCTTATCTCTTCCGATGATCCTGTCCAGCTCACCGTCTCTTGCCCTTTGGGTAAGATTGGTACAGTAATTGTCAAGGAATTTCAGCTTTTTCTTTTTGTCCTTTTTATCCTCCCCGGCGGACTTGCCCCCCTCCTTGGAAGCCCCTGCCGCCTGTTCTGCGCTCTTTGAAAGCTCCCCTGCAAGGTTGTTCAAAAGCCCCCCTGCCTTGCCCATCTCACCGAAAAGGCTGGTGAGAAAATCCGGCATGGTGCTGCTTCCACCAAGCTCGAAATCGTCCCCGTCAGGTACCTCGGCAAGCTGTTCGCTCATAGCGTTCAGCTCGTCCTCGCTTATACCCATAGACTTGATATAATCATCCACCTGAGGCAGACCCAGATCCTTTGCACATACCAGACAAAGACCCTCGTTCTTTTTCTCCTCGGGTTTGTTAGGGTTCATCTGTGAAATAAAGACCACCGCCGGTCTCTGATGACATCTTGAACACATCAGCATAAAATGTTTTCTCCTTTCGCTGGAAGTTTGCCATGTTTTTATTTTATCTGCTTAATATCGCTTATCGTTCAGACATTTTTTATTTATAGAAAAAATTGAAGAAATATTTGAAAATATAGGTTTTGTCAATAATATCCGTGTTGAGCTTATCCATCTGGTTTTTTGAAGCGTTGACTATGGCGCAAAGCACATATGCTATGACCGCCGCATACAGCGCTCCCTTGAAAACGCCCAGCATAAGTCCGCCGAAGCTGTTTGCTGCGCTTACGACCTTTACCTTTGACAAGATCCCCGCAAGCTTTATCACAATAAGAAGTATAACGGACACAAGTATGCTGGCTATAAGAAAAATTATGCCTCCCGCTATCTTCTCGCCCACAGGCCTTACATAGGTGCTTTCTATCTCCTGTGCAGCCTTGTGCTTATCGGACATAAGCAGCATCCGCACAAACTTTATAAGCTCCTCCCGCTTGTTTTCAAGCCCCGTGCGGACAAGGGAGCTGTCCGTGTCCTTGTCGTCCTTGTTCTGTGTCATGCTTACTATCTGACCCAGAAGCTCATGATCCAGATAGTCCTCAAACTCCTGTCTTACCTTTTCCCTTGTCCCCGGGTCAACTCCCTTTTGCGCCATGACTCCGTCAAGGTTTTTGACCACATCTCCATCGGCAAGCAGCACGCTGCGAAGCTCATCGTTGCTCACCGTCTGAGGCAGTCCCCTTTTGCGAAGCTCGCTGTTGACCTTTTGTGCCACATCTATCTTTTCCACCGAGCTTTCAATGGCGTTTACCACCTTGTCCTGCGCCACGGCACTGTATGCAGGAGCTGCAAGTATGAACGCAGCCGCAGCTGCAATAAGCAGCGTAGCAACGGTTTTGAGCATCAGAGCCGCATACTTGAAAAAGCCCATAACGTACCCTGTAACACAGGTAACTATGAATAAAACAACAACTATAACGTCAAGTAAAACTGACATTTTTTGATATCACCGTCTTTTGTTCCCGATCATGACATTTGTCCCTGAAAAGGGGACAAATATCCGCAGGTGTTATGTATCGAACTTTATCTTATTTATATCACGGTATCCCATAAGATAGACCGCCTTGTTTGCATAAACACAGTCCACATAGCTGCGTGATACCTGTGCCGTGGCAAGCTTGCTTCCGCCCACATCATAGCTTTCCACAAATTTGCTGCTGAATGCAATGACCGTTGAATCCTCAAGCTGGACCTTTCTCGGTTCGCCCTGAATATCCTGTGTCACCGTAGGCTGAACGCTGCCGCTGTTGTTGTCAAAGATCATAAGCGTACCGTGGGTTCCTGTTACCGACTTGGTGTAAAGGGCTGTGTACTTTTCGCTGTTTGCAAATGAAACAGGCTGATCCTTGAAATCAAACCGCTGTGTCTGGTTGCCGTTGCTGTCCACCCCGATAACGGAGTTGTCACATATCATAATGTAACCGCCGCCGCTGAGCTTTTGTGTGCGAAGAACGAAGCTGTCCGCCAGCGTACAGGTCATAACAGGCTCTCTGCTGTCAAACATGACCGAGTAAACTGCCGAGTCTATCTTTCCCCCCGACGAGGATATGGTGCTGATACAGCACCCCAAGCCCTGGTCACAGAAGTTTATGTCAACAACTCTCCTTCCGCTTGACCATGTGTATATGACCGATCCCATATCATCGTAAATGGTCACAAAAGCTGCGTCCTTCTCCGTCTGGGTAAGCACCGCAGCGTAGCCGTTGGGGGCTATCTTTGCAAGAAGTATAGGGTTGTCTGTCTTTTTGGTGTAGACCACGTTTTTGCGTGTAAGCACCTGGAAGTTCCTGCCGGAGTTATCGTAGGCCAGTATCTTTTTCTCGCTCACGTCTATAACAGGCGAACCGTAGTTATGTGCAACCGCCTTTATCTGTGACCCGTCGGGGTTGTAGAAAATGATCCTCTTGCCGTCAAGTGATACCATCACTCCGCCGCACTGTGTAATGCTGCTGATCCCCGACTGGGATATCCTCAAAGGGAAGTTTCCCCCCTCCTCAACGCCGTCGTTAACGATGGTCTCGTGAGGCTTTTCAAAAAGCCCCTCCAGCTTTGGAAGCCACTTTTTATGTGTGGCATAAGCCGTAATGCCCAGCGCAAGAATTATCCCCAACACCACCAGACGCTTTATCAGCCGCCTGTTCTTTTCTTTTTTACGTTCCTCCCTTATGTCGGTAACGTTGCCGCTTTCGGGGGTTATCTGCTGGCTGATGTTCCTTGAACGGTCCTCTTCCTCTTTAAGCCGGTCCACCATCTCCTCGATCTGATCCTGCTCGGTGTCCTGCTCAAGGTCCTGTCCGTTGTCCTCGCTGATCTTTCCGTCTTTGAACTTTAAATACTTGAAAGAGGGCTGCTCGTCGCCGTATTGCTGATAAAGCATCTCCTCCTGCTCATATCCGTCCCCGTCCTGCTCGCCCTGCTGCGGCCGTGGCTCCTGAGGGCTGCTGGTAAGGGTGATGCGCTCCTGATTTTTCTCATATTCGTCCGGTCCCTGCTGCTGACCGCTTTGAGCCTGCTTTTGTGCCTCAAGCTCCCTTTGGCGCAAAAGCTCCTGCATCCTGCGGTGACGTTCCGCCTCCGCCTCTCGTGCAAGCTCCGCCCTGCGCACATAATCAAGCTCTTCAAGTCGCTGCTTGTGGATCTCTCTTTTGCGCTGAGCTTCCTGAATTTCCGGCATAACTGCGTTCACACGCTGTGTCTGCTGAGTCTGAGCCCTTGGCTTTCTGCGTCTTTTTCTGTGCACCGACTCAGGCATCGGCACGTTATATGAATTAAACTCCTCTGCTCCCACAAAGCCCTGTGGCGAGCGTCGGTCCCTGTTTTCCATTTTATTATTCTTACTCACAGTCCGGTCGCCTGCAAAGCGCAGGCATTCCTCCTTTTTCTGATAAGCTTTTATTGCTGCCGCCCCGGAACAAGCCCGTAAAGCTGCCTGTTTACCCGGCGTTTTTTAGTAAAATACCTTGTTAAGATACAGTCCCTGAGGCGGAACGGTGCGTCCTGCCTTTGTCCTGTCCCTGCTTTGGATTATCCGTGGGATATCCCCCTGTTCCAGCTTTCCCTCGTTGATAAAAAGCAGAGTGCCCACCATTATCCTTACCATGTTGTATAAAAACCCGTCACCCGAAACGGTAAATGTGACCATGTCTCCCTGTCTGTGCACATCAAAACTTTTTATGGTCCTCACCGTGTTGTCCTTGGTACATTCCGCTGAGCACATCGCTTTGAAATCATGCTCACCGATAAAATCCTTTGCCGCCCTGTCAAGTTTTTTCTCGTCGATAGGGTACCAGCTGCGGTAGGCAGTGTTCATGTAAAAAGGGTTTTTGTATTCGCTGTTGTGTATAAGATACTCATATTCCTTCCCCTTGCAGTCAAACCTTGCGTGGAAATCAAGCGGTACCTCCTCACAGCTTTTGACCCCTATGTCATCCGGCAGGCGTGAGTTCATGCCGAAAACTATCCCCCTGCAGGTTATAGTTGAATCTGTGGTGAAATTAAGCACATACTCCCTTGCGTGGACCCCCGCATCTGTCCGGGAACAGCCGTTTACCGCCGTGGGCTGGTCAAGAAGATCGGACAAGCACTTTTGGAATATCTCCTGTATCGTTAAAGAATTGTTCTGTATCTGCCATCCGTGGTATGCGCTTCCGCAGTACCAGATAGTAACTTTGAAGTTTCTCATCTTTCTTTCCTGCCTTACCGGGCTATATAAAATGATTTAACACGATGACCCCTGCGAAAAACGTAAAAACGTATACCGTTCCCCAAAGGTCGATAAGCTTCATCTTCAGCTGCTTCATCCTTGTCCTGCCGCTGCCACCGTGGTAGCATCTGCATTCCATAGCCAGAGCCAGCTCCTCAGCGTGTCTGAACGAGGAAACGAAAAGTGGTATAAGCACAGGTATAAGCGCCTTTGCCCGCTTGATGAACGACCCGGTCTCCATGTCCGCACCCCTTGCCTTCTGAGCAGACATTATCTTGTCCGTCTCCTCGATAAGGGTGGGTATGAACCTTAGTGCAATAGTCATCATCATCGCCAGCTCGTGTACAGGCACCTTTATCTTTTTAAGGGGCGATAAAAGCTTCTCGATAGCGTCCGTAAGGTCGATAGGCGACGTGGTATAAGTCAGAAGGCTTGTGCCTATGATAAGACAAGCTATCCTCACCACCATGAAAACAGCCGTCTCAAGGCCCTTGTCGGTGATCTTAATGAACTTCCATTCAAATATCGGCTCTCCCGTGTGTATGAAAAAAAGGTTAAGCACCGACGTGATTATAATAATGACCAGTATCGTCCTGATCCCCTTGAACATCATCTTCAGGGGTATGCGTGATATAAGGAAGGTAAGAAGGGTAAAGATGGTGCATACGCCAAGACCCCTCATGTCCCCAGCCGTGAAAAGCATCACTATGAAAACAATGGTCAACAGTATCTTTGCCCTTGCGTCCATCCTGTGAACAGGCGAATTACCGGGAAAGAACTGTCCGATGGTAATATCCTTTATCAATCTGTCTCAATTCCTCTGCTGAATTTCTTTTTCGCCAGAAGCTTTAATAAAAGCTCCTTTGCGAATTTTGTGGTGTAAACATCCTCTGTGATGTCCACCCCCATAGCCTTTAGCCTGTTGAATACTCTTGTTATCTGCGGCACCGCAAGCCCCATCTCCTCAAGCTCCGCAGCCCTGTGGAACACCGCTTGTGTGCTGTCGTAACAAAAAAGCTTTGCCTTGTTCATCACAAGTATCTTTGATACGTTTTTTGCAATATCCTCCATAGAGTGGGAAACGAGCAGCACCGTGTTTTTCTTTTCGCTGTGGTATTCCTTGATAAGCCCCAGTATCTGGTCTCTGCCCTTTGGGTCAAGACCGCTTGCCGGCTCGTCGAGTATAAGCACCTTTGGCTCCATAGCCATAACGCCTGCAATGGCGACTCTGCGCTTTTGTCCTCCCGAAAGCTCAAAAGGCGACTTGTCCAGCAAGTCCGCACCTATCCCCACCATTTTGGCAGTTTCCTTTATCCGCCTGTCCACCTCGGCGCTGTCCAGTCCCATATTTTTCGGACCGAAAGCGATATCCTTGTAACAGGTCTCCTCAAAAAGCTGGTATTCCGGGTACTGGAAAACCAGTCCCACCTTGAAACGTACCGGCCGCAGCTTTGACTTGTCGTCCCAAAGCTTTTCCCCGTCTATAAGTACGCTTCCCGAAGAGGGTTTCAACAGCCCGTTAAAGTGCTGTATCAGCGTGGATTTTCCCGAGCCGGTGTGCCCGATGATACCCACCATTTCACCCTCGTCTATCTCCAGATTTACATTCTCAACAGCAACCTTGCGAAAAGGTGTGTCGTCGCCGTAAATGTAAGTCAGATCTTCCGTTTTGATAATAGCCAATTCTTTTTACTCTCCGTTCAATGCAGATATACCCCAAGGTGTCTATCCTGCATCATTTTCCTTTAAAAGTTCGTACAGCGCCTGTACGCATTCGTCCTCTGTGATTATCTCGTTTGAAATATCGTAACCCTGTTTTTTCAGAAAGTCCGCTATCTCCGTTACCTGCGGCACGTCCAGCCCCAGGTTTCGCATGACCTCCACCTGTGAAAAGACCTTCTTTGGAACGCTGTCCATCATCTTTTCACCCCCGTCGATCACCACCACCCTGTCCGCCTGAGCGGCTTCCTCCATGTAGTGGGTGATAAGAACGATAGTGACCCCCTTTTCCTTGTTGAGCATCTTTATGGTCCTCATGACCTCGCTTCTGCCCTTTGGGTCAAGCATCGCCGTTGGCTCGTCAAGCACGATACAATCCGGCTCCATAGCAATAATGCCTGCTATGGCGACTCTCTGTTTTTGTCCCCCGGAAAGCTTGTGGGGTGCGTGCATACGGTATTCGTACATACCCACCGTTTTGAGCGCCTCGTCCACACGTGTGCGTATCTCCTTTGGCTCAACGCCCAGGTTTTCAAGGGCAAACGCCACGTCCTCCTCAACGATCGTAGCAACTATCTGGTTGTCCGGGTTTTGAAATACCATGCCCACACGCTTGCGTATAGGCAGCAGATTTTCCTCCCTTATGGTGTCCAGCCCGTCCACCACGACCTCACCCTTTTCGGGGAGATTTATGGCGTTTATACATTTTGCAAGGGTAGATTTTCCGCTTCCGTTGTGACCAAGCACAGCCACGAACTCACCCTTTTCAATGTCCAGGTCTATCCCCTTGAGCACCGTGTTTTTTACCGGCGGCTCCTCGGCTTCATTGATGTATGAAAACTCCAGTCCCTTTATGTGAATGTAACTCATTTGCCTTTCCTTGCTTTCAGCTTTTTAAAGTCTGATATATATATCCTCTCTTTGCATAACAAAGAAAGGATATATTCACTATCAGACCCTCAAAGACCAATATCAGTCCTCTTTCTTGTCCTCGTCGTCCTTATCCTTCTTGAAAAAGCCTGTAACTGTGTCCTTAGCCTTTTCAAGGTTTTCCTTAGTGGCAAGCTCCTTAGCCTTGTCCTTTACCTCGTCCGGGATCTTGTCCAGAAGGTCCTCTGCCTTGTCCTTGATGCTTTCGATTCCCATTGTTTATTCCTCCTGAAAAAATTTATTTGAAAAGCCCTGGGCACAAAGCCCCCTGCCTTTTCATCACGATAATTCCCCGCTGTCTGCCTTTATCCCTGCTGTGCTGTTCATATAGTTCTCTCTTGCTCATATTTGTTTGCGGAATAAATAGCTGCAGAGATCTCTCTTGAAAAGTGTTCTTCCACACACTCTCTAAACTTTCAGTCATTTTTCAGTAATGGGAGTTTTCTTCCATTACTGAAAAATCATTAAAAGGTTTCTGAAGGGGGTCTGGAGAGAACTCTTCTCCAAAAGAGTTCCCACCGGCTATTCGCCTCCCTGCCAGATCGCCGTAGAGCCGCATGGCAAAACGCTTCCCGTGGCCTCCACAGGCAGACCGATCTCGTCCGCCGTGACCGATCCTGCGAACCTGCCGCAAAGCACGTCCTTTAATATATATGCCATTACCGAGGGCGAAAGCCCAGTGGTGTAGCTGTTGAGCAGGAAAAACAGCGGCTTGTCGCTGAGCACCCCTGCACAGGTCTGCACAAGGTCATAAATACAATCCTCCAGCTTCCAGACCTCGCCCCCCGGACCTCTGCCGTAAGAGGGCGGGTCCATAACTATGGCGTCGTATCTTTTCTCCCGCCTTATCTCTCTTTTTACAAACTTCTCGCAATCGTCCACCAGCCAGCGTATAGGCTTGTCCGAAAGCCCCGAGGCCTGTGCGTTCTCCCTTGCCCATTGCACCATGCCCTTTGAAGCGTCAACGTGAGCCACCTTTGCGCCTGCTTGTGCACAGGCAAGGGTAGCTCCCCCGGTGTATGCAAAAAGGTTAAGAACGCTGATCTCTCTGCCTGCCTTTCGTATCTTGTCCGCCATAAAGTCCCAGTTTACCGCCTGTTCGGGGAAAAGCCCCGTGTGCTTGAACCCGGTGGGACGAATGTTGAATTTAAGAGGACCGTAGCTTATCTGCCAGCTCTGGGGCAGCTTTTTTCTGAACTCCCACTGTCCGCCCCCCTTGTCCGAGCGGTGATATATCCCGTCCGCCCTTTGCCACATATCGCTGCGCCTTGGGGACTTCCATATTATCTGCGGATCCGGGCGCACCAGCACCCTTCCTCCCCAGCTTTCAAGCTTCTCGCCTGATGAAGTGTCCAATATTTTGTACTCTTTCCAATTCTCTGCAACCCGCATCAGCAAACTTCCCTTTGCGTTATGATCTGTTCAGAAACTACCCGTATATCCTCTCGATAGTCTCTGCAATGTTCTTGGCGTATTCGGTAATGATACCCGTCTTTTTACCCTCGATCATTATTCTCACCAAAGGCTCTGTGCCCGATTCACGCACATATATCCTGCCCTCGGTGCCCAGCTTTCCGCTGTATGTAACGATAAGCTGAGTGATCTCGCTGTTTTCCCGCCATTTTTTCTTGTTTTCTTCCTTTACGTGAGCGTCAAGGAGTATCTGTGGATTAGCCGTCATTATCTTGCCCAGCTCGCTGAGCTTGTTTTGTGAAAGCTTCATGACTGTCATAAGCTTTGTGCCCACCAGCAATCCGTCGCTTGTGGTCTCGTCGTCAAGGAAAATAATATTGCCCGATTTTTCTCCGCCAAGATTGAATCCCGAGCGGCGCATCTCGTCTATAACGTGCAGTCCGCCCACCTTTGTAGCGGTGGTAACTATCCCCGCATCACGGGCAAACTTGTAAAATCCCGAGTTTGTCATCTTTGTCACAACGCATCCGTTGTTGTTCAGCTTTTTGCTGAACTGCATAAACGCCGCAAAAATAGCCATGAGCCTGTCTCCGTCAAGGACCCTTCCGGCTTCGTCCACAGCGATGCACCTTGCACCGTCCCCGTCAAAAGCAAGTCCCAGATCGCAATGCTCCTCCACAACGGTCTTTATAAGCCCGTAAAGCTCCAAAGTGCCGCAGTTGCGGTTTATATTCTCCCCGTCGGGAAGATCGTTTATAAGAAGCACCGAAGCGCCCAGTCCCCTGAATATCTTGCCGGCGCAATCGTAAGCCGCACCGTTTGCACAGTCGATAGCCACCTTTATCCCGTGGAAATCGCTGTCCACCAGCTTTAACATATACCGCACATAATCCCACTGACCGTCCTTGTCATAGTATATGTGTCCGATGTTCCTGCCGCTTTTAAGCTCAAATTCGCCCTTTTCCACAAGAGCCTCCAGCTGCTGCTCGTCATCTCTGCTGATCCTGAAGCCGTCTGCACCGAATATCTTTACCCCGTTGTACCTGTAATCGCTGATACCTGCGGTTATCATGATCCCTGCACAGGCATTGTTCTTTTTCACCAGCACAGCCACCGCAGGAGTAGGCACTACCCCCACAATAACAGCGTCCGCCCCCATTGAACAGATACCGCTGACCAGAGCCGACTGAATGACCTCTGCCGACACCCTTGTGTCAAGACCTATGATGATTTTGGGCTTTTGTGCTTCTTTACAGAACACAGCCGCCACCGCCCTGCCTATCTGCATGGCTGTCTCGCAGGTAAAACTGCTTATGGCAATACCTCTTGCACCGTCCGTGCCGAATAATTCTCCCATATCTTTCTTAGATGCCCTTATGCGGGCACATCCTCCTTGATAAAGAATTTTTGTCTATCCCTGAAAATGCCTAAAAAGTCACCTGTCCGTCTTTGAGTATCCCCAGGTGCCTGTAAGCCAGCTCTGTGGCGCACCGTCCCCTGGAGGTACGTGAAAGAAACCCCAGCTGCATAAGATACGGCTCGCAAACGTCCTCCAGCGTCACAGCCTCCTCACCGATGGCGGAAGCCAGCGTTTCCAGCCCCACCGGGCCGCCTCCGTATCCCTTGATTATCATATCCAGCAAACGCCTGTCCAGACTGTCAAGTCCCATATCGTCAACGTCCATCTGGTTAAGAGCTATCTTAGCTATCTCCCGTGTCACCCGTCCGTTGCCCATAACGTCTGCAAAATCTCTCACACGCTTTAAAAGCCTGTTGGCTATTCTCGGTGTGCCCCTTGATCTTGATGCTATCTCCCTGGCGCCCTCGTGCTCACATGGTACTCCAAGAATATTTGCGCTTCGCTCAACAATATCGCAAAGCTGCTCCACCGAGTAAAGCTCCAGCCTCTGGATCACCCCGAATCTGTCACGAAGAGGCGATGTAAGCTGTCCTGCCCTTGTGGTCGCACCAACAAGTGTAAATTTGTTCAGATCTATCCTAATGCTCCTTGCCGCCGGTCCCTTGCCCATGATAATATCCAGAGCAAAGTCCTCCATAGCCGGGTACAAAACCTCCTCCACCTGCCTTGAAAGCCTGTGTATCTCGTCAATAAACAGCACATCGCCCTTTTCAAGGTTGGTCAGCAGCGCCGCAAGGTCTCCGGGCTTTTCAATAGCCGGTCCCGAGGTGATGCGGATATTAACCCCCATCTCGTTTGCGATAATAGCCGAAAGTGTGGTCTTGCCCAGTCCCGGAGGGCCGTACAAAAGCACATGGTCAAGGCTGTCCCCACGCTTTTTAGCCGCCTGAATGTATATCTTCAGATTATCCTTTACCTTATCCTGCCCGATGTATTCGTCAAGGGTCTTTGGACGCAGACTTGTCTCAAAGTCATCGCTCTCGTCCTTAGTCACCTGCGGCGCAACGAGCCTGCCTGCGTAGTCATTTTCTATTTCAAATCCGCCTTTTTCTATCAAGCCTCACACCTCTTTTTACTGCTTAGAACTTCGCCAGCCCTATCAGCGCCTTCTTTATAAGCTCCTCCACAGGCAGGCTCGCATCAAGCTGCGATATCACCGACAGCGCCTCGCCCTCGGTATACCCCAGCACCACCAGAGCCGTTACCGCCTCGTCAACGTTGCTTCCCTGGGGTATTATCGCCTGGGTGCTGTCCCCTCTTACCGAAATAGCCCCCTGCTTAGCCACCTTGTCTTTAAGCTCAAGCACGATCTTCTGGGCTATCTTCGTGCCGATGCCCTTTATCTTCGTAAGCGCCTTGTAGTCCCCCGTTGCCACCGAAAGCGCAAACTGCGACGGCGTAAGCGCCGAAAGTATGGACACCGCTGCCTTGGGGCCAACCCCCGAAACGGTTATCAGCATCTTGAAGCTGTTGAGCTCCTCCTTTGTGGCAAAACCGAACAGCTCAACGTCGTTTTCTCTCACCGCAAGGTGGGTGAAAAGCATCACCTCGTCCTGCCCCGTGACCTTCTGTATGGTATTGAACGAAGTGCGGCAGGCATAACCGACTCCGCCGCATTCCACCACCACCAGCTCAGGCTCCGTGGCAATGACCTTTCCTCTCACCGAGTATATCATAATCCTTCTCCTTGTGTTTTACCCTATCTTAAAAAGCGGATCATAGTCCTCATAATCATCATCTATGGCTTTTATTTCAAGCGGCGGCTGTGAAAAAACGCCCTTTTTGAATATCTCATATATCTTTTCGGGATCCGTTTCAAGTCCGCAGTCGCAGCAAAACTCTGCAATGCGCTTTTTGTAATCCTCACTTGGCGAGATCTTATCCTCCAGCTGCTCCATAAAATCTTGCAGACTGTCAAAGCAGCCGTCCTGGCTTGCATCTGCCCAGTCGCTCAGATAACCGCAGCAAAGCAAAACAGCAAAAAAGTCCCTTACGCTCATAGCAGCAAATCCGGCGCTGCCCTCCGAATCGATATATCCTACCCTGCCGTCATCGGCCAGCACATAAACTCCTCCGCTGCCGTCGCAGCCCAGCGGCGTGAGCTTAAACTGGCATTTTCCGCCTTCAAGCAGATAATAGAGGTCATCTTCAAGCTGCTTGTCATCCTCAAGGTCAAAATCGCACTCCGCCGAAAGGTAGTGCTGCATATAGCTGTCTGCCTTTATCCTGTCAATGAACTGCTGTACATTTTCCATAGTAAGCGCCTCACTTTACCCGTATTTTTCAAGTTGTTTTCTTGTATTTATGGAAAGCCCGTGGGTTATCGCCAGCGCCACAGCGTCCGCAGTGTCGTCCGGCTTGGGGACTTCCTTTAAGTGCAGCATACTTCTCACCATTTCCTGCACCTGTTTTTTCTCCGCCCGTCCGTAACCGACTATGGAGCTTTTCACCTGAAGCGGCGTGTATTCGTAAATAGGCAGCCCCTGCATTATTGCCGGCAGGATAGTCACACCCCTTGCCTGCGCCACGTCGATAGCGGTTTTCTGGTTGGTGTTGAAAAAAAGCTTTTCTATTGATATCTCCTGTGGCTTGTATGTGCTTATAATCTGGCACATATCAAGGTAAATGGCTTTCAGCCTTGCCTCAAAGGGCATATCCGCCTCGGTGGTCACAGCCCCCATGTCAGCGAGCCTGAACCTGCCGCCCTCAAAGTCCACCACCGCAAAGCCCACAATAGCGTAGCCCGGGTCTATCCCAAGTATTCTCATAAACCCCGGCTCCCCCTTCAAAAGCGTAAAAACGCAGCATTTTGCCCCAAAACCATACCTGGGGCATTATACAGTTGTATTATATCATATTTTTATCATAAATGCAAGCATAAACCCTATAAAAGAGCATTTTTTATCCTGCCCCCTGTTTCTTCGCTCCTTCCGCCCTATGGCGGTGCAGGAGTACCATAATGTCTGTACTTATTCATAGTTGTATACCTCCGTTTCTTGCCGCTTGGCGGCAAATCTAAAAAAGAAAAAATGCAATAAAAAAAGGACTATCAATTTTGAAAATTGTAGTCCTTGATTATTAACCTTATTCTATTGTGATGTTATTTCCATTCTTCGGGAAAAGCAGTCATGCACACCCAAGTAAGTGAATATCCGCTTTCAATGCTTTCCTTTCCACAAGAGATATACCATACAGTCGGAATATCCCCAAATCTTGCATTGTCATCAAGTGTTGCTTTAATTGTATTTTTAAAATGTTGGTCAAACCATTCAATGTCAGCCCACCTATCGGCTTCCGACTTATATCCCACAGTTCCTAACCCATTATAGCTTCCAAATCTTGTAGGCATATACCATTCTGTGCTTGAATTTGTACCGCCAATAGCTTCATCAAAGCTGTCTATGTATCTACCGTCCTTTGTGATAAGAGGGTGAAGCTTTGTGCAGATCGGAACGGACGGATATAAAGACTTACCATATGCAAGAAATTCATTCCTAACTGTTTCAATGTCCTTTTGAGTAGCCTTTCCAAGCGTCATATTATATAAAGCTTTTTGATAAGCAGACAAATTACTCGGTACACTTACTTGCGCCTGTGCCTGTTTTTGCGTTGCCTTTGTTGTTGCTTTTGTAGTCTGAACAGGCTTTACAGGTGTCTTTGGGATACCTTGTGTTGTTCTCGGCTGTGCCTGTGTTGACTGTGGCTTCTGCTGTTCCTGCGGTTGTTTCTGCTTGCTATCGTTGTCATTGCTTGCGCTCTTTGTTGTTGTGGTTGCGCCTGCCTGGCTGTCCGACCCCTTTGCAGTGGTGCTATCCGTCTTTTTCGTCTCCGTCCCCGTCGTAATAAGCTCTGCGTTCCAATCCCCCGACGGCTTGCTGTCGCTTTCTCTTTCCGAGCTGTCCGAAGCCGACTCTGCAGCGCTCTCAACGGTTTTGCTGTCCTCTGCTGTGGAGCTGTCTCCGCAAGCTGTCATAAACAGCATTGTAACTGCCAGTAATGCGCTGATTATTTTCTTTGTCATAAGGCTCAATCCTTTATTTTTTCCATATTTCACCTTTATTTTAACACCCTTCCCCCTGTCTTGTCAACACCTGCCCAACAAAAAAAGAGCAAGCCCGGTGCCTGCTCTTTTTTATTTTTTCACCGCAAATCTTCTGAGGGGCGAAAACCACAGCCGCTGTGCCACCAAGCCCGTGAGCGCCCCCGAACCTATGCCGCTTATCACAAGATATGGTATAAAAGCCCCTATCTGCGTCGTCAGCACCACCGCCACCACGCAAAGCTGCCCTGCGTTGTGCGCCAGCGCCCCGAATACCGAAACTACCCATATCTGCTTTTTGTCAAACCTGTTCACCAGCAGACACATCACCGCATACGCCGCAAAACCGCCGCAAAGCGAAAACATAAAGCTGATAAACGTCCCGTAAAACGCCGCTGCAAGCACTATCCTTATCCCAAGCACAAACCCTGCCGCTATGCGCCCCGCAAAAAGCATCGCACATAAAGTCACCACGTTTGCAAGCCCCAGTTTGATCCCTGCGATGTTTGGCGAGGGCACCTGCGCCTCAATGGCGTAAATACCCAGCGAAAGCGCAGCCATAACACCTATCAGGGTGATTTTTTGTACACTTATCCTGTCTTTCCCCAAAGCCTACACCTCCGCATCTGCCGCCGATTGGCTGCTGCCCACCACCCTGATGACCAGCTTGTGAGGAGCGCAAATTATGCTGCTCCCCACAAACGACGCTTTTGCGTGCTTTACGCACACCTGGTTCTTACAGTCCGCCTCCTCTACCCAGATCTCTCCCCCTGCGTAGCAGATCTTGTTCCAACCCTTCTCCGTCTTTACCGTAATGCTCTGTACCTGCGGATCTTCGATGCTTTCTATGACCTTGTAAAGCTTCTGATCCACGTATATTTCTGCACCCTTTTTTTCCGTCTTTAACTGTCCGAAAATTATCACAAAAACGCAGGCAGCTATAACGCCTCCAAAAATGAATATCCATTTTAGATTTTTCTTCACGTTACCGCCTCCTCAAAACCTACGTTCCCACCCACATTATACCACACACGCCCCTCCCCGTCAAGGAAGTTTTACCTATTACCGTGTAATATTTTGGACACTTGTATTACAAAAGAAATACAAACTGTACGTTATTTTGTACATCTGTAACCGCTCTGTAATAATTGTAAAAAATAATTTGAAAAAAATATAGAAAAATGTTGTCTGCCTATTGATTTTCATGGATATGTGTGGTAGAATAAACTTGTTGAAAATTTGTAACATTCTGCATTGTTGCAAATTGCTGCCTTTTGCTTGCAGCGGAGTTTTGTGTAATGCTCTGCTGTATTCCTTCGCACCACAGTTTGTGTGACAATTTATGAAAATTTCCCCCCACAAAAAAAGAAATTAAACAAATCGTGGAAATTTTCTGTCAAAGCTTTTATTTTAAGCCGGACCGTGGTATAATAACTGGCATAAAAAGAGAGAGAAATTTGACTGTTTGCCTGTTTTGAGGAGTTGTGTTTGTTTTGGAGAAATTTGTTATCCGGGGCGGAAAGCCGCTCCATGGCGATGTGTACATCAGTGGTGCAAAAAATGCCGCTGTTGCGCTTGTTGCTGCAACTATCCTTTGCGACGAGCCATGCATCCTTGAAAACGTGCCTGAAATAAGCGATATAACCAAGTGCCTGAAGATCCTTAAAGAAATGGGCGCAAAGGTCGAGCTTTTGGACAGACACACCATAAAGATAGATACCGCAGGTATCACCAATCCTTCCGTTCCCTACGAACTTGCAAGGACCATGCGTGCATCCTGTTATTTCCTGGGCACCCTTCTGGGAAGGTTCCATGAGGCGTTTGTGCCAATGCCCGGCGGCTGCGATCTTGGCGACCGCCCCATCGACCAGCATTTAAAGGCTTTCAGAGCGCTTGGTGCCACCGATGATATCGTAAACGGCAATAACCACGTGCGTGCTCAGAAGCTTTCCGGAAACCAGATCTACTTTGACTTTGTTACCGTAGGCGCTACCATGAACGCTATTTTTGCCTCTGTAAAAGCCTCCGGTCTTACTATAATCGAAAATGCGGCTAAAGAGCCTCATATCGTTGACCTTGCTAACTTCCTTAACTCCATGGGCGCCGATATCCGTGGCGCAGGTACGGACGTTATCAAGGTCAGAGGTGTTGAGTACCTTAAAGGCGTTACCTATGCCACTATCCCCGACCAGATCGAAGCAGGTACCTATATGGTCGCTGCCGCTGCTACCGGGGGAGATGTGAATATCTGTAACGTTATCCCCAAGCACCTTGAATCTATTTCTGCAAAGCTGCGTAAATGCGGCGTAAACGTTGTGGAAAGCGACGAAAGTGTCCATGTTTGGGTGGACGGTCCTTTGATGAAAACTTCGCTTAAAACTATGCCGCACCCCGGCTTCCCTACCGATATGCAGCCCCAGTTCTCTACCCTGCTTACAATGGCTGACGGTACAAGCATCGTTACCGACGATATATTCGATAACCGCTTCAGATACGTGGGCGAGCTCAGAAGAATGGGCGCTGATATCTCCGTTGACGGCAAAGTCGCCGTTATACAGGGAGTGGGAAAACTCCACGGCGCTCCGGTGGTCGCTACCGACCTCAGAGCAGGCGCCGCAATGGTTATCGCAGGTCTTGCTGCCGACGGCATTACGGAGATCGAACATATCGAGTATATCGAGCGTGGCTATGAAGCTATCGATGAGAAGTTCCGTAAGCTCGGCGCTGATATCCAAAGAGTGTATAGACCCGATGCAGAATCGGTTGCTATGAGCGGCTAATATCTTATCAACATAACGGCGGCATATTACTTGCCGCCGTTTTTAAATTATTCTAAATCAGAATTTACCGCAGCACCCTTGCGTGGCAGCTGGGGGAAACCCTTTTGGAGAAGGGTTATCCCCCAGACCCCCTTCCTAAACCTCTTAATGAT